>LFEF01028623.1_pt2 | contig 1072209 bp, 894 predicted proteins | sample 619371 | NCBI WGS metagenome assembly LFEF01 (sample SAMN03014291, study PRJNA259931) | freshwater metagenome | biome: lake; feature: waterbloom | place: China: Taihu Lake | collected 2006-08 | depth 0 m m
TGGGCTGGATGTATACATCCAGCCCAGGCTTTTTTATTGTTTGCTGTTTTCAGTAATGGATTCTTTGAAAGTGAATGTCTGTTCAATTTTTTGAAGCTACTTTGCTTTCCGTTGTTTCCGCAGCTTCCACCACTCCCATAAATTATCGGCACCTAAAATGGGAAAAGCAACAAAACCGAGTACAGTGAGTATTTTGTCGTTTGCACTCATTGCATCGCTTTTGTAAATGATTTCCGTAATTTTTAGTGCAATCCAAAGCAGGCAGAGTATTCCAAAGAGTAATTTTTTAAGTTCTTTTTTCATTTGCGGGTTAGTTATTTATGCTGTTGTAAAAATCCAAGTTATTTTATTAATGATTGGTAAGCCCCTACAACTGCTTAGGAAGAAAAATTTTACTTTCTGTTTAGTAGTTCTTCCATTTGTTTTTTCGAAAGATCCAATGCTTCAAAATGCGAATCTGAATACAGCAAAACAAATCGCTTATCCGGAAAAATAATCATGGAGCTGCCGCACTCAGTTCGTTTTTTAAACAGTAGCTGGTATAGTTGCCTGGTACTGTCAATAAGGATAGATTCATCCCATTTGATGAGCTTGTTGAGGTTGTTGCCCTGCTCCCGAAAACGAAAGATCGAATCATTGGGCCTCGTAAGAGCGGCTGTTTGTATTCGTTGCTTGCTGCTCAGTACAAGTTGTTGTATGTCTTCATCCTTGCGTTGATCATTTATGTTCCAGCAGTCGTCTTTATTAAAATCATATTTGATAATGAGCGTGTCGTTGAGCTTTGCAGTGGCGTACGGTTGAAGAAATTGTTGCAGTAAACGAAACGCTGGTTCGGTTAATTGTCCGGTAGCAGACCGCAGTTTGTTGGATTGCGAAGTGGAATTAAAACCAACTGCGAGGATTAAAAAAGCAACGAATGCTAGGAGGGAAAGGAATTGTTTTGTCATAGCAATAATTACAGGTATGTGTTTTAAACGGTCATCAATTATTGAATATACAAAACCTTTTTGTTTTGCTGTTGCAACTGTGTATACCTGTTATTGTTAAATGATTTTTTATTGAAGATGCTTTCGTTTGCTTGCTAATCCGATAGCTATCGGATAGTAGGCGAACAACAAGCGCTTAGCATGCTTATGAATGGCTGATGGTAACCACAGATTTAAATATCTTCTGCTCGTGTGCCATTTTTTAGGTGATGCTTAATCAGCACTTTTACATAGTGTCTGTTACGACGCTCTTTTTTAGCACCGGCTCTTTTGTCGTTACGTTTGTCTTTTACAATACGTTCTAACTCGTTCAGGTCTTCTATTTTTTGTATGTCGTTTACCGATGTTCTTTTTGGCATACAACTGTAATTATGGTTTCTTCAAGAATGGTTTTATCTGTTTGCATTTAATGTCTTTCACCTTTCCAGGTGCCGCCATAGCGGTAGCCGGGCTTTGTTTTTAATTGGTTGCAACAGTTTGTGCAAACAAAAATCCAGATCTTGCCTTTTTGCAGCTGCACTCTGTAAAGTACATGCTCTTCCTTTTTACACAACGCACAAATCTTCGTTTTCATTTATTCTTTTCTCTGAATGTATGTTCTGCTAAAACAGGCGTTTGCCAATTATGTTTATTAATAATTAAAATAATTCTGTTTCATTTTATGGAAACGTGAGCCGGAGTGGGGGTGAATGAAGACGTTGTCGTTTACTTGTTGATTGGTCGGCGATCAACAACGGCGTAAATAATTCAATTTCAGTTTATGGGAAATATGAGCCGGAGTGGTGGAGAAGATAATTTTTAGTTGTTGATCTGATAACTATCGGATGGGTAGATATTAGCAACAGTGTAGGCACAAGAGAGACGCTTGCGCTACGAGCAGGTATTGCCGATGGTGGGGGAATTTTATATTCGTCCGCCGGAACCGCTGCCTATCTTTTTGATAAAGTTAAATATTAAGAACTAAAGCTTAGCTTTATTCGTCGGGCCCCGAACCACAGCACAGCAGAATTACAGCTGCTGATTGCTCCAATGTCAAGCCCCGCTATTGGCATTACCAATGTTGGCTGCGGCCTTCAAGACTTTTCTTTCAAAATAATTGCGATAAGAATTGGCCAACTTAATTCTGTCATTATTACAACAAACGATAGAAGATAGTCAATCCAATTTTTTTTCTCGGTGTAAAAGTACCGTCCCCCTCGCCAAGTTGCTCTAAATTCTCGTCCGCTTAACTTCCATGAAAGTAGTCCGGCAAAATTGAAAACTATAATAGCCACAATTGGTAATGTCAAAAAGCCATAATTCAAATTTGAAAATTGTCCACGGTTTGAAACAATCAAATAACATAGAAAGACGAGTGTCGCTATTCCAATGCTTAAAAATTGGTATCGTCTAATAAGTCCGTGGTCAATCAAATAAATAAGAAGTCCACTAAAAGCATAACTATAAATTAAAATGGTAATATCTAAAGCTGTCATTCGTAATTTTCTTGATATATAGGGTGTGTCTGTGCTTGCACACAAGTATAAATATACGTACCATCTTGGTGAATATTCAATTGATTTACACATGAAAATTCAACAAACGATTCAACTCCGTTATTACAATCCGGGCTTACAAATAGCTTTCAGTAATTGGAAAGAAATGTATTTTGTCAAAGCATCGAACGAGTTTGAAATGCTTTCAACCGAAGTATATCAGGGGCAATTGGTTTATCGTTATAAAGGCTCCGATAAGCGTATAATCTGGAGGCGCATAAAAAAAGGACTCCTTAAAAAAGAAGTCCTTTTGTATTTACCATTTTAAATGATTAATTACTCGAAAAACCTGCTTCCTCTGCTACTGTTACATCGCTGTAATCCTTCACTACATTGTACAGTGTATCACGTTCAACCGGTTTGCGGTTTACCTGTTTAATCAGTGCTACGAGTTGTTCAGTTGTCATAGTAGGCGTTTGTTCTTCGCTGCCGGCCATGCTGTAAATTTTCGTGGTATCATCAATCGTACCGTCAATATCGTTTACACCAAAGCTCAGGGTCATTTGTGCGTTGTGTCGTCCAAGCATGGGCCAATACGCTTTCATATGCGGAAAGTTATCGAGGAACAAACGGGCAACTGCATACATCTTCATATCTTCTACCACTGTGCTTTCTGCAATATTGCTCATATCATTATCCTGGTTGCGGAATTTGAGCGGTATAAAAGTCTGGAAGCCTTTTGTTTCATCCTGCAAATTGCGCAAGCGGTTCATGTGATCAATACGGTGTTCGTATGTTTCAATATGTCCGTACAACATGGTGGCGTTACTGTGCAAGCCTAATTTGTGTGCAGTAGCATGGATGTTGAGCCAGCCATCAGCATCTACTTTATCGGCACATATTTTTGTACGCACATCGGGGTGGAAAATTTCTGCACCACCACCGGGTATCGAATCCAATCCATGACTGATGAGTATTTTCAAGCCTTCTTCCACACTCACTTTTGCTTTACGGAACATGTAATCGTATTCAACAGCCGTAAATGCTTTAATGTGTAAATCCGGACGATGTGTTTTAATCGCCTTCAGTAAATCAGCAAAAAACTGCAGATCCATTTTCGGGTGTACACCACCTACAATATGTGCTTCGGTTACGGGTTGTCCATCGTATTTCTTAACCATGTGCAGCATCTGGTCTATGCTCAGTTCCCAACCTTCTTCACGCTTGGCATACAATTTCGAGTACGAGCAAAAGTTACAGCTGAACACACAGAGATTCGTCGGTTCAATATGAAAGTTGCGGTTGAAATAAGTGGTATCGCCATGCAAACGCTCCCGAACAAAATTTGCCAGCGAACCAAGAAAGGGCAGGCTTCCCTGCTGAAATAAAACCAAGGCATCGGCTTCACTGATGCGTTGATTGTTATAAATTTTATCGGCAATGGTTTTTAATTCAGCTGAAATTCGGTTACTGCTTAAAAGTTCGGTTATTCCTGTTTGCATATACTTGTGTTTGGTACAATGGCTGCCTGTTAAAAAAACAGCGTAACTGTGCAAAGTTACGCTGCGAATCGGTTCAATGTTGTGCCGTTAACTGCTAATAGACAGATTAATTATTGATCTTGATCACCCGGAATGTGTCGGTCTTTTTCGAACGGTAAACAATCTGTACGTTATAAATGCCGCTGTTGAGGTTGCCTAAATTCACCTCTATATAATTGGGTGTATCGTAATTGCCGGGCCGCTGGTACGATAAACGTTTTTGCCAAACGAGCTGGCCAACCTGGTTGTACACGTTGATGTATTCAAGGTTTTGCGGTGGCTCGTAATACTGGATGGCAAAACTTTGTACAAACGGGTTCGGCGTAACCATGATGCCTTTGCGTTTAAGATTTGGGTTTACATCTTTGGCTTTGATATTAATATCGTCGATATAAAGATTGTTTTCGAAGTTGGTGGTGTTGCGGAAAACAACCTGTATGTATTGGGCTGTTGTGTTGGAAAAATTACCGAGGAACACACTGTCTTTACGCCACTCATCTGCAGCAGGGACAAACGCATCCTGTACAGCTACATTGCCGGTGGTAATTAAATCCCGTCCCCATTTTTTATACACCGATCGTAATGTTTGTCCGCAATCGTCGGTTACAAAAATTTCCAGCGTATCAACCGGTACACCAACGGCATTTAACGGATCGGTAAACATGGCGGCTGCAACCTGGAAGGTAAGGAAGGCCGAATCTTTTCCTCTTACTTCCAGCAAAGGCGAAACCATATTGTCCTGGCTGCCGTTTACATCGTAATCAAAATTATTAATGAAGAGGGAAGCGCTGCCGGTTTTTGCTGCTGCACTATTGCGTTCCCAGGTTAATCCGTTATCGGGGTTAATGCGTTGCCAGTTGTTGGGAGGAAATGTGGTTGATTCAAAGCCTTCCGTTAGTGGCAGCGTGCCTACCGGAAACACCACGCCTGCAATACGACCGGTATCGTTCGAAAGCCGTTGATCGACACTGCCGTTGGGGTTGGATGTGTACACAAGCAGGTTGGCATTGGTGCCGGTAGTTAGCGGCATGGTGGTTAATGTAATATCGGTACTGCTTAACGATGCCAGATTGCCCGTCCAGTTGGTGACCACCGGTGTACCGGTTCCAAAACGGGCTGTAATAGTTAAGCTGGTGATAGCGGCAGAGCCTGCGTTTTTAATGCGTATAACCGGCTGGTAACTGTTGGTGCAGGTGTATACAAAATTCTGCGCACCGGTACAGGGGCCTGCACCGGCTGTAACAAAACGAACAAACAGTGCATCTCTGTTTACTGCGATTACGGGTGTGCAACCATCGGATGTTGCCAGTGTTTGCATCCATGAAATGGCCGCAAGGCTGGCTTCCATTTTTGCATGCTGTTGCGGCGTGTACATAACCATTGCCCGGTCGTCTACATAATCCATATAATTCATCCACATAATGCCGGGCGCAGTAGGCGAGCATATATCGGTGATGATGCTGTCGGCTGCAGGTGCACCAAACGTACAGTCAAGTTGTTTCGGCGTATCATTAATACCGTCATCATCGCTGCAGCTTTGCACACCGTCGCAATTGTTGGGTCCCCAGATATGATCGAGATCGAAAAAATGACCGATTTCGTGTGTAGCGGTGCGGCCCTGGTTATAAGGTGGTAAAGCCGTACCTCCTTTGCCAAATGCTTCGTAATTGTTTACAAAACCACGTTCATTCAACGGCACATCGCTGAGCGATAAGGAAGCCTGGTAGGCATAACCTAAAAATCCATCTTCCATGTCGCAAACCCAGATGTTAAGGTATTTGGTTGGATCCCATGCGTCGCTGCCGCCCTGGCAGGTGTATTTCACCGGATCGCCATCGCCGGGAACAGAAACAGTAGAAGAAGCAACCCGAACAATGCCATTGGTGCCTTCGCCCGATGGATCCCGTTTGGCTAAACAAAACTGGAGATTGCCTTTGCCGAAACGGCTTTTAAAGGCAGCCGGTATACGAATCGAATCTGCATTTTTACCGCCGTAATCTGCATTAAGTACATCAATCTGCGATTGAATCTGCGCATCTGTCACCAACGAAGGATTAGATAAAATAACATGTACAACAACAGGAATGGTAATGGTTGCCTGTGTTTGTAAAATGCGTTGTTGCTGCAACACCTCGTTGAAGCGTTTGTTGATCTGCTCCCGGCTCACCTGCATACGCAGTTTCACTTTCGGGTCTTTGCTTACGGCTTCATCCAGAATAAATTGCGTACCGCAACGGTGAAAGGTTTTTATTCTTGCAGCAGGTGTTTGTTTTTGTTTCTGTGCATACACAGAAAGGAAGGAGGTGCTTACACAAAGCGCAAACAGAACAGTCTTCAACAGATGCATAGTGATAGTTATGTAGTGAAAATACGAACTAGCTTTGAATTTAGTTGTTTCTGTTGTTTGAGCCGGACATTTTCATGCTTAAAGCTTTGTAACAGATGTTACAAAAACAGTTATCTTCCGTTTTTGTATTCTTTTGTTCAGCTAAACTACTTGCGGATGAATCTTAAATTCCGGCTTACGATTTTAAGTTTTTTACAGTTTTTTGTTTGGGGAGCCTGGTTAATTACCATTGGCACCTATTGTTTAAATGCCAAAGGTTGGTCGTTTCCACAGTTTGGTGCTATTTTTTCAACACTGGCTTTATCGTCGTTGTTTATGCCGGCGCTCACGGGCATTATTGCCGATAAATGGCTGAATGCTGAAAAGCTTTATGGGGTACTGCACATTTTATATGGCATCGCACTTTTTTATGTTCCTCAGGTAAACGATCCTGATACATTTTACTATGTCATTTTTGCTGCCATGATATGTTATATGCCTACTATTTCCTTATCGAACTCCATTGCATATACCATTTTAAAATCAAACAATTTCAATGTAGTAAAAGTGTTTCCACCCATCAGGGTATGGGGAACCATTGGTTTTATTATTGCCATGTGGGTTACAAATCTTACAGGTAGCAAAGCCAATGCTAATCAGTTTTTAATTGCTGCTGTGTTTGCAATAGTGTTAGGTATTTATTCGTTTACCTTACCTAAATGCCCGCCACAACGAAAAATTTCTGAAGGGGCTTCATTGGCAGAACAATTAGGACTTACAGCCTTTAAATTATTTGCTCATTATAAAACAGCTTTGTTCTTTATCTTCTCTATGTTTTTGGGTGCAGCATTGCAACTCACCAATATGTACGGCGATTCTTTTTTGAGTGGCTTCGAAGCAAATGAAGCTTACAAAGATTCTTTTGTAGTTAAATATTCAACCATCATTCTGTCCATCTCTCAAATTTCTGAAACACTGTTTATTCTTGCTATTCCTTTTTTCTTACGGAGGTTTGGTATAAAAACAGTAATGCTTATTTCCATGTTTGCATGGGTATTACGTTTTGGTTTATTTGCTTATGGCGATCCTACTTTATTAGGTACAGGATTAATTATTCTTTCCTGTATTGTGTACGGCATGGCTTTCGACTTTTTTAATATATCCGGCTCTTTGTTTATTGAAACAACAACCGATCCTTCCATCCGTTCAAGTGCGCAAGGAATGTTTATGATGATGACCAATGGAGTAGGTGCATGGTTAGGCAGTAAGGTAAGTGGTTATGTAATTAATAAATATTACATTAATGCCGATGGAAGCAGCAACTGGCATGGTACATGGCTTGCGTTTGCAGGCTATGCTTTAGTTGTAGCTATCTTGTTTGCAATTATGTTTCGGCATAAGCATGATCCGGCTACGTTGGAAAATGTATCGCATTAAAAAGAAACCCCGCCAACGGCGGGGTTTCTTTTTGCGATGACTGTTCATAGTTTGTATTTTTATGCAGCGATTAACTCTGTGCTTAAAGTTATCCTTTCTTCACTTCTTTCGCCCATGCATCTTTCAATGTTACCGTGCGGTTGAAGATGAGTGTATCTGCTGTTGAATCTTTATCCAAACAATAATATCCTTTCCGCAAAAACTGGAAACGATCGGTGAGCGTTGCAGTACTGATCGACGGCTCCGCATATCCTTTCACTACAGTTAAGGAGTTAGGGTTGATGTAGTCTTTGAAATCGCCTTCTTCACTCGCCGGATTTTCTACCTGGAACAAACGATCATACTCTCTTACTTCCACTTCAACTGCAGTTGCCGCATTCACCCAATGCAACGTTCCTTTTACACTGATGCCACTGGTATCGCTGCCGCTTTTACTTTCAGGAATATACGAACAATGTATAGCGGTGATGTTACCTGCATCATCTTTCAGTACTTCATCGCACTTGATGATATAAGCGCTTTTCAACCGCACCATTTGTCCCGGTGCCAGACGGAAATATTTCTTCGGCGGATTTTCCATGAAATCATCTGCCTCAATAAATATTTCCCTGCTGAAGGGCAGTTCACGTGTGCCGCCGTTTACATCTTCCGGATTGTTTTCGGAGTTGAGTATTTCGGTTTGTCCTTCCGGATAATTAGTGATGATGAGTTTGATGGGGTTGAACACCACCATGCGACGGAATGCAATTTTATTCAGGTGTTCACGCACACAAAATTCAAGCAAGCCAAATTCAATGAGATTGTCACGTTTTGCCACACCGATCTTATCACAAAAATCACGGATGCTTTCGGGAGTGTAACCTCTGCGGCGCAAACCACTGATGGTTGGCATACGTGGATCGTCCCAACCACTCACATGTTTTTCATTAACGAGCTGCAACAATTTGCGTTTACTCATCACCGTATAGTTGAGGTTGAGCCGTGCAAATTCGTATTGGCGTGATGGGAATATTTCTAATTGATCAATACACCATTCGTACAACGGACGATGCGGAATAAACTCCAGCGTACAAATAGAGTGGGTGATCTTTTCAATGGAATCACTTTGTCCGTGTGCAAAATCATACATCGGATAAATACACCACTTATCGCCGGTGCGGTGATGGTGTGCATGTTTAATACGATAGATGATCGGATCACGCATGTGCATGTTGGGCGATGTCATATCGATTTTTGCACGCAAAACCTTTTCGCCATCTTTATATTTACCGGCACGCATATCGGCAAATAGTTGCAGGTTTTCTTCAACTGTACGTTCGCTGTATTTATTACGGGTGCCTGGTTGCGTAGGTGTGCCTTTTTGTTTGGCAATTTCTTCACTTGTGCTGTCATCAACATACGCCAAGCCTTTTTCAATCAGCTTTACAGCAAAGCCATACAGCTGCTCAAAATAATCGGAGGCATAAAATTCATTCGCCCAGTTAAAGCCCAGCCATTGAATATCTTCCTTAATACTGTCTACATATTCCGTGTCTTCGGTAACTGGATTGGTATCGTCGAAACGAAGATTGGTTTTGCCGTTGTATTTAATACCCAAACCAAAGTTTAAACAAATACTTTTTGCATGACCGATGTGCAGGTAGCCATTCGGTTCCGGCGGAAAACGGGTCAGGATGCTTTGGTGCTTCCCACTCTTCAGGTCTTCTTCAATAATCTCTTCAATAAAATTCAGACTTTTCTCTTCTTTCAGTTCGCTCATACATTTTGCTTATAAGTTGCGAATTTACGTTCATTCGGGAAGCTGGCAAACTGCTCCGGCCTGTTCTATGCATTAGTTCTGCGAAAAAAATATGAAAAGAATGACAATTAGCAGCTTTTGTGCAGTTAGATTTGAAAATAAAAGTTCGCCCATGCAAATTGCCAAGTTGCCTTCTGATGAAGAATTGCGTTTACAGGATCTGTTTTCCTACGATATTCTGGATACAGAATCGGAGAAGGAGTTTAACGAACTGGTGGAGCTGGCAGGGCAAATTTGCAATTGTCCGGTATCGATGATTACGTTTATTGACCAAGACCGGCAGTGGTTTAAAGCACGGCTCGATCAGGGGCCTCGTGAAACTTCGAGAGATATTGCTCTTTGTGCACATGCTATTTTAAATAAAGAAACAACCATTGTAGAGGATACGTTGCTGGATGATCGCTTTGTAAACAATCCGTTGGTAACAAACGATGTAAAGCCGATCCGTTTTTATGCGGGTGCACCTATTGTTTCGCCCGGAGGTTATAATGTGGGAACAATTTGTGTAATTAACAACGAGCCACAAACGCTTACGCCGCAGCAGGAGCGTGCATTGGAAATTTTATCTGCACAGGTAACCCGTTTGCTGGAGTTGAGAGTAAACAATAAACACATCCGTAGCAGGGCGCAACAGCTGATTGATTTAAAAGATCGGAGTGTGCATAAGGCCATGGGCGATTACGAAGTACAGAAGCAGCAGATTGCATTAACGCTGCACGAACAGATTGCACAGGAAACAGCAGCCTGTCGTTTATACCTGCGCATGGCCGAAGAAAGCAGTGAGATGCGTGTGTCCTATATTCAAAAAGCCAATAATTATCTGGAGGCTGTGGTTAATGATTTGCGGGAACTTTCCAACAGCATCAGTCCTTCGGTGTTGTACAGTATTCCATTGGAAGATTTGTTGTTTGATTATGTACAAAACATTAAAACAGGATTGCCTTTTACTGTTTCGTTACACATCACAGGTTCAAACTCCGATGTGCCTGTTGAAAAAACAATTCTGCTCTTTCGTATTGTTGAACGCTGGATGAAGATATTGCAGGAGCGAAAAGGAGTAAAGACACTTGTGCTTCATCTTACTCTTGCCAATACCATACAACTGTCTTTTGAAGATGATGGTGAGGTGCTCGGTTTTCATGCCGTTGAGCAGGATATTATTTCTGCACAAATCGATACGAGTGTAAACAGTATTGAGGGTATTATAAAAACAAAAACAGGTACATCAACCGGTAATATACTTTCGATTGAAATACCTGTTTAAATCGATAATCACTTTTGTATTCAGCAAAAAACTTCGTACCGTTTAGCCCAGCACCTGTAAACTTTTATTGATAATGCCCACACATTCATGCATCTGCTCTTCGGTAATCACCAGTGGCGGCGCAAAACGTATTTTATCGCCATGTGTTGGTTTGGCCAGTAAACCGTTTTCTTTCATTTCCATACAAAGATCCCATGCTGCTTCGGGATTGCTGTGCTTGATAACAATTGCATTGAGTAAACCTTTGCCTCTTACCAAACTGATGTATGGCGATTGAAGTGCGGTGAGTTCATCACGCAATAATTGTCCGAGTTTCTCCGAACGTTCGGCTAATTGCTCATCTTTTAATACCTGTAACGATGTAATTGCAACAGCACAGGCCAACGGGTTACCGCCATACGTGCTTCCATGTTCACCGGGTTTGATTGTCATCATAATTTCGTTATCGGCCAGCACTGCACTTACGGGCAATGTGCCGCCGCTGAGGGCTTTGCCCAGAATCAAAATATCCGGACGAACGTTTTCATGATCGCAAGCCAGCATTTTTCCGGTACGACAAAGACCGGTTTGTATTTCATCGCCAATGAACAACACGTTTGCATCTGCACAATATTGTTTGGCTGTTGAGAGATAACCTTCGGTTGGTACTACCACACCTGCTTCGCCCTGGATGGGCTCCACTAAAAAGCCGCATACATTTTTATCTTCCAATGCTTCTTTCAATGCTTCTGCATCGTTGTAAGGAATTACTTTGAAGCCCGGCATATACGGTCCAAACTTTGAATAAGAAGACGGATCGGTACTGAAGGAAATAACAGTGCTTGTTCTTCCATGAAAATTATGGGCACATACCACAATCGTTGCTTTATTTTCTTCAACCCCTTTTACGGCATAACCCCAACGACGTGCAAGCTTAATGGCTGTTTCCACTGCTTCTACACCCGTGTTCATCGGCAACACTTTATCGTAACCGAAATAGTTGGTGATGTATTCTTCATACTCACCCAGCAAATTATTATGAAATGCACGTGAAGTAAGTGTGAGCTTTTGTGCCTGCTCAATCAGCGATGCCACAATGCGTGGATGACAATGCCCCTGGTTAACGGCCGAGTACCCACTGAGGAAATCGTAGTAACGCTTATCATCAACATCCCACATAAACACGCCTTCGCCACGCTTTAATACGACGGGCAATGGATGATAGTTGTGTGCACCGAACTGTTCTTCTTTATCAATGAAATAATGTGTATTGGCAGAAACTGCTGCAATAGAAGTATGCATAGAAAGAAAATTAAAAATGACGAATGAAAAATGAGAAATACAAAAGTTGGTCAGCGTTGCCGATCAGGAACAGCGGTAAAGCACTCAGTGATTGAGCAGATCGAGATTTTGCTTGAGAAAGGAAGTTTGCTGTTTCATTGCCTTACAAAAATACTGGCTTACTTTCATAAAATAAAATCAGAGTTATGGATTACACGGTTCCTGCACAAACCCGCATTGGTCATGTACATCTCAAGGTATCTGATCTTGACCGTTCACTGGCTTTTTATCACGAACTGCTGGGTTTTCAAATAACACAACGTTATGGTTCGCAGGCGGTGTTTGTTTCTGCAGGCGGGTATCATCATCATATCGGTTTAAATACCTGGCACAGCAAAGGGGCAGGGCCTGCACCGGTGAATGTGCCGGGCTTATATCATACAGCTATTCTTTATCCCACCCGAAAAGATCTGGCGGTGATCTTGAAACGATTGCTGGAAGCGAAGTATCCATTGACCGGTGCATCGGATCATGGCGTAAGCGAAGCGTTGTATTTAGATGACCCCGATGGGAACGGTGTGGAGTTGTATTGGGACAAACCAAAAGAACAATGGCCGGTTGATGCAAACGGACAATTGGAGATGGTGACGAAGCGATTGGATTTGGAAGGATTGTTGAGGGAAGCGGAGTAATTTACTCTTTAATATTGTGGTAGTTTAACTGATAATTTTTTTTCATCAATATTTGACTTTTTAAAGGCCATGTTTTTATACTCCGATTGATTCACCAGTTCGATTATTCGATTAATTTCAGATTGATCGACCTTTGCACCAAATGTAATTGACTTTAGTGCCTCTTTAGGAAATTTGACTACGCCTTGCTTATGTGATAGAAGTCTAAACTCATTTTCGTACTCCCAGCATTTGGATTTTGTTAATAAGGCTTTTTCGATATCGTTTATTTGATTTACGATTGGGAAATCATTCGAGTATTTGATTTTTACTAACCATGATTTTTCAATTTTAACAAGGATTTTCTCGTCAAATTCAAGGCAAACGCCTTTATGGCTATCGGCATAATGTGCCCACATTAATAGATTGTCAACTGACTCCGAAAAGCAACATATCCCAAAACGATGAAGCGTTAAAGTAAGAACCTCATTAATGGTTTTGTCAATATCAATTAGGTTTAAGGAATGAGATACTAATTCTGTTAAATACTCTTCGCTAATATTCTTGTATTCTGATTGAACGTTTTGTTTTATACTTTTTATCATCAATTCATTGTCTTCGAGAGTCGATTTTAAATTGCCTGAAAACTGCATATCGAATGGATCGTTATACTCAGTTGGCTTAGAAAACCAGAAAGAATTGTTTTTGATTAAAGTCGTTAGATTCTCATTTAAGCGATGAAATTTATAAAGCATGGATGCTAAGTTTCGAAAGTTATTTGACCACAGTGGTTAAGTATTTTTCTGGAAAATTCAATTCCGGTTCTTTCTCAAATATTCCAAATACGGTACTGCCGCTGCCCGTCATACTTGCATACACTGCACCTGCATTATACAACTGTTGTTTGATAGCTGCAATTTCCGGGTGGGCTTTGCAAACCGGCTCTTCAAAATCGTTGATGAGTTGCTCTTTCCAGTTGGAGATGGGTTGTTGAATGATTTGTCTCAGGTCGGGGCGCTCGGGGCGACCTGAACCTCCGATGTTCAACTGCCCAAATGCCCAGCCTGTATTAACATGAATACCGGGATTAACTATTGCAAACTTGTAACCAGATAAATCCAATTCAACTTCTTCCAGTAATTCACCCCGGCCAGTTGCATAACAAGGTTTGTTGATGATGAAGAAGGGACAATCACTTCCCAACTGCAATGCATAATCAATCAACTGTTGGGTAGATAATCCCAGCTGAAATTTTTCATTCAGCAGTTTCAAAGCGAATGCACCATCGGCACTGCCGCCGCCCAATCCTGCACCCATGGGAATGGCTTTGTGCAAATGCATCAGCACAGGTGGGAGTGAAGGGAACTCTTTTTTCAGTAAATGGTATGCTTTAACGCAGAGGTTGTTGGCTTGGTCACCTGCAATTTCTAAACCTGTTGAGGAAAAGATAACGTCGTTCTCTCGACTGCGCTCGATAACTCCAGCCGACCCTTCGACTCCCGCCTTCGCTATCGCTTCGGAGGGCAGGTCGCTCAGGGTCTTGCTATCGTCTGTCGTCCATCGTCCGTCGTCTCGCCTTACTACTTCCAACGCATCTTTCAACGGCAGGGGATAAAACACCGTCGCCAGATTATGATAGCCATCTTCCCGTTTGTTGAGAATTTGTAAACCGAGATTGATCTTGCAGTTGGGAAAAGAGAGCATTCAGTGAATGAAAAATAAAAAATGAATAATGTGGAATGAAAAAAGTAATGGAACCCAATTATCATTTATCCATTATCCCGTTATCCACTATTTCTTTCTGTTCGAAAGTTCATCACGAATAGCGATGGCACGGATATAATCTTCCTGCTCCAATACATCATTCAGCAAGGTTTGAAGCTCTTCAATGCTCATAGATTTCAGGTCTTCTTTTTCGCCGCTTTCGTTGGTGCTGGTTACAGGTACTTCTTCTTTTTTCTTCTCTTCGTCTTCCATTAAAATACCGGCACTTTCTAAAATATGCTCGTAGGTATAAATGGGGCAGCCAAAACGAACCGCTAATGCCAGCGCATCGCTGGTACGGCTGTCGATCTCCACCGTATCATGATCGGTAGAGCAGAGGAGCTTGGAATAGAAAATACCTTCCTGCAGATCGTTGATTACAATTTCATGCAGCTCTACATTAAAGGCCATCATGAAATTTTTCATCAGGTCGTGGGTAAGAGGACGGCTGGGTTGCATCCGTTCAAGTGCAACAGCAATGGCTTGTGCTTCAAAACCGCCAATTACAATCGGCAATCGACGCATTCCGTTTACTTCTCCCAGCACCACAGCGTAGCTGTGTGTTTGGGTAATACTGTGCGAAAGGGCAACTATTTCCAGTTCGATCTTTTTCATAACCTGTCGGCAAATTTAAGGGCTTTGGATTGAATAAAACAGGAGAATAAACAGCAAAAAAACGATAGCCTTCAGCTGATCGTCGTAAGTAATCTACTTACAAGGCTCAACGAAAGGCTATCGGCTATCTCTTAGTAACTATCTTGTATTTTAAGCTACTCCCTTCATCTTTTTCACTTCAGCAATCAGCTTCGGCACAACTTCAAACGCATCGCCCACTATACCGTAGTCGGCTGCTTTAAAGAAAGGTGCTTCAGGATCTTTGTTGATCACCACAATAACCTTACTGCGGTTTACACCAGCCAGATGCTGAATAGCACCGCTGATGCCGATGGCCACATAAAGATTAGGCGCAATAGCACCACCTGTTTGTCCTACATGCTCATGATGCGGACGCCAATGTGCATCGGCCACCGGGCGACTGCAGGCTGTTGCGGCACCGAGCAAACCGGCCAGTTCTTCAACCATGCCCCAGTTCTCCGGTCCCTTCAATCCACGGCCACCACTAATTACCAGTTCGGCTTCGCTTAGCGGAACCTGTCCGGTAACTTTATTGGTAGCAGTTACTTTTACTTTCGCCGCATCAACCGTTACGTTTGCGGTAACAACTTCTGCAGTTCCTTCGCCGGCAACCGTTTGGAACGAGTTGGGGCTGATGGAAACAATCTTAACTGCAGTGTTAATCGCAATATGTGCAAAGGCTTTACCGCTGAATACCGCTTTTTTGGTAACAAAGCCATTCTCTGTATTGGGTAATCCTACAGCACCGGCTACCAGGCCTGCTTTGAGTCTTGCACTTAACCTGGGCGAAACAGCTTTACCTGTTACATTATGCGAAAGCACAAGCACGGTTGCACCTGCAGCGGTTGCTACATCAGCAATTGCTTTTGTATACAACTGCGCATCAAAATGATTGAATGCTTCGTTAGCAGCATGATGAATTTTGCTGACACCGTACTTGCCAAGGGCAGCAAGATCGTCACCCACCGTTCCTAATAAAACGCCTTCTGCACTGGTGCCTAATTGTTTTGCTAACTGTGCGCCATACGTCAATGCTTCAAACGAAGATTTTTTTACATGGCCATCAGCAGCATCTATGAAAATTAAAACGCTCATAATTGATAATTCTTTAATTGATAAATGATAATTACTTTAATCTCGATTTTGAAGTTTTTACACTTGCTGTAAGCAGTTTCAAAAGTTCTTCGCAATCGTTATTGATCGAATCGTACATCTTTTTAGTTATAAAATCGGTAGCAAAGAGTAAATCGAGCCAATATTTAGATTCGTTCGCTTCTTTTAATCCAATCGTTAACTTATGAATAAAGTCTTTCAAACTTTCACCGTGCTCTGCTTCTCTTATTAACGCCCCGATTGAAGTGCCGCTTCTTACAATTTGCTGAGACAGAATGAACTCATTATGTTCTTTTTTCAGGAATTTGTAGAGTTTAACAATCCGTACAGCAAAGTCGAAGCTTTTTGTTTTTAAGATGTTTTCCTTCATGGCTAGTTGGTTTAATGGAGTAAAATATAAATTATCCATTAAACCATTATCCATTATCAAATCACTTTTGCTTCATCATGCAGTAACTTAATTAATTCACCTGCATTTTCTGCATCTACTAGTTTTACACCGGCTTTGGCAGGTGGTAATTCAAACGATGCAACAGAAGTGAGTGCATCAGCAGCAACCGGCTCCACTGCTTTCAATGGTTTGGTGCGGGCGCCCATGATACCTTTCATGTTAGGAATACGTTGTTCCGCCATTCCTTTCTGGCAGCTTACCACAACAGGAAGATTTACTTCGCATGTTTCTTCACCACCTTCAATTTCACGGTTAATCGTTGCGGTTGTTCCGTTCAGTTCAAACTTTGTTGCCAGCGATACATAGGGCTGGTCGAGGAGTTCGGCGACCATACCACCAATCGAAGATCCATTGTAGTCGATCGTTTCTTTACCGGTGAACACTAAATCGTATGCGCCCTGTTTGGCCACTTCTGCAATTTGTGCAGCAATGTAATAACTGTCGTTACTGTCGGCGTTTACACGAATAGCTTCATCGCCGCCCAAAGCCAATGCCTTGCGGATGATGGGGTCTGCATCAGCAGTTCCAACGGTTACAAGATGAATTACAACAGACGGATCTTTTTCTTTCAGCTCAATCGCACGCACCAACGCATACCATTCATCGTAGGGATTAATGATCCACTGCACGCCATCCTGCGCAAACTTTGTGTTGTTATCGGTGAAAGCTATTTTTGCCGTCGTATCAGGCGTTTTACTAATACAAACTAAAATCTTCATGCAAGCAATTTTTGTAGAAGGTTAAAAATAGTTGTTTATGCAACTATACAAAGATAAAGGTTTGCAGTTTTCATTCCCTAATTTGTAACAAAAAATATTCATAAGAATGGAGCGGATTGAACAATTGCGGAAGTTTTTACAGGAAAGCCCCAACGACAGCTTTCTGAAACATGCACTGGCGCTGGAACATGTGAAGCTGGGCGATGATGAAACTGCCCGGCTGTTGTTTGAAGAATTATTGGCAGCCAACCCCGGCTATGTGGGCTCGTATTATCATTTAGGAAAACTATTCGAACGGATGAATGATACTGAAGCGGCTGTTGCGTGGTACGAAAAAGGCATGCAGGTAGCAAAAGAAAAAGGGGAGCAACATGCGTATGGTGAATTGAGAGGGGCGTTGGAGGAATTGACGTTTTAGTAAAGTAAAATCACTTTTATGGAAGATATTTTAGTTCCGATTGTTTTTTTAGTTGTGGGGATAGGGGCTGTTAATGTAGCACTTCAATTAATGGATAAACGTAAAGTGTTATTACAAGATGGTGTTGAGACTGATGGAGTAATCAACGGCTTTGAAACATCAAACGGAATAAATAACATGAGTGCATCTTACCCTGTTATTCGGTTTCAAACCAAAGAAAAAAAGCTGATTGAGCAAAAAGCATCGATTGCTCCTCCAAGGCTTCTTTTGAAAGAAGGACAAAAAGTCATTGTTATTTATAATCCTGATAATCCAACTGAGTACATTTTCAAAACCACATTTGATTATTCAAAGATTTCATACGTGATTTTAGTTTTTGGTGTAGTTTTTTTACTGATAGGATTGTGGATGACTTATAAATATTTAGTTAACTAATGAATTTTCTTTCCCGTTTTCAACAATACATTCATCATCACAATCTTTTTCAACAACAAGATCACTTATTCCTTGCCGTTAGCGGAGGTGTGGATAGTGTGGTACTGGTTGATCTTTTTGCAAAGGCCGGTTACAACTTCAGTATTGCACATTGCAACTTTCAATTAAGAGGTGAGGAGAGCGAAGGCGATGAAACTTTTGTACGCTCATTAGGTGAGAAATACAAGGTACAGGTATGGGTGAAAAAGTTTGATACCGATGATTATGCAACTGAAAATAAACTCTCCATCCAGGAAGCAGCACGTGTGTTGCGGTATGAATGGTTTGAAGAAATAGTCAACGGTCAACGGTCAATGGTCAATAGTGAAAACTCAGCAGCGGCACTCGCTACTCACCACTCACCACTCACGACTCACGTTTTCACCATTCACCTTCTTACCGCCCACCATGCCGATGATAACAACGAAACATTATTGATGAACTTCTTCCGTGGAACTGGTCTGCACGGCTTAACGGGTATTCCTGTAAGCTATGGGCATATCAAACGTCCGTTACTTTCATTTACAAAAGAAGAATTGCTGCAGTATGCTGCAGAAAATAACCTGCAGTACAGGGAAGATTCTTCGAATCAATCATCGAAATACACCCGCAATTTTTTCCGCAATGAACTTATCCCGGCTATTGAAAAAGTATACCCGCAGGTAAAACAAAATCTGCAGGATAATATCGAGCGCTTCAAATCAATTGATGTTTTGTACCAGTTGGCAACACAGCAATTGATTAAGAAACTTTGCAAGCCTAAAGGGGCAGAAGTGCATATCCCCGCAAAACAATTGCTGCAATACAACAACCGGGCATTGATCTATGAGATTATTAAACCCTATGGTTTTACTGAAAAACAAATTGCAGAAGTAGAAAAGCTGGCGGTTGCAGAAACCGGTAAGTTCATTAGATCGCCAATACTTGCATTCCGCATTATTAAGAACCGTGCATGGTTGGTAATTGCACCGGCAGAAGATCCAGAGGTTGGACATGTAATTGTAGAAGGCCCGGGAACAATCGGATTTGTATTGGGACTGCTGGAAGTTACGCAAACGTCAGTGTCCAATGAACAAAATCCAAATTCCAAAATCCAAATTCCAAACTCCAACTCAGAAGTATTACTCGATGCCAAACACATCGCATTTCCTCTACTGCTGCGAAAATGGAAAACAGGCGATTATTTCTATCCGCTTGGGATGAAGAAAAAAAAGAAGCTGGCCCGTTTCTTTATCGATCAGAAATTATCGAAGACTGAAAAAGAAAATGTGTGGGTACTGGAAAGCAATAAAAAAATCATCTGGGTTGTTGGTCACCGCATTGATGACCGGTTTAAACTTACAGAAACAACCCAATCGGTTATTCGGCTTACGTTAAAATGAAGGATTGGCCAATTGCTCAATGAAGCTTTTTAATAAATCGGGTCTTGTAATTGCCGCAAATACAAAACCATAAATGCCGCCCCACAAGTGTGCATTATGGCCCACATTATCACCGCCAAGTTTATCCATGTAGCTGGAGTAAGCAATATAAGCAATACCGAAAATGATGTTGGGTAAACAAAGCACTCCAAACAGGCAAATATTCCTTGCCCATGGGTTTACAATAATGGTCACAAACAAAACTGCAGATACGGCGCCCGAAGCGCCTAATGAGCGGTAATAATAATTGTCTTTATGTTTAAAGAAATCGAACATAGATGAGGCAACTAATGCTGTAATGTATAAAACTGTAAAGGCAAATTTGCCGAGTATACCTTCTTCTACATAGGGTCCGAAAAAGTAGAGGGTAAGCATGTTAAAGATGAGGTGCATATAATCGCCATGCAGCACACCGTGCGTTAAAAAACGATAGAGTTCTTTACCGTTTTTCATACGAGCCGGATAGAACACCATATTGTTTGTCATCTTTTCATTTCCAAATGCGGGTATCGAAACTAAACAGGTAAAAGCAATTATGAGATAGGTAACAGGAATATCCATATTGGTAATCGTTTATGTTCAAATCTAATGAGAAATAGTCAATGGTCAATTGTGAATGATTTGAAGGCTATAGTCTCTGTGTTTTACATCAGACATCCTACATAAAAATTTCTTAGTACCTCGTACTTAACTATGATGGTATTTTTCATTCCGGTTAATGCTGCAGGCCCGGTATACTTGTTCAGCTAAGATCAACCGCACCAGCTGATGAGGAAATACCAGCTGCGATAAACTCCATTTATAGTTTGCCCTTTGCATCACCGCTTCATCAATCCCATACGCACCACCAATCAGGAACACCAGGTGCTTTGTGCTTTCGTTGGTACGCTTCATAATAAATTCTGCAAGTCCCTCGCTGCTCAGTTGTTTGCCCCTTTCGTCTAACGCAACGAGGTAGTCATCTTTATCCAGCATACCCAATAACACTTCGCCTTCTTTCTTTTTTAAACCGGCTTCACCAAGTACTGCTGCATTTTTCGGCACCGGTATAATCGTCCACTCAACAGGGTAGTAATTAGAGATGCGTTTCGTAAAATCTTCCACACCTGCTTTTACATATTGTTCATGCGGCTTACCAATACTCCAGAGTTTAATTTTCATATACCGTTATCTGTTTGGGCTGTAAATGTCGGAAGAACAAAACGTATTTCACCTGTTGTAAAAGAAAAAGCCCCTGTTAAAAAGCAGGGGCCTGGTGGTTGATAATAAAGTATGGTTATTTTGGCAGAAAATCTTTGCGGAATGCTTCTAATGTTTTCTGGTATAAATCAAGTTCGGGATTTAACTGTGCTGCTTTTTGATAGTAGCGATAGGCATCAGAATAAAAACGGGCCGATTCCAGTAAGAAACCAACTCTGAAGAATTGCTCAGCTTCTGTTTCGGGTACTTTTTGCAGATCCTTTAATTGTATTGCAAATTTTTCAAAGGCTTCTTTCTCCCACAAATAAATCACTTTTCGTTTTTCCGGATCTTCATTCTTTACGGTTATTTGCCAGTAGTAGGGTGTATTGGGTTTCAGTTTCGATGCAAAATCGGCAATCGGTACGGCTGTTTTTTTAACTGATTTCTGGTAAATGGGTTTACCTCCTTGTTGTTGTTCGTATACTTCAAACAAAAAATCTTCAGTATCGGAATAACTTTTCCAGGACACAGGAAAGGAGCCGGAGTAATAGTTAATGGTGTCGAGTCGTGAATCAATCCAGATGCTCATGTTTCCACGGCTTACAGCACCTACATTGTTCATGTAACTTTTCCTGTTTTTTTCGGGGCTGCCTTTGGGCGTTGTTAACTGGTTCCAGATAAATTTCAGGTAGTTGGAGGTAATGGAACTTTTGTTGGTTAAGCAGGAATCTTTAAACTGCTCCATACTGTATGTGCCGGGCTTTGTAACAGAGAACAAACTGTTTTCGTTGCAAATGATGCTCACCAGCGAGTTGGCACCCACTGTAAGTTTCGATTTGTCTGTAAGTAATTTGCCAATTTGTGCTTTGCCAGTTTTGTCGTTTTCGCTGATGGTAACAGATCCTTTCACAGAGTAAACCAGGTAAGAGTTTGCTTTTTGTGCATTTACCGTAAGGGTAAACAAACAAGCGAAAAGGAAGAGTTGTGTCGATTTCATATTTAGTGTGCTTTTGAGTGAAAATTGGTGTGGAACCCGAATTTGGTATGTAACCAAACAGCGAGGGCTTCATAGAAATAGATAATATCAATTGCCAGGATAATCACAATCAACGAAATCTTTGTATCAATTTTAATATTGAACCAATCGAAAAATACAATACCGGTGTAAACCGAAAGGATAGCAAAAAAGATCTGCGCCAGTTTTGCCACCAGGTGAAACCAGATGTGTTCTTCAATATAATAACGCATAAACAAGGCTACATGCAGCCAGGCTATAAGGATGGTAATGATCCAATACAGCCAGCCTGGAATTTCTTTGATATAATTCGCATCGAGTATCATCGATAGGATGTTTGCATGAATAACAATTCCATACATATCCGGTGTAGACTTGCCTGCAAATTGTTTGTTTAAGGGTGTATAATGTTTGTCTTCTATATTGAAAGGGTCAGGATTGATGAATCCCATCAAAATGATTTTATCCTTCAGCAGCTCAGGGGCAATATTATCCTGTAACACATCTTCGCCATCAAGCACCATGTATTGCTCAATTGTCCGGCTGTAATGAATAACTTCAAATGCACGTTCACGATGCTGTAACTGTTCGAACGCTATTTTATCTGTTTTTTCCGCAATCGCTGCCGGAAAACTTTTGTAAAGTTTGCCGTTTGCTTTTTCAAAGGGAGAGAAGTTCCGGATGGTGCCACCATCCTCACCGATAAGGTTTACGTAGCCGTTGTTTGTTGTAAATATACCAAAGTATCCAACATCAAGCGGTTCTGTTTTATTTTTCCAGTCTAAACGGCTGGCCATAATCAATTCGGGTGTGCTGCTAACAATTTGCCGCATCATCGAATCTTTTTCCGGTTCTCTGGGGCCGTTAAATACAGCATCAAGCCCTATGGCTTTGGGTTTTGCAGCCCTTAATTTTTCAATCATTAAGGCCAGTCCCATACGGTCGGCGTTACCAATGTTTACGATTATAATGCGGCTATCGATTGGTGTGCCTTCATTTTTTTTCAATACTGAATAGGAGATATCGTTAAAGTCTAAATCCTTTAATGCCGTTTTAAAAGGATTTAGAATACTCGTGTTTATGGGAATAAGGCCTAAGAATCCAATGACAAGAAATACCGAAATAGTTGCAAGAATGGTGTCTCTTTTATACAAATACCGCAGGTAGAAGTGATGCAGCCAGCGGTAGGTTTTTTTCAAAAGCTGGTAAATCAAAATAAACGGCTTTTTGAGGAATGACAAAAAGCTCTTCTTTTTTTTTGTGGTTTTGGTTGGTTGCATTTTGGTAGAAGCTTGTCTGCTTAGAACTGTTTTGCTACATTAGTGTTCGAATATATGAGAAATTATACTGCTTTGGGTGTTCTGTTGTGTGCATTTGCGTTATTTCATACACATTTCATACAGGCACAAAATACTACAGTTCGGGATTCTTCCAAAGTAACGGTTACGGGTAAGAGCTATGCCATGATTCTTGGCATTTCCAATTACAAACACATTCGTCCGTTATCGTTTGCCGATAGCGATGCAAGTTTGTTTAAAGAATATCTGCAATCGGCAGGAGCGGGCAGCATACCCGACGACAGAATGTTGTACCTCGTAAACGAGCAGGCCACATCGGCCAACTTCTGGGTAAAAGGCATGTCGTGGTTGCGTTCAAAAAATCTTGGTCCTGGTGATCGCTTATACATTTATCTCGCAGGTCATGGCGATGCCATCAACCAGGACGAATACTTTTTTCTTACCTACGATTGTAACCCGGCAGGCGATAAAAACAATTACATCGTAACCGGCAGTATACAGTTGTATAATTTAAAAAGCCGCATTGGTGAGCTTAGCCGAAAGAATGTGGAGATTTTCCTGATTATGGATGCCTGCCGTACAAATGAATTGCCGGGTGGTGAAGATGGACAGCAGATTTTAAACTCAGCTGTTTCGGAGCGGAAGGCCGGTGAAATTATTATGCTGGCCACGGGTGCAGGGCAGGAGTCGATGGAAGATGCAACCATCGGCAGCGGACATGGTTTGTTTACCTATTACATGATTGATGGTTTAAGTGGCTTGGCTGATGGATACGAAGGCAGAGACGGTTTGATTACGTTGGTTGAACTGCGATCGTATGTATTGTCGAAAGTGCCACAGCTGGCTGTAAAAAAGTATAAGAAGAAACAGGAACCGTTTATTTGTTGCGATGATAAAGGCCCTAAAAACATAGCCTATGTTGACAGTGCTTTTTTGAAGCAATGGGAGATGGGTAAGAATGTATCCAATGTGGCAATGGAAGATGGCGGCGATGTAAATGCAATGATGCGTAGTGCAAGAGGTCGTGGTGCATTGTTATCCGACAGTAACATTGTGCAGATCTACAATGAGTTTAACCAATCAATCAAAAAGCTGAAGCTTACCGGCGACAGTTCGGCCGATTTTTTTTACGAGAAACTGCAGAAGCTTTATCCGGATGATGTGTTAACAATGGATGCACGCCAAACACTGGCGGCTGAGTTCATCAATTTTGCACAACGCAAGATCAATTTGTATTTGAGTGGAAAAGATGCCAACGGTATACAGCAGATACGTACACAGTTAGATGATAATAACCGCAGCGAAGAAATACAATCGGGTATTCAACGGCTGGAATACATTGCCGGTCTCGACTTTAGTAAAGTGGCGGGCATGATGACGAAAGCCATTAACCTTGTTGATGCATCGGATGAACAACTGATTAAAAGTTTAAAAGGAAAGCTGTTGTTTTTTAAAGCACGCAGTTTGTTCGATGAAAAGAATAAGGTGCTGGATATGCAGGAAGCAAAGAACCTCATTTACCAGGCCTATGCACTCGATAGCAATGCAGCTTATATTCTGCACACCATTTCTTCGTTGCATTTGCAAATGAAGCGCTACGACAGTGCAGTGTTTTACAGTTTAAAAGCTATTCGCAAAGCACCACGCTGGCGTTATCCATATACAACAGTTGCTTACTCGTATCTACAATTAAAACGTTTCGAACAGGCGAGAGCGTATTACGAAAAGGCGATTGAAATTGAACCGAAGAATGCAGATGCCTATGTTGATTTTGGGTACTACGAGTTTCAGCAAAACAAAACCGAACGGGCATTGAGTTTATACCAGAAAGCATTGCAGCTCGATCCGAATAATGTATCGGCATTGAATAATGTAGGCTGGTTAATGAAAGAGAAGGGACGCTATAAAGAAGCCATTCAATACTTTACCAATTGCGTGGAAAAAGATTCTTCCTTTGTATCGGCCTATAATGGTTTGGCACGTGTGTATGGTGCCATGAAGCAATACGATTCGGCACGTAAGTTTTATTTACAGAGTGTACAGTACTACCCCGATCAGGCGTATGTTTTCGATTTGCTGGGTAACTTCTTTAAAGAAATTAATCTCGGCGATTCTGCATTGAGTTATTATCACCGTTCCATTAAGCTCGATCCATTTTATATGCAGCCTTATCTCGATTTGGCACGTTTGCACGAGCAGGGCCGAAGAGTTGATTCGGCTTCATTCTATTTCAGAAAGATCATCAGCTTAAATCCAACATCAAAGAACGCCTACATCAGTATGGCAACGTTTTATCAGAATACACGCATGGCCGATTCTGCCAACATCTATTTCAACAAAGCGATATCGGTTGATGCCGGTGATGGGGGTACTTATAATTCGATTGCTGTCTATTATTTCCGGAAGAATCAATACGATTCTGCTGCAAAATATTTCCGTACTGCAGTACAATTAGATCCTATCAATCCTTCTTTCTTCAGCAATCTTGCATCGGTATACGAACGTAACCGTCAGTACGATTCAGCGTTTTATTGTTTAAACAAAGCGCTGGAGCTGAGCCCGGGCAATGCGCAGATTTATAACAGCATGGCCCTGTTACACAAAAAGCAAAACAAGTTAGATTCTGCATTGTATAATTATCGGCTGTCTTATCAATACAACAACGAAAATATTTCGGTGCTGATTGATATGGCCGATCTGTTCAGAGATTTGACTGAACCTGATTCGGCTGTAAAAAAATTGCACGAAGCAATTGCACTGCGGCCCGATATGCCGGATCTGTACAACAGTACAGGTGTTATTTATCTCCGTTATAAAAAATACGATTCGGCGCAACATTATTTCTTAAAAGCAGTGGCATTAGATCCTGCTATGATCAGGGCGTATAACAACCTTGGCAGCATGTTCTATACACAACAAAATTATACGGAGGCCTTAACTTATTACGAGAAGGCGCTTGCCATCAATCCTTCGTACGAAAATCCATTATTGTTTATTGGTTTAATTCACATTAACACCAATCAATACACAAAAGCAATTCCGTATTTGGAACGGTTGATAAAAGCCAATAACAAATCAGGTTCGGGGTATTACTACCTGGCTGTAAGTTTTGCAGCAACAGGTAACGATGCTGCAACGATCAGCAATCTTGAAAATGCATTAAAGCTGAAATACGGCGATGCAGATGAAGTGTGGAGCCAGAAAGAGTTTGCGAAAATCAGAACAACAGCTGCGTTTAAAACATTGCTTGAAAAATATTTTCCGGGTAAATCGTTTCGTTAAAACAAAAGCATTCCTCAGCTGCTTATGCCGTGCATAAGCAGCTTTTTTATATGCTGTATTTGCCTTGTTACTGTTCAGTTGAATAGTTGTATTTTCAGGCACAACTATTTCTTATGCGTTTTATTACAACAACCATTCTTACTGCTTTCTTTATTTTTTCATTGCAGGCACAGGTAGCCAAAGCGCCTGTAAAAAATGAAGGCGATGGACCTTACACCCAATTAATTCTTCGGAGTGTCATTATGATTAATGGCACCGGTGCACCACCTGTTGGGCCTGTTGATATTGTCATTGAAAAGAACCGCATTGTGCAAATTGCCAATGTAGGTTATCCGGGTGTAGCGATCAACGAAAACAGCCGGCCGAAATTAAAAGAAGGCGGCAAAGAATTAAAACTCGATGGCCATTATGTAATGCCGGGATTTATTGATATGCATGGACACATCGGTGGTACCGGACAAGGTGCAAATGCTGAATATGTATTCAAACTCTGGATGGCACATGGCATAACTACTATTCGTGATCCATCGTGTGGTAACGGTCTCGATTGGGTGCTGGAAGAAAAACGTTTGAGTGCAGAAAATAAAATCACTGCGCCACGCATTTTTGCTTACACAGCTTTCGGACAGGGAAGTAAAACACCCATCAGCACACCCGAACAGGCAGTTGAATGGGTACGACAAAATGCAAAGAACGGAGCAGATGGTATTAAGTTTTTTGGTGCCGCTCCGCAAATAATGGATGCGGCTATTCGTGAAAATAAAAAGCTGGGCTTACGCAGTTGTGCCCATCATGCACAAATGGATGTGGCACGTTGGAATGTATTGAAATCAGCTGAAGCTGGTATGACATCGATGGAACATTGGTACGGATTGCCGGAAGCATTGTTTATCAAACAAACTATTCAGCAATATCCGCTCAACTATAATTACAGCAACGAACAGCATCGCTTTGAAGAAGCGGGAAAGCTTTGGAAACAGGCTGCAGCTCCTTACAGCGATCATTGGAACAAGGTAATGAACGATCTGCTGAAGCTTGATTTCACCATCGATCCCACTTTTAATATTTACGAAGCCAACAGAGATCTGCATCGTGCAAGAAGAGCAGAGTGGCACGAAGAATATACCTTGCCATCACTCTGGAAGTTTTATGAACCAAGCCGTGTATCGCATGGCAGTTACTGGCACAGCTGGGGAACTGAACAGGAAGTGGAGTGGAAAGAAAACTATCGGTTATGGATGGCCTTTATTAACGAATATAAAAATCGTGGCGGCCGTGTTACAACAGGAAACGATAACGGATTCATTTATCAAACCTATGGCTTTGGTTATATACGTGAGCTGGAATTACTGCGTGAAGCAGGTTTTCATCCGTTGGAAGTCATCCGTTCTGCAACTTTATTTGGTGCACAGGCATTGGGTATGGAAAAAGACCTGGGCAGCATTGAAGTGGGTAAGCTGGCAGATATTGTTGTTATTGATGTGAACCCTTTGGAGAATCTGCAGTTATTATATGGTACAGGAGCCATTCGTTTAAATGCTGATAACAAAGTAATTCGTGCAGGCGGTGTGAAGTTGACCATTAAAGATGGTATAGTGTACGATGCAAAACAATTACTGGCCGATGTAAAAACAATGGTAACAGCAGAAAAGAAAAAAAACGGTTGGCAGTTAAAGCAACCGGGAACAGAATAAATTTTGTTGCTTCCAACAGAAGTCTTCTTTTTGTAAAACATATAAACTAGCAAACTATGAAATTGAAATTCGCTTTAGCAGCAGTATGTATGCTGTTTTTTGTTGCAGTAACCAACGCCCAGTTACCAAAAGTTAATGGAGGTGCAAACATCGGTAGTCTTCTTTCGCAATTTACAAATGCTATTAAGCCAGCTACTTTTACCGATCAATGGACCGGTGCAAAAGGAAATTTTTTAAGCACTGCCGGTAAAGTAAAAGATGCAGTTGGAGTAGGTAAATCAATTGCTTCATTGGCCGGCTTTATAACACCCGACATGTTTAAACAGGGTTTTAATGTGCAGAATTTGATTTCTACAGCGAACACGGTAAAAACAATGGCACAGGCAACCGGTGTATTAAAAAATCTTGAGGGAGGTTTAAAGCCCGAAGCTTTTTTAAGTGGATGGAGTACAAAACGTACTGGTTGGTTAAGTGCGTTGAATTTAATTAAATAAGTTATACAGTATTATTTACCAATAGAAAGGGCTGCATCCGCAGCCCTTTTCGTTTTTTGGTTATAAGCCTTGGCACAATCTTTGGCAATGTGCTTGCAGACATAAAAAATATGATCATGAGACAAGGAACAAAACTAATGTATGCAGTTGTTGCTGTAAGCTTACTCTTAGCTGCATGTAAAGGACTCACAAAAACACAGAAAGGCGCAATTATCGGAACAACCAGTGGAGCTGCTATTGGCGGTGTAATAGGTCGTGCTTCGGGCAACACGGCGCTCGGTACTATTATTGGTGCAGCAGTTGGCGGTACAGCCGGCGTGTTAATCGGCAAACAAATGGATAAACAGGCCGAAGAAATTAAAAAGCAAGTACCGAATGCAAAAGTTGAACGGGTAGGTGAGGGTATTGAAATTGAATTCGAAAGTAAAGTATTGTTCGATTTTGATGCTGCCGGTTTAAAAACAGAAGCAAAAGCAAGTTTAAATGAATTGGCCACAGTATTAAAAAAATATCCCGACACCAATATCGAAATACAGGGACATACAGATAGTAAAGGCAGTAATGCGTATAACGAATCATTATCGCAACGCCGTGCAAATGCAGTAATGATGTATCTCATCGATAAAGGCATTCAATCGTCACGTATGACGCCAAAGCCAATGGGTGAAAACTATCCCAAGTATACGAATGAAACAGAAGAAGGCCGTGCACAGAACCGCCGGGTAGAATTTTTAATTACGGCCAACGAAAAAATGAAATCGGATGCGCAGAAGCAGGCTGGTTCTTCTAACTAATCACTAACACAAAACAACAGATATGAAAGGAATGAAACTTTTAGCAGCAGGTATTTTGCTTGCAGCAGCAGTACAGGCACAAACCACCCAAAAAAGCGGTGTAAACTTCGGTATCAGAGCCGGCGTTAATTTTCAAAATATAAATGGTCGCAATTTCGCTGATAATAAACTTGAGAATAAGCTGGTGCCACGTTTACAGGCAGGCGTTACAGCCGATGTGCACTTAGCCGATGATTTTTATTTGCAGCCGGGATTACTTTATTCGGGCAAGGGAACCAAGTTCAAAGGCACAAACGATGTATTGAATTTATCGTACCTCGATGTGCCGGTTACCTTTCTGTATAAGCCGGTTTTAGGCAAAGGAAGAATGCTGTTGGGGGTAGGTCCGTACGTGGGTTTTGCCCTGAACGGGAAAGTAACCCAGGAAGATGGTGATAAAAGCACCGTGAAATTTAAAAATACAATGACCCCATCTGAAGCGCTTTCTGATTATTACTACCGCCGGATGGATGCTGGTGCAAACCTGTTATTTGGGTATGAAATGAGCAGTAAATTAAGCCTGCAACTCAATGCCCAACTGGGTTTACAGAAAATAAACCCCGTTGTTGAGGGCGTTAGTAACGATAAAACCGCTTACCGGAATACCGGTTTTGGTCTATCGCTCGGCTATCATTTTTAGGGCGAAAAAGCATCAAAATCCCCCGCATAAAGCGGGGGATTTTTTTTATTTAAAAAACTGATTGATAAAGATTTCAGAAATTAAATGAACCGCCCTATATTTGCAGCCCGTTAAGCGGAATGGCTCCGTAGCTCAACTGAATAGAGCATCTGACTACGGATCAGAAGGTTTCAGGTTTGAATCCTGACGGAGTCACTAAAGTAAAATCCTTTGCATCCTTTTGCAGAGGATTTTTGCTTAAAAACGAACAGTTCTGCACACATAGGTTACATGTTGAGTTGGTATTACGGGGTTTGGATGCGTAAAAAACGTAGCCAAAATAATAGCCAACTTTTAAACCGATTGTGCATGACTTACCGTTTTCATCTTCGCTCCAGCAGGACCAACAAAAAAGGTCTTGCAAACCTTTCGATCATCATCCGAGCCGAAAATCCAATCTGGATTGGTACCGGCATTTCTATGCCTGCTATCTACTGGAACCAGGAAGAGCAGGAACTTACCCGATTTGCAGATCCTGTTATCAGGATTAAGTTTACCGAAGTCCGATATAATGCCGACCGGTATTTCCAACTAATCGCATTTGAAAACAGGCCATTCAATGCACAGGATTTTTTTACTGCAGTAATTAAGTCGGATATCGATGCAGTAAACAATCCATTATTGTCTGCATTGTTTGACCGGTACATTAATGAAAAAAATGTTGGCTATGCCCGTTCACAACATTACATCACCATCAAAAAAGAACTGCAGAAGTTAAACCGGGATCTTCGGGTAAAGCAAATCACATTCGATTGGGGTAACAAGATTTACAAACACTATCTCGACAAATCTGCAGACAACACGGCCACCGGCAAAATGAAAATGATTAAAGCCGTAATCCATTATGCAATGGATTTAGGCTACATCAAAGAGGATCCATTGCGGCCGGTGAAACTAAAGTCTTTTGAAGGTAAAATTGTATTTCTCAACCTGCAGGAACTGCAGGAGCTGCAGGAGCTGTACGATGCTGCAACATTGCCCGATCACCAAAACAATGTACTAAGGCATTTTCTTTTTTCCTGTTATACCGGTTTGCGTCGATCGGATATTCGAAATTTTAAAGATCATGTTGTGCAAAACAATTGCCTGTACCTAACTACGCTCAAAACAAAAGAGCATATTATTATTCCGTTGTCCGATCCCGCAAAAAAGTTGATGGATAAACCATTTAACAACTTCACCGGTGAGTACATTAACCGGGAGCTGCAAAAGATTATTGCAAACACCGGCATCAAAAAAAATGTAACAATGCATGTGGGGCGCCACACATTTGCAACAATATCATTGCGCCTGGGAATGCAGCTGAAAGTGCTAAGTAAAATACTCGGGCACAGCAATGTAAAACAAACAGAAAAATATGTGCACCTGGTAGAAGATCATCTGCAGGAACAAATGAACGTATGGAATAACCTGAAGGTTGTACACCGGGCTGCAGCTGCTGGTTAGATTTTAATAAATATCTTTACAGTTCGAGTTAATCAACAGGCCGATGTTGATGGAGTGACGAGAAACCATAAAGCTGCACGGTTCACATAATAGGTGATCAGGTCCCGGTAGGATAGCATGAGCAGTCCGGGCTTCAACCATATCGGAAACGAGTAAGGCCTGTTAGCTTGCAAATGCTATTTTACAAATGTGCCCGGATCATGGCACGCTTCAATTGCTTCATCAGCTGCAGCTGCTGTAGCAATTTTTCTTCATGCAGTGCCATGGCCTGCACTTTGGTAACTGTGGCGGTGTACGCTTCCTGGTTAATACGTGCAGCTTGTTTCTGCAGCAGATCCAGCAGCTCCTTTTTGCGGATGAACATGATTACGGAGCCGGTTAAAAAATGATCAAACGCTTTAGCTTGCCACAGGCCCCAGCACAACCAGTAATACATTTCTTTTTCATTCTCACTGGAACAGATGGCCATAAAACAATTTGCACACGGTGCAGTTAAAGGTTTGCCACTGTTCATTCCTTTGTTGAGAATGAAAAATGTAAATGCAGGTTGTTGCTGATTGGGGCGGTGGGTTACAAGCTGAAGCATAGTTTGATCATTTTTTTTTCCGATCAAACCAGCTAAAAGAAAGAAAGCTCTTTCCTTGGATGCGTGGCACAGATTCCAAAAGGAAACGGAATAAAAGAAGGGGCTGTGTATGGCCTTGTGTTTATGCCGTAGTCTTTTGGAATCTGTGAGCGATGGCCATGTGCATAGCATCCTAACTTCGCTGTATTTTCTTGTGTTGGTACCAGGTGCAACGATTGCTGCAATTGAAACGGAACGTAGCCCAATGCTCCGGCTTGGTAAAACAAATAACAGCGAAGGGGAGAAAAGCCGTGCGGGAAGTGGTTTCATTTCGACTGGTTGGGCAAGACTGGAGGAGAGGAGCAACCTTGACGAAGTATGCATCAGCATACGAAGTTTGTTGCGGATCGCTCGGAAGGCTTGGCCAACCGGGAAAATTCGAAATGTTTAGAAAACCTCTTACCGTACGGCTTTTGTGTGCAGGCTTATTTGTTTTAACGGCCGTATGCATTGGGCGGCCACCTGTAACGAAATTTCCTGAAAACGGATGATTGTTGCCGGTAAGTGTAATAAATGGAACGGAAAGCGTATTATTTTTCCATTTCCTGCAGTTTCTTGTATAGTGCCAATACAATTGCTTCCTTCACCGATCGGTACCGCAAATCGCCTTTAATGAGCTTCCACGATGGTTGCCGGTGTTTTAAATGCCGGCGCTTAAATACAGGCCAATTATTTTGGAAGGTAACGGTTTTGCCGGCATAGGTAACTTCGTATTGTTCTGCAGCTGCTGTCTCCAGGATCTTCTTTACCTGCAGCTGATAACGTTTCCGTTCATGTACTATTTCAATTGTAAATTCCACCCCACAAAGAAAGCTGCTTTTTGCAATACAGATGAAAGGATTGCGTCGCAACCGGGATGCTATGGCAATACTGCAGCTGGTATCACCGATGTATTACTTTCTTCATCACCTCCAATACAAAGCTGCTATGCTTTTGGAAGATATCTTTTTGCACTGCAGTAATTTCTTCAGGTCCGTTTAAACGCACCTGCAGCAGGTAGTTTGCTGTTATATCCTTTAAAATGAAAATCATTTCTTTCAGCTTGTACAGGTTCAACACATCTTCCATGTTGTACTGCAGTACCAGGCTTTTCACTTGCGGTTTTCGCCAATCCTGGAAGATGGAAAATATATTGGCTTTGTACTCGTTCCTGCTCCGGGGAATGTGAAACATTTTTTCCATGGTGGCCAACTTGTAGTTTTTGCAACCCGGCATGTAATCTTTAAACACCTTCAGCAAGTTTACACAATGGTAGCGGCCACGAATATCAATATCGAAATGCTTTTCAATAATGCCGATGTCCGGGCCATAAAAATAGATGATGCCGGTGGTACGTTTCAGCAACGCATCAAACTCATCGTGTGTAAGGTTATCATCGTACAACTGTCCGAATTCGGTAGCGCTCCTGCACCAACCTAACAAAAATATTTCACCGCCGATAAACCATTCTGCATCGAGGTATAGATCTTTCATAAAAAAAAAGTTTTAAAATAATTGCCCCGGATAGACATCCAGGGCACAACCAAAACTAACTGCTTATGAGAAAAAATTAATTCAGCACAGTCCAATCACCGCTATTCGTTGTTCCTGTTGAGACATAAATCTTTTTATTAACCGTATCAACAAACATAATCCCAACAGCTGCAGGTGTTGTTGCCGGTGCAGCAGTTCCTGTTACGCTCATTGTTAAGGTGTATCTAATGCCGCCACTTGTTACATAGTAGTTTGTTCCATCATATTCTACGGTACCATTAACAGGTGTAGTGAGGTTTGTACCAGGAGTAAATTTTACCGGGGCAACCGATGAAGTACCTGCAGCATATTCAACCAAACCAGTTGATGGTGTTAGTGTATCTCCGACACGCAAACCCTTTCCTATGATTGTGTAACCAACTTTTGTCCAAGTTTTATTTAAGTTTAAATAAACATTTGTTTCCCTTCCATTACTAACTGTTCCATACAATCGAATGTGCTGCGGTGATAAAGTTCCACTAGTCATATTGCCCAATGCCTGGATATTCAAAAATGTTGGAATATGCCCTGCGTACGTATTAGCAGTCCAATCATTTTCTTGCGTAGCACCTGCATTTGTATAAGTAAAGGCAGCCTGGTTATTGAAAAAAGACAGTCCTTTACCATTACTTATTTTTAAGTTATTTGCATCGTAAGAAAATACTTCCGTAGCACCAATTCTGAAACCAAACTGTGTTTGTGTGCTTAAATATCTGTTGCCACCAACACTGTTTAGTTCTACATCTGCACTCGACCCAACAAAAAGGCCCCCTCTTATATCCACATCTCCCACAATCTGTACAGTTCTACCACTTCCATAACCTGCAGCAAACCAATTGGTGCCAATTGCTAATTTTGCCCCTATAACTGCATCATTTGATTTAATTGGCCCTGCAACTCCAATGCTTCCTGGTTGCAAATACGGTGCATCGTAATTGTTTGTTGCAGTGTTAGTCCAGTAACCCTGAACCTTAACATATTCACCATCAAATAACCTTATAACTTTTGCAGGACTAGCAGCTTTTAAAACACCTTTTTCCCAAACAGCCAGAGCATCAAACTTGTCACCCCAACCGTAATTGTGTTGTGTTACTGCTGCGTTATTTTTTTCAGAAACAAATGTTGAAAAGGCAGCGGCATTTGATTTAAATGTTAAATCACCAGCTAATGCATGGCCCTTTGAATTTGGGTGTACACCATCGGCATAAAATTCACCAGCCAATATGGAACCATTTAACATGCTGTTGTATATATTCACATGCGTTGCGTTTCTGTTGGTTGCAATCGTACCTATAGCAGTGTTGAATGATTGATTTAAACTGTTTGTGGCTGCATTTGTTGGCATTACACCAACCAGTATAATATTAGTTACACCAAAAGTTTGAGCCCTTACCACAAGTGTATCCAATGCTGTTTGAAAAATTGAAACACTGCCATGTTGGTTAATATCATTTCTTCCCAACCAAATGATTAAAGTTTTAGGACGTACTTTTTGAATAACTTCATTAAAAAAGTTATCCCGAACGTTTACAGTTGTATTACTGTTTGCACCAACAACTTCATAAAATCTGTGTTGTGATTTAAACAAATAATCTGCAAAACGCAAACCCTGTTCTGTTGCGCCACCGCCAACAACATACGAATCACCTAAAACCAATGCGCCATCAGTGTAGTTAAAATTCTTGCACTCTGTTTCAAACTTTACACGAGTAAACTTTTGGCCACCTGTTGCATTTAAACCTGCCAATTTCAATTTTCCCTGGCTTCCCCATCCACTCACTTCATATTCGCCATACGCTTTTGAATACGATGGCTGCGAAAGATTTTCCATTACTACAAAAGTCATCCAGCCCTTTCGCTCAATTGTTACACGTATATTTTCGCCACTTGAAAACTGCAATGGCTGGCTGTAGCCAAATTCATTTGCAGCTGTTGTGCCACCAATTGAAAAACGACCTGAATTTGTACCGTTACTTTGATCGAACTTAAAATACACAAATCCTGCAAAACCTTGGTATCCTCCACTAAGTGGGTTGGTTTGACTTAAACCCCAGGCATCACCACTGCCTTTACTGTTTGCTGTAAATTCAATTGTAATTTTTAAACGCTCAAATGGGTGGTAATTGTTCAACGTAATTGCACGACTCCAATCGGATGCGCCTGCAGTAATTATGTAACCATTGTTTACAGTTGCACCTGTTGGTACGCCTGCACTCCAATTTGTTGTGTTTAATGATGTTCCAGGAAATGTATCGTTAAATAATACTCCTATCGTTGTCGGCGCTATGCCAGTAACTAGTGAAGTTGCGGTACTGCTACCACCACTCACCGTACCAGGTTGCCAACCGCTCAATGTCCACACCGGCACTTGCCCTAATGCAGCTCCACTTTGCGTTAAATCGTTTAATGGATGTGTATGAACAATAGGAGCGTAGAAAGACGAATAATCGCCTGCATTGGGCACTACAGCACCACTACGGCCAAATACACTGCTTACTGCACCACCAGCGCCGCCACCGGCACGTGCACGTACAAAATCTGCTACAGCTTTTGCAGTAGGTATTTTTGTTTCGCTGCTGCTATCTGTTGAAAAGAGACTAATGCTGAAATCTGTAATGGTACGGGTTTTCAACTGCAGCTTTTCACTAGCCTGCAAATGCTTTGCATAAACACGTGTTGTTTGTGCATTTGCTGCAGCTGAACTAACACACACTGCAGCAATCAATATAAGATGTTTCATTAAGCGAAATTTGGATGAATGTAATAGCGGAAACTAAGTACAGCTGTAGGGGGTAAAAACAATACCTGGATACGTACATACGATGCACCATTGCCAAATATTTCATTGTACAATCCTAAACTTCCACACAAAAAATCAAGCTGATCGATCGCATATTTTTTTGGATCGGTAGAGCCTGCATTCAGCGTTGAGATTTGCGTAGTAGTAACAATTGGATTGGGGAATGCAATTTGGCGGCTTACGTTGTTAATGATCACATCAACATTCGTTTCGTTTGGATCTGTAATTGTAATGCGCTCAATGATGGCACCCGGAGGAAAACGAACGTAATCCAAACCATCAGAACCACCAATTGTGTAAATTTTAAGAAACGAACCAACAGCATCCTTTGCTGCATTTGATGTAGATCCGGAAAGCCTGTACCCCATATCAGTTACTTTTTAAGTTCGAAATATTTTCCTTGTACTAACAAATCGTAAGTACGTTGCGGCAACTTTGCACCGTTAAGATTTTTTGTAATCAATGCAGCCAATTTAAACAACACAGCATCCCTGCCATCTGAAGGCAACTTCTGCAGCTCTGCAACAATGCAACGGAATTTATCTGCATCGCTCAACCCTTTACAGGTATCTACAATGCCTAAGGCTGTTACCGATACCTTTGTAGCCTGCAGCAATCGCTCCCGTACAATACGATCGATATCGCCGGGAATAATGGCTTCTATTACATCGGCCACTGGGCTTTCTAAAAATTTCTTTAATCCACCGGTAACAGCTAATGCTTGTTCTACATGTTGCTCCAGGTAATCATCTACTCTGTTCCAAAGGCTGCTGATGGCCTTCCAGATCCGTTTAATAAATTTCATTTTGATGTAAGGTTTATATGAGTGAATTAATCGCTATTGAGCAAAAAAAAAGCAGGATAGCAGCTGCTATACCACCAGCTGCAGGTGCAGCAGCTTTCATTGCACCAAATACAATATCCCGGTGTGCAGCAAGTACACTATTGAATACATACTGCTTAAATTCTTTCACAGTAATCTGTGCATCTTTATTGATGTTTACAACCGGGTTTTGTTTTGCAATTACTGCAGCGGAAAGTTTATTTGTTTGCAATACCCATGTATCGGGTTTCCCAATTAGTGCTGGAAAGAACACAACAGAATATACATCGTAGTAGCTTTTCATTTTGCCTTTGTACGGCAAGAAGTAACGACGTACATATTCCAACTGATCTACCGGGTTCATTACTTTTAAAGCCTCCACAGAGGTTTTAAGACCACGTGCAGTATCGGGCATAAATTGTATTAAGCCGGTAGCTTTCGTCTTTGGATTAACAGCAGCTGCATTTAAACGGCTTTCAGCCCACATTACCTGCATTAACCAATTGGGGTTTACCACTAATTCGTTTGCAATTGCATTTACACGATCGGTAAAAGGTTTTTGCAGATCTGTCCGTATTGTGCTGATTCTAAGTAAACTCATGATCTTACTGTTTGCCAGGGTAATGTGAATGATGGAAACTGCAGCGTGCTTGTAGTAGCTGCAGGAAATTTATTTACACGATCACGGATGAAAGCATCTGCAAGTGGCTTGCTGAAACTTTTAATACTTGTTCCTGGTATTGATTTTGGGTTTCGGTAATACAACTCTCTGTTACGGCGAAGCAGGTTGTAAAAAGTTTCCTGTGTGTTATTGGCCACAGTTATTACTGCAGCAGAAAGTTTGGCTTTACTTGCTGCCACATTTTTCTGCAGTTGCTTTGCCGTGTAATTAATAACCGCAACAGCATCGTTTTCTTTATGCAGTAAAAAATCGTAAACGAAGTTTGCAATATCTTGGTTGCGAAAAAGGTTGCCGTTCATTAATCCATTCCAGTAACGATTGTAGTAATAGTCAGCTATTAATTTGTTGAGCTGTTCATCTTCAAATTTTGCATATCGGGGTGTACGTGCAATACTTCCATATTTAGAATTAGCTAATTGAAACAATCGTTTCCAACCGGGCCAATTTGGATTGTATTTGTATGTGATACCGGCATACGTATGTCCGGCGCTGGGATCGTTCCAGTAGCCTCCTTCTAAGTCCTTTGTTTTTTCTTTTGCTATAGTAAACTGTACGGACATGCGTAATTATAGTTCTGATAAAATGCTGCGATAAACAACAATCTTGTTATTCTTATCGGGCACAGGATCTACACCAAACGTGTATACAAACGGACCAGGTATTGCACCTGCACCGGGTGCAACGGTAATAGGATCGTTAGCTGCATCGAACAAAACAGGCAGTTCTGAATAATCAACGATATCCGGGTTTTCATTATCAAAACCAAAACCCTCTCCTGGCTTTAAAACATGACTTGTTCCGATGGTAGCATTTGTATTACCTGCATTGTATAAAAACCAGCAATGGCAACCGTTTGCTTTAAACGTTTCGTTTTGCAGAATGGCATCCTGTTCTGTAGTGCGTTTGTATTTTGGTTTTATCACTTGCTACCTCCTTTGTTATTACTGAATAATGAAGGCAGCACTTTTGCAGCTACAACAGCTATACCTGTCCAGATAATGACAGATTTGATTTCACCAAAGAAACCTGCGTTACTTCTGTTGTCGATATTCTGCTGCTCTGTGCGGGCCTGTTCATTACTTTTCTTTACTTCGTTTGCAACATTGTCACGGCCTTCTTTTGTAATTTTTCCACTTGCATACAATTCTTCAGCCTTCAGCAATGTTTCAATGTTTTTTTGCTGTGATAACAGCAGGTTACGGTGCTTAACCGTATCCGTAATGAGTTGGGTTATTTTGGTAGCCGTGTACAAGGTTGCACCGGTACCAATGATTGCAATAACAATCCAAATAATAACCGGTATTACACCAATGTTTACTACCTCACTCAATTGTTGAATATTGAGCATGCGTGACTGCAGCTGAATTTCAGGCGGCAATTTTTTACCAAACTCCTGTATGGCGTAATTATGGTTTACTACCGCTTCGTTTAACTTTTGCTTTTGCGCTGCAGTAAGATTTTTCTTTTGAGCATCATAGATAAGCCTTGCATTTTTTTGCGCCTGTTCAGTAAACTTCTGCAGCTCTGCTTCCAGTTGCGCAACTTGTTTGTATTTCTCTGCTACTTTTTTATCAGTAGTCCAAACAACTTTTGCAAACATCTGGTAAGGATCGTACCGTGTAACATAACGTGTCTTGTTATGAAACACTTCAATGTTAAAAGTTTTGGTCTGCAGATATTTTTTTGCATCGTCCGTCTTCATCAAATCATTGATGGTAGACGGCTGAAAGCGTATTTCTAAACGGGGATTTTTTATTATATCGATGAACTTGCTTTTTCCATCGTTATCAGCATTGGCCATTAACTCTTTAAAGCTGTTGAATACTCTTAATTTTCCGGAAGAGGGTTTTGCTGCAGTAATTTTTTTCCCATCAACAGTAATGGGCATTCCCATCAAAATCTCCGATGTAAGTAAATACCGCTTTATCTTATTCGCTCCGGATAAGATCAGTTTTCCCACTTCCAAAAAATAAGACGGCAACATCATAGCTTTAAAATTTTCTTTCCCATGCTCCACTGCTTGGGATTGTTTATTTTGATATCAGCTAACTTCTCCAGTTGTTTTGCTACATCGGGGTTATCCTTACAGAGAAGATCCACTGCTTTCATAACCCTGTCTTTATCATCCTGCGATAATTGATCGTAGGAGAGTGTAAGTACATTACTCATCGCTCATGCCTTTTAGGTAATCGAGCCCCATACTGTAGGTATCAGGATCGTTCTTTTTTGTACGAGCCAACAGTTCCAGCTGTTCGGCTAATTGCTGTTGAGCTGCAGGATCATCGGCCTGCTCACCAAGCATGTCACTTAAAGCCGCTGCAATGCGTTCCTGCGTGTTTGTAACTGCATCCTCTGTTGTTTCTGTACTGCCAACAGATGAGGGCGTTTGTGGCGCTGCAGTTGCTGCAGCTGCTGTTTTAGGCGCTCCCGGCATTAAACCTATGCCGGCAACTGTTTTCATTAAATCTTTAGCGAATTCGCTTTTTTTCAGTTGCGGCCAAAACATGGTACCAATACTGTACAAACCACCATTGATGCCGCTTTCTTTTTCAGCCAGCTCTGCTTTCAATCGTTTGTTTTCCTCAATCAGTTCCTGTTCTTTCTTTTTACGTTCGGCCTCTTCGGTCATCAGCTTAAACTTTTGCTCAATGGCCTGAGTAAAATTTTCCGGCGTTACTTCGCCAATTCCATCTAAATAAAGGGGCTTGCCTGCAGGTTCAGCTGTACTACCAATTCCGGACATTGTTTGGCCGCTGCGTTCCACTTCGAACGTACAATCGATAATACCTTTGCTGATCCCTGGCTTTGTACTTGCGGTTAAGTAATACATGCCGGGTGTTAACCGGTTTAAGCAACCACGCAGATCTTGCAGCGATGCTTCCAAACCAAGATTCTCAATTTCAAAATCCGATTTGGCAACAAAGTTGCCCTGCTCTTTTGCAGTTTTGCTTTCACTGATTTTCCAGTACGGCGCTTTCATTTGCCGTACCATTTCCAGCACGTTATCTTTTCCGTAAATAGCCACAGTTATTTGTTTGGTTGATCCTGGTAGAGGAATGTAATGAGGAACGCATGTGTGTTCAATAATCCTGTACGATCGTACAAGGTGATATAACTCTTGGTTACATCAATCGGGAACGCATCCAGTTCCATTACCCATGTTTGCGAATTAATAAGCGTTTCCAGCGGAAGCTTTTTAATTTCTTCAACACCTGTCTTTTTATTCACGAGTGTAAGGAATGCTTTTTTCTGTATAGCATCCGGCACAATCGTTTTTCCTTCGGGTGTTGTACCAATATTTGCAGAACCAATGATAATGCCGGTAACGTACATGTTATCGAGCATCTTATCATTATCAGAAAACTTAAATCGTTCGCTGGCTACGTTTACTACAGGCAATTCGAACAGTGTAGTTTTCTTAACAGGAAATTTTTGTAAACTCATATACTGCTTTTGAAAAACCATCCCGCCGGTGCGGGATGGTTTTATTGATCAAATCGGTTTGCTGATTATGCGCCTTTAGAACCTTGCAATACTTCGAATCCGAAGAGTTCCATTACCAGGAAGTGTTCGAAACCTGCAGTTGCAGATGTGCCACCGGCAAATGCTGCATAGGTTGGGAATACCACTTCAATTTCATTCTTCTTATCACCATCAATGATGATATGAGGAGTGAGATTAACAATACCTGCTTCAGGGCTACGCTGGTCGTAGTTGGTACCTGCAGTTTGTTGTGTTTCTGGAATATGAAGGAATCGACTCATTGGGTAGCCTTTCAACTCGTCTTTATCATCAATGTTCATACGCAATGCACCTTGGTAGATCGCTAACAGATCTGCAGCTGCACCGGCACCGAATACAGTAATGTTTGGATAAGTATGCACCAGCCCGTTTGTTTTATTATTTGCCGTATCCTGCTTTAATAAGCCAATACGAATACCGGTTGCAATAAATGCATCGTTACGATCGAGACGGCGTTCTGTAGCTTTTACAGTTGCACCATCCCCAAGGAACGTACGGAAACGTATTACAGGCTCTGTGTTTTTAATCGGCGCTTCCAGTCGTAAATACCCGGGAACTACTTTTTTCCCTTTAAAACGGGGGCTTGTGCTGTTTACTAAATAAGCTGCACGTTCAGGATCTGTTACTAAGCTTTGCACCAATGCTTGTCCTTCTGTACCGGTACCGCTACCAACATACATACCCAGTACACCGTTTTGTTGAGGAATAAGGGAACCAGCCAGGTTAATAGCAACGCCGGCAATTAAAGAAGTTTCTACACCTGCACCGAAGTATACACATACTGCAGCAATGAGGAGAGAGAACACGGAAAACGTTAAGATTGTTTTCAAACTTTTCATCGTGAATAATTGAAAATGAGATAATACTTTTTGAATGATTTTTTATCAGAACACTAATCGATTATAGCTTACGATTCGCTGCCAGCCATGGTAGCGGCGCTCTCTATGTAATTCATATAATCTTCTTCCGCACCGGCAAGCGTATCGTCTGTATCGCCGATGCCAGGAATGTTTAATGCTTTCGCTAATTGTACTGCACCTTGTGCCATCATACCATCAGCTACGGCTTCCATAAAGCCTGCTTTTTTTCCACCGCTTAAGAAAGCGGGAACAAGTGCACCGGCAACGATTTGCGCCCCGGCAACAACCATAGGAGCAGCTTTACCGTTGCTCATTTTGGTTACCTGTGTAGCAACCACGTTGCTTACAACAGACCCAACTACCAGACCGGGCGCTTTATCAATAACACGCTTCACGATCTTTTCAAAATTTAATTTTGCCATTGTGAATAATAAAAGAATGAGATAATAAGGTTTAACGGTTATGCATCACCGAAAGCTTTTTATTTTCTGCGTTTCGCAGCAGTGCGGCCGCCTAAACGCTTCAGCTGATTCTTTAAAGCAGCGAGCTGTTTTGCTTTTTTAGCAGCTCTCTTCTTTTCAGACTCTTTGCGTTTGATTGCAGCGATCTTACTACGGGTGCTTTTAATTGCACGATCGATTGCTCCAACACCCGCTTTTTTCTTTGTTGCCATTGCTTAAGATGGTTTCGTGATGTAATAATGATTAACTATGTTTAGCAGTTGCACATGTTACGGCCACCACCACCCGTTACGGGATCAATAGCGCCATTTGGTACACTGCGTTTAATTTCTGTTCCAAGTGTTTTGCCTTCGTTCTCATCGAGTGCCTCCGGACCTTCTTCAATTTCTTCGGCTATCTCTTTTACTTGCTCTTCGTTCAGATATGGTAATTTTTCTTTCACCTTCACTTCAATTTTTTCAATTGCTTTTTCTACAGGAGGAAGTTTTTTAATTGTTTCAATAATATCGGTAGCAACTTCTTTCGTTTCTTTCTTCTGCTGATCGTTGAGGTTGCTAAAATCATTTTCCAGATCCTGGTAACTGAACGCATCGCTTGCATCACGTTCGATATCTGGCATATCATCAGCCGTAAACTTTTCTGCTTTTTCACCCTTAAATACACTGCTGATTTTTTCAATTAACCAGCTGATAGCGCTTAATGCAGTGCCTACCAAGTCGCCACTTCCTGCCTTGCTTACTACATCGGTAAGCTTGGTATTTTCGTTTTGCGTAGTGGTTAATTTTTTGAAGAAACCTTTCTTCTCTTTTTTATCGCTCGTAGGTGCAACCGGGCTAAGATTTGTTACTGCAGTTGCAGTTTTTGGAAGTTGCTGTTTCAAAATTTCTGCAGCTTCTTTTTTTACAATTGTAGCCGGTGCTGTTTTTACAACAGGTGCATTTGCTGCAGGTTTTGTTGCAGGCGCTTTTACGGGAGCATTAGCGGCCTTCTTAACAACCTTGGCCGTTTTCTTTGCTGCAGGCTTTTTAGGAGCTGCCTTGGCCTTTGCTTTGGCTTTACCAATGAGTGTACGCATTTCATGCTTACGGTTACCCGCAATACCACTTACACGTTTAGCCAGGCGTTCGGCTAAATAACTTTCGGGGCTTTTACCAAAACGTTTGGTGAGGTTGTTACGGATAATTGCCATAAAGTGAGGATCCTTCATACCAATACCGTTAACAATAAATTTGCGGAGCTTTTCTACTTTGGCTTTTTTACGTGCCATCAAATCGGGCAACTTTGCACCAGGCGGTGTAAAGAGGTACAAAAACATAGGCGCTGCTTTTGGCAGGTAAATTTCCAATGCACCTTTTGCAATTAACCGTACCGGTGTTGTAACCACCTTAGCAACGGTTTTAGCAGCCTTCTTTAATCCGGTGCCTACTTTCTTCAGCAACTTACCTGCACCGCTCTGTTTGCCCTTTGCTTTGGCTTTACCGATCATTTCATCGGCCATACCAATAATTGCATCCGGGTTATCGATGTTGGCTATTGCACGGTTAATGGTTGCCAGCGATTGATCGTACCGGCTTACATACGGACTACCGATTGCCTGCGCATTTTTCTTTTCAATTTCAATGCGCTGCTTTGCCAGGTACAATTCAAATTCTTCATCCGTCATATCATGGTAATCCTTCGGGAGAGAAAGAACACCCGGAATATTTTTTTGTGCTGCAGCAGATCCTAAGTAGGCTATCCTTGTCATAAAAAATTATTTGATCAAATACTGTTTCTTGTGCTTATAGGGCTTTTCGGAATTAAACGGGCCGCTCCAAACTGCATCGAGTATTATTTGCTTTCCACCTTCCAGCGGCACGTATACATATACATGCGTTGCAGTAGGGTTGCCAGCTTTGTAACTCACAAAACGATAACCGTACGGAATACCAAGATTTTTTAAACAGCTTCCGATAAAGAGTGAGAACGACTTGCAATCGCCGCTCTTATCGGCAAACAAACGGCCGGGACTTTTTATCCACTGGTAACCCAGCTCATCAACCTTGTACGGGATTTCATTTTTTACGAACTCCCAAATATTCCTGCAGGTATCAAAGAGCGATGCACCTTTTAAAGTGGGTGCAAACTTTTTTGTAAATACAGCGGCTTTATCATCAGCTGCAAGCAGTACATCAATAATATCCTGTGTGGTACCGTTGGTATGCTTTAAATCATTTTCACCGGTAGCAGGCAGTATTAAATCTGTTCTGTACTTCAACTTCACGCAGCCAATTGTTTTAAACGTTTAGCGGCGGCGTTTACAACACCTGCACGTGTATCGGTACCGGCCAATGCATTTACTTCCTCAACAGTAGCTGCAGCTGTAATTTTTGCAACCAGGTTTTTTACTGTTTCAACAACAGGTTTACCTGCAGCAGCTTTACCTTCACGCTCACTGGGTAAGTAACTTGCATGGTTGTGTGAGCAACCGCATTGGCGTTCGAAAACTGCTAACAGATCTGCATCATCCTGTGCAGGAAATTCGCCGCTTACAAAACCTGTACGTGGCTTGCTTACATAGAAACCTGTTTCGGTTTGGCAGATGAACACAATCCGGTTTTTCGGGTCGTGACGTTCTTGAACAGGTGTGAACACTTTATCCATGATTAAAAATTATTGACGTTAAAATGGTTTCCAGTTGTGTTTAACAGGTACATCGAAATAAGGTGTACGCATTAACCCATCTATTAACACATCTGTACCTGCTGTTTTATTAATCAGTGCAGCTACGATTCCACCTAACTGTAAACGTATCTGTATGTTTACACTGCTGTTTTGTTTTGGCTGAATGCTTAGTGCTGATGTGTTGAGGAAGGTTGCAACGGCCGATCCTTTGAAATATACTTTCCCGGTAATTTCTTGTACAGGTATGCTTTCGAAATTTGGATTGAAGATGTTGAGCCGAAAATTAAGAGTTGGAATTATTCCGTTCATTCGGAAAGAAAACTGATCAGGAGTATATTCCAAGAATTGCAAAGCCTGCTTTTTAGCAGCCCCACGTAAGCCTAACCAGGCTAAACCTAAACCAGCGGCAACAAGTAAACCTTTACGCATCTGAATCTCGTTTTTTATCGATCCACTTTTTCAGGTAAGAAAAACCAAGTTTGATTGCTTCGCCTACAGCTGCACCAATCATTGCATATACGGCCACCTCAAACATTTTTCCTAAGAAGGGCCCGGGTACCGTTTGCAGCAGTGTTCCTTTAAACCAGGCGAAGACTCCGCCTCCTGCTCCACCTATCACAGGTGCGTTGTCTTTATTCATCTTACCGTGTGAAATTGAAATTGAGTACAAGCATAAAAAAACGCTCACCATGTGGTGAGCGTTTTGACTATTATTGCAGGATTTGATTGTTTTAATACTCTGCACCCGGGTATGGCTGGTTGATGGCTGCTAAAATATCGTACGTATTACGGTACTGTTCAACAACCAACGCTTCAGTTTTTGCCAATGCCGTTTTTAAATTATCCCGGTTCATTTCTTCCGGAATAAAACCACCAATTTTTGATAGTTCAGCAATGGCTTCCAATTCATCATCGTTTGCAGTTGCAATTGCTTCCAGTGCTTTGTGCCATTGCTGCAAGGCAACAATAATTGTTTCAAACTGCGATGGTGTAATACCAACAATATCTCTAGTGCTTGAAGGATCGGCGTAATGGCCGTGAATGATTCTTTCCATAAACATTTACAACACGGACATAGCCGGTTATTTTTTTGTAAGCAAATAATTTCTGTCCAAATCTTCGTCCCAACAAACCAATAACGTAATACCACAACCATGCCTGCCAGGCATACAGCAAACAGTCTGTTGTTACACCATGCTTCACATAAAATTTTTTATTGCGCCGGTACAACACAACTGGTACACCATGTTGCAATTTGTTTTGGCCATAGTGTTTATCTAACACCAACACATATTTGCGTTGCAGCAAATGCTGAATGTATGTTCTCATATCAGTTCCAGGTATTGTAAAGTTTCAACGTAATCCAAACCGTGCACCGTACAAAAGTCTTTGATGGTAACGGTTTGTTTTTCTGTTTTTGCAAGTACATCACGCACCAATTGTATTTTGCGCCTGGCTGTACTTTCGCTGCAGCCGTATAGCTGCACAATATCTTTTGCACAAATGGCAATGCGTTGAGGCTTTACACTGTTCGTCATGGTGAAAGAATGGATTGTTTCGTTTTTATGGTGACGAGGAATTGACGAAGATTTAACGGCTATTTTACGGGGGAGTGTGGTAAGGGTATTATACAGGTTATTTATGGGTACCTGTACCATGCTTTTAAGCAGTATTACCGTAAAAAAAATAAGACGCAAGGCCATTTATTGAATGGTTGTTTGCGTCTGTACATGCAATATACATTATCTTTTTAAATTCTGCATGGCTTTTCCGCTGTTAATGATTTGATGTTTGATTAATTCTTTATCCAACACATCAACCAAATAACGGCACAATTGCAACAGATGCCACTGATCTGCAGTTACCGGGTACTGTATTAACAACCGGTTAAAGATTACAGCCTGTGCATCGCTCAACTTCAAATTAATTTTTGCGCCTGAAGTGTTGATGAGTTTTTTATTTACACACAACATCACTTCATCCATAATGCAGTTAACAGCAACAACGGTTAAAAATTCTCCGCTCTGTACAGAAAGGTGAGCAACCTGGCTAACGTTGCTCACCTTTAACTGTTTGAAGTAAGGAAAAAAATATTGCTGCAGATCTTCTGCCTGTTGGCGGTAAAGAGGAATGGTTACCATTACGCTGCATCTTTTACATTGATTACTCCGTTTGCATCAAAACGGATTATTCGTTTTACAGGAATCGTAACTGTCCAATCCATGAAAGGAATGTTGTAAGGATAAGACAACTGTACAGCCTGTTGTTCTTGTAGCAACAGCAAAGTAATATTTGTGTCAACAATAACTGCTTTAATTGCATTCTCTTTACTTGTGTAACTTTCACTGCTCATTGTAATTTGTTCGCCATTGCCTGCAAACTTTGCAAAATAAAATTCGCCTTTTTTGTTTTTGTGCAGTTCAATTTTTCTTAAGCCCATAGTTTTTGTTTTTGAATGATTACCAATTGGATGTATCGTAGTTTCTTTTTATAAGATTTACTACAGAAATTATGAAGTTGACTACCGACAGGATGAAGAGAAGAAATGTAAACCACCAGTACCAATAATGCCTTGCACCCCATTGCCAATCTTTATCAATGGCTCCATACGGATCTGCTTTGTGAACATCCCCAAAGAACTCACGCATGTATGGCGTTGCCAATGTTGTAAGCATACCAATTGCACACAACATTATAAGCCGAACAGCTATACCGATGTATACTTTTATTTTCATGCAGCCTCCTTCTTTTTCTTTTTGGTTGATGCTTTTACTGCAGGTAATTCTTTTTGCAGCTTCTCAATACGTGCAGTGGCGCTAAGCCGTTTCTTTTCCAGCTCTGTGTTCATTTCGAAACGGAAGTGAGTAAGATCCATGCCGATCCATTCTGCAAGCTTTTCGTACATGAACGACTTGGCCGTTTTTTGTGTAGTGCGGCCAATGTAGTGAAGCATTGATTTTGCAAACAGTTTTAAACGATCGGCCGGAGCCAATGCCTGCAGGCGATCGAACAACAGTTGCGGGTTTTCATCGTATGTTTCTATTTCTTCATTCTCTTCCAATCCAATTGCTTTAAAAAAATCATCATCCCATATATGCAGCTGGCTATACCACCAGTAATGCAGTAACACGGTAAATGTGCCATCTTCTTTTAATGCCCAATCCGATTTAAATAATTCTTCATTCTCTGTAAAATCGGTTGTAAGCTTCATCACCTTTTCCATGTACTTTTCATACAACAATTCCTCTGCACGTTCCAGGCGTTGGTTAATCGCTGCTATTTGCATTTCGGTGCTTACTTCTTCATTGCTGCCTTTTCCTTTTGCTTTCGATTGGAAGTACACTGTAACAATCTTTCCCTTCTTACTGCCATTCAGCATAAACACTTTCTTCGCATCGGTATAGCTGCCAAACTTACTATCGTAATATCCGCTCGTGTATACCGGTACCTTCATTTTCTTTGCTTCATCAATAATGCGTTTAGGCGGGTTATCGCTGTACTGTTCTACTGCAAATGCAATATTGGGTTCGTGTGCAATAATGTCGTTTGCTTTTTTTACCAGGTGCAGATCAATCTTCATGCTGAAACATTTACCATCGAGGCAATGATCTTCTTTGGCTACATCTTCAAACAACAGTGTACGGCATGCTGTACGTTTTTGGCAGCTGCTGCAGGCGCCTGCCTTTGGTAACAGCGTTGCATCGTTTTTATCGAACGGTGCTTTACTAAGATTATGCATGAAGAGTCGGTTAATTTCATCGTGCAGATCTGCTACAGATGATTCGTACCTGGTACCATACCGTGTTTCCACTTTCATCAATTCTTTTTGCTGCTCCGGGTTCAGCTTTGCAAATACTTCGGCCTGTGCAATGGTGAGCTGCTTCTTTAAAAAATCTTTCTGCAGATCGGGAATGAGTGTTGTTAATGCCAGGCGGTGTGCAATGTATCGTTCCGGCTTGCTGAATTTTGCAGCCAGTTCTTTTACATCGCAACCGTTTTTTTCTTTGTAGGCTTTGTACGCTGCAGCTTCGTCCATGGGATGTACATCTTTGCGCTGCAGATTTTCAATTACCTGTACTTCCAGTATATCATCGTCGGCCACTTCCTTTACCTGTGCAGGTATTGTTTCTAATTGTGCAAGCTGTGCAGCTGCAAAGCGCCGGTTGCCGAAAATAAGTTCGTAACGGTCCGGCTCTGTTTTGTGTGGACGTAATAATACCGGTTGGAAGATGCCATCTTTCTTTACTGATGCAACCAGCTGTTCCAGCTCTGCAGGTTCTTCATCAATTTGCCGGTAGTTGGGGAGTGCGGTAATGTTACCGATGGGGATGTTTAAAAGCATGTTGTTAGATTTTATTTTGGTTGTTAAGAAGAAAATTAAACGATTGGCACGTGTGCAAGTTTGTACAGTGTTCGTTTCCCATGCTTCACAGGCTCCGGCATTACTTTAAATCGCAAACTGCTTTCTTTTACCCGGAAGCTATCGAACAATGCTTCGGTTGTAATTTTGTTTTGGAAAACAAGGCTGCTCGATTGCGTGTTGAAAAGTTTCAACTCAAAACCTGTATCGCTTTTCTCGATGTACCATTCGCCTAAATCTTCTTCATCCTGCAAAAAGGAAATACGATCGCCTAACTTTAAGTTTAATTTTTCGCAAATCAATGGCGTAAATGATACACGTCCTTTGCGGTGTACAGCAATAATGCTTAAGCTGTGTTTGCCACCTCGTTTACTGGTTGCTGTGGCCATGCTGAATTCTTTCAGTTTCATTTGTTTAAATTTTGGTTGACTAAATTTTTGAAGTCGTGTGCTGCAGGATCTTCTGTTTGTACCAACACACGGCCGTTTTGAACAATGTAGTAGAGTGTATACACAGGATCGGTTATTACAGGGTCGTTTACTTCGGTTACTTCGCCTTTGTAATAGTTTCTGCAAGTGGTATTGAATTCCGTTTCACCATCATTTCGCATGTATATGGTTGCGCCGTTCCACTTGCCTTTGTAATCACGCTCAATCATGCGAATAAGATCTGTGTAGGCCTTTTCTTTATCCATGCGGATGTTTGGATAAATACCGGCCAACAGCTGATTGTAAGTGCATTGGTGTTCGTTACCGTAGAAATGCCTGGCTTTGCCATCTTTAAATTTTACATAAGCACGGAAGTGAAAGTATTTCTGTAACAGCCATTTGATGTTACGCTTCATGTGGGCCTCTTGGTCGGGGTCTAACGGGTTTGTAAGTTTTGCCATGGGTTGTGTTGAAAAAATCGTTTTAGCGCAATTCTGGAAATTCTTGCAAGTTTCCAGTACAATACCGGAGACTGGTAATACTGGAAAAGAATTTAAACTCTAACATGTGACCACATGTGTAGTTACTAATTTTAAAAATGGGGGCGGGGCGGCGGCCGCCCGGGCCTGCCGGCGGGCCTCGCTACGCTGCTTTCTTTCTCGTTTCATCGTCTTCTTTTTTTGTTGGGGTTATTTGAATGCTTACCTGGTCGCAAAGCCGCCATGCGGTTCTTTGTGCCGTCTTATTCCATTTGTAACCTTCGTGTTTGTTACCACTTTTATCAACCCAATACAAGCGGCTTTTATCGTTACTGTTTATACAGTGCTGTTCAATTACAGCAATACCCAGCTTGCGGAGTTTCTTTTTGATGTACGAAGCACCTTGGCCACTTTGGTAACCATGTTGCTTTGCCCATGTGGTAACAGATCGGTTAACATCAGCACGAAGAGAAAAGGCCACAGCTGTCAATCCTGACTTATCCCTGAATACAATTTTCTGCAGGCGTAACAATGCCTGCTGAAATTGTTTTGCTGTTTTAAGCTTATCATCAGTATAGCCTAACTGTCGAAGCTCGTTCAGCAATTCAGTTGCGTTTCCGGATAAATTTTTTTGGAACTTTCTGTATAACTCCTGTAACTGGTTATCCTGGTTACTCTGCACTTCCTGTGCAACTAGGATGTATCGAAATACCTGTCGTTCATTTTCATAATCGAATGGTTTGTATTGTACGGCTGTTGTGCCTTTGTAGGTGATGCCCATTATCTGTGCAGCTTCTTTATAGCTGCACAGCGTAATGTTGCCTGTTTTCTTATAGTCTTCTGTAATGAGCTTGAGGCGTTGTAATACATTCAGCTGCGAACGGAATGTGCAATCGCTTACACGCAGGTAATCGAGCAGTGTTCGTTTCTGTTTGTTCCACTGCTGTATAACACCACTGGTGGTAAATGATTTTAGCAGAAACCATGTTGCCCAATAACGCAGATGCGGATTGATCATGTAACCCTTTGCACTTTTCTCACGCAGTGTTACTAAATGATCTGCAGCGCCGTTGAGTACCGGCACAGCATATTCCTTTTTACTGTTGATGGATAATATCGGCGCTGCAGTACTCACTACCTGGATAAAAAATTATTGAATGCACTTTGGCGAAATGCAGGTTTTGTTTTTGGTTTTACCTGCACCATCATGTGCAGGGCTATAGCCTGGTCAACTTCCTTTTCCTTAACAGTAATGGCATGATCGAGCAGATGATTTTTTTCTACCTTTCTACGATCCTGCAAGCGGCGAAGCTCCTGCACCATCACAACAAAGTTGTGATGCTCCTGTACCGGTGTGAGTGTTGATTTTTTAGGCATGGGTTGTATGTTGTTTGGTTATGACAAAGAATTATTAAAGTCATCCATTGATATACTTCCTTTGTTTAGCTGTATCAAAACATCTTTTCCTTTACGTTGCTCTCTTTCTCCAAACTCTAAAAGATTTTTGTAAAACCCATGCCCGAAATGATTTGCAATAACCAAGTATTCCTTCTCTTTCAGTTGAAAAAACCTTGTGCCTGGGTTATGACTTTCTAGGTACACACCTAATCTTAGATCGATATAATTTGAATATTTAACTTCATTACCGAGTAGTTCCAATACAGCTATAATTTGCTTATATAGAACCTTACCGAAATCTTTATCTATATGCATCCGTTCACTGAAAATTTCAATTCCAACTATAGCAGTGCAATAGCTTTCATCAACCTTAATATTTTTGTTATTCTTACCCATTCGTTGCGATTAATTTCGATATTCCATGTTCCTGCATCAGCTGTTCAACAGCTGCTTTTAATTCTGTAAAGCCGAATGCTTTTGCAGTTTTATTGCAGTAGCCAAGTGCTGTCTCAAACTCACTCATTTCGCTTTGCATTTTTGCAAGATGAATTTTGCATCCATCTTTAAAACCATACTCACCAAGCTTAAAACTTAATGCGTAACTGTTGTAGATGCGGGTCCAGTCTACAATCATTGCAATGGTGTACAGTTCGAATGTGTTGAGTTGGAGTACGTTCATTTTTGTTCTACTTCAAAGTGTGATAATTTGATTTTTTTTTGACCGGCCTTGTAAAACATTTCCATCAGTTGTTCTGTAGATCCTTCAAGCCTGTATCGAATGAATGTGTTATTTTCTTTTCCTTGCCCGGTAAATAAGATGAAGGGGAAGTCAGTATAAAGCATGTAGCGAAAGGTTTCATTATCCTTACTACCAATGCCATTTTTTATGTTGATATAGATTGTCATGCTTTACGGTTTTGCGCTGCTTCTACAAACTGTCCCATAACATCTGCTGCCTTAAAAAATTCGGTAGCAAAGCGTTCGAGTGTTGTAACCTTATATACACTGTACAGCTTTTTAAAACTCTCAACTACTTTGCTGCAGGTTGCAACAGTGAAAACAGTTTCATGTTCTTCACGCAAAACCATGAATGCATAATCTGCATTAACTGCAAACACAAAAGCTTTTTCGCTTGCGTCTGTTGTGCACAGAGGAAATGTTGTTGCTGTATCGCTCATAAAATTTCTTTTTTTTTAAGGCCGCTGTATAGATATGCAGCGGCGATCTGTATTGAGATAACGAATCAAAACGAACACATCAACAACAGGCGATGCCCATTACCATTGCAAGTGCCGTTGCTATCTGCAGCATCCATTCCTGTTGTTGATGTTTCATATAAAAAGTTTACTGTTTTAATTTTACCACTGCATAGACATGCAGCGGCTACTTACCTTAACCATACCCTATGCACCTTTGGCATGTTAAACCAATACACAAAGCCTGCACTGAACAACACATGTTGTTTTGTTGCTGTAACAGCTACGTACACGCTTCCATCTTCAACAGCGGTACCCAGCTTTGCGCCGATACTGTTACGATGTAGCTGTTACTGTTTTTTCGTTTATCATCTGTACTAACCATGTAACGGCAATAACCACCCATTACCTGCAGCGAAAAATTATCGGGGAGCGCATAATAGTAACCGGCTTTTGTATAAAACAACACCGGCTGATCTGCACGTACAATTGAATGAAAGCCTGCCTGTACTTGCCAGGCTGCGTGTTTATAACCTACAGCCAGCTCACCCGTTAAACCACCGGGTGCAGCTGCACCGGCACCAATGCTTGTGTATGTTTGTGCCGCTGCACCGTATGTACACAACAGCACAAGTACAAGCATTAATGCTTTGCTTAGTTTGTGCAGCATACTGTTGTTGTGGAAAAGGCGTTTGTTGTAATAATCCGTTAATGCTTTTTTTGCAGTATCAGTTGTTTGCAATGTTTGCAAACTCATCAGGCTTTTTGTAATATCATCGTTGGCATCACGTATGCAAATAACACCTGCAGTAATTTCTTCCTGCGTAAGTGTTACTGTAATTTCAGCAGGTAATTGTTGGCCGTCCATCGCTTGTATTATTTACATCGGTTAACAATGATTGTACCTGCAGCTTTGCTACTTCATTTTCGTAATGCTGTTTACTTTGCATGAGGTAGTTGTATTCCTGGTCGCTGCAGAAGCAAACACGTTTTTCTAAACGCTGTTTGTAATGCTCCAGCATGGTCATGCAGAATGCTTCGTTTGAAGGTGTGAGGTTCATGTTGTTTATCTTTTTAGGATTATTCGATTTCGATAGTTGTTGATGTCATTTCGCAAAGCGGATACCACACGTTCCAGGTTGTACAGCACTTCGCAAGCTTTATCCAACAATTGTTCATCTGTTGAAAATGCACGATCGAGCTCTTCCAGTGCATGATGATTCAGCAATCCAGCTGTTTCTTTCAAATCGTTTCTAAATTGCTCGTAACTCATATTGCCACTTTACTTTTGAGTTTGTAATTGATGCTTACCACTGCAGCACGTACACGATGATCTTTGATGAACTGTTTTAAATCGCCTGCAGTAATGATGTAGTCTTTGCCTGGCTTACTTGCCTGCAGCTTACCGGTGCGTATATAATCGGCAACGGTTTCTTTTTTGCAGGTTAGCAATGCAGCTGCTTCTTCGGTGGTGAAGCACTGCAGCTCATCAAAAAAATAGGCGGGCAGCAATTGCTGCACCGCCTGGTACACTAACCCTGTGTAATCATCGGTATTGAATTTCGAAACCGGTACGGGCACACATGGGTTACATGTATTATTGTTAGTAGAACGGGGCGTGGTTGACTTGCGCATGGCTTTAACAAATTGTTGGCTTCGTATACCCGATTAGTGGTACAACCGAACTTTTTATTTTAAGTCTTATATTTAGCCGGAAATAAAAAGGCTTCTCCCGGTGGAACGGGTAGAAGCCTAGTTGGAGAGTTGCCAAGTAAATTTGTGAGACTTTACTTATTGCCAGCGGCGGTGCAGACGCAAGTTTGAACCGACCCGCTAACTATTTTAAAGCATGAACTGCTTTTAAGAACTTTTTCGAACGTCTCACTTTTCGATGCCTGGCCACTCTCCAGCGGCTTGACAGGACAATATTGAGAAATAAATCTCAATATGACAAAATTTTTGAGAAAAAATTTTCAAAAAGCGCATGACCAGTAAGGAAAGAATAAAGCAATTCATTGATTTTAAACGACTTGACTACTACCCGTTCGAGATGAAAGCAGGGTTGAGTAATGGCGCTTTGAAGAAAACGACCGGCGTTTCATCAACCAGTTTAGAAAAAATTCACAATGCATTCCCCGAATTGAACATGGATTGGATCATTACCGGTAGGGGAGAAATGATTATAACGGCACAACCTGCAGCCCACATTTTGAATGATTCCGGAGAGGAACTACAAATAGCTAATTGGAAAGAAAAATACTATGACCTGATGGAGCGATACACATCGCTCCTGGAACAATTAAACAAGTTAAAAAACACCGGCTAAAAGCAGTTTGGGTAAATCCTGCACAACAGCAACTTTTTTAGTAACCAAAACATAAACACTCACATGAAACCCTTGATCTTCATCTTTGTAATTTTTCTTATTTCGTGCGGCAACGCCAACACCAATTCAGGTACAAGAGACACTGTTGTTATAATACAACAAACACCGGTAAATGATTTGAAAGAAACATCTAACACTAATCAATCGATAGTAGATTCATCAGCACCTCCACCAATCGAAAGCAACACACAACAAGTTCCTGATAATGCAATCGAAGTTGGCTTTGACGAATCAAATTTCATTGGTTCAAAAACAATACAGTTGCAAACTTTTGGAAGCTCATGCGAACATGCTGGCAAAGGTGATATGCGTGAAGAGGTTTGGACCATTTCAAAAAAAGGCAATACATACACGTTAACAGCAAAGGCTGAACAACGTACAATTTCGAAGTATACAGGTACACTTAACAATAACAAACTTTATTTGACGGGAACATACAGCGATTATCTTTCAGGATTTATAAGCAAAGGGAAGCTTACACTTGAACTAAATTCTGAAAACAAAATAAGTGGCGAACGTCACATTATTACAGAAAATTCTGACAATTCTCCTTGTGAGATCCATCAAATGATCTTTCAAGTTTCACAATAAAAAATCAGTGTAAATGGTTGAAGTATTAACACCTGCACTTAAAGATAAACTGCTCGAATACATTGTAAAGAATGCAGAACTGGAAAAGCATGTATTTGGCCATAGAGAACAGTTTGTAAAGGAAACAGAATTGTCGATGTCACTACTGCATGCAGCATTATATCAATTTGAAAGATTGGGATTGCTTAAAGATGTTGGAATAGGCTCTTTATCTGTCGAGTTTACAGCAACAGCCGAACTGCATGATTTTTATTTGCGTGGAGGCTTTACAGTGAAAGAGGAAATATTGGAAAAGAATATTGAGAAATTGATGTTTGAAATTGATCACTTAAAAAAAAGTCTTACACCTGATCAGCTCGATACCGCTAACAGGCTTTCATCGCTTGCACAGGGAATAGGAGCTGCAGTACAAATTTTAACAACAATTAAGTAGCCAATAACGTAGCCAATTCCGCTACAACTCAACACTGGCAAAGGTTTTTACAATCCTGACGGAGTCACAACAATAGCTTTAATAGGCTTCAAAACCCCTCACTTCAAGCAGAATGAGGGGTTTTTTTATGCCCAAACATTCGGTTCAATTCGGTTTTCGTCGGTTTTTGCTTCACTCATGTTTCACTGAAAATCGTTGTTTCACTCAAAAATTGTTTACACATGAGCATGCCGAATTTAATCTTTGAACTTGCCGTTCAAAAAGCACAACCAAATGGAACTGTACCCATCATCGCACGCCTGATTTTTAGACGAAAAAAAGTCGAGCGGACTGTTATCCGAATAACACCCGAACAGGCAGGGTTATGGGATCCTTTAAAAAAGCGTTTCAAACCTAGCGCAACACCCTACTTAAATCGTATTTTATCCGATTGGCAGCAGAAGTTCGATAAGTTCATATCGGACCATTATTTTGAAATGGAAAGACTGGATTTGTGCGACATTGTAAGAGTCTTCGATGCAGAGAAAGAACAAAAGCCGGAAGGTGTGTTTTTGGTAGATTATCTCGATGATTATTATAAGAGTGTTCTGCTGAAGCAATTTGATGCAAAAAGCGGTACACCCAGAAACTTTACAACAGCACTAAACATATTGAAAGGGTTTCTTGTAAAAGAGAATCTATTAAAGATCAAATTGTCGGATTTTGATAGATCGGTTTTCATGAGATTTCACGAGAGTATGACAGACCGGAACAGATTGCCAAAGCCCATGAAGCCCAATTCTGCTGGTAGTGTGGTAAAAAAACTACGTCCCGCATTTAACCGTGCGGTCTTACTTAAATTTATTCCGGAAAATCCTACCTACGGTACCCGGATCGTAACAAAGAATCCACAAAAACCAAGACTAGATATCAGTGAGCTGAAACGTATTTATCTTTTAGACTGTACTGATAATTACAGTCTGAATCTTGCCAAAAATGTTTTTCTACTCTGTTGCTTCACCGGATTTTCTATAAAGGATGTCATGAGCCTCACAAAATCAATGCTGATTAAAAGAGATGATGGTGAAGTGTTAATTCGAAAACGGAGGGAAAAGTCAGATGAAGAAGTGCTCATTTTTCTCCATAAGTTTTCATTGTCTATTTTAAATGATTTTGCGCAACTACCAGAAATGTCCAATACGGAAAGTCTTGTACCAAAACGGGTTGGCGAATTCATTAACAGACAATTAAAAATTATTGCTGCAAAAGCTAGCATTCCTTTTAACTTGTCAACACATATCGGCAGACATTCTTTTCGCCAGCTGATACGTGAATCCGGTAATAGGGATATGGCAACAATTAAGAAGATGATGGGGCATGCGCCACCGAGAGATATTGACAGTATTTATGATTTTGTAACCTCCAAAGATCTTCTGGAGGCGAAATCGGTGTATGAATTATTTTTAATTAAAAATTTATGTAATGAATAACCTCGATTTTATTAAGCTTTGTGATGCAAGTCTTCCTGCTCCTGATTTATTACAAAAAATGTCAATTGGCTATAGAGATATTTTTCTTAATAAACTTGATCTTGAATACTGGCGGTCAATTGACAATATCACGGATTTTTTTGAGTTGTTTCGGAAAGTCTATTCAGTGATGTCTCTTTGTCCTACGAAGGAAGTATATAATAAGTACGACGAAATATTGAACAAAAAAGTAGAATACAAGTGGAACCTGGGTGCGCAAGGATTTTTGAGTAAAATTGAACAGATCAATAGAGATGGTAAATTGTACATGCCGGTGAATTTTTCATTTTTAAACTGGTATAAGTATCTCGATGAACAAATAAGTTTTTATTGCAGGACTGATCTCTTGAAGGTAATGGCTAATCTGGAACAGTTTGAAAATAAGACCGACAAGGAATTTTTGCAAAAGCTGAGAGATGGGTATGATCCTCAACTTATGTTTGAAAATTACTTTCGAAGAAAAAAGTACAATGCCGGAAATAAAAAGGAATTTGATTTAGTCCTTGATGCAATGTTTGATGATGCTATTAATTCATTTGAAAATTTAAATGACTATCCGAATTTGAATGAATTGAGATCGGCTTTTATGGCGGAATTGAAAGGCGATACCGAAAAGGGGTTCTTAGCAAGAATTTTTTATATGACCGTTTTATTGCCCGATAATCCTAAAATGGATAAGTATGTCATTTTCTTTGATTTACTTCAATACCTGTTAAAAGATAAAGATTTTGGTCAAAGACGTTTCATAACATACGAAGACTTTAAAAATGAACCTGTGAGTTATGATGGTGATTATCGAAAATATCAAAAAAGTGAAGTGATGAATATATTAAGTCTTCGATAGTTTTCGTTTTTTTTTGCTTCGCTCAACACTTGTGAAAAATCTGAATTTTGAGTTCAAAATTTGATTTATGAATTCAAATATTTCAGAATTACAAAAGAATAATACCCTGCTCGACGATTGGATACCCAGGGTTGATGTGATGAAATTTTTAGGATACCGCAACACGCAAATGTGGCAATTTTTAAAAACTGCAAACATTAAAACTGTGAAAATTGGCAAAAGAATCTTTGTCAATCGCCGGTCGTTGAACAACTATTTGGAAGCGCAATCTTCTCCGTCGCAGTATTGATTCATGCTTTAAAAACTTCAACAATGAATCAGCCTTTATACACGTACGCAGACGATCGCAGGTGCATGCACTGCGGTACCCCTATAGCCGATCAAGTGCACAAAGCTCAAAAGTTTTGCAGTAAGGAAATCTATGCAGATGGTTCCATCAAAAACTGTAAGGATCGCTTTTGGACAGAACAACGCAAACAGGAGCGTGCTGCCTTTTATGCATTGGAAATGTATCACCGAAGCTGCTCGGAGAGCTTGTATCAGTTGTATAATCTCGACCTGCCTTACTTGACACTCGATCATTTAACGGATATGGGAATTGATCTCAGCAGATGCTTAATGCATCGGGTAGAGCAAAATGAGCATCGCTTTTTTTATCTGGGCTTTTGTATTACCGTCAAAACTCATACTAATCAACTTCAAATTACCCCACACAATGAGCAGCTTTTCTAATCGACTTTATATTCAGTCTTTAACACCATCCGCTTCATCAGGCTCTGGCCGAACAGGAATATTAGCAGGTGTTTCAATAGCAGGTATAGCAATTCTATCCATTGGCATGTGGATACACTATCGCCGTCAGCTTGAAATTCTTAAAACGCAAAACGAAATACTACTGGCTAAACTGGAAGCAGCCAGTTTGCAGCTTCCGAATTCCGAAACGGAGATGGATATGGATGAAAATAATCCGGAGCAAGCCAATTAAATTATAGTTTATTACAACTTTTAAAAGTACGGGCAAATGGAAACATCTTCCATTTGCCCGTTGTATTATATTCTATTGCAATTTTAATGCAGCAATCAGTCCCATTAATAATCACCAAACTGTTGTTTCCATTGCCGGATGGCTCTTTTTAAATACGTTAAATAATCATTGCTCACTGGTTTTGTTGCTGCCAGCAATACTTCCGTTGTACGATCGAAAATTACTTCTCCCAGCTCTGTATTGGAGAAATGACATTTGGTAGCACAGGGTGAGGAGCTGCAATCGATGAGGTATTGTTTATCTCCGGTTCTGTACAAACCTGTAAGACTACGATTTGAGTGTTCTCTTCTTTTGATGGGTTGAACGGGTGGTGGAGGAACTGAAAAGCGTTCGTCTGTTACAGTAATCATATTCAAAAGCGATTTGTCGTTTAATTCTTTGTAATGGTAAATTACAACAAACAGTAATGAATCGGTTTTTTTGCGTGTTTTCTTTTGGTAATCCAAAATTTTACGAGAAAACACAGGAATGCACGTGCTGCTGTAAAACACGTTTAATTACGTGTAAGCACAAAAAAGTTTTGTGTTGTTTCCCGTGATGTCACGTAAAACAGGGGCTTTATCTGTTCTTACTTTCTGCTTTCTTTTTTATATTGCAACATAACCCCATTAACCATTGAATCAAAACCCTGAGCAAATAGCCCGTGATAACATCGACGCCGAACTACTCCGGTGCGGCTGGGTTATTCAAAACAAAACACAACTCAATTTAGCAGCAGCAACTGGTGTGACTGTACGTGAATACCAGACAGATATTGGTCCTGCAGATTATGTCTTGTTCGTAAACAAAAAGCCCGTAGGAATCATTGAAGCAAAACGTGCAGAAGAAGGCGAGCGCCTGACCATGCACGAAGAACAGACCGAAGGATACGCCACCGCCAAACTCAAATACCTCAACAACGAACCGCTCTTCTTTGGGTACGAAAGTACAGGCGACATTACACGCTTCACTGATTCCCAAACCAATGTGCACCACACACTCAAAAAAAATCCGCTGAAGCTGGAAGACCTGCAGGATTTTATTAACTGCTATAATCCCGAAAACAGACATAAGCGAAAAGAAACTTTTTCCGATACCAATCCCGATGGCCGCTGGCGCAAGTTTACCTACGATGAAATTATTGCCCGTGATAAAACATCATTAGACATTACCTGGCTTAAGGATAAATCCTTGGCCGATTTAGATAATCTTCCCGATCCTGATGAATTAGCCGAAGAGATTGTAGAGAATATTGAAGGAGCGTTGGAAAGTTTTAAGGCGATTATTGCGGGGTTGAATGGTAAAGGATAATTTTCACAAGCCACTTGTATGCTCTAAACATGAAAGAAAAAATATTAGCTAAACTTGAAGCTTCCCGAAAAGACCTGCTTGATTTCAGTACACGAAATCCATTGATTCATTACCGTGGGTCGAAACAAAGAGGTGTGCATGTTGTAAATGAAAAACCTGAATCAGTTTACGAACTGCTTGTTCGACAGTTGAAGGCAATGGCATTTACTGGCAAAGCTGAAAAGGCCGAAGGTTCGCAAGTGGCGCTCTTTAATGAACTATCTGCCGAGCAACAAAAGTCTTTACAAGCCGATTTGAAATTACAAACCAACGAATCGGAAAAATCCTTACAGACAAGATTACTCAATACCTATTACGCTGCACGAACTAGCATCGAAGAGCAAGGGGTAAATATTTTATTCCTTGCTATGGGAATGCTGCATTGGTATGAAGATGAAAGCAGCGACGAATTGCGAAAGGCGCCCTTGCTTTTAGTACCGATGGAAATGGAAAGGGGCTCCGCAAGTGAGAAGTTTAAAATAAAATACAGCGAAGAAGATACAGGCGGTAACATTTCGTTGCAGGCAAAAATGAAAGCTGAGTTTAATCTCAAGTTGCCAGACCTGCCGGAAGCAGAAGATCTGGACATTGCCCGTTACTTCAACGACATTGCAAAGGCAGTTAAAAGCCAAAAACGTTGGTCGGTTGAACCCGATGCGATTGAATTGGGCTTTTTCTCTTTCGGCAAGTTTATGATTTATAATGATCTCGACAGCTCGAAATGGCCTGCAAACAAAAATCCGGCTGAACATCCGATTCTTGGAAATTTACTGGAGACCGGCTTTAGTGAACCTTCACTCTCATACGATGATGACAGTTTTATTGATACAGAGACCAAGGCAGATGATTTGTTCCAGGTAGTGGATGCAGACAGCTCCCAAATATTGTCGATGCTTGCAGTGCATGATGGCAGAAACATGGTTATACAGGGGCCGCCGGGAACAGGAAAATCGCAAACAATTACAAATATTATTGCGAATGCAATAGGACAAGGCAAAAAAGTGCTATTTGTTGCAGAGAAAATGGCGGCGTTGGAAGTGGTGAAACGACGATTAGATTCAATTCAGCTTGGCGAAGCCTGTTTGGAATTGCATAGCCATAAAGCAAATAAGAAAGAATTACTTGCAGAGCTGAAGCGTATTCTTGAACTGGGGAAGCCAAGAACAGAACAACTAAGTCAAAAAGTTTCGTTGCTGGGCGATTTAAAAAATGAATTGAATGCGTATTGTATTGCGGTAAACACAGAAATAGGGAAGAGTGGTTTAACCGCACATAAAGTAATGGGTAAGTTGCTGCATATTCAGGAGGCAACGCAATCGGTTAAGATGCCGAGGATCACGATTCCTGATGTTGCAGAATGGGAGCAACAAAATTTTTTAAAAGCAATACATTTTAGTGAACGGATTGAAGCGAGGATAAGAGAAATTGGAACTCCTGAACAACTGCACTTTTGGGGAATAGGTTTAACTGTGTTGCTGCCAGCTGAAGAAGAAACTGTTTATGAATTATTGCTTGATACAAAAGAAAAGGCAGAAGCTTTAGATGCAATAAGTTTAAAGGTGAGCAGCTACTTGAAAATTCCTGCAGTAGCCATGATGGAGGATATTGATAAGCTGATTGCCATTTCGCAGTTTCTTTCAAAATCTCCTGATCTGACAGATTTGCCAATTGAACATAAAAAGTGGCTTTATTCTGAAGCTGAAATAAAGGAGCTGATTGATAAAGGAAAGGAACTAAACAAAATACATCAACAATATGATCATGTAATTCAAGAAGATGCATGGCAAGCATCAGTTGCAGAAATTAAACAGAATTTTTTGGAGAATGGAGAAAAGTGGTACAGGAATTTTATCGGCTCGTACCGAAAAAATAAAAAGCGATTTAAGACGCTGATGAAAACCGATTTTCCAAAAGAACTATCACTTCAAATTGAATATTTAGACGCAATTATAAAAGCTCAAAATCTTGAAGAAGCAATTAAAGTAGAGGAACTAACTGGGAAGGAACTTTTTAATTATTACTGGAAAGGAAAGTCTTCGTCTTGGGAAACATTAGATGCTGTTTTCTTTTTTGTAAACCAGCTTCAACATGGTGTAAAAAATGGTTTCTATCCGTCACAGATTTTTGAAGTTTTTAAAAACGGATTTGATGCGAAGATAAATGGGCAGCATGCAGAACAACTTACAGCCAGTCAAATTGCATACAAGTTAAAAAGGCTTGAGGTCGTTGAAAAGTTGCAGTTCGATATTCACAGAAAATTTGCGGTAACGGCTTTTGATCAGGTTTTGTTTAATGATCAACTAAGCCTTTTACGAAGTTGGGTTAGTAACCTGCCTGAAATACAGAAAATGATATCCTGGAATATTTTGGAAGAAACAGCCCGGGATGAACATTTTTTATTTCTTACTGCATTTGCCGCTAAATGGGACTTATCTGGCAATTATTTACGATTGGCTTTAGAGCGAAGCTGGTACGAATATTTATACGAAGAGGCGGTGAGAAATTTTGCACCTATACGTAAGTTTCAAGGTAATAGCCATGAAGAATTAGTTAAGCAATTTGTTGAAGCGGATAAAATAAATTTTGCATTCAAAAGAGCTTCGGCAGCATTCAAACATTGGGAAGGTTTGCCACAGAGTAATGCAGGCGGGCAAGTAAATGTTTTGCGCACAGAGTTTAATAAAAAGGCAAGACATATGCCGATTCGTAAGCTTGTTAAAGAAGCAGGCTTGGCAATACAGGCAGTGAAGCCTGTGTTTATGATGAGCCCCATGTCGATTGCCAATTTCATTCCCCCTGACAGTATTGATTTTGACCTGGTTATTTTCGATGAAGCCAGCCAGGTAAAGCCGGTCGATGCATTAGGAGCAATATTGCGGGCAAAACAAGTAGTTGTTGTCGGCGATTCTAAGCAGCTGCCTCCAACAAGTTTTTTTGATTCGTTGACAGATGATGGTGACGATGATGAAGAGAATGTTACGGCAGATATGCAAAGTATATTGGGTTTATGTGATGCGCAGGGTGCGCCGCAACGGATGTTACGCTGGCATTACAGGAGTAAGCATGAATCGTTGATCAGTGTTTCCAATCATGAGTTTTATGAAAACAGGTTAGTGATTTTTCCGAGCCCGGGAGCGAAAGGGAAACTTGGGTTGATTCATCACCATCTTAAAAATACAGCTTATGATCGTGGTAAAACGAGAACAAACCCATTGGAAGCTGCAGCTGTTGCCGAAGCTGTAATTGAGCATGCCCGAAAGCATCCTGAACTTTCATTAGGTGTAGTTGCTTTTAGTAATTCTCAACGTAAAGCAATTGAAGATGCCGTTGAAGAAAAGCGAAAAGCGAATCCAGACATCGAGTCGTTTTTTAATGCAAAGCCAAATGAACCTTTTTTTATAAAGAATCTGGAAAATGTTCAGGGAGATGAGCGGGATGTAATTTTTATCAGCATTGGATATGGTAAAACGGAAGATGGATATCTGTCGATGTCTTTTGGACCATTGAATAATGATGGAGGCGAACGCCGTTTGAATGTGTTGATTACAAGGGCAAAATTGAGATGCGAAGTGTTTACAAATTTAACAGCGGATGATATTGATTTAAATCTATCGAACAAGTTGGGGGTTAGAGCATTGAAAAGTTTTCTCCATTTTGCACAACATGGAAAATTATACACGACCCATGAAACCGGAAAGGAAGCCGATAGTCCCTTTGAAGAGGCTGTAGAAAGAGCGTTAGAAAAACATGGATATATTGTACATAGGCAAGTTGGATCGATAGGCTTTTTTATTGATTTAACAATTGTAGACCCAGAAAATCCAGGTAGGTATTTATTAGGTATCGAATGCGATGGTGCAAGTTATCATTCATCAAGATCGGCGAGAGACAGAGACCGATTACGACAACAGGTGCTCGAAGGAATGGGGTGGCGAATTCACAGAGTGTGGAGTACTGACTGGTTTAAATATCCTGACAGAGAGTTAAAGAAAATAATTGAGGCAATCGAAAAAGCAAAAATTGTTCTAACAACAGACGACGAGATTGAAAAGGAGATAATAGTTGAACACTCGATTCAGCGGGAAGAAGTAGAACAGGTGCAGGATGCTGTTAACTATTATCAAAAAGCCAATCTCCCTAAAAGTTTAAATGGACAGGAGCTGCATCTTGTTCCAACAGGTAAATTAGCTTCATTTGTACAAAAAGTTGTTGAAGTTGAAAGTCCTGTTCATCACGAAGAGGTTGCCCGTAGAATAACGGATGCGGCTGGCCTTAGCCGAGTAGGTAATCGTATTGTGGAAGCTGTGAGTGCCGCAATTAACCATTGCAAGAATGAAAAGACTGTTGTGGTAAAAAAAGGGTTTATATGGAGGGCCGATATGCAGGAACCGACAGTACGCAACCGTCAGGCATTGACCGGCAATTTAAAAAAGATACTATATGTAGCACCGGAAGAGATTGCTGTTTCAATACTTAAGAATGTACGTCAATCAATTGCTATCAGCGAAGATTCCTGCATTTTACTTGTTGCAAAGGAATTAGGGTTTATGAGAACGACGGAGGAGATACAATACGGAATTTCGCTTGTGATAAAGGATCTGATTAAAAATAGACGAATTGAAAAAGATGGAGACTTATTAAAAGTAGTTTAAGAATTACCATCTTGTAGTCTGAAATATTTCGATACTGTCCGTTGCTTTATAAGCAACTTACCTGCATCCAGAAACTTTTAGTTAAATCCGACATGTTTAATGCACTTGCCAATGTGACGAAAACTTATATATTGATAAATAACTTGCTACTTTTGGGCCCAACTTATTTTTTAATGGCGCAAGAACGATTGATCGATTTAAACCTGTTGCGGCCTTTTGTGGGCGATGATAAAACGAAGCAGCGGCAGCTGTTACTGGCTTTTGAAAAAGAATTACGTGCTTTTCTTGAGTCGATGGCGGATGCTGAAGTAAACAAAAACCTTGAGGCAGTAAGAAAGAGCTTTCATCGGATCTCCCCCTCCTTAAAAATGCTGTATCAACAGCAATTAATCAATTTAGCAGAAAACTATAAGCAGCTGCTTTTAACACCGGAAACCGATGACAGCGATCTTGCTGTGCATCAACAACTCATCGGCACACATACAGCCGAATTGCTGCTTGAAATAAAAACCTATTTGTAGAAAGCTCCGTTTTACTGCTTTAGCTTTTCAACGGGTAACAATCAGTCAGAAATTTTTTTAATACTCCATAAAAATGATTCCAACGTAATAGGCTTGATGAGAATGTTATCGATATGATAGCTATGTGCTTTTTCAATATTATTGGAATCGGATGTAGTAATAATTACTTTGGTAGTTGAAGGCACATACTTTAACAGATCGAAGCCGGACGAATTTTTTAACTGGATGTCAAGAAAAATTAAATCGACCGGGTGTGTATTGATGTAATCAATTGCTTCCGCAATATCATCGAAGTCTTTTACAAACTCAATCGATGGATGATTGCTGCAATAATTTTCAAGAATCATTCTTGCAACCATATCATCTTCGAGAAGTATCGTTTTTAATTTGTTCGACATATATCGTAAATACTGCTGTCCATTTTCGGCCAGTGGGCATGAAAGCTGCGCATAGTTACAATTTTTTTCTAATTTCTTCGCAAACATATGTTCCGCCGGCCAAGGCTTCATTAATGGCCGTAAACATTTCACTCTGGTGCGAGTTTTTGGTTACATAGGCCTTGGCCCCGTTTTCGAGCATCCGTTTGGCAAAACTTACTTCGTCGTGCATCGATATGCCAATGATGTTGATGTTTGGCGATTTACTCAGTAAAAACCGGATAGCATCCAGCCCGGAAATGGGGGGAATATTCATATCCAGCAAAACAATTTGCGGATGCACTTCATCAATTTCATCAATAAGTGTTTGTGTGTTGTTGTAAATTTTTACCACATCGTAGGCCGCAGTTTGCGTAAGTAAAAACGCCCATGCTTCTGCAATTAACGTGTGATCGTCTGCAATTACAATTCTGATACTTTTCATATTATAGCGGTATTTTTAACAGTGCTGAAAATCCTTTACCCGGACTTGTAATAATTTCAACATCGCCTCTGTGATATTTTATACGTGATCGTATGCTTTCAAGCCCTACTCCCTTTTTAATTTTTGATTTATCGAAACCTTTTCCGTTATCGCTGTACTGCATATGCAGCTGTTGCTGTTTAATGTAAAGCTTTACATGCACCTTGCACGCTTCAGCATATTTATAAGTATTGTTTAACAGCTCCTGTAAAACCCGGTACATGACAATTTTCTTACCGATTGCAATTTTTTCATCTTCCGGCTGATCGTAAACAGATAATTTAAATACCGGTGTTTTTAAAATTTTGTAACTGTCAATCATTTCAATAACAGCGTCCCGTAAACCAAGATCCCGGATGGCGGGTGGTGCAAGGTTTCGGGAGAGGGTACGTACCTGTTCTAATGTTTGTTTTGTTGTACGCTGCAGTTCTTCAAGTTCGTCATTTCCATATTGGCCTTTTGCTTTTATCATGTTCATGTACAGCGTCATGTAGGCCAGAAATTGTCCTACACCATCATGCAGGTCTCTGCCTATTTGAGAACGTTGATCTTCTTCAGCCTGCAGCGTTGCTTCAAAAACTGCTTTTTCACGGTTAATTTGTTCTTCCAGCAGTTTCTGCTCCATTTTTCGAATGTCAGTAATGTCCCAGTGGATGCCTACAGAGCCTTTCACTTTTCCTTCTGCGTCAAATACAGGAGCTCCGCTAATAACCCATAAAGCAGCATCTCCATTTTTACGTACGGTTGCTAATTCGTAAACAGATGCTACTCCCTGTGCTCTTAATTTCCGGATATCTGTCTGTTGTTTTTGTATTTTCGTTTTACCCAGAAATAAACTGCCTGCATTTTTACCCGTTAACTCTGTAATGGAGTAGCCGGAAATTTTCTCCATTGCTTCGTTTGCATACACAATCTGCTCTTCATTGTTTACCTCCAGTATACCTAACGACATGTTGGTGAAAAGCGATCTGTATTTCATTTCACTGGCCTTAAGAGTTTCAATCGCCAGGCGTTGCTCATTAACATCACGTATGTGCCAGATAAGTTCGGTGGTATGTTCTTCGTTACCCGCAACAGTTGTTACAATGGCTTCCATCCAAATAAGGCGCTCATCCTTCCGCATCATCTGAAACGAAAGTGTTTGTCTTTGTTCGCCTTTCTTATACAGATTTTTGATGGCACGATTAGCCTCTATTGAACAATTTTCGCATAATAAATGATAAATCAGTTTGCCTGATAGTTCACTATACTTATAGCCAAGAATTCTTGTTACCGAAGGAGAGAGGTAACTGATTGTTCCGGCTAAATTGGTTATCAAAACAAGATCGTTGGAGTTTAAAGCAATCAGCTCCAGCTCTTTTTTATCTCTCTCTAACTGCAGGTTGGCTTCGTATTCTTTTGTTAAATCAAAAAACGAACCGATGTAACCTACAAACTCTCCATTGGACAGAAAACGGGGAATAGCCCGTTCCAGAATGTAATGGTATTTTTTATCAGATCCTTTTATAAGAAACGTTTGCTCAACGTCTTTGTGTTCGAGTAAATATTTTTTCCATTCAATGCCTGTCATGAATTTTGAATCGGGATGAACCAACTTCACAAATTCTTTATAATCTTTAAATTCTTCCAGTCCTTTCCCAAAGAATTTTTTCACTTCGCTGTTGGAGTAGATGACCTTATTGTTTTTATCCGATACCCAAATCATTACCGGCATTGATTCGGTAATGTTTTTAAATCTGGCCTCACTTTCTGCAGCAGTTTCTTTCAGCTGCTCAGTGGTTGTAACGTCAATAATTTTACCGGTGATCACATCATCGTCAAGAAACGGATCGAATTTCTTTTTTACTTCTTCTTGCAGCCACAGCCTTTTTCCGGTAATGGGGTTTTGAATCTGGTATTGAAATTTTACATATCCTTCTTGCTCAAGTGTGTGCAGTGCTTTTTCGTACTCACTTAATGATTGCGGGATAACATAATCTTTCTTAAGCTCAAACGGGTTACTAACCTTAGACGGGTTGAAGCCATAAAGTAATGGCCAGCGGGATGTAAAGAAGTTGTTTTCGAATTTGTTTTTGTAAATGATGTAATGAACCGAGTCGGTAGATTCGAGAAAATTATTAAGACGATAAAAATTTTCGTAAGCACGTTGTTGCAACAGAATCTGATTGGTAATATCTACTCCATACAGATTTACTTTTGAATTATCGAGGAAGAACTGGTAATTAAACAGCAGGTGTTTGTTGTTGGTTTTTATTTGAAACTGTCCGGAGTTTTTTAATTCCGGTAATAGCATTTTCATGAAAGCAGCAGTCTCGTAAACATTGTTATTATACTCAACAGATTTTATGTTGGCTGCAACAGTATTTTTAAATTCAATATTGCCTTCGCTGTCTAATCTAAATACAGGGTTGGGGTCAACCAGTGGAAATTGTGTAAGGAGCTCAATTTCTTTTGTTCGCTTTTTTACTTCCTCATCCAGCTCTTTGTTTAATTGCGATAATTTATAGTTTATTTTTTCATAGTCTTCATTTGCAATTTCAGATGCATGTTCCAGTATTTCAATATCTCTGTCGTAGTTATTAAAATGTGCACTTATTTTTCGAAATACATCGCCCGACTTTTCCAGCAATTCTGCCGAAATCTCCGGATGGTCGTTAATGATATTTGTAAGAATATGATGCAGCATATCAATACTCATTCAGCAGTGTAACAACAACAGTTTGGTTATGCAATGAGCACGAGCTGCCCTGGAATGACATTTTCGAAAATTCGCCATAAGAGTAGAGGCCGGCAATAGTTGTATGTGCAGGTAAGCATTTTTTAATAGTTTTTAATTCATCATTTGCCCTTGAATCGAGTATCAGTTTACGGCCAATGCAGTTGAATATTAAAGCAAGCTCAGGCTTGTTATTATTTTTTCTAGCTGCAGTACCAACGGCTTCTCCTGCCATGGATATTACCTGGTCGGTATTGGTACGCATTAAGCGTATGGTAGCACCTTCGGGAATATTACCGGCAAAAATCATCGACTTCTTTTCTTCGTTCACACTCAGTATTGTTCTTACGATGTGTTCTTCATGGCTGGTATTTAAAAGTGCTATCGGAAAAAACAAGGCAGATGACGGAAGGCTTTCGGCAAACTTACCCAGGTAACGTTTGTATAAATCAAGCGCATTTTCACCATCAATTTCAAAGAGTTCATTTTTGTTCGATTTTGTTACTGTGCGTTCCGGACCAAATAAAGACCACCCGCCTTTTATACCGGAGGTAACATGAATATGATCACCGTATAAGCCTAAGAGTGTTACGTTTCCTGTGTCAAGCGACGTGTGAACACCGGTTAATGTTTTTTCAAAGCGGCCGCCATCGCCAGCCATGGCCCCGGTTATTTCAATATGGTTGCCAACAGATGCATTAATGCCTGCAATGAGGTCGTCGCCATTTATAACATTACCATCCGAAATAACCATTACATAGCGCAAGTTGTCTTTCGCTAGTTGATCTGCAGTTGCTTTACCTAATTCAAAAGAACTACTGCAGTTTCTGATATTATTGCTGGTAAGTTGAAAATTTGTTTTTTCAAAATGAATGGCAATACACACCTCAGTTTTTTCCTGCCGTTTATCATTATAAATTTCACCCGCAGTTGAAGAACTTACAAGCTGTGCATCAGGAAACAAGACGGTGAGTTGCGGAAGTATATCCGGCAAGCCAAGTAAATCCCGGTCGCCAAAAACCATCAGCAACTGGTACTCAGATGGATTTTTCCGTAATTCCTGAAACCCATTCCAACCGGCATCATTAAATAAGAGTGTGTCTGCAAGCATATTAATCGGTTTAGATAACTGTAGTTAGTGTACGTAGGTACTTTCTTTTTTCAGATACGGCATAAGCTTTTCCAGTAAGGCTGTTTCTTCAAAGGGCTTTGTTATGTAATCGGTAAATCCAAGTGTGAGGTAGGCTTCAAGCTCTTCCTTAACAGCATTCGCAGTCATTGCAATAATGGGGATTTTATTCATTTGATGCCGGATGTGTGCTGTAGCTTCCAAACCATCCATGTCTGGCATTTGAATATCCATCAGAACAAGATCAAACTCCTCTTCATCAAGTAAACGAATAGCTTCTTTGCCGTTTACAGCAATTATGTAGTTGATATTGTGTTTTTCAAAAATAAATTTCAGTAGCAGTCTGTTAAACTCATTATCCTCAACTGCAAGAATGCGCAAAGATTCAAAACTTACTTCATTACTATGGATGGAGTTTGTAATGTAAGTGGTATGATCTTGCAGTGCTTCATTGTTTTTCTTTAGTGGCAGTTTAATGGTAACTGATGTGCCTATGTTTTTTTTACTTTCAATTTCAATTAGCCCACCCATAAAACGCACAAGCTCTCGTGTAATAGAAAGTCCAAGTCCACTTCCGCCATATTTGCGTTGGAAGCTTTCATCTTCCTGCGAGAAATCTTCAAATAGTTTTCTTTTCATTTCGGCACTCATACCAATACCTGTATCTACGCAGGTGAATAGCAGGTAAGTATCAACATTATTGTCATTTAAAATAGTAAAGCAAATTCTTACAGTCCCTTTTTCCGTAAACTTTATTGCATTGCTGATGATGTTAGTAATGATTTGCCGCATTCGTAGCGGATCGCCAATAAATAGTTCTTCGGCCGGTATATTAACTTCGTAATCAAGTTTCAGGTTTTTCTTATCAGCTGCATGTTCGAATAAGTTGTAGACGGTGTAGAGCATTTCCCGCAGGTTAAAGCTAACGGATTCAAAGCTCAACTTGCCATCTTCAATTCTCGAATAGTCAAGCAAATCGTTGATAATGCCCAGCAACCCCTTTGCAGATTCATTCATCATATTAATCTGTACCTGCTGTTTTTTATTTAGCTCAGACATGGATATTTGTTCGCCTAAACCAATTATGGCATGCAGGGGAGTTCTTATTTCGTGGCTTATGTTTGCCAGAAATTTCCGTTTAATCTTTAATGAGTTTTCGGCAACGTTTTTAGCACGAGCAAGTTTTTCTTCGGCTTCTTTTCTTGCCTGTATTCCAAAAATAAAGCCAGCTGCTTTTAACGGATTGTTGAGGGTATCCCTTTCGGTTATTGACCCTTTAATATTAAACCATTCAAAGGCATCTGTACTTTTATTTTTTATTCTACATTCAATTTCAATGGAACTGTCTGAACTCGTAAAACTGTTTCTGATTGCTGTTGCCACAACCTGTAAATCATCTGGGTGTACCATTTTTGTCATTAACCCGGTATAACTCATCGGTAATTCGTTAATATCATCATAACCGAAAAGACGGGCAAAGTTGTTATTCGATAACACTTTGTCTTCTGTAATAAACCATTCCCACAGAACTACACCTGAAGCTTCTATCAGTAGCTTGAGCTGTCGTTCACTTTCAATCAGCCGCTGTTCAACTTCTTTTCTATTTTGAATAGATGTAGTGTAACCAGTGATACTTAAAGGTTTTCCCGTTTTATCCCGTAACGATATTGCTCCAATGGCATTATACCATTCGTACGTATTTGTTTTAAGATTTTTTTGCCTGTATTCTACTTCAAACTTGGGTAGTAAGCCATCGGTATGCAGTTTCGCTTTTTCATTCAGGCGCTGTAAATCTTCGGGATGAATAAGAATTGATAATGTTTTATACGAACTGGCTATTTCCGGAAAATCTTCTAATCCGAATAGTTTTAGAAAGCTATTTGTAGTTTTAACGGTACCATCTTCCAACATCCACTCCCAAATTGCGGCACCGGTTGCATCTAATGCATTTCTGTAATTTTCCTTGGTTTCCTGTAGTTGTTTTTGTGTTTCTTTAAGTTCGGAAATGTTAAAGGCAATACCGATAATTTTTGTAGGCTGATTATTACTATCTCTTTCAGATGTAACACCATGATCGAGTAAGCACAAATAGTACCCTTTTTTATGACGTAAGCGGAACTCTGCTTTATAACTGTCTGTTTTGCCGGTTAAATAATCTGTAAGACATTTTTTTGTGTGTTCATAATCGTCGGGGTGTAATATTTGAGCCCAAGATTCGAATGTTTTACCAAGTTCTCCTTCTTCGTATCCCAGCAACTGTTTCCAGGATGTTGAGTATGTTACATTATTTGTCGTAATATCCCATTGCCATTGTGCAGCATTTGCACTTCTGATTGCCATTTCAAGCCGCAAGTTATTTTCAGCCAGCAGCTGTGCTGTTTTCTTTCGCTCAGTTATATCCTCTTCAATTGCGAAATAATGTTCAACTTTTCCTTCTTTGTTAAAGAGTGGTTTCCCTTTAATATTTACCCAATAGGGCGAACCATCTTTTTTGTAGTTGAGTATTTCTGTTTCAAATGATTCGTTTTTTTGAATTGATCTTCTGAGTAATTCAATAGCTGATTTATCACTGTCTTTTCCCTGCAATATTTTGCCCGGGTTTTTACCTGTTACTTCTTCAAGCGAATAACCGGTAACTTTTGTAAATGCATTATTTACCCATTTTATTTCACGTTCTGCATTGGTGATAATAATCATGGAGTTGCTCTGCTTCAGAATTTCATCATGTAAGTTGAGCGCTTTATGGGTATTGATTTTCTCCGATATATCCCTGCAAATACAGATGATACCGCCATCTTCAGTTATTGTTAACGAAATTTCCTGATAAACGGGAGCACCAGATTTACTCTTGCCGATTGTTTCGCCTTTCCAGCGGCCTTGTTGTGCCAGCTTTGGAAAGATGTCTGTATTAATACGGTTAATTTCGGTTTCGTCGTAAATGTATTGCCAGGTTTTACCTACTAATTCTTCTTCCTTATCGTAACCAAACATGGTTAAGTGCACCTGGTTGAGGTAATAATATTTTCCTTCCGGATTAAGCAACGCCAAACCATCCATTGAACTGTCAATGGCAAATTTCATGCGCTCGTGTATCTCTGACCTAGAAGTATTATTCCTCATCAGTTGAAGGTAAACGGAATCTTAATTATTTAAATGGTTTTTCTATTTACATTATTTTAAATTAATAGTAAGTGTAATTAAATATAAATAAATAACCGTAGTAAACTATACGCATTAAGGCTGTCTTTTTTATGATTGATGCTTTTTAAATAATGAGTAATATTCATTAAGTCAAAGTGCATTTAAACAGAACGAGTAGTTATTGTGTGCGAATTCAGATGTTCTTTTAATCTAAACACAGAAATACTCTCTAAAAATAGCCACATTGGTTTTGTAAGTTCAATCACAAAAACAGAGTTGACGAATCAATTGAGCTGGCCCTTGTAAAAGCGGCAACTGGCATGGCTTTATTTGAATTCCAGACTGATATTGGTTCGGTTGGTTATGGCCTATTTATTTAAAAACGCACATTTGTATCATGGAAAAATTACATTTTGTTCCAAGCTACACAGCGGCATATATCGTTTTTCTTCAAGATAATGGTTGGGATATTGTAAGCCTCGAATACTAGCCGTAAGAAGAGTGTCCTGAGGACGTTGTTTTCTGAAGTTAGTTAGTTTTTCAAATTATAAAAACAAGGTGGTTTGTGGCTCCTGCGTAGTTTTATTACTAAAATGCAGCAGGTTGGACTAGTTGTTTGGTTCTTATTTCAAGGGGCCATCGGGACAAAGGGTTTAAGAAAGGGGTGGTATTGGAGTTCCGTCAGTATGTAATCCATCACATCTAAATTTTACTTATCAGATTACTGTATTTTTTTTAGCATAGATACGACAATCTCTTTTTTACTTCTGGATATTGGTAAAATTACTTGAGTATACATGACAATACTTTCACTGTTAAAACTTTGAACTTCATTCATGTTGATGATATAAGATTTATGTATTCTTATGAACTTGTTTGCCGATAGCTCACTTTCAAGCGATGTCAAACTAAGTAATGAGAGGATCATTCTATCTTTGCAATGAATTTTTACATATTCTTTCCATCCTTCAATGTAAAGGATTTCATTATGTGGTATGTTTATCCAGTAACCGTTTGATTTTACTTGCAAAGATTCTGTTGTTTTTTTTTCTTCTTTACTCCAGCGTTCGGCTTTTTGAAGTGCTTTTTTAAATCGTTCATATGAATACGGTTTTACTAGATAATCAGCAACGTCTAGTTCGAAAGCCTGTGAGGCATACTTCGTATGTGCTGTTGTGATAATTGTAACGGGTTTAAATGGCAATTGATTTAAAAACGTTAGCCCACTTATTTGAGGAAGGTCTACATCCAGAAATAAAATATCTATATTACCCTTTGTTAGCAGCTCATAAGCCGGTAAAGGATTTCGAAATTTTCCTGCCAAAGAAAGGTCTTCTGTTTTGTTAACAAAGTTTTCTAATAATTCTAATGCGTAATACTCATCCTCAATAAGCAGGCATTCTTTCCGTTTATTCATCAAGTACGATTTTTAGTTCAGCAGTATAATGACTTTTTGCTTCAGTTATAGTAAATTCATATTTGCCAGAGTACTCTAATTCTAAGCGTTCTCGCAATGTAGTATTTCCAGACCCTGTGCTTTTTTCAAATGATATATTTCTGTTGTATGAATTGATTACAGTTATAAATATTGCACCATGCTTTTTTTTAATTTTTATCGACACGAAACTTTCAATGCTTTCATTGGCTAGATTGCCATATTTTACCGCATTCTCTACAAGCGTTAAGAGCGTCATTGGTATTAAGTGAACGTTACTTAAGTTCTCATCGATTTCTGTAAAAATATTAATTGGCTTATCATTTTTTAAACGGAAAAGCTCCAGGTAATTCTTGGTTTGCTCCACCTCTAGCGTAAAGGGGATTCGTTTCATCTGTGAGTTTAATGTAATAAATCTCAGTATGTCGCTCAATTTTAAAATAAGGTCCGGTGTTTTTTTGCTGTCAAGTATAGATATGGCATAAATACAATTGAGAGTATTGAAAAGAAAGTGAGGATCAAGTTGTGCATTTAACAGTCTAAGTTTTAGTTCAGTGTGCTGCAATTTATACTTTGCCAGTCGTTGTTCTAGTGTACTTTTAATTTTACTGATGTTATAAACAGTAAAAAAAAGAAAAAAAATGTGGCCTATAACTAGGTAAAAAACAAATTGCGCAAATTTTAGTTTAGATGATAGAACTAGAAATGGCTTTTCTGAAAAAAGTGTAGTCCCAATTAATTCAACCTCGACAATAGTTCGAGCCAGCGCAAGAAATGTTGTCGTCAATATGCTCAAGATAATCCACTTTTTGTATTGTTTAGTTTCGTAGTATTCAAGTACAAGAAATCTACTTAAATAAAATAGAATTATGAAGCTGAAAGTATTGGTTCCTGTCCGCAAGATTGCTTCATGAAAAGGTTTTACAAGAGAAAGAAAATATAACAGGATTATTGAAGTAACTGTCCAGAATAAAAGATGCTTAACTAACTTTTGCGATTTATTTATTTTGACAAAAGGATAAAACAAGTTTGATTTGTTTTTTAATTTGAGAGGATTAAATGAAAGATTACTTGATAATGAAGATATATGCTGTAGCTCACTTAATTCTCTTTTATTCAACGATATGTCATTTCTGTTCAATGAAATTATTTTCATACGCTACGTTGATATTTTTTAACTGTTCATTGATTTTATTTTACCCGCCTTCTAATTAGAAATAAATTTACATGATTGTTTTTAGTAGCGTTATGTTAATGTTTACTTGTATATTTTTATACCGAATGTATTTAGGTTTAAATACCTAGATATAAAAGTGTAATCACTAGAAAGTAAATATTTCAAAGTTTTATTTAAGTGAAAATTAATTTTTGGTGATAGGTTTACCTATTATCAAAAAATTAAGATCTGATAATACCCTGAATATTAAATGAATTGACAAAGCATTATGATAATTAATATCGGACTAATTGATGATAGTTATTTTGCTTTAAGTTTATACAAGGAGTTCTTTCAAAGTTTTAATGATGTCAGGTTGGTTTTTGCCGTTTCTTCAATTGAAGAATTATCTAAAATACATTCAATTCAAACGACTCCTCCTGAAATAATTTTACTCGATATTTCTCTTAAAAATGAAAAGGGGACAGAATGTATTCCTTTTTTGAAACAAAAATATCCCGAAGTAAAAATTGTGATGCTTACCGCTAGTGATTCGGAAGAAGATTTATTCGAATCATTACGAGCTGGAGCATGTGGTTATGTTGTAAAAGATAATAATTTATTTGAGGTTTATACTGCATTGAAAAAGGTAGTTGATAATGGAGCGTTTATTTGTTCAAGAGCCGCTGAAAAGATTGTAGGAACTATTCAAAAGCGCCACGATTTATCGTTAACAGAGCTGCTGACCAAACGTGAAATGGAGATGATTGATCACATAAAAATGGGTTCGTCGTACAAGGAAATTGGGCAACGAATGTTTATTACTACTTATACAGTCAATCATCACATGAAAAAGATTTTCAAAAAACTTCATGTAACCTCGAAATCTGAACTGATTTCAAAGTTGTGGAGTAAAAATATTTAATGTGCTTTTGCTGCCTCCCGCTGAGGCAATATCTAACGAATCAAAGACTTTATTAGATCATTTGATTCTCGATTCTTCTAATGCCAAAACTAAGTTTCTGTAAGAGACGTTGGCGAAGCCATTATTCCCCTTCAAGAAAATTCTATGAAACTTTTTTCACTTCGTTCTCTTCCAAGAGTTCACATTGTTACATCAGATGTTTTAATTGCAGATGAATGGTCTTTAGCCTTGTCTACGGCAGGGTTATCTGTAAGTACCAGTCATCACTTAACTTTTTCCTCTTTAAGTAATTCTTTGGTTCTATTACTTCAACCTGATGTTTCTATGCTGACGCAGATAAGCCCAATTCTGCAAAATAATCAAGCTCCTATCGAAAACTTCTATGTTGTTTCGGATGAAGCAGAGTGGATTGAACTGTCGTTACAATTTACATTCCATTTGTTAAGTGCTAATACACATCCATTAGAAGCGGTAAGGATTTTCAACCATACTAAAAAAGCGGTTACCCGCAATTATTTTGCACGTTATGCAACGTTCTTTAATTTCTGAGTTTTCATACGGTATTTTTTTTATTGTACTAATCGGTTTTGCGAGCTGTGTGTCCCCTCAAAAAGCTATTTATTTTAATGACCTGCAACCTTCTTTCGATTCAATAAATTATGATTTGCTGGAGGAAAGCAGGCGTATACAACCGGGAGATCGAGTTTCAATTAGTATCATTACCAAGGAACAAGAGGCAAATGGGTTGTTTAATGCAGCTCAACAAGGAGGCGGTAATACCGGTATGGGTAATGGTATGCAAGGAGGGTTTGGCTATCTTGTGCAAAGCGATGGAACCGTTGAAATTCCAATACTCGGAAGTGTGACTGCAAAAGGGCTAAAGCCAATTGAATTACAAGATGTCATAAGGAGCAGAGTTAGCCGTTTATACAAAGATCCTGTAGTTGTATGTACACTAAATGGCAGGGTGGTGTTTTTGGGTGGAGGTGGTCCCAATGGTGTAGTACCCATTACAAATAATCGTTTAACTATTTTAGAAGCCTTTGCTCAAGTTGGTAACCCCAGTTTAACGTCCAAGCGGGATAAAGTGTGGGTAATACGTGAGGTGGATGGCATTAGAGAATACAATCGTGTAAATCTTAATTCGAAGAATATTTTTACCAGCAAGTTTTATTATTTACGCAATAATGATCTGATTTATGTAGAGCCTGGCACGGTTGAAGCCTTTATCGGGGTAAATAACCCTACCAGAAATCTCATTGCTATAGGTACCGGCTCATTAGGTATAATTCTTAGTCTTGTCGCAATTTTCGCTAATTAATCTTATTCTTTTTTCATGGCCCAAGTGGACAATAATCCATGGGAATCATATCCCAACTATCGTAATGTAGCGGAATTAGCTGAGCGAAATGCCCGCAGAAATGTATGGGATATTCAATACCGTCGTATCCTATCTGTATGGCCGTATATGATTGCCAGTGCTGTTCTTTTTATGCTTGTTGCAGCTACTTACCTTCGCTATCAAACGGATGTATACCAACTTTCAACAGCAATTGTTGTAGAAGATAATCAGGAGATTGGCCTTGGACAGGCATTGTTTTCGAATAGAGATCCATTAAACAATCAGATTGCTATTTTAAAATCGCCTGCTTTGGCAAGAAGGGTTGTAGACAGTATGGGCCTTAACTACCATGTTAAACTCAATGGCCGGTTTAAGGATAAGGAATTGTTTCAAAATATCAGCTGGCGGATTTTAAACCGTCCCGATTCCTTACAGGGCTCGAGGCTGGAGTTTGAAGGAAAACCTGTAGATAATGGATTTATTTGGAAGTGCAATGGCAAGAGCGGTACAGCCAGTTGGGGAAAACCATTTATTATGGATGCTGTTACAGTAGTTGTTGACCAATATAAATATGGTTCAGGATCAACATTCTTCTGTTATGAAGAAGATCCTGAGAACGAAGCGCTCCAATTGTCTGAAAAATTAATTGTACAGTCTTCAAAAGAAAGTAATGTCTTAACGATTAGTATTAAGGATGTATTACCTGCACGTGCTATCGCTGTTTTTTATTACCTGGTCCGAAATTACAATGACCAGATGTTGCAGGAGAAGTCTAAATCATTGCAGCAAAGTCTTGAATTTATCCAAAAGCGGTTGGTTCCTTTAACATCGGAGCTTGATTCGATTGAAACAGCCATTGCGCAATACCAATCTCAAAAAGGCTTTATTAATCGTTCAACAAACGGAGGCTTGTATCTCGGTAAAACACAGCAATACGATCAGTTGATGAACGAAATTGAATTGCAAAAATCAATCCTCAACTCTGCAGAGGCTTTTCTGCGTAACCCTGCTACGAAAGAAAGTCAGTTGATGATGCCGTATGTAACAGACAGTTATTTAAACGGTTTAATTGGTCAATACCAAATTTTACGGATTGAAAAAGACCGTATGGCACTCAATGTAACAGCAGAAAATCCACAATTGAAATTGCTGGAAAAGCAAATGCAGGAAGTACGTGAAAATATTGATGTACAGATTGGAAATTACAAGAAAAACATCCGATTGCTGGAAGAGAATTATCAATCAAAAATGAACGAGGCGCAACAATTGCTAAGTGCTACTCCGGAGGAAGAAAAAACATTATTGGAAAAGCAACGTCAGCAAAACATTAAGCAATCCTTGTTTTTAATGATGTTGCAACGAAAAGAAGAAGCCGGGATTGCATTGGCATCGCTGGCTGTAAAAACAACCGTTATCCGGCAAGCTTCGGTACCTAAAAAACCTGTAAGTCCGCAGCGAAAAGAAATACTAATAGGTGCGCTGTTTATTGGCTTATGGATTCCACTTGGATTTATTATTGTTAAGGAGTTTTTGAATAATAAAATAATTTCTAAAAGTCAATTACAGCAAATGGTGAGTGCACCTGTATTGGCTGAATTAGATGAAGTTGAAAAGTCGAAACAAATTCTTGAAGTTGGTAATAAGGAGCGTTCCATTTTCGGTGAGCAGGTGCGTGCTTTACGTGCGAACCTCAAGTTTTATCAGAATCCAGGTAAAAAGTTTTTTGTGATGCTCACATCGAGCATGAGCGGCGAAGGAAAGTCATTTATCTCTGCTAATCTTGCACGCAGCTTTGCATTGCAGGAAAAGAAAGTTGCCCTGCTGGAATTTGACTTACGTAGGCCAAAACTGGCAGAACGTTTTGGTATTAAACCAAAACATGGGCTTACGCATTTTTTGATCGGACGTTCAACCGTTGAAGAACTGGCAATACCGATTACTGAAGATGGTTATCTGCATTTGTTTGCCAGTGGCCCTATTCCTCCCAATCCTTCTGAATTACTTGTAAAGGAAAAGATGGATGAATTGTTTGATTACCTGGAAGCGAATTATGATGTTATTGTTATTGATACACCGCCTTATGGTATTGTAGCTGATGCGCAATTAATGAAAGACCGGGTTGATGTAACATTAATTGTAACCCGTTTCCGCTATACGATTCGTGAACAGGTGCATGAAATAGAAGACTGGTGCCGTACTACGATTTTCCCTAACACAGCTATTCTGTTCAATGGTATCCGTAGCAAAGGTTATTACGGATATAAGTATGGCTATTATGCCAGTAAGCGGAAGTATGGATACTCCTATTACCATGGTTCGAAAGGAACGAATAAGGATTCTGCCTAACATTTTTTATTTACTCATTTTTTGAATACTAATTTCATTTTGCTGCTGATTCATCTTTTTGTACTTACAGTTATTGTGCTTGTGTTTTTACTGGTGAGTGCAATGGGGAAATTCCGCTTGGCAAAACGATCTCTCCTGCGGTTTTTTAACTGGTGGATTGGTTTATATAAATAATATCCGTTCATGAATTTTTCATCTCTTCATATTGCTGTTATTGGATTGGGTTATGTAGGCTTGCCTTTAGCTGTTGCTTTTGCTAAAAAATATCCTGTTACAGGATTTGATATTAATGTAAAACGTATCAAGGAATTACTTGCAGGCATAGATGTAACAGGTGAGCTGGATAGCGCAACGATTAACCAGGTATTGTCTATTGACAAACCGGCGGGTTTATTTCTCAGCGCAACTGAAGAAAAGCTGCAATCGGCCAATTTTTATATTGTAACAGTACCTACACCGGTTGATGCTTATCACAAACCAGACCTCACCCCTTTATATCGTGCCAGCGAAACCGTAGGGAAATATTTAAAAAAAGGAGATGTTGTTGTATTTGAGTCAACCGTTTATCCGGGTTGTACCGAAGAAGAATGTGTGCCGATTCTTGAACAGCAATCGGGTTTACAGTATAATGTTGATTTTTTTGTTGGGTACTCACCCGAGCGGATTAATCCAGGTGATAAGCAGCATGTCTTTACAAAAATTAAAAAGGTTACTTCCGGTTCAACCCATGAATCTTCAAAATTTATTGATGTTGTTTACAATACTGTTGTTGAAGCCGGTACGTATAGAGCCTCCTCCATTAAAGTTGCAGAAGCAGCAAAAGTAATAGAAAATACACAACGGGATATTAATGTGGCCTTTGTAAACGAACTCGCTATGATCTTTAACAGGCTGGGAATTGATACCAATGAGGTATTAGCTGCGGCCGGTACCAAATGGAACTTTCTTTCATTTAAGCCCGGTTTAGTAGGAGGGCATTGCATTGGCGTTGATCCGTATTACCTGGCACAAAAAGCACAGTCGGTCGGTTATCATCCCGAAATTATTTTAGCAGGGCGCCGCATTAATGATGGTATGGGTACTTATGTCGCCAATGAGCTGATTCGCCATTTGATTTTGCGTGATCTGCCTGTAAAAAGTGCACATATTCTTTTACTTGGATTTACGTTTAAAGAGAATTGTCCGGATATCCGTAATACCAGGGTGATTGATATTTATAATGCCTTGCTTGCATTTGGATGCAAGGTTGTGGTATACGACCCCGTTGCCGATGTGAAAGACATCAAAACACATTATGCTGTACAGGTAACGAATGAGTTGCCGATTTGTCTGGATGTATTTACTGCTGTTATTCATGCTGTTTCACACCAGGCTTTTAACAGCATTCCGTGGGAGCTCTTTAAAGAAAAGAAGTTGTTTGTATATGATGTGAAAGGTACGTTGCCTGAAGGGGTTGCGGATGTGCGGTTGTGAGATGGGGGAGAAGAATACAGGTTTGCCATGAAGGCACTGAGATTGAAAGGAACACGAAGAACACGTTTAAACAAGTACTTCTTAATTAAAAAATGAATTACCTGATTTTCTCAGTTAATCACAACTCCGAAAATAAGAACAAAGCTCGATACTAATTCCACGACTTTAGTATTCTAACTATTCATATGAGAAAGATTCTAGTTACAGGCGCTGCAGGTTTTATTGGTTACCATACTGTAAATCAATTATTGAAGGAAGGATACGAAGTAGTTGGCCTGGATGCCATTAATGATTATTACGATCCGGCTTTAAAATATGCACGTTTAAGGACAGCAGGTATTACCAATCCAGACCTGCCTTTTGGTTTAATGCAGTCAAGTAAGACAACTGCGTCTTATCGTTTTATCAGGTTGCAAATAGAAGATACCGCAGGTGTATTTAAGTTGATGGAGTATGAAAAATTTGATGCGGTGATTAATCTTGCAGCACAAGCGGGCGTTCGCCATTCGTTAACTTATCCGCAAGTGTATGTGCAAAGTAATATCACAGGGTTTCTCAATATACTTGAAGGCTGCAGAAATAATCATGTAAAGCATTTATTGTATGCCAGCACATCCAGTGTTTATGGCTTAAACTCAACAATGCCTCTAAGCGAAACACAATCGACCGAACATCCTATATCATTTTATGCAGCATCAAAAAAGGCAAATGAAATGATGGCGCATAGCTACAGTCATTTGTATCAGTTGCCAACAACTGGTTTGCGATTTTTTACGGTGTATGGTCCATGGGGGCGCCCTGATATGGCTTTGTTTTTATTTGCTGATGCGATGTTGAAGGGGGATCCGATTCGTTTGTTTAATGGAGGAAATATGGTTCGTGATTTTACTTTCGTTGCAGACATTGCAGAATCGATTACAAGGCTGTTACCACTTACTCCGAAACAAAACATAAACTGGAATGCAGCGCAGCCGAATCCTACTACTTCATCGGCTCCTTATCGGGTTGTAAATATTGGCAATGGACGTCCTGTTCCCTTATTGAGTTATGTTGAGGCGCTGGAAAAGAATTTGGGTCTTAGAGCAGAACGAATATTGTTACCGATGCAGGATGGGGATATACAGGCTACGCATGCTGACACAAGTTTGCTGGAATCATTAACGGGTTATCGTCCGCAAGTAACAGTGGAAGAAGGCGTAAAGCAATTTGTGGATTGGTATAAAAAATATTTTCAGATTACTGAAAAAGTATTGGACGCTTCACTTACCAATGAATAGAGTTGTTCCTTCCCGACTGAAAATGGTCAGGCGAGGAGAAGGCTGCCACATATTAAATGAATGAACACAGATTTGATTGTGCACATCGTTTAAAATGTCAGAACCTAGTAGAACAGAAAGAGAAGGAAGATAAGAAAATGGATTTTGCGCTTTGCATATAATGGTTCAATACAGAAGTTTTGAGATAAGAGCTTACAGGGAAGAAAAAACATAAATAGAAGTCAGATAAAAAAATGAATAGTGAATTAAGAAAACTGCAATGGACAGAGGTAATTGAACCGAAGACTTCGTTGTTTGATCTGAAACTGAAAGAGGTTTGGAATTACCGGGATCTGCTGTTTATGTTTGTAAAGCGTGATTTTACTGCAACCTACAAACAAACAATTCTTGGTCCACTTTGGTTTTTTATACAGCCTATACTAACGACCTTGATGTTTACAATTGTGTTTGGGAAGTTTGCCGGTTTAAGCAGCGATGGTCAACCACGGATGCTGTTTTATTTAAGCGGGCTTACTATCTGGAATTATTTTGCAGAATGTTTTACAAAGACATCCAATGTGTTTACGGCTAATGCGGGTATTTTTGGAAAAGTGTATTTTCCCCGTTTAGTCACTCCGCTTTCGATTGTTGTATCGGGATTGATGCGCTTGGGCATCCAGTTTTTATTATTCCTCTGCTTCTATGGGTTCTTCTTACTTAAAGGTGTTGACACCTTACATCCCAACTGGGCGATTGTATTAACTCCCGTATTGATTGTGTTGATGGCGGGGTTTGCATTAGGTACGGGTATGATCTTTTCTTCGCTTACCACCAAGTACCGTGATCTTGGTTTTTTACTTGCATTTGGTGTACAGTTGTTGATGTATGCTACACCGGTCATCTATCCTGTTAACTCTTTACCTGAAAAGTATAAAGCTTATGTACTGGTCAATCCACTGAGCAGTATTGTGGAAACGTTTCGGTATGCATTTTTAGGAAGTGGTTATTTCAGCTGGAACAGTTTGCTGTATAGTGCAGCTGTTATGATCGTTTTACTGATTACTGGTGTTTTGGTTTTTAATAAAGTTGAGAAGAGTTTTATGGATACGGTTTAGAATTATGATGCAGAATTTGTGCTTGATGGGTAAGGATAAACAAAAATTAAGCGCTGCTTTTATAATGCATGGGATTACGTTTGTCTTCTGCAGTCAGCCATAACTTAGCGAGTTTGCTAAAAGTCTTAAGGTAATTAATCTGGTTAGAAGCATTTTGTGTATATGCTTTGAGAGGTAGCCATAAGTAGTTTTGAAAAATGTAATGTTGCCAAGTATGTCTTTGTATTTACTAATGCCTTTTTATTTTGCCAGTTTGTTGATTTTAAATGGAAAAATATTTGCTTTTCGAAAAATCATTTGAGGTTGTGAACGGGGTACTTTAGCTGCGTTCGTGGAAATTTTACACAAGAAGAAACAGTGTCCAACGTAACTCACCGTGGGACGTTAAAAGCTTACAAGATTAAGAAGTGATATCAAATTGTAAGTAATGATTAAGTATGTATGGAAATAGGCAAGTAAATATTTAAGCAGATCATCCTTCAAGAAGAAAGCATCAGTAGTATAGTTCAATAGCTAACATCATTTATAACTATGTTTCATGTTAACCTAGTTTATTTTTGTTTCTTTTTAACCTTTTCAAGGATATAGACTAGAAGTTATTTTTTTAACGCTACTAATACTTAAATCGTGTCAAGTAAGCCGCTGGTAAGTGTAATTGTTACAACTTATAACCTGGAAAAATACATTGCAGAGTGTTTAGACAGTATACTTAATCAAAAAATAAAGTTTACCTATGAGGTTTTAGTTGGAGATGATAACAGTACTGATAATACAACTGCTATTTTAAAATATTACGAAGATATACATCCTGAAATTTTTAAAGTTACATACCGTTCTCGTAACGTTCGCATGAACTTGAATATGATTGATTTGATTCAGAAAGCAAAAGGGAAATATATTGCAATCATGGACGGAGATGATATCTGGACTGATCAAAATAAATTGCAAACTCAAATTGATTTTCTTGAAGCCAATCCAACTTATTCTCTCTGTTTTCATGATGCAGAAATATGTAATAGTAATCTCGAATTTATTTCCTTATACAGTAAGCGGCATCCAAGTATAAAAGGGAGATTTGATTTCGATTATATTGTATATCTAAATGGATATTTAGGCCCGACCTCATCAATTGTATTCAAAAACTTCAAAAATTTATTTCCGTTATGGGCAAAAAAGACAATTGATGGGCTAGAAACTTTATTATTTATTTTGCTCAGGCAGTATGGTAATTATCATTTTTTGCCGGAGGTTATGTCTATTTATCGGAAGCATGCACTTTCCAATTCTGCTGATGGGAATTATTCCAAATTGGCCGCTATTAAAACTTCTATTCATAATAATAAACTTTTTTATAAGGAAATGCTTTTCCCAAACTACCCTGTTTTTTATATAAAAAAAATATTATATAAACAATTCACTTTGCTTGGTTATAGCTTAAGGTCAAAAAAGAGAAAAGAAAATCTTTATGAGCTTTTTGAAGTCTTCAAAATGTTATTTTATTTCTTTTATGTAATTATTACAAAAACGAAGTATTTGTTTTTTTATAAAAAAGCGGGAAGTATTTATTATCAATAGCAATACATTCTATAATGAAAATTATTGATTTTGGAAGAATAGGCGTTAGCCGGGAAGGATATTTGTCTGTAATCGAAAATAATAAAGATATCCCTTTTGAGGTTAAGCGAGTATTCTGGTCATATTATACACCAGACAGTATAACGAGAGGAAGGCATGCGCATCATGAAACTGAAATGGTTTTAATTGCTGCGGCCGGAAGAATTATTGTTACGACTGAAATGCCTGGCGAAAAACCCTTGTTAACTGTACTTGAAACTCCTAGTCAAGGGTTATATATCCCTAAGCTTTGCTGGCATACCATGCAGTATACACACAATGCAGTACAATTGGTTTTGGCATCTACTTATTATGATGAAGCAGATTATATCCGTGAATACGATCAATTTAAATTGATTACTGGATGATACATACAACTGCTGAAGTTTATTCGAATAACATCGGAGAGGAAACCCAAATCTGGCAATTTACAGTTGTGTTACCAGAAGCTAAGATTGGACGATGTTGTAATATTAATTGTCACGTTTTTATTGAAAACAAGGTATTGATTGGGGATTATGTAACAGTAAAGCCTGGTGTTTATTTATGGGATAATACCGTTATTGAAGACCACGTTTTTATCGGGCCAAATGTAACTTTCACTAACGATGCTTTCCCTCGTTCCAAGCAATATCCTGTACATTTTCAAAACATTCACGTTAAACTTGGAGCCTCTATTGGCGCCAATTCTACAATACTTGGAGGTGTAATTATTGGAGCTTATGCCATTATTGGGGCAGGAAGCGTCGTTACAAAGTCCATTCCTTCATTTGCCTTGGTTTATGGTAATCCTGCAAAAATTCAGGGATGGGTAGACGAGAAAGGCAACAAGCTTGAACAAAATGGAGACGAGTGGGTAAGTGCGGATGGTAAGCGCTATAAAGTCAATAACAATCAATTAAAATTTCTGTCGTGAAAATACCTTTTCTTTCATTTGATGTAACTAATTCTTTAATTGAGCAAGAAGTGTTGCAATGCTTTGAGCAATTCTTCAGAAGCAAACAATACATTTTAGGTACTCAGCTGCAGGAATTTGAACGATTGTATTCCCGATATAACGAAGTTGCATCAACAGTTTGTGTTAGTAATGGATTAGATGCCCTTTTTCTTTCATTGAAATTAGCCGGTGTTGAAAAAGGAGATGAAGTAATTGTGCCCTCAAATACCTATATAGCATCCGTATTAGCGGTTACTTATACAGGAGCAACACCTGTTTTTGTTGAACCTGATATTTTTACTTACAATATTGACCCCACAAAAATTGAAGCTGCCATCACAGCTAAAACAAAAGCAATCATGCCTGTGCATCTCTATGGTCAGTCTTGCGCCATGAGTGACATTATGATGGTAGCTGAAAAATACGGATTGGCAGTAGTAGAAGATAACGCACAGGCACATGGCGCCCGCTGGAAAGGCCAGCTAACCGGTAGTTGGGGAATTGCGAATGGTACAAGTTTTTATCCCGGGAAAAATCTCGGTGCATTAGGTGATGCAGGAGCTGTTACCACCAATGATGCTTCACTTGCTGCCAGGGCTAAGGTGTTACGGAATTATGGATCTCAACAGAAGTATTATAATGAGGAAATTGGGTATAATATGCGTATGGATGAACTTCAGGCAGGTATGTTATTGATTAAGTTGAAATACATTTTGGATTGGACGAGACAAAGACAGCAGATTGCATCTTGGTATTTCGAAATGCTTAAGGATATAACTGAAATTATCTTACCTGGAACGCATGAACAAGCGACACATGTTTATCATCTTTTTGTTATACGAACTCCTAAAAGAGAAGCATTGCAGGCGTTTTTGTCAGCGAATGGTATCGGTACGATGATTCATTATCCCGTGCCCCCACATTTGCAAAATGCCTATCGTTTTCTCGGCTATCAAAAAGGCAGTTTCCCTCTTGCCGAAGAGTTAGCATCTACTTCTTTAAGTCTTCCAATATGGCCAGGTATGAAAAAAGAGCAAGTAGATTTTATTGCCAACCAGATCCGTGCATTTTTTCAGTAAAATGACAGAGCAAATTATCAACCATAAGCTTTCCTTTATTTTATTATCGTATTACAGCAGTACACGATTAAAAACAGCCTGTAATCGAATTGCAGAAGTAATGGAAGCGAATAAAGTGCCGTTTGAGGTAGTGATTATTGATGATGGATCGAAAGATGCTTCCTTTTCCATCGCCATGGAAATTGAGAGAGCCGATTCCAGGGTAAAAGCTTATCAGCTGAGCAGAAACTTTACCAGTCATTATGCCGCTTTTGCCGGCTTGTCGGTTTGTACAGGTTCCTGTGCGGTATTGGTGCCCGATGATGAACAGCTTCCTTATAAAGACATTGCAGAAATGTACAGGCAATGGCAAAAAGGACATAAAGTCATTATTCCGCACAGAGAGGTGAGAGATGAGAGCTTTGTTAAACGAAATATCTCTATTCTCTTTTATGGTTTAATGAACCGGTTTTCTGATATTGAGTTTCCGCCGGGTGGAGCCGATTCTTTCATGATTGACCGGGAAGTGATTGATGTAATTAACCGTTATATTCATCCCATTCGTACTACCACTATCAGTGAAATACTGCGTTTGGGTTATGATCCTGTCTTCTACCCTTATCACCGGCCCGATGGAAATAATAATAAAAGCAGGTGGACATTTAAAAAAAAATATGCACTTGCAAAAGATTTTTTCTTTTCCAGTTCCACTTTCCCTATCCGTTTTATTACTTATATCGGTATAGGATTTTCTTTTTTTTCATTTATACTAATTCTAGTATACAGTTATGGCAGGTTATTAGGTAATCCAGCTTTCTGGAGGCTAAATGAAGTGCCGGGATGGGTTAGTACAATTGTGTTTATTTCTTTCTTTTCCGGCTTAATTCTATTCAGCCTCGGCATATTGGCAGAATATATCTGGCGTATTTATGAAGAAGTTAAGGGAAGGCCAGGTTATTTACTAAGAAAAAAGAAAGCCTAATATTTAAATATAAACTGAGTTCCAAAATGAATCTTAAATATATTTCGACTGGTAAAAGAATTTCGCAAATAAATAAGTTTTTGTTTTATGCTTGCGTAATTACATTGTCAGTTGCTATTTGCCGATTATTGATGTTACGATGGCAACATGTATTTCTTGTGCCGGATCCCGTTAAAGATGAGGTAGGCTTTGTGGAAGACTTCAACTATTATTTAGCTAAAGGTTGGTATGAATCGGTGGCATCGGGAACTTCACCACTGTTTAATTTATCTGGCCGATTTATTTATTTATTTACCAGTAATGTATTGATAAGTTTGAAATTAGTTAGTGTCTTTTCTCTTACATTGATGGTGTTTATCTGGAGCCGTTTTCTGTACAAGGATTTACTGGTCAGGGGGCAAGTTTATCTTATAGCAGTGCTTTTCCTGATCAATGCGGGTTTGGTACGCAGTGCTTATTTTAGTGGTTGTGATGATCCTTTATTTGTATTGTTTATTTCGTTAGGGTTTACTTATTTGTATCGCAGTATTTACAGTTCTGCTTCCCCCCAAAAGGAACTATTAATTGCAGGTTTATTTTGTGCTTTGGCATTATCGGTACGCCCGCTATTTATTTATTATACAGTTGGGTTTCTGTTTCTATTGTTTTTGTACTACAAATTGAATGTGACGAACCGGAAATATATGTTTCTGTTTTTCCTTTCTTTTTTAATAACTGTATTTGTTATACAATTTCCTTCACTTAAGGAAAAGCAAACAATTTCGGTACATAATAAAGATTTTAAGAAAAAGGATGTTACCTGGGCTGAGATTAATTACCTGTTTCTATTGCGAAATAAAGATCGTTTACTATATGGAAGAAATAACAAACTGAAGCCTACTCCAGATGAAGTGTTAACTTACAAAAAGGAACATGGCGCCAGTTCATTACCTAAAACTTACAGTGAAAGCCTGTTTAACAAACCTGTAATGACGATTAAGAATTTCTTTGGTTTGATGTATTTACAGGCACTACCTTTTTTTCGGCAGCTGGGCTTATTTTATCTTGTCTTTGCTTTTGTAATAGTTGAAGCTACACGAAAGAATGAGTTCTGGCAAAATAAAACAACTCCTGCTTTTCTTTTTTATGTGTTTTTTACTTTATTGTTATGTATAACACCCGTTGTTCATCTCGAATTTCGATGGTTTATGCTTTTTGTTTTTTTAATCACTGTTTTTGCAATCAGAGGAATACATACTGTAAAAATCAATTCTTCTTTGCTTACGACATTTACTTATATAAATGTGCTGTTGATTGCTACAGCTAATGCCCTATTATTAGGTATATGGTAAATATCTTATTGGTTGTATTAGATAAATAATTAATTAATTCTGCGGAGAAAGTATGGGTGATATTGCATTAAGTGTAGAAAATGTTTCAAAGCTATACAGGCTGGGAACAGTTGGCACTGGAACTTTAAGAAGCGACTTTGAGCGATTTCTTGCGAAGCTTACAAAAAAGGAAGATCCTTTCTTGAAAATTGGACAGGAGAATATCCGTAGCCACAAAATATCTGGAGATTATGTATTGGCCTTAAAAGATATCAATTTTGAAGTAAAAAAGGGAGAGGTGTTGGGTATTATCGGCAGAAACGGAGCAGGAAAAAGTACCTTACTTAAACTGCTATCTAAAATTACTGCTCCAAGCACAGGAAAGATTAAAGTAGACGGTAGAATTGCATCATTACTTGAAGTAGGAACCGGTTTTCATCCTGAGTTAACAGGTAGAGAAAATGTTTTTATGAACGGAGCCATTTTAGGTATGCGAAAATGGGAAATACAAAGAAAGTTTGATGAAATTGTTGATTTTTCTGGTGTAGAAGCTTATATCGACACACCAGTGAAAAGATATAGTAGCGGTATGTACGTAAGGCTTGCTTTTGCAGTAGCTGCTTACCTTGATCCTGAAATATTAATTGTAGATGAAGTGCTTGCTGTTGGTGATGCCGAGTTTCAAAAAAAATGTTTGGCACGTATGCAACAGGTTAGTCTAAAAGAAGGTAGAACAATATTATTTGTTAGTCATAATATGGCTGCAATTAAAAATTTATGCAATCGATGTGTTTTATTAAGTAACGGATCTCTTCACGAACACAATGAAACATCTGTTGTCTTGAGTAAATATATGGAGTTGACTTCTTTTAAAGAGGAGATTAAAGATTTGTCTTTGAATGGTTTCAGAAAAGGTACCGGGAATATAGTCTTTCAAAATGTTTCATTTGAAAATATGAATGGAAAGACTATTGATATAGCTATAAGCGGAGAATCTCTTTATATCTGCTTTGATTTGATTGTTAAAAATGTAAGAAATTCAGTTCTAGATATTGGATTTTCATTTCACACATTACATGATGAGATATTAACCTACCTATATTCTTCTTTTGATAATAGTGTAATAATTGCCAATGATTCAAAAATTCGTATTAAATGTCTAATAAGAAACATGCCTCTTGCTGAAGGTATATACTACTTAAGAGGCCGAATTCTAGAAAACGGTATTGAAAGTGATTGGCCTGAGTTTCCGTTAAAAATGTTGAAGGTTGAATATGGAGATTTTTATAATACAGGAAAAAAGATAGATCCTATCGCTCCCGTTTTAATTAAAGGTGTATGGAATTAAAGAATAAAATAATCGACTTAGTAATAAAAGCTCTTCCTCAAACTATTTTATATAGGGTTACAAAACGTTTTAAAGAGGAAAATAGTCTTCTTAAGTTATCCATTGCACAAGTCGATAAGGATTATTCTAGGGCGATCGGTGCGATAAATGAAGCCTATTCCCAAGAGGGTGAGGATTTGATTATAAAACGTTTTTTCGGGAAAAAGGATAATGGATTTTACATTGATGTGGGAGCATACGACCCAGTGAGATTTAGTAATACTTATTACTTCTATCGAAAAGGATGGCGAGGTATTAATATTGACGCAAGACCTGGTAGTAAGAAAGTATTTGATGAATACAGAGGACGAGATATAAACATTGAAGCTGGGATTAGCGCTAACGACGAAACTATACTAAAATATTATAGTTTTTCAGAGCCTGCATATAATACTATGAATCCCGATATAGCTAAACAGGTAATAGATGAAAATAAAGCACATTTAGTGGATCTGGCTTCAATTAAAACGTATAGGTTGTCTTCGGTTTTAGACAAGTATCTACCTAAAGGAACAATACTCGATTTTTTAAGTGTTGATGTAGAAGGTATGGATTATGAAGTACTTCAGTCGAATAATTGGGAAAAGTATAGCCCCAAGCTCATTTTAATAGAAAGTTATGGGAAAAGTATAACTCAGGATTTTAACTCACCTATTTATGTATTCTTAAAAACCAAGGGGTATGAGTTATCTGCAAAAACAGTAAATACCCTTTTTTTTGTAAAAAATGAGATTTAGAGAAATTTCAATTATAATCTGTTGCTACAATAGTCGAAAAAAAATTGTTCCTACACTTAAACACTTGTCAAAACAAATACTAAGTGATGTTGTTTCGTTTGAGATTATTTTAGTAAATAATAATTGTAGCGATGATACAGTTGAAGTTGCACTTGAAACATGGAAACAAATAGGTAATAGCATGCCGTTAAGAATTATCGAAGAAACTAGTCCTGGGAAGGCGAATGCTTTGGCAACTGGTTTTAACGCAGCTTCTTATGAATTAATGCTAATCTGTGATGATGATAATTGGTTGCGTCCTTTTTATTTACATCGAGTATTTGAAATTTACAATCGCAATCCTTTGATTGGTTTATTAGGAGGATATGGGAGCCAACCTTGGTTTGGTTCCTGCAATGAGGAAAAATCACTTTTATTTGAGGCAAATAAAAAATTATTTGTGATTGGTAATCATATTGGCTCGTCTGGTTTTTTATCTGAAGGGCAGTTTAACATTTGGGGAGCCGGCTCTGTGTTGAGAAAGGAAATGTGGAATTATTTAGTTAAAAGTAATTTTGAATTTAGAACAAGTATTAATAAAAGTAAAGCACAAGCAGAAGATATAGAATTAGCATTTGCAATTTCGTTAACTGGAAGTCAATTGTACTTTGATAGCGAGTTAACCTTTATTCATGATCTAAGTGGTTCACGCATAAGTAAAAAGAGTATTGCAAATCAGGTAAAAATTAATGCACGAAATTTATGCTGGATTTTTCACTACAAAGTGATCTTGAAACAAATTCAATATTCTAAAGAGAAATTATATTCCTTTTTTTATTTCAGGGAGTTAGCCAAATTATTCTATTCCGGTTTTATAAAAAGTATTGCACAAATGAAGGAGGGGAGTTTAAGCAATTCATCATTTCAAATTTATTTATTTTTACTTTTTTGGGTTACTCAGATAAAAACTCTTTTTTTTGGATATTGGAATTTTAAGAAAAAAGTAATTCGAGATTATGATTTTCTGAGAAAAATATATAGATCATTTCCTTTAAGTTGAATTATATAAAGTGTATTTAAAGCCTTTGTATTTAGACGGCGTATCTGTAGTAATAGTCTCTCATAATGGAGCTAGTAGAATAAAACCTGTTTTAGAACATTTGGCATTACAGAAGGCTATTTACTTTAAAATGGAAATCTTACTGATCGATAATAACAGTACAGATTTTACCGCTGAGATAGCAACGAAGACATGGGATAATTTAGGTGCTTTGTTTGTTTTTAAGGTGTTTAAAGAGTTAAGGCAGGGCACAATGTATGCACGTAAGAAAGGTATAAATGAAGCATGTTATCGGTATATCCTTTTTTGTGACGATGATAATTGGTTAAGTTGTAATTATGTATCAACTGCTTATAATTTAATTAGAGCAAATAGCCAAATAAGTGCAATTGGCGGAAAGGGAGTAATTGCTTTTGAAAATATGGATAAGCTTCCGTTCTGGGCAAATAAATTTGAAAGAAAATATGGTTGTGGGGCGCAAGGTTCTGTTGATGGAGATACGACTGATGGGAAAATGTGTTTGTATACTGCGGGAGCGATACTTGATCGTAAGTGGTTAAATAAATTAGAGCAACTAGGATTTTCTTCTTGTTTAAGTGGTAGAAAAGGAAAAGATTTGGTAGCAGGTGAAGATACTGAGTTAACTTTTGCTTTGAAATTAATTGGTGGGAAATTATATTACTCTTCTGAACTTATATTCCAACATTATATGCCAGCTAAGAGAATGGAATGGAAGTATTTAAGAAAACTTGTTTATGCTGCTGGTTTTTCAGATTTTATCATTTCAAGTTATCCTAATTACTTTTTAAATAAAAAATATAATAACTTATTTTATTCCTTTACTAAGGGGCTTATTTTATATACATTATTGCTTGCGAAAATAAAATATAGAAATCTTGGGGAAGGTAATAAAAATGTTTTACTCGCAGAGCAATATAAAGGTTATTTAATGGCACATTTATTTGCCTACAAGCAGTATAATACTAGCAAAAAAACTTTTAAAATGTTGTTGAAATTCATTGAAAAGAAGAATTAAAAATTATTTTTTTAGGCATAGCATGATATTAAATATGTTTTTCAGTTATAGAAGGAAAATTTCAATATTGAAGAATTTAATAATTCCTGAATTAGTTTTCTTATTGAGATTATTTATTTTCTTTCTGGGCAGAAGAAAGGATAGCTTAATCGAGCCGAAAAGAGATAAAAGAATTATTATCAGTTTAACATCGTATCCCCAAAGATTGAAAAGGATACATTATACAATTTATTCCATTTTAAGACAATCGGTAAAGCCAGATATGTTGGTGCTTTGGTTAGCTAATGAAGATTTTCCAAATAAAGAAAAAGACTTACCATGGGTAGTGATAATGTTGATGAAAAAGGGACTGTTAGTTAAGTGGCATTCAAATCTACGATCGTATTTAAAATTAATACCATCGTTAAAGGAATATCCAAATGATATTATTGTTACAGCAGATGATGATGTTTATTATCCATATAATTGGGTGGAAGTTTTATATATCTCTTATTTAAAAAAGCCAAATTCAATTCAATGTCATCGGGCACACAAAATTAAATTTGATCTCAGTAAAACTGTTTTACCTTATTTGGAATGGGAATTTTTTACTAAACAAGTTTCGACATCTTATCTCAATTTTCTGACAGGACATGGTGGGGTGTTATACCCACCTTTCTCTCTCTATAAAGATGTATTAAAAGGTGAGATATTTATGAATTTATCTCCTTCAGGTGATGATATTTGGTTTTGGGCAATGGCAGTCTTAAATGGAACAAAAATTACAATACCAGAAGGTCATATCTGTTTATTTAAAACTATTGGGGGTACACAGGAAACTAGCCTTTACTATGAAAACTGGGATTCAGGGAAATATGATCAGCAAATTAGTGCTGTATTTAAGGCCTACCCACAACTAAATGAGGTTATCTTAAATGAAATAGTAAATGTCTGATCCTTTAGTGAGTATTATTATTCCTGTTTTTAACAGAAAGGAGCTTATTCGTTATTGTCTTGATTCAGTTTGTAATCAAACTTATACAAACTGGGAGTGTATTGTTGTTGATGATGGTTCTACCGATAGCACTTGTGATGTTTTAAAAAAGTATACAGCTTTAGATAAAAGATTTCATTTTTATAAACGGAAGCGCACACCCAAAGGTGCTCCTACTTGTAGAAACATCGGGCTTGATTATGCTAAAGGGGATTTTGTGATTTATTTGGACTCTGATGACTTAATGGCTCCAGATTGTTTAAGTGAGCGGGTAGCTATTTTTCAAGAAAATCCATCTTATGATTTTCATGTATTTACGACAATATTATTCTTTGATGAAGCTCAAAAGCAATGTTTTAATTGGAATATTGAAACAGATGAAGATGATTTAGCCCGTTTTTTTCGTATGGATGCTTTGTGGCAAACATCAGGACCCATCTACAAGCGGTCGGTGTTATTAAAATTTGGTGGTTTTAATGCGAATCTAAAATTTTGGCAGGATTTCGATTTGCATTTACGCCTATTGGTTTCAGGTTGCAGTTACATGAAGCATTTTTATCTTCCACCGGATATCTATATAAGAGCAGGGAGAAAAGATACAATAAGTAGGAGTACACCCTTTACGTCAAATAAACAAATCCTTCAAGAGAGAATTGATTTTTATTTTAAGTTGTATCCGTTGGTTCAGCAAGCAAAAATTAAGATGACACATGAACGGTTAATTTCACTTCATTCAACCGTCTATTTTTTTTGTACTCAGTTTTATTTAAAGCATGGTATCTACTCATTGTTTAAGGCCAACTGGAAGCGCTTGAATAAACAAAAAAGTAGTAAAACGGTTTTTTACTGGCATGGGATAATTTTACTTTTTTTAATGAAATTGTCGAATAAGTTTTCGTTTATTCGACAATTGGCTGAAGTGTATGGTAAGATGGCGGGTAAACATGCTCCAGATATATCAATCCTGTCAAGAAATAAAATTGAAAAAGTACGCTATGTTGGTTAATACATTTAAGCCATCCGTTAGAGTAAAATTTCTTTTTTCAAATCCGTTACATGATTGGTATTATAGGTATATCTCTCAGGTGCTTCAAGATTCATTTGAATTGATTTTAACTGATGACCCTGATTTTATTTTTTGTGCAGCGCACGAAGAAGAGCATTTGAAGTACTCCCAAGCAGTAAAGATTGCAATTGCAGCAGAAAATGTAAGAATTGATTTTAATTATTTTGATTACGGATTAGGGTTCGATTATCTGAACTTCGAGGACCGTTATTTACGTTTTCCTTTATACATGTTCTATGAGGGATCTGTTGAAGCGGCTGCTAGAAAGCATGTTTTTCCTGTCATAATTAAAAAAATCCGCTTCTGCAATTTTATTGTTAGTAATGGTAATTCGGATGAAAAACGTGTTCAGTTTTATCAAGCTCTCTCAAATTATAAGAAGGTTGATAGTGGGGGGAGATATTTAAACAATATCGGTGAGCCTGTGAATGATAAAATTGCCTTTCAACAAACCTGTAAGTTTTCTATTTGTTTTGAAAATTCATCAACTCCTGGATATTTAACAGAGAAGTTGATACAGGCTGCAGCTGCTCAAACTATTCCGATTTATTGGGGTGATAATAAAGCTGGTTTAGGATTAACAGAAGGTGGGGGCGGAATTAATCCCAAAAGCTTTATTCATGTAAAAACTAATGATTCGTTTGAGGGTGTTATTGAAAGAATCAAAGAAATTGATCAGAATGATGAGCTTTTCTGTTCAGTTTTAAGAGAACCGTTGTTCTCTGATATAAATCATATCGAACTATTTAAAATCGGTTTGTATGAATTTCTCAATAATATCTTTAGTCAGCCAAAGAGTGCCGCTTTTCGAAGAGGGAATGGGCAGACGAGAATTGCCATTGAAAACCGACAAATCCAGTACTACCAACATCGCAGTGGCAAAGCTTTAGTTAAGGAGTTAATATTCCGGTTCAGAAATAAATTAATTGGAAGGTAATTTCCAAATTTAAAAATGAAGAATTTAATTTTTACGCTGTGTTCAAATAATTATTTAGCTCATGCAAAAACACTCGGAGATTCTGTTCTTCGGTATGCGCCCGAAACAGAATTTGTGATTGGATTAGTTGATAAACGAGATCCTTCGATTGACTATAGTGTTTATTCGTCTTTTCGAATTATTGGATTTGATGAAATCGGTATTTTGTGTTTTGAAGAAATGTTGGCTGTTTATAATGTGATAGAGTTTAATACAGCAGTGAAGCCTTATTATTTTGAATACCTTTTAAATGAATATGGACATTCAACCAATATCTTTTATATTGATCCGGATATTGTTTTGTATGCAGGTATTGATTCGCTGACCGATTTGCTTCAAATAAACAGTATTGCTTTAACACCTAATTTAACAACGATTTCTTCTGTAGTTACAATAGGCGAACTTGCCTCCCTGAGGCACGGGATGTATAATCTTGGTTTTATCGGTATCCGTTATACTGAGGAATCGTTTCGCTTTATTAAGTGGTGGCAGGAACGTTTACGCACCCATTGTATAATTGATAAACCCAAAGGATTATTTGTGGATCAAAAATGGGTAGATATCGCTCCTTTGTTTTTTAAAGATATCCTGATTTCGGGCAATAAAGGTTTAAACATGGCATGGTGGAATCTTAGTGAACGGAAACTTGTACATGTAGAAGGCAAGTACTATGTAAACAACTTGGAACAAGAACTTATTTTCTATCATTTTAGTGGTTATACTCCTGGTAGCCCATTCTATACAGGCCGGGTAAATCATTTTGATTTTTCGTTTGAAGCGCATCCGGAGTTAAAGCCTCTTTATGCAGATTACGAGACTCGTTTAATCGAAAATCAGTATGCTTTTTTAAGCAAGCAAGTGCCATTACTTTCTTTTGGATATGCAAAAAAGAAAATAAAAAGTGGATTTAAAGAATCACTCAAAAAGCGTTTAAAACCTTTAATTAAAAAATTGAGTTGAATTATAAAAAATCCCAGCAAGTATGCTATTGAATGGTGTTAGTGTTATTGTTTGTACCCATAATGGCGTACCTCGTCTTGAAAAGACTTTGGCTCATATAGTTAGACAACAATGTACATGTGCTTGGGAGCTGATTGTAGTGGATAACGCTTCGTCTGACTCAACCTTGGGCTATTGTACAAATTACTTATCAAGCCATAAACATAAATTTCAATGGAAGGTTGTTCGGGAGGAACAGCAAGGTCTTATTTATGCAAGATTACGAGGGCTAAAGGAATCGAACTATGCTATTGTTTTGTTTTGTGATGACGATAATGCAGTAACAGCGGATTATTTACAGTTAGGGTTCGATATTTTTAAAATAAATCCATTAATTGGTATTGTTGGAGGAAAAGGAATTCCTGTCTTTGAATCGGAACGGCCAGAGTGGTTTAATCAGTATGGCCATAGCTTTGCTGTAGGTCCACAAGCAGAGAGCACCGGAGTTATAAAAACAAAACCTGCTGAATTATATGGAGCCTGTACCTTTTTCAGGAAAGATTTGCTAAAGTTTTATTTTGACAAGAATTTCAAAACTGTTATGCGTGGTAGAACAGGTACAAGTCTTGTCTCAGGTGATGACATTGAATGGTGTTTTCTGGTACAACTTCAAGGGTATGAAGTATGGTATGATGACCGGTTACAATTTGAACACTGGATGCCGGATAAACGCATGAATTGGGCGTACTATCTCCAACTCAAAAAAAATATCAGTTCGGGAGCCGGGTGTTTATTTCCTTATGTCTGCCTTCTGAAAAACCCTAACCTTAGTTTGAAGCAGTATCTTTTTTTGCTACTGAAAAAAATGTTTTTTTCCTTGTTTTTGTTTTGTAAGCATCGTTTAAAGAAATCATCAGGCCTGTTTGATGAAACAGCTGAACATGAACTGGCTTTAATAAGCTTACAAGCAAAGATGTTGTCTTATTGGAAAAACAGTATTAGCTCTGTTCTTTTTTTTCGTTATCTCCAAAAGTGGATATGAACCCTTTTTTTAGCATTATTATACCTGCTTATAACCGGCTGCAAGTTTTACCTGATACAATTAATTCTGTGCTTGCACAATCGTTTGCCAACTTTGAAATGCTTGTTGTGGACGATGGAAGTACAGATGGTACAGCTGAATGGCTTCATTGTTTAACAGACGAACGCATCAAAGTTATTTACCAAACGAATGCAGGCGTATGTGCAGCCCGCAATGCAGGAGCTATTGCTGCCAAAGGAACTTACCTGATATTTTTAGACAGTGATGATTTGGTAAAGCCAAACTGGTTGTTAGATTTTTTTCATGCGACATGTACTGTATATGTGGATTTGATTCTATGTAAAACGCAGATCGTACGTAAAAATGGAAATAAACAACAAGAGGTTCTTTATTTTCTTGCCGGTGCATTTTGTGTTAAACGAATCGTTTTTTTTAAAGCGGGTATGTATGATGTTCATTTACGTTTTGGAGAAAACACGGAGTTGAAATGGCGGATTGACAAGTATGCAAGCAATATCAAAACGATCGATGCTGTTAATCTAGTTTATCAAAGTTCAGGTAACGGCGGAAGCGGCGATAAAGAAAACCAGGTTGAACATTTCTATTATATTACTCAAAAGCATGAAGCGATTTTCCGAAATGATAAACGTATGGCAAGGTTGTTTTGGCAAATTGCTGGCGTGAATTGTATTAAACTCGGACGAAAAGCTGAAGGACGTCGGCTTATCTGGAAGGGATTTTTAAAGCAGCCGTATCATTATAAAGCGCTATTGAGGGTGATTTGGTACAATTTACTTCTTGTTGATAGAAAAATTGAAGCAAACTGAATATGTTAGGATTGTTTATTATAACCCGCAACCGGCATATGATATTGAAAGAAACAATTCTTGCTTATCTAAGTCAAACATTAACTCCCTCTCTGATACTGGTTATTGATAACAGTGAAACAAATGCGGCAGATACAGCTTCGGTTGTTACATCGTTTAATAATCCGATGATACGTTATCATCACATGGGGTATAATTCCGGACCTGCAGGAGGAGCAAAAGCGGGTTTAGCTCTTTTGTTTCAGGCGGGTTGCGATTGGGCGCTTTGGGGAGATGATGACGACCCGCCCATTTTTGAAGATGCGATCGAAAACGTATATGCTCTTACAAAGCTAAAAGTACAAAAGCCTGCATTAGGAGTTGTTGGTGCTGTTGGTGCACGTTTTAGCTTTACCAGTGGCAGTATCAAAAAATTAAAAGATGATGAATTGAACGACATTATACCGGTCGATTATATTGCTGGAGGGATGCTGGCCATGGTTAATCGCTCTGTTTACGAACATGGGGTACTTCCTGACGAGGAATTATTTTTCAGTTTTGAAGATCTTGATTTTATGCTTGCTGTAAAAAGGGCAGGTTTTGATATTTTGGTTGATGGAAGGGAAATGTATCGGTACAGAAGCTATTGGTCAAGATTAAATCTAAGGGAATCATTATACAATAAAAAAACAGTAAATGCAGTTTGGCGGGAATATTATAGTCTGAGAAATTTGTTACATATATTGGTCCGGAAAGAAAAAAAATATCTCGCCAGTTTTGCTGTTGGAGCCAAAGCGTTAATTAAAATTCTTTACGGTTATTTTTATGGATTCAGCTACGGAAATCTACAAGCTAAAATGATTTTGAAAGCTTTGATTCATTTTATTTATAGAAAAATGAATTGCCAAATAACTCCACAAGCGAAGTATATTCAATAGTTTCTTATGCGTGTTGTAGGTGTACTTGTGACATATAATCGTTTATCAGTTTTACTTGATACCATTGAAAAGCTAAGCAGGCAATCGGTTAAAGTGAATCATTTGATTGTGGTTGATAACAACAGCAGCGATGGTACAGAAGCCTATTTCGAACTGAATAAAGTTGCTTCTATCAGTTATCATCATCTTAACCAAAATATCGGTTTTGGTGGTGCGCTTGCCGAGGGAATGCAATATGCGAGGAAACATTTTGATTTTGACTATTACTGGCTGATGGATGATGATTCGCAACCTGCAGCAGATGTTTTAGAAAAGCTGTTACAAAAAATTATTTACGGCCAATACGGCATTGCAGGAGTAGAAGGCTACCGTTATTCTTATTTCAGCAAGAAACGCCTTATTACTGATCAACAAAACACCGAAATTATTCTTATTGATAATGCATTGGTTTGCAAAAAAGCTGCTGATGTTACTGGCTATCCACGTGCATCTTATTTTATGATGTGTGAGGATTATGAATATTGTTTGCGTTTGCGAATGAATGGCTTTACGATTGGTCTAGTACCAGATTTAAATGTAGAACGGTTACACCTTGGTTCCGAACGCTTCTCTCATTCATCTTTGTGGCGTGGGTATTACCACGCACGCAACCATCTACTGATCTTAAAAGAATATTTCAGTTTCAGGGGATTGGTTTATTATGTTGTAACACAAATAAAATACCTGGCGGCGTCTCTTTTTGCAAAAGACCGGTTTCAACGAATTTATTATCGTTTAACAGGTATTGTACATGGTATCGCAGGGCGCAAAGGAAAGAGCCTGGATCCCGCAAGTTTAAAATTTATAACAACTACCATTCGTCGTAATTGAAAGTTCTTTTCACACTTGATACTTTCATGGGCGGTGGTACCGAAACCAGTACCCTCGAATTAATCAAACGCTTTGATTCATCGATTGATGCAACAGTTTGTTATTTCTATCCAAAACATGATTTATTATCTGCGTATAAAGCTGCGGGAATAAAGGTTCACTTTCTGGATTTAAATGGCAGTTATTCGTTTGTAAAAGGGATCAAACGTTTATTGAAAGTGATAAAACAGGAACAACCTGATGTACTTGTAACTTCCCTTTACAGGGCCTCGATCATCAGTCGTTTTGTTAGTTTCATCACTGGAATACCATTAGTAGATACAATGGTGAATGACAGTTACGGCAAAGGAAAATGCAAAGAGTTTCCGGGTTTACAAATCTGGAAATTCCGGGCTGTTTATTTATTAGACAGAATGAGTGCGTTTATTCCGAAATTATGGATCAGCAATTCGGTTTATTTATCAAAACAATTAGGAAAACAGTTAGGGATCGAATCAAATAAAATAAAGGTTTTATACCGGGGGCGTGATACCCAACAAATCAAAGCCTGGCAACAACCTTTCAATAATCAACCATTTCACTTTATCAGTATCGGTCGGTTATACAAGCAGAAAGCACAGGATGATTTGATTAACGCTTTCAAGCGCTTTCATCAACAATTTCCAGAAAGTTGTTTGACTATTTTGGGAGAGGGACCTGAACGAACCTATTTAGAACTGCTGATCAAAAAATTGGATTTATCCTCTGTTGTTTTTTTACCCGGCAGGGTTGAAAATGCGTGGGGGCAATTGTATACAGCCAACTGTTTTGTATTGCCTTCTCTTTATGAAGGTTTTAGCGGTGCTTTAGTAGAAGCTATAATTGCCGGTATTCCAGTTATTGCATCTGCTATACCCATGAACCTGGAAGCCGTTACAGAAGGAGAGACGGGTTTTATTCATCCAGTTTCGGATGTTGCTGCTTTACATGCAAAAATGCAAGAAGTATTCAATGATTATCCCGAAGCGATAAAGAGAGGCAGAGCAGCCAGAGCAAAAGCCATTCAAGAATACGATCTAAATACTATTTCACAGCAATACGTTGCACTTTTAAAAAATGCTTCGAAGAAAACCGGTTAACCTTTTCATGCGTATCCTTCAACTCATCCAAAAAAAACAACTTCGTGGAGCAGAGGTATTTGCCTGTCAGCTTTCGAAGGAGTTAGAGCAAAACGGACATGAATTGCTATTGGTTGCTTTGTTAGATGGAGAAGCTGACATGCCGTATGCCGGTAGTATCAATGTGATTGATGCAGACTTACATAAACGTTTTTTTGATTTTAGGGCATGGAAAAAACTGGCTGAGCTGATTCGTGTATTTGATGCAGACATTGTGCAAGCCAATGCGTCTGATACATTGAAGTATGCTGTACTCTCACAATTTTTTTTTCGATGGAAAGCTAAAATTGTTTTCAGGAATGCCAATAAGATGGGGGACTTCATCCTTTCGCCTTTTACCAAACTGCTGAATCGATTTTTTTTGAGCAGGGTTCAATTGGTGGCTTCAGTGAGTGAAGAATGCAGGATTGATTTTTTGAAAACTTTTAAACTTACGGAGATTCCCTGTTTGACCTTGCCGATTGGTATCAACAGTTCGGCCGCTACTGGTTATCCAGATCTTACAGTCTTCAGTATTTCAAAAGGTAGACCGGTGTTTTTAAGTGTTGCCGGTTTTGTACCTGAAAAAAATCATGCAGGCTTGATTCGTATTTTTCAGCAAGTACATAAGCAGCATCCATTAGCGTGTTTGCTTTTGATTGGAGAGGGAAGTTTGAAAGTTACCATGCAGGAGCAAGTAAAAGATGCCGGTCTTACTGATGTTGTGTTTTTTGCAGGCTCACGAACAGATGTATTACAAGTAATGCCGGCGTGTACTGCATTGCTTATGCCCAGCCTTATTGAAGGTTTACCTGCTGTAATACTGGAAGCATTTAAAAGTAAGCTGCCTGTTATTGCTTATACCGTGGGCGGTATACCCGAAGTTTTAACCATGCAAACAGGATGGCCTGTTAAGAAAAATAATGAAGTGGCATTTGCAGCCGCTGTAACTGAAGTGCTGTGTGCAAACGATTCGTTGCTTACTGAAAAGACAACGCATGCACAAGCGTTGGTGATGACGAATTATTTAAATGAAACCATCGCTTCAATATTCATCAAAGCTTACGAATCGATCTTAGATGCCCATTAAAGTATTACATCTCATCAAATCACTTGGACGTGGCGGTGCAGAAATGCTGCTTCCTGAAACCTTGCAACAGCATAACCGGGAGGATTTTGTTTTTTATTATGCCTATTTTTTACCCTGGAAAAATCAGTTAGTTGAAAGCCTTGAAGAAAAAGGAGTAACCGTTCAATTATTTCCTGCAAACAATAATCTGCAATTATTGCTGCAGGTTCGTCAGCTCAGGCAGTTTGTAAAGAAGAACAGAATCGACTTAGTTCATTGTCATTTACCTTGGGCTGGTTTTGCCGGACGTTTACTACATATCTGGACAGGTATACCGGTTCTTTATACAGAGCATAATAAACAAGAGCGATATCACTTTCTAACCCGTCTGCTTAACTACATTAGTTTTAACCGGCAAACAACCGCTATTGCCGTTTCCAAAGATGTTGCCAATTCCATTCAAAAGAATATTCGTCCTGTTGTTGAAGTAAGGCTGATTCAAAATGCTGTTGATCCGGTAAAATTTCAACCGGAATCGACCATGCGCTTTCATTTACGAACACAATGGGATATTCCGGAAGATGCCTTTGTAATTGGCACAGTTGCTGTTTTTCGTTTTCAAAAACGTTTATTCGAATGGTTAGAGGTCTTTGCTGCTGTTGCGTCAAAACATCCGCAGTTGCGTGGCATTATTGTGGGGGCTGGTCCTTTACAAAAGGAAATTGAAACGAAAGCTAGGCAATTAAACCTGCAGGGAAAATTAATCATGCCTGGTTTACAAACAAATGTAAAGCCCTGGCTTGCGGCGATGGATGTATTTATGATGACCTCGCAATTTGAAGGGCTGCCGATTGCTTTGCTGGAAGCGATGAGTATGGGTTGTATTCCTGCATGTACAGCAGCAGGCGGCATTGGTGAAGTAATTAGTTCGAATGAAAACGGTGTACTTGTACCCGTTGATGCGTGGCCACAACTTGTCCCGGCTTTGGAACAATTACTCAAAGATCAAGCGAAACAGGAACATTTTCGTGCAGCAGCAAGAGAAACGATTGTGCATTCCTTTTCGATGCAGCGGATGGTAGGGGAACTTGAACAGTTATATAAAGAAGTTGTTTCCATTCACTGATGAAGGAGCATATAATGATACGGCCAGCAGAATCGCAGGATATTCCGGCGATTGTTGACTTGTTAAAACAAAGTCTGGGTGAAGTATCGAGCACAAAAACAGAAGCCTACTGGCGGTGGAAGCATGTTGAAAATCCATTCGGTCCATCACCAGTATTCATAGCAGAAGAGGCCGGCCAAATAATCGGTGTAAGAGCCATGATGCAGTGGCAATGGCAAAAGTCAACCAACGTATATAAAAGTTTACGGGCTGTTGATACGGCAACGCATCCGGCACATCAAGGTAAAGGCATATTTAAACGCCTAACACAACATTTGATTGAACAAGCCAAAGCAGAAGATTATGCGTTTATTTTCAATACGCCTAATCAGCAAAGTTTACCCGGCTATTTGAAAATGGGTTGGCAGCGTTTTACGCATGCACCGGTATTTATCAAGCCCGTAATCGGTTTTCATCGCAAAATATCTGAAAGATGGCATTTTTATCAGCAGCAATTAAAATCATTAGATCCGGGTGAATACTTTTTTAATGACTTATTGAACGACCGGATGCATACACCCAAAAGCTATGCCTACGTCAACTGGCGTTACAAAGAATGTCCTTTTTTGGATTATGGATTGGTTAAAGATTCAAGTTTGGATTCTAGTTTCGGAATCATCATTAAAAGGAAAAAGCGTAGTCGTTTTTATGAGTTGCGGATCTGTGATTACTGGCTGAAAGATGCAGCATGTTTTCCTGAATTGATTTCAGCTGCAGTAAAAGCGGCATGTGAAACAGGTTGTTTGTTTTTAAGCATGTGTTTAACAGATGATCAACAGAAAAGCAGTTTTAGAAAACACGGTTTTATTTCAATTGCGCAACGATCGCCTCTTATAACAATGCGAATGTTACAGAAAGATCCGATTTTAACAGCAGTACCAACAGCCGAGCATTGGCATTTTCACACAGGTGATCTGGAACTTTTTTAAAAAAAACATTTCATATTAAGTTGAACAAGTAGTTTGTGAAAGAATGGATCTTCTTTTTGTCATTATATTAATTCTAGGACTTTATACATTACAACGCAGTGTATTGACAAAGCGTATGGATAGTACAAGCAGCGGATTCCTGGATATGTTGTTTATTATCCACTTGGCACTTTTTGTTGTTTATATCATCTACGCCTATCTAACAGCATCGGATTCTTTTAATTACTACTATGTAGCTTCCAATACCGAAACCTGGTTTGAGTTATGGGGTACACAAACAGCCTTTATGAATTTTATTACATGGCCGTTTGCCAATTTTCTCGGATTAAGTTATAACTCGGTGATGTTGATTTTTTCTTATATAGGTTTCCAAGGTATTGTGTTATGTTATTTAGTTGCCAAAGAGAATATACCTTCCTTAAGGGCTATTACAGGTTCATTCAGTATTCTAGAATACTTATTCCTATTACCGAATTTGCATTTCTGGTCAGCTTCTATTGGCAAAGGGAGTGTGATGTTGTGTGCTGTTGGATTGTTGCTATTTGGTCTTAGCCGGTTTAATAAGCGTAAACTTTTTATTATCGCAGGAACAATGCTCATGTTTATTGTTAGACCTCATATATTATATGCCTTTCTGCTTGGTACAGCCGTCGCTGTTTTATTTTCTTCAAAAGGATTAAAAACAGGAGCAAAAATTGTGTTCATGCTGTTGGCATTAATTTTCCTTTATTTCATATCGGATGATGTAACAGAGTTGACAGGCGGGAGTGGGTTGAATGTATTTGATTCAAAGATGCTGGCGCACCGGAATGCTGAGCTCAGCAGGAGTACTTCCGGAGTAAGTACAGGTGGAAACCAGTTGGTGAAATTATTTACGTTTTGGTTTCGTCCTTTGTTTGTAGATGCTCCAGGCGCCTTAGGCATTATTGTTTCCTTTGAAAATGCCTTTATGTTATATTTGTTTTTACTCATGTTACTTGATGGTGTTAAAAAATGGAAGCTCTTGAATACCTATTACCGTATCCTTGTATTTTCTTTTTTGTTTGGCAGTATTGCCTTGGCACAAGTAGGCGGGAATCTTGGTATTATCATGCGTCAAAAGTCGCAGATTATGCCGCTGTTTTTTATAGTTTATGCTTATACTGTTGCATTGAAGCAACGAAGAATGGTATAAAGCTTCCTTTGATTTGAAAGTATTTTTCCATTAAATTCTATTATTTAAGCCAATAAACTACTACAATGAGTAATGTCATTCAGTTTAGTTTTGTATTAAACCCCTATCTCATGAAAGGAAGATTTTTACTGTTATTTTTTTTATTTTTAATGTCATTTACACATGGATTTGCACAGGATGCTCGTTTGTCGCAAATATGGTCTATGCCTTCAATGATGAATCCTGCTTTAAGTGGTCGTTTTGAAGGGAAATTACGAGGTGGATTTGGCTATAGTGGCCAATCGAGTAATATCAGTGCCACCAGTCATCAATTCGGATTTATTGATACTAGAATTGATACTAAACGCAGACGAGAAGGGGAATTTATCGGATTAGGTTTTTCATACTATCAATATGGTACCAGCTCAAATAATGCGATTAAAGCAAGTTTCTATGGTTTAACAGGTGCTTATCATATGAATCTTTCCAAAGATGGTGTACACAGTGCTGGTTTTGGAACGCAGTTTGTCTATGCGTCCGGCGTGTCAACAGAAGCAAGGGGCATTACTGTTTTTGATAAAGAAGTAAATGGAGGTGGCTTTCGCTGGACGAATATCATGCAGCCAGCTCCGGTAGTTACTGCCCCACGTGATATAAGGCGTGCTTCGTATTTTGATTGGAATTCGGGTGCCTATTATCGCTTTAGCGGAGATCATATTATTCTTGATGCCGGTTTAGGGGCTTATCATTATCTGCATCCCAAAAATTCAATTAGCCGTGTGGATGTAGAAAGTCGTTTACGTGGACGTATCACATTTCAAACTGCTATGACAATTGCTTTAGATGATGTACGATCGCTCTACATCAATAATATATTTTGGAAGGAGGGTTTGTATTGGAACAGCCGTGCATTGGATGCTAACAATATTGTAACGAACTGGTCGGGTGTTGAGTGGAAGCGGAGCTCGGAGTTTAATGTATTTTACGCAGATTTTGGATTATACACCCGCTCATTTAAAACAGTGATGCCTTATATATCGATCAGTTCTCCCACTGGACTTAATCTCCGTTTGTCATACGAGCATCCTATCAATGCAAAAATTACTGAGGCAATTTCTTCATATACCACGAAGCGTTTGGAATTTGCTTTACACTATACCCTATTCCGAGATAAGAAAAGAAAAGAAATTAGTGCATATGTTAATGCGGATTATGAAAAGCAATTTAATGAAGAGTATCAACGCCGTCAACAATATGTAGCACCTCCTTCGATAAGTAATATTGATACTGACAGTGATGGATTGGTTGATAAGTTTGACCGTTGTCCTGGTATTCCCGGTTCATTGGCTAATAACGGTTGTCCTGAATTGGATCGTGATCATGATGGTGTGATGGATCAGGTTGATGCTTGCCCGGATGTAGTAGGTACTGTTCGCAACGGAGGTTGTCCGGAATTACAAAGTGTTGTTCCTGTAGAGAAAAAATCGGATAATGATACTATCCGTTACAGCATTTATTTTGAAACAGGAGAATCGTTTCTTTCAACAAGTGCGTTTGAAGTGATGGATAAAGTATTAACAATCCTGAAGAACAATGAAAGTTATACCTGCACCTTGTACGGACATGCTGATATAGAAGGAACAGCAGAAAAGAATTTATTATTATCACGCAGAAGAGCAGAGGTTGCCAAAAATTATCTGCAGAGTTATGGTGTAACTCCAGATCGTATTTCAACATTCTACATGGGTGATTCAAAACAAACTCCGATTTATCAGAATGATTTGAAATGGATGAATAGAAGAGTGGAAATTGTTTTAGTAAAGAAGAGATAAGTTTTGACTGACTCAGTGTTGTCAGTAGTAGATTTTATCGGTCGGTTACATATGGCCGAGAATGACTAGAATGATCCGTTTTTAAACTTAAATACATAGATGCTACAGAATGTAAATTCTTAGCATCTATGTATTGCTTTTGATTTTTCTCCTCATCTCCTTAGAAATGGACAATTAAAAAACTACTAATTCTAGTGTTTTTATCTGTGATTTAATGAAATAGTTTTGTTTCATCTAAGTGTTTACTTAGTGCCAAGAGGGATGTATTTTGATGCTATCCCTTTTGATTCAATATCATGCATTAACTAATTTTTTACCTATGTGTTTCTCCGATTTCCCGAAATCAAAACCTTTAATGTTGAAACGAACATTTTCGTTTATAAAATTTACACGTTTTGCCATAATTGTTTTGTTAAGTGTATTTGCCTTTAACCAAACTTTAGTAGCGCAAAAGATTGTAAGCTTTGGCTCTGCAAGTTCATCGGGAAGTTTTAACTGGACTGCGCCTGCTGGTGTAACCACGTTGACGTCTTTGGAGATGTGGGGTGCTGGTGGAGGCGGTGGTGGTTCTACCGGTAAAGGTGGAAGCGGAGGCGGTGGTGGTGCTTACAATAAATTTAATTCCCTAACTATTGTTCCGGGAACAGTTTATGTTGCTGTTGTCGGCTCCGGTGGTACCGGAGTAACAGGTTTGGCAGGGAATGCCGGAGCTGTATCGACATTTGTTGTTGGGTCAACCACATACACTACAAATGGAGGCACGGGTGGTAACCCAGGGTCGGGCTCTTCGGGAGCATCTGTCTCGGGTGGATCTGCAGGGACCTTAGGCAGTACAAATTTTTCAGGCGGTGCTGGTGCGTCAGGTGCTAATAACAATGGGGGAGGTGGAGGAGGAAGTGCAGGCACAGCTGCAAATGGTAACGCAGGCACGACTGCAGGAGCAGGAGGATCGGTCGTTACAGGTGGAGGAGCAGGAGGAGCAGGATCTTCTACTCCCTTAGGTTCAGCCGGAGGTTATCCAGGGGGTGGTGGTGGTGGAGGTGTAAAAACAACGGGATCTAGCGGTACGGATGGTACAGGTGGTGCAGGTGCAAATGGGAAAGTAGTTTTAACCTTTACCTGTCCAACTTATAGTTTAACCGCAACCTCATCTGCAAATATTTGTGCCAATACAGCTGCGACTATTAATTTAACAGGCAATGCAATAAACCTTCCAATTGGTACTTACACTGTTACTTATAATTTATCAGGTACCAACACGGCAACAGGTGCAACAACTACATTCTCGGTAACCACAGCAGGTTCGGGTAGTTTTACAACAAACAATCTGGCCAATACAGGTTCTACAACTATAACGATCACTAACCTTGCATCCGGTGGCACAGACGGTTGTTCTTCTCCCGTAAGCGCTAATAATTCCGTTGCTATTACTGTAAGTGCAACGAATATTGTAAATGCTGCATCATCTTCACCTACTGTTTGCGTAAATACATCCATTACAAACATTACGCATACCACAACTGGAGCAACAGGCATAGGTACAGCAACGGGTTTACCAGCAGGTGTAACAGCATCCTGGGTAAGTAATACCATTACGATCAGTGGTACGCCTACTGCATCAGGCACATTTAATTATTCAATTCCATTATCAGGCGGTTGCGGTTCGGTAAATGCAACAGGTACAATTACTGTGAATGCATTGCCATCTGCACCAACAGCCGGTAATCAAACAAAAACTTATACGGGTGTTGCCAATACAACTGCAATTAGTGCCACAGCCGGAGCAGGTGAAACCATTGATTGGTATGCTGATGCATCCGGCGGTTCGGCGCTTACAACATCTTCAACCAGCTATATACCTGTTGCCGTTAATGCAGGAACTTATACTTATTATGCCGCTGCAAGAAATACAACAACGGGATGTATCAGTGCAACCCGAACAGCGGTTACACTAACCATTAATAAAGCTACATTAACTGTTACAGCTGAGAGTAAAACCAAAACATATGATGGTAGTGTATTCTCTTCGTTCACATCAACCATTACAGGTTTCGTAAACAGTGAAACGACTTCAATTGTTTCAGGAAGTGTAACTTACAGTGGTACGGCAACAAGTGCTGTTAATGCCGGCAGTTATGTTATTACTCCTGTTGTATCTGTATTAACTGCGACTAACTATACTTTTGCTACAGTTAACGGTACACTTATCATTAGTAAAGCTACTCCCACACTTTCTGTGAGCAACTCACCTGTTACTTACAGTGGTAGTGCGCAATCTGCAAGTGTAAACGGATCGGTGGCAGGTACTGTAACCAATATCAAATACAACGGATCATCTACCATACCAACCAATGCAAGTACTTATGCTGTAACGGCAGATTTTACTTCAACGGATGCAACAAATTATAACAGTCTCACAGCTGCATCGGCTGGTAACTTCATCATCAATAAAGCAACCCCGGTTGTTACAATAACCGCAGGAACTTATACATACAATGGAATTGCACAAGGCCCTTCTGCCGCAAGCAATACAGGAACAGGTACAACTTATACGTACAGTTATGCAGGAACGGGGGGAACAAGTTATGGTCCAAGTGCCACCGCTCCAACTAATGCCGGCAGTTATACTGTTACTGCAAGTGTTGTCGCAAGTGCAGATGGCAATTACAATGCTGCCAGTTCTGGTTCAACGGCATTTACGATAAGTAAAGCTACTCCCACACTTTCTGTGAGCAACTCACCTGTTACTTATAGTGGCAGTGCACAATCTGCAAGTGTAAGCGGATCGGTGGCAGGTACTGTAACCAATATCAAATACAACGGATCATCTACCGTACCAGCCAATGCAGGTACTTATGCTGTAACGGCAGATTTTACTTCAACGGATGCAACAAATTATAACAGCCTCACAGCAGCATCGGCCGGTAACTTCATCATTAATACTAAGTCTTTAACAGTTACCGCAAATAACCAGGTTAAATGCGAGGGCAGCAACTTCAGTTTTGCAGGAACAGAATTTACCAGCTCCGGTTTGGTAAGTGGCGATGCGGTAAGTGCGGTTGTATTGACCAGTACAGGCAGTACGTCTTCCGCTGCCCCAGGATCGTTTGGCATTGCAGTAAGTAATGCTACAGGAACTGGCTTAACGAACTACAGTATTGCATATGTAAACGGTACATTAACAGTAAATCCAAGACCAACAATCAATCTTGGTTATATTGATGATGTATCAAAAGCTGCTACAAGCTTTACGATTCCATATACTTCAGTAACAGGTAGTCCAGATCAGTTTTCATTAACTGCAGGCGCAACAGCATTGAGCGGCTTCTCTGCCATTACCAATGGTTCGCTTACAACAAGCCCGCTTGTAATTACAATACCAGCCAGTAATACTGGTGTGTATAATTTTGACCTTAGTGTGCGAAACAGTGTTACAGGTTGTGTATCGAATAATTATGCTTTTGATTTACATGTAACCGGTTTATACCATGGTGTTATTGGCACAGACCAAACAATTTGTGCAGGAACAACACCTGCTCCTTTAACAAATGAGACATCCGCAACCGGTACGGGAACGCTGAGTTATACCTGGGAGAAATCAACAACTTCAGTGAATGATGGTTTTGAAGTAATACCAGGTGCTACAGGTGCAACGTATGCCCCAGGGGTATTAACAACAACTACTTATTTTAAACGAGTTGTTTCAAATGGACTAGAGACAGCTGATACTGATCCGGTAACAATAACTGTAAATGCATTACCGGTTGCTCCTTCAGCTGGCAGTCAATCGAAAACTTACACGGGCGTTGCGAATCTTACTGCAATTTCAGCAACAGCAGCTGCCGGCGAAACAGTTGATTGGTATACAGCTTCTACAGGCGGCACTGCTTTTTTAACAACATCAGCCAACTATACACCGGTTGCTGTTAATGCGGGAACTTATACTTATTATGCTGCTGCACGAAATACAACAACAGGTTGTGTTAGTGCAACCCGAACAGCGGTAACGCTTACTGTTAATAAAGCCATCCTTACAGTAACTGCTGAAGATAAGAGTAAAACGTATGATGGTGCAGCGTTTACGTCTTTTACGTCAACTATTACCGGTTTTGTAAACAGTGAAACAGCAACAGTTATTACTGGTAATATTACCTATGGTGGTACAGCATTAAATGCCGTAAATGCAGGAGCGTATACCATTAACCCGATTATAACAGGCTTAACAGCGTCTAATTATAGCTTTTCTGCAGTTGATGGAAGTTTACTTATAACAAAAGTTGCATTGACCGTTACCGGCTTAACAGGTAACAACAAAGTATACGATGGTAATACCACAGCTACTGCAAGTGGTACTGCTGCCTTAAGTGGTAAAGTAGGATCAGATGATGTTACAATCAGCGGTACGCCTTCTTACAGTTTTGCAACAGCAGCAGCAGGTACGAATAAAACCATCAGCACAACCGGTTATACATTAAGCGGAAGTGATGCAGGTAACTACAGCTTAACACAACCAACACTCACAGCAGATATTACTGCAAAAGCTTTGACCGTTACCGGCTTAACAGGTAACAACAAAGTATACGATGGTAATACCACAGCTACTGCAAGTGGTACTGCTGCCTTAAGTGGTAAAGTAGGATCAGATGATGTTACAATCAGCGGTACGCCTTCTTACAGTTTTGCAACAGCAGCAGCAGGTACGAATAAAACCATCAGCACAACCGGTTATACATTAAGCGGAAGTGATGCAGGTAACTACAGCTTAACACAACCAACACTCACAGCAGATATTACAAAAAGAAGTGTAACAGTTGGATTGACAGGTACCGTTACTAAAACTTTTGATGGAAACACTGTTGCAACACTTACTTCTGCGAATTATACGATTTCAAGTATTGTTTCAGGAGAAACGCTAATAGTCGCAAATACTCTTGGCGCTTTCGATAATGCAAACCCTGGTACAGGAAAAACAGTTACTGTTACATCGCTTGTATTAAGCGGTGCAACTGCATCGAATTATTTGATTACAAATGCTGCATCTGTTTCGGGTGCTGTCGGTACAATTGTTTCAAATACTTTAACAGGTGATTATCGTTCAAAAAGCAGTGGCTCATTTAACAGTACATCAACTTGGGAATACAATGATGGAAGTGGATGGGTTAACGCTATTGCTGTTCCTGGTATTGATAATAATGTAATGATTAAGTCTGCACATACAGTTACACTGGATCTTGATTTTGTTATAGGAAGCGGCAAAACATTTTTAATGGAAAACAATAGTGCCTTCATAGTTGACGCAAATAAAACACTCACTGTACAGGGGACTGCTGATTTCAATGGACAACCTGTAACATTTAAATCACAAGTAACAGGAACAGCCTCTCTAGGTACTGTAACCGGTACAATAACAGGTGCAACTAATGTTACTGTTGAACGGTTTATTAGAAATACCGGAAGGAAATGGCGTTTACTCAATACCCCATTAAAAGGAAATACAAATAACAGTATCTGGTATAACTGGCAAAACAATGGCGTGAGCAGTGGTTCTACGGGTCTTGAATTATTTGGACCAAGTACATTGCCAAATGGATATGTGCCTTACACCGGATCTGGTTTGTTTAATATTTATAAACTAAAGTCAGACGGCAGCGATTGGGAATCTATACCCAGTACAAAAGCTGCGGGTACGTTGTTTAACGCAAATGGCCCAACATCTTACCTAATGTTTATTACAAGTCCTTATAAAGGTGGTACAGGAAATATTTCAACAGGCTCTTCCGCTACGACTTTAAAAGCAACAGGTGAATTAATTGTGGGTGATTATATAAGTGCGCCATTGGCAAACGGTCAGTTCCAGCTTGTTCCAAATCCGTATGCCGCAGCAATTGATTTCAACAGTATTACAAAAAATAACATTGCAAATACGTTTTGGGTTTGGGATCCTTCATTATCTGGCTTAGGCGGATACGTTGCTTTCTTAAATGGTGTAAACAGTGTTACAGGAGGTACCTATAACGGCGCTAATCAAACACAAATTCAAAGTGGTCAATCGTTCTTTGTTCAGGCAATTGCAGACGGTGCATCGTTAACAATTAAAGAAAGCGACAAGGTTAGTTCGAATGGGTTTGTTCCATTAGGATCAAGCGGAACTGTAGCAACAGAATTGATTCGTACAAAGCTGTATAAGCCTTCTCTTTCATCTACTGTTCCTTTAGATGGTACGGCATCTGTGTTTAGCGAAAACGGATCCGTAGCCGTAAGCACAACAGACGATGCAACAGATTTAACCAATTGGGGTGAAGACATTGCGATTATACGAAACAACCAACAGCTGGCAATTGAGCAACGTCCTTTAGTTACAGCTAAGGATACAGTTTTCTTTCGCTTAAGTAATCTGCAGGCCGGTGCTTATCAATTGGAAATTGAACCAAGTGGATTCGACTGGACATCAAAAACAGAAGCATTTCTTATTGATAAGTTTCTGTCAATACGTACGCCTGTTTCTACTAGTACAATTTCAAAAGTCGATTTTACCGTAACTACCAATACCACATCAACAGGCGATCGTTTTATGCTCGTATTTCAACCAATTACTGCACCATTGCCTGTAAGCTTTACTATAGTAAAAGCAAATACAGAGGGTACGGCTAATAAGATTGAATGGAGTACAGGTGTAGAGCATAGTATCGATCGTTATGAAATTGAAGCATCGATTAATGGACGAGATTTTGTAACCCTAACACTCGTAGCTGCTAAAAATAAAGACAACAGTTCTTACAGTTGGCTTCATTTACGTCCACAAGGTGAACTGCAGTATTATCGTATAAAGGCAGTTGAACAATCCGGTGTTATTAAATACAGCAGCGTAGTGAGTGTTCGCAGAGGAATGGGAAAGCAGCGAATTACAATTACACCAAATCCTGTAACAGGTAACGTAGTTAATCTGCAGTTTCAGAATATGCCTGGAGGTAAATACAATGTACGCATACTTAATACTCAAGGTGTGCTTATGAAAGTAGTTGAAGTACGGCATCAAAGCGGAAACAGTTCGTATCCAATTACATTGCCAGCTATTCCTGCCGGTATGTATGAAGTAAGGATTGAAAATAATACAGGGTTCAACGAACATCAAAGTTTTATAGTAACTCATTAAAAACCTTATCAAAACCAAGCAAGTGAAAAAGAAGCTTTTTTTATTTCTGATATCATTGAGTACTGTTACTGGTGTGGCGCTGACTGTTTATGTTCAAATGGCCCCTCCGCCACCGCCTAATCTTGATCCCGGATCTGGACCTGGAGGCACCGGTGGAGGTACTGGTGGTTCGGGTGGTACAGGCGGTACTCCCGGGGCAGGTGCAGTTGTGCCAATTGATGGAGGTATTAGTTTTTTAATTGCTGCAGGTGCAGGGTTGGGTGCGGTAAGGTTGAGAAGAAAAAAAAATGCAGCGGAAGCAACCGATCATGCTTAAACAATACACTGAATGGTGGTGCCAAACTCCTTTAGCTATACGCAGATTTCTGTTAAATGGATTGTTTCTTCTTTTTGTATGGAAAATTGTGTACGTGCTTTTTCTGGGACCCAGTGGAATGCTTGATAAACCATTAACTGCAACGGTTGGAATGCATACTAGGTCCTTGTTAAACTATTTTTCTTCTGGTGAAAAATATACTTTTTCGATCGATCGTTCAGTAATAGCAGGTGAACCCGATCAGTTGGGCGAGCCTGTTAATGCCGTTATTCGCCGGGGAACACAACAAGTACTTACGATCGCAAATGCCTGTAACGGACTGGAATTATTTGTGCTCTATATTGGTTTTTTGCTATGCATGCCAGCGCCATTATCACGTTTCTGGGTTTTTCTTTTTGGGGGAGTTGTTTGTATTCATTTTTTGAATGTGTTGCGCTGCGCAGGTCTTGCCTGGGTAAGCAGTTACAAACCGGGTATGCTCAATTTTGCGCATCATTACTTATTTAAGATTATTCTTTACGGTATCATTTTCATTTTGTGGTTACTGTACACAAAACAAACGTCTTTTCGGTTTGTATACAAGCACAAGAAATAAGCAGCGATTTTTAGTAGGCTTTGCAGGTATTCTTCTTGTATATAGTCTTTACTATTTGTTGGTAAGAGACAGTTATCAGTTTTATCATTTACCACGTAAACTCCGGCATGTGTTTAAGTTTTTAAGTGTAATATATGTTTATGCCATTGGTATGTGGGCTTTTAGTAAGTACAAACAGGCAGAATGGATGCTTGCTACTTGGCACATTGTACATATTATACTTATTGGTTTTTTATTGTTGCTGGGTATGATCGACTGGTTATTTATGCCGCTTAATTTTGCATGGAAACATCTTGGTGGGTCGGCACATGAATTTTTAATTTCTCCTGCATTATACATGATTGCCGGTATAGCTTATGCCTGTTTACAATCGCAACAGAACGAACGTAATTAATTCAGCATCTGCAATTACAAAACAGTTTTATGGTAAACAACGGTATCTTTTGCATATCACTTGACTTTGAATTGCATTGGGGAAGGTTTGATAAAATGCCATTGTCGGAAAATACATTAACCTATTTTGACAATACAAGAAAGGCCATTCCGCAAATGCTTGATCTGTTTTCGGCTTATAATATGCATGTTACATGGGCAACAGTAGGTATGCTATTTCATAAGAATGAAGAAGAGTGGAAGAATGCACAGCCGATGCCTTTACCAGGCTATCGAAACAAAGCGATTTCTTCTTACGAATGGGTAAAAAAAAATGGTATACATTCTGAAATCCATTTTGCTCCCGATTTAATCGAGCAGATAAAAAATACACGCAACATGGAAATAGGCACGCATACCTATAGCCATTATTATTGTAACGAAGATGGGCAAACTGTTTATGATTTTAAACGTGATTTAAAAATTTCAATTGACCTTGCACAAGAAAGAGGTATACAACTAAAATCATTGGTGTTTCCAAGAAATCAGGTAAACAAACTATACCTGGCTGCTTGTGCCGAGGTTGGAATTGAAACAGTAAGAACGAATCCGTCGGTATGGTATTGGGATGAAAAACGAGTAGCGGATATAGCAGTTAAAGTAGCCCGAACCGGAGATGCTTATCTGCCATTCAGTTCAAAAAAACTAGTTAAGTTAACTTCCATTGAGGCAAATCAAACACCAGTACTTTTACCCGCCAGTCGTTTGTACCGACCATGGAGTAAGAACCTGTTGTTAAACAAATTAAAGTTGCGCAGGATCTTGCATGAAATGACTGCAGCTGCCACAGAAAAACGTTATTATCATCTTTGGTGGCATCCACACAACTTTGGTAATAACCCACAGCAATGCCTCGCAGAATTAGCAATTATTCTTACGCACTACACTGCACTTAATCAACAGTATGGTTTTCAGAGTATGAGTATGATTGATACAAAAGAATATTTGCTTAATAATCCGGTCTTTCAATGAATATGAAAAAAGCACCCAGATTAATTCGTATTACCACAGTGCCAGTGTCTTTGCTGTTGTTATTGAAAGGACAGATGAAGTATATGCAGCAAAACGGTTTTGAGGTGATTATGGTTAGTTCGCCAGGTAACGAAGCAGCGCTTGCTGAAGAGCAGGAAATGTGTGCTATGATTACGCTGCCAATGCAAAGAGGGGTTCATTTAATCAAAGATGTTATTACACTCATCCGGCTTTACAAATTACTGAAAGAATTAAAACCTGACATTGTACATACTCATACACCCAAAGCAGGGTTGCTGGGAATGCTCGCATCAATGTTTTGTAAAGTACCTGTACGTTTACATACGATTGCCGGTTTGCCTTGGATGGAGCACAAAGGAATCAGCCGGTTTATTTTAAAACAAACGGAACGTATAACCGGTTTTAGTGCTCACCGTATTTATCCTAATTCGAAAGGATTAAAACAATTTATTGAGCAGCAATTAATTATTCCGAAACAGAAATTGAAATTATTAGGAAATGGTTCTTCCAATGGGATTGATTGTATGCATTTTAGTCCTGCGGTTATTCCTAAGGATAAAATTGTACAATTACAAAAAAAGGCAAAGCTTACAGCCAATGGTTTTGTTTGGCTTTTTGTTGGAAGACTCGTAAAGGATAAAGGAATTACTGAACTGGTGAATGCTTTTATAAAAATTACAGCTGAGTTTCCCGAAGATCAATTATGGCTTGTGGGTAAAGAAGAACCGGATTTAGATCCGATAGCACAGGAAACAAGCATTGTTTTGAAAAATAATTCTGCTGTTAAATGCTGGGGTTTTCAAAAAGATGTACGGCCTTTTTTGGCAGCCTCCTCTGTATTGGTATTTCCCAGCTATCGTGAGGGGTTCCCGAACGTACCAATGCAGGCGGGCGCAATGGAAAAACCTATGATCCTTTCGAATATTAATGGGTGTAATGAAATAGTAGAACATGGAGTAAGCGGCATTTTGGTAAAACCTAAATCAACCGACGATTTGTATTATGCCATGCGTTTACTACGGAGAGATGCTGGCCTGTGTACAACCCTTGGTGTAAACAGCCGAAGGCATATTGTGAAGTATTACAGCCAGCAAACAATCTGGAAGCAACTTCGTACCGAATATGTTTCACTGCTTCAGGAAAATAAAAGAAATTAATGAAAAGGCATTTCATCTATCGAATAATAAAGCGGGGTCTTGATATTGTGTGCAGTCTTCTTTTGCTTATTACACTGTCACCTGTTTTTATTATGGTGGCCTTGTTGTTAAGGATTAACGGATTTCACGAGGTGCTTTTCCGGCAAAAAAGACCGGGCTTTCGGGCAAGGCCATTTGAGCTTATAAAATTTAAAACTATGAAAGATACAACGGGAGTAGATGGATTGTTGTTGCCGGATGTTTATCGGTTAACGGCCCTAGGACGATTCTTGCGAAAAACATCTCTTGATGAACTCCCTCAATTAGTAAACGTGTTGAAAGGTGAAATGAGTTTAATTGGTCCACGTCCTTTATTAATGGAGTATCTGCAGCTTTATACCGAACGGCAATATAAAAGACACGATGTAAAACCGGGTATAACCGGTTGGGCACAGGTAAATGGACGAAATGCAATTACATGGGAGCAAAAATTTGAATTAGATGTTTGGTATGTAGAGAACTTTAGTTTTTTGCTGGATATACGCATTGTATGCAAAACGATCGGTACACTTATTTTACGACAAGGAATTAATCAGCAAGGCGAAGCAACTGTAAGAAAATTTTCAGGTAATTAAAGTATATGATGAAAGAGTTGAAAACAAAACCTTATTTATTATTTGGAGCAGGAGGTCATGGATTGGTAATCTCCGAAATACTTGAAGCAAATAATTGTGAAATTATCGGCTTTATTGATGAAGCACTTGCTGGTTCTCTGCGAAACGGATACAAAGTATTTCCAACGGCCGGACATTATTTGAATTTACAGGGTGTGAAATATTTATTGACGATTGGAAGTAATACTACACGGAAAAAACTGGCACAACAACATCCGCTCAGTTATGGTTTAGCCATTCATCCATCTGCAATTATTTCAAAACGTGCAGTTGTCGATGATGGTACAGTAGTGATGGCAGGTGCATGTATTAATACGCTTGTACACATTGGGCAGCATTGTATTGTTAACACCAACAGCACAATTGATCATGAATGTGTACTGGAGGATTATGTACATATTTCTCCAGGTACTGCTTTGGCCGGAAATGTATATGTAGGCGAAGGAACACATATTGGTATTGGAGCCACTATTTTACCCGGTATACGTATAGGCAAGTGGTGTATTGTTGGGGCAGGTGCAGTAGTTACAAAAAATGTACCCGATTATACAACGGTTGTTGGTGTGCCTGCTGTAGCTATTCCCAAGAATGAAAAATTATTCTAAATAAGAATGAATTACAAAAGAATTTGGCTTTCAGCCCCTCATATGAGCGGGTTTGAGCAAGGGTTTGTTGAAGAGGCATTTGCTACAAACTGGATTGCACCCCTTGGCCCAAATGTAGATGCATTTGAACAACAGATTGCAGATTATATAAATGTAGAGGGGGTTGTTGCATTAAACAGTGGTACTGCTGCTATTCACCTGGCGTTACTTGAAGCTGGTGTAAAAAAAGACGATATTGTTTTATGCCAGAGTTTAACGTTTGCGGCGTCTGCCTTTCCCATTGCTTATGTGGGGGCACATCCTGTTTTTATTGATAGCGAAACTGATACGTGGAACATGGATCCGGATTTGCTTGAATTTGCACTAAACGATCTTATAGCTAAAGGAAAAAAAGTTGCAGCAATTATAGTTGTTCATCTCTATGGGATGCCTGCAAAAATGAATCGTATTTTATCTATTGCGGAAAAATACAATATACCGGTTATTGAAGATGCGGCAGAGGCTCTAGGGTCGTTGTACAACTATAAAAAGTGTGGCAGTTTAGGACATTTATCTGTCTTAAGTTTTAACGGTAATAAAATTATTACTACAAGTGGTGGCGGCGCTTTGCTTTCTGCAAGTAAAAAGTTTACGGATCATGCAAAGTTTCTTTCTACACAGGCAAAGGATAATGTGCCTTATTATCAACATTCGGAAATGGGTTTCAATTACCGAATGAGCAATGTTACAGCTGGTATTGGAAGGGGGCAAATGATGGTGATAGACGAGCGTGTAGAAGCACGTCGTAAGAACTTCGAGTTATATAAAAGTGAATTGCAAGATTTACCAGGTATTCAATTTCAGTGTGAGGTAGAAGGATGTTTCTCAAATCGATGGCTCACAACAATCATTATTGATCCGGAATATTCCAATACGATTACTGCTGAAGACATCAGATTAAAGCTTGAGCAGTACAATATTGAGTCACGAAGAATATGGAAACCCATGCATGCGCAACCCGTATTTCAGTCGCAGCTTAGTTATATAAATGGCCATGCAGATTATCTTTTTGCAAATGGCCTGTGTTTACCAAGTGGGTCAAGTCTTACTGCTGACGATATTCATTACATCTGTTCCTTAATTAAAACGTTGTATAATGTATAAAACCAAGCTTCATAGGTTAAAGCCATCTCATTTTATACTTATCACCGATCTGTCTTTAATTTTATTCGGGTTGTTTTTTGCGCTGCTATTAAATTACCGGATTTTGCAAATTATGCCATTTCCGAGTTTAGCCAACTTCATAGGCGTGCTTATACACAGTACGGTTGCTTTGTTTTTATGGCTTTTTTTTGGTATCAGTAAACGTGTGATCCGGCATTTTCATGTGAGTGATTATATTAAATTGTTATTTTTACTTGCTCTGCTTCACTGTATCAGTTATGTTGCTTATGGTATTTTACAGGTGCGTCTTGTTTTTATTCCCGAAGTATGGTTACTGAGTTATATTGTTAGTTCATTTTGTTTACTGGTAAGCCGTTTGTTTTTCAGTTACTGGTATCAATATCGGATTCAGAAGCTTTCATCATTTCGGAAAAAGCATTTATTGATTTATGGAGCAGGTGTGCTGGGATTGTCGTTAAAAAAATCAATTGAATCAAACCCTGAAAGTGAATTTAAAGTTGTTGGTTTTTTGGATGATGAATCAACAATAGTCGGAAAGTTTATTGAAGGAGTAGAAGTATTTCATCCTTCTAATAATGTGCAGCAGGTAATTGCCGGTATGGGTATTACTGATGTTATTATTGCCTCTAAATCGCTTACTCCCGTTAATAAATCTAATTTTTTACAACAGGCGATTATTTTCAAAATTCGTATCCGTGAACTGCCTTCACTTGAAAAATGGTTCAATACAAATTTTAATTTACAAACAGTTGAAGATATTGATGTTGTTGATCTGTTGAACAGAGATACAATTGAATTAATGAATCCTGCATTAAATGAAGAATTAAACGGAAAGGTGGTTTTAATTACGGGAGCAGCAGGTTCTATCGGCAGCGAAATTGTTCAAACACTCAGTCGTTATCCATTAAAGCAGATCATTTGTTTTGATATTGCGGAAAGTCCTTTGTTTGATCTTGAACAAAAGCTGAAGCGGGAATCATCTGCCGGTAATATATTGATGGTATTGGGCGATGTACGTAAGTTTAAGGAAGTAGATGAAGTAATTAAAAGCTGCAGGCCGCATATTATCTTTCATGCCGCAGCTTATAAACATGTGCCGCTTATGGAGCAGTATCCGATGAAGGCCTTAACCACCAATGTTATTGGATCGTATAATTGTGCATTGGCGGCTGCAAAAAACGGCATTACAAAGTTTGTACTTGTTTCAACAGATAAAGCCATTAATCCTACAAGTATCATGGGGTGTTCGAAGCGAATTGCCGAAATGGTACTTCAGATGTTACAGGATCAGCACAAAACAACTCAGTTTATTACTACCCGTTTCGGAAACGTGTTGGGTTCAAATGGTTCTGTTGTTCCGTTATTTAAAGCGCAGATTAAAAGGGGGGGGCCTGTTACTGTAACGCATCCTGATATGGTGCGATATTTTATGACAATTCCCGAAGCCGCCTCACTGGTAGTTGAAGCATGCGTGATGGGGCGTGGCGGCGAGGTGTTCATATTTGATATGGGAGATCCTGTTCGTATAAAAGATCTGGCTTATAACATGATTCGTCTTGCAGGGCTCATTCCAGAAAAAGAAATACCCGTTATTTATACCGGAATGCGTACAGGCGAAAAGTTATTTGAAGATTTATTTGCCGATCAGGAAAAGGTTGCCGACACACATCATAAAAAAATAATGATTGGAAAGGTTCGTAAAGCAGATCCTGTTCAGCTGAATTTATTTTTGGAGAGAATTGAATTGGAAGAATTTGGTTCACTCGAGATTGAACAACTCAAAACCGAAATTAAAAAAATTGTTCCGGAGTATTATTTTGAGCCATCTTTTGAACGGCTCGAACAATATCAATATCAGGTGCAATAGTATAGTTGTAGTTTTAATATATATGTAGGATTATCTCTGTTGCAAAACGGGATGAGGGTTTTCATTCCTCACTGTAGTAGTGATATTTGCCCGCTTTTACCTAAAAACTACTCGTTCTTGTAATTAATTCATATCTAACTTCAATTTGTTGAAAATTCATTTGTAACTAATCATCAAGTGCTATGGAGTTCATGTATCGTTTTTCATCAATATTAAATACATCTAAGAAATTTGAAGCTCAGGCCAGGGTGCTGTTAAAAATTGCAAAACCTTTTTTCTTAAATGCTTCTTCTCCGCATAATGTTGTAAATGAAAAGGAACAGGAGTTTGTATGGAGTTATTTCTGCCTGGAAAAAAACTTCACAAAGGGATCTTGCTGGCAAAAAATGGGAGAGGTTCCGGCTAAGAATGATCAGTACATGATCAAGATTATTAATTACTTGAATGAATGCCAACAAAAGAGCGTTATACTTACACAAATAGATTACTCGGTGGTAGGAGATCTATTAAATCGGCTAATTCAATATAAGGCATTGCGTGCTGATAAGTTAGTCTGTGTAAGGTTAAAGGAAAACAGCAGTGATATACAAGTAAAAGAATTGATTTGAACAGGTGGCGAACGTACTGAATCTGAAACGTGTGAGTTTAACTTTCCTTAGTTGGATGAAATTTGTGTAATTGAGGTAAAACTACTTTAATAAGCAGTTTTTTAAGCGTGGCTAAATGCGAAATTGCAACTATGGAACAAGTAAATCCGACCTATTGGTATGCAATTTATACAATGCCAAATTTTGAGAAGAAAGTAACTACATCTATTCAGCATAAAGGCATTGTTGCTTATTGTCCTTTACAGAAACAACAGCGACAGTGGGCTGATCGTACGAAAATTATTGAAGTACCTGCATTTAAGGGATATGTGTTTGTAAATATTCATGATGACATACGGTGGAAGGTTCTCTCAACAAATGGTGTTTTAAATTTTGTTTGTATTGAAGGAAAGCCTGCAAGAATACCAGCACATGAAATAGAAGCAGTTCAACGTTTTTTTATGGATGTTAATACAGATCGTTCAAATAGTTATGAATTACTGCCAGGTGATATTGTTGAAATTAACCGGGGTATAATGATGGGAAATACAGCTGAAGTTGTGCGAGTAATGAACAATTACGTTACATTACAGTTGCCTTCTTTAGGTTTAAAAATGCAACTAAAAGTTGCCGTTAACGATTTAAAACTTAAGCGAAAATCAGTGGCTTAAGTGCTTTGTGTGTTTTTTAGCTTTGCAAACTACTACAATTAGTAGCTTACTTAATTGTTATGAGTAAGATGTTTTTTAAAAAGGGGAAGTATCTACTTCCCCTTTTTTGTCAGGTATTCGTATTTTATTATGTAAGTGTTTTTACCTGTATTTAATAATCTATCAGTTTTTTTGTTCTCTCCTGTAATTCCGTTTTGCAATTTTGAGTAATCATTCCGATATGCGTGTTATACAACAGCAAAAATGGATTACTATGCATAGATACCGAAAACGGAAATTAAAAAAAGAAAATCGTGAAAGAGATTTATTCGGAGTGCTGCTTATTACCGGTATTACGGTGTTTTGTATAGCTTACTTCGGTGTAAAGTTTTTTCTGAGTTTTTTAAATAGTCTTACAGAATAAATGAAAAAGAGCCACCGATTTACCGGTAGCTCTTATCATTAGTAATAACTCTTTTATTGGATGATGAAAGGCAAAAGTTTATCGCCCAATCTTAATTGATACATACCTTTTGAATAGTTTGAAACATTAATACTGTTTACACCAGCCGCACATTGTTTTTCAATCAGCATCCGGCCGTCACTTGAATATAACTGAATAGTTGTGCTATTGTTAATTTGTACCGTAAGTAAACCATTTGAAACTGGATTGGTTAAAATTTTACCTGCTGTCGTTTTATTGTTACTAATCTGAACTACCGGTGTGTAATAACCTTGTCCATTAATATCTACCTGATATATACGGTAAAAATTTTTGTCAGCAAGTGGAGATGTATGTTTGAAACTGTAGGCAGATACTGTAGTGCTGTTACCAAACGCTTTTACATTACCAAACGTATTCCAGCTACTGCCATTTGCACTATGCTGAATATAATAGGTGTCTGCATTTTGTTCATTGGCAGTCGTCCAGTTTAATACTATGGCATGTTCCTTTTTTTGTGCTGTAAAGGAAAGGAACGAAACAGGTAGAGTAAATAAGCCATCTGCTATTGCAAAGGGAGAAAAACTGCCGGTATAACCCGTGTATGTGAGACTTGTTGAAGTAGCAGTTTTAGTTCCTGTTTGTTTTATCCAGTTACCTGCAGCATTTGTATAGTGAAATAATTCTGGGGTTGTAAGTGTTGGTACTACATCGCCTGCATTCCAGTTAAAAACTAAGTCCACACCTGCACCTGAATTTGCATTTGTTTTCGTGATGTCCCATGTTCTGTTTACACGGGCAGTTGAGACTGCGGTACCTGATGCAGTACCATTTGTATTCATGGCATCATATACTCTTACGGCAAAAGCATCGGCAGTACCGGTTCTGTTTGTGATACTTAATGCATTGTAAGAACTGTTACCCACAGGAAACGTAACCGTTGTTGCATTTGCAACCGGTGTTTTAATGGTGCCTGTGCCTGATGTTTTGAAATAGCTGGTAGCTGAGCCACCACTGATAGGTGATGTAGCTTTTACAGATGTGATGTTATTATTGCCAAGAACGAACAGCCCATTTGTTAAAGTAATTGTGCCGTTAACCGTGCAGGCTGCATTTAAGTTTACTCCGTTTGAGTTATTGATGGTAAGATTATTTAATACTGTAGTGGTTGTTGGTAATTCATTACTGGTAGTAATGGCACCAGTGTGCTGTGCATATACAACATTTATTGCTGTTCCAAAAACAGGAACTGCAGATAGTGAACCGCCGGAACGGGTAATGGTAGCACCGTTACCTAACGTTATATTGTTTGTACTGTTATTTAAAGTGCCGGCTGTTAAGTTTAAACCAGTGCTTATTGTTGTGGCGGCAGGTAAAGTAACCCCATTGCTGTTATTTACGGTTAAAGTGCCTACAGTATTTGGCAGGCCAGTTAATGCTTGTGTTGCCCCACCATTAAAAATAAATGTTGTTCCTGCGTTGAAAGTAACACTAAGTTTCCTGTATGAAGTTAAAAATACACAATTGCTACCTGCTAAGCCGTTGTTATTTGCAACTTCAATTGTTGCTCCTGCTCCAAAAGTAAGCGTATTATTTCCTCCACTATTAGCATCTCCCGGTCTTACTTGGGTAGCGGACGTTCCTTTAAAACGAATGTTACCATTTACTGTTAATGTATTTGCATTTGATCCTGCAAAGTCGAGAATACCCGTATTCTCAAAACTCATGCTATTACCAGCAGTAAGTGTATAATTAGCGCCAAATGTTACAGTATGTCCTGATTGAATAGTGATTGTATTGTTGGTAAAAATGGCGGCATTAGGTATCGTTGTGGCCGTTACCCAAGCAGTTCCGTTCCAGGTTTGCCAGTTGCTTACGCTTTCCCAACTTACAGTTGCAGCATTAGAGCGATAATCGCCGGTAGTTTGGCTTGTGGCGGTTAAACAAATAGTGAATGCCGTAATAAATAATAGTGATAGGGAAATGTGTTTACAATATGTAAAGCTCATACATGTTTCGTTTTCAAATGGGTAAATAAGTAAAATCTTTATTCCTGATAAATGTACGTCATTGAAAAAGTATATGTAATTGCTAAGGCTGCTAAACTTTCCTATTGCAAAGAAAATACTTACAGTGGTAGTTTATTTTGCATTTTTTAAAACAATTATATCATTAGTTGTAGTAGTGCGAGATGGAATAATAAAATGATTAATGAAAGTTATTTAAACAGGGTGCAATTTTTTACTGCTGGTAGAAGATGACATTGCAGTTTTTCTCTTACAATAGAATTAAATGCTATTCTTAAAGACTCCTAATTTAAGGTTGTGATCAGCCGATATACTGATATAGAAGTAGGAATAATTACTTACTTGGTTAAATTTAATTCAATAAATTTTTACTTGTTTTCTTTTATTAAGAAGCACTTTATTTGAAGATTTTCTTGTTACAGTTTGTTGAAATTAATAAACGGTTGGTTGAAATGTACTGGATGCATTTGTGAGCTGCTGTTATATTTAATTTTTTATTAGAGTATACGATAGTTTTCTTCAAATTTCTGTCATTCCAGATTCGATTATATAAGCTGAATTTATGCAACCTTGGCTATTCTCTACTAGTTGTCTTGAAAATATGAAACAAAATAAATCAACAGAATTTTCCTGTCATCAATTTATTGGCAAAGCCAGTTTATTTCTTTTAGTCGGATTATTTTTTTTTAATGAAGTGCAGTCACAGAATGGGTCATCAGGTAATCCCTTCACAGCATTAGGTCAGGCAAGAACGGTACCATCGGCCGGTGTTTATTATTTTAATCTGGGCGGAACAACGTTCAGTACTTATGTAGATGCGAATGGATGGGTTCAGGTAGCCATTGATTTTGGTGGATCAACAGGGACATTAACTGGTAGTAGTTCATTAACAATATCGGCAAGAGGTATTCTGAATTCTACCTGTTTGGCAGCATTAACTGATGCGACCGAGGCAAGAATGTCTTTCTCAGGTGGTACATTTGATGTTACAACTAGTAAAGCAGGAGTTTTACAAAGAATCAGATCAAATGAAGCCATTTCAAAAGGCGCAGGTGATAATACAATAAATGATAGTTGGAGTGGAACAAATACCTCAAGTGTACAGTTTACAGGCTCGGGGTGTACATCGAGTAATAACAATACTTTAGGAGAGCGAATTTTTCATGCCTGCGGTAATTTTAATGGTTTTCATTGGATACCCTATGATAATGCACAAAAATTACGAGCCAACTTATCGAATATTACTTCAACTCAATATTTCCAACTTTGGGTGCGTGCCGCATGTGCTGCCATACCAGGTACCATATCTTCTAATCAAACAGTTTGTAGCGGTTCGACTCCTTCTAATGTTACGTTAAGTGGTTACACTGGAAGTATTCAATGGCAAAAATCAACAGATAATGTAAACTTCACGAATATTTCCGGTGCAACCGGCGCCACACTTACAGGTGCTGCTATCGGTACAATAACTGCCACTACTTATATACGGGCTGCGGTAACAAGCGGAACCTGTACAATCAATTCATCTACACATATTATTTCGTTAGGTACAGCGTCTATTACCACAACAGGTTCAATTACGAAATGTTATTCGGCTTCAGCCGGTACAGCCACACTGGCTTTTAGTGCTGCTGCAAACAGTCCAACATCATACAGTATTGATTGGAATGCCGCTGCAAATATTGCAGGGCTACCTGATCAATCATCTACTAGTTTTTCATTTGCTGCCGGTGGTGGTACGTTAACAGGTATAAATATTTCTGCTGCATTGCCTGCAGGTACTTACAGCGGAACAATGTCGTTAACCAACGCTGCGGGTTGTACTGCAGGAACAGTGGCAGTAAACTTAACGGTAACAGCAGCATCCGTTGCAGGCTCGGTAAGTGGTGGGCAAACTGTAACCTCTGCAACCAATAGCACGGTATTTATGTTAAATGGTTACACTGGCTCCATCCAATGGCAATCGTCAACAGACAATTCCAACTTCAATAATATCAGCGGTGCAACAGCTGCAACTTATACTGCAACCAATGTGGCAGTAACTACGTATTATCGTGCGGTTGTTACAAGTGGTGGTTGTTCTGCTGCTACCAGCAATAGTGCTTCAGTAGTAGTTGATATTGTTTCTCCTTCTATAAATATTACAGGTACCGGTAGTGTTCGTTCAGTGGTTAATAACACTGCTACCGTAGTAGACGCCGGTTTAACGGTAACAGGAAACCTGGATATATCTGGTTTTACAGTAACAATAACGAGTGGTTATACAGCCGGCGATGTATTGAGTTATACAGGTTCACTTCCTTCAGGTGTAACGGCATCTGCATTTAATACAACTTCACGTAGTTTAGAATTTACAGGAGCTACTACCGTTGCCAACTGGCAGGCTCTTTTGCGAACGGTTACTTTACAAACAACATCGGCAGCCTGTTTTCCGGAAACCCGTAAAGTAAGTTTTATTGCGGGTATTAAATTTTACAATTTTTTCAACGGGCATTTTTACGAGTATCGTTCCACACCTGCTAGCTGGTCTACAGCCAAAGCTTATGCCGAAACGCAAACCTACTTTGGCCGAAAAGGTTACCTGGCTACAATTTCATCAGCAGCTGAAAATAGCTTTATTAATAAGTTGATAGCAGCCAACTCATGGATTGGAACATCCGATAATAAAACGGTGATAAACGCTGCAGTAGGTTATTCTAAATACAGTAGTCAATCAGTATCCGAAGGAAAGTTTCATTGGGTAACAGGTCCTGAAAAAGGAATTCAGCTTAGAACGGGGAATGCGAACACTGCAGAAAATCCTGGTGCAGCTATTTCTGGTGTTTATCAAAACTGGCGTGTAGCTGCATCTTATGGTCCGAACGAACCGAACGATTATCCAAATCTTACAATCAAAGGCCAGGAAGACTATGGTCATATGTTCGGTGGCAGCAGCGGACTCTGGAACGATTTTCCAAATGGAAATATGATCGGAAGTATTATTGAATATGGTGGTATGGAAGGAGATGTTACATCTTCGCAAACAGCATTTACAAGGGATATTTTTGTACAGAACGCACCCGTAGGATCAATTAACGGCGGTAATGTTACAATTTGCTCAGGTACCGGAACAGCAACGCTTACCTACGGTGGTGTAGGAGTTGTACAACGTTGGTTATCCTCTTCGGATGATTTTTTAAGTGATACAACTGTTGTAGGCGGTTCAGTTTCCTCTCTTATTGTAAGCAATCTTAGCGAAACAAAATATTACAGAGTTGTTGTGAATAATGGATCATGTTCCGGTTTGTATTCTTCCTCGGCCGTTATAAATGTTGCGCAAACAGCAGCAGGTAATATCAGCTCAGGGGGCATATCTTCTTGTACAGGTGTTGTTGAACTTACCTTGAATGGTAATGATGGAAATGTGGTAAAATGGCAATTGTCGAATACCGAAAACTTCAGTAGCTCAACCGATATTAATTATACCGGAACAACACTAAGTTATCCATTAACCGTTGCAGGTACATACTACTTCAGGGTACAGGTGCAAAAAGCAGCCTGCAGCAATACTGTTTACAGTAGTGCTTACCCTGTAACAGTTAACGGAACAGCAGTAACCTGGCTCGGTGGAAGTGGTAATTGGAGCAATGGCAGTAATTGGTGCAGTGGTTCGGTTCCTGCGGCGGGTGATAACATTGTTATCAGCAGTGGTACGGTTATGCTGGATACCGATTTTACGGTTACAGGCAGTTTAACGTTAAGTGGATTAGGTTCGTTAACAATAAAGCCCGGCAAAACACTAACGGTGTCCGGTACTGTTGATTTTGGTGATCAGCCTGTTGTTTTAGAATCGAATGCAACAGGTACTGCCGCCATCGGTACGGTGAGTGGTACTTTATTAAATGCCGGCAATGTAACCGTAGAGCGTTATATTCCTAAAACAGATGGCAGTACCAGCAGTAGCCGTCGTTGGCGTTTATTAACTGCACCTATTGAAAATGTAACTATTAACGGTGCATGGCAAAACGGTGGTACTTGGAATGGTACCGATGTATTGAGTGATACAACAGGAACAATCATTACTGGAGCTACGCAGGGCAATGCAGTAACAGCCAATGCCAATGGTTTTGATTTCTGGAGCGCCATTAGTAATGCCAGTGCATCAATACGTACCTATTCACAGGGAACAACACAGGGCAGCTGGACAGCATTGAGCAATACCACAACAGCAGGAGCGTTTGATAACCAGGAAGCATATCTTTTATTCATACGTGGCAACCGCAACAGTTTGTATACAGCGGGCACCGAAAGCAGCCGCACTACCTTACGTGCAACAGGTACACTTAAGCAAGGAACAAAAACAGTTGCCATCAACGGTACAAAAGGGTATACACTGTTAGGAAATCCATATGCTGCACCATTAGATTTTGATCATCTGTATAACAATACCGGCAACAGTAGTGTAATTAAACAACAGTTTTGGGTATGGGATGCTGCAACAGGAGATTATGGCGGATACAAACTCATCAAAAATATTGGTGGTATTTATTTAGATATTCCAACACCGTTTACCGGCACCACCGGTACCTCCACTAATCTTACCATCATTCAATCGGGACAGGGCTTTTTTGTAGAACCTGCAAGTGCAGCAGGTGGTACCTTAACGATCCGTGAAAATGATAAAGCAGCAAACGGTGCTGCACCGGTGAATGTATTGTTCCGTGCAGGCAGTATGGAAAAAATGCGCATCAATCTGTATCAACAAAACAGCAACACCACAGCATTGGCGGATGGTGTGATGGCAGTATACGATAACAGTTATACTGCAACTGTAAAAGATAACGACGATGTACGCAAGCCCAACAACTTTAATGAGAACATGGCTATTGTACGCAACGGAACATACATGATCATGGAGGCACGACCCTTGATCAACGATAAGGATACGTTGTATTTAGAGATGTGGAATTTGAAACAGCAGCAGTACCAGTTACAGTTGAAAGCAGAGAAGATGGAAGCATCGGGTTTACGAGCAGTGTTAGAAGATACATATATGCAAACCAAAACACCGGTGAGCCTGCAGGGCGAAGTTGTGCCGGTAAACTTTACAGTAACAAGCGATGCGGCATCAGCTGCCTTAACGAGGTTCCGTTTACTGTTTACGTTAGATGTTACTCCGGTTACAGTAACAACTTCCATACAGGCAGGAATCAATATCTATCCTAATCCGGTATTTGATAAAACGATTAGGGTACAGTTTAAAAACATGAAAGCAGGTTATTACCGTATCAATTTGATAAATAGCCTGGGAGCGGTTGTGTACACGCAGGGGATTACACATTTAGGCGGCACAACAATACATCCGTTGGCCATTTCACAATTACAACTTAGCGGTTACTATTTCGTACAATACATGTATGATAACAAAGTATTTGGAAAGGATAAATTGATTGTACAATAACGGCTGAAGATAAACCAGTCTGTGAGCTTAAAAGCCTTTTAATGATGAGTTAATTGAATAATAAATTATTGGTTTATGAACTGCAGAAAAAAAACAGGCCAGTTAAACTTTGATCTTTCAAAAGAAGGGATGAGTATACTATTCTGTTTAAAGAAGTTTATAAACTCAGTTGCCTTTTTATTTACAAACACCTCAATAAGGTTAGCCAGTAACCTGAAGATAAAAAATCAGTGGCTGTATTTCTTTTTGTTATTGATCGTGCAAACACAATCAATAACAAAAACATCTGCACAGTCGGGTGTTGTGTCAAAGGTGTATACTGATTTCGGAGGCTTTTGGTATTCTGGTGGAAACTTTAGCCAGTTGCCAAATAACTCACATAATGTTTTAGCTTTTGTATACAACAATGTAACATACTCTACGGGCGTAAATGATGCGCTGTTAAACACAAAAGGAGTATCCTTTACAGCTTCAAGCTGGTATGCACTTCCGGCCATTCTCACTGGCGCACCCGGGCAAGCTATTTCTGTGGGCTCAATGCTTGATGAGTCCTTGTACTCCCATGTGTATACGCATCCCAATATAAAAAACTTAACATCAGAAAACGTCTTGGTCGACGGCATTCATGGATTAAATATCGGAACAGGTTATACTAATTTACCGGCAGCGACAAAAGCAGAGTTTGGTATCCAAACAATTTTAACAGATAAAATAAATGATGCAATACCAGATATTCTGGTAGGTGCGATTGCCCGGGTCACGGCAACAGCTGACGTATATAAATTTATTGATGCAAGTGGAAATACTGTAGGCAATACAGTAAGTGTAATATTTAGTGATGCTGCGAAGGCTCCCCTTCTTTCCTGGTATGGACAAGATCAGTATCTGCTTCAGAATACTACTACATTAACGGCATCTACTTCCAAGCCTTATAGTAATTCAAACTATAGTAGTGCCAGTGCTACAGGGACAGGCAACGGTCAGATGAGAATGGTTGCTTTTAAACTAAGTGAGTTTGGCATTACGGCATCTAACTATTCACAGATCAAAAAATTTGTCACAATACCTTCAGGCAGTAGTGATCTGGCTTTTGTTGCCTATAGTAATGGATCAATGAATGTTCCTCCCTCTTTGGGTATTAATGAAACAACAACGAGCAGTGTTATTTGCAGTGCTGTTAACAGTACGAACAATGCGTTCTTATCCGTAAGGCCTTATTCCTCATCGGGCGGCAGTTTAAGTTATTTTTGGGAAGTATCATCGAACAGCGGAACAAACTGGTCTGTAATTACAAATAATGGAACATATAGCGATGCTACCACTTTTAACCTAAGCATAACAGGAGCTACAGCTGGATATAAATACCGATGCACAGTTACGGAATCGGGAACAGGTTATAGTTCACAATCTCCGGAGTTTACAATTACTTCAGCTGCTGGAACAGCTTTGGGAGGCACTTTGAATCCAACAAGCTTTAGTAATTGTATTTATGGCGGTACGTCTGGCACTACATCTCTTTCTGTTGCTCCAACAGGCGGAACAGGCAGTTATAGTTATGCGTGGTCTTCTTCTTCTTCTCTTAATGGTACAGATGTTGATATCCCCAATGCAATCGCCAGCACTTATTCGCCAGATTTGTCTGTTGCAGGAACCGCTTACTATAAGGTAACCGTGAAAAGCGGTTGTTATACGAATATTTCAACGGCAGCAACTGTTACTGTTAACGGTGGTACTATTACAAGTACTACCAATGGAGCTAAATGTGCAAGTACAGGCACCGTCACATTAAGTGCAACTGCATCTGCCGGTACAGTCAATTGGTATGCTGCATCTTCCGGCGGTACCGCATTAAGTACAGGTAATACGTATTCACCTTCTCCGGCAAGTACCACTACGTATTTTGCAGCAGCAGTTTCGGGTGGCTGTGAATCTGTAAGGGTGCCTGTGGTTGCAAGTGTGTTTACTTCAACTTTAGCTTTAACAACAACGGCTACAAATGCCTGCTTAGGTTCAAGCTCTACGGTATCTATTTATGGCAGTACGATTGCAGATGGTACTTATACCTTGAATTATACATTTTCAGGTTCTAATTCTGTTTCGAATGGATCTGCATCAGTAACTTTTGTTAACGGTAACGGATCATTTCTTACAAATGCGCTTACAGTGGCAGGCAGTACCACAATTACATTATCAGGCGTAGTGACGAGTAGTGGTTGTACGGTATCTGCTTTTTCAGGAAATACAGCTTCAATTACAATAGCCAGTTCATCGCCATCCGTAAGCAATTTCAATATTACTGCTACAAGTGCCTGTACGAACAATGCAAGTGCTGTTACTATTTCAAGCAGTAGTTTAACTTCAGGTACATACATTGTAACCTATAACATTTCAGGAACAAATACCCTTGCTTCTACCACAGCGCAAATGTCGTTTACATCCGGCTCACCGGGAACAGGAACTTTTACTTTACCCTTACTTACTGCTGCAGGTACAAATAATGTTATAACTGTTACAGGTATTGCATTACTAAGTACACCGGGTTGCGGCAGCACAGTAAATAAGAGTTACACATTTGCAAATAATTCTACACCTATCCTTAACGCAGGTAATTCGTTTTCGGTATGCGCTACTGCTGGTACTCCCATTTTGATTTCAGGTTCTTCAAGCGCTTCAGATTACAGCGCATTAGCTTGGTCTACTTCAAATGGTACAGGAACTTTTACAAATAATACCACAGCTTTAGCATTAACCAATACTTCTTACAGCCCAACAGCCGCAGATATCACTGCCGGTTCGGTTTACTTGACATTAACAGCAACTGCAAATTCGGGTTGCAGTAATGTTATAAAAACAATTACCTTAAGTTTACCGCCTGACGCTGTTGGTGGAACAGTATCTACCAGTCAAAGCATCACCTACAATACAGCACCTGCTACATTAACATTGTCAGGATATACGGGAACAATCGCAAATTGGGAAAAATCTACCGATCCCGGATTTACTTCTCCAATCAATTTATCTTTTACAACCGCCACCTTAACAGGTGCGAACATTGGTAACATAACAAGTACAACTTATTTCCGTGCAAAAATTACACGGGGTACTTGTGTCGCCTATTCAAATTATGTAACAATCAGTATTTCGGGATCGCCCACCATTACCTCTTTTACTCCTGCTACCGCATCAGCAGGAACAACTGTAACAATTACAGGAACAAACTTTACAGGCTCCACAGCTGTAAGTTTTGGAGGTGTTGCGGCAAGTTCTTTTTCAGTTGTTAATTCAACTACCATTACTGCAGTAGTTGGGTCGGGTGCAAGCGGCAGCGTTTTTGTAACAAATACCAATGGTACGGGTAGCTTAACAGGATTCGTTTTTTGTACAACAGTTACACCTTCAATAACCATCGTTGCCGATGCAAATAATATTTGCAGTGGAAGTACAGTGCGTTTTAACGCAAACATTACGAATGGTGGGGCTTCGCCTACCTATCAATGGAAGAAGAATGGTGTGAATGTTGGAATCAGCAGCTCTTTGTATACAGACGCCGGATTGGTAAATGGCGATGTGATCAGTTGCGAGTTGACAAGCAATGCTATTTGTGTTACTTCTTCCACCGTTTCAAGTAATAGCATAACTATTGGGGTAACAACTGTCAGTAGTGCAGTTTCCAGTGGTGCTAATTGCATCAATAATGCATTGAATAGTATCACGCATGCAACAACAGGTGCTACAGGAATAGGCACTCCAACAGGTTTGCCATCAGGCGTAACAGCAGCATGGAATGCGAATGTTATTACCATCAGCGGTACACCAACTGTAACCGGTACGTTTAACTACGTTATTCCTTTAACCGGTGGGTGCGGCAACGTAAGTGCAACAGGAACTATAACTATAACAACAGCGAATACTGTTAGTGCTGCATCCGCTACACCTGTTTTGTGTATCAATACCGCATTAACCAGTATTACGCATGCAACAACAGGTGCCACAGGAATAGGAACAGCCACAGGTTTGCCATCAGGCGTAACAGCTTTGTGGAATGCGAATGTTATTACTATCACCGGTACGCCAACATCGTCCGGCACATTTAACTATGTTATTCCGTTAACCGGTGGTTGTGGTAATGTAAATGCAACCGGAACAATAACTGTAAGAGCAGCTAATACAGCAGGTACAGCATCCTCCACACCGACTCTATGCGTCAATACAGCGTTGACGAGTATTACACATTCCACAACCGGCGCAACAGGAATAGGAACAGCCACAGGTTTGCCATCAGGCGTAACAGCTGTGTGGAATGCGAATGTTATTACTATCAGCGGTACGCCAACATCATCCGGTACGTTTAATTATGTTATTCCTTTAACCGGTGGTTGTGGTAATGTAAGTGCAACCGGAACTATTGTAGTTAGTGCACCTTATACGAGCGCTGTATTAAGTGGCAGCACATCCATATGTAAAGGAAGCTCTGCTAATTTACAGGTATCAATAGCCGGAGGAGTGTCGCCTTATACAATCGTTTATTCTAATGGTAACAATAATATTACTGTTAGTGATTATGTAAGCGGCAGTAATATACCTGTTAGTCCTGCTACAACAACAACCTACAGTTTGGTGTCTGTTACCAGTGCAACAGGTTGCAGCGGTACAGGTAACAGTGGTACTGCAGTTGTTACTGTATATGTGAGTTTCACCGGGGCTGTTTCGAACAGTTGGAGTAATGCGGGTAATTGGTGCAATGGTGTGGTGCCTTCAGCAAGCGATAACATTGTTGTTAACAGTGCTACAGCTCTTTTGGATACCGATTTTACAGTTGCTGGGAATTTGATATTAAGCGGATCGGGTTCACTAATTATAAAGTCCGGCAAAACACTTACAGTAGCAGGCGCCTCAGATTTTGGTAACCGTCCGGTTGTCTTGCAATCCGATGCAACGGGTACTGCAGCAATCGGTACTGTGAGTGGTACATTAATAAATGCAGGTAATGTAACAGTGGAACGGTATATACCACAGACAGTAGGCAGTACAAACAGTAGTCGTCGCTGGCGTTTGTTAACCGCACCCATACAAAATACAACCATTAATAGTGCATGGCAGAATGGAGGAAAATGGAATGGTACCGATGTGTTGAGTGATACTACAGGTACTTTCATTACTGGAGCTACGCAGGGCAATGCAGTAACAGCCAATGCCAATGGTTTTGATTTCTGGAGCGCCATTAGTAATGCCAGTGCATCAATACGTACCTACACACAAGGAGCAACGCAGGGCAGCTGGACAGCCCTGAGCAATACCACATCAGCAGGTGCTTTTGATAACCAGGAAGCCTATCTTTTATTCATACGTGGTAACCGCAACAGTTTGTATACAGCAGGCACCGAAAGCAGCCGCACTACCTTACGTGCAACAGGTACACTTAAGCAAGGAACAAAAACAGTTGCCATCAACGGTACAAAAGGGTATACACTCTTAGGAAATCCATATGCTGCACCATTGGATTTTGATCACCTGTATAACAATACCGGTAACAGCAGTGTAATTAAACAACAGTTTTGGGTATGGGATGCTGCAACAGGAGATTATGGCGGATACAAACTCATCAAAAATATTGGTGGTATTTATTTAGATATTCCAACACCGTTTACCGGCACCACCGGTACCTCCACTAATCTTACCATCATTCAATCGGGACAGGGCTTTTTTGTAGAACCTGCAAGTGCAGCAGGTGGTACCTTAACGATCCGTGAAAATGATAAAGCAGCAAACGGTGCTGCACCGGTGAATGTATTGTTCCGTGCAGGCAGTATGGAAAAAATGCGCATCAATCTGTATCAACAAAACAGCAACACCACAGCATTGGCGGATGGTGTGATGGCAGTATACGATAACAGTTATACTGCAACTGTAAAAGATAACGACGATGTACGCAAGCCCAACAACTTTAATGAGAACATGGCTATTGTACGCAACGGAACATACATGATCATGGAGGCACGACCCTTGATCAACGATAAGGATACGTTGTATTTAGAGATGTGGAATTTGAAACAGCAGCAGTACCAGTTACAGTTGAAAGCAGAGAAGATGGAAGCATCGGGTTTACGAGCAGTGTTAGAAGATACATACCTGCAAACCAAAACACCGGTGAGCCTGCAGGGCGATGTTGTGCCGGTAAACTTTACAGTAACAAGCGATGCAGCATCAGCAGCCTTAACGAGGTTCCGTTTATTGTTTACGTTGGATGTTACGCCGGTTACAGACATCACAACCATGCAGCCAGTAATCAGCATTTATCCGAATCCATTGTATGGTAGAATAGCCATACTACGAATACAGCGAATGAAAGCAGGGCGTTATACTGTGCAGATAGAGAATAGTATTGGACAGCAGCAATTGCAGCAACAGGTTTTGCATGCAGGCGGAAGTAATAATCTGCAAATTCAGTTACCTGCAGGTGTTATTCCTGGATTGTATTTTATCAAATACATGTGTGATGGAACGTTAATTAAAACAGAAAAACTAATCATTGATTAATCTCACATAAAGAGTGTATGAATAACTTAAAAAAAATCAGGTTTTATGTATTGCTTGGAATAGCATTGATAGCGATTATGAATGTTTATGGACAGCCAACAGGTGATCCTACAGGCGATCCAGATGCAACACCAGTTGAAGAAGTACCTATCGACGGTGGACTTTCTTTGTTACTTGGGGCCGGTATTGCGTACGGCGCAAAGAGGGCTTATGATAATAAGAAAAAAGATAAAAATGCAGAATGAAGTATTACCGGGCAATTGAACATGCTGTAAATAAACTACCTAAACAAGTGCGTCTTTTTCTGATGCGGGTGATTGTGTTGTTTGTAGGTTGGAAAATACTGTATCTCTTTATTCTCATACCCGCAGAAGTGCCGGATGCCTGGTTAGTTAAACAACTTGGTAAAGGAACAGCTCAGGCATTAAATTTTTTTTACGATACAACTGATTTTACGGCACAGGCAACTACCAAAAAGAAAATTTACGGTACGGAGTTAGTAAATGTTACTTTTTCGCATGTACAATGGGGGAAGAAAAAACTCATTGGTATTTATCAAGCCTGTAACGGACTGGAATTGATAGTTCTCTATGCAGGTTTCATATTGGCTTTTGCGGGTTCATGGCAAATTAAAATGCTGTTTATTATTGGTGGTATTTCAATCTTGTTTCTTATAAATATTCTGCGCCTTGTAATGTTGGGTTTCATCAGTATTGAGTATCCAGCGCATTTTCAATTCGCACATAAATATCTGTTTAATATGATTGTTTATGCCATTACTTTTTTATTATGGATGGGGTATGTAAAGGTTAAACAGGGGAAAGAGATAAATCATTCAATGAATAACCATGATTGACGAATTACGGTTTCCCAAAAACTATTGGACCGGACTGTTTGTAGTTTTAACTGCATATACATTCGTTCAACTTTTCTTTTATCATCCAGTTATTAGTATTTCGTCATTTTTCGTACAGTATCGTCAATTTTTTCGTTGGGTTACTATTACGCTTGTATATATTACAGGTGCCGTTGTTTTAAGAAAAACAGATGAAGCATGGTTAAAATATGTGTGGCACTTGATTCATCTGTTGTTAATATTTTATCTCCTGCTGATAGCATTTGTAGAATATTTTATTATGCCGGTTCCTTACGGCATCAGAGCTTCTGTTGCTCCCGTAGTTGAATTTTTAGTTTCACCGCTTTTATATATAGGGATTGGCGTTGTATATATCTCTTTTCAAAGAGAAAAATGAATTGGAAATCTCTATCCTAAGTAAGCTAAGTTGTTTAATTAGAAAATTAAGTGAATGGATTCAAGACATTTAATTGTGAGCAACTATAATAATGTTTCATTGTTTTTGAAAAATCCTACAAAAGCGAATGACAATAATGCTTACGGGAAAGAAACTTTGTTTAATCATAAAGAACAGCAAGAATTTCAACCGGTATTTTTTAAAGGAAGGAACTTTCATTGAACTAGAAAGTCGTAAACCTAATTAGAAGATATTAGTTTTTATTGATAACAAATGGTTCGCTGATATATCCATATGGGGTAGGGTATATAGAAGTAACTGTTGAAAAATTTAGATTTAATCATTCTAGCTCTTAGATTGCAAAATCAGTTTTAGGTGAACAAGATGAAAGTATTTTAACAATCAAAGTTGAGAGTAACTAGAGTTTAATTGCGGGAGTATTCTTATATTTAACAGCGAAACTTAGTGAAGCAAAACGAAGCTGTTTCACCAAACAAGCTCCGTTTTTATTGGCAAAAACAGAATTCAATTGATTGTCAAATAGTTTGAAGAAGAGGTTTGAATCCTGACGGAGTCACAGAAAATTAAGCAGTTATGAAATCATTCATAGCTGCTTTTTTTTTTCTGCCTGTAGCAGCTTCACTATAATAAATTATCAAAACTGGCTTGTTTACACCTCATTTTTGAATATAAAGCTGTTATACGAAGCCCCTTAATTGCTTACGTTTAATGCATCATTTATCTTTTCTAAAAAATGGGATTGCCTGCAGTACGTGGGTGCCTTTAATTCATGATTGGCTTATGTGCAAATATTTTTTGTTATCGATACTGCTTGTTTTTTCAGCGGGTTCTTTTTCGCAAACAAAATTGCCGGCTTTTTTCAGCGATGGTATGGTGTTGCAGCAAAAACAGTTGGTTGCAGTATGGGGGATCGATAAACCGCTTGCCCGTATTTCGGTGAATGCAGGTTGGGGCGCTAAGGCAACTGCAATTGCTGATGCTAACGGCCATTGGAAACTGAAACTGCAAACACCGGCAGCAGGCGGGCCTTATACTTTATTGGTTAAAGGAACTGCTGAAATAAAATTGAAGAATGTTTTAATTGGCGAGGTATGGTTTTGTTCCGGTCAATCAAATATGGAAATGCCTGTGAAAGGGTATTCAAATCAACCGGTAATCGGAAGCAACGAAACGATTCTTCAGTCGGCCAATAACAATATCCGGTTTTTTAATACGCAACGTTCGGTAAGTATAACGCTCATGTACGATGTGAAAGGCGAATGGAAAGCCGCCGATCCATCTACTACAGGCAACTTCAGCGCTACTGCCTATTATTTTGCAAAGATGCTGCAGTCTGTATTGGGTGTGCCAGTGGGAATTATTCAATCGGCCTGGGGCGCATCAACCATTGAAAGCTGGATGGATGCACAAACATTAACTTCTTTTGATAACAAAACTATTCCACAAAAACTGCCGGATAGTATTCCAAACCGAACACCTACGATTATGTTCAATTCTATGCTGCATCCATACATTGGTTACAGTATAAAAGGTGTACTATGGTACCAGGGCGAATCGAACCGTGAAAATGCCAACGAATACAGGGCATTATTTACTTCGATGATTACTGCATGGCGAAAGCAATGGCAGCAAGGTGATTTTCCTTTTTATTTTGTACAGATCGCTCCATTTGAACCGGGTAAAGTAAATGCTGCTTTTTTACGGGAGGCTCAACTGCAAACAATGCAATCAGTAAACAATACAGGTATGGTTGCTACGATGGATATTGGTGATCGAACCGTTATTCACCCCGCACAAAAAGAACAGGTAGGCAATCGGCTGGCTTATTGGGCACTGGCAAATGATTATGGTGTAAAAGGAATTTCGTTTAGCGGACCAGTTTATAAGGAGTTGAAAAAAACAGCCAATGGTAAATTAATGTTGACGTTTGATTATTGCGAGCAGGGATTAACAAGTTTTGGTAAACCGCTTACCGATTTTGAAATAGCAGGAGAAGATCGTGTATTTTATCCGGCTGAAGCAATGATACAAAAAGACAAAAACGGTGTACTGCTTGTTTGGAACGATGCCGTTAAAAATCCGGTAAGTGTACGTTATGCTTTTAAAAACTGGGCCGAAGGAAGTTTATTTAATACGCAAGGCTTACCTGCTTCATCATTCAGAACCGATAACTGGTAAATAATTTTTATTACAGGAGATTCTAAAATGGATTTTATAAACAATCTGTTAATTCTTATTTAGAAAATGTAATGTGCAACAGAAAGAATATTGCAACATTTTAATTTTTAATGCAGCAATTCGTATTAACGCAAATCATCCGGCTTGTTTGTAGGCTTGTTTTTCTGGTATTCAGTCGGCGTCATGCCAAATTGTTTCAGGAAAATTCTGCCAAAATTTGTTTGCGATCCAAAGCCGGTCATATCCGATACTTCATAAATTTTATATTCACCACCGGCCAATAACTCAGCTGCTTTTTTCAAACGGGTAAGATTAATAAGTTCGTTGGGTGTAAGATCGGTTACCGATTTAATTTTCCGGAACAAACTGGTTCGACCCATATTCATCAACTTGGCCAGCTTATCAACATCCAGTGCATGATCGTCGATATTGTTTTGAATATGCTGATTTAATTTTTCAAGAAACATTTCATCGGATTTATTGTGCGCAACCGATTTAAGATGTACAATTGGTGTATTAATAAAATAGTCTTTCAGCTTTTTTCGGTTATTGAGCAAACTGGCAATATGTGCCAGCAGGTATTCTGTTTCAAATGGTTTTTCAATGTAGGCATCAGCTCCCAGGCTAAGGCCTTCAATTTTCGATTGCAAACTGTTCTTGGCTGTAAGTAAAATAACAGGTATATGACTGTGCTCAAAGTTTGATTTGATTTCTCTGCATAATTCAAATCCATCCATAACGGGCATCATCACATCGCTGATGACTAATTGAATTGATTCGTTCGAAAGTAATTGTAATGCCTGTGCACCGTCGGCAGATTTAATTACTTCGTACTGCTCGTGTAACTCGTCTGCAATAACTTCCAGCAGTTCTTTATTGTCTTCTACTAAAAGTATTTTAGGTTTCATTGGTTTAGGTTTGGTGATGTGTTATAGGGTTTTTATACAGATGTTGTGCTGCTGTTTTGGTTATTGAGCGGCAAGGTTAACGAAAAACAATTCACTGCAGCAGTCTGCGGTTCCAGTAAAAGCGTTCCGTTGTGCAGTTGCGTTAGCGATAATGCCAAAGCTAATCCTATTCCCGAACCTGTTTGTGCTTCTGTTTCCTTAATGCGGTAAAAAGGTTCAAATATTTTATCCTTCAATTCAGCAGGAATTAGATAGCCATCGTTTTTAAACTGTATGGTAAACGATGTATCGTGTTTCGCAACCGGAAGTAATTCAACCGACACCTGTTTGTCTGCAAATTTGATGGCATTGCTGATAAGGTTGTAAATGATTTTATTAAAAGCATCTACATCAATGCTGGCATGCAATTCTTCGGCAGGAATAATTGTTGTAAATGAAAGTCCGTTTTCTTCTGCCAGATCAGAAAAGTCGTTACAGGCATCTGCGAGTAGCTGTGTAATATTTGTATCCGTAAACGTAAGATGAAACTTATCAATTTCAGTTTGTCTGAAATCCAATAACTGATTGGTAAGTTCTATCAACCGGTTTGTATTCCGGTTCATGATTTTTAAACTTCTCTCCAGCTCAGGAAGTGCTTCTGCTTTTCGAGTAATGCGTGTAAGCGGTACTTTAATAAGTGTAAGCGGTGTTTTAATTTCGTGTGCTACATTGGTAAAGAAATCAATCTTCGCATCAATCAGTTCTTTATTTTTTGTAAGTCGCATTTCTAACATCTCACGCTCTTTTGCTACTTCCAGTAAATCGAACTTCCGTTTATTTTTTTCTTCCATCCGTTGGTGATAGTAACGGATAATTAAAAAGGCAAGAACAATCAAAAGGATCGAATAGACAGCATATGCAGTTCGGCTTAACCACCAGGGTGGTAAAATACGGATAATGAGTTTGCGTTCGTTCGGACTCTCAATACCGTAACTGTTAATGGCTTTTATTCGGAAATGATAAGTGCCCGGCGGCAGTTCAGCAAAATCAACACGCCTGTTTTTTTTCAGGTTTATCCAGTTGTTCGAGAGTTCTGCCATTTGGTAGGCGTAACGGATGGTTTCAGTAGCGGTATAACCAAGTGCTGCAAAATCGATACTAAAAGTTGATTGTTTATGTGTAAGTGTAATGGTATCGGTATAGGTGATGGATTCTTTTAACGGCGAGCCTTTTTTGCCAATGCCGGTTTCCTGGTTGGCGATTTCAAAGTTGGTAATATAGAGTGGGGGAGCAAAGGCCGATTGATGGAAAAAGTTTGGTTGAAAACTGATGAGTCCTTTGGTGCTGCCAAAAAACATACGGCCATCCTGATCTTTAAATGCAGAACTGTAATTAAACTGATCGCTGATTAATCCATTGGCCGTAGTAAATACATCAGCTTTGCCGGTAGCAGGATGAAAACGCACAAGCCCTTTGGTGGTACTGATCCAAAGTTCACCTGCTGTTGATTCCAGTATAGAAAACATAAAATTGCTGGGGAAGCCATTAGCTGTACCATACCGTGTAAAGTTGTTGGTAGCTGCATTCCATTTGCATAAACCTTCTTCAGTGGTAAACCACAGGTTGTTGCGGCTGTCTTTAAATACAGCATTTACACGATTACTGCTTAAACTGTTTGCATCCTGTTCATTATGTACAAAAGTTTCTCCCTTACCTGTTGCCGGGTTATAGTAATGAACACCTCTGCCGAAAGTAGTAGCCCAGATAATGCCTTTATTATCTTTTAATATACCGGTATACCAATCCCATTCCGGAAAACCTTCTGTTCGTTTCAGCTGATTTGTTTTTCGGTTGTAACTGTAAATGCCCAATGTTGAGCCAATGAGCATCGTCTCTTCATCCAATGCATAAATGCAATAAATAAAATTGCTTGCTAATACACTGCCCGGTCCGGTTTGAAAATGTTTAATCACTTTTCCGGTGCGGATGTCCATTACATCGAGGCCATGTTCAAATGTGCCGATCCATAATTCATTGCCTGCAATTTCCAATCCATGCAGATTGAAAAAGCTGATGCTGCCGGGTTTGCCTGTAGCAGGGTAATGCGTAAATGAACCTGTAGCCGGATTGTATTTGTTCAGTCCCGCATCTTCTGTACCAATCCATATATTGCCTTGCTTGTCTTGCTTTATTTCACGAACAACATTGCCCGTTAATGATGGCTCCCCTTTAGCCGGAAAATATTTAGTAAAGGCTGTAACCTGTTTTGGAAAATAGTTAAGCCCACCAAAGTAAGTGCCTACCCAAATGCCTCCTTCTTTATCGCTGCACATGGTTTCAACAGCATTATCTGATAGCGAAAAGGGGTTGTTGTAATTTTTTTCTAACTGTGTGCCTTTGCCTGTTTTAATGTTGTAGATGTAAATACCCGATGCAGTGCCCAGCCAGAATTCGTTTGGCGAAACCTGTAAGATTCTTTTTACATAAAAATTGGTTTCGCTCTTAAGCGGCAATGGTAAATCGGTATAGGTTTCTTTTACCGGATCAATTAATTTAATGCCGGCATTGTTTGTACCTGCCAGTAATTCGCCCGTGCTGGTTTGCAAAATGGTTTCAATGTATTTGTATTTGATTGCAGCAGCATTTTTAAATAAAGGAATACTTGAAAACGACCGGGTGGCAGGTTGATATTTTTTCAGTTCACCATCTGCTGTTCCTACCCACACATTGCCATCGGCAGTTGCGCAAAGTGCGCTTGCAATAAAATAAGTTGGGTGGTCGAAGTAAACGAGCCGCTTTGTATCTAATGAATATTTACAAACAGCAAACCCAGAAATAAACCACAGATTGTTATTTGCATCGCCGGTTAATTTAAAAACACTGTGTTCTTTGGTGGAGGGTAAAAGCTTAAACTCTTCTGTTTTATCGATGTATTGATATAAGCCTTTGTCTGTACCAACATACATGGTACCTTCTTTATCCTGGAAAAGCGATTGGATAAAGTTATTGCCGATGCTGTTACTGTCTGCAGCATCTTTCCGGAATGTTTTAAACGAATAACCGTCAAATCGGTTCAGCCCGTCTTTCGTTCCAAACCACATAAATCCTCTTTTGTCCTGCAGCGCACAAATAACACTGTTGTGCGAAAGTCCGTTTTCAACCTGGTAACGGCGGAAATAATAAGGTTGTGCTGTGAGTGATTGATGCAGCACTAACAACAGGCACAACAGACGTATGGCAATAAAAAAGCGCAATTGTTCGGGTAGTTGATTGTTACGTTTATTTACGGTCAGTCGTTTCAACAAACAGTACAGATTTTTTAAAATTGGTACTTTTTGTTGAAATATCGGAATTTTTAGTCGAACTGAATCCGTTAATATTTGTCAAATTTACAATTATTATTCTTAACAACTAAAACGAATTGCTATGCATCCTACAACTTACTCTTCCGTTTCAACTTAGTATTATGGTCTTATTGTTTTTGTGCTGAAAAGTGCGCTTTATTTTAGGAAGCTCCTTCTTCAGTTCTACAGGTACTTCTAACATAGGTATGATAGCCGATAAATAATTGCTGCATACAGATGTTACATAGCTGCAGGGGATTTTTTGTGTTCACCTTGCGCTTTTAACCAAAACATACAACGTTCATTTTTTATTCATTAAACAAGTATTGATTGCTTATGAAAGAATTGGTAACCATTAAAGCTGGTATACGGTCCAATGCTTTATTATTCTTGTTGCTTTGTTTTTCTGTTTCATTGTTTGCACAGGAAAATGAAATTACCGTACGTGGTAATGTACGTTCCGATTCGGCTGCATTGCAAAGTGCAACTGTACAGTTGAAATCGGATGCAAAAAAAGCTACACAAACAGACGACAAAGGAAACTTTGTGCTGCGTGTACCTGCAAAAGGAACTCTTGTTATTTCGAGTGTTGGTTTCGAAACACAGGAAGTAGCAATAAACGGCCAAACAACGCTTAACATTATTCTTAAATCGTCAAGCGCCAGTCTTGGTGATGTGGTGATTATTGGTTTTGGCGGCACCAAAAAGAAAGAAAGTATGGTAAGCTCTATTACCACTGTTAATGTAAAAGAATTAAAGGGGCCAACCGGTAACCTTACCAACACCTTGGCAGGTCGTATACCCGGTGTTATCTCGTTTCAACGCAGTGGCGAACCCGGTTTAGGTACCGATAACTCTGCTTTCTACATCAGAGGTCTTTCAACGTTTGGTACAGGTAAACAGGATCCGCTTATTTTAATTGATGGTGTTGAATCGTCGCCAACAGATCTCGCCCGTTTACAACCCGATGATATTTCTGATTTCTCGGTCTTAAAAGATGCGGCAGCTGCATCGGTTTATGGTGCACGTGGAGCAAACGGTGTGGTGTTGGTAAATACACGTACCGGTAAAGAAGGCGTTGCTAAGTTTTCCTTCCGTGCAGAAAACCGTGTATCATCAAACACCAAGAATTTTAACCTTGCCGATAACATCACGTATATGCAGCTGGCCAACGAAGCAGCGTTAACACGTTCGCCGCTTGCTGTACAACCTTATACACAAAATAAAATTGAACATACAAAAGCCGGGGATGATCCATATCTGTATCCCAACAATAACTGGATCGATCAGCTGATCAAAAAATACACGGTTAATCAGAGTTACAATCTCAATATCAGTGGTGGTACTAACCGCACACGTTATTATGTAGCCGGTACGTATAACCAGGATAACGGTTTGTTGAAAATTGATCCCATCAACAACTTCAACAGTAACATTAAACTCAAAAACTATTCGATCCGTTCCAACATAAACCTCAATCTTTCCAACAACACCGAATTAATTATTCGTATGTACGGACAGTTTGATGATTATAACGGACCGATTGGTGGCGGCTCTGCAACATTCAATAATGCTTTATGGTCCAACCAGGTGATGTTCCCTGCTGTATATCCGCAATCGAAGTTGCCTTACATCACGCATCCGCTGTTTGGTTCTGCAAGAACGGTTGATGCAAACGGACTCACTTCAACGTTGTATGTAAATCCTTATGCACAAATGGTGCGTGGTTATTCGGTTTACAAAACATCGAACCTGCAACCACAAGTGGAGTTAAAACAAAACCTCAACTTTATTACAGAGGGTTTAAGCTTCCGTACAATGGGTTATTTAAGAAGATATTCTTATTACTCAGTTGACAGAAGTTATAATCCGTTCTACTATTCTGCAATTGTTGATCCTACCACACAGGATTATAACCTGGTTGTATTAAATGATGGCAGTGCAACTTCTATTGGAACAGTGGGTACAGAATATTTGGGTTATGCAGAAGGTGCAAAAACAGTTGATTCACGTTTCTGGCTCGAAGGATCGGTTAACTACAACCGTACATTTAAAAAACACACAGTAGGCGGTAACGTTATTGCTGTTGTATCGAATTACGAAACAGGTAATGCAGGAAGTGTAACAGCCTCATTGCCGCAACGTAACCAAACACTCTCCGGTCGTTTCACCTATGGTTTCGATAACCGTTATCTTGCTGAGTTTAATTTTGGTTACAATGGTTCAGAACGTTTTGCTAAGAACAACCGTTTCGGTTTCTTCCCGTCTGCAGGTATTGCGTACCGCATTTCGAATGAACAGTTTTTTGAACCATTGAAGCGTGTAGTTACTGATCTTAAATTCCGTGCTACATATGGTTTGGTTGGTAATGACCAGATTGGTAACATCAACGATCGTTTTTTCTATTTATCTAACGTAAACCTTAATGATGGTGGCTTTGGTGCATCGTTTGGCCGTAACGATGGGGCAGGAACCTATTACCGCCCGGGTGTATCGATTTCACGTTATGCCAACGAAGGAATTACCTGGGAAAAATCACGTTCGATGAACCTTGGTATGGATATGAAACTGTTTGGCGATGTAACGCTTACGGTAGATGTATACAAACAATGGCGTTCACAAATTCTGCAGGCGAAATCATCTGTTGAATCTGCAGCTGGTTTCTCGGCCATTCCATCTTCTAACTATGGTAAAGCAGAAACGCAGGGTATTGATGTGGCATTGAACTATCAGCGTTCACTCAACAAAAATGCATGGATCAATGTAAGAGGTACGTTTACCTATGCAACCAGTAAAATAAAAGTAACCGATGAAATTGTTTATCCTGCAAGCATCGCTTATCTGTCAAGAGTCAATCAATCCATCAGCCAGACATGGGGTTTAATTGCTGAGCGTTTATTTATCGATCAGAAAGAAGTTGCAAACTCACCTGTACAATATGGCGATAACGGTTTACTGGCCGGCGATATCAAATACAAAGATGTAAATGGCGATGGCGTTATTAATAATGATGATATGGTGCCGCTTGGTTTTCCGCAACAGCCGGAAATTATTTATGGCTTTGGTGCATCATTTGGCTATAAGCGTTTCGATTTCAGTTTTTATTTCCAGGGAGCTGCACGTACATCGTTCTTTATTAACCCATGGAATATTCAACCGTTTTATTTGAATGGCGGTTACCAAAATAATCTGTTGCAGGTTATTGCCGATGATCACTGGTCAGAAAATAATCAGAATCCTTATGCATTCTGGCCACGTCTCAGTACATGGCGGGTTAACTCTAATAACCAAACATCTACCTGGTGGATGCGCAACGGTTCGTTCCTGCGGTTAAAGAGTGTAGATATGGGTTATACAATGCCCGATTTTAAAGCCATTAAATTAAAAGGCACCCGTGTTTATTTCTCAGCAACCAATCTCTTCATCATCAGCGGCTTTAAACTGTGGGATGTAGAAATGGGTGGTAACGGATTAAACTATCCCATTCAATCGGTTTACAGCATGGGTGTGCAGCTCAACTTTTAATGTAAAACAGTCAACGTTTTCAAAACATGAATACACGAATCAATTATAAAGTTGCAAACAAAAGCCTGCTTATTGCAGCAGTGCTCTTTGTGTTTACAGCTACGTTAAATTCCTGCCGCAAGTATCTGGATGTGGTGCCCGATAATATTTCTACTATCGACAACGCATTTAAGTTACGTGTGGAAGCAGAGAAGTTTTTATTTACCTGCTATTCGTACTTACCTAAGAATGGCGATGGATGGTATAATGCCGCTATGACGGCTGCCGATGAGATCTGGTATCCGCAGGATGATCAAACACACTGGCATGCTGCATTTCGTATTGCGCAAGGCCAGCAGAATGTAGCTGATCCTTATTTTAACGAATGGGCCGGATGGAGAAAAGGTGGTACCGGTAATACACGTTACGATAACCAGAAAATATGGAACGGTATACGCAACTGTAACATCTTTTTAGAAAACATGCAGGACCTTACAAAGGTGCCCGATATTACACCTGCCGAACGTTCACGCTGGATTGGTGAAGTATTATTTCTGAAAGCATTTTATCATTATTACATGTTGCGCATGTACGGACCTATTCCGCTTATTACTAAAAATGTTGCAGTGGAAGCTGATCCTGCCAGCTCGTATGTAAAACGTGCTCCGGTTGATGAGTGTGTAAATACGATTGCTGCATGGCTCGATAGTTCGGTCGCCTTATTGCCCGAACGTATACAAAATGAAAATACAGAGCTGGGCAGAATTACACAGCCGATTGCATTGGCTGTAAAAGCAAAGTTGCTGGTAATGGCAGCAAGTCCGTTGTTTAATGGCAATCCCGATTTTGCCAACTTTAAAGATAAAGACGGTGTGTCGTTGTTTAATGCCACATTCGATCCTAACAAATGGGTAAAGGCAAGAGATGCTGCAAAGGCTGCTATTGAAGCGGCAGAAACAAATGGCTTTACGCTTTACTATTACAAGAACGATATTTATAATTTAAGTACTGCAACAAAAACACAGTTAAACATCCGCAATGCGGTAACACAACGTTGGGGATCGGAAACGGTATGGGGTAATTCGCAAATGTATTTCCCGAACGAAGCATTGTGTATGCCACCTATGACAAGAGGCAGCAACACCAATCGTTTTCAGTTGCAGGGAGTATGGGCACCACCTATTAAAATTGCAAAGATGTTTTATACATCCAATGGTGTGCCGATTGAAGAAGATAAGACGTTCAACTTTACCAACTACGATCAGTTACGCACAGCAACCGCTGCTGAGAAATATTACATTGAACCGGGCTTTGTTACTGCACGTTTAAACTTCGACAGAGAGCCCCGTTTCTATGCGAGCTTAGGTTTTGATGGCGGCATCTGGTACATGAAAGATGGTAATGCTACCGGCAGCGATAACGGAACCTATTATGTAAAAGCTAAGAATGTTGAAAGCGCAGGCTTTGGCCATTTTACCAACTGGAGCGAAACAGGCTACTTCGTAAAGAAACTCGTTAGCTGGGAATCAACAACAGCCGGTACTGCAGCACCGGTATGGCGTTCGTACCCATGGCCCGAAGTAAGACTTGCTGATTTATACTTGTTATATGCTGAAGCAGAAAATGAAGTAAACCCAGCATCGGGTGCTGCTATTTTATATGTAGATAAAGTACGAGAGCGTGCAGGATTAAAAGGTGTGGTAGAATCGTGGACCAATTACTCCAGCAATCCTGCAAAATATGCAACACAAGCTGGTTTACGTTCAATCATTCACAGAGAGCGTTCACTCGAATTAATGTTCGAAGGACAACGTTTCTGGGATCTGCGTAGATGGAAAGAAGCACCGGATGAGTTGAATAAAGATATTACCGGCTGGAGTGTGCAGGGAAAAACAGAAGGTACTTACTATAAAGAGAAATTTATTTTCAGTCAGCGTTTTGTTGCACCACGTGATTATTTCTGGCCCATCGGTAATTATGATACACGCCGCAATCCGAACCTGGTAGAAAACCCGGGCTGGTAATCTGATTTTAAAAATCCTGAAAAAAAATTACAATGAAATTGATTCAAACAATCATTCCTTCTTTGTTGCTTACTGCATTTATTGTTGCGTCGTGTAACAAAGAACTGGAAACACATACACCCATCAGTAACGATCCAACTGTACCTGCACAGATAACCGATGTAAGTGTTGTAAACGGAAGTGGTAAAGCTACCATTTCGTATAAGTTGCCAAACGATCCACATCTGCTTTATGTAAAAGCGGTCTACACAATTACCACCGGAAAACAATACGAAACAAAAGCATCCTACTATAATAATTCATTAATAGTAGAAGGTTTTGCCGATACACTGGAACACGAAGTGAAACTGTATTCGGTAAGTCGCTCCGAAATACAATCGCAACCCGTATCAGTAAAAATAAAACCACTTACTGCACCTATCTGGGATGTGTACCGCAGTATGAAAGTAGAGGATGCTTTTGGTGGTTATAATTTAACGGCTGTTAATGCATCAAAAGCAAATATTTCCATTATTGTTACCAAGCCCAATGCGTTCAGAGAGTATGAAATTGATAACAATAAAAGTGTATACACCAATGTAGACAGTATTCTCTCGAAAGTGCGTGGACTTGATACAGGCAACTATCGGTTTGGTTTTTTAGTGATGGACAGATGGGGTAATAAAACCGACACCATGTACCAGGTTGTGCATCCGATTTTCGAAACACAACTCGATCCTGCGAAATTCTCAGGCCTTGTATTACCTGGCGATGCGCCACAAGTTACCAATGGCGCTGCATTACAATATGCATGGGATGGTAAACTGGGTTGGCCTTATACAAGTTTTACCAACCAGGTGCCCGGCGGAAGCGGACCACACATGATAACGTTTAACACTGGTGCATTGGCAAAGCTCAGTCGTATCTGGATACGTCCTTTCCCCGAAGGAACCCGCTTTTATTATCTCACCACCATGAAGCGTTTTGAAATATGGGGTTCAGAAAATCCAAACTTGAATGGTGCATTGGATAATACCTGGAAACTGCTGGGTTCTTATACAGTTAAAAAACCTTCGGGCTTACCATATGGTACAGATGATGCAACCGACCAGGCAACTGCAGGTGCCGGCTTTAGTTGGGAAATAGATTTGTCTGCACCTAAAGTGAAATACATCCGCATCCGCTGTCTAGAAAATTTTGCCGGCGGTACGGCTCAAAGTATTAATGAGTTGAAAGTATATGGCGACCCCCGTTAACTATTGATGATTGAGTTTTAAAAAACAGGATTACTGCAGCAACGCAGTGTCAGCTAAAACATAAACACATGCAAAAACAATATAAAAAGCTTTCGTTCATCGTACTGCTGGTATTTGTATTGGCCGCTTGCTCCAAGTGGGATGAGTATAAAAAATTCACCCAGTCTGGTGAAACGGTTTACAGCGGAAAAATAGATTCGGTAAAAACCTATCCCGGTAATCAACGTATAAAAATTACAGGGTTGTTACCGGCCGATCCTAAAATTGCAAAAGCGAAAATTACCTGGAATGATGGAAAAGATTCAATGATCTACGCCATTACCAAAGGACCGGGCATTGATACGTTTAGTAAAATTGTAGCAGTACCTGAAGGGATTTACAATTTTACCATTCAAACATTTGATGCTGTAGGAAACAGCTCGATGAAAGTAAATGCATCGGGCGCTGCTTACGGACCTAAGTACGAAAGTGGTTTAACCAACAGAGCAGTGAATCGTGCAGAGTTAATGCCAAGTGGTAAAGCAGAGTTGGCATGGGATAATCTTGATGCAGCATCGGGCGCAATAGGTACATGGGTACGTTATACAAAAGTGGGTGATATTGTTGATTCGGTATTTGTACCACTTACACAGGCATTAACCTCACTGGATAATTTTAAACCCGGTACATCTGTAAGGTTACGTACTCAATATTTACCAAAGCCGGAGTGTATCGATACATTCAGCAGTGCTTCGCAAACAGTGGGAGTAATGTACGATGTTACTGCACAGTATATTTTAAATGCAGGTATCAACTTTGCTAACTCCGATGGAGGAACAGGCAGATGGCAAACACCTGCACAATGGATAACGACAGCTGATGTACGGAATGGTGGTGGTGATGTTGGTGGTTTGGATAATGGAGGATGGTTGCCATCGAAAGCACTTTCAATTGAAGCATGGTGGGGAATGCCTGAAATTCCGAATGGTAAAATATATCAAACCTTTACATTGCCCGCAGGTAAATATACCTTGGTGATGGCAGCAGGCGATTGTTCGGATGGAGGTACAAAATATATTACTGTTGCTGCCGGTAGTTCTTTGCCCGATATTGGAAATGTACAAACCAATTCCATTGTGTTTAAAAACATAACCAAGTGGGCAGATAATAAACTCAACTTCACACTGGCAACAGCAACACAGGTTTCGTTAGGTATACAGGCAGGTATGAAGGCCGAAGGAAACTTTATGAAAGTATTTAAAGTGCGTTTATACCTTACGCCATAAATGATTGAAGCAGATGTTAAATGTTGTTCATCTGTATCAGCAACATGCATCGCAACAACAAAATTTTGTTTAGGGGCATTTAGCACATCGGCTCCTTGTATCCACAAGGAGCTTTCCTTTTTTATCCATTCAACCAGGCAGATGAGAATGAATCCTGCTTCAGGAATCTCACGCTGCTTTTTTATCAATCAGAAAACAGTTCCAATCGATGCGTTTGAAAACAGTGCTGTACAAAAGTGTAACATTTGTTACAACGTTAACGGCAGTTGTAACAGTTATTGCACAGCAGAAACCCATTCTGAACGATGCCCTTCCTTTTAATCCTGTCATTCGTAATAAGTTTACAGCCGATCCGGCTGCATTGGTTTATAACGATACGGTGTATTTGTACACCGGGCACGATGAAGCGCCGAAAGGCGAAGCCCGTTACGTAATGCATGAATGGCTTTGTTATTCATCAACCGATATGATGAACTGGAAAGAGCATCCTTCGCCGTTAAATGTAAAAGCATTCAGTTGGGCAAAAGGCGATGCATGGGCATCGCAGGTTATTCAGCGCAATGGGAAATTTTATTGGTATGCTGCTGTTGAACATAAATCAATTGGCGGCAAGGCCATTGGTATTGCTGTATCGGATAAACCAACCGGACCATTTACAGATGTGTTGGGTAAAGCACTTATAACAAACGATATGACGAAGGCCACCGGTATATCTTGGGATGATATTGATCCTTCGGTGATTATTGATGATGATGGACAAGCGTATTTGTTTTGGGGCAACACCAAATGTTATTATGCCAAGCTAAAAGAAAATATGCTGGAGCTGGATGGCCCCATACAGGTACTGGAAGGGTTGCCGCATTTTACAGAAGCGCCGTGGATACACAAACGAAAAGGTTGGTATTATCTTTCGTATGCGTACCAGTTTCCGGAGAAGATTGCATACGCCATGAGTAAAAATATTAACGGTCCCTGGCAATACAAAGGCATTTTAAACGAAGTGGCGGGCAACAGCAATACCAATCACCAGGCCATTATAGAATTTAAAGGCAACTGGTATTTTATTTATCACAATGGGGTGCTGGCCGATCAGGGTGGTTTTCATCGTTCCGTTTGTATCGATCGGTTATATTACAACAAAGACGGAACCATGAAGCGGATTATAATGACCAGTGAAGGATTGTTGAAAAGGTAAAAAGATCAATCGTTATATCGTGAACATACATGCGCTTTCTGTAAATTATTGAATGAAAAAGATTGTTCTGTAGTTTGAAGACTCATTTTATTTTCTGTTGTTGCTTTCTGCTTTGTTCTTTGTTTGTAAAAGGGCAAACCCTGACGTTTACCATTGATCTGAAACGCAAAGCACAAACCATTGAAAATATTGGTGCATCAGGAGCGTGGTATACCGAAGGCATCGGTAAGTATTGGCCTTTAGAAAAAAAAGAACGATTGGCCGAGCTGTTGTTCAGTAAATCATTTGATACATCGGGTAATCCATTAGGCATTGGTCTTTCTGCATGGCGCTTTAACATCGGCGGTGGTACATTTGAACAAGGCGACAGCAGTGGCATCCGTAATCCGTTTCGCAGAGTCGAAAGTTTTCTTTCGCCTGACGGTACATACGATTGGACGAAGCAGGAAGGCTATCGATGGTTCACTAAAAAAGCAGTTGCGTATGGCGTAAAAGATTTGATTGCTTTTTCAAATACGCCACCTGTACAGTTTACAAAAAACGGATTTGGTTTTAAAACCGAAAAAGATTTTATCACGAATTTAAGAGATGATCAGTATAGTGCGTACGCCGGTTTCCTTGCAACTGTTCTTAAACATTTTGATGCGGAAGGAATTCACTTCAACTATATCAGCCCGGTAAATGAACCGCAGTGGGATTGGTCGGCAAAGTTTGGCAACATGAACCAGGAAGGTTCGCCTTGGCATAATAAAGATATTTATAAGATTGCTGTAAAACTCGACAGTGCTTTAACCGCACAACAACTCAGTACTAAAATTCTTGTTACAGAAGCTGGTGATCTTACTTATCTGTACAGTAGAAACAATCATGCTGCAAAGCAACTGCAGGAGTTTTATGCTACGGATAGCAAATTGTATTTGGGTAACCTGCAGCATTTGCATAAAGTAATTGAAGGGCATAGTTACTTTACCGATCATGGCGATGAAAACATCATCAACGTACGGAAGAAGCTTAACGATACTGCAATAAAATACAAGGTACCCTTCTGGCAATCGGAGTACAGTATGCTGGGCGATGGATATAAAGAAGGAACAAGCGAACGACGCTCAGCCATGGATTGTGCATTGTTTCTTGCAAAAATGATTCATCACGATTTTACTGTAGCGAATGCAACAGCCTGGCATTTCTGGAATGCATGGGAGCCCGGCCGTGCAGATGCAGAAACACGATACAATTTAATTGCGTTGAAAAATATTGCAGATGCTGCGAAAGCCGATTATACGGTTACAAAAAATCTGTGGGCATTGGGGCATTACAGCAGGTTTGTACAACCGGGTATGCAACGCATCATTACAGAGCGAAGCGATAAGCTTAGTATTTTACAACAGGCACAGGATATAATGCTGAGTGCTTTTGCCAATGAAAACACAGTCACCATCGTTGTTATCAACTATACATCTTCCGCTAAAATCATTGATTTGAAAATACCCGGTAGTAAAAAACTAAAACAGATCAAAGGCTATTGCACAACCGCTGCAACAAATGCAGATATGCAGGCTGTTGCTATTGAATCGTTATCGGCAGTTGCATTGCAGCCCCGTTCTATTTATACATTTGTAATAATTTTTTGATTGTTGTTGCAGCAAATGGTGCTGTATAACTCAGTTGATTTTTCTTCCCTGTACACCTTTGTTGGTAATTACCACCGGTTTAATAAAACCATTTTTATCAAATGATAAATACTCGATACAGGTTTCTCTCGAGTTGCCATCTTTCTCCGTTAGTGGTCGGCGGTGATAAACAATATACCATTCATCTGTGCCGGGTATATTGATGACTGAATGATGCCCTGCACCGGTTGCAATCTTCGGATCCTGTTGCAAAATTTTTCCAACACGTTTAAACGGACCAAAAGGAGAATCACCAAAAGCATAAGCTACGCTGTAGTTCGGACCTGTCCATCCACCTTCCGACCACATGAAATAATATTTTCCTTTTCGGATAAACATAAACGGTCCTTCCACATAGCCTTCAGGTGTAATTTCTTTAAACGTAGTTGTATCGTTGAAAGGAATAAATCCGGTGAAATCATTTTTCATGCGTGCAATATTGCAATGGCGCCATCCGCCATAAATAAGATAGTACTTCCCGTCTTTATCGTGAAACACAAACTGATCGATGGGTTGTGCACCATTGTAAAATCGATCAATCAACGGTTTGCCCAAATAATCTTTGTAAGGCCCTTGCGGTTTATCGGCAACTGCCACACCAATGCCACCGTATTCATTGTTATTCTGAATATCGTTTGCACCAAAGAATAAGAAGTATTGGTTTTTCTTTTGAATAATGGCAGGCGCCCACACTGCACGCTTCGCCCATTTAATGGCAGCCGTATCTAAAATGCGTTCATGCTTTGTCCATGTAATTAAATCGTTCGATGAGAATGCATCAAAGAACACCTGCTTGTTGTACGGCGCAGAATAAGTAGGGAAGATCCAGTACTGCTTGTTGAAGATGGCAGCTTCAGGATCGGCATACCAACCTTTAAACAACGGGTTGCCCGACCAGGTGGTATCTTTTTTTGTTGGCTGAGCCGCAGCTGCACTTAATGTAACGGTTAACAGGAAGGGCAGTAGCCATTGTAAGAAGCAATTGGTGATTCGAAATCTGCGGTTCATCATTGTATAACAGTTCTGTGAATGTTTGTGTAAGATAATGAATGCCTGTTTGGGTTGTTAAAAATAACGGAATGTGTTCAGGCTTTCATTGGCGAAATAATCAAAGCATAAAATAAGCCGTTCTGCTGCTTTATTTTTACAAAGCCTGTAACTTACATGCAGTAGCTATTGTTACAGTTACAAACCCTTCTATCTATAACAACGCATATGAAACAATTGCTTGCAGTATTTCTGCTTTTAGTCAGTCATCAGTTACATGCCCAGCAAACATGGAGCATAGTGCCCGGAAAAATTACAACACCCTGGGCAGAGAAAGTAAACCCTGCCAATCCATTGCCGGAATATCCCCGGCCGCAGTTTGTACGAAGTAACAACTGGGTTAACCTGAATGGTAGCTGGGAATATGCTATTCTCCCAAAGAGCGAACAAAGTATTCCTGCGGTTACACAAGGAAAAATTCTTGTGCCGTTTGCAGTGGAATCTGCTTTATCCGGTGTGGGTAAAACAGTGGGTAAGGATAGTGTGTTGTGGTATAAGCGAACTGTTTCCATTGCATCAGCAAACAATAAAAACATACTGCTGCATTTTGGTGCGGTTGATTGGGAGTGTACTGTTTTTGTTAACGGGAAAGAAGTAGGTACTCATAAAGGCGGTTACGATCCGTTTTCGTTTGATATTACTGCTGCATTAAAGAAAGGAAGCAAACAGGATATTGCTGTGCGTGTGTGGGATCCTAGTGATGATGGTCCGCAGCCAAGAGGAAAGCAGGTAAAAAATCCGCATGGCATCTGGTATACACCGGTTACCGGCATCTGGCAAACCGTATGGGCCGAGTATGTGTCGCCCACATACATCCGATCAACCAAACAAACACCCGATGTAGATGCGAAGTTGCTGCGTGTAAGTGCAATGCTTGAAAACATACAGGCAGGCGATTTACTTGTGGTGCGTGCATTTGACGGTGCAACAAAAGTGGCGGAACAAACTGTTGCCTCCGGTACTGATGCAGTATTAGCGATTGCAGAACCAAAATTATGGTCAACCATCCATCCTTTTTTATACGACTTAACGTTTACGGTTACACGTAAAGGCAAAGTTATTGATGAAGCGAAGAGTTATTTTGCCATGCGTAAAATTTCGATGCAGTCCGATGCAAACGGTATTCAACGCATGCTGTTGAATAACGCATTTGTATTTCAATACGGTCCGCTCGACCAGGGATGGTGGCCCGATGGATTGTACACTGCCCCAACTGATGAAGCCTTGAAGTTTGATATTGAGCAAACAAAAGCAATGGGCTTTAACATGATACGCAAACACGTAAAAGTAGAGCCAGCCCGTTGGTATTACTATTGCGATGTTATGGGTATGTTGGTGTGGCAGGATATGCCAAGTGGCGACTTAGGCAATAACTGGGAAAGCCGCCCTGGTATTTATGGCCGTGCTACTGATCAGCAACGTACTGCAGCATCCGAGTCAATCTTCCGTACAGAGTGGAATGAAATCATGGAGGATCTGCACAACTTCCAAAGCATCGTTGTGTGGGTGCCGTTTAATGAAGCATGGGGGCAGTTCAAAACAAAAGAAATTGTAGAGTGGACGATGCAAAAAGATCATTCCCGTTTAGTAAACACCGCCAGCGGCGGCAACTTTGAAGATGTGGGACATATTACCGATCTGCATAATTATCCCGAGCCGTTAATGCCGCATCCCGATTTGTTTGGAAAGAAAACCGTGCTGGTGCTGGGGGAGTTTGGTGGTTTGGGGTTGCCGGTCGAAAATCATACATGGCAAAACAAAAACAACTGGGGCTACCAGAGTTTTAAAAACAATACCGAGTTATGGAACAGGTATTCTGAATTTGTAAACCGCATACCGGCGCTTATTACAAAAGGATTATCGGCAGCTGTATACACACAAACAACCGATGTGGAAGTGGAAACAAACGGACTGATTACCTACGACCGGAAGCTGATAAAGATGCCTGTTGAAAAATTAAAGGCATTGCACCAGCAACTGTATACAGTTAAGCTGAAATAACCGGTACCTTCTGCAGCATGTTCTTTCAGGCCGGCACTTGCCGGCCTGCATATTATACGTTATATTTAAATCCCAACTCCACAACAGATGAACGCATTGAAGGCGACTGATCTTTTACCAATGATGGAAACATTACAATCGCTGCATCCGCAAACCGATGCAGTGGTTACATACTTTGCAGAACATCTGCAACAAATAAACGTACCGAAAGGAAAGTTGCTGTTAACGGCAGGAGAGCAGAATGAATACATTTATTTTATCAGGCATGGACTTGTACGTGGATATATAGATGATTCAGGAAAAGATATTACCACCTGGATTTCCTGCGAAAACGAGTTTGTTACATCTATCTCCGGCTTGGTTGAACAAAGTGCTGCGCTTGAAAATATTGAAACAGTAGAAGATTGTTTTTTATACCGGCTTACGGTTGCTGCATTGGAACAACTGTATATTGTATGCCCTGAGTTTAATATTACAAGCCGTATTCTTTTTCAACGGTATTACGGCGATGCAGAGCGAAGAGCATTCATAGCAAGACTTTCGTCTGCGGAAGACCGTTATCGTTTCTTTTTAAATTATTATGCCCACCTGGCTAACCGTGTTCCTTTAAAATTCATTGCATCTTTCCTTGGAATAACTGTTGAAACACTCAGCAGAGTGCGTAAAAAACTCTCCATACATTATTAAAAGTCGTTTTATATACAGTGCTGTATAGAACTTGCTAAGTGCTTACATGGATAGGCTTGACGAATGTCAAAAAAACACTTGCTAAGTGTTTGCTATTAGTGTAATATCGGATGAAGCATGGTAGTTTTACACCGTAAAATCATCCACATTACCCGATAAAATCCATTACCATGCAAAGTTCCATTTCCCCTCCTTCGTGTTTTAAAATTTCGTTTATCCATCCCCGTTGGATAAACCGGTTACCGCAGCATTTAATCCACTGCAATACGTTGCAGCACATTCTTCTCCCTTAACACTTACAAGGTATGAACATCCAGTACCCGGCAGTACTGCAGCAGATATGCTGCGGACTGTATGTGCGCACGGAGCAAAACTGTGCTGCACAACAACAAGCAAACAATATCCTTCAAAAAACAAAACTACACGCAATGAGAACAACCCTGAGGCGAACGCTCTTCTTCCTTTTCCTTTCTGTGATGAGCCAGATTGCTACCGCACAGTTAACAAAAATCTATTACATCAACAACCCGGTGCAGCTCACAAAATCAAATAATGTCAATTGTGGCGGACATTACAGCGACTGGGATAACCCCTATTTTGGTTTCAATTGGACAGATAATTTACCTGTTGGTGTAACAATCAACAACGTACAGGTAGAGCTGAACATGGGTATGAATTGGGGTTATGCAACCACTGTATCATTCCTAAATGGAAGCCAACAGGGAGATATGATGGGTATGACTCCTTATAGTGATTGTATGGATCGAACAGAGATCATCAGTCCAGATGTTAATGCGGGAGACTATATAAGGGGTGGTTTAAATACCTTTACGTATAACGCAGAATGGGCAAGTATCTATCTCTGCAAAACCCCATCCCTCAACAACAGTTTTGCAAAAATAACGGTATCGTATACTCCTGATTTTCCGGGTGGTGCAGCACCAACAATCAGTTCTATCAGTACAAGCAATGGTTTGCCTTGCAGCCAGGTAACAGTATACGGTACAAACTTTAATAACAGTGTAAACTATGTAGTGTTTAACGATGCATTGGCAACGGACTTTACCGTTATCAGTGCAACCGAATTAGTTGCAACAGTACCTGCCGATGCAACCGATGGTCCCATTAAAGTATTGAACAATGGTGGTATGGCAACTTCAACAGATTTATTTACAGTAACCACGCCACCTGCACCAGTAATTACAGGCATTAGTGCCACCAGCGGTACGGTAAACAATTCATTGGTGATTACCGGTACCGATTTTTCGTGTGTAACAGCTGTAACCATTGGCGGTACAGCAGTAAAATCATTTACACTTAACAGTACAACACAAATAACTGCAATTGTAGGTTATGGTTCAACCGGTGCAGTAGAAGTAACTACACCCGGCGGTACTGCCGACTATGGAACTTATACCTATACAAGTCCTGCAACTGCAGGCCAAATGAATATTACCGGAAGCAGCAGTTTAAACAATACAACTGCAAATACAGCTACCGTTGTATCGCCCGAACTAACGGTAACGTCTAACGGCGTTATTGATGGGTTTACCGTTTCCATTTCAGATGGCTATACATCCGGCGATGTATTGGCCTACAACGGTTCGCTTCCATCGGGCATTACCACTACAGGCTTTAACAGTACAACCGGTTTAATTGTATTTACCGGTTCAATGCTGGCAGCCGATTGGCAGGAGTTTTTACGCCGGGTAACATTCCAGTCAACCTCCAGTGTTTGTTTTCCTGAGCGCAGAAAAGTAAGCTTTACTGCAGGTAACAGATTTTATAATCCACTTACCGGACATTTTTATGAATATGTAAATGCAAGTATTGATTGGCCTGATGCAAAAGCTGCAGCAGCCAGCCGTTCGTTCTTCGGACGCCAGGGATATTTAGCCACTATTACATCGCAGGCTGAAAATAATTTCATCTGGAAGATTATGAATTCAGATGCATGGTTTGGTGCTTCAGACGAGTTTAACCAGATTAATGAGGCGGTAGGATCTGTTCTTTATGCAGATCAGTCAGAAGCAGAAAGTAAGTATTACTGGATTACCGGACCGGAAAAAGGTCAACAGTTTTCTGTTAACAACACACCGAATGTAGCTTCTTTTAATGGCCGTTACCAGAACTGGGCATCGGGAGAACCGAATAACTGTTGCGGTGGCGAGCATTATGCACAAATCTATTCTTCAGGCTCGGGCCAGTGGAACGATCTTTTTCCTTCTAATCTTTCTTACATTGTTGAGTATGGCGATATGCCCGGCGATAACACCAGTAACAATGTAGTGTTTACAAAAGAACTTGCTGTTGCAGGTGCATCCAGCGGCAGCATCAGCGGTGGTAATGTAAGTGTATGCGAAGGTGTTAACAGTACCACACTTACACTCAATAATCTGAATGGTTCGGTAGAACAGTGGGAGTGGAGTTTCGATAACTTCCTTACCGATGGTAATGTCATCAGCAACAACACAACATCATTGGTTGTAGAAAACATCAGCCAAACTACTTATTACAGAGCAGTGGTTAACTCAACCAGTCCTGCTGCCTGTAACAGTCTGGCAACTTCAGCAGTTCCTGTAATTGTTGCAGTAACAGAACCCGGTACAGTAGATGCTGTAAACAATACGATTTGTGAAGGCACACAAGCCGAGCTTACCTTGTTTGGTAACAGTGGCAGTGTATTGCAGTGGCAAGTATCTGCCGATGCAGGTTTTACAAGTGCAACAACCATCAACAATACTACAACTACGCTTAACCATACACTCAGTACAGCGGGTACGTATTACTTCCGTGCACAGGTACAAAACAATGGTTGCGGTGCAGCCGAGTGGAGTACAGCAAAAGAAATTACTGTAAACGTAGGTACTGCACCGGTAGGTGGTTCGGTTAGCAGTGCAGAACACCTGGCCGGTACGCCAAGCGGTACGCTTACTCTCAGCGGTACAACCGGTACAGTGAGTAAATGGCAATCGTCTACAGATAATGGTTTAATCTGGACAGACATCAGCAATACAGATAATACGTATAACTATAGTGTAAACAGCAGTACGCAGTTCCGTGCAGTGGTAACCAATGCCGGTTGCGGAAGTGCTTACAGCGATGCAGGTACAGTACGTGTATATGCCAATAACCAGTATGTGTGGAAGGGAACAAATAATGCAGACTGGAACACCGCCGGTAACTGGCTTGAAAATACAAAGCCTGTAACTGGTGCCGACGTAATCATCAGTAATACTGCCGCCAATCACCTGGTAATTGATCAGGAGTATACATTAAATGAACTTGATTTTAACGGATCGAACCGTAAAGTACAACTGGGCAATTATAATCTTATACTCAACAGTGTTGCAGGTGCTGATGCCAATAACTATTTCCAGACAAACGGAACCGGACAGTTACGCACCAGTATTGCAAACGGAAGCAGCTTTGTGTTCCCGGTTGGTAACAGTGCATACAATCCTGTAACCATTACCAACAACAGTGGAGCAACAGACAATTTCAATGTACGGGTATTAGACGAAGTATATGCCAACGGCAGCAACGGTTCGCCAGTTACATTAAGCCGTGTACAACGCACCTGGGATATTGGTAAAACAAACCCCAACGGCGGCAGCGGTATCAACTTTGTATTTAACTGGAGTGCAGGCGATGTGCCACAACCATTGGCAACAGCAGCACTGTATCATTATGGTACAAGCTGGGATAAACAAACCGGTACAACAAACAGTACATCCACAAGTCTTACTTATACCGGATACAGCGGAACATTTTCTCCGTTTGCTGTAATGGAAGCAACCTCAACCTTACCGGTAAGCTGGCTCAGTTTTACAGCAGCACGTAAAGATCAAACCGTACAGTTGCAATGGCAAACAGCTACAGAGCAAAACACTAAAGATTTTGTGGTGCAGCACAGCACAGGCAACAGCAGCTGGAGTAATATTGGAACTGTAATGGCAGCTGGCAACAGTCAGTCAATAAGCAATTATGGATTTACGCATCTGCAACCGGCAGAAGGCAGTAATTACTACCGTTTAATTCAGCGTGATGCAGATGGTAAACAAAACATCAGCAAAACAGTACAGGTACAGTTTACAACAACAGCCCGTATGCAGGTATATCCAACACCGGTAACAAACGGCGTATTGTATGTAAAACTTCCGGCCGATGCGGTGATTCGTTTGTACAACAGTAACGGTAGCCTTGTACTGGAACAAAAAGGCAAGGCCGGTTTGCAGCAACTGCAACTGAGCCTGCTGGGCAAAGGCAGTTACTACCTGCGTGCAGGTACAGAAACAGCCACCATTTTAGTGCAGTAGTTTTAAGGTTTCATAGAAAGTAAAAGCCGGAGCAGCAATGCTTCGGCTTTTTTGTTGCCGGCTTCTGATGCAGTATACAATGCATCACTTTTCTTTCTTCAACTTGATCGTCTGTTCTGTCTTGTACGTGGGGGCAGCTACGCATTTTCCTGAACAAGTTGTGTGTTGTATATTTAATTGTTAGTTGCAGTTACAAACAACCTACTACAACAACGCATCATTCTTTTTTGCAAACCAGTAAACAGATGATTAAGAAACATTTGGTTTTGATATGCCTTGCTGCCTCCATGCTGTTGATTGTAATAGCCACGTTGAACTATCCGGGAGGTTCCTTGCCAGACAAAAATTCGATCGGGTTTCAATGGTCGAAAAATTTCCTGAGTAATTTGTTCACTGCAGCAGCAATCAATGGTTCAGCTAATCCCGGATGGATTTGGGCGCTAATAGGCATGGCCTTTCACTCCATAGGCTATGGTGTTTTTTTTATCAATATGTCGAAAAAGATTGCTGTAAAACAATGGGCCAAAGTTTTAAAAATAATCGGGGCCGCCAACCTGCTGTTTATTTTTTTAATAGCAACACCTTTGCACGATCTGGGAACAATATCAATTGTTTTAACACTGTTGGGTTTATTTGTAATTACTGTATTTGTTCTGAAGTCAAAACTGCATTTATTAAAGTTCGGCTGTATTATTTGCCTGCTCACTTATTATATATTCTTTTCCTTCTTTGGGCTGGGCTATATGGATCTGTCTGTTATTATGCAGAAAGTTTACATTGTCAGTTCGATGCTGTTAGTTGTAGCACTTGAGTATTTTACCAGCTATGAAGATTTTGTAAAAAAAACGGAATTGCAGAATGTGCAGGCTAAAACCGTTAAATAAAAGCTTACCTAAAGTAACCGCCAAGCCTGTAAGTTTTTTTGTTGGCTGGGGGCGTTGCCTGAAGACCCGGATGTGCAACGTTTTCAAAAATAGATGGATATTGTGTTATTTGTTTTCACCAAACATTAAAAACGTAACGATCATGTATAAACGGCTTTTATTTTTTGCTGTTGCTGTTTTATTTTTTTCATCCTGTGCACCTGAAAAAATAAAGGAAGGAGAAGGATATGTAAAAGTTGAAGGAGGAAAAATCTGGTACAGGGTTATTGGCAGTGGAAACAAAACGCCGATCGTAATGCTGCATGGTGGGCCCGGATTTCCAAGTTACTCGTTAACGCCTTTGTTTGCCCTGGCAACAGACAGGCAGGTGATTGTATATGATCAACTAGGTTGTGGCCGATCGGACAATCTTACCGATACTGTATACATGAATATTGAAGCGCAGTTGAAAGATTTAAAAGCGCTGTTGCAAAAACTGCAGGTAACCGATTTTTATTTGTATGCCCATTCGTACGGTACCATACTGGCAGCTGAGTACTATTTTAAAAACGAACATTTGCCTAAGGCAATGATTCTCGCCAGTCCCTGTATGAGTACAAAAAGATGGGAGCTTGATGCAGATACGTTGATAAATTCGATGGAGGCTGTTTACCGCAGGCCTTTGCAAAATTTTAAAGCAGGTAACGATAAGGATACGGCGCTTTATTCGGAAGCAATCAACCACTACTACAGCAGTTTTTATAACAGAAAGATGAATAGCTACATTGATTCGTCTATTGCTCGAAGTGGTAAAGCCTTGTATTTACACATGTGGGGCAAAGAAGAGTTTACGGTTACCGGTAATCTCAAAAATTTTAACCGGATCAATGATCTGCAAAAAATAAACATTCCAACCCTGTTTACTGCAGGTGAGTTTGATGCTGCAAGACCGGCAACGGTAAAATATTATCAAAGCCTTACACCTAATTCGAGGTTTGTATTGATTAAAGATGCAGCACATTCAACTATGAACGACAATACAACAGCCGACCTCAACGCTATCCGTTCGTTTATAAAGTCAATTGAAGAATAAACGATTGAAGCCATTTCTTCTGCCTGTAATCTGGCACAACGCACCTCGGGATTTAAACCTGTACATTTAATAATTCAATTACCGGGGTCCACTGCGTAAGACCCCGGGCAAACAAAAAGTTTATAAAGATGCCTGTTAAAAAATTAAAGCCCTTGCATTTGCAACTTTATCAGCAGTAAATGGTTATTGGTATCTGCGGGCAATGGAGATGTTTTGTTGTGTTGGCACAACACAGATCATATCAATACTGATCATACTCCGGCAACAGCCTGCAAGTACAACATGCAGAACATTATTTTAGTAGCGGGAGCAACCGGTAATTTAGGAGCACGCATTGTAAAAGCTTTACAGCAACAACAGGCAACAGTGCGTGTGGTAGTGCGTGCAAACAGTCATCCCGAAAAAGTAAAAGCACTCGAAACAACCGGTGCGCAGGTGGTTACCGTAGATACATGGAACAAAGAAGAATTAACAGCTGCCTGTGCAGGTGTTTCCTGTGTAGTATCGGCATTGGCCGGTTTACAGGATGTGGTACTCGATGCGCAGCAAGCGTTGTTAGATGCTGCAGTTGCTGCAGGAGTACCCCGTTTTATTCCATCTGATTATTCGCTGGATTTTACTCCTTTTTCGCCGGGCGAAAACAGAAACCTCGATTGGCGTCGTACGTTTCACAGCTATCTCAACAGGCAGCCCATTGCAGCCACTTCTATCTTTAATGGTGCTTTTACCGAATTGCTTACCAACGAAATGCCCATGATCTTCCATAAACAGAAACTGGTTTTGTACTGGGGCAAGGCCAATCATCCATGGGGTTTTACCACAATGGATGATACTGCAGCCTACACGGCAAAAGCAGCACTCGATCCAACAACACCCCGCTATTTGCGTATTGCAGGCGATCTTATTACTCCCCTTCAGGTAAGGGATGCAGTAACGGCAGTTACCGGCCGGCGTTATCGTTTATTCAACCCCGGCGGACAAAAACTGCTCGGCCTCTTTATTCGTCTTGCACGCATGTTTGCCCACGCAGAAAATGAGTTGTACCCGGCCTGGCAAGGCATGCAGTATATGCACAATATGATTGATGAACGTTCTGTTTGGCCACAAACCGATAATAACCGTTATCCCGATCTGCAGTGGACAAGTGTGCAGGATGTATTGGCTGCTCATCAACAGGTTCAGTTGGCTGCTTTGTGATGAGTTGATTTGACAGGTTTATTCCATATGCACCCTTCATATTTGTTGTTAACTGCAACCCGCAGCCATAAACCCAAACCATTAACAAAGAAGCCGCCCAAAAGGGCAGCTTCGGCAATTTTTATGAAAAGAGCGAACCAGCTTAAATTACCATACGGCTTACAGGGTCGCTGTACAGCAGCTGGTTGTTGGTACCCATTGCACCCACACGGCAATAGTACACCGTACCCGGCTGTAAGTTGGCAAACTGCATGCGGCTGGTAGTGCCCGAAGTACTTACCCAGCTGTTAGGTGCCATGGTAGCGTCGGTGGTATACTCATGAAAGTAGGCATGCGCACCTTTTACTGCTTTAACACTTACCAGCAATGTGCCGCTGGCAACACCGTTTTCAACCCGCAGGTTTTCGGGGCGGGTAAGCACCACCGGTTGCGGATCTTTACTTACATCAAAGCCCGAACTCAGGAGTTTGGTTACATCGCCATTGGCCGTAAGGTTTACATACGTACACAGGCTGCGCAGCAGGTTTTCCAGTTCGGCCCGCTTGGCATTTTTATCGGCCACATCGGTACGGTTACCCGTAAGGGCTTTTACCAGTGCAGAGCTGTAATTGTCTGCCGCTGTTTCTAACGCAGCTAAGCTGGGCGTTGGGGTGGGGAAGTTGGCATTACCCGTCATGTTGCTGATAATGCTGTGTGTTTTGCTTTCCAGGTTACCGTCGGAAAGATAGATGAAACTGTTTGTTGTGCGTTTCATGGATTTTAGATTTAAACAGGATGAAAATTGTCCGTGAACAGACAGCGGATGTGTTATCCACGGGTTAACAGCACAAACCACGAAAAAACTTTGCGCTTGTGCAAGTACCCGAAAAGTGGTAGTGCCAAACCCTTGCACAATTGCCAAAAAAGTTTATTTTAAAATAGGAAATAATAGCAGCAAATAGCCCCGGAACCCTTTGCTGTACAGCGTTTCAGCATGTGGAATTTCCGCAACAAAGGGCAAAACTGCGTAAATATTTTTGGGCAACAGCAAGCAAAACGGCCCCGTTTACAACCAGGAACTGCACAACAACCGGCGGTTTTTGTTGAAAACAGTGTCAGGCAAAGGCCTTCCTTTGGTTGTTTTTTGTAGAAACAGTATTGTGTGATGGCCTTCCCTTGGTTGTTTTTTGTGAAAACAGTATTATGTCATGGCCTTCCCTTGATTGTTTTTTGTGGAAACAGTATTGTGTTACGGTCTTCCTTTGGTTGTTTTTTGTGGAAACAGTATTGTATGATGGCCTTCCCTTGGTTGTTTTTTGTGAGAACAGTATTGTGTGATGCTCTTCCTTTGGTTGTTTTTTGTGAAAACAGTATTGTGTGATGGCCTTCCTTTGGTTGTTTTTTGCCAAAAAAGTATACAGGAAAGCCTTTTTTCATTACATAGAAAGCAACCCTTCCACCTGTGCCCGTATATCCATCAAAAACCGTGGACTGCCTTAGCAACAAACTGCTTTCCCATCCACCATGAACGATCAACAATCAACCATACAGCATCCTCATCCAATAAAACCCTTCTACATTGCAACATTGTAAATTATAATCATAAATTAGCGAACACACTTATACCAAAAATGACACTTAGCTGGAACGAAATCAAAGACAGGGCTTTAAAGTTTTCGAAAGAATGGGCTAACACCACCAATGAAGAAGCAGATGCCAAACCTTTTTTAGTAGAGTTTTTTAATGTGTTTGGCATTACCAGCAAACGGGTTTCAACCTTTGAGCACCGGGTAAAAAAGTTAGATGCCAGCGATGGCTATATTGATCTGCTGTGGAAAGGCACCATCTTAATTGAAATGAAAAGCCGGGGTAAAAACCTCGATAAAGCATTTACCCAAGCCAAAGATTATTTGCATGGCCTGAAGGAACACGAGTTACCCAAATACATTCTTCTTTCCGATTTTGAACATTTTCGCCTCTACGATCTGGAAGAAGAAAAAACCATTGCCTTTACACTCAACGATTTTGTAAACAATGTGCAGCATTTTGGTTACCTGTTAGGTTACCAAAAGAAAGTGTACAAAGAGCAAGATCCTGCCAACATAAAAGCAGCCGAGTTAATGGGCAGGCTGCACGACAGGCTGGAAGAAATTGGCTACAGCGGCCACCCCTTAGAAGTGTACCTGGTGCGTTTGTTGTTTTGTTTGTTTGCAGAAGATACCACCATTTTTGAAAAGCAACAGTTTCAGGAATACATTGAGCAACGCACCAGTGTTGATGGCAGCGACCTTGCTGCTAAACTGCAGGAGCTGTTTCAGGTGCTCAACACCGCACCGGATAAACGCTTTAAAAATCTTGATGAGCAGCTGGCTGCGTTCCCCTACGTTAACGGTAAACTGTTTGAAGAAAACCTGCCCACTGCCAGCTTCGATAGTAAAATGCGGCAGGCCCTGTTAGATTGTACGTATATCGACTGGAGTAAAATTTCGCCCGCCATTTTCGGTTCCATGTTTCAAAGCGTAATGAACCCCAAAGAACGCCGCAACCTTGGCGCCCATTACACCAGCGAAACCAATATTTTAAAACTCATTAAACCGCTTTTTTTAGATGAACTGTGGAAGGAGTTTGAAACCGTTAAAGACAATAAAAACAAATTAACCGATTTTCATAAACGGTTAAGCACGCTTAAGTTTCTCGACCCCGCTTGCGGTTGCGGCAACTTCTTAATTATTACGTACAGAGAACTACGTTTGCTGGAACTGGAAGTGTTAAGAACCTTAAACAAAAGCGGCCAGCGTTTTATTGATGTAAGCAGTATTACACTCATTGATGTAGACCAGTTTAGCGGTATTGAGTACGAAGAATTTCCGGCCCGTATTGCAGAAGTTGCCATGTGGCTCATAGACCACCAGATGAATATGCAGGTGAGCAATGAGTTTGGGCAATACTTTATTCGTTTGCCTTTAAAAAAATCGGCAAACATTGTGCATGCCGATGCGTTGGAAGCCGATTGGGAACAGGTAGTACCTAAACAGGAGCTTTCGTTTATTATTGGTAACCCGCCGTTTATTGGGTCTAAAATAATGAAGCAAAGCCAGCGAGATCAGATTGTAAAAGAATTTGACAATGCAGATGGCAGCGGTGTTTTAGATTATGTTACCGGCTGGTATATAAAAGCAGCTAAATACATACAGAAAACAAAAATTAAAGTGGCGTTTGTATCAACAAACTCTATTGTACAGGGCGAGCAAACAAGTATACTGTGGGGGCAGATGCTTAACAGGTACAACATTAAAATACATTTTGCACACCGCACTTTTAAGTGGAGTAATGAGGCGAAAGGAAATGCCGCTGTTTACTGTGTAATTGTAGGTTTTGCTAATTACGATACAACAAACAAAAGCATTTTTGAGTATGAAGATATTAAAGGCGAGGCACACGAAATAAAAGCAAAAAACATTAATCCTTATTTGGTTGATGCAAAAGATTTATTGATTAATAAAAGTTCCAATCCTATATGTAATGTGCCGAAAATGAGTTTTGGTAATATGCCTTTAGATGGAGGATATTTATTATTATCAAACGAAGAGAGAAACGGATTTCTTTTAAAAGAACCCAAAGCAGAAAAATTTATTAAACCATTAATTTCAGCTTATGAATTTCTAAATGGTGAAAAACGCTGGTGTATTTGGCTTGTTGGTGCAGAGCCAAGCGAATTAAAACAATTGCCAGAGATTTTAAAACGTGTTGATTCAGTTAAAAAGTTTCGACTTGAAAGTGTTGCTCCTTCAACACAAAAATTTGCATCTACACCTACTTTATTTAGAGACAGAAATCAACCCGAAACATATATTTTAATTCCGAGCACTACTTCTGAAAATCGGAAATATATTCCTTTAGGTTTTTTCGGCAAAGACGATATAGCAAATAATAGCTGCCATACTGTTCCAAACGGTAATTTATACCATTTCGGAATTTTAATGTCTGCAATGCATATGGCTTGGGTTAAATCTGTTTGCGGACGTTTGGAAAGTAGATATCGATATTCTAAAGATATTGTTTATAACAACTACCCTTGGCCAGAAAATCCAAACAATAAACAAATTGCTGCCATTGAAACAGCCGCACAAAAAGTATTAGATGTACGGGCAACGTTCCCCAATAGTTCGCTTGCCGATTTATACGATCCGTTAACCATGCCACCTGCATTGGTAAAAGCACACAACGAGTTAGATAAGGCGGTTGATTTGGCTTACAGTACAAAAGCATTTACAAGCGAAGCCAAACGCATGGAGTTTTTATTTGCGTTGTACGAAACATACACCGCCGATTTGTTTACCGTTGCAAAGCCAAAAAAAGGGAAGAAAAAGAAAGAAGCAGAGGAGTAGGGAAGGAGACGAGGTTGCTGCAAGGCGGTAAGATGATTTTCAAAATGAAATCAAAACTAAAAGTGTTATGAAAGAAATAATTTTAAGTTTATTTGATTCTTTTAAAAATAGATTCAAAAGTCCATTTATTGGAAGTTATATTATTGCTTTTGTTGTTTATAATTGGTGGCCGATAGCAATATTTTTTAAAAGCGATCAAAAGATTGAGAATTTAGTAACATACATTGTCCAGCTTTACTCTACACCTTGGGCTTATCTTACTCCGTTGATATTTTCAATAATTTATATAATTGCTATACCTTATTTAAGTGCTTTTTTCGATTGGGTAAATACCAAAGCCAGCTTGTTTAGGATTAAGCATCGGTATAAAGTTAAACATGAATCGCTATTGTTAGACGTAACAACAGCTGAATACGAAAGAAGAATTGCAGATGTTAGAGCAGGTACAACTGAGCGAGAGGCTATTTTAAGAAAACTTCAAGATTCTGAAGATAAATTGGCTAAACAAAATGAGGCTTTTGATAAGGAAAGAAATGAGTTCAAATTTACCCAAGAAGAATTAGCTGTGAAAATTAATAATGCTAATAATGAAAATATCAAGCTTAAAAATGATGTTGGATCACTTAATAGTTTGAACGCTTCTTTAAATAGCCAAATTTCATTTTATGCAGGATTATATAATTATTTAATCAGGATTGGTAAAAATTCAAAAGTTGAAATACAACAGTTTCTAAAAAAATATGTAAATGATGTTGAAATTATTAAATTAAAAGAAGATGTTATAGCGCAACGTCAATATGATAAATTGCCATTTAGAGACGAAGTAAATGCTTTAATGTATAATAGTGGGATTTATGATTTTGATGAGAAACATAATTTTTTTATTTAACTGAAACTGGGGTAAGATTTATAAATAACATGCTTTAACCAAGCATAATTATATTTCTTATCGGTTGGTGTCCGTACCAACCGAAATAGGCGAATAGCAGAATGTGTTTAATGACAGCCGCCAGTGCAAAAGCAGTTGAAGAAAATAAATAAGTTGTAAACTGCAGTTATTGGCTGTGTGCAAACGCTTATGAAACGTTTGCACACGGTTATTGTAAATTGGTATTGGCGTAATAACAATACAAAAAGTATAACACTAAATTCTTGATATACAGGCTTTGTAATTTCGGAGATGTTGCGTATAATAGCAGAAATACATGTGTTGTACGCAATCCTATTCGACAATTCGTTCACTTTCAAGTGACAGGACATTCAAGCCAAAGTCTCTAATAACCCACCGCACATTGCAGCACATTTGCAAGGCACACAAAACCCACCGCACAAAAGCCAACCTTGCAAAAGAGCTGCAATTGCCAACACACGGCAAACATTCTTTCAATTCGGGCAGACAAAATACAAAAAGGAAAAAACAGGAAAACCGCCTGACGGCGGTTTTCCTGTTTTTAAGACTGGTCATTTTAGACACCCCATGAAAAAGCCGAATATCAATTACCTTACAAATTCCAACTTTCTTCAAAATTGACACGGTAAATTTGCCCAATGAAATTGTTACTTATAGAAGATGAAAAGGAATTGGCACTAAGTATTCAAAAATACTTAACAGACAAGGACTTTGTTTGCGAATGGGTTTTTAATAAGAACGATGCCATTGACAAAATTTCAATCTATGACTACGATTGCATTTTACTTGACTTAATGCTGCCCGACGGCAATGGTTTTGACATTTTAAAAGAAGTGAAAAAACAAAACAAAGCAGAAGGAATTATTATTATTTCAGCAAAGGAAACATTAGAAACAAGAATAGAAGGTTTTAATCTTGGTGCAGATGATTATCTCACAAAGCCATTTCATTTATCCGAATTGTTGGTAAGGGTTCAGGCATTGATAAGAAGAAAAAACTTTAAAGGAAGTAATATTGTTTCTTTCAATGAAATCCACATTGACATTCTTTCAAAGACAGTAAAAGTCAATAACAATAAAATTGAAATTACTAAGAAAGAAATTGATTTGTTGCTTTACTTAATCGGAAACGAAAACAGGGTATTATCTAAAAGTGCCATTGCCGAACATTTATCAGGCGACATGGCAGATATGTTAGATAACCACGACTTTGTATATGCACACATCAAAAACTTGAAAAAGAAATTGAACGATGCCGGAAGTGGAGATTACATTAAATCAGTTTACGGTTTAGGCTACAAATGGAAAAATGAATAAGAAACTTTTACATAAAACATTAAGAGCTTATTTACTATACTCGTTGCTCATTTTACTGATTGCAGCACCTGTTTTCTATTATGCTACTCAAAAACTGTACTTGCAAGAAGCTGACGACACTTTACTGCTTCACAAAAAAGAGTTTATAGAATATGCAGCCCCAACTATGAATGAAACAGATATTGCAGATTGGAACAAATTTAACCGTAATAGGAAAATTAACGCTTTCGACAATTTGTCAACCGACACTATCTATACCACAACTTACTACGATACGCTGGATGCTGAATTAGAACCTTACCGTGAACTAAAAGCTGCTGTGACAATACAAGGGAAAAGATACGCATACACTGGCAGAATTAATTTAGTTGAAACGCAAGACCTCATTAAAAGTATTGGAATTTTATTTTTAGCAACCATTTCCATTTTACTCATTGGATTATTCTTCATTACAAAAAAAATGTCGCTATCTCTTTGGAAGCCTTTCTATAAAACTCTTCAACAAATTGAGAGTTTTGAAATTGACAAAACCCGAAAACCAGAATTTACAAAAACAGAAATTGAAGAGTTTAATCGCTTAAATACCAGCATTGAAAAATTGATAGAGAAAAATACAGCTATTTACAAAACGCAAAAAGAGTTTATAGAAAATGCAGCCCACGAATTACAAACGCCATTAGCTGTTTTTCAAGCCAAAATTGATACACTCATTCAAAGAACTGATGTTACCCAAGAGCAATCAGAAATTTTAGATTCATTAAATGATAATGTATCACGTTTAAATCGTCTAAATAAAAATCTTTTGCTGCTTTCTAAAATGGAAAATGCCGTTTACAACGACAAGCAAACCATTTCACTAACCAACTGCATTCAAAAAAATCTTGATTTTTTTACTGAACAGGCAAGAGCAAAACACCTGACTATTAAGATTGATTCGGGAGAAGATTTCGAAGTAAAATCAAACCCAGTTTTGGCTGATGTGCTTATTAGCAATCTGTTTCTAAACTCAATCAAGCATAATATTGAAGAAGGCAACATCAATATATCTATATCTACACATAATAATAGCCTCAAATTTTCCAATAGTGGTCAAACACAGGCTTTAAATAGCGAACATTTGTTTAATCGTTTTTCTAAAGAAAATCCATCAGAAGACGGCACAGGCTTAGGTTTATCCATCATTAAGAAAATTGCAAACATCAATGGCTGGCAGTTTTCATATAATTACTCAAACAACCTGCATTCATTTACTATTTCATTCTAAAATTCAAATTTTATTCTAAATCATGTTGCAGCTTTGCTCAATTATCTTTCAAAATATTAACTAAGAAAATCGGGGAATAATGCAAGTAAAATTCTTTTTATCACTTTGTCTAGTAGCGGTTTTAGCAACAGCCTCTTATGCTCAAACTTCTGGTGTTTCTATATCGGGATTAATTAAAAATAAGTCTGATAAATCTGCACTTCCTTTTGTAAATATTGTTCTAAGAACAGAAAAAGATAGTGCATTTGTTACTGGTACAGTAAGCAACGAAGAAGGCATGTTTACATTAAGCAGCATAAAATCAGGCACCTATTTTTTACAGTTTTCCTATACTGGTTATGAATTAAAATCACAACCTCTTTTAGTCGGCTCATTAAGTTCATTCTTAGACATTGGCACAATAGAATTACAACAAGATTTAAAGCAATTACAAGAAGTTGTTGTAAGTTCTAAGCAAGATGATGTGAGCAATAAAATGGATAAAAAAACATATTCAGTAGCTGCAAACATTAGCCAAAGTGGCGGCTCTGTTTTGCAGACATTAAAGAATTTACCAGGCGTTACTACAAGCCAGGAAGGAAAAGTAGAATTGAGAGGCAGCGATAAAGTAGCCATTTTAATAGATGGCAAACAAACAGCATTAACAGGCTTTGGCAGCCAAACAGGGTTAGACAACATCCCTGCATCAGCCATTGAAAGAATTGAAATCATAAACAATCCATCAGCTAAATATGATGCTAACGGCAACGCAGGCATCATTAATATTATCTACAAAAAAAATAAGCAGCAAGGCTTTAATGGTAAAGTTGGATTTACAACAGGCGTAGGTGCGTTATGGCAGAAAAAGGAAAATCTGCCCACTATCCGTCCTCAATATCAGGCAACGCCTAAAATCAATCCTTCTCTTTCGTTAAACTATCGAAAAAATAAAATCAATGCGTTTCTGCAAGTCGATTGGTTATATACAGAAACGCTTAACAAGAATGAATTTGTAACCAGAACTTTTGATGATGGTACAATCATTATTCAACAAACAAAAAGAAATAGAAATACTCATTTTGTTACTACAAAAGCTGGAATTGACTGGAACATCAATAATCAAAATACATTAACAATTTCTGGCTTGTTTGGTATTGAAAAAATAATTGACCGTGGCGACCAGCCATTCTTTAACAAAGATTATTCTAACAGGCTTCGCCTTTGGCAGTTTTTAGAGGATGAATTAAAAAATACTGCTGTTGCATCAGCAGCCTATCAGCATAAATTTAAACAGGCAGGACATTTATTGAATATCGGTTTCAATTACACTTTTCACAGAGAAGATGAGAAATATAATTTTGTAAATACATTACCGACTTACACAGGTTTAGATTCTTTCAAATTATTATCAGACGAACATGTTGCCGATTTTAATATTGATTATGTAAAACCATTAAAGCATGGACGAATTGAAGGCGGCGTAAAGTTTCGTTACAGGGACATTCCTACAAATATGCAATTCAAACCGGGGTTCAATTCGCCTTTAGACACCAATGCAGGTGGTACAGCAACTTACACAGAAATTATTCCTGCGGTTTATGGCAACTACGTTTATGAAAGCAAAAAGATAGAAGCTGAAATTGGTTTAAGAGTTGAATATGTGGATTTACAATACAAAGTAAACCCTAATCACAACACTTATAAAAGTGACGGTTACAATTACACACAGCCTTTTCCTAATGTGAGGTTAGCTTATAAAATAAACGACCAAAATAAAATTTCATTATTTTATAATCGCAGAGTTGACAGACCAAATGAAGTGGACATTCGTATTTTTCCAAAATATGATGATGCTGAAATTATAAAAGTTGGTAACCCAGCACTTCGTCCACAGTTTACCAATTCTTATGAGTTAGGTTATAAAACCATACTGAAAAAAGGTTATTTTTATTCCGCACTTTATCATCGCAGCACAGAAGGGACTATTACTAGAATTGCAACACAAGTTCCACCAAGCACTTTGATTTATACTGTATTTCAAAATGCCGGTCATAGCAGTAATACAGGTGTGGAAATGGTTTTTCAACACGACTTTTCAAAAGCCGTTTCAATCAATACCAATGTAAATGTGTATCGAAACATTATTGACGCTTTTACCGTAGAAAATAAATATCCTGTACCATCAATGTACACAGCGACAAAAGAACATTTTACATCAGGCAATATAAAATTGAATGGCATTTTTCATTTGCCCAAACAAACAGACATACAAATCACCAGCATTTATTTAGCACCTGACATTATACCTCAAGGCAAAATAGGTACAAGATTTTCAGTAGACATGGGAATAAAAAAGCAAATACAAAAAAGCAAAGGAGAACTATTTTTTAATGCCAGCGATATTTTTAATACGCTAAATATAAAGAAAGAATTAAATGGTAACGGCTTTAAACTAGCCAACACCGACTATTACGAAACACAGGTTTTCAGGTTAGGTTATAGTTATAAGTTTTAAGTAGCTTTCGTTAAGCAACTCATGGTTAGACACAGACCAACAATTGACAAAGCCTATTTGAATTGCTAATAGAAAAATCTAACAAGCCGACGCTGCAAGTCAGGCACACAAACCAACTGCACAGAAGCCAACCTGCCCTACACACGGCATCCATCATGCGGTGCGACACAGACCCACATTATAGATGACCAGGGAGAAAGGGTATGCGTACAACAGGGGGTTTGCCAAAATACGGGCTGACGGAAGTTATCTTCGGCTTTTTGTAATCCTATTGTGCTTCATATCCAGCTTGACATTATCTATTTAACTTTTTGTTGTTAACTTCATCTTCAGTTTTCAATCATCATCGGTTCAGGGCTGACGGAATACTAATTCCCGTACTTCGGCAAGCCCTGTCCGTTGGCTGTAATTAATTCTAATCATAAAGACTCCAATATTCAAATCTTGACAAACAACATTTAAAATGGACACCTTTTCAAATTCAGTACTTGCAGACATCGTAAATAGTTTTCCTGAATTTCAAAATAGACATAATCCGACTTCTGATTTTTTAGAGCTTGACATCCCATCAAAAGACAATTCTCAATTTGGAGGACTAGTAATACAAACAACTGCTGACAAAGACATTTGGATAAGAAATTATCAAAAATACTCGGCTTATTCAGTAGACTCAACTGCGGAATTAATAAACATCGTTAAAGGAACTATCGCAGATGACATTTTTTGGGTAATAGGAATTAAAGATAACGAATGGGTAGAAACCACTTTAGTAAAAAACGATTCAGACATAGAAACAGAAAAGGGAGTAACCTATAACCTTTTTTCATGGAGTGGAAAATTCGACAAAGTGATTTTAGTTGAATGACGCATAACTACAGCCAACATGCAGTTTTGCGGCAGCGGGGGGCGACGCAAAGCGTCGGTCATCACCTGTAATTCTATTTAGCTTTTGTACCGGCTGACATTTATCTATTAAGCTTTTGAATAAAATTTTATCTTTAGTATCACCGTTCAGCACTCGTCGCCTGGGGCGACGTAAAACAATTGCCCCGCCGACCGCAAAGCTGTGAACGTTGGCAGCAATTTATTCTCAGAAACGTCTCCCGCAGGGGACGTTTCGTTACAAGATAGGCCGGCTCTCCCTGGCGCAGGTATCCGACCTTTTCCCAACTGATACTAAACTTTCATTTCCTTCGTCGCCGAGTCTCACAACGCCCCTGTTCGTGTCTTCACGAACAGGAACAAATACCCCAAGCGGTTCGTGGGCACACGAATTAAGGCAGCGGAAGTGACGAAGGTTTAGAGACAAATGTTACATTGTCAATGAAATCGAAAAGATATCAGCGATATGTTTTTAGAACATTAGAAAATCAATATGGCCAATTGGTAGACAAAATTAATCGTTGAATTCAAGTGTTCAAATCATTAAAGAGTAAGCCTTTCGTCTCCCCGGGGCCTTGCCTTAGCCGCCCCCGGGAGATAATCGTTGATAGCTTGAAACAAACAATATCCGCTAAGCCTTTTTTGGTTGCTTCACATTCTATTAGCTATCGTATCCTGCACTTGTTAGCAATGTCATCATTTACTGCTGCGGGCAAACCGGGGCTTGAGCCGGCAATCAGCTTTTACTATTCGTTGCCTCCTTTTAATGTGGTTAAAATAATTTTAAACTTACCGCCGGGTTTAATTGCATGTGCGTTGTGAGCGGGTAGTGTAATTCCTTCGCCAGCCACTAAATGAATAAGCCTGTTATTGATTGCAACCGTTAAAGCCCCATCAATTACATAAAGGAAGCTGTCAAATGCAATTGTTCTTTCATCAAAACCAACGCCACTGTTAAACGCCATAACTGTAACACTTCCTGTAATTTCTTTAAGCAGTGAAACAGCCGAAACAGATTGGCTGTTATAAGCAACAAGTTGTAGAATATTATAAGGAGTTGTTTTTTTAAACCCTTGAAAATTTGTCTGTTCCAATTGATCGGCTTGTTCTTTCATTGGTTCTGTTGGGGTTTTGTGCCGGATAAAGTTATATAGTTCACTAGTACTGCTCTTTATATCATTTTTCAGAAGGCGTTATATAATTCACACTTTTTTTATCGGTTGCTGTCCCCACCAACCGAAATAGATTCTGCTCATGATGGCGTCTCCTCCAACGTGTAATAAGTGCATGTACAAATTGGTGATTCGTTTGTTGGCGAGTACGCCAACAACAGTTAAAGCGTTATTATGTTACAAAGCATAGCAGCAGTTGCATTTATTTCACTTTAAGAACATTTTTGCACTTGCCTTATTACTTTTACGCAAATGATACAAGTAACGCTATGAGAAAAGAGTACATACTGCTGGTGCTTGTTTTAGTGTTGGGTTTAACAGCCTGCAAAAAACAAAACAAAACTCCTGACGCACAAATTGCGGGTATTGAATTTACGCTGTTTGATTTAAGAGCATTAGGTGACACTATTGCTCTTGAAGTAAACTACCCAAGTACATTTATTTTGAAAAATGATTATAGCTGGTCGCTTGATATAAATGGTACAAAATCAAGTGGTACATATACATGGAAGCCTACATCAAACCAGCAAGCCGAGGTTAAATTTTCTATTACTCAGTGGACTGACTTTTCTGCCAACCTTACTTTGTCTAATAAACTTAAATCTGCTTTGCTGGCAGTAAAGAGTTGTGGATATTCATTACAGGTGCCATCTTATGCAAACTTTCTGGACCTAAGCTACCAAGGATCTTTCTTTCCTTTTTTAAGAACAAATAAAAAGTAGAGGCATAGGTATCGCTTTCCTTTGCAGCTGGGTCACAGCTCATATTATCGTTCCTCCAACGTGTAATAAATGCATGTACAAATAGGTAATTCGTTTGTTGGCGAGGACGCCAACAACAGCTCACCGTGTTCCGCTGTGTGCGGTCACGGGCAATGAAAAAATAAATAGAAAGCAAAAGAGGTAGCGATCCTGAAATAAAAATGATTATTAAATTTAAACCATGAAACTAAGTACAATTGTTAAAGCAAGCTTTTGGCTAAGTATTGCAAATACTTTATTAGGCGCTTATTTAAAAATAACGCATCATTCAAATGCAGAACTCTTTCTAATTACTGGTATTGTTTTAACCATGCTGTTTATAGTGTCGGCAATAATAGAAGTAAGATCATCAACAAGGATTGGTTTTAACGAAAAAACCATGTGGACGATTGCTTTTCTGTTTTTAAGCGGTATTGCAGGGCTTGTATACATGTTTCTAGGACGTAAACGCATTGTTGTAAACGATTAAACTGATTTTCTTTTTCTTCACAGGCGAGTCGGTTGCAACCGACTTGCTGTATCTGCTCATGTTGTTCTCATCTACCAAAATTGATTTATAAGAGCTGTTTGGTAAAGCCTAATTTCCACCCACCGTTACTAACGTACAGGTACAACCGAATAAAATAAGTGTTTATCTGTAGCAAGTGAAACAGTTTCAGCTACAGTGGTAATGGCTTTCCACTTACAGTTATTAAATAATCAAATAGTTAATTTCGGTTAGTATAAAGTCCATTAAACTCTTTTTTATGTTTCCCGCCTCCCCACTTGTAAAAAGGCTTTTGCCTTTTTTATTTTCTGTTCTGCTGGTTGTGCTTGCTGCTGCCGCCCGTGTATGGCCGCTTCATTTACTCGGCATAAAACAATCGTGGTTAACCTTTTATCCGGCGGTAACATTTGCTGCTTTATACGGCGGTTTCCTGCCCGGTATTTTTACAGGTGTACTGTCGGCCGTGGCAGTGTACTATGGCTGGCCCTTGTTTTCGGAACATCCGTTTATGACAGATTTTGCCGATAACATCAGCCTGCTGGTATTTCTGTTTAACAGCGCATTAATTACGACGGTTGCCGGGTTTGCCAATCGTTATGCCTTGCAGAAAAAGCAGGCCTATCAGCAACTGAAAGAGGCAAACAGTCAGCTGCATGCCATAAACGATCACTTACCGGGTTCATTTATATACCAAATGAAAATAACGAAAAATGGAGATATCGATTTGCGGTATTTAAGCAACGGTATAAAAGCCTATACAAACCTTACTGTACAGGAAATTCAGCATAATCCGGAACTGCTTGTGCAAACAATACATGAAGATGACCGTGCTGTCTATACCGCAGCCCGGGCATATGCCAACGAACACCGGGAAAAATTAAATATTGATGTGCGTGTTAAACGCACAGATGGCAGTATTGCCTGGGCCAATATACACAGCATACCCCGTTTACAGACAGATGGTACTGTTTTATGGGATGGCTTTTTTACCGACATCAGCAAACGCAAAGAGCTGGAACAGCAGTTGCGTGATAGCGAAGCTTTCCTGCACGAAACAGGAAAATTAACCAAAACAGGGGCATGGCTTTTAGATGCCTGTACACTTGATGCAAAATGGACTCCCGAAATGTACAGGATGCATGAAATACCGGAAGGAACAAAAGTTGCCATGCATACATCGGTTGATCTTTACCATCCGGAAGATATGGAACGGATGGAAAGGCTGATGCGGAAAGCACTTGTAGAAGGAGAAGGCTTCCGCACCGAGGCAAGAAAGTGTACCACGAGCGGTCGTGTATTTTATGCACTGGTAACCTGTCATGTGATTATAGAAGAAGGGCAGGTAAAAGCATTACATGGCGTATTGCAGGATATTACCGAACGTAAACGCCTGGAGCGGGAACTGGAAGAACAGCAGCTGTATAACCAGCGGTTTATAACCGAACTGGTGATACATGGGTACGAAACGGAAAAAAGAAAAATTGCTTTTCAGCTGCATGAAGATATTAACCAGTTGCTGGTAGCTACAAAAATACAAATGGAAATGGCGCAAAAAACGCATACCAGCTGGCCGGCCCAAACCGATTTAAGTACAACGTATCTAAATACTGCCATTGAAAAAATTAATAACCTGTTTGATATGGTGGATGCTCCTGTTTTTGCAGACCTCGGTTTTACACAAACCCTGCAGAAATTAATTGAAGAGTATCAACAACGGGGAACCATGCAAACAGAATTTATCTATGATACACATAACTGGAACGATCTGTCGCCTAAATTAATGCTGCTGATTTACCGCATCATTCAGGAGCGGCTGCATTGTATTGCAACAAAACAAAAAGCTGAGCATGCGTATGTACATTTAAAACTGGAAGGGTTAAGCATACACCTTACCATTGGCTTTACAGGCGCACAAATAATTATGGACGATCAAATTACCAACGATTTACGTATACTGGAAAGCAGGCTTGCTTTTTACGGTGGTCACTATTCTATGTTTTTACCAACAGAACAGAGCCGCAGTCTGGAAGTGTTTTTACCGCTGTATGCCGGTCTAGAACCGTTGCATCCAAATTAATTGCAGCATGTTTTTTTGATTGCCTGTTGTGCTCAGCAAAGAAAATAAATGAAAACTGTTGGATAAAGTGATCCAACAGTAAAGAGTAGCTGCAATGTGCGAATGCGTTTGATTTGTAGTGAACGGGTTGGATATAAATTATCTGTATCAGCTATGCGGCAGAAAATACAAAAAGCTAAATACCACGCAAAAAAACAGTATCGCCAACAGCGTGCGCCTGATTAGATTTTTATCGGTATACATACTTTTTAGTTTAAAGATCAAAAAAGGCCAACACTAAACAGGGTCGGCCGGATTGATAAGAAATTCGACAAATTCCTTCGTAATGTACGATCAATGAGTAGAATTTGCAATAGTAAAACTACTTGGTTGCCCCTTACGCCGTTGATGGTAGCACGCTCATTTAATTTCTCTTGAGCAATTGTTCACTTTAGTGGATCACTTGATGCCAATTAATGCAGCCTTAGCTCATGTGGCATCCCCGCCAATGTGTAATAAGTGCATATACAAATAAGTAATTCGTTTGTTGGCGAGGACGCCAACAACAGCTCACGGTATTCCGCTCTGTGCGTTCCCGGGCAATAAAAAAATAAATAGAAAGCAATAGAGGTAGCAATCCTGAAATAAAAATGATTATTAAATTTAAACCATGAAACTAAGTACAATTGTTAAAGCAAGCTTTTGGCTAAGTATTGCAAATACTGTTTTAGGCGCTTATTTAAAAATTACGCATCATTCAAATGCAGAACTCTTTCTAATTACTGGTATTGTTTTAACCATGCTGTTCATAGTGTCGGCAATAATAGAAGTAAGATCATCAACAAGGATTGGTTTTAACGAAAAAACCATGTGGACGATTGCTTTTCTGTTTTTAAGCGGTATTGCAGGGCTTGTATACATGTTTCTAGGACGTAAACGCATTGTTGTAAACGATTAAGCTGATTTTCTTTTTCTTCACAGGCGAGCCCGGTGCAACCGCCTCGCCGTACTGGAACGAATGAATAAACAACGGCGAGTCGCTTACAGGAGACTCGTCTAAGAATAAGGCTGCTAAACGTTGGTGACAATTATAAAATTAGCCATATGAAGAAGTTCTTATACATTTTATTACCAATCGTTGTTATTACTATATGTTTCTTCTACTATGAGAGTTATTCTTTCAATCAATACGTTGACAAATCAAATCATAATCACAATATGAATATTCCTATCAATAAAAATGCACCTGTAAAATCAAGCAATCAAATTGAAATACAAGCACCAATCGATGCTGTTTGGTCTACACTTACAGACATTAAGAACTGGACTAAATGGCAAAAGGCAGTTACAGAAACGATCGTAGACGAAAAAATTGAAGAAGGAACAAACTTCAAATGGAAAGCTGGTGGACTTTCTTTCAAATCCAAAATCCATACATCAAAACCACATACTGCATTTGGCTGGACTGGAACTACTATAGGCGCAAGTGCTATTCATAATTGGACGTTTATTCAAAAAGACAACAACACAACAATTGTTATTGTAGAAGAAAGCCTTCAAGGTGTATTTCCTAAATTGTTCAAGAATTATTTTCAAAACAATCTTGACAAAGGTATCCTGACAAATTTAATGGAACTAAAAAGCGCTTCTGAAATGAGAATCAGATAACTGCCAACACTGCTTTCGTCTGCCTGGGGTCGGGGTCTGGTGCAGTTGACCCTACTGTCGCAAATAATCCCCTTAGTGGATCACTTGATGCTAATAAATGCAGCCCCGATTCGATAGCGATCGGATGTATCGGGGAGTTTAAGAACTAAACATTACAAACAGCTCATTTTTGTTATTTTGTAAACACAAAGTATTGCAACATGATTGAAACAACACGATTGCTGATACGGCCGCTTACGTACGAACAATTGGAGAAGTATTGCCGGTGCGATCAGTCGTTGGAGCTGGAGCTGCAGGTAAATGAAAGTACAAGAACCATTTCTGCCGAACTGAAAGATGCACTTGAAAATACCATCATGCCCAATGTGGCCAACAGCAGTAAAAACTATTTGTATTCCACACTGTGGACGGCTATTGCAAAAGCAGAAAACAGCATGGTGGGCGATTTGTGTATTGTTGGTGAGCCAAACGCAAACGGCGAAATTGAAATTGGCTATGGTACGTATGATGAATTCCGGGGCAAAGGCTATATGACAGAGATGGTGGCCGGTATTATCAGCTGGGCAAAAAAACAACCGGAGGTAAAAGCTATTGTTGCCTCAACCGATAAAACAAATATTGCATCCTATACTGTGCTGCAGAAAAATAATTTCTTTAAAGCAGGGGAAACGGAGGAGTTCTTTCAGTGGCGGCTGGAGCTTGTATAAGCCCGGTTTCTGTTGCCGGAAACCAGGCCTGTAAAGATTTGTTTAGGTTGCAGCCGTTACAACCGCAGCGGTTACTGCGGCATCGGTAGCTGCAGATGCAGCAGCCGATTCGTTTCCTGCACCGGCAACACTGATGAAATTATAACCCCAGCCTTTCAGTTCGTTTACCCATACCAGTGAGCCGTCTTTTGCTTCTAAGCAAAACAGCACACCCGATACCGCAATGTAGAGTTTGCTTCCTTCAACCGAAATTTGTCCGTAGCCAAAGCCGCCACTGTTTTTATAGTAATCTTTCAGTTTAATTTCCCATATAATGCTGCCGTCTTTTTTATTAATGGCAGCTACACGTCCTTTCGATAAAATGTATAAGTGCGTTACAGGTTTCATGTGTTCGTTTTTTGTAAAAATAGCGAACTGCTGTTGTATTCAGCTTTTTGCCTTTTTCTTACCGTACAGGTTACAGTTGTTTTTTACCGGGTAATAGAGGAACGAATGCTGTTTGTATGCAGAGCAACAGTTATATCTGATAAATTTTTTTTATGGTCTTTATTAGAAAGATAAATAAATATTAATGGTTGGAAGATGGCACTTTTGCAGCGTTAAAAAAACGTTGAGCGCCTGCTGCACTTACTCATGTTTATTGCCGCAAAGTAACCTTAAGCCGCTGTTTCTACAGCATCGTCAGCGGGCGCTTTTTTTAAACACAGAACCGGTTTGCATTTACGAGCCGGGCAAGCAAAATAGAATTGTTTATGAATGTGAATTTGCTCAGCGAAAATCTTACCAATCCGGCCTTACTCTTTTTTGTACTGGGCATTGTTGCAGTTTATTTAAAAAGCGATCTGGAAATACCGCCCAACTCATCCAAATTTATTTCCTTATACCTGTTGTTTGCCATTGGTTTTAAAGGTGGCCAGGAATTATCGCATGAAACTTTTACCAGCGAAATCGGCTGGTCGATGTTGTTTGGTGTTTTTATTTCACTTGCCATACCCTTGTATACCTTCTTTTTATTAAAACGGCGTTTGAATGTGTTTGATGCGGGAGCGATTGCAGCGGCCTATGGTTCTGTAAGTGCTGTTACGTTTGTAACGGCGGTCTCTTATCTCGAAACACAGCAGCTGGCATTGCATGGTCACATGGTTGCAATAATGGCACTGATGGAATCGCCGGCCATTATCGTAGGGCTTTTATTGATCTCACTTTTCCAGAAAGAGGAAGCAGGCGGCATTAAAAAAAGAGCCGTGCTCACGCACTCTTTCACCAACGGAAGTGTGTTACTTATATTGGGTAGCCTGGCCATTGGTTTTGTTGCCAATGCCAAGCAGGCCGAAGGCATTAAGCCATTTACCAACGATTTGTTTAAAGGGTTTCTTGCCATCTTTTTATTAGATATGGGTATCACCAGCGGACGTAAACTGAAAGCCTTTTTTTCGCAAGGTTGGTTTCCGCTCATTTTCGCTGTGGTTATACCGCTTGTAAACGGATCGGTAATTGCCTTGCTCAGTTCTTTTGTTACACACGATGTGGCAAACCGTTTCATCTTTGCCATCTTAGCTGCCAGTGCCTCTTACATTGCTGTGCCTGCTGCTATGAAAATATCGGCACCCAAAGCAAACCCCGGTTTGTTTTTGCCCATGGCGCTGGCTGTTACCTTCCCGGTTAATATTACGCTAGGTATGCCGGTTTATTTTTTACTGATACAATGTACCAGCTAAAGTAAAATCAGCAACTGTATTTTTCAACTCCAGTCCGCATGTGCTATGTTACAACGTACCATCATCAGAAACAGCCATCTTGTAAATGAAGGGCAGATTATTGTTGCCGATCTGCTGATTGAAAATAATCTCATTCAAAAAATAGGTACTGTTCCGTCCAATGCCGATGCAACAGTAATTGACGGAACAGGAAAATATCTGCTGCCCGGTGTTATTGATGGGCAAGTGCATTTTCGTGAGCCCGGACTTACTCACAAAGGCGATTTAAACAGTGAAAGTAAAGCGGCAGTGGCAGGTGGTGTTACATCGTTTATTGATATGCCCAATACTGTACCGAATGTATTAACGATGCAGTTGCTGGAAGAGAAGTACCGCCTGGCAGCAAAACAATCGCTGGCTAATTTTGGTTTTTTCCTGGGAGTTAACAGCGATAATCTTGAAGAAATTATTCAGCTTGATACATCGATGCTCTTAGGTGTATCGGATGATGGATTGTATTTTACCAAAAAGGGAAACCTGCTGGCCGATAATGCGGCTACTCTTGAAAAGCTTTTCGCAAACTGTAAAGCGATTATTGCCATACACAGCGAAAAGGAACAGCTGATCGAAGCAAACGAACAGCTGTATCGAAACAAGTATGGTGAAGATGTACCTGTTGCATATCATCCGTTGATACGCAGTGAAGAAGCGTGCTTTGAGGCAACGAAGCAGGCAATTGAACTGGCTAACCGTTATAAGGTAAGGTTGCATATTCTTCATTTATCTACTGCTGCCGAAACAGCTTTGTTCCGCAACGATATTCCTTTGCAGCAAAAAAATATTACAACCGAAGTTTCAGTGCATCATCTATGGTTTTCCGAAAAAGACTATGAGCGCTTGGGTACACGCATCAAATGGAATCCTGCAATCAAAACAGAACAGGATCAACAGGGATTGTTAGAGGCATTAATCAACGATCGGATCGATCTTGTTACAACCGATCATGCGCCGCATTCGCTTGAAGAAAAAGAGCGACCTTATTTTCAATCCATGTCCGGCGCACCTATTGTGCAACATGCGTTAAATATCATGCTTGAGTTTTACAAGCGTGGACAAATTTCGTTGGAGAAAATTGTTGAGAAAATGTGTCATAACCCTGCAATACTGTACAGCATCAGTCAACGGGGTTTTATACGTGAAGGTTATTTTGCTGACTTGGTGCTGGTAGATCTAAACAAAGGATATACAGTAACCAGCCAAAACAGTTTGTATAAATGCGGTTGGTCGCCACTTGAAGGCACCTGTTTTCAAACAACGGTGACGCATACGTTTGTAAACGGACAGCTTGTTTACAACAACGGTGTTGTCAACGATGCTGTAAGAGGAATGGCATTAACAAAACATCTTTCATTATCATAGCTCTGATTTATGTTTCAAAACAGGCAACTCCTTATTGCAACCAAACACAACAAAGAGCGTGTAATTGCTCCATTGCTGGAAGAAGCATTGGGTGTAACCTGTGTGGTAAACGATACGTTTGATACAGATACGCTCGGCACATTTACCGGCGAAGTAGAGCGAACCTTGGATCCGCTGGCGACAGCCAGGGAAAAGTGCCTGAGAGCTTTGCAGCACAGCAACTGTCAGTTGGCAGTTGCCAGTGAAGGATCGTTTGGTCCGCATCCGCTGTATTATTTTGTACCGGCCGATGAAGAGTTGCTATTCTTTATGGATAGGCTGCATAATATTGAAATAGTTGTACGGGAAATCAGTACCGAAACGAATTTCAGCAGCATTAATGTGCAAACTGCAGAAGAGTTGCTTGCGTTTGCCAAACAGGCCGGCTTTCCTTCGCATGCATTAATTCTGCGAAATCCAGACAATGAACCTGCTGTTATTCATAAAGGCATCCGGGATGAAGCAACATTGCTGCAGGTATTTGAAAGGTTACATGCACAATTCAATACAGTTATTGTGCAAACAGATATGCGGGCAATGTATAACCCAACCCGCATGGAGGTCATTAAAAAAGCTGCTCAAAAGCTGCTGCAAAAAATCAACTCGCTTTGTCCGCAATGCCAAATGCCCGGTTTTGGTAAAACCGATGCAACAACAGGACTTGTTTGCAGTTTATGCGGATCGCCCACTCACTCTGTCCGCAGCTACATTTATGTTTGTGCACACTGTGCATTTACCAAAGAAGAACTGTACCCACACGGAAAAGAAAAAGAAGACCCCGGTTACTGTAACGTTTGTAATCCTTAGTCACAACGGTTCTTTGTAGTTGATTTTATAGATGATTGCTCGCTTGCTGTACGAACTTCCTTATTGATAATTCTGCTAATCCTGTAATTTCGGCATCTCTTAAAACAGCTTAACAGGAATTCATCATGAATCAGAAATCAAATGGCTTAATTGAAACCATGCGTTGGTACGGTCCGGCAGATCCCGTATCGCTCAGCGATATTGCACAGGCAGGTTGTTCGGGTGTGGTAACTGCACTGCACCATATTCCTAACGGTGAAGTGTGGACGATTGAAGAAATCAATAAACGTATTGCAGAGGTAAGTGCTGCAGGATTAACCTGGGATGTGGTGGAAAGTGTGCCCGTACACGAAGCCATCCGCCGGCAGAGTGCAGGCTTTGAGCAGTACATTGAAAACTATAAACTATCCATTCGCAATTTGGGTGCATGCGGTATTAAAGTAGTTACCTACAATTTTATGCCGGTGCTCGACTGGACAAGAACCGATCTGTATTATACCATGCCCGATGGCAGCAAAGCGTTGCGTTTTGAACGTGCGGCTTACATTGCGTTTGATGTATTTATCCTGCAACGCAAAGGAGCAGCTGATGAATACAGTAAAGAAGAATTGCAAAAGGCTGAACAGCGTTTGCAATCAATGACAGAAGAAGAAAAGCAAACACTCATCCGTACCATTATTGCAGGCTTGCCGGGTAGTGAAGAAAGTTTTACGGTAGCCGATTTTGCCAAGGCCTTATCTGCCTACGATCATATTGATGCGGCAAAACTGAAACAGCATTTGATATATTTTTTACAACAAGTTACACCGGTGGCTGAAGAAGCAGGTGTGCAGTTGGTCATCCATCCCGATGATCCGCCGCATCCGATTTTTGGTTTGCCCCGTGTAGTGAGTACAGAAGCAGATATGAACGATTTATTTGCGGCAGTACCATCGCCGGCTAATGGATTGTGTTTTTGCACCGGCAGTTTTGGTGTGCGTGCCGATAATGATTTACCGGGTATGGTAAAACGTTTGGGCAGCCGAATTCACTTTTTGCATTTACGCAGTACACAACGTAATGTAGATGGCGATTTTTACGAAGCCAACCATCTTGAAGGCAATGTAGATATGTATGCAGTTGTGAAAGAAATCGTGTTGCTGATGAAGAGTGAAAACCGACGCATCGTGGTAAGGCCCGATCATGGTCACCAGATGCTCGACGATTTGAGCAAAAAAACCAATCCGGGCTACAGTGCCATTGGCCGCTTACGTGGCCTTGCCGAATTACGTGGGTTGGAGATGGGCATCAGCCGTTCGCTGGCGTAAGCAACTTCTACTTTAAACTTTCAGGGCGGGGTAGCAACCATAGCTACTCCGCTTTTTTTATGCAAAATCCATTCGGGAACGTTTGCGTAAACCCTTTTTTTAATTATTTTTTAAGCAGAAATGCGGTTGGATGTCATCTGTTTTGTTGCGCTGAAACCCTTTGCCAGCTTGCGTTTTCAAGTTTCAGAAGCGGGTAGGCGTCATATAAAGATGCATTTTCTTGTTTTTCCTGCAATCGGTTTCAATGTACTTTTGATCTATCAAATAAGACGGAGGGTTTGAGATGTTAGAAAAGTGATCCGGCTTATTTCCCAAACAAGATCTTCGAACTCTTTTTTATATGGCAAGCAATCGTTAACGGTCAACTGTTTTTACAGATGACCTTTTTTTTGCCCCTAAGTGAAGAAAAGACAACAGACAATGGTCTACTGTCCACAACAGGGTTAAAAAAATGTATGATTAATCTGAAAGCAACAGCAGCTCATCATTGCTTTGCCGTCCTGTATTCATCCATCACTATTCAGCATTTATTATTCACCTTTTCGCTTACGCAAAGGAAAAAAGGCGCCGCACATTCTGCTTTTTGGACCAGTCGTAAACCCTGGAAGGGGAGCCTGTTAAGAAAGACGACAAGGTCGAGTATTGAGTTTATTTCTCCCATTGATTTGAAAAACAGCATGTTGAGGGTTAAAAGCTAAGTAAGTTTGGGAATGTTTATAAATAAGTGGATAAACTTCTATTAATTTTTTAAGAAGTTTAAAAAGTTTAACTACTTTAGTTCTGCTGTTTATAAATGATTGCTCATGCTGTTAAAGAACAACCGCTATAAAAGACAGATTCAAAAGCACCTGTATTTTGAAAAGGAGCTTTCCTGTGCCGATCTGAGCTTATTAACCGATAAAAGTCTTCCGCTTACAACCCGGGTGTTAAACGAGTTGATTGAGGAAGGATCTGTTGTTGAATCGGGCTATGCCCATTCAACAGGCGGTCGTCGTCCTCTGGTGTATTCGCTCAAAGCCGATATGCTGTACATTGTTTCTGTAGCAATGGATCAGTTGGTAACCCGTGTTGCCATACTGGATATGCAGAACAATTATGTACTGGAGCCACAACGTATCGAGCTTCCGTTAAATAATAATGCCCAGGCATTAACAGCGCTAACTCAGCACATCAATCAATGTATTCTTGCGTCAGGTATTGCCAAAGAAAAATTTGCAGGTATCGGCATTGGTATGCCCGGTTTTGTAGATGTAACCAAAGGCATCAACCATTCTTTTCTTAAAACAGAAAGCGGCAGCAGCATTGTAAGTATAGTGGAAGCTGCCGTTGGTATTCCTGTTTTTATTGATAACGATTCCAGTTTAATTGCCCTGGCCGAATTAAAGTTTGGTGCAGCCCGCAACAAACAAACCGTAATGGTGGTAAACGTAGGTTGGGGTATTGGTTTAGGTATGATTGTGAAAGGCGAATTGTTCAGAGGAAACAATGGTTTTGCAGGCGAGTTCAGCCACATTCCGCTTTTCACCAATAACAAAATGTGCAGCTGTGGTAAGAGCGGTTGTTTAGAAACAGAATCCTCTTTATTTATTGTTACAGAAAAAGCAATTGAAGGATTGCAACAGGGTAAAGTATCGATGCTGAAAAATCTTACGCTGGAGCATGCAGAAGATTCTTCAAAAGAAATTATGGATGCGGCGATTAAAGGCGATAAGTATGCGATTGAATTATTGTCGGAAGCAGGTTATAACATTGGCCGTGGTATTGCTATTCTTATTCATCTGCTCAATCCCGAGCTCATTATATTAAGCGGAAGAGGTTCTGTTGGTGGAAAAATCTGGCTGGCACCTATACAGCAGGCCATCAACGAACATTGTATTCCCAAAATTGCCGAAAATACACAGTTAGAAATTTCATCCTTAGGTTTTGAAGCCGAGTTGATAGGTGCAGCTGCGTTAGTCATGGATCATTTCGATTCGCTGGAAAAACGCAGAAACAAAAATGCAGGAAGTAAAGTAGAACTGTAATTTTTTCCGGTACCCTTTTGTAAAGTTCGTCTCTTTTTTTATTTAACCCCATAAACAAACTGCAATGAAAATGTTGCTAAAACGATTGCTGCTTTATGCTGTAGCAGCTATGTGCTTTATCGAGGTAAATGCACAGGAAAAAAGACAGGTTACGGGAACCGTTAGGGATGCAGATGGCAACCCTCTGGCGGCCGCTACTGTTACAGAAAAAGGAACGTCCAATTCGGTGGCTACCGATGTAAGTGGTTTGTTCCGTATTACCGTTGCGTCTTCTGCAACACTGGTTATTTCATCTGTTGGATTTGCCGATGCCGAGGTAAAAGCAACTTCAACCAGTATTAATGTTCAGTTACAAACAGCTTCGAAAGAATTGCAGGGCGTAGTTGTAACAGCACTTGGTATCAAGCGCCAGAAAAAATCGCTGGGTTATGCCGTGCAGGAAGTAAAGGGTAGTACACTTGTTGATGCACGTGAACCGAATCTTGCCAATACACTTACCGGTGTGGTTGCAGGTTTACAGGTGGTACGTTCAAGCAATGGTCCTGCAGGTTCTTCAAAAATAATTCTGCGTGGCAGTAATTCACTCACAGGTTCTAACCAACCGTTGATTGTTGTGGATGGTGTGCCTGTAGATAATTTTACCGGAGGTAACAACAACGATTACTGGAATCCTTCGTTGGACTATGGTAACGGATTGGCCGATCTGAACCCAAGCGATATTGAATCGATTACTGTTTTGAAAGGACAAACAGCTGCAGCCTTGTACGGTTCACGTGCAGGTAACGGTGCAATTCTTGTTACGACCAAAACAGGTAAGAAGCAGGCAGGTTTAGGGATGTCGTTCTCTACAACTTTTGGTTTTGAAAGTATATTCACTAACCCGCAAATGCAAACAGTATTCGGCCAGGGCAGTAATGGTACTTTCGATGCAACATCGGGTGCAAGCTGGGGTCCGAAAATTACCGGTCAGCAAGTAACCAACTGGAATGGTAAACCGGAAAATCTTTCCTACTATAACAACGTAAAGAATTTTTACGACAAAGGTTTCAATCAAAACTATAACCTCACATTCCAGCAACAGTTCAATAATATTTCGGTGTACAGCTCTTTCAACCGTTACGAAGATAAGAGTATGATTCCCGGTGCAAAACTGTTGCGTCACAACTTTACTACACGAAGCGTAGCTAAATTTGGCAGAGGCGATAAATGGACAGCGGATTTTAAAGTGCAGTACTCCAACACCATGGCACAAAACAGGCCATTAGCCGGTAACAATACCAACAACGTTGCACGTTTACTGTATACATTCCCTGTTTCGCTCGATATTACACAGTTTAAAGCAGGTACCGATCAGTACGATAATATGATCTGGTGGAACAGCGCAGGATCAACGGTGAATCCTTATTGGAGAAGCAAAAATGCGTTAAACCAGGACAGTCGTGATCGTTTCATTCTTACCGGTTCGTTAAAGTACGACATTGCCAAATGGTTAAGTGCAGAAGTAAAAACCGGTGTAGATATGTATACCAACAACTATCTCACTAAAATAAGAGCAGGTAGCCCAATTGCCACCAATGGCCGTTACGGAACAGGTAAATCTGTTTTCTCTGAAGCGAACTACAGTGGTATGTTAACAGCTAAAAAAGATAACCTGATCTCCAAGCTGAGTGCAAACGCAATGGTTGGTGGAAACCTCATGCAACGTAAAGGTTCAGGTATTGATGGTTCTGCCAATCTGGTAGTTCCCAATCTGTTCTCATTAGGGAATGCCGTGGGTAATCCTTCTATTTCGGAATGGATCAGTGAAAAACGAATCAACTCTGTATTTGGTACCGCCGGTATTAACTGGGATGAATACCTGTACTTAGATGCGACCTTTCGTAACGATTGGTCATCTGCCTTAGCAAAAGCAAACCGTTCTTATTTCTATCCATCAGTAAGTGCAGCTGTTGTTGTAACAGAAATGCTGGAAAAGAACAATGTGAAATTACCATCCTGGTTTAATTACGCAAAAGTGAGAGCTTCTTATGCATCGGTGGGTAACGATATGGAGCCTTATCAATTGTATAATTCATACTGGATCGGCCGTGATCCGAACAACGCAACAACTGCGGGCCGTAACAGTACATTGTACAACGATAAAGTAGTAAACGAACTCATCAAATCAAGAGAAATCGGTGCCGAGCTGAAGTTTCTTGGCAGCCGTTTAACGGTTGATTTCTCACTCTATAAAAACAATGCAACCAACCAGTTGATTAATCTTCCGCTTGATGCAACCAGCGGTTACACATCTATGAAGATCAATGCCGGTAACATTCAAAACAAAGGTTACGAGGTAATGGTTGATGCACGTGTATTCAATAAGAAAGATTTTATCTGGAATGTATCTGCCAACTTCTCACACAACGATAACTCAATTATCGACATTCTGAAAGATTCAGGTGTAACAAAATATGGCTTAGGTGGTTTTGATAACCTGGCTATTACTGCAACAGCAGGTGAAAAGTATGGTGCTATTTACGGAACAACGTTCAGACGTGTAACAGATGATAAGAGTCCATACTTTGGTCAATTGATTCTGAATGCTACAACAGGTTTGCCTGAGGTAGGAGGTTCAAACGTATTCCTCGGTAACCAACAAGCTTATGGTTTATTAGGTGTTACCAATACATTCGGTTACAAAGGCATTACGCTTTCGTTCCTGGTGGATGCACGCTTTGGCGGTAAAATGTTCTCCTCAACATTAGCAGCAATGCAGGCAAGTGGTACTGCTGCAGAAACAGTGGTAAACGGTGCAAGAGAAAACTTTGTAGTGGATGGTGTTGTAGTGGATGGTACAGGTTTTAAAAAGAATACAGTTGCTGTTACGCCGCAAAACTACTGGACAGCAGTAGCAACAACAGGCAACATGGGTATTATTGAAGCCAATATTTACGATGCAAGCAATGTGCGTTTAAGAAATGTACAGCTGTCGTATCAATTGCCAAAATCATTCCTGTCGAAAGCCCGTATTCAAAAAGCAACGGTTGGTGTGTCTTGCAACAATGTATGGCTCATTTCAAGCCACATGAAAGGGTTGGATCCTGAATCGGTTTTTGCAACCGGTACCAATGCATTGGGTTTTGAAAATGCAAGTCCTCCCACATCAAGAACAATCTTGTTTAACCTTACTCTCAATTTCTAATTTGATTAAACGATTTATATGAAAAAAATATTCATAACAACAGGAATGATGCTGGCAATGGCAGCAATGATCCCTTCCTGTAAAAAATTTGATAGTCTGACAGTAAGTCCTACTGCGGCTACATCCGAGCAGGTGCAGGTAGAGTACTTACTCACCAACTCAATCGTGGGTGCACAAATGGATCCGCATATTGCAGAACGTGTATTTGTGCTTTACTGGCGCAATGCATCTCACCAGCAGTTAGGTAGTACTGTTACTATTGGTTCTGATGATGATGGTTGGACAAGTGATTATTACCGCTACATTTCTGAATGGTTGAACAATGCAAACGCAGCCATCCAGGTGGCAAATGAAAAAGTTGCAGCGGGCAACATCAAGCCTTATACAAACAACCTGCTGCAGATGTCTAGGATATGGAGAGCTTACCTGATGAGTGAAATGTCCGATAACTTCGGTCCGATTCCTATCAATGGTTTCCAGGGTGTAAATCCAACCTTCTCTGATGTGAAGTCTGTTTACTATTTCCTGTTGGATGAGTTGAAAGATGCATCAGCAAAACTGGAAACAAATGTTACTGCAAAACCTTCAGATGCAAACGGTGATCCTGCTTATGCATACAATTATGCAAAATGGAAAAAGTATGCAAATTCAATGCGTATGCGTTTGGCCATGCGTTTAAGTGAAGTAGATGCAGGAAAAGCAAAAACAGAATTTGAAGCTGCTGTTGCAGGCAATGATTTTATTGCATCTGCAGCGGATTTCTTCCAGGTACAGGAGAAAGATGGTTGGGATCCGTTAACAGGTGTAATGAGTCGTGAATGGAACCCACAGATACTTTCTGCTTCTTTAAATAATTTGTACACCGGCTTAGGCGGTATTCAAACAACAGCTCAATTACCTGCTTCGTTTCATGCTTCAGTAAAGCCTTCAGATTATGTTGGGTTAAGATTGGTTGATCATTTTCCGACAACTACTAATAATCCCGTTGCTCCTTATTGGATGGATGGTTTGCCAAATACAATTGACCCCCGGGCTTACAAGGCCTATGCGATTCCAGGTGATTTTACTGATCCCGGTTTTTGCTTCTATCCTTCATGGGACAACAGTTCAAGAACTACTAACCGAACATTGGCAGCCGGCGGTGCTTCGAATGTTGCTGTAAGCATTAATGCTGCAAACACCTTCAATGGTTACAATGGTGGCGATTGGGGTGCAAAGGGCAGCAGAAATACAGTAAGAGCATGGGGTGGATCAATGCCACGTTTGAAACTTGCGTTCAGAAACAGTAAAAACAAACGCATCTTCTTTGCTTCATGGGAAACCTATTTCCTGATTGCAGAAGCTTCAGTGCGTGGATGGACTGTTCCAATGAGCGGACAAGCCGCTTACGAAAAAGGTATTGAAGAAAGTTTCAATTACTGGGGTGTAAGTTCTCATCTTGCTGCTTACAAAGCATCTACTGATTATAACCGTTGCGGTACATCTGTAAGCTGGACACATACAACAGAACCAGCTGCCAGTTACACTGCAAACTATGTTGATGGTTACACCAATACTCCCGGTACAGCAACGATTCTGTATCCTGTAAATACGATTTATAAAAATGGTACAGTTAAGAATGATCTGTTGAACAAGATTATTACGCAAAAATATATTGCACAAAGTCCATGGCTGCCGTTAGAAGCATGGAGCGATCACAGAAGACTCGGACTTCCTTTCCTGGAAAATCCTTGTGTTGAAAGTGGTTCGTTACCAAACAACCCTGCTATAACTTCTGCTACGTACATGACCAATGCTGCAAATTTCTTCCCGCAACGATTGAAGTATCCTACCGGGTTGAAGAACAGCAATGCAAAAGGGTATGCACAGGCAATAAGTGCTCTTGGCGGAAGCGACAATTTATTTACATCATTATGGTGGGCCAAAAAATAAGTTGGTTAAAATAAACATGGTTAGTGCGTAAAAAGTGATCCGGTTAGTGTATGAACGTTTTTGTTAAATAGCTACCACTAATCATGGCCAAAAGAAAGGCCAGCTAAAAGGTTGGCCTTTCTTTTAAATTTGGTTAATAAGAAGCGGATGAAAATTATAAAAATCAAAGATGTTGTTTTGTGCCTTCTGGTAATAAGTACAGTTGTGCAAGTTGCAAATGCACAGCACAAAGAATATTATCCCGACCCTGATACGGCTATTCAGCGCAGGTTAGAAGAATGGAAGGATCTGAAGTTTGGTTTGTTGATGCATTGGGGAACGTACAGCCAGTGGGGTATTGTTGAAAGCTGGAGTATTTGCCCGGAAGATTTGAGTTGGGCTACCGGCGCAAGAAAAAAAGGAGTGGCCGATAATTATGTTGACTATGTAAAAGCTTATGAGAATCTGCAAACAACGTTTAATCCTGTAAAATTTAATCCTGAAAAATGGGCAGCAGCTGCAAAAGAGGCAGGCATGAAGTACATGGTGTTTACAACGAAGCATCATGATGGATTTTGTATGTTCGATTCGAAGTACACCGATTATAAGATTACCGGTAAGGCTACACCGTTTGCTGTTAATCCACGCAGTAACATTACCAAAGAAATTTTTAATGCGTTTCGTAACGAGAATATGTGGATCGGCGCTTATTTTTCAAAGCCCGACTGGCATACTGATTACTATTGGTGGAAACAGTTTCCGCAAAGCGATCGCAACCCAAGTTATTCTGTTCAGAAATATCCTGAGCAATGGAAAAAATTTACCGACTTCACACATAATCAAATTAACGAACTGGTGAGTGATTATGGTAAAGTCGATATCTTATGGCTCGACGGAGGTTGGGTACGTAAGAAAACAGATGAAGAAGTGAAAAGCGAAATGATGGAAGTGTATGAAGGAAGCAGGTGGACACGTAACCCGCAAAGCCAGGATATTCAGATGCCTGAGCTGGTAAAAAAAGTACGAGCAAAACAACCAAAAATAATTGTAGTAGACAGAGCTGTACCCGGCGAACAACAAAACTATTTAACACCGGAACAGCATATACCCGAAACAGGTTTACCTTATCCCTGGGAAACATGTATGACGATGGCGAACAGCTGGAGCTATGTACCCAACGATCAATACAAACCAACCAACGAGCTGATTGAAAAACTGGTTGATATTGTGAGCAAAGGCGGCAACTATTTGCTCAACATCGGGCCAAGTCCGGAAGGTGAGTTTGATCCTGTAGCATACGACCGCCTGAAAGAGATAGGCGTATGGATGAAGCTGAATGGGCAGGCAATTTATGGTACACGCATGTATAAATTGTTTGGTGAGGGGGATAATATCCGTTTTACTCAAAGTAAAGACGGAAAGATCCTAAATGTATTTCTGTTCAACTATCCGCAGGGGAATGTGCATCTTAACAATGTTTCATTCAATGCAAAAACAACCGTTAAGCTGATTGGCAGCAACCAGAAATTAAAGTGGAGAGCGGGAAGTGAAGGTGTTGACATTACATTGCCTGCTTCGTTAAAATCTGTAACAGATCATGTGTGGGTGTTGCAGGTACAGTTATAAAATAGTACTTGTTTTTGCTGATGCAGGAAGCTGAAGTAATGAACAAGTTGAAATGTCATAATCAGTAGTTTTAGTATACAAAACTATACGGCCGGCCATTCCTGGCTGGCCTCTTTTTTAAAATTGTATGTGTAGAAGGTCAATCGTTTTTATGAACAAAAATTTTCTGGTTTTTCTATTACTTGTTACCGTAGCTGCAACAGCAACTGCACAGTCTGTAGTTGAAAAAATAAAATTGCATCAAAACTGGAAATTCAGTGAGCAAACCAAAAACAAATGGTATGCAGCGAAATTGCCCGGTACTGTACATGCCGATTTGTTGAACAATAAACTGATTCCCGATCCATATTACAGAGACAATGAAAAGAAACTGCAATGGATTGGCGAAACCAACTGGGAATACAAAACTACCTTCGATGTCGATGCTTCTGTATTGCAAAAAGAACATGTTGAACTTGTGTTTGATGGGTTAGATACGTATGCTGATGTTTACCTGAATGGTCAGCTTCTTTTCTCTGCAAATAATATGTTCCGTCAGTGGAAAGCGGATGTGAAGCAACTGCTCAAACCAAACAATACATTACTGATCCGTTTCGCATCGGCAAAAAATAAAGTAGACTCTATTGCAAAATCGAAACTGCCCTTTGTGTTGCCCGACAATGCAAGAGCTTATGCACGCAAAGCACAATATCATTTCGGGTGGGATTTGGGCCCAACATTCATCACCTGCGGCATCTGGAAAAGCGTGTACCTCGAAGCCTTTAATGAGCGACCTGCAGAAGGAAAGTTTACTGCAGTTAACAAAGTTGAATTGGTACAGCAGCCCGATCAATACGGTAAAACATTTTATTTTAAAATAAACGGCAAGCCGGTGTACATGAAGGGGGCGAATTATATTCCTTCCGATATGTTTACGCCACGTTTAACAAAAGAAGACTATCGGAAAATTTTAATGCTTGCGAAAGATGCCAACATGAATATGTTGCGCATATGGGGTGGTGGTATTTATGAAGAAGATGTGTTTTACGATCTCTGTGATGAGCTGGGTATTTACATCTGGCAGGATTTTATGTTTGCCGGCGCAATGGTTCCCGGAGATGAACAATTTTTTAATAGTGTAAAAGAAGAGGTCAAATATCAAATCAAGCGATTGCGTCATCATAAATCAATTGTGGTTTGGTGTGGTAATAACGAAGTAGATGAAGCATGGCATCAATGGGGTTGGCAAAATCAGTTCAATTTGCATGGAAAGGATTCTGCTACGGTGTGGAATGATTATGTGCGTTTGTTTCGTGACAGTATTGCTGCATGGGTAAATGAGTTTGATGGTACACGTCCATATGTAAGCACATCTCCCACCAACGGATGGGGGCGAGCAAAAAGTGTTACCGAAGGCGATAGTCATTACTGGGGTGTTTGGTGGGGATTGGAGCCTGTGGAAGTGTTTGAGCAAAAGACCGGTCGTTTTGTAAGCGAATACGGCATGCAGGCAATGCCCAACTATTCCAGCATTGAAAAATTTACATTGCAGCAGGATCGTTTTCTTTTTTCTGATGTCATCAATCATCACCAGAAAGCAGGCAACGGATTTGCCAAAATTCAATCGTACCTGCATCGCTATTTCCTCGACTCCGCAAAAGTGAAACAGCTTTCATTACAGAATTACACGTATCTCACACAATGCCTGCAGTATTACAGTTTTAAAAATGCCATTGCTATTCATCGCAGCAAAGAGCCTTATAACATGGGCACCTTGTTGTGGCAGTTAAATGATTGCTGGCCTGTTGCCAGCTGGAGTATTACTGACTACAGTCGTGAACCCAAAGCTGCCTGGTATGCGGTGAAAGAAGCGTATCGTGATGATGTGAAACCTGTAAGAGACAGTGTGTATCCGAAAAATCTTGTATTGAAGAAGCCTTCATTTGTAATTAAACATGAAGGAGAAAACCTGTTCAGTATTGTAAGTAATGTAGATGCGAAATATGTGTACCTGTTTAAGCAGAAATCGTTTTTTGATATCGACGATAATTATTTTGATTTGAAAGCAGGGCAAAAGAAATACCTGCATGTAAAGAACAGGTATTTCAATGCAGCTGAAATCAGCAGTATCCGCATCAAATCATTATTCGATATTATCGGAAAATAAATATTCATAGATCAATATAAAATGAAACAAATGTGTAAGCGGTTTTTCTTTTTTACAGTGTTAGGTATTGCGTTTGGTTTAAGTGCGTTGGCACAAACAAATTATGCGAAGCTTGTAAATCCTTTTATTGGCACAGGTGGCCATGGTCATACTTATCCCGGTGCAAGCATGCCGTTTGGCATGATGCAGTTAAGTCCTGATACAAGATTGGAAGGTTGGGATGGTTGTGGGGGTTATCATTACAGCGACAGTATTATGTATGGTTTTTCACATACACATTTAAGCGGTACAGGTATTGCCGATTATTGTGATGTGTTGCTGATGCCGTTTACCGGTGAAGTAAAATGGAAAAACAGTGAATATGCTTCGCCCTTTTCACACAAAAATGAAAAAGCACATGCAGGTTATTACGAAGTGTTGCTGAAGAAACACAATATTCATGCAGCACTTACTACCTCTTTCCGTTCGGGTATACATCAATATACGTTTGATGCGGCTGCAACTGAAGGAAAGGTATTGCTCGATCTGAAACACAGGGATGAAGTGTTGGAATCATCTTTTGAAATGATTAATGAATACGAAGTAAGAGGCATGCGCCGCAGCAAAAGCTGGGCAAGCAATCAAATCCTCTACTTCCATATGAAATTTGAAAAACCGATCAAAGAGTTTGGCATTGCGTTGAACGATGTGTTACAAAACAACATACGTTCTGCCAGCGGTAAAAACATCAAAGCCTATTTCAGTTTTGATGTAAGCGGCACTAAAACCGTACAGGTTAAAGTGGGTATTTCAGGCGTAAGCATGGAAAACGCAAAGCTGAATCTCGAAACAGAAATTCCGCATTGGAATTTTGCATCAGTCAAACAGCAGGCTGAAGATGCATGGAACAAAGAGCTGGGCAAGATTGAAGTGAAAGGCGGTACACAGGATCAGCAGGTGGCATTTTATACGGCCTTGTATCATGCATCGTTGGCACCGAATATTTATACCGATGTGAATGGGGAATATCGTGGAACAGATCTGAACGTGCACAAAGCGGAAGGCTTTACCAATTACTCGGTGTTTTCGTTATGGGATACACACAGAGCGCTGCATCCGTTGATGTCAATCATCAATCAAAAAAGAACAGGCGACTGGATCAATACATTTTTGGCACAATACAAGCACGGAGGTATGTTGCCGGTGTGGGAGTTGAGTGGTAACGAAACATTTTGTATGATCGGTTATCATTCGGTTCCGGTAATTGTAGATGCGTATCAAAAAGGCATTCGAAATTTTGATAAAGAACTGGCTTTGCAGGCGATGATCAGTTATGCGGAAAGCAACCGCTATGGTTTAACACAATATGTTAAGCAGGGTTTTGTAAGTAACGACTACGATCATGAAAGTGCATCGAAGACCGTTGAGTATGCATATGATGATTGGTGTATTGCTGAATTTGCAAAATGGATCGGTAATGAAGCAGTCTACAAGAAATATGCAGCACGTGCATTGAACTATCGCAACCTTTTTGATCCGACAACTTATCATATTCGTGGTAAGGTGCAGAGCTTTTGGTTCTCACCTTTCAATGCAACAGAAGTCAATAACTTTTTCACCGAAGGTAATTCCTGGCATTATTCATTTTCTGCACAACAGGATATTGATGGGTTGATCAAACTCTATGGCGGAAAAGAAAATTTCTTACGCAAGTTGGAAGAACTGTTTACTACCAATCAAACATTGAGTGGTCGTGACCAGGCCGATGTAACCGGGTTGATCGGTCAGTATGCACATGGCAACGAACCCAGTCATCACATGGCTTATTTATTCAACTATGCAGGTAAGCCCTGGCGCACACAGGAACTCATCCATAAAATTTGCACAGAGTTTTATCCCAACAATCCGGATGGTTTGATTGGTAACGAAGATTGCGGACAAATGAGTGCATGGTTTGTATTGAGTGCAATGGGTATTTATCAGCCAACACCCGGTAGTGGAGTATATGCATTGGGTACACCTTTGTTTGATGAAGTAAAGATTCATTTAGAGAATGGTAAAATATTTTCCATTACAGCCAAGAACCGCACATCGAAAAACTTTTATATGAACAATGTATTGTTGAATGGCAAAGCACATGCGGCTACGTTTATTAAAAATACCGATGTGGAGAATGGTGGCGAGTTGATTTTTGAAATGAGTGCAACGCCCAACAAAACACGTGGTATTAACAAAGCAGATATGCCCTCTTCAAAAGTGAATGACGAGCAGTTTGTAGCTGTCCCGTTTTTTCAAATGAGTACAAATAAATTCAAATACAGTTTGCCGGTTACATTAAAGCATCTTGATCCGCAGGCTGAGATTTATTATGCAATCGTACAAGGTGAAGCAAAGCCGAGATATATCCGTTATGAAAAGCCGTTTGCTTTAACTTCAAGCGCAAGGGTAGAGTTGTATGCAAGCAGGAATGGTAAACAGAGTGCAAGAATTGCCCAGCAATTTTACAAAGTACCCAGCGACAGAAGTATTACTGTGCTCAGTGAAGTGCACCCAATGTATACCGCCGGTGGTAAAGATGCATTGATTGATGGTATTATTGGTGATGCAAACTGGAAAACGGGCGACTGGCAAAGCTATTATGCAAAAGATTTTGTGGCGATCATCGATCTGCAGAAAGTACGACCGGTAAAATATGTAGGCGTGCATGTGTTGCAGGAAGTTAGTCCGTGGATTGTTTATCCGAAAGAAGTAGTGTTTGAAATCAGTAACGATGGTAAAACATTTAAGCCTTTAACAACAGTTGAAAATAAAATAATAGCATCATTAAAAGAGCCGGAAGTACAGACCCTTGGTGCTGAGGTTGCAGCAACTGCACGTTATATTCGTGTGCGGGCAAAAACAGGCGGACAATTACCTGCATGGCATGAAAGTGCAGGCTCGCCATCACATATATTCATTGATGAAGTAATTGTAAAGTAGATTCCAAAATCCAATAATAAAAACACAAGTCAGAAATCATACATCCTAAATTTCTTGCCATGATCAAAATAAGCGTACGCTTTTATTTTTTACTGAGTCTTGTGCTGATGAGTAATATCTTATTCGCACAATATCAACCCACATGGGAGTCGTTGGATCAACGGCCGGTGCCGCAGTGGTTCAAAGATTCCAAGTTTGGCATCTTTATTCATTGGGGTGTATATGCAGTGCCCGGCTATTGCACCAAGGGAAATTATGCAGAATGGTATCAGCAGGGTTTGATGAATGGCGATACTGCTCGCATCAACTTTCATAAAAAGAAATTCGGCGACAGAACCTATTACGATCTGGCAAATGATTTTAAAGCCGAATTATTTCAACCCGATGAATGGGCGAAACTGTTTGAGCAATCCGGCGCAAAGTATATTGTATTAACATCAAAGCATCACGATGGGTATTCGTTGTGGCCCGATGCAACGGCCAACAAAACATGGGGCTTTCCGTGGAATGCAAAAGATATTGGTCCAAAGCGTGATCTCTTAGGCGATCTGTTTACTGCAGTGCGTAAAACTTCTGTTCGTGCAGGTATGTATTATTCGTTGTACGAATGGTTTAATCCGCTGTGGAAAAAAGATCCCAAAAAATATGCAGCAGAACACATGTGGCCGCAGGCGCAATATCTCATCAATACCTATCAGCCCGATGTATTCTGGACAGATGGTGATTGGGATGCGAGTGCAGAAACATGGAAGAGCAAAGAACTGCTTGCATGGATGTATAATGAAAGTCCGGTGAAAGATAAAGTGGTGACGTATGATCGCTGGGGTAGTGGCATTCGTTTTAAACATGGAAGTGTTTACACGCCCGAGTACCAACCCGATCTTGACTTTGAAGATCATGCATGGGAAGAAAGTCGTGGCATGGGTTTCAGCTATGGTTACAACCGTGAAGAAGATGCGTGGGATTATAACTCCACACAAAGTTTGGTATTGCAGTTGATTGATAAAGTGAGCAGGGGTGGGAACTTTTTGCTGGATATTGGACCGGATGAACATGGAAAAATTCCACCTATTATGCAGGAACGTTTGTTGCAGATCGGCGATTGGTTGAATGTAAACGGTGAAGCAATTTATAATACCGTTCGTTGGAAAAGTACCTCGCAATGGAGCGAAGGGAGGAGAGATTATACCAGCAAAAGTGGTGATATGTTATTAAAAATAACAATCGATCCCGATCCCGGCTATGCGGTAAAGGAAGTATTTTATACTTACAACCCAACCAATAACGATCTGTATGCATTGTTGCCAAAGTTTCCCGATAATAAAAAGATCGTATTAAAAGATATGCAGTTGCCTGCAGGAACAGCCATCCGTTTCTTGTCAACCAAAGAACAATTGAAATGGAAACAGATGGGCAACAATGTGGAAGTTGAATTGCCGGAATATAATCCGAATAAGATCAAAGCGCCTTATGCGTATGCCATCAAGATCAGTGGATTTGGAAAGTTTACAGCAAAACCAAAGATCAATGCAACCTATGCGAATGGATCGTTGCAGCCAACAGTGAGCATAGCGTCTGCTGCAGACGAATTGGTTTATTATACACTTGATGGTACAGAACCAACAGAGCAATCTGCATTCTACAGCAAGCCATTTGTGTTAAACAAAACAGCATCTATAAAAGCAAAAGCATTCAGAAAGGGTTTTATTGCCGGTGCTGTTGCTGAAGAAAAAATCACCCGTTACGAATGGCAGAAAGCTGTTGCGGTTGCCAATGTAAAACCGGGCATTGTGTACAATTATTTTGAACCGGCTGGTAAGATTGATCTCAATGCAGTAAACGGAACAGCAGTAAAATCGGGTGTTGCATCAGTGATTAACGAAGAAGTAAAGCAGCGCAAAGAAAAATATGCCTTGTCGTTTGATGGCTATGTGAAGGTGAATAAAGATGGCAGGTATAATTTCTATACCTTATCTGATGATGGCAGTAAGTTGTTTATTGATGGGATAGAAGTAGTGAACAACGATGGTGAGCACGGTTCTGTTGAGAAAGAAGGTAAAGCGGTGTTGAAGAAAGGATATCACAAAATAAAAGTTGTTTATTTCGATGGAGGTGGCGGTAATGAACTGAAAGTGTCTTGGCAACCCGAAGGAAAGAAGAAAGAAGTACTGCCCGCAGCAGTGTTGTTTCACTAAACAGGCGTTTGCTTCGTTGCGTTAGTTACAGATGGAATAAGTTTGCAATGCAGCTTTTTGTTTGCTGCGCTATTTATTCATGAACTGGAAATATCTTTTAGCAGGCGTGCTGTTTGCGTTGTTGTGGTCGTCTGCTGCAGCTGCAACAAAGATTGCCTTACAATCGGCACAACCTTTTGTAATAGCTGTTGCCCGTTTCTTTTTAGCCGGTGCAGGTATGCTGTTGGTTACACATTTGCTGTTGGGCAAACGGTTGCCGCAAAAGAAAGAGTGGTTGTTTCTTGCAATTTATGGTTTGCTCAACATCAGTATTTACTTAGGTGTGTACGTCATTGCCATGCAGGAAGTATCGGCAGGTTTAGGTAGTATGGCTGTGGCAGTGAATCCTGTGTTCATCAGTATTATTTCTGTTCTGCTGTTCGATCATAAAATGGGAATGAAGCATTGGCTGAGTTTGCTCGCTTGTGCTGCAGGTGTAGTGATTGCCGCATGGCCTTTGTTGCAGAACAGTTACGCAACCGTAACAGGTTTGTTGTTGATGCTCATCAGTATGTTGGCATACTCGGCCGGTGCCATTTATTTTGCACGCACAAAGTGGAACGATCTGCATATACTCACCATCAACGGCTGGCAAACCTTACTGGGCGGATTGTTTTTAGTACCGTTCCTCTTGTTTACCTATAAACCCGAGATGAATCATTACGATATTAAATTTTACAGTGGTGTGTTGTGGTTGGTGATTCCGGTTTCCATTGGAGCCGTTCAGTTGTGGTTATGGTTACTGAAACGGAATGCGGTAACGGCTTCGTACTGGTTGTTTCTCTGCCCGGTGTTTGGTTTTATGATTGCAGCACTCAGTTTACACGAGCCGATCAGCCTGTACACATTTGTTGGTATAATGCTGGTTTCTGTTGGTTTGTATATCGTACTTAATAAGCGGATAGCTAAGAGCTGATGCTGTTTTTCAACTGTCGCATTCGCTTAATTCGGTCAATCGTTTGCACAGTGCATTGCCGTAATAAGAAAGTAAGTTTGAGCAAATGAAAAGTTTATTTACGTTCGCCGCTGCAGCTCTTTATACCTTGGCTGCTTTTGCACAGGAACTCCCTACCGAATTACAAACGCCCGATGTTGTTTCCATTAATCGTATGCCCATGCGTGCATCGGCCTTTGCATTTGAAAACCGTACATTGGCACAGGGTCGCAACAAAGAACAGTCGGCTTATTTTCTTTCGCTGAATGGTAACTGGAAGTTCAATTGGGTGCAGGACCCACGCAAACGTCCGCTCGATTTTTATAAAACAGATTTCAACGATGCCGCATGGAACAATTTTAAAGTGCCGGCCAACTGGGAAGTGAATGGTTATGGATTGCCCATTTATGTAAACCAGCCTTATGAGTTTGCAGGAAGTACAAGAACAGGTGCACGTCTGACACCGCCGTTTGATATCCCTGTTGATAACAATCCTGTTGGTTCGTATCGCAAAAAAATAAACATACCCGAAAGCTGGAACGGCAGACAGGTATTCATTCATCTCGGTGCAGTGAAATCTGCATTTTTTATTTGGGTGAATGGTGTGAAGGTTGGGTACAGCGAAGACAGTAAGCTGGCTGCTGAGTTTGATATTACGAAGTATGTGAAGCCGGGTCAAAACCTGGTTGCCTTACAGGTGTATCGTTGGAGCGATGGCAGTTATTTGGAGTGCCAGGATATGTGGCGCATCTCCGGTATTGAACGTGATGTATATCTCTACTCAACACCAAAGCTTGATGTGCGTGATTTTAAAGTGATGAGCACGCTTACTGATAATTATACCAATGGATTGTTGAGCATAAAAGCAGAAGTAAACAACTATCGTATTGATCAGCGCACCAACCACAGCAAGCCCGATACGTTTGCCGTTGAAATAGAATTGGCAGATGCAGCCGGTAACAGCATCTTAAAGAAATCAACTTCAGTCATTCAAACGGTGCTGGGTAATTACAAAAGCACTGTTACGTTCGAAGAAAAGATCAGCAAGGTAAAACAATGGTCGGCTGAATTGCCTTATCTCTACACCTTATACATTACGTTAAAAGATAAACTGGGAAATGTAGTGGAAGTGATTCCGCAACGTGTGGGATTCCGTTCCATCGAAATCATCAACAATAATTTTTTAGTCAACGGTAAACTTGTGTTTCTGAAAGGTGTGAACCGTCATGAACATAATGCAACGCAAGGACACACACTCACCAAAGACGACATGCACAAGGATATGGAGATGATGAAGAAGCTGAATGTAAATGCTGTTCGTCATTCGCATTATCCGCCCGATCCTTACTGGATGGAATTGTGTGATGAGTTTGGTTTGTATGTCGTGGATGAAGCAAATATCGAATCGCATGGACGTTACTACGATCTGGCTTATACATTAGGTAACGATAAGCAATGGCGCATGCCACATCTCGAACGGATCTATCGTATGTATGAGCGTGATAAAAACCATACATCGGTTGTAATATGGTCGTTGGGGAATGAAGCAGGGAATGGTGTGAATTTTTATGAGGCTTACGATTGGTTAAAACAAAATGATATCCGCCCGGTGCAATACGAACGTGCAGAGAATGATTACAATACCGATATGATCGTTCCGCAGTATCCTGATCCGAATTGGTTGAAACGATATGCAGGACGTAATCCAAGCCGCTTGCTCATCATGAGTGAGTATGCACATATCATGGGTAACAGTCTCGGTAACTTTAAAGAGTACTGGGATGCGATTGAAAACAATCCCAACCTGCAGGGCGGTTTTATCTGGGAGTGGATCGATCAGTCGATTGATACAGTGAAGAATGGCAAACGTATTATGGCTTATGGTGGTGATTTCCCCTTGGAAGGGCCCGTGCCGCAACATTTCACCGATAATAATTTTTGTGTGAAGGGTGTGGTAACCGCTTATCGAGGATTAACACCGATGGCTGTTGAAATAAAAAAAGTGCATCAGTTCATCAAATCATCGTTGAACAACAATGAACTGACGATCCGTAATTCTTACTTCTTCCGCAACCTGGATAATGTGCAGTTAAGTTGGGAGCTGATGGAAGATGGTAAGCAGATTGAAAAAGGCATCATCAATCAATTGTCAATTGCAGCACAGCAATCAACAACGGTAACACTGCCGGTTAAATCAAAACAACGAGAAGCAAAAGAATATTTCATTAATGTGCATTATACATTGAAAGAAGCAGAACCTTTTTTAGAGAAAGGATATGAAATCGCTTACGAACAGTTTGCATTAAAGCCGGGTACAGTTGTACAGGATATGATCACCGGCAAAGGAAACCTGCAGGTTAAACAAACTGAAACAAGTTGTACCATTTCCGGTAAAGGCTTTACGGTGAATTTTGATCTTAAGAATGGCACTATGGGTTCGTATGTTGTAAACGGAACAACTATTGTGGAACAAGGACCACAACCATCGTACTGGCGTGCGCCAACCGACAATGATATTGGTGCCGGTTTCAACCGCAACCTGCGTATGTGGCGCAACGCCTATGAGCAGGGAAAATTAATAGCTGCTACTGTGACCAAACAAGCGAATGGTTCTTACAACATCCTCTTTAAAAAAGAAGTGGTGAATGGTGATGCGGTGAGTGAACAGCAGTTCACCGTGTATGCAGATGGTAAAATAAAAGTGACCAGCAGCATTGATGCAGTAAAAGGAAAATATCCGTTATTGCTGCGTGTAGGAAATGATCTGCAGCTGAAAAAAGAATTTGATCAGATCAGTTTTTATGGTCGTGGCCCCTGGGAAAATTATTGGGATCGTAAATCGGCTTCCTTGATTGGTTTGTACAAACAGACAGTGAGCAATCAATATTTCTCTTATGCCCGTCCGCAGGAGAGTGGAAACAAAGCCGATGTGCGTTGGGTGAAGATGACGAACAAAGCAGGTAAGGGCGTTGAGTTTGTGTATGCAGATAGCCTGTTGAATTTTTCTGCATTACCTTACACATTAGATGATCTCGACCCGGAGACAGAAAAAAAACAATACCACTCCGGTGAATTGATTGCAAAAGATAAAATTTACATGCATGTAGATCTGCAGCAGAGTGGTTTGCAGGGTATTGATAGCTGGGGTTCGATGCCAATGCAGCAATACCGTATTCCGTTTGCGGATCATCGCTATACCTACTGGATCGTTCCTGTAAAATAATTTGAATCATGTTTCATCCATTGTTTAAATATTCGTTTGCTTTTGCTGCACTAGTTGCTGCACAAATTTGTACAGCACAATCAGCCGGTAAAAATTATGTAGTCATCAAACCGGGTGATACGGAGAAGGATGTCATTAGCAAAGCTGCAAACGTTACTCCAAGCGCACGTCAGCTCCGCTGGCAGCAACTGGAGTTGACAGCGTTCTTTCATTTTGGTGTGAATACGTATACGGATAAAGAGTGGGGCGATGGAACAGAAAGTCCGTCTATTTTTAATCCGGTATTGTTTGATGCAGAGCAGTGGATTAAAACGGTTAAGGTGGCTGGTTTTAAACAGGTCATCATTACAGCCAAACATCATGATGGTTTTTGTTTGTGGCCCAGCAAGTACACGGAACATTCGGTAAAGAACAGTCCGTGGAAAAACGGCAAAGGAGATGTGGTGAAAGAAGTAGCAGCAGCCTGTAAAAAATTTGGAATTGGTTTTGGTGTGTATTTGTCGCCTTGGGATCGCAATGCACCGATGTATGGCACCGATGCGTACAACGATTTTTTTGCAAACCAGTTAACAGAGTTGCTTACACAATATGGCCGTGTGGATGAAGTGTGGTTTGATGGTGCAAACGGCGAAGGCCCAAATGGTAAAAAACAAGTGTATGATTTCAATCGTTGGTATGAAGTAATACGAAAGTTGCAACCAACTGCAACGATTGCTATTATGGGGCCTGATGTGCGTTGGGTTGGTACAGAAACAGGTATGGGTCGTGAGCAGGAATGGAGTGTAATCCCAGCCGATGAAAATATAATGGAGAAGATTGCAGACGGTTCGCAGAAAGATGTAGCCTTTGCACCGAAGGGTGATAAGATGCAGAAAGACCTTGGTAGCAGGGAAAAAATAAAAGATGCAAAAGGGCTCATCTGGTATCCTGCAGAAACCGATGTGTCCATCAGGCCGGGTTGGTTTTATCATACCAAAGAAGATGAGAAAGTAAAATCACCGCAACGCTTGCTCGATATTTATTTCAGTTCGGTTGGTTATAACTGTGTGTTGCTGTTGAATATTCCGCCAAACAAAGAAGGATTGTTATCTGCAAGTGATGTAAAAAGCCTTGAAGGTTTTTCTGCTTTACGCAAAAAAACATTTGCGAACAATCTTGCAAAAGGCGCAACAATTAAATGCAGCAACGGCATCAGCACAAATGCATTAATCGATCAATCGTACACAACTTATTTTACAACAAAAGGAAACGATACTACGGCAACGATCGAGTTAACATTGCCTGCAGCTAAAACATTTGATGTATTGAGTCTGCAGGAAAACATCAGCATTGGGCAGCGGGTAGAAAAGTTTGTCTTTGAATATAAAGATGGTGAGGAATGGAAACAGCTTGCAGAAGGCAGCACCATCGGTTATAAACGTTTACTGAAGTTTAAGCCCGTTACGGCCAAACAGGTGCGGTTGCGTATTCTGTCTTCACGTTTAAATCCTGCACTCTCAGCATTGGGTTTATATAAACTTGCTGATTAGTTTATTCAATTATAAATTCTAAAACATGCGTCGTTTTTTGGGCTTTGCCTTTCTGTTGATTGCTTCTTTTTCGCAGGCACAACAGGCAGAAAATATCATCATTATTACAACCGATGGTTTTCGTTGGCAGGAATTGTACTACGGTATGGACTCGGCGATTGCAAACAATAAACGTTTTCATAAAGGCGACAGTGCTTATATCTTTCAACATTACTGGGCTGCATCTGCAAACGAACGTAGGCAGAAGTTGATGCCATTTTTTTGGTCAACCATTGCGGCCAAAGGACAGTTGTACGGCAACCGTGCATTTCAAAATCATGTCAACAATGCCAATCCTTATTGGTTCAGCTATCCGGGCTATAGTGAAATTATGACGGGTTATGTCGATACGTCTATTAATTCAAACAGCTATCAACCCAATCCGCATGTAACAGTTTTGGAATTTTTCAATCAACAGCAAAAGCTACAAGGAAAAGTGGCAGCTTTCGGAGCATGGGAAGCTTTTAACCGGATATTGAACGAAGAACGCAGCGGTATTCCGGTTGTAGCTGCTTTTGATACAGCGGCTGTAACCGGGCTTTCAACCGAACAACAGCTTGTAAACAACATGCTGCATCATTCGTATAAACCATGGCATGAAGATGAATGCCTCGATGTGTTTACACATTATGCAGCAATGGCACATTTAAAAGCAAAAAAGCCCAATGTGCTGTATATCGCTTATGGCGAAACAGATGAGTGGGCGCATGCGGGACAGTATCGTTCGTATTTAGATGCAGCGCACCAGGTGGATGCATGGATTAAACAACTATGGGAATACGTTCAAAGCGATCCGAAGTATCAAAACAAAACAGCCCTCTTTATTACAACCGATCATGGCCGTGGTGATGCAGTAAAAGCAGAATGGACCAGTCATGGTAATTCCATTAAAGATGCTTCTGAAATTTGGTTTGCAGTCATGGCACCGGGGCTTCCTGCAAAAGGCGAAGTAAAAACAGCAAATCAGGTTTACCAGCAACAGTTTGCACAAACCATTGCCCAACTGTTAGGCTATACATACACCGCAAAACATCCTGTTGCCGGAGCTGTAACAGAAATCTTTAAATAAAATAAGGCGGTTAAATGTGATTGGAAGGGTTGGGTACAATGTTCAACACTTTATGGAAGTGTGTTTTGTAATGCCGTTTATTGATCTTGTAATAGAACGCACCTTTCTTTGAGCCCGACCGGTCTTTATCGTTTTGTTTTACCAGCAACCCGGTTGAAATAATTTTTTTATTGAAGTTTCCTTTGTCAAACGAGGTTTCATATACTTCTTCAAACAGGTTTTGTAAAAGCGGAATGGTAAATTTCTGCGGCAGCAGTTCAAACAAAATAGGGTGCAGCGCTGCTTTGTACTTCAGTTTTTCTTTGGCCATACGCACCATTTCCGAATGGTCGAAAATAAGTTCGGGTATTTCGTTTAGCAGAAACCATTCAGCATGATACTCTTCGCTGATCTGGCGTTCGTATTGGTGAATATCAATTAATGCAAAGTAGGCAACCGACGCTGTGCGTTCAATCGGATCTCGGTCGGGCTTTGTAAACGTATACAACTGTTCCAGATAAACACCTTCCAGCCCGGTAAGTTTTTTAAGAATACGGGTGGCTGCTTCGTCGGCACTTTCGGTGGCTTGCACAAACCCGCCCATCAGGCTCCAGTGGTCTCGTTTGGGCTCTAAACCACGTTTCACCAGAAGCAGTTTCAGGTGATTGCCGTCGAAGCCAAATACAATGCAATCTACGGCAAGCAATAACCGGCTTTGTTGTTGATACTTTGTCATGTAGTGGCCTAAAAATAATTATTTCCGGAAACTTCCATCCGATATTTTAAATTGTAAAAAGTACAATTTAAAATTTTTCTACTATTTTTATACGGTCGCCATCTTAACGGTCACCTTTTATACCGATTGTTTATGCCATTGCAAATCTTACTTCTTAAAGCCGGATGCTTCGTGCAATTGTACGGATGCAGTTCCGGATATGCTGCAGATTGTAAGGCAGGCTTTTTTCAGTTCCATCTTTATTCTTTTAACCTCAATACTACTTTTTTATGATCAGGACGAAGTACAGTATTCTTTTTGTTACTGCTTTTCTTTTCAGCAGCGTAATTACCGTTGCGCAGGAAAACAAGGCGATTCTTAATACCGATGCCGGTAAGCACATCATCAATAAAAACATCTACGGCCATTTTGCCGAACATCTCGGCAATTGTATTTACAATGGTTTTTATGTGGGTGATACCAATAAGGTAATTCCGAATACGGATGGTGTACGCAATGATATTATTGCTGCGTTGAAGAAATTAAAAGTAGGGAACCTTCGTTGGCCGGGCGGTTGTTTTGCCGATACTTATCATTGGAAAGATGGTGTTGGACCAAAAGCAAAACGCCCATCAATGGTGAATGTTTGGTGGGGTGGCGTTACAGAAGATAACAGCTTTGGTACACACGATTTTTTAAATATGTGTGAGAAAATCGGAGCAGAACCTTACCTGGCAGGTAATGTAGGTAGTGGTACGGTGCAGGAGTTGAGCGATTGGGTACAGTATGTAAACAGTCCGGCAAACACAAGTCCCATGAGTACATGGCGTGTACAGAATGGCCGCAAAGATCCATGGAATGTAAGTATCTGGGGTGTTGGTAATGAAGCATGGGGTTGTGGTGGTAATATGAAGCCTGAGTTCTATGCTAACTTATTCAGACAATATTCAACCTACATGACGGGCTGGTCTGAGAAAAAATTATTTCGTGTGGCTTCAGGTGCAAATGGCGGTGATTATAACTGGACAGAAGTGTTGATGCGTGATATTCCTGCTTCGTTAATGGAAGGTATTGCCTTACATCATTACACAGTAATTAAGTGGGAACAAAAAGGACCTGCCCGTGATTTTACAGAGCAGCAATATTTTGGATCCATGCGTTCTGCTTTGCAAATGGAAGAACTGGTTACACGCCACAGCACCATCATGGATAAATACGATCCGGCAAAACGAGTTGCACTGGTGGTTGATGAATGGGGTGGATGGTATGATGTGGAGCCCGGTACCAATCCAGGTTTCCTCTATCAGCAAAATACCATTCGTGATGCAATGATTGCAGGTGTTACACTCAACATCTTTAACAATCATGCCGATCGTGTACGTATGGCCAATCTTGCACAGGCAGTAAACGTGTTACAATCAGTTATTCTTACCAATAAAGAAAAAATGATTCTTACACCAACATACCATGTAATGGAAATGTACAATGTACACCAGGATGCAACGTTGCTTCCATTACAATTAACAACAACTAACTACACTTTAGGTAACGATAAGTTGCCTGCAGTATCCGGTTCTGCTTCAAAGAATGCAGCAGGTGTTACCAATATTTCATTGGTGAATATTGATCCGAATAAACCGCAAACCATTACCATTGATTTGCGTGGCGGTAACTTTAAAACATTAACCGGCCGTATTCTTACTTCGAAAAAAGTACAGGATTATAATTCGTTTGATGAACCGAATAAAATTCAGCCGGTAGAATTTAAAGGCGCAAAATTAAACGGCTCATCACTTGAAGTAACATTACCTCCCTGCAGTGTAGTGGTGCTTGCTGTAAAATAATTGATCGAAACCTTTTAACCGGATACTGAGTTAAAAACGTAATAATGAAGCAGACTTTTCTTTCTATCCTTGCTGCAGCTGCTCTTTTTTCTGCAGCTGCACAAGACAAAAAAACTTTTGTTGTAAAAGCCAATGCGCTTGTTGCAGAGGTGCAGCCAACCATGTGGGGCGTTTTCTTTGAAGATATAAATCTTGGTGCCGATGGTGGTATTTATGCAGAGCTCATCAAAAACCGTTCGTTTGAATTTTTAAAACCATTAATGGGATGGAAAGTAGAACAACGACCTTTTACAGAAGGTGCTGTTACGGTACAGAACAGGCAGATTGGTAATACAGCGAACCCACGTTTTTTACGTGTGCAGCTGAACAATGCCACACAAACTTCGCTCAGTTTAACCAATGAAGGTTTTCGTGGTATGGGGTTGAAGAAAGATCTGCGTTATGATTTTTCGGTGATGTATCGCACAACAGCAAATAACATCAAACTGCATATTGAATTACTCAATGCAAAGAATGAAGTGATCGGCAACACAGTTGTTAATCTTGCAGCAACAGGCAGCGAGTGGAAAAAAACTGCACAAAGTTTTCAATCGAAAGATACGGCGCAGAAAGGCCAATGTCGTATTTGGTTTGAAGGAACAGGAACAGTAGATATGGATATGGTTTCTTTGTTTCCGGAGGATACCTGGAAAAAACGTCCAGGTGGTATGCGTGCCGATATGATCCAGATGCTGGCCGATATGAAGCCCGGCTTTGTTCGTTTTCCCGGCGGTTGTATTGTTGAAGGAATCGATCTGGCCAATCGTTATCAATGGAAAAAAACCATTGGCCCCATCGAAGAACGTCAGCTGATCATGAATCGGTGGAATGTAGAGTTTGCTCATCGTCCGGCACCGGATTATTTCCAAACATTTGGTTTAGGTTTCTTCGAATACTTCCAGTTGTGTGAAGATATCGGTGCAGAACCATTACCGATCCTCAACTGTGGTATGGCCTGTCAGTTCAACACTGCCGAAGTTGTTGCGTTGGATCAGCTTGATCCTTATGTACAGGATGCATTGGACCTGATTGAATTTGCAAACGGCGATGTAACAACAACCTGGGGAAAGAAGCGTGCTGAAATGGGGCATCCTGCTCCCTTCAATTTAAAAATGATGGGTGTTGGTAATGAAAACTGGGGACCACAATATTTAGAGCGGTTGAAGGTTTTCCAAACAGCCATCAAAGCAAAATATCCTTCATTCAAACTCATCACCAGTTCAGGTACTGATCCCGATGGTGCACGTTACGATCTGTTGAATACAGAACTGCGGAAGATGAATGTGGAATTTGTAGATGAACATTACTATCGCAAACCCGATTGGTTTTTCAGCAATGTAAAACGTTACGATAACTATACTCGTACAGGTTCGAAAGTATTCGCCGGTGAATATGCATCGCATGTAGATAAAACCAATGGTGATAAACGCAACACCTGGTTAGCCGGTATCAGCATTGCTGCATTTATGACCGGTTTGGAACGCAATGCCGATGTGGTACAAATGGCTTCGTATGCACCTTTGTTTGCGCATGTAGATGGCTGGCAGTGGGCACCCGATTTGATCTGGGTGAATAACCTCAATGTGTACGGTACACCCGATTACTATGTACAGAAATTATTCTCGCTCAACAAAGGAACACATGTATTGCCGCTTACGTACAACAACGAAGCAGTTGCCGGGCAGGATAGTTTGTACGCATCAGCTGTAGTGGATAAAGCAACGAATGAATTAATCGTTAAGATTGTCAATGCATCCAACAAACAACAAATCCAAACCATCAGCGTAGAAGGAGTGAAGAAGCTGGCAAAAACTGCAAAGCTGCAGTTGTTACAGCAGAACGATCTTACAGCACTCAATTCGATTACAGCACCACAGCAGGTAGCACCAGTTGAGAGCGTGATCAATATTAACGGAAAAAAATTTGATTATACTGCCGCACCGTATTCGTTTAGTGTGTTGCGGATTAAACTGCAATAATTAGTTCATGAAGAAGAGTTTGTTTCTTCTTGCATTTTCGATTGCCGTTGTTGTGCATGCACAACAGCGGCAATCGTCTGTTGGTACCATTACTACAACAGCTCAAACACCGGTGCACGATCCGGTAATGATCAAAGAAGGCAATACGTTTTATTTGTTCTGCACCGGTTTTGGTATTAGTGTTTTCTCGTCAACCGATCTGCAAAACTGGAAGCGGGAAAAGCCGGTGTTTGCAACGCCGCCTGTATGGGCTGTTGCTGCTGTGCCCGCCTATCGTGGACATACATGGGCACCCGATATCAGTTACCATAACGGATTGTATTATCTCTATTATTCTGTTTCTGCTTTCGGCAAAAACACCAGCTGCATTGGAGTTGCTGTAAACAAAACACTCGATCCTTCATCGCCCGATTTTAAATGGGAAGATAAAGGCAAGTTGCTGCAATCTGTTCCCGGCAGAGATAACTGGAATGCCATTGATCCGAACCTGGTTGTTGATGAACAGAAGGTAGCATGGCTCAGCTTTGGTTCTTTCTGGGGTGGGTTGAAATTAGTGAAGCTCAACAATGATCTCATCAGCATCGCCGAGCCGCAGCAATGGCGTACGATTGCTGCAAGGCCACGTTCAACAACACAAACAGATACTACCGGAGGAAATGGCGCCATTGAAGCGCCGTTCATCTTTCAGAAGAACAGCTACTATTATTTATTTGCATCATGGGATTATTGTTGCCAGGGCGAAAAGAGTAATTACAAAGTGGTGATGGGCAGAAGTAAAACAGTAACCGGTCCGTATGTAGATAAAACAGGCAAGCCCATGGAACTGAACGGTGGTTCACTCATTATTGAAGGAGATGGAAAGAAATGGTTTGGTGCCGGACACAATGCTGCGTATACGTTCGATGGAAAAGATTATATCATCTATCATGGTTATGATGCAGCAGATAACGGCCGTTCCAAATTACACATCGATGAACTGTTGTGGGATGCGGATGGTTGGCCGTATGTGAAGAAGGAATGAATAACTAAATTCTGAATTGCTTTTATTTAGTTTCGCTTTTTCCCCAAACCAAAATTCTTGCTAAATCCTCAGCTTGAAATTTATGCGATATTGTATTTAGTCTGGTTGAAAAATCATTCAAATCTTTGATTGTTTTTAATAAGGCTGTTTTTGTTTCATGATAATCTAACCGAATTATTTGTTTAGTTGAAGACGGAATAAATTGTTCGTTATCGTCTTTACAATGAATAATAACCTCATTTCCTCGTTTTGTTATTAAAGGCGTTGGATGACCGTTTGCTAAATAAAAATCTTCAAAGTCCTTTTGAAGTAATTTCTGCCATTGTTGTATATCCTCTAACAGGCCGCAGCATTGTGGTAAAAGTTCAATATTATTATTAACAGAAATTGCGTATCCTCCAAAGAGTGAAATTGATTCGTTTATATTCATATCGCCGATGTGGAGAGCGACTAACTTTTCTATATCATCAATTTCCATCTCCAATAATCTATATTGATAAATGCCTGGCAAAATAGGAGATGAAATACTGCGGTAATTCTTTTTGATTTCTCGTTCCTGATAGATATCCCATTCGATTGTATTTGACAGAGAAGTTCCGTTTGGAATTAAAGTGCTTTCAATATCTTTTTCAGTAGAAGGTTCTACAAGTGGAATAAACTGAATATTACTCATTATGAAAGTGTCTTGTTCTTGTGCTGTAGCCATTGGTCATTATACCCTTAACATTCCCCTGAAACCTCTTGCAGCATAATACGATTGTGCACCATTGTGGTACACAAATACATGATCATATCTTCTGTCGGCAAATAACGCACCGCCCAGCTTACGTATAGGCGCAGGCGTAACAATCCAGCTCGATGTTTTTAAATCGAACTCACCGAGTTGCTGCAGTGCACGGTAGTATTCTTCATTCAGCAATTCAATGCCCATGTCTTCGGCCATTTGTACAGCACTGTTCTCGGGTTTGTTTTCTTTGCGTGCTTCCAACGCTTCATGATCGTAGCAACAGCTGCGGCGGTCTTTCGGACTTTCGGCTGAGCAATCAACAAAAAGATACTCGTCTGTTTTTTTATCGTAACCAATTATATCGGGTTCGCCACCTGTTTGCTCCATTTGGTTGAGTGTCCATATTTTTTCGGGAGCAGCTTCCAATTTCTGCAGTACATCAGCCCATACAATGCCTTTGTGGCGTTTGCTGTTTTTTTCAAAACGGGTTTGTACTATTTGCAGTAACGCTGTACGCTCTTTGGCGGATAATGTTTGTATTTTGTTCTTCATCTGTTATCGTATTAATCGTTCAAACCTTTACCGGCAAGTATTTGTGCCGTGCATTTTTCTATGCGTGCTACTCTTGTTGTTGACTGTTTAGGTGCAGCGAAATGAAGCAGGTAACCCCGTTGCCGGCCGGGTGTTAATGCAGCGAATGCTTTTTTCAATGCTGCATTTTTTTTGAGTGCAGCTTCGAACTCTTCGGGTACGGCATACTCTTTTGTTTTCTTCAGCTCAACTTTTAAACCGGCTTTTTCCACTTCAATTGCTTCGTAAATATATTGCTTCAATGTTCGTTCCAGTTTCGTGATTTCTTTTAACGAAGTAAACCGCACCTGCCGGGCAGACTGTACATTTTCACTTTGCTGAATGAGAATGCCTTTCGGATCTTTCAATAACGCACCTTTGAAAAAAAGGAACGCACAATACTCTTTAAAATCGTGAATGAGCACCACATTCGTTTTCCCTTCTACATAACAGGGGCAACCCCATTTCAGTTCTTCTGTTAGTCCGGTTGCAAGTGCAATGCTGCGTAAGGCTTCGGTTTCTTTTTGCCATTTACCGGCTTTGTTGAAGTAGAAATCAACTTTAGGATTCATGTGAGCGTGTTGGTTAATAAGGTTTGTAACAGCAGCAATTATGCCGAAGAATAAAAATAGGAAAGTTAATCGAAGAATAAAATGCCGTGTAAAAATGTGCAGGAACAGTATTGCTTTAAAAAAATAGCCGGGGTTGTATGGAAGAACGTTGCAATCAGCGTTGCGGAAACATAAACGGAGGACTCAGCAAAGGTAATTTTCTGCCATGCTTTTTATTTTATAAAACCGTTTATCGATTGCGGCTTGAGGGAAATGAATAATTGATCTAACTTTTAATAAACAATAAAATTTTCTGTTATGAAAAAGTATTTATTAATGCTGTTTATTTTAAGTGCAATTTTTGTTACTACAACAAATGCGCAATCTGCTGCTGATCCCGGAGCTGTATTACAACAGATGAAAGAACAACAAAAGCCGGGGTTAATGGAGAAAGCCGGTCTAACAGAGGCGCAGGCAGAGAAGATCATCGAGATCAATTATGAAACCCGCATGCAGGCAGCCCGTGAATTAAAAGATCTAAACGAAGCTGACCGCACAAAAAAACTTGCTGAAATAAAAGCGATGAAAGAAAAAAGGTATAGCGAAGTACTGACCCCTGAGCAAATGAAAGCGGTAAAAACCTATTACGAAGAAATGGGAAAGAATATACAAAAGAAAGCAGGGAACTGATGATCTTTACTGTGCTTTAAAAAAGCTGCCGGAGGGCAGCTTTTTTAATTTTACGGTTTCTTTACCAACTCCGATACTTCTTTGGCTATCTGCCATTCTTCATTGGTAGGCACAATCAATATTTTTACTTTGCTGTTTACAGTTTGTATTTCTACAGGAGCATCAGCATGATTCTTTTCAACATTTAATTGTTCATCCAGCTCAATACCTAAACCATTCAGATTTTTGCAGGCGTAGCTGCGTGTGAGAACAGAGTTTTCGCCAAGCCCTGCAGTAAAGATCAATGCATCCACACCATTCAATGCTGCCATGTAAGCGCCGATGTATTTACGAATACGATAGCCATACATTTCAAACGTAAGTGCGGCGTTACGATCACCTTCATGATACCTTGCAGCAACATCACGTGCATCGCTGCTGCCTGCAAGCCCGAGCATGCCGCTTTCTTTGTTCAACACATTTTTTATTTTTTCCAAAGGCATGTTCAATTCTTCGATCATATGGAAAATGACAGATGGATCAATATCGCCGCTGCGTGTGCCCATCACTAATCCGCACAATGGTCCAAAGCCAAGACTGGTATCAACACTATGTCCGTTCTCGTCAATTGCTGCCATACTGCTGCCATTACCTAAGTGTATGGTGATGGCTTTCAGTTTGTCATTCTTCAAATATTTTTTGGCTTCGTTGTATACATACTTGTGACTGGTGCCATGAAATCCATACACCCGAATTTTATCTTCGGTATAAAACTTTTCAGGAATGGCATAACGGAATGCATGTTCGGGTAATGTTTGGTGAAAGGCTGTATCGAACACAGCTACCTGCACAGCATTGGGAAAAAACTTTTCAGCAGCTTCCACACCAATTAAATTAGCCGGGTTGTGCAAAGGTGCCAAGGGTATCAATGCACGGATGGTGTCTTTTACTTCAGATGTAATCACCTGTGTATCTGAAAATTTTTCACCGCCATGTACAATGCGATGCCCAACAGCTGTAATTGCTTCAGGCGATGCAATCACCGCATTTTCTTTATCGGTCAACAGTTGTGTTATGATTTCAAATGCAACGTTATGATCGGGCAGATCCTGCTCAACAACTTTCTCAGCTGTTATTCCGTTTTTGGTAAACTGGTGTTTTACTCTGCTGCCTGCAATGCCAATCCGTTCTGCAAGTCCTTTTGCTAAAACGGTTTTATCGTCTGTTTCTATCAGCTGGTATTTCATCGATGAACTACCGGCGTTGATCACTAATATCTGCATAGCTTATTTGTTCGTTGATTGAATGGCTGTAATAACTACAGTGTTGTAGATGTCATCAATTGTTGCACCACGGCTTAAATCGTTAATGGGTTTGTTTAAGCCTTGTAACATCGGACCAACGGCCAGTGCACCTGTTTCACGTTGCACGGCTTTATAGGTATTGTTGCCGGTATTGAGATCGGGGAAGATGAGTACATTGGCTTGTCCTGCTACTTCGGAGCCCGGCATTTTACTGCGGCCCACAACAGGATCAACTGCTGCATCGTATTGGATTGGTCCTTCCACCAAAATATCAGGTCTTCGTTCTTTTACAATCGCTGTTGCCGAACGTACTTTCTCTACTTCTTCTCCTGTACCTGATGTGCCGGATGAGTAGGAGAGCATCGCCACTCTTGGTGTATCGATGCCAAATGTTTTTGCTGAATCGGCCGATGAGATCGCAATCTCTGCCAGTTGCTCTGCAGTAGGGTTGGGTACAATCGCACAATCACCATACAATACCACTCTGTCGGGCAATAACATAAAGAAAACGGATGATACGGTATTGAAACCCTTTCTTGTTTTCACAAACTGTAATGCCGGTTTAATAGTATGTGCTGTTGTATGTGCTGCGCCCGAAACCATTCCATCGGCATCGCCTTTGTACACCATCATGGTGCCGTAATACGATGAATCTGTCATGAGATCTGCAGCTGCAGTAATTTCCATGCCCTTCGATTTACGCAGTTCGTACAACGTTGTATAATAGTCTTCATATTTTTTACTGTTCAACGGATCAACAATCTGTATGCGTTCATCATCCCAATACAAACCAAGTTCCTTTACTTTCAGTTTTAATTCTTCTGCTTTACCCAGTAAGGTGAGGTAACCGATTTTGTCTTTTGCCAGACGTGATGCTGCTTTCAAAATCCGTTCATCTTCGCTTTCGGGCAACACAATATGCTTCTGTGCTTTTTTTGCTTTTACCAGTAAGTTATGCTGGAACATGATGGGCGTAATAGCCTCCGATTTTACAGAGTTGATTTTTTCGCTCAACGCATCGGTACCCACAGACGATTCGAAAATGTCTATGGCCAGTCTTATTTTGTATTCGTTGCCTGCATAAATTTTTGGTTGGATGTTGGCAATGCGTGAGGCTGTTTCAAACGTACCGGTACTCACTGCTAACACAGGCAAAGTTTGTTGTGTGCCATCCATGAGGTTTACCACCGAACGTTCGGGTAAGAAACCACCTGTTAGTACCAAACCTGCCACACGTGGATAGTTGGGCGACATGTTTGCCAGCATGGTACCAATCACCAGGTCCGATCTGTCGCCGGGCATTACCGCCACACAATCGGGTGAAATGCGGTTGAGGTAGTTTGCCAGCTGCATACCGCCGATAATGGAGTTGCGTGCAACTGTATCAAGTTTATCATTGCCAAACAAAACATGCGCTCTTAATTCGTCTGCAATTTCTTTCATTGTGGGATGGCTTAATTCTTCGCTGTTAGGTATTAGCGATACAATCAACTCTTTCGGCAATCTTGCTTTTAATGCTTTTTCTGCCACCGCAATATCTTTGGTGCAACGGCTTACAAACACACCAATAATTTTGATGTTTTTAGCTACAAAAGAATGCAACTGTAACTGTACATGCTCTACCAGTTCATCCACCGAATCAAAATTATCTTTTATTACCAGCAAGGCCGGCATACCCAGCGATGTAGCCAGTGAAGCATTAAAGTCTATTTCAAACACAGAGGTTTCTTCATTAAAGTCGCTGCCTTCTACCAATACAAAGTCAAACCGCTCTTCCAGCTTCTTGTATTTTTCAATAATCTCGTCATATACATAGTTAATACGGCCCTGATTCCGCAGCTCATTTAATTCGCTTCTCGAAAAAGCATAGGCTTCTTCGTATTCCATTGGAATTTTAAAATGCGAAAGAACGGCATCAATGTGATTATCTTTTTCTTCTTTGTCTTCAACCACAGGTTTAAAAAACGCCACTTTAGGTGTTGTACGTTGCAGCATTTGCATAAGCCCCAGGCTGATGATGGATTTGCCGCTTTGGTTGGAAGGTGTAATGATGTAAACCGAACGATTCATAAAGTAAAAATTAGTTGAATACAAGCAATAAACAGCCTTTTGCAGGCAGATTTATTTTGTGCTGCAAATTTATTCAGGACTGTTGGGCGATAAAATGGGATACGCTCTTTCTAAAACTGATTATTATCATGTTTCATAAGCCGGCAAACCATTAAACCCGTTTGTAAAAGCATCACTAAACGCAATGGCTGTTGCGATAGCGGGATTGCTTTTGTGCAGTGATTGCCTTGTTTGTGTGTACACAAACCTTGGATGTTGCGATTATAAAGTAAAACGTAGTTTCAGCGAACAGCCTTCGCCGGGCTTGCTGGTTAATTCCATTGTTCCGTTGCAAATGGTAGCTCTGGTTTGAATATTGAGGAAGCCAACACCCTTTTTTTTCTGTGCCGGGTCAAAGCCAATACCGTCATCCTGTATCAGTAAAGTCAATTCATTGTGCGACCTCGTAGTTTGGATCGTTACGTTTTTAGCGCCGGCATATTTCAGAATATTATTGAGTTGTTCCTGTACAGTACGGTAAATGGTTAATTGAATGATCTGTGGCAAGTTGTTGTAATCAGTGTCGTGGTATTGTTTAATAAACCGGATGTCCGTTTCGTTTTCGATCAGGGAGACCATTTGCTCAATACCATCGCTAAGGTTGGTTACATCGAAGCTTGGAGGAATTAATGAATGACAGAGTGCACGGATTTCCCTGATGGCTTTGCCCACCAGTTCGTCTGCTTTTTGAATTGTTTCTTCCGATAATGTTTTCTTTGATACGCCGAAAAACAAACGGGCCGATGCCAATATCTGGTTCACATTGTCGTGCAGTTCACGCCCAATGTACTCCTTTTCATTTTCCTGTGCAGTAAGAACGGCGTTGGTAATTTCTTTTTCTTTTTGTTTCCGTTCTTCCTCCAGCTTCAACTCCAGCATCTTTTTTTCTGTAACGTCGATGGCAATGGCAAGAACAGCAGGACGGTTTTTATACGTTATTTTTTGTGATGATACCTGCATGTAAATGATGTTACCTTTTTTGGTTCTGTGTTTCCATAAGCGGTTAATCTGAAACGCTTTTGCTGACCTTACCTTTTGGGCAAAAGCTACAATATCCCCAACCTCTTCTTCCGGGCGAATTTCTTTAATGGTTATCTCTTCCAGTTCCGAACGTGTGTAGCCATATGTATCAAGGAATGTTTCATTTACCTCTGCAAAACTGAAATCATCAATGTTCCAGATGAAAATAGGGGCCGGGTTATTGTCGAAGAGATAGCGGTATTGTTCTTCGGAACGTATCAATGCTTCATCTGCTTTTTTCTGTGCCGTAATATCGGTTTGTATTGAAAAAAACTGTTGCAGGTTTCCGGATGCATCAAAAATGGGTTGTACCTGCAGGTGAATCCAGTATTTATTCCCTTGTTTGTTATAATTGATTAATTCAACTTCAAAGTTTTTTTGTTTACGTACTTGCGAATGCATGTAAGCGATCTGTGCAGGATCGGTTTCATGACCTTGCAAAATCTTTCCGGGCTTCATGCCTTTAATTTCTTCCAACGTATAACCGCTGATGCGTTCAAAGGCTTCGTTCACCCATTCAATGCGTTGGTTTTTATCGGTAATAATTACTCCGTTTTGTGTTTCACGGGCAATTCTTGATAATTTTTCCAGCTCACTGTTGATTTCTTTCTGTTTGGTGATGTCTTGTGTAGAGCCGATCATACGAATGGGCGAGCCATTGCTGTTACGCAGAATATAGCCTCTGTCTAACAGGTAGATGTATTGATCTTCGCCGTTTAAAAAGCGGAACTCAATTTCAAACACACGTTGCCCGGCATCTGCCTTCACCTTTTCCAGTAAGTTTTGTAAACGGGGTAAATCTTCGGGATGAATGCGGCCAAACCAGAACGAACCTGTGCCGTCTTTCATGGAAGCGGGCAGTTTCAACATACGGCAAAACTGTTCTTCGTTCCGGTATACCGTATCGTTTACTACATCCCAATCCCACACCATGTCATTTGTTGCTTTTGCAACGAGGTTAAACCGTTCGTTACTCAGCTCTACGTTTTGCAGGTTCTCTTTCATTTGTGTAATGTCTTCGATCATACACAAATGCCTGGGGTTTTCGTTGGCCGCATGTTCAATCGGTACAATCGACATCTGTATCCATACAATAGAGTCGTCGGGTTTAATGTAACGTTTCTGCATGGTAAAGCCGGGTATTTCCTTCCGGTTCAGCTTACGCATATTTTCCAGGTCTGCTTCTACATCATCGGGATGGGTAATCGTCATCCAGTCAATTGTTTTCAGCTCAGCTTTTGTTCGGCCGGTAATGGATGCAAACTTTTCATTCACCTGCAGAATATCGCCCGTGTACGAATCGATTAATGCAATACCTAACGGCGCCTGTTCAAACATAATACGAAACCGTTCCTGGCTTTCCTGCATGGCTTTTTCTGAACGTTTGGCATCGGTAATATCTCTGCCGTAACAGGCAATGCCAATCACCTGTTTTTCAGAATTGAAAATGGGATTGATGGTTTCTTCCGACCAGCGTTCGGGCACGCCCTGCATAGGCGGTACATATAATTCAAAACTAAAACGCTCGCCACTTAAACCCCGATCGTACATGTTTTTCCAGAACGCAAGATGTTCGGCAGGGAAAACTCCTTCCTTCAGTAAATGTGCGCCCGGTTTTATTGTAACGTTGGTGTACTCCCGCATCCGCTCAATAAACGAATGGTTGGCTGTTATTAACGCATAGTTGGTATCTACACTCCAGATAAGATCGGTTGTTGCATTAATGAGAGCCTGCTGATTGATGTGTTCAAATTCTTTTTCCCGACGCACTTCCATTTCACGTGTTATATCAACAGACACGGTAATAATACCTGTAGGGGTGCCCCGTTCGTCTTTTACAGAGGAGTATACATTGTACACATCAAACAAATGGCCTTGCTTTGTTTTTATTTTCCGCTCTTCTGCAACGCTGTGCTTTTTTTGCAATAATGCTGCGAGTTCGCTGATTGGTCGATGACTCTCATCCAGCAACAGAAGTTCCGATATTGATTTCTGCATCAGTTCTGCTTTGCTCCAGCCGTACAACTCTTCTGCAAAGCGGTTGCAATAAAAAACAGTTCCGTCCAGGTCCGATGCCAAAACAGCCTGTTCAACATTATCAAGCAAATTGGTTTGCAGGCGTATGAATTCTTTGGCTTTCAGCTCTTCTGTTAAATCTCTGCTTACACCAATAATGCCTGCTATTTGCCCCTGTTGATTATAAAAAGGCGAGTCATGTACATGTGCAAGAAAGCTTTGCCCGTTTTTATGTTTTACCCGGTATTTCCCCGACCATGATTGCCCCTGTTTCAACTGTTCCATAATGGCCATGCCTTCGGTTATTGAAAGATCGGTAGGGATGAGGTGCATTACATTCTTACCCATCACTTCCTCATGCGTCCAGCCATATAACGTAGATGCATAACTGTTCCAGTAAATAATTGTTCCTTCAAGATCGGTAACAATAATGGCCTGCTGTATAAGATCGGGAATGATTGATTGAATAAAACCGGCTTCGGTTGTTGTATTGCTTACTGTAGTTTGCAGTTGTTGCAAATGTTCATCCCGCCGTTCAGAAGATTTGTTCTGCGTACGGTTGTTCGAAAAATCTGCACCTGGGGCCTTTTCGGGTTCCATTTTGTGGGTTGGGTTTAATCGTCGTCGTTGCAGATGTTTTCATTAGGTTTACAAAAGTTACGGCATTAAATCAGCATTAATTTAAATATTATTTTAACGGAAAGTCATTGAAAATACCGGCAGTTTGTGGAAGTGTTTTTACTGATGGGCTGGTTATTTGAGACAGTCTTGAATGAAAAGCTGCGCAGGCTTTGCTCCAGGTTATTTCTGGCTGCAGGCCGCTTTCCTTATTACCATTGTTGTATAACGATGCCGATTTGCCCATCGGTTAATGCAAATTCTTTAGCGCCCCATGGCCGCAAGGTTACTGTAGATAAATTGGGATGTAAAAATTGAGGAAACCGTTTGCTTACGCTTTCATATACTTCCTCAATGTTATCGGTAACCAACCTGAACTCAGGGTTGTGTTCTTCGGCCAATGCTTTGTCCTGAAAAAGATTAATCCGAAGCCCGTCTTTGGCCAGCACGCAAAATGGATGGGCGGTTTCAATTTCATTATGACCGATTTCAAATTCAAGGCAATCAACAAAAAGTGTGAGGCCGTTGCGGATATCTTTATAGAAAATGTTTGGTACAAGTTTCGAAAATTGCATAAGTCGTTTTTTGTTGATGAAGCTGTTTGCAGAACAAGCAAATGGTTGAAAAGATGCTGGCTTGTTCAGACGGTTGCTTTCTTTTTTTCGGTTTTCATTTGAATTATATCTACCAGGAAAGCAAACGCCATGGAAAAATAAATATAACCTTTCGGAATTTCAAAGCTGAAACCTTCGGCCAGCAGTGCCACACCAATCATCATTAAAAAGCAAAGCGCCAGAATTTTAAACGAAGGATGTTTTTTTATAAACCCACTGATGGGGCCCGATGCAAATAACATGATGATAACGGTTGCAATTACGGCTGTGTACATGATCCACAGTTCGCTTACCATGCCTACTGCTGTTATGATAGAGTCAACTGAAAATACCAGGTCGAGCAGAATCACTTCGGAAAGTAATTGGTTAAAGCTGCTGCTCTTTGTTGCCACAGGCGAATCGTCTGTATGCGATTCGGTTTTGTGATAAATTTCTTTGGTGCTTTTAAACAACAGGAACAAACCACCGATAATCAGGATGAGCGATTTGCCCGAGAAATTAATATTGACCAGGGTAAACAGTGTTTGATCGAGCTTCAAAATCCAGGCAATAAAAGCCAGTAATCCCAGGCGCATTACCATCGCCAGGCCTATGCCCCAGAACCTGAATTTGCTTCTTTTTTCTTCCGGCAGTTTATCGGCCAGGATGGAAATGAAAATAATATTATCGATACCCAGAATTACTTCAAGTGCAATAAGTGTAAGCAATGGAATAATTGCATCGGCCATATCAGTTGCATTTAAGCAGGTGAATAAAAAACGTATCTACAAACGACCGGCGGTTTTTGTTGCACAGCCGTTTTGAATTGGTATGGGCAGGAACAAAGCTGCAGGATCCATCGTTGACGCCTGCAGTTACCTGTTCTTTTGTTTCTTCAGCGCACGTGCCATTTCTATTGAATGCTTCAACGAGTTGAGGTTGTTCCAATCGCTGTGTGCAACAATAATAAACTTCGGGTTGCGGAATTTTTTCTGCACTCTTGTAAGTGTGGCTTCGTATTCCTGTATGTTCCCATCGCCTAAGAAACCGAGGTTTTCATCGGTTGCCCCTTTAATTAAACAACCGCCGAAAAGTATTTTTTCTTTGTTGAACCAGATTACAATATTGTCTTCGGTATGTCCCTGTCCGGGGTAGTAGGTTTCAAACATATATTGTCCGGCATGGAACACCGTGTCTTTCGTCATTAAAAACTCCGCCCGTTTTTTATTTTTTTGTTTACTCAGTTCATCGGTACGAACAGTGGTATACGTTTTAATGCCCAGTTGCCGGTAATATTCCAGCCCGGCTGTTTTATCGCTGTGCCAATGCGTGGCAAAACAAAGCGTTACTTTTTTGTTGTGTCGCAACTGTATACTGTCGAGCAGTGGTTGAAATTGTGTGGTATCCCAAGGCGTATCAAACAGTACCACGCCATTATTGGTTACAACATACATACCGTTTGCAGGCACCTTGCTTTGCTGGTAGCTGTTATAAGTTGTGTAGATGTAGAAATTTTCTGTTAAAGGGGTAATCTTCAGTTTTGCACTATCTGCCTGTGCAAAAAGATTGCTTTGTGAAAAAAGAAATGCTGTTACGATCAAAACAATGCGCATGGTATAAGTGTCTGTTTGTTGATGATGAAGCATAAAGTTATTGATAGCCGGGGAGAATACAGCAGGTAAACCGGGTGCAAATTGTATTAACGCAAATGATCCGCTGAGGCGGATCATTTGCGTTAGTGGGAAAGGGGTAGATCTTATTTCCTCAGCATCCGTCTTTGCGGGGCGCACGTTTATAAAGTACTTTGTTATTCCGCTCTACATAGTCGCCCGTTACAATGGGGTAGCTATACTTGGGAGCGTACGAAACAAAATGACTTCTGATGATGATTTTGTCGTTCACTTTCAGGCTTTGCAATTGTTGAAGTTCAGTGGGCTTTTCCGGGCCGAAATTCAGAATATATTCCTCGCCGTTGATCTCAACCATTACGCCAAACCCCAGGCGTGAGCCCGGCGGAAGCGACAACGAGGTTACAACAGCCTCCATGTTGCTGGAATCTCTTACCTGGCTCCTTATTTTAGCTACACCGGCCAGCACTTTTTTACCTTCGGGAGAAGCTTTCCAGTTGATAAAATGTACACCGGCAGGGGTTGCCTCCCATTTTGCACGTTCGGCTTTCATTTCTTCGGCAGTGAATGGCCTTGGAGGATTTTTTTTCGCAGGTTCTTTTTTGATTGCTTGATTCGCCAATACCAATCCGCTTACCAGCACCAGCAGGAAGATAACTGCATAAATAGCTTTTTTCATATTTGTTGCAAGTTTAATGAACATCGATTTTGTTTCGGGTCGATGCACTAAAATTACTTTGATTTATTCCAGACTCAGGTAAATGGATGGTAAAGAAACCTGTAAACTTTGTAAATAAATGGTAAAAGGGATACTTAATGACCGAAGTTTCTTGTTTTACTGGTTGCGGTCTTCGCCAAACAGCTTCTTTGTTATGATGTTATTTCGGTTGGTGGAGAATGTGAGATTGTGAAACCAGTGTAGTAATAAGCAATACCAACAAGGGCCAACAAAAAAACCTCTCAGAATTTGGAGAGGTTTTTTGTTTTATCATTCGAAAGACTTTTCAATAAAAAAAATAAGTAACGGCGCTCTTATTTAAAGAAAATTTCTTTTAGAAATAATAGCCTGTAAAAAGGAATCCAATATTTTTTTTCATTGTTTACCTTAAGATACTTTACTCTGAAATAGTACAATATTGGGCAATAGATGAGTATTAGAAAAGCCATACTATACACTGCGAAGCTTGCTGTTACAACATCACCCATTTTTAGTGCAATGAGTAAAATGTATGGGGTGAAAAACAAAAAATTAAATAAGTAGCGATTCATAAATGATGTTTTTAATTCCAACGATTGGTGAAAATTGCTTCATAAGCACATTTTGTAGAAATTACTAGTGCGCATTCTGGACCAGCAACCAAACAAACAACTCCTAAGAAGGCTCCTTCAAATGTACCATTTAACATGTAATTTAAATGCGCAGATACACATTTTCCAAAAGGAGAATCTGATAGATTATCAATTGGTGTTGATTCACCTACTTCTGTACTAGTATTGGCGATATTTATAGTATCTACGTTCGAATTAATATTTTTTTGAAACTTACCATTGCGTATACTAAACACGGCAATTTTTTTTCCGTTTATTTGTTCATAACTTACTTGGTACAATACTGAATCAATTTTTTTAATGCGTACAATGAATGCTTCTTCTGATAACCCTTTCCGATCTTTGACAAATGTTGCATAATAGGTTTTTTCGTTTATTTTTTCAATAGAATTGTTTATTTCTATATAAAAAATTGAAACGTTTTCTTTGACTTTTTCATTTACATTTAATGGATTTGGAATATTACTAAAGCCATTAATTTTAGAGAATGAAGGGGAATTTCCTTGGTAATAAAATTTTACTTGATTTTTAAATTGTCGTATCAATGATTCATTCTTCAGAAATGCTGTCTCAATGATTTCATCTTGATTTGCATTTATTTCTGAATTTTTAGAACAAGAAAATAGAAATGCTAAGCAAAGCAGAAATAAGAAAGATGTTTTACGTTGTTTCATAACATGTGTTTTTGGTTAAATTAATAAACCAAAAATATAGATCCGTACTCCAGCTAGAACGGAGTGTCGTTAATTAATCAAAAATAAACTCAATGGTAAATCTCCCGGTTTGTTCATAACAGTAACTCTTCCGGGATTTGTCATAATAAATTGGTGCTCCTAGTTTTTTCATTAAGTTAATGCCTTCGTATAATGTTGATTCTGCTATACCTAACTTTGAAGCAAATTCTGCAGGGCTGCCTGTTGCTTTTCTTCGAATAAAGTTGTCTATCCGGTTAAATCTTTTGATGATGCGTTCTTCCATAGGGTAAGAAAATTATTATTTTTCTTCATTACTGCAAAATCTTTGAAACGAAAAAAAAGTTTAAAAAAACTACTATAAGTATTTATATGCATTTTCTTTTTGAGTAAAATAATTTAAATAAATGATGTTTTTAAAGTATTTGATCTGTGAGAGTCGGGTTTGCTTTTGGAATTAGGTAGCTTGAAATAAATATCACACCGTAAAAGACAGGCTTTTGTTTTAAGAAGTTTCTCTTCAATTATATTTTCGAAGGAACTAATTAGTGTTGTTTGACCAACTAAAAATATTTGCCTTGAGTTTTTCTTCCGTGTGTCATAATTATTATTCCCCTGATTCGTGATAACATCAGCCGGACCATCAGGCGATATGCCACTTTTGCCATTTCATTTCTAGTACACAAACAAAAAAGCCGCTGCAAAACTTGCAGCGGCTTTTCTATCTGTATAAAAACTCTTACCAGAATTTCACATACAATGCAATTAAGATGAGCAGTGTAACCACAATCATCGCTAAGATCTGCGGACTTACTTTAAACATTTCCTTATCCAATGCAAATGCTTTCGGATTTACTTTTGGTCCGGCAAGGCTTAAGCCAATCATCACCAGCATGGTAAAGAAGAACGCCCAACCCATGTTAATAAGGAACGGAATTTCGTATACACCATCGTTGTTCTTAAACGCTGTGTAGAGGATAGTTTCGTGTCCGAAAATATTTACCGCAAAACTGTTGAAGAAGATGGCCAGCACAAAACCGGTAATCAAACCCGCAACAGCTGCCGTACCAGTTGTACGTTTCCAGAACATACCAAGGATAAACATGGCAAATACACCGGGGCTGATGAAGCCTGTATACTTTTGAATAAACGTGAAACCACCTTCGCCGCTGATGCCGAGTAAATCTTTCCACTCGAAAATAACAGCTAACGCAATGGATACTGCTGCTACCACACGACCAACCCATACCATGTCTTTTTCGCTGGCTGTATTTGCTGCTTCTTTTTCAAGTGCCGTAGCATCCGCTGCAGGAGCAAGACTTTTCTTTTTAAAATACTTCAGGTAAATATCGAGTGTAAAGATGGTACCGATACTGTTAAGCTTACCTGCCAACGATGCAACGATTGCCGCTGTTAAGGCAGCTACAGCCAGACCTTTTAAACCGGCAGGTAAGAAACCAAGAATAGCAGAGTAGGCATCATCCATACCACGCAAACCTTCGAGGTGTCCGTTTTTGTGTAACACATACGCCGCAATACCGGGCAACATTACAATAATCGGCATCATCAGTTTTAAGAAACCGGCAAACAAAATTCCTTTACGTGCAGTTTGCAGATCGGCACCCAAAGCACGTTGTGTGATGTATTGGTTACAACCCCAATAGTTCAAGTTTACAATCCACTGACCGGCGAAGTACATCGCAATACCGGGGAGGATGAGGTATTTGTTTACATCTTCCTGCGAAGATGCTTCGGTTGGTTTCTTTAAGATCATATGGAAGTGATCGGGCGCCTGCTGCATCAATGTTTTAAAACCTGCAATGGCATCACGACCTACACCAAATTTTTCACCTACAATGGTTAATGCAAAATAGATGGTTGCAAAACCACCAATGATGAGTACTGCTACCTGGATAACATCGGTATAACCAATCACCTTCATACCACCGAGTGTAATGATGAGTGAGAAAACAGCTAATGCAATCATTACAGCATGTAAATACTCAGGTCCGATTAATCCACTGATGGCAATAGCACCGAGGTATAAAATAGAAGTAAGGTTTACAAACACGTACAGGAACAGCCAGAAGATGGCCATGATGAGCGATACGCTTTCGTTATACCTTGTTTTTAAAAACTGCGGCATGGTGTAAATCTTGTTCTTCAGATATACAGGCATGAACCATACAGCGATGATGATGAGTGCTAAGGCAGCAATCCATTCGTAGGCAGCTACCGCAATACCTACAAAGTAACCGTTACCACTCATACCAATAAACTGCTCGGCAGAAATGTTAGAGGCAATAAGTGATGCACCGATTGCCCACCATGTAAGTGAACCTTCGGCTAAAAAGTAATCATGTGATGCGGAAACGGATTCCTTTTTCTTTTTTGCGTAAATCCAATAGCCGTAGAATGCTACTACGCCAAAGTAAATGAGGAATACGACAAGGTCAATCGGTTGTAAAGATCCCATGTGAGTTGGTTTAAGTTGTTGTTTTATTTGTAATATACTTCACTCCAGCGAAGCTGATTCTTAAAGTCGTAAAGATTTGTGTTTTTGTTAATCAACGTTAGTTCAATGCCGGCCATTGCTGCAAAATCTTCCATGTGTTCGGCTGTAAGATTCTGACTGTAGGCTGTATGATGTGCACCCCCAGCTAATATCCATGCAGCACAGGCTGTGTTCATGTCGGGCAATGGTTTCCACAATACTCTTGCAACCGGCAGTTTGGGTAAATCGTGTTTTGGTTTAACAGCAGTTACTTCGTTTACCAGCAAACGGAAACGGTTACCCATATCAATGATGGATGCATTGAGTGCAGCACCACCGGCAACATTAAATACCAAACGCACCGGATCGGCTTTGCCACCAATACCCAACGGATGAATTTCGCAGCTTGGTTTTGCATTTGCAATCGATGGACAGATTTCCAGCATGTGCGAACCCAACACCATGTTGTTGTTTGGTTCGAAGTGGTAGGTATAATCTTCCATAAATGAATTACCACCGGGCAAACCACTGCCCATTACTTTTAATGCACGTACCAATGCAGATGTTTTCCAATCGCCTTCGCCACCAAAGCCATAACCATCGGCCATTAAACGTTGCGTAGCAATACCGGGCAATTGAACCAAGCCATGCAGGTCTTCAAACGTATCGGTATATCCTTTGTAATCGCCTTCTTCTAAAAATTTGCGGATGGCAATTTCAATCTTTGCTGCATCACGCAGGCTTTGATGATTCTTGCCATTCTTTTTTAAAGAAGCAGCAAGCTTGTAGGCTTTGTTGTATTCATCCACCAACGCATCTACTTCTTTCTCTTTTACTTTATTCAATACTGCTACAAGATCGCCCACACCATGTGTGTTTACACTGTAACCGAATTTTAATTGTGCTTCTACTTTGTCGCCTTCGGTTACTGCAACCTGGCGCATGTTATCGCCAAAGCGAACAAACTTTGCGTTCTGCATATCAAACCAGCCTGCAGCTGCACGACACCAGGTGTTGATTTGTTCCAACACTTTTTTATCCTGCCAGTGACCAACCACTACTTTGCGTTCAATGCGCATACGGCTCATCATAAAACCAAATTCACGGTCGCCGTGTGCAGATTGGTTGAGGTTCATAAAGTCCATATCAATACTGCCCCACGGAATATCACGGTTAAACTGTGTATGCAAGTGCAGCAATGGTTTTTGTAAAATCTTTAATCCATTGATCCACATTTTAGCAGGGGAGAAGGTGTGCATCCATGTAATGATACCGATACAGTTTTTGGTTGCGTTGGCATCGGCACAAACATTATAAATTTCTTCCGGTGTTTTTACAACAGGTTTAAATTTTACTTCAACAGGAATAACAGAAGCTTTATTAAACGATTCGGCTATTTTCTGCGAGTGCACTGCTACCTGCTGTAATGTTTCGGGGCCGTATAAGTGCTGGCTGCCTGTAACAAACCACACTTCAAACGATTTTAAATTTGGTAAACTCATATTGCTGTTTTTGCCCTGTGCAAAGCACAAGATATTTTATTGTTTGCTGTTTAATGATTCAATGTAGATCGGTTTTTCTGTCAATCAGTTCATGGAAAAGAGGTTAGTGGTTTATGTTTTTTCGTTGGCGTGCTTCTTAAAAGACTACCGGCTAAAAACTATCGGCTTCGCACTCACTACTCACCATTCACCACTCACCACTCACCACTCACCACATCATTGCCCATAATAACTATCCGGTCCGTGCTTGCGTTCGTAATGCTTTTTAATCAATACATCTTTTAAACGTGGCGCATTCGGATTGATTTGTTCGGTTAACCAGGCCATCTTTGCTACCTGTTCCAACACCGCTGCATTGTATACTGCTTTGTGTGCATTCTTCCCCCAGGTAAACGGAGCGTGGTTGCCAACGATCATCATTTCCACTTCGGTATAATCCAATCCTTTTTCTTTGTAACAGTTCATGATCTGGAAACCCGTTTCGTATTCGTAGTTGCCTTTAATCATTTCATCGCTCATGGGTGGCGCACAGGGAATATCCACTGTGTTATGATCGGCATGTGTGGTGCCGAAGATGGGAATATCCCGTAACGATTGTGCCCATGCTGTTGCATAGGTTGAATGGGTGTGTACAATGCTGCCGATCTTTTCCCAATGCTTGTACAACACAGCATGTGTTTTGGTATCGGATGATGGACGCAGTTCACCTTCAATGGTATTGCCGTCAAAATCAACGATTACCATTTTATCTACAGTCAATTCTTCGTACTGCACACCACTTGGTTTTATGGCGAATACTTTCTTCTCTCTGTCTGCCACACTTACATTACCAAAGGTGAACAACACCAAACCGAGTTTGGGCAGTTCCATATTGGCATCGTAGCACTCTTGTTTTATTTGTTGATACGCACTCATGATTACTTATTAAAAATGATTAAGCTTTTGTTTGTTCTTCGATGAACGCACCCAGCTGTTTGTATTTATTGTAACGTGTTTGATAGAAGGCAACTTTTGCAGGATCGGGATGATATTCTGCATCAAAACCTTGTCCCATTACTTCCATGGCTTCTTCTACTTTAGTGTAGATGCCAGCTGCAGTTGCAGCAAACATGGCTGCACCTAATGCACAGGTTTGTTCGCTTTTATGAATGCGGATTGGCATATTCATTACATCGGCCATCATTTGCATAATGAACGGCGATTTTTTTGCCACGCCACCCAAGCCGATCAAACCTTTTACCGGAATACCTTCATCAATAAAACGATCCACAATGGCTTTTGCACCAAAGCAGGTTGCTTCTACCAAGGCATGAAAAATACGTGGTGCACTGCTGCCTAAATTAATATTTGTGATTGCACCTTCGAGTAACTGGTTGGCATCGGGTGTACGGCGACCGTTCATCCAGTCCACTGCCAGCTCTGCATCTTCGCTGATGGTTAAAGCTGCAGCCTGTTTCGATAATTCGGCAATGAGTTTATCGCTCATTTCCTGTTGTAATTTTTCGGCAGTGGCCACATCAATCACTGCAGAGTTTTGCAGCAGATTTTTTGCCGGCCAATCGAGTACCGATTTAAACCATGCATAAATATCGCCGAAGGCAGATTGACCTGCTTCCAAACCAATCATACCCGGAATGATGGAACCATCTACCTGTCCGCAAATACCGTTTACACAACGGTCATTAATATCTGCAACAGGCGCCACCAGCATATCACAGGTAGAAGTGCCCATTACTTTACTTAAATGATAGGGTTCAATTTGTCCGCCCACTGCACCCATGTGTGCATCAAACGCACCAACACCAATTACTACATCATTGGGTAAGCCCAAACGTTGTGCCCACTCAGGAGATATGGTTCCTGCCTGTTGTGCAGAAGTATATGTTTCGGTAAAGAGTTTATTGGTAAAGCCATCTAATAACGGATCGAGTGTGGCAAAGAATTCGTTGGGAGGAAAACCGTTGAATGCTTCGGCCCATAAGGCTTTGTGGCCTGCGCTGCATACACCACGTTTCATTTTGGTAACATCGTTTCCGCCTGTTAATACAAACGGAATCCAGTCGCAATGTTCTACCCATGATGCTGCATTGTTGCGTACCTGTTCATCCACACGAAGAATGTGTAAGAGTTTTGCCCAAAACCATTCGGATGAATAGATACCGCCTACATATTGTAAATAGTTAACGGGAAATTTTGTGGCGTGTGTGTTGATCTCTGCTGCTTCCTGCACACTGGTATGATCTTTCCACAACACAAACATGGCGTTGGGGTTTTCCTTGAACTCCGGCAACAGTGCAAGTGGTGTGCCTGTTGCATCAACAGCTACAGGTGTTGAGCCGGTTGTATCAACTGAAATACCTTTTACGTTTGCTGCTGCTTCGGGTCCTGCTTTTTCTAAACAGGCTTTAATGGTTTGTTCTAAACCTTCTACATAATCCAACGGGTGCTGACGAAACTGATTGTCGGTTGCATTGCAGTACAATTGCTGTTTCCAGCGTGGATAATAAAAAACAGATGCAGCTACTTCTTCTCCACTGATAGCGTTTACAAGAATCGAACGCACAGAGTCTGTACCATAGTCTACACCTATTACGTATTTGCTCATTCGGCTGTGTATTTAAGAATAATAAATATCAGGATTAGGAATAATGGTGGCTACTGCATGAAAATTGGCTTTGTACTTTTTCTTATTCAGCTTATACAGCCACGCACCTTTTTTTGAGTTCTCTTTATCTTTTTCAGCTAACTTCTCCAGCAGTTTCATGGAAAGAATTTTCCGGCTGAAATTGCGTTTGTCCATTTTTATATTGTACACCTCTTCGTACAAGCTCTGCAACTGCGGCAATGTAAATTTGGCCGGCAACAGTTCAAACAGAATCGGGTGGAGTGCTGCTTTGTACCGTAAACGGGCTTTTGCTTTTTCCACCATTTCGTTGTGATCGAAGATGAGTTTGGGATGCTTGTTCAAATCAAACCACTCTGCATGATAATCCGCTGTAATCTGTTGCTTGTATTTATTAATATCAATCAAGGCGAAATAGGCGATGGAGATGGTACGTTCGGCCGGATCACGGTCGGGTTCGCTGAAAGCACCCAACTCTTCAAGATATACATTGGATAAACCGGTGAGTTGTTGTAAAACCCGTATAGCTGCCTGGTCGAGACTTTCATTGGCCTGAACAAAACCGCCCATTAAACTCCACTTGCCGATTTCGGGTTTGAGAGCCCGTTGGACAAGCAGTATTTTAAGTTGACCACCATCGAACCCGAAGATGATACAGTCAACCGCAAAAAGCATTTTTATCTGATGTTGGTAACGGGTCATATGACGTTGCAAACGTTAGGGGATAAAAATAAATGTAATTTTGACAATTAAAAAAAATAATTTTACTTTGCTTACCCGCAAGGGTCATAATCAATAGTTGGGCGGGCAGTTTCTACTACTCGCCATTTTTTTAATTTCAAAAAACATTGCCATATGTGTCAATCTATCAGGTTTGTATTTATTACAACTATTTCCTTCGTATTTTTCTCTTGTGCAAACAATCAAAACAACAAAACCGAAATGAATTCTACAGCCGATTCTGCAGTTGCAGCCACATTGCCCGGCGCTGCTACGTTCGATTCTACCATTGATGGTAAAAAAGTACAGCTTGCCTACATCTCAAACAAAAACGGTATTAAAGCAGCTGTTACAAATTATGGTGCAAGAATGGTGGGTTTGCTGGTGCCCGATAAAAACGGAAAGCCAACAGATGTTTGTATCGGTTTCGATAACATCAAAGATTATGCGGGTGCAGCAGAACGTTATTTTGGTTCTGTAGTGGGACGTTTTGGTAACCGTATTGCAAAAGGTAAGTTTACGCTTGATGGGAAAGAATACCAGCTTGCTTTAAATAATGGTGTTAATACATTGCACGGTGGTCCTAAAGGTTTCCACAGTGTAATGTGGGATATGGTGCAGCCCGACAGTTCATCGGTTGTATTAACCTATGTTGCTGCCGACGGGGAAGAAGGTTATCCCGGTAAATTAACGGTGAAAGTTGAATACCGTATTACCGATGCAGATGAAGTAGTGATGAACTATGAAATAAGCACTGATAAGAAAACAGTGGTAAATGTTACCAACCATAATTACTGGAATTTAAATGGCGAGGGTAGTGGTACTATTAACGATCATGAACTGATGATTAAAGCGACGAAGTACACGCCTGTCGATTCTACGTTGATTCCTACTGGTATTGAGCCCGTTGCCGGTACACCGTTCGATTTTACAACGGCTGCTAAAATAGGTTCACGTATTGATGCAGATAATACACAACTGAAATACGGTAAAGGGTACGATCATAACTATGTACTGGATAAAGGCATAACAGCACAACCCGAACTGATTGTTACTGTTAAAGGCGATAAGAGTGGAATTGCCATGGATGTATTAACGACTGAACCGGGCGTACAGTTTTACGGCGGTAACTTTATGAACAGCCTGCACACTTTAAAGGGCGGTGCAAAAGATGATTTCCGTACGGCGTTTTGTTTAGAAACACAACACTTTCCCGATTCACCCAATCAACCTACGTTTCCTACAACGGTATTGGAACCGGGTAAAACATACAAGTCTTCTACTGTGCACAAATTTTATATTGTAAAATAAGAAGAGCTGTCGTGTTGATTTGGACAGAGCGTTTGTTCAGATAAAAAATACAACCGGTGATTGTACTGTTACAATTGCCGGTTGTTACAGATAGAATGATTATGAGACAAAAAATTGAAGCTGCCTTCCAGGAAAAGTATGGCAGCAATCCAACGGTGATTGTGCGATCGCCGGGCCGTGTAAATATTATTGGTGAACATACCGATTACAACGAAGGATTTGTATTACCGGCTGCCATTGATAAAGCTGCTTACATTGCTCTTGCGCTTCGTGCAGATGAAGAAATTCACTTGACTGCACTTGACTTAAACGAAACCTTTTCTATGACCGTCAGTTCACTAAAACCTGTTGGCAATATCAGCTGGCCCAATTATATTTTGGGTGCAGCAGCACAGTTTGTAAAACGTGGTGTGCAATTGCCTGGCTTTAATGCAGTGCTTACCAGCGATGTGCCCATGGGTGCCGGCTTGTCTTCTTCTGCGGCTGTTGAATGTGCAACCGTGTTTGCATTAAATCATTTGCTGCAAACCAATATCGATCGTGTAAGCATGGTTAGCATGGCACAAAAAGCCGAGCATGAATATGCCGGTGTAATGTGTGGCATCATGGATCAGTTTGCATCGATGATGGGCAAGAAAGATCATGTAATGAAGCTCGACTGCCGTTCATTGGAATACGAATATGTTCCGTTTAAATTAGAAGGCATTAAGATCGTATTACTCAATACCAACGTAAAACATTCACTCGCATCATCCGAATACAATACCCGCCGCAACGAATGCACACAGGCGGTGGAGTGGATTAAAGCACAGCATCCCGAAGTAACATCACTGCGTCATGCAACCATTGCAATGTTAGATGAACATGTGTTGCCTAAAGATGCACTCATTGATCAACGCAGCCGTTTTGTAGTGGAAGAAATTGATCGTTTGCTCACCGGTTGTGCCGATCTGCAGCGAGGTGATATTGCAGCATTAGGTAAAAAGATGTTTGCCACACATGATGGTTTAAGCAAGATGTATGCTGTGAGTTGTAAAGAGCTCGACTTCCTGGTTGATTTTGTACGCAACCGTCCCGAAGTGTTAGGTGCACGTATGATGGGTGGCGGCTTTGGTGGTTGTACCATCAATCTTGTAAAAGAAGAAGCTATTGATGCATTAATTGCAGACGTGAAACCGGCGTACGAAGCAGCAACAGGATTGCAACTGGATTATTACATTGCTTCCATCGAAAACGGAACAGAAATCATCTAATCATGTTTAACAGTAAAGAACATTCGCATACACGTTTAAATATTCTCACTGGCGATTGGATATTGGTATCGCCGCATCGCATGAAACGCCCCTGGCAGGGAAAAGTAGAATCACTGCCTGCTGATAACAGACCATCTTACGATCCTACCTGTTATCTCTGCCCCGGCAATAAACGTTCCGATGGTACAGTAAATCCTGCGTATACCGATGCGTATGTTTTTACCAATGATTTTTCTGCTTTATTACCCGATAAACCCAATGGTGGTGAAAACGAAAATGGTTTGTTGGTCAGCAATAGCGAAAGCGGCATCTGTCGTGTAATCTGTTTTTCACCCGATCACAGTCTTACGTTGCCGGTAATGCAGGAAGAGGCGATTGTGAAAGTGATACAGCTCTGGAAAAATGAGTTCAGCGATCTGGCTCAAAACGAACACATCAAATACATCCAGATATTCGAGAACAAAGGTGAAATCATGGGCTGCAGCAATCCGCATCCGCACGGACAAATCTGGGCTTCATCATCTGTTCCTTTAGAGTTAACCAAAGAAACCACGCAGCAGAAAAACTATTTCGAACAGCATGGCAAGAGTTTGCTTTCAGCTTATCTCGATGTAGAGTTACAAAAGCGTGAACGTATTGTTGTGGAGAACGAACATTTTGTGGCGCTGGTTCCATATTGGGCAGTATGGCCTTACGAAACAATGATCATCAGTAAACGGCATGTACAAACTGTAACACAGTTTACGGCCGAAGAAGAAATTGCATTGGCACAAATACTGAAACAACTCACTTGCAAATACGATAACCTTTTCAAGGTTTCTTTTCCTTACAGTGGCGGTATGCACCAAGCACCGGTGAATGATGGTACACATCCTGAATGGCATTGGCATATGCATTTCTATCCGCCATTGCTGCGCAGTGCAACAGTAAAGAAATTTATGGTGGGGTACGAAATGTTGGCGAATCCGCAGCGTGATATAACACCCGAAATGGCAGCCGCAACATTACAACAATTGTCAACGGTGCATTATTCAATGCAGTAAATCGGTTTCTTTGCAGTAATCACCAACAGTTCATATGCAGAAAGCTTTTTTGTTCGATCTCAACGGAACGATGATCGATGATATGGAATTTCATATCCGTGCCTGGTACAATTTATTAAACAGCTTAGGTGCTCATTTAAGCTACGAAGAAACCAAGCTGCAGTGTTACGGCAAAAATCATGAATTACTGGAACGCACTTTTCCCGGCAGGTTTTCCTTGGCTGAGAAAGATGCGATGAGTATTGAAAAGGAAAAACAATACCAGGAGGCATTTCGTCCGAAGTTGAAACTCATTGATGGATTGGATGTTTTTTTGGAAGAAGCAAAACAGACCGGTATTCCTATGGCAATTGGTTCTGCAGCCATCATGTTCAATATCGATTTTGTGTTGGATGGATTAAACATCCGGCATTATATTGATGCCATTGTTAGTGCCGATGATGTAACCATCAGCAAACCACATCCCGAAACATTTATTAAATGTGCAGAACAGTTAGCTGTTGATCCTGCCCAATGTATTGTGTTCGAAGATTCACCCAAAGGGGTAGAAGCCGCAGCAGCTGCCGGTATGAAAGCTGTAGTGATTACAACCATGCACGAGGCACATGAATTTGCCGGTTATACCAACATTATCCGCTTTATTTCCAACTACAAGGGCCTGTCTGTAAACCATCTATAGCCGCCTTTTTAATTTAATTTGTCTATTGGCCCCGGAGTTTTTTAGCTTTAAGGGGAATTTATGCAATCGTTTTAGCAAGCGATTTCAAATATCATTGAATATATTTGGGTTCTTAATTAAAAATTTTAAAAAGTATGGCCAGAAAGACAGCTTCCATGGATCTGATCGACAGCTTTGAAAAAATTCCGACCAAAATATTTAAGACAGCTAAAGACGGATCGGCTTATGCAGCTGCAAAAATTGCCGCCCTCATTCGTGAAAAACAGGCAAAAAATGAACCTTGTGTTTTAGGCCTGGCAACCGGTTCAACACCAAAATCGTTGTACGCTGAGTTGGTTCGCCTGCACAAAGAAGAAGGCCTGAGTTTTAAAAATGTAATTGCATTTAATCTCGACGAATATTACCCCATCGAGCGTGACGCCATCCAGAGCTATCATCGTTTTATGAAACAGCAGTTGTTCGATAAAGTAGATATCGATCAAAACAATTGCCATATCCCCGATGGTACAACCGCTAAAGAAGAAATCAAACAGCACTGTGCGGCTTACGAACAAAAAATTGCAGATGCCGGCGGTATTGATTTACAAATACTGGGTATTGGTGTAAACGGCCATATTGGTTTTAACGAACCCGGCTCCAGCATTTTTACCAAAACACGTTTAACCACGCTTACTAATTCTACACGTTTAGCCAACAGTTACGAGTTTGCCAACATCAGTGCTGTGCCTCGTTTGGCTATTACCATGGGTATCGGTACCATCATTAAAGCCAAGAAAATTATTCTGATGGCATGGGGCAGCACCAAAGCACCTGTTATTCGTGAAGCAGTAGAGGGCGATGATACGGAACATGTACCTGCATCGTTGCTGCAGAATCATGATGATGTAACGTTTGTGGTAGACGAAGCAGCTGCGGCTGAGCTTACCCGTTATAAAAGCCCTTGGTTAACCGGCGAGTGTGAGTGGACGGATAAGATGATTAAGAAAGCCGTTGTAAACATGGCGTTGAAATTAGGAAAGCCGGTATTGAGTTTAACCAATACCGATTACAATGAATATGGTTTGAGTGATCTGCTGGTAGAAAAAGGTGATGCCTATGAAATTAACCTGCAGGTATATTATATGCTGCGGGATAGTATTACGGGATGGCCCGGCGGTAAACCCAATGCAGTTATTCCAAACCATCCGGAACGCAGTAATCCTTATCCGAAAAAAGTAGTGTTGTTTTCGCCACATCCGGATGATGATATTATTTCAATGGGTGGAACCTTTCAGCGTTTACACGATCAGGGGCATGAAGTGCATGTAGCGTATCAAACAAGTGGCAACATTGCTGTAACCGATGAGTTTGTTACTCGCTTCCTTGATTTTGCAGTAGGCTTTGAGCAGATGTTTGGAATTAATGCCGACGAATCGAAGATGATATTAACCGAAGCAAGAGGCTATCTCGAACAAAAAAAGTCGAACGAAATAGATACAAAAGAAATTCGTGAGATCAAAGGTTTGATCAGAAGATGCGAAGCTGCAGCTACCTGCCGCTATGTTGGGTTGAAGGAAGGTCAATGGTATTTTCAGAATCTTCCGTTCTACGAAACAGGAACCATTGAAAAGAACCCGATGGGTGAAGAAGATGTGAAGCTGACGATGGAACTGTTGCGCAAGATTAAACCACAACAGGTGTATTGTGCTGGCGACTTTGCTGATCCGCACGGTACGCATCTTGTTTGCTTTAATGTGGTACTTGAATCGCTGAAGCGTATTAAAGCAGCAGGTGATGAGTGGATCAACGACTGCTGGTTGTGGTTGTACAAAGGCGCATGGCAGGAGTGGAACCTCGAAGAAATTGAAATGGCGATACCAATGAGTCCCGAGCAGGTAATGAAGAAGCGCTTTGGTATTTTCATTCACCAGTCGCAGAAAGATATGGTGCCGTTTCAGGGCAGCGACAGCAGAGAATTCTGGCAACGTGCAGAAGAACGCAATGCAGCAACTGCCGATTTATATGGGAAACTTGGATTAACACAATATGCCGCCATGGAAGCATTTGTACGGTGGCAGTATTAATAGTGGAATTGTATTAAATCCCGCATGAAACGAAACAAAAAGCAAAGCGTACGCTTTGCTTTTTTATTTGAGTGAATACTTTCAGCGTTGTTGCTTATGCATGGCTTTAATAATGCGGTCTGTTCGTTTATCGGCCCTTGCATTGTTGAGCGATATAACGGCCCATGCTGCGGCCGGTATCCAGCCGAGGATGGTGATCTGCAAAATCAAGCAGACAATACCTGTAAAGATTTTTCCCCGCAGAAAAAACGAAAGCCAGGGGAGGAGAATAGCGATGAGTGTCATGAAAAGGTTTTTGATGAAGATAATAAATCGCAGTACAGGATAGCGTTAAAAATTACGCAGTTTTTGTTGTACATATTCTTCAAACCTTGTTTCGCCCAGCTGGGGAGCAATAGTGTCGTGCTGCATTACTTCAATGAAAAAGGCAAACTTATCGTAAGCGTTTTTGTTGATAAGCCTGATGACGGGTAATACCATGTGGAATAACCCAAGCGGAACTGTACGGAGTTTATTTGTTTTACCAACAGCGGCATGGATGATTTCGTTCAGCTGCTTTCTTGTGTAAATGTGTTTACCGCCTGCTTCAATGATTGCTTTTGGTTGATGCATAGCCTGCACAATAATTTTGGCAAGATCGCCTTCGTAAATGGGATTGGTTTTTTTATCGCCTTTGCCGATGTGTACCAGTCTGCCTTTACGTGCCATATCCATCACGTCAATAAATGCACTGAAGAGTGCCGGAGGTTTGATGATGCTGTAATCGATACCCGACGCCATCAAGCGTTCGGAAAACAATTGGTGCACACGGAAGTATTCGAGCTGCGGATATTTCTCTGCATGAAAAGCAGATACGTACACAAATTTTTTAATTCTTTTTTCTATTGCAAAATGCAGAATGTTGCTGTTGCCTTCCAGGTCAACTGCTTTAAAGCCGGGCTTGCTGTTGTCGTTGGGCGAAACACTTTTGCCCAAAGCAGATATTACTACATCGTAGGTATCCTGTATATCTGAAAATGAAGCAGCATTACAGGCATCTGCTATAACAACGTTTGATGTAACAGGGGCGAGCGTTTTTGCTTTCGCCTCGCTTCTTACTGCAACTGTAAGTTGGTAGCCTTGTTGTACCAGCTCCCTGGCAATTTCTTTTCCTAAGTTGCCGTTTGCGCCGAAGAGAAGTGCATTTTTCATGGTTGAACCTAACTGTGTTGTACAATGTTTTTTAGTTGGCACAGAGCGTTAGTACAGCCCTGTTTGCAAAACTGAAATTACAAAGGATGTAGTTGAGCTGCAAAGGAAAATGACCAGTGGCGGAACAGGTTGGAGATGATGAACAGTAAGCTTTATACCTGCAGCGAATGCGTTTCACGGGTTCTAAATAACGCACTTTTATTTACTGGTTGCGGTCTTCAGCAACCAGTTGTTATCATAAAATTTCGGTTGGTGGAGACAGCAACCGATAAGAAAATGATGAACGACGCCTTCCGTCTGGCCCACTTGCATAAAGCTTTTTGTTAGCGGTTGTTGTTTGTCTGTCCGCAATATGTTTTTATCATTTCTTCTGCATCTTTTCTGTCTTCGTCACTTAATGCAAATTGCTTTGCTTTAAAAAAATACTCACATGCCTCATTGGTCATGCCACTTTTTATGTAAATCGTTCCTTGCCAAGACATACAATTACTTTTCTCTTCATAATTGTTGTCAACAAGTCTCTGAAAGTCCGTAAATGAACTTCTAAGACTGTCCATGAAGTATTTTACTTGTGCTCTTTGGTATAAAGCATCATTATAAGGTACTTGTGTTCTTGTTTCATCGTCGGCATAAGGTAGGTCTTTGTTATAGGTAATGACAAAGTCGCCATGTGTCTGAAGAGCTATTACCTTATTGAAATCGGCTAGAGCTTCTTTATATTTTTTTATTTGTAAATACGCAAACCCTCTGTTATAAAAAGCTAGCTGAATTTTACTATTACGAGTAATTACTTCGTTGTAGATTTCAATGGCTTCTTCGTACTTTTTTTGGGTATTAAGTTTATAAGCCTTGTCTAACAAATCATCTGTTGTCTGCTTACAAGAGGTAAGAAGCAAAACATATGATACGATGAAAAAATATGGTTTGAAGTTCATTTTACAATAACCGCTAACGTCGAAGCATTGGCGATGTGGCGGTACTCTGTGTTACGTCTGCCCGTTGCCGCTACTGATTAAAGATACAAAAGCTCATTGTTTATTCTGCTGCTTGGTATTATTCGTCTGCCGAAACCGAAGCTGAGTCATGAACAAAAAGCAGAGAGTATATTCGTCGCTCCGCCATATTGCCAATGCAATGTTAGCTGCTGTATCTTTCGTCAGGATGTTTTAGTTTATAAATCTGATCTGTCTCTAATTTGGATTTTAAACTGTCCGAAATTGTATACGTTCCGTTGTTTAAAATTTTTATTTGCATTGTGTCCAAAGCTGATAATATTTCTTTAGCAAACGGTTTTAGCTGCTCATAATAAAAAGCAAAGTCATTAAAACTCCGTTCATATTCATGTTTCCAATTGTCACCATAGTTAGCTTTCATATAACCTTCGTCAACCCAGTACAAGTAATTTAGTCCAAGATTACCTAAAAACTTAAACTCGTATTTTCTTTGACTGTCTCCCTGATAAATGCCACAATACAAACGATAAAGTTCATTAAGATGAATGTGTAAGTTTTTCGGGTCTGTCAAAAAAGAATTTAAAATATTTCTAAGTTTCCAAGTTTCAAACTGGCCTTCTTCTATTATGTTCTTTTTAATAAAGTCAGAAAGTGTCGCAATAACATACTTGTCTTTAAAGTCGAAAGAAATAAGTTCTAAGTACGTGTCTTTGTCAAGTTGTTGTTCCAAGTCAGAATGCTTATAAATGAACTTTTCCAACTCTGACACTGAAATGTCGCCGTTTAAAAACTTGTAAAATTCTATTTTGTTTTCGTCGGAGAGTTTCGTCATAATATAGCAGCTAACACATAAATTTACGCAACTCCAACAAATCTTGAAATTCCTAACTCTTTAAACTTCATCAGTTGCTCTATGCACTTTTTCATTTGTAGAATTACACAATTACCGAAATATCAAAATCATCCAATCCCTTCCAAACTTCCGCCCTTGGCAAACAAGCGATCGACCCGTTTCTCGACTGCAGGATCTTTTTCCAAAGCCGGTGCATTGTGCGGCTTCATTCGTACATCAAATACAACCGGTCCGTTGCAGCCCCAATGTTTGTGTTGTACAAACGCATCAATGCCATATACATCATGACTCGGATTGCATCTTGTGTATGTTACCCATAAATAGTTTTTCAATGTTGCAGCAGTAAAAGAAGCATCATCACAGATGATGATTTGGGCCACTGTCTTCAATTCACCATTCACAATTGATAATTGACGATTTAAAATATCCATCTCTTTTTCCGCTTCTTCATACGTCGTAAACTTCTTCGTTTGCAACGCTACAACACCGGGCATACACAGCTGAGCATTTTCGAACTGTTGTAATTCTTTCAACACCTGTGGTACTTCCCTGCACAGTTCCCGTTTCTTATCTCCATATGCAGCCAACACTAATTTACTGCCACTGTTCAATCCTGTGCCGGAGTAATCAAGTGTATCAATGGTGGTGTTGGTATGGAAATGCAGATCACGTGTAAGATCGATGCGTTCAAAAATATATTCGAGATAAGGTTGTATGTGATGTGTGGTCAGCTGATTCGTATCATCTGCTGTAATAAATAAAAACTTCGCTAAGCTTAATTGTCCGGTGCCGAGTACATGGTTGGCAATGGTTAACAGTTCGGCCGGTTGTTTGGTGGGCATGTACGGTGTGTAACGTTCGCTGCCGATCGCTAACAGCAACGGATGAACACCTGCAGCATCCACTGCATGTACTTCTTTTACGCCGGGTATTTCCTGTGGAATAGCGTTGCCCGTTAGTTCATGAATGAGTTCGCCAAAGCTGGTATCTTCCTGTGGCGGACGCCCCACCACGGTAAATGCCCAGATGGCATTTTTCTTAGCATACACATTGTTCACCTTCATTAACGGAAACGGGTGTGTTAAACTGTAGTAACCCAAATGATCGCCAAACGGTCCTTCGGGTTTGTTGTTATACGGGTCCACTTCACCTGTAATCACAAAATCGGCATCGGTACTGATGGCATTGCCCTTTGCATCGTACGCATAACGGAAACGTCGTCCGCCCAGTACACCTGCAAAGGTCATTTCACTGATGCCTTCGGGCAGCGGCATTACGGCACTTAAGGTATGCGAGGGCGGACCACCCACAAAGCAACTAACTTTCAGTGGTTGTCCTTTTTTGTTTGCTTTTGTTTGATGGATGCCAATACCACGATGCAATTGATAATGCAAACCGATTTCTTTGTTGAGTTCGTATTCGTTACCGCTTAACTGTATACGATACATGCCCAGGTTCGATTGCATAATGCCGGGCCTGTCTGCATCTTCGGTGTACACCTGCGGCAGGGTTACAAATGCACCGCCATCCATAGGCCAATGTTGAATGAGTGGCAGATCGCTCACCTGTATTTGATCAAACGAAAATGAACGTTGTTTTTTAGGTAATGCTTTTGTGGCAGCAATCGCAGTACGTATATTTTGAAACGGATGTTTTAAGGCTTTCATCGGATCGCCTTTCAGTTCAATTAATTTTTGTACCTGCTCGAGTGTATCCCGAAAAATGAACTTACTGCGGTCGAGTGTGCCGAAGATGTTGGAAGCTGCACGGTACTTTGAACCTTTTACATTTTCAAATAAGAGAGCCGGTCCTTTTGCATCGTACACACGCAAATGAATAGCCGCCATTTCCAGGTGCGGATCTACTTCCTCTTTAATACGCACCAGATGACCGTTCTTTTCCAGATCGAGTAAACATTGTTCGAGTGAGCTGTATGCCATAGTGCTGCAAAGTTAGGGGAGGATAGAATGTTTATGGTTTGTAGTTGATAGTTTATGGTTGGCTGCTTGTTGCCGGTTACAGGTTACTGGTTTGGCTGCCGTTTTAAAAAGTTAAACAGCATGCGAAGGGACAAAAGTTATAAGTTCCTGCAACTGGTAACTTGAAACCTGCAACGTTTTCTACCTCAGTAGCGATAACCTGTAACGATTGAACAAAATTGCCTTATCTGTGTTTATACAACTTCACACATCTTTGTAATATGGTTCAGGCATATAATTTTTTGGCATCGTGGCAATTGTTTCCGGAAAAATGCAGTTACGAATTTGGTGAAACACCCAAGAGTGGTAACTGTAAAATAGAGTCGGTGAAAAATGGCAGCGAACTATCCATGAGCATTAACTGGGTTACACACCTTAACGAAGCGTTCTACACTTCGTACAATTTTGTGCCCGATGGAGCCGTGCATGCTTTTGCCAATACAGAAGTGGCGCAACAGATCCGTTCCGAAATTCCTAACTCTTCTACATTGGTGGTGGAGTTGCTCAGCAACGGGCAAAGTAAACTCACCGCCACACACGAAATAATGCCCAATGGTTTTTTGAAAATTACCACACAAGGGTTTACACCGGAGTACAAACGTTACAGCAATGTGGAAGTGTATCATAAGCAGATGAGTGTGTTGCCGTATGCTTCCAGCATCAGCGGTGTGGCCATCCGTCCAACAAAAGAAGGTGTCATCCGTCACCAGGCGTTAACAGCGATGGAAGAGCAAACCAATATGCAGCTCGACCAGATTAAGCAGCAGATTGAATTGCTGGCAAGGCAGGCGCAGGAAATTGTAAAGCGCAAAGAATTATCGTTGATGATTTATGATGCGAAGCTCAACTTCCGTCCGGTGATTGGTCATGTGTATCATCTGTATCAAAAGAACGATGACAGTTATGTGTTGTCGATGATCAGTCCGCAGGAGTGGGGCGATGGCGGACCGTTTAAGCAGTTTATTGCTTCAGCCAAACTGCTGGCCGATCATACGTGGATGGAGATTTAAAATGTCTGATGTAGGATTTCGGATGTATGATGTTGGATTTTCCTTCTTCCTTTCGCCTTCAATCTTTCGCCTTTCACCTTAAATTGCAGTATGAATTTTCCCATCGAAGTAAAGAAAAGCAAGGTGGCCGGTAAAGGTGCATTTGCTCAAAAGGCTATTCCTGCTAAACGCAAGCTGGGCAATATGGCCGGAGAGATCATCAGTTACAAAGAAGCTCAACGCCGTGTCAAAAATCAGAAAGAAGGAGAGTTGTTGATGGTAGAGTTTGACAACGATCCTGTGGCCCTTGATGCGAGTGTGAACCGTAATGCGTTATCGTACATCAATCATTCCTGTAACCCCAATACGTACATGCGCCGTGCTTACCGCAAAGTAGAATTCTACAGCAAACGTGCTATTAAAAAAGGCGAAGAGTTGACTTGTGATTATGGCGAAACACATCATGATGGTAAGCTGCCGTGCAAATGCGGCGCAAAGAACTGCAGGGGATTTATTTAGGAACGTGAGTGGTGAGTGGTGAATTGTGAGTGGGAGCGTTGATCAGGTAATTACATCAATTCAGCTTATATTTCTGTGTTGACAAGATCGAGTTTGTTTAGTGCAGGTTGTCACAAACGTCACCTCGAGGAAGGAGAGGTCTCATAAAATTAAAGCAGTTTGAACGTTGCGGGATGTCTCGTGCCTCGACATGACATTTTGATCTCTCTGAGGTAAAAAAGAGATGCTTGTTGTGAACAAAAATTAGTAATGAAATGGCATTTAAGATTTACTTATTGCTTCTTCTTCCTGCTCGTCTTCTGCTTCAAAATCGCTGCGGCCGCCAAATATCAAGTATAATATAAAACCTAAAAAAGGCGCCAGCACAAATAAAATAGTCCATAACAGTTTGGTGGTTTGGGAAATATCATCTCTGCCCCAAAGAGAAGCGGCAATCCTGTAGAGGGTTAGGATGAGCATAATGCCCAAAATCCATACAATGATTATTTGCCAGTTAAAGTCGGTGTTTAGCATGTTGCAGATGTTTTATTAAAAATAATAAAAAAAGTATCTCTTGTTCTTTACGGTAAAAGAAATCTTCACTGCACAAAACTGCCACCTTTAACTAATAACCCTTAACCCATAACTTGCAACCAGAAACTTCAAACAATAAACACGCTCAGTTCTTACCTTTACAGTATGACGAAGCTTTCTGTAAACATCAACAAGTTTGCCACGCTGCGCAACAGTCGAGGTGGTAACCGTCCCAACGTATTACAAGCTGCCATTGATGCTGAAAAATTTGGTGCCGATGGTGTAACCGTGCATCCAAGGCCCGATGAGCGGCATATCCGTTACGATGATGTGCGTCAGATTAAACAAATCATCACCACAGAATTTAATATTGAAGGCAATTGCCGTGAGCAATCGTTTATTGATCTGGTGCTGGAGGTTAAACCTCATCAGGTAACACTGGTGCCCGATACATTAGGGCAGCTCACCAGCGATCATGGTTGGGATACGATTCAAAATAAAACTTACTTGATTGAAATGATCGGCGTATTCAAAAATGCCGGCATCCGTACATCTATTTTTGTTGATCCGGAAGTTCGTATGATTGAAGGTGCTGCCGAAACCGGTACTGATCGTATAGAATTATATACGGAAGGTTATGCCAAGCGTTATGCAGCCGACCCACGCAGTGCAGTACAGGAATATCTTGTTGCGGCTACCCGTGCCCGTAGTTTTGGCCTAGGCATTAATGCAGGGCACGATCTTGATCTTGAAAATTTACACTACTTAATTAAAACCATTCCATGGATTGATGAAGTAAGCATTGGCCATGCATTGGTATGCGATGCATTGTATCTTGGCTATGAAAATGCCGTGCAGCTGTACAAGCGTCAATTGCAGATTCACGAATCGGCGTAGGTTGCATGCTGTTAGAAATAATCCGTACAAAATTTCTTTGCTATATATTAAATAACCCAAAACCAAACACATGAACAGAGAGCATCACATCAAAGAGCTGGAGATGAAAATTGAACACATCCGTAAAGAACCCATCAAAGGCTGGCTGGGCAAAATTTCGAAATCATACAAAGTAAAAAAGATTGAGAAAAAAATACAGTCGTTACGCAAAGAAGCATAACACAAACAATTACTAAAAAAAACCATCCGCCCGGCGGATGGTTTTTTTTATCTGCATCAGTTTTTATCTGCCTTATTAGCTGTATAATTTTGGAAAGTGATATGAAGAATGGTACATGTTTGCATTTAATGATACTGCTGTTTAATGCCTTTATTTAAAATAGCTTTTTGTTCTTACACTGTTTCCGGTATTGGTGCGGCTTGTGAGATGGGTTATGTTTGCCATTCTAAACTCAGTATGTCCAGTTGCTTAAGAAGTAGTTTACATTACTCGCAGAATAAGCATCCGTAACTTTTAACCGAAAACACATTTATCATGGCAACCTTTATTATTGAGCAGGCACCTGGCGGAGAGTTGATACCTTCCATATTAGAACAACAACTGTATACAGATGTTGTTGCCTTTTATACAACAAGAGTGAACTGGTATCGTTATCCGCTTATACACGATGGGGATGTAACCTATGGATTGTTTGATGACCTCATTAGCCGGCTCGCCTACAAAAATTATAAAGAACATAAGTTAATTGATTGTGCTATACGCATAGCTCGTGAAGAAACAGATAAGCGGTTTTTAAATGCATTGTATTTTTTGCAAGATTTATGTGTACTGGCGGGAAAATGCAGGCAACCGTCGGCATTTGAAATTGATGCCATTACTGCTTTGTACAGCAGGGTACAACGATTGTCGTTTCTGCCAAATATTACAAATTACTGGGAGCGCATTGTTCGCTTTTTAGCAAAAGATACTTCGGTAAATGCCCGGGAACTGACTGTACATCCTGATGATTACAAGCACTGCATGAATCTTGATTTTCCAGTTGCAGGTGATGGTACTGCTGCAAGCTGTCCGCAAACAGCAGAAGAAATCGAAGCAGCCATACAGCATTTGTCGGGTGTGTATAATAAGTTGCAATTTGTACAATCAGCAGTAATCGAAAACGATCAATACTGGCTGTGGTTATATCAAAACAAAAGCGAAGATGCTATCAGTTGGTACATTACTATTAATAAAAATGCAGCCGGTCACATCCGGTTACGTAAGCATTTATTGTTAAAAGGATTTGAGAAAACTCCCGAACGATTACTGCTCGATTGTCATTACCTGGAACGTGAAAGTCAGGATTACCTGTACTGATTATGAGTTGTGCCATGCTGCGATGCAGGAGATATGTGGGTATGCAGAAGATGCATTAAAAACCGGCGGCAAAAAAAAGCCGGAGCTCATGTTATGAACCTCCGGCCTTTAATAAACGGTTTTTCCTGCTTATTGAATCATTAAACGCTCGGTTTTTCCATTTCCGTTTATAAAGTAAATGCCTTTGGCATAAGTGCCTACTGCAAGTGTATGGTTTCCTTGAGTTAATTTATACTGTTGCAATAACTGTCCGTTACCCGTAAACAAACGCAATGTTGTTGGAGTTGTAACTGCTACACGTAACAGCCCGTTTGTAACCGTATTGTTTGCAATTGTAAATGCAGCAGTAGCTGTAGTAAACTGTACTGTTTCAATTGTACTGTAAGCCGTGTTGCCGTTTTTATCACGCTGTAACAAACGGTAATAGTTATTACCGGTTACAGGTTTGTTGTGCACGAACTGATAATTATTTAAAGTATTACTGTTGCCTGCTGCAGCAACAATACCTATTTGTTGCCATTGTTGTCCGTCGGTGCTGTGCTGTATGACAAAGTCCTGTGCATTTTGCTCAGCAGCGGTTTGCCAGTTTAGTAATACATCATTCATTTGCTTTTTGGCAGTAAAACTTTGCCATTGAACAGGCAGGGTTGAGAAAGAAATTTCGTAATAAGAAAAGCCTCCATCTGACCGGCCAACGATCATGTCTTTATCACTGTCGTTATCAAGGTTGGTAAATGCAGGTGAACTCCAGTTTCCCACATCAATACCAGTAAAAGGATTGCCCGAACCTGTTTGTTGTGTAAAAACAGCAGCGCTTGCAGTTCCTGTATTTTTATAATATAACAACGTGCCCCCAGATTCACCAATTATTGCGTCTTGGTCACCATCGTTATCAAGATCGGAAAAAGATGGTGCGGATTCATTTCCAACATCAACCCCGTTAAACGGATTGTTGACTCCGGTTTGAGCTGTAAATACAGGCGCAGCTAAAGTGCCGGTATTTTTATAATACAATAGGGTACCTGCACTATTTCCTATAAATAAATCTTTATCTCCATCATTGTCTATATCAACAAATACCGGTGTAGCTCTGCTTCCTACATCTATACCGGAAAATGGACCACTTGAAAATTCGCTTGGATAGTTATTGGGATAGTTTGCGTATACCTGTGCAGATGCAGTTCCCGTATTGGTAAATAATGCCAAGCGTCCACTATCGTCCCCAAATACAAGATCTAAATCGCCGTCATTATCAATATCAATAAAAGCCGGCGCTCCGTAAAACATGGCGTAGCCTGTTGAAAACTGTGATGAACTTGCAAAAGTGGGAGTCGTCGGAGTGCCTGAATTGAAAAAAGTAGAACTGTTATAGTACGATTCACCTGCAATCAGGTCTGCATCACCATCGTTATTTAAATCCGCAAAAGCTGGTTTTGAAGCAGCGCCAATGGTATAACTTCCTAATGGGTTTGCAGCTCCTGTTCTTGCTGTTACAATTTGCGCCTGGCTGGTATTGCTTATAACAATACCTGCAGCAAGCATTGCTGTAACAATGCCCGGTTTAACAACCGCTTTCAGGCGTTGGGCATAACGTAGAATACGCTGGTATAGGGCTTGTTTTTTTTGTAAGCTCCATTTGTCAAAACGGCCGGTGTCGATGGCTTTTTGTAAACGTGCCTGTGTTTTTAAAAACTGCTCCCGTAGTTGTACGAGCAGCAGATGATTTCCTTTTGTCATGTGTTGTGTCTGGCTTTAAAATGTGAAGGGTTTAATTTTTTTCGGCGGCCCAGAAGCAGGCCGTTGGTGTATGTAATGCGTTGCGATGTATGACTGCTGTGTGATTTAATACTCCGGGGCATTTTGAGTCGGGAATAATCTGTACATCGTAAATTTCTTCTGCACTGTTTTGGTAATATGCAGAGGCAACAATTGTTGCTGTTGGCAAATGCACAATATCAACTCCGCACTGCATGGTTGTTGTACCTACGGGTAAATTGCGTTTTACCGATGCCTTTTCTCTGTTTTTTGAAAGACCCACAAACAGGTAATCTCCATATACTGCCAGGCCACGAACAAAACCATTGTGTTTAGTAATGACTTCGTAATTGCCGGTAGCGGTATCAATTTTAATCAGTTCGCCGGTGGCTGATAACAAACAATACAATGCACCATTGATCCAGCGTGGGGAGTGTGGCATTGCAAGGCCGGATGCAACAATGGCATTCGTCTCAACATCCATAATCAACCCACCTGTTTGTACCTGTGGTCGCCAGCCTTTTGCTGTATTGGTAGCGCCAAACATGGATACATATTTTGGTGCACCATCTTTCATCGCCATGCCGTTTAAATGACAATAATCTTCCGATGCAAACTGATCGATGAAGGGAGGCGTCCAGAATGGTTCAAAACTGTATTGATCGTTAATGTATACCAGCGATGAGAACAAGGTATTAACTGCACATAATCTTCCTTGTTTATCCCATGCCATATCGTGCAGGTCTACTGCACCGGTATAATAAGTTGTACGTGGTACATAAAAGTGGTCGTAGTAGTTTGGTTTGTTGGCATAGGTTGCTGCTAATGCAGGTGCGTTACCTAAAACAATCACTTCGTTTTCGGTTGCAATAGCTAAACGGTTCTTGTCAATAGCCAAACCCATGGCTCTCTTAAAATCACGGGGTAATTGCTGTACTCTTCCTTCGTTGTTGGCAGATAGAAATATAAGTTTACCGGCCTGGTAAGTGGTGATGGCCAGACTGCAGTTGAGGTTGTTGAGTATGTCAGCAAAGGAAGTACTGAACGTACAGGAAAAAGGAGGCAGGTTAAACATAAATTTTACGTTTTAGCAGTTGGAGAATTTCATCAACGCATTCGCCTGCTGTGTACGATGTTGAATCGAGTACCAGATCGGGCTTAACAGGCGTTTCGTATGGAGCACTGATGCCGGTAAAATCTTTTATTTCACCCCGTAGTGCTTTGGCATAAAGTCCTTTTGTATCACGCTCAATGCAGGTTTTAAGATCAGCAGCTACATGTATTTCAAAAAAATTGGAACAGATTTCTCTTGCTTCGTCTCTGATCTTTTGATAGGGCGATATCAACGCCACAATTACAACATGGCCACTTAACTGCAGGTAGCAGGCAAGCCGGGCAATGGTTCGGTTGTATTCTTTTCTTGATTCTTCATCAAAGCCGTTTTGTTTCAGAATTGTGCGCATGATGTCTCCATCCAAAATGATCGGATTACATCCTTCGCTATTTAATTTTTTGGATAATTTATTTGCAATTGTTGTTTTACCTGCACCACTTAAACCTGTAAGCCACACAACACCTGATTTCATACTGAACGATTCCTTATTTGATTTTTTTTCTAAAAAAGCGGAAGAGTGTTGCAAGTTCATACCTGTTTTTTTGTTTGTTAAGGAATACTGTTTTTTTTTAATTTATTTCTGTGTATTTACGTGTAGTAAGTACATCGATATACCTGCCTGTACTAAGTAGTAAGTATGGTAAATCAGGTTCAGAAAGTATCAGGAGATCATCTCAACCAATCTGGAAAGGTTGAAACAGCAGCAAATGTGTTTTGAAAATTTCTTAACAGGTTTTGTTTGAAATACTGAAATGGTTGGTTTGAATTCTTTTGTAGAAAACATAGAAATGGGTATTGAATTTTGGGTAATAACTTATACTTAAGCGCAAATGAATACAAATACGGAAGTTTAAAAAATGATCTGCTTATCTGTTTTCAGAAAATACGTAGTTCTTTTGCCGGGGAATAGGTGCTAACTGAAAGAGTTCTTGTTATTGTACTACATCGGTTCCCGTATTTGATTGACACAGTTGAAAAAAAAGCCAACATTTCAAAACTATTCATGGTCCTGTTGTAAAAAAATAAACTGCTATATTGACCGGCAGCTTATTTTTATACAACAGTAAACGCTTAACCATGACACTCATCGGCGTAATCGCTACACAGGAACTCTTCATCATTTTCATTATTCTGCTGGTGCCTTTGGTTGCACTCATCGAAATCATCCGCAGCAACTTTGTAAACCCCGTTAACAAAATTGTATGGGTGCTCTTGGTATTGCTGTTACCATTCATTGGTTCGTTGTTGTTTTGGATCATCGGACGGAGTCAGGTGGAAAGAAGAAAGTAGCTACAAGTGGTGAGTGGAGCAAGTAGCAGGTTTTGCCCTTTTATTCCGTATCTTACCAAAAAGCTTTCTGTATGAAATGGTATCAATTGTTACCCGCCTTATTTGCTGTAAGTATTGCTGCATCGTGCAGTAATGGTATGGAAGAAGGCAGTTCCTCTTCCTCCACGCCGGCAACTACACCCGCAACCGTAACTGTGCCACCGGTACAACAACCGCAGCAAACAGCTGCAAGTGGAACCGTGGCCTTAAATCCGCCGCATGGTCAGCCCGGGCATCGTTGCGATATAAAAGTGGGCGAACCACTTACCGGCACAGCTCCTGCAACAAACACGCAACCGCAAATGATTCAGCAAGCACCTGCTGCCACAGTTATCAATCCTCCGGCAACGGGTACAACAACAGCAGGGAAAAATCCGGCACACGGACAACCCGGTCACCGGTGCGATATTGCAGTTGGTGCACCGCTAAACAGCAAACCGGCTCAATAGAAGAGAGGCTTTTTTGCCAGTTGTGTTTTTGATGTTTGCTGATATTTAAAATAGTTTATAAATGACATCTGTCATTGGAATCGCTTCTTTCATAACTTATATTTATATCACTTTAACACGGAGTAGGTCGGTTGCAAAAGAAACAGTGGCATTGCTTAAACGACAATAAAGCTGTTCTCTGTAAAGCAGCATAAAAGCTGTGAAAGGTTAACCACGACGATTACCGGATTAAACAAGTTGTTGCAGAATAGCAGGTTTTTACAAACTGCAAATACTGCAGCAGCCGCACAAGGTAGGTTTCAACAAGCCTGCCTTGTTTTTTTGTACCTGGTTCAACAAAAGCAAGGCTGTAGTATCAGGTTTGTGTAAACATTCCATCCCGCCGCAATAATTTCTACCAAACACCACTTGCAAGTATTATTTTTAAGAGACCAACCCCGTTGCTATGGTTAATTTTCAGGAACGTGTATTGCATTATCCCCGGTATTGTAAACAGTTTAGCTGTGGCAATTCGTTAATTACAATGTTTAACTGTCCGCCCGAAGCCCGGCTGATGACAGATAAACTTGCCGATTTGTGGAGTCATGAAAACTACATCTTTTATGTGCTTGAAGGAAAGAAGGTATGGCACACAGCCTATGGATCGTACGAAATAAGTGCCGGCAGTTGTGTGCTTGTACGTAAAGGCGCCTGTATACTGGAACAGTTTTTCGATGTTGGTTTTTGTTTGGTGTTGTTTTTTATTCCCGATGAGTTTATCTGCGATACACTCAAGAGCCGCTCAACACCTGTTATCAGCAGCAGCAAACAATTCAACCCTGTAATACCCATAACGGTAACCGAAACACTCCAATCTTATTTTGTGTCGATGTATGCATACTTCTCCGGCACAACCACACCCGATCAATCGTTGCTCGAATTAAAATTCAGAGAATTGATTTTAAACATTGCCGATAACCGTGAAAATGCAGAACTGCTGGCCTACTTCTGTTCGATGATGAACGAGCCGCAAACCGTTTCGCTGGAACGGGTAATGAATGATAACTATTGCTTTAACCTGAAGCTGGAACAATATGCAGCATTAAGCAACAGAAGTCTTTCGGCATTTAAACGTGATTTTCAAAAACACTTCCAAACCACACCGGGCAAATGGTTGCTCGAAAAAAGATTACAACAGGCCGTACTCTTATTAAAGAACAGAGGCAAATCAGTAGCAGAAGCAGCATTTGAAAGCGGCTTCGAAAACAGTTCGCACTTCAGCAAAAGTTTTAAGCAACGTTTTGGCATGTCGCCCATGGAGGCAAAGCAAACGGCGGCCGGCTGAACCGTACAGCAATATATCCGGACTCTACAGCAAAGGCATTGTTTGTAACAGGCGATAGTTTCGCTTTGTTTTAAACCTGTTGTTATTTCTTACAAACTAAAACATCAACCATGAATCCAAACAAAGCACTTTGGGAGAAAGGCGATTTTACAAAAATTGCCGATACAATGCGTGAAAGCTCTGCAACGCTTGTAGAAGCACTCGGTATTACAAACGGTATGCATGTACTGGATGTTGGCTGTGGCGATGGCGATACAGCCATACCTGCAGCAAAGCTCGGCGCCACAGTTACGGGTGTGGATATTGCACACAATCTTGTAGAAGCAGGAAACAGGCGGGCCGCTGCCGAAGGCGTTGCCGATCGGTGTAAAATTTATGAAGGCGATGTAATGGATTTGAACCAATTGCCCGATGCGGCTTTTGATCTTACCATCAGCATTTTCGGAGCCATGTTTGCGCCACGTCCGCTCGATACAGCAAAAGAACTGGTACGGGTAACACGCAAGGGTGGCCGTATTGTAATGGGTAACTGGATACCCGGCGATCCCACACTGGTGGCACAGATTTTAAAAATCAGTTCGGCCTATACGCCGCCACCGCCCGAAGGTTTTGTAAGCCCGATGTTGTGGGGTGTGGAAGAAGAAGTGATAAAGCGTTTTGAAAGTGTTGGTATTGCAAGAGAACAAATTTCTTTTTCCAGAGAAACATTTACGTTCCGGGCCGATTATGCACCGTCTGTTTTTGTAAACAATTTTAAAACCTATTACGGCCCCACCATGAATGCGTTTGAAGCTGCTGCAAAAAATGACAAAGCCGATGCCTTGCAACAGGAACTGGAAACATTGTTTAACAGCCAGAACAAAAGTGGCAATGCAAACAGTACTTCCATACCGGCAACGTTTTTAAAAGTAACCGTGCAGTGTTAGGAATAGTGAATGGTGAATGGTGAATGGTGAATGGTGAATGATGAATGATGAATGATGAATGATGAATGAGGGTCCCGATAGCTATCGTTTACATTTCAACCCGCCCAACCTGGCGGGTTGAATGCTTTTATGCCGTTTGCTTCGGCAGGAAGACGCATGGCAGCAATCGTTGTTGCTAAAGGGAACGACGAAGCGATCTTCCGCAACGAGGTAGAAATCATCTCCATCTATTTGCTTAATAAAAAGCCCTGCGCAACACCGGTAGTTTCCACAACGGCTAATCATTTTTACATATATTAATTTTTGTACTTATTTTCGGCGGGTTCATCCAAAACAATCGTAAGCGCTAAAACCAAAACCAACCCATGGCCGAACAGTGTTTAAACTGCAGCGAAACAATTACCGCTAACTTCTGCAGCAATTGCGGACAAAAGAAATTTAAACGCATAGACCGGAAGTACATTTGGGACGAACTGCAGTACACCGTTTTTCATACCAACAAAGGTTTTTTATATTCCGTAAAGCAACTTGTAAAAAATCCGGGAAAAACTGCACGTGAGTTTATTGGCGGTAACAGAGTTAATCATTACAAGCCTATTTTGTTGTTGTTTGTATTAAGCGGTATTTCAACATTTATCTCTTATAAATTTCTCAATTTCAGAACTGTTTTAGAATCGTATTTTGCCAAACAGCATATGAACACGGGCTTCATGTCCGATTTTATGAGTTTCATCTCCAGCTATAATTCGTTGATCATGTTAATGCTGGTGCCGCTTTTTGCACTTACTACCAAAATTTCGTTTAACAGGTGGGGGCATAATTATTACGAGCATTTGGTAATGAATACCTACATCCTTTGCTTTTATACAATACTGAATATTGTGCTGCTTTATCCGGTTTTGTTTTTTGTTCGTCACGATCCGGAAAAATTCTTTTCCTTAACACAATGGGTTTTTCTGCTGGTGCCGTTTGTGTTGTTTTTATTTTTTAAATCCTTTTATAAGGATAAGTCTGCGAAAGAAGTGCTGCTTCGGGTATTATCGGTATTGGGTTTAACAATTGCCGGATATCTGGTGTTTATTATTATTGCATCTGTTATCGGAATTATTATAGCCATTGCCGGCGGCGGGCCCGAAGCACTGCAGTATTTCAAAAAACAATAATTCTCATTTGCTTTTTTTCGAGGCAGCAACTCATTCTGCGTAGTACACATATGCATAAATCCATCGCTTCGCTTTGTTGTTTATGGTTTGTTTTTGTAGCAGCTGCACAAAACAACCGGGTCGATACAATTCCGTTTACCGTAAACAATGTACTGCTGGTGTTTAAAGGAACAATTAACGGTGTTGAAACCGAATTTGCATTTGATACCGGAGCCGGTTTAACCGTTACCAATTCCACTACCAACACAATGTGTGGCATTCAGGTAAAAGGCGGTGGTAAAAGTGTACGGGATGCCAATCAAACCATCAACCGGTTGCAAACAGTAGTTATTGAGGATATAGCAGTTGGCAGTTATCATGTGCGTAAGTTAAAAGCTGTTACAACCGATATGCCTTATCTCTACTGCGCCAACCTGGTGTTGCTGGGGCAGGATTTTATTAAGCAGTTTAACTGGAAAATTGATTTCGAAAAACAATACATTTATCTGTCGCAAAAACCTTTTGCTGCCGATGAAACAGCCAAACTGTGGCAACCTGTTTTTAAAGGCAACCGTCCGTTTGTACCCGTATCGCTCAACGGCAGTGCACCCATTGGTTGTTTAATTGATTTTGGTTTTAACGGCACACTCGATCTGTTGCTTACCAATCCTGCTGCACAACAGTTGCTGGCAACCAAACAACAACAGAAAGCCGTGAACCAATATGCACGTGTAAACATGGGTTTAAACGGTTACAGTGCAGCCGAGCCGGAAAGCGATTTTCTTACCGATACACTTTACCTGGCGGGCACTCCATTTACCAATGTGCTTACTTCTATACGCCCGGCGAACGAAACCAAATTAGGGGTGCAGTTTTTTAAAAACTATGTACGCTGTTTTGTTTTAAACCACACAGAAAATAAATACTACCTCACTCCATCACAACAACCTGTTGTGCGTACCGCTCCGCTCGATGCACGCTTTACGTATAAAAACGGACGCATTCATGTGCTGGATAAAAATACCGGCGATGGTTCTACAGCTGCTGCATTAGAAACAGGCGAGGAAGTAAAGCGGATAAACAAACTGTCGGCCGCCGATTTTAAAAACGAATGCGATTTTCTGTTGTGGATGTATCATTACAAAGGGCAGGAGTTACAGGTAGAAAAAATGAATGGCACACAACTTATGCTTAAACGCAGCAGTGTGTTTTAGTTAAGTAATGAGTCGTAATCCCGATCGCTATCGGGAGTGAGTGCCCGGCTGCAAAACTTCATTGAACAGTTGTTCTTCGTTCGTTCACTGCTGCATTCGTAGCAACACTTTTTCATTCTTCATTTCTTATTTTTCATTTCAACATTTTTGTTTCGACCTGACAGGTTGATTCCCTTTCTGGAGTGAACCTTTTGTTTACATCTATCCTGCAGGAGCTTAACCTGTCAGGTCGGTTGAATCTGATTCGTCATTGCGGGGAGGAACGACGAAGCAATCTCCTCCAATAAAGCAATCATCATTACCGCCATGCCGGGTAAACAAATAATATCGCTCAAAAAACAAAAAAGCATTTCCCGGTTTAAAAAAAACAGGTTGTTGCAAATTGTATGTAACAATGTGCAACAAGTAAGTGCTGGAACCATGTTGTAATTACCAAACGAAGAGCGTTTGTTCAATAAACGGCAGTAAATAACTTCAATCCATTCACACTACAAGCTGTTCTGCGTTTTTCTGCTGATGCAATTTTTAATGCAATCTGTTTTTGCTGCTGATGCAGATTGTCTTCATGCATGCACGCAAAAACAGTTCTTACATGCAATAAATCGTTGCAAGATACATGCAACAAACAGCATAAACTTTCATTCTACAAAAACGGTAGAATGCAATCGTTCTTTCATTATTTTCGGCTGCACAAAAACGATTACTACCTTGAAAAAATTATTAACGGGTCTGTTGCTGTTAAGCATGCTCGCCATCTCCTGCAAAAAGAAATCCGGCACCAACACAGGCGGAACAGTAACAGCACCTGCGGCAGAATCTGCTCCGTTAAAATCTGTCGCCACCTATCCAATAGGAGCGGCGGGCAGCAACTTCTCTTTTATCAATACTGCACTTTCATCGGCCATATTAAAAAGAGATTTCAATGCCATTACGTTCGAAAATGAAATGAAGAACAATGCCCTCGTTAACTCTTCAGGCGCTTATAATTTTACAACTGCCGATGCCATGGTAGCAGCTGCACAGGCAGCCAATTTACAGGTACACGGTCATGTATTGGCATGGCATGCACAAACACAAGGTGCTTATTTCCGGAGTATATTATCGGCAGCAGCACCCAGTGCAACGAACCTGTTACAAAATCCGGGTTTCGAAAATGGTGATGCAACAAGTTTTACTGCCTTTACTGTTTTAAACTCGGGTAACCCTGCCGGTACAGCAACCATTACGGTTGGTGCAGGTGCATCGGAAGTACGCACCGGTACACGCTCCTTAAAAGTGGTCAACCCTACTGCTTACGGTAACGAACAGTGGCGGGTACAGGTTGCTTCAGATGCAGTTACACTTGAAGTGGGTAAACAATACCAGATCAGTTATTGGGTAAAGGCATTAACAGCTAATGGTTCAATCCGTTTATCAACACAACCTTCTCCGTTGTACCAGGCCGATCAAACAATCGGCACCAGCTGGCAACAGGTTACATGGCTTATTACCGCCAACACTGCACAAACACGTATTGTATTTGATTTAGGCAACAGCAGCAATACCTACTTTATTGATGATGTAAGTGTAAACGAAATGATTGGTGGAGGAACCTCCGGCAATAACTATGCAAAGGTGGATAGTTTGCTGAAGACAACAATTTATACCATTGCCGGACATTTTAAAGGAAAGGTGCGGGGATGGGATGTAATTAATGAAATGTTTGCCGATGGACCCGCAGGCGCCCTACGTAACAATACAAACACGGCCAACGCAAGCAACAACGATGTGTTTGTGTGGAGTGAATACCTGGGCCGGGATTTTGGCGTGAAAGCATTTAAGTATGCAGCCGAAGCAGATCCGCAGGCCAAACTGTTTATTAATGATTACAATCTTGAATTCTCCACGGCCAAGCTCGATTCGCTGATTGCGTACGTAAACGAAATAAGAACAAGAGGGGCAAAGGTAGATGGCATTGGCACGCAAATGCATGTAAGCATCAATACCAGTAAAACACAAATCGATAATCACTTTATTAAGCTGGCTGCAACAGGTTTACTGGTGCACGTATCGGAACTGGATATTGGTGTTAATACCAGCAATGCAGCTACTGTTATTTTTTCGGCCGATCTGGAAAATGCACAAGCCGATCTGTACAATTATATTGTTACTTCTTATATGCGGCATGTGCCCAAAGCACAACGCTATGGAATAACCATTTGGGGTACGCTCGATAACCAAAGCTGGCGCTACAAAAGCGGGGCAGATTATCCGTTGCTGTACACGGCTACGGGCGCTAAGAAGCGGGCCTACGAATTTGTGTTGCGTGCATTGCAATCGGGTTTGTAATAATTTTTGTTTACAGATCCATGATGGAATTGTTACTGCAAACAAAAGCCGCCCGAAAGGGCGGCTTTTTCATTTTATCATCGCAAAAAAACCAAATCAACTAATTCAAGCACTTACACCACCATACGGCTTAAGGCATCGCTGTATAGTAGTTGGTTATTGCTGCCCACGGCTGCAACACGGCAATAGTACACTGTGCCCGGTTGCAAATTGGTAAGCGTGGTTTTAGCACTGGTGCTTAAATTACTTACCCAGCTGCCCGGCGCCATGGTAGCATCTGTTGTGTATTCGTGCAGGTAAGAGTAAGCACCCTTTACTGCTTTTACACTCAGCAGCAAGGTGCCGCTGGCCACACCGTTTTCTAAACGGATGATTTCGGGTTTGCTGATGATGCTTGGCTGCGGATCTTTACTTACATCAAAGCCCGACGTAAGCAACATGGCCGCATCGCCATTGGCCGTAAGATTTACGTACGAACACAGCTGGCGCAGCACCGCCAGCAAAGTTTCACGCTTGGCATTTTTATCGGCCACATCGGCACGGTTACCCGTTTGGGCTTTTACCAGGGCCGAGCTGAAATTATCGGCCGCAGCCTCCACTTCGTTTATTGCCGGCACCGGTGTGGGAAAATTGGCATTACCCGTCATGTTACTGATAATGCTGTGGGTTTTACTTTCCAGGTTACCATCGGAAAGTGTTACAAAGCTGGTTGTAACTCGTTTCATAAAATTTGGGTTTAAAGAGAAAATAATTCCGTGCAGAACACAACGGTGTTTGGTTGAGGGTGTTGCTGTTTAACACGGGTTAACAACACAAAGCAAAAAAGCCTTTGGCATATTTGCAAGCCCCCTGTGCATGCAACAGTTTGCCTCTTGCACAAGTAAATTATTTTTATATATTAAATAAATATAGGGGCGCTGCGCAAGTACCTGTAACCCTTGCCGGCTGCGGATTTTACGCATTTCTTCGTGCTGCAATTCGGGCATTTTTACCCAAAAAAAGTTTTGTAAACAACCCGTTTTTTTCCCCGGTTTTGTTTTTTTAAAAGAAGCAACAGCTGTTTTTTATCTGCAGCAAGCGCTTTCTGTTACACAAGAAAGGCAATCATGGTACATAAGGAAGGGCTTTATGATACATAAGGAAGGTCTTTATGGTACATAGGGAAGGTCTTTATGGTACATAGGGAAGGGCTTCATGGTACATAGGGAAGGCCTACATGGTACATAGGGAAGGTCTTCATGATACACAAGGAAGGTCTTCATGATACATAAGGAAAGGCTTCATGATACATAAGGAAGGGCTTCATGATACATAAGGAAAGGCTTCATGATACATAGGGAAGGCCTTCATAGTACATAAGGAAGGGCATCATGATACATAAGGAAGGGCTTCATGATACATAAGGAAGGCCTTCATGGTACATAGGGAAGGCCTTTATGATACATAAGGAAGGGCTTCCTGATACATGGGGAAGGGCTTCCTGATACATAGGGAAGGGCAGTGTGAAACAGCATAAAGCTTTTCCTGGCAGATACAGAAGCTGATTGGATAGATAAAAAAGCCAAACCCAACCTGTTTGCTGTAATGTATACGAAAAGCAGAACGTTTAGTAACCGCAGTTATAAGCCGTGTGCAAACGCTTATGAAACGTTTGTACACGGTTATTGCAAAGTTGTATTGGCGCAACCAACAATACAAAATGTTGAACATTAACTTATTGACTATCAAAAACGTTTTTTAAATTAGCACTGCGTATAATAACATCAATATACGTGTTAGGCGCAAGGCTACAAGCCTATAATTAACCCGCATAATCCAACAGAAAATAAACAACCAGCTATAAAACAAATAGGCTTATCTAATTTACCTTTTCCAGATAGAACATTAAGTATAAATACAATCAATCCAGTAATCAAAAAAAGTGTAGACATGTTTTACTTTTTATGCCCGCCCTGCGCCTTACATAAGGTTTGGCGGCAGTGGGGCGGACGGTTATAAATCAATTTTAGTGCATCATGGCATCTGTTGTTTTTCATAGCATCAGTGGTGCTGCCAATTCCACACCGACCAGCCAAGCCCTGCTCGTTAGCAGCAATATTGTGAGACCCTACGTAATCAACCCAAATGCAGACACTTAAAGCTGAAATTATAAAACTTACCAACTGCGACACCGACCAGGTGAAGGAAATATTTAACCACTTAAAACCTGTTTCATTATTTAAAGGTGACTTTCTCTTAAAAGCTGAACAAGTTTGCGACAAATATTTCTTTATTGAAAGTGGGGCAGTACGACTTTATTACATTAAAGCTGACAAAGACTATACTGTTTGGATTGGTACAGCTGGACAAATATTTACAGATTTAGAAAGCTATCTTTCACAAACTAAAAGCAGACTTTACATTGAAGCAATTGAAACAACCAACGCATATACTATAGGTAAAAAAGAAAGTGATGAATTAGCCTTGCAATCTAATGAGTACAATACTCTACTTCGTAAGACAGTTGAAATTGCCTTTGTAAATTTGAGCAAAAATGTGATTTCATTTCAAAGTGATGAAGCTGCCGAGCGTTATGAAAGAATTGAAAAGGAAAAAAACTGGTTAGCACAATATCCACTACGCTATATTTCAAGTTTTATAGGTGTAACGCAAAGTTCATTAAGCCGACTTAGAGCAAGAAAACAATAATTTTTTTGCCATAAGACAAATTTTTAGATTATGAGGTGTTTTTAGCTTTGCACCAAAATAATTTAAAATGATTTCAACATTATTATTTTCATTAGCCAGCGGCATCATAATCGCTATTTTCATTCTTTTAATTGTCTTACCAACAAAAGTTCAATACATTGAAACAATAACTGTTCAAGCCTCAGTTTCAAAAGTTTATGACGCTGTCCGTTTTCAGGAACAGTTGATGGCTTGGAGTGCTTGGCCTATAGAGACAAAATCGCAATGTGAAGTGAGAAATACAGACGGACAAGTTGGTGCTCAAACAATTTATTTAAGCAAGGGCAAACAATTTGGTTATCAGGAGATAACCAACCTTATTAACAATGAGAAAGTCAGTTTCATTTTAAAAAGTAAAGCCCCTTTTGAACAAGAAACGAAACTTCATTTTCTTTTCAAAGCATTAAAAGACAATCAAACAGAAGTAACACTTTGGTTTGACAATACTTTAAAAAAGCCAAGTTTGTTATTACCTTACGTTTTTGGTATCATCAAGTGGACACATAATATGCACTTGAAAGACCTTGCAGGTTTGAAAAAGTTTGTGGAAACAAAATGAAAAAATACAAAAGCGAACAAATTATTGGGCAGTTAGAAAAACGAAAAGGTGGTTATTTCTTTTTGAAAATTGACGCTGAAATAGTTAATCAATTTAAAAACAAAAGGCAAACCCGTTTCCTCTGCACACTTGAAAAAAGTTTGACCTTCCAATGTGGGCTTAACCATCTTGGAGACGGAAACTTTTTTATCATTTTATCTACTAAAAACTTGCAGACTGTTAACAAAAAATTGGGTGACAAAATTCAATATGAACTTAACGAAGACCCAAATCCTTTGGGTGTTGAAATACCAGAAGTTTTGGAAGCCATCTTAGAGCAAGACGAAACAATTAAAGATACTTTTGAAAGTTTGACACTTGGAAAAAAGAGAAACGTAATTCATCAAATCAACAAAATAAAGGACATAGACAAGCAAGTTCAAAAGTCAATAAAACTTATCAACGAAAGTTCAAAACCACGACCCAGACGACAACTGTAGAAGAAATACTGCTGCTAACAAGAGTATTGCCAAAATGCAGGCTGAAGTAAGCTGTGTTTCAACTTTTGTTTTTCAATTTGTCTTCATATCCAGCTTGACGTTATTAATTTAGCTTTAGAATATGTCATCAACTTTTTATCTTTATTCAGCAGCAGTTAGCCTGGTCGGACGGAATTCTATTCCCTGCACTTCGGCAATACCTGCCCGTTAGCTACAATGCAAAACCAGCTTTATGATATTGAATGAGGTTTTGAATTATACCATTAATCAATTGACGGCCCTCAATATCAGACATGAAATCCACAAATTTGACAGTGGATGTATTATGGTAGATATTTGGAAAGAGGATAAATTTTATTGTCTTCAATTAGAAGACTATAAGGCTGGACTTAGCTTAGTGACAGAAGACATAGATTTAAGTACCATTCCCGATAAATGGTATACGAATCTAGTAGAGTTTAAAACTGACTTTGAAGCGATACTGTAAACTGCCGGAATTAACCAGAATGAATAAAATTTTTTTCTTATCGGTTGGTGTCGCCACCAACCGAAATAGATAAGTTGCAACAGGTTGGTGAAGACGGCAACCAACAAATAAACCTTGTAAGGTAACATTACACGAGTATGTTTAAAACCATAAATACTGTTATTAAGTCAAAAACTTTATTTGGGCATTTTATTGCTCATTTGGTTTTCATTTTATTCACATGCGGATTGATAATTTATGCTTTTATTCCATTCATATTCTGGAGCCTTTTTGGCGAAGGTGCTGCTGCAGATAAATATAACAATACTCCTCTTGCCAAATTTATCTGGTCAATCGGACCATTGATTCTTTGTTGCTTTTTATGTTTTATTCTTTTTCGTCAAGAGATTCGGTTACAAAAGTTTTCGAAAGCCAAATCATACTTGTTATCAACCTTGGTCTTACTATTACTTTACCCGTTTAGGATTACAATTCTTGACATAATAGTAAATGCTGTAAATTAAAAATGCTGCCTTTTGTCCGCTCGGCATCTGGCCTTAGCCGACCCCGTGAGTTAGTAGTTAAAAGATTAAAACGTACGATATTCAAAAAAGCTTACATTTCTTATTTATTAATGCAACTTAAAACCTGTTATGAAAAAAATCTTGTTCATAGGACTGCTTACGCTGCTGTTTTCAACTACAAATGCTTTTAGTCAAACGATTGACTTACCTGCAGACAGCATTGCAACACTTCTTTGTAAAAAATGGGAAGTGGATTATGCAATGATGGGGAATATGAAAATTGGCAGAATTCCCGGTGCAACAGAAATAAATTATCAATTCAATAGCGATAAAACTTTTTTGATGACAAGCAGTGATCCTAAAGACAATGCCAAAGGTACATGGGCTTATGACGCCAAAAAGAAAATTATAAAGCTGATTGTTAATGGGAAAAGTAACGCAAGTATCATTGCATTAAAAGCAGGCGAATTTATACTGCTTGCCGATACAAAAGAGGCAATGCCTGACAGTCCGATGGAAATTAAACTTGTGTATAAGATTAAGGCGAAGTAATACAACACATCAGATACAGTTCGTCTGCTCGGGGGCTGCTGCAGCCGATCCCGTGAGTTAGCAGCAGAAAGCTTTCCTCCGGCCGCCCCGCCTGCCTGCAGAATCTAACAAAACCTTTTCGATAGGAAGCTTATATTTAAGTATCCATTCACATTAAAAAAACGATATGCGAAAACTAATTTATGCTTCAGGCCTCTTCTCTATGCTGTTTCTGCTTACAGCCTGCCCTTACTCTTCGGAGTTTGCATTAAATGAACCCAACGAAACGGTAAAAAAAGAATACCTGGGTACGTGGACGGAGGACAATGATTCTGATCATCCTTCGTACTGGGTCATCAGCAAGTTAACCGATAAAACCTACACGTTTGAAGAGCATGAGTACGACAATAATGAGAAAGGTTACAATGTAAAAAAATATGCCGGTCATTTTACCAAAATGGGTACGGTCAATTTTCTCAACCTGAAAGAAGAGTCGGATAGTAAATACTCTTTCTTTAAAATTGAACTGTCCGACGATAAAAAGCAGATGGTTATTTATGAGGTCACCGATAATATTGATGAAACCTTTAGCAATGCCGGAGATCTCAAAGCTTTTTTCGATCAGCATAAAGACTTAAGTTTCTTCTATAACAAAGACGAAAAAAAGTATAAGAAAAAATAAAAGCAAAGGGTAGTGGTCTTTTATGTCTGTTGCCCCGGCATAGAAATATATCTGCTGTATATGCCACAAGATAAATGCCGGTTGCCACTCCCTGAATGCACGAACCTGATAAGAACTGCCCAGTTGTTATGAAGTTGTACAAAAGCATTTTCGTTTTTTGTTTGCTGCATGTTTATGTGTTTGGTTATGCACAAAAGGAAGTAAAGCAATACGTGCAGCAGCAATCGGTTCAGGTAAAGCATATCGATATTAACGACAACAATTTTACCGACCTTGAACCATTGGGTGCAGCCATTGGCGATGCACGTATAGTTGCATTGGGCGAGCAAATGCACGGCGATGGTACCACCTTTGAAGCAAAGGGTCGCATTATTAAATACCTGCACGAAAAAAAGGGGTTTAATGTGCTTGTTTTTGAAAACGATTTCTTTGGTTTAACCTATGGTTTTGAACAGGTGCCGAAAAACAAAGACGCACTACATGCATTTATCTATCGCAATGTAATTGGCTTATGGTCGCACTGCCAAAGTGCAGTGGGGCTGCTTTACAAGTATGTTTATCAAACACAATCCACGAAAACACCTCTAGTGCTCGCCGGTATGGATTGCCAGTTGCAAACGCCCTATTCGTTTCGCCATATTGAAGCGAAGCTGTTTGCTGTGCTGTCTAAACTTGCTGCAACAGAAGAAGAGACCGGCTGGGTAAAAACGGTTACAGCTAATTTGCCTGCTGTTTATTTTAATGGCGGAAAGGCAAATGCTGCTGCCTGCGAAAAAGGTTTAGAAGCATTAACCAAACTGCTGGCCGGTAATGCATGGGCCCGGTTGAATGCTGAAGAAATAAACCTGGTTGAAAATATACATGCCGCTTTTCAAAACATCCTGCCTTACTTAAAAGGGAATGTGTCAACAGCAGGCCGGCATCTCTACAGAGACAGGCAAATGTTTAAGAACCTGCTGTGGCTGTTGAAGTATAAGTACCCCGGCGAAAAATTTATTATCTGGGCACATAATGCGCATATTGCCAAAGCGGTGGAAGATTTTACAGATCAGCCAAATGAAACGAGAATGATGGGGGAGTTGCTGGGAAACAAAAGCATCAATCCCTACTCGTATTATTCGCTGGGTTTTACATCGTATAAAGCAACTTCAATCTGGACGACGAAACCGGAGCAGCCCATTTATGCTGAAAAGCCCGCCCGAATGAGTTTTGAAAACTGGATTCATAAAAGTTGGAATTTTGCATTTGTAGACTGGAGCAAGTGGAATACAAACAGTTTCAGGAATCAACCTTTTTCAATGAAAGGATCCCTGGAATTTACACAGCATCGCAATGCAGTTCAATACTGGAATAAACGGTTTGATGGCGTTTTTTTTATCAGGCAACTGGAAGGTTGTAAGATAATAAGTGATGAAGATGCTTTAAGAAACTGATTTCAACCAACAGCAGCCGGTAAAAGAAACCACGGATGGATTTTCTTTACTGCTGCTAGTAACATTGTAAAAACAATCACCACAGGTATGAAAAATAAAATCGGATTTAACTTAGGCTTTGCCATTATAGCGTTACCAATTGGTATTGCTCTGTTCAGAGATTTTGATTTTGCCAGTTTTACATTTAAACGGCCGGTATTAAATACGTTATATCTTGTTACGTTTCTCTTTTTAATTTATTTTATGCTGAAGAAAGACAGCAGTAAGGACGCAACTAAGAATTGATTTATCTACTGCCACTTTCTATAGTAACCGCAACCCTGCACCGTAGTAAGTGCGAAACATATTATTTAAAGATGCAAATAATGGAACCTATGGTATTGTACATGAAAAATAAGTTGTTAATAAAACAACGCTGCATAGGTTTTGGCAAAGCTTTGCCAAAGTGAACTGTCTCTTAGTTGCCAGAGTAAAGAACCAATAAGTAATACCACAAATACAGTTAGGAAAGGTTTGTAATTTTTCTTACGGTAAAGATCAATGCCGAGCAACAAACCAACAATCAGCAAATCGAGCAGGTCGGTGATGGTCAGTGCATCCCAAACCGTTAAACCAAAGCTGCTGCTGAGTCCACGACCAACACCCGGGCCAATGGCCAGTATGCCGGTAGCAATCATGTACCGCATATGTGTGTTGGATTGTTTGCGGTGCAGCATAGCTAAACTCCAGAAAACAGCAAAGGATAAAAAGCCACGCATGTCCAGTACAATAAAACAAAGCATGTCGTGTTCGGATACATTGGCAGCCAATCCTCTTGCATACCCGTTTTTGCCAATGAGGAACAGCGATACAATAATGAGCGGCCCTAATACCCACGAAAGTTTGCCGATATTTCTATGCAGTTGAGCCTTGCCCCATTGAATCAGCAAAGGCTGCACAATCAGAAGAAGCATCCACGTCATCAGTAATGCACCATGTATATGAATGAGTGGGGTAATATTTTTAAACTGCGGAAACTGGCTGGTATAGGTTTGATAGAAGCCCCATTGTACAGCAATTAAAATAAGGAAGATAAAAATGGAGGTATTACGGTAAACCTGTTGCATGGCAGTTGTTTTAGTGGGGTAATTGGGTAGAACAAACTACCTCTTTAAAATAACAAATGCAAGTGCACGCTATGCTATTGGGTTTAAACAGCAGCTAAATTGAATTCAAGTCATTGTTTGGTAAGTAAACATTACAGATTGCCGACTATCAATATGCGTTTTTTAATGGTTGTTTTTAATAACTCCCGGTTCAACAGAGATGTAAAAAATAAATATATATACGAAACGTATTTTTCACAGAATTTCATTTGTAAATTCAGAACAGAGCTTTTCTTCTAAAACCGTATAAAATGGAAAATCTCATGCCTTTGGATACTGTTCTGTTATCCGATTACATTTCTCTTTCCAAAAAAGCTTTATTGCTGATTGATCATGAATTTGAGGTGCGTTATTGCTCACCTGATGCAACGATGCTATTGAACAGGATGTTTGAGGAAAACATTAAACAAGGTCATAATTTTCGACTCCATTCAACTTTTGTCAATAAAGAATTGAGCAGAATCTTGCAACAGCATTTCAGTCAGTCTGTTCAAAATACTACACCTAAGCGAATTGAAAGATTAACGCAAGGCCATTTTACTGTTGACTTGCATCTTTATCGTGTAGAAAAACAAAATTCCGGTGAACTTTTGGTTTTTCTCGAATTAACTGAACCGGATCTTAAAAGCAGTATTCCCAGCAATGATATTAAGCAAATAGGTGCAGTACTTAGCAAGTTGGGAGATTATGTTTGGATTCATAATTTTCTGATGAATGAAACATTTTTTTCCGGTGATTTTAATTTTTTTACCGGCTATACAATCAACGAATTGAAGGCTAATGAAGTGCCCGACGTATGGTGGCGTTGTACACATCCTGCGGATAGACAACTTTTGTTGGATAGCGATTTGAAATATAAAAAAGGTCTGCAGGCCAGTCATAATTTAGAGTACCGTATCATTGATCGGAATGGAAAATTAAGGTGGGTGCTCGACAAGGGCGTTGTTGTGCAATGGCAGCCAAATAAATTGCCTGCTTTAATTATTGGTACCCATACAGATATTTCAGAATTGAAACGTTTGCAGGAGGAGATGGATGAATTAAAGAGGCAACGTGATAACGAAATGATATTTGCAAGTTTCTCTTCTGCAGAGGAGGACCGGAAACTGATTACTGATTTTTTGAATGAAAATATAAGTCAGTTGTTATCTGCGGCATATGTAAAGCTTAATGCAGGAGAAACCACATCTTTTAATTCAGGCAATAGCGAAGTAAAACAAATATTGCAACAAACGATTGAAGCGATTAAAGATGTCTGTAACCAGATCGATCCATCACCTCTTGAAATATTTGAACTAGACGAAGTTTTAAGTGATGTAGTTAACTTTTTTCAAACAAGATCCGGCAAGTATATTGAATTGTTGTTTAATGATAGCAGATCTGATATACAAAGACATTACCACGAAGAGCTTACGATTGTTCGGGTATTACAGGATTTTTTACAATATTGTGCAGGAAATAAAGATGTAAATGATGTTACCGTTGTTGTAAAATATGACTACGATGAATTGGTCGTTAAACTGATGTTTACAAATGCCTTTTTTAATAAAGTGCAATACCTCAATAGAAAAAATGTTATTATGCTTATCGGACGTTGCCAGTATTTCAGTGGTAATTTTGACGTAAGGGCTACAAATGAAAACAGGGTACATTTACTGGTTAACCTCAAGATCAAGTCTTAGTTTGTTCAACTAAACTCAAGTCCATTTGTTACCTACCGTACGGTTTTTGTTTTCCATTTGCATCTCATCCACCCGTTTGCCCGGTACGCACTTTAATCTTTTTCTTGCCGCTGTTTTTCTTTTCGTAGTCTAATATTTCTTTGGGCTTTGCTTTTTCCTTTGTTTCTTCTTTTTTGGTGGTGCTATTGTTGGTGTCGGCCGGAGTGTTGGGATCTTTTTTGATTATACCGTTGGCGGTCCCGCTGCCATCGTCCAGCTTGCCAAGGATGAAATTTTCTTTGCGTAATACTTTGCCGGTACCCGGTTCGTAAATGGTCCAGAAACCATGTGCTACCGATGACGCTTCCATTTTTACTTCAACGAGGTATACTTTTTTCGGGTCGTTTACATCATACACTTCAACCGTTTCAGTTGGCTTATCGGGGTTTTGCGCCAGCCAGCTTTCTTCCCGCACCATATCGCCCATGGCATTAAAGTATTGCTGCTTGCCATGCTTGTTTCCCCAACGGTAAAATTCAATGGCCAGCAGATCGCCCATTAAACTGTACACACGCCAGGGGCCTTCTTTTTTGCCGTTTTTAAATTCACCTTCTTCTTCGTAACCGGGTTCGCCACGTACTTCTTCTACACGAATTACCCATTTGCCCTGTTTCAAATCTTTTACATCGGTACAGTTTAAGGTATCGCCCTTTACACTAATGGTATAGTCTTTACATTGCGCAGCGCCACTCATCCAAAAAATGAATGCGGCAATTACACTTAACATCAACCTTCGTATGTTTGAACAGATGAATCTCTTTTGCATATCGTAAACATGAGAAATTAAATACCAACGCATGAACCCAACTAAAACGGCTGCAGGCATTAAAAATTGCCTCTCCAAAGGTATCCTCCTTCTTTCATTTCTGTCGGTTTCCTTTAGCATTTCTGCACAAATCAAGCCAACAACAGCAGACGAGCGGCAGAAGGGAATGGTTGTACGTAAAGAGCTTGAACAAAAATCCTTGCTGAAGGATGCGAAGTTTCGCAACATTGGTCCAACGGTAATGAGCGGACGTGTAACCGATGTGGAAGTAAACCCGCAAGACCCCACCGAGTTTTATGTGGCTTATGCCAGTGGTGGTTTGTGGCAAACGAAAAACAATGGCCAGTCGTTTACACCCATTTTCGATAAAGAAGATGTAATGACAATTGGTGATATAGCGGTGAAATGGTATGGCAGCCGTGTTATCTGGATTGGTACAGGAGAGGTAAACAGCAGCCGCTCTTCCTACGCTGGTAACGGTGTGTACAAGAGCAGCGATAACGGTAAAACATGGGAGTATCTCGGCTTGCCCGAAAGTCATCATATTGGTAAAATACAATTGCATCCTACCGATCCTAACACAGCATGGGTTGCAGCATTGGGGCATTTGTATTCGCCCAACAAAGAACGTGGTGTGTATAAAACAATTGACGGTGGTAAAACATGGAAACTTACACTGGCTGTTGATGAAAACACCGGTGCAGTTGAAATGGACATCAACCCCAATAACCCCAACGAACTGTATGCGGCTATGTGGCACCGTACACGCCGTGGCTGGGCTTTTACCGAAAGCGGACCCACAAGTGGGATTTACAAAAGCACAGATGGCGGTAACAGCTGGTCGCATATTACAGCACCGGGCAGTGGTTTTGCCGAAGGGAAAAAACTCGGCCGGATTGGCTTGAGTGTGTATGCACAAAACCCCAACATTGTTTATGCAGTCATTGATAATTACGATGCAGTACCCGACACAACAAAACGAGTAAATAACGATACAAGCTTACAGCTGAAAGATTTTAAAACTATGACGGCGGATCAATTCCTGAACATGGAAAACAATAAGCTGGATACATTTATGCGCAAGCAACGTTTCCCGGCTAAGTATACTGCAGCTGTTGTAAAGGAGATGGTACGTGCAGGAAAAATACAGCCTGTTGCCCTGTGGGATTATTTTGATGCAGGGGATGATGGTTTCAGCGGCAGTGTAAAAGGTTGCGAAGTATACCGCAGCGATGATGCAGGTAAAACTTGGAAACTCATCAACAATAAATTACCAAATGTACACAGTACATACGGTTACTACTTTGCAAAAATTTATGTGTCGCCCGTAAATGCAGATAAGGTTGTTGTGTTAGGCGTAAATGTATGGATGAGTACTGATGGCGGTAAATCGTTTAAAAATATTGAAGGCCGTAATGTGCATTCCGATCATCATGCCATGTGGATCAATCCAAAGAAAGATAACCACATGATTAATGGCAATGATGGCGGTATTAACATTACCTACGATGATGGTGCCAACTGGTTTAAAGCCAACACGCCATCTGTTGCACAGTTTTATGCTATTACGGTTGATGATGCAAAGCCTTACAATGTGTATGGTGGTTTGCAGGATAACGGCAGCTGGTATGGCCCAAGCAATAACCGTGAAACAGTTGACTGGCACGATAACGGTAATTATGCGTTTAAATCAATTGGTGGTGGCGATGGTATGCAGGTGCAGGTAGATACCAGAGATAACAAAACCGTTTACACAGGATCGCAATTTGGTGCGTATGCCCGTGTAGATAAAACAAACGTGTTTCAATCGAGAGTGAATGTGCGTCCGCAACACGAGCTGGGCGATAAACCACTTCGCTTCAACTGGCAATCGCCGATTCTGTTATCAAAACATAACCAGGATGTATTTTATTTCGGAACCAACCGCTTTCACCGCAGTTTAAATAAAGGCGAGCAGTCGGTTAACATGAGTGGCGATCTCACCGGTGGTAAAAAAGAAGGCAATGTACCCTTTGGTACTTTGGTAACCATCAGCGAATCACCGCTGCGTTTTGGTTTAATTTATACAGGCAGCGATGATGGCTTTATTCATGTAACCAAAGATGGTGGTTACAGCTGGACGGCGATTCATTCTAAATTACCGAAAACAGTACAAGGTTTGTATGTGAGCAGAGTAGTTGCATCGAAATACAAAGAGAGCAGGGTATATGTTACGATGAATGGTTACCGCAACGATCATTTCAATGCATGGGTATTTGTAAGTGATGATTACGGTACTACCTGGAAACAATTGTTTACCGATTTACCAGCAGAGCCGGTGAATGTGTTGCGTGAAGATCCGAAAAACGAAAACCTGTTATACGTTGGTACCGATCATGGTTTGTACGTATCGGTTGATGGTGGTGCCAGCAGCATGGCTTGGATGAGCGAATTGCCAAGAGTGGCTATACATGATATTGCCATCCAGGAACGTGAAAACGAAATTGTACTGGGTACACATGGCCGTGGCATCTACATTGCTTCTTTAAGCGAAGCACAAAAACTGGCAGGCGATAAAGCCTATTACGAAAAGAAAAAGATTGAAGTAAAATAAATGTCCGGTACGGCATTAACGGGTATAAGAACAAGAAAGAAGTCGTCTGCCCGCTTGCCGATAGCCGTAAGCGGGCAGATTTTTTTACAGAAGCTGTTCGATAAGATTAAAACCGTTTGTCATACAGCCAACAATATTGCCGGTAATTTGTAGTAATTTGATCATTCAAAAAATATACAAGTATGAAACGTATGTTCCGTTTGCTGCCTTTGATGTTACTGTTGGTTTCAGTAACGGCTTGTGCACAAAATCAAAAACCAAGTCCGCCTGCATCTGCTGAGTTTAAAAGCGGAGCGGCAACCATTAAAATCAACTACAGTGCTCCTTCGGTAAAAGGCCGTGAAATTTGGGGTAAGCTGGTGCCTTACGGTGAAGTTTGGCGTGCAGGTGCCAATGAAGCAACTACATTTGAAACCGATAAGGATATTAAAGTAGAAGGTAAAACATTGCCTGCCGGTAAATATTCCTTCTTCACTATTCCCGGCGAAAAAGAGTGGACCATCATCTTTAATAAAACAGCCAAGCAATGGGGCGCTTACAGCTATAAGCAAGCCGATGATGTATTGCGTGTTACAGTAAAGCCTGCAGCAGCTGCATCGGCCAACGAAGTGCTGAAATACGAAGGCAACAAAACCGGTTTCTCTTTATTGTGGGAAAAGCTGGAAGTGAAAGTGAAAATTGAAGGATAGTCTTTAAACCATCCATGTATATGTTCCCGTCCCTTCTGCTTTGCAGAAGGGATTTTTCGTTTCACAGCTTATCCACAACAGCGCAACTGCTTCTGTGCAACGTTAATTAATGAGTAGTTTGCAGGAGTATGAAGGATACGAGGAATGTTTTACTGGTAATAGTCTCGCTTTGTCTGGTGGCTACCTGGGGTTATCATTTGTATGATAAGAACAGGTATGCAGCTAGCGTAAAAGAAGTGTTGCCTGTAAAAGATTCGCTGGCTGTTCAGAGCCGTCAAAACGATTCGTTGCGGATGGCGTATAATCGGCTGTTGCAGCAAATGTATACAGTACGCAATGCCGCATTACCCGATACGCTGAACAATACTTCTGCTGCCAATGCCATTGACAGTTTGCGAAACGAGATTACGGCCATCCTGGCCATCAATAATATCACCAAAGAAGATCTGCGCAGGGCAGAAGAAAAGATCAAACAACTGCAGCAACGGCTTTCGGGTACAGCTGCAGGCGTGTCTGTTCAAACAGTTCCGGAGAACCGTAATAACGTTACTGCCACTGTACAACCAAAACCGGAAAACCTCCCCAAACAACCAAGTGCTGAGACTACTTTTGCTGTTTCGGGTATCAGCTTTCGTGCCATGGAACAAGGCAAGGAACAGCCAACAGCAAAGGCCGATGCAGCGGGTTCGTTAAACATTGGCTGTGTATTGCAAACGGCTGCTGCTGTGGCGGCCGATGCAGAAGTTTTTATGGTGGTAACCGATCCTGCGGGTGATGTGGTGCAGGACGATCCCTGGCAATCGGGCATGTTTACCACTGCTGCCGACGATCGCATTGCTTATACACGCAAAGCCAAAGTATCGGCTAAGAAAGGCGAGCCCGGCCGCATTGCAGTAAATCTTAAGTTGCCGGAATTTAACAAAGGAGCTTACAGTGTACAGTTTTATCTTAATGGTGTAAGGGTTGGCCGCAGCGAACTGCGGTTAAACTAAAGTTGCAGGTTTAATCACATTTTTTTCACAGTTGCTGTTTGCAATCAGTGTAAACCCTTAAACGGGGTTCGATTGTATTACTTTTACTCAAACTTACTGATTACATGATGGCGAAACGGATAACCGGGGTATGGCTTGCTGTGTTTTTATGTGCGGCTGTTTTTGTTGCAGCACAAACCAGTGCTCCCCGTAATGTGAAAATTCCCAACCTGTATGCAGGTATTGAAGTTGGTTCGAAAGGTGTGAAGATGAGTTTGATTGAACTGACGAGAAGTGCAGAAACGGGTAACAGTTTTACCATTGTAAAAGACACCAGCGTTAACACCGATTTTATTTCGTTTACACCCACCACTTTCGATGCTACATTAAACGGCTTAACAGCTTTGTATACTGTCGCTCTCACCAAATACAACATTCCGTCAAAGCGTGTGTTCACCGTTATCAGCAGTGGTATAAAACAACAGGCCGAAAAAGAACAGAAAACAGAATCGATTTCAAAACTCATTGCAGCCTTTCAAACAAAAATCAATGAGCCCGGCCGTTTGGTTGAAGTGGTGGATGTAATGCAGGAAGCGAAGCTTTCGCATGTAGGTATTGTGCCGTTAAACCGCCGTTACAGTACATTCCTTATTGATATCGGCAGTGGAAATACCAAGGGTGGTTTCTTTCCTTATGGCAACGACAGTTATTTTTATTTGTTTCAGTTAAACTGGGGTACAAAAAGTACATCCAATGCAGCTGATAAATTAAGTGGCGATGATAAATCGCTGCAGAACTACAGTAAACAACTGCAACGTGTAGCCGCTAATGCAGAAGCAACTGATATTACGTATGCAGTAAACACAAGCGGCAGTTACCCGGTAAGCGATCATATCGCCTTCAGCGGTGGTATTGCATGGGCTACTGCTACATTGCTGTACCCGGAGTTGAGTAACAATCCCATTATTCCTGTAACGTACGAAGATGTGGAACGTTTTACCAAACGTGTAAGCGAAAATTATTCATCGCTCAGCGAAGCCTATCTTGTAAGCAAACTTGGTAATGGTAAATGGGATAAGAAACTTGTAAGCGAAGAAATAAAACGTGTGCATTCGGTGTTTGATCAAAAAGCTTTAATGGCGGGCAGTGCATTGCTGCTGCGTATTATGCGGCAGTTTAAATCGGTTAACGAAGCCAAGCAGTTTTATTTAATTAAGAACGGACAGGTTGGTTGGGTATCGGCCTATGTTACCGAAGCCACTGATTAATTTGAGTACTTGCCCCTTGTTTATACATAAGCTCCGCAAGTGCGGAGTTTTTTTATGTGTTTAAAATCCCTGTTGGCCGTTGTTTCGTAAAATAGTTGAATGCTTTCTGCATCAGCAGGCCGCTATTATTGAACAGTTTGGCATGCTATTTGGCAACTGCATAAAAACAAATTTTATGAAACTCAGATTCATTACCGTTACACTCTTCTCATTACTTGTTGGTGCAGCCAGTGCACAACAGTCATCTGTTTTTATTAAAGCAGGTTTTAATATGGCCAATATTTCTGTTACAGAAAGCGGCAATATTGATGAAGCAAGAATGCTTCCCAGTTTTCATGTAGGATTACAAGGTGATATTCCCGTTATAAAAAATGTATTATCTATTCAGCCCGGATTATTATTTACGGGCAAAGGTGCAAAGTTTCAGCAGGGTAGCACAAGCGATGCCAGTTACTATCGTGAATCAACAAACCCCATGTACCTTGAAGTACCGGTGAATGTTGTTGTAAAAGTACCGATGGGTGGTGATGCAAAGTTTTTTGCAGGTGCCGGTCCGTATGCAGCAATGGGTATTGGCGGACGAAATAAAGTAGACGGTAAATTATTTGGTGTTGCGTTCAGCAGCAATGAAAAAATTGAATTCTCCAACGATGATCCTACAACATCAGGTGAAGAAGGAGCAGGCTATGGTATTGTACGCCGTTTCGATTATGGTTTAAATGGCACCATTGGTTTTGAAGGAGAGAAAGCTATGTTTTCTGTAAACTATGGATTAGGCCTGGCAAAAATTCAATCGGGCAGTAACAGCAATGCCGATGATAAAAATAAACACAGAGTATTGAGTTTTACAATCGGTTTCAGATTGTAAACTGGAAGCTGACAGTTAGCAGCTAAAACAATCACTCCATCATAAATAAAGAAGCGCTTTGATTACAAAGCGCTTCTTCTGTATTTGCTTGCAGCTATTTCTTAAACTTATTCTTCAACGCAGCCAATGCATCGTTTACACTGAGGTTACTTAAGTCATCTTCCTTCTTTTGGAATCTTGTGCCTTGTGCTTGTCCCTTGAGTCTTGTTCCTCTTGCAGGCGCTTCCTGTGTTTGCTTAATCGATAATGCAATACGCTTACGCACCAGATCAACTTCCACCACTTTCACCATTACTTTATCGTTGAGTTTTAATTTCTCTGCAGGGTCGGTAATATAATCGTGTGAAATTTCTGAAACGTGTACAAGACCGTCCTGCTTTACACCAATATCCACAAACGCACCAAAGCGGGTGAGGTTGGTAACCATACCGGGAATAACCATGCCGGGTGTTACTTCTTCGATCTTGAAAATGTTGGCATATTCAAACGCCTGTGCTTCGCTTCTTGGATCGAGACCGGGTTTTGCCAGTTCTTTTAAAATATCGTTGATGGTTAATTCACCGATCGTTTCGCTTACATATTTTTTAGCGTTGATCTGTTTTACGGTTGCTTCATTGCCCACCAGTTCTTCCAGCTTCACCTGTAAGTCTTCGGCCATTTTTTCTACTACTGCATATGCTTCAGGGTGCACCGCACTTTTATCCAATGCATTTTCACCATCGCTGATGCGTAAGAAACCTGCGCATTGTTCAAATGCTTTATCACCAAGGCGTGGAACTTTCAATAATTGTTTGCGTGAAGTAAAACGACCGATCTCGTTTCTGTACTTCACAATGTTTTCTGCAATGCTGCTGTTGATACCACTTACATAGCTGAGCAAATGTTTACTGGCTGTATTTAAATTTACACCCACCTGGTTTACACAGCTCACAACAGTTTGATCGAGACGTTCTTTTAAACGAATTTGATTTACATCGTGCTGGTATTGGCCTACACCAATACTTTTGGGATCGATCTTTACCAACTCCGCCAACGGATCCATTAATCGACGGCCAATACTTACGGCACCACGAACCGTTACATCTTTATCCGGAAATTCTTCACGTGCCACTTCGCTTGCGCTGTATACCGATGCGCCATCTTCGTTTACTAAAAAGATGGGTAAGCCGAGGTTGAGTTTTTTAATGAACTGTTCAGTTTCTCTTCCTGCCGTACCATCGCCTATGGCAAATACCTGTGTATTGTATTTATCTACTAAATGACGGATGGTATGTTCGGATGAATAAAGTTTGCCCGGCTCATGGATGTAGATGAGATCAGTTGTTTGCAGTTCGCCTTTTTCATCGAGGCAAACAATTTTACAACCGGTGCGGTAACCGGGATCTATTGCCAAAATACGTTTGCTGCCCAGCGGACTGCTTAATAACAGCTGACGTAAATTTTCTGCAAACACAGTAATGGCTTCTTCATCACCTTTTTGTTTTAACTGCGAACGGAATTCTGTTTCAAGACTTGGTTGCAGTAAACGTTTATAGGCATCTTTAATGGCACGCTTTACCTGTGCCGTAGAATCGTTCATGCCTTTTATAAATAAGCCATCAACTAATTCAATTGCCAGTTCTTCTTCGGGCTCAATACTCATTTTTAAAATGCCTTCTGTAAAACCACGAAGTATGGCAAGAATACGATGCGAAGGAATTTTATGAACGGGCTCGCTAAAGTCGAAGTAGTCTTTGTATTTCGCACCTTCGGTCTCTTTGTCTTTTATTACACTGCTTTTAACCAAAGCTTCGTCTTCAAAAAACTTACGCAGCTTGGCACGTACCTGTGCATCCTCATTCACCATTTCCGAAATAATATCTCTTGCACCTTGCAATGCATCATCGGCACTTGCTACTTTTTCGTTGATGAATGTTGCTGCCTGCTCTGCTACATTGATGTCTTTCTGTTCAAGTAATAACAAAGCCAAAGGCTCCAGTCCGTTTTCACGGGCTGTTTGAGCTTTTGTTTTACGCTTGGGTTTGTAGGGCAGATAAATATCTTCCAGTTCATTTAACGTAGCCGCTTTATCCATTTTTGCCTGTAAGGCATCCGTCATTTTACCTTGCTCGGTAATTGTTTTTTCAATAAAGGCTTTCCTTTCTGTAAACTCTTTAAGGAATTTCGATTGGTCCTGTATCTGCTGAATAGCTACCTCATCTAAGTTGCCTGTTTTGTCTTTGCGGTAACGGGCAATAAAGGGAATGGTAGCACCTTCGTTTAATAATTCCATTACGGCCTCAACCTGCTGCACACGCAAACTGAGTGAGCCTGCGATCTTTGATGAAAATTCTGTCATGCTATCTACGTTATACTTGTTTAAAAAAGGGGCTGCAATATAAACCTGCTGACCTAGAAAAAAAATTTGTTCCTTTCAAACAAAGTGCTTGCATTTTGCTGACAGTTAAATGACAATTGATTCTTTTTTGCATATAAAAATGTAAAAAACAGAAAACGATTTTTCATTGATAAGTAAATAATTACCATTCATCAAATGTAAGAGCTGAACGAGCAGCGTAACATGTTTATGTGGTGTCAGTTTATTGATTCGTGTGTTTATTTCGCACACAAGTAGTGCAGCTTGTAAGGGCAACTGCATTACAATTGTTTCATCTTAAACCTTATCATTCATGAAAAGAAAAAACCTCCGGGTTCTTCTTTCATTTGTAATTGCTCTGTTCTCATTTGCGTTTGTGCAGGCACAAACAGTAACGGGAAAGATCACATCACAAAACGGAGAACCGCAGCCTTTTGCTACTGTACAGGTAAAAGGCACACAAACCATTGCTACTGCAGATGCTCTGGGAAATTATTCCATTAAAGCAAAACAAGGCGATGTGCTCATTTTTACCAGCACATCTTTTGAACGGTTAGAAATAACAGTTGATGCTGCTGTTGTAAATGCAACAGTAGTGGCAACTGTAAGTGCATTAAAGGAAGTGGTGATTACCGGTTACGGTACACGTTCCAAGCGTTCTAACATCGGCTCTGCTTCAACCGTAGTCATTGATGACATCCGCACACAGCCGATTGCTTCGTTTGATCAGATTCTGCAAGGGCAGGCGCCTGGTTTAAATGTAAAAACAGGATCGGGACAACCCGGCCGTAATGCCGATGTAATTATTCGTGGCCGTACATCTGTTAACGGATCTGTTGATCCGCTGTACATTGTTGATGGGGTAGAAGTGCGTCCCGGCGATTTCAGTACCATGAACCAGGGCGATTTTGAAAGTGTATCTGTTTTGAAAGATGCAGCATCAACTGCTATCTATGGTTCACGTGCAGCCAATGGTGTAATTGTGGTAACCACTAAAAAAGGGAAAAGTGGTAAAGTACGTTTTGCGTACGACGGACAGTTTGGTGTATCGATGCTTCCGGAAAATAAACTGAAGCTGATGAACACACAGGAGAAACTGGATTTTGAAATGAACATTGCAGGCAACCCATGGGGCTGGTCTGCTGCTGATGTAACGGCCTTGCGCCAAATTAATACCAACTGGAACGATTTTGTTTTCCAGGATGGTAAAATGCAATCGCACCAGTTAAGTGCAAGTGGCGGTACCGATAAAACAACGTTCTATACTTCGTTCAGTTATTTCAACCAGGAAGGTGTTACGATTAATACAGGCTTGAAACGTTACAACGGACGTTTAAACTTAACACATGCAGAACGTAACGTAAAGATTGGTGTAAATCTTGCCGGTGGTTGGTCCAACTTCAGAGGTACGTTTGAAGGCGACCAGAGTGTTGGCTCGCCATTGAACACGGTGTTGTGGGCATTGCCTTATGAAAAAGCATTTAACGATGATGGTACTTACGCAGGCTCTGTGCAGTTTCCGTTTTGGTTAAACCCTGTAGAAGAGTTGCGGGAGAATGGCGATAACAGCTGGCAATTAAAATCTACCGGTAATGTTTTTCTTGAATACAAATTACCGTGGATTAAAAACTTAACTTATCGTATTAATGCAGGTGGCGATTATTCGCAGATAGAAGGATTTGCTATTACTAAAAAAGGAACACAAGCTGCAGAACAAAACGGTGCAATCGGCAGTGGTCTTTCAGTTGATGGTTCTGTTGCAAGAAGTTTAGACCGTCGTTTCCGTTCAACCATTACCAATAGTCTTACACACAAAGCAAGCTTTGGTGCCAATGGTGAACATGAATTAACCACATCAGTATACACCGAGTATATCCGTCGCAGAGGCAGAAGTTTTAATTACACCGGTTTTGGTTTGTTACTTCCGTTCGATAATGAAGCGGGTCTCGTTGCAGGTACTGCAGCCAACGGATATATTCCGATTGTTGGTGGCGGTTTCCCCGAAAACAGTTCCTTACTTTCTTATTTCGGTACTGCCGATTATGCATTTAAGAACAGATATTTTGTTACACTCTCCGGAAGAACAGACGGCTCATCACGCCTTAGTCCGAAAAACCGTTGGACACAATACGGTTCAATTGGTGCTGGCTGGTTAATTTCTGATGAAAGCTTCTTTAAAGTAAATGCTATTAATTACCTGAAGCTGCGTGCAAGTTTTGGTGCAGTGGGTAATCAAAATGGTATCGGCGAATTCCCATACATTCAACAGTATGGTCGTGGTACTTACGGCGGTCAAGGTACATTAAACATTAACCGTTTAGGTAATGCCGATCTTACTTGGGAAAAACGCAGAACAGCAAACGTTGCGGTTGAAATGGAATTGCTGAAGAGCCGCATCAGAACAACTGTTGAGTATTACAACAGCTTAACAACCGGTTTATATTTTGAACCTACTGTACCTGCAACAAGTGGTGGTAACAGAACCATTCTTGCAAACAACGGCAGTATGGAAAACCAGGGTATTGAAGTAAGCTTATCGTTCCGCATTATTGATGCGAAGAGCTTTAAATGGAATATTGATGCAAACTATGCATACAATAAGAACACCATTAAATCATTACCCGATAACCAGGACTTCCAGTTGTACAAGAGCTTCCAGGCATTGCAGGTAGGTAAACCATTGAACAGTTTTTACCTTGTGCAATATGCAGGTGTTAATCCTGCAAACGGTAATTCGCAATACCTGAAAGCAGATGGTAAAACTATTACCGAAGATTACGATGCAAATGATTTGACTGTATTGGGCACAAGTGATGCGCCGCATAATGCCGGCTTCACTAATACATTCAACTTTAAAGGACTGGAGCTTTCTGCCTTCTTTGTTTATTCAGCAGGTAACTATGTGTACAACAATGCACGTTATAATGTTGAATACTATCAATACACAACATCCGGTTTTGCACGCAGTGGTTTAACTGCATGGACTACACCGGGACAGGTGACCAACTTCCCCCGTATTGACGAAGCAACACAAGGACAAACAACACGTTTCCTTGAAAAAGGCGATTTCCTCCGTTTACGTAATGTGATGCTCTCATACTCATTACCAAAGAGTGTTACACAAAAACTGAAGATCCAGGGCTTGCGTGTATTTGCACAGGGACAAAACCTGTACACATGGCATAAGTTCCAGGGATGGGATCCTGAAGTATCATCGGTAGTTGATGCTGATGGTGCCAACGCATCTGTAAGCGGTGCACAGTATCCGGCTTTACGTAGTGTGAACTTCGGTTTGAACTTAAATTTTTAATGAACGAAATTTTTTAGGATATGAAAATAACCAAACCGTTTCTCCTGCTCATGGCCCTGTTTATTACAGGATTCATAGCGTGCAAGAAACCTTTAGATACGGTGCCCGATACTTCGCTCACCGAGTTAAAAACATTTGATGATGTACGCAATGCTTTGCGTGGTGCGTACGATGGTTTTCAAAGCAACAACTATTATGGTAACCCCGGTGCTTCCGGTTCGGCCAGTGGCTGGAGTGGTTTGCCCGAGCTGATGGGTGACGATTTTGTTGAAGCATTGGAAAGTTTGGGTAACTGGAATATCATGAGTGAAATGATTTATGCTTCGGATAATGCACAGGCTGCTGCAATTTTCATTCAGCCCTATGAAATTATTTCAAGGGTAAACAACCTGTTGAAATATATTGACAAGTATGAAACAGGTGCAACAGCAGCCGAAGCAAAACGCATTAAAGCACAGGCATTGGCCATTCGTGCACATGCGCATTTCGATCTCATGCGTTATTTCGCTCCCGATTTTGGCCGTAATTCAACCGCATTGGGTGTGCCGTATGTAACCACATTCGATCCGCAAAAACCATTTGCAAACTTACCTGCACGTAATACGGTAAAAGAAAATTACGATGCCGTGTTAAAAGATTTAGGTGATGCATTGGTTGCGTTTCGTGATGGCGGTAATACAACCGATAATACTTCACGCAACTATATTGACAGTGTAGTGGTGTATGCGATGCGTGCAAGAGTGAATTACTATGCCTCGCAATGGACAGCTGTTATCAGCGATGCGAATGTTGCATTGGGTCTGCGCCCGGTTGGAACAGCTGCAAATTATATTGCTGCTTTTTCTACTGCCGGTGAAACAGCTCCAACAAGTGAAGTTTATTGGGCTATACCTTCGGATAATGCATTACGCCCCGGCGCTGCGGTAAGCGGTGCCAGTCCTAACTATCGTGTAACGGCAGCTATGACGGCTGTGTTACAGGCACAAGGTGGTGCTTACACAAATGCAGGCATCAATCGCTTTAACCAGGCCGGCCTTGGTGGTATACAACGCACACTCTGCTGGAAATACCCTGGTATCCGCAGCTTTAAAGTGTTTCGTGCAGGTGAGTTGTTGCTGATGCGTGCAGAAGCAAAACAACGTACAAACGATGCCACTGCAATTGATGATCTGAACCTGTTACGTACAAACAGAGATGTAGCAACAGGTAATGAAACCGGAGCAGCTTTGCTGGATGCAATTTTACTCCAACGCCGTGTTGAATTGCTGGGCGAAGGTCACCGTTGGTTCGATTTGCGCAGAACAACCAAAACCATTGTTCGTAACGAATGTGGTGTAGCCGGTGGTTCACGTGCATCGAACTGTACCATTGCACCAACATCCCGGTCATGGACTTTTCCGATTCCGTTTAATGAAATAAAAGTGAATCCGAACCTTGTACAGAACCAGGGTTATTAATGAATGATGTTAACAGGAAAAGCTGTTCAGTTATTTACTGAACAGCTTTTTTATTGCTCTTCCTTTTCGTGATGCGTTAACTCTGCATGCATGACCTCTTCAATTTTTTCGTGAAGAATTTGTGCTGAAGCTAGCACCCAATCGGGGAGCTCGGTAATTTCTTCGACTATTTTCCAGCCGTAATCGTCTTTCTGCATTTTAAAGAGTAAGCGGTTGCCACGTTCGTCGGCCACATCTACGCTAAAAAATCCTTCCTGCATTCCGCCGAGTTTGCGAAAGTTGAATTCACGCAAACGACCGTCTGCTTTAATTAAGCGGGTGAACTGAATGTTTTTTGTTACTTGTAGTTTCATCTGTAAGTAAGTTTTTTAGTTGTGTGTACGTTTACAGATGCGGATATGGGAACAGATGCAAGAGCAAATCTCGTGCACAAGTTGATTTTTGTGGAAAACTTAAAGGATGAATGTATGCCTGCAGAAGTTGGAGGCGATCAGTCTTTGATCACTTTCGCTTCTTTAATGAGGTCGATCTGCGGAAATTTATTGATGAACCATTTGTTGCCTTTGAAGTAAATGGTATCGGCCGGCTTCATCGCATCGTTGCCATAGCCCGAAAAGAATTGGCGAACCACATCAATACCGCTGATGACTTTTGCAAATGGCACAAACCCTTTTACGCCGCCAGCAGTCAGGGTATCGTAGCTGAGATTGTTGCGCAAGTTAATGAAGATGGATGTTTTGCGGGTATTGGGTGCACCACGTGAAAAACAAATAGTGCTGTCGGTATTGGATGCAACCACGGGCTCGTCTTTTAAATTTTTACCCTGCCAGAAAATATTCTTCTGTTTGTCTTCGCTAACGCCAAACTGCACCAGGAAATCTTTTACCACACGAAAGATAACGGTGTTGTTGTAATAACCGCTGCGGATAAGCTGGTAAAAACGATCGGCGCCTAACGGCGACCAGTTGCGATACACTTCAACAGTAAAATTGCCCTTGGTTGTTACAAACTCTGCTTTGAATGTTTCAGGTGCTTTTAGTTTTAACAGGTTGGCATCTGTTTTCAAAACCTGTGCCTGTGTTTGCATTAGCAAGAGTAAGGCGAATATAAAAAACGAGAACGATTTCATGTTGAACAGTTGATACTGAAAATTACAAAGCTTTCTGTAAACTGCTTGCAATAAAAAATCCTCACAACTAAGTTGTGAGGATTTTCGTTGTGTCCTCCTTTAAAACCTTCGTGTACTTCGTGCTACTTAAAAGTTACACAAAGGACACATAGAAAGCACAAAGGAAGCGGAGTGATTCGTACTTCTTGCTTCATACTTCATTTCTTCGCTACACCACCTTTCTTACTGTCCACGCTGATCGTGTATTTGCTGCTGCCTTGCACGACCCAACGAACGGTAACAGTCGATAAGCCCGGAATATTTTCCACTTCAATCTGCTGCGGGTTTGTTGTTTGCTCGGTTGTAATGTTGAGGTCTGCATTTTCAACGATCATTCCTGCAACTACTTTTGCACCGCTGATCGAAATATAATCCGGACGTTCAATTTTGTATTTTAAATCATGACTGCTGTGTGTGGGCATAATACGGCTGTTGGAAATAACTGCTGTTACTTCTTTCATGCCATTGCCCATATCTTTTTCTGTAACGGTATCAACATTCAGCAGGGGAGTATGATATGCATGGTAAATGGTGAACGCCATGTTTCGGTGCGCATCGCTCTCTAACAAAAAGCCGGGATGTGCACGACCAAAATTTTTCTTAAAACCACCAATTTCAATTTTACCATATTGCGGATGATCGTATTCATGCCAGTCAACAAACGCATCTTTAAACAAGAGATAGGTGTCAAAGTTGAAATTGGTATTATCCTGCGGATTACGTGTTGCATCTTTATTGAACATTAAATAAGGCGTCCACAATTCGTTTGAATACGTATAGATACCACGACCGCCATAGAACCAATCCAACTCTCCACCATAAGCGGGGTAGAGATCTTTATGTACAACGAGGTAACGGTAGCCGGGAATCAACTCTTCACCTTTCTTTGCAATAATATCGTACACCTGTATGTCTTGCGGATTGTATGTAACCTGGTCTGTTGGGTCACCGGGGCCACGCAAGATCATACCTCCTGCGTTGTGATACGATTGTGCACCTGCAATGTTCGGATGCTTCATTACAAAGTCCATCACCGCTCTTGTTTCGGGTAAGGAGAACGGATATTTGTACGCACCATTCTGGATATAGTTGGGTTGCCATCCCCAGCCCCAGTCACGGTTCGGATCGTATTGAAACGTGTAGCCATCTTCGTTTACCACGCCATCGCTATCATCATCTTTTCCTTCCAGTCCAAGTAATTCGTAATCGCCTTTTTCATCAGGTCCCACTTGTATCATTCTGCGTGGATCTGATGGATCAACACGGTAACGTCCGGTTGCACTTTTTCGACGCATCAATAAAATTTCATTGTCTTTATCCAGGTCGTCATAACCATCTTCATCCACCAAACCATCACGGTCGTTATCTACAGGTATAACACCCGAACGTGGCGTGCTGCCGGTGTTGGGTTCGTGAAAATAACTGTCACGGCCATCGGGGTTAATGGTTGGTACAATATAAAATACTTTATCAGCCAATAACTCTTTAATAAAGCGTGTGTCTTTAAACGATTCGGTTAAGTACCATGCAGTGTATAACGAAAACTCAGCGCCCTGTACTTCGTTGGAGTGAATATTGCCATCGATATACATACCGGGCTTTTGATCTGCATTTCCTTTTTTGAAATCGGTAATGGTGAGGCACCAGATGTCACGGCCTTTAAACGATTTGCCGATGGATTGAAGCTTAGCAAGCTCAGGATGTGCAGCTGCGATCTTCTTGCATATTTCGGTGATGCCTGCATGATCGTAATAACGGTTCCAGCTAACCGTTACTTTCGGATTAGCCGGTGAGCCTGCAGCTTTAAAAATCTGATCAGCATTTTGTGCGGTAGCAAACAGCGAAGAAATACTGAATGCAGTTGCAGCGATATATTGTTTGAATGAATGTTTCATTGTTTTCTTGTTTGGAGTGAACATTAAAGTGTAACCTCAATGGTTTTTGTTCCGGTGGTTGGGCTGCCTGCTTCAATGGTAATTTTGCCGCTGCCTTTAATTAACCAACTCAATTGTTTGGAACTGTAACCTTCCAACGCATTCAGCAGTTGAATTTTCTTTCCGCTGATGATGGATTGAGAACTGCTGTTATTCACTTTTACATTGATGCGTTTTACCCAGTAACTGCGTTCACCTAATTTCGAATGCGAAGGCAAAGCGGATTTATTAATAACATCAAGCGTAATTCTTGTTAAGCCATTGGCCAGTTTTTCTGTTTGTACATTAATGATGTCGATTTCCGGTTGTGCAGCAGCCAGCTTTATCAAAAATGTACTGTGCTTTTTTACAAGATCAGCAACGAGTGCGTAAGGAGGTGTGTTCATTGCAAACGGATCAACACCGCCTACTTCTACTTTTTGATTCGGGAAATCAGGATGCTGAATGGTTTTCCATTCGGTGAACACATTGCTGATGTTTTGTTGCGATGCCCAGCGTAAGTAATTGGCTGTTGCATCTTCTACTGTAAATGCTTTTTCATTCTTGGCTGTATCGGGTTTTGTTTTTGGTACCCACCAGCCTGGTGTACTGAAACTGAAACGTCCATAATGATAATAACCCCATGATAAAAGATCTCCACCATTTGCAGTTGAAACTGGTGCATCTTTTAAGCCAACTGTTTTATTGTACAGATCGCTTACCATGCTGTTTACTTTTGTATCGGGCATTAACCAGCCGGCAAGAATAGGGACTGTTGCAGCCTGCGGATTAAATGCATAAGGCGTGCTTAAATTATTATTGCTGCTGAAATTGATAACAGCATAAACATTAAATCGATCGAACAATTCATCAAGCAATGCTCTAGTTTCGTTTTCACTTGCAGGATATTCGCCGGAGCCTTGCGAGAAAGATGGGTGTTTAAAGGTTAAGTTCCTGTTGAACCACACACCGCCTTCACCGTCTTCGTTGAAGTTGCCATCTTTATCATTGTCTTTTCCTTCGGTAAAAACAAGATAGGTTCCTTTCTCACCTTTGCTCGCATCGGCTTTAATCAACACACGAGGATCATTGGGATGAACACGATGTGTACCAACAGGCGATTCAACACGCATCCAGGTGATCTTGCCGTTTCCATCCAGGTCATCGTAACCATCTTCATTACTGTTGCCATCACGGTCATCATCAGTAGTTGAGGCATTGCCCTGGCGTTCGTAACGCAGTGATGCAAAGTATTGTTCCATTGCATCGGGACTCATGTTTGGAAAAATATAATAGGTTGTTTTGTTCAGTAGATTTTTGATACTGTCTGTTGCTATACCCTGCATCAGGCTTTCTGCAAAACCAATTGCGAGTTCGGTACTGAGGGGCATGTTTCCTTCCACACCACCAATAACGGCAATTGCCGGTTTACTTTCGGTATTACCCGAACCGATGGTAATTTGCCAAACGTCTTTACCGCCGTTTGTTTTCGTGAGCGATTTTACTTTTACCCATTGCGGATTTGCTTTTGCCAACGCATTGATGCGGTTGGTTTGCTGAGCAAAATTGCTGTAGCCTGTTTGCGCATGAATACTGTTGTAACAGAGCATGCATAAAAGATAGACACCTATTCTTTTCATCATAACAAAATTGTTTTGGTAGCCGAATATACACAAAACAAAAGCCTGTCGTTTCGCTTTTGATGAATGGCGGAATAGGGGGATCGGGTGGGGTAGAAATCGGGAATTGGGATTTGTAATCGGCGGTTCGCTTTGCGTTATCTGAACTTGGCTGAAACAGTGTAGCAAACCTTTTCGTTAATGCGGTAGAAAATTTCGTTGTTTACTTTGCGTGCTCTGCGCAGGTTTCTCCGGTCGAGTAATACACCATTTTCATCGTAGTATTGTGGTTGCTCATAAAAAGTGAGAATAAAATATTTCTCCTGCGAAAATGGCGATGAAGGAACATTGTTACGCACACTCATAAATGTTAACAGCTTTGCTTCGTTATCGGTGTAATAGTCAAGTTTATTAATCCAGGTGCATTTAATTTTCTTCATATCGTTTAACAGCTCCAGACATATAGCTGCATCGTAACGGTATTTCTGTAACGTATCTGCAAATGATGGATCGGATAGATTGAATTCATACACATAGCGGATACTGTCTGTTTTCATTTCGGCCAGTACATGACGAAATTCTTTATCGGTAAAGCCCAGCGATATCATGCGCTTTTGTGTAAGTTTTGCATATTGCTTTTCAATGGCAATAATGGTTTGCTCGTGTTGAAAATAATAATTGGACGGAAACCGGCGTGCTGTTCTGCAGCTGCTCATAAGTGCAGATGTTAACAGCAGTATTATCGTAAACGGTTTAATCATGTTGTCTGTTTCGTATACTCCAGCTGATGCCAAAGAGCATGCTGTATAATGCTTTTTTATCGATCTGTCGTTGAGTTGTAACACCGGCATCCCAGTAGGTCATTGTAATAATGCCGTTTTCTTCAGCAATACTTTTTAAAACAATGTAGTGTGTAGGAATGTGTTTTTTTACTTTGTTATGATTCTTCTTTCGGAGAATGCTGTTGTTGAGATATAAAAATACATCGCCCTGTAACAGTTTTTTCTGCAAGGACAGTACAAGGTCTTTTTGTTTTACCCGTACAAGATCGTAACCAATACAGCGTATTTCAGTTTGCATCATGGCCCGCAGCATCCGGTTAAATTTTGCAAGATTGGTGGCTGCCCACAAACCCAGTTCTCTGCCTTGTTTGTAATTGAGCTGTAAAATATTCAAGTAACCTTTGTAGTATTCGGCCAGTGTAAAAAAGAAAACCTGGTCTGCATCATTACGGTCCAGTTCTCCTTCATACAAAATAGTTCCCGCTGTTTTTTGCACCGCATCACCCGGTTTGTACAAAACATTTGCATAGGTTGCTTTTCCGTTCTTGTACAAGTCGAGCATAAACTGTACATAGCCGGCAGGGTCTTCACGTAGCAGGATATAGCCTGCTGCAGCATATCCACAGAAATTTGTGTTACGTCCGGCATACAAAAAAACCGGTTGCTCGATATTCCGTTTCAGGTTGGCTAAAAATAATTCAGGATTTACGTTTGGCCAGTGTGTGCTTTTGGTAAGTGAAGTTTGTTGTAATAAAAAGAGGGCCTGTTGTTTTTTGCTTATATGTAAGCTGCTGTTTGTTTGCGCAATGCCTGCAAACAACATAACCGAAAAGAAGCAACAAAAAAAAGTTCGTCTACGAATGCCCATGCTTGTATCAACTACTTATCGGTTAAAATTAAAAAGAATCTGTTGAACACTGTAGTACAATAACACAACCTTCACGCTTTACCTGTTTGCTATGCTTTTTTTATTGCTTGCATTTGCGTGGCAGAATGTTTAACTTGTTTTACTTACTCTTCCGCCACCAACCTGTTAAATTTTGCCGCCACGTTAAAACACTGTTGCGTTTTCAACTACGTATCCCTGTGTCTTTTTCTTAACCTTTAAATGTTACAACATGAAACAGAGTGAACAGAAACAGCACACTGCACGAAGAAGTTTTTTAGGTGCAGTAGCTGCGGGTGCAGCAGCATTTGGATTGGCTGCTATTCCCGGTGCTGCTAATGCCGGTTCGTATTTAACCAATGAAATGGCAGAAGCAGCAGATCCAAGTCCCGATGAATGGTTCAATCGCATTAAAGGGAAGCATCGGATTGTGTTTGACGCCACACAACCACATGAACTTTTTCCGTTTGCATGGCCTAAAGTTTTTTTGTTAACGAATGAAGCCACCGGTACAGGGGCCAAAGACTGCAGTGTGGTGGTGGTATTAAGGCATGCAGCTATTGGTTATGCAATGGAAGATCAGTTGTGGGAGAAGTATAAGTTTGGTGAAATGTTTCGTGCCAATGATCCCAAAACGGGCAAGCCGTCAACACGTAATCCGTTTTGGAAACCCAAGCCGGATGATTTTAAAATACCGGGCATTGGTGCTATACCGCTTGGTATTAACGATCTGCAGGCAGAAGGTGTAATGTTCTGTTATTGCCAGGCTGCTTTCGGCGTTTATTCTACAGTTACTGCTGATGCGATGAAGATGAATGTAGAAGATGTGCGTAAAGAATGGCAGGCAGGTTTACTGCCCGGTATACAACCGGTACCATCGGGTGTATGGGCACTGGGCAGGGCACAGGAAAAAGGCTGTGGATATATTTTTGCAGGATAAAGACAACAAACCCTTTCAAGTGAAAGGGTTTGTTGTCTTTACAAGCCTTCATTACATTCTTTTCTTTTTGCCTATCCAGATCAGTACAAGCGAAACAACAAAAAAAGCAGCCGTTACATACACCGCATTGGTAAATGCTCTTGTATATCCCAGTTTGCTTACATCAATAAAAAAGTAAGGATAAAAATTGCTGAACGATCCACGGATCATGATATAGATGAGGTAGAAGAATGGATAAAGCATCCATGCCGGTGTTTGTTTCCAGCTTATTTCCTTTGCCGGTACATAAATAATCCAGTACAATAACGCAAACAAAGGTGTAATGCTGTGCAACAGATTATCGGCCAGTAATTGCAGACCTTGCGGGTTCCATTGCGAACGAAGTACAAGATTGTACACCAAACCTACAATCAGGATGTAAACAGTAACAGCAGTAAGAACCGATGGTTGTTTAAAAAAGCGTTCGTTTTTATGTTCTTTCAGCAGTAAGCTTGTATAGCAAATGGCTACCAGTAAATTGGTTAAGATGGTAAAGTAGCTGAAGTAACGGATAACCGCTTCCGGAACTGTTGTTGTACGGTTAACGATTTGCAGGTAGAACTGTAAAATTACAGCTACCCATGTAACAAGAGTAATAATGAGTTGTGCAGAACGTTGGTTTTGGCTGATTGGCATACGAAGTAGATAGAACGGAAGATAATCTGAATTCCGTTAAAAATAAATCCCGGCTAAAGTTTGTTTAGCCGGGTATTTTAAAAGGTTGAAATTAGATAAACCAGTTTTTATAATGAGTAGCCCAACGAAAGATCGTCGTAACCACTTTTAATAACTGTAGAAATCATTTTAAAACGTTCGAATGCATTAATGTAATGCATTTTGTGTGCGGGAATGATGATGCCTGTACCCAGCTGCAGTTCATGCTTGTTGTTTTCAATGGTAATTTCGGCTTTGCCATCAATAATTTGTACAAACGTGTCGAAAGGGGTAATCTTTTCGCCTTGCTCTTCTCCCTGATCGAACGATAATGCAGTAACATTACCGGTTGTTTTACGGATGATTGTTTTACTTACAACTGCATTTGGTACATAGTCGATAATTTCAACCACTACATGTGGCTTGGCTTTTTCCAATTCTGCGTTATCTCCCTGAATGTTGTTACCCTTCATACAATTTAGTTTTCAATGTTATCTGATTCGAGTGAAGCTGTCAATGTTTGGTTCGTTATCCAAGCTAAGTAAAAGTAATTCTATTTTACTTTTCCTGTTCAATAATTTAAGAATAAGCGTTGCTATGGAGTACAACTACGGACACAACAGCCCTTTAAAACAGGGCGACCGTGTAAAATGTTTGCTGTGAAGAACAAAAAACAAAAACCCGTTTCAAACGAAACGGGTTTTGTCTGTCGCTGATCAATTTCAGCTGTTTATTAATAACGATAGAGTTCAGATTTGAACGGACCGTTTTGCGGAATGCCGAGGTATTCAGCCTGCGCAGCGGTTAACTCATCTAACTGTGCACCTACTTTCGCCAGGTGTAAACGTGCTACTTTCTCATCCAAATGCTTTGGCAGAACGTATACTTTGTTTTCGTAGTTAGCGTGGTTGTTCCACAATTCAATTTGCGCCAGTGTCTGGTTGCTGAATGAGTTACTCATTACAAACGATGGGTGACCAGTAGCACAACCCAGGTTTACAAGGCGGCCTTCTGCTAAGAGGATAATGTCTTTACCTTCTACATTGTATAAATCAACCTGTGGCTTAATGGTATCTTTTGTATGACCATAGTTTGTATTTAACCAGGCAACATCAATTTCAATATCGAAATGGCCGATGTTACAAACAATAGCTTTATCCTTCATTGCTTTGAAGTGTTCGCCGGTAATCAAATCACGACAACCAGAAGCTGTAACGATGATGTCTGCTTCTTTTACAGCATCAATCATGCGCTTTACTTCAAAACCATCCATTGCTGCCTGTAATGCACAGATAGGATCGATTTCGGTAACAATTACACGGCAACCTGCACCACGTAAGCTCATAGCACTTCCTTTACCCACATCACCATAACCACCAACAACAGCTACTTTACCTGCCATCATTACATCGGTAGCACGACGGATCGCATCTACCAGACTTTCCTGGCAACCGTATTTGTTATCGAATTTCGATTTCGTAACAGAGTCGTTCACGTTAATCGCAGGCATTGGTAAAGTACCTTTCGCCATACGCTCGTATAAACGGTGTACACCGGTTGTAGTTTCTTCGCTGATACCTTTAATGCCGGCAATCAGTTCAGTATAGTTATCCAGTACCATGTTGGTTAAATCGCCACCATCGTCGAGGATCATGTTTAAAGGACGATCGGGAGAACCAAAGAACAACGTTTGTTCAATACACCAATCAGCCTCTTCAATGCTCTGACCTTTCCATGCATACACACCAATACCTGCAGCAGCAATAGCAGCAGCCGCATGATCTTGTGTAGAGAAGATATTGCAAGAGCTCCATTTTACTTCAGCACCCAACGCAACAAGTGTTTCAATTAACACCGCTGTCTGAATGGTCATGTGCAAACAACCGGCAATGCGGGCATCTTTCAACGGTTGCTTTGGACCATACTCTTCACGAATCGCCATTAAACCGGGCATTTCTGCTTCGGCCAAACGGATTTCTTTACGACCCCATTCTGCGAGGCTGATGTCTTTTACTTTGTATTTCAGATCAAAATCGATCTTGTTTCTTGTGAGCGTTGACATTTGTAATGTTTTAGACCGCAAAGGTAGTTTTTCAGGATAAAATAACAGGAATGTGAATAAATTCAGGAAATCATTCTAATTTGGGTGTTAATACAAGGATTAAAACCTGTTTACCCATGGCAAAAGCGACGAAAACAGAACAAACGACTAATGAACCGGTAGCGCTGGATAAAACCGACCTCAGTATCCTGAGGCTGTTGCAGCAAAATGCACGGATGACGGTAAAGGAAATTGCCGATAAAGTACACCTGAGTACAACACCTGTGCACGAACGGATAAAATGGCTCGAACGTAGCGGTGTTATTAAACAGTATGCAGCCCTTATTGATCATGCAAAGGTGAAGAAAGGATTGATGGTGATCTGTTATGTATCGTTAAAAGAGCACAGCAAAAATGCAGGCACGAAATTTATTAAACATATTAATGAGCTGCCGGAGGTAATTGAATGTTATAATATTTCGGGTGAGTTTGATTTTATGTTGAAAGTAGTAGCAGAAAATATGGATGATTACTATAATTTTCATGTAAACAAACTCAGCCAAAGCGAAAACATCGGTAATGTGCAGAGTGTGTTTGTGATGGGCGTGCTGAAACAGACGCATGTGATGGTTTAAAGAAGAAGTACATTTCGTCTGACGTATTAATAGGAGCAATCATTTTTCAACTATAAACTAAACATCTATGTACAACTACGATACAGTAACCGATGCAATCAACGGGTTAAAGGCAAGAGGCTTTACACTGGATTTTAATCTGCAGACAAATGCCTTGCAATGTTTTAACCCGGATATAAATCTTTCGCCGGAAGAATTTGAGATAAAAGAAATTTACCGTTTCGAAGGCGATAGTAACCCCGATGATGAAGAAATTGTATACGCCATAGAATCTGCACAGGGACATAAAGGCGTATTTGTAAATGGTTATGGTACTTCTGCCGATGTTGTTGGTGCTGAAATGATGAAAAAACTGATCGATCATCATAACGGGTAACCGGCACAAATAAACTTTTTATAAAGGAAGATCATAATCGATGTTCCTTTTTTATTTTTAAGGATGATTATGAAACGACTTTCATTTCTGTTTGCATTTCTATTGCCTGTTATTTGTGCAAATGCACAGGTATTTGGAGGCAATCCCACATCGCTAAAGTTTTACCAGCTTAATACAGATTCGGTGCGGATCATTTTTCCAAAGTCGCTGGAAAAGCAGGCAAGAGAAGTTGCTTGGCTGCAACATCAGCTCATTAAAAATAATCCTGCTTCGTTAGGTACACAGCACCGTAAGTTTAATGTGGTGTTACAGAACCAAACAACAGCATCGAATGCCTATGTTGGACCGGCTCCCTGGCGCAGCGAGTTTTATATGATGCCCGATTTAAACAACCTGGAAAGTGGTGCGCTTCCCTGGCATCGTTACCTGGCTTTGCATGAGTTCAGGCATGTTGAGCAGTTCTCGAATTTCAACCGTACTATTCCCAAACTGGCAGGGGTATTTTTTGGGCAGGAAGGACAGGCAGTAGCGATGAACCTGGCTGTGCCCGAATGGTTTTGGGAAGGTGATGCTGTTTGGCAGGAAACGATGAGCAGCGAACAGGGCCGAGGTCGGTTGCCATCCTTCTTTAATGCCTATCGTTCGTTGTGGCTGGCGAAGAAAAATTATTCGTATCAGAAACTAAGAAACGGATCGTTCAGGCATTTTGTACCCAATCATTACGATCTCGGATATTTACTTGTAACCTATGGTCGTGAAAAATATGGTAACGATTTATGGACGAAAGTAAACAACGATGCACTTGATTTTAAAAAGATCGTTTTCCCATTCCAGAAAGCTGTTCAAAAATATACAGGAGTAGAGTACAAGCAATTCGTAAATGATGCATTCAACTGGTACAAAGAAAAAATGCAGGTTGAATCGGAATCGTTTTTTAAGGACATGCAGCCTGTAACAAAAGCACAAAAAAATAATGTTTCTAATTATCTCTATCCGTTTGAAGAAGCCGATGGCAGTGTGCTTGTACTGAAAACATCGTACAGGCAAATACCTACGTGGATACGCATCCATCAAAACGGTTCCGAAGAAAAACTACGGCCAAAAGATATTACCGAAGATCAGTACTATTCATATCGCAACGGCAAAGTTGTGTACACCGCTTTTGCAACCGATGCACGATGGGGATGGAAAACTTATTCGGTATTAAAAATCTGGAATCCTGCAGTAAATGAAATTAAAAAGGTTACCAGCAAAACCCGGCTGTTTCAACCCGATCTTTCGCCTGATGCATCAACCGTTGTAGCGGTAAATGCTACAACCGATGAGCAAACAAACCTGCAGTTGATCGGCATCAACGATTCGTCAAAAACAGATCTTCCGAATCCGGCGAACTACATCTATACATATCCAAAGTTTTCCAACGATGGTACGGCTGTTATTGCTGCTGTACGTAATGCGAAAGGGGAGATGACTCTGTTGCGAACCGATCTGGCAGACAAAGAGCAGCAGTTGTTATTCCCGTTCAGCAATATCGTAGTGGGTTATGTACAGGTGTCTGGCGATACAGTGCTGTTTACATCACCGCAAAACGGAAGGGATGCTTTGTACATGTATGATCTGCTGCAAAAGAAATTGTATCGTGCAGCTGATTTACCCAATGGTAATTACCAGGCAAGCATGAATTCTTCCCGTGGAAACATCATCTGGAATACATTCACAGCCGATGGATATATGTTGCTGAAACAGAAGATAACCGATCTACAATTGGTTGAAGCGGCAGCACCAAGTCAACTGACTGATTTGTATGTTGCATCAACCAAATCAATTGAACGCAATCTGTTGCAGGAAGTGAAGCCGATGGAAGGAGAAGTGAAGCGTTACCGTTCCGGTTTAAACTTGTTCAATGTACATAGTTGGCGGCCCTTTACCACCGATCCGGATTATGGTGTAACGTTTTTCAGCAATAACATCCTTAATACAATGGTTGGGGAGTATACGTATAACTATAACCGTAACGAAGGCTCACACGGTTTATCTGCTTCGTTGATTTATGGCGGATTGTACCCACAACTATTTGCAGGTGCAGCACAAACATGGAATCGCAGCCAGGCATACAATGCTGATACAACGCTTACATGGAATACAACCAATGTAAATGCAGGCATTACACTTCCATTTAATTTTACCGGCGGTTTATTGTACAGCAGCTTAACGTTAAGCAGTTCCATAAACGCCGAGCAGTTGAATTTTACAGGTGTTGCCAAACGTTTATTAAACGACCGTACATTAAACTATACAAGCTCTTCTGTAAGTTGGATAACGCAAACGCAAAAAGCATATCAGCAGATTTATCCAACATTTGCCAATGTACTATCTGTCCGTTACAGGCGCACCGTAAACGGACAATTGGGCAACCAGTTATTACTGAATGCAGGAATCTATTTGCCGGGTTTATTCCGTAATCATAGTCTTGTGCTGTTTGCATCTGCTTTTACACGAGATACATTGCGGGGAAGTTTATTCAGCAATAATCTTTCGTTTGCCCGTGGGTTTAATGCGGTAAACCTGCCACGCATGTGGAGAGTAAGTGCCAACTACCATTTCCCGATTGTGTATCCTGAATTTGGTGTGGCCAATCTTGTTTACTTTTTGCGTGTGCGTGGCAACCTGTTTTACGATTATACGCAGGCGAAGAGTTTGCGTACCGGCAGAGAGTTTCCGTTTGAATCGGCTGGTGGCGAAATTTATTTTGACACAAGATTATGGAATGTACAACCTTTTACATTTGGTGTACGTTACAGTCGCTTGCTTACAACCGATGTAATTGCACCAACAAAGAATCCTAATCAGTTTGAGTTGATCTTGCCGATTGAGCTCTTTTAATTCGGCAGAACGATTGAATAGAAAAAGCCGATGATGTTTTAACATCATCGGCTTTTTTATTTGTAGTTACCCGGAGTTTGAGTTCGCTTACATCACCTTGATCTTGATATCCGGTGCTGTATAGTAATAACCAAACTTGTCCTTTACAATAATATCCGTAATTAATATTTCATCTTCTTTTTTAACAATCTCGTACAGGTTCTTTTGCCAGTTGGCAGGCAGAAAAGGAGAGTTGCTCACGTTAGTGCCCGATGTGTTAAAACGGGTTTTTACTTCGCCTGTTTTTTCATCTTCATACTTGTCTTTGCTTTTATATACAAGAATGAAACGGGAGATATGATACTTCACCTTTTTATCGTCGATAACCCAAATAGCCGAATCGATGGTCGGTAATAACAAATCCAACGGCAAATCACCTCCTTTGGTTTTACCCCAAAACGATTGCAGCGGTGGCGGCTTTAACGTAGGCTTGGGTTTTTCCTGCGCATGAACTGCCAATGCTAAAAGCATAACTGCAACAAGGAATAATAAACGAGGTAGTTTCATTGAATGAGTTTGTATTATAACGATGCAAGGCTTTCTTCTATTGCTTTGATCTTTGCTTCTGCATCGGCTTTTTTCTTGCGTTCAACATCTACTACCTCAGGTTTGGCGTTTTGTACAAAACGTTCGTTGCCGAGTTTCTTTTCAACTGAAACAAGAAATCCTTTGAGGTAATCGAGATCTTTCAGCAATTGTTCTTTTTGTGAAGATGTATCGATGGCCTGTTCGGTTGCAATGTAGAACTTATCTTTTTGCACAACGGTTGAAATTGTACCTGCTACAGCTGCCGTAACATAGTCAACAGTTTCTGCATTCACCTGCTTTTGTAAAATCAAGGCAATGCGTTTGTACGAATCAACATCAGCCGTTTCAATTGATAATTTGATCGGCTCTTTTGGCTTGATCTGGTTCTTCACCCGCACATCACGCAAAGCTGTAATTACTTCTTTCAACTGTGTGGCCAGGCTTAAAACCGACGCATCAGCAGTTTCTAGTGCTGCATATTGTTTGATGGTAATATCATCGCCTTCTGCTCTTTTTTTGAGCGCATGATAAATTTCTTCTGTAATAAACGGCATAAACGGATGCAGCAACTGCATCAGCTCTTCGAAGAACTCAATGGTTTTGCTGTACAGGTGTCCGTCAATAGATGCACCGAAAGGTGGTTTTACCCATTCGAGATACCAGCTGCAGAAATCGTCCCATATGAGCGAGTAAGTTGTTTTCAACGCTTCACTTAAACGGAATTCTTTAAACAACTGGTTGATCTCAGCTTTCGCTTCATGCAACCTATTTTCAAACCAAAGTGCAGGGAAATTAATGTTGTTGAAATCTTCCTCGCTTCTGTCTGCATACACAACACCGTTTGCTTCCCACATTTTCAGCAGCTTCAGTGCATTCCATAACTTGTTATTGAAGTTGCGGCCTTGTTCGTTACTACTTTCATCCCATAACAAATCGTTACCGGCAGGAGAAGCAATGAGGATACCAAAGCGACAGGCATCAGCTCCGTATTTATCAATCAGCTCCAGTAAGTCGGGCGAGTTGCCAAGGCTCTTACTCATTTTACGACCTTGCTTATCACGTACAATACCGGTGAAGTAAACTTCTTTAAACGGAATTTCTTTTTGGTATTCCATGCCCGCCATAATCATACGGGCTACCCAGAAGAAAATAATTTCAGGAGCTGTTACCAGTGTATTGGTAGGATAGTAATACTGTACGTCGGCATTGCCGGGATTGCTGTATCCTTTAAATACTTCAAACGGCCAGAGCCAGGAAGAGAACCAGGTGTCGAGGCAGTCTTCATCCTGCGAAAGCTGTGTAATGGTTTTGCCAAACTTTGTTTCATATTGTTTCAATGCATCTTCATGTGAAGCTGCAACAACATAATTGCCATCTGCATCGTACCACGCAGGTATACGATGGCCCCACCACAGCTGGCGACTGATGCACCAGTCTTTGATGTTCTCCATCCAGTGGCGATAGAGATTTTTAAATTTAGCAGGGTAGAACTTTACATCATCATTCATCACTACATCTAATGCAGGGCCGGCGATTTTTTTCATGTCTACCCACCATTGCAAACTCAAACGGGGTTCAACAACTGCATCGGTACGTTCGCTATAGCCAACTTCACTTGTATAGTCTTCTGTTTTTACCAGGCTGCCGGCATCTTCCAGCATCGGTATAATTTTCTTTCTTGCTTCAAAACGATCTTCTCCAATCAATATCTGTGCATCTGCATTGAGCGTTCCATCTTCATTGAAAATATCAACCACTTCCAGGTTGTGCTTTTGGCCCAACTGGTAATCGTTCATATCATGGGCAGGTGTAACCTTTAATGCACCTGTTCCAAAATCCATTGTTACATAATCATCGGTAATGATCGGGATGCGACGGTTGATCAACGGAACAAAGGCAAACTTTCCGTGCAGGTGTGTATAGCGCTCATCTTTCGGATGTACACAAATAGCGGTATCACCCATGATTGTTTCCGGACGTACCGTAGCAATGATGATATGTTCGTCCAGTCCATCGATTTTATAACGCAGGTGATAGAGTTTCTGCTGCGTTTCTTTGCGTATTACTTCTTCGTCACTCAGGGCTGTTTTTGCCTTTACATCCCAGTTGATCATGCGCTTACCACGGTAGAGGTAGCCTTTGTTGTATAAGTCAACAAACACCTTGATCACCGATTGATAATAATCGGGATCCATCGTAAAACTGGTGCGTTCCCAATCGAGACTGCAGCCGAGCTTTTTTAACTGCTGCAGAATAATGCCGCCGTACTTTTCTTTCCATTCCCATGCATAGCCCAAAAACTCATCTCTGCTGAGGGAAGCTTTTTGAATCCCTTTTTCACGCAGCATTTGTACCACTTTAGCTTCTGTAGCTATAGATGCATGATCGGTACCGGGAACCCAACAGGCATTTTTACCCTGCATCCTTGCACGGCGCACCAACACATCCTGAATGGTGTTGTTTAGGCAATGGCCCATATGTAAAACCCCCGTTACGTTTGGCGGAGGAATAACGATTGTATATGGCTCACGCTCATCGGGTGTACTGTTGTAGTACCTGCGCTCGTTCCAGTAGCTATACCATTTTTCTTCGGATGCCTGATGCTCAAAATTCTTGCTGAGTTCCATGCAGAATAAACTTTTTTTGGAGGGCAAAGTTAAGGAATGAAGGGCGGAAGCCCTGAGGAAATCCTGCTGAAAATGAGGCACATAAAGAAAAAAGCCCCCAATCGGGAGCTTTTGAATAATGTGAATAAGGCACACCGCTGTTTTTCAACAGCCTTAAGAGTAAAATTGAATCATAGGCAATTGATTAACCGAACATTAATAATGTTACAAGTGCAATTGCTGCAAAAAATACAATAACGAATATTGTAGTTTTTACTGATTCGCTCATGTGTGAAGAATTTGATGCCATAACTTTAAAGTTTAGAAGGTTACAAATTTCTTTCACAGGAAATACGGAATTCTAACTTACTGTTGAGGTCTTATGAGGGTATCTTACAATTATTCTACAACGAATTTACTTCAGTTTTCGTAGCCCACAAAGAATCTCATCTATTTATTTTTACTTTGCAATACGTGTTTTTACGATCAAATGCTCTACGCTGTAACCGATATTGAAACAACCGGAGGCTATGCTTCTGCCAATGGTATTACTGAGATAGCCGTTTATATTTATGACGGTCAGCAGATTATAGACAGTTTTGAAACACTTGTAAATCCGCATCAATCCATCCCCCGCTTTGTACAGTCGCTTACAGGTATTACAGACGATATGGTGCAGCTTGCGCCGTCGTTTGAGGAAATTGCACCACGTTTAATAGAACTCTTCCAGGGGAAAGTGTTTGTGGCGCACAACGTCAACTTCGATTATTCCTTCGTTAGTCATCAGTTACAACAGGCCGGCTATCATCTTAACTGCAAAAAGCTTTGTACGGTAAGGTATGCACGCAAAATTTTTCCAAAACTGGCATCATACAGCCTGGGGAATCTATGCCGCCATTTCGAAATTCCGTTGTACAACCGGCACCGTGCAGCAGGCGATGCGAAAGCTACAGTGCAGTTGCTGGAATTGTTGCGGAGTAAAGATGTAAACAATCATCTGCATACGATGATTGGCAAACAATCGAAAGAACAATACCTGCCGCTTCATCTCAACAAAGAAGATATTGATCAGTTGCCGTTAACACCCGGCGTGTATTATTTTCATGATGCGAAAGATAAGATTGTGTACGTAGGCAAAGCCGTGCAGCTGAAGAAACGGGTGACCAGTCATTTCTCCAATAACAAACCCACCAAACAGAAACAGGAATTTCAGCGGAACGTGCACCGGATTTCCTACCAGCAATGTGGTACAGAATTAATGGCGTCTGTATTGGAAACGATTGAGATTAAAAGGCTGTGGCCGAAATACAACCGTGCCATTAAAGGTTATGAAGCTAGGTTTGGTTTGTATTTGTTTGAAGATGGGAAAGGGTACTATCGTCTCGGCATCGACCGTAAACACAAACATGTTTCTGCAATACACCAGTTTTACAGTAAGCACGAAGCATTTGTTGAATTAAAACGACTGGCTGCTGAATTCGACCTCTGCCATAAACTCTGTTTTATTGATCGTTCGCTGGATGAGGAGTGCAGTTCGCCCAACTGTAACGGTGCCTGCAGGGGAGAAGAAGCAGTGGATCTGTATAATCAACGGGTGGAAAAAGCCATTCAGCAATTAAGGGCCGAGCTGCCTAGTTTTGCCATTCGGGAACGCTCATATTTTAACGGACAGGACAGTTGCATCCTCATGGAGGATGGACGCTTTTATGGAATGGGTTATGTGCCTGCCGGTTTTGATGTGCGTATGAAAGATGAGTTGCGCAAACAACTGCAGGAATATCCCGAATACGATTTTGTACGGAATATGATTAAACGTTATGCTGTTGAACAGCCCGATAAAGTGGTTTGGTTATAGGTTATATTGCAGCCCGGATATTTTCAACATAAATCATAATCTCACAGTACAATGAAGAAGCTTGTCATTTCCTTTAGTTTTATGGCCTGTGTTTGTTTCAATACTGCCTTTGCACAGGTAACCGATACCAGTTCTGCAGAAGAGAATATTGACTACAGTGCATTTGGCGATGCAGCAGGTGTAAAACGATTTGCCACACAGAAAGTATTGAACCAAACGCCCAATCGTATTGTGAGTATTGGTTATGAATACCATGGTTCGTTTTCCATGCCCGATGTACCATCGTATCCCACATTTGCTGCTCCGCAAAGCTATCGTGTAAAACAACTTGCAGGTTTGCGTGCCCAGGTTAATATCCCGGTTGTTTCAACCGATAAAGTTATTTGGCAAATGGGGGCTAATTACTGGCAGAGTGCTTATCGTTTCGAGGGAAATTCATTCAGTCCGTTTATTGCAAAGCTGAACGATAAGGGAATGCATACTGCAGGAATTAACACTACCATCTTTAAACCGCTGAACGAAAAAAACTTTCTCATTTTTCAGGCAAGTGCCGATGTGAACGGTGTATTTGAAAATTTGAAAGAAGTAAACAGCCGTGCTGTTACCTACAGCGGTGCTGCTATCTATGGCTGGAAAAAATCGGAAAAGAATATGTTTGGTGTGGGCGTTTCCAGAACATATCGTGCTGGGCAAGCAATTGTGGTTCCCATTGTATTGTGGAATAAAACCTTTAACGATGCCTGGGGTATGGAATTATTGTTGCCTGCACGTGGTCATGTACGTTATAATTTTTCAACTTCGAATATTCTGCAATTGGGTTACGAGCTGGAAGGCAATCAGTATTGGATGCGAACAGCAAGTACAAACGGAGAAGTGTTTATACAGCGGGGCGAAATGAAGCCAAGAATTCAGTGGGATAAACGATTGAAAGGATTTTTCTGGCTCAGTGCACAGGCAGGTTTACGCTATAACTGGCGCTTTGATGTGATGAATGAATACGATGCAAAGAAAGATAGTCAGTTATTTTTCAGAAGTCCGCTTACGAATCCATTTTACTTTAATATCAGTTTAAATTTTGTTAGTCCGTAATAAAGAAAAACCCCGCTGCCTGCGGGGTTTTTCTTTGGTTATTTTGAAACCTGTCTTGTCCAGGTATCTGTTCGTCCAATAATCGAAACACCAATGTAACCTCTTACTTCCAGGCTGTTCTGGTCTTTCAGCTTCATCGTACAATCGTAGGTATTTCCGTTTTTCGGGTCATAAATTTTGCCGTCGTCCCAAACTTTTTTGCCTTTATACACAAAGCCCCATGTGTTAATTAATCCTAATACCGGTCTCGTCCGAACCGATTCATCAGGGTGATTTTTATCAAGTTTGGGTTTTCCTGTTTCGGGGTCGTTCGGCTCTTTCAGCCAAACAATTTTGCCCTGGTACTTATCGCCGTTTTTATAAATACGGATCATACCTGTTCCTTCGCCGTTTTTCCAAACGCCAACTATAGCGTCAGACTCATCCTGGAAATAACCGAACGAACTAAGCAGCAGGGCGAATAAAGCAACAATCAAAGGCAATGCTAATCGTTTCATGATTTTTAAATTTAAACGTATTTAACAGGCAAATTAAACATTCGTTCGTTTTTGCCGAAATACAAACCGTTAAAAAAAAATTTTGCAGTTCCATCATCCTGCAACATATTTGCACAGCAATGAATAAAACAATCGTAAATACTCAGTGGTGGTGGCATACAACTCTAAAGGGGCTGTAATGCTGTTGCTATTGTAGTGCAATCATATTTCAGAAGCCCCGATTTTGTCGGGGCTTTTTGTTTGTTGCAGTTGAAAAGAATCAAACGATCATGAAAAAAATTAACATAGAAACGACTTGTAAGAAAATGCTGGCCGATGTGTATACACCGGTGGGCATTTACCTGCGCCTGCGTGACCGGTTCAGAGATACCGTGCTGCTGGAGAGTACTGATCATCATGCCGCAGAAAACAGTTGGTCGTTTATCGGCATTAATGCCATTGCCGGGATGGAGATCAGCTCCAAAACCAGCATTGAGTTTAAACTGCCCGGACAAAAGCCCGAACGCATTGCTATTAAGCAACCATCGGAAGTGCCGCAGCAGTTGTTCGATTTTATGAATCACTTTGAAGCAAACAGCGATTGCAAAGAAGCAAAGTTTGCGCAAGGATTGTACGGTTATACAACCTACGATGCGGTTCAGTTTTTTGATGATGTAAAATTGAGCGATGCAAAAGTGGAAGCAGCAGCCATACCGTTGATGCGTTACCGCTTGTATCAATATGTGATTGCGATCAATCATCATAAAGATGAATTGTTCATTTGCGAAAACCATATCAAAGGCATCGAAAGCGAAGTAGCTGTTGTGGAGAGTTTGATCCGCAGTAAAGATGTGCCTGTGTATCCGTTTGAAGTGAAAGGGGAAGAAACATCGAATATCAGCAATGAGGCTTATGTTGAAATGGTGAAGAAGGGGATTGCCAGCTGTATGCGTGGTGATGTATTCCAGATTGTATTGAGCAGAAGATTTCAACAGTCTTTTGCAGGCGATGAGTTTAATGTGTACCGTGCATTACGCAGCATCAATCCTTCTCCCTATTTATTTTTCTTTGATTACGGTGATTATAAACTGATGGGTTCATCACCTGAATCGCAGATCATCATCAACAATGGAAAAGCAATTGTGCATCCTATTGCCGGCACGTTCAAACGTACGGGTGATGATGTAATTGATCAGCGTGAAGCAGCCCGTTTGCTGGAAGATGCAAAAGAAAATGCCGAGCATGTAATGTTGGTTGATCTGGCAAGAAATGATTTGAGCAGAGTTTGTGATGATGTAAGCGTAGCCCATTACAGACAGGTGCAGTATTACAGTCATGTAATTCATCTGGTGAGTGAAGTGGTGGCGAAAGTACGTCCGGGTTCAAATCCGTTCGAACTGTTGGCGAAAACATTTCCTGCCGGTACGTTGAGCGGTGCGCCAAAGATCAAAGCCATGCAGTTGATTGATGCGTATGAAACAACTGCCCGCAGTTATTATGGTGGCGGTATTGGTTTTATGGGATTTGATGGCAGTTGCAACCATGCCATTATGATCCGCACCTTTTTGAGTAAGCAGAATACCTTGTTCTATCAGGCTGGTGCAGGTGTTGTGGCAGCCAGTAAACCAGAAAGTGAATTGCAGGAAGTAAATAATAAGTTGGGAGCGTTGAAGAAAGCAATTGAAAGGGCGGAAACCCTCTAAATCTACCTAAAGGGAGACTTGCTACTTAGTGCAAGGTTGATCTGTATAAAAATGAGTGAACAAAAGAAACATAAATCAGCATTTAAAAACGACGGCATGTTTAACAATGCCAGTCATTTGGTTTTTGAGTTGGCCAAAGACCTGCGACGTAACATGACAGATGCTGAAAAACTTTTGTGGAATCATTTGAAAGCAGGTGTGAAAGGATTAAAGTTCAGAAGGCAGCACCCAATAGGTATTTACATTGCGGATTTCTATTGTCATAAGCTCAAGTTGATCATTGAAGTTGATGGCAGTATTCATGATGTGCAAGAAGTAAGAGAAAATGACGGGAAGCGTGAGAGCGATTTAAAAGAATGGGGCAACACGATCATTCGGTTTTCGAATGATCGTGTTTTCAAAAATCTGGATAGCGTTCTGGATGAAATAAATAAGACAGTTGAAAATTTAATTAACAGTTCAAAAGAATTACCAAAGTAGTAAGCCTCCCTTTAGGGAGGTTTGGAGGGTTTAATGATGCGCATATTAGTCTTCGATAATTACGATTCGTTTACGTATAATCTCGTCCATCTTGTAGAGAAGATCATTCATGAAAAGGTGGATGTGTATCGTAACGATCAGATTCCTTTGGAACATGTAAAGGCGTATGATAAAATTATTCTGTCACCGGGTCCGGGTATTCCGGAAGAAGCAGGTTTGCTGTTGCCGTTGATTAAAGAATACGCTGCAACAAAATCAATACTTGGAGTGTGTTTAGGTCATCAGGCGATTGGTGAAGCCTTTGGCGGAACACTGACGAATCTGTCAACCGTGTTTCATGGAGTAGCAACGCCCATCCAAATTAAAAAATCAACAAACAAAAAACCAAACGGCGTGTTGAATGATTTGCCGGAAACGATTGAAGTAGGTCGTTATCATAGCTGGGTGGTGAATAAAGAAGGCTTTCCTGCAGAACTGGAAATTACTGCCGAAGATGAAACAGGAATGATCATGGCCTTGCAGCATAAAACGTATGATGTACAAGGCGTGCAGTTTCATCCGGAAAGTGTGTTGACGCCGATGGGTGAAGTAATATTAAAAAATTGGTTAAAGGCATAGCCACAAAGACACGAAGGCGCTAAGTTGCGCAGCTTTGAGACTTTGAGTCTTCGTGGCAAAAAATAAATGTGATGAAAAAGATATTACAGTTGTTATTTGAGCATAAGAGTTTAACTCGTCAACAGGCAAAAGAAGTGTTACTGAACATTGGTAAAGCCATGTACAACGAACATGAGATCACTGCTTTTATGACGGTGTATTTGATGCGCAGTATTACCATTGAAGAGCTGCAGGGTTTTCGTGATGCATTATTGGAATTATGCGTACCTGTTGATTTGAATGGACATGCAGTACTGGATATTGTGGGTACGGGCGGCGACGGAAAAAATACCTTCAACATTTCTACACTTTCTTGTTTTATTGTGGCCGGTGCCGGACAAAAAGTAGCCAAGCATGGCAACTACGGTGCATCCACCATCAGTGGTGCAAGTAATGTGATGGAGCAGCTGGGTTATAAGTTCAAGAATAATATCGATCAGTTGAAACGTGAAGTGGAAGAAGCAAATATCTGCTTTATGCATGCACCGATGTTTCATCCGGCTTTAAAAACAGTGGGTCCCATTCGCAAGAACCTTGGTATGCGAACGTTCTTCAACATGCTTGGCCCGATGGTGAATCCTGCAAAACCGGCTTACCAGTTGGTAGGTGTCTATAGTTTGGAAATGGCCCGTATTTACAATTACCTGTTGCAACAAACAGAGAATGCGTTTACCATTATTCATAGTCTGGATGGATACGATGAAATATCACTCACCAACGATACCAAGGTTATTACCAATAAAGGTGAATTTGTTATGACGCCGGAGCAGCTGGGCAAACGTTCTGTACAGCAAACCGATATTCATGGAGGTAACAGTATTGAAGAAGCAGCAAAGATCTTTACCAAAATATTAAGCGGCGAAGGAACATGGGCGCAGAATGCCGTAGTGATGGCGAATGCAGCAATGGGTTTGTATTGCACCGGTGCATACAACACGTACGATGATGCATTTGCAGCTGCAGTAGAAAGTTTAGAAAGCGGAAGAGCTAATGGATGTTTAAAAAAGCTGATTGAATTAAACAATTAAAACTTTGTGTTCTCCGTGACGCCTCTGAGAACTTTGTGTAACGATAACACAAAGGGCACAAAGAATGCACAAAGAATGCACAAAGGGGACAAAGAATAACAACATGAATATTTTAGATAAAATTATAGCGCAGAAACGAATTGAAGTAGAAGAGCGGATAGCGAGGACGAGTGTTGCTGAATTGAAGCAGCAGCCGCTTTATGCCCGTGCAACACTTTCGTTAAAGGAGTATTTACTCGATGATACAAAGACAGGCATTATTGCAGAATTCAAACGGCAATCGCCATCAAAGGGTGTCATCAACGGCAAAGCTGATGTGCTGGAAGTAACAAGTGCTTACACAAACAATGGCGCATCCTGTTTAAGTGTGTTGACTGATGAACAATTCTTCGGCGGCAGTACTGCTGATCTCATCAAAGCAAGAGTCAATAATATTCCCATTCTCCGCAAGGATTTTATCGTAGATGAATACCAGATCGAAGAAGCAAAGGCAATGGGTGCTGACGTGATTTTGCTCATCGCTGCCTGTTTAACCACAGAAGAAGTAAAACGCTTGGCTGCTTATGCAAAACAACTGGGACTGGAAGTTTTGCTTGAGCTTCACGATGAAGAAGAGTTGCAGCATATCTGCGAGGAAACAGAAATCGTGGGTATCAACAACCGTAATCTGAAAACATTTGAAGTGGACATTGAACGGAGTCTGCGGATGGCCAAACAGATTCCCGATACGAAGATAAAAGTTGCCGAGAGCGGTATCAGTTCAGTTGAAAATATTCAACTATTCAAAGCAAATGGGTTTAGGGGATTTTTAATTGGTGAGAATTTTATGAAAGAAGAAAACCCGGGTAAAGCGTTTGCAGCATTTGTACAACAACTAAAAGAAAAAGCATGAAATGCCCATAAGCCAATATCCAACTAAAAAGGATTATGGGCATACTATGTGGCAAAAATAACTATCTGCCAAAGGCAGATAACTAAAAATGAAACACATGAACATAAAAGTATGTGGCATCACCACAGCCAAACAGGTACAGCAGTTAGATGGATTAGATATTGATTTCGCAGGATTTATTTTTGTGCCCGATTCTCCACGCTATGTAGAGGGCAAGCTGGATAAGAAAGCGATCAAGAATGCAGATTTCGATCTCAAGAAAGTAGGCGTGTTTATCAATCCGTCGTACAGTGATATTCTCGATGCCATTGAAGATTATGGATTGGATGTAGTGCAATTACATGGTGAAGAAACTCCTGAGTTTTGCAGCGACCTGAACGAAGATGTGGAAGTGATCAAAGTATTTCATATTGATGAATCGGTGAAAGATATTGATGCGTTGGTAGCGCCTTACGATAATGCATGTGATTATTATTTGTTCGATACCAAGGCAGGAGAGCAGAAAGGTGGAACGGGAAAGCAATTCGACTGGAGCATTCTTGCAAAAAGTAAAATTGAAAAGCCCTTCTTCTTAAGCGGAGGAATCGGGGTAGATGATATTGCACAGATCAAAAAGTTCAAGCATCCCGATTTTTATGGCGTTGATATCAACAGTAAATTTGAAACAGAACCGGGTGTAAAGGATCTGGCAAAAGTGCTGCAGTTTAAAGTAGGATTGAAGTAATTGATAATTGGTTAATGGATAGTGGAGAATGACGGAAACAGATAACGATTGTGTTTGCTGACAAAAACCTTTTAAGCAAAGCGTATGCGCATAAAAGTCTGCGGCATGACCGAACTGGAGCAATTGCAACAACTGGGCGATCTGGGTGTTGAATTTGCCGGTATGATCTTCTATCATAAATCGCCCCGGTTTGTGTTGCGTACACTTACGGGAGAACAGGTGAAACGGGCAAAGCTGAAAGTGTACAAAGTGGGTGTGTTCGTCAACGCATCGTATGATGAGATCATGAACCACGTAGAAAATTTTGGTTTAGACCTGGTGCAATTGCATGGCGATGAAACGCCGAGGTTTTGCGAACAGGTGAGTGAGTATATCCAAACCATCAAGGCATTTCGTATTGCAGAGGATGACAACATTGCCTGGAAGATCAAGGATTATTATGATGCCTGCGATATGTACATGTTCGATACGATGGGCGCAGGATACGGCGGCACGGGCAAAAAGTTTGATTGGAATATGCTGAAGGGATTGGATATTGGCAAGCCGTTTTTCTTAAGTGGCGGCATTGAACCAACGGATGCAGCAGCCGTAAAAGAATTCGCCAACGAACCGGTAGCGAAAAATCTGTTTGCACTGGATATGAACAGCAAGTTTGAGATCAGTCCGGGTATTAAGGATATGGAATTGGTGAAGAAGTTTGTGGAGGAAGTGAGAGGGTAATGAACTTTTTAAAAAATGAGTAACGAACGATACTGGAGTGATTACGCTTTTTTTATAAGGCGGGTAGAGGAACTTACTAAGTTTAGCCCAAGTGATTTAATGCAACTTTACAATGACTTTGTAAATAAATTAAGCGGCGAGAACGGAAGTGATCTTGAAGCATGGGTTAATGAAGATTTGTTCGAAGTAGATTTTATAGGATTGGTTTATTTGGTAATTGAGGATGAGGTATTGAATGGTAATGTTTTGAAAACTGAATTTGCGGAAAATGTATCTCAAATTGAAAAACAGTTTGAAGAATTCTTACTACCAGAATTTAAAGAGACTGACTGGAAGCATGATTTTAACATAAAGTGTATTGATTGGAGTAAAACAAGTTTAAAATGATGGAAACAACATATCAAAAACCTTCTGCGCAAGGTTATTACGGAAAGTTCGGTGGAGCGTATATCCCTGAAATGCTGCATCGGAATGTGGAGGAACTGCAGAGCCGATACCTCGATATTATGAGCGATGCTGCTTTTCAAAAAGAGTTCAGAGCGTTGCTGAAAGATTATGTCGGTCGTCCGACACCGTTATTTTATGCCAAGCGGTTGAGCAAACAATTCAACACCAATATCTGGTTGAAGCGGGAAGATCTTTGTCATACCGGTGCGCATAAGATCAACAATACGGTGGGACAAATTCTGTTGGCCGAACGATTGGGCAAGAAACGCATCATTGCAGAAACAGGTGCTGGGCAACATGGTGTAGCAACTGCAACCGTGTGTGCGTTGAAAGGTGTGGAGTGCATTGTGTACATGGGCGAAAAAGATATTGAACGCCAAGCGCCGAATGTGGCCCGTATGAAGATGCTGGGTGCAAAAGTGGTGCCTGCTACAAGCGGCAGCAAAACATTAAAAGATGCCACGAATGAAGCTATTCGTGACTGGATCAATAACCCCAACGATACACATTACATCATCGGCAGTGTGGTAGGTCCGCATCCGTATCCGGATATGGTGGCGAAGTTTCAGAGTGTAATCAGTGAAGAAATGCGCTGGCAGTTAAAAGAACACACAGGTACTGATTTGCCAACGCATGTAATGGCTTGTGTTGGTGGTGGCAGTAATGCAGCAGGTGCGTTCTATCATTTCTTAGATGAGATGAGTGTAAAAATTATTGCTGTGGAAGCAGCTGGTCATGGTGTAAACAGTGGCATGAGTGCAGCTACAACACAACTGGGTAAGCCGGGTATTTTGCATGGCAGTAAAAGTTTATTGATGCAAACTGCAGACGGACAGGTGGTGGAGCCGCATAGTATTTCGGCGGGTTTGGATTATCCGGGTATTGGTCCCATGCATGCGAATTTGTTTGACAGCGGTCGTGGTATTTTCCTAAGTGCAACTGATGAAGAAGCTTTAGCTGCTGCGTTTGAAGTAAGTCGACTAGAAGGAATTATTCCGGCGTTGGAAACAGCACATGCGTTTGCCGTGTTGCATACTTATAAATTTAAAGCAGACGATCAGGTGATCATTTGTTTGAGTGGAAGAGGAGATAAGGATCTGGCGACGTATATGAAACATTTATAACCGCAAAGGCACGAAGGCGCAAAGAAGAGTAAACTTTGTGCTTAGCGACTTTGCGACTTAGCGGTAAAAACAATGAGTAGAATTAAAACATTATTCGAAAGAAAGAGTAAGAACGTGCTGAATGTGTACTGCACAGCAGGCTATCCGCAGTTGAACAGTACATTGGACGTAATGAAAGCGTTACAGGCAAACGGTGCTGATTTAATTGAATTAGGTATGCCGTACAGTGATCCGTTGGCTGATGGTCCGGTGATACAGAACAGCAGCTTGGTTGCTTTAGCAAATGGCATGACGATTGAAACGTTGTTTGCACAATTGAAAGATGCACGACAGGAAATTAATGTGCCAATCATTTTAATGGGCTACATGAACCCGGTGTTGCAATATGGTTTCGAACGCTTTTGTAAAGAGGCGGCAGCTGTTGGTGTGGATGGATTGATACTGCCTGATTTGCCAGAATATGAATTTGAAACAGAGTATGGTGCCATCATCAAAGCAAATGGATTGGATTTTATTTTTCTTGTTACTCCGGAAACGAGTGAAGAGCGTATTAAAAAACTCGACAGTTTAAGTACGGGCTTTTTGTATGCCGTATCCTCATCATCAACAACAGGCAGCGATAAGAACATGACCGATGTAAATGCATACTTGCAAAAACTAAAAGCCATGCAGTTGAAAAATCCGGTGCTGGTGGGTTTTGGTATTAAGGACAAGCAAACATTTGATACTGCTTGTAATAATGCAAACGGTGCTATCATTGGTACAGCCTATATCAAAGCACTGGAGAATACATCAGATGTAGCCAAGACAACAAAAGCATTTCTTGAAACCGTATTATCATGAGTGAAGATAAAAACAACGGAGTCTTTTCAGTTCCCCCTTCAGGGGGCCAAGGGGGTAATATAGCAATTGTAAAATACAACGCAGGAAACATTCAGTCGGTGCTGTTTGCATTGGAACGTTTGGGCGTTGATGCAAAAGTAACCGACGATAAAGACGAATTGTTTGCTGCTGATAAAGTGATCTTTCCCGGAGTGGGTGCTGCACGCAGTGCCATGGATAGTTTGAAGGAGAAAGGACTCGATACAATCATTAAACAGCTGAAGCAACCGGTGCTGGGCATTTGCGTAGGTATGCAGTTGCTGTTTGAACATTCGGAAGAAAGTGATACGGAATGTTTGGGTATTATTCCTGCAAAGGTGAAGTTATTCCGCAGCGAAGAGATCAGCCCGGATATTCCCATCAAAGTTCCGCAGGTAGGCTGGAATGATATTTACAATTTAAAAACTGATCTGTTTAAAAATGTACCGGAGCATAGTTATGTGTACTATGTACACAGTTATTTTGCCGAAATGAATCCGTACTGTATTGCAACCACCAACTATGGTTTGGAATATGCAGGTGCCGTGCAGAAAGATAATTTCTACGGAGTACAGTTTCATACAGAGAAAAGTGCGAAAGTGGGAGAGCAGATATTAGCAAACTTCTTAACCCTCTAAATCTCCCTAAAGGGAGACTTATTACTTACTACAAAGTTGAGCATATGAACAAAGAGTTGAACAATGAACAAAAAGCAGCAAGTCCCCCTTCAGGGGGATTTAGGGGGCTTCAAATCATTCCAGCGATAGATATCATTGACGGCAAGTGTGTACGGTTAACAGAAGGTGATTATGCACAAAAGAAAATTTACAACGAACATCCTTTAGAAGTAGCCAAAGAATTTGAAGATGCAGGTTTGCAGCGTTTGCACTTGGTTGATCTGGATGGGGCAAAAGCAGGTGCAGTTAAAAACTGGAAAGTGCTGGAAACTATCGCAGGCAAGACATCACTGGTGATTGACTTTGGCGGCGGTATTAAAAAAGCAGAAGATGTAAACATTGTGTTCAACTCCGGTGCCGCATTGGCAACAGTAGGCAGTATTGCGGTAAAAGATGAAGCAACGTTTGTTTCATGGTTAAAACAATTTGGCGCCGCTAAGTTTTTATTAGGTGCTGATGTAAAGAATGAAAAAATTGCTGTTGGCGGATGGCTCGAAACAACTGATATCTGGATCTACGATTTTATCGAAAAATACATCAACCATGGTGTGCAGCAAATCTTCTGCACCGATGTAAGTAAAGATGGTCGCCTGGAAGGTCCATCAACTGAACTCTACAAAAACATTCTGCAGAAATTCCCGCAGCTGCATTTTATTGCCAGCGGCGGTGTAAGCTCCATGAACGATTTAGATGAACTGGCCACTATTGGTTGTGCCGGTGTAATTGTTGGCAAAGCGATTTATGAAGGCAGAGTAACGTTGAATGATTTGAAGAAATTTTAGAGCTGGCTGATTTTGGGATGTAGGATTTAACCTTCACTCTCGTCTCCGCTCAGGATTATTCAGGACTCACGTTTCAAGACTAACGATTTCTTCCAAATCGTTTCTTCACCACATCTACCAACTGCATGGCATCGGGTGTGAGTTTTAATGCAAACACTCCTGCAATGAAGATCAGTGCGAATAAACTGCTGCGCAGGAATACGCCTGTCCATCCGTTCATGCTGTTAAACAGATAATAGCTGATGAAATAAGCAGCGGCACCTGTTGCAAGTGCAAGTATGGTTTTACTGCTGAAAGGCTGCAGTTTGTATTTCCGCAGCAGGAATACATAACGGATGGCATTGTAAATAACAAACGAAATAAGGTTGGCATACGCACTGCCCACAATGCCGTATTGCTTAATGAGGAAATAGTTTAACGGCAGAATCAGCAATATTAAAATCACACCTGTAAAAAACTCAAATCGCCAGTGAATGGAAGTCGCAATGATCTGTCCGTTTACACCTGTACCTGCATCAATGAGTTTGGTAATGCCCAACACAAACACCACCATCAGTCCGGCTTTATAATCGCCTTGTATTTTCAACAGATCAAATGCATCTTCCACGTTCAGCCAAACACCAAGAAAAATAAACAATCCGAGCAGTAAGAGATTGATAGAAGTGCGTTTGTACAGCCGTTCAATTTCTGCAAGGTTTTTATTTTTCCATGCAATCGATAAAGCAGCGATGGTAACGGCAACGATGCTGCGTTGCGGTACTTGAATCAGATTAGCGATGTACGATGAAAGATTGTACACACCGGTATCCTTTATACCATTTTCACTTACGCTGGAAATGATGATACTGTCGGCTACCTGCGAAAGAATCATAATGAGGGAGCCGCCGTATACATAGCTTGACAGTGCAACCATCTTTCCTTTGAACTTCTTCGTAACCCGGCTTTGTTTGAATGTAAAATGCAGATCGCCTGCCCGTTTGAGGTAAAACAAAAGGAAAAGCGCAATTACAATAAACATTAACGAGAATAACTTGATGAAACCATCAAATTCAACCAGATTATAAAAGAAGAGTAATACAAGTATCAACGTTAGCAAACGCAAACCTGTTTCCCGTAAAAAGTTGGAATAAATGGTTTTTTGATAGGTCCATGCAAAACTTTCCAGTATGGAAAACAGCAATGTGCCGAAACCAAATAAAAAGGTCCAGTGATAATAATCAACAAAAATAGGAGAGCGTGCACTGAACTTTTGAACAATCAATGGTTCAAACAAAAGTCCGCCCGCAATCACCAGCAAAAAGCCCAGCATGGGAATCAGTAGCAGCCACGTGTAGAGGTCATTCTCTCTCTTCTCCAGATTGTCTTTGTAATACGGGAAGAATTTGTACACCACCGCCACCACACCATAAGCCGATACAGCATACATCAGCTGACCAACATCAAAAAACAAACGGGTTAAACCGTACTGTTCCGGTGTAAATGCATGTTCACCGCTGCGGATAAAAAACCAGGTATTGATAAAGCCAATAAAGAAGCCAATATAAATGACGATACTGGAGAGGATGGCTTGTTTCCTGATTTGTCCCATATGCGGCCGAAGATATTATTTAACCTTCTTATAGTTTACATAAAAATTCTTGTCCATCAGTTTGCTCAGGTCTTCGCCGGCATTAAAGTTGGTACGCATCTGTTGCCAGTTTTCGGTTGCAAGCATCAATCCGTATTTGCCATTGCTGTTGCCGGGTAAACGAATGGGCATGTTAAAACCTTTTACGCAATTGCTCCAGCGGTAATACAAAATCTGGCTATTGTTTTCTGTGCTCAGGTAATATTCCAGTGTTGGTACCTGCGTGGTGCGCAGGTATTGATCGAACATTTTTGAAAGATTGTATCCTGTACGCTTCGACATGAAATCTTCAATTTGTGCCGATGTAACTGTTTTGTGATAATACTTCTCATTCATATCACGCAGCAGCAAACGGAACGTGCTTTTATCGCCAATGATCTGGCGCACCATATGAATCATGTTGGCGGCTTTCGGATACATATCGCCACTGCCTTCATTATTCAAATTGTATTTGCCAATAATGGGGCGGTCGTTACGGATGTTTCTGCGGATGCCTTGTAAGTATGCATTGCCTGCTTCCTCACCAAAAATATAATCGGTGTACAATGTTTCGCTGTAGTTGGTAAAACCTTCGTGTACCCACATATCGGCAATATCTTTACTGCTGATGTTGTTGCCGTACCACTCATGTCCGCTTTCATGAATAATAATGAAATCGAATTTCTTGCCCCAGCCGGTACCACTTAAATCATTGCCTCTGTATCCATTCATGTATTCGTTACCGTAAGCAACTGCGCTCTGGTGTTCCATACCCAGGTGATGGCTTTCCACAAGTTTGTATCCATCTTCATAAAAAGGATAAGGTCCAAACCAATATTCAAATGCACGTAACATCGGCTTCACCTGTTCAAATTGTTTTTTCGCTTTTTCCAGGTTGTAATCGAGTACATAGTAATCCAGATCGAGTTTTCCTTTTTCGCCTTGCAGTGTATCGCTGAAGTGTACATACTTGCCTACGTTCATGGTTACATTGTACAGGTTGATGGGTTGGCTAACAGCCCATGTCCATGTTTTATGGCCTTTGCCATCATTGGTTACATTTTGAAATCTGCCGTTCGAAACGTTCATCAATGTGTCGGGCGTAGTAACGCTGATGGTTACACCGTTATCCGGTTCATCGCTCTGGTGATCTTTACAAGGCCACCACACACTGGCACCTAAACCCTGGCAGGCAACGTTAATCCATGGGTTGCCGTTTTTATCTTTCTTCCACACAATGCCACCATCCCAGGGTGCTCGTAACGCAGGCTTGGGTACGCCGTGATAAACGATGCGTAACTCATGCACATCATTTACAGATTTTGCAGATTTTGGTAAACGTCCCTTTGGAATATCAATAAACCATGCGTTCCCGTCTCTGCGGAAAGTCATGCTTGTTCCATTCAGAATAGCACTGTCGATAATTAACGGGTTTTGCAGATCGATCTGCATTTGTTTGCCCGGCTTTTTAACAAGACGAAACGAAATAACGGTTGTGCCGCTGATGGTAAACTTATCAAAGTTGGGAGTTACAGCCAGGTCGTACTTCAACACATCCCACCACACACGTCCCGGTGTAATGCTGCCACGCAAGGTATCTTGTTTTGTAAACGTTGTTTCGTTTTCTAATAACTGGGCGTTGGCTGTTGATACAATTGTAAAAAGGCAGAACAGGCACAGAAGTAAATGATTTTTTTTCACCGGGAATTATTTGAGGCTAAATTTAGCAGGAATTATTTATGTACAAACCGGAAAATATACAAAAGCCCCTTCGGTGCATGCTAACGGTATGCTTTGCTGTAATACTGCTGATTTCGTGTGGGAAACGCCGGCAGAACGATGCCAATTTTTTCAAATACAACGAGGTGAGCGGTATCAGCTCCCTTGATCCGGCGTTTGCAAAAAGCCAAAGTGTTATCTGGGCCACCCATCAATTATACAGCACATTGGTTGAAACAGATGATCAGTTGCATGTTGTTCCATCAGTCGCAAAAAGCTGGGACATTAGTACAGACCGTTTGCAGATTACGTTTCATTTGCGGAACGATGTATTCTTTCATGATAATGCTGCATTTGCAAATGGAAAGGGGAGACGAGTTGTTGCAGCCGATGTGTTGTACAGCTTTCAACGGTTGATGGATAAGGCAACAGCGAGTCCCGGTGCATGGATCTTTAATAATCGCATTGATACTGTAAATGGTTTCGAAGCAGTGAACGATACAACCTTCCGCATCAACCTGCAGAAACCATTTGTGCAGATATTAGGAGTGTTGAGTAATGTGTATTGTTCCATTGTGCCGAAAGAAGTGGTGGAGAAGTATGGTGTTGATTTTCGCCGTAATCCCTGTGGCAGCGGACCTTTTAAATTTAAAGCATGGGAAGAAGGACAGGCCTTGATACTGGAACGTAATCCGAATTATTTTGAAACAGACAGTACCGACAAACGTTTGCCGTATGTGGATGGCGTGAAAGTAAGTTTTCTTGATAGCAAGGCCAGTGAGTTTATGGAGTTCAGGCAAGGCAACCTGCATTTCATTAATGATATTGATGCATCGTTTAAGGATGAAGTATTGAGTAAGAAAGGAGAGTTGCGTGACAGCTGGAAAGGAAAAGTTGTACTGAACAAACATCCTTATCTCAACATCGAATACATTGGTATATTGGTTGATTCTTCGAATCCACTTGTAAAGAACTCGCCGTTGAAATTAAAAGCAATCCGCCAGGCAATTAATTATGGATTCGATCGCAGGAAAATGATGTTGTACTTACGCAACTCCATTGGTACTGCTGCTGAAAGCGGATTTGTGCCAACAGGCTTGCCCAGCTTTGATTCAGCTGTTGTAAAAGGGTACAGCTACAATCCGCAAAAAGCAAAAGCACTGTTGAAGGAAGCAGGTTTTGTTAACGGCAAGCAAGTGCCTGAAATAAAATTATTGACTATTCCCATTTATGCCGACCTCGGCAGCTACATTGCCCGGCAGTTACAGGATATTGGTTTGAATGTAAAAGTAGAAGCGGTGCAAAAAAGTTTATTGCTTACGCAAACAGCAAAAAGTGAAGCTTTGTTTTTTCGGGGCAGCTGGATTGCTGATTATCCTGATGCAGAAAATTACCTGAGTGTATTTTACGGTAAGAACCCGGCGCCACCGAATTATACCCGTTATAAAAATCCGGTGTTTGATGTGTTGTACGAACAATCAACAAGAGAACCAAACGATTCAATCCGGTACAGCCTGTATCAGCAAATGGATCAACTAATCGTGCAGGATGCACCTGTTGTACCGTTGTGGTACGATATGGTGATTCATTTAGTACAACGGAATGTAAAAGGCTTTCGGCCCAATGCATTAAACTGGCTGGAGCTGCGGAGAGTTAAGTTGGTGAGAGGTGAATAGTGAATGGTGAGTATCCGCAAAATTGTATATCATCAGAGGATTGCTAAACCCGATTACCAATTACTAATTCCCAGCTCCTCGTATTCTAATTCTTCCTCATCTTATTCTTAAACACTTTTTCAAACTTATCCAGTTTTGGTTTAATCACGTAGTAGCAATAAGGATTTGTGTTCTTATTAAGATTGTAATAATTCTGGTGATAGTTTTCTGCTTCGCTGTAATTCTTGTATTGCTCAATGGTTGTTACAATTGGTTTGCTGAAAGCACCACTCTTGTTCAGCTCTTCTTTGTAATGTTCGGCTTTTTGTTTTTGTTCGGCGTTATGATAAAACACAGCACTACGGTATTGCGGCCCTTCATCATTACCTTGTCTGTTTAACGTAGTAGGATCGTGTGTTTGCCAGAAAATTTCCAGCAACTCATCGTAACTTATTTTTTTAGGGTCGAACACAATCTGTGCTACTTCTGCATGGCCGGTTGTTTTGCTGCACACTTCTTCGTAGGTAGGATTAATAACATGTCCGCCACAATAACCGCTGCTTACTTTTAATACACCTTCTACCTGTTGAAAGATGGCTTCCACACACCAGAAGCAGCCTGCACCAAATGTGGCTGTATCGGTACCGGTTTCTTCGCTGCCTTTGCTGCCGGTAAACGCAACAGTCGAAATTTTATCGCTCATAGTTTTATTATTGGGTTCGCTCGTAACGCAGGAAAAAAACTGAAACGATCCTGCCATTGTCAAAATACTCAAAAGAAATTTACTCCACATATCGTTCGTTGTTTTTTGCAACATGTAATTTACGTTCAAAATTGTGCCGAAAGATTTCTGTTGATTGTTGCCGGGGCGACAATTTACAGATTTTATACTTGCTTTAACGAATTTGTCTATTTTTCCAGCCGGAACCACTTTAACAACTAAACGTATTATGGAAATCAGTTTTCCGCCTGCAGTTTATCTGGGAATTATTTTAACCATGGGGCTTTCGTGGACAATTGTGTACCTGCTGGTTATTTACCGTTCGTTTAAGGATAAAGTATGTGGCATGCCGTTTATAGCCCTGGCCTTTAACACCAGCTGGGAGTTTTTGTATTCATTTATTTTTCCAATGAAGAATAATCTTATGCAGAATATCATTAACCGTGTTTGGTTCGGGTTTGATGTGCTGATCTGTATTTCTTTCTTTTTATACGGCGCAAATAGTCCGAAGCGGCAACAGAAGAAATGGTTCCCTGTTTATATCGTTGCTGTGTTTGCTGCTGCTTATTCGTTATTGCACAGCTATCATGTTGCAGAAGGATTGGCTGCTATGACGTACAGTGCGTTTATTACAAACATGGTAATGTCTGCTTTATTTATCGATCGGTTGTTGAAACAGCAGCAAATTGCCGGACAATCAGCAGGTATAGCCTTCTTTAAAATGCTGGGCACACTTGCTGCATCGTTGGTGTTACTTACAGGCTATTCGTCGTTCTTACAAATTACGGGGCTTATTTGCCTGATACTCGATGTTGCTTACATCGTGCTGTTGTATCGTTTGTATCAGCAGGAAGGGCTTAGCTTTTTTAGCCGCAAAAAACGAAGCACAAAACTGGCTAGTGCTTCATAAAATTCAGTTCACCTGCTTTAATGGCAACCGGTAAATCGTTTTCCTGTGGTGGAATTGGACAGTTGTACCCGGCTGTGTAAGCACAATACGGATTGTACGCTTTGTTGAAATCGATTGTGTAAGTATTATTGATGATATCTTTTAATACAAGATCAATATAACGACCGCCGCCATAGGTTTCAATACCTGAAGTTTTGTCCGTAAACGGAATAAACAGGTAGTCTTTATATTTCTCCGAACTCATTAAGTTGCGGGATTGGTACACCTGCAAGGTAATGGCGGTGTCGTGCAACTGAAAACGTAATACACCAAAAACCCTGTACTGCTTCTTTTCTTTTCCGGATGTGTTCATCCAAAACCAGGGACTGTTTTCTTTTTGTTCAAACGCAGCAGTAATCCGGTATTGCTTGTTAACGGGGTAAAACTTCATCTTTTCCTTGTCTGCACCAGTAACTACTTCATGTTCGGCAACATATTTTTTAAGAAAAGCAGTTACAGAATCTTCGTAACCCGTTTGTGCTTTTGAAAAGAAGGGGATGAACAGTAAAACAAGTAAACAATAGCGCATATCCTGTGTTATTTGCAGCAATATTAAGAAACTGCCGCAAATGTACTCATCAAACCTTGCTGCTGCCTGCATTGCAGCCGAAGTGAGTGACACAAGGAACGGGGAGAAGAATTACCTTTGCCGGCAACAAAAAAGTGGTTTGAAGTGATTAAGTTTTTTCCGGAATCGGCATTAGTGCAGTTGGAGTTTGACAAAGTAAAGGCGTTGTTGTTTGAGCATTGCAAAACGGAGTATGCAAAAAACAAAGCGCAAAACCTGCGCATCCATACCCGCAAAGAATACATACAGCTGGAGTTGCAACAGAGTTATGAAATGATGCTGATTCAGCAACAGGGCCAATATTTTCCGACAGATTATATTTTAAACCTAACCAAAGAACTGAAACTGCTGAGCATTCCAGGGGCAGTGTTAAGCGAAGAGCAGTTTATGCAAATTCGTAAACTGGCCGAAAATATGCAAAGCATTTTTCGCTGGTTTGATAGTGATCGTCGTTCGGCTTACCCGGCATTGGTACAGGTAATTGAAGGGACGTATTTCGAGAAAGTGATTCTGGAGTTGATTGATGATGTGCTTGATTCAACAGGTGTGGTAAAAGACGACGCCAGCGATGAACTCAGCAGCATCCGTATGAATTTGTACCGCAAACGCAACGAGTTGCGCCGTGAGTTTGAAAAGGTGTTGAAGAAATTGCAGAAGCAGGGTTACGTAGCAGATATTGAAGAATCGTTTTTAAGCGGCCGTAGAGTAGTGGCCTTGTTTGCAGAACAGAAACGCCAGGTAAAAGGGATTTTGCATGGCGAAAGTGAAAGCAGACGAACGGTATTTGTTGAGCCTGAAGAAACTATTGAACTGAACAACGATATTTTCAGTTTAGAAAACGAAGAACGCAGAGAAGTGTACCGCATTTTGCGTGAGCTTACTCAACAGCTTTCGGTGTATGCATCGTTGCTTACAACCTATCATACGATATTAGGTGAGTATGATTATATCCGTGCAAAAGCAAAGCTGGGTGTGGATATGCAGGCGAATTATCCCATGCTTACCGATAAAGCAGTGATTCAACTGAAAGATGCCTATCATCCGTTGTTGTTGCTGTATAACAAGAAAAATCAGAAGCCAACTATTCCAACTCAAATACGTTTGGATGAAAAAAACAGGATACTGGTTATCTCCGGACCAAACGCCGGTGGTAAAACTGTTACCATGAAAACAGTTGGCCTTATGCAGCTGATGGTGCAGAGTGGTTTGCTGGTGCCGGTACATCCGGAAAGTGAGTTTGGTATTTTTAAACAGATCATGATCCACATCGGCGATACGCAAAGTATCGAATACGATTTGAGTACATACAGCAGTCACCTGTTGCACATGAAGCATTTCATGGAAACAGCCAATGGCCGCACACTGTTTTTCATTGATGAGTTGGGCAGCGGTAGTGATCCGAATTTGGGTGGAGCATTTGCCGAAGTAATTATGCAGGAGTTGGTGAAGAAACATTCGCTGGGTATTGTTACCACGCATTATCTCAACTTAAAAGTAATGGCCAATCATACACCGGGTATTATTAACGGCGCCATGAGTTTTGATGAAAAGAGTTTACAGCCATTGTACAAACTCATCATCGGGAAGCCCGGCAGTTCGTACACTTTTGCTATTGCAGAACGCATTGGTTTAGATAAAAAACTCATCGACCGTGCACGTGCATTGGTTGATGAAGATCATTTTCGTTTAGATAAATTACTGAACAGTGCAGAAAGCGATTTACGACAAATAGAAAAGAAAGAAAAAGATCTGCATCGTTTGCTGAAAGAAAATGAACGCTTGAAGCGGGAAATGGAGCAGGTGCTTAATAAAGAAAAGCATCAGCAACAGGTGGAATTATTAAAGCAGCAGAATAAAATTACTGAAGACCGGATTGCTTACCTCAAGGATATGGATCGCAAGCTCAAAGCTATTGTGCAGGAGTGGAAACGAAGTGATAATAAACAGGAAGTGATGAAGCAAATCAACGCTTTGTTGTTCGATCAGCGGCAGAAACAAGTGGCAGAGAAAAAAGATAAAAAGCTCAATGAAAAGTTTAAAGAAGTTGGTGGCGAAATTAAACCTGGCGTAAAAGTAAAAATGATGAAGAACCGGCAGGTGGGCATTGTAAAAGAGTTGAAGGGTAAGAATGCGGTGGTGCAGTTAGGCGCTATACCCATTACCGTAAGCTTAGCCGATTTGGTGGTGGTGGTAGATAAGGTGGAAGAGGAAAAATCTTCTGCCAACTAAGGCGAAAATTAACAATCGTAAATTCTTAAAGCAGATTATTTTTTCCGTTTTACAGGTGATACATTTTTGCATTGTAAAAAATGTATATGAAAACGGGAATTCAATTATTGCGCAATGCTACAGTTGTAGTTAAAATAGGTGGGCTGCAGTTATTAGTAGATCCCATGTTCAGTGCTAAAGAAGAACTAGATCCTATTCCATGGTCAGATGATCGCAGAAATCCCCTGGTTAATTTGCCGGTTAGTAGTGATGTGTTGCAAAAGATCATTCATGCAACAGATGTAGTTTTAGTTACACATCTGCATCCGGATCATTGGGATGCGGCGGCGGCTGCTTTACTGCCCAAGGAAATGCCATTGATTTGTCAGCCTGAAGATGAGCCTGCATTACAGTCGCAAGGATTTCTGCACTTGGTATCAACCGAACAGTACCAGTATAAAAATTTATTGATTACACGTGTGCCGGCACAACATGGGCATGGTGCGTTGTTAGAAAAACTTTCTCCTGCAAGTGGTTTTATTCTTCAAACAGCAGAGCAAACAATTTATATAACCGGCGATACGGTATGGGGCAAAACACTGGAGCAAAATCTGCAACGTTTTCAGCCCGATGTAATCATTGCAAACTGTGGTGCGGCGCAATTTAATTTTGGAGAACCGGTAACGCTTAATAAAGAGGATGTGTTGCAAATGCTTGCTGTATGCAAGCCGAACGCAGCGGTTGTTCTTGTACATATGGAAGCGATAAATCATTGCCATTTAACACGCCGTGAATTAGTGGATTTTCTTACTCAACAACAGTTTACACAAAAGGTACACATTCCCACAGATGGATTGTTTCTCGAATTTTAAGTGATTGTATATGCGGTTGATTGATTTGATGAAGTTGTTGCTATTAGGAGCGATTTGGGGCAGTTCGTATTTGCTCATGAAAATGGCATTACCGTTAACAGGCGCTCTTTTTACCAGTGCTGCACGTATTATAATTGGTACAATGTTTATTGTACTACTTGCATTCGCTAAAAAGCAGTTGCCCGATTTTAAATTGAATTATAAAGCGTTTTTGCTTACTGGTCTGCTGAATCTGATTATACCCTATATCAGTATTACCTATGCTTCCCGTTTTATTAGTGCATCTATAGGAGCCATACTGAATGCTACAACCCCCATTTTTACCTTGCTTTTGGCATCTGTTTTTTTAAAAGAACAAGTAACGCCACGAAAAATAGCAGGTATTTGCCTGGGTATTATTGGGGTAGCTGTACTTGTAGGTTGGAACAATCATAAGCAAACTCCAGAAATGTTTAAAGGTGTTGCTCTTTGTTTAACAGCGGCGTTGGCATATGCCGCTGCGAATATTTATACACGTATAAAATTTAAAAACTTGCAGGCATTGCAGATCGTTTCCGGGCAATTGCTTTATAGTTCATTGTTACTTTTACCTGTGGCATTGCCACTAAGTTTATCTATACATTTAACTGCCGCTGCCATCGCAATTATTTTATGTCTGGCATTAGCAAGTACCGTTGCCGGTTACCTGTTGTTTTTTCAATTAATACAAAGCGCAGGGCCGGTAAAAGCATCTTTAGTAACATTCATAATTCCCGTATTTGCTTTTTTCTGGAGTAACTTGTTTTTAAACGAGCCTGTAGCCGGAAATACATTGATAAGTTTTCTGTTAATTGTAAGCGGCCTGGTTAGTATTCTGTATCCGGTTGGCCGCTATAAAAAACAGTAGGTTTGATGTTAAGGTGTAAAAGGTTTGAAAATCATTTCAAACCTTTTCTTATTTTAGTACATGCCTCAAGAATTGCTGCTGGAGAATATCCGGAATTTTATTCAATTGACTCCTGAAGAAGAAGCACTCGTGCTTGACCATACAACTGTGCGCCAATTCAAACGTGGAGATTTTTTAAATAATGAAGGCGAAATAAACCGATTTACAAACTTTATTATTAAAGGAAGTGCCCGTGTTTACTATATTGAACCAAGCGGGCACGAGCATGTTGTGCAGTTGGGTATCAGTAAATGGTGGGTAGGCGACTTCCCAAGTTTTATTACACAAACAAAAGCCACGATGTACACGCAGGCACTTGAACCAACAGAGGTCATGGCATTTTCTCACGAAAATTTACAGTCTTTATATAATGAAGTGCCAAAGATGGAACGTTTTTTTCGCTTACTGATACAACGGGCTTATGCATCGTTTCATCGCAGAGTGTTAGAATCGCTGGGGATGGATGCAGAGCAGCGCTATCTGGCATTCAGAAATGCTTATCCTGAAATGGACATGCAGATTTCTCAAAAACATATTGCCTCTTACCTCGGCATGTCGCCTGAGTTTTTAAGTACACTCAAGCGGCGGATTGTAGAAAAAGAACGGGAACGTGTACGAAATAAGAACTAAAACAGTTTGCGCAAAAACAAACCTGTATTCACTTTTACTTTTGCAGGATAACCGTATTCGTTAATGTTAACAGCAATACCTGTTTGAAATTTCTTTACATGTACTCCTAAACGTACACGTTGGTAGCTTCTGTTATGGTGAAATGGCCCGGCATTGCTCATTATCTGAAACCGGCTATAAAGTTTCAGCTTGGCAGAAAGTTGTGGTTCGTATTCAAGCATGCCCATCAGTTCAAAACTGCCTTTATTGGCAAGATCCATGCGTGGTACAACAACTACAAACCAATCGTTAAAACGTTGGGAATACTGCAGTGCCAGTGCAGGCTTAATGCCGGTTGCATTACTGAAAAATAATCCGCCCATAACGGTGAATTGAGGATTTAACTGATGAGTTAAATAAACCTGGTTCATTAATTCATTATTCATTCCTCCCTTTGCAGAATTATGTTGGTACCAATTGCTGATGTTGGTGATATGAACAATTCCTGATTTGGCGTTTGCATTCCATTTTTGTGAAAGCAGGTGCTGATAAAAAAAATAGTTATTGCCAGGCATTATTTCTGCTGTGAAGTTTTGGGCTGCAGTTGTTTTGTGCAAGCCAATTAAAATGATAAGAAGTAAAATGATACGCATACTTTTCCTTTTTAACAGATGATTTTCTGCTGCAAAATTTTGAAATACTACTCTCCTGAAAAATGAACTGCATTAAGAATTTGATCTGAAACCGCCGTTACGTTTTTCTGCATCAGCAATTCTTAATCTGCATTATTTTTCTTGTTAGCAGGCGGTGGCATTTTTGTTCTTAAAAAATGAATAGTATGAAATGGATTTTTCAATCGGGTAATCATGTGCATGGATTCATTGCACGCCTTACCCTTGCTGTAGTTATTTTGCCGCATGGCCTCCAGTTATTATTAGGATGGTTTGGCGGTTATGGTTTTGCAGCCAGCATGACGTATTTTACTTCAACAGTTGGTTTGCCCTGGCTGGTTGGTTTATTGGTGATTCTTTTACAATCCATCGGCGCATTGTTATTACTTACCGGCTTAGCAACAAAGTCATCGGCATTGGCTACAATTTTCCTGTTTGCCGGAATGATTTTTACATCGCATCTTGAATTCGGTTTTTTTATGAACTGGAGTGGCACACAAAAAGGAGAGGGATTTGAATATCATTTATTGGTAATAGGGCTTGCGTTCATTTTACTGCTGGATGGTGCAGGTAAATTTTCAATCGATTCTTTGCTGGCAAAATCATTTGCTAAAAATCAACAATCAACTGTATGATAAAAGGTTTGTTTGAAACGCATTTGTATGTACGCAATCTGCAACGTTCGGTTGCTTTTTACCGTGATGTACTTGGCCTTGAGTATTGTTATAGTGATAGCGAAAGGAATATCGCATTCTTCTGGATAGGCGCACCACAAAAAGCAATGCTGGGTCTTTGGCAAATGCCTGAAGAACAGGTGCAGCCACGCCATTTTGCATTTGAGTGCAATGCGGCTTGGGTACTTGAACAATCAGTTTCATTTTTGAACGAACGGAATATTGCCTGCTATAATTTTCTGAAAGATGGAATAGAACGACCGATGGTATTTGCATGGATGCCTGCTGTTTCAATTTATTTTGCTGACCCGGATGGTCATTCGTTGGAGTTTATTGGCATCTTGCCTGGTCATGCAAAACCGGAATTGGGCGTAATCAGTTACGATGAATGGCAAGGTTTGACTCCTTGATTTTTTGTTGTACGTTGTTTAAAAGCCGGACAGCTCTCCGGCTTTTCTTAATCCAGTTTATTTTTTAGTGCTGCAATTCAAAAGAATTTTGATGAAAAATAAAGGAACGATGAAACGTATTCTGGCAATATCTGCAAGCAATAAATCAAACTCAATTAACAGGGCCTTACTTTCTGCAGTCTGTATGAAATTGAAAAATGTGGATGTACAAACTATATTATTGTCCAACATTCAACTTCCCTTGTACAGCGAACATATAGAAGAAAACGAAGGCATACCTGATGAAGTGAGGCAGATTCATCAAATGTTCAACGAAGCTGATGGATTTATTGTAGCGTGCCCCGAGCACAATGGGCTGCCACCTGCATCCTTCAAAAATCTGTACGATTGGTTATCGAGAATAAACCAGAAAGTTTTTGCCGATAAACCGGTGATGTTGTTAAGTGCTTCGCCCGGAGAAAACGGAGGAGCAAGTAATCTTTCGTTAATCCGTCAATTGCTGCCGAAATGGGGAGGGTTGTCTGCTGGCTTTTTTACACTCGGAAAATTTCAAACCAATTTCAACAGTTCCGAAAATCGAATAACAAATCCTTTGTTGAATTTGATGCTGGAGCAGGAAATGGCAGTTTTTGAATCCGCTATTCATCAACCCCAATATGTTTGATATGAACCATTCAATTTTTTTTCGGCAAAGGTTGCTACTCATCAAAGAATTATTTATTGGCTGTATGTTGCTTTCTGTTACCTGCTTTGCGCAAACAGGTAACTACAGTAAAGCAACGAGGCAAACAGATTCTTTGATGCAAGTGAAAATGCAGGAACTTGGTATACCCGGTGCAGCTGTAGCCGTTGTTAAAAATGGCAAACTGTTACAGCAGGCAGTTTACGGATTTGCAAATCTTGAATGGGAAAATGCGGTTACAACAAACAGTAATTTTCAATCGGCTTCCTGCACAAAACTGCTTACCTCAACGCTATATTTAAAAGCAGTACATCAAAAGAAAATACATCCAAACGACCTTCTGTCTTTTTATATACCGGACGTTCCGGTTATATGGCGAAACATTCGTATAAGTCATCTTATTAATCATTCTTCAGGTATTAAAGAATTTAAAGGCGATGCAAATCTCTCTTCAACAGCATTGGTAAAAGCATTAAAAGATTCTGTTTTGAATTTTGAACCCGGAACTCAGCAGCAATATACACAAAGCGACTTTGCATTACTTGCTATCATACTTGAGCACATTTATCAACAGCCTTTTGAAGAACTATTGAAGAACGAAGTTCTGCAACCGTTAGATATGCAGGATGGTGGTTATGATGTTGAACGGCGACAACCCAACTTCACTTACTCCGGTTTAGTGAAGCAACGGGTGTCAACATATTACTATAATAAGAAACCTCAGCTGTATAAATTTCTTTATCCGTTTTACAATTATGCTGCGGGTGGTTTTTATGCATCCATTAGCGATTGGACTAAATGGGCCGTTGGGTTAGATACCGAAGTGCTGTTTCCAGCTGAATTTCTTCAACGCTGTAATCGTTATCCCGAGTCTGTAACGAAGCCTGTGTTTTCTGATGTCGGATGGGTACGGCAGCAAATACAGGGGCATACGGTTGTGGGCCATACAGGCGGGCCCGGTTTATCGGAAGTATGGCGTTTTGAGGAGGCCGGATTTACATTTATTGTACTTACAAATGATACTGAATTATTGCCGGGCCTTGCAATGCAGATTGCTTCATTCTACCTATCTGGGTTAATAGCACCGGAAAGCATCACAAAATTTAAACGTATAATCAATTAGTTTTTTATGAACATTACAGGAAATACCATTCTTATAACGGGTGGCGGATCGGGTATTGGTTTCGCTATAGCAAAACTGTTCAATCAATTCGATAACCGGTTGATATTGGTTGGCCGCAATAAAGCGAAACTCCAACTTGCGGTTAGTCAATTGAAAAATGCAGATTATGTGATTGCCGATATTACCAATGCGCACGATGTACAACACTTGGTACAACAGGCAGAACTAAATTTTCCTGAATTAAATATTCTTATCAACAATGCAGGTGTAGCATTTACTTACTCCATACAGCGTATTGAAGATTCGTTTGAAAAAGCGGTGGCTGAAATAAATACCAATTACCTGGCAAACGTTCATCTTACAACCAAACTGTTGCCTCTATTGTTGCAGAAAAATGAGTCGGCCGTGGTTAACAACAGCTCGGTAACAGCGTTGGTGCCTGCACTCAAAATTCCAACCTACAGCGCAAGTAAAGCCGCCTTACATTCGTTTTCGCAATCACTTCGTTATTTATTGCAGGCGCAAACGAATGTAAAAGTGTTTGAATTATTACCGCCGCTTGTGGATACAGATTTTTCTAAGGAAATAAGCGGATCTAAAATTTCAGCCGAAGAAGTAGCCCAAACTATTTTAAATGGATTGAAAACTGATACTTATGAACTGTATGCAGGTATTGCAGCAGAACTTTCAAAAGTAGTGCGCCAATCGCCGGATACAGCAATCAAGCTGCTTAATCAACTGGCTTAAACACTCATGCTTTTTTCAAGAGTCAAATACGCAACTGCTTGACTAAAAAATAATTGAACAAAAGAGTTAGTTTTTTTTGGAGCAAAAAAACTGTACCCTTACTTTTGCCGCGGAGAGATGGCAGAGCGGTCGAATGCGGCGGTCTTGAAAACCGTTGACTGTCACAGGTCCGGGGGTTCGAATCCCTCTCTCTCCGCCAACCAGCTTCATTTTGTGGCTGGTTTTTTTATGTTGTAACCGAAACAAAAGGCTGTTTCTTAAATTTGTGCCCCACGGAGGGATGCCAGAGCGGTTGAATGGGGCGGTCTCGAAAACCGTTGTGCGGGCAACTGTACCAAGGGTTCGAATCCCTTTCCCTCCGCATTTACCTTATACATGCAACCATTTCACCGAAAGTGCGGGCAAATGAAGAGCTGAATTTGAGATAAAGAAGAAGATAAACATCGCTGCTGTTTAATGTTTGCTGTACTTAGTTCTTATTTCGGTTTTACTGGCAGTGTTATTCATTCACTTTTGGAAAACTCTTTTTGATCAGATGTCAATTAAACAGTGCCAGTTCTTCCGAAGAAAGAGCCTTTTAATTTTAATGCAAACGATAACGAACCGGGATGTTTCAAAAACATCCCGGTTTTTTATGTGCCAAAGCAACGTTCAACCTTTTATTTTCAGTATTTTTCCGCCCAATTGTTGATTATGAAGATTCAATTCTATCTGCGTTTCTTTACGCAGTATGGCCAAAGTCTGTTTGTTACAGGCAACTGCGATGCTTTAGGAAATAATGATTTGTCTGCCGCATTACCCATGCAATATCTTACCGATGAATTCTGGACGGTAACGATCGATCTTGGTAAAGATTTCGAAAACGATCTCCAATACAGCTATATTCTCAAAAACGAAAATGGTGAAGAAATTCAGGAATGGGGGAACGACCGCCTTGTTGAGTTTATGAAACTGCAGGTTGACGAATTAACGCTGATTGATACCTGGAACCATGCCGGCGAATTTGAAAATGCGTTTTTTACCAAGCCGTTTCAGGAAGTGCTGTTGCCGAAGCACAAAGAACCTAAACAAAAATCGTACAAAAACTGTACACATATTTTTAAGATAAAGGCACCGTTGCTGAAAGCCGATGAAGTATTGTTTATTGCGGGCAGCAATGAAACACTCGGCAAATGGAGTACGGCCGAACCGGTGTTGATGCAGCGTGAAGAGAATTGGTGGACGGCACGCATTGATTTTTCGAACGAAAGTTTTCCGGTGGCTTACAAGTACGGCGTATTTAATACAGCCACAAAAAGCTTTGTACAGTTTGAAAGCGGTAACAACCGCATTTTATACGACAGCTATGGCAAAAAGAAGATAACAGTATTGCACGATGGCTTTGCACAGTTGCCGGCCGATACGTGGAAAGGTGCCGGCGTGGCCATTCCGGTATTTAGTTTGCGTACGCAAAAGAGTTTGGGTGTTGGTGAGTTTACCGATATAAAAGCATTGGTAGACTGGGCCCGCAAGGTAAATATGAAGTTGATCCAGATTTTGCCGATCAACGATACCACAGCCAATCATACCTGGCAGGATTCATATCCGTATGCAGCCATCTCTGCATTTGCCTTACATCCCATCTATCTGAATCTTGAAATGGTTGCTGGCACTGCAACTCATCCTGTAATAAAATCATTAAAGAAAAAGCAAGCTGAGTTAAATGCATTGCCCAATGTAGATTATGAAGCAGTAATGAAAGTAAAGTGGGCGGCTGCAAAAGAATTATACCAGGAGCAAAAGAAAGCTATGCATGAAGATGCGGCCTTCTTTGAGTTTTTTGAACTGCACCGTCATTGGCTTGTGCCGTATGCTGCGTTCAGCTATTTGCGGGATAAATACAAAACACCCGATTTCAATCAGTGGAAAGCACACAGCGTTTACAACGAACATGCCATACAGGAGTTTGTTGCACCAACACAAAAACATTACGATGAAATAGCGTTGTATTATTTCATTCAATATCATTTGCATTTACAGTTGCTGGATGCAACAAGCTATGCACATAAAAACGGTATTGTAGTAAAAGGCGATATTCCGATTGGTATTTACCGTAACAGTTGCGATGCATGGGTTGAACCTGAACTGTATAACATGAGTATGCAGGCCGGTGCGCCACCCGATGATTTTGCTGTGAAGGGACAGAACTGGGGCTTCCCCACTTATAACTGGCAACGCATGGCCAACGATGGGTTTAAATGGTGGCGTCAGCGGTTTGAGCAGATGAGTAATTACTTCGATGCATTCCGTATTGATCATATACTTGGGTTTTTCCGCATCTGGAGTATTCCGATGGATGCAGTAGAAGGGATACTCGGCTATTTTGTTCCTGCACAACCCGTGCACATCAACGAATTTGGACAACGAGGTCTTTGGTTCGATTACCAGCGGCTCTGTCGTCCGTTTATTAACGATGATGTATTGCGTGAGTTAATGAGTGGCGATGCAGAATTACTGAAGCCATATCTCAATCATATTGGTAACGGACAGTTTGAGTTAAAAGAAGCGTTTAATACGCAACGAAAAGTTGAAGCACATTTTGCAACGCAGGAAGCTAACGAACTCAACAACCGTATTAAACATGGTTTGTACGATTGTATCAGCAATGTTATTCTTTTTGAAGTGGAAGGCAGTCAGTCGCAGCAGTTTCATTTCCGCATCAGCATGAGCAGCACAACATCGTTCCGTTACCTTGATGCTGATACCAAACAGAAATTAGACGATTTGTATGTGAATTATTTCTATCGCCGGCAGGATGATTTCTGGCGTAAAGAAGCTATGGCTAAACTTCCTTTTCTGAAACGCAGTACCAATATGCTGGTGTGTGGCGAAGATCTGGGGATGGTGCCGGATTGCGTGCCTGATGTAATGAAGCAAATGGGTATGCTCAGTTTGGAAATTCAACGTATGCCGAAAGATCCGTCGCAGCAGTTCTTTCATCCGAAAAATGCACCATATCTGAGTGTGGTTACACCAAGTACACACGATATGAGTACCATTCGTGGATGGTGGGAAGAAGACCGTATACAAACACAGAAATTTTATAATAACGAACTGGGCCAAACAGGTGAAGCTCCTTATTACTGCGAGCCATGGATTGTTCGAAGCATCATAACACAGCATTTGTATTCACCGGCTATGTGGAGTGTATTTCAAATACAGGAACTGCTGGGTATGAATGGTGTGTTGCGCAGAGAAAATCCGAACGATGAGCGGATCAATGTGCCGGCAAATCCAAAACATTACTGGCGTTACCGCATGCATTTGTCGTTTGAAGAATTGATGAAAGAAGAAATTTTTAACGGCGAGCTGAAAGGATATATTGAAGCAAGTGGAAGAGGATAGAGGTTTGTTGTTTATCGTTGGAAGTTTTTTGTTTGTTGCTTTTTATTAAATGGATTTAAAACATGCCTTTAAAAGTTCGCTATAAAAAAACTGAATTGCCGTTCCGTTATCCGTTCACTATTTCGAAAGGAACCAAAACGCATCAATCTGCTTTGGTTGTGGAGTTGGAGTATTTAGGACGACGGGGTTATGGCGAAGCACCGGCCATTGCGTATTACAATATCCCGGTTGATAAAATGGCGGAGGATCTGGAACGCAAAAAAATGTTTGTTGAGAAATTTGCTTACACCGATCCTGAACGTTACTGGCATTACCTGCATCACTTATTTCCGCAAAATCATTTTTTAGTTTGTGCATTAGATATTGCCAGCTGGGATATGTTTGGAAAGCTGCGCAGTTTACCACTGTATCAATTATGGAATCTCGATTACAGTAAAGCGCCGGTTTGCGATTATACCATCGGTATTGATACGGTTGAAAAGATGGTTGAGAAAATGCAGGAAAAGCCATGGCCCATTTATAAAATTAAAGTAGGAGTACCGGGTGATGTTGAAATGGTGGAAGCCTTACGTAAACATACCGACGCTGTTTTTCGTGTTGATGCCAATGCAGGCTGGACCTTGGAAGAAGCACAGCAGAAAATTCCTGTACTGAAAGAATTAGGAGTGGAGCTGATTGAGCAACCGCTTGCAAAAGATAATTGGGAAGGTATGAAGGTGTTATTTAACGAATCGCCTTTGCCGTTGATTGCAGATGAAAGTTGCGTGTACGAACAGGATGTAGAAAAATGCAAGGGATATTTTCATGGCATCAATATTAAACTCACCAAGTGCAGCGGTATTACGCCAGCCCGGCGAATGATTGAAAAAGCAAGAGCGCTTGATATGAAAATTATGGTTGGATGTATGAATGAATCAACCATCGGTTCTGCAGCTATTGCCCACCTGGCTCCATTGGTTGACTTTGTTGATATGGATGGCCCTTTGTTACTGGCAGAAGATATCGCAACAGGAATAACGTACGATTACGGGAAAGTAAGTATCAGCGATAAGCCGGGTTTAGGAATTGAAACAAATCTCTTTTCAGCATAAAAAAAAGTCAGGCAAAAATGCCTGACTTTTTTATTTGACTTGAATGACTGGTTTAATGTTCGCTTTCCCATACCAGTGCACTTGCACCAAGAATAGCAGCATCAGCTTCCTTCAAATCACTGAAGATCACTTTTACTTTGTTCTGGAAAATAGGCAACAGGTTTGCTTCCATGGCCCGAACAGTTGGCTTTAAAATTAAATCGCCTGCCTTTGTTAAACCACCGAATAATACAATGGCTTCGGGTGATGAAAACATAACAAAGTTGGCCAATGCTTCGCCCAATACTTCGCCTGTAAATTCAAAAATCTTATTTGCAATTACATCGCCCTGTATAGCGCAGTTGTAAACTGTTTCGCTGGTAAGATCGTCGATGGAGTAATTGCGCAACAGGCTCGGCGTATCCGGTTCGTTTGTTAAAAACTCAATTGCTGTTTCACGCACACCAGTTGCAGATGCATACGATTCCAAAGAACCACGCATGCCAGTTCCTTTGTGCAAACGTCCGCCGGGTTTTACAATTACATGGCCCAGTTCACCTGCAAAGCCATCATGACCTACAACAATTTTTCCATCAATAACAATACCGCTGCCCACACCGGTACCAAGCGTAATGGTAATGAAATGCTTTAATCCCTTTGCAACTCCATACATCATTTCACCCATTGCTGCTGCATTGGCATCATTGGTAAGCTTAGTGGGGATTCCGAATTTTTTCTCGATCAATTCGGCCATTGGAATAATGCCTTTCCATTTCAGGTTTGGTGCATACTCAATGTTACCGGTGTAATAGTTGCCATTGGGCGCACCAACACCAATACCTTTAAACTTGTCGTTACCGCCATGTGAGGTAATTAATTTCGAAAGATGTACATACAGCTCTGCAATAAAATCTTCCGCATTCTCATGTGTGTCAGTACGCATACGTCCCTGCTCAAGGATGTTTCCTTTTCGATCAACAATACCAAACTTGGTGTTAGTACCGCCGATATCAATGCCTACTGCATAGTCTTTAGTCATAATCGGGTTATTTATTCTTATTCTTTTTTGTTCGATTATTAATGGCCGCCGCCACCTTCCAGTTTATCGTAATCGATTCCTTGCGCTTTTAAAATTGATTTTGCTTTAACTGCATAAAAAGCGAGGTAGGCAAAACATGCCACACCTACCAGGTACGACCACTGTATACCAAGGATTGCATCATCGGCTACAACACCTTGTATAAGACTTACAATACCACCACCCATAATCATCATAATCAGGAAGCTGGCACCTTCGTTGGTGTGTTTGCCAAGACCGGCAATTGCCAGTGTAAAAATACAAGGCCAAAGCGTACTGCAGAACAGGCCTACACTAATGAAAGCATAAACACTCAGCATACCATCTGCCAACATACCAATAAATAAAGCAGTAATGCCCATGAGTGAATATATAAGCAGCAAACGGGCAGGGCTGCCTTTACTCATCATATCGCCAAGAATCATAAATACAATTACTACAGCGTAAATATAAAAGTGCGAAAGATCGTGTTGTGCAATGGCGTTTACCAACAGGAATACACCAAAGGCAATATACGGCATCAAAAAGCGCAGGATTTGTGCAGCACTTTTACTTACACCAAATGCACCGGTTGCAGACGTCCAGCGACCGATCATTAAACTGGCCCAGAACAACGAAACATACGGCGCAATTTGCTCGGTAGGTGTGTTGAGATGCTGCTTCATAAACTCAGGCAGGTTTGATGCGGTAGATACTTCCACACCCACATAGACAAAAATGCCGATCATACCCAACACAAGTTGTGGATATTGCAATACACTTTTGCGATGAGCAACTTTCGTTGTGTCTTCTGCTTCAGAACTTGCTACTGCATCCAGATCAATTTTATTGGGTACAGATGACATTCTGAAAATAACAGCTGCCACCAAAAATGCAGCACCTAATATTAAATAAGGTGTTTTAATACTTTCAATACTTGCAACACTTGAAGCTGCACCAACAGAACCAAAAATGGCGAAGCTTACAATTAACGGTCCGATGGTTGTACCAAAGTTATTAATACCGCCTGCCATGCTTAAACGCTGCGAGCCTGTTTTAGGATCGCCCATTACAATTGCCAAAGGATTAGCTGCTGTTTGTTGTAAGGAAAAACCAAGTCCTACAATAAACAAACCCGTAATCATTAAACCAAACGATGCATTTTGTGCTGCAGGATAAAACAACAATGTACCCAATGCAGAAATGATTAAACCTAAAGAGATACCGTTTTTATAACCGATTTTGTTCAGCACATCACCACCCACTGCTTTCGAAACCACAAAGTAAATGATAGAGCCAACGGTGTAGGCTACGTAAAAGGCAAACGATACCATTTGCGATTGCCATTGTTCAAGATGAAGTTTTTCTTTAAAAACGGGAATGAGGATGTCGTTTGAAGCGGCTACAAATCCCCAGAAAAAAAAGACCGAGATCAAGACCCCAAACTGAGACCATTTTGTTTGCTGAGACATAAATCAATAGTTATTGTTGAAAGGTTGAAAGTATGCAAGAAAATGCTTTGTGAAAAATTATTTATTCATTTTTGGTAACAGACAAAGTCCTTCCTATATTCAGGTCATCAAACAGTTATAATTTCTTGCCAATGGAAATTCTTCATGTTAGTGCCGAATGTTACCCCGTGGCGAAAGCCGGCGGCTTAGGCGATGTAGTGGGCGCTTTACCAAAATATCAGCAGGATGCAGGTCACCAGGCAAAAGTGGTGATGCCCATGTACCGTACAAAATTTCTCTACAATAACGAGTTTGATGTGGTGCATAAGGGTTCTACCAACATTGGCGATTACTTTTTCGATTATACCATCATTAAAGAAAAAACCAATAAGCTTGGCTTCGGTTTGTATCTCGTTGATGTTAATGGATTACTCGACCGGGAAAAGATTTACGGTTACGAGGATGATGTACAACGCTTCACTGCATTTCAGGTATGCGTAGTCGACTGGATTGCTTCCTGGCAGTTTAAGCCAGATGTAGTGCATGTACACGATTATCATGCTGGTTTAATTCCGTTTATGATGCAGCATTGTTTCCGTTACAATCAGCTGGCATCAATTCCCACGGTACTAACCATCCACAATGCACAATACCAGGGCTGGATGACGTGGGAGCAAAGTGTATTGCTGCCTCCGTACGATGAGTGGAAACGTGGTATGCTGGAGTGGGGCAACAGTATTAATCCTTTGGCAAGTGCTATCAAATGCGCAGCTAAAGTAACAACCGTAAGCAACAGCTATCTGGATGAATTGCGGTACATGAGCAATGGATTGGAAGCATTGTTTGAGTACGAGAAAGGAAAATGTGTTGGTATCTTAAACGGCATCGATACACAGGTATGGAATCCTGAAACGGATACTTACATCAAACACGATTATTCATTGGCCACAGCAGAAGAAGGAAAAGCAAAAAACAAAGCCCAACTCTGTGAAACATTCGGGCTGGACATTAATAAACCCTTGTTTGTTTTTATTGGTCGGTTGGTTGGTGAAAAAGCGGCCGATCTGTTACCCGATGTAATTGGCGATTCGTTTTATTACATCGGACGACGCATGAACTTTTTAATACTGGGCAGCGGCGAACCCGATGTGGAAGCACGGTTAAACGGCATGATGCCGCTATCACAAAACGATTACAGTTGTTATATCGGTTACAACGAAGGGTTAAGTCATTTAATGTATGCAGGGGCCGATTTTCTGTTAATGCCCAGCAGGGTAGAACCTTGCGGATTAAACCAGATGTATTCGATGCGTTATGGTACTGTGCCCTTGGTACGTAACACCGGTGGCCTGCGTGATACAGTAAAAGATTTAGGAGAAGCTGACGGATATGGTATTGTGTTTAACAATGCAACCGTTGGTGATGTATGTAATGCAGTTTGGCGTGCCTGCGATTTATACAGTAATAAATCATTGTTTACAAAGGCAAGAAAGCGTATGATGCAACTCGATTTCAGTTGGGAAACCAGCGTACAACAATATCTTGCTTTGTATCAAAGTTTGCGATAATTTTAGAACAAGACCTTTACACTTAAATAATTCTTATGAGTAGATCAGCTGCAAAAAGTACATTGGCCGTTATCCTTGGTGGTGGCGCCGGTACACGTTTATATCCTTTAACAGCAAGCCGAAGCAAACCCGCAGTACCTATTGCCGGAAAATACCGGTTGGTTGATATTCCTATTTCAAACTGTATCAATTCAGGCATCAACCGCATGTTTGTATTAACACAGTTTAACTCTGCGTCTCTTAACAAGCATATCAAGAATACGTATCACTTCAGTATGTTCAGCAGTGCGTTTGTTGATATTCTTGCAGCAGAACAAACACCTGATAATCCGGGATGGTATCAGGGTACGGCTGATGCGGTTCGCCAGTGTTTACGCCATGTAGAACAGCACGATGCAGATTATGTATTGATTCTCTCAGGCGATCAGTTGTATCAAATGGATTTTCAGCAAATGATTGATGATCATATTGCCCGTGGTGCCGACATCAGTATTGCTACTATTCCTGTTGGAGAGCGTGATGCACCTGAGTTTGGTATTTTAAAATCGGATGCCAATAGTATGATCACATCCTTTATTGAAAAACCAAAGAAAGATGTACTCGCCGATTGGGTAAGCGATACCGGCGATGAAATGCGTGGTATGGGTCGTATCTATCTGGCATCAATGGGTATTTATATTTTCAATAAACGTTTGCTCATTGATCTGTTACAAAACGAGTATAAAGATGCAGCCGATTTCGGTAAAGAAATTATGCCTGCCTCCATCGAAAAATATAAAGTAGCCAGCTATCAGTACGATGGTTACTGGACAGATATCGGTAACATCTATTCTTTCTTTGAAGCCAACCTGGCACTTACACAGGAAATCCCCGATTTTAATCTCTTCGATAACACCAAGCCTGTATTTACACGTGCACGTATGTTGCCGCCTGCAAAAATCAGTGGTACTACGTTGGAGAAAACAATTATTGCCGAAGGTTCCATTATACTTGCGAGCAGAGTTGAGAACAGCGTTATTGGTATACGTACACGCATTGGTCATGGAACTACTGTAGTAAGCAGTTACATTATGGGTGGCGATTATTTTGAAACACTCGAAGAAATGAAACACGCTGCAGAAAGAGGTATTCCCAAAATCGGTATCGGCGAACGTTGTTATATTAAGAATACCATCATTGATAAGAACTGCCGCATTGGAAACGATGTACGCATTAACGGTGGCCATCATTTACCCAACACAGACCATGCACTTTATACAGTGAAAGATGGTATTGTAGTGGTGAAGAAGGGTGCAATACTGCCCGATGGTTTTGTGATTTAACTTTCTTCCCGGAAAGTTTTTTTTGACTATTGATTATGAACCTAAACAAATCTCCCGTCCGGGACAGGGGATGACTGATTGTTATGCAGAATCTTTCTGTTTCGAAACCAAGGTTAAGTCTTGTTGAAATCATCAACATGAGTGTTGGTTTTTTCGGAATCCAGTTCGGCTGGGATCTTCAGCGGGCCAACATGGGGCGTATTTACGAAAACCTTGGCGCCAACCCCGATGAAGTGCCGATTCTTTTTCTGGCAGCTCCGTTAACAGGATTACTTGTACAACCTATTATTGGTTATTTGAGCGATAATACCTGGCATCCGAAATGGGGGCGTCGCCGTCCTTATTTTATGATAGGTGCTATTTTAAGTTCCATTGCCTTGATTGCGATGCCACACAGCAGTGCATTATGGATGGCCGCCGGTTTGTTATGGGTGCTTGATGTATTCGGGAATGTATCAATGGAACCTTTTCGTGCATTCGTTACAGATAAGTTGCCCGACTCGCAGGTAAACCGTGGGTTTATTATGCAGAGTTTAATGATCGGTTTGGGCGGCAGCATTGCATCGGCCTTACCATGGATCATGCGCAATGTTTTCAAACTTGAAAACACAGCAGCCATTGGTGGTATACCGCAAAATGTGCAATGGTCGTTTTATCTCGGTGCTTTCTTTTTTCTTGCTTCTGTTTTATATACCGTTTTCACAACACGTGAATATTCGCCGGAAGAGCTGGGTATTAAAAAGGAAGAAGAAAAGAAAGGTGGTATCGCAAATGGTGTAAAAGAAATACTGCATGCATTAAGTAATATGCCCAAGCGTATGCAGATTGTATCACTGGTGCAATTCTTTACATGGCCGGGCTTATTCCTGATGTGGTTTTATTACACAACTGCAGTGGCCGTAAATGTATTTGGCGGTAAGGATGCAAGTGATGCTGTTTATGCAGAAGGTGCAGACTTCGGGAGTTTAACACTATCGTACTACAGTGTTGTTACTTTTTTATTTGCATTAGTGTTGCCGTTTATTGCCGATAAATTAGGACGTAAGCTTACACACTCACTTTGTTTGCTTGCAGGTGCTATTGGCTTAATAAGTGTAGCATGGGTACAAAATAAATATTTGCTGTATGTAAGTATGACGGGGGTTGGTGTAGCCTGGGCCAGTATTTTAAGTATGCCTTATGCTATGTTAAGCGGCTCGCTGCCGAAAGAGAAAGTGGGTATTTATATGGGCATTTTCAATTTCTTTATTGTGCTGCCCGAAATTATTGCATCGCTTGGTTTTGGCTGGTTAATGCGCAATGTGTTAAACAACGATCGCTTACTGGCTGTACAAATTGGCGGCGGGTTAATGATTTTAGCCGCACTCATCTGTTTCCTGTTCATCAAAGAACAACGACAACGGCTTTAGTATTTTTTTGCTCGCAACATTTCTGTTGACTCTTAAGATTTAAAATTATGCGGAAAACATTTTTATTCCTTCAGTTACTGTTAACAGCAGTAACTTTTTCATTTGCACAAAACAGTTACGAACTCTATCCTTCTAATTGGTGGGTGGGTATGAAGTACAATAAAATTCAGTTAATGATACGTGGCAACGATGTGGGTAAGCATTCCGATTTTTCCATTCGTTATCCCGGTGTTACATTAACGAAAGTAAACCGTTTCAGCAACAGTAACTATGTTATTCTTGATATAACGATTGCTCCTGTCGCCAAGCCCGGCACGATTGGTATCCGTTCTAAAAATGCTGCAGGCAAGCAGTCGAATTTTGAATTCGACCTGGCGCCTCGTCGCAAAGGCAATGGAACAGCGTTTGCAAATGGTGCAACCTCATCCGATCTGATGTACCTCATTATGCCCGACCGTTTCAGCAATGGCGATCCGTCGAACGATCGAGTGCCGGGTATGAAAGATCAAACGCTTCGCCGGGATACTGTTTTCAACCGTCATGGCGGCGATTTGAAAGGCATACAAAATCATTTGGATTACTTTACGGATCTTGGTGTAACTGCATTGTGGTTAAACCCCATCATCGAAAACGATATGCCCGAACGTACCGAACACGGGTATGCATTTACAAATCATTACAAAGTAGATCGCCGGTTAGGCGGTAACGAAGCTTACCGTAACCTGATTGATGCTGCACATGCAAAAGGAATCAAGATTATCCAGGATGCTGTGTACAATCATGTAGGGCTTGAGCATATACTCTTCAGAGATCAGCCCGACAGTACATGGTTCCATCGCTGGCCAAAATTCACACAAACCAATTATAAAGATCAGGCGCTGTTCGATCCGTATGCCGCATTGGTTGATAAAAAGATTATGAGTGATGGTTGGTTTGTTCCTTCTATGCCCGATTGGGATCACAGTAATTTATTTGTACAGAATTTTTTAATTCAGCATGCGATCTGGACAGTGGAGCAATTTGGAATTGATGGCTGGCGAATAGATACCTATGCTTACAACGATCTTGCATTTATGAATAAATGCAACAAAGCGTTGTACGATGAGTATCCACGCATCAGCATTTTTGGTGAAACATGGGTGCATGGTGTGCCTAACCAGAGTTTCTTTTGCGAAAACAAATACAACATACCGTTCAAAAGCAATCTGCAGGCAACAACCGATTTTCAAACACTGTTCTACGGTATACAGCCCGCCTGTAACGAAAAGTTTGGCTGGACAGAAGGCGTGAACAAACTGTATACAACCACCGCTCAGGATTATTTGTATAAGGATCCCATGCGCCAGGTAATCTTTTTAGACAATCATGATCTGCCTCGTTTTTATTCGGTGGTAGGAGAAGATACATCGAAGTATAAAATGGCTTTTGCCTGGATGCTTACCTTCCGTGGCATTCCGCAAATGTATTATGGCAATGAAATTTTAATGACGGGCTTTACATCGCCCAGTGATGGTTATGTACGCCAGGATTTTCCTGGTGGCTGGGAAGGCGATAAAGAAAATAAGTTTAATGCTGCAGGCCGTACTGAAAAGGAAAATAAAATTTTCAACTACATTAAACGGCTGGCTAATTTCCGTAAAACATCATCGGCCATTAAAACAGGTAAACTGATGCAGTTTATTCCTGTTGATGGGGTGTACGTTTATTTCAGAAACGATGCAAAACAAACGGTGATGTGTGTAATGAATACCAATGCAGAACCCAAGACGATTGATCTTTCCCGTTTTGCAGAACGTATGAAAGGCTTTTCATCGGCTGTTGATGTAGCTGCCGGTATTGAGTTTAAACTGGAAAAACAGTTGCAGCTGATGCCCGTATCAAACCTTGTGCTGGAGTTAAAATAGAATGTTTCCTGTTTCGGCATCGCTGTTACAATTTTTATGACACATTATTTTATTGTGCCGGGTCTTGGTAATTCTGGTCCGGATCATTGGCAAACGTATTTTGAACAAACACTCAGCCATTGTAAACGCATTGAGCAAAAGGAGTGGGATGCACCCGATTGTAATGATTGGGTTCATACCATTAATGCTGCAATAAACGGATACGATTTATCAACTGTAGTTTTAATTGGGCATAGCCTCGGCTGTACGGCTATTGCACATTGGTTTGTGCATTATGGTAAAAGCATTAAAGGTGCTTTACTGGTAGCGCCAAGCGATATTGAAAGCCCGGTGTATACATTTCCTGCAACAGGATTTATACCGATACCCTTGCGAAAATTATCATTTAAAACAATGGTTGTGGCAAGTACAAATGATGAATGGGTATCTTTTCAACGTGCCGCATTTTTTGCAGAGCAATGGGGAAGCGAACTGGTTGATATTGGTGATGCGGGGCATATTAATGCAGCTGCCGGTTACGGAAAATGGGAAGATGGAATTGCTTTGTTGAATAGGTTTGAATAAATTATTTTTGAATGAAAACGAATCCTTAACCAAAATCAACTTCAACATGGAGAAACATGAATCAAACTACAACCTGTTCGACTGGTGGAAAAAAGTAGTCTTTCAGAATTATGCAAACTTTAGCGGCAGAGCCCGTAGAGCAGAGTACTGGAATTTTGTATTGGTGAACTTTCTTATTTACATTCCTCTTTATGCTTTTTCAATTGGCGGAATCTTAAACGATTCTCAGTCAATAGGATTTTTAGGCATGGGTTTGTTTGGATTGTTTGGCTTGGCAATGTTTATACCCAGCCTTGCGGTATTGGTTCGTCGTTTACACGATTTAAATAAAAGCGGCTGGTATTTTTTGATGTATTTAATACCTATTGCAGGGCCTATTATAATGCTTGTTTGGTTGTTTACAGATGGTAATCGATTTGTAAATAATTATGGCGAGGATCCAAAAAATCCGGGTATACCCGAATTGGAATTTACAGGACAATAATATCAATGTTTTTATTAGCAAAGAGGCAGAACAATTGTTCTGCCTCTTTGCTGTTTATTCATTAAGTGAAATTTATAGTAAACTGGTCCAAAGTACCTTTGCTCCGTACTTTCCCCATTCACTCATTGCTTTGTTTAAATCTTTTTCATAAGCCGTCCAGTTAACAGTTTTTCCTTTTTGCTTAGGTGCAAGTTGTACGGGTGTAGGTTCTTTCAATTCAACTTTTGTTGCAAACCAGGTCATTTGTAAACGGGGTACTGCTAGGCCAAGGATCATACCAGGTAATCCTCCAAAACTTTCCGGGCCGCTGCTAACAGTAATTTCATCGGTATAAAATGCTACAATGTAAACTGAGTCGCAGATAATGGTAACGGCTTTACGGCATTCGAATCCGGCAATGGTTCTTGTTTCATTGGTTATACGCCATTGGTAATTGCGGATACTGTCTTTAATTAAATAGGTTTGCTCAAAAATATCACGTTGCAACGAAATTTGCCCGGTACTTACATCCTTCACAGTAACATCATTGTCGCTGGGTTTACGTCCCCATACATATTTACCTGCAGGATCTTCTTTCGTTAATTTATAAACGGATTTCTCTTCGTTAAAATCAAGTTTATATGTTTCGCTTACCATTTTCGGAAACGTTTTTTTCATTTCAGTAATCCAAGGGCTTTCGTCATCTTCCGAATCGTAATAAGAAAACTGGTTGCTGCGTTTTTCATATTCAATATGTCCGCTGCTGATGAATTTTACCTGTGCGTTTAAACAGGTAAAGCCGGTTATGAATAGTAGTGCGAAAAAAAGATGTTTCATGTATGTGATGATTTTAGTAAGGTTTAGAATTCAGATGGTTTACCATTCTTTGTAAAGTTCCAGGTAAGTGTAAGTAGCCAGAAGCGGCGGATATTCTGGAATGTGTTTTCTGAAATAAAATTGCTGCTGATATTTCTGCGTACACTCAGGTTTTGGTTAAATACATCATTCACGGTAATCTTGGCTTCAAACGCATCGGATTTTGTAAACGTGCGACGGAGCGAAGTGGTTACAAAAAATACGTTTCGCTGGTTGGCGAATGTTTCTGTTTTCTGGTAAAGCGAAATATTGCTTTCCAGATCGAAGTATAATTTTTGTTTTTTGAAACGCATGGATACGTAAGGGTAGGTGTTCATGCTCCAGTACTTGATTTCTCTTGATTTGTTGATGGATGATTTGGAGAAATTGTAAGTAGGCTGCACATTAAAGTTAAAGCTGATCCATTTGTCGCTCCAACGGCTGATGCCGAATCCTAACCCGGTAGAGTAGTTGTCGCTGATGTTCGGTTGATTGTTTACTTTGTTTACAAAGCGGCTGATGTTGGAGTTGGTACTGATGTTAAAATTGACTCCTTTGAATAGTTCAAATCCGTACATCGCCCACATGTAACCGTTATAATTGCCATTGGTATTGATGGTTTGATTGATACGACGACCGATCGAATCAATAAAGTTTGAGTTGGTAATGGCATTGTTTACAAACGAAAAACTCGCATTTACATACAGGTTTTTACTCTTAATGATTTTGTAATCGCTCATGCTGAAATTGAAATTGTGACGGAACGCCTGTTTCAGGTTTTCGTTACCAATTGTAATATTCAGCGGATCGCTGTTGTCAATAATCGGGTTGATTTGTTGTAAGGTTGGGTTTTGAGTTGAGCCATTATAACTTAAAGTAAAGCTGCGTTGTTTCTTTGGTGCAAAACGGAAGCTGGCTCTTGGCAGTAGATTGGTGAATGCAATACTGCGGTTAGTGCCTTTATTCAACTCATCGAGATTAAATCGGGTGCGTCCGACGGCGGTACCAAATGAAGTTGTAATTTTTTTACCTGCAAAGCGGAACGAAAATCCTCCGGTATGATCGGTTGTTTTAAACAGGAAATGGTTACTTAAGGTATCTACAATTTCTGTGTACTTATCATTGCTTACAGGTTTTTCCAGTGTATTTCGTTCGGCGTTATTCTGGCTGAAGTTATTGCGATACGTTAATTCAAGATTCCACTTTTTCGACAGTGGTTCTGTATACACCAAATTGTTTTGGAATGTTTGCTGATTTTCGTTGTTCGTTTTCTTCTGATCGATATCCTGCTGGCGTAAGAACTGCCCGGCTTTGTCGTAAAAGTTATTTTCGGAAAACAGGAAGCCTTCTCCAACTCTTGCATTATTGCTGAAGTTGCCGGTGTAGCTGATGGTACGGCCGGCTTTTTTCAACCGTTTACGAAAACTTAATTCAGATGTGAAATCTTTGTTTTCGCTGTCGGTAGTTGTTGTGCGTTTGGTATCATTAATCATCAGGTTGTCATCTGTTTCAGAGAAGCCGGTGTACTCACTCGTATTCGAGTTGTTTACCAACGAACCACTTGCTTTAAACTTCAGTGTTGTGCTCGAATCGAGCTGCCAATCAAATTGTGTGTTTAATTTATTTCTTCTGCGGAAACTGTTGAACACCTCTGTTGTTGTACTTGTGAAACTTGAATCGTCGAGTAAGGTTTTGGTGAAACTGCCGTTACGGCCAGTTACGTTCTGGTTGTTAAACTGATAACTGCCGTTAATAGTATTCTTATCCTTGTTCCATTTGTTGAGGTAAGAAAGACCTGCTGTGGTAGATGTTGGCAAACCTTGCCCATCACTGAATTCATCGCCGTAGCTCCACATCATCATACCGCCATCATCGGTTACTTCCATATTGGTATTACTGCTGCTGCCGAAGTTGCGTTGCTCATTCCAGTTTAAACCTTCAAACGTAGTGTTATTATGCGTAACGTATGCAGCTATTTTCTGTTTCTTCTTAAAGGAGTTAATCATGGCTTTGCCGTTGCGGTAACGGTCAAAGTCGCTGCCAGCTTCAACTTTACCAAAGTAACCTTTCTTCTTATCCTCCTTTAGTTCCAGGTTAATAGTTTTGGTTTTCTGTCCATCATCAACACCGGTAAATTCAGCCTGCTCACTCTTCTTATCAAACACCTGTACCTTATCTACTACATCGGCACGGAGATTTTGCGATACAACAGCCGGATCGTCGCTAAAAAACTCTTCGCCATCCACTAATATCTTTTCTACTTTTTGTCCCTGTGCGGTTATCTCGCCTTTGGCGTTTACCTGTAAGCCGGGTAAACGTTTTAATAATTCCTGCACATTAGCATTCGGGCCAACTTTAAAACTATCGGCTTTGTATTCCGTTGTGTCGCCTTTAATTTTAATCGCTGCTACTTTTTGCTGGATAATGATTTCTTCCAGCAGTTTACTACGGGGAATAATGGTAACGTTTTTTTGCAGTACGTTGCCTGTTGTAATGGTCAATTCATCTACATACTCGGCATAGCCGGGGTAGCTTACCATAAAGAGGTAAGTGCCAGACGGTACATTGTTTAATTCAAAACTGCCTTGCTCATTACTGCGTGTAAATTTTGAAAGTGTAGAATCTTTTGTTCGTATGAGGCTAATAACTGCCATACTCAGTTTTTTTCCTGAGCTGGTGTCGGTTATGCTGCCTGAAATTTTGTTTGCCTGGCTGAACGATTGGAATGCGATAAATGCTCCGCATACGAGCAATAGTAGTTGTTTTGGTGACATCATGGTTTTAGTTGATGATGATAAAGTTGCTGCGATATTAAAATGTTTTTGTTAGAGATTTTCCTTGAAAGATGTTAAAGTGGTATATTTCCATACAAACGGTAACAGTTTTTTGATAACTGTGTAAAACAGTCATTATCGTTTAGAACTTGAACTGCATCAACTAAACAAAACACATGGAAACTACAGGTAAATACGAGGATTATCATTTTGTAGACACAACCAAGGCCGTGTGGAATTACTCCCGATTCGAGGGCGATGATATTGCCAATTTTCAAAACGGAACCAATTACCGTTGCGATGAATTATTTGGTTCGCATGAAATGGAAGTACTTGGTACACCCGGCTTCTATTTTGCCGTATGGGCACCAAACGCAACATTTGTTTCAGTATTCGGCAACTTTAATAATTGGAATAAAGAAAGTCATCCTTTGTTTGTGCGGCTTGATAATTCCGGTATTTGGGAAGGCTTTATTCCCAATGTGCCGAAAGGAGCAACTTATAAATATCACATACATGGTTATGCCGGTCAAAAATTAGATAAAGGCGATCCGTATGCAAACTTCTGGGAAGTAAGACCCAACACCGCATCTCGTACCTGGGCTTTGGATTACACCTGGAAGGATGCAACGTGGATGGATAAACGAAAAGAACATAACAAGCTTGATGCTCCATGGAGTGTATACGAAGTACACCTTGCCAGCTGGATGCGGCCCGATAAATTCAACGAAGAAACCTACCATAGCTATACTTTTTTTAAAGAGCACCTTGTAAGCTATGTGAAGGAAATGGGTTTTACACATGTAGAGCTGATGCCTATTATGGAGCACCCCTTCGATGGCAGCTGGGGTTATCAGGGTGCAGGTTATTTTGCGCCAACATCCCGTTACGGAACACCGCAGGAGTTTATGGATTTGGTTGATGCATTTCACAAAGAAGGCATTGGTGTTATTCTAGACTGGGTGCCTTCGCATTTTCCGTATGATGCGCATGGGTTGTTTATGTTTGATGGTACGCATACCTACGAATATGCTGATATGCGCAAGGGATATCACCCCGATTGGAACAGTTATATTTTCAATTACAAACGTGGCGAAGTAAAATCATTCCTCATCAGCAGTGCCATGCATTGGTTTCGTAAATATCATATTGATGGTATCCGGGTTGATGCTGTATCATCAATGTTGAAGTTAAATTACTCCCGCACAGCTGGGCAGTGGGAGCCAAACGAATTTGGAGGCGATGGCAATCTTGAGGCAATTGCTTTCATTAAAGATCTCAACGAAACCATTTTCCGTGATTTCCCCGATGTACAAACAATTGCCGAAGAAGCAACCGATTGGCCGGGGGTTAGTAAGCCAACTTTTGAAGACGGGCTAGGCTTTGGTATGAAGTGGATGATGGGCTGGATGCACGACACCCTGAAGTATTTTAAACAGGATCCGGTGTATCGGCAGTTTCAGCAAGATCAGTTCACCTTCAGCATGATGTACTATTATGACGAGAATTTTATGTTACCTCTCAGTCATGATGAAGTGGTGCATGGAAAGAGCCCGATGTTATACAAAATGCCGGGTGATGAATGGCAGAAATTCGCCAATCTTCGGCTGATGTACAGTTACATGTTTACCCATCCCGGTGGCAAATTACTGTTCATGGGTAATGAGTTTGGCGCCACCAACGAATGGAATTATAAAAGTGAACTCCAGTGGGAGCTGCTGCAATTCGATCCGCACCGGGGGGTACGGGAGTGTGTAAAAGAGCTGGCGCATTTATTAAAAGCCGAACCAGCTCTGTACGAAAATCAATTCAACCAGTTTGGATTTGAGTGGGTTGACCTGAATCACGGCTCAGAATCGGTAATGGTGTACAAGCGCAAAGGCAAAAATCCGGCAGACGATATCCTTGTTATCCTGAATATGACACCCGTAGTTCGGCGGGATTGGAAAATACATGTACAGGGTAAACAAAGCTGGAAAGAAATTTTTAACAGCAATGATGTTAGGTTCTGGGGTACAGGAGATACCTACAACCCTGATATTCAGGTAAATACTGTTGATGGTGAAGCGGGATGGTACGAGCTGAATGTGCATTTGCCTTCGCTGGGTGCGGTACTTTTAAAGTAAACCCTTAAAAATGGGAAAAATGGCAGGATTTATGCGAGTAGATTTACGCTTTGTAATATCTTTAATATGTCTAATTTTACAAAATCCAAAAACCGTAAATCCATGAAAACCTGGTTAACACTAACAGCCATTTTTCTCACTTGCAGCAGTTCCCTTTTTGCACAAAACAGAGATAGCTCCAACGCCGTTTTACAGCGTGCCATTACCGCTAAAAACGAACGTCGTATTCAGTTAGCCCTTAATCTTTTTGAGCAGGCCGTTAAATACGATACAACTAACGTTGAAGCTTTAAAAGCAATGGGCGAGTATGGTATTGAAAGCCGCAACTACCGTCAGGCAGTTGATGCGTACACCCGTTGGAATCGTTTAGAGCCTAACAACGAATCTACATTTCAGCAACTGGCAACTTTGTACTTTAATCTGGGGCGCCATCAGGATGCGTTGAACTTCACCGAAAAGTGGGAAAAAATACATAAGGATAAACCCATGCATTACATTGCCGGCATGTGCCAGTATTACCTGGAAAACTATCCACAAGCCATTAATCGCTTAATGTATGCAATGGAAAAAGATACAGCCAATGCTGTGTTGTATTATACCATTGGCCGCAGCTATTTAGAAATGGAGCGTTACAAGCAGGCCATTCCTTATTATCAGAAAGCAGCCAATGCCGATCAGAAAAATGCACGTTATGTGTTTGAAATGGCCATGGTTTATTATTCCATTCCGGATGATAAAAATGCGATTGCCATGTTTGAACTGGCAGCTGAAAGAGGCTGGCAAAAAAATGCCGACTACTATGAAAGTGTTGCCTATTGCTATATGAATCTTGGCAACTTCGAAAAGTCAACTGAAAATCTGCAGTTGTCGTTAGAAAAACGTCCGCACAGTTTAACTGTTCGCTATGCATTAGCTGAATCATTGTACAAAGGCGGCCGCTATAAAGATGCCATTGATAACTGGGATATGGTATTACAGGGCGATAATAAAAATGCAAGAGCACTCTATATGATTGGCATGTCGTATCAAAAGATGGGACAAAAAGATAAGGGTGTTGCACTTTGCGATAAAGCCATTGAATTAGATCCTTCCTTAAACAGTTTAAAACAAAAGAAAATGGATATGGGCATGTAAGCCTTCTTCTATTTGAAATAATAAATGGGCCGCTTAACAAAGCGGCCCATTGCTTTTTACACATCTGTGGATAGATGTACGCCTGTTTAAACATCATTTTTTTGGTATTTTTGCCGTTTATGGCAGAAGTAAAACAGGTACGGGTTGCAATATTGGATATGTATGATGGTGTAGCCAACCAGGGCATGCGTTGTATCCGTGAAATACTCAACAGCTTTGCCGATATGAATGTATTGGATTTAAGCTGGGACGAATTTGATGTACGTGGTAAATGCGAAGTACCCGATCTGTCGTACGATCTGTTTATTTCAACCGGTGGTCCGGGCAGTCCTTTGGAAAGTGAGGGCACCGAATGGGAGAACACATTTTTCAACTGGATTGGAGAGGTAAAAAAATGGAACGATCATCCGCTCAACTTGCAGAAAAAACAAGTTTTCTTTATTTGTCATTCATTTCAGTTAGCCTGCCGTTATTTTAAAATCGGCAATGTGTGTGCACGCAAGTCTACTGCTTTTGGTGTGTTTCCTGTTCACATAATAGAAGGTGTAAATGAGGAAGTAGTATTCGAAGGTTTGCGTGATCCGTTTTATGCAGTTGACAGCAGAGATTACCAGGTAATACAACCCGATCATAAATACCTGAAACAAATCGGCGCTTCTCTATTGTGTATCGAAAAAGATCGGCCGCATGTTCCGTTTGAACGTGCAATCATGGGCGTTCGGTTTAACCCCTACATGATCGGTACACAATTTCATCCTGAAGCAGATGCGATTGGTATGAGTATGTATTTGCAGAAAGAAGATAAAAAGAAAACCGTGATCGATAACCACGGTTTTGAAAAGTGGAAGAGCATGATTGAACATTTGGAAGATCCTGATAAAATTCTGTTCACCTACTCTCATATACTTCCCAATTTTTTACAGAGTGCTGTTTTTAGTCAACAAACCGCAACTGTGTAAACACTTTCTTATGTAAATAAAATCAGATACTTTTAGAGGATAAAACATCTTCTATGGTTCCTGCATTACGGAAAGCATTCAACAGCGCATTTACAGTTGAAAAATATGAAGCTTTTTTAAAAGACCTGCATAGTCTGCACCCAGGCGATATTGAATTTCGTGTAAGCGAAACACCGGTGTTTGTAGATAAAGTGTTTGCACAAAAAATGCTGGATGCGTGCGAACGCATTGTAGATGTTATTTGCGAACCTTCATTTCTTTCACTTACTGAACGTTCCATTCCAGCAGGCGAAAAAGTGCCGAACGAAAGTAAACATTCGCACATGATTGCGTTTGATTTTGGAGTTTGTGAAAATGAAGCAGGCGATCTGGAACCGCAACTCATCGAAATGCAGGGCTTTCCTACTTTGTTTGGTTTCCAGGTGTATTACCCCGAAGTTGTGCAGCGCCATTTTAGTATTCCTTCTAATTACAGCCAGTTTTTCAATGAGTATACCAAGGAAACCTATATTGAACTGTTGCGTAAACTCATCATTGGTTCGCATGCAACAGAAAATGTTATTCTGCTTGAGATAAAACCGGAAGAGCAGAAAACAAGAATTGATTTTTCCTGCACCAAAGATTACATTGGTATTGAAGCTGTTTGCTTAACAAAATTAATTCAGGAAGGTCGCAAGCTGTATTACATGAAAGAGGGTGTGAAAACAGAAGTGAAACGGATTTATAACCGCATCATCTTTGATGATCTGAAAGCAAACAAAGAAGCATTGGGTAATGTGGTAGATATTACACAGGATATTGATGTGGAATGGTTGCCTCATCCCAACTGGTTTTACCGTATCAGCAAATTCACCTTGCCTTTTATTAATCATCCGTATGTGCCCGAAACTTTTTTTCTGAATGAGATTAAACAGTTGCCCGATGACTTATCGAAGTATGTATTAAAGCCGCTTTTTTCTTTTGCAGGACAAGGCGTCATCATTGATGTTACACAGGAGGATATTGATGCAATTCAGGATCCGGAAAATTTTATTCTGCAACGAAAAGTGCACTATGCCGATGTGGTTGAAACACCGGATGGCCCGGCGAAGGTTGAGATTCGCATTATGTATGTATGGCCCGATGGCGATGAACGGCCGCATGCAGCCATTAACCTTGCACGCATGAGCAAGGGAAAGATGATTGGTGTACGTTACAATAAAGATAAAACCTGGGTAGGAGGTAGTGTGGCGTTTATTGAACGTTCAGTCTAACAACTGTTAGACTGAACCGTTGTTTATATGGTGAATGTTTTTTTCTTAGATTGTTATTTGTGAATTTTACACTCCTTTCAAAAACTCACCACCAATATAATCAACAACATTTGAAAGGTTTTTTGTTTCTTCATAAACTTTCAGTTGTCTGTCGGCACCTGTTCCTTTGTTGAGCATTTCAGGAATGTAATTGATAGCGTGGCGGCACCCCAACTCATCCACCACATCATCCACAAAATCGAGCAGTTCATAAATGAGTGCACGTGTATTTGTTTCCTCTTCTTTACCAAAATCAATCAAATACCCATCAATTCCATAACGGCTGGCCCGCCATTTATTTTCATTGATAAGTGCACGTTGGTATTGTATAAAGTTGAGATTCTTGTTACGCAGTTTATACAGTTTGGCCGTAATAGCCTGAAACAAGGCAGTAATGGCAATGGTTTCTGCAACCGTCATCGGTACATCGCAAATGCGAAACTCAATGGTGTTAAAGAACGGATGTACACGCAGATCCCACCATATTTTCTTGGCGTTATCAATACAGTTTGTTTTAATAAGCAGCGCAACAAAATTATCGTATGCTTCAATACTGTCGAATGATTCGGGTATACCCGTACGTGGAAACTTGTCAAATACTTTTGTACGGAACGATTTGTAACCGGTCATACGTCCTTCCCAAAACGGAGAATTGGTGCTGAGTGCATAAACATGTGGCAAAAAATATCTTGCACTGTTAGCCAAATGAATAGCCATCTTCCGGTCCTGCATTCCTACATGCACATGCAAACCAAAAATGAGGTTACTTCTTGCAGCTTCCTGAAGTTCGTTTACAATTTGATTGTATCGCACATGGTCGGTAATTAACTGATCCTGCCAGTGACTGAAGGGGTGTGTACCACTTGCCCCAACAGCTAAACCAAGGTTACCCGCAATACCACTGATGGTTTTACGCAGCAATGCCACATCTGCAAAGGCTTCATCAATATTCTGACAAATGTCGGTTCCTACTTCTACCACCGCCTGATGCATTTCTGCTTTTACTTTATCTTTAATTACCTTTTGCCCTTCACTTACAATTTTCTGTTCGTGGCTTTTAAGTTCTCGTGTTGCAGGATCGTACACCATGTACTCTTCTTCTACCCCAAGTGTAAACTGTTTATAATTGATGTTTGCCATTTTTTTAAATTGTCTTAATTAATACAACGGTTGCTTATTGGCACCACGCTTTACGTATTCGCCCCAGGTTAAATTGTCTTCACCTTCTTTTTGTTCCAACGCCCTTTCAATGGCATAGCTGGCTGCTGCTTCAACTACCCAATCGAAATTTTCCTGTCCTACACTTGCTAAATCTGCATCGGGAGCGGGGTTACAAAAATCAATAGCATACGGAACGCCATCACGTAAAGCTAATTCTACTGTATTGAAATCGTAACCGAGATAATTGTTGATGCGTAATACAATATCCGTCATCATTTGTAATTTCTCTGCCGATGGATTGAAGTCGGCAACATAACGCAGGTGATGCGGATTGCGGGGCTCATAACTCATAATACGTACATGCTTCCGGCCAATGCAATAACAACGGTAATATTCTTCAAACACAATTTCTTCCTGCAGCAACATGACCAGCTGACCCGTTTCTGCATGCTTATCAAAAAAATCAGCTGCATCATTGAGCTTGTACACATTTTTCCATCCGCCACCTGCAAAAGGCTTCATATAAGCAGGAAAGCCAATGTAGTTGAACATGCCTTCCCAATCCATTGGGTAAGCAAGATTGCTGAATGATGCATCGCTTGTATCATCAGGACGTTCTTTCGATGGCAGGATAACTGTTTTCGGAACAGGTACATTTATTTTTGTAGCCAGGCAGTTATTAAAAAACTTATCATCGGCACTCCACCAAAACGGATTATTGATAACGGCTGTACCCGTTATTGCTTCGTTTTTTAAATAAGCCCGGTAATGCGGCACATCCTGCGAAATACGATCGACAATTACAGCATAACCGTTGTTTACCCCCTGTATAACTTTATCAATACGCACAGGTTCGGCCATAATGCCCGGTATGTTTTTGCTGTTAATACGGTCAACAAATGCAGTGGGGAAGGAGCGTTCCTTTCCGTGTAAGATGCCGATCTTTTTCATACTTTTTTATTTATGTAGGTGATATGTGCGCTTAATAAGCGGAACACTTATTATTCACTGCCTTAATATAGTACACAATTCTGTAACATCTCTTTCTGCTTCTAAAAATATTTTAGGGCATTTCCTTATTTTTGACGTTTATGTTTAATTCGGAATCAATGCAGGTTGTGTTTGAATCGGAGCTGCTGTTATCGGAATACCTGGAACGGGAAGTAACGATTGATTTTTATTTGCCTGCTCCCGTCATCAACCCCGAAGAAATCAGTCTACTACTCATTAACGATGGACAGGATTTATTGAAAATGCCTTTTAGCACAATGCTTGAAAGTTTATACGAGCAACAGCTGATACATCCTTTGTTGTGCGTGGGTATTCATTGTGGCCCCGATCGTAAAATGGAATATGGCATTGCCAGCCAGGCCGATTATTTAGGTCGTGGTGCAAAGGCGGGTTTGTATACAAAATTTCTTTTCAACGAACTGTTACCGTACCTCCGTAAAAAATACAATGTTCCGCAGTTTAAAGAAAAAGCGTTAGCCGGTTTTTCGCTGGGCGGATTAATGGCATTGGATATTGTTTGGAACCATGCACATGAGTTTACCAAAGTGGGGGTGTTTTCAGGTTCGTTGTGGTGGCGTCAAAAAGCATACGATGATGGTTATACCGACGAAGCCGACCGCATTATGCATAACCAGGTGCGTGCAGGAAAGGCTTCGCCCTGGTTGCAATTCTTTTTCCAGACGGGATTGTTAGATGAAAAATCGGATCGTAACAATAACGGCATTATCGATTCCATTGATGATGCATTGGATCTGATGATGGAGCTAAAACGCAAAGGTTACCCTGCAGAATCAATCAAATATCTTGAGTTGCCGGATGGTAAACATGATGTACCAACCTGGGCCAACGCATTGCCTGTTTTTTTACAATGGGGCTGGGGTAAATAAAGTACTATATAAATGAAAAAAGGTTGTCTTATAAGACAACCTTTTTTCATTATAGTGATGTTTGTTATTAGAACATCAAACGTAAACCGAGGTTCATTCTCCATGTATTGGCAACGGTAATGTTGCTGATATATGTTTTTGAAGGTAATGCACCGTTTACAAGGTTCATTCTGTATGTAGCTGCTGCAGTTGTTGTAGGAGCAGAAGCAACAGATAAGATTGCACCGTTGTTGTAGATGGTACGTTTTGTTACACCCCAATCGTTGTTGAGCATGTTGGTGAAGTTTTCAACTTCCATGCTTAACTGTAAGCCATAATTTTTATGCTTGCTGATTGGTAAGATATCCTGGAGAATACGGAAGTCGAGGTTGCTGAACCAAGGCATTTTAGCACCGTTTCTGTCAGCAAATTGACCTTTACGTTTTTTCAGGTATTTATCCTGGTTGATGTAAGCAAAGAACGCATCGCTTTGTTGTTGCGGGCTGAATGCACCATTTGCAACAAATGTAATTTCAGACGCATCTTTAGGAATGTAGATCAAATCGTTTGATAAACCATCCTGGTTGAAGTCGTTTGAATAAACATAGCTGTAACGGCCTTGCTCATATCCTAAGTATACCAATGTAAAGGTTGTATTTAAGAACTTATTCCAGTTTGCTTTGTACGATGCGAAAGCAACAACACGGTTGGGAGTTGCGTAATCGCTGTATGCAAGATCAAGGCTGTTATTACCTCTTAAGCTTTGTACGTTACTCCATGAGCTAGCTGCCTGTGAACCGGGGTTACCCGTAACATCTAACGCAACTGTTCCTGTGTAAGCAACTGAGAAATCCCAATTTTTGCTGAAGCGTTTTGCTAACTGTACAGTAAAGATACCAGCTGCACCACGGCTTGTGTTCGACAAGATGATTGCTTCAGAAATTCCAGCGTTATATCTTCTTGTTGCACTTGAGTTTCCGAATAAAGGACGACTACCAGCACCGAATGTAGTACCAATTGGTTGTCTTTGGTTGGCATTGTATTGCAACAGTGCGTTGATGTCTTTGTTGAAGATCGCTTCAACAGTCAAAGTCCAGTCGTTACCTAATTTCTTATCAGCAGCAAGACTTGTTCTGAATACCTGTGGCATCTTAAAGTCCTTATCAACTGCTGCTAAGCTGCTTGGCAATGGAGGAGTTCCTGCACTGCTTGGGAAGCTGCTTACATAATGGAATGGATCAGGATTGAAAGGATAGTTGCTTAAAGCAGCACCAGATACTTCGTAAGGTACTACAGATGTACCGCTGTTGCTTGGTTGGTTGGTAAACCAAACAAACGGGAAACGGCCTGTGAAGATACCTGTACCACCACGGATGATCAGGCTCTTATCACCTTCAATATCCCAGTTGAAACCTACACGTGGGCTGAAATAGGTACGCTCTTTCGACCAGCTGCTTACATCAATATTAAAGGCCTGGTTGTTGAGATCGTAGAATGATAAGGCTTTAATAGAACTGTTACCCAATAATTCGTTTTGGAAAATCGGGCGGTCTGCACGCAAACCAACAGTTAATTTAAACTTATCGTTAAACTTAATTTCATCCTGCGCATACAAACTTGCCTGTCCGAAATCTAATTCAACAAAAGGCTTTCTTCCTTCTACAGGGAAAGTAATAGCGAAAGAACTTGGTGTTGCGTTATTGAAGAAATCAGCTAAAGAATTATATCTGTAATAGCTGGTACCGTAACGCAGGAAGTAGTTCTGTACATAAATTTTTTCGTATGCAGCACCACCGGTAATAGTATGTTTACCTGTAGTGTAAGTAACGTTGTTGTTAAAGGTTAATGTGTTGTTTACAACATCATTATTCCAAGAGAACAGTTCGTAACCCGCACTGATGTAGTTAAAACCACCTTCCCAGATATCGATGAAAGGGAAAGGAGTAGACTTTGAACTTCTTTTAGGATCGTTTGCTTTTGTGTAAGTAGCAATAAACTGGTTAGACAGTTTTGTGTTGAAGTTGCTCTTTACCTCTAATGCATAAGATTCCAGTTTGTTGGTGTTGGCATAGTTTGAGTTTTCAAAACTCATACTGTTTACACTCCATCTGTTGGTAGAACTGCGTGGGTTAGGCGCACTGTTACCATTCAGCAACTGATCATCATCTGTTTTCGAGAAGTTATAACGGAACGAAGCTGTATGTTTTGTGTTAATGATCCAGTCTAAACGACCAAGTAACTTTTGGTTCTTGGTATTGAAGTTGCCGAGGTTTTCGTAAGGACCTGTTTCGTAACCATATTTAGATTTCAAATACGCACTTACAGAATCCAATGCTGTTGCACGAACACGTGTTGTGTTTGCATCTGCAGTTACACCTGGTCTGCTTGCTTTCCAAACAACACCTGGTACACTTACTTCTACCTGCTCAACGTTAACGAAGAAGAATAATTTATTCTTAATGATCGGACCACCGATTTGTGCACCGATTGTTCTTGATTTAGACTGAGTAACAGTAGGGATTTTTTGACCTACAGCTCTTCTTCCCAATAAATCCTGATCACGATAGAAACCATAAACGCTTCCCTTGAAGGTATTGGTACCTTTCTTTGTTGTTGCGTTGATACCCGCACCGGTAAAGTTTGCCTGGCGCACATCAAACGGACTTACGTTTACAGAAATCTCGTCAATCGCATCAATTGAAATCGGCTGAATAGTACCACCCGGTAACGGGCTGCTTGATAAACCGAAGTTGTTATTGAAGCTTGCACCATCGATCTGGATGTTGTTGTAACGACCATCACGACCACCAAATGAGTTACCTGCACCAGCTTGTGGTGTTAACGTGGCAACGTTTGAAAGGCTACGGTTAATATTCGGCAAACTATTAATTGTACGCTGGTTGAAGTTTGCACCCGTACCGGTTTTAATGGTTCTGGATGATCTTCCGGTTACCACAATTGTTTCAAGCGTACTGCTGGATGATCTTGCTGTGAAATCAAGCGTTTCTGTTGTACCGAGCTGCAGAATTACATCTGATTTGTCGGCTATACTAAAGCCTACATAAGTTACAGAAACAACATAAGGTCCACCCGGATCAAGGTTCTGAATGGAGAAACGGCCATTCTTGTCTGTCTTCGACAATTTCACGAGGCCATTTTGGGTATTGGTTACTTTAACAGTTGCGCCATCGAGAACATTCCCGTTTTCATCTTTCACTGTACCGACAATGTTACCGGTAGTTACCTGCGAAAAGGCTGCAAAAGCCAGAAACAGGGAAATAACTCCCAAAAGCAGTTTTTTGATTTTTAGCATACTTTATAGTTTTACGTGTGCAAATAAACAACAAACTTCCCTTTGGGAAGCAAAGAAATATTAACATTTCGTAAAGAAAGACAAGACTGTTTAGCCTGTTGCTGCAAACTGCTGCGGGAGTTTTTAAACAACTGTTTTTTCTTGCGTGTTCCGGCTGTGTTTTCAACTAACTTTGCGGCCTAAAAAGTTAAAGGATGCTGGATACTATTGAAAGTGCGATTGAAGATATAAAGCAAGGTAAAATACTGATAGTGGTGGATGATGAAGACCGTGAAAATGAAGGAGATTTTATTATTGCAGCCCGGCATGCCACGCCTGAGGTAATTAATTTTATGGCAAAAGAAGGGCGTGGACTCATTTGCGCAGCGCTTACCGATGACCGTTGTAAAGAATTACAGCTCGAACCAATGGTGTCGTCCAATACTTCTTTACACGAAACAGCTTTTACTATTTCTGTTGATTTGATCGGTCAGGGAACTTCAACCGGTATTTCTGCGCAAGACCGTTCAAAAACCATTCTGGCACTGGTTAATCCCGATACCAAACCCGAAGATCTGGCCCGTCCCGGTCATATATTTCCCCTGCGTGCAAAGCCCGGCGGCGTACTTCGTCGTACAGGCCATACAGAAGCGGCTATTGATTTGGCCCGGCTTGCAGGCCTTGAACCGGCTGGAGTGTTGGTAGAAATTATGAACGAAGATGGCACCATGGCCCGTTTGCCTCAGCTGGAAGTCATTGCTCAAAAGCTCGGGGTGAAAATTATTTCCATCAAAGACTTAATTGAATACCGGTTAAAAACCGATTCGTTGATTGAAGAAATTGTACGGGTAGAAATGCCAACAGCTTATGGTCAGTTTCAATTGGCTGCCTTTAAAGAAAAAGAAACAGGGCAAGAACATCTTGCTTTAATAAAAGGACAATGGGAAAAAGACGAACCGGTGCTGGTGCGTGTACACTCTTCCTGCTTTACAGGTGATATATTAGGCTCGCTCCGTTGCGATTGTGGCGAACAGTTACATACTGCTATGCAAATGGTAGAAAAAGAAGGAAAGGGTGTTGTGTTATACATGAACCAGGAAGGCCGGGGTATTGGCCTGTTTAATAAACTGAAAGCCTACAAACTGCAGGAAGAAGGAATGGATACTGTCGAAGCGAATCTGCACCTCGGTTTGCCAATGGATGCAAGAGATTATGGGGTTGGTGCACAGATATTACGCACACTCAATGTTTGCAACATTCGTCTAATCAGCAATAATCCAAAAAAGCGTGCAGGCTTACTGGGTTATGGATTGAAGATTGTGGACACAGTACCGATTCAGATTGCACCCAATCAACACAATCAAAAATACCTCGAAACAAAACGGGATAAATTAGGTCACGAAATTCTGAAGAAGTAAGAACGGCTTATTCAAATTCCCGAACATAGGAGAAGCTGATACCGGTGCGGTTCGCAGCCCGCCATTGCACATCGTATACACTGCGGTAAAAACCGATGAGCCTGAGTTTGCCATCGGGAGAAAGCAACCATTCCAATGTAAAGTCGGGAGTAAGCTGGTTATTGTTTTGTGTAGATGTGGCCTGTCCTGTGTTTACCAGCAAAGAACCGCCTGCTTTTAAGATAAGCCGTCCGTTTAACATGGTTTTTGTAACACCAAAGTTACCTGTACCGTTAAAACCTACACCTTGTGCCTGTAAACCAGAAACGAGCAAAGGATTAAAACTTACATAAGGATCGAGGTTCAACTTGTTAATACCGGGAATATTTTTCAACGCAATACCCAAACCCGATTCAATCTGTTGGGCAATAAATTCTGAAATAGTACCAGCTGCGCTACTCAATACACCTGTACCAATGTTGGCTGCAGAGTTAGAGGAGTTGGCACTGGTTGACAGAAACTGATTAAACAACAGCACCGAGAAAACCTGGTTATTTAATTCGTTTGGATTTGCATATAAACGTTCGAAACCTGCTTTTGTAACCGGGTTGGTTTTGCATGGATGATCGTTGGGTAATTCGAATCGGAAATTGATAACAGGGTTAGACAGTGTGCCAGATAAATTACTGATTAATGTAATTGGTCTCCGTTCATTGGAACTGCATCCTTGTGCAAGATCCTGTGGCAGGGCAATACTGGGCGTTACATATTTCGCATCAATATTGATACGTGCATTGTATGGATCACCACTCCATTCAACCGTTCCGTTATCGATTAGGAATTGTTTCTTGAATACTTTTTGCCAGTTAAAAGTGTATTTACCATTGGTGATATTATAACGGCCGGCCATGGTGGTACCTTCAACAGTACTGGTTCTGATATTTAAATTACCATAACCTTGTCCCTGAATTACATCGTTTGTTACTTCATCAAGAATCAGATCCACTTTTGCAAGAGGGTTGGCTGTTATATCTAAATCAACCAGCATGTTCGATGTTTTCTTGATCTGCGATTCTACTTTCATTTCTTTACCGTATTTCCGAAACACAATAAAGTCGGCGGTGCCTGTTACTCTCGAATCGGAAGTTGGCAGGTAGATGTGTGAACTGTCTGTTGGTTCGCCCTGAAAACGCAGTACAAGATTATCAACATCGCCGTTAATAGAACCACTTGCATTGGCAATTACTTTTCCATAAAAAAGACTGTTATCTTTCTTAGTTGTATTAAGAACCAGCAATCCTCTGCGTGCATCGTTTGCACGAAACGACATACGGAAACTCATGCTGTCGAAGAAATGATGAAACAGTTTGCCGGAAAATGTAGCTGTTCTTTTAGTAGTGTCGGTTAATGAAATATTACCGAAGTCGATCTCTCCTTCACGGAAAGCGATTTCGGTACCTTCTTTCATATTGTAGCGCACTTTGGTATAATCTAATACAAACGATGCATTGCTGAGTTTTACGTTGCCGATCAATTCGGGTTTCACCGCATTTCCTTTTACACGGATTAAGCCGTTGGCAACACCCCGCATATCCGTCATAATAATTGCCAGGTATTTTTCAAGAATGCTCAGCTTTAAATTCTTTGCATCAATAATCTGGTCTATCTGCGGATTCTTTGGATCTTTGATATTGATTTTACCTTCGCTGAAGAAATCGTACAACGGATTATCTGAAATTATTTTTGTATTGATTTCACCCGACAGATTATTGTAATTGCCCGATAGTTTAACTGTACCAATTGAATCGTTATTGAAACGGAAACGCTCAGCATCTAATTCTGCTTCAACCTGGAATTTGCCTAACGGGTTAATAATATCAACACGCCCGGTAACCTGTCCTTCCAATCGGGGATCCTTTAATATGTAAGGCATAAAGTCTCCAAGCTGTACTTTGTTTAATTCAACAACAAAGTCTTCGTTAGTGCCGGTTTCAGAAAACTTCGTATAGGCCAGTATCGATTCGTTACCTGAGTTTAAACGAATACGTTCCGAATGGATCGTTTTTTTGCCGATAAATAAATCGCTGTTGTCTTCAATAGTCCACACTTTATCATTTATTACTAATGTGGATGGTTGAAAGACTATTTCAATGCCTTCTCTCGACGTTTTAATGCGTGCATTGAGGTCGGCATCTTTTAATGTTTGTGTAGCTCTTGTACGAATGCTAACCGAACCTGTATCGTTTGCAGCCACTAACGAGAAGGTTGTTTTAGGTAAACTAAGACTGTCGTTAAAAGCTACTTCGTTGATACCGCCCTGCAGGTTTAAACGTTTGTAATCGCCTTTGGCAGTAATTGAAGAATTGTTGAATGTAATTGCATTGTATTGAAAGGCTGGTACATCGGTTTGCACTTCAAACGTATTTTCTCTTGTACTGATGCGGCCTTTAACTGTACTGTTATCGAAACCTTTTACTGGAATGTTTAAGAGATCGATGTACGCTGCAATATTTCTGGTGGTTACTTCAAATGTAAAATCCTGGTTCTTCGCTTGCTTTTTCGGTTGTGCAATGTAAGAGGGGAAATAAGTATGCAGAAACGAAAGGGTAGCATTCGGCAAATCAAGAATATTAAAGTCGCCCGCAACACTTACATCAGCTTCATTACTGCTTGCATTTAAGCGTTTCTTTCCATCGATAATAATGGATGACAGCGACAGATAATCGAACGAAAGTTGAGTGGTGTCGTTGGTTAAAACGGCATTACGCAAATCAGCTGTTCCTAAAAAGTCATCAATGTTTCTGCCTTTGAAATCAAGATCAACATACGATTTTAACCGAAGATCTGTTTTGGTTAATCCCAGCTGTTTGAAATTAATATTGTAGACATCGCCGGTTACTTTGTACACTGGCGTGTCTTTACTAAAGTTGATTAAACCGGTTAGGTTTACACGGAGATTACTATCGTTTACTACCAACGCTCCATCAAACTTTTGCTTTTCGTAAATACCTTTTGCTGTAATGTTCTTGTACGTGTAACCGTTTAAATAAATAGACCGCACATTACCATCTACTTCTGCAAACAGCGTTTTAGGATTAAAGCCTTTGCCTTTTACAGAACCATTCATGGCAATATTACCCAGGATCGGATCTTTAAGAAAAGTGCCTAATGCAAATCCTTCTGTTTTGAGTTTTCCTGAATAGATGGGATCGGTTCCTTTAGGTAGTTTGAGGTTAATATCGGTTACCAGTGTACCAAGATTTGTATTGATGGTGCCATAGGTAACAAAATCGTTAAAGAAGCCCGTATACGATCCGTTAAAATTGAGATAACTGATTTTTGAAATTGCAGGATAGGTTATTTCACGTAAAGGCGGATAAATAGCTGAAGCATCTGCATACGAAGTGCGTAGCTTATTTGCTTTCAAATCAAGAAACGTGCTGTTAATATCGGGCAAGCCATCCATGGTAAAGTTGCCATCAAACTCCGTTTGCTGCAACGTAGTAATAACAATATCGGTACCTTTTAAATGATCAATTGTACCTCTTACTTTTCCTTTGATGTTTATTTTATCGTTCCAGTCTTTCAATACCGGTGCAAAAAATGCAATATCATCGCTGTGCAGTTCACTGTTTTCAAACACACCTTCCATGCGCACATGTGTAATAAATTCATTCATGTCGTGATCGAACTGCCGGTACCTCATGGCAAAGAAATTACTGAGCCGGCTTTTGTTGGTTTCGGCCAACAGGTTGCTGAACTCCATGCCTTGCGGATGAAACAGGAAATCGGCTTTCAGTTGTTTTACAGCAAAACCGCTACGCTCAACTGTTGAGAGCTGCACATTGGCTTTCAGCGAATCACCAATAAACTGCAGGTTTTTAAACCGCCCGTTGATTTTTTTAAACTCAATATGCGCCCCATCAAAATAATCGAATGGTGCACGTTCGGTGGCAATATCATTTTTAAACACACCGTTGTCAATCCGTACATTCTTAGCATTAAATATCCAGCCGGCTTCATTCCAATGCGGTTCAATTGTATCGTTGAGGTGGTAAGCGCTGTCTGGCTTACGTTGCCGTTTCGGCCGAAGTCCGTTGTAGCTGTTGATGGAGAAGTAGGGCGACTCCAGCTCCACCGTTTCTGCATCGATGATTTTCTTATTCAAATCGAACCGGTTAAAATCCACCAGTAGGTAACCCAGTTTACCCGACATGGTTTGGCCCCGCCAGTCATCCCTTTGGATCAACTCAATATTCCGCAGCTCAATTTTCTTAAACCGCAGATCGGTTTGTGATTTCGATTTTTTACCGCTGCTCGGGGAAGAGAAGTAGTCGATGATGAACTGGTAGTTCCACACACTGTCCTTCCGGTAGGCATATAATTTCGTTTGTTCAAGACCGATATATTCCAGTTCGATCTTCTCTTTCAGGAAAAACCAATCGGTGATGTTGACTTTTAAACGGCCAATGTTGGCAAGGGTATCTTTGTTGCGGTCTTTTACCAGTACACCTTCAATTAAAACTTTATTAAACAGCGACAGGTTAACATGTTTAACGCTTACTTCGGTTTTTAATTCACCGGCCAGCCAGTTGGCGGCTTTATGCGTTAGCCAGTTTTGCACAGGGCTTGTTTGAATGAGCAACCATACTGCTATCAGCAGAAGCAATAGAACAAGTACAATGCGGGATAGTATTTTAGCGATTTTTCGTGCCAAGGTATCTGTGCTGTAAAAATAACCATTCGGCCTGTTACGGCAAATTCAATACCATAATTAACAAAACAAACTCAAATAAATCATCTGCAGGTGAAATTAGTACAGAGCAAAGCATCAATGCAGGAGCTCCTGCGCATGCTTTTTAATGTTAGCAGCAATCTTTTCCATTGGCAGATCGTTGGCATCAATGCCAAACGGATCTTCAATTTCTTCAGCTACCAGTTCAAGACTGGCCAGAACATAAAACACAAAGGTTACCACCGGTATTACGTAATAACCCATGCTGAAGACAAAACCGAATGGCAGCGTCATTACATAAAAGAAGATGAATTTTTTAATGAACACACTGTACGAAAAAGGAATAGGTGTGTTTTTAATACGTTCACAGGCGCCGCAGATATCTGTAAATGATTGCAGCTCGGCGTTCAGTACAATTAATTCTTCACCGCTAATTTTACCTTGCTTGTGTAATGCATGAACCCGTTTGAACAATTGTGCCGCCACCTGGTTGGGAATATGTTTGCCCTGGTCAATTGACGATAATAAATGACCATGATCATCTTCATCAAACAAAGCTGTTTTGGTACTTTCCTGTTGCAGATGATTCATAAGGCTGTAAGCATAAAACGAAATACTGCTGCTGAAGAAGGTGCGGTTGGTTTTATCTTCCTCTTTTAAAATGGAAGCAAGTTTTAGCGACAAGTTGCGGCTGTTGTTAACCAGAGCTCCCCAAAGTTTACGCCCTTCCCACCAGCGATCGTATGCGGTATTGGTACGAAATACGAGCAGCATCGAAATAGCAAAGCCCAGCAGGCTGTGCATTAGCGGAATATTTTTCAGGTGATTATTGTCGGAGAGTTGAAACACTTCAACCTCCAGTACGGCAATAATACCCGAGTAAGCTGCAATGCCGAATAAAAGGGGCGATAGCTTACGAATCGTATCTGACTTATGCAGATGAAACAAAAACGTAAACCACTCTTTAGGATTGTAACCGATCATATTACTGTAAAAGACGAAGTTCTTATTTTTTACGACCAAACCAATAACCGATGCCTGCACTAAAGGTATGGTAGCGTAAGCTTGGTGCGTCATCGGTATTAATCATGTTACCGAAGCCATAAGTATAATCAACCAGTACACGCAAGCCACCAGTTGTTTCATAACCTAAACCTGCGTGCCAGCTGGCATCGTACATGCCATAATGCTGATAACCGTATTTCAGTTGGGCGTTTGTTGGAACACCCGCACCATCCTGTTTTGTTTGTTTGCCGGTAAGACCAAAACCAAGTGATGGCCCCGTCATTACGAACATGGTATTTTCATTTTGACTTGGATGTTTAAAATCAATTTGCACAACAGGCATTAAACGTACCTGTACTTCGTTGAGCTTGCTGTAAGTACCTGCCGGCAATGCATTTGATTTCATGCCACGGTAATTAAAATCGATTTGCGGATTAAAAAATAAACGGTTGTCGAACGGAATCTTCATCATAACACCCGCATAGCCACCGGAGAATCCTTCTGTTTTTGCGGCTGAAAATTTAGAGAATACATGGCTGTATCCACCTTTAATACCGTATTCAATTTTGCCAAGCGTTTGTGAAAAAGAGGTAGCAGAAATAAATAAGCAGATAGCAGCAGTAAGCAAAAACGATTTCATGTTTGTTTTTTTAATGATTGTTGCCGGAAGTTTAAAAGGCTTCCAGTATTTGAACGAGTCTTTCGAAATCGGATTTGGTATGTAGGGCATTCACAACAACCCTGTTTACAGGATCGTCTTCAGGATGAGGATAACCGAAGGAAGAAATGATGATGTTGTTTTGTAACAGATGTTGAGCGATGCTTTTTTTTGCTACAACAAATACAGGCGTTCCTTCATTGGCCACAAATGTATGCTTTGCAGTCAGCTTTTGCAAATATTCGATGTTTTGATGAAGTTTTACCCGTTGTTGCTGAAACAACTCCTGCGCCTGTATAAACGCATAGGCCAGCGATGGCATAAAGGGCGTGCTGGTTGCATAGTTAACATGGCGGCGAACAGCGTTTATCCATTTACGTGAGCCGCAAACGGCGCCGCCGTTTATGTGAAACGATTTGGATAGGGAGAAGTTGAGCAGCAGTTCGATATTGGCAGGCTGTTGCAGCAAGGAGCCAATGCCTCGGCCTTCTTGCCCCAGCCAGCCAACGCCATGCGAATCATCAACAATAAATGTGATTTTGAAAACTTCCGGTGTATTCTTTAAAAAAGAAAAATCGTTGATATGGCCGGGAGTAACATAAATACTGTCGGCCGCCACAGCAAACCGGTATTCGTTTGAGGACGCCCTCTGCTCTAAAAATGTTGCCCAGCTTTGTTCTGCAGGAATGATCTGCATGCCGGCCATGGCCGATGATGCAGGGTGTGTTTGATGCAATGCATAAACCGTCATTTCTTCTGCTACAACTTCCACCGCTGTACGTGCAGACAAAAAGCCCGACGATACACAGGCTGCATCTTCGGTTTGTGTAAATGCCGCTAACTGTTCTTCCATTTTTGCATAGAGATCGAGTTGCGTGTTGGAGATACGTGAAGAAGGGTAGACCACACCATACAAATCAATTCCTTGTTTTACAAGATTTGTAAACTCGGGCAACATACCTAAGCCGAGATAGGAATAGCCCGAGAAGAACAGGTATTCTTTTCCATCGATGACGGTACTGCGGCCAGGTATGTTTTGTAAAGTGATCATGAATGTTTCTGCTGCATTTGCGCATTAAACTGTTGCGATTGTCCTTTTGGGATGGATAAACTTTGCCAATTGTTATTCTTAATCATACGCCCAATGTAAACGATTTGCCCAACATGGTAAGGGTAGTGGGCCAACTGCCTGTTTAATGCATCAATAACTGTTAAGCCTTCGCTGCGGATGGTAATTGTTTTCAACAGATCGTCTGCTGTTAATTGCTGCACGGCATTGATGTAACAATCCCATCCTTCGTTCCAACGTTGCAGCAAGGCTTCTTTGTTCCATTGCTGGTCGTTAAATTCTTCATTCCGTTTACGCCATTCTTTTTCACCGTCTTCTGTAAGAAAGTTGGTGAAACGGCTGAGCATATTACCAGCTATATGTTGTATGATAATGGCAATACTGTTGCTGGCTTCGTTGGATTGATAATGAAAGTCTGCATCGCTTAACTGTGCAAATGTTTTATCGGCCAGTTCTTTATAACCCAGCGCCCGTTTTAGATGAGAGTTTAAAAAAGTTTCTGCGAATGTCATTGGTGAATGGTGAATAGTGAATGGTGAATATTTGCACTCTGATTCCTGTGTCTTGTTCCTTGTTTTTTGGTTATTGTTTATTGGATTTTTTCTTATTGCTTGAGCCTTCAATTCGTACTTCCAACTTCGTATCTCTTACTTCTCAATATCCTTCTGCATGATCATCGCCACGGTTATCGGCCACTGCTTCAATTTTAACTGCAGCTGCATTGCGTGTGATTTTGATAGCTTCAAAACGACCTATGTTACCACGTACGACAATTTCATAGCCCATGGCTTTTAATTTCTCACGAGTATCAGCAGGAAAATTTTTCTCAACATAAACCACATCGGGTAACCATTGGTGGTGAAAGCGTGGTTTCCATACAGCATCTTCCAAACTTAAATTAAACTCCAGAGTATTCAACAGCACCTGGTAAACCTGAGTTGGAATAGTAGTGCCACCGGGCGAGCCAAGTACTAAATATGGTTTGCCGTCTTTTAATACAATCGTCGGCGTCATGGAACTGAGCATGCGTTTGTTGGGTGCAATGGCATTGGCCTCTGTACCCAAGGCTCCATACATATTCGGTACACCGGGCTTCACACTAAAATCATCCATTTCATTATTTAATAAAAAGCCTGCGCCGCCTACAACAGTTCGGCTGCCATAACCACCGTTAAGTGTGGTTGTAACAGAAACTGCATTTCCGAATTGATCATACACACTTAAGTGCGTAGTCTCTTCACTTTCAGGATTGGCATTGCCGTGTGTAGTTGTTTTACTGCTGCCGGGTTTTGTTGCATCGTAATCGGCCATGCGTTCCCGTAAGTATTCGGGTGAGGTGAGTTTTTTCACCGGCACTTTTACAAAATCCCTGTCTCCTAAAAACTCTGCACGGTCGGCATATGCACGGCGTTCAATTTCCACCATCACTTGCACCGCCTGTGCAGAATGAAAACCATATTGTGCAATGTTTCTGTTTTCAACCATGCCCATCATTTGCTGTATCAAAATGCCGCCGCTGCTCACCAATGGCATACCAACTATGGTGAACTCTTTGTACTTTGATACCATTGCTTCACGTTTTGCTGTCTGATAGTTTTTTAAATCAGCTAACGTAATCAATCCGCCGCCACGTTTCATTTCTGCAACAATCAGCCTGGCTGTTTCTCCTTCGTAAAAACCTTTCTGGCCAAAATCACGAATACGCTTTAATGTGTTGGCTAAATCTTTTTGTATTAGCGTGTCGCCGGCTTTCCATCCTCCATATTTAATAAAGGCATTGGGTTTTGTACTGTAGCGTACAAATTCACCTGCATTATTATTTAAACTGTTGGCTTCGGCTTCGGTAATTACAAAGCCTTTTTCTGCCAGGTCAATGGCAGGTTGTATCAATTGTGTAAATGGTAGTTTCGCATATTTATGTGTAGAAAATAAACCTGCAACAGTGCCGGGTACACCCGATGCTAAATGACCGTTCTGGCTCAGGTTCGTTTGTGCATTACCGTCTTTATCCAGATACATATCACGACCTGCCGCTGCCGGTGCTTTTTCACGATAGTCTAACGCTACAAATTCATTTTTTGCAGTCGTGCCAACTAAAAAACCGCCGCCGCCAATATTGCCAGCGCCGGGATAAACCACTGCCAACGCCAGCTGAGTTGCAATAGCTGCATCAAATGCATTGCCTCCTTTTTTTAAAATGGTAACACCTACTTTACTGGCAAGCGGATGGGCACTAACAACTGCTCCGTTGGTAACTTCTGTTTTTTTATTAATACTGTAACGGTAGGGATTATACTGCGCTTCTGCAGTTACAAAAACGAACAGAAGAAGCAGAACAGCCATTTGTCTCATGCTGAAAATTTTTACCGAAATTAATTTTTTAGATTGAAAGCAACTTATCTTGATTGTGAATAAAGTTGTGATAAGTGGCAATGCGCCACTGAACCCCCTCCTTACATTTGCAACATATTTTTTAGTTATGAGAAAAATTCTTTCCCTGTTTCTTTTACTTGCTGTTACTGCGCAGGCATTTGCGCAATTGCAAAGTCCTGAACAGTTTCTTGGTTACAAAATAGGCACTCGTTATACGCCGCATTGGAAAATAGTCAGCTATTTTCAGCATGTGGCAGCTAATGCGCCTAAAACGGTTAAGCTGCAACAGTATGGCCAAACAAACGAAGGCCGTCCACTTATGGTTGCTTTTATTTCTTCCGAAGAAAACATGAACAACCTTGAAGCCATCCGTGCCAATAACCTGCGTTTAGCAAATCTCAGCAGAGATAAAGCCGCACCCAACGAAAACACTTCGCCCATTGTATGGCTCAGTTATAACGTGCATGGTAACGAAACATCGAGCAGCGAAGCAGCATTGATGACGGTTTGGGCATTGGTTGATCCGGCCAATACCAAAACAAAAGAATGGTTGAAGAATACGGTGGTGGTTATGGATCCCTGTATCAATCCGGATGGCCGTGACCGTTATGTAAACTGGTTTAATTCGGTTGTTGGTGTTAAAGCAACGCCTCGTATGGATACACGTGAACACCGTGACCCATGGCCAGGCGGCAGAAGCAACCATTATAATTTCGATTTAAACCGAGACTGGGCCTGGCAAACACAGGTAGAAAGTCAGCAGCGTTTAAAACTGTACCATCAATGGATGCCGCAAATTCATGTAGACTATCATGAGCAAGGCATTAACGAGCCTTACTACTTTGCACCGGCAGCAGAACCATACCATGAAGTGATTACTCAATGGCAACGTGATTTTCAAACTACCATTGGTAAAAACCATGCGAAATATTTTGATGCAAATGGCTGGTTGTATTTTACCAAACTTCGTTTCGATTTATTCTATCCTTCTTACGGCGATACCTATCCAACTTATAATGGTGCTATTGGAATGACCTATGAGCAGGGTGGTGGTCCTGCTGGTGGTGCAACTGCATTAACCGAAGAAGGTGATACCCTTACATTGTACGATCGTGCTATCCATCATTTCACTACAGGTATGAGCACCATCGAAATTGCATCCATCAATGCATCAAAACTCATTACCGAATACCGTAAGTTTTTTAACAGAGGCGTAAGCGGTGGTTTCGGCGAGTATAAAACGTATGTAATAAAAAGCAGCGCAAAAGATGCCGATCGTATGCAGGCATTGGTGGAGTTGCTCGATAAAAACGGAATTGAATACGGTACAGCTGCTGCAACTGGCAAAGGCTATAATTACTTTACTTCGAAAGAAGAAAGTTTTAGTGCAGCTACAGGCGATTTGGTTGTGAGTGCATTTCAACCACGTTCTGCAATGGTGCAGGCTTTGTTTGAACCTAAATCTAAACTCAGCGATTCTGCAACGTACGATATTACAGCATGGAGTCTTCCGTATGCATACGGCTTACAGGCTTATGCAACAAAAGAACGTATTAACACAACTGCTTATCAAAAACCTTCAGCTGTTGTAAATACAGCTACTGATGTATATGCTTACGTAATTAAATGGGAAGGATTGCAGAGTGCAAAAACAGTTGGACAGTTATTGCAGAAAGGAATTACACTGCGTTACAGCGAAGTGCCCTTTGAAGTAAATGGACAAAAGTTTGATCGTGGTTCTGTAATTGTAATGAAGACGAGTAATCAATCAATTGGTGCGCAACTGTGGAAACATGTGGTTGATGTTGCCAACGCAAATAATGTAAAACTCTATCCGGTAACAACTGGTTTTGTTGACAACGGCGGCGATTTCGGCAGCGACCTGGTAACTCCGTTTAAATATAAAAATGTAGTGCTGTTAACAGGCGAAGGTGTAAGCTCACTGGCGGCCGGTGAAGTATGGCATTTTTTCGATAAACAATTGAACTATCCTGTATCGTTGGTATATGCTAACGACTTCAGCCGTATCGATTGGGCAAAAACAGATGTAATTATTATGCCCGATGGCAACTATCGTTTTATGGGTGATAAATCATCAACCGATCAACTGAAAGAATGGATCAGCAAAGGTGGTAAAGTGGTAGCGCTTGAAGGAGCAGTAGCAGCATTTGCCCGTTTGGATTGGGGTTTGAAATCAAAGAAAACAGAAGAAGGTACAAGCAAAGATCCGTATCAGGCATTGGCTACTTACGAAAACCGTGAACGTGATTTTGTAAGTACCATGACACCCGGTTCTATTTACAAAGTTCAACTGGATAATACACACCCCCTTGCGTTCGGCTATCCAGAATATTATTTCACTTTGAAAATGGATGATAATATTTATGAGTTTATGAATGGCAGTGGTTGGAATGTAGGTGTACTGAAGAAAGAAAATCAGCTCGCCGGTTTTGTGGGCAGCAAGTTGCAAAACCGTTTAAAAGACGGGTTGCTGTTTGGTGCACAAAACATAGGTCGTGGATCGGTTGTGTACATAACAGATAATATCATGTTCCGCAACTTCTGGGAAAATGGTAAACTGATGTTGTGTAACGCCATTTTCTTCTGATCGATTAATATATAATCAGTAAAACCCTGAAAGTCTTGCTTTCAGGGTTTTTTGTTGCAGTAAATGGAAACTAATCAACAATAGTTTTCCACATTAGCTGCAAGTTGTTGAGAGTTTATGCGGTTTTTTGCAGCTATTCTGTATATTTAATTTCAAACCAAAACTGTGCTTAAGAAAGAACGACACGCCTTTATAATGCATCAGCTTAACCTGCACAACAAGGTTTTGTCGAACGATCTGTGCCAGATAATGGATGTATCGGAAGATACCATCCGCAGAGATCTGCAGGAGCTCTCCGCTGCTGCGAAATTGATCAAAGTTCATGGCGGTGCATTATCGCTTTCGTTTAATGAAGTACAATTTTCAAGTGATCATTTATACTCACCAGAAAAGAAACGCATTATTGCAGAAAAAGCTGTTTCGCTTGTAACAAACGGCATGTTTGTGTTAACAGGCGGTGGTACTACGATTGTAGAAATGGCGAAAGTGTTACCTCCTCACTTACGGGCAACATTTATGACGGGCAGTATTCCTGCTGTTAACGAATATCTCAAACATCCATCAATTGATGTGGTAATGATTGGTGATAAGATATTGAAAGATTCAAAAATTACCTGTGGCTCGGAAGCAATCAGTAAAATACGGCAGGTAAATGCCGATATCTGTTTCCTTGGAATTAATGCAATTGATATAAAAAGCGGCGTAACAGAAAACGATTGGGAAGTGGCTAATCTGAAACGGGAAATGATTGAAGCATCGAAGAAAGTAGTTTGTCTCAGCATTTCGGAAAAGCTCGATAGCTCACAGCCTTTACGTATTTGCGGCTTAGATAAAATTACACACTTAGTTACTGAACTGCCCCCCGATGATGAGCGGCTAAGCGGTTATCGGCAGGCAGGTGTAACCGTTTTATAACACTGTATATTCTTAAACAACCAAATAAACAAAGATTATGAGAAAACTCTTGCAATGTAAAGACAAGCTGTTGTTGCTGTTTTTCTGGTTGCCCGTATTTGTTTTCGGGCAGGATAAAGCAATAACAGGTACTGTTCTTTCCGATGAAAACTCACCGCTTCCGGGGGCTACCGTTTCGGTTAGGGGAACCAACCGTTCTGTAACTACCAATGCATCGGGTGTGTTTACAATCAATGCAGCAAGTGGTGCTGTATTAGTAGTAAGTTATATTGGCTACGAGGAACAAACGGTTCGTGTAGGAACTGCCACAACGCTTACAATTACATTACGTGCATCGAAAAGCAGTTTAGGCGAAGTGGTTGTAACAGCCTATGGCATTCGAAGAGAAAAGAAATCGCTTGGTTATTCTACCCAGGTGGTTGATGGGGAAGATATTGCCAACACACGCCGTGAAAACTTTGTAAACTCATTGGCCGGTAGGGTAGCAGGCGCAACTATTACTCCATCTTCGGGTGTACCGGGCGCTTCATCGCAAATTGTTTTGCGTGGTGCCACTTCTATTGGGGGTAATAACCAGCCTTTGTTTGTGGTTGATGGTGTGCCTTACGATAACCAAACATTGAACCAGGAAAACCTTGTTGGCGGTAGTGTATCGTTTGCTAACAGAAACTCCGATTATGGTAACCGTGCAATGGATATCAACCCCGATGATATTGAAAATGTAACCATCTTAAAAGGTCCTGAAGCAACAGCCCTGTACGGTGCCGATGGTGCATCGGGTGCAATTGTGATTACAACCAAAAAAGGTAAATCGGGTAAAGCATCTGTTTCATACGACAACTCGTTCAGAACAGAGCGAGTATATCGTTTCCCCGAAGTGCAAACGGTTTATGGTTTGGGTAATAATGGTATCTACGATCCTAATTTTACAACAAATCCTTTTGGTGTGTTGGGAGGTTCAACCGGTGCCGGTATACCTGCTGCTTTTGGTCCTAAATTAGCAACGGGTATTACAACGTTTAATAATGCAGAAAACTTTTTCCGTAATGGATTTACACAGCAGCATAATATTAATGTTGAAGGAGGAAGTGATGTAGCTACTTATCGTTTTTCAACGAATTATACAAATCAGGACGGTGTTGTTCCTAACACAGGGTTCGAACGATTGACTGCTCGTTTAATGGGTTCAACAAAAATTGGTAACAAACTGCGTTTAACAACCAGTATGAATTATGTGAGCAGCACTACCACAAAAGCCAGTAAAGGTGCAGGTGGTTATTTGCTTACATTGCTTACATGGCCTGTAACATCAGATGTACGTAATTTCCAAAAGCCCGATGGATCGAAGATACCATTAAGGAACATCACGAATCTTAATCTCGAGTATGATAATCCGCTTTGGGATGTATACAAGAATCCCGGTATGGATAAAGTGGATCGTTTAACCGGTAACCTTAATCTTTCGTACGATGTAACAAGCTGGTTAAATCTTGGTGCTGTTACAGGTATCGATTACTATACGCAGTATGGTACATTAGCTGTTCACCCGCTTTCACGTTTTGGTTTGGCAGGGAACGGTTTCTATTCGCTGTATCAGCAAACCACCCGCAACTTCAGTAATACGTTGAAGGCAACTGCCACCAAAAAGTTTGGCGATTTCAGTAATTCATTTACGGTTGGTTTTTATACCGAGAACAACTACACAAAAGTTGAATCTCAAAAAGGGGAGCGTTTTTACGAGCGTGACTTCCTTGGTATAAACAATACCGATCCGCTTTCTCGTGATGCACGAACTGCTATTGCGCAGGTGCGTAAAGTGCGATTCTTCGGCAACTATATCCTGGGTTATAAATTCGTTTATCTGTCGTTGGCAGGAAGTCGTGAAGGTTCATCAACCTTTATGTCGAAAATTGTGGATAAAGATCCGTTCTTCAACTACGGTTCTTCATCGCTCAGTTTTGTGGCAACCGATATCCCGGGTGTAAAAGAAGCATTGCCTTGGTTAAACCTTGCTAAAGGCCGCATCTCTTATGCAACAACCGGTAAGAGTCCGTCTTCGCCCTACATCATCGATTACCGTTTTACAGGCCAGATTACAACAGGTGGTGGTTTTGCGTATGATGTGACAGGTAACAATTTTGATCTTGTTCCTGAACGTTCAAACAACCTTGAGTATGGTGCAGAGTTTTCATTATTTAAAGGACGTCTGCGGATGGATATTGCCCGTTATCATTTGCTCAGCAAAAACCAGATCCTTGCAGCAAGAGCTTCTTACGGAACAGGTTTTGTAATTAAATGGTTTAATGGTGGTGAAGTAGAAAATAAAGGGATTGAAGTGCAGTTGGCTGGTACGCCGGTTGAAACAAAGAATTTCAGATGGGAAACAATTTTCAACTTCGATCGCAACGTAGGTACAGTTAAAACAATGCCTGCAAGTTTGCCTACTTATTACGATTCTGATACCTGGGTGTTTGGTAACCTTCGTTCGCAATATTTCCCGGGTGCGAAAATCGGTAACATGGCAGCAAACACAGTAGCCCGCAACAGTGCAGGCCAGGTGTTAATCAGTCCTACAACCGGTTTACCTGTACGTGATAACGATTTTAAAACTGTTGGCGATCGCCAGCCCGATTTTAAATTAGGTTGGGTGAACTCAATCCGTTACAAACAATTCGACCTGTCGTTTAATATCGATTTCAGAAAAGGCGGCGATGTATTTAATGCAACAGAATACTTTCTTTATTTAACAGGTTACAGTGTAAAAACACTCGATCGTGAAACACCCCGTGTAATTGAAGGTGTATTGCAGGATGGTTTTGAAAATACAGCTAACCCAACCAAGAATACAATTGCTGTAACACCGATGTACAACTCTTCTTTCTACTCCAGTACAACAGCTGCAACAGAAGAAGATTTTGTAGAGAATGTGAACTGGGCCCGTTTGCGTGATGTAACGATCAGATACACGTTCCCAGCCAGAATACTTTCGGATGTTAAGTTCATTAAATCTGCGTCTATTTATTTTACAGGTACAGATTTATTCATGATTACCAACTATAGTGGTGCAGATCCTGCAGTAAATGCAAACACTGCTTCGAACCGTGGTTTTGGTGGTGCAGGTATCGACTATGGTGCATTAAGTATTCCACGTGGTTTCAACTTTGGTTGTGCTATTAAATTTTAAATCTTATTGAACATGAAAAAGAAACTTCTTCATATACTGTTGCTGTCGGCTGTGTTAATAAACACCGTTGGCTGTAAGAAATATCTTGATATCAACTCCGATCCGGATACGCCGCAACAACCCGATGTGTCATCGGTATTTCCGGCCATGCTGGCGGCTATACCAAGAGGTACACAATTCGATGCCCGTTATGTATCGAAATACATTCAAAACTTTGCACAAAATGCAGCAGCCAATGCATGGGATATACATGGTCATCAGAACTATCCCAATCCTTCAGATGTGGGTGGCGATATCTGGCGTCAATGTTATTATGGCTTGGGCGCCAATCTTAACTATATTATTGAAAATGGAAAACGCAAAGGTCAGTGGGATTATGTTGGTGCTGCGTATGCATTAAAGGCCATGATTTTCCAGATGTGTACCGATGAGTATGGTGAAATTATTTATACCGAAGCGTTTAAAGAAAATACATCGTTGTTTAAGTACGATGATCAGCAGGTTGTTTACAGAGGGGTAGACTCTTTATGTCGCCTCGCACTCAACTACCTGAGCCGTACCGATCTGAGTCCATCAAATTCCCTGTTAATCAGAGGTGATTTTATTTATGATGGAAGCAATGCAAAATGGATCAAGTTTGTAAACGGTATATTGGCCAAAAACTTTCATCGTATAACCAATAAATCAACTTACCAGGCAGATTCTGTGATTTATTATGTAGATCGTTCATTTGCCAATACACAGGATGATTTTGTTGTGCCATTTGATGCAACAAAAAATGATGACACGAATTTCTTTGGTACCTATCGTGACAATCTCAGTTCTTTCCGCCAAACGAAAATGATTGTGCAATTGCTGGATGGTACAACACTCGCAGGCAGTTCGGCAGGTATTAACAGAGATCCGAGAATGCGTCATATGCTTAGTGCATCGAACGACACAACAAATGGTAACGGTGGATATTATGCGCTGGAGCCGGGGCTGGCCGATCCGAATACGGGTAATAAACGTGTGGCAACTCCATTCGGCGATTCGTTATATGCAAACCCAAGTGCAAGCCGTTTCGATCCATCACGTGGTAAATACCTTTTCCGTGATAAAGCTGTTTCACCGGTAATGTCGTACAGCGAGTTGCAGTTTATAAAAGCAGAAGCTGCTTATAAAAAAGCCGGTGGTCCCGATGCAACAGCTTACCAGGCTTATTTGAATGGTATTAACGGGCATTTCGATTTTATTAACCGTTCTATTTATCCCAGAAGTAATGTACCAATTTATAATACTGTAACAATTTCTGCAACACAGCGTACCGCTTACCTTGCCAGTGCAAACGTAAAACAGAACGCAGCTGCACTTACACTCACAGATATTATGTCGCAGAAATATATAGCGTTATGGGGTTGGGGTTTTCTTGAAACATGGGTTGATATGCGTCGCTATCATTATACCGATCTTGATCCTGTTACCGGGTTACCTGTTTACAAAGGCTTTATTACACCAACAGGTATACCTGCAACTAACAATGGTAAACTTGCTACACGCATCCGTCCACGTTTTAATTCGGAGTATGTATGGAACCTCGATGAGTTAATCCGGATTGGTGGTACTGCAGTAGATTATCATACAAAGGAAATGTGGTTCAGTCAACCTTAATTAATTTAAATTATTGCATATGCGAAACAGAATTATTCAACTCATTTGTTTTTCAACAGCTGTACTAATGTTGTTTACAGCCTGTGAAAAAAACGAACTGAAAACAACGGAAGTAAATAAACTTACTGCAAACGAAGCGCAGGTGAAAGTGATGTTTGCATCGTTCTATCGTTCCAATCCACGTATTTACATTAAAGTCAACGATAAAATTGTAAGCAGCGTACTTACAACTTTTACACCGTTTCCGGGAGGTGGTTTAAACACCGGCGGCGGAAGTACGGCCGATTACCTGCGTGTAGCTGCGGGACAAAACAATTTTTCTGTAGCTGTTCCTAAGTTTGGAACAAGTGTTGACTCACTGCCGCTGGCCAATGTTCAATACACTGTTACTGCAGGGAAAAAATACTCATTGTATTTTGCCGATACCAGTGCAAATACAACCAGTTTGCTGGTAGAAGATTCGCTGGTTGCACCCGATTCGGGTTATGTTGTTTACAAGTTTGTAAACATGATGCCCGATGTAGCAGCAGGCTTGGATTTGTATATTGGTTCAACCAAAGTGGCCTCGGCAATTCCTTACAAAGGAGTAAGCCCTTCGTTTGTATTACCAACAAATAACGCTTCTACTGTATGGGCTATTCGTGCAACAGGCGGTACAACGAACCTCGTAACATATACAAGTGCTGCTTCTTTATCGAACCAGCGTGTGTTTACGGTCATGGCCAGAGGATATAATGCCATAACATCCACCTCTACGGCTGAGCCGAGGAGACGTTTGATCAGTCTTATTTACAATCAGTGAAAAATAAAAAGGGTGTGTTGCAAAACACACCCTTTTTTTATGCCGATAAAATGTGTTGCTTTGCTGAACTTAAAATAATTGTTTTTGAAACGCAGTGACCTTTTCTACATCCGTCTTTCATTTTTCATCAGCATACTCATCTGTGCAGTAAAGTTTGTTGCTTGGGGTATTACCGGTTCGTTGGTGATTTTGAGTGATGCACTCGAATCGATTATTAATGTGGCAGCGGCTGCATTTGCCTGGTACAGCATTTACCTGTCGAACAAACCGAGAGATACAGAACATCCGTATGGCCATGGTAAAATCGAATTCTTTTCGATAGGCTTTGAAGGGGCCATGATTTTGATTGCAGGTATTGGTATTTTGGTGCAGGCAGTTATCAGTTTTATTCATCCTCCTTCGCTGCAGGCATTAACGGCCGGTATATGGTTAACTGTTGCCGGTGGCGTAAGCAATTTTGTGCTGGGATATTTTTTGGTGCAAACCGGAAAAAACAGAAACAGTCTTACATTAACCGGTAATGGAAAACATATCCTCAGCGATAGTTATTCCAGTATAGGTGTGTTGGTTGCAGTTGTATTAATTCTGTTAACAGGTTATACCTGGATTGATCCGTTGGCTTCTGTTTTTGCAGCTGCGGTCATTATTTTTACCGGCTTCCGGTTAATGACCAAATCGGTAAAAGGATTAATGGATGAAGTGGATATGAAAGTGGTGGATGAACTGGTAACTATTTTGAAAGAGAACCGAAAGCCTTCCTGGATCGATATTCATAATATGCGTGTACAACGCTTCGGCAATTATTATCATGTAGATTGCCATGTAACCATGCCGTATTACTATTCGTTAGAACAGGTACACGACGAAATCACTAAACTCGACAGTATACTCAATACAAATTTCCAAAAGGGCAGTATTGAATTTTTTATTCATACCGATCCCTGCATCTGCTCAAGTTGCAGCCATTGTTTGTTGAGTGAATGTGCGGTGCGTAAGCGTCCGTTTCTGCAGCAAATTGATTGGAGTAAAGAAAATCTGTTGCCGAATAAAAAACACGCTTTTCCCGATTAATTTATTCTTCGGCCTCGTACGAAAAACGCAAATCGGTTAATGATTCAATCAATGGTTTTACTCGGTAAATATTGCGGTTGAATTTATTCCCCAGAATAATAATGGTTAAGGAGTCGGGCAATACTCTGTAAAACGTTGCATTGTTGCCGTGCCACCAGCCATTGTGATACACAATTTTTTTATCGTGCGGCAAGGTATACATACGCCAGCCAAAACCATAGTTATGAATACCCGGGCGTTCAAAGCTGTAAGGTTTAAAAGCGGAGTCGAGTGTAGCTTGCTTAAATAATTGCTGGCCGTATAATGCCTGGTCCCATTTCAACAGATCGGTTACAGTACTGTAAATATTTTTATCGCCATAAGTAAGATCCAGAAAGGTAAATGCTTCCTGTACACCATTCCACATATAGGAAGGAGTTACAGTTGCAGAGTCGGCATGGTTATACACTTTTGTATGCGTCATCTGCAATGGTGTAAAAAAGGTTGTTTGCAAATAATCGGCGTATGATTTGCCCGATGCAGCTTCAATAATTAAAGCAAGCAATGCAAAGTTGGTGTTGGAATAATTAAACCGGCGGTTAACAGCATTCGCTAATTCGGGCTTGTACGTAATAAGCGTTTGCAGCACATCTTTATTGGTTACGTTTTTACTTTTATCCCAGTTGATTTTTTCGAGATAGTAACCATAGTTGGGTAAGCCGCTGCGTTGGTTCAGCAACATTTTAACTGTTATACCGCTGTATGGAAAACCGGGAAAGAATTTTTGCAGCGAATCGTTAATGTTGAGTTTGCCTTCTTCTGCCAGTTTTAAAACAGCCATGGCCGTAAATGTTTTGCTGGTAGATGCAATGTGAAACGGAGTAGAAGCGGTAATGGAATCTTTACCCCGTAACCGAACAAGCCCGTTATATTTTTCAAACAGAATATATCCGTTTTTGGCCACCAGCATTGCACCGTTAAATCCGCTGTACCTTAAAGAAGAGTCGTAGAAGTTATTAATTTTTCTTGTGTATTCTCTGGCTGTTGCAGCAGGTACTGGCGGTTGTACAGGATTATAGTTCGTTGCAATGTTGGCTGCGTTTTTATTTTTTGATGCACTGTTGCAGCCAATAAGTAGTACTGAAGAAAGGATGTAAAAGAACGTTCGTTTTTTATAGAAAGCCATGCTTGTTATCGATCGGTTGAGTAGAGTGATTGTTATAAAAATAGTGCCGTATTGTACTGCATCAGCAGAATGTGAAAAAACTATCATTCTATTGATGTTCGGTAGACTATCTTTGCGCTGCAAAATAAGCAAATCATTCATACGATCATGGCAGAAAAAAAAACCACCAGCTACCCCAAAGACAAGATCAATATCCTGTTGCTCGAAAACATCAGCGAAGCAGCTGTGCAGAATATTAAGAGCAGCGGATATGCGAGTGTACGTAAGTTGAGCGGCGCCCTCAGCGAAGAGGAACTCATTAAAGAAATTAAAGATGTTCATTTGTTAGGCATCCGTTCAAAAACACAAATCACAAAAAAGGTATTGGATGCTGCAACCAAACTGCAGGCCATTGGTTGTTTTTGTATTGGTGTGAACCAGGTAGATCTGAAGGCTGCAACCAACAAAGGCGTGGTGGTGATGAATGCACCTTACAGCAACACACGCAGTGTAGCCGAATTGGTGATAGGATTAAGCATTATTCTCATTCGCCGTATCATCGATAAAAACAAAGCCGCACACGAAGGCATCTGGAATAAAGAAGCAAAAGGCAGTTATGAATTACGTGGTAAAACTTTAGGTATTATCGGTTATGGCAATATCGGCAGCCAGGTAAGTGTATTGGCTGAATCGCTTGGTATGAAAGTGATTTATTATGATGTTGTAACCAAGTTGCCGTTAGGAAATGCAGTACAGTATAAAAACATGAAAGATGTTTTGAGCAAAGCAGACATTGTTTCACTGCATGTACCCGAAACCAATCAAACAAAAAATCTGATTAATAAATCGGCACTGAAACAGTTTAAAAAAGGAGCCATTCTTTTAAACTATGCGAGAGGTGAAGTGGTAGATCTGGATGCATTGCGCCAGGCATTGCTCGATAAACATTTATCAGGAGCAGCTATTGATGTGTTTCCGTGGGAGCCGGAGAAAAACGGCGATCGTTTTCAAACACCGTTACAGGATTTGCCCAATGTAATTCTTACACCACATATTGGTGGCAGTACCGAAGAGGCACAGGAAAACATTGGTGAAGATGTAAGTAATAAACTGGTACAGTACTTAGAAGGTGGTACAACCATTGGTTCGCATACCGTACCCGAACTTGCATTACCGGTGCAGGAAGGCACACACCGTATTTTACATATTCACAAAAATGTACCGGGGGTTTTAAGCCAGATCAATACACAGCTGAGCAAGCATAACATCAATATTCTTGGACAGTATTTAAAAACCAACGACCAGATTGGTTACGTGGTGCTGGATGTGGACAGTAAACTTTCGAAAAAAGCAGTTGAATTGCTAAAAGAAGTAAAAGAAACGATCAAGGTGCGAATGGTTTACTAAATTCGCAGCCTATGAAAGAAATGATTCAGAACCTTGTTGATGCACTGAGCCTGTCGCCCGACAATGTTCCTTTGCGTTTACAGGTGGCGAACCTGATGATGAGTGAGAAAATGTATGCCGAAGCGGCCGATCAGCTGAGTGAAGTGTTGAAACGCAGTTACGGACATACCACCGCACAACAGCAATTGGCAGAATGTTTTTATCACATGGGTAAATATTCTGCAGCTATTATAACGTACGAGCAGCTCGATTTTGAACAGTTACCTGTTCAGTCGGCTGCTTTTTTTATTCGTTGCCTCATTAAAGAACATTCGCTTGAACAGGCCATTGAATTGTACAAGCAATTGTTGGTGCAGCATCCGCAGTTTTCTGATGAGGAGATTGATAAAGAACTCCGCCTCGGTACATCAATCGAAATAGACGATGAGTTTATGTTTGATGACGCTGATTACTTTCTTGAAAAACCAACAACCAAGTTTAGCGATGTTGGCGGTATGAAGAATGTGAAGAATGAAATTTCTTTAAAGATTATTCAGCCGTTAAAGAATCCTGATCTGTACAAAGCATTTGGGAAAAAAGCAGGTGGGGGTATTTTGTTGTATGGTCCTCCGGGTTGTGGTAAAACATTTATTGCAAAAGCAACAGCAGGAGAGATCGATGCAAAATTCATCAGCATTGGTTTACACGATATACTGGATATGTGGATCGGCAACAGCGAAAAAAATCTGCATCAGGTATTTGAAGTGGCACGAGCTAACAAACCATGTGTGTTGTTTTTTGATGAAGTAGATGCCATTGGCAGCAGCCGAGCCGATTTAAAACAATCAGCCATGCGTCATGTCATCAATCAGTTTCTGGCCGAGCTGGATGGCGTGGATGCAGATAACGAAGGCATTTTAATTTTAGCTGCTACCAATGCACCGTGGAGTGTAGATGGTGCATTTAGAAGACCGGGACGTTTCGACCGCATTATTTTTGTTGCACCGCCCGATGAAGAAGCAAGAGTAGATATTCTGCAACAATTATTAAAAGATAAACCGGTAGCTGATGTGGATGTAAAGAAAATTGCTGCACAAAGCGAAGGTTATTCCGGTGCCGATTTAAATGCGTTGCTTGATATTGCTGTAGAAGATAAATTAACGCAATCAATAGAAACAGGCGAACTGCAGCCCATCACTACAAAAGATTTGCTGCGTGCATTAAAAGTACACAAGCCAACTACGCAGGAATGGTTCAGCAGTGCACGTAATTATGCACTGTACGCCAACGAATCGGGCCTGTACGATGATATACTCAAGTATTTAAAAATTAAGCGCTAGATCAGTCGCTATACAGCATGGATTTCAGTAGTCTTCATATCAACAGGGCAGAGGTATTGCTCGAACAGAACAGAACGCAACACGCCATCAGCGAATTAAAGCAGGCATTGCAAATGGACCCGGATAATGCTTACGCTTATGCGTTGTATGCCCGTTGCCATTACCGCAATGGCGAGTATAAAGAAGGACTGGAAAAAATACAGAAAGCGATTTCCATTGAGCCTGATGAATCCTATTATTTCTATCTGCGTGCATTTGCCTATTACCATTTAAGCCAGGCAACAGTTGCTGTAACTGATTTAAGCAAGGCCATCAGCCTTTACCCGTATAATGCCGAGTATTTTGGTTTGTACGCATTCATTTTAATTGAGCAACGCAATTATGAACCGGCGCTGGAAAAAGCAAATGAAGGGTTGGAATTAGATCCTGAAAATCTCACCAGCTTAAATGCAAGAGCAAGGGCACTCAATAAATTAAAACGCACCGATGAGGCGTTTGAAACCATGCAGGATGCATTAAGTGCTGCACCCGAAAGCGATTTTACACATGTAACCATCGGCTTTAATCATCTTGAAAAAGGGCGACATAAAGAAGCACAACAGCATTTTCGTGAAGCATTGCGGTTATCGCCCACATTGGCATCAGCCAAAGAAGGATTGAAAGAATCGTTGAAAGCAAATTTTCCTCCATACCGTTTTGTATTGCGTTTAAGTTTTTGGTTAGGAGAAAAGGGGAAGAGTTTTCGTATTGCTTTTACAATTGGCTTGTACCTGTTGTTTCGTTTATTAAGTGGTGTGGCTGCAAAGTATCCTTCGGCACGTTTGTTTATTGTGCCGTTTATTGTTTTGTATTTTATCTATTTCATCTTTAGCTGGATTGGTAGTTCGCTGGCAAACTTTATGTTGTTGTTTCATAAAGATGGTAAATACATTGTAGATAGTTGGGAGCGCTATACTGCCATTGCTATTGTAAGTTGCTTGCTAACCGGTATTGTACTTGGTGTTGGTGCGTATACTGGTTTTTTACCCGATCATTTATTACTGCCCGGTTTTGTAATGGCAACAGTTTGTATACCCATCAGCCGGTTTGAAGATGGTGCTTCGCTGCGGTTTCGTTCGGTAAAAGCTATATACTCTGCAGGTTTAATTATTATCGCATTACTAGCTGTTGTGTGTATGCTTACACCGGCCCTAGCTGCTGCAGGTGGTATTTTACTTGGTGCCTATTTAATTGCTCTTATCATTTACATGTGGACATCGGGTGGATGGAGTTGAAATTAAATTTTTCCGATATTTTCAAAAAATATTGAAAATATCGTAACTTAGCCGGGTTAAATACCAAACATGAAACTCATCATACTCGGCGGCGGTTTTGCAGGTTTACGTCTGGCCCGTTTGCTCAACAACAAACCCGGCATCGATATTACGATTATTGATCGCTACAACTATCACCAGTTTCAACCGCTGTTTTATCAGGTAGCTACTGCAGCGCTCGACGCCAGTAACATTTCCTTTCCGTTGCGCAAAGCTTTTCATAACAGTAAGAATGTGCGCATCCGTATGGCCGAGATTGAGCGTATTGATACAGCGAATAAACAGGTAATTACAAACGAAGACACATTTCAGTACGATTACCTGGTGATTGCTACCGGTGCCAGCACCAATTTCTTCGGCAATAAAAATTTAGAGCAGCATGCATTTCCTATGAAGAGCACCGTGGAGGCCTTGCAGTTGCGGCATAAGCTGATTCAGAATTTTGAAGATGCATTACATACAAATAGTGCTGATGAGTTGGAGAAGCTCATGAATATTGTGGTGGTAGGTGGTGGCCCTACGGGTGTTGAATTAAGCGGTGCTATTGCTGAAATGAAAAAGTATGTGCTGCCGAAAGATTATCCCGAACTCGATTTTTCAAAAATGAATATTTACCTCCTCGAAGGAACAGGTAAAACACTCGCTGCCATGAGTGAGCAAAGCAGCAGCAACAGTTTAAACTATCTGCAACGGTTAGGTGTAACAGTAAAAACAAATGCTCTTCTGCAGGATTACGATGGGGAGCAAGTTACATTAAAAGACGGAACAAGTATTCCTTCTAAATTAGTCATCTGGGCTGCAGGTATTAAAGGAAATGTTCCTGCCGGCATCGATCCATCATTAATTGCAAGAGGTAATCGCATTAAAGTAGATGAGTTCAACTTTGTGCAGGGCATGAACAATGTATTTGCAATCGGCGACATTGCGTACATGGAAGAAGAAGCCTTTCCCAATGGTCACCCGCAGGTAGCACCCGTAGCAATACAGCAGGCCACATTACTGGCAACAAATTTGCTTCATCTGCGACAAGGAAAAATAGCAAGCCCATTCCGTTACAACGACAAAGGAGCCATGGCAACCGTAGGTCGTAACCTGGCTGTGGTAGATGTACCGAAACCAAAACTGCATTTCGGCGGTTTCTTTGCCTGGTTAATCTGGATGGGTTTACATCTTATGCTGATATTAGGTGTAAAGAACAGGTTCTTTGTTTTTACCAACTGGTTGTATAACTATGTTACCTATGATCAGAGTTTACGACTCATCTTTAAAGAGTTTTATCGTAAAGACGAAACAAAGCATTGACAAAATTAAACATCCTGTTCTGTTCGGTGTTAAAGTACTGCACGTATTAAACAGTAAACAAATAGTATGAAGGCATTTCTTACTGCCGAATGGCGCAACCTGGTGATGATGAATTTTGTGGTATCGGAAGAATTACTGAAACCCTATTTGCCGAAGGATGTAGAATTGGATGCATTTGAAGGAAAGTGTTATGTAAGCTTTGTCGCATTTCATTTTCTCAACACCAAAGTAAAAGGGATTGGTTTTCCGTTTCATAAAGATTTTGCAGAAATTAATCTGCGGTTTTATGTGCGGTATAACGATGCGGGTGAAATAAAAAGAGGGGTGGTGTTCATCAGCGAACTGGTGCCCAAGCCCATGATTGCATGGGTAGCGAAATTGCTTTACAAAGAAAAGTATGCATACGCACCCATCAAAAGCAAAGTGGAGCAAACCAATTTACGTTTTCTGCATTTCGAATGGGGCAAACAATTGCAACACGAATTGAAAGTGGAAACAGCAACATCGGTACAGCCGATTACTCCAGGCAGTAAGGAAGAGTTTATTTTTGAACATTACTGGGGTTATACTTCGCTATCTTCTTTCCGCACAGGCGAGTACAGCGTAGAGCATCCCCGCTGGAATATTTATCCTGTTACTAATTTTTCTTACACGATCGATTTTCAACAACTGTATGGCGACGCATTTGCTTTTTTGAATGAAGTGCAGCCCGATTCGTTATTTGTGGCCGAAGGATCAGAGGTAAGTGTGTATGAACGGAAGATTCTTTGATGAATTTTCTGCGGCATGCTTTACAAAAACGGATGCCTGAACTGCGGATATTTTTTCTTGCGTTCGTTCAGCTCCTGTACATTACGCTCCATTTCAGAAGGGTCGTAGATATTATCTTTGGCAAAAAACAGTTCTCCTTCGGGATAGTTATACACGGCCCAGTTAATCGTGGGATCGAAGATGAGTGTATCTCCAATAATAAACAGATCGAACGCATATTTGATCACCATTTTCCAGGTCATCAGTAAAGGCTGTTTATTGCTGTCGGTTAATACAAATACATAGTTGCTGAAGGGAATGCCTCTGTTATACATCCATTTTTTTAGCAGAGGAATATTTTCCTGCAGATCAGCTGCATGTTCAAACTCTTCAATGGTTTTATAATTGTAATACGAAAAAGGTGCCCACCACCATCCGATAACAAACAGGCATGATCAATAAACTCGTACAGAAATTTACGGGCAGTTGTATCAAGGAAAAGGATCTGTGCTTTGTGCGTTTCGGGTAAAGCATCAAACTCGGCAGCTGTGCCAAACACCGTTCCATTTTGCGGAGGTGGAATGCAATAGTTTTTTATGTTGGAGAGATCGATCATGAATGATGCTGATTTGTGAAAATAGCTTTTTGTCTGCAAGGAAGGCTGTGTTCAATAATCCGCTGTTTAAAGTTGAACTGCTTTAATGTTTGATCTTGTTCTTTGCTAAAATGTGTTTGATTGTTTTCGTTTCTTCATCTGTAAGGGGCATAATGTCTTTTACATACATCGCCGTTCCTTCGTTTCTTTCTTTTGAAAGGATGATTGCGCCTGCAAAAGGATATCTTTCATCAAGCAGCAGGCTTTTTCCTGTTTGTGTAATCAGATTAATACCTGTCTTTTTCATGAAAAGTACCTTGCAAAGAATTGAATCTTCACCTCTTTGGTCTTTTATGGAATAAGGGTAGTATAAATAGGCTGTGTTATGGATGATCGTATCCTTGCAATCAGACAATTTATAGCTATTCGTATCCATTACTTGGGTTGTATCTCTAAAAATAGTTCCTGATTTTTTCTCTTTTAATGGACCTTGCTCAATTACTTTACCTTCACTGCTGAATGTATTAAGTGAAAAATAAGAGTATGATGGGAGATGTATAAAGTTAACCTTGTACGGTTCCGTCACTGTAGTTGTTACAGTTGAGTCTCCATGCACCTCTGTTGTCATAAAATCTTTGGTAATAAATTCAATTAGATAATCCTCATAACTCATAATTTCAGTTGATAAGAAAGTGCTTGTCTTGCCATCCTGGAAAAATTCTACTACATAACGGTATTTGTAATGTTGTTCATCGTCAATTCGAAAGGCTGTGATGGCGAAAAGAAGAAGAAGGAGTACAGGTGTTTTTTTCATGGTTATGTAATTGTTGGTGTTTTATAAATTTAAAAAAAGTTCTCAACCGTCCAACAGTTTTTTACTCTTCTTCAAAATCTTTTTGGCCCTTGAATGAAACGCTGCTGTTTCATATTCCCAGCGTTCTTCAATAACAGTAAAAATTTCCGGAAGTATTTCAGGGTATTCCTTAGACAGCTTTTCAAGGATCGTTAATGAAAATGCTTTCACCGCTGCTTTCTCCTGCTCATCGCAGATAAACGAAAAACAGGCATCCATTACTTCGCCTTTCAGTTCTTCGGGTATTTGCAGGTACTGTAAAATGCGGGTGATGTTGCGGCGCACAGCATTGTGCAAACCGGGCTTGCGCAATAAACTGACCAGCAGCGGCAAATGTTTTTGCAGCAGCTGTGGTTGTGTTTCGGCCAGTAAACCAATGGGCCAGGCTGCACGTTGTACTACACGGTATTCATCGGTTGTAAACAAATGCACCAGTTCATCCATCCGCTTTTGCGATGTGCCGATCCATTGCACAATCTTCTGCGCTTGTGCTTTGTTGTGTTCGGTTAGTATTTCTTCACGGAGGTTCAGCAGCTAAAAGATAAAAGAGTGAAAAAGTAAAGGAGTTAAGACTAAGAGTTTTAAAAAGTAGAAAGAGTTTAAAAAGTTTGAGGCTGAGGTTAAGAAGTTTGTTGCAGTTGGTTTAATACCTGTACGCAGGCAAGTACTTCTGCTTCATCAACCGTAGTAGACGAGAGGTCTTCGTTCATCTGTTTGTTCAGGTAGTTCATGCCGCTTGCAAGATTGGTTCGTGCCGAAGTATGAAACTCAACTGCACCAGTGTATTGTGCCAGCTCTGCAAGGTTTGTATGCCGTAAACCACTGCCCGGCATAATAGTGATACGTTCATCCGCTGCGCTAACCAACTGCTTTAATGTTTCCTTTCCTACAGTAACGTTGGGGTGTAAACCCGATGTAAGTACACGCTCGCAACCAATTTCTATCAATGTATCCAGTGCTTCAAATGCATCACGCACCCGATCAAATGCACGGTGAAAGGTTACGCCCATCGGGTACGAAAGTTCCACCAATGCGGCTGTCCGTTCTTTATCAACAGTGCCATCTGCATTGAGCAAACCAAACACCACACCATCGCAGCCGAGTTGTTTGCAGAGCTGAATATCTTCTTTCATTGCATCAAACTCATCGTGGTTGTATAAAAAATCGCCACCACGTGGACGGATCATGGTATACAGCTCAATCGAAGCAAGTGCTCTTACTTTTTTAATCATGCCGTACGATGGGGTAGTGCCACCTTCGCCGGGGTTATCGCATAGTTCAATACGCTGTGCACCTGCTTTTTGAATGATGCTGCACGATTCGATGCTGAAAGCAATTACTTCGAGTTTATACTGCACAATAGAATGTTTAAAGTTTGTAGTTAATGGTTTATGGTTGGGGTGTTTAACAAGAAACAACAAACCATAAATCAGCAACTGATTTAGCTGAACCAGCTTTTTACATTGATGGATGTTTCGGTTGAAGCGGTACGTAATGCCATTGAAAAATTCTTCATTACCGAGTAACCGCCATATTGGCCTTTTTTATTGATGGCAATAAAACCTGCCTGCACCGTGTTTGCATTTACGCCGTTGTTTTTAATAATACGTCGTACGGCTTCTTTACAGGCCGCTTCAGGACTTGCACCGTGCCGCATCATTTCAACAATTGTATGCGATCCGCAAATTTTTACAATCTCTTCACCAACACCGGTTGCAGTAGCAGCACCAACTTCATTGTCTACAAACAAGCCTGCACCAATAATGGGCGAATCGCCTACACGTCCCCGCATTTTAAATGCCATACCACTTGTACTGCAAGCACCACAGAGGTTGCCTTTTGCATCCATGGCAATCATGCCAATCGTATCATGGTTTAATATTTCTGTTGGCCATTTATACAACATGGCTTCCTGTTTATTATAACCTTCACGTTGTATTTTTTCTTCCAGTTCTTTCATGGAACGCAGGGGATCGTAGTTGGCGGTTTTCAGCCATTCTTTCCATGCTTTTTCACTTGCTTCAGTAAGCAGGTTGGTGCGTTTAAATCCTTTGCTGATGGCGAATTGCAGGGCACCTTCACCTACAAATTGTACATGCGGTGTTTGTTCCATTACCAAACGAGCAACCTGCACTGGGTGCAGTATTTCCTCAAGCCCCATCACCGAACCGCATTGCCCTTTTTCATTCATCACACAGGAGTCAACAGTTACTTTGCCATCACGATCGGGCAAACCACCATAACCCACGCTGTTATCGGTTGGGTCTGCTTCAGGTACCATTACACCGGCTACCACAGCATCCAAAGCATAGCCGCCCTTACTTAAAATTTCCCAAGCTGCTTTGTTGGCTTTGATGTTTGGCGCCCAGGTAGAAAGTACAATTGGGCCTTTACCCGGGTTTGCATTGCCGGCAAAACTGTTGGTTGATATGAGTGCAGTGGACAGGCTGCTGAGCTGAATAAATCGTCTTCTGTTAAGCATGTAAGGGTTGTTAATAGTTCGTGAATGTAAGATGATTTTAAAATTTTTTTTCCTGTTCTTTTAAACCTTCTTTTTTTGAACGGGTCTCTTATACACAAATGCAAATAACGAAATTAAATGCATGAAACAGGTAGAACTTTTTCTGCCACAATCATTCAACAATAAAAATCAAACACACATGAAAAAAGCCCTCTTTTTATCCGTAGTACTGGCTGCTGTAATTATTGGTTCTGCAACTGAAGCATCAGCACAGATTAAACGAAAACTCGATCGTAAAGAAAACCGTTTCGACCGTCGTGAAGATGTTCGGGATCGTAAGGAAGATGTACGTGACCGCAAAGAAGATGTAAAAGACCGCCGTGAAGACATTCGTGACCGCCGGGAAGATGTACGTGATGCAAAACATGATGGCGGTGTAAAAGATCGTATGGAAGATGTGCGTGATCGCAGAGAAGATGTAAGAGACCGTAAAGAAGATATACGTGACCGCAAGGAAGATGTAAAAGACCGCAAAGAAGATGTGCGTGACCGTAAAGAAGATCGCAGAGACCGCAGACGTGGACGTTTTTAGACATACTACGCCCTATGTAAAAGCGCTCTTCCCTATACAACCGGGTAACATTGTAAAGTGTTACCCTTTTTTATTTTAATCAATCAACCGATGTTTTCAAGTTGATGAAGGATGGGAATGAGTGAATGGCCTTGTTTGGTAAGATAATATTCTATGTGAAGAGGCTTTTGCTTAACAATTACTTTTTCCAGTAAACCGGTTTCTTCCAGATCTTTTAATGCTGCAGCAATGGCCTGTTTGTTTGAGCCTTTTAAATGACGAAGCAAACTGCTGAACCGTAAAGGCTGCTCAACTGCCAGGCGAAGAATTTCCGGCTTCTATTTTCCTGCAACCATCTTTAACATGGCCTGTGCCGGACAGGTATTGTCGTTATCATTCAGTTTTTCTGTAGTCATCTTTTTTTGACTTATTGTTTGCCTCAGCCGGCCCGTTGAACTTTGTACAAAATTAAACGATAATATGGTACAGAAAACGGACGAGGCACTCTATGAACAGCATGCAATCGATAGCGCAGCAATAAAAAATGAATTCAGCAATCCGCTTTTATGCGACCCTGAAACCGGGTTGTGCGAGTTGCCAATACAGACAACAGTTGCATCTGTTGCCAATGAACTGAGTGCAGAAGAAAAGCCAATTAAAGTGATTTACTATACTGATCCTATCTGTTCTACCTGTTGGGGTATTGAACCGCAGTTGCGAAAGTTAAAGCTGGAATATGGGCATCTGCTTTCCATTGAATACAGGATGGGCGGTCTTTTACCCGACTGGAGTTATAACAGCGGCGGCATCAGTAAACCTTCTGATGTGACACATCACTGGGATGAAGTAAGTGATTATTACGATATGCCGATTGATGGTGATGTTTGGCTGGAAGATCCGTTGCATTCATCTTATCCGCCATCCATTGCGTTTAAAGCAGCGCAGTTGCAGGATGGAGAAAAAGCAATTGATTTTTTACGTGTACTGCGGGAGATGCTTTTTCTCCAAAAGAAAAATATTACACGGTGGGAACATATAGAAGCTGCTGCAGAAGCAACAGGTTTAAACAGCATTCAACTGAAAAGCGATTTTGAGAGCAGAGCTGTTGAATTGTTCCGTGAAGACCTGATGATGGGGCAGAAATTAAGGGTAAGAGGTTTTCCTTCCATGTTTTTTATTGTTGCAGATGGCCGCACAGAGTTTGTATATGGATCGAAGCCTTATACCGTGTATGAAACTGCTGTTTTAAAACTTTGCCCTGATGAAAAAAGGAAAAGCTACAGCAAAAGCAGCAGCGATTTATTTGTAACGTTTCATTCTTTAACTACAAAAGAGTTTTCTGAATTGTCGGGTATACACCGTACAGAAAGTGAAACAATACTTGATGAACTTCTTGAAAAAGGAATGCTGGAGAAAACAGAAAGCAAAAATGGTTCGTTGTGTAAAGTAAAAGCCGGTAAAAAATAATTTCGTAGTCAATAGAAGTATAGCAGAACCGTCAGGCAAATGTGTCAGACGGTTCTGTTTATATTAATGTATTCTGTCGCCACGTACTTCCATCCGTTGCATCAATTCTTTTTCAAATGCTAACCATTCTTTCCAGCGGTCACGTACTTTTTTCTTGGGTAGGTAATGTTCGCACAGGGTAATAAATAATGTATAATGTCCGGCTTCACTTTCCATAAAGCGTCGATAGAACTTTCGCAGGTAAGCATCATTTAAACCTTCGCTTAACCGTTTAAAGCGTTCGCAACTGCGGGCTTCAATTAAGGCCATGGTTAACAACTCATCCAGAAAACGATCTTCAACATGTCCGCCTTTTTTCTGGAAAGCCAGCAGTTCGTTTACATAAATATCTTTTCGTTGTTTGCCCAGCTTTAAGCCACGTTTCTGCAGCTCTGCCAACACCGTACGGAAATGGCCCCATTCTTCAGTAACAATCGGAGCGAGTTCCGTTACCAGCTTTTCGTATTGGCTGTACCGTTGAATGAGCGAAATACAGGTGGTGGCTGCTTTTTGCTCGCAATAAGCATGGTCGGTTAATATATCTTCCAGTGAAAGAGGTGCCAGATCAACCCAACGGGGATCGCTGGGCAATTGCAGGCCGAGGATATTTTTTACGTCGATGGTTTCTTCTTGCATCCTGCAAAAATAAAGGCTCCCGGAGAATCGGGAGCCAAAGGTGTTAAAACTTAAACTTGAAAAGGTGTTAACCAAAGGTCAGCAAGTCCATTTTTAAAAATCAATTGTCTGATGTTTTTGGTTAGCTGATTTTGTAAAGCAAAAAGACGGATAAATTCAGTTGTAAACAATACCTCAAAGTGGGTAGTAACCAATGGGTATTATATGTTTCAGGGTTACTGTTTTTTTTCTTTAATTTCCCGTTTCATAATCTTCCTTATGCGATTGATCCCATTCCTCATTTCCTCTGCAGTAACCGTTGGTCTTGTTTACACGTTAAATACACGTTTAGGGCCAGCTCCGGCACTCGGAAAGTTTTTAAGTCCGCAACATGGCTTTTGGCAAAATGCCGAACCGGCCGATAAAAATTTTAGCGAAGAGCTTCGTTTTCCACAACTGAGCGGTAATGCCAGCGTGTATTTTGATGATCGTCTGGTGCCGCATGTGGTGGCCGATAACGATGCCGATGCATATTTCATCCAGGGTTACCTGCATGCGAAATTCCGTTTATGGCAAATGGAATTTTCAACCCACGCTGCTGCCGGCCGAGTAAGCGAAATCATCGGAGAACGTGCAATTAATTTCGATAAAGAACAACGTCGTATCGGGATGGTCTTTGCTGCCGAGAATATGCTGAAAGAAATGGAAGCAAATGAATTCACCAAACTGTCGGTAGATAATTATACAAAAGGAGTGAATGCTTACATTGAAACCTTGGCTGAAAGTGAATTGCCGATTGAATATAAAATTCTTGGTTATAGTCCCGAAAAATGGAACAACCTCAAAACTGCACTCTTCATTAAGCAAATGACGAAGACGCTTGCTTTTTCGGTTGATGATTTGCCGTTAACTGCATTACGCAAAGTATTCAGCGATGATGAAATTGAAATTCTGTATCCGCAGCTGCAGGATTCGTTAGATCCGATTGTACCGAAAGGAACAACCTTTGCTCCGCCTGCAGCAACCGCTGTTGCGCCGGCAGGTGTTGATTCGGTTTATCTGCAGAAAAAAGATTCTGCATTGAAAATGGCGCAGCTGGATCAACCATCAAAAGATAACGGCAGTAACAACTGGGCCGTTAGTGGTACTAAAACAAAAAGCGGTGCACCCATCCTTTGTAACGATCCGCACCTTGAATTGAGTTTGCCTGCCATCTGGTACGAAATGCAGATCACTACCAATAATATGAACGCTTATGGTGTTTCGTTTCCGGGTATACCGGGCGTGGTCATTGGTTTTAACGATAGTATTGCTTTTGGTTTTACCAATGCCGGCAGAGATGTGCGAGATTTTTATGAGATCAAATTCAAAGACAATACAAAAAAACAATACTGGTTTAACAACGAATGGAGAGATGCGCCGCTGCGTGTGGAAGAAATTAAAATAAAAGGAAAACCTTCGGTGTTTGATACAGTGGCTTACACCGTGTTTGGTCCTGTTACGTACGATGAAACTTTTACCACTCCTCTCACCAATAAAAAAGCGATTGCTACCCGCTGGATTGCACACGACCCAAGCAATGAATTATTAATGTGGCACTACCTCGATCGTGCAAAGAATTACGATGATTACTATAATGCCATCAAATACTTTACCGTGCCAGCACAGAATATGATTTTTGCAAGCAAGCGGGGCGATATTGCTTTGTGGCAACAAGGTCATTTTCCGTTGCGTTGGAACAGGCAGGGTTTGTATGTGATGCCGGGTCAGGACAGCAGTTACATCTGGCAGGGTATTATTCCTGTTGAAGAAAATCCGCACCAGGTTAATCCGGAAAGAGGTTTTGTAAGCAGTGCCAATCAACGCCCGGCAGATGGTAGCTATCCTTACTTTATTCCCGGTGGTTACGATGTGTACCGTGGGTTGGAAATAAACAGACGCCTTGCAAAGATGAATGGTATTACTACGACCGATATGCAGCAGCTGCAGAATGTAAATTATAATCCGTTTGCTGAAGTGTTTACAAAGCTGATGCTGAAGTATACGAACCCTGCTTCACTTTCGGCTGATGAAAAACGTTTCTTTGAAATGATCCGTCAATGGGATTTGCAAAACAATGTGAATTCAACAGCTGCAACTGTTTTTCAGGTATGGGTTGATAGTTTAAAAACAAAGATCTGGTATGATGAATTGACGCAACAGGATTCTATCGTATATGCATGGCCGTATGAAAATACATTGGCCGATGCATTAACACGTGACTCTGCATTTAAATTTATTGATGATATACGCACATCCGCCAAAGAAACCATTTACGATGTATTTGTTGCATCGTTAAAAGCTGCAACACCTGCCTTGCTGCAAAAGGAAAAAGACGGAAAGCTGGAATGGGCGTCAAATAAAAACACTACCGTGTATCATATACTAAAAGATGCGGTGTTGCCGTTTGCCCGCAAAGGTTTAAGCATCGGAGGTGGTAAACACATCATCAATGCTACGCAACACAGTCATGGCCCCAGCTGGCGAATGATTGTGGAGCTCACCAATGAAACAGATGCGTATGTGGTTTATCCCGGCGGACAAAGTGGTAACCCCGGCAGTAAGTATTACGATCAATTTATTGATACCTGGGCTGCCGGTAGTTATTACAAAGCCTGGATTATGAAAAAAGGAGACGATAAGAATCCGAAAGTAAAATGGACAATGACCTTTAAAAAAGCATAAACCCGTCTTACGGACGATCATAAAAAATATTCGTATGAAATTTTTAATAGCCTTTCTGCTCACTGCACTTTTAAGTTACGCTGCCGGTTTTTATTTGCCCTGGTGGAGTATCGCCATTGCTGCGTTTATCGTAGCTGTTGCCATTCCGCAAAAACCGGGTAAAGCTTTTTTGGCCGGGTTTCTATCGCTGTTTCTGTTGTGGGTAGGTCTTGCATTGTATATTGATATGAGTAACCAACATATTCTCTCCATGAAGATTGCGGAGCTTCTGTTTAAATCGCATTCGCATGCCTTGATCATGAGTGTTACAGGATTAGTGGCAGCTTTGGTAGGTGGTTTTGCTGCGTTGAGTGGTGCCTATCTGCGACAAACAAAGAAAGCAACCGTATAATTTTAAATTTGCTGAAAAGGCCTGAACGCAAAGATGACAGCACAGCATACTCTGCGTTCTACTCCTTATGGTATACTCTCTGCGCAAGACACGAAAACCAAGAATTAGTTTTTTCCTAACAACAGCGCCTTTATTTTCGTGTACCATGCAAACCTTAGCACTGCTGCTTTTCAGCTTATTTACGACTGTTTTTGTTTATGCCGGAAAAGTTACCGGTGTTGTTAGCAACGAAAAGGGAGAACCACTTCCTTACGCATCAATTACCGTTAAAGGAAGTAAAGAAGGTACATCCGCTAACAGCCAGGGTATTTATTTCTTACAAGTTCCTGCCGGTACATATACCGTTATCTGTCGCCATGTGGGTTACGAACGGCAGGAGAAAACAATTACTGTTACCAACGAAGATCTGCAGCTCAATTTTAGTTTAAAAGAGCAATCGGTAAGCCTTGGCGAAGTTATAGTAAAGGCCGGCGCAGAAGATCCGGCATATGCCATCATCCGCAAAGCAATCAAAAAACGGAAAGAGTACGTAAATGAAAACGACCGCTACACCTGCGAAGTGTACAGCAAAGGAACCATGAGCCTGCGTGATTTTCCCAAACGGTTTATGGGTGAAACCGTAGATTTTGAAGATGGCGATTCCAGCAAAAAGAAAATGATCTATCTCTCCGAAACGGTTTCAAAACTTTCGGTTGATAAGCCGAATAAAGAAAAAACAGAAGTCATCAGTACAAGAGTGAGCGGACAAAGTGATGGTTTTGGTTTTGCAGGTGCCGATTTTCTTTCGTTTTACGAAAACAATGTGCAGATCAGTAACTCATTAAATCCACGTGGGTTCATTTCGCCCATTGCAGAAAATGCACTGTACTATTACAAATACAAATACGAAGGTGCGTTTAGTGAAGAAGGTAAATTGGTTAGCAAGATTAAAGTAACACCCAAACGTAACTACGAACCATGTTTCAGTGGTTACATTAACATAGTAGAAGATGAATGGCGTATACACAGCTTGCAACTGCAACTGGTAAAAGAAAGCCAAATGAATTTTGCTGATACACTGCGTGTAGAACAATTGTACCGACAGATGGGGGTGAACTATTGGGTGCCGCAAAGCCAGGTCTTATATCCGGCAGTGAAGTTTTTTGGCTTTGATGCATATGGTGTATTTGCCAATATTTACCGAAACTTTAATACAGAATCTGTATTTGATAAAAAGTACTTTGGAAATACGGTGTTGAAGTATGAACGTGGCAGCAATAAAAAATCAATCAACTATTGGGATAGTATTCGGCCACTGGCTTTAACCAAAGAAGAGCAAGTTGATTACATTAAAAAAGACAGCCTGGAGCAGTTGCGGAAAGATCCGGCTTATCTCGATTCTGTTGACAGGGTGAATAATAAAATCAAGTTCGGTAATATTTTATTCAGCGGAAAAACGATCAGTAAGCAAAATAAAAAACTCAGTTTTCGTTTGCCCAGCTTATTATCGTCTTTACAGTTTAATACAGTTGAAGGATTGGTTGCCGATGTTGCAGTAAGCAGTACCAAAACATTTGCTGAACGAAATTTTCTTGTTATAACACCGCATATCCGTTACGGCTTCAGCAACGAACGCTTTAATGCATGGCTCAGCACCCGTTATGTGTTTGGCGAAAAGTATACCACATCCTTCAGTGTAAGTGGTGGCAAGCGTGTGTTCCAGATTAATAATGAAAATCCGATAGAACAATTGGCTAATACCATTTCAACACTTGTATACAAAAACAACTTTATGAAATTGTATGCGGCCGATTTTGTGCGCATCAACTTTGTAAAAGGAGTAGGAGGTGGCTTTACATTGTATGCCAACCTGCAGTATCAAAACCGGTCACCACTTGAAAATACCACCAACTACAGCTGGAATAACAAACGCTTACGTCCTTACACACCGAATTATCCTTCGGAGCTGGTTACACAAAACTTTGATGCACATCAGGCATCAATCGCAAGCGTTGGTATTAACTTCCGCCCGGGAGCCCGTTATATTGAGTTTCCTGACAGAACCATCAATAACGGCAGTAAATGGCCTACGTTTAACCTGCAATACACAAAAGGATTGAAAGCCGTTTTTGGCAGTGATGTTGATTACGATAAATGGATGTTTAATGTAAGAGATAATTTGAATTTTAAAATGGCCGGTCGTTTTAATTATCGTGTTGAAACAGGCGGTTTTATCAATACAACATCGTTGTATTTGCCCGATTTGAATCATCTGCCCGGGAATCGTTTGATCCGCTCTTCAGACTTTATGACAACATTTCAATTGCCGCAATATTATCTGTTCAGTAACAGCGATCGTAATTATGCAACTGTATTTGCAGAACATCATTTTAATGGATTCTTAACCAATAAAGTGCCGGGTCTAAAACAACTTAACTGGCATTTGGTATCTGGTGTTTCTGCTTTGTGGCTGCAAAAGAAAACCTATGCCGAATGGCATGTAGGTTTGGAAAATGTATTTCGTTTTTTCCGGGTTGATGTTGTAACCGGCTATCAGCAGGCGTTGAAACCACGAATGGAAGTTCGCATCGGTTCGCTCTTCAACATCGGTGGCGGTAATGATGATTAACTTGTTGTTTCTTGTATAAATTGTTCCTTACACTTGTGTCTTGGATTTTAGTTACTGGTTTTTGGTAACCTGTGTCTTGAACTTCTTTCTTATTATCTTTGCTCCGCTTTAGAATTTTGCCCAACCTGCAATTGGGGTTCTAATGGTCCTGAGTCCTGAGCAAACCCGATAGCTATCGGGTCGAAAGGGCGATGGGTCTGGAAGCTGTACAGAACCATGTTCACGTACATCATTTAAAAACTAAAATTCAAACACAATGGCTGTTTTACACAACCGCATCTCCCGCAAGGAGTTAAAAGAGCGTATTCTGAAAGATCCAACTCCACGTACTACCATTTCATTTTACTGTTATTTTAAAATTGAAGAGCCAAAGGTTTTTCGTGATCAGCTGTATAAAGATTTCACAGCATTAGGTGTATTAGGCCGTATTTATCTTGCCCACGAAGGTGTCAATGCACAAATAAGCGTACCCACTGCAAATATGGAAAGCTTCCGCAATTACCTGTATACAATTGAACCGTTGAACGGGCTGCGGTTGAATGTTGCGGTGGATGATGATGGGAAAAGCTTTTATGTGCTGGATATTAAAGTGAGGAATAAAATTGTTGCCGATGGTATTGATGATCCAACGTTTGACATGGCCAATAAAGGCAGGTATGTAAATGCCGAGCAGTTTAATGCGCTAACTAACGACCCCAACACCGTAGTAATTGATATGCGCAATCATTATGAGTTTGAGGTAGGGCATTTTGAAAAAGCTATTGAAATACCCAGTGATACGTTTCGGGAGCAATTGCCAATGGCTGCAGATATGATGGATGCAGATAAAGAGAAAAACATCATTATGTATTGTACAGGAGGCATCCGCTGCGAAAAAGCAAGTGCTTACATGCTGCACAAAGGTTTTAAGAATGTGTTTCATCTCGAAGGCGGAATCATCAACTATGTAAATCAGGTGAAAGAAAAGAACCTCGATAATAAGTTTCACGGAAAGAATTTTGTGTTTGACCAGCGTTTGGGCGAACGTGTTACAGAAGAAATTATCTCCTGTTGTCACCAATGTGGTAAGCCGGCCGATACGCATGTAAACTGCGTAAACGATGCGTGTCATTTACTTTTTATTCAATGCGATGAGTGTAAAGAAAAAATGGAAGGCACCTGCAGTAAAGAATGTTTGGATTTTATTCATTTGCCAGAAGAAGAGCAGAAGGCTTTACGCAGCGGAATTGATAAAGGCCGTAATGTGTTTAATAAAGCAAAGTCGAGATTAAAAGATCTGAAAGCAGAATAAAGCGGTAAAGTTATGGAAGCTGCAAAACGATATCTATAAAATAACAAAGCCCTGCAATTGCAGGGCTTTGTCTTATAAAGGCAAAGATGTATTAGTATCTGTTCCTGTTATAACTGTTACCGTTGTTGTAACCACCACCACCGTTACGTGCTGGTCTGTCTTCCTTCGGTTTCGCTTCTACTACTTTAATAGCTCTACCTTCTACAGTAGCACCATCGAGTTCAGCGATTGCTTTTTTAGCAGCAGTGTCATCACTCATTTCAACAAAGCCGAAACCACGTGAGCGGCCGCTTTCTCTGTCGTTAATGATTTTTGCAGATGAAACTTCTCCGTAAGGAGTAAAAAATTCTCTTAAGTCTTCATCCTGTACGTTGAAGCTCAAGTTTGAAACATAAATGTTCATGTTCTTAAATTGAAAAAATGTAATTAATACTTGAGAAAAGCAAAGTAAGAAACTAACTAAGATGCAAATTTACTAGCAGACTAATTAACGATTACTGATGCGAGGCTCAAAATGACTTGTCAAAGATAGGGGTAATTATAATGCGGAACAGGAAATCTTTTCAATACAACAAAAGAAGGGGCATTATTCACATTTCATTTGCATTGAAAGAACATGAATAATGCACCCGAAAACAGATGAATAAACGATCTAACGTACTAGGCTGTAAGCGTTAATTCAATAAATCGTCGATTGAAATTGATGCGAGGTAGGGGGCCAGCGACTTTGTATTGTCGAAAATTCTGTACTCCTGTACCGACCGGTTTTTGAAATTACACCAGGTTTCAACGTAGTAGTTCTGTAGCTGAAACAGAAAAATCATACTGCTTTGAACCTGTCGTTTGCCAATTAACACGCCTTGGTGAAGAACGGTTTCTTTTTTCCTCTCTTCATCTAACAGAATAAATTCAGAAAGCTTCATAGTACTGAGTTTAAAAGTGTGAACTAATAAATACTGACTAAAACGATGCTTTAACAATAACTGTGACCTTGTACAGATCCTGAACAAAAACTATAACGAACTAAGATTAATGAGGCGTACCTGAAACAGGTAATGTAACTGCCTTTGGTAAGGCTTTGTAAGAAATCAATATGAAGGTATTTCTTTTTTTCGGGAAACAAACAGAAAATATCCTTAACAGGTTCCCGGTGTTGCAATTGTTAAAGTGATTGAATATTATGTTGATTAATCAACCAACTATGAACCAAACGATTGCTCCTCCCAAGCCATTCTATACCCATGCCTGGGTTTATTTTTTAATGGCGATGGCCGTTATTATTGCGGGCTTCTTTCCCTCGTTTTTTAATAATCTCCGGCAAACGGATTTACTCCATCATGTGCATGGTATGTCGGCAACAGCCTGGTTGCTGTTGTTGGTGGTTCAGCCCTTGCTTTATAGCCGGGGGCAGCTAAGCTTACACCGTAAGCTTGGTAAGCTTTCGTTTGTACTTGTGCCGCTGTTATTGTTTGGCGGTGTTAAAATGGTACAGTTAATGATTAGTCGACAGGCTGAGTATCCACCAATGGAAGCGTTTCGCCTTTCGTTTATTGATATGGTTTCCATGTTTGCTTTTGTTGGTTTTTACGGAATGGCTATTTACCATCGGTCAGCTACAGGTTTACATGCGAGGTACATGGCTGCAACGGTTATACTGCTTATACCGCCGGGTTTAACACGGCTTTTATTACGTTTTCCGGGAATAGACTCGTTCACCAAAGGTTTAAACATCAATTTCATATTGATTGAAATAGCCTTGCTGTTATTGTTACTGGATGATAAAAAGCGTGATGGTTCCTTCAGTCGGCCTTATCTTATTTTAACTGCCATCATTGTATTTCTGCATGCTACGTTGCCATTTGCCAGGCATTGGCAATGGTGGCAAAGCTTCATGAACGGAATTGTTTGATGTGAGTTTGTAGAATTAATTCACCACAATCGATTTCGGAACTCTGTTCAACAGCAGCTTGTATTCAATTAAGTTCTTACTACAGTAAATATCGTAATAATACTACAAGGCGGAATCTTCGGCGACACTACTTTTGCATCATAGGTGTTTTTCATAGGTTAGCAACGGCCAACTCTTTCTAGGGATGGCCTTTTTTATTTGAGGGAACTACGTTTGATAAAAACACCCGCATCCGGTTTATTCAGCATATACAACTTAGCGGTAGGTTTACAGATTTCACTTGTGTATAAACCCGAAAGTTTGTAATATAGTTAGGTGTAAATGTGGTTGCTTACTTGTTTGATAAACACAAATCGCCATGAAAAATACAATAACCCAATTCATACTCGCATTTTTGCTTTTTACCTTAATTGGTATTGAAGCATGCAAGACAGGGCCAAAAGATGTAAAGCCCAGCTTTTCAAAAAATTATACGTTTGTAATACAGGATGTAATGGCTACTGCAAAGTTTGCCAATGCAGATGTAAAGGTGATTACACGCCCCGGCAAGAGTAAGAAGCCGAAGACGGTTCTTAAAGTAACCTTGTATAACAGTCTTTATTTGCCTGCTACAGAACAAGGGTTAGACTCGCTTGCAAGAAGAGCTGTAAAGATTTTTACAGATCCGATTGTGAACCTCTCTGAATTCGACAGTATTAAAATTTGTTTTGAGCAGGAGGAGCAATTTCCAAAAATAGAAAGTGGTAAGCGTAGCGAATTTGTATTTGCATCCGACAAACTGGTAACGCCATAACTAAACATCAGGCAGCAGTAAACCAACCAGCCAGTTTGCTTAAATCGATATTTCCGCCGGAAAGAATAAGGCCAACTCTTTTACCAGCAAACAAGGGTTTATTTTTCATTATAGCAGCTAATGGCACTACGCAGCTGGGCTCTACCACAATCTTCATTCGTTCGTATACTAAACGCAAGGCCGCAATGATTTCTTCATCTGATACTGTAAAAATATCTTTTACATGATCTTTAATGATAGGAAAGGTTTTATCGCCCAGCTTGGTTAACAGGCCATCGGCAATGGTATTGATGTAAGGAGCACTTTCAATTGAACCACTTCTTAACGATCGTACAGCATCTGCAGCTCCTTCCGGTTCGCCGGCATAAACAACTGTTCCCGGCGAATAATAATGCGCACTTAATGCTGTACCGCTTAATAAGCCGCCGCCGCCAACAGGTGCAATCAGCACATCCAGTTGTGGAATTTCTTCAAGTAATTCTTTTGCACAGGTTGCCTGACCTGTAATAACCCGATCGTCGTTATATGGATGCACAAACTCCGCACCGGTTCTGTCAACAATTTGTTGCAAGGCTATTTCACGTGCCTGTTGGTTAGGTTCGCAAAATGTAATTTCTGCACCGTAACCCTTTACTGCATTAACTTTTACATTCGGCGAATTATTGGGCATTACAATATAAGCCTTGGTACCTGTTTGCCTTGCAGCATATGCAATGGCCTGTGCATGATTGCCCGATGAATGCGTAGCAATTCCATTAGAGAGTTTTTCTGACGGTAAGGTTAATACCGCATTCATGCCGCCACGAATTTTAAAAGCACCAATCTTTTGAAAGTTTTCGCATTTAAAGAACAAAGAAGCACCTGCCATTTCATTAATTGTGTTGCAGGTAAGTACGGGCGTTTGATGGATAAACGGTTTAATACGTTCGTGTGCCTGTTCAATCTGTTCTTTTGTGATGGACATAATGCTGAAAATAAAATGAGTTGTTACTGAATGGAAAATTATTCTGCAACTGCAGCAATACAATCAATTTCAATACCACAACCATAGTTGAGTTGATTGCAGGGGACAACTATACGTGCAGGACGATGATCGCCCATAATTTCAGTAAACACCTGGTTGAAGATTTGCCAATTGGCAATGTCTGCAATAAATACATTTACTTTTAAAATGTGTTGCAAACTGCTGCCACTTGCAAGCAGAATGGTTTCAATATTTTTCATGCATTGCCTGGTTTCATCTTCAATGCTGGCAGTCTGCGGTTCGCCTTTTTCATTCAACGCTAATTGTCCGCTAACATAAACGGTATTGTTGTGTACAATGGCAGGCGAGTAATAGCCTTTTGGTACAGGCATTGTTTCAGGATAAATCTTTTTCATGTGTTTATTTTGTAACAATCCATTTAATACAAACAGGTTTCGATACGCTGATGCGTTGTTTACTGTCTTCGAGTAAACCTGTTTTTTTATCTATTTTAAAAACAACTATTTCATCGCTGTCTCTGTTGGCTACTAATAAAAAATGACCTGTTGGATCGATCGAGAAATTGCGTGGATGAATGCCTAAGGTAGGCTGAAACCCTGCAATCTGCAGCATACCAGTTTCCTGGTCGATGCTGAAGATAGCAATGCTGTTTGCATCGCCACGATTACTAGCGTACAGGAAGCGACCGTCGGGCGAAACATGAATATCTGCAGAACCATACGCACCAATATAACTCAACGGATGGGCCGAACTGTTTTGTAACAGTTCAAGCTTGCCATCTTTGTATTTAAATACACTGATGGTGCCTGTGAGTTCTTCGATGAGATAAACCACGCCTAAGTAAGGATGAAAATCTAAATGCCGTGGACCAGCACCCGCATTTACATCGGTATAGGGTTCTTCTGCCGGTTGTAAAGCGCCGCTGTTAGGCGTTACTTTATACTGCATAATTTTATCGGTTCCGAGATCGGGTACCAACACAAACCGGTAATCGGGCGAAAAAACAGTAGCATGAACATGCGATTTCTCTTGTCGTTTTCGGTTTACACTGTTTCCCTTTAGCTGAATAATTTGTTTGGGTTGATTTAATTGTCCATCGGGCCGAACTTCCATTACTGCAATTGTACCACTGCTGTAATTGCCCACTGTAGCAATCGTTGCTTTTCTATTGACACTGATATAACAGGGGTGTGCACCGGCGCTGCTTACGCTGTTTAAAAAAGTTAAGCTGCCGTTTTCTTTATTGAACTTAAACGCACTTACAGTTCCCGAATCGTTTTCGTTAACAGCAAATACATATTTCTGGTCGGGGGATATTGCCAGATATGATGGGTTACTTGTTTTTACAGAACTGCTGGCTGTTGCTTTTCCTGTTTGTGCATCGAAGCGGTAGGTATAAATGCCCTCACTTCCGGCATTAGTATAGGTGCCAACCAGCAAATGGTATTGTTGAGCGTTGAGTGAAACGGAAAAGAACAAGCAAAGAACCAAAAGTAATTTCATGTAAGCTTTATTTGAAGAACAAAATTTATAAGCCAATTAAAGGTACAGCTTTCAATGCTTGAATAAGTAATGCTGAAGCAAGCATAGCATAAAGAACTGTAGCGATGATTATTTGCAGTTTTGTTTTAAAAACATAAAAACCTGATAACGGTAAAACCTGCAACGCATGCATTCCAAAAAAGTGTGCAATACGTAAATCGCCCGACTCTCGGCTCCAGTTTACAAGCGGCAGCCCTTTTACTGTATCCATTGCCGTTCCAACAGTATGGCTTAGCCGGGCAGCCATTAAGCCACCGGCAAATGCAAACAGTACAAATAACACAATTCCTGTTCGGATACCCCATATATATGCAACCGGCAGTTGTGGAAATGTGTTGCGCCAGAACAGAAAAGCAATATATCCTGTCCAAAAGGTCATAAGGCTGATTACAATGCCCATCAACGAAAACATGATACCATGAAATGCAGTGGTTATATTAAAATGCGACAGTTCTCCTTTTGCTGCCTGCCAGATGATATAGATCAGTTCAAAACTGAGTGACAGTATTACGACAAGATTAAAGACACGTACCGCCTTTTGTTCCTGTAAGTAAAACATATACCAGCCCATGCTCCACGAAAAGATAACAGAAGAAAGTAAAAATTTAAATGGTTTTATCCATGCATGTACACCCAATACCTGCGTATTGGTGAATAAAAAAGGAATAATACATAATACTGCACAGATTAAATTAACCCACCCGAAATAATACAACGCCTTGTTTCTTGTTTTGAGTGTAGTTAAAAACATGTACATGTTTTAATAGTTGTCGGCGAAATATTGTTTGGTATGTACAAAGCGTATGAGTAAATACAACAGTACACCAACGGGACCAATCATAAACGTAAAGAAAAAACAGGGCAGGAGTATCCAGTGTTTAATACCATGCTGCACTGCATTTTTTTTAATCCAGATGCCGGCCATTAAATCAAACGCCAAGAAATGAAGCCAGGCAGTGGTCACCGCAATTTTGCTGGTAAAAAGTTCCATTACGCCATCCAGCGTGCTGAACTTTTCCATATCGCTGAATTTAAAATTTTGCGCCAGTAGCCAGAAATAAGTAAGTGCAAAAAGTGTTACAACAATTCCTATCAGCAACTTGTCGAACGAAACCCAGAACGGACTGGCAATAACGAGTACAAGCCAACCAAGCAACGCAATTGTATTGCTTAGTTGAAAAATTGAATCAGGCGTCATAGTTTGTATTATAAAGTTTGCAGTGCAGTAACAATGCGGTTGTACGTTTCTTCGTCGCTTAATTCCTCCGGTACAAAGGCTTCGCCAATTACTTTTTCGTACAGTTCAATGTACCGTTTGCTGATGGTGTTGATCCATTCTTTACTCATGTGCGGAACGGTTTGCCCTTCTTTACCCATGAAATTATTTTCAATGAGCCACTCACGTACAAACTCTTTGCTTAATTGTTTCTGGCGTTCGCCGCTTTGCTGACGCTCTTCAAAACCATCGGCATAAAAGTAACGTGATGAATCGGGTGTATGAATTTCATCCATCAAATAAATTGTATCATCAATTTTACCAAATTCATACTTCGTGTCTACTAAAATCAATCCCTGCTTCGCTGCAATTTCTTTTCCTCTGGCAAAAAGCTGTAATGCATAGTTGCTGAGTTGTTGCCATTCGGCTTCGGTACAAATGCCTTTGGCAATTATTTCTTCCGGTGAAATATCTTCATCATGTCCGGCATCAGCCTTGGTAGATGGGGTAATAATCGGAGTTGGAAAGTAGTCGTTTTCTCGTAGTCCGTCGGGCAGGGCAGCACCACACAATTCCCGTTTACCGGCAGCATAAGTACGCCAGGCATGCCCAACAAGATTGCCCCGCACAACCATTTCTATTTTAAATGGAACGCAACGCTTGCCAATACTGGCATTGGGTGCAGGTACGTTCAACAGCCAGTTCGGACAAATATCGCTGGTGGCATTGAGCATATATGCAGCTATTTGGTTTAAAACCTGTCCTTTATAAGGAATAGGCTCGGGTAGGATCACATCAAAAGCCGAAATACGGTTGCTGGCAACCATAACCAATAAATTTGTGCCGATGCTGTAAACATCCCGCACCTTTCCTTTGTAATAGTTCGTCTGATTGGGAAATTGATACATATTCATGTGCTAAAGTAAACCGCCGGCAAATGTTTGCCAAGTTTTAAAATTAAAAAGCTGAAATGCGTACATAACTGGTTGGAAAGAAAATTTTTGTATTAAACTAACAATCTTTATTTTGCCCTTCACTATAAACCAAAAACGACTTGACTATGCCAAAAAAACTGCGAGCATTGTTATTGCTGTTAGTATCCTGCGTCTACTCTTTTACATTGTATGCTCAATCTGTTACGATCAAAGGAAGCGTTAAGAATACCGCTTCGGGTGAAACTTTACCTGCTGTATCAGTAACAGTGAAAGGAACTTCAGTAGGTGTTTACACAAATGATAGAGGTGAATTTAGTTTAACAGTGCCATCGTTGCCTGTTACATTGGTAATTTCTTCAATCGGTTTCGAAACGAAGGAAGTAAATGTAGCATCGGCTGCAGCATCTGTAGATGTAACGCTTGCAAGCGCCAGCTCGTTAGGGCAGGAGATTGTAGTGTCTGCTACAAGGGTGGCAACTCGTATTCTGGAGTCGCCTGTATCCATTGAGCGTGTAAGCGCAACAACCATTCAAAATGCGCCTGCCGCATCTTACTACGATATCATTACAAACTTCAAAGGTGTGGATGTTCTTTCATCTTCACTCACATTCAAAACGCCCACTACAAGAGGTTTCCTCGGCAGTGGTAACGTACGTTTCAACCAGATTGTTGATGGTATGGATAACCAGGCGCCCGGTTTAAACTTTTCTGTTGGTGGTATCATTGGCTTGTCTGAACTTGATGTAGATAACATGGAATTATTGCCCGGTGCATCTTCTGCTTTATATGGTCCGGGTGGTATGAATGGTACATTGCTCATCAACAGCAAGAACCCCTTCAAATACCAAGGTTTATCATTCCAGGTAAAACAGGGTATTATGCACACCGACAACCGCTTCCGTGAAATGTCGGGTTATACCAACTGGACACTTCGCTGGGCACAAAAAGTGAGTGAGCGTTTTGCCTTTAAGATTACTTCAGAAATTATTCAGGCAAAAGACTGGGTTGCGGCTGATTACCGTAACTACGACAGAGCGACCGGTTTACCAAAAGGCGGTGATCGTATTACCGATCCCGGTTACAATGGTATTAATGTGTATGGCGATGAAATTGCCCGTGACATCCGTCCGATCATCAACAACTTTGCAGCAATTCCGGGTTATGCCGCAATTATTGCAACGCTTCCTTCAACTATGCCAGTTTCAAGAACCGGTTATACAGAAAAAGAGTTAATTGATCCTAATACCGTAAACTTTAAAATGGGTGGATCATTAAACTATAAAATCAACAGTAACACAGAAGCTATTTTGAGCGGTTACTGGGGTACCGGTAATACCGTTTACACAGGTAGCGACCGTTACAGCCTGCAGGATTTAAAAATGGGCCAGGCGAAATTTGAAGTTAACAGTAAAAACTGGTTGCTGCGTGCTTATACCACACAGGAAAATTCGGGTAATTCGTACAACCTGACTGCTACCACTTCTTATTTCAACGAATTATGGAAGCCAACACAAGTATGGTTGCCTGAGTACATTGCCGCTTATATGAACGGTCGTGTAACCGGCGGTTTAAATGATCAACAGGCGCATATTGCTGCCCGGGCATTTGCCGACCAAGGTCGTCCGGTTGCTGGTTCAGCACAATTCAATCAGCAATTCAACTTCATTAAAGGTGTACCTATTGGTAAACCAACAGCAGGTGCTCCTTTAGGTGGTGGCCGTTTCCTCGATAAATCAGATTTATATTCAGTAGAAGGTCAATACAATTTTTCTGATTTAACTAAAGGCTTTGCTGATATCCTGGTTGGTGCAAACTTTAAGCGTTATGTATTGAACTCTCAGGGTACTTTGTTTGCAGACAGTACCGGTCCGATTGGAATTAATGAATCAGGAGCTTATATCCAGATTGCCAAAGAACTGTTTAATGAAAAAGTTCGTTTAACAGTGAGTGGCCGTTACGATAAAAACCAAAACTTTAAAGGACGCTTTACACCACGTGCAACAGCATTGATCCGTTTAGCGCCCAACAACAACCTGCGTATTTCTTATCAAACAGCGTATCGTTTCCCAAGTACACAAATGCAATGGATCAACCTGTTTGTGGGTAACGATTACCAGTTAATTGGTGGTGTACCACAGTTCAGAAATTACTATAACCTCAACGGCAGCCCTGTTTATGCAATCCAAAACGATCAGGTAACTACCAATAAGGTTACAGTTGTAGATCTTAAACCTGAATCTGTAAACTCGATTGAACTTGGTTACAAAGGTTTAGTTGCAAGCAAATTGCTGATTGATGTGTACGGTTATTATGGCCAGTATCAGGATTTCCTTACACGCCGTTTGGTATTCCAGACTGCAACTAACCGCAAATTTTCGATCCCTTACAACACTGAAAACGAAGTAAAGAGCTTTGGTTATGGCATCAGCCTCGATTACCGCTTACCTGCTAACTTTCTTGTTGGTGTAAACTTTGCCAGCGATGAGTTAACAGATGTTCCGCAAGGCTTCCAGGCAGGTTTCAATACACCGAAGTATAAAACAAACATTAAGCTTTCCAACACCGGTTTTGGTGCAAGAAAAGCATACGCTTTCAGTGTTGTTTACAAGTGGATGAGCAGCTACAAATTTGAAAGTGATTTCATTAATGGTAATGTACCTGAAATCAGTACACTTGATGCACAGGTTAGTTACAAGTTGCCTTCGAACAAATACATCTTTAAGTTAGGTGGCAGCAATATCTTGAACCAATATTATGTACAGGCGCCCGGCAACCCTGCTATTGGTGCGTTGTATTATATCAGTATCGGTTACAACATTTATTAATTAAATCATTAAAGAGTATACTATGTTGAATAAATTCTTAAAAACAAGCCGATTCACAATTCTTGCTTCATCGCTTGTTGTGTTGGGTGCCTGTAATAAATTATACGAACCAGTTCCCTATACTGCCTACAGCGAAGGCGATGTAGCCAATACGGTGTACAAGAAGCTGGCGGCAAATACAAACTATTCTGTTTTTACCGCTGCGTTGGTACGTACAGGTATTTCGGCCGAACTGGATGTTGCGAACTCAAAGTTTACGGTGTTTGCTCCTGATAATACTGCGTTGGCTGCTGCAGGTATTAATTCTACAACAGTTGCTGCTATTCCATTGACAGATCTTACAGCTGTAATTAACTACCACGTAATACCTGCAGAAAGTATTGCAGCTTCGCAGATTCCTGAAGCATTCCCCAATGCTGAAAAGAAATCGAAGCTCAATATTGCAACAACTGCTTTTGTACCTTCTATTCCAACTACATCTATTCCTATTAAGATGTCGATCTTCCCTTCTAGAAGAGGAACAGCGGCATGGGCAAATAACATCCCGGTTGCTGCTGCCGATATAATGACGGGATCGAACGGTGTTGTTCATCGTGTTGCTGCTGTTGTAGCACCTCCAAGCAGAGTATTGCTCGACACAATCGCCCGTGATCCGGATTTTGCATACCTGGTAGCTGCTATTGTACGTGCCGATTCAGGTTTAGCAACGAACGCATCTCCAAGCTTACAATATGCATTGGCACAGCCATTCGCAAACCTTACAGTGTTTGCACCAACCAATGCAGCCTTCCAGGCATTATTAACAGGAGCAATTACTCAAGCTTTAATCCGCCAAGGTGTTGATGCAACAACTGCTGCAACACAAGCAGCTGCGTTAGCTTCTTCACCTTCTGTATTCAGCAATCCGGCATTATTTGGTGTATTAACTGCGCAAACCGTAAGAGGTATTGTTGTTTACCATGTACTTGGACAGCGTGCATTCTCTGTTAACTTTGGTGCTACTGCAGCAAATTATCCAACACTGTTAAATGGAGCTGTTCCAACACATCCTGGCTTGGCAATTTCTTCAACATTGTCTTCGGGTTTAGGTGTTGGTATTTCTGTGAAAGGTGTATTAAATGCCACACCTGCAACCGCAGCCCCTGCTTCCGGAACCAATCCATTGGTAGACCGCATTGCAGTTAACGGCAACTTCTTTAAAATTAACCAGGTATTATTGCCACAATAATCTACCTGTTTAAATAGTTAACGGCGCCTCAACAGGCGCCGTTTTTTTATGTATTTATCTGGCCTATTCAGTTATTTTTACAACACTCTAAACCCTTCTTGGTATGCAGGTTGTTTTGTTTGATACAGCAGCACGGACACAGCTTTATCCTTTTTCTTTAGTACGCCCCATTGCAGCATTACGCAGCGGCATTTTTACCATGCAGGAGCGCTGGGCCTTTGCCTTTAAACAGGAAATAACTATCCTTACTGCCAACTACCTGCAACAGCACTTGCTGCAACCGGCAGATGATAACGATTTTCTTTACATCAACGCAGCGGTGGTTTATTCAGCTGCTCTTTTTGCCGAAGTACAGGCAATGCCGCAACAAACGGCCTTGTACAAGGGCGATTTGGTTGTGGCTGTTCGAACAGATAAAACATTGCTGTTCCCGGTTGATGAGATTCAGCTTGCGTCGTTTCAAAAACAGGAAGTAGAATTTCCCATCAGTAGCATTGCCTATCCATTTGATTTAGTTCGACTGAATGATGCGTTGCTACGCATGGATTTTGATTTCATCCGACAAACAAAAACATCTACCGGTATTTCTTCAACCAACACAGTTGTAAATCCCGAACAGATCTTTATTGAAGAAGGAGCAGAGGTGGAGTATTGTCATCTCAATGCATCTGCCGGACCTATCTACATTGGGAAAAATGCATTGCTGATGGAAGGAGCCATGATTCGTGGACCTTTTGCGGCATTAGACGAAGCGATTGTAAAAATGGGCAGCAAAATTTATGGAGCTACATCGGTAGGGCGGAAGTGTACGATTGGTGGTGAAATTAAAAATACAGTGTTCTTCGATTATTCAAACAAAGCACACGATGGTTATATTGGTGATGCAGTGATTGGCTCCTGGTGTAATATTGGCGCCGGTGCATCCTGCTCAAACGTAAAGAATACCGCCAGTGAAATAAAAATCTGGAACCAGCCCTTGCGTAAATGGATTGCAGCCGGCAATAAATGTGGTGTAATGCTGGGCGATTATACAAGGGTATCCATCAATTCTTCGTTAACAACGGGTATGGTAAGTGGTATTTGTGCCAACATTGTAAGCAACGGACTCTCGCCGAAGTATATCGCAGATTTTACCTGGAATGTAGAAACAGGCGAGAAGTATTTTCTACATAAAGCCCTGCAGGAAATTGAAAACTGGATGCAGATGAAAAATAAAACCCTTACTAACGATGATAAGTCCGTAGTGGAATATCTTTACGGCCAATAATCATTCAAAACAAATATCACATGCGTAAACAGGTAGCAGCAGCCAACTGGAAGATGAATCTTACTTATCAACAGGCTGAGGAATTAATTACAGGTATCATCAATACGCCGCATGATTTAGCGGCTCATCAATATGCAGTATTTGCAGTTCCGTTTCCTTATTTAACAATGGTGGCAGGTAAATTGAAAGGTAAAGCAAACACAGGTGTTGCAGCACAAAACTGTTATACCAAAACATCGGGTGCGTACACCGGTGAAACATCGGTAGAAATGCTGAAGTCGATTGAAGTAGGGTATGTGGTATTAGGCCACAGCGAACGCCGTGAATATTTTAATGAGAGTAACGAAATGCTGGCTGAAAAAGTAAACGTTGTTTTAGCAGCAGGTCTTACGCCGATTTTTTGTTGCGGAGAAGCATTAAGCATTCGTGAAGCCGGAACACAAAATGAATATGTAGGAAACCAGTTAAAAGAAAGTCTGTTTCATTTAAGTGCTGATGAACTGAAGAAATTAATTATTGCTTACGAACCAATCTGGGCCATCGGTACCGGTAAAACAGCTAGCTCTGAACAGGCACAGGAAATGCATGCGCATTTGCGTAGTGTATTGGCTGCTCAATACGGTACAGATGTTGCAAATGAGATTTCAATTTTATATGGTGGCAGTGTAAAAGGTTCCAATGCAAAAGAAATTTTCGGACAGCCGGATGTGGATGGTGGATTAGTTGGCGGGGCCTCTTTAAAAGCCGATGAATTTGTTCAGATCATTCAAGCGCTAAAATAATGAAATGAAAAGAGCAGAACAGTTAAAGAAACTATCGCATCAGCATCACAATGGTTTAATGGCTGTTCTGCTTTTAAAAAAAGGCGTTGAAAAAAAAGCTGCACTTGATGTGTTGAATGGTTTTGTTATTCACACATGGGAGAATGAGCTGCGAACACATTTTATTAAAGAAGAGGTTTACCTGCATCCGCATTTCCTGCATTTGTCTGGGTTGATGCCGATGTATGAACAAATGAAAACGGAACACCATGAAATACGCCGGATGATTGATGCCATCCGTAGTGGCGAATCCTCTATCGAATTAATCAGGTCCTTTTATACATCACTTGAAAAACACATCCGCTTCGAAGAACGTGATTTGTTTGAATACATCCAGGATCATATTGGAGCCGAACAGTTTGCCGCAGTCGAAAAATCGCTGGATGTACTTACTGCATCTGCCTGCTCTAATTATCCCGTAAAATTTTGGGAATAACGTATCAGGATTTCATACTGTGCTGTGCACGCTCAAGCCGGTCGTTAACTGCTCTTCCCAAACCTTCCTCAGGTAAATATTCTGCAAGTATCACATCTGCCTGCAGCTGATCTGCTTCCCGTAAAACACGGAAAAGATTTTTTGCTGCTTCACCTGTATCGCCATTTGGAGATAACAGCAACTGCTGCTCGCTTGTAATCGACGGATGATAATGTTGAAAGTTGATGAGCAGAATTTTTCTACCGGTAAATTCCTGCAAAAGTTCGTTGATCGTACCGAGGTATAAAGGAGTATGTGTTGCGTAGTGGCTTTTTAACTGGCCTGGCGCATTCGGGTTATCGGTAATTTTTTTATGATGCTTGATCTGTTTGCCAATCACACGTTCAATAGCTTCAACAGCAATGCCACCTAAACGATAGAGTTCCAGTTCTCCGTTTTCGTTCCAGCCAACAATTGTTGATTCAACACCAACGCCACAGGCACCACCATCGAGGATGTACGGAATTTTTTCATGCAAACCTTCGTACACATGCTGTGCAGTTGTTGGACTAACATAGCCCGATGGATTAGCACTCGGTGCTGCAACAGGAAAATTAATTTTCGAAAGTAACTGCAGTGTTAACGGATGATTGGGAACCCTTATAGCTACACGATTGCTGCCGGCTGTAACAAGGTCGGGCACATTTTGCTGTTTGTTGAATAACATGGTTAAAGGCCCCGGCCAGAACGCAGCAGCTAATTGTTCAGCTTCAACAGAAATATCTTTGATGTATTGCTTCGCCTGTTCAAATGAAGCCAAATGCATAATCAACGGATTAAACTGCGGTCTTTTTTTCGCTGCATAAATCTTCAGTACGGCATCTTCGTTTAAGGCATTGGCAGCAAGCCCATATACCGTTTCAGTTGGTATGGCAACCAGTTCACCGGCCTGTAAGTATTCGGCTGCAGCTGCAATATCATTTCCAATTTCTGTTCTCATCTTAAATACTCACCGGTAATTTTTCTTCGTGATAACTATCGATTTTGTCCATACGCAAAATAGTTGTGCTCTTATCTTCACTTGGTTCGTACATCATGTTAAACTTAGCACCGTAAATGAATTCTTCGTATGTGTATGAAGTTCTGCTAACAACTGTGTTGGCATATTCTTCATCGTAACCCTTTACAAAAACAAGGATCTCTGTTTCCGCATCAGCAATTTCTTTTCGAGTTAATTGATGAAAGGGACTTTTTTCATTGACGGTATGTACAATCGTCCAGTTACTGGTTAATGTATTGGCTTTCGATAACTCCAGGTCGAGACTGTAAAAAGCATTCTTTCGTTCTGTTTCATTTTCGGTATAACGCATTACACAGGTAACTTTTACTTCTACATCGGTTAGAAAGTGCTCTTTAAATGGTGCAAAGCGAAACATTAATGCGTAGCCCTCTCTAAAAGGTGTAAACAACGCAATACTGCTGTATTTAATGTAGGCTTTCGGTTGCGAAAAACGACCATAGATTAAGCCGGTTGCAAGTGCCAGCATCAATATACCCGTAAACGATTCAAATGCCGCAATGGTGTTGGATGTAAGAGAGTCGGGGAACACATGGCCATAACCAACAGTTGAAAGGGTTTGTGTACTAAAGAAAAACGCCTCCCAGAATTTTCCCATAATTGTAATTTCTTCCATGCCGCCTAAGTGATGCACACCAACAATAAAGTAGATGCAGGCAAAAAAGAGATTAACAATAATGTAGGCGACAGCAATCAATGAAATAAATTTCCACGATGGAAGTTTGAGCATGTATTGAAACACGCTGAAACGTTGCAAATACGAAATGCCCCGGAAGCGAATATTAGGCCGGCCATCTTTTTGAAAAAAACGACCGCCGCTTTGCTTGCTGTTGACACTTAGTCCGGTTTCTTTATTTTCTTTTGCTAGGCGGTTAAGCCTGCCTTTGGTTGATGCCATAATTCAAATATCTGTAAAACTACAGAAATGACCGATTTGCCTGTACAATTCGGCTTGCCGGTTAAAGGAAATATTGTTTTTTGTACAGCCTATTCGCTCTATATTTGAAACTGACTGAGGCGAACATGAAACTTGCAACTGCACTTTCCAAAAGTATTTTATGGCGTGGATTTTATTTTGTGTCGGTGATGCTGCTGAACATTTTGGTTGCAAGACATTTTCAATCGGAAGGCAGCGGGCAAATGTATTATGTGATTAATCTGCTGGCCTTTACACTTATCCTTATCAGTTTTTGTCTTGAAGCTCCGATGGGCTACTATCTTTCCCAACAAAAATTAAATGAAACACAACTGGCGCTGCTTTCTGTTGGGTGGACAATGTTGATTATGCTGCCGGGCTGGTTCGTCATCCGTACATTACCGGTACCAAAAGAAGGGTTGCTGCAGCTGGCCGGTTTCCATTTTTCTGCTACTTCTTTTCTGGCGGGTAATCTGCTGATTAGTTTTTTTGTTTCGCTGTTTTACGCAAAAATGGATTTCGTTTTACCCAACCTGTTACTCGTAGCTGTAAATCTGTTGTTGATTGGATTGGTGCCAAATAACGAATGGGTCAGCGGTTTTTTAAGCAACGAACGTTATGTGCAACTGTATTTCTTTGGCTTTTTTATGCAGGGCTTTTTGCTGATGCTTGCATTTTTGTTTCGTTATTTTAAATGGTCTGCACTGAAAGCTGTGCCGGCTGCATTAATAAAGCCGTTCTTTTCATTTGCGTTTATTGCAGTAGTTACCAACTCCATGACCTTTCTGATGTATCGCATCGATTATTGGTTTGTAAATAAGTATTGTGGTGATGATGAGTTGGGGAACTACATTCAGGCCTGTAAACTGGCGCAGCTGTTTTTTATTGTTCCATCTATTCTTGCTGCCGTTGTTTTTCCAATGACGGCATCGGGCAGGAGAGAGGAAATGAATGAGAAGATGCAGTTACTATCTCGTGGATTAATTCTGTTTTACAGTATTGCCTGTTTGTGTTTACTGCTAACAGGTTACTGGTTATTTCCATTAGTCTTTGGTCCAACGTTTCAAAAAATGTATCTGCCGTTTATCTTGCTGATACCGGCTATACTTTCATATTCTGTTATTCATTTACTGGCGGCTTATTACAGTGGTAAAAAAGTGTTACGAGTAAATCTAACGGGCAATGTTTTAGCACTCACCTTAATTGTAACCGGCGATTATTTGATTATTCCAAAGTTTGGTATTGCCGGTGCAGCTGTTGTAAGCAGTATTGGCTACATCTGTTACATGAGTTATATGTTGTTTGCTCATGCAAAAGAGTACAAGAGCAGCTTTGTTGATTTTCTGCTTTTTCGTAAAACAGATGCGCAATTGCTGATGCGTTTGGTTAAAGAGAAGTTTTCACCTGTTAAAACCGATGAAGCATGAAGATTCTCTGGCTTTGCAGCTGGTATCCGAATTCAGCCGATCCGTTTGATGGTGATTTTATTGAGCGGCATGCAAAGGCTTTGGCTTTGTATCAACAAGTTGATATAATACATGTGGTGCAGAATAAGCATTTGTTAAAAGGGAATACTTTATTAAAAAAAGAAGAACGAACGAGTGCAAATCTAAACGCAACCATTTATTTTCTTCCCTTGCCCGAAACAGGATTTGAATTCTTTAATGTGTATTTGTTTAATAAGCGGTATCAATTATTTTACAGACAACTGTTAGAACAATATATTGCAGCAAACGGTAAGCCCGATCTTGTGCATGTACATGTGCCGGTAAAAGCGGGATTGCCGGCAGTTGTTTTACAAAAGAAGTACCGGATTCCTTTTGTTGTAACCGAACACAGCTCTGCGTACTTCGATCATATTCCTGAAAATTATTTCAGCCGTAACCGTTATTTCCGTTTTGTAACAAAGCAAACGTTTACACAGGCCTTGGCTGTAAGTTCTGTTTCAAACTGGTTACTCAAGCGCCTGCAGTTTTTATTTCCGATACAGCATACAAAACTCATCCGGAATGTGGTGGATACAAATTTGTTTTACCCGGTTGCAAATGAGCATGAGCGTTTGCGTTTTATTCATGTATCCATGATGCATCCGCTGAAGAATGTAAACGGCATCTTAAAGGCACTCGCTGTACTCAAGGAAAAGCGAACAGATTGGGAGATGTGGTTTGTAGGGCCTGCTTCAAACGAAAACAGAACACTCGCCGAAAGCTTAGGTTTGGCAGATTATGTACAATGGAAAGGAGCGTTGCCGTATACTGAGGTTGCTGCTGCTATGCGTTCTGCAGATGCACTCGTGCATTTCAGTAATTACGAGAACCTGCCTTGTGTTGTAAACGAAGCGTTGTGTTGCGGACTGCCGGTTATTTCATCGAATGTAGGCGGTATTGCAGAGCTGGTAAATACATTGAATGGCATGTTGGTAACGGCGGGTAATATAAACGAACTGACAGCTGTACTTGCAGAATTCCTGCAACACAGAAACAGTTATAACAAAAAAGAAATAGCTGCCGAAGCAGCTACTTTATTTAACGAAAACGAAATAGGTAAGCAGTTGAGCAATTGGTATGCCGGACTGCTTGGAAAAAAATAAATTACGATTTCAGCTTTGCAATCAGCTCAATGTATTCCTGCATTGCAGCTTCTTTACTTTTACCTTTCAACGCTTCCCATGCATCGTATTTTGCTTTTGCCACAAAATCGAAAGGGTTCGAAGGAGCATCAATGTTAATGTCGCCTTCACTCCCTTGCTTGTATAAGGAGTAAAGCTGCAGTAAGGTATCGTTGCTGGGTCGCTCACTAAGCGATTTGCTTTCTGCCACCGCCTGTTCAAATTGTTGATGCAGATCCATAAGTTGTAAATTTTGACGAAAATAAGTGAATTCTTACTGAATCTGCTTTTCGAGAATCAGAAATTCCAAGGGCTGTAAATGCCTGCCCGTGAGGTTGTCCTGTACAAATGGTTTACGCTCACCTGTTTCTGCAAAACCATGGCGTTTGTACCAATCAATTAATTCGGTACGTACCGAAATCACCGACATATAGATGGTTGCACTTCCAACTTTTTTGGCGTATTCATCGGCAGCCTTTAACAGCTGTTTACCTATGCCGCCACCTTGCCGGTGAGGATTAACAGCAAACATACCGAGATAAATGCCCCGTTCGTGTTGTTGCAGATTTACCGTGCCGATAATTTCGCCTGCATCATTTACATATTTCAAAATAACGCTGCCCGGTTGTTGAAATACCTTTAACACATCGGCTTCATCAGTGCGTACATCGCCTGCAATTAAATGCGCTTCGGTGGTCCATCCTTTTTGCGATCGTTTGCCACGGTACGCACTGTTGAGCAAATCAACAATTAACGGAATGTCTTCTTGAACAGCTTGTGCAATCATATACCAGTTTTAAAAACGTTGCAATTTACATTTCTTCATCGAAGTAAATCTTGTAATACCTTTTGCCGGTTACCTCATCGTACCCTTGCTCAATCAATTCTCTGTTGCCGTGTATGTAAATATGAAAATTACGATCGAGTTTGATGACGCTTTTAAATACACGTGCTTGTTTTTTTACAGCCGAAGACGAGATGGCAAAGGAATCGGCAATTTCAATATTATGTTCGTGCAGATAAGAGGAGCCAAACTGCTGAAAGGATTCAATTAGCTCTGGTTCCCGGAAAACGGCTTCCTGGAAATTTGCAATGTTGAAATTATCGTGTTCTTTAAAATAAGCAACTGATTTGTTCAGCAATCCTGCCTGGTCGGCTTTGGATGTTTCAAATGCAGCAGGTAAATTGTTTACAATAAATTCTTTGGCAACGTTGAGGAAGTTTTTGGTAAAGCTGAAACTGTCTGCGCATTCTTTCACTTTCAAAAAGTCATATTTCCAATAAGCGGCTTCGTTTCCTTTGTTGGTATGATCAATCAGGAACAAGCGGTATCCATCTTCCTCGTCGGTATTCAGGATAACGCAGGCTTTATCGGCTTTGTTGGGATCAAGCCCTTTACGTGATTGAATATCGAGTTGGTCACGCATCAGGTCAACCAATAAAAAATCTTTTTTATTTTCTGCTTTGATGAGAACAATCGCATCAACCTGCTTTTGTTGAAAAGTCAACGATTTAAAATAGGCAGTAAATAATTCGCCGGGTTTAATGCCGGGATGCTTGCTGGCATTTGCCAGGTGCCTAGCCATCGCAACCGATTGTTCATGCAGACTGTCGGGGTTTTGAAAGATTGCGTTACTATACGCAAACATTTCATTGTACTTTAAATCGGTTTCATGTACAAACTGGTACTGCTGTTCTTCTTTACAGGCATTTAAAAAGAATTGGCTCAGCAGATCACGCAAAGCTGCATCGGCTAACGGAAAACCTTCTTCTGTTAAAACAGTTTGCCCCTCCTGATCGATGTAGTGAACGGAAAGTGCCTCGAGACTTGAATCGGTAAATGTAAACATGAACTGCGTTGAATTGAGTGGCGCAAGATAATTGAATGCAGAGAAATGAACGACAAATAAACAGGCCATACCCTCTGGCTGTTTCTTGCTTAAACAACGCATAGTAGGTATGGCCTGCTTTAACGAAGAAATAATTAATCTCTGTAATTAAGCGCTGGCTTCCGATCGCCCAACAAGGCTTTGTATTGATAGTCGCCTACCTGTTGTTTAAATTCTGCTTTTGCTTTTTCAATCAGCTCGGGATGCAGAAATAAATCAATTGCTGTTAACGCCATTGTTTTGGCCGATACCATCATTCCTTTTGTGCCGATTTCTGTACCGCCACATGCTACCGCCTGCCAGCTGTGTGCAGCTGTGCCCGGTACCCATGTTGCCGAACGTAAACCAACCGTTGGTACAGCATAACTCACATCGCCAACATCGGTACTGCCGCCACCTGCATCTGCTTCTATCTTTAATGGCTTAACAGTTCCTGCTTCGCTGACTGCGGGTGCAATAAAACCAAAAGTTGCCTGAATTTTATTGCCAAAATCAATTTCGGCTGCTGTGTATTGTACGCCGCCTGTTTTATCTAAATTTTTTTGCATTACTTCTGCCAATGTTCTGTTCAGTAACAAATCATGTGTGCCGCCGATCATTTCAAATTCCATTTTTGTATCGGTGCCGAGTGTAGCGCCATTGGCTGCGTTTACCACTCGGTTGAAAATACTTTGCACCTGGTCTCGCTTTGGATGACGTACATAGTAATAAACTTCTGCAAAATCTGGAATTACATTCGGGGCTTTACCACCACTGGTGATTACATAATGTATGCGTGTTTCCTGCGGAATATGTTCACGCATCATATTTACCATGTTATTCATGGCCTCTACACCATCCAGTGCCGAACGTCCACGCTCGGGTGATGCCGCTGCATGTGCAGAAATGCCACGGAAACGGAACTTGGCACTCATGTTAGCCAATGCACTCGTCATGGTAACGCTGTTATCATTTCCCGGATGCCAGTGAATGGCCACATCCACATCTTTAAACAAACCTGCACGTACAAGATATACTTTGCCGCTGCCACCTTCTTCTGCGGGACAGCCAAATACTTTAATGGTACCAGTAAACTTTTTTTCTTCGATCAGTTTTTTAATGGCAATACCCGATGCAACTGATGCTACACCAAACAAATGATGACCGCATGCATGACCTGCATCTTTACCTGCACTTGTTTTTTCGGGTGCATTTGTTTGCGATAAGCCTGGTAACGCATCAAACTCTGCAAGTATGGCAATTACCGGTTGTCCGCTGCCGTAAGTTGCCACAAAAGCGGTAGGAATACCTGCAACTCCTGCTTCAACAGTAAAGCCGTTATCTTTTAATGTTTGTTGTAAGAGCGCACTGCTTTTTACTTCTTTATAACCCACTTCAGCATAGTCCCAAATCTGCAGGGCCATGCTTTTATACTGATCGTAATTCGATTGAATGGAAGTGGAGGCCTGTGTTTTTAGCTGATCGTCTTTGCTAACCGTTGGTTTCTTTTGCGCCTGTACAAAAACTGACAGGAGCAGGAGTGTAGAAAGTAAAACGCTTCTCATGCTGTAAATTTTTTAAGAAGGTTGAAAGATAAGGAGCAATGTGTACAAAAAATACAGCAGCATTATTTCAATACTGCTTATTTCACATGTTTATGCGATAGAGAGAGCTATAAAAGGCATTTAGTTTTGTGGCGTGATTTGCCAATGCTTCACAGCTATACCATGTTAAACAAATTAACCTTATCTGTTACATTTCTTAGTTTACTATTTGCCGCCTGCCGAAAAAGACCTCCCTTGCCATTGCCGGCTGCCGCCGATCTCGTGATTGAGATCGATAATAATTATATCAACAATGATAACGCTGACTCAGCCTATGTTTGGTGGACCTCTAACGGAAAACGTGTACAAAAGAATTTAACAAAAGCAGCCGGTAAGTTTTTCATTTCCCTCGACTCATTCACTACAGCTGCTGCCTTTGTTGAGATCAGGTTGTATACTTCAAAACTCATCAACAGTCATCGTTCGATGTATGTAAAAAAAATCAGTAAGCCTGTCCATACAAAAACAGCAATCGTTATAAAAACACCTGCTGCAGTTACAGATATGAACTGGGTGCCACGTGTGTTTATGCGTGATGGCGGAGTAGGAGTAATTGCGGTAATGGGCATCAGGCCGGAAGATACTTTCCTGGGCTTGTACAATGTTGCCGACAAATGGATTGATCTGACAGTAGAAAAAAATTATTACAAAGGATTAAGCACTGTTGCCGGAAAATTGTGGACTTGCAATGGGGCGCATTGTATAATACCCAACGGTATGTACGAAAACGAAATTTACTTTGCATCTGTTCAGCAGCAGCTGGCAGGCAAAGAATACAACCATCTTGAACAACTGTTTATGTTTGGTGACGGCAACTTTCAAAACGGGTGGAGAGTGCTCAGCTTTACGTACGATTTCAATTAAGCGTTTAACTCATTAAGTCAATCATACCCTTAAACACCAACACAAGTCCAATAATGGTTAAGCCATACAGGGCAAAGTTGAAATTACTGTTGCTGTTAAACAGCAGCAGTGTAAAAAAGAAACCTGTGGTTAACAGGAATATGCCAATACCGCAATAGATAAAAGCCGAGTTGCGTTTCTTTTCGTTGCGGATTTTTTTCCATTCATCGAAGTGCTGTTGAGCAACTTCATTGGACAACCCCGTTTCCAGTAAACGTTGCAGAATTTCTTCGCTGCTGAGGCCTTGTTGTTTCAACGTGTTGATGTGCAGGAATACATCCTGCAGTTGGGCAGTATTCATGTAAATGGCAAGTTTTGCAGGAAGATAGAATTTTTCTGCGATTCTGTTAAACGGCCGTTTTTACTTTTTTCGATTTTTCAAAAACAACGATCAGGGCAAATCCTGCTGTGTAGGCCAGCAGATCGTTCCACGAAAACGACGTGCCTATGATGATGCGGGCCAGTTTTGAATGCTGCAGTCCGAGGTGATGTACAATGTTGAAATATTGCAGCAGCTCGATGGTGAATGCGAAGGCTAAAACGGCCAGGGCCGTTTTAGTAGCCTGTATTGAAAGAAAAGATTTGATGAAACAATAGATCAAAATCACAACGAATAAATCGCCGATATAAGGACGGACGATCGCATCGTGAACGAATAGGGCGATAAGAATTTCAGTAATGAGCAAGAGGATGAATGCAAGAAAGTATCGATGATTAAATTTCATTTTGCCGGATGCTGTAGTTGTTGCAATAATACAGCAGCAGCATCGAAGGTTCTTAAACAGGCATCCGGTCTTTATCCCCACCCGTATTCCGTTGCTTCCTGCTCGCTCTTTTCACCTATCTTTGCCGCCTTGAAATCGAAGGAGAATTAATGAAGAATATTAGGAATTTTTGCATCATCGCCCATATCGACCACGGAAAAAGTACCCTGGCCGATCGTTTATTGCAATCCACCAACACCATCAGCGACCGTGATATGATGGACCAGGTGCTGGACGATATGGATCTGGAACGTGAGAAGGGCATTACCATTAAGAGTCATGCCATCCAGATCAATTACAAACACAAAGACGGGCAGGAGTACATCCTGAACCTCATTGATACACCCGGTCATGTTGACTTCAGCTATGAAGTAAGCCGTGCACTGGCAGCCTGCGAAGGCGCTCTGTTGCTGGTTGATGCTGCACAGGGTATCCAGGCACAAACCATTTCTAACCTGTACCTCGCTATCGACAACGATCTTGAAATCATCCCCGTTATCAATAAAATTGATATGGATGGTGCTATGATCGAGGAAGTGCAGGATCAGATCATCGACCTCATTGGTTGTAAAAAAGAAGAAATTCTGTTGGCCAGCGGACGCACAGGTATTGGTATCGATGAAATTCTGGAAGCAATTGTTACCCGTATTCCTGCACCCGAAGGCAAACCCGATGAGCCATTACAGGCGTTGATCTTTGATAGTGTGTTCAACAGCTTTCGTGGTGTTATCGTTTACTTCCGTATTTTAAACGGTAAGATCAGAAAAGGCGATAAAGTAAAATTTGTTAGTACCGACCAGGAATACGAAGCCACCGAAATCGGGATTCTGAAACTGAAGATGACGGAGAAAAAAGAAGTGACCTGTGGCGACGTAGGTTACATTATTACCGGGATTAAAAATGCCAAAGAAGTAAAAGTGGGTGATACCATCACACTGGCTTCGAACCCCACACAGGAACCCATTCGTGGTTTCCAGGAAGTAAAACCGATGGTGTTTGCCGGCATCTTCCCGGTTGTTACCGAAGATTTTGAAGAACTGCGTGATTGTATGGACAAGCTGCAGCTGAACGATGCTTCCTTAACTTTTGAACTGGAAACATCGCAAGCCCTTGGCTTTGGTTTCCGATGCGGCTTCTTAGGATTGCTGCACATGGAAATTATCCAGGAGCGTCTGGAGCGTGAGTTTAATCAAACCGTTATTACCACTGTACCCAACGTAAGTTTTATTGCTTATACCACCAGAGGCGAAAAAATACAGGTAAACAATCCTACACAAATGCCCGAACCAACGGCCATGGACAGGATTGAAGAACCGTTTATTAAAGCACAGATTATCACCAAGCCTGATTATATTGGAAACATTATGACGCTTTGTCTTGGCAAACGTGGTATCCTCATTAATCAAAGCTATTTAACACCAACCCGTGTAGAGTTGATGTTTGAAATGCCGTTAACGGAAATTGTATTTGATTTTTACGATAAACTGAAATCACAAACCCGTGGCTACGCATCGTTCGATTATCATCCGATCGGTTACCGTGAAGCAGATATTATTAAAATGGATGTACTGCTGAATGGTGATAAGGTGGATGCTTTAAGTGCGTTGATCCACCGCAGCCGTGCACAGGATTTTGGCCGTAAACTCTGCGAAAAGCTGAAGGAGCTGGTTCCCCGTCAGCAGTTCCAGATCGCTATTCAGGCGGCGATTGGTGCCAAAGTGGTTGCCCGTGAAACCATCAGCGCCATGCGTAAAGATGTAACAGCAAAATGTTATGGCGGTGATATCAGCCGTAAGCGGAAACTGTTGGAGAAGCAGAAAGAAGGTAAGAAACGTATGCGCCAGATCGGTAACGTAGAGGTTCCGCAGGAAGCGTTCCTGGCGGTGTTGAAGCTGGATGATTAAGATTAATGTAATTCTGAGCGCAGTCGAAATGCCCGGATAAAAATACCAAAAGCACAAAGTGTATTCTTTGTGCTTTTTTAATTGTCGTAAGTTTACGTAAATTCAATTCGTAATACCCCTATTCACATTAAATCTGAAACTATGAGCGATTTTACACTTAATAAAGAGCCCGATCTTATTGTTACTGCACGTTTTATTACCAAGGGTAACGATCAACCTTTGTATGGCGATGGCTTTACTGTAAGATTGTACGACCGTGATATTATTGATGATGATTATTTAGGCGAAAGCCGTTTAGATGAAGAGGGGCATATACGTATTGCGTTTGCGCATGATGCATTTGTAAATGATGCTGCGTTTAAAGAAGCCAAACCCGATTTTTATTTTGTGGTGTTGCAAAGTGGTAGGCCTGTTTTTACGTCAAAAGTGCTGGAAGAATTGAGTATTGAAGATTTACAGCAATTCAGAATGGGAGAGGGCGAAGTGGTTGATCTTGGAACGTTTTTAATTACTGTTGAATAGTTTTTAATTTATTGTAACCGGGCACCCTATGTCTGACGTTTTTAATTACGGGATTCTCCTTATACCCTTATTTACACTTTTTCTATTATTGGCTGTGGCCGTACTTTTTTTATATGGCCAGCACAGAGCGGTACAAGTAATATCGCCCATGAGTCGTACGTTAAGCCCGGGCGATGTGTGGTTTCAGCTAATTCCTGTTTTTAATTTTTACTGGGCGTTTGTTGTTGTAAACCGCTTGTCGGCCTCCTTTGCTTTAGAGTTCGATCGCTTACAGATTTCTCACAAAGAATTATATCCTACACGTGCATTAGGCATTGCCTGTATGCTCTTGTATTTTGTATCACTGATTCCGGTAAGCGAAGTAAAAACAACTGCCGGTTTAGGCTGGTTTGTTTGCTTTCTGTTTTACTGGATGCAAATACAGAAATGCCGGAAACTGATTCTCGATAACCAGGATAACGATTTGCTTGATATCGAAAAGGAAATGCTTGGAAAAATCAATTAATTTCTCTGTTCGTTAAACACAATGCCGTATTGCTGCAGTTCTTTCAACACCGGCTCATAAATTTCTTTTCGTGTTGGAATCTGTAATCCTTTCAGTTTTATTTTTTCTTCCAGAATCAGTTTTGCTGCAATGCCCAATGGCAAGCCTACTGTTTTTGCCATAGCTGTATGCAGGCTGTCATCGCCTTTCACCACAAGGCTGCTGTTGATGCTGTGTTGTACAGCTTCTTTACTGTATTCAATTTCGTGCAGCATCACAATCATATCCTTATCGGTTGGTTGCAGCGCCAGTTTTTGTTCGGCCAGTTGCTGTAAAATATCTGCACTGCATTTTACTCCTGCAGGTAAAGCTTGGTTACTGTCTGCTTCAAGAAATGCAAACTGCTTCAGAATAACATCATGGTCTGCTTCTTTTACATACAGCTCCAGGTACATGCGTAAGCTCAGTTCTCTTCCTTCAATGCGTTGCAGTTTAGCAGCAAGCCATTCTGCATAGGTACTGCATTTGGTCACTAGCTCATGATCATGTTCGTTGGTTAAATCAAGATCTACAACCACATCCCAGCCTTTACAAAAATCGGCATAGCGGAGTGTGGTGCGGATACAGGTCGTAGCATGTTCAAGTCCGTACAGTGGCATATAGCTCAGCGAATCTCTATTGGGATACCAGGCCAAAGCAGGCAAATCATCCACTGATATTTCTTTACAGTTTTCAAATACCTGGTTGTAGCTTTTTTGTACCAGCTCTCCGTTTTCTTTGAATGAAGCACCTGCATGCCCGGCCATTACAATATTGCGGGGATTCCAGCTTATTTTATAATGCCATGGATTGTTATCACTCTCCGGTGCAACCAAGCCGCCGCAATGCGACTTAAAGGAAGTAATTGTTCCTCCGTTCGTCCGTATTTCATCAAACAATTGCATGGCGCTCATATGGTCGATGCCTGGATCGAGGCCCATCTCACACAAAAACAACAATTCCTTACTGTTAATTTCAGCTTCCAGCTGTTTAATACTTTCATCTACATAGGAAGCATTTAATAAATGCCGGCCAACTGCTACACAATCTTTGGCTACATAACTGTGCAGAAAAGGGGGCAGGAGCGATAAAACAATATCGGCTGCTTCAATCAACATTCTTCGTTCATCGGTATCGGTTACGTTTACCTCGACAGCAGCTGTGTTAGGCGCATTATTCAGTTTTGCCTGTACTTGTTGAAGGTTGGCATCAGCAACCACTAACTTCCATTGCTTTTCTGCTACGGTTGCTTTTAAATAGTCGATTAAAACAGTAGCCGATTTGCCGGCGCCGAAGACAAGGATCGTTTTCAAATGCTTTTTTTATTTAACAGGATAAAGTAAAGCGAACGTACGCAAATAACAATGATGATTTTAAGCACGAATCAGTTTTGGGTGTTTGGCCTTTCGTTAATAAATTTGCCCCACTTTAAAAACAAAGCTATTTCAATGAGAACAATTGCAATGCGTGAAGCCCTGCGTGAAGCTATGCAGGAAGAAATGCGCAGAGATGAAAAAGTGTTTTTGCTGGGTGAAGAAGTTGCTGAATACAACGGCGCCTACAAAGTAAGCCAGGGTATGCTGGATGAATTTGGTGCAAAACGTGTGATTGATACACCCATCTCTGAACTTGGTTTCGCTGCTATTGCAGTAGGCGCCGCACAGAATGGTCTTCGCCCCATCGTAGAATTTATGACCTGGAACTTTGCTGTACTTGCCTTGGATCAGATCCTGAATACCGCATCAAAAATGCTTGCGATGAGTGGTGGACAGGTTGGTTGTCCTATCGTTTTCCGTGGTCCAAACGGTTCTGCAGGTCAGCTTGGCGCACAGCACTCTACAGCTTTCGAAAGTTATTATGCCAATATTCCCGGATTGAAAGTAATTTCTCCCTCTAATCCATACGATTCAAAAGGTTTGCTGAAAGCGGCTATCCGTGACAATGATCCGGTTGTGTTTATGGAAAGTGAGGTAATGTATGGCGATAAAGGCGAAGTACCAGAAGGTGAATACATCATTGAAATCGGAAAAGCTGACATTAAGCGTCCCGGTCGTGATGTGACCATCGTTTCCTTTAATAAAATGATGAAAGTTGCTTTAGGCGCTGCTGAAGAACTGGCAAAAGAGGGAATTGAAGCTGAAGTAATTGATTTACGCACTATCCGTCCGTTAGATTGGTTTACCATTCTTGAAAGTGTGAAGAAAACCAATCGTTTGGTAATTGTAGAAGAGCAATGGCCGTTTGCTTCTGTTTCTTCTGAAATAGCCTACCGCATTCAGAAAGAAGGTTTCGATTATTTAGATGCACCAATCCGCCGTATTACAAGTGTAGATGCGCCGATGCACTATGCTCCAACGTTAGTGGGCGCTTACCTGCCCGATGTACCACGTACAGTAAAGCTGGTGAAGGAAGTAATGTACATGAAGAAATAAGCTTAGCAGAAATAAGTAGAAAAGCCGATCAATTTGATCGGCTTTTTGCATTTTGTACAAATAAATGGCTTTATAATTTTTTATTCGAAACTTTTGAAGCATATTTGCCTCGGTTTTTCATAGGATATTGGATTTTAAACGAAGCTGGATTTCTATCCGGCTTTTCTTTTTTTCGGGATATACCAGTACGTTTGATTTTTTATGGAAAACATAATTGCCTGCTCAAGGCATAATACCTTCTACAAACAAACGCAGCATACTTAGAATAATCCAAACTAAGCCGTACGTAATAAACACTAAGGAAAGACCCAAAGCAGAAATTTTTGCTGCGAGCTTCCAGGCCGGTTGCGACGAAATTGTATTCAACTTCATAGGGATTGGTTTTGGTACATATCAAAAGTACATAACATGTCTCGCCTGTGCAATCGAAGAAAACCTGTATTTTCTATGGGTATTTACGGAAGCTCCTTTACGGCCACTTACGTAATTGAGGTGCGTAGAATGTCCACTCAGGTGTAACAACAATACTTTTCGATGCGGCAGAATACCAGGGACTTAGACTTTTATTGCTTGTATTTTTAAGCACATGAATATCCTGCGCCGGCATATAACTTTGGGCCAACAGGTAAATTAATTCACCGGTTCGTTTATGGCGTGCTACATCCATAACCAGCACAGCATGACCCGGTGAACCGCCTTTTATGAGTACATCGCCTGCCGTTAATTCTTTCCAATCTTGCTGCTTTAATTCTTTTTCTAATGAGAGTGTGCCGCACATGCCAAACACTGTTTCAAGATAACCCTGCCAGCCTCTTTGTTTATACTGATCCCAGCAATACTTTTTACGGTTATTATCTGTAAAGCAAATGGGTTTGTTCTGCAGCTTCAGGTATTCGGCCCTTAACCGCATAACTGCATCTGCACATTGCTGAAGGTCTTTATTGCCAACACTCATGTTGAGTACGGCGTATTGTGCGTTTTGATTGCTTTTCAGTTGTCCATTATAGAGGTACACCGTATTATCTTTCTTTAAACGTAATTCACGGAGGTAAAAGCCAAAACTGTTTTCGTTTTGTAGCACACGTTCATACCCTTCGGGTAAAGGAATCTGAGCAATTTTTTCGGGTGCAGGCAGTGTATTTATATTACGGTTGAACGAAGTGTAAAAAATACAAGCACAGGTAAAGAAAAAAGCAGCGGCATTCATACTTGCATGGTTTTTGGTTAGCTTTGAATCAGTTCGTAAAAAAATCCACAAAAGAATCTGTTAAACTATATGAGCAACATTCTAATTATCGACGACGAAAAAGCAATCCGGAAAACATTAGGTGAAATTCTTTCTTACGAAGGCTATAAAATTGACGATGCCGAAAACGGCGATGAAGGCTTGAAGAAGCTGAAAGAAAAAAGCTACGATGTGGTTTTATGCGACATTAAGATGCCGAAAGTTGATGGCCTTGAATTTTTAGAAAAGGCCAAAGAAATAAATCCCGACGTGCCCATTATTATGATTTCCGGGCACGGTACCATTGAGACAGCTGTTGAAGCTGTTAAGAAAGGGGCCTTTGATTATGTAGCCAAACCACCGGATTTGAACCGTTTGCTTATTACCATACGCAATGCAATGGATAAGCAAACATTGGTTACGGAAACCAAAGTGTTGAAACGGAAAGTGAGCAAAGTGCAGGAAATGATTGGTGAAAGTCCGGCCTTAAAAAAGATTAAAGACACCATTGATAAAGTGGCTCCCACCGATGCCCGTGTACTCATTACCGGCGAAAACGGTTCGGGTAAAGAATTGGTGGCCCGCTGGATGCACGAAAAAAGCAACCGTGCCAACGGACCCATTATTGAAGTAAACTGTGCGGCTATTCCCGGTGAGTTGATCGAGAGTGAATTGTTCGGGCATGAAAAGGGATCCTTTACATCGGCTATAAAACAACGCATCGGCAAATTCGAACAAGCGAATGGCGGTACACTTTTCCTGGATGAAATTGGGGACATGAGTCTTACCGCCCAGGCCAAAGTATTGCGTGCCCTGCAGGAAAGTAAAATAACAAGAGTAGGAGGCGAAAAAGATATTACGGTTGATGTGCGTGTGATTGCCGCCACCAATAAAGATTTACTGAAGGAAGTCGAGGAGAAAAACTTCCGGTTGGATTTGTATCATCGCCTGAGCGTTATCATCATCCATGTACCATCGCTCAACGAAAGGAGAGAAGACATTCCCTTGCTGGCCGATCATTTTCTGCAGCAAGTAGCCGACGATTACGGCCAGGCTAAGAAAGGGATCGATAAAGCAGCGGTTGAAGCATTGCAGAAACATAACTGGAGCGGTAATATCCGTGAGTTCAGGAATGTGATGGAGCGTTTGGTCATCCTTTCGGGCAAAACCATTACAGCCGAAGATGTATTCAATTTTGTGATTCCCCGTGCATGAGCCGACGCATTTATTGCATCAGCGGTTTAGGCGCCAATGAACAGGTGTTTTCCCGGTTGCAGTTGCCGGGTTACGAACTCGTGTTTCTTCAATGGGTAGTGCCTGATCAGAATGAATCTATTCGTTCATATGCTCAGCGCATGGCGTCACTAATTACCGACCAACGCCCGGTTTTATTGGGCGTTTCGTTTGGCGGTATGGTGGCCGTTGAAATCTGTAAGCTAATAGAGGTTGAAACACTGCTCCTCATCTCATCTGTCACCACCAGGCATAATTTACCCTGGTGGATGCGTACCGCAGGTGCATTGCGTTTGCATAAGCTTATCCGGCCAAGGCCACATCCGTGGTTGTATCCCATCGAAAATTACTTTCTTGGCGCTGCTGCAAAATCTGAAAAGAAAATAGCCAATCAATTTCGCCAAACGGTTAACGATTATTTTTTACAATGGTCCATTAACGAAATTGTAACATGGAGCAATGTAACAAAGCCACAGAATTGTATACAGATACATGGTACATCCGATAAACTATTTCCTGTTCGTAAATCGAATGCCACACATCATATTCATAAAGGAGGGCATTTTATGGTTTACAACAGGGCAGCCGAGGTAAGTAACATTATCTTACAGGAGTTGCGGCAACGTACACAATAAACGGAATAATTTAAAGCAGGTTTCGGGCTGCAAAACCGAAACCCTTACATTTGTGACCAATAAAAATTAACGCATGGAAGGAAATGAAATTTTAGGCATCTTTTTAATTGGATTAATTCTTCTGTTGTTACCCGTAATTGGTTTGTACGGGATGTTTAAAAAAGCAGGTGTTGCTCCTTGGAAAGCGTTGGTGCCTTTTTACAATACATGGGTAATGATTGAACTGGCCGGCATGAAAAAGTACTGGTTCTTTCTCCAGTTTTTACCAATTGTAGGTTGGTTTGTTTCCGTTGCCATTATTATTGATTTTGTAAAAGCATATGGTAAGTTTAAATTTTGGGAACATGCCTTAACCGTATTGTTTGCATTTGGCTATTTTATTTACATAGGTTTTAATAAAACAGATAAATACCTCGGAGCCGAAGCAATTACTGCACATAAAAAATCAACGACACGTGAGTGGGTGGATGCGGCCATTTTTGCCATTGTAGCAGCAGGTCTTATCCGCATGTTTGTGTTTGAAGCATATGTTATTCCAACACCATCGATGGAGCGTTCGTTGCTGGTAAACGATTTTCTTTTTGTAAGCAAAACAGCCTACGGAACACGTGTGCCGAATACTCCGTTGGCCTTTCCGTTAGTGCATCATACCTTTCCCATCATCAAAACAAAATCTTACTTAGAGTGGATTAAACTCGATTACAGAAGGTGGTTTGCAAAACCGGTGAAGCGGAACGATGTAGTTGTATTTAATTTACCGGTAGGCGATACCGTTATTAATGATGAAGAACGTTATGGTTCGAAAGTAACGTATTACGATGCGTTACGTAGTGAGTTTAACGGCAACCGTAATGCGTTGTGGGATGCTTATTCTGATATTATTATTACACGCCCTGTTGATAAGCGTGAAAACTTTATTAAGCGTGCCGTAGCTGTAGCTGGCGATACACTTGAAATAAGAAATGGTGTAGTGTTTATTAATGGCAAGCCCGGCGAAACGCCAACAAATGCCGAAACAAACTATGTATTGAAAACAAAAGGCCAGCCGTTGGATTATACCGCACTTGAAGATGAATACGGTATTCGTGCAGAGGCAGGTGAGGTGAGAGATTTGGGTAACAACCTTTACGAAATATTTTTAACCAAAGAACAGGTGGGCATTTTCAGCCGCTTGTCATTTGTGGAATCGCTTACACCTGTAAACTACGGGTACGAAAAAGATACACGGGGCATCGGCGGTATTGATGTATACCCGAACGACAGCGTTTACTGCAAGTGGACGATTGACAATTACGGACCATTGTACATTCCGAAGAAGGGAGCTACAATTCAGCTCACGGCAGAAAACTACAGCCGCTACGAGCGTGTAATCCGCACTTACGAGCATAACGATTTTGAAATGAAGGATGGTAAGTTCTATGTAAACGGAACGGCTACCGACAAGTATACGTTTAAGTTAGATTACTATTGGTTGATGGGCGACAACCGCCATAATTCACTCGACAGCCGTTACTGGGGATTTGTACCGGAAGATCATGTTGTAGGTAAGGCTTCACTCATTTTCTTTAGCTGGAACAAGGGCCCGAGGTGGAACAGAATTTTCCGTTCAATCAAATAATAGCTTATATTTGAAACCGAGCTTTTATGATGGATCCTCCGACATGTTCGGGGGATTTTTTGTCTAAATATGTGAACATGAATAAAAAAGAATACGAATTCGAATACGAGGTGTACGAAAGCATAGACGACCTCACAGAAGAAGATAAATGGCTGTTAGATGAGGCCAGAGAAGTAACCCAGCACGCCTACGCACCTTATTCCCGTTTTCAGGTTGGGGCTGTTGCCAAGCTCAACAATGGCGAAATTATCGCCGGCAGTAATCAGGAAAACGCTTCCTTTCCTGCAGGGCTTTGTGCAGAACGTGTAGTACTTGCTTCTGTTTCTTCTCTTTATCCCAAAATGCCGATTGAAACAATTGCCATCAGTTATTTTAATAATAATGGTGAGAGCAATCATCCGATTTCGCCTTGCGGTATTTGCCGGCAGGCATTGCAGGAGTTTCGGGAAAAAACCAAGCAACCGATCCGTTTAATCTTAGGCGGTATGCATGGTAAAGTATTTATTATACCCGATGCGGCTATGTTGTTGCCATTGAGTTTTACCAGTACAGATCTTCAATAACAGTTTACTGGGTAAACTCACTTTTCAGCAATGGCCAATCGCCGTTGCTTGTATGCGCTTCTTTCATCACTTGTTTGATCTTTTGCACAACAGCAGGGTATTGGGCTGCAAGATTGTTTTGTTCCGATGGATCAGTTGATAGATCATACAGCTCAACCGGTGCATTGTCATCTTTGTTTACATTCAACCGAACGCCTTTCCATTTGCCCCACAACACTGCCTGGCGGCCATTGTTTTCATGAAACTCCCAATAAAAATAATCGTGTTGTTTTTGTTTGCGGTTATTAAGTAAGGTTGGTACAATTGAAATACCATCGATTTTTTCCTTTACAGGAGTTTGGGCTAACTCCAAAAACGTAGGATACATATCCCATAATGCAAAAGGCTTTTGCACAACAGCCGGTTTTATTTTCTTAGGCCAGTACGCAATGAAGGGTACACGCATACCGCCTTCGTACAAATCACGTTTAATACCACGGTAAATACCGTTGCTGTTAAAGAAATCCGGATCGCCACCATTTTCTCTGTGAGGTCCGTTATCGCTGCTAAAGATGATGAGTGTATTTTCTGCTAATCCTTTTGCTTCAATTGCTTTTAGAATTTCGCCCACATACATATCCAACCGGCCAACCATTGCAGCAAACTGTGCATGCGGATAGGGCTCGGGCTCCATGTTATGGGGTCTTGTTTTTAATGCAGCACCGGTGAGCGGTTGTTCATTAAACTTTTGTTTGTAATAGTTATACAAACTATCGTGCGGACCAATTACATCGCCATGCGGTAATGTGTAGGAGAGGTAAATAAAGAACGGCTTATTGCTTTGTTTGTTGATGTATTGCAGAGCCTGCTGATGAATAAGTGCAGCCGAATAAACAGAGTCGTATTGTTTGTTGATGCTCAGATCAACTTTGTTGTGATTGTTCCATAAGTAAGGTGGAAAGAAGTCATGTGCCAGGCTTTGATCGTTATAACCATAAAACAAATCAAACCCTTTTTTATTCGGATCGCCGCTGTTTTGGTTAAAGCCCATTCCCCATTTACCAAATGCAGCAGTGGCATAACCGCTTTGCTGTAAATAGGTGGCAAATGTTATTGTTGATGCAGGTAAGGGCGTTTGTCCTTCGGGTTCAAATTGTTTGTTGCCACGGATCGGCGTGTGGCCGGTATGCAAACCCGTCATCAACGAAGCACGGGATGGTGCACAAACAGAAGTGCCGGAATAAAAATGTGTAAACTTTTTCCCTTTTGCAGCCAATGCATCAAGATTGGGTGTTTCAATTTTCTGCTGACCATAACAGCCCAGTTCGCCATAGCCCAGATCATCCGCAAAAATGAAAATGATATTGGGGCGTTTGTTTTGTGCAGTAACCGTTACTGAAATAAACAGAAGCAGGAATAGAGAAGTAATATGTTTCATTTTATGAACACAATAATTAATTAGTTAGTAAAAGTTACTTTCAGTAAGCCCATTTCTTTTTTGTTGATGTAAGGAACAAGGATGTATTTGTTTTCGACTACCTGTAGTTGTTGCAGCTGGAAGTCGTAATTGCTTTGTACCCTTAAAGGAATTGTTTCGAAGTAATCTTTTTCTCCCGGATAAACCAACAGCAACCCTTTTTTTCTGGCAACAACTTCTTCAACTAACAGTAAGTATGATCGGTTTTGCATTGTAAAATGCGCATACGGCCAGGGATGGATTTTGTAATAGTTTCCATCATTCTTAAACAGACTGTCTTTCGTTCGTTCGAATTTTTTATTTAACAACGTCATAATTACAGCGGTAGGCTTGTTCTCATTGTTATTGTTGAAGTTAAATGCATTTGCACCTACCTCCGGTATATATGGAGTAAATTCTGTGCCGGGAGGAATGAAGCCCGGCAGTACTGAACTTCTGTCTGCCGGTGATCTGCTGCTGTAGTTTTTGGGTTCGATGTAAAAGGAGCTTACCCAGCCAATGGTATTTGTTTTTTCTACCATAAAAGCAGTAGCTGCGTTGTTACGGAAAATGTTTGTTAACGTTTTAACCGGAACTGTTTCATGGAGTGTGCTGTTTAAGGTTGCCATAAACATGCTCGGTCTTGCTCCCTGGTAACCGAATGGCACTCGCAGCATTGAATAAATAAAAAAACTGGAATCGATGGCGTTGTATCTGTATTTGGGGTTAACGTAAATGTATTTGCCGCTTTCAAATTGCTTCACAAATAATTGGCCGCTGTTAATATCAATTTTATAAAAGCTCAGCGAATTTATTTCGTCTTCCTCTTTGGTGGTTTTTAAAACCAGTAACTGATTGTTTTGAAGTGTCACTTCTCGTAGATCATCATAATTCAGATCGAACGGAAATAAGACCTGTTTGGTTGACTTGCTTTCGTCTGCTTTAAATTGTACAATCGTGGATCTTATTTTCTTCAGCTGGTTGTGATAGGTATGTGCAATTAACAACAGGTTGTTATTGTTATTAAAAAGTTGAAACGTTGCTGTGCTTTTGTTCCAGAGCGAATCGGCGGGGTTATTCAGCAAATACGAAACGTCCTGTGTAATTCCTTCTTTATTGATGCTGAGAAGCTGATGATACGATGGCTGAAACATATGCAGGTACAATAAATACCGATCGTTTAACTGCAGCAGGCGTATATCGCATTTTTCAGGGAAGCGGATGTTTATTTCCTTTTTTAAATGCAATTGCAACTGCTCATTAAAAACATACACAACAGGTTTGTTGCCTGTTGGGAGATAAATCAAATGATGAAATCCGTTGATGTTGGCTAACAGCTGCAGTTGGCCGCCACCGGGTGTTTTAATTACACTTTTGCTGTATTGCATTTTTTGTGCTGCAGTAATATGGCAACACAACAAAATCATGAATGTAAGCAACCGATATCTTTTCATACAGTTAACAATAACGCCGGTTTGAATAAAAATTACCATCCATTTCTATACAAAGTGTTACAAATTATTTACTTGTTCATACATCTCCGCTTCAATAATACTCAAACGCCATTTAATGTTGGCATCATTGCGGTTTACACCGTCATCCGGTTTCTTACCCGATACTTCTGTTGAAGTCTGGCTGGTCAAATTACTTGATTTTATCAATTCAATCCACATTTTCACACCGGTCAATCGTTTGCACGAAATAGTAGAGTAGCCAAGGTTGGTCGTTGTGTTACCGCTGAATCATCGCCCTCAAAAAACTTTCACTGAAGATTAAATGTGTATTTGCTGCGTTGAGACAAAGAAAAAATTGCAGCAATATTCATTGCTGCAATCAGTAAAAGTTTTTTCATTCAATCAGAATTATTTCAGTTTGTAGATTTCTGTCCCTGCAAGTAAGAAACAGCCGAGTCCGTAATCTTCAAAATCCGGCGTGCTGTTGTAGTTAACAGGTTGTCCATCCTTTGGTTCTTTACCTGTGCCCTGCACATAACCGAGCTTACCATCTTTGTGTACAGCTTCTTTGCACATGGCATTCCATGCTTTTGTTATAGAAGCTTTATATGTTTTTGCATCGAGGATGCCGTTGTTAATGCCCCATGCAAAACCATAGATAAACAGGGATGTGCCCGATACTTCTTTGCCGCCGAAGTTATTCGCATCGTTGAGGCTTACATTCCAGTAGCCATCGGTACGTTGCAGTGGCAGAAGAGCCGCACACATATCTTTAAAATCCTGCAGGTACTCGTTGTAATGCGGATCGGTTTTGGGTAATGCTTCCAATGTTTTTGCCAAAGCAGCAACAACCCATCCGTTACCACGGCTCCAGTAACAATCATCGCCATTGGGTTCTTTGTAAGGAGGATCAAAATCTTTATCTCTCCACCAAAGTTTTTCTGCTTGATTATACAAACCTTTTTCGCCGTGTTTGTATTTGGAGTAAGCATACATTTGATACATTCTGTTAAAGTAAGAGGTATCGTTATAAAGATTACCCAGCTTCACAAATACGGGCATGGCCATTTGTAAAGCGTCGATCCAGTTCCAGTCATCAATCTTCGATGTAACCATCATTGAATCGATGGATGCTTTAATGTCTTTCACACGTTCCGGGTTGCGTTTGTTATCGATGAGGTACATATCGATATATGTTTGACCACAACATTGGTTATCTGCATTACGTGTTTTAATACCGCCACGCAAACCCCATTTGTGTTTTTCGCCCCATTGTAAGGTATAATCGTAATAGGCCTGTTGTTTATCGATGCTGTACAGCGCCATTAATCCTTCGTAATAAACAGCTCTCGTCCAGATATTACTGGGCCTTTCAATGTTGGTAAAAATTGATTTGCCGGCATCGGGCCACTTGTTCATAAAGTATTGGTTCGTGAGCCGGAGTGTGTTTAAAATTTTCTTTTTGGCAGGTAGTTTCTGTGCAGTTGCAGGCGATAAAACAGCCGCAATCAACAGCAGGCAAACGATTCTTTTCAGCATAGCAGCAATGTTACTTTTTTAAAGTTCAATGTTAGGATATAATCAACTGCATCGCATCCTGCTGCATCCTGAAACTGATTCATTTAGCAGCTGTTTCATTGGCTTTATCCTTTTTATATACCGATAGTCAGTTCGGGAACGATTGCGTAAAAAAAGTGATACGTGCAGGACGGAACAGGATACCATCGCTTGATAATTCTTCTATTTTAGGGTTCTTAAACCTTTTAACAAGCTGCTATATGAAAGAAAAAAAATGGATACGCTCCAGCGTATTGCTATTGCTGTCATTGCTATTTGTCTCCGTCTCATTTTCACAAAGCACATTTAAAGTTTCCGGTAAAGTATCTGATGATGCAGGGAAGCCTGTGTCGGGTGCCAGTGTATTGGTGAAAGGAACAACGGTGGGAACTACCACCGGAACCGATGGTAGTTTCGAATTAAATGCGCCGTCAGGAAAATCGGTATTGGTTATTTCATCAGTTGGATATACCGATCAGGAAATTGAAATCAATAACAGAAGTACAATTAATGTAACGCTCGGTGCAGGTGCCTCCAATCTGGAAGATGTGGTGGTAATCGGTTATGCGTCGGTTAAGAAAAAAGATTTAACCGGTTCAGTTTCCGGTATCAATCAAAAGGATATCCGTTCAAGGCCTGTAGACAATGCCTTGCAGGCAATGCAAGGTAAAGTAGCAGGTGTGGATATTACTTCGAACGAACGCCCCGGTACATTAGGTTCTATTCGTATTCGTGGAGAACGTTCTTTAAATGCAACGAACGATCCTTTATATGTGGTTGATAATATTCCTTTAGCTACTGGTGGTATCGAATACCTTAACCCGAACGATATTGAATCGATTGATGTTTTGAAAGATGCATCAGCAACTGCTATCTATGGTTCAAGAGGTGCAAACGGTGTTGTAATTGTTACAACCAAACAAGGTAAAGCAGGTAAAACGCAGGTAAACTTTTTTAATTCTACAACGTTTGAAACGGTACGTGACTGGGCGCCGATCATGAGCGCTTCTGAATATATTGATTTCCGTCGTTGGGCTGTGTATTACAGTAACCCAAGTGGTCGTCCACGTGGTGATGCACCTACTATTGCAAATGACCGTGATATATTCTTAGCTACATCTGATCCTGATTCGTGGAAAAATATTGCGAAAGGCTGGGCAGGTGGTACATGGGATGGATCAAAAGTGGGTAATACCGATTGGACAGGTTTAGTTACTCAAACAGGTATTACCACCGATAATACCATCAGTGTTAGTGGCGGTACCAATAAAATTAAAGCTTATGGTTCATTCGGATATCTGAACAACAGAGGAACTTCTATTGGTCAGAAGTTTACTCGTTATTCAGGCAAAACCAGTGTGGAGGTACAGGCAACAGACTGGTTTTCGATGGGTGCTAATTTTAATGTAACATATGGCATTCAGGAGTTCGGTCAATCGAACCTGGTAATTGGTTCGTTTGTTGGTTCGCCTGCAAACAGTATTTATAATTCAGCCAGAGGTTTGTTTAAATGGGCTGTTCCTTACGATTCTGTTGGTAACCGTATTCTTTATCCCGGTGGTGATGTTGCCATTAAAACGGTCATCGGTGAAGATAAATTCACGCAGGATCAACGCACAACGTTGCGTGCATTTGGTAGTATGAATGCACAGATTGATTTTGGTAAAATCAATTCTTTTTTAAGTGGCTTAAAGTACCGCTTCAACTTCGGTCCTGATTTCTCCAACTATACCAATGGTGTATATATCGATGGACAATCGGCTGCCAGCAGTGGTATTAACGGTGCTTCATTACAAGAAGCAAAAACATACTCATGGACACTCGATAACCTGCTTTACTACAACAAGGAAATTAAGAAACACAGTTTCGGCGTTACTTTGTTACAAAGCGCAACCAAGTATGTAGCAAACCCTGTAAACCGTTTGGTTGGTACAGGTATTCCGTTTGCTGCACAAAAGTGGTACGAGTTAAACAACGGTGTCTTACCATCAACCAACCTCACCATTAACCGTGTGTCGCCTTTAACTGAAAGTCAGTTATCGAGTTTGATGGCTCGTGTTAACTATGGGTTCGATGATCGTTACCTGTTAACTGCTTCTTTACGTTATGATGCTGCTTCTCAGCTTGGCGAAGGTTATAAGGGCGATTATTTCCCCAGTGCTGCATTTGCATGGCGCATCAGCCGTGAAAACTTTATGCAGAACATCAGCATTATTAACGATTTAAAATTCAGAGCCGGTGTAGGTGTTACCGGAAACTCATCAATAGGACCTTACCAAACATTAACTTTTGGTGTTCCTTACTTTTACGCAAATGGCGGAAGTGTATTGCCGGCAAATTTGCCTACTACACAGTTGGGCAACCCGAACCTGCGCTGGGAAAAAACAACTCAGTACAACGTAGGTGTTGATTTTAGTATTCTTAAAAGCAGAATTTCAGGTACGGTAGATGTTTATTCATCAATCACTAAAGACCTCATCTTCCCGCAATTGTTGCCAACAGTAACAGGATATTTAAGAACACTTACCAATCTGGGTCAAACATCAAACCGTGGTGTGGATGTGAATATTAATACTGTAAATGTTTCTACAAAAAATTTACAGTGGACCAGTACAATCAATGCAAGCTGGCAGAAAGATCGTATTGACGAAGGTGCAAATGGTAAACAAAACGATATTAACAACAACGTATTTATTGGTCAGCCAATCCGTGTAATTTATGGTTTTGCATCGAATAGTTTGTGGCAGTATGCAGATACAGCTACATTGAAAAAGTTTGCTGCAAATGGTAATACGTTTACTCCCGGACAAGTACGTCCTGTAGATCAGAATGGCGATAATAAAATTGATGCCAACAACGATCGTGTAGTAATTGGTCATACAAGACCACGTTGGGTTGTTGGTTTAACAAACACGTTTAACTACAAAGGATTCGAATTGTCGTTTTTCATTTATGGTCGTTTAAACTATTGGTTTAATACCGGTGGTGAAGCACAAACAGCCAGAGGTAATCAACGTAAAATTGATTACTGGACAGATAACAACCAGGATGCAGAATACCAAAAGCCTTTTTATTCTGTAGGCTCCGGCGATAACTATTCAGCTTCTTTAGGTTATCAAAAAGCATCTTTCTTAAAAGTGCGTAATATTTCAGCGGCTTATAATTTTAACAGCAAAGCTGTAAAGGCTATGCACATGCAAAATCTGCGTGTATATGTTCAGGCTGCCAATCCATTTATGCTTTATTCTCAAATTAAGTTTATGGATATGGATGCTGTTTCAATGTTCTCTAACCGTGGCTTTACTGTAGGTATTAATGCAGGCTTCTAAGACTATTAAATTTACAACGAATGAAAAATAAAATATTAAATATAGCAATCGTAAGCATACTGGTTCTTTCACTTGCTTCATCTTGTAAAAAGAGTTTCTTAGATGAGACTTTGAAAACCTCCAGAGACCTGGAGTATTATAAAACAGATGCAGGTATACAGCAATTGGTAAACGGTGCTTACCACCAGGTGTTTGCAACACCGTTTAACGGCGAAATGGCGTATGCCAATATGTGTTATGGAACCGATGAATTCAGAGTAGGGGGCGATCCTTCGAACGGTATGTATAATTCATACGGTAATACATTCGGTTCGTTTGTTACACCCAATAACGGTAACACGGTACCGGCAGAGGCACAGTGGGATAACCTGTATATCGGAATCGGGCATGCCAATCTCATTATACAGAATGCTACAGCAAGTGCATCTACTGCTGATGCCATTAAAAAAACAGCGTTAGGTGAGGGTTATTTTTTAAGAGCCTATAACTATCTGCGTTTGGTCAGCCAGTTTGGTGCAGTGCCTATTACCAAAGAACCATTTACAAAAGTAGAATTAGAGTTTACTCGTTCTTCACCAAAAGATGTGTACGACTTAATTATTGCCGATTTTACACAAGCTTATAATCTGTTAAGCAATGTAGGTTCGCCGGCAAGAATTACTAAAGATGCTGCAGCACACTTTTTGGCCAAAGCATATTTAAGCCGTACAAGCGAAATCAATGATTCATGGAATGCATCAACAAAAACAGCAGACCTTGCAGCCATTATTCCTTTGTGCGATGCAGTGATTGCAAACCATCCGTTGGCACCAAACTATGGCGATCTGTGGCGTTACACAGCTCCCAACGGTGCAAATGAAAATTTGCGTGAGTTGATTTTGTCTGCTCAGTTTACTTCTGACTTAACTGCAAGTGGTCAAAATACTCAGCATTTGTATTATGTGTCCCGTTACGAAGATGTTGCTCAGATGCAGCGTGATTTGAGTGGCGATCGTCCGTTCAGCCGTTTAGCACCAACTTTCTTTATGTATCGTGTTTACGATATGCAAAACGATTCACGTTTCTGGAAAACATTCAGAACAAAGCATAAAGTAAATGCCAATGCGCCTACCAGCGGTTATGTACAGGGCGATCTGGGGATCATGTACGTAATTAATCAACCGGGCGATACAAGGTTTTCTGCGAACGTCTTAAACAACTCCGTTGTTTACAGCGGTACTGGTAAAACAATTCCGCATGTGTACGTGGCCTATAAAAATGGTGTTACTGCCGATGGTGGCTGGAATGATACACGTCGTTTCCCTTCTTTAAGCAAGTTTATGGATGGCTCACGTACTGCAGGTTTTAATGATGTGAGAGGTTTGCGTGATATTACACTGGCACGTTCTGCAGAAACCTATTTAATTGCTGCCGAAGCGAAAATCCGCCAGGCAAAAGCAGGGGTGGGTTCTTATGCAGATGCCTTGGCATACATCAATCCGGTAAGAGCAAGAGCACAATACATTAATGGCGAAAACCGCTCAGTTTATTACGATGGAGGTGCAGCACCAAGCAGCGTGCCTCAAAGTATTCCTCCATCATTTTTCCCTGAAAACTCGTATTACGAATCAAACAATATTCCTGTAACGACAGCTGCTTCTTCAAGTTTAGCTGTTACCAATGTAGCTGCCTTACCTGCTGCTGATGAATACATCATCAATTTGCTGGGTTATTCATCTACATACGACAGAATGCTGTGCTTTTTGTTAAACGAACGTTCCCGTGAGCTGGCAGGAGAGTACCTGCGCTGGCAGGATTTATCCCGTACAAAAACATTGGTGGCCCGTGCAAAGGCCTTTAATCCGGATGCGGCTCCTAATATTCAGGATAAACATTTACTGCGCCCGATACCTCAAACCTTCCTTGATGGTATACAAACGGGTGGCCTGGCCTTATCTGCTTCACAAAAGCAGGCAATGCAGAACCCGGGTTACTAATCGAATACTATTACTTGTTTGAAAGGCCGGCAGTTTCTGCCGGCCTTTTTTGTTTAAAACTTGTGAGCAGCAAGGATTCTATTTCAGGATGGCACATGACGGTTAATTGTGCATCGTACAATAATTTGGTGCTGTTATTAGAGGAATAATATGCCGAAATAACACTGCTGATTGCTGATTGAAAAGATTGCTGCTGTATGATCCTGATTCAAAACTTACTGTTTTTTGCTGTTCAAATTATGTCGTTTCAAAGGCATAATTCTTTCCAGTTACAGAATTCTCCGGTATTTCCTTTCTATCTGTTATCGACCGATAAGTTTTTGCTTTTTAACGAACAAACGAGTATAACTAAATGAACTGTAGTCTTATGTTTAAGCTAATGAAACAGTTTTGCCTTTTTTTTGCACTTACGACTATAACGTTTGCATGTCAAAAAAAATTCAATGAGTTCTACGATAGGCCCGAAGATCTTGATCCGCCTATTTATCAGCAACTCCAGGCAAAAGGCCGCTTTACCCAGTTTTTGAAATTAATTGATAAGGCCGGCTATAAATCAACCTTATCTGCTGCAGGTTACTGGACACTTTTTGCGCCACACGATTCGGCTGTTACCGTATACCTTACACAAAACAGTATCAGTAATATTGACGCCATTGATTCTGCCGCTGCAAGAAAAATTGTAACCTATAGTCTGGTGTACAATGCATTTAAGCAGGAACGTATTTCTGATTTTCAAAGTAATCTCGGCTGGGTTGAAAATGCTGCGTTTAAACGCCGTACGGCCAACTATACCGGTATTTACGAAGATGTAAACCAGAGCGGACAAAAAATTAAAGTCATTGCATCGAACCGTAACAACACGGGTTCTTTCTTTTATGTAGATGCGGATAATAACAACAAATACATACCCATTTTTGAAACAGCTTTCATGGCAGGTAAATCGTTATCTGCTGCTGATTATAATTATTTCTATCCCAATTCTACCTACAACGGATTTAACGTTGCACAGGCAAAAGTGGTTGAAAAAGATATTCCTGCAGAAAACGGTGTTATTCATGTGGTCGATCGTGTAATTACAGCGTTGCCCAGTATCGATCAGTATATTGCTTCTAATCCCCGTTACAGTGAGTTTAAAAAAATTCTGGATAAATACCTGGTGCAGTATGTATTGAACCAGACAGTTTCGCAGAACTATAAAAACATCTATGGTGTTTCGGCAGATGTGTATACCAAAGTATACAACTCAAGCCTTGCATTTTCGCTCAACAACGAAAACTTTTTAAAGCTGCAGGATAATGATGGACAGGCAGATGGTTACACCATGTTTGTTCCTGAAAATGCAGCCCTGACCAGTTATATTAATACCGTACTGTTAGAGCACTATCCAAGTATTGATGCATTGCCTGCAAATGTTATTTATGATTTCATCAATGCACATATGTGGCGTACAACAGTATGGCCCAGTAAGTTTGCAAGCACATTTAACTCGGTTGGTGAGGAAGCCCGATTTAATCCGGCAAATGATATTGTTGATAAGCAGGTGTTGAGTAACGGTTTCTTTTATGGTACCAATAAAGTACAGGATGCAAACGTGTTCAGCAGTGTATATGGTAAAGCATATTTAGATCCGAACTATTCAATCATGACCAGCTTGCTGAATCTTGATCTGAAATTCCAGATTTCAAATATTTATCAGAAGTACACACTGTTCCTCATCAGTAATGCAGCGTTTAATGCAGCAGGATATTTTGCTGATCCTACAGTAAGTAATAACGTAAACGAACAATGGCGTTATATACCGCCGGGTGGTGGCGCACAGCTTACCGGTTCCTCTGCATTGGTGCGTTTGCAGCGTATTTTAAATATGCATGTGATTCCCGGTCGTGATATTACTTCTTTAACAACTCCGGGTGTTGGACAAACTTACTCCGGCGAATTTTTAAAGTTTGATAATAATAAAGTGTTTGCTGCAGGTAATGCTGATGCAGGCACACAGGCAACAGTATTGAATAAGAAAACAGCCCGCAACGGAACCGTTTATTATCTCGACAGAATTCTGGAGTTCAGCGAAAGAACAATTGGAAAGCATATTGAAGCGTTGGGTACTCCAACTACTTCCCCGTATAATTCTTTCTGGCAATACCTGAGAAATTCGCCTATGTACAACAGTACAACCGGCGACATCCTGCAGGTAGCATCAGGTTCGTTCTATACATTCTTTATTCCGAGTAACACTGCTATACTTGCTGCAGTGAATGCAGGTTATTTACCGGGTACAGGTACAGCGCCGAACAAAGTGCCCAAGTTTATAACCACGGTACCTGCCGAACGTGAACAGATCGACAACTTTATTTACTATCACATTCTCAATAAAAAGAACATTGCAACAGACGGGCAGGAGAGTGGAACGTTTGAAGCGATTTACAAATTTTCAAATGGTGATCCTTCAACCATATTTGTAAATAATTCAACACCCAACGTTATTACTTTAAATGATATGAAGAACAGATCTGCAAATGTGATTACTACATCAAGTAATAATCTCAGCAACAGATGTACCATTCATCTTATCGATAACTACCTGCGTTTTAACTAAACTAATTACCCAAACACTCAAAGTATGTGGAATAAACTAACTAGACTGTTTTCCTTCACAGCATTATTTACAATGCTCTGTGTATCGGCCTATGCACAGGAAGTCTTAAAAGGAAAAGTGACTGATAAAGAAGGAAAGCCGCTGCAGGGGGTATCTGTTTCAGAACTTGATGCAGATAATCGTATTGTGCGTGGTACACAAACCGATATTGAAGGAAACTTTGTGTTGAAAAATGTAAACACAAAGAACCGGATCTCGGTTTCCTACATCGGTTATAAAAGTATTACCCAGCGTATTAACGGCCGCAGCACAGTAAATCTTTCAATGGAAGATTCGCAGGCCGATCTCGGAGAAGTGGTGATCATTGCACGACCTTCATCATCAAACGGTATGATTAATGTTCCGGAGAAAAATATTACAACGGCCGTATCCCGTATTAATGCAAAAGAAATGGAAGAGATGCAGGCACCAAGTATCGACCAGGCTTTGCAGGGTCGTTTAAGTGGTGTGGATATTACCGCATCAAGTGGTGATCCCGGTGCGGCAATGAATATCCGTATCAGAGGTGTATCATCCATCAACTCTACCGGCATTCCCATGATTGTATTGGATGGTATGCCTTACGAAACGGAAATTCCAAGCGACTTTAACTTTGGTACGGCTGATGAACAGGGTTATGCGCAGTTGTTAAATATTTCGCCAGCAGATATTAAAGATATTACCGTGCTGAAAGATGCGGCGGCAACAGCTATCTGGGGTGCAAAGGCTGCAAATGGTGTATTGGTGATTACTACAAAACGAGGCAGCATTGGTAAACCAACCATCAACTACACCTTTAAAGGAACAGTTTCATTGGTGCCTAAAGCAATTCCATTGCTGAACGGCGATCAGTATTCTTCGCTTATACCCGAAGCATTTATGAACCGTATTGGTTCAACGTTGAATTCAACAACATTCCGTGAGTTTAACTACGATCCCAACGATCCTTACTGGTATCATAATTACAGCAACAATACCAACTGGATTGATGCTGTTTCGAGAACAGGTTATGTACAGGATCATACAGTAAGTTTAACCGGTGGCGGTGAAAAAGCCAAGTACTTTGCATCGGTTGGTTTCTTCGATCAAAAAGGTATTACCATTGGTACAGGCTTACAACGTATTGCTACACGTATTAACCTTGACTATACTGTATCAGAAAAAATTAAATTCTTTACCAGCTTCTCGTATACGCACTCAAACCAGGTACGTCATTATTTGTCCAGCAGCGAATCGTCTATTCGTGGTATGGCTTATATTAAAATGCCAAACATGAGTGTGTTTGAGTATGATGCGAACGGCGATATTACAACCAACTATTTTTCACCTGCTGCAAACGTACAGGGCCAGTACAGCCGTGTTTACAACCCGGTTGCAATGGCAGAAAAAGCAAAGTATGGTGTACTCGGCGATCGGATTATTCCACGTTTCCAGGTAGATTATGATATCATTAAACGTGTACTGAAAGCTACATTCGATGTTCAGTTCGATATCAACAATACAAAGAACAACAGTTTCCTGCCACAGATTGCAACCGGTCGTCCGAATACAGAAACAGTGGTGAACCGTGCATACGACGGCGATATCGATGCCTTCAGCGTTGGTACAAAAACAAGCTTAATTTATACACCGCAACTGAAATCGGAAAAGCACAATGTACAGGCATACATGAACATTCTTACAAACGACTACACAGCCGTTTACCAGGAAGTTATGTCGTCGAACACCGCTTCTTCATTGCTGATGGATCCTTCGGTTGCATCCCGTACACAAAACAACGATTTGCGTGCAGTATCGGGTCAAAACCAAAACCGTTCAGTAGGTGCTTTACTTGGTGCACAATATGGGTTTAAAGACAAATACCTGATTAACGCTACGATCCGTGGCGATGGTAACTCACGCTTTGGTCCTAATTACCGTTACGGTTTATTCCCTTCTATTTCTGCACGCTGGCGTGTTTCTGAAGAAGGATTTTTGAAAGATGTAAAATGGATTGAAGACCTGAGCTTACGTGCCAGCTATGGTATAGCAGGTGAGGTTCCCCGTTACGATTACCTTTTCTACAATCAGTACAGAACATACGATTATACTTATCTCGATCAGGCAGGTATTTATCCATCTTCAATGGAGTTAAAGAACCTGCGTTGGCAAACATTGCGTGGTACCAACGTTGGTTACAACGTAAGCCTGTTTAAAGGTCGTTTTCGTATGGATGGTGAAGTGTACCGCAACCGTACAAAAGATTTGTTCTTTGATGGTTTACAGATTTCTTCCTTTACCGGTTACAACTCTATTTTCATGAACGTTGGTACAATGGATAACCAGGGTTGGGAATTGGCAGTGTGGACACAGCCTTACAAATCAAAAACGTTAACAGTAGGATTTGATTTCAACATCTCCGGTAATCAAAACGTAATCCGTGAAATTTCTGAGTTCTATCCAAACCAACGTGGCGATGTAACCAAGAATGGTGAATACCTCCGCTTATTGCAGATCAATAATCCGTTCGGTTCTTTCTACGGATATAAATACAAAGGTGTTTATACTGATATGAATGCAACTGTTGCAAAAGATGCGAAAGGTGCACCGATTATTGGCCCTAACGGACAAACCATTTACATGCGTTTCAACTACCCGCAAACAAACTATATTTTCCAGCCGGGTGATGCGATGTATGAAGATATTAACCATGATGGTAACATTAACTACATGGATGTGGTTTACCTCGGTAACAGTAACCCTAAACTGTCTGGTGGTTTTGGTCCTTCAGTTACATGGAAGAACTTTCGTTTAACTTCTTTCTTCAGCTTCCGTTATGGTTACGATGTAATTAACGGTACTAAAATGAACACCACCAATATGTACGGTTTCGATAATCAAAGTACAGCGGTGTTAAGCCGTTGGAGAAAAGAAGGCGATGTAACCGATATGCCACGTGCATTGATCCAGGGTGGTTTTAACTGGTTGGGAAGCGATCGTTATGTAGAAGATGCTTCTTACATCCGTTTCAGAACTGTAACGCTGCGTTACAACTTCGATAAAAAAGCGTTGAAGAAAATGAAGATGAAATCTGCAAGCTTCTATGTTACTGCAGAAAACCTCTTCACGTTTACCAACTACCTCGGCCAGGATCCTGAAGTATCGTTCCGTGGTTCAGATCCGTTCCGTGTATCGTACGATTATTCAATGACGCCTCCGGCAAAAAATATCACAATCGGTTTAGTAGCAGCATTCTAATTTATATCTCATGAAACAGCATAAACTAGTTTTAATCTCCTTCCTGCTTCTGTTTGCTCTCGGGTTCAGCAGTTGTAAAAAATGGCTTGAACTGAAGCCGCAGGATGGTATAGTTAAAGAAGAGTTCTGGAAAACAAAAGAACAGGTACAGGCTTCGGTGTTTGGTATTTATTCTTCGATGATGGAGTATTCCAGCGGTACGTATGGAAACCCCACGAACTATATTCCTTCAATGGCCGAACTGTTTTTTGTTTGGGGCGAGGGCAGAGCCGACCATGTTGCTACAGCAACAGCGTCAAGTGCCGATGATATTGCATTGGTGAATGTAAACATCCAGCCCACAAACGTAAATGCCAACTGGCGTCCGTTTTACCGTACCATCAACTTCTGTAATACAGTGATTGAAAAAGCGCCCGAAGTACTGGCCAACGATAATACGTTTACACAAAAGCAACTGGATAATTATCTCAGCGAAGCGTTAACCATTCGTGCTTTAATGTATTTCTATCTGGCAAGAACTTTTGGTGATGTGCCTTTAAAACTCGATGCTACTTTAAGTGACGAGAACATTAAATCAATTCCTAAATCTACACAGGCTGAAATTTTTGCACAGATTGTAAAAGACCTCACTGCTGCTGAAGCAAAAGCGGTAACTACTTACGGCGATCCTGCATCAGATAAAGGAAGAGTTACTGTCTATACCATCAACGCAATTTTAGCCGATGTGTATTTGTGGATGGAAAAATATACCGAAAGTATTGCCGCCTGCGATAAAATCATTAACTCAAACCGCTTTGGTTTAATCAGAGGCGCAACAGTAAACGGAACTACCATTGAGTATAACGAAAACTGGTTTAATACGCTTTATTACAATGGTAATTCAAACGAAGGCATTTTTGAACTTCAGTTCAGTCAGCAACGTTTAAATCCTTACTTCGCCATTTTTTCTTCCAGCATTTCGGCCAGAAGATGGACTGCAGTTCCCGATTTAATGGAGCGTGTGTTTTCGGTTGATATGACCAATGATAAGAATTACGATATCCGTGGTGATGGAGGTTCTGTACGTGCTGCAACATCTACAGTATGGAAATATGTAGGTGCAAACAATACCGGTACTTTACGTTCGCTCGATCAAAGTTTTGCACACTGGTTCTTTTACCGCTATGCCGATATTTTGTTAATGAAGGCTGAAGCGTTAAACGAAACCGGTAACGGTCAGGCAGCACTCGATCTTATTTATACTGTTCGTGCACGTGCCAATGCATTGGCTTCAACAGATCTTACGCCGGCTGCAAACGATAAAAACCTGATCCAGGATTTTATTATTGAAGAACGTGCAAGAGAGTTTTGTTTTGAAGGAAAACGTTGGTTTGATGTGTTGCGTAATGCAAAACGTAATAACTATCAGCGCTTGCCCATTTTGTTAAATATGGTTGCCATCAGTGCGCCATCCAACATGCAACAATCGGCACAGGCAAAATTGAAAGATTACAACAGTCATTATCTGCCAATTTACCTGTACGAAATGCAAACCAATAAATTACTTGTACAAAATCCATTTTATAAATAATTGAAACCTGCATTATGAAAAGAAACATTGCTCTTGCTATCTGCTCGGTGCTCGTCTTCACATTGCTGATGTCGATGCCTGGCTGTAGAAAAATCAAGATTGAGGAGTCTACAACAGGCGACGTAAATATTGTAGGATACCTTGATAAAAACATCGATTCGTTTTCGTTGTTCCGTCAAATTCTTGAGCGTACAGGTAATGCTGCGTTCCTGAACGCATATGGTGCATACACTTGCTTTGCTCCAACAAACAGCGGTGTAAAGACATACTTATCCAGCCTTGGAGCTGTATCTGTTGACGCAGCCGATTTGAATACGCTGAAAGATATGGTGCGTTTACACCTGTTAGAAGATACTGTTTACACCAACTCTTTTACCGATGGTAAGTTACCAGTGATAACAATGTATGGTCAGTACCTGGTTACTGCAGTTACAAACAAGGGTGGTGTGTCGAGTTATTTTATTAACAGACAGGCGATCATTCAAAAGTCGAATATCAAAACAGGGAACGGTGTTATTCATGTTATCGATAACGTTTTAAAACCTGCATCAAAAACAATTGCACAGCAACTGGAAGCGAATCCTGATTATTCCATTTTTGTTGAGGCAATGAAAGAAACCGGGTTTTATACCAAACTCAATACCGTTAATCCTGATACATCAAAACGTTGGGTAACTGTATTTGCCGAAAGCAATAGAGCCTTAGCCGATAGTGGGTTTAACAGTTATGCTGCATTAAAAGCCAGGTATTCGAAAACAGGTAATCCTGCAAATACAAACGACAGCCTGTATATCTACATGGCTTATCATATTTCGCAAGGGCTTAAATTCCTTGGTGATATTATTACCGTTTCAACACATGAAACTTTACAGCCGCAGGAAGTGATCAGTGTAAAGCTTATTGATCAGCAGGTGATTTTAAACCAGGATGAATTTAATGGTGTACTGGAAAAAGGAATTGTACTGAACCGTGATAAAAGTGATATCGCTTCAACAAATGGTGTTTGGCACGATGCTGCAGCACACTTTGTAGTGAAGTTCCGTAAGCCTACTGCTTTGTACTGGGATGTATCTTCTTTTGATGAAATTAAAAAGTTGCCGGCTTACTATAAAAAAGCAAACTACAACTTTACCCGTGCTACAGAAGCCGATCAGCCCATTAAAAGTCAGCCATGGGGTTGGGGGCCTTTAGCAGGAACAAATGTATATTCTTATTTATACTCTTCTGCAAGCTCCATTACCAACTATGCGTATAACGCCGACATCAGTATGTTGCCGATGGGATTACCAAACAGACCGGTTTGGTGGGAGTTGCAAACGCCGCCGATCGTAAAAGGTAAATACAAAGTATGGATCTGCTATCGTCAGCAAAAACAATCGAGCAGTTCAAACATGCTTTGCCAGATAAGTGTAAACGGTGTTATTATGCAACGTACCATGAACTTTACCGAAACAAGACCTGCCGGTACAGATTCTGAACTGGAAGCAATTGGCTGGAAACGTTATACCGAAAATACAAGTAACCTGTGGGCCGCTCGTCAGGTGGGTGTAATTGAATTTACCACAACCAAATCACAGGTTGTTCGTATTACCCCGTTAGTAGGAACACAGAACAACAACAACCTTGATATGATTCATTTTATTCCGATCGATCAGGATCAGATTCTTCCACGTTTCCGTCCTACGGGTGAAATGATTTATTTCTAAGCAATAAACAAAACAGCAGCACAGAAAAAACATATTTGAAATGAAGATCAGGTATAAACAATTTTTATTGCTCTCCACCGCTTGGCTATCTCTGCAATTATTCAGCGGGTGCAGTAAAACGAACGATGACCGTAACAGTGTGAGGGACGAGTCGTTGCAACAGAATTTGTTGGAGTTGGTTAGCGCCAATCCGCAACTGAGTACGTTTAAAGAGTATCTGGTAAAAACAGGTTACGATAAAGAAATCAGTTCATCAAAAAACTATACAGTATTTGCACCTGTTAATGCAGCGCTCGCTTCTTTAGATCCGGCGGTTGTAAATGATGTGGCAAAACTGAAAAAGTTTATTGGTAACCACATTGCCCTGCAAACCTATCGTACAGCCGATGTGCAATCGCAAACACGCATTGCCATGCTCAATGGTAAGTACAATAACATGCTTGGTAAAAAAATAGAGGATGCAACAATTACAACGGCTGATAAATATGCCGGCAATGGTTTATTACAGGTTATTGATAAAGCATTACCTGCATTGGATAATTGCTGGGAGTTTTTAAGCAACAGCAGCGATGCGCCTGCAAAGCAAAAGAACTTTATGCTGTCGTTGTTCCGTAAAGTGTACGACATCAGTAATGCCGTCGTAGTAGGGGTGAACCCAACAACCGGTGAACCGATTTACCAGGCAGGTACTGATTCTGTTTACACCAATCTTTTCTGGAACCGTGTACACGATATGCAACAGGAAAAGAAACAGTATACGTTGTTCATGCTTACAGATGCAGCCTGGGATGCAGAGGTAACAAAGTTTACTCCTTATTTTGTTACCAATACTCCAGACAGTAATACACTTGTAACCAGCTGGAACGTAGTTAAAGAGTTTGCTGTTGATACCCTGTATCAGCCCGCTTCAATACCGGCCATCGTAACTTCTAAATTTGGTACGCAGTTACCAGTTGAGAGATCAGCGATTGTAAAAACAATTAAAACAAGTAACGGCATTGTGTACATCATGAACAAGATGGATGTACAGCCCGCCAGCAAGTTTAAAACAATTACGATTGAAGCAGAGCGATATAATGGTTCAAGTGTAGACAGACGTTCAAATACGTATTTCCGTGATCGATATAATGCAATTACAGGTTTAGATTTTCGTGATGTGTTGGTGTTAAACCATGGAGTGGCTTTATTTAATCTGCGTTACGATATTCCGGAAGTGCCCTCCATTAAATACAAGGCCTATTGGGTAGCGGTTAACGATTTTCAAACAGCAACACATACGCAGAAGCTGGGAATTGGAACGGCAACCTCCACCACCTTTAACTATACAACTGTTCCATTAAACAGTTTTGCAGAAGCCTATATTGGTGAGTTTACAGTTAGTAAATATGCTCCTGTGTTCAATATTTATTTAACAGCGGCTAACAGTACCAGCAATGCTGTAAACCCGCTTGTATGCGATTATATTAAACTCGTACCCAGTTTATAACCGAACGACCATTAAAAGAAAGTTGTAATGACAAAAAAGAATTTACATAGTCTGTTGATCACTTTCCTGCTTACCGGTGCAGTGTGCACATCGGCAGATGTTCATGCGCAGCAAACAAACAAGGTAAAGACAGACACGGTATCAACAAAAAAGAATACGATTTCAATAACGGGTACAGTTACCGATGCTGCCACAGCTAAACCTTTGGCCGGTATACGTGTAGCTGTGCGGGATTTCTCGGCAGCCATTACAGATGATGATGGTACGTTTACACTGAAAGTTCCTTCCTATACAACGGATGTGGAAGTAAGTGGTGAAGGTTATGCACTGAAGCAGGTTTCCTTGAAAGGAGCATCGGTTGTGAAAGTAGCATTGCAAACAGAATCGGCCGTTAATTTTCAGGACGAAGCCATGTTGCCTTTTGGCAAAATCCGTAAACGCAACGTTACAGCTGCAGTTACCAGTTACGATGCCAACAGCGAATGGACCAGACCTTTTGAAACAGGCGATGCCGTATTGCAGGGAAAAGTAAGTGGCTTAAACGTAATCCGCCGCTCGGGTACACCCGGCATTGGTGCCAATATGTTTTTACGTGGCTACAGTTCATTATACGGTACCAATGCACCATTGGTAGTGGTAGATGGAATTATCTACGATATGAATGATTACGGTACCAGCATCATTGCCAACAACTTTACAAACCCGCTCGCCCTTATCAGTATCAATGATATTGATAACTATACTGTGATAAAAGATGCAACATCTATCTACGGTACAAAAGGTGCAAACGGTGCAATTATTATTACCACTGCAAGAGCAAAAAAAGAAGCAACCAATATTGATTTAGGTGTTTATACCAGCTATAACCAAATGCCGGAAGAACTGAACCTGATGGATGCCGGCAGCTACCGTACATATTTAGGCGACATTCTGCAAAGCAAGGGCATGAGTGCTGCTGAAATAGCTGCACAACCTTATATGAATGATGATACAACCGGTAATCCTTCTTATTACCGTTATCATAATAATACCAACTGGCAACGCAATGTTTTCAGAAACAGTGTAAGTCAGAACTATTATCTGAAAGTAACCGGTGGTGATAATATTGCCACGTATGCGTTAAGTGTTGGTTTTGCAAGAAATGCAGGTGTTATTCAAAATACCGATCTTACCCGTTACAACACACGCTTTAATGCACAGTTTAATTTTTCAAAGAAGTTTACAGGTAATGCGAGCCTTGCATTTACTTACAACCAATCGAATTTAAAATACCAGGGCGTTGTTAATAAAACAGGTGCTTTATATACAGCATTAACCAAGTCGCCTTTAATGGCACCCAACGAGGTAAACGAAAAAGGTGTGCTTTCGCCCAACCTTGAGGATACTGATATTCTCGGCGTAAGTAACCCATCGGCTTTAATTGCCAATATGCAGGCCTTCAACCGTTACTATCGCTTCATGGGTTCGTATACCTTCCGTTACGATTTTAATAAATACTGGTCAGCTTCTTCGTTACTGGGTATTGTGTACGATAAAGTGCGTGAAAATATTTTTGTGCCCCGTAAAGGTGTTGCAAATGATACATTAACCAATGCAGTTGCCGACAGCCGTTTAGGTACACAGGTAAAACGTTTGTTTACTGTTTATTCCGATTCTCGTATTGAATTCAAGCGTACCTATAACCTGCGCCATAGCGTTGCTTCCCGTTTAGGGTTACGTTACCAGCAAAACAGAGCTGAGCAGGATTATACATTGGGTTATAACTCTGCAACAGATGAACTCATCAGTGTGCAGAATGGTGTAAACGCTCTTCGTCAGACAGGTGGCGGAATTGGTGCATGGAACTGGATGAGCACTTATTTTAATTTCGACTACGGGTTTAAAGACAAGTTGTTCCTCTCAGTTAACGCTGCAATGGACGGTTCTTCACGTTTCGGATCACAAGCGAAAGCCGGTGTTACGATTGGCGGTGTAAAATATGCCATCATGCCTTCGCTCGGTGCAGCATGGATTCTTTCTTCGGAACGTTTTATGGCTAATTCATCCATTGATCTTTTGAAACTCCGTGCAACATTCAGCCTTAGTGGTAATGATGATATTGGTAATTACACTGCACGTCAAACTTATGCTTCGCAAAACCTGCTGGGTATGCAAGGGCTGGTGCGCAGCGGTATTCCTAATCCTGCCATTCAGTGGGAAACCAATAAGAAATTAAATGTAGGTGCAGACCTCGCATTCTGGAACGAACGCATCAACCTGAGTGTGGATGTGTACCGTAACAAAACCGAAAACATGCTTGTGTATGAAAGCGTAAACGCAGCTGCCGGTTTTAACAATGTACTTACCAATGCAGGCAGCATGTTAAATACAGGTATTGAAGCAAGTGTTAATGCACGCTTTATTAATAAAAAGAACCTGAAATGGGATATTGGTGTAAACATCGGGCATAACAACAACCGTGTTGTATCTGTACCCGGCGGAAGTTTTACAACCGACTATTCCGGTGCAACAATTTTAACAGCGAACAGTCTTCGTTCAACATTGTTTTATGGCCATATTGCACAAGGCGTTTACAGTACCGATCCTGCACCGGGTGGTTTGCGTAAGAAAAATGCAGATGGATCTTTCAGCTATTTCAAAGCAGGTGATGTTCGTTTCCTCGACATCAACAGAGATAATATTATTGATGACAACGATCGTACCATCATTGGTATTCCAACGCCGGATATTTTTGGCAGTGTAAACACACGTATCGAATACCGCCGCTTTACACTGGATGCATTGTTTACTTTTTCACAAGGCAACGATGTGTTTAACTATCTCCGCTATAAACTCGAATCGGCAAGCGGTGTAGAAAATCAGCTGAACAGTGTGGTTAACCGCTGGAGAGTACAGGGGCAGGTTACCGATATGCCGAAAGCAACCTACGGCGATCCCATAGGGAACAACCGTTTCAGCACACGCTGGATTGAAGATGGATCTTATTTCCGTTTACGCAGTGCGTCTGTATCATACGCCATTCCTGTAAAAGAAAAATTTGTAAAGAATGCTTCTGTTTATATCACCGGTACCAATTTATTTACATTAACCAGGTATAGTGGTTACGATCCTGAATTCAGTTCATCTTCTTCCTTGTTTGCACAAGGAACAGATGCAGGACTTGATCCGTTGTTCCGTTCATTTATTCTCGGAGCAAGAATTGGTTTATAAGAAAGCAGGAACATTAAATTATTGAACGTTAAATAAGGCTTCAGTTATGAAGAAAATAAAGTTAATCGAATCGCTTGTGGTTGTTATGCTGCTGTTGAGCTTCACCGCTTGTAAGAAAGTGTTTGATATAAAACCAGAAGATCAGCTGGATGAATCCAATGCTTACCAGAATGTGTACGATGCTGATGCTGCCGTGGTGGGTATTTACGGAAAGTTTATGGGACTGGCAGAACAGTATGTTGTATTAAACGAATTACGTGCCGATTTGCTGGATGTTACAACGAACTCCGACGAAAACCTCCGCCAGATCAGCACACATAGTGTGAAGGATAATAATCCGTATGCAAATCCCCGTCCGTTTTACGAGCTCATTATTAATTGTAATGATGTAATGGAGCACTTTCAAACAATGGTTAAGGAAAAACGTATGACCGAAGATCAGTTTAACCAACGTTATTCTGATATTGTATCGTTGCGTTCCTTCCTTTATCTGCAATTAGGTATTCACTTTGGAGCGGTGCCTTATGTTACCAGCAGTTTAAAAAGCGTAGATGAGGTGAAAAATGCGGCTAACTTTCCACGTTTGCCATTTAATGTATTGCTCGATAGTTTGATTCGTGTAACAGAAGCTGTTCCGTTTAAAGATCAATACCCAACCGGTACGAACCTGAATATTACCGTAGACGGTTATCAAACGCAGAAATTCTATATTACCAAAAAAGTAATTCTGGGCGATTTGTATTTGTGGAAAGGTAATTACCAGAAAGCTGCAGAATACTACCGCCAGGTAATGGAAACAGGAACACAAGGTGTAGTCGATGGCCGTTATTATTCATTGTATAAAGTAGGTTGGGACAGTAACGGAGATATTGATCATTACATCAGTTATTCACGTGCAGGCGATGCTTCAACACTGGTATACAATACACAATGGCGGATCATGTTCGAACAGAATTATGGTACAAGCGGCTTCGACCGGGAGTGGGTTTGGGTATTACCGTTTGATAATAAATTCAATCCCCAAAATTCATTGATTAAACTGTTTTCTCCTGTTGGCGGACAGTACCTTGTTCGTCCATCGCAGGAAGTATTTGATTTGTGGGATGGTGAAACACAACGTCCGGCACAAGGTGGTTCTATCCCTTATGATGCAAGAAAACTGTTAAGTACAATGACAATCGGTGGACAACCTGTTGCAATGAAATATTTGTATAACTACATTGGCTGGAATACCAGTACCGCATTAAATCCATTGCTGAAAAACGGCAAATGGTTTTTATTCCGTCAAACACAGCTGCATATGCGTTTTGCAGAAGCAGCAAACAGAAGTGGTAAATACCGTTTGGCATGGGGCTTATGGAACAGTGGCATTGCTGGTGCATATCCGGCACCAACATCTGATGTTACCAATTATCACAACACATTAAACGAACCTTATCCCTTTAATTTCGATGCACGTAACAGTGGTAGCTCGGGTGTGCCTTATTACCGTGCAGACTGGTACCGGAATATCGGTATCCGTGCAAGAGCAAACATGACAGATGTTGCAATACCTGCAGCAGACAGCTTAAACAGCATCGAATCTGGGTTAATAAAAGAAACAGCTTTGGAAAATGCATTTGAAGGAACCCGTTGGCCCGATTTGCTGCGTATCAGCTTACGCAGAAATGATCCTTCATTTATTGCAGACAGAGTGTACAATAAATTAATTAAGTCAGGTATTTCTGCCGGAGCGGCTTCTGCTGCCCGTGCAAAATTGATGGCAAGAGATTATTATTTGCCGTTTAAATGGTAATACATCTCTGTTAAAATACAGGAAAGGACAGGGCTCAACACCTGTCTTTTTCGTTTGTATAGGTTTTTTGGAAGAACGTGCATGCAGACCTACGAAATCGGTTACGTTGAAAGCCCGGTTTGTTATGCAAACACATAATATATTTAGTGCATCAAATTGAAACCAGATTGCCATGAAAAAATTATTCGTAAGTGCAGCGTTGCTTACAGCTACAGTAGCCGGTGCACAGGTAAAACAGAAGCCTAAACCTAAACAAAATGATGTAACCACTCCGTTACATGCCATGAAGGTGAATTATCCTTCACCATATGGTGCACCTTCAAAGGAAAGTGTAAAGGCTGTAGTGGATAAAATCTATACCTATCTCAATGCCGTTACGCCTGCGGAGATGATGAATAAAAAAACAGGAGCTTCTGTAACCGATGTAAATGCATTGGATACAAACACCGTGTTGAAGCAGGGCGATTTTCGTTTAACCAGTTACGAATGGGGAGTTACTTATTCAGCGTTTCAACGGGCTGCAGAAACAACCGGTGATCAGAAATATGCAGCATATGTAAAAACTAGATACGATTTCCTAGCAAAATGGATCCCTGCGGTGAAACAAAAGTTTTCTGTTGAGTACATCAATAAAACAAAACTGCTGAATCAGCCCATCAATCCACATGCATTGGATGATGGCGGTGCTGTGTGTGCATCGATGATCAAAGCACAAAACAGTGGCTTGAGTAATAATCTTCGTCCGATCATCGATCATCTTGCAGATTATGTTATCAACAAAGAATATCGTTTGAAAGATGGTACACTTGCACGTATGCGTCCGCAGGCAAATACCTTGTGGTTAGATGATCTGTACATGGGCGTTCCAACGATGGCCTTCATGGGCAAGCTTACCAGCGAAACAAAATATTATGATGACGCCGTGAACCAGTTGCAGTTGTATACCAAACGCATGTTCAACAAAGAGAAAGGTGTGTACATGCATGGTTGGGTAGAAAGCATGGAGCATCATCCGGAATTCCGCTGGGCAAGAGCCAATGGCTGGGCCTTGATGACGATGAGTGAAGTGCTGGATGCATTGCCTGAAACACATCCCGGCAGAGCGTTTGTGTTGCAGCAATTCAAAGCACATGTAAATGGTTTGATGCAGTACCAGGATGGTACGGGCTTCTGGCATCAGTTGTTAGACAGAAGTGATTCATATCTTGAAACATCTGCAACAGCCATCTATGCTTATTGCATTACACATGCCATTAACAAAGGCTGGATTGATGCGATGACTTATGCACCCACCGCAATTCTGGCATGGAATGCAGTTTCAACAAAAGTAAATGCACAGGGACAGGTAGAAGGTACCTGTGTTGGTACAGGTATGGCTTTCGATCCTGCGTTTTACTATCACCGTCCGGTGAATGTGTTTGCTGCACATGGTTACGGCCCGGTTATTTTAGCGAGTGCTGAAATGTATCAATTACTCAATCAATTTAAATTTGAGATCAACGATAGTTCGCTGCAGCTGTCGAAAAAATAAACTATGAAGTGTATTGCTGTTAGTGTTGTTATCATGTTTGGATGTGTTATTGCTGAAGCACAACAAAGTTATAAGTTCGATTTTGGTAACGGAAGAGTGAAGAAAGGTTATACGGCTGTTACACCAGAATCAAAGTTTGCGAATGAAAAAGGCTATGGTTTTACAGCAGAATCAGAACTAACAGCAGTTGACCGTGGTGGTAAATCGGTGAATGACGATTACATCACATCCACAAAACCATTTTATTTTTCTGTGAACTTACCCGATGGGAATTATGATGTGAAAATTATTCTAGGCGATAAGAAAGGAACATCTGCTACAACGGTTCGTGCAGAATGCCGTCGTTTGTTTTTAGAAAATATCCGTACTGCCAAAGGAAAGTTTGTGACTGAAACATTTACGGTGAATGTGCGTGACAGTTTGATCCGTGATGAAAAAGGAAATATCGTGAAAGCTGTTCGATTAAAACCAAGAGAGTATGGTTATTTGCATTGGGATAATTTTCTCACCATCGAATTCAACGATTCATTACCAAAAGTGTGTGCTATTGAAATTACACCCAACAAAACAGCGCCAACCATTTTCTTGGCAGGTAACTCAACCGTGGTTGATCAAGACAAAGAACCGTGGGCAGCATGGGGACAAATGATTCCACGTTTCTTTGCTCCCGGTAAAGCCGCAGTGGCCAATTATGCAGAAAGCGGGGAAGCGCTCAACTCTTTTTTAAGTGCAAGACGTTTGGAAAAGATATTGAGTTTAATGAAGTCCGGCGATTATCTGTTCATTGAGTTTGGACATAATGATATGAAGCAAAAAGGCCCGGGCATCGGACCATTCACTTCTTACAAAAAACTATTGAAGCAATACATTGCTGAAGTAAAAAAGAAAGGCGGTATTCCTGTATTGGTTACTTCGATGCATCGACGCAATTTTGATAAAGACGGTAAGATCATCAATACACTATTGGAATATCCGGAGGCTGTTCGTCAGACGGCGAAAGAAGAAAATGTAGCAGTAATTGATCTCAATGCCATGAGTAAAGTTTTGTATGAATCATGGGGCCCGGAGAAATCAATCAAAGCATTTGTGCATTTTCCGGCGAATACGTTTCCCGGTCAAACATCCAAGCTGGAAGACAATACGCATTTCAGTACCTATGGTGCATACGAGTTGGCGAAGTGTATTGTAAAAAGTATAAAGGACCAGAACCTGCCGTTAGCACAATTCTTACGTACTGATATTGCTGTGTACGATCCTGCAAGTCCTGCTGCGTTTGAAAGTTTCTATTGGCCCATGAGTTCGTTTTTGACAAGTACAAAACCCGATGGGAATTAAAACCCTCACTAACTCTCACTAAAGGGAGAGAACTCAACGCTCAGCCCTTACTTTTTGCAGATGGTGATAGTTGTTGAATATGCTTAAATGGGTGGGTGAAAGAGTATCTTTAAAGCAGGAGCTGATTTGCTGCCATGAAAACGGAACGTACAAGTGAGTGACACAACAGTTGTTGCCATGAATTAATAACGCAGATAAACAAAACATACATGAAACGTTTCTTGCCTTTACTCTTTTTATTTTCTGCTGCCTTTGCGCAATCACCAACGATTCATGTTGATTTAAATAAAGAAGTGGGTGCCATGACGCCTGTTTGGGCATGGTTTGGTTATGACGAGCCGAACTATACGTACATGAAAGATGGTAAAAAACTCTTGACAGAAATTTCAAAACTCAGTCCTGTTCCGGTGTATGTACGTGCACATAGTTTATTGGTAACAGGCGATGGCACGCCTGCATTGAAATGGGGCAGCACCAATGCGTATACGGAAGATGCAAACGGCAATCCCGTTTACAACTGGAAAATCATCGACAGCATCTTCGATACGTATGTGCAACGTGGCATGAAACCATTGGCACAAATTGGTTTTATGCCTGAAGCATTATCAACCAATCCGCAACCATACAAACATGATTGGAAACCGGGTGAACCTTATTTTAAAATTGTAACAGGCTGGGCTTATCCACCGAAAGATTATAACAAATGGGCCGAGTTGGTTTTTCAATGGGTGAAGCACAGTGTAGAACGTTACGGACAAAAAGAAGTGGAGAGCTGGTATTGGGAATTGTGGAACGAACCGAACGGCTATTGGAAAGGAACAAAAGAAGAATTCTTTAAACTATACGATTATACAGCAGATGCAGTGAAGCGTGCCTTGCCCACTGCAAAGATTGGCGGTATCAATATAGCAGGCACTGCAAGCAAAGGTGCGCAGGAATGGTTGCATGCATTTGTAAAACATTGTTACAGCGATACGAATTATGTTACAAAGAAAATCGGTTCACCTGTTGATATGATTCTCTTTCATGCAAAAGGATCGCCACGTGTTGTTGGTGGCCATGTGCAGATGAATATGGGCACACAGTTAAGAGATATCAATGCAGGGTTCAAATTTGTTGCTGCTTATCCGCAGTTAAAAAACTTACCTGTTGTTATCGGCGAAAGTGATCCGGAAGGTTGTGCAGCCTGTGGTATGCATACCAATCCGGAGAATGCATATCGTAACGGAACCATGTATGCGAGTTATACAGCTGCTTCGTTTGCACGCAAGTATTTATTGGCCGATTCGTTCAACGTTAATTTTCTCGGTGCAGTCACCTGGGCTTTTGAATTTGAAAATCAGCCCTGGTTTTATGGCTTTCGGGATCTGGCAACAAACGGTGTAGATAAACCGGTGCTGAATGTGTTCCGCATGTTTGGGATGATGAAAGGAAACCGTGTAATGGTGCAGGGAAACCAGATGTACGATTTGAAAACAATGGTTGATTCAAGCGTTCGCAGAAAATACAATGATGTGGGTGGACTGGCTGCAAAAGATAAACGTTCGGCAACAGTGATGATCTGGAATTATCATGATGATGATGTAAAGAATGCAGCAGTACCTGTTGCAGTAAATATCAGCGGACTATCTGCAATAACAGTAACCGTTACGGAATACCGTATTGATGACGAACACAGTAACAGTTATGAAGTGTGGAAGAAAATGGGCTCGCCGCAAAACCCAACAAAAGAACAAATAACGATATTGGAGAAAGCAGGCCAATTAAAGACTATTGGCAAAGCAAAGAAACTGAAAGTAACCGGCGGAGTATTGAATATCGCTATTTCATTACCGCAGCAGGGTGTAAGCTTATTGAAACTTGATTGGTAAAATTTATAATTGAATCATCATGAAACAGATTTTTCTCATTACAGGATTGTGTATGTCGCTGTTTGCATCGGCACAGATCGGCAAACGTTTTCCATCGGAACGAAAGGAAATCAAAGATCCGGTAACGGGTGCAAGACTTGTGTTTTTAACATCCACACAGGCCGGTGATTCAAAAATTTACCAAACGCATAATCAGTGGACGAGTGATGGTGAATGGCTCATCTTCCGCAGCAACCGTGCACGCAATGAAGCGTTGGCCGTACATGAAAAAACAGGTGAGATTGTGCAGGTCACCGAAGGTGGTTACACGGGGATGTTGAATGTAGCACGCAAAAGCATGAAGCTTTATTTCATGCATTATCCGCAGCGTGATACTGCACGAAGAACACAAAGTGATACAGCACACAGAAGAAATCCAATCCCTTTGCAGATTGTTGAAGTGGATCTGGCAAAAGTATTTGCAGACAGTAAAGCAGGAAAGATGCAACCTGCAAATGTTTACCAACGCATCTGCGGAACAATCCCCATTGAACTGGAAGGTGGTGGTGATATGGCTTTGGATGGCGATGAAGAGTGGGCTTACTTCCGTGTGGGTAAAAATGCAGCGGCAAAGCATTTACCAGCAGGAACAAAACCTGCCGATAATTTCGGGCCACGCAACATGGGTGCAGGACCAACAGGTATTGCAGCGATGAATGTAAAGACGGGTGAAATAAAATATGTGGTGTCTGTTCCGTTCCAGATCGGTCATATACAAACCAATCCATGGATGCCCGGTGAAATTGTGTTTTGTTGGGAAACAGGAGGCAAATCACCACAACGTACATGGACGGTGATGCGTGATGGTTCGGGTCTTCGTCCGGTTTATCCGGAAGCGGAATACGAATGGGTAACACATGAAGCAGTGATTGGAAAAGATGAGGTTGCAATTGCGATTATGGGTCACCGTAAGATTGGTGGCGTTGATACAACAGGCACAGCTGTTGGCGGTGCAAATCCCGGACAGGATCCTGCATGGGGACCATGTGGCACAAGAGAAAAACCAACCGGTCTAGCCATTGTAAACCTTCGTACCAGGGAAAGTTATATTGCCGGACAAACAAAAAGCGGCAGTGGTTTGTGGCATGTGAGTGGATCGCCTGATGGTCGCTGGGCAGTAGGCGATGATTTTGCAAGAAATATTTATCTCATCGACCGGCATACTAATGAAATGATCTTATTATCTGCTGGTCATAAAACAACGGCAGGCGATCATCCGCATCCAACCATGAGTCCGGATGGAACAAAAATTCAGATACAGTCAGCCATGTTATCAGCCGATGGAAAATCGATGAACATCTGCATTATTCCTGTACCGGAAGCATGGTTAAAACGAACTTATCGATAATTCATGAGACAACTCCTTGCTTTTATTGTATTCATAGTATTGTTGTTTTGCAGCAACGCAAATGCTCAATTCCTCAACATCAAAAACGATGTATTCTGGAATACAAAAGATGGGAAACCCATCTACAGCCAGGGTGGCGGTATATTCAAATTCAAAGATGCGAACGGCAAGCAAAAGTATTACTGGTATGGTGTGCATTACAAAGAAGCAGAAACCTACCGCAACGATCCTTCTGTAACCTTACCCAATGCTACTTTTGAAGCAGTTACCTGTTACAGCTCTACTGATCTTGTGACTTGGACCTTTGAGGCCAATGTGTTTACCAAAGAAGATGCATTTAAAACAACGCCGAAAACATGGGTGGGGCGTTTAGGTGTTGCTTATATCAAGGAACTGAATAAGTACGCTATGTTTGTGCAGCATGGCAACCAGGTGTTGATTACAGTTGCTGATTCTCCAACAGGTACATTCAAGTGGCATCAACGCATCAGCATGAAAGAAATGATCGGTACAACAAACACCGGCGATCAAACAGTGTTTACCGATGAAGACACAGGTAAATCATATCTTATCTATTCGTATGGTAGTGGCCGCAATAAAATTTATGTTTCTGAAATCGGCGTGAAAGATGGCATGGTGAATTTGTTAGACTGTACCAAAGTTTTTCAGGGAGAAAGCAGGGAAGGCAACTGCCTATTTAAATACAAAGGCAGGTATTATATGGCAGCTTCCAATATTTATGGTTGGGATGCATCGTATTCTTATTACTTAGTGGCCGATGATATTCGTGGACCCTACACGCCAACCAACAATATGCAGGTTATGAAAGGAAGTGAAAACGATTATGCACATGTAACACAAACCGGTTTCTTCTTTAACATCAAAGGAACAAAACATGAGACAGTTGTGTATTGCGGCGATCGTTGGGCCAACTTTGCAGGCAATGGTTTGGGCTACAATCAATGGTTCCCACTTTCGTTTAATGGTGCTGAACCTTATTTCAATTCACTCAGCTCCTGGAATGTAAATGTAAAAACAGGTGAGTGGAATGTTGCTGCTGATAACAACTATGTAAAGAACGGAAGTTTTGAAGCAGACCGAAGAAGAATTCCCAGTCATGTTAAACCCGTACAGGAATTTTTACTGGGCTGGACAACGACAGTGATTGAAGGCAACAAAGTTTCACTGGATAGTAACAGTTCGCCGGTGTTGAATTATTTCAATACACAATACGATCGAACCAAGGTAATCGGCGAAAAAAGTTTGCAGATAACAGATAAGGTTGATTTTATCCGTAGTGTAAAACAGGTTATTTCATCCACGCCTTATGTACAGTTAAAGGATGGCCATTACCGGTTAACGGCTACTGTTAAAAACAGTAACGGCTTCAACAAACTGCAGATGTATGCTACGAGCAATAACAAAACGAAATTGTATACCATTAGCGGTGAACACAGTGATTGGATCACCATTCGTATTGATCACATCGAGGTGAAGGGTGGCCAGGTAGAGATTGGATTTATTGCCGATGGGAAAGCCTATGCATTTTGTGTTGTGGATGATGTAATGCTGCTGAAAGAGTGAGGTTTCTGTTTTAGAAACTGGTTAAATATGAACAAGTGTTAAGCTGAAAAAGCTTAAATTGCAGCATAACAGAATATTTTTAATGAGGAAGTTTTTCAACCCTTTACTTTTTGCCATTGCTCTTACGATCATTTTCAGTGAAATTCTGTTGATAAAATTCAGATCCTACCTGCCGTTTAATGTTGCTTACATCATCATTGTCGTAAATTTCCTCTACTTTAATTTCATCTTTTTTCCGGATGTACGCCGCCGCTATAAAGCGCATAAAGCACAGCCGAAATAGCAGGATTGTACAGGACAACCGTCCTGCTTTTAAGTCTTTACTTTATAGGCTGTTTAAAAGCTGTATAAAAATGAAATTACTCTCAACGGTTGCCCTGCTGATCGCTACTGTATTGTCGCTGCATGCGCAGGAAGTGCTTGAAACAGGCGGCAGATCAATGCCCAACGAATGGATCGATAAAGACACCAAACATCGCATCGTCAAATTAACAAGACTGGAAGGCCGGAGTAATCTCAGCTTCTACTTTCACAACAATCCCTTCATCGGTAACTCGATGGTGTTTTACAGCAGCAATAAAAATGTGCTGAACGACAGTTTGAAAAAACAGGAAATCTCTTCTGTGTTTTCGCCCAATCGCCAGATCTTTTTACTCGATCTCAAAACATTAAAGGCAGAACAGCTGACCAATCATCGTTCGCCTATGAATGGTGAGATCGTTGATAACAAAAAAGGCATTGTTTATTATCAGATAAGGGATACGGTATTCAGTGTAAATGCAAAAACAAAAGAAGTCAAACAGGTTTTTGTTTTTCCTGCCGATTTTAAAGGAACCGTTACAGCCATCAATGCCGATGGTACATTGCTCGGTGGTGCCAAATCAAGCGATGAAGAAAAAGAACTGTTTAAGAAATATCCAAACAAATCAAGCTACTTCAATATCATTTATGAAGCAAAGCTGCCACGTACCTTGTTTACCATCAATGTAAAAACAAAAGAACTGGACAAAGTGCACAGCGATAGTGCATGGCTTAATCATGTACAGTTCTCAACAACTGATCCGAATTTATTAATGTTTTGTCACGAAGGCCCATGGCATAAAGTGAACCGTATCTGGACCATTGATGTAAAGACAAAAAAGATCACACAGATTCACAAGCGCATCATGGAGATGGAAATTGCAGGACATGAATGGCCCAGTGCTGATGGACAAATTATCTGGTACGATCTGCAGCAACCACGCAGCACCAAATTTTATGTAGAAGGTCATAACGTAAACACGGGACAAAAAACAAAATACGAATTGCAGCGTGATGAATGGAGTATTCATTTCAACAGCAACAAAGACAATAGTTTGTTTTGTGGTGATGGAGGTAATGAAGGCCAGGTAGCCAGAGCGAAAGACGGGATGTGGATCTATTTATTCAAACCCGAAGGCGATAAATTCGTTTCAACACGTTTGGTGAATATGAAACATCACAATTATCGTCTTGAACCCAATGTGCATTTCAGTCCGGATGGGAAGTGGGTGATCTTTCGGGCCAACTTTGAAGGGATAGAGAATGTGTATGCGGTGGAGTTGTGATTGGTGAATGGTCAATGGTGAGTGTTGAATAAAATGTGTAACAGCATAATTAAATATGGAGAGGTTGATAGGCGAGGGCTGTGAGTTGATGGCCTTCTACTTTGGAGAAGATCGGGATGAGGCTTCAACATCCTTTCCCTTAGAGACAACTGCCCGGTAGAAAAAAAATAAATCATAGCTGCGTACCGTAGGTACGCTTGAAGAATAACAAGATGAATTCTAAACAAACAACATTGAGAAAATTATTTCTTGCATCTGCGATTGTATTAAATGGTTTTGCTGCCACCGCACAGATTAACTGGCCATCAATCACCAATGTTACCAAACCATGGACACGTTGGTGGTGGGAAGGAAGTGCCGTGAACAAAGCTGATCTTACCTGGAACTTACAACAATACCAGCAAGCCGGATTAGGTGGTGTGGAGTTAACACCCATTTATGGCGTGGAAGGATACGAAAAACAGTTCATCGATTTTTTGTCGCCGCAATGGATGCAGCTATTTTCCTACACACTCAACGAATCAAAACGTTTGGGATTGGGCGTTGATTTAGCAAACGGAACCGGCTGGCCTTTCGGCGGACCGTGGGTGAAAGAAGATGATGCCAGCAAAACCATTTTCTATAAAACATACAAGCTTAACAGCGGTGAGCAATTGAATGAAGCAATTGAATACAAACAGGAAGGTTTTATCCGTACGGCCAATAACAAACCTGCAACTTTTGATCAGGTGTTGAAACCTGTCTGGACAAATAAAAATTTACAGGCACTCGCATTGGATCAGATTCAATATCCCGGCAAGTTGCCTTTGCAAACATTGATTGCTTATTCTGATAAAAACGAAACGATCGATCTCACAACAAAAGTGGATGCAAACGGAAAACTAAACTGGGAGGCTCCATCCGGCAACTGGACATTGTACGCTTTGTTTCAAGGTTTGCATGGAAAGATGGTGGAGCGTGCTGCACCCGGTGGTGAAGGGTACGCCATCGATCACTTTTCGTTACAGGCAGCAACGAACTATTTTAAAAAGTTTGATGCTTCGTTCAAAGGTTATGATATTTCTTACCTGCGTTCTTTCTTCAACGATTCGTATGAAGTAGATGATGCAAGAGGACAAAGCAACTGGACGCCTACGTTCTTTGCAGAGTTTAAAAAGCGTAAAGGATATGATCTGAAAACACAATTGCCTGCATTGTTTGGAAAAGATACACCTGAGAAAAACAGTCGTGTGATTTACGATTACCGTTCGGTGATTGATGAACTGCTGCTTGAACATTTTACCATGACCTGGAAAAAATGGGCAGGCACCAAAGGAAAGATGCTGCGCAATCAATCGCATGGTTCGCCTGCGAATACATTAGACCTGTATAGTGTTGTTGATATTCCGGAGACGGAAGGAACCGATATTCTTCGTTTCAAGTTTGCAACCTCAGCAGCAAATGTATCAGGCAAGCAACTGGTGTCTTCTGAATCGGCAACATGGTTGAATGAACATTTCTTATCCAGCTGGGGCGATGTAAAGAAAGCAATCGATTTATATTTCCTCGGCGGTGTGAATCATATTTTTTATCACGGTACAGAATATTCACCCAAGGAAGCAAAATGGCCCGGCTGGTTGTTTTATGCAGCGGTACATTTTCAACCCACCAATCCGCAATGGAAAGACTTCCATGCATTGAATTCTTATATCACAAGAACACAAAGCTTTTTACAGAAGGGTAAACCCGATAACGATGTGTTGGTTTATTATCCCATCGTTGACCGTTATGCAGAACCCGGCAATGTTTTGCTGCAGCATTTCGATGGCATGGAAAAGAACTTTGTAAACACCGATTTTGAACATGTATCGAAATGGATGGTAGAGAAAGGTTACAGTTTTGATTTTTTCAGTGAACGCCAGTTACAGAAGTTTACCAACAGTGGTAATAACATTCTCAGCAGCGGCAATGTGTATCGCACCATTTTATTACCTGCCAATAAACTTATAACGGAGAAAGCAATGCAGCAGTTAGTAAAACTGGCGCAGCAGGGAGCAACCATATTGGTCTATAAAAATCTGCCGAATGATGTGCCCGGCTTTCATCAACTGGATGCAAGAAGAAAAACTTTTCAGCAATTGATTGGTCAATTAAAATTCACTACTTCAAACAATGTACAACAGGCAACAGTTGGTAAAGGCAAATTTGTGGTGAGTGATGAACTGGAAGCCTTGTTAAGTGTTGCAAAGGCAAGAAAAGAAAGTTATGCAGAAAAAGGATTGTCGGTCTTGCGCAGAAAGAATGCAGAAGGCACCATGTGGCTCATCAATAACCGCACCGATAAACCGTTTGAAGAATGGATTGAACTGCATACCAATGCTGCATCTGTTGCGTTGTTTGATGCCATGCATAACAAAAAAGGGTTAGCCAAATGGCGGAAGAACAGCAAAGGTGCAGTGGAAGTATTGCTGCAATTGCAATCGTACGAAGCCATCATTGTACAATCGTATGCAACAAAGAAAACAGGTGAAGCATTTCCGTACAAAGAAACCATTGCACAACCTCAGGAACTAAAAGGAGAGTGGACAATCAACTTCCTCGAAGGCGGACCAACTATTCCTGCAGCTATTAAAACAACGGTTTTAAAATCATGGACAGAACTCGGCGGCGATGATGCAAAGCATTTCTCCGGTACTGCGAAGTATACAATCTCCTTTGCCAAACCGGAAGCTAATGCAACATCATGGTTGCTTGATCTCGGTACTGTGGATGAAACAGCTGAAGTCATACTCAATGGCAAAAAGGTTGCAACGGTGATTGGCCCCGTGTTTCAATGTGTGATACCGGCAACAGCAATGCAGGCAAACAACAGACTTGAAATTGTAGTTGCCAACTTAATGGCCAACCGCATTATTTACATGGATCAGCATAATCTTCCATGGAAAATATTTTACAATACAAACATGCCTGCACGCAAGGCAGAAAACGCAAAGAAAGGTATCTTCACAGCAGCCGCATGGAGTCCGTTATCATCCGGATTATTGGGGCCTGTTACGATCACCGCTTTAAAATAAATCTATGCACCGTAGAACCTTACTGAAGCAATTAGCTGCTTCTGTTCCTGTAGTATGGCTGGCACAACATGCCGATGCTGCTGCTTTCTTTTCAGGAGATGATCTGCAGATTGCAGATGGACCTTTTCAACCCAACTGGGATTCATTGCAGCAATACAAAACGCCTGATTGGTACCGCAATGCCAAGTTTGGCATTTGGGCCCATTGGGGACCGCAGTGCGAACCCGAGTTTGGTGATTGGTATGCACGGGAAATGTACATGGAAGGAAATGGCAAGTACAACTACCATGTACAGAAGTATGGTCACCCTTCTGAGTTTGGGTTTAAAGATGTGATCAATGCATGGAAGGCTGATCAATGGAATCCTGATGAGCTTTTGGAATTATATAAAAATGCAGGTGCGAAATATTTCATGGCACTCGCAAACCATCATGATAATTTCGATTTGTACAATAGTAAATACCATAACTGGAATTCAACAAAGATCGGACCCAAGAAAGATCTCGTTGGAGGTTGGGCCAAAGCTGCACGCAAACAAGGCTTGCATTTTGGTGTGAGTGTACATGCCGCACATGCATGGAGCTGGTACGAAACGGCACAACGGGCTGATAAGAACGGACCGAAAGCAGGTGTTCCTTACGACGGTAAACTTACAAAGAAAGATGGTAAAGGAAAATGGTGGGAAGGATTGGATCCGCAGGAACTGTATGCACAAAATCATGCATTGAGTAAAGAGAGTAATGATAATGCAGTCATTCATGCACAGTGGGATTGGGGTGCAGGTGTAAGTGTGCCGGATAAAGCGTATTGTGAGAAGTTTTTCAAACGCACCATCGATCTCATTTACAAATATGATCCCGATGTTGTGTACTTCGATGATACCGTATTGCCTTTATATCCCATCAGTGATGTGGGGTTAAAGATCGCTGCTCATCTGTATAACAAAAGCATCAAAACAAAAGGATCATTGCAGGCTGTCATCAACGGAAAAATATTGAACGAGCAGCAACGCAAGTGTATGGTGTGGGATATTGAACGTGGACAAAGCAACAGCATCGAACCATTGCCCTGGCAAACCGATACCTGCATCGGCAGCTGGCATTACAATAAACCCATCTTCGATAATCATCGATACAAATCTGCAAAAACAGTTATTCATACGTTGGTGGATGTCGTGAGCAAGAATGGCAACCTCATGTTGAGTGTACCGGTGAAAGGCAACGGCACCATCGATAGCGATGAACGAAAAATTGTTGAAGAAATCGGTCGTTGGATGAAAGCCAACAGCGAAAGCATTTACGATACAAGACCGTGGACCATTTTTGGCGAAGGACCTGCATTGGAGAACACAGCGCCTCTATCGGCACAAGGTTTTAATGAAGGAAAAGGCAAACCCATGGAAGCGCAGGATATCCGCTTTGTGGTGAAAGGCGATGTGCTGTATGCAACGGTGATGGGCTGGCCGGAGAATGGAAAAGTGGTGATTAAAAATTTGGGCAGCAACAGTCAGCATTATAAAAAGAAAATCAGCAAGGTTGAATTACTGAGTACCAAACAATCACTTGCATTTGAACAAACAGCAGAAGGATTGCTGGTAAGCTTTCCCGAAAACCGACCTGCAGAGTTTTATGCAAATGCGTTGAAGATAATCAGTAATGAGTGATGAATGATGAGTGATCTCCGTCTGACGCCCTCGTCTGACGGATGAATACGATGAGGAATGAATGATGAGTAATCAGTAATGAGTGATGAGTGATGAGTGATGAGCATTCTGCATGTCAATCCCCTCTTGGGAGGGGTGGCAACATCTTGCAAAATCAGAGTGATAAAAGGGGTGGGTTATACAATGATTAAAATCCGTCAGACGTGGGCGTCAGACGGGCAAACAAAAGCTGTATCAAAATGAAGAATTTCAAAACCTCCTTTGTGATTCTTTGTGTGCTTTGTGCCTTCGTGGTTCAAATTTCTTCTGCACAAACAAACGCAGTCCCAAAACCATTGTACGATGATCCCATCAATCACGGTGCTGCCGATCCCGTGATCATCTACAACAAAGCCAAAAAGAAATGGTGGATGCTGTACACCAACCGTCGTGCTTCCATACAGGATTCAACCGTGCAATGGGTGCATGGTACACGCATTGGCATTGCAGAAAGCAAAGATGGTGTGCATTGGAAATACGTTGATACGGCGAATATCAACTATCGTCCCGATGTTGGTTATACGCATTGGGCACCCGATGTAATTGAACACAAAGGAATGTATCACATGTATCTCACCTATGTACCAGGCACCTTCAAAGACTGGAATCATCCGAGAGTGATCGTTCATCTTACCAGCAAAGATTTAAAGAACTGGAATTATCAATCAACATTGAAACTTGTCAACGAAAAGGTGATCGATGCATCAGTGTATAAGATCAACGATACTACATTCCGCATGTGGTACAACAATGAAAAGGACGGGAAAAGTATTTGGTATGCAGATAGCAAAGACCTGTACAACTGGGTTGATAAAGGCAAAGCCATTGCTGCAAGAGGCGAAGGGCCCAAGACTTTTTATTGGCAGGGAAAGTATTTTATGATCGTGGATGCATGGAAAGGCATGGAAGTGTATTCCTCTACGGATCTGTTGCACTGGACCAAACAAAGCAAACGTATACTCGAAGAACCGGGTAAAGGAAAAGATGACCAGGCAATCGGCGGACATTGTGATGTGGTCGTAAATAAAGATGATCGAGCTTTTGTGTATTACTTTACCCATCCCGGAAGAAGCAAAGCAAACCCTGCAGCCAAAGGTTCGTTTGATGAGAAGCGAAGTGTGATACAGGTAACAGAGTTGAAATATGTAAACAATGAAATTGTGTGCGACAGAGATGAAGCCTTAACTTTCAAGCTGAAATAATTTTAAGCATGTCTTACTCAGCAAACGAACAACGTTATCAGCAAATGCAGTACCGCCGCTGCGGAAAAAGCGGTATTAAGTTATCAGCACTTTCATTGGGCTTATGGCACAACTTCGGCGACGTGGATGATGAAGCCGTGTATCGCAAAACATTACACACAGCTTTCGATTGCGGCATTACGCATTTCGATCTGGCAAATAACTATGGCCCGCCTCCCGGCAGTGCAGAAATTAACTTCGGTAAAATTTTAAAACAGGATTTTGCTGCTTATCGTGATGAGTTGATCATTTCCAGCAAAGCAGGTTATTATATGTGGCCCGGCCCTTATGGTGAGTGGGGCAGTAAGAAAAACCTGATTGCAAGTCTCAACCAGAGTTTAAAACGTATGCAACTCGACTATGTTGATATTTTTTATCATCATCGTCCCGACCCCAACACACCATTGGAAGAAACAATGGCAGCATTGGATTTAATTGTTCGTCAGGGCAAAGCATTGTACGTAGGTATTTCAAATTACAAGAGCGAAGACGCCGCTAAAGCATTTGCAATTTTAAAAGAGTTAGGCACGCCTTGTCTGATACATCAACCCAAGTACTCAATGTTCGAACGTTGGGTGGAAAAAGATGGATTGCTGGATGTGTTGGAAGCTAATGGTGTGGGTTGCATTCCATTCTCGCCATTAGCACAAGGTTTGTTAACCAATAAGTATCTCAAAGGAATTCCGGAAGGTTCACGTGCAACAAGAGGTGTTTTTTTAAAACAGGAACAGATCACCGAAGACGTATTGAAGAAAGTAAGAGCGCTCAACGACATTGCCATCACACGCAATCAATCATTAGCACAAATGGCCTTGGCCTGGTTGTTAAAAGATGAGCGTGTAACATCGGTGCTCATTGGCGCAAGTTCATCAGCTCAGTTGTTAGATTCAGTTGATTGTTTGAAGAATCTACAGTTTAGCAATGAAGAGTTGGCAGCTATTGAAACGATCTTAAATGCATAATCAATAGAAACACGGATGACACAGATCAGAAAGATGTACACTGATCTTATCTGTGCTAATCAGCCCCATCAGTGTTATCAGTGTTTCTATAGTTTTCATCACCCCGGGCTGATGTTCGGTTAAGCGGCCATTACATTTCGGTTAACAATATTGAACTTACTGAATTGATATATTTAGAACTATTAAGAAACTCAAATCGCCATGAGAAAAACAAGCTTGCTTCTCCTCGCATTTCAATGTCTCACTTTATCGTTGCTTGCACAGCTAAAAGTCGATCAGCTGAAAACAGAAAACCTCAGCAATCCCATCGGGCTTGATGTGGTACAACCGTATTTCAGCTGGCAGTTAAATTCTGCTCAACGGAATGTCATGCAATCAGCTTACGAAATACGTGTAGCAACCAATGCAGCGGCACTAACAAAAGCGGACGTATGGAAGAGCGGAAAGATTAATTCCGATCAATCAATTCATGTGCCATACAAAGGCATTGCCTTACAATCGGGTAAAAAATATTACTGGCAAGTACGTGTGTGGGATAACAAAGGCAATGCATCTGCATGGAGTGCAGTGGCGTTTTGGCAAATGGGTTTATTAAAAGCTGCTGACCCGATAGCTATCGGGTGGAAAGCACAATGGATCGAACCCGGCTATACCGAAGACAAAGAATTTGCAGCGCCACTCATGCGCAAAGAATTCAGCAATGGCAAGAAAGTAAAAGCAGCTACCGCTTACATTACAGCACATGGTTTATACGAAGCACAGATCAACGGCAAACGGGTAGGAGATGCGTATCTCACGCCCGGCTGGACCAGCTATAACAAACGCTTACAATACCAGGCATACGATGTAACCAATTTATTGCAACAAGGTAATAACGCAATCGCTGTTACATTGGGCGATGGTTGGTATCGTGGTAACTTCTCCTTCGATCACCGCCGGAATATTTATGGAAAAGATATTGCCCTGTTGTTTCAACTGGAGATCGCCTATACCGATGGAACAACAGCAACCATTGCAACTGATGCAAGCTGGAAATCATCCACCGGTGCCATTCGCTCCAATGGTATTTACCAAGGTGAATTGGTGGATGCAACAAAAGAAAAACAAGGCTGGACAATGCCCGGCTATAACGATAACAACTGGTCTGCAGTAAAAACATCCAATGCATCAAAAGATATTTTAGTAGCAACCTATAACGAGCCCATTAAAAAACACGAAACCTTTACCAATGGCAAACTCATCATCACACCTAAAAAAGAAAAAGTTATTGACTTCGGACAAAACCTGGTGGGTTGGGTGCAACTGAAAGTAAGAGGCAAAGCAGGCGATACCATCAAAGTATCGCATGCAGAAGTGTTAGACAAGAACGGAAATTTTTATACCGAGAACCTGCGTAATGCAAAAGCACAGGCTGTGTATGTACTCAAAGGAAACGGTGAAGAAGTATTTGAACCGCATTTTACGTTCTTTGGTTTTCGTTACATCAAAGTAGAAGGCATTACAACTGAATTGCAGCCGGAAAACTTCACAGCAGTTGCATTGTATTCTGATATGCAAAAAACAGGCAGCTTCACTTCATCCGATACACTCATCAATCAACTGCAGCATAATATTGAATGGGGATTGAGAGGAAATTTTTTAGATGTACCAACCGATTGTCCGCAGCGTGATGAACGCATGGGTTGGACGGGTGATGCACAGGCGTTCTTCCGCACTGCAACGTTCTTACGTGGCGTCAATAATTTCTTTACCAAGTGGATGAAAGATGTAGCAGCCGATCAAATTAAAACCGGCAGTGTGCCGCATGTTATTCCGAATGTATTGGGCGAAGAAGGATGGGCAGCAGGTGGCAGTGCAGGCTGGGCCGATGTATCAACCATCATTCCCTGGGAAATGTATTTGGTGTATGGCGATAAACGCATTTTAGAAAACCAATACGCAAGCATGAAAGCATGGGTGGGTTATATGCAAAGCCAAAGCAAAAACGATTTGTGGAATAAAGGCGATCATTTTGGCGATTGGTTGTTTTATACCATGGCCGATGATAACGATGGTAACGCCGCCATTACCAATAAATATTTAATAGCACAATGCTTTTACGCTTACTCTACACAGTTACTCATTAATGCAGCAAAGGAATTAGGAAAAACAGATGATGTGGCCATCTACAGCGCCTTATTGCAACGCATTAAAACAGCTTTCTTAAACGAATACACAACACCCAATGGTGCCACCATGAGTAACACACAAACATCGTATGTGCTGGCGCTTCAGTTCGATCTGTATCCGGAAGCATTACGTCAGCAGGCGGCCGATCGTTTGGTCAACAACATCAAACAATACGGCAATCATTTAACAACAGGATTTTTGGGCACGCCTTATTTGTGTCATGTGTTGAGTCGTTATGGTTATAGCGATGTGGCGTATACGTTGTTGTTGCAAAAAACATATCCATCGTGGCTGTATCCTGTAACAAAAGGCGCCACTACTATTTGGGAACGTTGGGATGGTATCCGCACCAACGGCGATTTCCAGGCCATTACCATGAACTCCTTTAACCATTATGCCTACGGCGCCATTGGCGATTGGATGTATCGTGTAATGGTTGGTTTAGATATTGACAAAGACGGTATCGGTTATAAGAAGATCCGTATACAGCCGCACGTGGGCGGAAAGTTCACCCATGCATCTGCCAGCTACGAAACACAATACGGCACACTCAGCAGTGGCTGGAAACTGGAAAATGGAAAACTGATGCTGCATGCAGAAGTACCCGCCAATACAACCGCTACCATTTATATTCCTGCTGCTGCTGCAAGTGATGTGTTGGAAAGCGGTCAGCCGTTGGCGTTAGTAAAAGAGATTGAAGTAGTTGGTAAAGAGAAGGAGTATGTGGTAGTAAAAGTTGGTTCGGGGAAATATGCGTTTAGTACGGAGAAGCAATAGAAACACTGATAACACGGATCGGAAAGATAAACACTGATTTTATCTGTGCTCATCAGCTCAATAGCTGTTCTGCTGCAGCCTGTTGTTTGTCATCCCGAGGTACGAGGGATCTGTTGGGCCGACACCTGGAGTGAACATGTATTTTTGCTCGCTTTGATGTTTCAAACTAATTATTTAAAATGAACCTTTTTAAAATAAAAACGGCGGACAGAAAATGGTATGAAATAATTCTTTGGTGGGAGCTAAGACGGATTCCATACAACGTAATCATGTATTTCGTTGGACTGCTTAGTTTCTACATTTGTTATGTTACAATACCTCTTATTTATCTGCTGATTGGTTTGGGGCTTAATGTCATTTATACACTTTTTTGGATGATTGAACTTTTGGCTATTAAAGGCAAGAACAATGACCGTATTAAAATGAACTATCCGAAATACGCCTTTCTTGCTTACTTTATTTTTTCGGTTATTCTTGTTTTCGGATTTGCGCTTTATTTAATGTTGTAATACCGTTAGCTGATTTTTTAACTTTAGCCACTACTACAGATTGATATCGAAAATAGTAACAATGAAAAATAGTGAAATCATCCGGGCAGAACTTGAACAGTTTATAGCAGCAGATAAATATGCAGTATATCAACATTTGCAACCGGCAGTTGAAACTTCAACCGAAGAAACAAAGCGGTTTGTAAATGACGAGATGAACAAATGCTGCAACGAGCTTTTGCAAGAACTAAACGAAGAAGATGTTACCGACCAGGATTTAAAAGAAATTGTTCGAAACTCTCTTAAGAAAAATGAAGATCATTATTTGGATACCGAAGACCGTGAATTTTGTTATGGCTTGTATTTTCAAATAGGAGAGATACTCGGTATTGATATAGAAGATGATACTGTTTCAATGGAAGAAAAACTATTGCAAGACCTTGAAAAACTTGCAAAGAAAGCCGGCATTAATTTAAAAGATCTTTTACCACCGGCCCCATAAATTTTCTGCTGCTTCATTTTCATTGTTATCCTCAATCTATGTCAGCCCGGGGTCTGGCCTTAGCCGACCCCGGGAGTTATAAGAAAGCTGCCCCTTGTTTTCCCGTCATTGCGAGCCTCTGTTGTTTGGCGAAGCAATCTCCCGCAACGAAGCTGAATAGGTATGCCATACTTAATAGAACCAGCGAAAATGCAGGCAGTTTACGTCAGCCCATGTTCTTGCCTTAGCCGACCCCGGGAGTTAGAAGAGCCCTTTGGTTATGGAGGAAAAGGTCTTTGGATATGGAGGAAAAGGCCTTTGGTTATGGAAGAAAAGGTCTTTGGATATGGAGGAAAAGGCCTTTGGATGTATAGGAGAAGGCCTTTTCACATATGGATGTAGGGCTTTGCACATATGTATGAAGGCCTTTTCACATATGGATGTAGGGCTTTGCACATATGTATGAAGGCCTTTTCAAATATGGATGAAGGGCTTTGCACATATGGATGAAGGGCTTTGCACACATGTATGAAGGCCTTTTCACATATGGATGAAGGCCTTTGCATATATGTATGAAGGCCTTTTCATATATGGATGAAGGCCTTTGCACACATGTATGAAGGCCTTTGGATAGTTGTATGAAGGGCTTTAAATAGTTGTATGAATCCTTTTTCCTAAATCCAAATCCCAAATCCGACATCCTACATCCTAAATCAGCCATCCTCCATCCTGCATCCCCTGTTGGACCATCGACCGTTGTCCGCCGACTGCTTCCCCCTCAACCTGTGGTGGACTATTGACCATCGACCGTTGACTGTGGACTGTCTTACCATGAACTATGAACAATGACCTATGAACTTTTTTTCTCATCTACCTTTTTTCTTTTATTTTAGCAAAGCAGCACGTGACACCCGCAACCGTGAACCACCGGAACAGCCAGAGCTAACCCAATCCGATAGCTATCGGATCCACGCTTTACCCCGGACAATTTTAGTTTGATTGCTGCGCAGGAGAGAGCAGAGATGATGCGGCATACTCCAGAAAATTTTAGTTGAAAGGAGTTTTTACAGTACGACTGTGCTAAAACGGTTAGGAACGTTTGTACTCAAGCACTGAAAAAATGAATTGTACTACTAATAAAATATAAAGTAGAAAAGCAAACTATTAATGTTCAATTGCAGTGTTGTTTAAGCTATAGTATATTATAGAATGAATAGTAGTATAGTGCACCACTTTTATAGATTTAAAATTTCATTAAACAAAACTCCTCCACATGAATGATCAAGAAGTTATAAAGGAATTAGAAAAGATTCTAAAAGCAGAACTTAAAAGAGTAGATAAGATAAGTAGATATCTATCCGAAACATATTCAATGGATGATAATTTGAATGTTATCTCTTTGTCTTTACAAGGATCTAAAGGTCTTAACCTAAGTCTTATTATACCCCTGCTTGAAAAGCTTTCCTTTCTCCAGTATTTAGATATTAGTTTTACTGATATTAACAATATAACTCTGTTAGGCCGTTTATTAAATATAACTCAGTTAGATATTGCAGGAAATAATATAACAGATATTTCTCCGCTAAAAACTTTTAGAAAATTAACTAGCCTAAATGCTAATAATAATGATATATATGATATAGGCGTTTTAAAGTATTTAATTAAGTTAAAAAGCCTCAACTTATCTGATACAAAAATTAGAAATATTGATGTATTATCAAATTTAAAAAACATACAAGTATTAAACCTTAGTCGTAACCAAATTGATGATTTTCAACCCTTGAAGGAACTAACATCCGTTAAATTCTTGTATCTACACAATACATTTCTTTCGAACTTAACATTATTTGAAAGTCTTTCTGAGTTAGAAGGCTTATACTTAGTGGGAAATAATATAGTCGATATCTCTGTATTAAAACGTCTAAAAAAGCTTAAGGATTTATTTATTGGCAATAATCAAATTGAAGAAATCAATGCTTTATCCGAATTACTAAATCTTGAAAGATTATATATACCATCAAATCTTATCAGTGACATTTCTTCACTAAAAGGACTAGAAAAACTTCATTTTCTTGATTTACGTGGAAATCCTATAAAAAGGCTACCAAATTGGATCACAAGTTTTCAAACGCAAATAGTCTGGACGAAGAGCGATGAGTATATGCGAGATTCAATAATATTATATGAAAACCCTATCGAGTTCCCGCCAATCGAAATAATAAAAAAGGGAAGGAAAGCGATTGAAAGATTTTTTAAGAAAATAGAGTCAGAAGGAGTAGATTTTATTTATGAGGCCAAGTTGACTTTAGTGGGTGAAGGAAACGCTGGTAAGACGTCTTTGCAACGACGTCTAATAAATGAAAAAGCAACATTACCAAGAAAAGACAAGAGAACAAGAGGGATTGAAATTTTAGATTGGAAGTTTAAGATAGGGAGAGGAAAAACACATATTGCCCACATATGGGATTTTGGAGGACAGGACGTTTATTATCCTGTTCATCGATTTTTTATTACAGAAAACTCTGTTTTTGTTTTATTAGCCTCAACAAGACAAACACATCATAATTTCGATTATTGGATACCAACAATTTATCAATTTGGTGGTAAAAGCCCTATCATTCTTGGTCAGACTTGCCATGATGGAAACCATGTCTCATGGAACGATTTAGGAGTCTATATCAGTAACTCAAATTTTAACATCATAAAGACTCAATTATTACCTTATTATGAAATTAATCTTCTTAATAAAAATGAAGGCCTTAGAAAAATCAAACAGACTATCATAAACCAAATAACAAACCTGCCTCATTATGGCAAAGGAGTACCCACATCTTGGATACCTGTCAGAAATTTTTTAATTGAAGAAGCTAAACTAGTCGCTTGCATTTCTTTTGAAAGATTTATCGAAATCAGTAGAAATTCCAGTCAAACCAGTTTTGCCAAAGTATCGGATGTGATTGATTGTTGTCAATTCCTTCACGACATTGGTGTTGTAATATGGTATTCTACAAATGAAGAATTAAAGAATTGGGTAATACTACAACCAGAATGGGCAATGAACGCAGTATATAAGATAATTGACGATGAAGAAATCCAAAAAAGACAAGGTAATATCATAGCAAAAGATTTTAAGAGGTTATGGCAAGAGTCTCTGTATGAAAACAAGCATAACATTTTAAAGAAAATGTTAGAAGTCTTTAAGATTGCTTTTCCAAAGAAGCACAAACAAGATGAATATATCATTCCTGCAAGATTACTCTCAATTCCAAGTGAAAAAGAATGGAAAAAAGATGAAGCTTGCTTACGCCTTCAGTATCAATATCAATTTATGCCCAGAGGTATGATAAATCAAGTAAGTGCAGAGTTAAGCAGATATATTGCTTCAGAAAATGAAGTTTGGAATAATGCAGTAAATCTTTGTCTTGAAGAAAACCGAGCTTACTGTCAGGTAGTTGAAGATTTTTTTAATCGAAAAATTACAATTAAGGCAAAAGGAAAAGATGGTCGCAGCTTAATTATTCTGGTGATGAATTCATTGAAAAATATAACGGAGGGTTATAAAGGTGTAAGCCCAGAAATACATGTTCCTTGCATTTGTGCACAATGTGAAAAGGTCTCTAGTCCCACTACGTTTTCGTACGAAAAACTATTATCGTGGTCAGAAAAAAGAGATAATGCAACAGTAATATGTAATGAGAGCGGAAACAGTATTTTAATCGAAGAACTACTTGACCACGTTGGATTGCAAGGAACGCCTAAAAAAATAGAAAATACTCATACCCCTTCCTCCAAAAATGCAAAAAAACTTTTTGTTTCTTATTCGAAATTTGATGAAGATTATTTGGAAGATTTCCAAGATCACTTAGTTACGTTAAAAAGTGAAGGTTTAATAACATTTGACTGCCGAGAAATTGAGTTTGGTAAAGAATGGGATAAAGAAATTAAAAAAAAGATAGAGGAATGTGACATAATAGTTTGTTTGGTAAGCGTTAAATTTCTGAATACAGAATATATAACGAAGATAGAAATTCCTAAAGCAATTGAACTTAATAAAATAATTATTCCTATTATTATCAAGGCTTGTGACTGGGAATCTTCTGATTTAGGAAAATATCAAGCTGCGCAAAGAGGAAAGATTGTATCCTTAGACAATGATTTAAAATTATTAAAGAAAATTAAAAGTGCATCAGAAGAAGAAAAGGCTGCCTTTTGGACAGCTATAATAAAAGAAATGAGAAAAAAAATATTTAACTAAATATTTAATACATGTCTCTTTTATTCTCAGCAACGTTTTCTATGACTTTGCAAATTATTTTTCCATACAACCCCATATAGTCCAAGTATGTCGGGTCTATAACATTCAAACTGCTGTCACAAGAGTTGTGCAGTAAGCAACGAGCGGTGGCTTCTTTTTTCTCAGCAACGTCTCCCAGCTATCCTTAGTGTTCCAAAATAATAAAGCAGGTTGAGGTAAACGATGAGTAAAGAATAAAAAGCAGAAAGCTGTCCTGAGTTTGTAACTCAGGACCAGATGATAGAAGCAGAAAAGCTAATAGATAAAATGAACAAAGCTTTGTGCAATAATCAACAAATCCTAAGTTGCAAACTCAGGATAGTACTCAACAATTTATTTTTTTTGAGCAATGATGGTAACAGATAAAGTGAATGGAAGTCAAAGAGGAGCATGGGATTAAGTGACAATGTTAAGATTGAAATAGGTAAGTATAGTTGAGGAAAAGACGAGGGATAGCGAAACTACCTGCTGTTATTCAGGAATTTGTTTTTGACATCGGATTTGTTGTTATTTAGTTTTTAACTCCAGCTTCTGTAATATATTTGTATATCTGTTTGATTGAGATTTCTTAAAGTATAAAAAAAATGATGTCCTTTTTTCTCAGCAACGTCTCCCAATAGATAAAGTTGCGTATCTGCATTAAGCTCAATGGGGACGTTGCGTCTACTACATAAACACAGGTCAAACGCAACGTCCTCTGCAGACATTTGCGCAACACAGCAACTATTTACTTGGAGAGACGTTGCTAAGAAATAGTAAAAGCGATCCCTTGTCTGTGTCCATTCGTTACTAATCTAACCACAACATACTTTTCAACATAAGTAAGGTCTGGTAAAGGTTGGGCCACCTGCGCCGGTAAAGCTGTTGCTGCCAACAAAAAATTATCGTTGCAGGTATGTTTGCTTCGTATATTTAATTTTTAGCATCTGTTTGGCATTTTTAAAAGTGCACAAACAAAAAGAATTTACCCAACTTTAAAAAATAGGCCGAAAAGATGAAATTCAGTTCAACAGCTTTCAACGTGGTTCTGGTGGTTTGTTTATATTTTACCGGTTTTACAACAACCGTCTGTTTCGGGCAGGTAAAAAAAGACAGTACGGTTACAGTAACAGACAGCACTGTTATTTACGAAGTACCGATGGCTTATGAGTTAATGCATATTGCCATGGCATTAACCGATACAACCATTGAAGCAAACGGATATCGTCTTTACAACGAGGTCATCAATACAAAATCGGCTTACTACAAAGCAGTGATGCTGCATTTTTCGCCGTTTAAAAATCATCCCCTTGTTCAGGAACTCAATAAAGCATTACGGAAAAGCGCAGGCAGGTATCTCAGCAATCTGCAGCTGGCGTATAACTGTGTATCTGTTTCCAATGGCATTGTAAAAGAGAAGAAATTTCCGCTCATCCATCGCATGGCGTACCGGGTTTTTAGTATTAACAGAAAACAGTTAAACGATTTTGCAAAAGTTACAGGCTTTGCTTCGTTTTATCTGCAACATCGAAACGTTTATCAAACTACGTTAAATAATGTACAGCAATATGCAGATGTAAACCGCCAAAAGTACTGGCTGGAAAAAGAATTTCCCCGTCGGTATGCCCGTTACAATATTGTGGTGAGTCCGTTAATGGGAGGTACCCACTTTACAAAACGCTATCAACAAAATGGAAACTATGAATCGGTGATGTGGGTTTCTGCATTTCATTACGAACAGGTGAATGCTTTAACCAAGGCTTTGTACACAGGGGTGGTGATGACAGAAATTGACCATGGCTATGTAAATCCGGTCAGTAATAACTACAAGCGAACATTCAAAACAATAATGGGCAAAGAAAACCGGATAAAATGGGCGGGTGGTGGCCCCAGCAACTCGTACAAAACGGGCTACAAAGTTTTTAATGAGTATATGACCCATGCGGCCTATTTATTGTTTTCAGGCCAGCAGTTAACTGCCGATGATTGGCAGAGCCTGGAAAAATCGAAAATTTTTTCCATGGAAAACAACCGCAAGTTTATAAACTTCGGAAGTTTCTATGCAACACTGAAAGCATTGTATACATCCCGCAAGTCCAACGAAACGATTGCTGATTTATACCCGGCCATGATTGAATGGTGTAAGAAGGAAAACAGTAAATAGCAATTCCGGCACCGGTTGGGACAATGTGTTGCGGTAAAACCTACTGTTCATTGCAGGACACCGCAGGATAGCTTAGCAGCACAGTAGTTTAAATTTACATGCTGTTTAAACGATTGCTGTATGCTGATGATCATTTGCTTCCTTCTGTCCGTCTGCTTGTTTTTTTATGACCTGTTTTCAGAGCGCAACCGCAGCTGCTGTCAGTTTTTGAACAGCTTTCTCCAATTCTACATGTTGAAACAAACTACAATGAACAAGATCTGCAAAGTTGGTTTACTTCTCACTTACAACTTACTACTTACAACCTGCCTTTTAGCCCAACAAAAGCAAATTCAATTCCTCTCCGGTACTGATGCTGCACACACCGTGCAATGGGATTTCTTTTGTACGGCCGGTCGTAACAGTGGCGAATGGAAAAAGATACAGGTGCCGAGTTGCTGGGAGCAGCAAGGTTTTGGTAATTACAACTATGGCCGTGATTACAAAACCAATGGCAAGAACTATCGTTTCTATGATGAGAAGGGGATGTACAAGTATCAATTCAAAGTGCCTGCTGCATGGAAAGGCAAGCAGATCAACATTGTGTTTGATGGCAGCATGACGGATACCGAAGTAAAGATCAACGGCAAAAGTGCAGGTGAGATCCATCGGGGCGCCTTCTATCGTTTCAAATATGATATTACATCACTGTTGAATTTTGACAAAGCCAATACACTTGAAGTAACAGTAAGCAAGATGAGCAGTGATGCCAGTGTAAACAATGCAGAACGCCTGGCCGATTACTGGGTGTTTGGCGGCATCTTCCGTCCTGTGTTTTTAGAAGCAACACCGAAACAATTCATCGACTATGTGGGTATTGATGCCAAAGCCGATGGAAAGTTTGCGATGCAGGTATGGACAAAAAATATCAATGTTACTTCTATTTTAACAGCAGACATTCTTGATAGTAATGGTAAAGTTGTTAAAACAATTCTTGGGAAAGCACTTCGTGGAGATTCCAATACAATACTTGAGGCTAAGTTGGATAACGTTAAGCAATGGACAAGTGAAACTCCCAATCTTTATTCAGTGAGGGTGACATTGTTAATTGGTAAAGAAAAATACGAAGTTGTTGAGAAGTTTGGTTTCCGTACCATTGAAGTACGTTATGGCCAGGGCATTTACATTAACGGTGTACAGGTAAAAATGAAAGGCGCCAACCGTCATTGCTGGTGGCCGGAGACTGCACGAAGTTTGAGTAAAGAACAGGAGCTGATGGATGCGATGCTCATCAAGGAAATGAACATGAATGCGGTACGTTGCAGTCATTATCCGCCCGATAAGTATTTCTTACAGCTCTGTGACAGTTTAGGTATTTATGTATTGAATGAATTAGCCGGCTGGCAGAAATGGTATTCATCCAAAGCAGGTGAGCCATTGGTGAAAGAACTGGTGTTGCGTGATCTGAATCATCCTTCGATTATTTTCTGGGATAACGGAAACGAAGGTGGCACCAATAAAGATCTGGATGATGATTTTGTGAAATGGGATTTTCAAAAACGCCCTGTTATTCATCCGCATCATCGTCCGGGTAACCAGTTCAACGGAATTGATTGCAATCACTACGAAGATTATTACAGCACGCAGAAAATATTAAACGATTCATTGATTTACATGCCCACCGAAATGCTGCATGCGCAGGATGATGGTGGCGCCGGTGCAGCGATGGATGATTTCTGGAACCTGCACTGGCGTTCGCAGAAGAGTGGGGGTGTGTTCATCTGGGCATTGGTAGATGAAGCGGTTGTACGAACAGATTTAAACAATGCACTGGATGCAAACGGCTTAAATGCCAACGATGGTATTCTTGGCCCGCACCGGGAGAAAGAAGGAAGCTTTTATGCGTTGCGGGAGATTTTTTCACCTATTCAATTAAAACTGCCTGCACAGTTACCTGCCAATTTCAACGGCCGTATTGAACTCGATAACCGTTTTCATTTCACCAATACCAATCAATGTACCTTCTATTGGGCTTTGGTTGATTTTAGTAAACCGTTTGATCGGTTTGATGGATATGTGGTGAAACAAAAAGGAAGCATTGCAGCACCTGCTGTTGCAGCAACACAACAGGGTGCATTGCAACTGCAGTTACCGGCTGATTATACGAATTATGATGCACTGGTGATTGTTGCGAAAGATCCTTTTGGTCGTGAAATATATAAATGGACGAGTGAGATTAAAACGAAACAGCTGCAACTGAATGGTTTTATTACTGCAAAGAATGAAGAAGCCACGATGAAAGAAACCGATACGGTTTATTCCATTACCGGTGGCGAAGTAACCGTGGTGCTCGATAAAAAAACAGGTAATCTCGTTACCACCAAAAATACTGCGAACGATTATGTATTATCGTTTAACAACGGCCCGGTGCTGGTAAAAGGTACGGCTGCTGTTGTATCCTCCAAAGCGTATAAAGAAGGAAAGGATGCAGTGGTTGAGTTTACTTACAGTGGTGATTTGAAAAAAGTGAAGTGGAGCATCAATGCAAGTGGCTGGACAACGATGGAGTATGAATATGCAGCAGAAGGTGATTTGCCGTTTGCCGGTATCAGTTTTAATTATCCTGAGAATTATGTGTTGGGTGCACGCTGGCTGGGCAAAGGACCTTACCGTCAGTGGAAGAACCGCATTGCCGGTACACCGGTAAATGTGTGGCAGAATATTTACAACAATACACACACGGGTTATGCAGCGCATATTTATCCGGAGTTTAAAGGATATTATGGCGAGGTTACCTGGATGGAGTTGAGTACGGTGGAAGGAAAATTATTTATTGCTTCGCCAGATAACGGTTTATTTGTGCGCCTCTTTGATTTTTATGCGTTGAGTGCTGCAGGTAAGCCGCATCCGGAACTGCCGTTGGGGAATATTTCGTTCCTCGATTGTATTCCGCCTATCGGTACCAAACTGGCAACCGGTTTAACCACCAACACGAGAGTGTATGGGCCAATGAGTGAACTGAATCATGTAAGCGGAACGAAGAAACGTGTGCTGCAGTTTTATTTTGGTATGCCGAAGACAACGGATTCAAAAGAGAATTACAGTCGCCCGGCGGTGGATAATGTATTCTGATTTTTTTGCCGCAAAGGCACGAAGGCACAAAGCAACAAAAGTCTTGTTGCGTCTTCGAACTTAACTTGATAAAATAAAATGAAATTCAACTTCTCTTATTTTCTTCTTTGTGTTTCTTTCTGCCTTAGTGTCTTCGTGGCTAATGCACAAATCAACCGTGAAGCAGTGGTGAAGCGCCACAATGTAAAAGTGAATAAAGTTGATTCGCTTTCTTCACTCACAGTAGGCAATGGCAATTTTGCTTTTACTGTAGATGCAACCGGTATGCAGAGTTTTCCGGAAGCGTATGCAAAAGGTGTTCCGTTGGGCACACAATCGGTATGGGGCTGGCATAGTTTTCCCAACACCGAAAACTTAAACGTGAAGGATGCATTGAAGACCTACGACCTGGAAGGAAGGAAAATTTCTTACACCGTACAAGTGAAAGAACCGGAGCTGGGCCGAAAGACCGTTGATTATTTTCGGGTGAATCCGCATCGTCTGCAATTAGGAAACATTGGTTTGGAAATAAAAAAGCAAGATGGTTCGCTGGCAACTGTAAATGATATTCAAAACATAAAGCAAGAGTTGAATGTATGGACAGGTGTGATCACAAGCAGTTTTACAGTTGAAACTATTCCGGTGAAAGTAATCACTGCTGCACATCAGCAACACGATGCAGTTTCATTTCGTATTGAATCGCCGTTGTTAAATAGCAACCGCATTGCTATTCGTCTGCGTTTTCCTTACCCGAATGGACAGTTTAAAGATGTGGGCGATAATTATAAAAGTGATGAGCGACATAGTTCTTTACTCACAAGCACTGCAGGTAGCGCTCAGATAAAGCGAACTCTTGATACAAGCAATTATTATGTTGATCTGAACTGGACATCTTCTGCAACTATTAAAAAAACAGGTGCACATTATTTCTTATTACAACCAACAGCAAAGGGTTCTTTTGAATGCAGTTTCAGCTTCAGTGAAAAGAAACCCGTTACAACCCTCACTAACTTTTTCAAAACAAAACAAAGCAGTGAGCTTACCTGGAAGAAATTCTGGTTAAGTGGTGGTGCTGTTGATTTCTCTGCAACCAAAGATGCCCGTGCATTTGAACTGGAGCGGAGAGTGGTGTTATCGCAATACCTCACCAAAGTGAATTGCTCATCTGCTTATCCACCACAGGAAACAGGTTTAACCTATAACAGCTGGTTTGGTAAACCACATCTGGAAATGCATTGGTGGCATGCGGTGCATTTTGCACAATGGGGCAGACCGGAGTTAATGGAGAAAAGTTTAGACTGGTATTTTTCTGTCGCTGAAAAAGCAAGGCTCATCGCTAAACGCCAGGGCTTCGAAGGCGTACGCTGGCAAAAGATGACGGATAACAATGGTGATGAAGCGCCTTCATCTGTTGGTGCATTTCTCATCTGGCAGCAACCGCATTTTATCTATATGGCCGAGATGCTGTATCGTCATAACCCCAACAGCAAAACACTCAACAAGTATAAAGACCTGTTGTTTGCTACGGCTGATTTCATGGCATCGTTCCCCTCTTATAATGCAGCAACAAAAAAATACAATCTCGGTAAAGGATTGATTCCTGCACAGGAATGTTTTGATGCAGTGTCTACGTTCAATCCAACTTATGAATTGTCGTATTGGAGCTGGGCATTGGAAGTGGCACAGCAATGGAGAGTACGTTCAGGATTGCAAAGAGAAAAGAAATGGGATGAGATCATCCGCAATCTTGCACCGTTACCGCAGATTGATGGTGTGTACCTGGCAGCAGCGAATACGCCTGACTGTTATACAAAAGGATCGAAGTATTTAACCGATCATCCGGCAGTGTTGGGTGCATACAGCACCATTCCTGCTGCGAATGGATTGGATACAGTAGTAATGAAGAAAACTTATTTTACGGTGTTGGAAAAATGGGACTGGAATGAAACATGGGGTTGGGATTATCCGTTGATGGCCATGACCGCTGCACGATTGCACATGGGCGAAGAAGCCGTAGATGCCTTGCTGATGCCCGTAAGAACGAATACGTATTTAATCAACGGCCATAATTACCAAGATGATCGTTTAACGATTTATCTGCCCGGTAATGGTGGTGTGTTGAATGCAGTGGCATTGATGTGCACCGGTGCAGATGCAGATAACGAAATCAATATTGGTTTTCCGAAAGAGTGGAAGGTGAAGTGGGAAGGGTTGAAGAAAATGTTCTGAGCCCCCATGAACTACGTTCGCAACTTTCGTACCTCAGTTGCCCCTGAAGGGGGAACTGCATGACACAGCCCTTGCTTTTCATAAATGCCTATTAACAAAATGAGATTAACTGTACTTCTTACATTTTTACTTACACTTGCACAATTCTCTTTCGCACAGGAGAAAAAACTATGGCATGGCATTGAGCGGCAGGTTCGTTATCGTCCGGAAGGAACTGATATTGTGATTGAGAATGGAACAAGACGTTTTAACCGGGCATTGTATGGCGGCAATACGGCGTTTCGTGCAGAAGCAGGTGACTTACCTGAGTTTGCCTTGTACATGCCGGGCATGGGTGGTAATCTAAAATTTGGAATCATCGTAGATTCTAAAAGCAAGTGGCTGATTGAATGTAAAAAGATCAAAGCGATTTACCGTGCAGGTTCCATGTTGTACGAAATAAAAGATGAATTGCTGGGTGATGGTATTATCCGCTTACATGTACTTGCATTGTATGATCGTGAAGGAATGATTGTGCAACTGCAGACAGAAAATATTTCAACTGCTGTACAGATCGTGGCGGTATATGGTGGTGCTACCGGCAAAAAGTTTTCACGTGATGGGGATATTGGTGCTGATCCGGAGTCTTCGTTTTATTTGAAACCGGAGTATTGCAGGGATAATGTTTATCAGATTACGAAAAATAATTTCAGTCTGCTGTATGGTTTTGCAAAACCGTTGAGTGAAGAAGAACGGTATGAAGTGCAGCATCTTCCTGCCAATGCCAACAACAATTCATCTGTTGCAGAAAAGGGAAAAGAACTAACCGGTGTATTTCCATTAACAGCTGTTTTGAAAATTGCGGATGCAACAAAACAACAATCGCCCATTGCTTTGTTGCAATCAGACAGTACAGCAGCTTCTCCATTGATCACTGCAAGTCTTCAACTGAAAGACAAACAAACGTATTTTTTTGCTGTACAAAAGCCGGAGAAGAAGCAGGTGATTACCTATGCTTCTTTGCAGCAATTGTTTCAACAGGCAGAAGCAGCAAGAAAGAAGATCGCCGAGCGCATCAAGGTGGTTACACCTGATCCGTTCATCAATACATTGGGTGGAGTATTGGGCATTGCAGCCGATGCCGTATGGGAAGATCCATCGTTTATGCATGGTGCGGTTGCATGGCGTATGCGTTTGAATGGATGGCGTGGTGCGTATGTAGCCGATGTGTTTGGCTGGCACGATCGTGCAAAAAAACATTTTAACGGTTATGCATTGTCGCAGGTAACCACACCTGCAAGCGGACCGGTTGTTGCCGATACGGCCTTGCATTTAGGAAGACAGTTGGAGAAGCTGGGCACTTCGTTATTCAGCAGTGGTTATATCTCCCGCAATCCCGGTGGTGATCTGCGTGCACATCATTACGATATGAACCTTGTGTTCATTGATCAACTCTTAAATCATTTTAACTGGACAGGTGATACGGCTTATGTAAAACAAATGTGGCCATTGTTAGTTCGTCATCTTGATTGGGAGAAACGAAACTTCGATGTAGATGGCGATGGCTTGTATGACTCGTATGCAGCGATATGGGCAAGTGATGCATTGCAGTACAGCGGCGGCGGTGTTACGCATTCATCAGCGTATAACTATCGTTCCAACAAAATGGCGGCACAGTTGGCGAAAATTGTTGGTGTAGATGGAAGCCAATATGAAGCGGAAGCGAATAAAATTTTAAAGGCGATCAATCAGCAGTTGTGGATGAAGCAGAAAGGCTGGTATGCAGAATACAAGGATTTGCTTGGTAATAAATTGTTGCATGAGTCGGCTGCATTGTGGACGATCTATCATGCCATTGATGAAGGTATTGCTGATCCGTTTCAGGCGTATCAATCGTTGCAGTATGTAAAGGATTTTATTCCGCATATCCCGATACTTGCAAAAGGCCTGAAGGATTCGTCGTTATATACATTGTCAACTACCAACTGGCAACCGTATACCTGGAGTTTGAATAATGTGGCATTGCCCGAATTACTTCACACAGCATTGGCTTTCTGGCAGGGTGGTGATAAAGAAGAAGCGTATCGTTTATGGAAGAGTTCGTTGATGGAAAGTATGTATCTCGGCGCCAGTCCGGGTAATATTCAACAGCTGAGTTTTTATGATGCCATACGGGGAGAACTGTACAGAGATTTTGCAGATCCGATCGGGATGGCCGGCAGAACATTGGTAGAAGGTTTGTTTGGCGTGTTGCCCGATGCATTGCATAACCGTTTAGTGATCAAACCCGGTTTGCCGCAACAATGGAACAATGCTGCATTAACCACACCCAATATTCAATTTGTATTCAAACGTACACGCTTAACCGAAGAATATATCCTGCAGCCAAGCTTCAGCAGACAACTGCATTTGCAATTGATCATTCCTGCTTACAGGGAATCGGTTGAATCGGTTACGGTGAATGGTCAACCTGTTAAATGGAAAGTGGTGGACAGTATCATCGGTACGCCTTCCTTACAAATTGATGCTGCGCCTGCAAAATCCTATTTGGTCGTGATTAAATGGAAAGGAGAAGGATTTGAAAAGCCTGTTTATAAACAAGCATATAACGGCAAAGAGTTGGTGCAGGTAAAATTAAACAAGGCAATCATTTTAAATCATTATCAACCGGCAGAAGTGTTGCGGAATATAGTACGTACAACAAACACGGTATCGGGAAATTTACATCATGCAGGCGTAAACAGTGTGTACCTGCAGTTGAAGCAAGGCGATTTCAGTTGGTTTGAACCATTGAATTTTTCGTTGATCGTTGATGAACCTTTTGTTGAAACAGTAACCATCAAGCCCGACACAAAATTTGAAACCGTTGATCTTACGCCGCATTTCAACGATGCAGTAACGAATATTTTTAAGAATGAATATTTATCGCCCCGTCCGGCTGTACCAACATTGCAATTGCCCACGCAGGGCATCGGCAACTGGGCTTACCCGTTAACCACTGCCAATATCAACGATAGCGGACTGCGTGTAAAAGCAGGGTTGAAGAATGAATTACTCATTAACAATATTCCGTTTAAAACAAGTTCCACCGAAAAGAAGAATATCGTGTTTACATCGATGTGGGACAATTATCCTGATTCGGTTGTACTGCCGTTGAGCGGAACTGCAGCACATGCATATTTCCTAATGGCAGGCAGTACCAATCCCATGCAGAGCAGAATGCTGAACGGAACGGTGGTTGTACATTATACCGATGGTTCTTCATCTGTACTGGAGTTAAAGAACCCGGAGAACTGGTGGCCCATTGAACAGGATTATCTCATTGATGGTTTTGCCTTCACTGCCGGAGAAACAAAACCCACCCGTGTTTTATTAAAGACCGGTGAAGTGATGCCGGCGAATTATAAGTATACCGGCATCAAAGGTTTTTCCAACTTTGGTATTGAGGGTGGTGCTGCAACGGTGTTAGTTTTAAAACTGAATCCACATAAACAATTAAAAAGTCTTACACTCAAAAGCATTGCCAACGATGTGGTGATCGGATTGATGAGTGTAACATTGGTGAAATGATGAAACGATTGATTTACATCCTTTTATTCCTGTTACCTGTTGTGGTATTTGCACAGAGCGATTCTGTTTATTTGTTTGCTTATTTCAAAAACAACGGACAGGATGGTTTGCATCTGGCTTACAGCCATGATGGTTTTAAATGGAGTGCGTTGAAAAAAGACAGTTCGTTTCTACAACCAACCGTTGCAAAAGATAAACTGATGCGTGATCCCTGTATTATTCGTGGTGCAGACGGACTGTTTCATATGGTGTGGACGGTGAGCTGGAATGATCGGGGTATTGGTTATGCAAGCAGTAAAGACCTGATCAACTGGAGTGAGCAACGTTTTATTCCCGTGATGATGCAGGAAGATTCGGCCCGCAACTGCTGGGCACCGGAGATCACCTATGATGCAAAGAAGAAACAATACATGATCTATTGGGCAACAACGATCAAAGGAAAATATCCTGCCGATCCGAAAGTAGAGAATGGATACAATCATCGTATGTATTATGTGCTCACCAAAGATTTCAACAGCTTCAGCAAAACAAAACTGCTGTACGATAAAGGCTTTAATGTAATTGATGCAACGATTGTTCCAGATGGCAAACAGTTTGTCATGTTTCTGAAAGATGAAACAAGAGAGCCCGTGCAGAAGAATTTGAAAATTGCTACAAGTAAAAAGATCAACAGTGGTTACAGCGACGCATCTGCACCTATCACCGGTAATTATTGGGCAGAAGGGCCAACAACTTTACACATTAATGGTACATGGATTGTGTACTTTGATAAATACAGGGATCATCAATATGGTGCTGTGCAATCAACTGATCTGAAAGAATGGAAAGATCTATCGGATAAAATTTCATTGCCAAGCGGCATCAGGCACGGAACAATTTTTACAATCAGTAAAGCAGCGTTTGAATTGTTGCCGAAGTAGAAAGAAGTCTTAGCGTTCTTTGTGCTTTCTCTGTGTTCTTTGTGTAACTGTTTTCTGTTAGCACTAAGTACACAAAGGGGTTCACGAAGTGCGCAAAGAAAAAATCACGCCAGCTTTATCTTACTGATCATATAACTGATCACCAAGCCAAGCACAGCAATCACTGCAAAGGAAGAACGCAGTCCGGCCAGTTCCGCAATATAACCGATCAATGGCGGGCCCATCAAAAAGCCCAGGAAGCCAACGCCTGAAACAGTTGCTATCGCAATACCACTGGCTACTTCTTTTACTTTTCCTGCGGTACTATAAACAAGCGGAATAATACTGCTCACACCAAAACCTACAATCATAAAACCGATGGTTGCAAAAAAGATGTTGGGCAGTAATACAGCAATTATCATTCCCGAAAAGATCAATACACCACTCAGCTGCACCATTTTCTTTCGGCCAAAACGTTCGGCTAACCTGTCGCCGGTAAAACGTCCGGTGGCCATCATCACCATAAACGAAGCATAACCCAACGATACCAGTTCGCCTTTTACTTCCACCACTTCTTTAAAATACACACCGCTCCAGTCGAACATACAACCTTCGGCACTCAAACAACAGAAAGCGATCAAGCCCAACTGCAGTAACAAGCCTTTCGGAAACTGAAACCGTTTAAACGAAGAGGCCGTTTTACTGACGGGCGTAATGATGAGCTTTTTCTGAAAGAAAAGATTCAGTGTTATCACTGTTCCTGCAATAATCATGAAATGATAAACAGGCTGTAGGTTGAAACGCATCATCAATAAACCAACCAATGCACCGGTAAAACCGGCGGTACTCCACACGCCGTGAAAGGAGGCCAGTATCGAGCGGCCAAACAGGGATTCTGCATTCACAGCCTGTGTGTTTACCGATATATTGCAGAGATTTCCTGATAAGCCAAATAAATAAAGTGCTGCAGCCAATTGCCAGGAAGCCGTGGTAGATCCGATCAGGATTAAGGTTAATGCATAACCTATTGCTGCCAATCGCAACACATATTTGCTGCCGAAACGTGTAACCAGTTTACCGCTGAAGGGCATCATGGTTAATTGTCCGGCAGGCAATGCCAACAGAATACTGCCCAATGCAGCTTCGGATAATTGCAAAGTGGTTTTAATATCAGGGATACGGCTTGCCCAGCTGGCAAAGCAAATACCCTGACAAAAAAAGAACACCGATACGGCAATGCGTATCTGTGCTTTTGAATACGTTGCATTTGCTGCAGAAAGAGTATTGACTGTCTGTTCCAAGTGACAAAAATATCCGAAAATACGCTGCTATGCATCGTGTCTTTCTAAGAAAACAAAGTAAACGTTTTCGCAAACGTTTGTACAGGATGCGGCAGGATAGATGCGGCTCTATCAATGGCTAATTTGTGAGCTAAACATTTGCTATGCTGCGCTTGCCGGTGCTTCGTTTTTGCTTACTCCTTATTTGTTTTTTATACAGTCTTACCATCACTGCACAAATAACAGTGCCTGCTGTTTTCTCCAACAACATGGTGTTGCAACGCAACAAACCTGTTCCGGTTTGGGGAAAAGCAATTCCAGGTACAAGCATTACAGTTGCGTTTCAATCGCAACAAAAAAATACAGTTACCGGTGCAGACAGTAACTGGATGATTACACTCGATCCGTTAAGTGCTTCTTCAACGCCCTCAACACTTACAATTAAAGGAAATGAAACTATTGCGTTTTCGAATGTGTTAGTAGGCGATGTGTGGTTATGTTCCGGTCAGTCGAATATGGAATATCCGTTAGACCGAACCTTGAAGCGTTATGCAGCACCAAAGAAAGGAACCGATCCTTCGGAAGCTGAGTTGAAGCGTACAAACAAACCCGATGCGATCCGTTATATCTATGTTGAACGGGTGTTGAATAAATATCCGGCACTTCCAACGAAGGGTTGGGTAAACGGGAACGATACCATTGTGCGTTATGTATCGGCCATCGGTTACTTTTTTGCCAAAGAAATTTTTGAACAAACAAATGTGCCCATCGGTATCATTTCAACCTCATGGGGTGGAACACGTATTGAACAATGGACACCCGATTGGGCTTATGCTTCATCGGCCATCTTTAAAGATTCAACTGTAAAACCGAATTATAAAATTGATGGCATGCATCCCGGCCAGGTGTACAAAGGTATGTTTGAACCGCTGGTGCCGTTTGCAGTAAAAGGTGTGTTATGGTACCAGGGCGAAAGTAATTGCATGATCGAAGATCAGTCAACGTACAAAGAAAAGTTCAGCATCTTTATCAACGCCTGGCGCAAGTTGTTGAAGGATGATCAGCTGCCTTTTTATACTGTGCAGATTTCGCCTTACTTATATACAGCACGCAAAGATCCCAAGCCACATACGCCCGAACTGCTTGCTGAGTTTTGGGAAGTACAGGAACAATGCACCGATTTACCCAATGTGCACATGGTTGTTACAACCGACCTGGTTGATAATCTGAAAGACATTCATCCATCGTATAAATGGACGGTTGCACATCGCCTCGCATTGCAGGCATTGCACAACAGTTACGGTCAAACGAAGATTGAAGCATACGGGCCAACCTATGTTTCGCACAAACGAAAGAAGAATACACTTGTGCTGCAATTTGCACATACAGGTACAGGACTTGCAAGCAGCGATCAACAACCGCTGAACTGGTTCACTATTGCAGGCGATAACGGAGTATTTGTGCCTGCTACTGCAATTATTCAAAACAATAAGGTCATAGTTTCAGCTAAAGAGGTGAAGAAACCTAAACAGGTTCGCTTTGCCTGGAACGAAACTGCACAACCCAATTTTGTCAACAATGAAGGATTGCCTGCGTTGCCCTTCCGAACTCAATAAGATAAAACACTACTTACGTTTGCTATGTTGCTTTATTTAAAAAACGGAATCATTTGTTTACTGCTTCTCTGCTGTTGTACACAGCCGTTGTTTGCACAACGTAAAATGGAAAAACTCAACCGTGGTACTGTTGCGGTGCGGGTCAACAGTTCATCGGTGTTTATCAGCTGGCGTTTGTTTGGTACTGAAACCAATTCTACTGCGTTTAATATTTACCGTGATGATGTAAAGCTGAATGCTCTGCCTATTACCGGTGCCACCAACTATACCGATCTAACAACTGCGAACGGTATTTATAAAGTAAAAGCAATTGTCAACGGTGCAGAAGAAAGCAATACTATTGCTGCAACTGTGTGGGCAAAGCAATACCTGCAGATACCCATTCAGCAACCGGCAGGTGGCACTACACCCGATGCGGTTGCATATAGCTACACAGCAAATGATGCAAGCGTAGGTGATGTGGATGGTGATGGCGAATATGAAATCATTTTAAAATGGGATCCCACGAATTCAAAAGACAATTCGCAATCGGGTTATACAGGTAATGTATATCTCGATGCGTATAAAATGAACGGCACACGTTTATGGCGGATTGATTTGGGTATCAACATAAGAGCGGGTGCTCATTACACACAATTTTTGGTGTACGATTTTGACAGCGATGGAAAAGCAGAAGTGGCTTGCAAAACAGCTGATGGTACAAAGGATGGTGTGGGTACCATTATCGGCAGTTCAACTGCTGATTACCGTAACAGCAGCGGTTATGTTTTAAGCGGACCTGAATACTTAACAGTGTTTAATGGTTTAACAGGTGCTGCGATGGATACCAAGCCTTACACACCTGCACGAGGAACAGTAAGTAGCTGGGGCGATAGTTATGGCAATCGTGTCGATCGTTTTATTGCAACGGTTGCTTATCTCGATGGCATTCATCCAAGTATGGTTTTTGGACGTGGTTATTACACACGATTGGTAAGGAGTGCATGGGATTTTAAAAACGGTCAGTTAACACAACGCTGGATATTCGATAGTAACACAAGTGGCAATGGTGGTTATGCCGGTATGGGTAATCACCAGTTGATGACAGCAGATGCAAACGGTGACGGGAAGGATGAAGTGTACAATGGTTCGAGTGCGGTCAATTACGATGGCACAGGTTTTTTTACAAATACGTTGGGACATGGCGATGCATTGCACATAACTGATCTTGATCCAGATCGTCCCGGTCTGGAGTTTTGGCAGTGCTACGAAGAACCTGCAAAGTATGCAGGTAAAGGATTACGTTTAGTTGATGCTGCAACCGGTGTTCCCATCTGGGGCATTAATGCAACAGGCGATATCGGTCGTGCATTAGCAGCGGATATTGATCCCCGTTATAAAGGTTATGAGTGTTGGGGTGCAACCGGTTATCTCTACAATGTAAAAGGCGATTCGATCGGGCCCACACGTCCAACCATTAATCATGCAGTTTGGTGGGATGGGGATTTGCTGCGTGAAATACTGGATGGCGATGTGCTGGACAAATGGAATTACAATACAAACAGTTCAAATCGTTTGTTAACACTTTACCAGGCAGGATTAGGTTATGGCGGCTCCAATAATTCAACCAAAAAAAATCCTTGCTTAACTGCAGATTTAATCGGCGATTGGCGTGAAGAAATTATTTTGCGTAGTACCGATCAGCAGTTCCTCAACATTTACACAACGGTAAATGAAACAACGCATCGCATCTACACACTCATGCACGATCCGCAATATCGTATGGCTATTGCGTGGCAGAATGCAGCATATAACCAACCGCCGCATCCCGGTTTTTATTTAGGTGATGGAATGAATACGCCGCCCACACCCAATATTCAGCTGGTGGAAAATTTTACTACTCCGGTGAGTAATGTGCAGCGTGAAGTGATGGCAGTGGATGTCTACCCCAATCCATCTGTAAAAACATTCCGCATTAAAGCCAACGGAAGCTTTCATTTTTACATCTACGATGCAGGCGGTCAACTGCAGCAACAGGGCACTGCTATCAATCAGATAGAAACAGGTGCTCAGTTAGGTGCGGGTATTTATTTTATAAAAGTGATGGCTAAAAAACAAACAGCTACGATCAAACTCATTAAACAATAATATGCATACAGTGAAACAGGTATTCGTTCTTCTTTTGTTATGTGTTACCGGTCTTGCTTCAGCACAACAGGTGGCTGCACCTGAGTGGACAAAGAAAGTAGGCGCAAGAAGTTTTCCTTCAGGAAAATCAATTTATTATGTGAACAGTTATGGTGCGGTAAGCGATACCAGTACAATCAATACGGTTGCTATCCAAAAAGCGATTGATGCCTGTGCAGCAAAAGGCGGTGGCATTGTTGCGTTTAAACCGGGTACCTATGTAACCGGTGCTGTCTTCTTGAAGAACAATGTGCATTTACGAATCGATAAAGGCGTGTTGATTCTTGGCTCACAAAACTTCGATGATTATCCGGATATGGATACCCGTATTGCAGGATTGGAAATGAAATGGCCTGCAGCCTTGATCAATGCAGTGAATGTAAAGAACGTGGCTGTTACAGGTGAAGGTGTGGTAAATGCAAGAGGAAAGTTTTGCTGGGATAAATATTGGGCTATGCGGAAAGACTATGATACAAAAGGACTGCGCTGGATTGTTGATTACGATGCAAAGCGTGTACGCACATTGCTTGTTCAAAATTCAACGGATGTTTCCATCAAAGGTTTAACCTTTAAGAATGCAGGTTTCTGGACCGTGCAGTTATTATACTCTTCTTATCTAACAGTTGATGGCGTAGTGATCAAGAACAACGAGGATGGCAGTGGCCCAAGTACCGATGGTGTTGATGTGGATTCATCAAGCTGGGTATTAATCCAGAATTGTGATATTGATTGCAACGATGATAATTTCTGTTTGAAAGCCGGAAGAGATTGGGATGGGCTGCGTGTAAACCGTCCGACAGAATATGTGGTGATACGGAAATCCATTGCACGAAAAGGAGCAGGGTTGGTTACACTCGGCAGCGAAACATCGGGCAGTATCCGTCATATTTACTGCACAGATCTTTATGCGAAAAATACCGATAATGGTTTGCGGATTAAATCGGCTACTACACGTGGCGGTGTAGTGGAAGATGTGTACTTCGTCAATTCTGTTTTGGATTCTGTCCGCAATGCCTATCAATTCAATTTAAACTGGTATCCTGCCTATAGTTATTCCGAATTACCCAAAGGTTATACTATGGAAACAGTTCCTGCACATTGGAAATCGATGTTGCAGAAAGTAACGCCTGCTGAAAAAGGAATTCCTGCTGCACGGAAATTTGTTATACAGAACGTAAAGATCACCAATGCACAAAAAGCATTTGAGATCAATGGTCTGCCCACTTCTTTACTGGAAGACTTTCAATTCATCCATTCCATCATCACCGCCAACACATTGGGCTCAATGGAATATACCAAAGGCTGGAAATTCATCAATACCACCATTGATGTTTCTGCAAAGCCTGCTGAAAAGAAAAAGGGGCCGGCTGGAATTGAAGAACAAGAGCGTCTAAAAGGATAGTTTGGCTAATGGATAGTTGATAATTTAGTAATTGATAATTGAATTCAAAAGATACAATGCGAAACAAAAAACGGTCAGCTGGCTACTCACGACTCACGACTCACCACTCACTTTTTTTACTGCTGTTCATCGCTTTCTTTGCGATGCTTAGTGCGCAGGCCCAATATCAGATGGAGTTTCTCAATCGTGGAGTATATGCTGTTCCTGCAGGTAACGGAAACGTATTTGTAAGCTGGCGACTGCTTGGTACAGAAGAGCAATCATTATCATTTAATCTTTACCGTACAACAAACGGCAAGACAATCAAACTCAATAAAGCACCGATTGATAAGGTGACGAGTTTTACAGATGAAGCTGTTGATACCAATGCAGCACATACTTATACAGTAAAGACCATCATCAATAAAAAAGAAGAAGCCAAAGGTGAATCGTTTACACTTACAGCCCATGCAAAACCTTATTTGTCGATTCCGTTACGAACACCGCAAGGTTACTCGGCTAACGATGCAAGCGTAGGTGATGTGGATGGTGATGGTGTGTATGAGGTTTTTGTACACATGACTGGCAGAGGAAGAGATAATTCACAGGCAGGAGTTACTGATCCGCCGATTTTTCAATGTTATAAATTAGACGGAACATTTTTGTGGGAGATCAATCTCGGAAAAAATATCCGTGAAGGCGCACACTACACGCAGTTTATGGTGTATGATCTGGATGGCGATGGCAAAGCAGAGATTGCAATGAAGTCAGCCGATGGCACAGTTGATGCAAAAGGAACGGTGATTGGTGATGCAACAAAAGATTACCGCAACGAACGGGGTTATATTTTAAGTGGCCCGGAATATTTAACGGTGTTCAATGGCTTAACAGGCACGATCATTTCTACTGTTAATTATGATCCGCCACGTTATCCCACACTCAATCCAACTACCGATGAATTAAAGAAAGTCTGGGGCGATGGTTATGGTAACCGCATGGATCGTTTCCTTGCATGTATCGCTTATCTTGATGGTAAGCATCCATCATTAGTGATGTGTCGAGGTTATTATACCAGAACAGTCTTAGCTGCCTGGGATTTGAAGGATGGTAAACTGGTGAAACGCTGGACGTTTGACAGTGCATTACCCGGCAATGAAAAATATGGCGGACAAGGCAATCATAACTTAACCGTAACCGATGTAGATGGAGATGGTAAGGATGAAATTGTGTATGGACAAATGACGATTGATGACAACGGACAAGGTTTGTATACAACAGGTATAGGTCATGCGGATGCTTTGCATGTAAGTGATCTGGATCCAACCCGTCCGGGTTTGGAAGTATTCAGTATCCAGGAAAAATTTGGCGATGCGGGTGCGAACTTCCGTGATGCAAAAACAGGTGAAGTGATCTGGAAGAAAGCGTCGGTAAAAGCAGGTGAAGATGGCGAAGGGCCTGGTCGTGGTTTGGCATTGGATATTGATCCCCGTTATCCCGGTTATGAATGTTGGGTGGCAGGAGCAGGCATACGTGGCTTGTTCGATAACAAAGGAAATGTAATTACTGATAAAACACCGCCCTGTAATATGGGTATTTACTGGGATGGCGATGCCTTGAGTGAAATACTCAACGGTGTGTATGTTGGAAAGTGGGATTATGTAAACAGCAAAATGGATAAAGTATTTGATGGCCGTGATTATACTTGTGTAAGTAACAACGGTACCAAGTCCAATCCCTGTTTGAGTGCAGATCTGTTTGGCGACTGGCGTGAAGAGATTATTGCACGTACTGGAGACAGTAAAGAGCTGCGTATTTTCTCAACAGCTATTCCAACCGATATTAAACTGTATACACTCATGCATAATCCGCAATACCGTTTAAGTATAGCGTGGCAGAATGTAGCGTATAATCAACCGCCGCATGTTAGCTATTATTTAGGTGATGGTATGCAAACACCGGCAAAGCCGAATATTGTTATCGTTACTAAAAAATAAATTGCCTGTTGTGGCAGATCAGCATAAACGAAAACAAATGAAATTCATACAAGCACATAAACGGATCTTAAAATTACTGTTGCTGTTTTTTGCGACAAGTTCTTTCATTGTACTGCATACGCAAAAACCAACCTTGTACATCATTGGCGATTCTACTGTGCGTAATACCAACCGTCCGCAATGTGGTTGGGGCGAAATGATCGGTTCGTTTTTCGATACAACCCAAATCAGCATCAGCAATCAGGCAATGGCCGGCAGAAGTACAAGAACATTCATTAAAGAAAAACGCTGGGAGAAAGTGTTGTCGACTTTACAACAAGGCGATTATGTAATCATGCAGTTTGGCCATAACGAAGGCAGCAAGCCCGATACTTCACGCAATGGTTATCGGGGTGTGTTGCCTGGTACAGGTGAAGATTCGGTGAGTCTTACCTGGAAGGACAGCAGTATTGAAGTGGTGCACAGTTATGGATGGTACCTGCGTAAGTTTATTCGTGAAGCGAAAGAAAAAGGAGCAACGCCGATTGTCTGTTCGATGATTCCACGCAACCAATGGACAGATGGCAAAGTGCGTTTAGCGAATAACGATTTTGGTAAATGGGCAAAAGAAGTGGCAGAAAGTGAAGGTGTTTATTTTATTGACTTAAATTCCATCACCGCAGAAAAGTACAATTTGCTGGGTGAAGCAGAAGTGGCCAAGCTGTTTCATAAAGATCATACCCATACAAATGAAGATGGTGCAAAGATTAATGCAGCATCGGTGGTGGAAGGCATGAAGTTGCTGAATGGCTTAACACTGCTCAACTATTTATTAAACTGATTTCAACGTATACAAATATGAAAAGACTTTTATTCGCTGTTGTTGCTGTTGCAGCCATGTCGTTCACGCTGTTGCAAACCAAACCGGTGTTTTATATTATTGGTGATTCAACGGTACGTAACGGTTCGGGTACCGGCAGTAACGGGCAATGGGGCTGGGGTAGTTTTGTGGCCGACTATTTTGATACGTCGAAAATATCGATCCAGAATCATGCAATGGGTGGCCGTAGCAGCCGCACATTTATTACTGAAGGAAGATGGGAAAAGATCACTGCCAATTTAAAGAAAGGCGATTATGTAATTATGCAGTTTGGTCATAACGATGCCAGTCCGTTAGATGATACTGCACGTGCAAGAGGAACGATCCGTGGCATTGGCAATGATAGTTCGGTGATCTGGAATCCTATCCGCAAAGTACAGGAAACAGTGTACAGTTTTGGCTGGTACATGCGCAAGTATGTACGTGAAACAAAAGAGAAAGGAGCCGTTCCGATTGTTTGTTCCTTGATACCACGTAACAACTGGAAAGAAGGAAAAGTGGGTCGATCAACTGATAACTATGCATTGTGGGCCGAGCAGATTGCCAAAGAAGAAGGCGCATACTTTGTTGATCTGAATAAACTGATTGCTGATAAATACGATGAACTGGGCGAAGCAGAAGTGAGCAAGTTTTTTCATGGCGATAAGACACATACCGGACTGGAAGGAGCGAAGATGAATGTGGAGATTGTTATTCAGCAATTGACCTTACAAAACCCCGGTGAGCTTGCACGTTATATTGTAAAGAAATAAAAGCTCTTTGTCACTGCGAGGTACGAAGCAGTCTACATAGATTGCATCATGCCTCGCAATGACGTTTCTCCTAACAACACTAAAACTATTTATATGCCACGCATTGCATCACGCATGAAAATCTTTAAAGGCCAGGAAGAAGAATACAAACGTCGCCACGATGAACTCTGGCCCGATCTGGAAGAACTGCTGCATCAAACAGGCATCAGCGATTACAGTATTTTTTTAGATGAAGCCACCGGTGATCTGTTTGCTGTATTGCAGGCCGAAGATCCTGCAAAGCTCAGCGACTTGCCCAATCATCCGGTAATGAAAAAATGGTGGGCGTATATGAAAGATATTATGGAAACAAACCCGGATAATTCACCGGTAAGTACGCCGTTGAAAGATGTATTTTATATGCAGTAATTAAAACAGTGTTTTGTTGCCGCCAAACTTTGCTTCGTGTTCCAGTAACCATTGTTTGCGGTGCAGACCACCTGCATAGCCGGTTAACTTCCCGTCGGCACCAACTACACGATGACAGGGAATGATGATGGCCAACGGATTTTTTCCATTGGCAGATGCAGCTGCACGTATGGCTTTTACATTACCCAAACGTTTGGCCATGTGCAGGTAGGTGATGGTTGCTGCATATGGAATCTGCACCAACTGATCCCATACGCTTTGTTGAAAAGCTGTTCCTGCCGGGCGTAACGGCAACTCAAACTGTTTCAGCTTTCCTGCAAAATAATCATCCAGTTGTTGCAAAGCTTTTTGTAAAAGGGGAGTTACAGCAGTTGGTTCATTCTTCTGTTCATCCATAAAAGAGGCAAACGTTAAATAGCCATCTTCTTCCACCAGTTCAATAAAGCCGATCGGTGAATGGTAATAAGCAATATGCTGCATTGCATCAGCCAACAGCGCCTCCGTTTTGTACAGGTTTATCCGGTGTTAATAATACCACCTTGTTATCGGCATCATACACACCTAATACCAGGCATTCGCTGAAGAAATTGGCTATTTGTTTTACAGGGAAGTTGACAACTGCTACAATCTGTTTACCAATCAATTCTTCTTTTGTATAATGATGGGTGAGTTGTGCAGAAGACCGTTTCACACCATCTGCACCAAAATCGATGGTTAATTGATAAGCTGGTTTTCGTGCATTGGGAAAATCGGCAACATCAATAATCGTCCCGGCCTTTATTTGAATTTTTTCAAAATCGTTCCAGGTAATCAACTCACTCATCTTCTTTTTTTAATTGCGATGCAAGCGAAAGCAGATCGAGTTTTTTATAATTATTCTTTTCATTGTCAAAACAACGGGCGTATTCATCCAGTATCCGGTGAATAATTTCCCTGTTGTCGAGCGGCTTAAAGTACGACGCAGTAGGAGCAACATTAATCCGTTTAAAATACGTTTCAACATCTTTGTGCGAAAAGATCTGTCCGGTTGCGCCATCCATGTAGAATTGAATATGCTCAGGCGGAAAGTTATTTTCCGATTCATCCGGATCGTTATCGAAATAAGCGAGGATGAACTGCCGTGGAATATTGATCATATGCAGATTAATATCCAACAGATTTGAAAGACTTAACAATAACACGCCAATTGAAATCGCATTACCTTTTTTCGATTCAATGAGTTTATGAATCAGGAATTCATCGGGGTGGTTGTAATTAATTTCAACACCTTTGAGTTTATAGTAGTTGAAGAGAATATTGTTGAGCACATTTACCTTTTCCAGTGCTGTTAAAAAACTATTGAGCTCCAGCCATACATTCCGGCGCATTTTTTCCAGATCCTGGTAATGAGTTGACAGGTTCAGATCGGGATATTGATAGCGGCTCACCAATAAAGCACCGGTAAACAGGTCGTGTTCTTTATCGTTACTCCAGGCATTAAAATCAATTTGCAGATCACGGAAATGCAAACCATGGATCAACATTTCAATCCGCTCCTGTGTATATTCATCGGGTGTGTTTTCCCATAAATGCTCCAGATTCGGGATGATTTGCTTACCCAGCGAGATGATTTTTTCACTCACAGTCGAATACACTTCGTCATCCGGATCATCAATCAGGTGGAGTAAGGCTGCTATTTCTTTTGTTTGTTCCATGTAGGGTTTCAAATCTATGATGCGTAAAACTCAATTTTAAATTGCAAAAACTATCAAAGATTTCTAAAAAAAGTTGTTCACAGTGATGTGAATGAAGCAATGCTGCTTTTGCAAGAATGTTTATAAGTGCCATAAGTGCAACTACTTATCTGCCGTTCGTGTTACTATGAAATTATCGGAAATTAAAGCCTGTATTGCGTTTCAGGTTGTTTATTCGCTTTATCTTGTGCTAACAAATCCGATACCTACGAATCCAAAAAAGGCGAAAGCCTTAAAATCCAAACGAAGGGCCTGTTTTTAATTCCTATCCAACCCTATGTAAATCTAACGGCTTCTGTACCTTAGAGAACGGACAATGAAACAAAAAATATCGAAGCCTGATAAGAATCCTCAACCACGGTTGGGGATTTTTTATTGTACCTGTTTCGAATGAAGGCATAAAAAAAGCGCTCCAACCGGAGCGCTTTACTTTATTTATGTTCAGAGTGTTTTCATATCAAGTACAAACCTGTACTTCACATCATTCTTCAACATCCGTTCATACGCTTCGTTGATCTGTTGAATGGGAATCAGTTCAACATCGGCTACAATATTTTTTTCTGCGCAGTAGTCGAGCATTTCCTGTGTTTCCTGCATACTGCCGATCATTGAACCAATGATACTTCTTCTGTTACTGATGAGCGAAAAAGGCGACACTTTCGGATCTTCGGATGGCAGTCCCACCACCAGCAGTTTGCCATTAAGACCAAGCAGATCGAGATAAGCTGAAAAATCGTGTGGTGCACTTACCGCATCCAGCAGTACATCAAAATAGTTTTCATAAGTTTTCATTTGTTCGTTATTGCTGGTAACGAGAAAACCATGTGCACCCAAGCGTTTTGCATCGGCTTCTTTTGAAGGTGATGTGCTCAAAACTGTTACTTCAGCTCCAAATGCAACGGCAAACTTTACGGCCATATGTCCTAAGCCTCCCAGACCAATGACGCCTACTTTCATACCAGGACCGACCTGTGCAAAACGCAACGGAGAATAGGTTGTTATTCCTGCACATAACAAAGGTGCAACAGCTTTTAAATCGAGCGTATCAGCAACATGCAATACAAATTTTTCTTTCACCACTATCTGCGATGAATAACCGCCTTGTGCAATGGTTACACCATCCCGTTCTTTTGCATTGTATGTGCCTGTTGGGCCATCCAGGCAATATTGCTCATAGTTAGCCTGGCAGTTTTTGCAGGTGCTGCAACTGTCGACAATAACACCTACACCTACTGTATCGCCCACTTTAAATTTTGTTACAGAAGAACCAATGCTTACTACTTTGCCTACAATTTCATGACCGGGTACCATCGGATAAATAGAACCGCCCCATTCGTTACGGGCCTGGTGTAAATCGCTGTGACAAACGCCACAGAATAAAATTTCTACCTGTACATCGTCTGCACGCAGGTCTCTTCGTTCAAATGAAAAAGGAACAAGGGGAGTAGCGGAATCTAAAGCAGCATAAGCTTTTGTTGCAATCATCTTTTTTACGTTTTTTGAATCTGTGATGTGTAATAACAGTTTGCAAAGTAAACGGTTCAAAGAGATTGAAAACAGTTTTTACTTACCTGAAAGAGTTGAGCACAAGTACACCGGCGAGGCCAATGATGGAGATCGCTGTTTCCATGACCGTCCACGATAGAAAGGTTTGTTTGAGTGAGAGCTTGAAGAATTCCTTATACATCCAGAAGCCGGAGTCGTTGATATGCGAGCCGAATACGCTGCCGCTGCCAACGGCTAATACCATCAGCTCGGGTGATGCAGCTCCGCTTGTTACTAACGGTGCAACAATACCCGCAGCGGTGATACCAGCTACTGTTGCAGAACCGATTGTAACACGAAGCAATGCTGTAATCACCCATGCAAAGATGAGTGGTGGCATTTGCCATTTGCTGCTGAAAGAAGCAATGTAATCGCCGGTGCCGCTGTCCTGCAACACCTGTTTAAATACACCACCTGCTGTTATGATGAGAAGAATCATAGCAATACCCGAGATGCCATCGCTGAGCCATTTCATTTGCTTGTCCATGTTAATCTTCTTCCGTACACCAAACACATAAAACGCCAACAATACTGCAATGAGCAAGGCAATGGTTGAATCGCCGATAAAAAGAAAAGCGGTTTTTAAGAATCCATCCGTTAAGAAATTTTGCGCTACAACAGCAAGTGATATTAATAAAACAGGTAGTAAGGCAATTAAGAAGCTCGGTAAAGCAGAGGGCAGTTCTTTGATTTCTGTTTCAGCAGAAGAAAAAAGATTTGCATCAGAAGATGAAATACCTTTTACTAATCTTCCGAGGAAGGGCCCGGCTACAATTACAGCAGGGATGGCGATCAGAATTCCATACATCAACACCGTACCCATATCTGCTTTAAATGCATTCACCAATACAACCGGGCCGGGATGAGGTGGTAAAAAACAATGGGTGGTGCTTAGTGCAGCAGCCATCGGTATGGCGATGTACAGCAATGGTAATCCTGTTTTGCGTGCAAGCATAAAAACCAACGGTACAAGAATCACAAATCCGGCATTGTAATAAAGCGGAATACCAATTAAAAAACCGGTAAGCAATACAGCCCACTGAATATTATTTTCGCCGAATTTTTTGATGAGTGTGATGGCAATTTTTTCAGCAGCACCACTTGTTTCCAGTATTTTGCCGAGTACTGCACCAAGACAAAGGATCAACGCCAGTCCGCCCAAGGTACTGCCCACACCTTTTTCAATTGATTTTAACAATGCAGGAGCAGGCATACCCAATGCAAGACCTGCAAGTATTGCAACGATCAATAAAGAAATAAACGGATTGATTTTTTTTACCGTGAGAAAAACCTGTAAAAGAATTGCGCCAAGTATAATGAGTAACTGCATGCAAACAATCGTTGAGCACTGTCGTAACAGACAGCAATTTTTTATTTACCGGGAACTGCCATGACCGCCTGCAAAGCAGGTTTTGGTTGGCGCTGACGATCCCATAACAAAGGATAATTAGTGCGACGTGGTATGGGGTAATCATTTTTCCAGTTCATGCCATCGTGCACACCCCACAACGTAACACGGTCAATCTTCTCTCTTCGTTTGTAAAAGATACTGAAAAGTTCTGCATAACGATTGCTGAGTAAACGTTGTATACTATCCGGCAATCCTTTTTGATAAGGATCTAAAAAAGTTTTGAACTCTTCCAGTTGAAACTGTTTATCAGCCATTCCCTGTCCGATGATCTGTCCTTCTTTTGTGAGCGGCAGTACATCCACATCCAGTTCTGTGATCATTACTTTTACATTGCAGGCTGCATAAGCATCAATCGCATCCTCAATGTATTTTGTTTTTGGATAGTTCAATCCCCAATGCCCCTGCATGCCCACACCGTCAATACGGAGTCCTTCTTTCTGCAACATCTTTACCAAACGTACAATGCCATCACGCTTTGACGGTCGCCATGCATTAAAATCGTTGTAATACAGTTCCGTATTAGGTGCATATTGTGCAGCAAACTTAAACGCATATTTCACCAAGGTGTCACCATTGCCAAATGCGTTGACCCATGTGGTAGGGCGGTAGTTACCATCTTCATCAATTACCTCGTTCACCACATCCCATGCATGTACACGACCGGCATATCGTCCGGCAACAGTTTGTATATGACTCCGCAACCGTTCAATCTGCTCTTCTTTTGTGTTTGGTTTTCCCTGTGCATTTGTAAAAAACCAGGCAGGGCATTGATTGTGCCAAACCAATGTGTGTCCAATGATAAACATCTTGTGCTTTTCACCAAAGGCCACAAAATCATCTGCAGGACCAAAATTAAAAACACCCGGTTCGGGATTGATCAACGCTGCTTTCATTACATTTTCCACAGTGATGGAATTGAAATGATTGATCACAATATCCTGCGAAGCTTTATCTGCACCCGATGTAATAACTGGTGTAACGGCTGTGCCGATGCGGAATGCATCTTTATACACTTCCTTCAATGTTTGGCCGGGAGCAATTGTTCGATTTGCTTTTTTCATGGAGATGAAACCAATGGCTGCAAGAGGTAATGCTAATAATAAATATCGTAACTGTTTCAACTGATCTTGTTTTTTGAATGATCGCAAACGTTTACTTCACGGTGTTCACCAATTCACCAATACCTTGAATGGAAATACTTATTTCATCATTGGTTTGTAACGTGAAATCACTGCCGGGCACAATACCAGTACCGGTCATAATTAAACAGCCATGCGGAAAAGAAGCTTCACGATAAATGAACGAAACCAGTTCCTGTGCTGTACGTTTCATTTGACTGATGGCAATCGTTCCTTCAAATACAACAGCAGCATTACGCTTGATCGTAAGCTGAATGGTTGTATTTGGGTCGAGTGGTTCGTTTGTGAGATATACACAGGGGCCAACTGCTGCACAACCATCGTATGTTTTTGCCTGCGGCAGATACAAAGGATTTTCACCTTCAATACTCCGGCTGCTCATATCGTTGCCCACTGTGTAACCAATAATTTTTCCTGATGATGTTACCACTAATGTGAGTTCAGGTTCCGGTACATCCCATGTACTGTCTTTACGGATGCGTACATAATCGTTGTTGCCTACCACCCGATGAAACGTACTTTTGAAAAAACATTCCGGACGTTCTGCTTCATATACTTTACTGTAAAAATCTGCACCACCTGCTGCTTTGCTTTCTTCCTGCCGGCCCACCATACTGCGATAGTATGTAACACCGCAAGCCCATAATTCCTGGTTGCTGCCCATGGGTGCTAATACTTCGTTTACAACTGAAGCATCCACTGCTGGCAGTTTCGCCACAAGTGCAGTTGCTTTTGCAAGCACGTTATCATCATTAATAAATGTATCCCAGCTTTCATTGGGAACTGCAAAAAACTGATTGTTGTTTTCGATAACTATGCCTGCTTTCGTTTTAAATAATTTCATTGTTATACGCTATGATATTTGATCGTTAAAATTTAGTCTCTCAGTTTTACACGCAGCACCTGCATATCGTTGGTGATGTACATTGTTTTTTCATCGGCTGATAATGCCACATTGGAAGCATGTTCATCCACCCGTATTTTGCCGAGTAGTTTTGCTTCGCTGTTGAAGATCCAGATACCGCCGGGGCCACTGGCGAATATAATTCCCTTGCTGCTGATCTTTAAACCATCAGGCAATCCTTTCAAGCCTTTGCGTTCGTTGGCTGTGCTGTAAAAGATGCGACCATTGGTCAATGCATCGCCGTTTACATCATAGATATACCAGTTTGGTTTGCGTGGATCGGAGCAGGCGATGATCACCTGTTTTTCACCGGGCAAAAATGCAATACCGTTGGGGCGGGGGATAGAATCAACCAATAACACCACTTCACCATTGGTCTTCACTTTATACACGCCGTTAAAAGCGATTTCTTTTTTCGGATCACGATCACTTTGTGTTTCCAAGCCATAGGGAGGATCGGTAAAAAATAATTCACCTGCACTGTTATACGCTGCATCATTCGGACTGCTGAAACGTTTACCATTGTATTGACCGGCAATAGGGATATAGTTGGGTTTTGGTTTGTCCAACGGCGCATTCATACGTGCCATTTGCCTGTTACCGCATTGGCACAATACAAGGTTACCGTTTTTATCCAGCAACAATCCGTTTGAACCTTTTTCACCGCCTCTCGGTTCTGTACCGGTGTAGCCGGATGGAGTAAGATATACTTCTTTTCCTTTTGCTTCTGTCCATTTAAAGATGGTGTCTCTAGGAACATCAGAAAATAAAAGCATCTTATGCTTCTCTACCCAAACAGGCCCTTCGCACCATTCAAAACCTTCTGCAATAATTTCAATCACAGCCTCTTTTTTGATAATGGCATCAAATGCCGGATCAAGACGTTCAATTGTACCTGTTGTTTTATACATCGGTTGTTGTTGCGACTGTGCATTGTTGCAGGAAAAAAGACTTGCAATCAGTAATGTGTATATCGTTTGTTTCATGATTAGTTATTCAAAATCCGTTTGTATCAGTCGCATGAGTATCATCTGCGTTTCTATCATCAATGCGAGTCTCTTGTTACTTCACTGCCCGAACTTCCCTGTAAGAAATCCAGATCAGCACCTTTATCAGCACCCATCACATGTTGAATATACAAACTTACATAACCACGTGTAGCCGCCGGTTTTGGTGCAGACCATGCTGCTTTGCGTTTCGCTAATTCTTCATCGCTAACATGCAGATGCAATAAACGCTTTTCTACGTTGAGTTCGATCATATCACCATTCTGCACCAATGCCAATGCACCACCAATGGCACTCTCCGGCGATACATGCAAAACAGCTGTACCATACGCCGTGCCGCTCATACGTCCATCACTGATGCGTACCATGTCTTTGATTCCTTTCTCTAATATCTTTTTCGGCAAAGCCATATTGCCTACTTCGGGCATACCGGGATAACCAACCGGACCAACATACTTTAACACCATCACACAGGTTTCATCAATATCCAGTTCCGGATCATCAATGCGTGCATTGTAATCTTCAATGCTTTCAAATACCACTGCACGACCCGTATGTTTCATCAGTGCAGGTGTTGCAGCCGATGGTTTAATTACTGCACCATTGGTTGCTAAATTCCCTTTCACCACCACACAGCCTGCTTCGGGAATAAATGGTTTGTCGTATGCAGCAATCACATCTTCGTTGTAATTATCGGTGTTGCCGATAATGTTTTCGTGATGATTTTTTCCTGTTACAGTGATGACGTTTTTATGCAGGTGTTCTTTCATTTCATTTAAGATTACCGGCAAGCCTCCTGCATAATAAAAATCTTCCATCAAATATTTTCCCGATGGCATGAGGTTGAGCAGGAGAGGGATCTTGCTGCCGAGTGCATCAAAATCATCCAGGTTCAAATCAACACCAATACGTCCGGCAATTGCAGTAAGATGGATAATGAAATTGGATGAACCACCTACTGCAGCATTTACCTTGATTGCATTTTCAAATGCTTCACGTGTAAGAATTTTATCGATGGTTAAATTTTCTTTTACCATTTGCACAATGCGTCGTCCGCTGAGTTGTGCCATTACTTTTTTACGACTGTCAGCAGCAGGTATGGCCGCTGCACCACTCAATGTTAAGCCTAATGCTTCCACCATTACCGCCATGGTACTTGCAGTACCCATGGTCATACAATGACCGATACTTCGGCTCATACAACTTTCTGCATACTCCACATCTTCCTGGCTCATCTTACCGGTTTTCATGTCTTCATCAAACTTCCACACATGTGTACCGCTGCCAATGGTTTGTCCTTTGTAACGGCCATTCAACATAGGGCCACCGGGAACAACAATGGTAGGTAAACCTACACTGGCTGCACCCATTACCGTAGATGGGGTTGTTTTATCGCAACCCGTTAATAACACTACACCATCCATCGGGTTGCCACGAATACTTTCTTCTGCATCCATGCTCGCCAGGTTGCGAAATAACATCGCTGTTGGCTTCAGCAATGTTTCGCCCAAACTCATAATCGGAAACTCCACAGGAAAACCGCCTGCTTCCAGTACACCACGCTTCACTGCTTCTGCATGATCACGAAAGTGAGCATTGCAGGGAGTAAGCTCACTGAATGTATTGCAAATGCCGATCACCGGTCGTCCATCAAACATATCGGTAGGCATTCCCTGGTTCTTCATCCAGCTGCGGTAAATAATGCCGTCTTTATTTTTCTTGCCGAACCAATCGTGGCTTCTTAAATGTGTGCTCATCTTTTTCTGTTTATAAATTTCATGGTTGCCTTGCTGGCTAATTTAAATCTTTATTCGTCTTCTCACCATTAATTAAACGCCAAATACCTAATGTGTTTTCATTTTTCAGTTCTGCCGGCAATAAAACATCGGGCATGTTTTGATAACAGACAGGTCGTGTAAAACGATTGATAGCTGCTGTACCCACAGATGTAGACTTACTATCGGTTGTAGCAGGAAACGGACCACCATGCACCATCGCACTGCAAACTTCCACACCGGTAGGGAATCCATTAATGACAACCCGTCCCACTTTTTGTTCAAGAACATCAATGAGCTCTTTGTATTCCAACAATTCAGCCTCTGTACCATGAACAGTAGCGGTAAGATGACCCGAAAGCTTTTTAGCAATACTGATCATTTCTTTTTTTCCACGGGTGGTGACAGCAATACTTGCAGGACCGAATATTTCTTCACTCAGTTCCGGATTGCTTTCAAAAGTGACACTGTTTGTTTCAAACAATATCGGTGTCGCATAGTTGCTTTCACTACCTTTTGCAGCAGAGCCTGTTGCCAATTGTGCCACACCGTTTACATGCAACTGCTGTTCTACTGCTTTGCTGTACGACTGATAGATAGCAGGCGCCAGCATTACACCGCCATTTGTTTTTTCAAACTCCTGTTGCAACAGATTTTTAAATGCTTCTTCATTTTCATTATAAAACAAGATGCCGGGATTTGTACAGAATTGTCCAACGCCCAATGTTACTGAGCCTGCATAACCTGCGGCAATAGCAGCTGCTCTTTCTTTCATTGCCTGTGGTAAAATAAACACAGGATTACTGCTGCCCATTTCTGCATAAACAGGTATCGGTTCCGGACGACTTACCGCTGCATCGTACAAAGCTTTTCCACCTTTATACGAACCGGTAAACCCAACGGCTTTGATGTGCGGATGTTTTACCAATTGCATACCGGTAGTTGGCCCATCGCCAAACAATAAAGAAAAAACACCATCGGGCATATTGGTTTTAATAGCCGCTGTTTGAATGGCCATACCAATGATGGATGAAGTGGCAGGATGAGCACTATGCGCTTTTACGATTACGGGGCAACCGGCTGCCAATGCTGAAGCCGTATCGCCACCGGCAACAGAAAATGCCAATGGAAAATTGCTTGCACCAAACACCGCTACAGGGCCAAGGGCCAACTGCATATAGCGTATATCGGGTTTGGGTAGAGGGGCACGGTCAGGTATAGCTGTTTCAATGCGTGCATCTACCCACGAACCTTCCCGCAACAAAGCCGCAAACATTTTCAATTGATTTACGGTGCGTCCTCTTTCACCTTCAATACGAGCCTGCGGTAAACCGGTTTCACTGCTGCATACGGTTATTAAGTGAACGCCGGTATTATTGATTTCTTCTGCGATACATTCCAGGAACGCAGCTTTTTCCGCTCCGCTTTTTTTATAGTACAACTGAAAAGCAGCTGCCGCTTTTTCAGCTGCAAGATTTACTTCATCTGTTGTTGCTTTTGGAAAAACATATTCGTTATTTAATGCTGTTGCAGGATTGAACGAATAAAATGTTTCGGTTCCTTCTGCTGATGCATTGAAGCCGATGATCTGCGTTTTTTTTATCATACTCAAAATTTCATTTAGAACAACTATACAGTATGGAAAGACCCTTTGTAGAAACAAAAGGTCTTTTGCCAACGATTCATTACTGTTGCATCTTTGACATGCTATGCTAATTATACTTCATGGTCAGTAAGCTTTCTTTTTGTTCTATCAGTTATCCCAGAAAACACGGGAGGTTAATTTATCGCCGCCAATTGCTGTGGATGCCGCCTGGTAGTTGGATGTATTTGCAGAAGCTTCAGCATCGGGATAAGACATTCTCCTTACAAAACCACCATTTAATTTGTTATTGAAAAGATTGGGGTTAAGTGTGGGGAAACCGGTTCTTCTGAAATTGGCAAAGGCTTCACTGCCATTTCTGATACTGGCAATCCAGTATTGTGTATTGATGAGTTTCAATGCATCAGTTGAGTTGTACAATATTGAAGGATGATTGATGTACGCAGTCACTTCTGCACCGGGCACAGCTGCAGTTCCGGGATAAAGTGTATACGCTGCAATGTCTGCTGTTATAGCTGCTTCGTAGTAGGTTTTTGCTGTTGCATCACCGCCCGGAATCCATCCTCTTTTTGCGGCTTCTGCCAGCAGGAGTGAAGTTTGGGCATAGGTTACATACATATCCGGTGCGGCAGGTGAACCAACTGTCCACACATTGATTTGTGAATAGTTTAAACCACCAGACCGTGCACCTCTGTAGGGGCTTCCTGTTGCTGTAATCTGTCCATCTGTTACTCCGATCGGTACACCAAACTGATTGGCTAAAACTGTATCTGGGTTTGGTTGTGAAGAAACATTACCGGGGTTAGAGAAATTGGCAACAATGAATCTTCCACGTGGATCATTGGTTGATTTCAATTGATTAACGAAAGGCTCAGCTGCGTAGTTAAACTGTGAGAAGTTGCGCAACGTAGCATTATCGAGTTGGGTATACAATGTACCATCGTATTTGATAAATGCATTGTCACTATTGGCCGTCATAACACCACCTGCAAATGCTTCTGCAACGATGCTCTGCGCTTTGGTGGTATTGATCTTTGAATAACGCATGCCCAAACGTAACATCAGCGAATAGCCTAACTTTTTCCACTTCGCCACCTGGTTGGCTGCATTGGTTGTTCTTGTGGTTGAATGTCCATTGGTGCCATAAAAAAGATCGGCAGCAACAAAATCGCCGGAAGGATTCAATGCAGTAAGAGCCGCTTTCAGTTCTGTATACAGATGATCATAAATAGCTGCATCATCATCATACTTGGGATAAAAAATCAGATCACTGATACCTTTCCCTGCATCGAAGTAAGGTACATCGCCGTATGTATCTACCAGGCCCATAAATACCTGTGCCTTCCAGATGCGGAGCATACTGAGCAAGTTGACACGAGTTGTACTATTGCCGAGAATGTTTATTGCCTGTACAAGATTTTTTACAGGAGGAATATTACCGTTGGCTAAACCGGCATACGACTGATCCCACTTGGGTGTGCTGATGCCATCAATATCTTCATTGAAGTTAAAACCAAGCGTTGCACCTGTATTGTAAGGCGATACAAATTGCTGTACAATGGTGTGTTCTGCCGTCCAGTTACCTAAATGCGAACGTTGAGCACCGGCCAATAAAAGTGCAGGATCAACCGAATTAGCAGCGTATGGATTTGTGTTAACCTTTACAAAATCTTTATCGCAACTTGCAAGCAAAAAACCAGCGCTTATAAAAAGCAACAGTTTAATTCGTTTTGTCATATACATTAGAATTTGACGTTTAAAGTAAGATTGTAATTACGTGTTGTTGGCAATGAAGAGTTCTCGTAACCCGCACGGATATCGCCGGATGATTGAATGGCTTCGGGATCAAGACCGGGAAGATCCTTATACAGTATCGCTACGTTTCTGCACGATGCTGAGAGAGAAAGACCCTTTACAAATTTTAAGAAAGAAGATTTCTTTACCAGATCGTAAAAGTCGTATGCCAACGAAATGTTACGCAGTTTTACAAAGTCTGATTTGAATACAAAGGGATCACCAATCTGCAGATTTCTGTAATCGGTATAGAAGGTTTGCAAACCATTACCAGCAACGGTGATTTTTGTTGTGTTTGGTAAACCTGTGCTCTCATAAACAGCAGGGAAGATCAACCCATCTTCACGACCAACTAACGACAACTTACTATGTCCTTGTCGGGTCATGTTTAACAGGGTAGAAGAAATTACTGTACCGCCAAACTTGTAATCGAAATGAATATTTAAACTCAGATTTTTGTAAGAGAAGGTGTTGTTCCATCCGCCGGTGAACTTAGGAATAGAACTGCCCACAGGGAAGAAGCCATTACCAACTGGGCCACCTTGCGACTCGAGTAAACGACCATTGTTACCAACAACAATTTCGCCTTTTGTATTTCTTCTGTACGTTCTTGTGTACAGTTGGTTCATTGCTAAACCTTCGGTGTATCTGATTTCACCTAAGAATTCGTTACCTGTTCCGTTAAAGTAAAGCAGTAAACGTGTGCCGCTGGGTGTACCTACGTCCAACACTTCTGTTTTAAGAAAAGCATTGTTCCAGGAGGTTGTCCATTTAAAGTTTTTGCCTTGCACAGCTTTGTATTCGATCAATGTTTCGATGCCACTGTTTTTTAATGATGCTACGTTTTGTTTAAACCCGGTATAGCCCGATGCAGATGAAAGCACTACATCTACAATCTGTTCTTTAGTTACTTTATCGAATGCAGCAACATCAATCATCAATCTGTTTTTAAACATGCGCATTTCCAAACCGATTTCTTTTTCGGTTACTTTGAAAGGAGCGAGTAAAGGGTTGGGAACGTTGCCACCATTTACACTTGCCAAGGTTTGGTTATTGAATGGATTTTGATTGTAACCATACGTTAATACACCTTCGTACGGGCCAACACCGGCAATACTGCCCACTTCTGCCCACGAAGCTCTTAACTTACCATACTGTAGCCATTTTACATTTTTCATTAACTCAGAAAAAATGAAGCTACCTGAGATCGATGAATAGAACTTACTGTTATAATCGGGATTGAGAACGGAGAACCAATCGTTTCTTCCTGTGAAGTTTACATACAGCATATTGTTATAACCGAACTCTGCCAAGCCATACAACGAGTTGATACGGCTGCGGGAGAAACCAAAGTTCTGCGTTTTAACTGTACCGTTCGGTATAGAATACAAATCAGGGCCGCTGAAATTAGTAGCAGTTTGACTTGGACTTCTGAACTCTGTACGTAATGTGTTGCCACCAACACTTGCATCAACAGAAAACTTTCCAAACTCATGCATAGAGCCAATGAGGAAATCTGCATTGATATCGGTTGTAGTTACCTGGCTTAAGTTGTAGCTGCCTCTATAAGTACCATCGTTGTTCACCAATACTTCCGCACCTGTACCGTTGAGCGTATTCCATTCTGCAAAGTTATCACCACGGTCGTAGTTGAAACGGCCTTGTGCATACAGCCAGCTCGCAAGATCGTACCGCAGTGTTGCTGTTCCGAGGAAACGGTTTCTGTCTTCTTTATAGCGTTGTCCTTTTTGCAGTGCGTAGTAAGGATTGTTTACAGTGCCAAGGAAACCATTGGTTTTAAACTCTGCACCTGCAGCATTAATTGCACTGTTTCGGTACGCTTCAATCGGTGTCGAAATCGGCATACGATTAAAGAAGTTAACAGCACCATCACCCTGTGTTCCTATTTGCGGAGGATTGATATAATCTTCATCTGCATAGTTGATGTTTAACTGCAACTTCAGTTTTGAAGTGATGTTGTGATTGATACCTACATTGAAAATTCTTCTTTTATACTCGTTGCTAGGTACAATACCTTTTGCGCCTGTGGTAGAAATAGAAGCTCTGAAACTTCCATTGGCACCACCGCCCGATAAACCAAGTGTGTTGGTGAGGTTGGTTCCTGTTTGCAAAAAGTCGAACAGTTGAAATGGATTAGCAGAGTAGGGACGTAACTGTCCATCGAAGTTAATCGTTGGCTGGCCATCTAATTTTGCTCCCCAGCCCCATTGTCCGTTTGCCTGTACCTGACCTGCAGTAGTAAACTTCACACCGCCTTGTCCCTGGCCGTATTGTGTTTGTACAATTTCATCCATGAAGTTTAATGCATTCGAAGTGGTATAGCTTGAAGTAAAATCAACACCAATACCTTGGTTTTTTTGACCTGATTTTGTGGTAATGATTATCGCACCTGTTGCAGCTCTTGAACCATACAAGGCAGCTGCAGTAGATCCTTTTAATACCGTGATTGATTCAATATCATCGGGGTTGATGTTAGCGAGGTTATCACCACGATCACGTTGCTGTCCGCCACCTTCAGCACCTCTTGCCCCTTGGTCTAACGGAAGACCATTGACTACCAGCAACGGAGAGTTGTTGGCGCCTGCAAAACCTACCTGTCCACGTAAACGAATCTGGTTACTGGCGCCTGCACCTGCTGCAGGAGGCGTAATATTTAAGCCGGCAACACGGCCTGTAAGCGATTCGCCAATATTGATGGTTCGCTGTTTAATCAGTTCGTCTGAGTTGACAGATGTGGTGGAATAACCTAATTTCTTGGAGGCACGTTTAATGCCCAATGCGGTTACTACCACTTCCTCCATGGTTGTTTCGCCACGTAACAATGTAACAGAAAGATTGGTTTTGCCATTGAGGGGTACTTCTAAATTTGAAAATCCTACAAAGCTGATGACTAACACATCTTTGCCGGCAGCAGCAATACTGAAGTTGCCGGCCGCATTGGTAGTGGTAGCCTTGTTTGTACCTTTTACTGTTACGGTAGCTCCGTTCACAGGGTTTTTTTCTTCATCCAGCACGGTACCTGTAACGGTTTGTGCATTGGCTGTTGTGAAAAGGATAAGGAAAAAGAGTGAAAACAGAAGCCGGATCAAACCCGTTTTTGTTGCGGGCTGAAATTTTACCTTCATAATGCAATCGTTTTGGTTGAGTGATAAATGGCTGGGCATACTGTTTATACAGCTGCCCGGTTTTAGAATCTTACGCTAAAGTATCCAGGCAGTCAACCAAAAACTTCCATTAAAAAACTTCGTTGAATTTTATAAATGCAGATGAGATAAATTCATTTTCTTTATGTTACACAGTTACTAACGAAACGATTGCAGCGAACAAGGGCCGGCGGCTTTGTTCTGTATTTTATATGAATCAATTTGTACTTAGCCATACCACTGCTTCTGAATTGCGATTATTTCCACATATTCTTGAAATAGGTGTAATTAAAAACGGTGCAATACGCCTTAATGGCTTTCCCTGTACAATTGACCACTCTTTAAAATTCTATTATATACAGGAAGGGAAGTTCGAATGGAGTATCAATGAACGGCTGCATATACTTTACCCCGGTGATGTTGCATTGATTTTACCCGGCGATGAATTTGGCAATCCAAATAATGTGCTGGAAATCGGTTCGTTTGCATGGATACATATACAGGTTAATAAAAATGAAAAAGGAGAGTTGGTAACAGGTGCATGGAGTAGTTTATCGCAGGCTGAATGTCATGCGATCAGCAAAGTACTGTTAACTGATCGCTCACCGATTCTGCAGAAGTTTACTGATGCAGGCACTATTCTCAAATCTATACAGGCAGAATTGTTTACACAGGAAATCGGCTGCCAGGCAAGAGTGAATCATTTGATCGATGAAATATTTATACAGGTAAGCCGGCAGTTTACACGCATGTCGAATCCCGGTCGTGATTTCCCCAAAACATTTATGAAGCTGGAGCAGGAACTGCGGAATAATTTATCGCACCAATGGACGGTGGAAGAAATGGCTGCCTTGGTAGGGTTGGGCACAACACTCTTTAATGAAAAAGTAAAAAGCTATTCAGGTTTTTCACCATTGAACTATCTCATCAATATCCGTATTTCAGAAGCCATCAAATTGTTGAAAGTACCCGACATCAGCTTAACAGATATAGCGTTAGATACGGGTTTTTATTCATCACAACACTTTTCGACAACGTTTAAAAAGTTAACCGGGTATACACCCAGCGAATTCAGAAAAAATCATTTGGGAACAAACTAATTCTTAACACATGGAATGTATCATCACCATAGAACTCGGCACCAATGCAGTAAGGGTTTATGCATTTGATCTGGATGGCAACATCATCGGTTCGCTCAAAGGTTATTGCCCCACCTTCCATAGCGAACCCGATTATAGCGAGCAGGATGCCGACCAGATTTTTATTACGATGCTGTATGTATTAAAGAACCTGTTGAATGAAGTACTGCATCCAAAAAAATATAAAGTTTTATGTATCTGCTTCAGCTCATCGATGCACAGCGTAGTAGCTGTAGATAAACGTGGCAACCCCATGGGCCATGCCATAACCTGGGCCGATAACAGGGCCAACAAAGAAGCAGCCGAATTAAAACATTCAGCTCTCGGTAAAAAAATATACAATGCAACAGGTACACCTTTGCATCCCATGTCACCGCTTACAAAAATTGCATGGATTAAAAATCATGAGAAAGAAAAGTTTAAACAGGTAAGTAAATTTCTCTCGATTAAAACGTACATCCTGCAGCAGCTTACAGGTGAATATGTAATTGATTACAGCATTGCTTCCGCAACCGGTTTATTGAATATTCATAAAATAAAATGGGAAACAGAATCGCTGAAGTTTGCAGGCATTACAGCTGCTATGTTGCCCGAGTTAGTACCTGTTGATACAAGAGTGGGCAAACTCAACAAAGCGTACCAGACATCGTTAGGCTTATCGGCCGATACAAAAATTTTAGTTGGTTCAAGTGATGGTTGTATGGCTGTGCTGGGTGATGGTGTTACAGGCGAAGGAACAGGCATTATTACGGTGGAAGATAGTGGTGCAGTGCGTGTGGTAAGTGATAAAGTAATGCAGGATGACAACCAACGCTTCTTTAATTACCTGCTGACAGAAAACAAATATGTATCGGGCGGGCCAACGAATAACGGTGGCGTCATTTTCGAATGGTTTACACGTCAGTTTGGTGATTTTAAAAATCCATTTGATATTGAACACACCATGCTGGAACTGATTAATGATGCGTCGAAACTGCCTGCAGGTTCAGATGGGTTATTGTTTCTTCCATACCTGTTAGGCGAACGTGCACCGATCTGGAATGCCAATGCACGAGGTGTTTATTTTGGAATGAACATTAAGCACGAGAAAGCTCATTTTGTAAGAGCAACCATTGAAGGTATTTTATACGAGTTGTACAGCATCGGTAAAACGCTGGAAGAACACCGGACTATTAACAGCCTCACTATTAATGGCAGCTTTGGTACGTTGCCTTACTTTACACAAATGGTGGCCGATATGTTTAATAAACCTGTTCGCCTACGTGAAAATTATCACAGTGTAAGTTACGGCTCGTATTTAGTAAGTGTAAAGGAAATGGGCATTTACAAATCGCTGGATGAAGCTGCAAAGTCAGTTGTACTGCCCGATCTTGTTACACCCGATAAGCAGAACAATAAAATGTACTTAAAGTATTATCCCATTTTCGAACGGCTTAGTACAAAACTGGCAAGTGAGTTTGCAGATATCGCTGCTTTGCAACATGAGTAAACCTGTTGCGCATACCTCCTGTTGATGCAGGCACCTCTTTATTATTTCTTTTTTAACCCAACGAACAATTCATAAAATGTTGTTGCAAAGAAAATCTGTTTTGTTTTTGTTACTGTCGGCTTTATTGCTTGTTGCAGCAATTGTATGCTGGTATTCCGATCGAATAAATGCAGCAGGATGGTCACTGGCCTTATTTTTTTTAGCAGTTTCTTTTGCTTTCAGAGAAAACAGTTTATTAAAAGGTTTATCATTCACTGCCATCATTTTTTCCTCAGTAACTGTTGCAATGTTTCACCCGGAGTATTTTTCTACATGGGGTAGTTTTCCGTTAAGCAGTGCCATTATTCCGTTGATTCAGTTGCTCATGTTTGGCATGGGTTCATCTATGAGCATGAACGATTTTGCTGCTGTTGTAAAAGCACCGAAAGGAGTGATCATCGGCGTAGCAAGCCAGTTTGTGATTATGCCATTGCTGGGTTTTGCATTGTCGCACACGGGTAATTTTCCTCCTGAAATTGCAGCCGGTATTGTATTGATCGGTTGTTCGCCCAGCGGATTGGCATCGAATGTAATGGCCTATCTCGCAAAAGCAAATCTTGCATTATCGATTACCATCACATCCATCACCACACTTATTGCTCCGTTTGTAACACCCTTGTTGATGAAATTATTCGCCGGTGCATTGATTGAAATCGATGTATTGAAAATGATGTGGGATATTTTTAAAATGATCATTATTCCTATTGGTGCAGGGTTGCTTTTCAACAAACTGCTGAAAGGAAAAATACAATGGCTTGATAAAGCCATGCCATTAATCTCCATGTTTGCCATTACCGCTATTGTAACCATTATTGTTGCTTCCGGTAGAGACAACTTACTCAAGATTGGTTTACTGCTCATAGGTATTGCATTCGTGCATAATGTTTTTGGCTACTTATTAGGTTACTGGAGCGGACGCTTATTTAAACTGAACGAAAAAGATTGCCGCACCATTGCCATTGAAGTTGGGATGCAGAATGCAGGTCTTGCATCGGGTATAGCAAAAGAACTTGGAAAAATTGCCAGCATCGGTTTAGCAGCTGCAGTGTTTGGGCCTTTAATGAACATTACCGGTTCGGCATTGGCAAGCTGGTGGCATAACCGACCACCCATTGATCAAACAAACGATAACGATACAACCGATCACTCACACAAAAAATAAAGCGATCATGAAAATTAAAAACATACTGGCAGTACTGCTTGCAGCTGTACTCCTCAATTCCGTAAAAGCACAAGAGGTGCACATCAGTAAAGAACAACTGATTGCATTAACACCATTATGGACAGGCGAACGTTTTCCCGATGGGCGACCAAAAGTTCCGGATCAGATCATTCAACGTATGAAGAATGTAAGTGTGGAAGAAGCGTGGGCTGTTATGAAAAATGCAGGCTATGCTTACCAGATTGCGTATGGTTGGCAATTGATACATCCCGACAGTGTGTTGGTGGGCCGTGCAGTTACTGCAACATTTATGCCCGGTCGTCCGGATGTGTGGAAAGCCATTGATTCGCTTGGGAAAAAGCAAGGCAAGCGTGGACAAAACACATGGCCTGTTGATATACTTGTGAAAGGTGATGTGTATGTAGCCGATCAGTTTGGAGCTACCAGAAACGGGCCTACTATTGGCGATAATGTAGGCAATGCCATTTACGCAAAAACAGGAAACGGCATTGTGTACGATGGTGCTTTGCGTGATGTGGAAGGATTGAAAGATATTCCGGGCTTCACTTCTTTTTATACCAGCTACGATCCGTCGTTTCATAATCCACCCGGCGATCTTACAACAATGATCGTTGGCATTAATCAGCCAACACGCATACGTACTGTAACCGTCATGCCCGGCGATGTGGTGTTGGGTAGGCTTGGTGTGGTGGTGTTTATTCCGCCCCATCTTGCAGAGCGTGTGGTGACAACTTCGGAGATTGTTCGGTTAAGAGATATGTTTGGTCATCAGCGTTTGCGTGAAGGGAAATATACAGCCGGGCAAATTGATGCAAGATGGAGTGATGAGATTGAGCGTGATTTTTCAAAATGGCTGAACGATCATATCAGCGAACTGCCTGTGCCAAAAGAATTTATTCAGCAGTATTTGAAAGACAGGACCTGGTAACAGTTCTTCAACAATCGATTCAATCATCACCCAAAAATATTATACATGCAAAAGAATAATTCACGCCGATCATTTTTATCAAAAGCTGCCATTGCATCGGCATTGATGCCACTTGCTTCATTGCAAGCTTTTGGAGAGGGTTACAAAGATGCAGTTGATCGCACCCCAAAGTCTTCTGCACCATCCGATTTAAAAATTACTGATATCAAATGTGGTTATATCCGTGGTAGTCTGTTTGTGAAAATTTATACCAACCAGGATATTTATGGTGTAGGAGAAGGTGTTGATGCTGTTCCCGGAACTTATCATTTGGTAAAGAATTTCGGACAACGGTTAAAAGGCAAAAGTCCGTTGAATGTGCATCGCCTCTTTGAAGATATTCGCAAGGGTGGTTTTTTCCAGGGGGCGCAAGGAGGTATGTACATCGCTGTTTTATCAGCCATTGAAACAGCGTTGTGGGATCTTGCCGGTAAGGCATTGAATGTGCCCGTGTATCAATTGCTTGGTGGAAAATTCCGTGATAAAATACGGGTGTATTGCGATACTGCTTTGTATCAACGCAACTTACCCACGCCAAAAGATTTTGCTGATGCAGCCTTGAATGCAAAGAAGATGGGCTTCAATGCCATTAAGTTTGATCTGGACCAGGCAAATGATCCCAACAAATATGATGCGTATAACTGGACGGCTAGCCCTATGGAGCTGCAACGCATGTACGATCAGATGGCAGCTGCAAGAGAAGCAGTTGGACCCAACATTGATATTTGTGTAGATATGCATGGCCGTTATGATGCGGTAACCGGACAGGCTGTTGCCAAACGATTGGAGCCGCTGAATTTAATGTGGCTGGAAGAACCGATCCCGGCAGAAAATGTTGAAGCATATAAGTTGATTACCGAGAGTACCAGTACGCCTATTTGTGCAGGAGAGAATCATTACTTAGCTTATGGTTTCAGACGCATGCTTGAGATTGGTGCGGTTGATATTGTAATGCCCGATTTGCAAAAGGCCGGTGGACTTGGCGAAGGACAACGTATTGCCAACCTTGCCAATTTGTATTACACACCGTTTGCTCCGCACATGGTGGCATCGTTTCTTGGTGCAATGGCATCGGCACATGTGTGTGCATCTGTTCCTAACTTTTTAATACTGGAATGGCAATCGTATTTCCATACCAATCCCATGTTCAAGGAAATTGTAACGTATGAAGGTGAATGGGTGAAAGACAGTTACATCACGTTATCAGAAAAACCGGGAATAGGAGTGGACATTAACGAAACGGCCATGAAAAAATATGCAGTTGCTGGTGTGCCGTTCTTTGAATAACGGTTAACATATATTTTCGTCGCATAAAAAATCCTGCAGCAATTACAATGCTGCAGGATTTTTTTTAGTAAGATGGATACAGCGTAAGCTTATTTAATTTTCACTTTCTTTCCTGTAGCCATTGCTTCATAAACAGCAGTAATGAGCTTTACATCTCTTCTGCCCAATTCGCCGGGAACAATCGATGGTTGATTTTTCTTCATCGATAAAGCAATGGCATCCATTTGTTTCGCCTGCTGATTGACGTTCTCGAATTTCATTTCACCTTCCGGTGATTTTCCTCTCAATCGTCCGTAGTTGTAAGCAGGTGATAATTCAAATGTTCCTTTCTCTGCTTCTGCTCTTAAAAAGTTCATCGGGCTTCCATAGCTTGCTTCTCCTTCTGCAATTAAACCATTCGGCATTTCAAACTGCCATTTCAACGACTGTTCTACTTCTGTGAATTTATCGGGAATTGTTTTGGGGCCTTCCTGTGCTGTTACAGCAACTGGCACCATTCCACTTGTGTAACAAATTCCCTGCACACAATAAATTCCAAGATCCTGCATAGGCCCGCCACCGGCCAGGTCTTTTTTCAAACGCCATTGTGTTGGATCGCCGATTAAAAAGCCAAAGCCTGCCGTTAACTTTTTTATATCGCCGTATACTTTGTTTGTACCCAGTCGTGCCATTTCTAAATTGAATGGCTCAAAGTTTAAGCGATAACCGATGGATAATTGTTTGCCTGCTTTCTTTGCAGCAGCAATCATTTTATCACAATCAGCAACCGTCAATGCCATCGGTTTTTCGCAGATCACATGTTTGCCTGCAGCAAATCCACGGCTGGTATATTCTGCATGCATACTGTTGGGCAATACAACATAAATGATATCAATATCCGGGTTGTCTTTAATGGAATCGAAATTGTCGTAACTGTAAATATTCTTATCCGGTATATTGTACTTTTCCTTCCACACAGGAATTTTTGAAGGCGTTCCTGTAACAATACCGGCGAGGTAACAATGTTCTGTTTGCTGCAGAGCAGGAGCTAACTGTCCGCTTGCATAACCACCAAGCCCCACTAATGCAATACCGAGTTTGCCTTCTTTCTTCTGTTGCATGTTTGATTGATTTTGTTCGCTGCCAAGAACGGTGGTTGCCAATGGAATGCTTAACCCTGCCAAACCGAGCTGGTAAAGAAATGTTCTTCTGGATGATGACTCGTTGTGATCCATGATGTACATTTTAGTAATTACTGATAATGGTTACAATTGCATGAGCAATTGTTTGCTTATTCAAAACTGATCCAGTCTATTTCTGCCTGCTTACCATCTTTCGATACAACAAACAGATTCTGAATGCCCGTTTGCGATTTTACAACGGTTGCTTTTGTGCGGTTCCATGCATTGCTTTTCGTTATTGAAATTTCAGCAATTACCGGACCATTGATACTGTTGGCACGAAGTTGCAGAACAGCTCCGTCAGTTGCCAGGGCATTGACCGTTACTGTTTTAAATGGCTTCTTGCCAAAGTCAACGGTGTTGTATTGCAGCCAGGCACCTGCACCGTTAAAGATCGTTTTCCAGCCTTTAAATGTGTTAAGTGTATCAAGAAAAGCAATGGATGCTCCCTGTTCACTTAACTGCGTATAGCGATCGATTTGTATTTGTTTGGTTGCAGCTGTAACGCCAACACCACGTAAGGTAGGAATTACTTTTTTGATGGTTCCATCTGTATTAAATGATAAACTGTCAATTCGAATGGAGCGTGCTTTATCAAACTTAGGCGAATAGTCTTTATCATGATAAAAAAGATACCATTGATTTTTAAACTGGACGATTGAGTGATGATTAGTCCAGCAACCACTTGGCGATTCATCCATAATCGCACCCACAATTTTAAAAGGGCCAAGCGGGCTTGTACCGATTGCATATTCCAGGCGTTCAGTTTTATTTTCAACATGCGGATAGGTCATATAGTAAATACCATTCCGCTCAAACACAAACGGACCTTCTTTCAATCCTTTTGTAGGAAGCTCACCTAATATTTTTACTTCCGAATCAAGTTCCAGCATATTTGGTTTCAGCTTTGCTCCATAAATATTTCCGGCCGACCAATACAGATAGGCTTGTCCGTCTTTATCAATAAACACATTCGGATCAATACCACGCACGCCTTTAATGGGCGTTTCTTGTGGAATGTAAGGGCCTTCCGGTTTATCTGCTACTGCAACACCAATGGTAAAGCCTCTTCCATAAGCAACCGTATCCTTGGCTGCTGTTGGAAAATAGAAATAGTATTTGCCATTGCGCTCAATACAGTCGGGTGCCCACATGCTGTAACTATCCGGACGAACCCAGGATACTTTATTCTGTGTTACAATCACACCATGATCTGTCCAATCGGTTAAGTTCTCAGAAGAGAACACATGATAATCTTCCATGCAAAACCAACCAACACGGCCTTTGCCTTCTGCTGCAAGTATATCATGCGAAGGAAAAACATAGACTTTGTTACCAAATACTCTTGCGGTAGGATCGGCCGTAAACTGATCCCTGATAAAAGGGTTTTGAGCCTGTAACTGTTCAAACCCTAAAAGTGTTACTGCAATTAACAGCAGAAAAGAACGTGTATGCATAATTATTCGTTAGTGTGTTTGTTCGATTGTTGTTTTTGTTGTACATATTCAGCTACATCAAGCATCGGAGCGATCCAGATTTCTTTTTCCTGTTGTTTGAGGTAACGTAAAAATTTTCGATGTTCTTCAATGGATACATTCAAGCTGTTGCCGCCACCAACACCGTGAAATAAAATTACCAACAAGGAGTTGGTTTGTTTTGCTTTGATCACCCATTGGATCATTTGTTCGGCTGTGTGATTGTTGACCATATAACAATCCACATCAGCCAGGTTTATTTCGTTGAGTTGATGCATTTCATTCCGCACACTGCGCATGGCAACAAAATCCTGTTGAATGTTTTTGCTGAAATCAATACCGCCTGCTTTGGTATCGCCGCAGGTAAAGGCAAAAGTCCGTTTGGTTTTTCCATCGAGTGATTGCAGAAATGTATTCGTCATGCGAATTTCATCGATCATTCGTTGCACAGTATAGTTTGCAAGATCATAATCCGGTTTTACCCATTCACGTCCAACACCACCGATGCAAGGATGATAGAGCGTATGATTGCCCAGCTCATGCCCCTTTGTTGCAATGGCTTTCCATTCTGCCAATCTTCGCTTGGTTGACTCTGCATAAGCAGTTACATAAAAGGATGCTTTTAGCTTCAATGAATCCAGTACAGGAATGGCATTGTCTAAATGTTCGTCAATGGCATCATCATATGTAATGACAACCGCTGCCTGTTTTCCATTCCAACTGCCTGCACTTTGTGCCATGCAATGAATGCTGAGAAAAACTGAAACGAAGAAAAGATAGATTTGCTTCCTGTACATCTAGTTTGTCTTTTATTTTTTGCTGATGGAATCACTGATCCTGAAATAATCAAAGTCAACATATCCACCCGTTTCTTTTGTTGCATAATTAAACAATGTAAAACGGTAACCCATAAAATGCGGGAGGGTATATCGCATTTTTAATTGTGTGCCAAATGGTATCCAGTTGGTTCCATCCATACTGTAAAAGAAATCAGCCACATCTTTTCTGTCAGTGAAATTGCATTCGGCTTTCAGGTAAACAGTAGGCTGTGTAAGCGGAATACGTTGTACTTCTTCTGCTTTGCCGGAGCTTGCATTAATCATCACAAGTTCTTTAGCCGTACCTGTTACACGCACTGCAATCAATCCATAATTTTTTTGTAACAACGCAAAGCCTGCAACATCACCATCTTTCATGTTGGATACATCCAACGCTGTAATGCCTGTACAAACAGGACCAATGGTGCGTTGTGTCAACGAATTTCTTGCAGTGAGAAAACTTGTATCAACTCTGCCGGTTGTAAGACGAAGAAAACCTTTGCGTGCAGTCACCGACCAAAAACGATTATCAGGATTGTGATTCCATTGCCATGCAAGTGGTAAAGCAGCATCGCCTTTTTTACGAGTGAATTCATCTGAAACCACAATACCCGGAATCAATCCCTTGCTTGCAGGTAAGTTGAGTGTTAATGGTACTTTATCATTTTCACCTAACACCGGCCAGCCATCTTCCCATTTCACAGGAACAAGATAAGGAATACGACCTACTGCTCCGTAATCACGAAACAGGTAAGAAAACCATCTGCCATCGGGCATATCAATTAATCCGCCTTGTGCAACACCGAGATCCTGCAATGCTATTCTGCCTTCCCATGGACCGGTCAAATTTTTTGCACGATGAATAACTACTGTGCGCATACCACCTCTCGGCCAAGTGATATTGAACAGATAGTACATGCCATTTGCTTTGAAGAGTTGCGAACCTTCGCCCAAACCACTTTGTCCTACTGTTTGGCTGGGTTGTGTTGCGTCGTCAATGATCACCTGTTTGATACCGTTTTCTTTTATACCCGACAGATCATCTTTTAATTCAACCAGCGTTAATTTTTTGTTGCCATAGATCATGTACACTTTACCATCCTCATCAAAGTACAAGGAGTGATCGTGCAGATCGGGACGAAACGTAATTTCTTTCCAAGGACCCTTCTCAATATTCGTTGTACTGTAGATATGTGTTTTGCCGCTTGTTGCTGCAAACGTTGAAACATAGAAAGTGCCCTTGTGATAACGCATACTGCTGGCCCATGAACCACGACCATAAGTAGATTTTCCGTTTACAAGATTCATTTCATCATTGTTCACCAACGTATCGTATGCATAGCCAATGAGTTTCCAGTTGATGAGATCGGTTGATTTCATAATCGGTACACCCGGACTCATGTGCATGGTAGTGCTGCTCATGTAGTAGTTGTTGCCAACCCGTATCATGGACAGGTCGGGTACATCAGCATGAATAACAGGATTGATTGCCTGTTTGGTTTGTGCAGTTACATGAATGTTGAGGCAAGTCAATAATCCAAGAGCGACAAAATAGTTCTTCATCATTTCAATCGAATTTTTTAAAACAAGTTATACTGCATTTTTTATCACTTCACAGGTTGAACACCTTCTGTCGTTTGAATAATCTTTTGAATCGTTCCGTCTTCATTGTAATACATATAGTCTACACAAACTGAACGACGGTAACTGCCACCCGTGGGCAACGAACCATTGTGATAAAAGAAATACGACTTGCCTTTGTAATCAATGATGCCGGGATGCGTGGTAAAACTGTTCGGCACATTTTCCTGTATGATGCCTTTGTACTCCCATGGACCTGTTGGGCTCTTCGACATGCAGTACTCAATCATTTCAGGTTTCGTACCTGCACTTGCATACACGAGGTAATACCAGCCCTTGCGTTTGTAAACCCAAGGCCCTTCAATAAAGTTTTTGGGTGAAATAAAATTAATCGGGCCATCGAGTTCAATCATATTGCTTTTAAGCTTCACCCACCTGCAGCTTAAATTACCCCAATACATGTAGGCCTGTCCATCATCATCAATCATTACAGTAGGATCAATATCATCCCAACTATGTTTTTTATCTGTGGTCATTTCATTTATGATGAGTGCTTTGCCAATAGCATCTTTAAACGGACCGGTTGGCCGGTCGGATACAGCCACACCAATAGCCGCACCACCATTACTTACACTATCCTTTTTATGAAACGTTGAAACAAACCAGTAAAACTTTCCATTGTGTTCAATACATTGTGCTGCATACGCATCACCTGTGGCCCATGAAAAAGTATGTGGCGAAAGTAAGGTGCCGTGATCTTTCCAGTTCTTCATATCGGTGGTGGAGAACACATGCCAATCGGGCATTTTATAATTGGTAGCTGTTACAGAAGCCGTATCATGACCCGTGTATAAAAACAACGTGTCTTTATAAACGATCGGCGAAGGATCGGCGGTGAAAATATGTTTGATGATGGGATTTTGTGCAAAGGCATTAATAAATCCCATAGCTGCTATTGCAAGTGTAAGTAGTTTTTTCATTTTCGATTTACGTTTAATTCAATTGTTTGTTTTAACCTGAAGGGTGTATTTATTTGTTGAGTTTAAAGCCAAGCAGCGCCAGCATTGTTTCAGCATATCGTTTTCCAAATTCACGGTAGCCCTCAGCATTGAAATGAAGATTATCCGGTGAATCGGCACAGCCCCTCGATGAAATAACATGTGCAGTTGGAATGACAGCAGGCAATTGATTGATGATCGTATTCATACCTGCACAAACACCGCCTTGTTCTGCATGCACCACTTCACCAGCAAGCAAGGGAACATTTTGCGCATTCAACTGCAGATCGCTGAGCAGATTTTTATACACCATACTTACTTTCGCAGGCCACGTTGTATCTCCTGTATTTGATTCGCCCTGATGTAATAAAATTCCTTTAATTACACCGTCTTTTTGTGCCAGCTTGGCCATTTCAACTAATCGACCATAAGGGTTACCATCATATTCTTTTAACATACCCAGCATCCAGTTGGGTGCTGTTGCTGTATAAGTTTGGTAATTGCTTTTATCAAATAATTCAATTTTACAACCGCCAACCGAAACATTGATGACACCGACTTTTACATTGGCAGGCAGGTTTGCCAGCAATGTTCTTCCGAAATAATCAACAGGTGTTAAACCCGTTCTGCAACGGCATAAAGGAGGTACAGCTGTATACCATTTTCCTTTTTCTCTGCCGATCGCAGGGCAATCGACTGCTTCCAACACTTTAAAGCGAGGATCAACATTCACAGTATCCTGTGCTTCGATTCTTGCATAGCCTTCCATATTGGATTGTCCAAAGCTGAGGAAAATATAAAAGTTTGGATCCTGTGCAACAACTGTTGTGAAGGTTGAAACCAGGGCAAATGCAGCTATGATAATTTTTTTCATTGCGATTCTGATGTTCTGATTATTTAAAGAGTAGTTGTGCAAAGTTGTACAGGTTATTACGCCATACCGGCCATGTATGTCCACCAGGATATTCACTGTACTTATATTTAATATTTAACTCGTCAAATTTTGCAAGCATGATCTTGCAATTGTTATAAGCAATATCTTCTTTACCACCCATAGCGATCCAGAACTGTTTCAGGTTGCTGTTGATGGTACTTGCATTTGTTTTCATGTATTCATACTGCGGAGTAGAAAGTGCCGGTTGATTGCTCCACCAACCAGAACTGAACACACCGAGATAAGCAAACATGTTTGAATTTCTTACACCTGCATGCAAGGTTTGCAATCCACCCATTGATAAACCTGCTAATGCTCTGCTGTTGGCATCGGTTGCCACACGGTAATTTTTTTCAATGAAAGGAATGAGTGTTTGCTTTAGTTCATTTTCAAAAGCACGCAAGGCCTGCTCGCCAAAACCACCGGGCCCACCTGCTGAAACGTTGCCATCCATCATTACAATGATCATGGGTTTTGCTTTTTGCTCAGCAATTAAATTATCAAGGATAACATCTGTTTTGCCCTGCATCGCCCAGCCACGTTCATCTTCGCCACCACCATGCAACAGATACAGCACAGGGTATTTTGTTGTTGTATTCGCATCATAACCGGGCGGTGTGTAGATATAACATTGACGCCATGAACGTGTAACAGGAGAAAAATATTTCTTTATGCGGATATCGCCATGCGGCACATCTTTCAGTTCATAATAACCATCGCCTTTAAACGGAATTTCAATACCGCTTGCCATTCGTCCCATGCCATAAAATGTTTCGCTGGCAGGATCAGCTAAAGCAACACCATCGATCAACAAAGAATAATAATGAAACCCTTCACTGATGGAATCGGTAGTAACGATCCAGTAACCACCTGTATCTTTCTGCAGATCATATTTCTTTCCCAAGTCGATCTGTACTTTTTGTGCATCGGGTGCTTTGATGCGAAACAGCACACGCCTGTCTGGTAAGATCTGCGGATATTTTGCTGAACGGATATTTGTTGCAGCTGCTGTGCCCAACACTGTGTACTTCGAAAATTGTGAGGCATCTACCGGCTTGAACAGGAATTGCGAAAACATATACAACCCATTCTTCCAAACTTTGAAATCATGCCCGCCTGGTTCTAAATAATAAACATGCGGTACATCGTTTTGACGCAGATAATCATGTGTGCGTTTGCTGAACGAGAGCAAACCATCTGCATCACCACAGGAGATCCAAAGTAATTTCAATTGCTGTTTTGCTTTTGCAGGATCGGGTACTAATTCATTCGGCAACTTTGTATTGGGTGCTGAAGAAAAACCACCTACCCATGCAAACTTGTCAAGGTTTCCTAATCCGAAATTTAATGATTGTCCGCCTCCCATTGATAAACCGGCAATCGCCCTGTTTTCACGATCGGTGTACACTGGAAATATCTTTTCAATAAACGGGATCAGATCATTTAACAGATCTTGCTCAAATGTTGCAAAGGCCTGCACTTTGTCTGGCGCCATGATGTTGCCTGTTGCACGATCATCTTTCATGGCTCTGCCGTTGGGCATTACAACGATCATGGGTTGCAGTTTACCTTCTGCATACAGGTTATCAAGAATCACCTGTGGCCTGCCACCATTCAACCATTCCTTTTCATCTCCTCCAATCCCATGTAATAGATACAGTACGGGATATTTTTTCTTTTTAGAAAAACCGGGTGGGGTATATACCAGTGCACGTCTGCTGGTGCCGACTGTTTTTGAACTGTACGTAATTGTATCAATTTTTCCTTTTGCATTTTCAGTACGTACATCCTCAAATCCTTTGGGCATTTGTTTCAGTATTTCCTGGGACTGCACCTGCAATAACGAAAAAAGGAGAACAACTGCAGTAACTGTTTTTTTTATCATGATCGAAATTTATCTGTGTTTAATGAACCGGTTTAATTATCTGATACTTGCCACTCAAATGCAGCAAGCTGAATAAATACAATAAGCCATCGTAGTAAGGATCGAAATAACCATCTTCATACGGTTCCAGTTTTGCATTCCACAGTGCATGTACAAAATCGTAACGGTTATTTTCCGAATAGATCATTTCTGTTGTAGCCAATGTGGATACAAGTCCGAGCGAGTGGCGCAGTTTTTTGAAACCACCTGCCTGTAAGATGGAGTCGGGTCTTGTACCGTCCATGTTGAACTGATCTTCAAAACTATTGATGCCTTTTGAACGGAAGAATGTTTGAATCCGTTTTGCATAATCCAATTGCCACGCTGCATCTTTCTTATACCATGCGTAATCCATGGCAATGTTCATCGGTACACGCCATGAATCGTAACGAAATGCTACAGGAATCCATCTGGTGTTATGCGGTGCGCCGCTGAACTCGCTGTAATCAGGATTTAAACCTGTAACAGGATGACAGGCCCTGTGCAAATATGCTCTGGATGTATCTGCACATTCTTTATAAAAATCTTCGTGACCGTCTTTTGCATAGAGGGCCCACACTTCCATAAATGCAGGAAGATGATAGGAAGGATCCGTCCATGTATAGCCATTGCCTTCAGGAACAAAACTGATCTGTTTGTGCTCTTTGTTGATGACATGAAAAATATTCCCCGTGCCATCTTTCTTCCACATAGCATCTAAAATGCGGCGTGCTTCAGCATAATAGTTTATACCTGTATTGTTGCCCCATTTGTTTGCTGCAAAGAGCAGACTTGTTACAAAATACAATTCACCATCCGATGCAGAGCCTTGTGAATTACGCTTGAGTGTTTGCGGATTGATGCTCCAGGCAAAATAAGCTTCTCTTGGACCTTCCTGGTGCTGTGTGTATTTTTTTGTCCAGCGCCAGATCCTGTCGAATACTTCTTTCTTATTCATCTGCACAGCCACCATCATCCCATACGAAAGTCCTTCGCTTCTTGCATCATGATTTTTTAAATCAGATACATATCCCATCGTATCACCCACATTGAAATAAATTCCCTGTGGACTTTCAAACAGATCATGGTATGCTTTTTCAATCTTCGCATCAATAGCTGCCTGCTTATAACCGGCTTCTTTAAAAACATTTTTATACGCAGTTGCTGTCGTCTTCTGTTTACTCTTTTTCGACTGCGCATTTGCATGTGGATACGAACATACCAATGCCAATGCCGTTATCAATAACAGCAGCAGGAAACGTTGGTATTGGTTTGATCTATGATTCATCTTCATTTACCGTAAGCTTATTATCTTATTTAAAAAGAGATGGTGCCATTTCATATAAACTTCTTCGCCAGCTTTGAAATTCATGTGCTGTGCCCGGCGAAACATAAGTAGCCACTTTATAACCTGCAGCTTTTAAATCTGCTTCTACTTTAGGTAATCCTTCAGCGCCACGGGTTTCTTTACTTCCGTATGAAATGAAAATATATTTTGGTTTCATTTTTCCTTCCAGTTGCGCAGGTGTGTAATTACCACCACTCAACAATCCCCAATAACCAAACACTTCCGGCTTAGCTAATGTAATGGTATGCGTTTCAAAACCACCCATTGATAAACCAGCCATCGCTCTGTTATCTCTGTCGGCTTTTGTACGGAAATGTGCATCGATATAAGGAATCAATTCATCGAGCAAAACTGTTTGAAAAGCACCTACACCGGTAATTTCACCTGCAGTAATACCCGTAGCAACAACACCGGGAGCACCCATTCCACCACCGGCTGGAGGAGCAGGAGGAGGAGTGGCAGTTGTACCGGCTGCTGGAGGTGGCGGTGTTGGTCTGCGACCGATTGGTGCCCCTGTATTGGTCATACCATATGTCATAACTACAATGAAGGGTTTGATTCTTCCTGATGCAATCATGTTATCCATGATAAGATTGGTTTTTCCCTGCACCGCCCATGAAGTTTCATTTTCACCCCAGCCATGTTGCAGGTACAGCACCGGGTATTTTGTATTGCCTTTTTCATAGCCCGGAGGAGTGTATACAATGGCTGCTCTTTGTGTGTTGGTACTTTTCGAAGGGAAGATGATGTGCTGCATATTGCCATGTGGTACGTCTTTCAATGCATACATATCCTGATCTTTCGAAGGAATTTCAATGCCGCTTTCCCAGCGTTGCGATCCATAAAAAAATCCGGTACCGGGATCATTAAACGTTGCACCGTCCACATTTACCCGGTAGTAATGAAATCCTTCATCCATTGGGCCCGCAGTTGTGCCAATAAAATAGCCACTATCTGCTTTCTGTAGTTTTGTTCCGCCTTGTCCACCGAGGCCAAGACTCACTCTTACACTGTCTGCATTGGGTGCATAAATTCTGAACCTTGCATAACCTTGTGAGTTTACCTGCGGATATGCCTGAAATGGTTGATTAAATGGAGATGGTTTAAAATCTTCGATGATGGTTGTTTGTGTAAAACCTGTACTGCCGGCCATAAGCATTGCTGCCAACAGAACTACTGATCTTAATTTCATACTACCTGTTTTAAAGTGGTTAAAAGTGTTTGCTATTGTTTATCGAAATATTTCCTGGAGTGTAGTGGCTAAAAATAATTTGCAGTTCATCCATGTATGTCCACCCGGCACGATGTAACTTTTTACCTTGATCTTTTTTTCTTCAAACATGGCAATGTTGTTTTTTACACTTTCGTATAAAAAGTCTTCTGTACCCACACTGATCGTAAATAATTTCACCTGTTGATTGATCTTGTTGGCATCAGGCGAATAATTGGTAAAGTTTTTTTGAAACTCTTCTGTTGCTGTATAGGGCGCATACGAGCAGATGTATGCAAACTTGTCGGTATTGTTTAATCCTATGTTGAGTGTTTGTCCGCCTCCGACTGAGAAGCCGGCCACAGCACGGCTTTTACTATCGTTGTACACGGGATAGTTTGCTTCAATGAATGGAATAATATCGTTGATGATATCTTTTGTAAAATCAGGCATTGGTTTGGGACGAACATTACCATACGGCATTACAATGATCATCGGTACTGCTTTGCCTTGTGCAATGAGATTATCTGCAATGAAATTGGCGTTACCAACTTTTGTCCATGTTTCTTCGGTATCCGATCCACCATGAATCAAATACAAAACAGGATACTTTGTTTTACTGTTGGGATTGAAACCCGGTGGTGTGTACACCAGCAATTGCCGTGTGGTACCTAATGTTGCAGAATTGTAATAGCGATAACTGATCTTTCCATGTGGTACATTTTGCAACGAATGAACCAAGGGCGTTTTACCCGGCACATCAAGAATACTTCTTTTGAAACGTTCATTGGCGAACACATAAGTGTTATTTGGATCGGCCAGTTCAACATTATCCACGTTAAAGCTGTAGGGATAAATATCTGGCTTAATATCTTTCACTGTTACCGACCAAATGCCCGATGTATCTTTTACAAACGGAAGCGGAGCAGAAAGAAATTCGCCCTTCAGCAGTACAGTTTGTGCAGTTCGTGAATAATAGCGGAACGTAACGCTGCCATCAGCATTTACATCGGGCGAACTGATAACAGGTGGCCGTTGTTGTGCAAACACAATACAGCCGATGAATAAACCTGCAAATGCTATGATAAATGATTTCATCTTATACTATTTAAAAAGTAAGGGGACTGTTTGTGCTACATACTCTTTCACATTTATCCATGTATGTCCGCCACCAGTGATTAAACTTTTATGATTGATCTTTTTTGCTTTCAGATAGTCGATAAACTCAACTGTTGATTGGTATAAAAAATCTTCGCTGCCCACACTTTCCCAAAGCAGTTTAAAATCGTTGTTTGTTTTTGCAGGATTTTCTACGAGGTTTTTATAGCGTGTATCCATTTCTTGCGGGGAGAGATATGCACTGTAACAACATACCCATGAAAACTTATCGGTGTTGCTGAATGCTGTCCGCAAGGTTTGTCCACCGCCTCTTGAAAAACCACCAATCGCTCTGCTGTTCTTGTTACTGATGGTGCGGTAATTATTTTCGATGTAAGGAATCAGATTATTGACTAAATCCGTTTCAAACAACTTTGCACGGGTAACTGCATCTTCACTATCTCTGCCAACAATATCACCCGGCTTTGGTTGTTTCTTCTGCTCTGCTATCCGTGCCATGGGATTACCGTAAGGCATTACAACAATCATCGGAACAGCTTTTCCTTCTGCAATCAAATTATCAAGAATGAAATTTGTTTTACCGACTTTAAAAAATGTTTCTTCTGTATCGGTTGTTCCACTGATGAGATAAAAAACAGGATAGTTTTTGTTTGCCGATTGATCATAACCCGGCGGTGTATACACCACTACTGATCCTGTTGAACCTTCAACTGAAGGATAGTATTCGTATGTAACGCTGCCATGCGGCACATCTTTGATTGCATGCACCAACGGCGTTTCACCGGGAACATCAATCAGGCTTGCTTTGAAACGTTCGTTGGGAAAAAAGTTCACATTGGCCGGATCCATGACAGTTATACCATCTACAAGAAAGCTGTAAGGATAGATATCAGGCTTTATTGGTCCAACTGTTATACTCCAGATACCGATGGAATCTTTTGTCATAGGAACTTGTGAAGCACCAAACTGACCACCGCCGAGCTTTACCTCTTTTGCTGATGGGGCGAGATAACGGAAGGTTACTTTTTTATCTGCATGCACCTGCGGAGAAATTACAATCGGCCCACGTGGAGGTTGTGCAATACCCGCAGTTGTTGCTGCAAGTAACAGACAGGTTAAGGTATAAGTAGCCAATTTTCTATATGTCATCATCATCGTTTTTAATTCACTATCGTTATTATTACAAACTGCTTGTTACAAGTGATACAGTTGTGCCGGTAACATCAAATCGATTCTTTAATTAAGCCATTTATTATTCTTCATCCAAAGCAACAGCGTATCCATCCAGCCCGGCTGCCTGAAAATAAATCCATGTCCGCCTTTGGGATAAATATGCATCTCCACAGCAATTTTCCTTTTACGTAATGCTTTAAAATAATTGATGCTGTTATTAACATCCACTACATTGTCATCTGCAGTATGTGTTAAATATGCAGGAGGTGTAGAGTCGCTTACCTGTAATTCGTTCGAAAACAAATCAACTTTTTCTTTTGATGGTTCTGCTCCAAGTAATTTCTTTCTCGAATCTTTATGTGTAAGATTTTCCTGCATGGTAATAACAGGATAAACTAATACCTGAAAGTCGGGTCGCAGATTTGTTTTTTGCGGATTATCTATATAAGACGTATTGAAATGAGTTGCTAAGGTTGATGCCAGATGACCACCGGCTGAAAAACCTACCACGCCAACTTTATGAATATCAATATTCCATTTACCTGCGTTTTCTCTTATATACTTGATAGCCTGTTGAGCATCTTGCAAAGGAGCTATACTTTTATCAACAGAAAAGGAATCATTTGGCAAACGATATTTCAATACAAATGCAGTAATACCATTTTCTGCAAATCGTTTTGCTGTATTTACACCTTCGCCTTCATAAACAATTACACTGTAACCGCCACCGGGACATATCAAAACGGCAGTACCGTTTGCTTTATCTTTTGCCGGCAGAAAAATCTGAATGGTAGGTATTACAGAATGCCTGATCAATCCCGGATACTTTGTATCATTTGTTGCGTTTGAAGCTGCAACAGTTGCACCCGGAATTTTACCGGGATATATTTCTAAAATCTCTTGAGCATGAATACTATTGACAGTACAGACCAAACAGAAATGAATTCCTGCAAAAAAAAGCTTCCGAATTAAAGATGTTGCCATTCTAATTTCTGATTGTATGTTTTAGACGTCTTTATTTGTAAAAGCATCGTTGAAATTTGAAGAAATAATGCAACCCTTTATTGAATGTCAAGCAATGTTCTGTGTGGTTGGTTAAGATATGTTGAACGTTACAAGTTATACAGCTCACCAATCTTAAACTTCCAAAAAACCACAGCGGAAAATTTTACACAACATCACCGATTTTGCTATTCATTGTTAGTAAACTCACTATCAACATGCAGACATAGACATTACATGCCTGTTTAAACTCTTATTCTTTTACCATTGTTACAATTTGCCCGGGTTTTGTGGCTATATCATACAAAAAGGTTTTACTTAACTCAACAGGAGTAAGGGTGGCCTTTTCAGAAACAACCGGTTCTTTGATTGTTTCAGTTGTATAAAAGGGATTGTTGTTTTCGCCAACCGCATTTTTAAATGCTGCACCACTTGCTGTTTTCAGTTGATTGGGTACACGCATTCTTAAATTGCCGCCCATAGTTGATTTGATCACTGCTTTCACAACCTTTCCGTTTTTCCATTCCAGGCTTACAATTTCAAAACCACCTCTTGCACGCAAACCGCTAATGCTTCCTCCATTTTGCCAAACAGTTGGTAGAGCGGGAAGCAAGTGAATAGCTCCGTCATCACTCTGCATCAGCATTTCCGTAATACCCGATGTACATCCAAAATTTCCATCAATCTGGAAAGGTGCATGTGCATCAAAGAGATTATTGTAGGTACCACCGCCACCTTCATTCGTACCAACCGGTGTGAGTTGATTTTTGATGAGTTGAAATGCATGATCGCCATCCAGCATTTTTGCCCACCAGTTTACTTTCCATCCCATGCTCCAACCTGTTGAAATATCTCCACGGTGCAACAATGTAATTTTTGCTGCTTGATGTAATTGCGGCGTGCGGTAAGCCGAGATCTGGTTCGATGGAAACAAACCATATAGATGTGAAATGTGCCGATGCTTATCGTTGGGGTCATCAATATCATCCAACCACTCTTGTAACTGTCCATGCTGACCAATATGTATTGGCGCCAAACGGGCACGCATTTTTTTCAGCGTATCAACAAGGGCTTTGTCTTTCTTTAAAATTCCAGCAGCACGAATGGTTGAGCTGAACACATCAAACACAATCTGATTCGTCATAGTTGTTCCTGCAGCGAGTGAAGAACCCTGGTGTGCTTTGGGCGCATTCTCCGGCGACATATCCGGATTCATCACCAACCATTTTTTCGTGGGATGCTCAATTAAAAAATCAACATAAAACAACGCCGCACCTTTTAACACAGGATATGCTGTTGCTAAAAATGTTTGATTGCCATTGTACAAATAATGTTCCCACAAATGCTGACTTAACCAACCGCCACCATTTGCCCATGCTCCCCAAAATGCACCATCTACTGCACCGGTTGCCCGCCAGATATCGGTGTTGTGATGCGCCATCCAACCTCTTGCACCATACATGTCTTTTGCTGTTTGCACACCTGTTACTGATAACTCTTTCACCATCTGCAATAAGGGTTCATGCAGCTCCGACAAATTTGTTTTTTCTGCCGGCCAGTAATTCATTTCGGTATTGATATTGATGGTGTACTTACTGTCCCATGGTGGACGGACTTTGTTGTTCCAGATGCCTTGTAAGTTGGCTGGTTGTCCGCCGGGCTGCGAAGACGAGATCAATAAGTAACGGCCAAACTGGTAGTACAAGGCTGCAAACTGCGGATCGTTGGTGCTTGCAAAATTTTTCAACCGTTCATTGGTGGGAAGTGCTGTTGCATCAGTCACACCAAGATCGATCTTAACTCGATTGAAATATTTTTGATACGCTGCAATATGAACTGGCTTGATCTGCTGAAAGGATTTTGCAACGGATTTGCTGAGATAACTTGCTGCACGTTCATGTTCATTTCCACTTACATCATGATAATTATTGAAGCTGGTGGCGATTGAAATATAAATGGTAACGGCTGTTGCATTTTTGATACTGATGGTTGTATCAGTTGCAGAAGAGGTACCACCAGTTGTTTTAATTTCTGAAATGTTTTTGTAGCGAAGCATTCCTTTTACACCTTCATGATCAACAGTTGTGCCGGCGATGGCCAATTGCTTTCCTGCAACAACTGATCGTGGTGCATTCGGCAAAACCGGTTTATAAAAAGCAGTAAAAGAAATACTGTTGGGTTTGCTGGCAGTCAAATGCATCACAATCACACGATCAGGAAAAGAAGCCAGTACTTCTCTTGTATAGTTGACGTCATTAACTGTGTAGGTTGTTTTTGCAATGGCTTTTTCAATATCCAGTTCACGATAGTAGTTGCTGTAGTTGTCGTGCCCATCAAAACGAAGCTGCAATTCACCTGCAGGCAAGAACATTTGCCCCTGCGATTTTTTACTGATGATGATTCTGTTGGCTAAACGTTCAGCGTCTTTCTGTTTGCCTTCGAAAATGAGCTTGCGCATTTCAGCCAGTGAATCCAATACAAGCGGATTATCATTTCTGTTGGGGCTTCCGCTCCACAGTGTATGTTCATTCAGCTGGATGATTTCAGTTGACACATTGCCGTAAACCATTGCCCCCAACCGTCCGTTGCCAATCGGTAATGCATTTTCCCATGTGTTGCCGGAAGGGCTGTTGTACCAGAGTTTTAAAGCCGTGTGCTTTTGTGAAAAACAGGCAGCCGATAAGAGCAAACTACAAAAGATGAAAAGACTTTTCATTGGTGATTTGTTACTGAGCTGTTCTTTCATAAGAAAGCATTTTGTTTGCCCATGGTATAAAAAATTTAAAATTAGGTGCATCGGTGTGACCGCCATCGTGTTGACGCCATGCTAACTGTCCATTGAGCATATCAGTTAACATCGGTGGCATTTTTTCATTCATGTAATCATTGCTCACGCCTAAATCTTTTGCGCCGAGTAATTTGAAAACAGTTCCTGCCGCAATTGTTGCCTGGTAACTTCCTTTCTGATCGAGCCAGTTGGCATCACCTTTTTCCGGAATACCATAACTCACAAACACAGCACGTGGTGCACATAAGGCTAACAATTCATGCGAATCAACCGGGAGGTCGCAACCTGTTTTTTTGCCGAAAGAAGATTCTTCTGCACCATATTTTAAATAGTTACCCGCCATCCAGTGATAACCGCCACCGCCTGTTAAATTTTCGACTGTTTCACCAAACACTCTTCGATGTAACGTAACACCACCTTTGCCTGATGAACCAATTAATCCCACTGCAAAACGTTGATCAAATGCCATTGTTACCAATGCCGCTTTACCATAACGTGATACACCTTCAATACCTACTTGCTTTGCATTCACCGTTGGTTCTGTTTCTAAATAATCCAAAGCACGACTGGCGCCCCAACCCCAGGCACGCAATGCACCCCATTGATCGGGTTTGCGTGGTTGTCCCATATTGGTTAAACCGATGATACCTCTTGTTAAACCTGCGCCATTATCGGGTTGTATTGTTCCGGGATCAATCGTTATATAACCCCAACCAGCAGCTAATAATCTTTCCTGCGGCGTTAATTCTTCATCGCTTTTTGGAGGCGCAAAAAAGTTAGGAGCGGGGAGACGGGTGATGGGTTGATACGCCGGATACTTTTCAAAAATTTCTTTCATCGCAGGATCATTCCTGATCATCATTTCTTTGAATGATGTATTGATCTTCTCCAGATCTTCCGGCGATGGTTGCGCAGGTGCAGGTAATACAGGGCGACCAAACATGATTAACACAGGAACAGGCCCTTTCACATTTGCCGGAACCACCAGTACCATTTTGATATCAACATTAATCAACGGGTAGGCACTGTTATCTACATGACCAATAATTTCTTTTGCAATCACCGGAATACGGTTCACCATTTCACTGTCAGTGATCTTTACCGTCCATGTTACTTTGGGGACATTGCTTGGAATACGCCCATACACTTCCCGTTCAAATTCTTCGATCAATTCGGGACGGCGTTGTTTCCACCAACCATCAGCAGTAGTAACTTTCTTGCCGTTGTTTAACGTAAGTGGATCGGGCAACAAAGGACATGGATTCGCCAACGCTTCATTATAGTTTGCATGATTGGGATCTTTCTCGTTACCACTTTTACCGGGACGCAATTTTTTTATACCCAACTGCTGCATCATATTTGCCTGATCCTGCTGTACAGTAAACACCGTGAGCTTTGGATACTTGCTGCTGTCAATTTGTTGTGCAAGTGCAACGCCATTCAGCACAATTGCAAATAGAAGAAGCGGAATCGCTTTCATGAAAAGCAGATTTAAGTTTAAAATAAATTACCAATTCTTTTTACTGCTCTACAAATGTGGTTACACTGTAGGGAGGTAGTTTATATGTAAAGCTGTTATTGTTTGCTGTTGTTTTTGTGCCGGGCTCTGCATTTTTTGATTCCGTTGTTGTGTAGGGCATAAATTCACCAGCAGTTGTATTTTGAAAAGTAAACGTCTGTTCTGTTGCAGCGTTGTAGCTGTTAATGGCAACAATTACTTTTTTACCGGCAGTAGTTTTGTAAGCTGAAATGCGCACATTGGGAACAGTGTTAGAACCTGTACCAATGCGAACCGAACCCGGTGTAATATATTTTGCAAACTGCGACATAATAAATCCACGCTTAGTAACAAACCCTTCTTCACCAATCGGGCCATAAAAGCGTTTGGCATACCACCAGATATAGGCACTGAAGTTGGCAATGGTAAGACAGTTGTGTATTTCAACTGCTGTAGCTAAACTCGCTGTGTAATTAAAAACGGTATCAAGGTGTTCTGTCATCCATACTTCTTTATTCAATGCTTTGGCCATCGCATTTTCAGCAATCCCACCTCCGTAAATATGTGTGCCGATGATGTCAATATTTGCAGCAGCGGCATTGTCACTTAAAATCGTGTTCATGTAGTTTTGATTATAGTTCACCAGTTCAGGCGCCATCAATTTTGTACTGGTAACTAACTGCCCGTAATTTTTTAAGAAGTCACGCATTTGCAAAGCAGTCCATACACAGCTTTCATAGTTGGGATCCCAATCAGGTTCGTTTTGAACGGATACGGCATGTACAGCAGCTCCATTCGCTGCCATGTAATTGGCAAAATCGTTCAGGTATTTTGCATAAGCTTCACTGCTGTCAACTTTCAGTAATCCACCAATAAGATTGTTATTGGTTTTAAAACGTGCAGGTGGACTCCAGGGTGATGCCAGAATTTTTGCACCACGTTGCACTGCACCTTTGGCATTCGCCAGTTCAAGCGCACGCCAAGTATCATCTGTAGCAATGCGAATGCGTAAGATATTTAAACCAAGTTGTCCGTTTCCTTTTCCGAATAAACGGTCTAATTCTTCATTTGTTAACGGGCCATTCGAAGGACGAAACACAGTAGCTGCTCCAAAACCCTGGATTGTTTGAAAGTTTTCGTTGGCATTGATGGTGACAGAAGCACTGATGACCTGTTCTTTTACTTCAGCCGCCTTTTTTTTGCAGGAAGCAACAAACAGGTGAAGGACAGCAATAGCGATCAATGATGCTTTGCCGAAAGAAGCGTTCTTTTTCATGCAGTGTAGTTAGTAGTGTTGATTGTTTGACGAATTATTTCTCAGTTGTAAATGGTGATGCCGGCAATTGCTCTTTGTTATACAGATTCGGGTTCACCGGGTTGTCCGCCCATGCATAACGCACATACATCGGTTCTTTCACTTCATCACTCCACACAACAATTTTATCACCCTCAATTTTTGCTTTGGCCCAAACAAATTTTTTATCAGCTCCTGCAATGGCAAACTCACTCAACTCTTCGCCATCGTTTGTAATTAAACCGCTGCCTGTATGTTGAAAGGAAACAATGATTTTGCTGCCATCAATTTGTGCCGATTGAAATAACGGGCCAGAGTAAACGATGTTTTCATTGTAAGCAAGTTTGCGTGCAGCTAATGCCAAACGAATGCCTACATCCTTTTTATTGTCGGGATGAATATCATTCCACTCGCCGAGATCAATGGCAACAGCCATGGCAGTATTCGGAACAGAAAGTGTTTGTATTTGCTGTTGGCGAAGTGTGGCCCAGCCACTTTCAGAAGGGAGGTAGTTGTAATCCATAAAGCCGGGCAATTGCACATAGAGAAAAGGCAACTCGCCTTGTTTCCATTTGTTGCGCCAGTCATGAATTTGTGCTGTCTGCAACGCACCGTATTCCTGCGGTTTGCCTGCATTGCTTTCGCCCTGGTACCAGCAAAAACCTTTGATGGTATAATTGATTGCCGGCGCTACCATTGCATTGTACAATGCGGTTGGTTGATTTTGTGCATTGATGCCACCACCACCAAAACCTCCGCCGGCAAAGGGACGATTCACCAGACCAACTTTATACTGCCATGTTCCTTTTAGATCAACAGTATCATTGCCTGCGAAAATGCAATAAGGTTTATCAGGTACAAATCCACCTTTTCCAGCGTTGTTTGTTACACGAACAACAAAAATATTTTTACCGGCTTTTAAAACATTGGCTGGTATCGCATACCTGCGCTGCGGATATTGATAGGTAGTGTTGCCCACACGCACTCCGTTTATGTAGAACTCATCTGCATCAACTATGCGACCAAGAAAAACTTTGGCAGCCTTGCCAACCATGGATGCAGGGATGTCAATTTCTTTTCTGTACCACACTACACCATTCAAATCTTTAATACCCTGGTCTTCCCAATAACCGGGAATGTTGATGTTGCGCCAACCTTTGGGAATATAGTTTACATCAAACCATTTTATTGTTCCGCTCAATCCAGCATCAACAGGTGGATCCATGCGGGGCATATTTGTTGGTCTGCGATTTAAACTGTTGAGGTACGCTGTGTCTTTATTTTTTGTGATAGTCGTTTGCAAGGCTGCAAAATCTTTCAATCCTTCTTCACTTGTCCATGCTTCAATAGGCGTGCCGCCCACACTGGCATTGATAATGCCAACAGGTATCTTGTATTTCTCCGAAATGTTTTTTGCAAAGAAATATGCAACAGCCGAGAAGGGGCGGATATCTTCCCCAACAGCAGCTTTCCAAAAACCGCTTGGTAAATTCTCTTGAGCGCCTTGCAGACTGGTGAGTGTTGGAATCCAGAACTGGCGTATCTGCGGATCGTTTGCTTCAGCGATTTCTTTTGCATAGGTTACATCATGAATATTCAGCTGATGTACCATATTCGATTGACCACTGCAAAACCAAACATCTCCAAACAACACTTCTTTAATGCTGATCTTGTTGCTGGCAGTAATATCAATTGTATAAGGCCCGCCGGCTTTTGTTGCAGGTAACTTGATGCTCCATTTACCTTCGGCATTCCCTTTTGTTTTATACGTTTTGCCGTTGAACTTTACGCTTACTTTTTCATTGACTGCACTCCAGCCCCAGATGTTTACAGGTATATCTCTTTGCAGGATCATACTGTCACGTACAATCTGTGGCAATTTCACCTGTGCAAATGAGGTGTTGATCGTTGTAACAACTAAAACAAATACAAAGGCGGTAAGCAGCGGTTTCATGATCGGTTGTTTGCTTGGTTTATTAAACTGTTTTTATTTCACTTCGTAACCTTTGCGTTGTGGTCTCGATAACATCTTGTTTGCCTCGTCATCGTTTTTGAATTGTTCTTTTACAGGATCCCAATACAATTTGCGGTTCAACTTCATGGAGATGTGATGCAGCAAACAAGCGGAGCATGCACGATGTGCTTCTTCAACCGGAGCAATAGTCTTCTTATTATCACGGATTGCTTCCAGCCAGTTGCCATGATGATCGTTACTTACAGTAAAATGAAATTCGTTTTTGCCAATGACAGATGTAAGAATAGCAGGATCACTTGCGTCAATTTTCTTTGCCTGTACGGTTCCTGCATTAGGGTCGGAGGAGGTTGCCTGGTAATCACCTCTTGAAACAAAAATCCAGCCTTTGGTTCCTTCAAATTTGATTCCGTTCGGAAATTCATTGCTGACGATCATGGTAACACCGTTCGCATATTTGGCACCTGTTTTAAAAATGCCATGCACATCCCACAAACCTCCTGTTGCAAACTCAACATGATCTGTCCATATTTCAACAGGGCCACTTGCTTCCATGCCCATGCCCCAATGTGCACTATCAATATGATGGGCACCCCAACCCGTGATCATACCTGCGCCAAACTGTTCGCAACGCAACCAACCCGGACGGTTATAACCAACTTGCGGATGCACACGATCTTCGGTGTAATACACTTCAGGTGTTGATGCAAGCCACAGATCGTAATTAAAATCTTTGGGTAACGGCATTTCTTCTTTCTTACCACCGGGAGGATCGCCGGGCAAACCAACATACACTGTTTTCAATTCGCCGATTCTTCCGTTACGCACAAGCTCTGCACCATAACGGAATTGTTCGGCACTACGCTGCTGACTGCCGATCTGAAATTTTACGCCGCTCTTCTGCACCACGTTGCTGATCACTCTTCCTTCGGCAATGGTTAAAGAAGCAGGCTTTTGCATGTAAATATGTTTGCCTGCACGTGCTGCTGCAACACCCAGCATCGCATGTGTATGATCAGGTGTGCTGATAAGTACTGCATCTACATCTTTATTTTGTAAAACCTCCCTAAAGTCGGTGTACACTTTCACACCATCAAATGATTTGTTATCCCGCTTCGAATAAAATTCATTTACTAACTGCTTGCCTTCATTTGCCCGTTTCAGATCCACATCACAAACCGCCATGATCTGTGCATAATCGTGTTTCCATACGCCGGGCATATCGTGACCACGTGAAATACGTCCGGTACCAATTGCTGCAATGTTAATGCGGTTACTCGGTGCATTTTTACCAAATACACTTGCAGGAACAATGCTTGGGATAGCAAGCAGGGCAGAGGCTTTTAATGAGTTTTCTAAAAACTTTCTGCGAGATTGATTTCTTTTTTGCATAGCAAATCGTTTAGGCAATCGTTAAAAATTAAAGTACCTGTATAGTGCTGCTTATTACGTTACTTGTTGTTTTATTTTTCACACCCGGCTGGCCACCACCCACACTGATCTGTACGTTTCCTTTGGGCTGATAATACTTCCCGGTTGTTTCATTGACCAAGGATAATTCTTCGGGTGTAAGTTTAAAGCTGATGGTTTTGCTTTCGCCTGCTTTCAAGGAGATACGTTTAAATCCTTTCAATGCACGAACCGGTGCTTTGCTTCTTGTTTGATGTGAAACATACAATTGTACTACTTCATCTCCATCTCTTTTGCTTGTATTCTTCACCGTTACTGTAACAGTAACAGGTTTGTTGGCTGTAATTGTTTTTGGTAATTGTAAACCGCTGTATGCAAATGTTGAATAGCTCAACCCATGACCAAACGGATAGAGTGCTTCGCCTTTGAAATAACGATAGGTTCTTCCTTCCATTGAATAATCAAGAAAACCCGGAAGATCATTATCGCTTTTGTAGAATGTAACCGGTAAACGACCTGCAGGATTATAATCGCCAAACAATACATCAGCAACTGCAGTGCCTGCACTTTGTCCGCCATACCAAGCATTCACAATGGCAGGAATGTTTTCACTTTCCCATGGAGTTGCAATGGCACTGCCCGTCATCATGACAAACACAACAGGTTTGCCGGTACTGTGCAGTTTCTTCATCAGCTCGGTTTGAACAGTAGGCAGCAGAATGGTTGTTCTGTCGCCACCATTAAAACCTGGATAATCAACACGCATTTCTTCACCTTCCAGTTGTGGCGAAATGCCTCCTACATACACAATTGCATCAGCATCGCTTACTTTATTCAGCAGTGCAGCATAATTGGTTTGTTCAAAATTACCGGCTCTTAATTTTACATTGGCTTTTCCTTCGCCCTGCCAGTATTCCAATACCAGTTTATACGTTTTTCCTTTTTCTGTTTTTAAACGATAGGTTCTTGCGCCCCAGCGGTTTCTTGTCCATGCATCCAATACCGATTGATCGTTGATGCTGAATTTGTAACCATCATCGGCTTCCACTTCAAATGTGATAAAGCCATCCTTATCGGCTGTGTAATTGGTTGTATAACGGGCAGAAAAATTATAGGCATTCATGTTGCCAACTACCTGCGAACCTTCCTGCCAGAAATGATCAACCGTTTCTTCTGTTTGCGTTACAACGGGATTGCCCTGTAATTCTTTATTATTAAAATACTCTGCTTTGAAACCGTTCTTTCCATCGAATGAATATTGTTTGCGCATATCGGTGTACACCAGTACAGTATCGTTAGTAAAGTTGATGGCTTTTTCATAAACCACATCCGCTTTACTGCCGAGTTTGTTCTGAATGCCTTTTAACACGGTAACAATTTCAGAAGGCGTGCCATTGTAGTTGCCTAACACTGCAATGCTGTTATCGGCATTGGGACCCACCACAACAATCTTTTTAATTGACTTTGAAAGGGGCATTGTGTTCTTCTCGTTTTTGAGTAATACAATACTTTGCTGCGCCATCTTCAAGGCATGTGTTTTATGCGGAGCGCTTTCTAACACCGAAGAAGGTGTTTGTGCATACTTCACCATCGATACAGGATCGAACATACCCAACCGGTAACGGATGGTAAACAAACGTTTCAATGAAATATCCAGTTGTGCTTCTGTGATCAAACCATTCTTTACTGCATCCACCAATGTTTTGTAAACAGTTTGACCGCATTCAATGTCTGTTCCATGCATTACTGCATCTACCGCAGACGTTGTTGCATCTTTATGCGTTTTGTGATATTTAAAAAAGTCATCAATCGCCCAGCAATCACTGGTAACATAACCGGTAAACTTCCATTGCTTGCGCAGAATATCATTCATCAACTGATCGTTACCGCAGCAGGGTTGCTTATCCACTGCATTGTAAGCACACATCACACCGGCCACATTTGCATCAACGATCAATTCTTTAAAAGCTGGTAAATAGGTATCCCACAAATCATATACTGCAGGATTGAAATTATCGGAGTGTCTTGATGGTTCGGGACCACTGTGTACAGCAAAATGTTTGGCACATGCAGCCGCTTTTAAATACTTCGGATCTTCTCCCTGCAAGCCACGCACAAAAGCTCGCCCAAGCATGGCCGTTAGAAAGGGATCTTCGCCGTATGTTTCCTGTCCACGGCCCCAGCGTGGATCACGGAAGATGTTGATGTTGGGCGTCCAGTAAGTAAGACCGAGATAACGTTCTGCAGTTCGTCCCTGTTCAACAGCTTTGTTATAAATGGCCCTGCCTTCGAGTGCAGAGTAATCGGCCATACGAAAGAGTGAAGTTGTATCCCATGTTGCGGCCATACCAATCGCTTGTGGAAATACCGTTGTTTTGAACGGCGTTCTTGCAACACCATGCAACACTTCGTTCCACCAATCGTAAGCCGGAATACCCAAACGTGGAATGGCAGGCGTTGCATTGAGCATCTGTGCTACTTTTTCTTCCAGTGTTAAACGGCTAACAACATCATTCACCCGTTGCTCAATGGGCAACTTCGGGTTCCACATGGGAAACGATTTGTAATCCTGTGCCGATGCTGTAACAGCAAGCACTGAACTGAAAATGGCGAGAAGGATTTTCATTGTTGATTGTTTTGATCCCTATTATAAAACTTAGTTACTTGTTTATTTTTTGAATGCGTCATCGTTCCCTTTGTACTCAAACCAATCGTACAAAGCAACAGATGAAGTTGGTGCACCATTGGAAGTGCCATACAATGCAAACAGGCTTCCAACAAATCCACCTGCAACTTTTGTTGTAAGGAACGATCCGTCAACGCCTTCTTTCAACAACTGCCAGTCATTTTTCTTTTCTGCAAAAAAGAACGCATAGGTGTCTGCTCTTGCTTCAATTTTCAAGAACAGTTCTTTTGTTGAAGTAAATTTTTGTGATGCCAATAATTCCGGTTCTGTTTTACCTCTTGCAGGCGATTTGAATAATTGCACAACAGGTGCGCCATTTTCAACTGACTTGCATAAAAAGTAATAAAAGTTTTCGCTTTGGAAAATGAGCATGCCTGCTTTTTCTTTTTCTGATGCGGGAGTGAAGTTGATACTGGTTGCAGCATATCCTTTCAGGTTGTTCTGCCGGTAACCAAGAAACGACGGACTTTTACGTTCAGTTGCAGTTTGCGGACGTAATGCTAATTGCAGAAATCCTTTTTTAGCAGTTAAGCTGTACGCATCTTTCTCAGGATTACGTAAGAAGAGATAACGGAAATCAAACTTGTCACTTTTAAAATCATCACTGAATGTTACGTTACCACCAAACGGATTGTTTACTTTTTTGGTGATGGCGGGTTGCGGAACAGGCAATGTATATGGCACTGTTGCATCACCTTCCAGAATGTGCGGCCATCCATCTTTCCATTCAACAGGTAATAAAAATGTTTCACGACCGGTTGTATAAAAATCATCATCGTACGGACGACAGGCCAGGAAAACAGCCCACCATTTTCCATCGGGTGTTTCTACAAAATCGGCATGACCGGTTGTTGTAATCGGGTTAGGACGTTTTTTATCCAAATGTTTTTGTGTGAGTATGGGATTCTTTTCATATGAAACGTAGGGCCCTTTCACCGATTTGCTTCTGAAAACAACTTCTGTGTGATTGTAGCCTGTTCCACCTTCTGCACAGATCAAATAATACCAATCATCTTTTTTGAAAATATGCGGCGCTTCGATCCAGATCGGTTTTTTTGAGAGATCAGTTCCACCGTTCACGAGTAAAATTTCTTCACCCACCACTTTCATGGCGTTGATGTCGAACTCATACATGCGGATGGTGCGATGACCATTGTACAATGGTTTGTTATCCGGTGCGTCATTGTTGTAAACAACATAAGCTTTGTCATCTACAAAATCAATGGAAGGATCAATGCCTTTAACTTCCGGCAACCAGATAGGATTGCTCCAGGGACCTTTGGGATCTTTGGCTGTGATGATGAAATTTCCTTTCTTATCAATAAGCGTACAAAGAATATAAAATGTTCCTTTATGATAACGGATGGTTGGTGCAAACAAACCTCGTGATACACCTGCATTGGTTTGATCCAGTTGTTCTTCACGATCCATGGCATTGCCGATCTGTTTCCAGTTAACTAAATCAGTACTGTGAAAGATTGGTAACCCCGGAAAATAAGCAAACGTAGAAGTGGTAACATAGTAATCGTTACCTACTCTGCAAATACTGGGATCGGGGTAGAAGCCCGCCAGTATAGGATTGTTAAAGGTTTGTGCGTTTGCATAAAACAATGCCATGGCAAAAGACGCTGCCAAAAAAAATTTTTTCATTGATCTGTTCATTAATCGTTATAAGGTTTAATTGTTTTGATAAAACCGTTTTCATCATGCACCAGCTCTGTTACTTTTACACTGCGTAAATGTGTTACGCCTTTGCTTAAACTGCTGTCGTGGTAAAACAAATACCACTTGTCTTCGAATGCACAGATAGAGTGGTGCGATGTCCAACCAACAACTGGTTCTAAAATCCTTCCTGCATATTTGAATGGCCCGTATGGATTATCGCCAATGGCATAACAGAGATAATGCGTATCGCCAGTTGAATAGGAGAAATAGTATTTGCCGTTGTATTTGTGCAACCAGCTTGCTTCAAAAAATCTTCTATCAGTATCGCCTTGCAAAAGCGGTTCGCCATTTTCATCGGTGATCAACACATCTTTTGGTGCTTCAGCAAATTCCAATAAGTCATCAGTAAGCTTTGCAACCTTTGGACACAAGGCAGGTTCATTTGCTTCCGGTAAAAATGCAAACGGACTTTCGGGCTGTGCTGCATTGAAAGTTCCGTTGCGCCAGCGTTGCAGCTGTCCGCCCCAGATACCACCGAAGTACATATAGTAACTTCCATCTTCATCTTTATAAACAGCAGGGTCAATGGAGAAACTTCCTTTGATTGCTTCCGGCTGTGGCGTAAACGGACCAACAGGGGAATCACTCACAGCCACACCAATTCTGAAGATGCCTTCGTGATCTTTGGCCGGAAAGAAGAGGTAATACTTGCCGTCCTTCTCGTTTGCATCGGGTGCCCACATTTGTTTAGCAGCCCATGGCACATCGTTAACATGCAATGCATTTCCATTGTCAACTGCTTCGCTTGTTGGTGAATCCATTGAAAGTACATGATAATCTTCCATCGCAAAGTGGCTACCCAAATCATCAAACGCATCACCGGCATCCACATCATGCGATGGATAGATATAAATTTTTCCATTGAACACATGTGCCGAAGGATCGGCTGTGTAAATATGTTTCACCAATGGTTGTGAAATCGCTTTGCTGTTCAATATATCAAAGTCGATATGATCAATACTATCTTCTGGCATAAGTTATGTTTTGTCCCGTCCGACGAAGGCGTCTGACGGAAGTTGAAAATTTATGAACGTCGTTGTTTCAGATCTGTTTCTATCTGTACTTCCATTTTTTTATTGATCTCGTAAAAGAACAAGAGTGCAATGGCAAGCAAAAAAGGAATAGCGGGATAAATACTCACCAGCATTTTTGTTCCGGTAATGGCAGTATCTGATTGGTTCGTTAAGCTGGCATCGTAGTTGTGCTTACCCAGTATCCATAAAATTAGCGAACTGCCAATGCTTAATCCACCTTTTAACCCCACCATCATTGCAGAAAATATTATGGCTGTAGCTCTTCGATTGTTTTTCCATTCACTATAATCAGCCACATCGGCAATCATTGTCCAGAGAATAGGCGTATTAATGCCGTAGAAAAATCCATGCAACACCTGTGCAGCAAAAATGATCGCAATTGATTTTGGCGGGAAGAAATAAAACAGGATGATGAATATTGTTGCAATAAACAACGAAGCCATAAACACATTACGCTTGCCCCATCTGTTTGCGAACCATGGCGATATCATAATACCAATAAGTCCCACCAATATACCACCGCCATTAAATACACCTAAACCTAATGAAGTATCATTTTCAAATGTTGGCAGAAACTTTTTAAATGGTTCTAAGAAAGCTGTCAACTCAGCTTTATCAACATAGTTTTCAAAATAATAAACATAAGAACCACCTTTTAATGCAAGTGTAACAAAGATCAATGTGGTTACTGTAAGGATAATGACCCAAGGTTTGTTTTTAAACAGATCGCCGAGGTCTTCTTTTAAGCTTGATTTTTGTTCGGGCTTTGGAATGATGCGTTCTTTTGTTGTTAGAAAGCAAATGATTAACATAATGGTTCCTATGATAGAAAGCACCGTCATTACTTTTGAAATACCGATTGCTTTGGATGCGATGTCCGTTCCTCCACCTGCTTTAATAATAAAATTATACATGAACACCTGCACAAAAAACTGGGCAAACATCACGGCAACAAAACGATAGGAGCTTAAGCTGTTGCGTTCTTTCATATCACCGGTAATAACTCCGCTTAATGCACCATAAGGCAAATTGTTGGCGGCATACAGTAATAACAATAAAGCATAAGTGATGACTGCGTAAATTACTTTTCCCTGGTAAGCAAAGTCCGGTGTTTTAAATGCCAGTAATGAAACCACACCTAAAGGAATAGCAGTCCACAAAATCCACGGACGGAATTTTCCCCATCTTGAATTTGTTCTGTCAGCTATTGCTCCCATGATTGGATTGAACGCAAATGCAGCAACCAATCCCACCACAAGCGTTAACATGGAAGCATGCTCAGCCTTCAGTCCATAAATGTTTAAATAATAATAAGCGATCCATGTTACAAGTGTTTGAAACACTAAGTTGGCAGCAAGATCGCCTAAGCTATATCCGACCTTTTCAACAACTGATAATTTTTGTGATGATTCCATGTGATGATTTTAATGAGCGAATGATTCGTTTATTTCTTTAATGCCATTACTGTATGATAAGCAGGCTTTGGATTGAAAGCACGATCGAAGAGTAACGGATAATTTGTACGTCCGGGAATTGGCCAGCCGTTCAACCAGCTTTGTCCATCGTTTACACCCCAGAAGGTAACACGTGTTATTTTATCCTTGTGCTTTAAAAACAGTTTGAAGAGGTTGGCATAATCAGTTGCCTGCTGTTGCAACAAACTATCCGGAATACCATTTGCATAAGGATTCAATGCAGGATTAGAAGCCTGGCGTTGGTTGACATCTGCACCTTGAAAATTACGTGGCAGCATTTCAATATCCAGCTCCGTGATCATCACTTTTAAACCCAATGCATGATAAGCAAGAATACTTTCTTCAATATCCTTGAACGGAACACGACCTAAATGCCAATGGCCTTGTATGCCCACGCCATCAATACGCACACCTGCAGCCTGTACTTTTTTTACGAGTGCAATACAGCCTTCACGTTTTTTCGGTTGTTCATTATTATAATCGTTGTAATAGAGTTCTGTGCCGGGTGATGCTTTTTCTGCTAAACGGAAAGCTTCTGTTACAAATCCATCGCCCATTTTATCTAAGAAGATCGACTTACGCATAGTGCCATCTTCGTTCAATGCTTCATTGACTACATCCCATGAAAACACTTTTCCTTTGTAGCGGCTTGCAACTGTGTTGATATGATTGGTAAAAAATGTTTTGAACGAATCAACATCTTTGATTCTCCTTGCAAACTGCGGTAACTGGCTATGCCAGATGAGTGTATGTCCGTTTACTTTGATGTTGTGCTTTGCAGCGTAGGCAACCAGTTTATCGGAGAGATCAAACGTGTATTGATCCCACTGTGGGTGAATATTTTCGGCTTTCATACAGTTCTCAGGCGTAACGGCATTGAACTGCACGGGAATTAAAGCAGCGGCTTTGGGGTCTCTTTCTTCAATTTGCGGCGTGTTTAAGGCCGTTCCTATGAGAAAGTCATTTTTGTACGCATCTTTTAACGTAACTGCATTTGTTGTTGTTTTTTTTGCAGTGCTGCAATAGGCAAGGGAGGCTACAATTGCTCCTGCTGCAGTAATTTTTAAAATGAACTTTTTCATGTTATCTGTTTTATTCAGTCGTTAATCGTTTAGTTGTTGATTTTTGTTTCAGGCGGACCGAGATATGTTTTTTCCAAACCACCGAAGTCTGCTACTATTTTTTGCAGCACTACGCCGCTGTTCACCATCCAGTATTTGATTACATGCTTACCAGGTGTACTGATCTTGTGCTTACTTGTTTTGATGATAATATTTTCACCCACCCATTTGTTCCAGATGCCGCTGATGCTGTTCTTATCTTCTTTGTTCAGGCTGATAATTTGTGGAGTTTCATCATCAACAGAGATGGCATACTGCAAACCATTTTCTTCGTTAAAGAAATTCAATGTAGGAGAGAAGTAAGCATGAATGGTAAAGCTGTCTTTACTGTATGTATAAATTTCATACTCCAGGAAAGGCGTTGATGCAGATGGTTGTTGCTGCGGTGCTGTTACAGGAACCGTTGTAACTGCATCACCTGTTCGTCCAAGATCGGGTAAAACTTTCCAGGATATAGTTTTGCTGTTATTGGCCTTTGTAAAATGAGCTGCTTCAATGGAAACCACTTCAAATCGTTCAAAGAAGCTATTCGGCTTTGCAGTTGATGGATAAGTTGCTTCTGGCACTTTACCAACAGTAATAAGTTCGTCGTTAAAGGTTGTTGTATCGGGCAGGTATTGCACAGCTGGCATTTTATTAAACGGAGGCTGTTGCCAATACGTGTAACCGATATGCGTCTGACTCATCATATGATTCCATTTGCCATTTTTGAGTTGATGGTATTCAAGCGTGATGAGCGAATCTTTTTGATACAGTTCTTTTACTTTATCAGCATAATCGTTGGTGCGTTCAAATTTTTCTTTAAACGCTACTTTGTTCAACGCAACGTTGTAATAAAGCTCGTTGAGATTAGCACAAGCTTTAATGGGATGGAGCACTAATTGAAAGAACGCATCTTTTTGATCAGCTGTTAACTCATTGTTGATCTCTTCTGCTTTACTGAGCAGGTTGTTGTAATCGTTTACCACCTGATCCCATTCCCCGTAAAAGAAACTGTAGGTTTTATCATCCAGCATTTCGGGTTTTCTGCGGCTGTTATACTTCGCATATTTGGCCAGTAATTCTGCAATCGCTGTTGCATGCTTTGTTCCGAATTGTTGTGCCGCCCATTTTTCTGTATAAGGGCGAACATCGTTTGCATCTATTCTGTCTGGATTCCATGCATACTCTAAAAAGAAAGAAATCGGTAATTCCATTGGTTTGATATCACCCACATTCACAATCCAGATGTCTTTTACATTATGCTCATATGCCAAATGCATCTGTTCCCAAATGCGTGGAAGCGGATTTGTATTGAGCCATTTGTAATTACGAGGCCCACCCACATAATCAAAGTGATAATAAATACCGTAACCACCTTTGCGGGGCTTGTCAGTTGGTTTCGGCAACTTTCGTAGATTGCCCCAGTTATCATCGCATAACAACAACGTTACATCATCGGGTACTCGCATACCTTTATCATAATAATCCTGTACTTCTTTGTATAAAGCCCAGAGTTGAGGCGTTTGTTCGGCTGATTTGCCTGTTACATCGGCAATAATTTTTCGTTGATCTTTTACAATGCGTTCCAGTAAAGCAGTTGCTGTTTCACGGCTCATGGGTTCATCACCATCGCCACGCATACCAACACTCACAATTTTTTCGTTCCATGCACGCTGCATACCGCCTCGCCAGAATTCCTGCAGTCCGGCTTGCGTACAATCGTAATTCCATTTTTGCTTTTTACCATAACGGCGCCATTCATCATGTGCACGCATGAGTGGTTCGTGGTGGGAGGTGCCGATTACAATGGCATGTTCATCTGCTACTTTAATATTGAGCGAATCATCATCAAAAAAAGCATTACCCCACATGGCTGGCCAGATATAATTCGACTTTAATCGAAGCATCAACTCAAACACCTTCGCATAAAATTTCGAATTGAAGCCACCGAATTTTTCTTTGCTCCAGTTACTGAGTGCAGGTGCTTCATCGTTGATGAAAATGCCACGGTATTTTACTTTGGGCGCATCAATAACGCTGCTGTTTGTGTTAATGAACAGCTCTTGCTTTTTTTGCACAGGAACATCGGCCCACCAATACCAGGGCGATACACCGATTTGTTTACTCACTTCAAATACGCCGAATGCAGTTCCTCTTCTGTCGCTTCCAACAATCACCAGTGCCTGATCAATTCCTTTGAACGGATTCTTTATGGTCAGAATTTTATAAGCTTCCCATTTGCCTTTCAGATCTGCAACAGATATTTTCTTTTGTTTGACGAGTGCTTTAATAAACGATGATCTATCAATAGAACCAATGATGATGGCCGTTTTATTAGCGTTGTTGAATTGGCTTTGAATGCTGCTTTCTTTCAATGTAACCGATTGCATATCGGAAGAAAAAAAATGCGCAGCTTTATTTACAACAGTATAATCGTTGCTGTCAACCAGAATTGTTGCACCCGCAATGGAGTAGGAGGAGGTGGTTGCACCGGATGCAAGCAGTTGTGCGTTGCCGTATTGTAATAACAGCATGCCCAGTGTAACAAGCAAAATCGTTTTCTTCATGATGCAAACAAAGCAGCAGTTTTGCAGTTGCTCCTACAAAACTGCTGCGGTTATTAAGTTGGTTATTATTAAAACCCAATGCTGTTACCGCCATCAACAGGCAGTACAACACCGGTTACATATTTGGCGCCATCACTTGCTAAGTATAACGCAGCCGCACCAATATCTTCCGGTTGACCCATATAGCCCATGGGTGTGCGGTTAAATACTTTTGCTTTACGTTCAGGATCGCTGTTCAATGCCTTTTCCGTCATTGCACTATAGATGAAGCCTGGTGCAATGGCGTTTACACGAATACCATTCGGACTAAGTTCAACGGCCATCGCTCTTGTCATACCATCAATGGCCGTTTTACTTGCACTGTAGGCAATTACTTTGGGCAAACCATATTGTGCCGCCATGGAACTGATGTTGATGATGCAACCGCTTTTCCGTTTCAACATATCTTTCACCACTTCACGACTGATGCTGAACACAGCCGTTACATTTGTTGTGATGATGCGTTGAAATTCTTCATCGGTTACTTCTTCAAATACTTTCTTTTGATTAATGCCTGCATTGTTCACCAGTATATCAATCTTGCCAAATTCTGCCAGAATATTTTCGATCAATGCAGGAATGGTTGATAAATTACTCAGATCACAAACTTTATAAAAACCATTTTCACCTAATTCTGCAACTGCTGTTTTTAGTTTTTCTTCATCACGACCAACAATGATGGTTTTAATGTTATTTGCTGTAAATGCTTTGGCAATTGCAAGACCAAGTCCTGATCCGCCGCCTGTAACAATTGCCGTTTTTTGTTCGTTACTCATAATTCAACTAATTAAATAAGACTATAGGTTAGTTGCCCGGTGCAAACGGGAAACGTAAACTTTTATAATAGTCCAATGTTTTATCGGGCTGTTCGTAATTCGATGGAATCGGTTGTTTCGAAAATGTCTGGAAGTATAACAAGCATGCATTGCGCCACCATTTTGCTTCTTCCAGTTGTACATTCAGTAACATGCTTACTTCTTTGAAGCGCTGTGCATCAACCTTTGTTTGTTGCTTTTGCCATTCACGCTGCATCCATTTCACACTATCTACACCTGTATTGTATTTGTAGCATAATTCGTTCCATAAACTTCGGCCACTTTTCATGGTATGATTCCACGAAGCATGATGAAACCACAGCAGGTATTTTTCATCGCATGTTGCAATGTTTTCCCATTGTTTTCTTACTTCCGGAAAATATTGTTCGATGGCTTTGCTTCCTGTTGATGTGCGGTTGAAACCAATTCCAACACTGTCAGCTTTATGATAGTAAACAGGATTCCACTCAGGACGATTGAGGTTACTTACCCAAGGGCCAGGGCCGTAATGATGGCCTGTTGCCATGATATGGTGCAGACCAATGGGGTTCATATAATCAACCATTATTTCACGGCTGCGTAACATGATCTGTTTGGTCGATTGTACAAATGCTGCATCATTACTATACGTCATACGCAACCATTCCTCAGCAATGGCATCGCTGGTCAAATTATAATTCCATGCAAGGCGACCAAGTGCATACCAATTCGCTTGTGCCATTGGATGGCCACACCAATTGATATCGGTACCAATATTGGCAACACCGGTCATACCATTCAGAGCATGATTATCTAAACTGCCATCAATTACTTTAGCAACTGTACTGTTCTTGCCTTTGGCGTATGTATCTGCATCCAATACTTCTTTAAACAAGGGTGCAAGAAATACCCAGTTGGTTGCCTGTCCTAAATATTCCTGCGTAACCTGAAACTCCATCATCAATGGCGTTTTTGGCATAGCACCAAACAATGGATGAAATGGTTCACGGGGCATAAAATCAATAGCGCCGTTCTTTACCTGCACCATCACATTGTCATTAAACTTTCCGTCGAGCGGTACAAAATCATCATACGCCTGCTTATGTCTGTCAACAGGATTTTCTGCGGCATATACAAAGGCACGCCAGATCACAATTCCTTTGTGTGGAGCAACAGCATTTGCTAACATATTTGCACCATCAGCATGTGTGCGTTTATAATCCTGCGGCCCAGGTTGTCCTTCGCTGTTTGCTTTCACTAAAAAACCGCCGAAGTCGGGGATGTATGAATAGATTTCTTTTGCTTTGTCGTTCCACCATTGTTGTACGGTATTATCTAACGGATCAGCTGTTTTTAATTTGCCAATTTCAATCGGTGCACTGAAACGTGCAGTTAAAAATACTTTGATGCCGTAGGGGCGAAATACATCTGCCAATGCTTTTACTTTTTCCATGTAAGCAGGAGTAAGAATAAGTGCGTTGGCATTTACATTGGTAAGTGTAACAGCATTAATTCCAATAGAAGCATTAGCTCTTGCGTAATCAATATAACGTTGATCGATAAAGCCGGGCAGGCGATGCCAGTCCCATATTGAAAAACCTGCATAGCCCCGCTCAACTGTACGGTTCATATTATCCCAATGATTCAGCATCCGCAGTTTCAGTTTCGGCACAGAAACAATATTGAGATTTGTGATTGGCTGATTGCTTTGCATTAAACGCAGATAATGAAAAAGACCGTAGAGCAAAGCCACATCGGTGTTACCGGTAATGATTGTTTTGCCGGGCTTTGCTTTTATAACAAATCCTTCTTCACCAATCTGTTTCAATTCTTCTTTTGTTACAAGCGCTGACAGCATTTTTGATGCATCGGCTTTGCCGATAATCAATGTATTGGTTGAAGTGTGTGCAGAAGAAACAGTATAAGTTTTTCCGGTTAACCCTTTCAATGCTGTTGTTAATTCTGTACGGATGACAGAAACAGTAGAAGAGGAGCCAAGTATTACCGGCGATACCAGTTGTTGTTTGTATTGCTGCAGCAACACCGGGTTACTGACAGGTACATAACGCAACCATAAGTCGTAGCCATTTTCTGCCTGTACACATATGCAGGTAATTAAGAACAGCAGCAATACGTTTAACTTCTTCATGCAGGTAACCGTTAGAATATTAGCCTTTCCGCAAAGATGATTTGCGGATAATTAATTCTGATTTTACAATGATGGTGTTGGTTTGTGTAATATTTACATCGCCTTTTAAATGTGCTATTAAATTACGGGCAGCAATTTCACCAATATCAATACCCGGATAATTGATGGTTGTTAATTGTGGTTCTACTATTTTACTGATGGCATCGTTGTTAAATCCAACAATGGCAATATCCTGTGGTATGCGTACGCCATGTTCTTTTAAAGTTTTCATACATACAGCGGCCGAGAAATCGTTGGTAATAAAAGCTGCATCGGGCATCGGATTCATGGCCAATATTTGTTCAGCAGCTTCACGGCCGCACTTTTCACTCAGGTCTTTTATCAGTACAAGGTTTTCATCAAATGCAATATTGTTATCGTACAATGCATCTTTGTAACCTTTAAAACGCTGTGCATAAACGTTTCGGTTAAGATTTGCAGTAACAATTACAATACGTTTACTTCCTTGTTCTATTAAATGTTGTGTGGCCTGGTAACCGCTTTTGTAGTTATCGATTACCACTTTTGCATTATCCGAATTTTCTTCAACACGGTCGAAAAAGATAACCGGGATGTTTTTATCGAAGAAAGGTTGAAAATGATCCAGTCCTTTTGTATCAAACGATAGCGATGCAATAATTCCATCGACACGTTTATGAAATAAGTTCAGCACATTGGAAGCTTCTTTCTTAAAACTTTCAGAAGAGTGGGTGATAATTAGATCGTAACCCGATTCGGTACTGATTTTTTCAATACCTGCCAGTACTGAGGTAATGAAGTTACTGTTCAATTCATGTACAATAATGCCAAGCGTATTTGTTTTTTGCTTGCGGAGGTTACTGGCAAAATTATTATGCCGGTAACCCATTTCTTTTGCTGTATCCTGTATTTTCTTTTTGGTATTGCGGTTAATGGCAGGGTGATCCTGCAGTGCACGACTTACAGTTGCAGTGGAAAGATCCAGCACTTGAGCAATGTCGTAAATGGTTACTTCCTTTTTTTCTTTCATTGTTATTGTTACTTTAATAACACCTGTTTAGTTGCTTCAATCACATCATCAATACCTCCACATCCGGTGCAGAATAAGATACCGCTTATAACCTCATAAAAGCCGCTGCTTACTTTTCAGTCAAAGCAATGCGATGTTCTTACAATGGTTTTTTAAAGGATCATTTCAATTGAATATAAAACGAGGGGTGATTATTTTTACTGTTGCTGAAGTTTTCCTTTCATCATCTTTAAACATGCTGCGAGGAAGATGAATAAACAGCAACCAAACAGCAAACATGTTTTTGTTGAATGCTGAAAAATAACAAGCTTCGTTTCAAAAGCCTAAGATAGCAGAATTTTTAAATTAAAATTGTAATCGGTTGCATTTTTTGAAAGTTTCTTTAATTTCGATCGCCATGAAACCTGAACTGTTTACTGAAAACCTTATGATTCCTAGCAGAAAGAGTTCGTTTTTAGTTATGCAGGTTTATTTGGAACAGCGGTTGATGGATGTAACCCGATAACCTAAAATTATTTAATAAAACCGTAAAAAGCCGTCAATTTGATAATAATGCTGCAACCGATTGCAATAAGTTGAAATTTTAATAAAGATCAACTTTAGGTAAGTAAGGAGCAGCAAACCGGTTTTATGCATACTATTTGCTTTAACTGCAACAACTGCAGTATATTTTTTAGTCGGACATGTGCCGGAAACAGAGGCAACTCATTACTTAAGGTGCGTTTTGCCATATTGAGTACAAACACAAAAATGAAATTATGTTAATGCATCAAACAATGCGCTGGTTTGGCCCGAACGATCCGGTTAGCCTCGCAGATATAAGACAGGCTGGCTGTGCCGGTGTTGTTACAGCCCTTCATCATATTCCTGTTGGCGATATATGGACAGCTGATGAAATCTTAAAACGCAAACAGGTAATTGAGGAAGCCGGGATGACCTGGACGGTAATTGAAAGTTTACCAGTGAGCGATGATATTAAGCGGCAGTCGGGCAACTACTTGTATCATATTGAAAATTACAAAGCCAGTCTTCGCAATGTTGCCGCCTGCGGTTTAAAAGTGGTGACCTACAATTTTATGCCGGTGCTCGATTGGTTGCGTACCAATGTATATTATAAGTTGGAAGATGGCAGCACTGCATTATACTTCAACCGAATTGATTATGTGGTGTTCGATTTGTTTTTATTAAAACGTCCGGAAGCTGATGCAGAATATGCTGTTGATGAAATACTAAGGGCAAAACAACGCTTTGAAGCTATGAGTGCGGAAGAGCGCTCTTTCCTGTATAATAATATGATGCTGGGTTTACCCGGCAGCGACGATGCATTTACGCCTGAGCAGGTATTAACTGAACTGGAAAAATACCAGGGCATTGATGCTGCCAAATTAAAAGAGCATCTGTTTTACTTTTTAAAAGAAGTTGTTCCCGTTGCAGAAGAGTGTGGATTAAAGATGGCGATTCATCCCGATGATCCTCCGTATCCTGTTTTGGGTTTGCCACGCATTATGAGTACCGAGCAGGATGCAGCTGATTTGCTTGAAGAGGTGCCTTCATCTGCCAATGGATTTTGTTTCTGCACTGGATCCTTTGGCGCAAGGGCCGATAACAATGTGCCGGCAATGCTGAAACGTTTTGGCGATCATGTACATTTTCTTCACCTGCGTAATACCAAGCGGGATGCAGAAGGGAATTTCTTTGAAGCCGATCATTTGGCAGGCGATACAGATATGTATGAAGTAATTAAAGAAGTACTTTCGATTCAGCATCGCCGCAATATTTCTTTACCAATGCGACCCGATCATGGGCATCAGATGCTTGACGATCTGAAGAAGAAAACATATCCCGGTTATTCGGCGATTGGTCGTTTAAAAGGATTAGCAGAATTGCGAGGAGTGGAATATGCGTTGTATAAAATGCTGTATAAGCAATAAAAACAAAAGCCGGTTCGTAAGAACCGGCTTTCTTATTCCTGTGCCATGTGTTTCGCTAATAATTTTTCATTCAGCACTTTTGTTTTCTTACCATCGGTAATTATCGCTTTTTCTTCCATTAGTTCATTCATAATACGAAAGAGCGACTCATAGGTTGTACCGGTGTACGATGCAAGATCTTGCCGGCTTATTGAAAGATTAATATAACCGTCATTGTCTTTGCCAAATTTGTTTTGCAGGTAAATCAAGGCATTGGCGATACGACCTTTTACATTCATATGTGCCAGGTTACGCATACGTTTCTCCGACTCTTTTAATTCGGCTGCAAAAAACATTAATAAGTTGTATTGAAAATCAGGATTGGTGCGCAACGTACTATTAAAGAATGCAAGATCAATATAACAAACATCGGTTGGCTCCATAGCTGTTCCGGATACAGGGTAGAAGGCATCATCGCCCAAGCCACGATGCCCAACGATATCGCCGTCTTTTGCGATACGCAAAATCAATTCTTTCTCATTACCCCAGCGCTTGTGCACTTTTACAAGTCCTTTCGACACGAAATACATTCCTTTTACTACTTCGCCTTCGGTAAATAATTGCTCTCCTTTTTTAAAATGAAAACTTTTGCGGTTAACATCCAGTGCAGGCAGCCAGTCGTGTTGGCATTGTATGCACATCGTGCAGCTTTTCAGGTCACAGTTTTTCTTGTTTTGCTTCATGGCCGTTTTACGAGTTTGCAGCTGCAAAGTAACGGCAAACAATGTTTGAGTAGGTTAGAAAGATTGCCTTTGCTGTAATTGTCCCTGTGTTTGTGTTGCAATTGCTTGCGTGATCATTGATGGATGCAGGTTCACCACTTCGCCCACAACAATTATAGCCGGGTTGCTGATATTTGCTGCAGATGCCCGAAAGAAAATATCTTTTACTGTTCCTGCAATCATCTTTTCATCCTTTGTAGTACCGTTCTGTATAATCGCAACCGGAGTATGTTCTTTTCCATAGCTGCTGAAAATGTCCATGATCGCTTCAAGCTTGCTCATGGCCATTAAAATGATCACAGTTGCACTCGACTGAGCCGCCCATTTTATATCTGTTGATATTTCGCCCGTTTTTGTAGTACCGGTCGTTACCCAAAAGCTTTCATTTATGCCACGGCAGGTGAGAGGAATCAGTTGTGTGGCTGGAACTGACAGTGCACTGGAAATACCCGGAATCACCTCAACTTGTAGTCCCGCTGCACGGGCTGTTTCAATTTCTTCCTGCGCACGGCCAAAAACAAAGGGGTCGCCTCCTTTTAAACGTACAATTGTGCAATATTGCCGGCTGTATTCTACAATAAGTGAATTGATCTCTTCCTGCGAAAGTGCATGGCAACCGTAGCGTTTTCCAACAAAACGGGTGATGCACCTTTGGGCAGCATAGTTCAAAAGTTCTTCGTTCGCCAAGGCGTCATACAAGATCACATCAGCTTGTTTCAAATAACGTATAGCTTTTATTGTAATAAGTTCAGGATCGCCTGGTCCAGCTCCAATAAGTACCAATTTTCTCAATGTCATATAAATTACAATTATTTATATTTGATAATAATCATGTTTTGTTGAATAAAATTACAAATTATAACCTTAATTTCATGACAGAAATCATTAAATGCTTCAAAAAACAGTACTGACTGTTAGAAAATTGTTATATGATTTAAATTATAATACGATTGCTTGCTACCATTATTGTTTCATTTAAAACAGTAACAACATGAAAGTGGTAGTTATAGGAAATGGCATGGTGGGCTATAAGTTCTGCGAAAAGCTGGTAGCAAAAAACACCGCCGCTAATATCTCCATCGTGGTTTTCGGAGAAGAAATAAGACCCGCTTACGACAGGGTGCATCTCAGTGAGTATTTCGCCGGTAAGTCTGCCGACGATCTTTCCCTCGCCCCTAAAGAATGGTATACTGATAACGGTATTGTGCTGCATCTTTCTGATCCCGTAGTTTCAATTGACCGGGAAAGCAAAACTGTGCACTCACATGCAGGTATAACTGAATCCTACGATTACCTGATTCTGGCTACTGGTTCGGCAGCGTTTGTTCCCCCCATCCCCGGCGTTGAAAAAGAAGGTGTATTCATCTACCGTACAATCGAAGATCTTGAACTGATGACCGGCTGGGCAAAAAAGTCGAAGAAAGGTGCGGTAATCGGTGGCGGTTTGTTGGGATTAGAAGCTGCTAAAGCGATGCTTGATCTTGGTGTTACCGATACGCAGGTGATTGAATTTGCTCCACGCCTCATGCCTCGTCAAATAGATGATGCCGGTTCAAGATTATTACAATCGAAACTACAAGACCTCGGTCTTACAATTCATACATCAAAAAATACAACCGCCATTGAAGGCGATGCTGCAATTACCGGCATGCGTTTTTCTGATGAGAGTTCGTTTGATGTGGATATGCTGGTCATTTCTGCCGGTATTAAACCAAGAGATGAATTGGCAAGAGCCGCTTCATTGGAAGTAGGTCCACGTGGAGGAATAACCGTTAACGACAACTTGCAAACATCCGACCCTTTCATTTTTGCTATTGGTGAGTGTGCATTACATAAAGGAATGATCTATGGCTTGGTTGCCCCCGGTTATGAAATGGCTGATGTGGTGGCAACAAACTTAACAGGTGGTGAAAAATCATTTACCGGTTTTGATATGAGCACCAAGCTCAAACTGATTGGGGTTGATGTTGCCAGCTTTGGTGATCCGTTTGTGAGTGGTGATGGAGTTAGAAGTATTGTGTTTGATGACAGTGTGAAAAGTGTGTACAAACGTATTAATGTGAGTGCCGATGGCAAGCAATTGCTGGGGGGAATTTTAGTAGGCGATGCTGAGCAATACAATATGTTATTGCAAACCTGCAAAAACAAAGTGGTATTACCTCCCAATACAGAAGATGTGATTCTTGGTGCAAGAGGTGGCCAAGGCGATGCTGGTGCAGGTGTTACAAGTTTACCTGATGACGCAGTGATCTGCAGTTGTGAAGCAGTAACAAAAGGTTCTATTTGTGACGCAGTGACACTGGGATATGAAACAGTGGATGGCATTAAGAAATGTACCAAAGCCGGAACAGGTTGCGGTGGCTGTGTACCAATGGTAAAAGACCTGATGCTGCATACCATGAAAGCTGCAGGAAAAGTTGTTCGTAATGTATTGTGCGAACACTTCGATTACAGTCGCCAGGAATTGTTCGATTTAATTAAGCTGAACGAACTGCGTACATACGACGATGTGTTGAACATGCTTGGCAAAGGTGATGGTTGTGAATTATGCAAACCTCCTGTAGCATCGATCCTTGCCAGTTTGTGGAACGAAGTGATATTGAAAAAAGGAAATGATACGGCACAGGATAGCAATGATCGTTTCCTGGCAAATATTCAAAAAGGCGGAACGTATTCTGTAGTACCACGTATCCCCGGTGGAGAAATTACACCGGATAAATTAATCGTCATCGGACAAGTTGCAAAGAAGTATAATCTCTATACAAAAATTACCGGTGGTCAACGTATCGATCTGTTTGGTGCACACTTGAGCGATCTGCCAAATATCTGGGAAGAATTAATTGAAGCAGGTTTTGAAAGCGGACATGCATACGGTAAAAGTTTACGTACAGTAAAAAGTTGTGTGGGTAGTACCTGGTGTCGTTTCGGATTACATGATAGTGTAAGTTTTGCCATACGGGTAGAAGAACGCTACCGTGGCTTGCGTGCGCCGCATAAATTAAAAGGCGGTGTGAGTGGTTGTATCCGTGAATGTGCCGAAGCACAGAGCAAAGACTTTGGGATCATCGCCACAGAAAAAGGCTGGAACCTGTATGTATGTGGCAATGGCGGAAGTAAGCCGCAGCACGCTTTGTTACTTGCATCGGATATTGATGAAGAAACCTGTTTGAAATATCTCGATCGCTTCTTAATGTTCTATGTAAAAACAGCCGATCCGTTAACACGAACAGCCACCTGGTTAAATAAAATGGAAGGAGGAATTGATTACCTGCGTTCAGTTGTTGTGCATGATGCATTAGGCATGAATGCTGAGTGGGAAGCAGCCATGGAAAATCATGTAAACAGCTACGAGTGTGAATGGAAAGCGGCTATAGAAACACCTGAGTTACGCAAACGCTTCACGCACTTCGTCAATGCACCGGAACAAAAAGATCCAACGGTTGTGTTTGATCCCATGCGTGAACAAAAGCGTGCAAAAGAATGGAAATAAATTTTGGTTTTGAATAAATACGATTGCTGCCATATAAAAAAAGTTACTGAACAGAACCTGTGAATACTCCAAACGATTTTTTGATAATTGATTGCTAAGGCCCAACTGGCCATTTTTCTGCGGTTGCCCCATATAAAAAAGGAAGATCAGCTGTGTTGTAACGGTTGTTACAGTACAGATTATTCAACGAATCCTTTAACTACGAATTATATGATCGCAGAAAAAACAATTACCTGGTTTGCCGCCTGCAGCGTATCGGATGTTCCTGCTAACGGTGGCGTGTGTGTGAAATACAACGACACACAAATTGCACTTTTCCGTTTTACAAGAAGAGATGAGTGGTATGCCACGCAGAACGAATGTCCGCATCGTATGCAAATGGCTTTAAGCCGTGGCTTGATCGGTACACAAAATGATGAGCCGAAAGTTGCTTGTCCCTTTCACAAAAAAACATTTTCACTGGTTACCGGCGAATGCCTGAGTGGTGATGAGTGTGCGATTAAAACCTACGAAGTGAAAGTGGAAGATGGTGTTGTGTTTATTGGCATAGAAGAATAATGAATTAAATAAAAAAGCCCGGCAGATGGCAGTCTAACCGGGCCGAATGATTCCAGGATTTCTCACCTTAAAATCGACCAAAAGTAACATGAAAAAATTAAACACAAAAAGTGGAATGCTCATGGGAGTGCTGTTGGCAGTCGGTACTTCTGTTAATGCACAGTTTACGTTAACGGGGCAGGTACGTACACGTTCAGAGTATCGTGATGGCGCCGGCACTTTACGACCGGTCAACAATCAGCCGGCTTTTTTTACTTCACAACGTACACGATTAAGTTTTGGCTACAGGAACAACCGCATCCAGTTTCTTACTTCTGTGCAGGATGTACGGGTGTGGGGACAAGATGCCTCCTCCATCAGCAATGCCGATGGCAGCAAATTAGGTGTACACGAGGCTTGGGCCGAAGTAACATTGGCCAACAAAAAAGATTCTTCCTTCAAACATGCAAAAGTTGATTATGTAGGTTTTCGCATCGGTCGGCAGGAGTTGATGTATGACGACAGTCGTTTATTGGGTAACCTCGATTGGTTGCAACAGGCCCGCAGACATGATGCACTTGTATTTAAATTATTAAACAAAGGATGGCAGCTCGACCTGGGTGCAGCCTTCAATCAAAACACCGATGCGTTTAATTATAACGGCACTTATTACACGCCTGCAAATGTAAATCCCTATGTAAAGGACAGCAAAGGAAATCTTGTTGTAACACCGGCTGGTCTAATTCCTATCGTAAACGCAACAGGCATCAGTGCAAAAACAGGAACACTTTCAATGGCAAATGCGCCGAGCACCAATGCAATCGGTCAGCATTATAAAGCATTACAGTTTTTGTATGCAGCGAAAACATTCGGGCAAACAAAGATTACAGCATTAGTTGTCGGCGATCAGTTTTCAAAATACCGTCTGGATTCTGTAAAAACCATTGCAGGAGCAGATACGGGTTATGTGTTTGGCCGTCGTTACAACAAAGCAGGTACACATGCCCGTTATACGACAGGCTTGCTCATCAACAGTGTACTGGATAAAAAGAAATCGCTTACACTTACAGCAGGTACTTATTACCAGGGCGGAACAGATAAAGAAGGACTGAAGCTTTCTGCATACACAACAACAGCTTCGTTAACCTATGCTAAGAAAAGCTGGTCGTACAGCATTGGCTGGGATTATGTGTCGGGCAATGATGCGTTCAGCACCTCAACAACTAATCACCGTTTCGATCCGTTGTATGGCACGCCGCATAAGTTCTGGGGTTTGATGGATTATTTCTATGTCGGCACCGGATCGCCTGTTGGCGGATTGAGCAATTCTTTTGCGAAGATCAGGTTCACTTCACAAGACAAACGTTTCTCTACAGGTATCGATTATCACTATTTCGCATTGGCAAAAAATCAGAAAGATGTTACAGGTAACGCCATCAAGAAATATCTCGGCAGCGAAATCGATTGTGTAAGCACGTATCAACTCAATAAATTTTCAAGCATTGAACTTGGTTTAAGCTACATGGCAGCAACCAAAAGTATGGAGTATGCAAAAGCTGTAACACCCGGCAGTACACAACTGAATAACAGCTGGGCCTACCTGCAAATCAATATCAAACCCGATTTCCTCTCAAAATGATTCCTTCTCTTAACCATATTCTTCACATCTAAAAACTACTAGTTATGGCAGTAACTAATCAACCTTTAACCAAGCTCAACATTTTTTCAATCTCCGGAGTGCAAATGAAAACCTTTCATGTAACCTGGCTTACATTCTTTGTTTGTTTTTTCGGATGGTTTGGATTGGCACCACTGATGCCCACCATTAAAGAAGATCTGCAGTTAGATAAATCACAGATCGGCAACATTGTTATTGCATCCGTATCAGGTACCATCATTGCACGTTTGCTCATTGGTAAACTGTGCGATTCATGGGGGCCACGTAAAACTTATACAACGTTATTGTTGATCGGTGCCATACCGGTGATGGGCGTAGGTCTGGCAGAATCGTATACTTCATTCCTGTTGTTCCGTTTAGCCATCAGTATCATTGGTGCGTCATTTGTGATTACGCAGTTTCATACTTCCATGATGTTTGCTGCAAACATTAAAGGAACAGCCAATGCCGTTGCAGGTGGTTGGGGCAACCTGGGTGGTGGTGTTACCAACATGGTGATGCCGGTGATTTTTGCAGCCATCGTTGGTTTTGGTTATACAAAAGCAGAAGCATGGCGCTATGCTATGATCGTTCCCGGTGTAATGATGCTGATCGCTGCATTTCTTTATTTCCGCTATACAAAAGATACACCCGCCGGCAACTACGATGAAATTGAACGTGAAGTAAAAGCAAAAGGCAAAACAGATTACAGTGTGTTAAAAGATTGGAGAGTGTGGGCACTGGCCTTAGCGTATGCCGTTTGTTTTGGTATGGAAATCACGTTCGACAATATTGCGGCTTTACATTTTGTACAGGAATTTAAATTAACACAAGGCAGTGCAGGTTTCTGGGCCGGTGTGTTTGGCTTCATGAACATTTTTGCACGTGCACTCGGCGGCATTTTTGCCGATAAAGTGGGTAAGAAATACGGCATGCGTGGCAAAGGTTTATTGCTTGCTACCGTATTGTTGCTCGAAGGCGCAGGATTGATCCTGTTTGCACAGGCCGGTTCGTTTGCGATGGCCATCATCTCCATGATCTCGTTTGCATTATTCCTGAAAATGGCGAATGGTGCTACCTATGCTATCACTCCGTTCGTGAATGAAAAAAATGTAGGATTAGTGAGTGGTATTGTTGGAGCAGGTGGTAATGTGGGCGGTATGTTGTTTGGCTTTCTCTTCAAAAGTAAAAGCATTACCTACGTAGAAGCGTTTGGCTATATCGGTATGATCGTGATTGCTGTATCGTTGCTGGTATTAGTGACAAAGTTTACCAAAAAAGAAAAAGCAGCTGAATTAAATGTAGCACTTGAAAATGCTGCCTGATGATGAAACGATTGCTTGTCTTTAAAAATTAATACATGTTGACGTAATTATGGTGAAGATATCAGAACATACTCATTCGAAAACAAATCTTACAACCTGTTGCTATTGCGGTGTGGGTTGTGGTATTGTTACCAGCAAGGATAAGCTTGGACGTTTGCATGTGGAAGGTGATAAGAATCACCCGGTGAACAAAGGCATGCTTTGCAGTAAAGGCATGAATCTGCATTACACGGTGAATGATCGCTCTGATCGTTTGTTGTACCCGGAGATGCGATACAACCGCAATCAACCCCGTCAGCGTGTTACATGGGATATTGCTTTGGAACGCACTGCAAAAGTGTTTGCTACGTTGATTGAAAAGTATGGTCCTGATTCGGTTGCCTTTTATGCATCGGGACAATGTTTAACGGAAGAGTATTACGTCATCAATAAACTCATCAAAGGATTTATCGGTAGCAATAATATCGACACCAATTCACGCCTTTGCATGAGCAGTGCCGTAGTTGGTTATAAAATGAGTTTGGGTGAGGATAGTGTACCGATAAGTTATGATGATCTGGAACTGGCGGATGTGATCTTTGTTGCAGGTGCAAATCCTGCCTGGTGTCATCCCATTTTGTGGAGGAGAGTAGAGGCTGCACGTGAAAAAAATCCTGATCTGAAAATTATTGTCAGCGATCCACGTAAAACACAAACATGTTCTATTGCAAATGTTCATCTGCAATTAAATCCCGGTACCGATGTTACGCTTCATCATGCAATAGGAAGAGTGTTGATCGAGAATGGTGATATTGATCTCGACTTCATTGCCAATCATGCAGAAGGTTTTGAAAAATACCGAACCACTGTATTTGAACGCACGATTGCTGAAGCAGCTGTTATTTGTGGCGTTGCTGAAAAAGATATTCGTTTAGCTGCATCGTATATTGGTAATGCGAAAGGTTTTATCAGCATGTGGACGATGGGCTTGAACCAAAGTGTGATTGGCGTAAACAAAAATCTTTCACTCATCAATTTAAATTTAATTACCGGTCATATCGGGAAACCCGGTTCCGGTCCCTTATCATTAACAGGTCAGCCGAATGCAATGGGCGGAAGAGAAGTAGGTGGTTTATCGAACTTATTGCCTGCGCATCGTGATTTGCTGAACCCCGAACACCGTGCAGCAGTTGAACAATTCTGGGGCGTTGCTCCCGGAACAATTGCAGCGAAGCCTGGACTTACTGCTACAGAAATGTTTGAAGCATTGAACGATGGACGTTTAAAAGCCATCTGGATTCTCTGCACGAATCCGCTTATCAGTTTACCCGATGTGCGTGTTGCAGAAGAAGGATTGAAGAAAGCAAAGTTTGTAGTAGTACAGGACATTAGTAATAAACCCGAGACGATCAGGTACGCAGATGTGGTGTTACCTGCTGCTGCATGGACAGAAAAAGAAGGCACGATGACGAATGCAGAGCGCCGCATCAGCTACTTGAATAAAATTATAGATGCACCGGGCGAAGCATTGCCCGATGCAGAGATCATTTGCCGCTTTGCAAAAAAGATGGGCTATTATGGTTTTGATTACAACAGTTTTGCAGAAATTTTTGCAGAGCATGCTGCATTAACCGAAGGAACGAATGTTGACATGAGCGGATTGACCTACGCTATTCTCAAAGAGAAACGTACGGTGCAATGGCCTTACCCGAAAGATGCAGAAGGATACGGTACAAAGCGTTTGTTTACCGATCATCAATTTTATACTGCTTCTAAAAAAGCCATCATTCATTCGTTTAATGATGAGAATCAATCGGAGAAAGTAAGTTCTGATTTTCCATTAGTGTTAACCACAGGTCGCATCCGTGATCAATGGCATACGATGAGTAAAACAGGAAAAGTAAATAAACTCAAACAACATATTTCCGAATCGTTCCTCGAAATACATCCGGATGATGCAGAGAAACGTTCCATTAAAGAAAATGATGTTGTAGAAATTTTTAACGGCAGAGGCAATGTGCGGGTAAAAGCAAAAGTCAGTACCGATATTAAAAAGGGAGTGGTGTTTTTGCCGATGCATTGGGGTAAAGTGCTCAATAGCGATCTGAACCGTGCAAACAATCTTACCAACAACTTAGCTGATCCGAAAAGTAAAGAACCTGATTTTAAATTCTCAGCAGTTGAAGTAAAACTGTATAAGAAAGCCAAACAAAAAATTCTTGTGGTCGGTGCGGGGGCTGGTGCCTGTGGTTTTGTACGCAGCTACCGCATGATCAATACGGATGATGAAATTGAAATTTTCAGCAAAGAAGATTTTCCATTTTACAACCGTGTATTGCTGCCCGATTATATCAGTGGCACCTTGAAATGGCAGAACCTCATTAAAATGAGCGATGCTGAAGAATATGATTACAATATTAAACTGCATCGTGGAGTAAGCATCACAGAAATAAACCGGGCACAAAAAACGGTGCTCGATAGTAAAGGCAATGTTCATCACTACGATGTGTTGTTGCTTGCAACAGGAAGCCGTGCAGCCATGTTGCGTGACGTACCTGCCATGCAGGGCATCTTTACCATGCGCAGCAGAACTGATGCCGATAACTTCAAATACCATGTTGATGCTGCAAGAGGAAAAGTAGTGATTGTTGGTGGCGGCTTGCTGGGTATTGAATTAGCTGCATCATTGCGTGAAGTAGGAGTGGAAGTAACGATCGTGCAACGTATCTCCCGTTTAATGGATCGCCAGCTCGATCCGTTGGGAAGTCAATTGCTGCACGAAGAGTTGACCGATAAAGGCGTTGATATTTATTACAACGACGAGATCGAACGTTTTCTCGGCGATACAACGGTGACCGGCATTCGCTTAAAAAGCGGTTTGATGATCGATTGTCAGGCAATTGTAATTGCAATCGGCACTGTACCAAATATTGAAATTGCAAAAGCTGCAGGTATCGATTGCAAACGAGGTGTTGTGGTGGATGAATACCTGCAGACAAATGATCTTTCGGTATTTGCCATTGGTGAAATTGCAGAGTTCAAAGGATTCCTGTATGGCATTACTGCAGCAGCTGAACAACAGGCCGAAGTGGTTGCAAGATATTTGTGCGGCGATATATCGAACTATTATTCCGGTTCATTGCTCATGAACATTTTAAAAATGCATGGCACAGAACTTTGTTCATTGGGAGAAGTGGAATGTCCGAATGATCCTGCTTATGAAGAAGTCGTGTTTATTGATAAAGCCAAACGTTATTACAAAAAATGTATCATTCACAATGATCGTTTGGTGGGTGCCATTTTAATTGGTGATAAAAGTGAATTCCTTGAATACCGCAACCTCATTGAACAAAAAATGGAGCTGAGCGAAAAACGTTTGCAGTTGTTACGTTCCGGCAAAGCGCCCGAACCGGTGATCGGCAAATTGGTGTGCAGTTGTAACAATGTGGGCGAAGGAAATCTCATTAACAAAATTAAAGAAGGCTGTAAAGATCATTTGCAGTTATGCCAACTCTCGGGTGCAGGAATGGGTTGCGGCAGTTGCAGACCGGAGGTGAAAGCGATACTGGAAGCCAACCTTCAAACAAACGTTAAGGAAGCTGCAATGGCAGATAAATAAAGTAACCCCAACGGCGGCTCATACTGAGCTTGTCGAAGTAGGCCCCGTTGGCGGTTGATTCATAAAATGAAAGTATGTATGAGTAACAGTTCAACCATAAAGATCAATTTCCGTGGCGGTATTATTTCGCCCGGCGATCTGTACAATACATTGGTGGCTTGCACAAAAGTGGGTATCCGGAATGTGAGTTTCGGTTTGCGTCAGCAATTACTTATTAATGTAAGTTTTGAAAACAGGGAAGCATTGTTGGAAGAACTTCAGTTACTTGCTATTGCTTATGAAACAGGAAATGAAAAACATCCCAACATCGTAAGCTCTTATCCCGCAGAGGAAATTTTCATCAACAATACCTGGCTAAGCGAAGGTGTATACAAAGATATTTTTGATGGCATCGATTATCAACCAACGTTAAAAATAAACGTAAGCGACAGTAACCAGAGTTTCACTCCGATGCTTACGGGAAACATCAATTGGGTGGCTGCAAAAGATGCAGCACACTTCTGGCATCTGTTCATTCGATTCCCGAAAACAAATACCATTTACGAATGGAACCAGTTAGTATATACGAATGATGTAGCAAGGGTATCAAAAGAAATTGAGCAGATCATCCTTGCTCATAAAGAACGTTTTTCGGATAATGCCGAAGCACAGGGCGAAACATTAATGAAGCTGGTGCATACCGATAAATACATTACCAAGCCTGCGGATAAGACGGTTCAGTTACCAACGTTCAATCTTCCTTACTACGAAGGTTTCAACCGTTACAACAATAACAAATACTGGATGGGGGTTTACAGGAGAGATGAATTATTTAGTGTTGATTTCCTGAAAGAAGTAAGTAAGCTTTGCCTGGAAACCAAGATCGGGCAACTATGTTCTACACCGTGGAAAAGTATTATTGTAAAAGGCATTGATGAAAAAGATAAAGCGAAGTGGAGTTTGTTGCTGGATAAATACCACATCAATATGCGCCATGCAGCAAATGAATTGAATTTCCAGGTGGAAGATGATTGCAGCGAAGGGCTGGCGTTGAAGAACTACCTCGTTAAACAACTCAATAATGAAGATATAAGAACCTTTGGTCTTTGCATAGGCATCAAAACAAGAAGCAAGAGCGAAGTGTTCAGTAGCATATTGGTAAAACGGAAACCATTGTTCAAATTGTTTGGTTGGGAATTTCTGTACCTCTACGATGTACTTTGTGCCAACGAATTCAACCCCAACGAACGTACCGGTTATGTGTTCAGCAGTAACAATCCTAAATTTTTATTGTCAGAACAGCTGCGACGTTCCGTTGCTGCGTTCTATCAACAGCTTGAAGGGAAACACGCAAAAGTTGAAAAAGCAGTGCTGCAGCGAAAAGAGACCGTTAAGAAGCCTGTAACACAATATGTGCATCAATGCAGCGATTGCTTAACAGTGTACGATGAAAAACTGGGCGAACCGGAGAGTAACATTGCTGCAGGAGTAAAGTTTGAAGCATTGCCTGCAGATTATTGCTGCCCGTTATGCGATGCAGGAAAAGAAGCATTTGTAAAAGTAGAAAAAGCAATGCTTGGTCTACAAACCGTTTAACTCGGCATGCGCATTAAAGTTGCGGAAGAAAGTTTTCTGTTCGTCCTTTACCGGAATGCTGTAAACAGATAAATGATCGAGCATAAACTTCATACTGTGGCGTGTAAGTTCACCTTTCTGCAACATTTGATCGATGGTTAATAATCCTTTTGCAACATAAATGGCACACAAGGGTTCGTGCTCCCCATCATTATCGAACAGGTAAGCATCGTAACCGGGATTATCGAGATAGTATTGATACAGTTCTTTGAGTAATGCGGAATCCATCAGCGGCAGATCGCAGGCCAGCACCAGCAGATCCTGCGTGGGTAAATGAACATGTGCACTCAGTACACCCAGCAACGGCCCGTGTACAGTAAGTGAAGCAGCATCAACAATTAAATCATCTTTCGCAAATACCTCTGCATAATCTGCAAACTGTTGATTGTTGACAGAAATTTTTACCGGCAATTGCAACGCAGTAATTTTATCAACTGCAGTTTGCGCCCATGTTTTTGCTTCATGTTTCAACAGGCCTTTGTCTGTACCCATACGTGTGCTTTGTCCACCGCAAAGTATAATGCCGGTCATAACTGTTGCTTTTAAAGTGAACTATGGTGATGCGGTTTGGTATCGGCATGTCCAAGACTTTTACCCGGACTGACAATATCCCGTACAATCTGCTTCAGTTCTTTTATCTCCGGAAAACCGCCGTAGGTTTTGCGATTGAAAATTTCTTTGCCATCAATGGAAATATGAAAATCGCCACTTACCTCACTTGGTTGCAGCGTAACGCCTTTCAATTCGTTTTCGAATGTGGTAAGTAATTCCTGGGCAATGTAAGCCGAACGTAACAGCCAGTTACACTTCGGGCAATATTCAATGGTAATAACAGGTTTCATGTTTGCTTTGGCATAAGGGTTAAAGAACAGAATAAATTTACTGCTATTTTAACCGAATAAGCAGAATTCTTTCCGTTTGAAATAATGCCGGTTGGCTTTTAAAAACCTGTAATTTTAACCATGCTTTCAATCAGCCATTTATATGTTTATCCCATCAAGTCGTTGGGCGGAATTGAATTGACCGAAGCCCGTTTAACTGATCGTGGCATTGAACACGACAGAAGATGGATGCTGGTAGATGAGAACAATCGTTTTTTAACACAACGGGAGTTTCCGCAAATGGCAATGTTGCGCACGGCCATTCATGCAAATGAATTAACCGTTTATGAAAAGGGGAATGAAGCGGATACGATCCATGTTAACTTGAAGCCGACTGAAACAGCAACAGTGCGTGTGCAGGTATGGGATGATGTGGTTGAAGCGATCGTGATGGAGGACGTAATCAATCAATGGTTTTCAGAAAAGTTAAACCGTGTTTGTAAACTGGTATATATGCCCGATGCAAGCCAACGGAAAGTAGATGCAGATTATGCGTTGAACAATGAGCTCACCGGATTCTCCGATGCATTTCCGGTGCTGATGATCGGCCAGGCATCGCTGGATGATCTGAACAGCAGGTTAACAACAGCAGTGCCGATGAATCGCTTTCGTCCGAACATTGTGTTTACTGGTGGAACCGCACTTGAAGAAGATACGATGCAGCATTTTCAGATCAACGGTATTGATTTATATGCCGTAAAACCCTGTGCCAGGTGCGTGGTTACAACCACCGACCAGGAAACCGGTATCATTGCAAAGGAGCCATTGAAAACATTGGCGTCGTACAGAACAGGAAATAACAAAGTGTATTTCGGACAGAATATTTTATATAAGCAGGAAGGAATCATAAGAGTGGGAGATGAGTTGAACGTGTTGCAGATAAAGGAAGCATTGCATTTGAACGCCTAATCATCTCTCAAACAAAAAGAAAAATATGTTGATCGACCAATATAATCGTGTACATAATTATTTACGGATATCGTTAACCGATAACTGTAACCTGCGTTGCTTTTATTGCATGCCGGAGGAGGATTATGAGTTTACGAAGCAGGCAAACCTGATGCAGGCCGATGAAATTGAATCGCTGGCAAAAACATTTGTACAACTGGGTGTAAACAAGATCCGTTTAACCGGTGGCGAACCATTGGTACGCAAGGATGCTGCGGATATCATCCGTCGTTTGGGCAAATTGCCGGTGAAACTTACGCTCACTACCAACGGTACACGTTTACATGAGTATATTGATGTATTGGAAGAGGCAGGTGTACGTTCACTCAACGTAAGTCTTGATACATTGCAGGCTGCCACTTTTCAGCATCTCACCAGAAGAGATCAGTTTCAAAGAGTATATGATAATATTCAACTGCTCATCAGCCGCAATTTTCATGTAAAAGTAAATGTGGTGGTGATGAAAGGTTTGAACGATGGCGAGATCAACGATTTTATTGCATGGACAAAAGACACACCTGTGCATGTTCGTTTCATCGAGTTCATGCCCTTCAGCGGTAACCGTTGGACAAGCAACCAGGTTTTTACCTGGCAACAGATCTTACAGGTAGTGGAGCAGCAATATTCTTTTCTTCCACTAAAGAATGAAGAGCATGATACAGCCAAAGGTTATATCGTTCCCGGTCATGCAGGAACATTTTCGGTGATCAGTACCATGAGTGCACCTTTCTGCAGCACTTGCAACCGCATGCGTTTAACAGCCGATGGTAAAATGAAAAACTGTTTGTTTGCCGAAAAAGAAATGGATCTGTTAACTGCTTTGCGCAGAGGAGAAGATGTAGCCGAACTCATCCAACAAAATATTGCATCCAAAGCAAAAGAACTCGGCGGACAATTTACTGCCGACTTTGAACACATCAATGCTGATGCAATTCATAACAGAAGTATGATCGGGATTGGAGGATAAAAGCAAGTACGAGATTGGAAGTATGTTGCGTCAGACATCCTCGTCGGACGTTGAAAGATTAAACAAATTGCAGCTAAAAACTGTTACTCTTCATTTTACAACCACTCGTGTAAATCTGTTTTATTTTCAGGTAGTGTATTTTAAGATTAACTAACTTTCCTCAAAGTATTCCATTATGGCAATAATTAATCTGAATGTAAACGGTAAAACACTTTCGGTTGATGTTGATCCGTCTACACCATTGTTATGGGTTTTACGTGATCATCTGAATCTTGTGGGCACCAAATTCGGTTGTGGCATGGCACAATGCGGCGCCTGTACCGTACACTTAAACGGCAACGCTGTACGCTCCTGTACATTGCCGGTGTCGTCTGTAAAAACAAATGCCATTGTTACCATTGAAGGATTAAGTGAAAAAGGTGATCACCCGTTGCAACAGGCATGGGAAGAACTCGATGTATCGCAATGTGGTTATTGCCAGGCAGGCCAGATCATGAGTGCTGCTGCTTTACTTAAACGCAATCCTAAACCAACCGACCAGGATATTGATAATGCCATGTCGGGTAATATCTGCCGCTGCGGCACACATGTACGCATTCGCAAAGCAATTCATTTAGCAGCTAAAACAAGCAAAAAATAATTATGGCGACAACACATTCAAGAAGAAACTTTCTGAAAGTATCTGCTTTATCAGGTGGTGGTATGCTCATCAGCTTTAGTTTGCTCAACCTCACGGCAGAAGCAAAAGCATTGGACGAAACACTGTTTACGCCAAACGCATATATCAAGATCGGAGCAGATGGTTCCATTGTGTTATTTGCACCCAACCCGGAAATTGGACAGGGTGTAAAAACATCGTTGCCCATGATCGTTGCCGAAGAGCTGGGTGTAGACTGGAAAAAGATCAGCGTTGAACTGGCACCGTTAGACAGCAGAATGGGCCGGCAAACAGCAGGTGGCAGCGGATCGGTTAGAGGACGATTTACAGAACTACGTACAGTTGGAGCAACAGCACGTGAAATGTTGATTGCCGCTGCAGCACAACAGTGGAATGTTCCTGCAACTGAATGTACTGTTGATAACGGAGAAGTGATTCATAAAGCAAGTGGAAAAAAATTAAGTTATGCATCGTTGGCATCGGCAGCGGCAAAACTGGAGGTACCGGCGAAACCAACATTGAAAGATCCGAAAGCATTTCAACTCATCGGTACACGTGTAAAAGATATCGATGCACATAAAATCGTAACTGGACAGCCGTTGTTTGGTATTGATACCAGAAGAGAAGGAATGCTGTTTGCGATGGTAAGCCGTCCACCGGCCTATGGCAAAACATTGGGCGAAGTAAATGATGCTGCTGCACTGAAAATTGAAGGTGTTAAGAAAGTAGTGAAGATTAAGAATGCAGTCGCTGTGCTTGCTACTTCAACCTGGGCAGCGAAGAAGGGAAGAGATGCATTGGTGGTACAATGGAACGCAACAGAAAAACTGGAGAATACTGCAGAGCATTTTGCCACATTTAAAACAATGCTTGATAAACTAACTGCAACTCCTCAACGAAACGATGGTGATGTGGATGCAGCTGCACAAGGCGCTGTGAAGGTTTTGGATGTAACCTATGAAATACCAACATTGTCGCACGGACAAATGGAGCCGTTGAACTTTTTTGCCAATGTAAAAGATGGTAAGGTAGAATTGTTTGGCCCCACACAAGTACCTGCGGCTGTAAGAACCGAAGTATCAAAACAATTAGGAATTCCTGAAGCGAATATCACTATATCATCACCTCGGCAAGGTGGTGGTTTTGGAAGAAAGTTAATGACCGACAATGGTGTGGAAGCGGCGTTAATCTCTGCAGCAGCACAAGCTCCTGTGCAGGTACAATGGACACGTGAAGATGATATGCAGAATGATTTTTATCGTCCGGCAGAAATGTGGCGCTACCGTGCAGCACTTTCAGCCGATAACTTATTATCCTGGCATCAATCAGGTGTAGGTATTGGCAGAGGTGTGCGTGGCGATAGTTATGTTGCGGGGGCAATTGCCAATTACCGTGCCGAAGGACAAGGACTCACCAGCAATACACCAACCGGATGGTGGAGAGCACCCGGCGCCAATACACTTGCTTATGTTGCCGAAAGTTTTATGGACGAAGTGTGTACGGCTTTGAAAAAAGATCCTGTTGCATTTCGTTTAGAGTTACTGAAAAAAGCAAAAGAACAAACAGTTGGAAAGATCAATTATGATCCTGAAAAATATAAAAGTGTGATTGATCTTGTCGTGAAGATGAGCAAATGGGGCACAAAAACACCCGGTGTGTTCAGAGGGTTTTCAACATGGTTTTCGTTTGGTTCATATGTAGCACAAGTGGTGGATGTACAAATGGTGGATGGACAACCAAAGGTGAAGAAAGTGTATTGTGCCGTTAATTGTGGCCGTGTTATTAATTTGAGCGGTGCAGAAAACCAGGTACAGGGCTCAATTGTTGATGGTATCTGTCATGCCATGTTCCCGAAAGTTACATTCGTGAATGGAGCCGTGGTTGAAACAAACTTTCATCAATATAAATTTTTACGCATGAAGGATGCACCAACAGAAATTGAGGTGCAGTTTGTTGAAAGCGATGAAGCTCCAACCGGCTTGGGTGAACCTGCGTTACCGCCTGTAACCGCAGCTTTGGCCAACGCTATTTTTGCAGCAACAGGAAAGCGTTTACGTAAGTTGCCGTTTGCAGAACAGTTGGGTTAGTTGAGTATTGCATGACTAAAGAGATCAATGAAATAATTGCAGCATACAAAGAGGCAACGCAGAAAGGAAAGAAATCTGCGCTTGCAACGGTAGTTTATGTGGAAGGTTCTTCTTACCGCCGACCCGGAGCGAGGATGCTGGTGGAAGAAGATGGACGGATGACCGGCGCCATCAGCGGCGGATGCCTGGAAGGTGATGCGTTGCGAAAAGCATTGCTGGCAATTCATCAAAACCAAAACAAACTCGTCACCTACAATTCGATGGATGATGAAGATGTTGAATTTGGTGTGCAGTTGGGTTGCAATGGCATAGTACATATTTTGTTTGAGCCGATTGATGCTGCTGACGAAAATAATCCCATCGCTTTATTGGAACGTTCGCAGTTGAACAGACGGGAAACCGTTATCGTTACCTTGTTCTCGCTCAATAATTTTCATGGTCATCAGCCCGGCACCTGTTTCTTTCTTGATACAGAAACTTCATTGGCTAAGATTGATGATGCAGGTTTGCTCACACATATTCAAGCTGATGCTGCAACTGTTTTAAGTGCAGGCACTTCTTCCTTTAAAGAATATGCAGCATTTGAATTAACCGCTTTTGTTGAATTGGTACAGCCTGCTGTTTCACTTGTTATTGTTGGTGCAGGTAATGATGCATTTCCATTGGTTGAAATGACGAAGGTGCTGGGTTGGCAGATAACTGTTGCTGATGGACGATCCACACATGCCAATGCACAACGTTTTCCTGACGTGCATCAATTGATCACGGGAAAGCCTGCTGATATTATCAATCAACTTGTGCCAGATGAATGGACGGTATTTCTGTTGATGACACATAATTACAAGTATGATCTGGCAATGATGAAACTGTTATTGCAGATCAACTGCAGATACGTAGGTACACTCGGGCCAAAGAAACGTTTGGAACGTATGTTTGATGAATTAAAAGATGAAGGCGTTACTGTAACATATGAACAACGTGCAATGATCCATGGGCCGATCGGTCTTGACATCGGAGCTGAAGCTGCAGAAGAAATTGCATTGTCTGTATTGGCAGAAATAAAAGCTGTGTTTGCAGCACGTACAGGGGGCTTTTTAAAAAACCGCTCCGTCAGTATTCATACCCGCAATGAATTGGAATTACAGAAAGCAGGCAGTAATGGCAAATGAACAAATGCATAGCAATCATATTGGAGTTATACTACTCGCTGCAGGTGCATCGTCACGCTTAGGTTCCCCCAAACAATTATTGGATTTTGCCGGTTCAAAGCTGTTGCAACATGCGATTGATACAGCACTCGCATCCGATGCAATGCATGTTGTTGTTGTATTAGGGGCAAATGCAGAAATCATCAAACAGGAAATACAACAAACAAATGCTTCCGTAGTCGTGAATGATGCATGGAAAGAAGGAATGGCTTCCACCATCCGCTTCGGTTTACAAACGTTGGTGAAATTGAATCCGGAAATTGAAGCAGCTGTCTTCATGGTAGCCGATCAACCGTTTGTAACAGCAGACTTATTAAATGAGTTGATGGAATTGAACAAAAAAGAACAGCATAACATTGTTGCAAGTAAATATGGAACTACTTTTGGAACACCGGTGTTGTTTAGCAAACGTTTCTTTCCTCAGCTGATGGAATTAACAGGTGATACAGGGGCAAAAAGCCTTGTTCGAAAATACCAGAACGAAGCATCGTTTGTTCCTTTTCTGAAAGGAGAGATTGATATTGATACAGTGGAAGATTATCAGAATCTTTCAAAAGAACAATGAGGGTACGCTCTGTCTGACGCACTCGTCTGACAAAAAAATCAGCAAACAATGATTACTGTAGCAGAAGCAAAACATATTATTTCAACAACTGTAACAGCATTAAATCCGGTTACCGTTTCATTATTACAGGCAAGAGGAAAAGTACTGGCTGCAGATGTAGTCGCAACAGTTTATATTCCTGCCTTTGCGCAATCAGCGATGGATGGTTATGCATTTGCCTTTGATGATATCCAGAAAGAATTGATCATCGAAGGAGAAATCGCTGCAGGAAGTTCATCAGCTGTTGAAGTAGCAGCTGGAAAAGCTATCCGCATTTTTACAGGAGCACCTGTGCCCGAAGGAGCAGATACAGTGGTGATGCAGGAAAAAGTAAAAACAGAAAATGGCATCTTAATTATTGAAGATGATAAACTGCAACGCCACAGCAATGTTCGTCCTGTTGGTTCTGAAATAAAAGCAGGCGAATTGGCTTTGCCGAAGGGAAGCTTACTTACCGCTGCAGCTGTTGGTTTTTTAGCAGGGATTGGTGTTACAGAAGTAGCTGTTATTCCTGATCCTGTGATCAGCATTATACTTACCGGCAATGAATTACAGGAGCCGGGCAAGCCATTGTCGTACGGACAAGTATATGAATCGAATTCGTTTGGTTTAACAGCAGCATTGGAATCGCTGCATCTGCCTGTTCATCGCATTTATAAAGCAGAAGATGATCCGGAAGTATTAACGGCGATCTTGCAACAGGCATTGAACGAAAGTGATCTTGTATTATTAACAGGTGGTGTAAGTGTAGGTGATTACGATTTTGTGTTGCAGGCGGCAAATAAATGCGGAGTAGTTCAACAGTTTCATAAAATAAAACAGCGGCCGGGTAAGCCTTTGTTCTTTGGAACAAAGAATGAAAAAATAGTATTTGGTTTGCCGGGTAACCCATCATCAGTACTTACCTGTTTTTATGAATATGTAACAGAAGCATTGTCGCTGCAAACAAAACGTCCTTTGCAATTAAAGACTGTGCAGACTGTTTTGGCAAAAGATTGTAAAAAAGCACCTGGTCTTACTCATTTTCAGAAAGCAAATTATGATGGACAAACGGTGTTACCCTTAACAGCACAGGAATCATACAAGTTAAATTCGTTTGCAACAGCCAACTGTTTGCTGCAACTGGATGGCGATAAAGAAGCGTATGAAGCAAATGATCCTGTAACCATTCATCTTTTACCTGTTTAACTAAAATGGACTTTATTTATCTCTTTTATCTTCTCTTATTTCTTGTTGCATTTTTATATGCATCAGTAGGGCATGGCGGTGCAAGTGGTTACCTGGCATTGATGGCTATCTTCAGCATTGCACCTGAAGTAATGAAACCAACAGCCTTGTTGCTGAATTTATTTGTATCACTTACCTCATTCATTCAGTTTTACAGAGGTGGTTATTTTAAATGGAATGTCTTTTGGCCATTTGCTTTGCTATCGGTTCCAATGGCCTATTTTGGCGGGAAGGTTGGTATTGATGCGGATGTTTATAAGAAAATTCTAGGTTTGCTTTTATTGATACCAGTTGCAAGATTTCTTTTCTTTAGCAATATCCAGGTAGATGAACCGAAGAAGGTAAACTCAGGATTAGCTGTCGTAATTGGAGCTGTCATTGGTTTTCTTTCCGGGCTTATCGGGATTGGAGGAGGTATTATTCTTTCGCCAGTCCTTTTAATGTTAAAGTGGGCAAACATGAAACAAGCAGCAGCAATAAGTGCTTTGTTTATTTTTGTCAATTCGCTTTCAGGTTTGGCAGGACAACTAACCAAGGGCATTCACTTCACAACCGATATGTATCTGTATGTACTCATTGCATTCGCAGGTGGGTTGGCAGGTGCTTATTATGGTTCGGTAAAATTCAATCAGAAAATATTAAAAAATGTATTGGCACTGGTATTACTGGTTGCCGTTTATAAACTTTTATTGACAAACGCATAAAAATGAAATTGACTTTCACAACAGCATTACTATTTATTGGTTTACTTACGAAAGCTCAACACAACATCGTTACAACCGAAAGTTTTGTGGTAAAAGGAGCTGTACAACAAGAACTAACTGTTACCATCGCTGCACTGAAGCAATACAAAATAACCAAATTCGACAGCATCGTTATTACAAATCATCTGAAAGAAAAGAAATCGGTGATGAAGAATGTAAAAATGGTTACATTAAAAGATGCATTGCAGGAGATGGTACTTTCAGAAAGCAATCCTAAACTGCACAGTGAATATTATTTTACAATGCTGGCTTCCGATGGTTATAAAGTTGTTTTTTCCTGGAACGAGCTGTTTAATACAGCGGTTGGCAATAATGTATTTCTGATCGTGGAAAGTAATGGGAAGTCCTTCACTGATTCGGATAGCAGGATCGCACTTATTTCGCCCACAGACGAAGCAACCGGCCGCCGTTATGTAAAAGGATTGCAACAGATTATTGTCAGCAGGGTTCAATAAATTTGCAGTATGATCACCGTGTTATTCTTTGGTAAGCTTGCAGAAGTAGCAGGAACAAAAGCAGAATTGTCGCATGTATCTTCAACAGATGAACTGTTGGAACAACTGCGTTTGCAGTACCCGGCTCTTGCAGCAGAAATATTTATTATAGCAGTAGACAAAAAAACAATCACAGAAAATACTTCTTTAACGAATAATTGTACGGTTGCTTTATTACCTCCATTCTCCGGCGGATAACACATGAACAACGACCAACTATATGAACGTTACCAACGGCAACTGATCCTGAAAGGATTTGGTGCCGAAGCACAACAAAAATTGTTGTCGGCATCTGTATTGGTGATCGGTTCAGGTGGTTTGGGTTGCCCGGTGCTGCAATATCTTGTTGCAGCCGGTGTGGGTACAATTGGTATTGTGGATGATGATGTGGTATCGCTTTCAAACCTGCATCGGCAGGTGTTGTACAATGTACAGATGATCGGAAGATCAAAAGTGGATTGTGTTGTTCAAGTGTTGCAACAGTTGAATCCGCAAACAAAATTCACCGTTTATAACGAGCGACTCACAGCTAAAAATGCAGCAACGATTCTCTCTGCATTTGACGTAATAGTTGATGGTTCTGATAATTTTGCAACCCGTTATTTAGTGAATGATGCCTCTGTGCTATTGAATAAACCATTGGTTTATGGTGCTATTTCACAATACGAAGGACAGATAGCTGTATTCAATATTGAACACTCCGTTAACTACCGTGACCTGTTTCCGCATCCGCCAAAAGAAGGTGAAGTGTTGAACTGTGCAGAAGCAGGTGTGTTGGGAGTATTACCCGGAATCATCGGCAGTATGATGGCGAATGAAACCATTAAACTCATCACCGGAACAGGTGTGTTGCTGGTCAACAAATTATTTACATACAACACGCTCAACAACCAAACCTATGAACTGGAGTTGAGCAAACGTGCAGCAACTTTATCGCTCATTCCTGCAACAATCGAAGCATTGCAGCAAACAGATTATGAATGGCTGTGCAGCACTGCTACACTTATCAATGAAATTGATGTAACGACTTTTAATGAAATGATTGCAGAAGGCAAAGCAGCCATTGTGGATGTTCGTGAAAAAGATGAGCAGCCTGTTGTAACTGCGTTCAGCCATATGCAGATTCCGTTGAACAGTTTACAACAACATACAGCCTGGATAACAGAAGATACGATTGTTTTATTTTGTTTATCTGGTAAACGGAGTGCAGCAGCGGCGAAGCAGCTGGAAGAATTATTCGGCACTTCAAAAAAGATCTATAGTTTAAAAGGCGGTATCCAGCAATGGATACAGCAACAAAAACAAACCGTGTAATGGAACGTAAGCCCAAGAACATATTTACACAAGGAGCAATTGCTCCTGCATTTATTGCCGACAGTATTGCCAAGCACAGCAGTAAAACAACTATCGGCGGACATAGCATTTTCTTGGGACAGGTGAGGGCAGACGTCATTGATGAAAAGAAAGTAGCCGCTATTGAATATACTACTTACGAAGAACTGGCATTGGAAAAAATGCATGTCATCCGTGAGGAAACATTTGCAAAATATGAACTCACCTGTATGCATGTGCATCACAGTTTGGGTACAGTAGCTGCCGGGGAAATCTGTTTATTCGTTTTTACTTCATCTGCTCATCGCCGTGCAGCGATTGATGCCTGCAACGAAGTAGTGGAACGCATCAAAACGGAATTACCTGTCTGGGGAAAAGAATTATTTGAAGACGAAACGCATCAATGGAAAGTAAATCAATAGTCAATGGTTAACATCACACATAAATCAACAACTTTACGCCAGGCAATCGCAACAGCATTACTCACTGTTTCTAAACAGGAAACCATTGATGCGATTCAAAATAAATCTGTACCTAAGGGTGATGTTTTTGAATTTTCACGTGCAGCCGGTTTGCTGGCCATCAAAAAAACAAGTGATGTGATTCCTGATTGTCATCCGTTGCCGGTTGAGTTTGCATCCATCAAACATACAATCGATGGATTAAATATTCTCATTTCAGTTGAAGTGCATACCATCTATAAAACAGGCGTGGAAGTGGAAGCGATGCATGGAGCAGCCATCACTGCATTAACCATGTATGATATGCTGAAGCCATTGGATAAAGGCGTAGAAATTTTCTCCATCAAACTTGAAAGCAAGAAAGGTGGTAAAACCGATTTCAAAGATGAACTGAAAGAAAGCATTCGCACAGCAGTAATTGTATGTTCCGATTCTGTTGCAGCAGGTACAAAAGAAGACAGCAGCGGTAAAGCTATTCTGCAAAAACTGGAACAACATCAACTCAAAGCAGCGGTGTACGAAATTATTCCCGATGAGTTTGACGCCATCCAGTCAAAAGCCAAACAATACAGTAACGAAAACTATAACCTCATCTTATTCACAGGTGGCACAGGCCTTTCACCAAGAGATATCACTCCCGAGGCCATTCAACCATTACTCGATCGTGAAATTCCCGGCATGATGGAAGCGGCACGCAGCTACGGTCAGCAACGCACACCGTATGCCATGTTATCGAGAGGCGTGGCCGGTTTCATCGGTAATTCATTGGTCATCACCTTACCTGGTTCAACCAAAGGTGCCGAAGAAACGATGGATGCTTTGTTTCCTTATGTGCTGCATTTGTTTCGTGTAGCAAAAGGTATGCGGCACGATTAACCGAAAGTTGTTTGTTCCGGTTTCGGAAATCATTCTTTCTTTTTTTTAATCTGATGAATGTCAGGCATGAGAATATGAAAAGTTTCAGGATCGCACTGTAACTTTAACGCCCACCATCGTAAAACGCATCTGTTCTGTGCCTGTTAACTTATAGACAGTAACTATATGATCATAAAAACAATCAATATGGTTTATTGAAAACGCTGCTTTAGTTTTGAAGCTTCAACAAACCTTCGTACGAACACTCATCATTTCAAACGTTTTATATTAATTCTTACAAAATGGAAAGTAACACATCGCAAGGTAAATGCCCGGTTGTGGGCGCAATGGGCAAACAAAGTGCCGGTAGTGGTACACGCAACCGTGACTGGTGGCCGAATCAGTTAAAGTTGAACGTTCTGCGTCAACATTCTTTATTATCGAATCCAATGGGCGAACAGTTTAACTATGCAGAAGAATTTAAAAGTCTCGATCTGGATGCGGTAAAAAAAGATATCGTTGATTTGATGACAACTTCGCAAGACTGGTGGCCTGCAGATTATGGTCATTATGGCCCGCTCTTCATACGCATGGCATGGCATAGCGCCGGTACATACCGTATCCACGATGGTCGTGGTGGTGGTGGAGCAGGTACACAGCGTTTTGCTCCGTTAAACAGCTGGCCTGATAATGCCAACCTCGATAAAGCCCGTTTATTGCTTTGGCCGATTAAACAGAAGTATGGCAAGAAGCTTTCCTGGGCCGACCTGATGATTCTTGCAGGCAATTGTGCGCTTGAATCAATGGGCTTTAAAACATTTGGTTTTGGTGGTGGCCGTGAAGATGTGTGGGAACCTGAAGAAGATATCTATTGGGGTTCTGAAACTGAATGGCTGGGCGATAAGCGCTACACCGGTGATCGTGAACTGGAAAATCCATTGGCAGCTGTGCAAATGGGTTTGATTTATGTAAATCCCGAAGGCCCGAACGGAAATCCTGATCCGCTTGCAGCGGCACGTGATATTCGTGAAACATTTGCCCGTATGGCCATGAACGATGAAGAAACCGTTGCTTTAATTGCAGGTGGACATACATTTGGTAAAACGCATGGCGCTGCTGATCCAGGCAAATATGTGGGTAAAGAACCGGCTGCGGCAGGAATTGAAGAAATGAGCCTGGGTTGGAAGAATACCTATGGTACCGGTGCGGGTGCAGATACAATTACCAGTGGTTTGGAAGGTGCCTGGACAACTACACCTACCAAATGGAGTAATAACTATTTTGAAAACCTGTTTGGGTACGAGTGGGAATTAACAAAGAGTCCTGCCGGTGCACACCAGTGGAAACCAAAAGGCAATGCCGGTGAAGGATTGGTACCCGATGCACACGATCCAAACAAACGTCATGCACCGTTTATGCTTACAACAGATATTGCATTGCGTGTTGATCCGGCTTACGAAAAAGTATCCCGTCGTTTCTTCGAAAATCCCGATGAGTTTGCTGATGCGTTTGCACGTGCATGGTTTAAACTTACACACCGTGATATGGGCCCACGTAACCGTTACCTCGGTAAAGAAGTGCCTGCTGAAGAACTGATCTGGCAAGATCCTGTTCCTGCAGTAAATCATGAGTTAATCAACGAACAGGATATTGTTGCATTGAAAGCAAAAATTCTTGCATCTGGTTTAACAGTGTCAGAATTGGTATCAACGGCATGGGCTTCTGCATCAACATTCCGTGGATCTGATAAGCGTGGTGGTGCAAATGGTGCACGCATCCGTCTTACTCCGCAGAAATATTGGGCAGTGAACAATCCTGCACAATTATCGAAAGTGCTGGATGTACTTGAAGCAATTCAGAAAGAATTCAACAGTGCTCAAATTGGTGGCAAACAAGTATCTATTGCAGATATCATTGTATTGGCAGGATGTGCAGCCATTGAAAAAGCTGCGAAAGATGCCGGTGTTACTGTTACAGTTCCGTTTACACCCGGCCGTACAGATGCAACACAGGAGCAAACAGATGTTGAATCATTTGCTGTGCTGGAACCGGTAGCTGATGGTTTCCGCAATTACCTCAGCAGACGTGCATCTACAACTTCGGAAGAATTGCTGGTAGATAAAGCACAACTGCTTACACTTACGGCACCTGAAATGACTGTGCTGGTTGGTGGTATGCGTGTACTTAATACAAATTTTGATGGATCGCAACATGGTGTGTTTACCAAAACTCCGGGCGTACTCACAAACGATTTCTTTGTGAACCTGCTCGACTTTGGTACTACCTGGAAAGCAGCGGATCCTGTACAACAAGGTTTCTTTGGTACAGACCGTGCAACCGGCGATTTAAAATGGACAGCAACACGTGCAGATCTCATCTTTGGTTCTAACTCCGAGCTTCGTGCAATTGCAGAAGTATACGGCTGTGCAGATGGCAAAGAAAAGTTTGTAAAAGACTTTGTAGCTGCATGGAACAAGGTGATGAACCTCGATCGTTTCGATCTGGCATAATATCCGGTGGTTAATTATATCAAAGGTGGTCGCTTAACAGACCACCTTTTTTATTTGGAGCAATTTCGATAGTGACAATTTAATATGTTTGCCTTCGTAAAACAGTTGCGATGAAACAAATTGTGTATTACTGTATCATGTTCCCGCTTTTTGTTCTTGTTAGTTGTGCAAACAACAAAGAAGCAGAAAAGCGAACAGGCGAACTTATTGAATGCGCAGCAGGGAATGATATGACGGGGTTTCTTCCAACATTTGAAAATAATGCTGCGAAGCCTGATACCGTTCCGCAAGGGATGGTTTGGATACCCGGCGGTACTTTTTCAATGGGTACAGCGGAAGCCAATGAATCGTTATGCGAAGTAAAAGGAATTACGGCCGATGCTACACCTGTTCACCGGGTGTATGTGGATGCATTTTTAATGGATGAACATGAAGTGACCAATGCAGAATTTGCTGCGTTTGTAAACGCAACCGGCTATAAAACCGTTGCTGAACAGGTGCCAACAAAAGAAGAATTTCCCGATGCACCTGCCGATATGCTGGTAGCAGGATCAGTAGTGTTTAGTCCGCCGGCAAATGCAGTAAACTTAAACGACTACATGCTGTGGTGGCAATTTGTAAAAGCTGCCGATTGGAAACATCCGCAAGGTGCAGGGAGTAACATTGAAGGAAAAGAAAATTACCCGGTAGTGCATATAGCTTGGGAAGATGCAATGGCTTATGCAAAATGGGCCGGCAAACGTTTACCAACCGAAGCAGAATGGGAGTTTGCTGCAAGAGGAGGTTTCTGCGGTAAACGATTTGCATGGGGCGAGGAGTTCAATCCATCGGGTAAAGCAATGGCTAACACATTCCAGGGAAATTTCCCTAACAACGATTTTGCAAAAGATGGCTTCAAAGGCATTGCTCCGGTGAAACAGTTTGCAAAAAACGGTTATGGCTTGTACGATATGGCCGGCAATGTATGGGAATGGTGTGCGGACTGGTACCATCATGATTACTACAAAAGCTTACCGGCAAACAAAGTCATCAAAAACCCGATAGGCCCAACAGAAAGTTTTGACCCCAATGAGCCAGGCATGAAAAAGAAAGTACATCGTGGCGGATCGTTTCTTTGTACCGATCAATATTGCTCCCGTTACGTAATGGGAACAAGAGGTAAAGGCGAATGGCGTACCGGCACCAATCATCTCGGTTTCAGGTGTGTAAAGGATATACATTAACTCACTTAATGTTGATCATTGAAAGCCGTTCGTTTGTAACGGCTTTTTTAATGTTCGTACCCAAGGAGAATGATTAATGACCGGTGATAAATTTTAATGTATACGTATACTTTGTTTTGGGGTTGACACATTCGTACCTCTTAGTTGAACCCTCTGTAACCTGAACAGTTTTATTACAATTATATATTTAGTGTGAATTTTTAACCATAATCAAATTATGTGCGCTGTATGAAGTTCAGCATTGCTTTTGGATTTTTTTTACCGGCGCTTTGTCTTGGCTTTGTTGCAAATGCCGGCAACTATTACATCAATCCGGCTATTGGAAAAGATACAAACAAAGGCACCAGTGCAGGCCAGTGCTGGAAAACAGTGGCGCCTTTAAAAGCCATTCAATTACAACCCGGCGATTCAATCTTACTGGCATCAGGACAAACATTCACCGGTATGTTATCGTTGATTGATGTAAGAGGTACTGCAGAGCATCCGGTTGTAGTATGCAGTTATCCGTATAAAAAAAACAGTGCAAAGCCAATTCTTGATGCAGGTGATGAATTGAATGCTTTACTGATTCAGAATTCATCGTTTATAACCGTAACCGGCATTGAATTAACAGCAATTGTACCCTTTAAAAAAAATACGCAAACAAAAATAGCAGAGATGCGCTGCGGTATTCTGGTAAGTGTTACAAGAGAAAATTCATTTGAAGGTATCCTGTTAAAGAATGTATCCGTGCATGATGTGCATTACAATGCCCCGGGATTTAAACATGATGCAGCTGAAATTAAAACAGCAAACGGTACGCAGAGTTATGGCTGGGGAATTCGTGTAATTAATTCTACAAAAAGCGGACGAGTAACCAGGCTGAAAATTTTAAAAGCAACAGTGTACAACATTAGTCACACAGGAATTAAAGCAACAGCTGCTGTAAACGGAATTCAGCAGTTGGAAATCGCTGAGTGCAATGTTTCGCAAACGGGTGGGCCGGGCATGCAGTTTTCGGGTGTAACAGATGCGCATATTCATCACAACAAAATCGATCATTCCGGATCAACAGCCGATAGCAGAAACTGGGGCAGAGGAAGTGGTTTGTGGACATGGAGTTGCAGCAATATCTTAATTGAGCACAATCGTTTTGAACATGCAAATGGCCCCGGCGATTCAGCAGGTGTACATATCGATTACAATTGCAATGATGTTGTGATACAATATAACCTGAGCGCCAACAATGCAGGCGGCTTCTGCGAAATTTTAGGCAATAACTATAACTGTGCGTATCGCTATAACATCAGCGTTAACGATGGACACAGAGTAAAAGGAGTAAACGGTGCTTTTCAGGAAGGAAAAATTTTCTGGCTCAGCGGTTACCAGGGAAATGAAAAGAAAAATGCCGGGCCGTACAACAGCTATTTCTACAATAACACGATTTATGTTTCAAAAAACATTATACCGAAAGTTGCTGTAAGCAGCAGTGCCGATGGTGTACTGATTGCCAATAACATTTTCTATTTTGAAGATGCTGCACAAATGGTTGCAGGCGATCAGAAGAAAAAGGAAGTAGATGTAGATGGGGTGCCCAATGTTGTATTTGTAAACAATGTTTTTCTGCGTGCAGATAACTGGCCAACGGAACTTCCCTTGCAGGATAAAGCTCCGATAACAGGCGATCCTTTGTTTAAACAGAAGGGAAGTGTTCAGTTGAGTGACTACCAGCCTGCCAATACAAATCTGATCAGGAACAAAGGCATTACACTGGTACCAATTCCAAACGATTCGATTGGTTTGCGGATAGGCCTACATGTAACGCATGATATACTGGGTAACCGTATTGAGGGAAAGCCCGATATCGGGGCCATTGAACTAAATGACAATACAAAGAAATAATTTTAAATAACCATCGGTGAATCATAGATTAATCAAGTATCGGACAATTGTAGTAGCTGCACTTGTATTTGCAGTAACTGCATACGCATTTACAAAAAGAACAAAACAAACACCGGCTGTTACTCAGGATAAGCCGAATATCATCATCATTCTTACCGATGATCAAGGTTATGGCGATGTTGGCTTTACAGGTTGTAAAGATATTCCCACACCCAATATCGATCGCATTGCAACGAATGGCGTTGTATTTACAAATGGCTATGTTAGCTATGCTGTTTGCGCACCAAGCCGTGCCGGTTTAATAACAGGCCGCTACCAGGATCGTTTTGGTTACAGCCGCAATCCCTTGTATCGTCCGTTTGATGCAACAATCGGTCTTCCGTTAACAGAACAAACATTGCCTGAACTGTTGAAGCAAAACGGATACAATACAATGGGCATTGGAAAATGGCATTTAGGTGTGCATGAACAATTCCGTCCATGGAATCGTGGCTTCAATGAATTTTTTGGTTTCCTTGGTGGTGGTCATCGTTACCTGCCGGAAGAATATACCATCTCAAACCAGGATAGCGCAAAAAATGAAGCAGAGAGTTATCGCACCAAACTCATTCGCAACAAAACAACCGTAGAAGAAACGGAATATTTAACAGATGCATTCTCACGGGAAGCTGTTTCATTTATTGAGCGAAACAGCAAGCAGCCGTTTTTTCTCTACTTGGCGTATAACGCACCCCATGCTCCCTTGCAGGCGACTGCAAAATATCTGAATCGTTTCGAACACATTAAAAATCCAAAACGAAAAACTTATGCATCCATGGTCAGTGCTGTTGATGATGGTGTTGGTGCTGTGTTAAACAAACTGCAACAATTACAGCTCAAAGAAAATACAATTGTGATTTTTCTATCTGATAACGGCGGCCCTGAAAATGATAATGGCAGTGACAATGGTTTGCTTCGTGGCGGTAAAGGTTCGCTGTTTGAAGGAGGGATACGAGTTCCTTTTGCAATGCAATGGCCCAAACAGATTAAAGCCAATACAAAATACAATCAGCCTGTTATTTCGCTGGACATATTTGCAACCATCGCTGCCAATATTGGAAAAGCTGCTGCACCAAAAAATCCGTTAGATGGCGTAAATCTTTTGCTTTATCTCCAAACTGTAAAACAGGGAGCGCCACATGAGTACCTGTTTTGGAGACAATACGATCAAAAGAATTATGCTGTACTTCACCAGTCTGGTTTTAAAGAAGTGATTCTGAAAGATTCGAGTTTTAGCCTGTACAATCTGAAAAATGAAATTGAGGAGAAAACCAACATCCGGGATCCAAAGTTGATGAGCCAGTTTGAACAGCAACGAAAAAAATGGGAGTTGAATACAATTGCCCCGATTTTCTACGGACTGAACCAGGAAGAAATATATGAACGGGAAAAGAAAGCAGTACCTAAACAATAGTAGTAGAGCAACAGCACAAGATCATACAGAAAACAAAAATGAAATATTTTCAAACAATAAAACAAAATAAACAAAGCTGCTATGCGGCAGCCACACTACTTTCAATCCTGCTGTTAGCAATTTTTATTGGCAACAGCGGATTTAAAAAAGATAAACAGGTTTCAAAACCAAACATCATTGTCATACTTATTGATGATGCGGGTTATGCCGATTTTGGTTTTATGGGTTCAAAAGATTTGCAAACACCCCATATTGATCAGCTGGCTGTAACAGCAGTACGCTTTACCGATGCACATGTTACAGCATCTGTGTGCAGTCCATCGAGAGCAGGTTTATTAACGGGCAAATATCAACAGCGCTTTGGTTATGAGTGTAACGAGGGGGAAGGTTATACCGGTATGGATCCTGCACAAATAATACTACCGGCTATTTTACAGCAGCAGGGTTATGCAACAGCCGCTTTTGGCAAATGGCATTTGGGTTTTAAACCCGATCAGCATCCACTGCAAAAAGGCTTTCAATACTATTATGGATTTTTAAGTGGCGGCAGAAGTTATTTTTACCGGCCGGATAAAGATGATCGGCCAGGATCAAAAAATGCATTAATCGAAAATCAGCAGCAGGTACAATTCGATGGCTATCTTACAGATGTACTTGCAGACAAAGCAACCGCCTACATCAGGCAAAACCGCAATCATCCGTTTTTCATGTACTGGGCACCCAATGCGGTACATACGCCAATGGAAGCAAGTAAAGCCGATCTCGACAGATTTGCAAAACATCCAAGGCAAAAGCTGGCGGCTATGACGTATGCATTGGACAGAGCTATTGGTAAAATAATTGATGAGCTGAAAAAACAAGGGTTGTTTGAGAACACACTGATTTTCTTTTTAAGTGATAATGGTGGTGCACACAATAATGAATCTAATAATTTTCCATTGAAAGGCTTTAAAGGCAACAAATACGAAGCAGGGCACAGGATTCCGTTTTTAGTTAGCTGGCCGAAACAAATTTCAGGAGGAAAAGCATTTAAAGGGTTAACGTCTTCGCTGGATATTTTTCCCACTGCACTTGCAGCTGCGGGTGTACAAACCAATGCATCGATGCGTTTAGATGGTGTAAGCCTTTTACCTTTTTTACGCAGTAATGAAAATAAAAATCCACATGCTCAATTAGTTTGGCGTAAAGATGCAGCAGCAGCAATCCGGTTGAATCAATATAAAATGATACGGGTAAATGGTTTGGGCGAACGCTTGTATAACCTCAACAAGGATCCCGGAGAAACAACCGATTTGCGAACTCAGCAACCGCAAATTTTTTCAATGATGAAACAGCAGTTGCTTGCATGGGAAAAAGATAAAATGAAACCAGCCTGGACGGAAGGAGCAATGTGGGATACCATTACGTTGATGATTCATGACGATTTAATGAATAACCGGAAGGTGCGTGTACATAACCCTGAGGAACTGGCGAAATTCCGTGTAAAAAAATAGCTCTTCGTAACCTGATAAATAGCACAACAGCATGATGACAAAACAAAAAAACGGTAATATAGAAAAGAATAATCAGCGATTGAATATTAAACTGGGGATCATTTATTTTTTATTGGTGATTTTATTTATTTCGCTATTATTTTTTTTATAGCTTTTTTCAGGACAAGCCTTTAAAATACCTTCAACTAACGTGGAATTCATCTAAATTGTAAGCTCGGATAACGATTAATTTAGTAACGCTTTGTCTTGCCGTTTAAAAAAATATGCGTGCCTTCTTTTGTTGATTGCCGTAAACTCGATGGGTTATACGCAACAGGCCAGTTCGTTTATCAGTATTACCGATGAATTGGTGAATAATGAAGTTACTTCCATTATACAGGATAAGAATGGTTTCGTCTGGTTTGGCACAAGAGGCGGACTGCAACGGTTTGATGGCTATGAAATGAAACTGCTTAAAAACGATTTCGGTAAAGGCAGCAACCTGTTAAGTCAGTCGATTGAAGTATTACAGAACGGCAAGCAGCATACTATCTGGATTGGTACAAAATCGGGAGGGCTGAGCAGCTACGATCTGAAGACCGGCAAAATTTTCAATTATCCAAACAACAATCCCAATACAACAGGTTTTAATGCCGATTATATTCTTTCGATTTTAGACACCGACAGTGAAAAAGTTTTAGTCGGAACCTGGAAAGGCTTTCAATACCTCAATAAAAAAACAGGCGAATTTAAAATCGTAAACAGTGTATGGAAAACATTTGACATACAACCCGATGGAGATAAAGGATACTGGCTGGCGACGAACAGCGGCTTAAAACATCTGAACCAATACCTGGTGAATGATGTATCGTACAATTTCGGCATCAACAACATCAATATTACATCCATTGTAAACGACAAAGCAACAAATAGCTTGTGGCTGGGCACATGGAACGAAGGGTTGCTGCAGTTTAATCTTTCAACTAAGGCGTTTAAAAATTACAGGCATCAAAAAAACAATGATGCTTCTTTAAGCTCAAATAATACCTATCGTATTTTACTCGATTCTAAAGGTACGTTATGGGTGGGCACCTGGGGTGGAGGCTTAAACCGTTTCAACAGCAATACAGAAAGCTTTGAAAAAATACATTTAGGTATTCCCGGCATTTACACCAACGATAACCAGATTATTTTAACCATACAGGAAGATCCATCCGGTTTGTTATGGATTGGCACCGATGGTACCGGTGTTTTTAAATTTAATCTGAAGCAAAAAAAGTTTTCAAACATTGGCTACGAAAACAGAAAAACCTCTTTACTTGAAAGTACACATGTGCTTTCTGTTTATGTTGATCCGTTCAATAAACTCTGGCTGGGTACAAAGGGTGGAGGTATACAGTATTCAACTGACAGAAGCAGGTTTACCAAAATGAATATTGCTGACAATGACGTAAGCAGTGCGCAAACATTGCCGTATGAAAGCCGTTCGTTTTTACAGGACGGGAATTATTTATGGGTTTGTACAAACAAAGGATTGATCCGTATTTTAAACAAGGCACAGACAACCGGAGCGTATGATGTGTTTGTTCCTGTTCTGAAAGACTCTACAACAATCGGAGGAAAAAAGACCACACAGATAGTAAAAGATTCATCGGGCAGGATATGGGTTGGTACACAGGAAAGCGGTCTCAGTTATATTTCCGGTTATAACAAAGCCAATAAGCCGCTGTTTAAAAATTATTTACCGGCGTATGGTGTAAAGGGTGCATTGCAAAACGAACGGGTAAGTTGTTTGTTGGTTGATTCGAAAAAACGATTATGGATCGGAACGTATAAAGGATTGCATCTTTATCAACCGGCAACAGATCAGTTCAAGGTATTTATTCAAGGCAACGAATCTAAAAACTCCATCAGTAACAATACCATACTTTGTTTAGCCGAAGATAAGTTTGGAAACATATGGGCCGGTACGCAATATGGTTTAAATAAAATCACGGGTTATGATGGAGAGAAGTTGGCGGTAACAAGTTATACAACCAAAGAAGGTCTCCCCAGCGATTATGTACATGCAGTAATACCCGACCAGAAAGGAAATATCTGGGCCAGCACCAACAAAGGCATCATCCGTTTTAATCAGTCGAACAATTCATTTGCTGTGTTTGATAAAAGGGATGCTGTACAGTCAATTGTTTTTTCTGAAAACGCTTCGTGTAAAGATAGAAATGGTCGTTTCTACTTTGGTGGCCTTGAAGGGCTCACTTACTTTTTTCCTGACAGTATTCAAATCAGTCAGTTTCATCCACCAATTTACTTTACCAATTTAACGGTTAATAATATTCCGTACGAGTTTGGTAGTGGTAAAACAGACAGTACCATTTTAAAAAAGCCTTTTTATGAAACAGATAGTATAACACTCAGCCATAAGGAAAACATCTTTTCTGTAGAGTTTGCAGCACTCGATTATCATGCGCCCGATAAGAACGAGTACATGTACAAACTGGAAGGTTTGAATGATGAATGGGTATATGCAGGCAATAACCGTCTTGTTTCATTTACCAACCTGCAACCGGGTACTTACAAGCTGAAGGTAAAAGCTACTAACAGCGATAAACGATGGAACCCTGCAGCACATGAACTGACCATTAAGATTTTGCCGCCACCATGGAAAACCTGGTGGGCATATAGTATTTACATTGCTGTGTTTATCTTTCTACTTTGGCTTACACGCTATCTCGGCTTAAGACAGGTAGCGTTAAAAAATCAATTAACCCTCAGCAAGCTTGCAAGGCAACAGGAAAATATGTTAGCTGATTTTAAAGAGCGTTTGTTTACCAATATATCACATGAGTTTCGCACGCCGCTAACCCTTATACTGGGGCCGCTCGATGATTTGCTGCAACGAAAAAATATCGATACGTCTGTTGAAAAAAGTCTGCGTCTGATACAAAAACAATCGAAACGGATGTTGCGAATGGTAAACCAGTTACTGGATTTTCAGAAAGCAGAAGCCGGAAGTTTAAAACTTTCATTACAACCAGGCGAAATCGTTTCGTTTTGTCATGACATTTACATACTCTTCAACGATGAAGCCAACAGAAGAGCAATTAACTACACATTTAATCCGCAGGAAAAATACCTGTCATTTAACTTCGATCATAACAAGCTAGAGATAATCGTCTTTAATATTCTGTCGAATGCATTTAAGTTTACGCCAAACGGCGGAAGCATCAGTGTAAGCGTAAAGAAAAAAGCAGATTTGTCTTGCGAAATAAGCATTAAAGACACGGGCAGTGGTATTCCTCCTAACGAAATTGACCGGATCTTTGACCGCTTTTACAGAGGAAGGGCTGAAGATGCCACTACTATCTCCGGTACAGGTATCGGACTTTCGTTTGTAAAAGAATTAACAACGCTGCATGGAGGAACCATTGTTGCAGAAAGTGATGGAATAAATGGCAGTTTATTCACAGTAACATTACCTCCGAACACAATTTCAGATTCATTATTAAATATTCCGGCAGAGCCATTGAATCATAACGGTGAAAACATTGAAACAACTTTAAACTCAGATAGTATGCGTGAAGAAAATGATCAGATGAAACAGGAACAAGATCAACCGATTATCCTGGTGGTGGAAGATGAATCTGATATGCTGCAGTATGTTTACGAAATCCTTTCTCCTTCGTTTAAAGTAATTACGGCAACAAACGGAAGAGAAGGAATTGAAAAAGCATTGGAAACAATTCCTGATTTAATTGTGAGTGATGTTATGATGCCGGAAGTAGATGGTATTGAACTGTGCCGGAAACTCAAGTCGGATAAAGACACATCACATATTCCGATTGTTCTGTTAACTGCATTGTCTGATATGGCGCATCATGTACAAGGCATTCGTGAAGGGGCCGATGTATATTTACCCAAGCCGTTTAACTCGCAGCTCCTGTTGGTGCATATTCAAAATCTCATCAACTCCCGTAATACGCTGAAAGAATTATATGCCAAACGCATTTTACTTGGTACCGGTACGTTTGAAATAAAAACATTTGAAGAAGAATTTCTTGCGAAGCTCATGAAGCTGGTGGAGGAAAATATTTCCAACAGCAATTTCAATAACGATGACCTGGCCAGCCTGATGTTTATGAGCCGCTCAACTTTCTATCGCAAGCTCAAAGCAGTAACAGGTATGTCAGGTAATGAATTTATCCGTACTGCCCGCTTAAATTATGCTGCCAAGTTACTGGAAAGCGGAAAGTACTCGGTAACAGAAGCTGCCTATGAAGCCGGGTTTAACGATATCAAATACTTCCGGAAACGCTTCCAGGAACAATTTTCCGTTTCGCCATCGGAATATAAAAAATAACTTACACCTATTACATCAGCAGCAGTGTTTGTTAAAACACTGCTACGTTTGTACCCCTATTTTGAAAAGAACAGGTACTGCCGCTATAATAATTTAGCTGTTAATTCATGTCTTTGTTCATAAGTTGGAGCAAAGAGTTTGAAAACATATAGTAATGAAAGCTTGTCTAAATAATTATAGTCTGGCACGTATTTGTTGTTTGCATGTTCTATTGCTTCACTTTTCAATTTGCAGTGCACAGAGCCAACATTCGAAATGGGAGAACCCAACGATTGTAGATGAACTGAAGGAAGCGCCTCATGCTTCGTTTGTGTTGTTCAACAAAAAAGAAGATGTATTGTCGGATGATATGCAGCGGTCATCTTTTTATCAATCGTTGAATGGAGATTGGAAATTTTTCTATGCTCCGGATTTAACAAAAGGGCCAAACAATTTTTTTGAACCAACATACGACGATTCAAAATGGAATACGTTACCGGTGCCATCAAACTGGGAGTTAAAAGGTTTTGGTATTCCTATCTACACAAACATCATTTATCCCTTTCCAAAAAATCCACCCTTTGTTGGCAATGATAATCCTGTAGGCACTTACCGAAAAGAATTTACAGTACCTGAAAACTGGAACGGTAAGGATATACTGTTACATTTTGGTTCTATCACCGGTTGTGCATTTGTGTATGTAAACGGGCAAAGGGTTGGCATTACGAAAGCATCAAAAACAGCTGCCGAGTTCAACATTACAAAGTATTTGCAAAAAGGAAAGAACCTGCTGGCTGTACAGGTATTTCGTTGGCATGATGGCAGCTACCTCGAAGACCAGGACTTTTGGCGTTTAAGTGGTATTGAACGGGATGTATTTCTGTATGCGTTACCTGAGCTGAGTATTTGGGACATCGAATTGAACGCCGACTTGGATGCTTCCTATAAAAATGGATTGTTGAATGCAGATATTATTTTGCGAAAGTTTAATCGCAATCCCAGTAAGGAAGCTGTCGTTACAGTTGAATTGCAGGATCCATCGGGTAAAATTCTTTTCAGCCAGAAGAAAAAAGTAAAAGATGTTGCAGATACATTGCAACAGGTTTCATTTAAATCAATTGTTGCACAACCTAAACAATGGAGTGCTGAAACACCAAATTTGTATAACTGCATTATCAGCTTACAGGATGCTTCCGGTAAAATCATTCATACAACAGCATTGAAAATCGGCTTTCGAAAAGTAGAGATCAGGAATGCACAGTTGCTGGTAAATGGCAAAAAGATCATGGTGCATGGTGTTAACCGGCACGAACATGATGAATACCTTGGGCATGTACCAACAAAGGAATTAATGATCAAGGACATTCAGTTGATGAAACAACACAACATCAATGCCGTGCGTACGGCGCATTATCCAAACGATCCGTTGTGGCTGAAGCTTTGTGACGAATACGGGTTGTATGTGGTGGATGAAGCCAATGTGGAAATACATGGAATGGGTGTATTGCCGGGCAAAATTGATACAACGAATCATCCTGCTTATCAACCGGAATGGGCTCCTGCAATAAAAGATCGTATTGTTCGCATGGTAGAGCGAGATAAAAATCATGCATCGGTAATTATCTGGAGCATGGGGAACGAGTGTGGGAACGGAAAAGTTTTTTACGATTCCTATCAATGGATTAAACAGCAGGATAAAAGCAGACCGGTGTTATTTGAACAGGCAATGGAAGAATGGAATACAGATATTGTAAGTCCGATGTATCCAAGCATCAAATACATGAAGGATTATGCAAAAGATGTTACAAAGAAGCGTCCCTTCATCATGTGTGAATATGCCCATGCCATGGGTAACAGCAGCGGTAACTTCCAGGAGTATTTTGATATCATTCATTCAAGTGCGCATATGCAAGGCGGTTTTATTTGGGACTGGGTTGACCAAGGTTTTAAAACCAAAGATGAAAACGGCAAAGCCTATTGGGCTTATGGCGGTGATTTTGGTGGGGGCCATTTGCAAAACGATGAAAACTTTTGTGCCAACGGTTTAGTAGCAGCCGATCGTTCGCCACATCCCGGCATTTATGAAGTAAAGAAAGTGTATCAGGATATTCTTTTAAAAGACAGGAATTGGAAAAGCGGCGTCATCTTAGTTCAAAACAATTTCAATTTCATTTCACTTGCCGGCTACCAATTTAAATGGGAATTATTGAAGAACGGTGTGGCGGTAAGGTCCGACACTTTTTCAGTTCGTTTACAACCTTCTTCTGCATTAGAGGTAAAACTAAACTTGCCCGCCTTGGATGAAAACAGTGAAATGATGCTGAATGTGTATGCTGTAACAAAAGAAGCAATAGCATTGATACCTGCCGGACATGAAGTAGCCCGTGAGCAGTTTGGAGGCAACAGTCTGCAGTTCTTTGCACAAAAAGAAAACAGACAAGGCAAACTGGAAATAGTACAGGCAGATAACATCATCAATTTTAAATCAGGTGCAGTAAGCGGAAGCTTCAACAGCAAAACAGGAAAATTTATTGCCTACCAGATGAATGCTGTTTCGTTGCTGAATACATTCCCTGAACCTTATTTCTGGCGTGCACCAACCGATAATGATTTCGGCAACCAAATGCCGCAACGTTTAGGTTTTTGGCGCAATGCACATAACCTGTTGCAACTTGATACAGTGAAAGTCCACGAACAAACAAAAAACGGATTACTGATTGACTGTTACTATCGAATGACAGCGGTGGATGTACCTTATGTAATTACGTATGAACTGCTGAACAATGGCGCAGTAAAAGTAACAGCAACTATTGATCTGCAAAACAAGAAGCTGCCCGAAATGCCCCGCTTTGGCATGCGTTTAACCGTTCCGAAAACTTATACGCAAATCGATTTTTACGGCAGAGGCCCTTGGGAAAATTACAGCGACAGAAACACCGCTGCTTTTGTTGGTATCTATCAACAAAAAGCAGCAGATCAGTTTGTAAAAAATTACATCAGGCCGCAGGAGAATGGTTATAAAACCGATATTCGTTGGGTGCAGTTGTACGATGAAAAAAATAATGGTATTAAAATAACAGGCGTACAACCGATCTGCTTTAGTGCATTACCTTACATGACCGAAGACCTTGATCCCGGTGTTACCAAAAAACAACAGCATCCTTCCGATTTGTACGAACGGAAATTCACGTTTGTACATGTTGATTTAAACCAACGAGGAGTGGGAGGCGATAACAGTTGGGGAGCTTATCCACACCCACCTTATTTATTAACCAAGAATAAGTATACTTACAGTTACATCATAGAGCCTGTTACAAAATAAATGATATGAAGAAACTCATCAACCGAATATTGCTTGCAACATTTGTACTTTCAGTATGTAGTGCAGTACAAGGTCAACAATCCAAAAGTAAAAAGCCAAACATTATTTTAATTTATACCGATGATCTTGGCTATGGCGATGTTGGTTGCTATGGTACATCGGCCATTCCTACACCAAACATTGATCGTTTGGCGAAGAATGGTGTGCGTTTTACCAATGCACATGCAACTTCTGCCACCTGCACACCCTCACGCTTTTCGTTGCTTACCGGAAAATATGCATGGCGTAAAGAAGGAACAGGTATTGCTCCCGGTGATGCATCGCTGATCATTCCTGTAAATACAACAACATTGCCCGGCATGTTACAAAAAGCCGGTTACAATACAGCCGTTATTGGTAAATGGCATTTGGGTTTAGGCGATGCAAGTGGCGCTGACTGGAACGTTGTTATTAAGCCGGGGCCGCTTGAAATTGGTTTTAATTACTCCTTCTTAATTCCTGCAACAGGCGATCGTGTGCCTTGTGTGTTTGTCGAAAATCATAATGTTGTTAATCTCGATAAGAACGATCCGATAAAAGTTAGTTATACCGGCCCTGTTGATCCGAATGCACCCACTGGCAAGAAGAATCCTGAGCTGTTGAAGATGCATCCATCGCACGGACATGATATGACGATTGTCAACGGCATCAGCCGTATTGGTTATATGAGCGGTGGTACTGCTGCACTTTGGAAAGATGAAGACTTTGCGAATATACTTGTGCAGAAAGCAACTGCATATATAACGCAACAAAAAGCCAATCCTTTCTTCTTGTATTTTTCTACACACGACATACATGTGCCACGAGTAGCCAATGAACGTTTCGCCGGTAAGAGCGGCTTTGGTCCAAGAGGCGATGTGCTGCTGCAGTTGGATTGGACAGTTGGACAAATAGAAGAAGTGTTGAAGAAAAATGGATTGCTGGAGAACACACTCATCATTTTCACCAGCGATAACGGGCAGGTAATTGATGATGGTTATAAAGATGATGCGGTTGAAAAGTTAGGTAATCATAAGCCTAACGGTATTTATCGTGGTGGTAAATACAGTGCATTTGAAGCAGGTACAAGAGTTCCTTTTATTGTAAGCTGGAAAGGAAAGATACAGGGTGGCAAAGTAAATACTGCTTTGTTCAGCCAGGTAGATTTGTACGCAAGCTTAGCTGCATTAACAGGTGTAAAAGTGGAAGCAGGACAGGCGCCCGACAGCAAAAACTATTTACCGATCTTGCTCAATCAAACCAATAAGAATCGTGAATTCTTAGTAGAGCAATCAATTAATTCCACACTGTCGTTGGTAATTGGAAACTGGAAATACATTGAACCATCAAAAGGGCCTAAGATTAATAAAGACACAAACACAGAACTGGGCAATAATCCGAAGCCGCAATTATACAATCTTGCAGATGATCCGGGTGAAACAAAAAACCTTGCAGAGATTTATCCTGAGCGGGTTGCAGAAATGAAGCTGAAGTTGGATAACATCAGACAGAAATAAAGTTGGCAAAGCGAAGTAGTTCAAAAGAGCTACTTCGCTTTTACGTTTACAGCATTGCTGTTTTCTTTTTTACTTTGGTGTTGCTCAGTTTGTATACATCAGTACAATTATTAAAACCGGCCACTACACCTAATGCTGCGCAAAAGAATTAATAAAGCGGGGTAATGGTATGTTCATTTGCCGATGCATTAACATCAACACTGATCATTAAAGAATCAATTATGTTACGGAACCTCTTTGCAATATTCTCATTTTTATGTTTGCTGCAGCCTGTTTTTGCGCAAAACAAAAAGCAGCAACCGAATGTGATTGTTATTCTTGCCGATGATCTTGGCTGGGCCGATCTTACATCGTACGGCAGTACATTTTATGAAACACCTAATCTTGATCAACTGGCTGCAAAAGGAATTCGTTTCACACAAGGTTATGCTACCTGCCCGGTTTGCAGTCCAACTCGTGCAAGCATGATGACAGGTAAGTATCCGGTAAAGACCGGTGTAACCGATTGGATCAAAGGAAGGCAGGAAGATGGCAAAGCAAAACCTTATGAAAAATTAATTGCACAACCCACCGCTTACCAGTTGGCATTGGAAGAAAAAACAATCGGAGAGTATGCGTTGGAAAATGGTTATCAAACATTCTTCGCCGGTAAATGGCATTTAGGTGAAGAGGAAAAATATTGGCCACAATACCAGGGCTTTCAAACAAATATCGGCGGATGGAGTAAAGGTTCACCAACCGGAAGAATCAATGATACGACTGGTGGCTTTTTTACACCTTATAAGAATCCAACATTGCCCGATGGTCCTGCAGGTGAGTATTTAACTGATCGCTTAACCAACGAAAGTCTTGCATTCATCGAGCGTAATCAGCAAAAACCTTTCTTTTTAATGTATTCAATGTACGCTGTGCACAATCCATTGCAGGCACCTGCAGCGTTGATTAAAAAGTACCAGGCCAAACAAAAGCAACTCGGCATTACAAGTAACCAACGTTTTGCAAAAGATGAACCATGGATGAAATACGAAGACGGATGGAAAAGAAGATTGGTACAGGATCAACCTGTCTATGCAGCGATGATGGAAAATATGGATTGGAATATTGGTCGTATCCTCGATAAATTGAAACAACTAAACCTTGATGAGAATACGCTGGTGATCTTTACATCAGACAATGGCGGACTGAGCACCGCAGAAGGAAGTTCCACCACAAACGGTCCGTTGAGGGCAGGCAAAGGTTGGTTGTACGAAGGTGGTATTCGTGTACCGTTGATTATGTATTGGAAAGGAAAATTTATTGCAGGATCAACTTCTGATTTACCGGTTACAACAGCCGATTTATTTCCTACCATTGCAGCAGCAATCAATCGTACTTACAAAAAAGAGAAAGATATCGATGGCGAAAATATCGTTCAGCTGTTGAAAAATGCGCCGACCAACTACAACCGGAAATTATTCTGGCATTATCCGCATTACAGCAACCAGGGTGGTAAACCCGGCTCTGCTATACGTGCAGGTAACTACAAACTCATTTACAATTACGAGGATGAAAGTACAGAGCTGTATGATGTGGTAAAGGATATAGCAGAAAAAAACAATCTCGCAGCATCCAAACCTGCCATTGCAGCTCAACTTAAAAAAGATTTATTGGATTGGTTAAAAGCAACCAATGCACTTATGCCTAGTAATAATCCGGATTACAATCCTTCTACAGTTTCTGTTTCGAACACCGTGCATGAGTAAATCATCTTGTTGCAGAACACATCATTTTATGTGCTTTTCTAATCGATAAAAGCTACCGTTAATTCTTAAATGATTTAAACAATTGATGCATGCCACATGATGTGTCTTTGTGCAGAAAACCTGCCTGAAGTTTATCAAAAACACATCATAGCTGTTGAACGAATTACACCGCTTTTTTGAAGCGCTGCCCCACCGGGCATGTAAAATATAGTTGCGTACTTAGATGTGTATTTCTAAATCAAAATCAAACTAAAACTGAAAAACCATTGGTTGTGAAATTAAAAGACAAGAATACGAGCCGGAGATTGCTTTTGCTTTTCGTTCTACTTGCAGGTATTAGTTCCTGCAAAAAAAGTGGTGGGACTGTCAACAATTCGCCGGTAAATCCCCCGATAGTGGATAATACGCCTTTTCAACCGGGCGCCACACTGGTTGTATCAAAAACTACAGCAATGGGCAATCCGAGGACTGCATTAAGTGCAGATACGGTGTATACAGATTCAAACAAAGGCATCAATAAATTCAAAGCGTTACCTGCGGGTTTCGATAACGCCATTGTTTCTTTTTATTTGCCCAAGGGCTTTATTGTGGTATTTGCGGAAAACAATGATGGTACAGGCGAGTCGGTTTGTTATGTAGCTGCAAAAGCATCCATAACTGCAAGTCTGCCCGACGCATTAAAAAACAGGGTTTCCTTTGTTCGCTACATACCGCTTGCAAATACAGCAAAAAAAGGATTTGCGGCAACCGACAGTAACGCCGTTAAATTATTCAACACATCGTGGTATTATGGCTGGAGTATCGATCGTCCATCGTTTGGCACGCAGCAGTTTGTACCCATGACATGGGGAAAAGGAACTGCAACGGTGGAGTATCTCGCCTACATGATCAACCGGAAAGATGTAGATCATTTGCTTTCGTTTAATGAGCCAGACAATATTGACCAATCAAATATTCCGGTTATCGATACAGCCATTGCACGGTATAAGGTAATGATGCAATCGGGTTTGCGTTTGGGGTCGCCAGCAGTTACACAAGACCAGGCTTTTGGTGCTAACAAGTGGCTTACCAAGTTTATGGATGCAGCCAAACTGCAGAAAGTACGGGTCGATTTTGTTGCGTTGCATTGGTACGATTGGGGGAATCAAACAAATAACCAGGCAACAGATTCGCTAACGGCGCAGGCGGTATTTAACCGTTTCAAAACTTATGTAGAGCGGGTGCATACCGAGTACCCCAATCAGAAAATATGGATTACAGAATACAATGCCAACCGCAACAGAAGTTCGGAAATTGTACATAAATATTTCATGAAACTCTCCACCGACTGGATGAATACTGTACCATATGTGGAGCGCTATGCTTATTTCTTTCCGCCTGTTTTACCGGCGGTTGATACAAACGGGAGTATGACCGACGCCGGCAGTTACTGGAACAGTCTTATTTCCACTGAAGCGTTTGCTGCGAATATTGAATAACATGATGAACCAATAAATAATCCGTTCCCCTGAGTTATATAGGAATTACAACGTGTATGAATGACCCGACCTGTTCACAGGTTGGGTCTTCTTCTATATACCCAACAGCAGGGTAGGCTTTTGGTTTTTACAATCATAGAACCCAGAATCAGTACAGAGCAGGATAGTACAGTATGAATGTTCTTTCACAAATGCATTGCTTCTATTGTTGAAATCAGGATATTTGAGATACAACCAATCGTTGCTTTGCCATCATGCAATCTTTCGTAAGTAAAAAATATTGGGTGATTACCGCCGTTTTGGTGGTACTGATTTCTGTTGTTGCTTTTCTGTTTAAAGACAATCGCCGCATCGATTATAATACAGATGTAAAACCCATTCTCAATAAAAAATGTATTTCCTGCCACGGTGGTGTAAAGAAGCAGGGCGGTTTCAGTTTACTCTTCAGAGAAGAAGCATTGGCCGAAACAAAAAGCGGTAAGCCTGCTATTATTCCCGGTGATCCTGATGCAAGTGAAATGATCAGAAGGTTGACGCTGAAAGATGAAGAAGAGCGTATGCCGTATAAAGAACATCCGCTTGCTGACGAAGAAATTGATGTGCTGCGTACATGGATTAAACAGGGAGCCAAGTGGGGAACACATTGGGCCTATACAATGGTGGAAGAACAGGAAGTGCCCAAAGGCAACCGTCGCTTCTTTGGTTTGCTGCCTGCAAAGAAAAACGAATGGGTACGGAATGATGTTGATTATTTTGTTTATGATAAACTGAACGAACAGAAACTGACTCCTTCAGCAGAAACAGATAAAGCAACATTATTACGTCGTGTAAGTCTGGATATTACCGGTCTTCCTCCATCAGAAAAATTCGCACAACAGTTTTTGAATGATTCCACTGCAGGTTCGTATGAAAGATTGGTAGATAGTTTATTGGCTTCGCCACAATACGGCGAACGCTGGACATCGATGTGGCTGGACATGGCCCGTTATGCCGATACAAAAGGATATGAACGTGATGGCTATCGTTCCATCTGGCGTTACCGTGATTGGTTGATTCAATCATTCAATGAAGACAAACCCTACAATACCTTTTTAATTGAACAAGTGGCGGGTGATCTGCTGCCCAATCCAACCGATGCACAATACATTGCTACTGCTTTTCATCGTAATACCATGACGAATGATGAAGGTGGTACTGATAATGAAGAATACCGCACTGCAGCTGTAATGGATCGGGTGAATACGACATGGGAAACGTTGATGGGTACCACATTCGCCTGTGTGCAATGCCACAGCCATCCGTACGATCCGTTTAAGCATGAAGAGTATTACCAGTTTCTTGCCTTCTTCAACAACACACGTGACGAAGACACGTACGAAGAATACCCGTTGTTACGTGAATATAAAAATGCAGACAGTTTAAAATTTGAAAAGCTGAGTGCATGGCTGCAGCAACATATTTCGAAAGAGAAGAAAGCAGAGATCATCCGCTTTCTTAAAACAGGACAGCCGGTGATCAACTCTGTAGTGTGCGATGCATTTACCAACAGTGCGTTAGCCGATACCAAATGGTTGTCATTACGTAATAACGGAAGTACTCGCATTAAAAAAGTTGATCTGCATACAAAAGATCAACTGCTGTTTCGTTATGCAACAGGTGTTGAAGGTGGAGTGTGGACAATTCATCTTGATAGTGCGAATGGTAAAGTGATTGCAAGTGTTCCATTGAAAACAACCAAGGGTTGGGCTGTTGCAAATGCATCAATACCTGTTACCGAAGGCGTGCATGATCTTTGGTTAACGTATAAGAATCCAAACCTCAAAAAGCCGGAAGAAAATGGCGCCAACTTCAGCTGGTTTTATTTTACACAAAGTTTTCCGGGCAAAGAGCAGCCAGGTTATGATTCTGCACGGCAACAGTATTTCGATCTCATTAGTTCTACACAATATACATCTACACCCATCATGGTTGATGGCACAAACAGTTTTGCACGAACAACACACGTGTTTGAACGTGGCAACTGGATGGTGAAAGGAGCAGAAGTAAAACCCGGAGTACCACACACATTGAATGCAATGCCTGCAAATGCACCTGCAAACCGTTTAGGCTTGGCGATGTGGTTGACAGATAAAAAGAATCCGTTGGTTTCACGCACCATTGTAAACCGCATCTGGGAACAGCTGTTTGGTCATGGACTTGCAGAAACATTGGAAGATCTCGGTACGCAAGGTATTCCGCCCACACATCAGCAATTGCTCGATCATTTATCGTGGCAGCTGATGCATAAGTATAACTGGAGTTTAAAAACACTCATGAAGGAAATTGTATTATCAGCAACCTATCGTCAAAGTTCCATTGCGTCAAAAGAGTTGATTGAAAAAGATCCAACCAATAAATGGTATGCAAGAGGTCCACGTGTACGACTATCCGCAGAACAATTACGAGATCAGGCATTGGCCGTAAGTGGTTTGTTGAGTACAAAAATGTTTGGCAGAAGTGTCATGCCTTATCAACCCGATGGTATCTGGCTTACGCCTTACAATGGAGAAAAATGGAACATGAGCGATGGAGAAGATAAATACCGCCGTGCTGTATATACCTTCTGGAAACGCAGTGCACCTTATCCGTTTATGATGATGTTTGATGGTGCAGCACGTAATGTTTGTGTCGCACGGCGCATCAATACCAATACACCTTTGCAGGCACTGGTTACATTAAACGACTCTTCTTATTTAGATATGGCAAGAAACTTTGCGTATGAATTGAAGCAAGAAGGAGTGAAAGATGCAACACAACAGATCAGTAAAGGATATGAACAGATGATGTACAAACCCATCAGTAAAGAAAAATTAAAAGCACTGAATGATCTGTACACACAAGCATTGCAAACATTCAATAAAGATAAACTGAAGGCTTGTGAAGTGATTGGCATGGACAGTAAACATAACAATCCTGAAACAGCAGCATTGGTAGTAGTTATGAATGCCATGCTGAACCTGGATGAATGGATCACAAAAAATTAATTCTGTAAACGTATACTATGACACGTAACGAATTAAATAACGAGCGACTTGCTGCAGAAGCAAAACAAAAAGAACTGCAGTTCTTTACACGCAGGCATTTCTTAAAAGAGAGCGCCATGGGTTTTGGTGCATTGGCGTTGGGATCATTGTTGGGCAGTTGCGGCAACAATATGGGTATGGCTTCATCGCCGGTATTTGATGCAGCGCATCCATTGGCACCACGCATGCCGTTCTTTCCTGCAAAAGCAAGATCGGTTATTTATCTGCACATGGCAGGCGCACCGTCGCAACTGGAATTATTTGATTATAAACCGGAGCTGGCGAAACTCAACGGACAGGATTGTCCGCCTTCTTTACTCGAAGGAAAAAAGTTTGCCTTCATTCGTGGTGTACCAAAAATGTTGGGGCCGCAGGCAAATTTTAAACAGCATGGCAAGAGTGGTTTGTGGGTGAGTGATTACCTGCCGCATTTTTCTAGTATTGTTGATGATGTGTCGATCATAAAGTCAGTAACAACCGATCAGTTTAATCATGCACCTGCACAATTACTGATGCATACCGGCAGTGCACGTTTAGGCAGGCCAAGTATTGGCAGTTGGGTGACGTATGGTTTAGGAACAGAAAATCAAAATCTGCCCGGCTTTGTGGTGTTGACATCAGGCGGTAATAATCCGGATGCAGGGAAGAGTGTATGGGGCAGTGGATTTTTGCCGAGTGTTTATCAAGGTGTACAATGCAGAAGCGAAGGTGATCCGGTTTTGTTCATCAACGATCCGCAAGGTGTTGACCGTGATTTACGAAAAGCTTCTATTGATGCAATTAATAAAGTAAACCAGGAGCAGTATAAAGAGTTTAATGATCCTGAAATTCTCTCACGCATTTCGCAATACGAGATGGCGTACAAGATGCAGATATCAGTTCCGGAAGTGATGAATATTAATGATGAGCCGGAATACATTCGTGAAATGTATGGTGCACAACCGGGCAAAGGAAGTTTTGCCAACAATGTGCTGCTTGCACGTAAGCTGGTAGAGAAAGGTGTACGCTTTGTACAGTTGTTCGATTGGGGATGGGATACACATGGTACCAGTGCCGATGGTGCGGTTGATATTGGTCTGATCAATAAATGCAGACAGGTGGATAAAGCAATGACAGCATTGATACTTGATTTAAAACAACGGGGACTGTTAGACGAAACGCTGGTAGTTTGGGGAGGTGAATTTGGCCGCACACCGATGCAGGAAAACCGTGATGGAAAAGAAATGCCGTTTAAAGGAAGAGATCATCATGCAGAAGCATTCAGTATGTGGATGGCCGGTGGTGGTATTAAAGGTGGCACCACGTATGGCGAAACAGATGAGATCGGTTACAGTATTACAAGTGGCAAAACAGAAGCATTCGACATACAAGCGACCATTTTAAATCAACTTGGCTTCGATCATGAAAAATTTACGTATGATTTTCAAGGTCGACCATTCCGCTTAACAGATGTGAGCGGAAAAGTAATCACCGATATTCTTGCTTAATCACATTCAAGACAACTCATCATTACAATGAATCAAGACCGTCGCAACTTTCTTAAATCAACTTCATTTGCAACTGCTGCAGCAATGCTGGCACCTTTTGCAGCAATGGCCGAAACAGAAAAGCCTTTGTTTCCTGCCAACGATCAATTCAAATTACTGTTCATGCAAACAAGCTGGGGCTTTGCAGGTAATATTGAAGCATTTTGTGCTGCAACAAAAAAAGAAGGGTATGACGGCATTGAAGTCTGGTGGCCAGCTGATGATAAAAAAGCACAGGATGAATTGTTTGCTGCATTAAAGAAACACAATTTGCAAGTTGGATTTTTATGCGGTGGTTCGCAAACCAACTGGCAGGAACATCTGGTAACATTCAAAAAAAACCTGGATGCGGCTACGGCAAACAGCATTCAAAAACCGGTGTATATTAATTGTCATTCGGGCAGAGATTATTTTACATTCGATCAGAACCAGCAATTCATCAGCTACAGCACGCAAAAGAATAAAGAAACAGGTATTCCTATTTATCATGAAACACATCGTGGAAGGATGCTGTTTGCTGCACACATCACAAGGCAGTTCATTGAAAAAAATCCTGCGTTACAGTTAACACTCGATATATCGCATTGGTGCAATGTGCATGAAAGTTTATTGGCCGATCAGAAAGAAACAGTAGACCTGGCATTATCAAGAGTGGGACATATCCATTCACGAGTTGGTCACCAGGAAGGGCCGCAGGTAAACGATCCACGTGCGCCGGAATGGGATGCAACCGTTAAACAACACCTGGCATGGTGGGATGAAGTAATTAAACGCAAGAAAGCAAACGGCGAACAAATGACAATACTGACAGAGTTTGGTCCGCCGAATTATATGCCAACATTGGCTTACACCAGACAGCCGCTGGCAGATCAATGGGCGATTAATGTGTACATGATGCAAATGCTGAAGAAGAGATATGAATGATGAATGATTAGTAATGAGTGTGCTCACGTACGACGGGCATCCTGCAAAGAATAAAAAAAACAAACAGCTTTAGTTAAAGTAAAATACTCACAGCATTTTTTTATGCTTTTAACTATATCAGAATTTCTTGGTCACTTTCATCCGGTGCTGGTGCATTTGCCAATCGGTATTTTATTGATTGCCGCTGTATTTTATGTACTGTCGTTGCGTGAACAATACAAGGCATTGCAACAGGCAACAACAGTTGCTTTGTTGCTGGGCATGTTGAGTGCTGTCGGTTCCTGCATCAGCGGTTACCTGTTATCCATCAGCGGCGATTATGAAGCCGATATGGTAAGTACACATAAATGGATGGGCTTTGCTGTTGCTGCTGTTGCCATTGTATCATACTTTTTGCATACAAGAAAAAACAATGCAGTTAAATGGACGATCGGGTTAATGACGCTGCTAATTTTTATTACAGGGCATTCAGGCGGCTCACTTACTCATGGTTCTGATTATCTCACAAAATCAATCACCACTCCTGCAGCAAAGGCAGAACGTAAACCCATTGCCAATGTGCAGGAAGCTGTAGTGTACAAAGATGTGGTGCAACCCATCCTGGAAGAAAAATGTTATAGTTGCCACAATGCTGCCAAACAAAAAGGAAAACTCCGGCTCGATGGTCCTGAATGGATCAGCAAGGGTGGAAAGCAGGGTGAAGTAGTAATCTCTGGTAAGGCTGATGAAAGTGAACTCATCAAACGGCTTTTGTTACCGAAGCAACACGAAGACCACATGCCGCCAAAAGAAAAACCACAGCTGAATGAAAAAGAAATAGCGTTGTTACACTGGTGGATCAACTCCGGTTTATCATTCGATAAAAAAGTAAAAGACCTTGCACAAACAGAAAAAATAAAACCATTGCTGTTGAGTCTGCAAGCAGCGGCAAGCAATGAGGTAAAAGCCAAACCACAAATTCCGGAAACTGCTGTTGAACAGGCCGATGCTGCTGCCATAAAAAAACTCAGGGACAGGGGGGTAGTGCTGTTACCTGTTGCACAAAACAGCAATTACCTGCTGGCGAATTTTGTAACAGTACAGGGATTAAGTGAAGGCGACATCAAACTATTGCTTGCAGTAAAAAAGCAACTTGTTTGGGTAAAGTTCGCTAACCAACCGGTGAACGATGCTATGCTGGCAATACTTGCCGAATGCAAAGCGATTACCCGTTTAGATATCAGTTATACCAAAATCACCGATAAGGGATTTGTTCAGCTGCAACAGCTGCCCAAACTGCAAACACTTAACCTGGTTGGGACAGCCGTTACAACAAACGGACTGATGCAATTAAAGAATAATCAAGACTTACAGGCGGTTTATATTTATCAATCGGCAATTCCTAAAAAAGACTATGCAGCCCTAAAGACTGCATTGCCTAAAATAACAATTGATACCGGTGGTTATACAGTGCCAACACTGCAAAGCGATACAACCATATTCACAAAACCGAAAGTATAGGCTTTGTCATCAATAGATTCAGATAATCGTTTCGCAAAACGTATACATTCATCAGTAAGTAATTGTCAAACCTGCACCTAATCCCATATCACTGTCGTAATGAGTAGATAATGATACATACTTGGTAAGAATATAACGGAAGCCGGCCATGTATTCCTTATCTGTATTTGCCATAAAGTTGAAACGCAGTCTGCTGCTTACAGGAATATCTTCCCTTCCTAACTGCACACGCAATTTTCCTTCTGTGTCAATTCTTGCGTCTGCACGTAGCAACATCGGCAACGTATATTGAAAACCGAAGCAAACAATGCCACGCTTATCTTTTGTATTCACCTGCCCGAACAGATTTTTCTCTGCTTCTCCATGTTTGCGATAACGCCAGTCGAAACCAACGTAAGGCATCAGCCATTGATTACGGCCAATCAACCGACCAATGTGCAACTCATTTTCAAATCCTTTTTCTGCATTCAACCCGAGCCGCCATTCGTTCTGCAGCACCCACCGTGTATTGGAGTACATCAGTTCGCCATCGCTGCCGGTACTTTCTAGGCCGACCTGTGCAGCAAAGTAAAACCGGCGATCATCATGATATACTTTTCGTAATGCTTTCTGTGGATCGGGCAATTGCGGATTAGGAGGCGTGTTCTCATAGCTGAAAATACGTCCCATGCCACTCATCATGTGATAAAGAATATGACAATGAAAATACCAGTCGCCATATTTTTCTGAAGCATGAAACTCGATGGTATCAGTTTCCATGGGCATTATGTCGAGTACAGTTTTCAACGGAGAGTATTCGCCTTGTCCGTTTAAGGTGCGAAAAAAATGACCATGCAAATGCATCGGGTGTCGCATCATGGAATTGTTGGTGAGAATAATACGGATGTTCTCTCCCTGTTTAATCAGTATCTTATCCGACTCAGAAATCGTTTTGTTATCCATCGTCCAAACATATCTCGTCATATTACCTGTCAATTCAAACTTCAATTCTCGAACCGGCCCCTCGGGTAAGGTTGTTTTCCGTGGAGCTTTCAGCATGGCATAGTTGAGCGTGATTATGGATTTATTACTGTCTACAATTTCAGGATACATCACGGTGTTCATATCCATCTGCTGCAGACTCATGTTCATACCCATATCGTTCATGCTGCCGTCCATGTTCATCATGTCGTTCATCATCTTCATACCTTCAAAATATTTCAGACGGGGCATGGCACCAGCAGCATGTTTTGCTCCATTGCCTAACCAAAGCGAAGTACTTTTTGTACGGTCTTCGGAAGTTGACAACAATTCGAAACTGCCGTCACCAGGAATTGTAACCATCACATCATAGGTTTCTGATACACCCACAATGAAGCGATCCACTTCAACAGGTTCTACTTCCGCACCATCATTTGCCACCACACTCATTTTACCACCTGCAAACTGCACCCAGAAATAAGTAGATGAACTTCCGTTGATGATCCGCAACCGCACTTTATCACCTGCCTTGTATTGTTTCTTTTCTTCAGCTATTTTTCCATTTGTAAAAAGCGCATCGTAATACACATCGCTCACATCCATTGCCAGCATGCGTTTCCACTCGTTGGTCATTTTTACACCCAGTCGTTTTTCTTTCAATGCCTGCAGGTAATCCTGTGTCGCTTTCTTTTTAATCGCATACCAATCGGTAGCATAATGCAACGAACGTTCTACCTGGTTGGGATTTTCATTCGTCCAATCACTGAGCAAAACAACTTCTTCAGCAACCGGTTGTTTTTCCTTTTCATGAATAACTATTGCACCATACATACCGCTTTGTTCCTGTAACATCGTATGCGAATGATACCAATAAGTACCATGCTGCACAATAGGAAAACGAAACACATGTGTGCTGTGTCCGTTTATGGGTGCAGTGGTTAAATACGGAACGCCATCCTGCTCGTTCGGCAGGATCAAACCATGCCAATGGATTGAGGTTTCCATATGCATTGTATTATGTACATGAATTTCTGCCGTATCTCCTTCGTTAAAATACAATGTAGGTGCCGGAATACTTCCATTAATGGCCACGCCTTTTGCATTTTTGCCAGTATAGTTGACCATTGTATCGGTTACGTACAGGTGATACACAATTTTATTTCCGGTTCTTGTAACGAAAGGCTCTTTGGTTACATGCATGGATGCTCTACTGTGCTGTGCATTTGCCTGCATTACCAATATTACGAACAGCAACAGGTTATAAAGCCGCTTCATGTTGCTTAGTGTTTTATGGTTTCTTTAACGCTTCCACAGGTAAGCATTTGCTTTCCATAATATGGATTCTTAATTGCCTTTTCAGCGCTCAGCCAGGAAGCTTTTTTCATCGGGCAGTAATCAACATAAATCTCTTTTTCTGACAACGAAATTGTTTTTGCAAGACTGATTATATTGTTCGACAGCGTAGCAAATAATTCTCTTTGTTTATCGATATCGTTTGCTACAGCAATTGCCGCCGCATCTGTCTGCAATTTTTGTTTTACAGGTTCAAATGCTTTTACTTCTGCAGCAGAAGCCGTTGAATTGTTGACAGCCGCCACAGCCGTTTTAAATTCTGCAGCAGCAGTTGACGCAGCTGAACTGTTACCTGCAACAAGTTCATTCTTCAGCTTATAATAGGTATTCAATACTGTACCAACAGATTTGCTTTGTGCTGATGCTGTGGAAAAGAGCAAAGCTGCAAGTGGAATAAATAATGATTTCATGATCGTTTGATTTAACGTAAAAGAATAATGTATAGCCGGCAAGCGTACTTACCAGCTATACGTTTTACTGTTGAAGTGGTTCGGCTTTATAACCGGCATCGGTTACAGCTTTAATAATATCACTGCTGCTCACCGCTTCATCCGTTTCAATACGAAGGATCTTATCGGGATTGGCTATATCAACTTCCCAGTTATCCTTACCGGCAACATTGTCGAGAAAAGGAGTTGCTTTTGCAATACAGCCAGAGCACTTAATGTTTGTTTTGAATGTTAATGCGTCCATCTTTCACAAATTTTATCGTTCAATCATTATACCGGCATTAACCGGTTTGTTTACAATGTAAAATTAGAAAGAGCAGGAGGGTTGCCTGTTACACAATAAAGAGGAAGATGTATATAATTTCAGGATTACAATCAGGCGGTGGTTAATCTGTAATCTTATCGAGTGGTTTCCGTTTGTTTTCTTTCAGCTGCTTGAAATGCGAAACGGTTAATCCAGTTACTTTCTTAAATTGCTGCGACAGATGCTGCGTACTGCTGTAGCCCATTTCAAATGCAATTTCGCTCAGGTTCTTTTCATCATACATCAGCAGTTCTTTTACCTTTTCAATACGCTGCAGAATAGCATATTTCTCAATGGTAATTCCTTCAACCGACGAAAAAAGACTGCTGAGATAATGGTAGTCTAATCCCAGTTTTTCTTCGAGCATTGCTGATAATTTCAGATTAAACTCATCTGCATCCTTGCCATGAATAAGCGATACAATGGTGGTTTTGATTCGCTCAACAATTTTTGCTTTTTTATCATCCAACAATTCAAAACCTTGCTGTTCAAGACGGCTTCTTAATTGTTCAAGTTGGGCTGCAGTGGGTTTCGCTTTCAGCTCAACCTGGCCCAGCTGTATATTATGGTACTGCAGCTGCAACTGATCAAACTGTTGCCGAACAGCCATAATACAGCGATCGCATACCATATTCTTTATGTGCAGAATCTCTGACATGATACTGCAAAGATAATCACAGAATCGATTATGCAGAAGACTGTAAAAACGAACGAACAGCAGATTATATACAATTTGCTGCGAATGATATAACAAAATCGCCGTTTTCGATTTTTTTCTTTGTGTTCTCAACACAATCACTATGCAACAATCAATTTTTATAAAAGGAATGCTGTGTCATCGTTGTATTGCAACCGTTACGCACGAGTTGCAACATTTGGGTATTGAGCCGGATGAGGTAACACTTGGCGAAGTAAAGATTGCTGTACATGTTCCGTTTACAGATTTTGATGCACTGAACAGAACATTAGCGCCACTTGGCTTTAGCGTGCTGGAAAAAAAACGCAGTAAACTTGTTCGACAGGTAAAGCAAATTGTAGCAGATGTGTACTCGGGTGATTTCGATTTTCCTTACCAGTTCAGACTGTCTGACCTGCTGGCTCAAAAACTGGAAAAAGAGTACGATTTTATCAGTCAGCAATTCGCTGCCGAAGAGAGCAGCACAATTGAAAAATTTGTTATTGACTACCGGATTGAAAAAATTAAAGAAATGCTGGTTTATACATCGCTTAAACTGTCAGACATCGCCTTTCAATTAGGCTTCAGCAGTGTGGCACACTTATCCCGTCAGTTTAAACAACAAACAGGATTAACCATAACCCATTTTAAAGCAATACGGCATAACAGGAGTTAAACTGAAATTTTATACAACACAAAGCTAATTGTGTAACAGCAAGACTTACTGCTCAAAGTAGCTTTGTACAAAGAAATGTTATGAAACAGGAATTTATAGCTGCCAATCCGATTGCAGAAAAAACAAAAAGTCATCAGTATGTGAAAGAAACTTTTCCGGTACTTGAAATGACCTGTGCTGCCTGCGCAGTAAGTGTGGAGTCGATGTTGAAATCGGTAGAAGGTGTAAAAAATGCCGGAGTAAATTTTGCGAATCAGGATGCATGGGTGGAGTATGATCCTGCAGTTGCTAACCCCGAACAATTTCAGCAAACGGTCCGTTCCATTGGCTATGATATTATCATTGAAAAAGAAAACAAAGCTGAACTGAAAGAAGAAGCGCAGCAAAAACAATACGAAGCAATAAAGCAACGCACGATCTGGTCTTCTGTTTTATCGGTACCTGTAATCATCATCGGTATGTTTTTTATGGATATGCCGTTTGGTAATTACATTATGATGGCACTTGCAACACCGGTTGTGTTTTATTTCGGTCGTAGTTTTTTTGTGAATGCATGGAAACAGGCCCGTCATGGTAAAGCAAACATGGACACACTGGTAGCATTAAGTACAGGCATAGCCTGGCTATTCAGTGCTTTTAATACTTTCTTTCCTGAGTTCTGGCATGCACGTGGGTTACATGCGCATGTGTATTTTGAAGCTGCAGCCGTCGTGATTGCGTTTATATCGTTGGGTAAAATGCTCGAAGAAAAAGCGAAATCAAATACCTCCTCAGCCATTAAAAAATTAATGGGACTGCAGCCGAAAACCGTAACACTGATTTTGGAAGATGGACAAACAAAAGATGTACCGGTAAGCCAGGTAAAACAGGGAGATGTTTTACTCGTGAAGCCAGGTGAAAAAATACCCGTTGATGGAGTTGTAAATGGAGGGGAATCGTTTGTAGATGAAAGTATGATTACCGGCGAACCCATACCTGTGGAAAAGAAAACAGGCGAAAAAGTGTTTGCAGGCACCATCAATCAGAAAGGAAGCTTTCGTTTTCTTGCAGAAAAAGTTGGAGCAGAAACCTTGCTCTCGCAAATTATTAAAATGGTGCAGGAAGCACAGGGCAGTAAAGCACCCGTACAAAAGCTGGTTGATAAAATCGCCGGTATTTTTGTGCCGATTGTAATCGGCATTTCAATTCTCACTTTTATAGCATGGATGTTGTTTGGCGGTGAGAACGCTTTTACACATGCACTGTTAACTGCAGTTACAGTATTGGTTATTGCTTGTCCTTGTGCTTTAGGACTGGCAACTCCAACGGCGATTATGGTAGGTGTGGGTAAAGGAGCAGAACATAACATTCTTATCAAAGATGCAGAAAGCCTGGAGCTGGCACATAAAGTGAATGCAGTAATTCTCGATAAAACCGGAACAATAACAGAAGGCAAACCGGAAGTAAGTGATATGCTGTTTGATGCCGCTGTTGATCAGGCAAAGTTGAAATCAATTTTACTGGCAGTTGAAATGCAATCAGAACATCCGCTTGCTGAAGCCGTAGTACGTTCATTGCAAATTGAACAAATAAATCCTGCTTCTGTACAACAAATTAATAGTATTACCGGAAAAGGAATTGCAGCAAAGCATCAAGGCAAAAACTACCTTGTTGGCAATGCAAGACTGTTATCGGAAAAAGGAATAAAAATCAGCAAAGAGTTTTTGCAGAAAACCAGTCAACTGCAGGAGCAGGCAAAAACAGTCATTGCCTTTGCAGAAGATGAGGTCGTTGTAGCTGTTATTGCAATTGCAGATAAAATTAAAGCAAGCTCAAAAGTTGCCATTGAAAGTTTGCAGAAAAAGGGAATTGAAGTATACATGCTTACTGGCGATAATGTGCAAACAGCAGCGGCCATTGCCAAAGAAGTTGGATTGAAAGATTACAAAGCAGAAGTAATGCCGGCCGATAAAGCAGCATTTGTTCAACATTTACAACAGAAAGGAAAAGTTGTGGCGATGGTGGGCGATGGTATTAACGACAGCCATGCATTGGCCCAGGCCGATGTAAGTATTGCTATGGGTAAAGGCAGCGACATTGCAATGGATGTTGCAAAGATGACTTTGATTACATCCGATCTCAGCAGTATTTCAAAAGCTTTAGTTCTTTCAAAGAAAACAGTCAACACCATTAAGCAGAATTTATTCTGGGCCTTCATTTATAACCTCATCGGTATACCGATTGCTGCAGGCGTATTATATCCAATCAATGGCTTCCTCCTTGATCCTATGATTGCAGGAGCAGCTATGGCGCTGAGCAGTGTAAGCGTAGTAAGTAATAGTCTTCGTTTAAAATATTCAGCATTGAATTAAAATAGAAGCAGGTTTAGAGCAGTTGATTGTTGGATGGCAACCCGGTATTTATACCGGGTTTTTTATTGCAAACTTTAAAATTATATACAATAGTGGGTGGTAAGTGTAACATCAACGTTTTCACTCCGCAGTAGCTTTGAATTCAGTTACTGGTGGGCAGTAAAAAACTTAAACCAGTTAATTTTTTTCGTTCTCTGACCGTGCAACATTTGTACAGCAAAATATCCAAACTGGCTCAACAAAAAAACAAACAGAAGTCAGGACGTCAATCTTTTCAGCCTTTTTGGATGCAAAACTGAAAATCTTGGTAAACACCAAGAACTAAGTGCTGTACTGTTTCCATTTTTGTATCCGAATCGAAACAGGCGCATGTCAGGAGCCCGAAAAAACCGGACAAGAAACATGTAAAAACAATCATATGGAACTGATTACTTTCAAAACAAACATCAGCAGCGAAAGAGCATTACAGCGTGTTGCTCCATTGCTGAACAATGCAGTTGGTGCTGCTAACTGGCAATTGGATGTATCGGGAGCCGGAAACAAACTCACGGTTTATTCACCCGGAATTCTTAATGAAATACAGGTGATTGATGCTGTCCATAAAGCCGGCTTTCATGCAGTTAATATCGAAGATTATTACGCCATTTACTAACTACTTTAAACAATTGTTATGTATTCAGCTATTATCATATTCCTGGTTTTTTTAGGCGCTTTTGCAGGAACCGCAATCAGTGTAAATACCGGTACCATTAAGCGGATTAAGCAACAGCAGAACCGCCGGGTGCTCGTATTGCCCGTGCAATCGGCCTGTACAAAAGCCGGTATCTATACCTCTTCAGCTGAAGAATATTATTTGATTCATTGATCTTTTTATCATCAAAATACATTCACCATTAAACCTTAGCTCATGTATCGTAAGTACTTTTTTATTGCAGTATTTTTATTTACTGTTGTAATCAGTTGTCGCAAATCAATTGAAACAGTGCAATCGCCACCACCACCTGTCGACAATTCATCGTATCTGCAACTCAGTTTTACAGGTATACAACCAAGCCAGGAAGCGATGTATGCCATTGTAAGTATTACAAAAGAAAATGGCGACTCTGTTATAACCAATCGCAAAGTAGCAGTAACAAAACTTAATCAGCAATACCTTACTGAAAAAATCAAACTCGAAAAAAGCAGTTACAAAATCAGCAAACTGGTGGTTGTAAAAACTACAGACACGGCATCTTATGCAATACCTCTTGCACAATCAGCGAAAGCCACACTCGTAAGTGCTACATTACCGTTACCAGTAACAGTTTCAACAGCAGGAACCACACCGATTGCTATGCCGTATTACCTGTTGTTACAGCAGAATCGCCCACATTGTTTGGTTACTCTGCTGCAGATTTTGGTTTTGAAGCATACCTGACCGTGCGGGCTCATTTGCAAATAACTGTAGGGACTGTTTTATATGACAGTTTACCCGGTTTGCTGAAGCTTGAAGCTGTAAAAGCAAACGGCGAACGTTGGTTAAGAGAAATTGATTTAGGTCAGGGAATTAACGCCTTACAAATTCCGCAAGAGTATACTTCATTTACGTTTATAATTAACAAATGGAATACAACGATACGCAAAGAATACAGCCGGGCAGAGTTGCACAATAACATGCTGCTTTCCTTCAGTGGAACAAGAGCTGCCAAACGATTGATCGAAGAATCGGTTTTCATTGACAATGCATATGCTGTTACAGCAGAAAGCCGTTCGGAATACATTTATAACCAAAACAATAAGCTGCAAACAATCCGTTATTATCAAAAGTCGTTACAGGTATCAGGGTTGCCGCTCACATTTGTTTATCAGTTTCATTATACACAACCCGAAGCGTGGGATACCGTTTATCGTTACAACGCCAATCAGGCGCTTACAGGTTACACAGCCATGGAAAGGAATAATGGAACGATACGTTCCATCTTCAATAAAAGTTACGATCAGCAAACGGGTGCTGCGGTTAGTTACAATACAGTAGCTGGAGGAAAAGAGATTGTTGTTGATTATTTATTCAGCAACAACAACAGCATGCAGTATAAAATGAAAATTATACAGGGCAATAGAGTAGAAGAGCGGGCACAAAGCTCAACCGGTGGAGCCGAAACAGGAACCTATACGTATGATGTATTTATCAACCCTCATCATCAGTTGGGTTATGATGATCTGTACTTCAGCAATGTTTCGAAAAACAACCTGCTTTCAATATCGAAGAGTTATGCAGGAGCTATTCCATCAACTATTCCTTATCGTTACGAATATGTGTACGATGCAGATGGTTATCCGGCAGAAGCATACATCAGTTATAAAGGATATTCATCACAGCAACATCTGTTCAGAATAAAAAAAGTTTTCCGTTATCAGTAAGTTTTGGATTGATTGCCTATATTTCGTCGGAAAGCAAAGGGATTGGTTTCAATCCTTTTTTTATAACTGTAAAAAAAAGAACCCGTTGAATTTTCAACGGGTTCTTTTTTCTTAGGTGCCCAGGACTGGATTCGAACCAGCACATCCTTGCGAACGCTGCGACCTGAACACAGTGCGTCTACCAATTTCGCCACCTGGGCAACACATCCCAACAATATCGGGATTCAGGGCTGCAAATATAGAGGAATTTGATAAATAAAATCGAAGCTTTTTCTCTTCGTTTTATTCTTTCGGCTGTTTTTTTAAACCCAGCATCAGAATACCGCCAATCACTAAAACGGTTCCCAGCAATTGCGACCAATGCAATGCTTCATCTAAAAACCACCATGCTTGAATAATTGTGGACACCGGCCCGATGGTGGAGATAATAGCCACATTATTACTGCCGATACGCTTGGTACCGCCTGCAATTAAATACGAGGGCAGCACCGTTGCAACAATGCCCAGCAACAAACCATAGATCCAGTGTTCTTTTGCTATTGTGATGATGTCTGTTACCTCATACCTGAAGAGAAAATGCAGAAAAATACCGGCTGTAGCCGAAAGCATTGCATACGAGGTAAACTTTGTTGCACCGGTGAGCGGTATTAACCGGCCGCTGCCAACAACAAAAAGCGCATAGGTAATGGAGCAAAGAAAAATCAACAAGCCACCCCAGAAAAAGCCCGGCTCTAAGTGATAGAGATTAAACTCTCCTGCATAAGCCAGCCCTATACCGCTGTAGGTTAGCAGCAAAGCCAACTTTTGATTTTTCCGGATCGTTTGTTTAAACACTGCTGCATTAATCAACAGCACAAAACTGGGGTAGAGGAAAAGGATTAATCGTTCAAGTCCGGCAGAGATATAACGCAGTCCTTCAAAATCGAGATAACTACTAATATAATAACCCAGCAAACCCACAGCAATTAACTGTAACCACTTTTGTGAAGTAAAGGATGCTTTGTTTTGCCGTGTAAAAAACAATACCGCAATATAAAACGGCAGCGCAAACAGCATACGTAATGTAAGCAGCGATAATGCATCTATTTCAATAGCAGCAAAAGCTTTCTTTACAATAATCGCCTTGGTTGAAAATAAAACTGAACCGATGAATGTAACAACAAAACCCACGAAAGCAACAGAGTATTTCTTCGGCATAAAGGTGAAATAAAAAAGTCCTGTTGGTTAAACACACAACAGGACTTTCAGCAATATACGACTAACGGCCTGTCTTAAACGCTTACGTTAAAATCACGCAGCGCATCGTTCAAACTTGTTTTCAAGTCAGTGCTTGGTTTACGCTGACCAATAATTAATGCACAGCCAACACCAAACTCTCCTGCAGGGAATTTTTTAGTATACGTTCCCGGAATTACCACGCTGCGTGCAGGAACTCGGCCTTTCATTTCAACAGGTTCTGCTCCGCTCACATCAATAATTTTTGTTGATTGTGTAAGCACTACGTTTGCACCTAACACCGCTTCTTTCTCAACAATTACACCTTCAACCACAATACAACGGCTACCCACAAACACACCATCTTCAATAATCACCGGGCTTGCCTGTAATGGCTCCAGCACACCGCCAATACCAACACCACCACTCAGGTGTACACCTTTACCAATTTGTGCACAGCTGCCAACAGTTGCCCATGTGTCAACCATTGTACCTTCATCCACATACGCTCCAATGTTTACATAACTTGGCATTAACACTACGTTTTTTGCCAGGTAAGCGCCATAACGAGCAACCGCATGTGGTACGGCTCGCACACCAAGTTCTTTATAATTTTTCTTCAACAGCATTTTATCGTAAAACTCAAAAGGAGCCACATCCCAGGTTTGCATTTGTTGAATACCAAAATACATCAGGATCGCCTGCTTAACCCACTCATTTACTTCCCAGCCATTATCGGTGGGTGAGGCAGTACGTAAACGGCCTTTATCTACTTCTTCAATCACTGCACGAACAGCATCGCTGTACTTATTATCCTTCAAAAGTTCACGGTTACCCCATGCTTCAAGAATCAAATCTTTCATTGTTATTTCAAATTTGCTGCGAAAATAGTCAATAGTGAATTGTGAATGGTCAATTGTCTTGCTTAAAATTATCAGGTAGTTTTTAGCAATACCAGCTGCAGTACTCATAGCATCGTCTGTTGCGTCGCAAGCCTTTATACGTTCGGTAATTCTTTTGAGCAACCCACGCCTTTTTACTTAGACTATTTATAACACAATGCAGCCACTTGCCGGGAGCGATCGGCAGTTTGTCACTAATCGCACAAATCAAAATTTCGGGAAACTATTCACCATTCACTACTCAGTATTGTCCACTTACCAGTCAATTCTTCCGACTTATATTTGCACTCATGAATATCGGTTTCGACGCTAAACGGGCATATCATAATCAAACGGGCTTAGGTCATTACAGTCGTACACTCATCCGTTCGCTGTCAACCGGTTTTCCGCAGCATCAGTATTTTCTGTTCAATCCAAAACCATCGAGCCTGTTCTTCTTTGATGAGTTGAAGAATGTACAGGAAGTACAGCCGCAAACATTCATCAGTAAAAAATTGTCTTCGCTGTGGCGCAGCAATTGGGTAAAGTCGGATCTGAAACGGTTAAAGATTGATCTCTATCATGGACTCAGCCATGAAATACCGGTAGATATAAAACGTACCGGTATTAAATCGGTGGTTACCATGCACGATCTCATTCATGAACGTTACCCCGAACAATATAAAGCCATCGATCGAAAAATATATACTAAGAAATTCAGGTACGCCTGCGAAAACGCCGATCGGATCATTGCCATCAGCGAACAAACAAAGAGCGATCTGATTGAGTTTTATCAAACACCCGCCGATAAAATTGAAGTGTGTTACCAAAGTTGTAATCCTGCATTTGGAGAAACACTTTCCGATGAGTATAAAGAACGCATCCGCAAACACTATCAACTGCCCGAACAGTATTTCTTATATGTTGGTTCCATTATTGAGCGAAAGAATTTACTCAATCTCTGCAAAGCGGTTCAGTTATTGCAAGGCGAAACATCGTTACCGCTGGTAGTTATAGGCAATGGAGGCGAGTACAAGCAAAAAGTAAAAGACTTTGTTACGTTTCATAAATTAGATGATAAGATTATTTTCTTAAGCGATAGTCCGGTTACAAAATATGCACCGGGTTTTCAATCGGCCGAAGATTTTCCGGCTATTTACCAAATGGCGACAGCCATGATTTATCCAAGTGTGTTTGAAGGTTTTGGTATTCCTGTGCTGGAAGCATTGTGGAGCCGAATACCTGTAATTACATCCAATGTTTCCTGTTTACCGGAAGCCGGTGGCGATGGGGCTTTTTATGTTGATCCCTCAAGTCCTGAAGAAATTGCTAACCAGATGAAACGCATTTTAATCGATCCTGCTTTTGCAGCGCAACAGGTAGAAAAAGGCTGGCAACATGCCCAACGTTTTACCAATGCAGCAACAGCAGCAAAGGTGATGGATGTGTATAATAAACTCTTCTAGTCAACCGTACTTTAAACCTCGTACTTCGTACTTGTTCTCTCTTTCTTACTTTTGCAGCTTATGATGATTGATTGTACCGATAAGGAATCAGCAATATTAAAATTGGTTGGCAGTTGTGCACAGCAGTTACAATTGCCCTGCTACCTTGTTGGTGGTTTTGTACGGGATAAGTTATTGCAACGGGCCTGTAAAGACCTCGATTTTGTTTGTGTAGGCGATGGCATTGCCTTGGCACATGAAGTGGCACGGCAATTCAACCCACAGCCCCAGGTATCTGTTTTTAAAACATTTGGCACGGCGAATATTAAAGTAGATGGCTTTGAAATTGAATTTGTGGGCGCACGTAAAGAAAGTTATGCAGCACATTCTCGCAAACCCGAAGTGGAACCCGGCACACTGGAAGATGATCAGCGTCGAAGAGATTTTACCATTAATGCACTCGCCATTAGTTTAAACAAAGAAGATTTCGGCACGTTAATCGATCCGTTTAACGGGGTGGAGGATCTCAACTTAAAACTTATCCGTACACCATTAGAACCTGGTACTACCTTTAGCGACGATCCGTTGCGGATGATGCGTGCTGTACGTTTTGCATCGCAACTCAACTTTAGTATTGTACCCGAAACATGGCTGGGCATTATTGAAAATGCGCATCGGTTGCACATCATTTCAAAAGAACGCATTGCCGATGAATTGAACAAAATCGTACTCAGCCCCAAACCTTCCATTGGCTTCGATCTGTTGTACAAAAGTGGATTACTGAAATTATTCTTTCCGCAAATGGTTGATCTTGCGGGAGCCGAATACATTGATGGCAAAGGACACAAAGACAATTTTTATCACACCATCCAGGTATTAGATAATATTTCGGAACACACAAACGATCTGTGGCTGCGTTGGGCAGCTATTCTGCACGATATTGCCAAGCCCGCCACTAAACGTTTTGAACAGGGGCATGGCTGGACGTTTCACGGACATGAAGTAGTGGGCGGAAGAATGGTACCGAAGATCTTTGCACAGCTGAAGCTTCCGGCGAATGAAAAAATGAAGTTTGTAAAAAAGCTGGTGGAGCTGCATTTACGTCCTATCAGTTTAACCAAAGAAAACATAACGGACAGCGCTATACGCCGTTTACTGTTTGATGCCGGTGAAGATTTTGATGCATTGATGACCTTGTGTAATGCCGATATTACCTCTAAAAATCAACAGAAAGTACAACGCTACCTGCAAAACTTTGAACTCGTAAGGCAACGCTGCAAGGAAGTGGAAGAAAAAGATCACATCCGCACCTGGCAACCACCGATTACCGGCGAACTCATCATGCAAACCTTTAATGTGCCGCCATCACGCATTGTGGGCGACCTTAAAACGGCTATTAAAGATGCAATTCTCGACGGTGCCATTGAAAATACATACGAAGCAGCATATGCATTTATGCTCGAAAAGGCTAAAGAAGTAAATCTTGTTCCTGTGAACGAATAATTTTACTTTTGTAATCGACTCTTTGATGCGGAACTGCTTGCATTCCTGTTTCAAATATTCAAATTCCTTCAATTTCAAATTGCGTTATGGCTGTTTTACGATTCAGAATTTATTGGGAAGAGGATGATGCCATTTACCGTGATGTAGCTGTAAAGCACACACAAAACTTCAGAGATCTGCACGAGGTGATCCTGAAAGCATACGAATTCGACAATAAACATAAAGCTACTTTTCACCGCAGTAACGATCACTGGCAGAAGGGCCGTGAAATTACATTGGAAAAATATGAGAAGCAGTACAAGGCCGAGCCATTGCTGATGGAAGAGACAGCTGTTGGTACGGAGATCCGTGAACCCAATCAGAAGTTCATTTACGTTTACGATTTTAATAAGAACTGGACTTTTTTGGTTGAACTCATCAATGTAAGCAAAGAAGAAAATCCAAAGCTTACATACCCTTGTGTAGTTCGCAGCGAAGGTATTGCTCCCAGCCAGTACGGCACCAAAGGTTTGGTGGGCGATAAGCTGGCTGAAATGGAAGAGAAATACGATTTAAGTGCAGTAGGTGAAGGTTTTGGCGAAGAAGGTGAAGAAAGCGAAGGAGCAGAAGAGGAAGAAGATACAACAGCAGAAGAAGACGATACTGCTTTTTAATCCCCATCTGACGGATATCCAATTACGATTTTACATTGATATAATATATGTGTCACACGTTCTTTGAAGCGAAAGACACCTGTTGAGTTCTTTACAAACTCATCAAGCACATGAATAAAACTGTTATTCTTATTTCAGGGCCAACAGCCGTTGGTAAAACAGCATTAGCCATACAGATGGCAAAGCATTTTCATACAGCAATCATTTCTGCCGATTCAAGACAGTGTTACAAAGAAATTACAATAGGTGTTGCCAAACCTTCTGTTGAAGAATTGAATGCAGTAAAGCATTATTTCATCAACTCACATTCCATTACTGATGATGTAACTGCTGCTGCTTACGAACACTATGCATTAACAGCAGCTGAAGAACTATTTGTAACTAATGATGTGGTAGTAATGGTGGGCGGCACCGGTTTATACATCAAAGCTTTTTGCGAAGGGATGGATCAGATTCCTGCTGTACCCGACGAATTACGTGTACAGCTGCAGCAACAATATCAGCAATATGGTATTGAATGGTTGCAACAACAGTTACTACAACAGGATCCATTATTTGCAGCACAGGGCGAAATGCAGAATCCCCAACGGATGCTCCGTGCATTAGAAGTGGTAAAGGCAAGCGGCGAATCGATTATCAAATTCAGAAAAGGAGAGAAGCAGCAACGGCCTTTTGATGTAATTAAAATCGGGCTTGAACTTCCAAGAGAAGAATTATACAACCGCATTAATCTGCGTGTTGACCTGATGATGAAAGAAGGGTTACTTGAAGAGGCAAAAACAGTTTATCCGCAAAGGCAACTCAACGCATTACAAACGGTTGGTTACCGTGAACTGTTCGATTATTTCGATGGCATGCTTACATTGCCACAAGCCGTTGAAAAAATAAAACAGAACAGCAGGCATTATGCCAAGCGACAACTTACCTGGTTTAAACGGGATACAGCAATGAAATGGTTTCATCCTTGGGATGCTTTAGCCATCATTGAATACATTAGTGCAATAAAAAAAGAGCATTCAATTTGAATGCTCTTTTTTTATAAAAGTTATTTAGTTTAAAACTTAAACCCAACAGTTGCTACAACCTGTCCGTTTGAAATATTGTTTTTTGCAAACGGATAAGAAGCATCCTGCAAAGTGTAAGGAATATGAAAATCTCTGCCAAATGCATGAGCATAGGTTAAGTCGAAAAAAATACCTCTGTCTCTGTAACCGAGTCCAAGACTTGGTGTCATTCTCCAGCCGGGTAAATCTTCACCAAACACATCATTTACAAAATTGCTGTTATAAGGGCTGCCCATGAAATTAAAACCGGCACGCACCATCAATGTTTTAAATTTCAGTTCACCCCCAATACGAGCATTGATGGCCATTTTATAAATTTCATCAATTGATTGATTCAATGCATCAAAGTAAGCCGTTTCGCTAACATTTGGAGCGCCTTCACTGCTGCTGTACTTCATGGTTTTGTAATTGATCAACTCTACATCGCCCGTAATAAAGGCTTTCTGTTTTGTTACATCACTAATTTCACGAAATACATACGACAAACCTAAACCAGCACGCCAGGGTGTTACTAACTGATACGAATACCTGTTTTCATCACCGCCACCGGTTAACTCATTTACATCTTTTGTGCTGTAAGTATACGAAGTAGGTTTGCTTGGATCGTTATTTAACCTGCGTGAATAGTTTTCGATGTTGCTGGTAATTGTTGCATCGGCATAATCGGTAAGCCCCATTATAGTGGGTGTATGGAAAGTTAAGCCAATACGGAAATATTCAACCGGCTTAAACAACACACCCAGTTTTGCGTTAATACCACCACCACGTGTAGCAAGGTTTTCTGTAAACGTGAAACTTTCAAAATCGTTATTGGTGTTACCTGTTCCGTCTTTTTCTGTTACAACGGTCTGACGGTCGTATTGTACGATGGGGATACCTATGGTAACGCCATACAAAAATTTATCGTTCAGGTTCCAGGCCAAAGCAGCAGCAAGCTCCGTCATGCCGCCTTTTGTTTCGTAGGCAAAACGTTGATTTAGATTTTTGCTGATGTCAGCATTGGTAAAAATCGTTCCATTATTTGTGTCAATATCGATCAGGTACGATTCGTAAGCCTGGCTTGCACCCAAAGGAAAACGGCTACGTACATCATCGATACCTGTAAAACCGCTGCGTACAATTTCTTCCAGCCATTTTTCACTGTAAGAACTGTTGAGGTTACGGCCACCAAAAGTAAAGCGTGAATTGAAATTGGCAGATTGATTAACAGCAAGTGCAAGGGTTGTACTGTTACGGTTCCGGCTGTATCTTCCGCTGCCAAAACTCAACACTAATCCACTTGTACCGCCATTGAACTTACTCTTGCTTCCTTTGGTTGTGGTATCATTATAATTGATTTTGTATTTATTGAAATTAAAGCCGGGGGACAACACAAATTCGTTGGTTTTAAATTGAGCTATACCGGCCGGATTGGTAAAAGCAGAACTTATATCGCCACCCAAGGAAATATTAGCTCCTCCAATCGACTGTGAACGGGCAGATCCTGATAAAGTTGGATAAGAATAGCGAAGTGCGTCGAATACATCCTGTGCTTGGGTACTTAGCAGCAGGCACATAGCAATTCCTGTTATGAAAATTCGTTTCATATTACTGATTTAGTTCCTGAAAAAGGCATTGACTTAGTTGCGACGTCCACCTGCAGAACTACCGCTGCCTGAAGAACTGCCCGATGATGAAGAAGACGAGCTGCTTGAACCGCTGCTGAAACTTCTTGAACTGCCGGAAGAGGTATTGTTATTACCTGATCCAAACGAACGACTGCTTGATGTTCTGTCGCCACTCCATGAACTGTTGTTATTGTTTCCACCAAAGAATCCACTTCTTGTACTATTGGTATTGTTACCAAAGTAGCGACTGCCCGAACCTGTTGCGCCGGTAGGCTTACCGTACGTAAAGTTTGTACCAGAATTGGGGAAACGTTGTATAGGAGCAGAGTAACGGATGCCTGTGCTGTATCTTGGAGAACCGGGTCCTGCAATAACAATCAGGTTATTACCTCCGGGGATGCAGATGTAAGGAGAACTCCATTTATTGTAAAAGCCGGTGTTCCAGCCACTGTTCCATGCCCATGAATTGTAAGGACTGTTCCAGCTGTTCCAACCCCATGTGTTATAAGGGTTGTTCCATGTATTCCAGCCCCAGCTGTTGTAACGGGGTGCATTCCAGAAAATATCATCGTCGAAACGGAAACGTGGATCACGGATCTGCTGACGCAAACGACGATCGTCTAAATTCCGGTCGTTATACGAATAGCGATCATCTTCATCACGATTAATCTGTACATACTCTTCCCTTGGTCGTTCGGGTGAATAGTATACGTCATCAGGCGTTTGTCCTGTGCGATAGGTGGCGCAGGAGGTTAGCCCTGCAGAGATCAAACCAACGAGTAAAATTCTGGTTACCATGATGTTTTGAATTTGAGGTTTGTAATGTGAAGTTACTACTTTTGCAACTCCCTGAATAGTTCAATAAATATTTTAACAAATAACAAGCCGCCCCGCTTTTTGGAGCAAGGAATGGCTGTTAAACTAACTCTAAACTTTTATAAAGGAATCTAAACAATGGCAGCGGCAATTACTTCTCGTGAGCAGGATTATTCGCAATGGTACAACGATCTTATTCTGAAAGGCGGTTTGGCCGATTATTCGGCAGTTCGTGGTTGTATGGTTATTAAACCTTATGGCTTTGCTTTATGGGAAAATATGCGTGACCAGTTAGACAAGATGTTTAAAGAAACCGGGCATGTAAACGCTTACTTCCCTTTGTTTATTCCCAAAAGCTTTTTAAGTAAAGAAGCAGCCCACGTGGAAGGGTTTGCCAAAGAATGTGCTGTAGTAACACATTACCGTTTAAAGAACGACCCGAACGGTGGCGGTGTTATTGTTGATCCGGAAGCGAAACTGGAAGAAGAGTTGATCGTTCGCCCCACATCTGAAACAATTATCTGGAATACGTATAAAGATTGGATCCAGTCGTACCGTGATCTTCCGTTACTCATTAACCAATGGGCTAATGTGGTTCGTTGGGAAATGCGTACACGCTTATTCCTGCGTACAGCCGAATTTCTGTGGCAGGAAGGTCATACCGCACATGCAACAGCGCAGGAAGCAGTGGAAGAAACCAGGAAAATGCTGGACGTATATGCACAGTTTGCAGAAGAATGGATGGCTGTTCCGGTGATTAAAGGTGTAAAAACAGCCAATGAACGTTTTGCGGGTGCAGAAGATACCTATTGTATTGAAGCATTGATGCAGGATGGTAAAGCGCTGCAGGCGGGCACATCGCATTTTCTCGGACAAAACTTTGCCAAAGCTTTTGATGTAAAATTCAGTAATAAAGAAAACGAACTGGAATATGTTTGGGCTACCAGCTGGGGCGTAAGCACCCGCTTAATTGGTGGCCTGGTGATGGCGCATAGTGACGACCAGGGATTGATTCTTCCGCCGAAGATTGCTCCGCTGCAGGTGGTGATTGTCCCTATTCACAAAGGCGAAGAACAACTCAACGCCATTACAGAAAAAGTGAACAGCCTGATAGCAGAATTGAAAGCGTTAGGCGTTCGGGTGAAGTATGATAACAGCGATAACGCAAGACCGGGCTGGAAATTTGCTGAGCATGAACTGAAAGGTGTACCCGTTCGTATTGCAATCGGCGGTCGTGACTTAGAAAATGGTACTGCCGAAGTTGCCCGCAGAGATGAAAAGACGAAGTCGACGGTAAGCATGGATGGTTTGGCACAATATATTCATCAACTGCTCAGCGACATTCAGCAGAATATGTTCAATAAAGCGAAAGCATACCGTGACAGCCATATTACAAAGGTTGATACATGGGAAGAATTTGTTACCACACTGGAAACCAAAGGTGGCTTTGTATCGGCACATTGGGATGGCACAGCCGAAACAGAAGATGAAATCAAAGCAAAAACAAAAGCAACGATCCGCTGTATTCCGTTGAATAACGAACAGGAAGAGGGAAAATGTGTGCTTACCGGTAAACCTTCGAAAGAACGGGTACTGTTTGCATTGGCATATTAAAAAGTAAACTGCATAATTTCAGGCCGGCTTGATGCCGGCCTTTTTATTTTGTAAAAAAAGAAAGCACCTGTATGTTTGGAGTATGCAAATACTGCTGGGCATATTTACCGAGTTGGTGCTTTGGCTGGAAAAACATTTACTTACCTGCCCAAGCAGGAAGTTCCTGCATATGGATTGTCCGGGCTGTGGTTTGCAACGCAGTTATATTGCCTTGCTTAAAGGAGATTTTATTGAAAGTTTTCGATTGTACCCGGCGGCAATTCCTATTCTGCTGCTTTTCATATATCTTTTGCTGCACTTATTTATACGCTTTAAAAACGGGGCAAGAGTTCTGACAACCGGCTACATTTTTTGCGCACTAATTATAGTGGTATATTATATTTACAAAGTAGTAACAAACCAAACACTGCACTAATGGAACAAAATCAACAACAGGATTATCTATCCAATCAGTATCAACAAAGCCAGCAACCTTTACCCAACGCAACAGCAGTTCTGGTGCTCGGCATTCTCTCCATTGTCATTTGCTTTATTACCGGCATTATTGCTTTGGTACTTGCAAATAAAGACATGGCTTTGTACAGAGCCAACCCCGGTGCTTACAGCCCACAATCGTACAGTAATATTAAAACAGGCCGTGTATGTGCAATTATTGGTATTGCGCTGCAGCTTATCGGCTTGTTAGTGTACATTGTATTTATTGTATTCCTTGTTTCTGCTGCAGGTGCTGCAGGCAGTTTCAACTAATCAACTTATTCATCAAAACCAACTCAAACATGGATCAATTTCAACAACAACGTCCACTGCCTAATGCTACCATTGTACTGGTGTTAGGTATCCTTTCTATTGTAGCCTGTTGCTTTTACGGTCTGGGAATAATTCTCGGTATCGTTGCAATTGTATTGGCAGCAAAGGATAAAAAACTTTACAATGCAGAAATGGAAGCTTATACCGTTTCCAGCTTAAAAAATTTAAATGCGGGCAGAGTATGTGCCATTATCGGCTTAATTCTTTCTGCACTCTATCTGATACTTATTATTGTAATGATTGCTGTATTCGGCATCAGTGCATTAAATAATCCGGATGAAATGATGCGCCGTATGCAGGAACTGCAGGGGTAATCGTTCTCTTCCGTAAAACAAAAGCCGCTTCAATTGAAGCGGCTTTTGTTTTATTCTTTTGTTGCGAGATAATTATAATCGGCAATCATCCGTTCCAGAAACACATCTACATCCATATCGCTTTCGATTTGCAAAACCGTTTTAATACGGCCGGCAATACGATGCGCTGTTTCGAAATTTCCCCGTTTGTACGAATCGTTTAAAACAGTTTTAATGGTATTAATATCCCTGTCGCTCAGCTTTAATACCTGCGGAAATTTAACCTGGTAATTCTTCTGATCAATTTCCATAAACACAGTGTCGTGTATCGATCGGTTTATGCGTGTACTTACAATAGCGGTGTTGGCTGCCAAATCGCCCAACCGTTGATTATTGGCAGTAACAGCAACAATAATCACCACAATAATGCCTAACACACAAACAAAAATTACCTGATAGAGAATTAAAAACCCGGGTAACACAAAGCCAAATACCAGTGGCCATTCCCACACACGAAAAAACCAGCGTAACAAATACTGGCTGATGGCCGGATCGCCTCCATCTAAACTCATAACCCGTATACCCATGGCCATTTTACCGAGACTTTGCCCGTGAAAAGCTACTTCGAAAATGAGATGGTATAACAACAATGGAACAGAAACAGCCAGGATATCAATACCCATTGCTTTTTCGCCATCCAGCAGCAGCGCATCATATAAAATAAAGCGCATGAGCGATGCATAAGCAACCATCAACGTAAGATCGAGCAGGGTAGCAACCAGCCGTTTAAAAAACGGTGCAATTTCAAAGTCGAGTGAAATATTGAATGGTGTACTGATTTGTACGTTGGACATATAGCTGTTTATAGTTGTAAAATAAAGGAATAATTTCTTCTACAGATGTCTGTAATTAAAAATTACTTGCTATTTTCAATTTTCTGACTCACTATGAGAGAAGCACTCTTTATTAAAAAAAATGCGCAGAAGTGGAATGAATACCAATATCTGCAAACCGAAGACCCTGATCAAATGGCTGACAGGTTTATTACCCTGCTCGACGATTTGAGTTATGCAAAAACATTTTACCCGCACAGCAAGGTTACACAATGGATTAATAGTTTGGCTGTAAGTATTTACCAAACAATTTACCAGAATAAAAAACAACGTTTCTCCCGCTTACTTACGTTTTGGCAGTATGAGTTACCGCTGATGTTCCGTAAGTATCATAAACTGTTTCTGTATACATTTCTGCTCTTTGTATTACTATGTTCAATGGCTGTTTTATCTTCTATGAAAGATGATGGTTTTGTGACCGGCATCCTTGGCGAAAACTATGTAGCCATGACGGAGGAGAATATTGAAAAAGGCGATCCGTTTGGTGTGTACAGCGATGAAAGCCGTTTTTCCATGTGGGTACGTATTGCGTACAATAATATCAAGGTTGGCTTTCTGATGGTAGTAAGCGGCATTACATTTGGCTTAGGCACTTTGTATTTATATGTACAAAACAGTATTATGGTCGGTAGTTTCCAGTACATGTTTTTTGCAAAAGGTTTAGGCTGGCAAAGTGTATTGGTTATCTGGATCCATGGTACACTTGAAATATCGGGAATGATTATTGAAGCCTGCGCCGGTTTTATTTTGGCAAGAAGTATTTTGTTTCCCGGTACATTTTCACGTTGGATTTCGTTTAAACGTGGAGTAAAGGATGCCATGAAAATTTGTGTAAGCCTTGTACCCATTACTATCCTCGCTGCATTCCTGGAGAGTTATATTACAAGGCTCAGCTCAAATGCGTTTGATAAATCTACAAATACATCCTTACCTGTTGCTGCCAGCATTAGCATACTGGCAGTATCCTTGTTTTTTATTATCTGGTATTTTGTTGTGTACCCCATTCGTTTAGAAAGAAAAATGCGTTCTAACCCGGCTTTTGCAGAAAAAATAAACGCATGAGGTATCCTTTGTATGTACTGGCACTGTTTCTCCTGTTGCCGTTTGCTAGTATGCAGGCGCAGGAAAACGATACTACCGTTGTTATAGAGGCCCCGCAGGCTGATACAACTGTTTATGAAGATGAGGATTATGGAAATTCAACGGAGGAAACAACTTTAAGAACATACGATACAAGTCTGCAGTTTTATCGTTGGTATTATCCTGCAGACAGTATTCAATATCTGCGTAGAGAAAAAGAGTTCAGTTATGCTAATAACCTCGACAGTTTATTAAAAATCCGGCAAGACGAAATTAATAACCAGCAAAAAAAGGCAAGCAAAACAACCACTACCACCGTTAACATTGGCGACATATTGCAAATTATGCTATGGGCTATTCTGATTGCTGCATTACTTTTTGTGTTGTACCGGGTATTCCTAAGCGATCGTGGTTTATTTACATCGCCAACAAAAAACAAAACCATTGAAGTAGAGGAGGAGTTGCTTACTGATGATGCCTACCTGGATCAACAGTTAAAACAGGCGCTGAAGGAAGAAAATTTCAGATTAGCGATTCGTTATTTATACCTGCAAACATTAAACCGTTTAAGCGAACGTAACTGGTTAAACTTATCGCCTGACAAAACAAACTATCAATACGTACGTGAACTGGCGAAGCCACAATTACGAAACGGCTTTTCCCGTATTACGCTGCATTACGAATATGCATGGTACGGCGATTTTCAGATTGATGAAAAAGTCTACGAACAGGTAAAAAGCGATTTCGATCAATTTAATCAATCGGTAAAACAATCTTGAGAGCACTTCTACGATATAGCATAATACTGGTATTATTCAGTTTTCTTGTTTCCTGCGGAAGCAAAAGCAAAGTAAAACTGCCCGATATGAGCCGCAGTTATTCCAAGCGAAGTAAAAAGCCGTTTGGTGCATACGTTGCTTACAGTATGTTTTCAACCAAATACAGGTTATCTACTTTTTTGTCCGCATCAAAACCATTTACAGAAACATACCAGTTTAATAATGAAACAACAAACGGATTGTATGTAATTATTGCCAAGCGTGTATTGCTTACAGAAAAAGATAAAGACTTATTACTGGAGTTTGTAAGCAACGGTAATCAATTGTTTATTGCAGCCGAATACATTGATGAGCAGCTATTGGATAAGCTGGACATTGAACCGCAATACTACACGGTAAAAAGTATTTTTCAGCAGCAGGCCGATACGATTGGCCCCATGCGCTATACTGCTGTATCTGTTAAACGAACCGATTCAATAAAACCACAGCAGTACAATTTCTTTTACTTTCCTTTTGATGCACATTTTGTACGTCCCGAAGAAAAAGGAGCTGTGGTATTAGGTACGAACGATGAAGCTTCGCCCAACTATATTTCACTGCAACATGGCAATGGCCGAATTTATCTGCATTTAAATCCGGAAGCATTCAGTAATTATTTTCTACTCAGCAAACAAAACAAAGCGTATGCAGAGGAAGCCTTTTCGTATTTACCCAAGGAACGCAGCATTGTTTATTGGGATGATTACTACCGCATCGGCAGCGCTCCAAACGAAAGTTTTTCAATGTTTGATGTGTTTCTGAAAAACGAAATGCTCAAGTGGGGTTTGTTTCTGGCTATGGCATTATTGGTGCTTTACATTGCCTTTGCAAGTAAACGCAGGCAGCGGATGATTCCTGTTAAAACAGTCAATAGCAACGACAGTATTTCCTTTGTTGAAACCATCGGACGTTTGTACCTGCAGAAAAAAGACAATGTGAATATTGCAAATAAAATGACCACTTATTTTCTCGAGTATATCCGTACACATTACTATCTTAATACCGCACAGCTGAGTGCGGAGTTTATGTCGTCGCTTTCGAGAAAAAGCGGAGTGGCAGAGACAGAAGTAAAAGATTTTTTCCGTTTTATTCAGCACTTACAGGAATCGTATAAAGTAACCGACGAAGAGTTACTGGAATATAATAACCGAATGCAACAATTTTTAAAATAACGCAGGCATGGAACAATCCTTTTTTGAACAACGTACAGATTTGTCTCAACTCAATAACGCTATTGCAACCATACGGGAAGCTGTAGGTAAAGTAATTGTAGGGCAGGAGCAGATGGTGGAATTGATGATTGCAGGTATTTTAGCCGATGGACATATTCTTATTGAAGGTGTGCCGGGTGTAGCGAAAACATTATCTGCCAAACTCATGGCCAAACTGATTGATGCCGATTTCTCCCGCATCCAGTTTACACCCGATCTTATGCCGAGTGATGTATTGGGCACATCTGTGTTTAATCCCAAAGAAGCCAGCTTTCAGTTTAAAGCAGGTCCGCTGTTCAGCAATATTGTATTGATTGATGAAATTAACCGTGCCCCGGCAAAAACACAATCGGCGTTGTTTGAAGTAATGGAAGAACGCCAGGTAACGGTGGATGGTACAACGTATACGATGAACACACCGTTTATGGTGTTGGCAACACAAAATCCGGTTGACCAGGAAGGAACCTATCGTTTGCCCGAAGCACAACTCGATCGCTTTCTTTTTAAAATTGAAGTGGGTTATCCAACGCTGGAAGAAGAGATCATCATCCTCAGCAACCAGCACCAGGCCGATAACAGAAATCTGTTGAATGAAATTGTGAAAGTATTGTCTGCAGCTGATATTGCACAATACCGTGAAACCATCCGGCAGATTGTGGTTGAACACAAACTGCTGGAGTTTATTGCCCGCATTGTAAACGAAACAAGAAACAATCCATCGCTGTTCCTCGGTGCATCGCCAAGAGCATCGCTGGCCATTGTAAAAGCATCGAAAGCATTTGCTGCGATGCGTGGCCGTGATTTTATTACACCCGAAGATATTATTGAAGTAGCGCCGCATGTATTACGCCATCGCATTATTCTTACCCCCGAAAAAGAAATGGAAGGCCTTACTGCCGATGAATTAATTGACCGCATCATTAAATCGCTGGAGGTACCACGTTAATATGTTTTGGCTGCTGTTACTTTCAGGAGGCTTATTGTATGTACTGTCGCATTACGTGTTAAAGACAGTCTACCTCAGTAACCGGTTTTATCCGTTACTGGCAATAGCTATTGCATTATTTCTGTCTGCATTTTTTATTCCTGAAATGGAAACAGCTGCCCGTATCTTTTTCTTTTTGGTGGTTGCTGCACTTGCAGCCGATCTGTTTTTTTTATTTGCCTTCAACCGGAAACCGGTTATTGAACGCATTGTTGCCGAACGCTTAAGTAATGGCGATGATAACCATGTAAAACTGGTAATACAAAACAGGTATCCGTTTAAAATACAAGCTACTGTTATTGATGAGTTGCCGGAACAATTTCAGCAACGTGATTTTTCAATGAGCTTTTATTTAAAGCCCGGCGAAACAAAAGAACAACAGTATACCTTACGTCCGTTTGAAAGAGGAGAATATAAATTCGGACAAGTGCAGTTATTTGTTTCTTCGCTGCTTGGTTTGGCAGAACGCAGGTTTGCAGGCGCCAATGAACAAATGGTGCCGGTGTATCCTTCTTTCATCCGTATGCGGCAATATCAATTGCATGCAGAAGCTGCCCAAACGAAAGAAGCCGGTAACCGTCGCCTGCGTAAGATCGGGCATAGCATGGAGTTTGAACAGGTGAAAGAATATGTGCAAGGCGATGATGTACGTAACATTAACTGGAAAGCCACTGCACGCAAAACATCGTTGATGGTAAACTCATACACCGATGAAAAGAGTCAACAGGTGTATTGCATTGTAGATAAAGGCAGGTTAATGAAAATGCCGTTCCAGGATTTAACCTTGCTCGATCATGCCATTAATGCCAGTCTTGTAATGTGCAATGTGGCATTACATAAGCAGGATAAGTTTGGGTTGATGACCTTCAGCAACAAAGCAGGTTCCATGCTGGCTGCCGATCGTAAACCGGTTCAGCTGGAAAAAGTATTGCAGCTGTTGTACAATCAACAAACGGCCTTTCTTGAATCGGATTTTGAATTGCTGTACACCCGCATACGGGCAACCATCAAACAACGCAGCTTGATTATTCTCTTCACCAATTTCGAATCGCTCACAGGTATGCAACGGCAGATGCAGTACCTCAAGCGTATTGCCAAATATCATTTGTTGCTGGTTGTATTTTTCGAAAACACAGAATTAAAACAAGTAAGCAGGCAGGAGGTGAAAGACATTGAAGACCTGTATGTAAAAACCATTGCGGGCAAATACATGCACGAAAAACAACTCATTGTTAAAGAGCTGCAACATGCAGGCATCCTGAGCATTCTTTCAGCACCGGAAAATGTAACGGTCAATACCATTAACAAATACATCGAAATAAAAACAAGGCAGGCGATATAAAATTGTATAAGTACAATCAATCGTAACTCTGACCTGTATCATTGCAAAGCGCCTCATCTTAATGCTATATTGCAAAAAACACGAACGTGCTTGCTGCCAGATCATATGGTTTGCTTGTGATTTGCCTTTTCCTTTTGATGCCATTGTTTGCAACAGCACAAATAAGCAGCACTGATTCTGCTAACGTTTACCGATTAAAATTGACAGCAGGTTACCTTCTAAGGGAGAGACGTTATGAAGAAGCGATCCTTTGTTTTGACTCTGTATTGAAACTCATTCCAGGTAATCGTTCTGCACATATTGGCATTGCCGAAGGACATTTTCATTTGGGTAATTTTAATTTCGCTTTAAGTCATCTCAATCCTTTACTCGAAATTAATGCCAATGATACGGATGTAGTTTATAAGAAAATATTAGTGCTGTTAAGTATGGAAAATTATAAAGATGCATTAATACTCATTGATCATTACATTCAACTTTCACCAAATGATCCGGAAGGCTGGTATTACAAAGGGTATTGCCAGAAAAACGAAGCTGCACATAGCCCCGGCAACTGGGGCGACCAATCGAATTACAAAAAAGCAATTAAGAGTTTAAACAATGCTGTTGAACTGGCTGGCGGCAGCCACTACAAATCGTTTGTTGTATTGGGAAACATTTATAAAAACATGGACGATTTACCGGCTGCTCTTAACTACTATGAAAAAGCTATTGCAGCCGATTCTTCAGAAGGATTACCATTTATAAATATGGGCGATGTAAAACTGAAGCAAAAAGATACTGCAAATGCATTGCTGTATTTTAACCGTGCGATGGAGATTGATCCATTTGATGAGTACAATTTATCTGTTATTAACAGTCATTTGCTGAAGCTGGGAATGATTGAAAAAGTAACCAGGCAAACCGAAGCTTTATTAGCTAACGATTCAACATCCCTGAACGGTTTATTGGCAATGGGTGCATTGCTATTGCGTGAGAAAAAATACAATGAAGCGCTTTCATTTTTCAACAAAGCAATTACGTATCATCCCGGATCATCAACAGCATTTTATTATCGTGGTATTGCCCGGATTTGTCTTGATGATAAAAAGCAGGGCAGAAAAGACGTTGAACAGGCAGCAGCAATGGGCAACGTTATGGCCCGACATTTTATAGAAACCAATCCGGGAAATCTTCGAAACTGGCTGCCCACTTTGTACAATGTGCTGCGTATGTTCAGTTATTAAAAGCAGGTAGAAACATACGTGTTGCATTCCCTACCTTTGCCCACTACATGAAACAGGAAGAACAAACCATTTTTACCGAAGGACAAGTGATATTGGTGGATAAACCCCTTGAATGGACATCGCATGATGTGGTGGCCAAAGTACGCAGCACCATCCGCATAAAAAAAGTGGGGCATGCAGGTACGCTCGATCCGTTGGCAACTGGTTTGCTTATTCTCTGCACCGGTAAGTTTACCAAACGCATCAACGAGTATCAGGCCCGTGAAAAAGAATACACTGGCACGTTTACCATTGGCGCAGTAACGCCAACGTACGATCTGGAAAGTGAACCGGAGCAACAGAAAGATTATTCGTTTGTAACCGAAGAACTCATTCACGAATCAACCAAACAGTTTACTGGCGATATTATGCAAGTGCCGCCTACACATTCTGCTATTAAGCAAAATGGAAAACCTGTATATCTGATGGCGAGAAAAGGGGTAGATGTGGTGCTGGAACCAAGACCACTGCACATCGCAGCGTTTGAAATAACAAAGATTGAATTACCCGTTTTACATTTTCGTGTGGTATGTTCTACAGGAACATACATCCGCAGTCTTGCACACGACTATGGAAAAGCATTGGGCTGTGGTGCTTACCTCAGCAGCCTGCGCCGTACTCGTATTGGTGAGTTTACAACCGAACAGGCAAGAACATTGCCCGATACATTAGCCTGGATAAAAGAAGTGAAAGAAGGAATGAGTAAGGAAGAATAAATGATTTGCGTTGTCAATCTCAACTTCGCTCCGGACAATCTGTCCGTTAACATACATCACCGCTAAAACTGAAAGGGCAAACCAATACCCAGCGAAATATTGATGTTATCGTAACGCCAGTTCCTGGCAGCTTCTGAACCACTGAAGAGATTTGCTGCATCACTGAATTTAGGTATCCGCCACCCATCGTTTGCAAGTACAAACGGGTACGCAGGATTTTTTAAACGGTATCCAACATCTACACGTATCAGGAACAAACCGACAAAGTCTAAACGAAAACCGGTACCTACGCTCACACTCAGATCCCTGTAAAAATTCTTTAACTGAAACACAACAGTATCGTTGCCGATGTTGCTTTGATTGCGGAAGTTCCAAACATTACCAATATCGGTAAACAAGGCACCTCGCAGTATAAGTGTATTGGGCCAGATGTTCCAGATATTATAACGATATTCACTATTGCCTTCAATAATCATATCGCCCGAGCGGCTGAAGAATTGATTACGTCCTGTTCTTGGATCGTTACGGCTGGCACCGGGTCCTAAACTACGCAAAGGCCATGCACGCATACTGTTAGGTCCGCCACCTGCAAACTGTTTAAAAAACGGCATATTCGATGTGTCACTGTCGTATAAATAACCTGCACCAACTGCACCACGAAAAACCAGTTCTTTTTTACCGCTGATGTTGGCAATTGAATACCTGAACTCAGCATCGGCTTTTACATACTCAAATAATTCTTCATCAAACAACTTCACCGATTTTTTAAACCGACCAAACAAGGCTCCTGATTCTTCAAAATTTACACGCAAAGCTGCAGAATGGTTATCGTGCTTTTTTATGCGGAACGGTTGCTTGTATCCCACATTTACAATACCCATTACAAAACCCTGGTTAAAGGAGTTGCGCAAAAACGGATTGTTGTTGAGTTGCTCTTTGAAGTTGGCAGAAATATCGTAGAGATTTACGTATTCAACATTTAAAGGACTGATGCGCCACAGAGCATTCTTTGGTGTTTGAAACTGCCAGCCAAATGTTGAACTCACTGTAGTTAATGCAAATGATCCGTTTTTATTAATGTTCCGGTCAATGATGGAGATATTCGATGTCAGGAATGTTTTCCTGTTAAGCCAGCGCCTGCTTTTACGGGTAAACAGTTTATCGGGTATACGTGGCCACGTAACAGAATTACTGAAGGTAAGTTCGGTTGCCTGCAAACCTGCATTAATAGGTGGTAAACCAAACTCAATACCTGTACGCAATGAGTTCGTCATCTGTATGCCTTGCTTTGCAATATTTCTGTCTTGCAACCCAAAGTTTACACCCAGACCCACAAGGTTACCTGCACCTGTTAACTGATTCAGTGGTTGATTAAACACACCTTCAAGGTTGGTGCTGAACGTGTAGCGTTTATAAGGAATCAATAGTAAATCATAATCGATCTTGGTTGAATCTTCAACAGCAATTTTTGGTTGAATGCGGATGACCTGCCATACATTCAGCTTATTGAGTTCTTCTGCTGTTTGATTTACTTTCAATGCACTAAACAGACTATCGGTACGCAAACGCAGATTTCGGCGTATGAACAACGGTTTAAATTTTCCTTCCTGGTAGCGTACAATAATATTGTTTCTTGCACTGTCGATATACTTGATTGAATCAACTTTTTCACCGCCTTTGTACTCAGGATAAACAACAATTTTATTATTCGTGAACTGTTGAAAAACAGAAGGGTTCAGCTTTGGCTTAGTGCGGATGTACACATTGATGACAGGATTTTTCTGCCGTTCCTGTGCTTCCTGAAAAACTTCAATCTGGCGGATCGGATCAAGCGCCAGCAACGGATCGAGCAGTGCCAGAAAAACCGTATCAACATCTGCATATATTGCATCACGTGTAAAATTGTAATAACCGTTGTTACGATAAAGTTCTACCAAACGGTTCATTTCACCCGATATCAATTGCTCACTGAATGGTTTGCCTTTTCTTAGCAAACTTTCTGATAAATGCTGATTCGATAATTCCTGCAGAGGCAGGAGATAAGTGCGTCCCGAATCGTTTGGAATAAGTGCAACCGAATCGATGCGGAAAACAGGTCCGGTGTTTACAATAAATTTAGTGGCAACACGTATTTGCTTTTTTCCCGGATTGTCTTTGTTGATGGTGTCGAAGGGCAGCAGCTCGTAGTTTACTTTACCATTGTAATAACCTTCGGTTTTTAAAAAAATCTCCATGTTACGGGCGCTGCTGATGGCATAACTCGTATCGTACATGGCAGGCGATTCCAGTTTTTTAAAGAACACATACGATTCTTTCACTACGGTTTGCAAACTATCATCTAACTGCGTACGCAAGCCATCGCTCAATACAGATTTTTCTTCTTTACTCAGCTTGTCGTTAACAACTTTGATTTCGTTGTAATAAACAAAGGGCTTATCTCTGGGATATTTCTTTACTTTGGTATATTGACGCCGGGTTGATTTTTTAAATGCCGAACAGGAAACAAATACCTGCATGGCAATAAAGCTGAATAATATGGTAATAGCTGCCCGGGTGAATTGCATAAAAAGGTGATCAATGATCAGTAAAAACGAAGTCAAATATATTCAAAGTTTAGGCCACAAAAAAAGAAGGGACGAAGAAAGGCTGTTTTTAGTGGAAGGTAGTAAAATGGTGGCGGAACTTGTTAACGATTATCCAGGTGCGATAGTTCGGCTATACGCAACCGAAACCTTTTACAGTCATTGCCCGTTAGCGAAAAACATACCGCAACATCATGTTGTAACCGATGATGAACTGGAACGTATTTCGCAATTGCAAACACCCAACCAGGCCCTGGCCTTGCTGAACTATTTTCCGCAAAAGGAGTGGGAGGCTTCACCAACAGACTGGACGATTGTACTCGATGCCATTCGTGATCCCGGCAATATGGGCACCATCATTCGCCTGGCCGATTGGTTTGGCATTAAGCAGATCGTTTGTTCGCCCGATTGCGCCGATATCTACAATCCCAAAGTAGTTCAAGCCTCTATGGGCAGCATTATGCGTGTAACCATCATTGAAAAAGAGTTGACAAGCTTTCTCAGCAATCAGCAACTGCCGGTTGTTGGTGCAGTGCTGGGAGGTAAAGAATTAGCCTCCTTCCAATTTCCAAAAGCCGGCATACTGGTAATCGGCAATGAAGCCAATGGCATTCGGGAAGATGTGATTCCATTGCTTACCGATGCCTTAATGATTCCACGCTTTGGCGAAGCAGAATCGTTGAATGCAGCAATTGCCACCAGCATCTTTTTATGGGAGCTGAAACGAGGATAGCATTATAAATTAGTACAGCTATGCAATGAATTCAAATCCGTTACTATCAGCAACAATCTGCGTTATCCGTGTTTCTATTATTTAGCCGAAATACCAACCCTGCTTTGTACATAATCGTTTTCTTCCAACTCTGTAAGCATAAACTGTGCAAGATCGCCGGCATTGATGCGGGACAAATTCGGTTGTGGCGGATAATCTTTATTCGTGATGTAGTTGCCCGTTGGTCCATCGTTGATAATATCGGGACTGCAGACAAATGTCCAATCAAGTGATGAAGCCTGCAAGTATTCAAATGCTTTGCGATGCTCGTTGCCAACAGGCAGGTATTCCAGCGGATAATCTTTGTGATCGATGAGCAGCGAATATTCATCAAAATTTAAAAGCCCCATGCCGCCCAATGCAATAATGCGGCGCACACCTGCTTTTTGCATTTGCGCTACAATGTTTTTCATACCTAACGAACGGGATTTATCTGCACCATCAAACGCACCACCAATTACACTTAACACCGCATTGCAACCTTCAATGGCTCCGAGCACATCTTGTTCATCAAACAAACCACCTTTAATTAATTCCAGCTTAGGATGATTGCCATCATCCAGTTGATGCACATTGCGGCCAAAGGCTCTCACGGTATGACCACGCCACAATGCTTGCTTTACTAATTGTGTTCCTACTTGTCCGGTTGCTCCGAATATAATCAGTTTCATATCGGTAAATTTTGTGCTTACAAGTTACGACAGGATTACGAGCAAAAAACGACAGATGTGTTGTTGCTGCAGCTGTTAAATTTAATTAACAGCCAACCTGTTTGGAGTTTTTATCATCTTTGCCGTAAAATCAATTGCTTGAAGCAGATTCTTTGTTCACTTGGTTTCATTGGTTTGTTTACTGTAGCAAAAGCACAGAAAATCGACAGCCTGTTTTTCAATCTGTATACCGACAGCTTGAAGAAAGGCTCGTGGAATTATATTAACGTGGACGCCAAACTGAGCAATGGCAAATACATGCCGCTTACGTCCGAACAACTGGATTTTAAAATCAGCGCCGGCAAACTGGAACGCAATACTATCTGGATCGACTGGACTTTTCCGTACGATAGTATTATTGTGGAAGTGAGTTTAAAAAAGGAACCTGCGGTACGAAAAAGCATCACCATTTGGATAAAGAAAAAAGACGAACAACTCGATGCACCTGTAAATGATTCGTTGCTGCAACAGATCAACAACCGGCCTAAAACATCTACCAAAAAGAAAGGGAAGAATTAAGTTGTTATAACACATGAAATAAAGAAGGCCACTTGTTAGTGGCCTTTATTTTTAATTCCCTGTTTTCTTTTTTACCGGTGGTTTGGCAACCGGCTTTTTCTGCGGTTGTTGCTTCGGTGCTGTTGGCGGCGCTTCTTCAATAATTTCACCTTTCAGTAAACGGTTATTGAAATCGATGGCTTCGGGCACAGGTGCCTGTCCGTCTTCTAATTTAAAGTTGAAGACTTTATCGATGTGTTGCCATTGTCCGTTTTGCCATTTAAAGCCTTCGTAATCGCCATCGGGGATGAGTGTGTATTTTTTACCGGGCTCACTTGTTTCTGATACAAGATGATCGAAAATGATCATATCCATTTCCTCGTCGTACTGCACACGTGCCCGTGCATCTTTTTTATACTCCAGTAAAAAACGGTTGGTTGCAGGCTTCGGTACAGAATCCTGTGCAAACGAAAACGCACCCTGTTTACCAAACACGGGTTTTTCATTTTCATCAAACCACATTACATCGAGCCATTTCCGGGTTGTACGTGTATCGTTTTCATCGTAACCAAACAGCGTATAATATTTTTTACCGTTGAATTCTTTTTCTACAATGCGGTAATACACGGCACCAATCCACCACATATTGTTGGCAATTGTATCCACATCGTTGGTAATAAACTGATCCGCATCACGCAGCGGAATAAATTTTTCTGCACCCTTTGGATTACGAAACTGGATAAATCCTTTCTGGCGGCAATACTCATCATCCTTCACTACCTGCCAGGTAAAAATGCGGAAGGAACTGTCTTCGCTGTAAATTTTAGAAATGGTTTTTAACGAATCGAACGGATATTGAAATGATTTATCCTGGATGATTGCACGAACGAGAATACGGGTAAAGTTACTGTCGCTGCGGAAACGCACCGCAGCATCTTTGCCACGCACAATTTCATAACCGAATTTCTTCAGTGAATCTTCACGCAAACGAAACTGCTTTAACTCAACCGGAGTAAGTTTCTGTGCCGATGCTGTTACTGCAACAAAAATTGTAAGAAGGGTAAACAGGTTCTTCATTGATACTATTAACTGTTTAAAGGCAAAATTATTGTGTTTTACGCCTTGCTGCTGAGGGCCTGTGCAAATGCTAACAAATCTTTATACTGTGCGTCTACCGTAGAGGGGTCGGGCTTCTCCTCAGGACGGGTAGGCAGATAAACGGTAAATGCGCCGAACTTTCTTCCAAACCACATATCGTTGGGCATATTGCCCACCATGATGGATTTCTTCAAATTAATCTCCGGAAAATCCTGCTTGGCCTGCAACGCCATGCCGGGATTGGGTTTACGGTTGATGTGTTTGTTATCGGTTGACGAGCAGAAATAAATTTTATCGATCCGTCCACCCGCTGCAGTAATTGCCTGCAACATGTTGGTATGAATTTCTTCCAATGTTTCGAGTGTCATCAATCCTTTGCCAACGCCTGCCTGGTTCGTTACTACAAAAATGCGATCGAATAATTTCGATAATGCAGCAATCGCTTCCAAAGTTCCTTCGGTGAAATGAAATTCACTCCAGCTTTTGATGTAATCGCCCACCACATCTTTATTGATCACACCATCACGATCAAGAAACAATGTCCATTCGTTGGTAACAGGAGGTAATTCTTTGTGTGGTAACGGCATAAAATAAGCAGTATTGGCAGGTGTATTGGTGAGAAGTGTTGTATGAATCATGCATCAGTTCTTTGGATTGAAATAACGTTCTTCCACCAACTGGCAAATAATGTGGCCAAGCATGATATGGCTTTCCTGTATGCGTGGTGTAACAGTCGATGGCACATTAAACAAATGATCGCTCCAATCTTTCAACTTACCACCACTTGCACCTGTAAAACCAATGGTGATCATCCCTTTATCCTTTGCTGCTTTAAACGCTTCAATAATATTCGCTGAGTTGCCCGAAGTTGATAAGCCCAATAAAATATCACCGGCATGACCAACGCCTTTGATGTAACGGGCATAGGCCACTTCAAAACTATAATCGTTGGCGATAGCTGTAAGGTAGGATGTATTTACATGCAACGCTTCGGCAGGTAATGCATCCCGATCGAGGTAAAAACGACCACTGAGTTCTGCAGCCAAATGTTGTGCATCGGCAGCACTACCGCCATTACCACAGAAAAGTATTTTCTTTCCTGCACGAAATGCATCTACAATTAAATCGCTGATGCTGTTGATCTTTGTAATCATTTCTTCATCATTGAGCAATTGCTGTTTTACCGCTATTGAATCGCCGATGATCTGTTTGATCTGTTCGTTCATACTGCAAATGTAAATGAATTAAGCGGTGGCAGCGAGCTGCAGAATAGCGGCGGTCATTTTATCCCAGCCGTATTTCTTTTTTTCTTCTTGGAGATAAGGCAGAAAATGGGCAGAGCCTGTTTGCATATATTGCTGCATCGCCTCTGCAATGGATGCCACATTGGGTTCGCAAACCAAGCCTACTTTTCCTTGCGGCACAAAGGCAGGCAGTCCACCCACATTGGTAACAATCATTGGAATTTCGAAATGATAGGCAAGGGGAGTAACACCACTTTGTGTTGCATTGCGGTAAGGCTGCACAACAACATCAGAAGCACAGAGATAATATTTCACTTCGCTATCAGCAATGAATTCTGTTTTAAGAATCAGGTCATCTGCAATGCCCAGTTGTGCAATTTGTTCGTCGTATTGTTTACGGTCTTCGTAAAACTCACCGGCAATGAGTAATCGGTAATTTGTAATTGAGGATTGGGGATTGTGATTTTTGGCAGCTTTCAGTTTTGCAAAAGCTTCCAGCAACATATCCAGTCCCTTGTATTTACGGATAAAGCCAAAGAAGAGAAAGATAAAATCGTTTTGATTGATGTTGAGATGCTTTCTTGCTTCCTCTTTTGAAATAGCATTGCCAAACACATCGTACAAAGGATGTGGTTGTAATACAGCCGGTTTTGTTTGGGTGAAGCTGCGCAGATCAGTCATTACTTTTTCGCTCATGGTAACGAACGCATCAACCGGCTTGATAAAATATTTTGTGAACGCATGATCGCCTGCACGTTTTTCGTGTGGCACTACGTTATCGGCAATGCAAACAATTTTTGTATGTCCATTGGCTTTAATGCGGCGAAGGATCGTACCCAACGCCGGGCCCATTAACGGCAGCCAGTAACGCACCACCACCAGATCGGGTTTTTGTTTTTTGATTTCGTTGCCAACCAATACCCAATTGAAAGGATTGATAGAGTTGACTTTTATGTTGATGTTGAGATCTGCAGGAGCAGGCTCGGAAGAATATTGTGTGGTGCCCGGAAACAAAAAGCCGGGATATTGCAGACTGAAAGAGTAGATGCTTACATCGTGTCCTTCGTTTTGAAATTGCCGTGCCAGCCGCTCATTAAAAATAGCGATACCACCACGTAAGGGATGCGCAGGACCGAGGATGATTATTTTTTTGGGTGAATGCAATGGAGTCACTGATTAAACTGATTCGGCTGATTGAACAGATTTATTTTAGATCGTTTGTGAAAATTTTTCGTTTAACCTGCGGTTTGGCACCAAATAACAATAAAAGACCCACTTCATAATTTGTTGCTTTCAGATAGTTTGTGATCTGCAATTCATGATTCAAAACTGTTTCCTCCATATCACCTGCTTTTAATTCATGTATCACTTTACGTTCTACTAAAATATCTGCATAGTAACTACCAACTTCTTTCTCCTGATAATACACTTTGATTGGAACCTGACTTTCAGCACTAAGTCCGTTATTTCTCAATTCAATCAGTAAAGCATTTTCATACACTTTTTCAAGAAAGCCGAACCCAAGTTCATTGTATACATTGTAAAAACAACGAATAATTTTTTCAGTCAGCTCTTGGTGCAAATACATAGATATAAATTTGAAAAATCAGTGAATATCGATCTAATCAGTCAAATCTGTGTTTCTATCTCTTCTAAATCCCTGCCTTTTCACCAATCAAATAAAAATTCCGTTCAGGTGCATTGCGTGCAATTAACTCACCAATAAAACCGGCGAGAAATAATTGCGAACCAATGATCATCGATACCAACGCAATAAAAAATGTTGGACGATTAGTAATGGAGAAATTAAAGTCGATGAGCTTGGCGACAATCAAATAAGCGCTGATCAAAAAACCAATCATAAAGAACAATGTTCCCCACAAACCAAAAAAGTGCATCGGACGTTTACCAAACTTTCCTACAAAAGAAATGGTTGCCAGATCGAGAAAACCGTTTACAAAACGATCCCATCCAAACTTGGTTACACCATATTTACGTTTACGATGCTCTACCACTTTTTCACCGATCTTTCTAAAACCTGCCCACTTGGCCAGCACCGGAATGTAACGATGCATTTCGCCGTACACTTCAATACTCTTTACCACTTTACCATTGTAAGCTTTTAATCCACAATTGAAATCGTGCAGGTAAATACCACTCATTTTGCGGGTAGCTGCATTAAAAAATTTCGACGGTATATTTTTCGTAAGCGTATTATCGTAACGTACTTTTTTCCAACCACTCACCAGGTCAAACCCATCAGCGGTAATCATTTTAAATAACTCCGGAATTTCATCGGGGCTATCCTGCAAATCGGCATCCATAGTAATCACCACTTCGCCAAGTGCAGCTTTAAATCCTTCATTCAATGCAGCTGATTTGCCATAGTTCCGCTGAAAGCGAATGCCTTTGATGTTGCTGTTGACCGAACGCAGTTCCTTGATCACTTTCCAGGAATCATCGGTGCTGCCATCATCTACCAGAATAATTTCATAGCTCAGTTGCTGTTCGTTTACCACACGTTCAATCCATGCACAAAGCTCCGGTAACGATTCGGCTTCATCTTTCAGGGGTATAACTATGCTTAAGTTCATGTAGTATTAAAGAGTTTGTGGCATTTCGTTTTCGGGATTCTTCTTCTTTACAATAGCAGCAATTATTAAAGAGAAGAGGAAATAGAGGAAACAGCTGAATGCAAAACCCAGCATTACATTTCCAAAACTGAAACTGTCTTTTTTCATTGCTTCGTTCATGGCTTTATCAATCTGGTCTGCAGATGCCCCGAATTTCTTCATCATTTTCTCCGTCATTTCTAATGAAGCCTGTTGCATAGCCTGCTTAAATTCAAGGTCAATAAAATTGAAAAGAATGTAAGAAAACAACGACGTAGCAATACCGGTAATAACGAAAACACCAAAGCTTATTTTTAATGCTTTACCAAATGCAAGGTAGCCACCATCTTGCTTTTTAGCTGCCACACAAGCGAGTACAGCAAATACAATTGGTAAAAGGTTCATCACAAAAGCAATTGGACTGGTCATTGCCTTTACACCGCCCAAATAAAGGCCGATGTACGCAATTAATCCAATGACTGCTGACAAAATACCGTACTGAACAAGAGGGTTAGACGCTTTCGTTTCCATAAACAAATGTTTAATTAAGTTTTAGTTGATTGTTATTGATGATGCCAATCACTTTACCTTTTAACTCTTTACCTACAAAGGCAGAGTTGTTCGATTTGGAGCGGATGGCTTCTTCATTAAACACATATGTCGCCATAGGATCAAAGATTGTTACATTGGCCACTTCACCTTCTTTAATTACCGGTTGTGAAAGTTTCATCAACTTACGAGGATTGCTGCTGGCAAGCTCCACCCAACGCTCAGTACTTAATGCTTCGCCAAACACAGCACCCATTACTCCATAACAGGTTTCCAAACCAATCATGCCTGGTTTGGCATATTCAAACTCACAAATTTTACTGTCGTATTCATGTGGCTCGTGGTGTGTGGTAATACAATCAACAGCACCGTTTAAAACAGCTTCACGCAGGGCAGTTCGTTCAACAGATGTACGAACAGGCGGATATAATTTCAGGTTCGTATCATACGTCTGCAGATCTTCATCGGTAAAATAAAGATGAGCAGGTGTTACGGAGCAACTGATTGATGCACCGCTTTGTTTTGCACGATTGATGTAATCGATACTCTTGGGCGAAGTAATGCCTGTGAAGTGCAGCTTCGATTCGGCATAGCGTGCCAGTTTAATATCTCTTGCCACCTGAATTTCTTCTGCAAGAATGGGTTTACCCGGCAAGCCCAGTCTTGTACTGATGATGCCTTCGTTAATCAAACCATATGTACCGATTGTTTTATCATCGGGTATCTGGATGATGGTACCATCGAATGCTTTTACATATTGCAAAGCTTTGAGCAACAAACCTGCCGATTGCACCGGATGTAAACCATCGGTAAATGCAACAGCACCCGCTGCTTTCATATCGTACATTTCTGCCAGCTCTTTTCCTTCTGTTTGTTTGGTTACTGCACCCAGCGGATGGACACTCACCACTTCATGTTTGGCCTTTTGCACCATGTACTCCACCTGCGATTTACCCGCAACAACCGGATTAGTATTGGGCAGCAGTAATACTTCTGTAAACCCACCGGCAGCAGCTGCAGCAATACCTGTTTCCAATGTTTCTTTAAATTCAAAACCGGGATCGCAAAAATGTGCAAACACATCTACCCATCCCGGCGACAGATGCAGGTTGTTGGCTTCAATCACCTGATCGGCCTCTTGATTAGCGAGTGTACCGATTTTGCTTATGCGGCCATTATCAATAAAAACGTCTTGTGTACTCTTATGAAAAGGAGAAAGCGGATCGATAATATGCGCCTGACGAATAAGAATAGTCATGTACCTGAGGAAAATTATTGCGCCGCTAAGATCGTTTTTTTTGATTGATTTTGTGCCAAATAGATATAAATCTTACATTTGCAGCCCCCGATGAAATCCAGGGGTGGATTTCTCAGTTTTTGTTCGGGACGTAGCGCAGCCCGGTAGCGCACTTGCATGGGGTGCAAGGGGTCGCTAGTTCGAATCTAGTCGTCCCGACGACTAAAAAAGCTTCACAGAAATGTGAAGCTTTTTGTTTTTATACCGAATCTGCTGTTTCTATTTTTTCAAAGTCATCGGCTTTGCATTTTTCTGCGCAATCAAAGCCAGCTCGGTTGCAAGAAAACAATGCGTCTGGCTCATGGCTGTTTCTGTACGGTTCAAGACATCATCCACAAACAAAGGGCCGAAGGGGAGTGCTTCATTGTTGCAATCCATGTGCAGCATTTCTTTTTTGTTGACGAGGTATAAATGATTGCCACCTTTCTTACCCGAAACAATATCGGTGTTCTTACGCACTTCAATGGTTCCTTCCGTACCCATGATGATCAACCGTCCATCGCCCCAGCTATCCAAGGCATCGGGTGTAAACCAATCGACACGGATATAACCCACACCACCATTACCACTCAGCATTACATCACCAAAGTCTTCGAAATTTGGCGCTTGCGGAAAATGCACATTGCCCACCTGCGACATTAACACCGTTGCTTCGGTTGAATTCGTGAAATGCAAATACTGATCAAACTGGTGTGAGCCAATGTCCGTTAAAATTCCACCGTATCGTTTTTTATCCCAGAACCAATCGGGCCTTACTGCTAAGCCTGATGTGCCGAACTTATTGCTGATGCGGTGTGGTGCTAAATTGATCGTTTGTATCACATTGCCAATTGCACCAGCCTTTACCAGCTGACTTGCTTTTTCGGTGCCTTTGTTTTCCAAACGCTCACTGTACATAATGGAGTAGATGCGTTTGGTTTCTTTCTGCACTTTTTTAACAGCAGCCAGTTGTTCTAAACTGATGATACCGGGCTTATCTGTTAAATAATCTTTTCCGTGCTGCATTACACGAATGCCTAAAGGAGCACGTTCATCCGGAATACCGGAGCTCAGCACCAGTTGAATCGTCTTATCTTCTAAAATTTCTTTTTCTGATTGGGCCAGTTTCGCTTCGGGGTATGATTTGGAAAATGCAGCAATTAAATCTGCTTCTTTTGCATACACTGCTACCAATTCACCACCGCCTCTTTTAATGGCATCTGTCATACCATAAATATGCGGATGATTGATATTAATAACAGCGAATTTGATTCTGTTCGGGGCAACAGCAATCGTTTTTGGTTTCGGTGAAGACTGAATTGTGCTGAAGTTTTCAAACATCGGTGTCATAAACATTAAGCCCGATGCTTTTACAGAATCTTTTAGAAACTGTCGTCTGTGTTTTGTTTCGTTATTCATTTGGCAAGTGGAGGTTTCGTTATTGTTTGCTGAATAAATTTACTGAGCTTAAATTGAATGCGATATGTATGTACACAATTGAAAAATTAAAAAGGAGAGACTACAACGAATCCCGCAACACCAACGAAAACGGCACTTCCAGTCGTTTGTGTTCGCTTTTCAAAACCACTTCGGCAGCCATTTCGCCCATTTTTTTAAAGTCGGTTGAAATGGTGGTGATCCCATTCAGGATAAAACGCTTCCACGGTGTTTCGTTATAAGAAATGATGCCGATATCTTTTCCAACTACTAAATCGGTCTGTTTTATTTTATCCAGCAATACCACCAGATCATCTTCCATCAAATTAATATACACTTCACCTTCTCTGATCTGCTCGTTGGCAATTTCATGTACTACTTTATAGTTAAATGCATACTCCATGCAGAAGTGCTCAAAGCCCCGCAGGATCTCTTCCGGGAAATACGTGTAAGAGGGGAACACCAGCTTCAGGTTCTGGTAGTTGCTTAACTTTGGCAAGGCTTCTTTGAGCGCATTAAACAAGTCTTTCTCAAAATTTTCATACACCGCTGCATACTCTCGCTTAATACCGGGTATCAATTTATCTAACAGAATCAACTGTCCATCGGTTATTTCATTAATCACTTCATAGGCCTTTTCGCCTCCTTCCAGGAAGTGTGGTATAATTACATAATGCGTGTAACCTTCTTTTCGGTTCTGGAGGAGTTTACGGAAAAGAGCATAATCATTATTGTAAATGTAAAAGTCAATCGCTGCTTTATCGCCCAGTGTTGCCACAAACGAATCGTAAATGATCTTTTTATGCGAACTGAGTTTATTGAAGATGAGGAACACTTTAATATCCTGCCGGATATCTGTCTTCGAAATAAAGTAACCCTTGCCCGGCACCGAACCAACCACACCCAGTTGTTTCAACTGGCGATATGCTTTCTCGGCTGTATCACGGGCAATGCTCAGTTCAAAACTTAAATCGTTAATGGAGGGCAGGAGATAATCTTTGGTAATCTGACCCTGCTCCACGGCCTTTAAAATGGAGTTCACAATCTGTACATACTTGGGCGTAATGGACTGTTCGTCGATTGTTATATGGCGGTAAATATTATCACTCATAGCAAAAAGATCAAAGCAATTAGGATGATTTAAGGCCTATAAAAGTACAGTTTATGCGTTAACGTTTTACAAGTTGGAGGGTTTCTTCCTGTTCAGGATAGTACATGACGGAATTTCTGCCTCAGCAAGCTACTTTTATCTTTTCATGTTTGCCATATAAATCATCGATTACAAATGCAGGTATTACTAGGAGTTATTTTTCATTTCATAGGCGGTTTCGCATCGGGCAGTTTTTACATTCCTTACAAAAAGGTAAAAGGTTGGCATTGGGAAAGCTACTGGATCGTTGGTGGTTTATTCTCCTGGCTCATTGTTCCTCCTGTTGCAGCTTACTTAACTATTCCGGGTTTTGCAGATATTATCAGCGGTGCCGCAGGCCCTGCCTTAGCCGTTACGTTTATGTTTGGCGTGCTGTGGGGTATTGGTGGTTTAACCTATGGTTTGGGTGTACGTTATCTCGGCGTATCATTGGGTAGCAGCATCATCCTTGGTTTGTGCATGGTGTTCGGCGCAATCATTCCCGCTATTTATTACGATTTTAATCCTGTTACAGGAAAAGATACATTCAGTGCAATGATTGGCTCTAACTGGGGCATCACCATTATTGCAGGGTTACTTGTTTGTGTGCTCGGCATCATCATCAGCGGTAAAGCCGGTATGATGAAAGAGAAAGAATTAAAGACCAGCGGTACCGATCCGCATGGTGCAGAAACAAAAGCCGAATACAAGTTTGGCTTGGGTATGTTTGTGGCCATTGTATCGGGTGTGTTAAGTGCCTGTTTCAACTTTGGCCTCGAAGCCGGACAGGAAATGGCCACTGTTGCCAACGATGCATGGAAAGCCGCCAACCCCGGCGAAGGTGAATTCCTGTATCGCAACAATGTTATTTATGTTGTGTTATTATGGGGAGGTTTAACAACCAACTTCATTTGGTGTATGATTTTAAACGCACGTAACAAAACCTTTGGCGATTATACCAATCAAAAAGCACCTCTGCTGAAGAACTACCTGTTTTCGGCATTGGCAGGTACAACCTGGTTCTTACAATTCTTCTTTTACGGTATGGGCGAAAGTAAATTAGGAAACGGCCCGAGTTCATGGATCTTGCATATGGCATTCATTATTTTGGTAGCCAATATGTGGGGACTTGTATTGAAAGAATGGAAAGGTGTAAGCAAAAAAACAATTTCAACGATCATTATAGGTATTGTTATCATTATCCTCTCAGTATTACTGGTAGGGTATGGCAACAGCCTTCATGTTTAATATTAACTGAAAAGAAAGTATATGTCAGTAGCAACAAAAGAATTCAAACACGTAAGTTATTTGTGGGATGATGCGAAAGCCGCAGAGCTGGCTGGTGATGAAGTAGCGTTACTCGTGTATCGTTCTAACTTATTAGGCGCCGATCTTCGTTTAACCAACTACGGTGGCGGTAATACTTCATGCAAAGCCATGGCGAAAGATCCGTTAACAGGCAATGAAACAGAAGTAATGTGGGTGAAGGGTAGCGGTGGCGACCTCGGCACAATGAAGCGCAGCGGTTTGGCTGCATTGTATGTTGATCGTTTGCGCAGCTTAAAAAATATCTATCGTGGAATTGAACATGAAGATGAAATGGTAGAACTGTTTAACCATTGTATTTACGATCTGGCATCGAAAGCACCATCCATCGATACACCGTTGCATGGTTTTCTTCCGTTCAAACATATTGATCACTTACATCCCGATGCGGCGATTGCAATTGCTGCAGCAAAAGATGGCGAAAAGATCACCAAAGATTTATTCAACGGTACAATCGGTTGGGTAAAATGGCAAAAGCCCGGTTTTGATTTGGGTTTGCAGTTAAAGCAATGCCTCGATGAAAATCCCGGCATCCGTGGTATTATGCTCGGCTCACATGGTTTATTTACCTGGGGCGATACAGCGTATGAATCGTACATGAATACGTTGGAAGTAATTGAACGTTGTGCAGAATATTTACAAGATAATATTGCAAAGCAGCCAACGGTATTTGGTGGTGCAAAAATTGAATCACTGCCTGAAGCAGATCGTAAAAAACAAGCGGCTGCATTAGCACCGGTGCTTCGTGGTTTCTGCTCGTCGCAAAATCGTATGATCGGTCATTTTACCGATGATGCACGTGTGCTGGAATTCATCAACTCTAATGATCTCGATCGTTTGGCTCCGTTAGGAACAAGTTGTCCCGATCACTTCCTCCGCACAAAAATTTCTCCGCTTGTATTAAATCTTACAGCAGGCGAAGACTTGAGCGATGTAAAAGCGATCAAAGAAAAAATTGCGCCGCTGTTTGAAGCTTATCGTGCCATGTATACAGAGTATTACAACACCTGTAAACATGCAAACAGTCCGGCAATTCGTGATACAAACCCGGTGGTGATCATTTATCCCGGTGTTGGTATGTTCACCTTTGCAAAAGACAAACAAACTGCACGTGTAGCAGCTGAGTTTTATATCAATGCGATTAATGTAATGAAGGGTGCAGAAGCGATTTCTGAATACACGTCGTTACCACGCCAGGAAGCATTTAATATTGAATACTGGTTGCTGGAAGAAGCAAAATTGCAACGTATGCCCAAGCCAAAAGCATTGAGTGGTAAGGTTGCATTAATCACCGGTAGCGGTGGTGGTATTGGTAAAGCCATTGCCAAACGTTTTGCAGAAGAAGGTGCTTGTGTTATTTTGAATGATATGAATGCGGAGCGTTTAGCCGAAGCAAAAGAAGAATTTTTAAAACAGTTTGGGAATGATGTTGTAGCAGCTGATGTATTGGATGTAACGAAAGAATCAACAGTACTGGATACACTTGCAACATCGGCACTGGCATTTGGTGGTGTTGATATTATTGTAAACAATGCAGGTTTATCAATTTCAAAATCAATTGAAGATCATTCGGAAGCTGATTGGGATATTTTGTACGATGTTTTGGTGAAAGGTCAGTTTGTGGTAACACAAAAAGCAGTAGAAGTAATGCGCAAGCAGGGTATTGGTGGCGACATCTTGAACATTGTGAGCAAGAACGCTTTGGTAAGTGGCCCGAACAATGCAGGTTACGGTTCTGCTAAAGCAGCACAATTACATTTATCCCGTTTAAATGCTGCCGAGCTTGGCAAGGATAAGATTCGTGTAAATGTAGTCAATCCTGATGCGGTCATTGCAGGCAGTAATATCTGGAGTGGTGGCTGGGCTGCCGGTCGTGCAAAAGCATACGGTATTACCATTGAAGAATTACCGGCTTACTATGCAGGACGTACTTTATTAAATGAAATCATTTTACCGGAAGATATAGCCAATGCATGTTTTGCATTTGCAGGTGGTTTATTAAATAAATCAACCGGTAACGTATTAAATGTGGATGGCGGTGTTGCCAATGCATTTGTACGCTAAGATTTTTTGTTCATAATCAATAGTTGACGGGTTGGTAGTTCCCTATCGACCCTTTTTTTTAACTTCAATTAACTTTCAATACGATCTTTTATGATTCTCGATAAAAACAGGATTGCTGAGTTCAACGGATTACATGCAGCAGCACACAAACGCAAATTCGATTTTCTTGCTTCAGAAATAAATAATGTGGAAGATGTGCTGCAAAAGCTCATCGATTTCCAGGTTGCTATTCCCAGCTGGGCATTGGGTACAGGTGGTACACGTTTTGGCCGTTTTGCGGGTGCAGGCGAACCGGGCAGCCTCGAACAAAAATTAGAAGATGTTGGTTTATTGCATGCACTCAACCAATCAAGCGGAGCTATCTCTTTGCATATTCCATGGGATATTCCCGAAAACTATGCAGCTATTAAAGCACAGGCTGCGCAATTGGGTTTGCAGTTTGATGCGGTGAACTCTAATACCTTTCAGGATCAGAAAGATCAGGAGCTGAGTTACAAATTCGGTTCTTTACAACACGTAAACAAGGCGGTGCGCAAACAAGCCATCGAACATAATATTGAAGTAATTAAACATGGTGTGGAGTTGGGTTCTAAATCACTCACTGTTTGGTTGAGCGATGGCAGTTGTTTCCCCGGCCAGTTAAACTTCCGAAAAGCCTTTCAAAATACATTGGAAAGCTTGCAGGAAATTTATGCTGCCTTGCCTGAAGACTGGAAAGTATTTGTGGAGTACAAAGCATTTGAGCCAAACTTCTATTCTATGACAGTAGGCGATTGGGGACAATCATTATTGTATGCTACCAAGCTTGGGCCAAAAGCATCTACCTTGGTTGATCTCGGTCATCATCTTCCTAATGCCAACATCGAACAGATTGTGTCCTTGTTGCTGATGGAAGGCAAACTCGCCGGTTTCCATTTCAATGATAGCAAGTATGGTGATGATGATTTAACGGTGGGCAGCATCAAACCTTATCAACTGTTTTTAATTTTTAATGAACTCGTTGAAGGCATGGATGCAAGAGGCATGAACCATGCAACGGATCTTGGCTGGATGATCGATGCTAGCCATAATGTAAAAGATCCGCTGGAAGATTTGTTACAATCGGTAGAAGCAATTATGCTGGCTTATGCACAGGCTTTAACAGTTGACAGAGCTAAACTGAATGCAGCACAGGATGCAAATGATGTAGTAGCAGCGCAGGAAATTTTACAAAATACGTTCCGTACCGATCTGCGTCCGTTAATTGCAGAGGCAAGATTGCGCAGCGGTGCAGCCTTATATCCATTACAATTCTTCCGTGATCAGCAATTACGTGCAGAACTGGTGAAAGAACGTGGTACAAAAACGATTGCAACAGGTTTATAATGACAAAGCTTCCGGTTATAGCAATTTTTGATATTGGTAAAACCAATAAAAAGCTATTGCTGTTTGATGAGCATTATAAAGTAGTACATGAAGAAAGTAAGCAGCTCGAAGAAACAACTGACGAAGATGGTTTTGCCTGCGAAGATGTAAAGTTGCTGACCGATTGGGTGAAGTCAACATTTGAAAACGTTTTACAAAACGAACGTTTTCTGGTGAAGGCAGTCAACTTTTCGGCATACGGTGCCAGCTTTGTTTACCTCGATAAAGACAAGCAGGTACTTCTGCCGTTGTACAATTACTTAAAACCATACGAATCGGAGTTATTGAAATTATTCTACAATACGTATGGCGGTGAAAGTGGGGTGTCGAAAGAAACGGCATCGCCGGTGTTAGGCAATCTCAACTCAGGTATGCAGCTGTACCGTTTGCGTTACGAACAACCGGAGAAGTTTGCACAAATCGCATATGCGTTGCACTTGCCGCAATATCTCTGCTTTGTACTAAGCGGTACTTTACATACAGATATTACAAGCATCGGTTGCCATACCAACCTGTGGGATTTCCAGGAAAAGAAATACCACGATTGGTTGGTAAAAGAACACGTTGCTGAAAAATTTGCACCCATCTTAAAAAGCCATGCGGTAGCAGGTTATACACAAGAAAAGATTCCTGTTGGCGGAGGTTTGCACGATAGTTCATCGGCTCTCATTCCTTACCTCGCATCTTTTCACGAACCGTTTGTATTGCTTTCAACAGGAACCTGGTGTATCACTTTAAATCCATTCAATCATTCGCAGCTGAGTGATCTTGAACTGCACCAGGATTGTCTTTGCTATCTTTCATATGAAGGCAACCCGGTGAAAGCATCCCGTTTGTTCGCCGGTTACGAGCACGAACAGCAAACAAAACGATTGGCCGAATTTTTCAATGTTGCAAACGATTATTACAAGCAGGTTGAATACAACCCGGCGATTGTGCAGAGCATTATTGAAACAAAAGCTTTTGCAAAAACAAGTAATGATGCTGTTATGATCAAAGAATCGGCATTTGCCAACCGTGAGCTGTTGCAGTTTGGCAGTTACGAACATGCCTATCATCAACTCATTGCCGATCTTATTACACAACAGGTGTACAGCACCAATCTTGTGTTGAAAGGAACAAAAGTGAAGCGCATTTTTGTGGATGGTGGTTTTGGAAAAAATCCAATCTTCATGCATATGCTTGCCGATGCATTTACCAACATCGAAGTATATGCTGCATCGGTGGCACAGGCTTCATCGTTAGGCGCTGCATTGGCGTTTCATAAAAACTGGAACAGCAAAGCCTTGCCAACCGATATCATCGAACTGAAATATTATTCAGAAACAAAGTAGTTCCTGTCGGTACATTTGTAAAACAAATGCTGCAAGTTTAAAAAGACGAAGAGATGAATGTTGGTTTATTTATTCCCTGTTATATTGATCAGTTTTATCCGAATGTAGGTATTGCAACATTGCAATTGCTGGAAAAACTGGGATGCACAGTCAGTTTCCCTCTCAATCAAACCTGTTGCGGACAACCAATGGCCAACAGTGGATTTGCATCGCTCAGTAAATCATGCGATAAAAATTTTGTATCGAACTTCCGTGGTTTCGATTATATCGTTGGTCCAACTGGCAGTTGCGTGCTGCATTTAAAAGAACACCTGCACGATGAACAACATCCCGGCGAAGCAGAGCATATCCGCAAACATGTGTACGAACTCACCGAGTTTTTGGTGGATGTATTGAAAGTAGAAAAGCTCAACGCATCGTTCCCGTATAAAGTGGGGTTGCACAACAGCTGTCATGGTCAGCGTGGATTGCATTTATCATCCATGAGCGAACGAAACTTACCAACCTTTTCTAAACCGCAACAATTATTGAAGATGGTAAATGGTTTGGAACTTGCAATTCCAACACGCAGCGATGAGTGTTGTGGCTTTGGCGGTACGTTCTGTGTGTTTGAAGAAGCGGTGAGTGTGAAGATGGGTAAGGATCGAATTGCAGATCATGCAAGCAACGATGTAGAATATATTACCGGTGGCGATACCAGTTGCCTGATGCATTTAGAAGGAATATTAAAACGCAACGGCAGCAAGGTGAAGACCATTCATATTGCAGAAATATTAAACAGCAACGCATGAGCCATAACAGTACATTAAAACATGCCGAAGCTGCTGCACAATTCATCAACGACGAGCCACGTACCAACTGGCACGATGAAACGCTTTGGTTTGTTCGCCAGAAAAGAGATAAAGCCGCACACGGTTTACCCGAATGGGAACAGTTGCGTGAATGGGCATCACAAATAAAAAATCATACACTTTCCAACCTCGATAATTATTTAACTGAGTTTGAAAGCAAAGCGCAGAATAATGGTGTAACCGTGCACTGGGCGGCAGATGCTGAAGAACACAACCAAATTATTTACAACATTATTGCTCAACATAACATTAAAAAAATAGTGAAGAGCAAGAGTATGCTTACGGAAGAATGTGGCTTGAATGAATTCCTGCACACAAAAGGCATTGAAACAGTTGATACCGATTTGGGTGAACGTATTGTGCAGTTACGCAAAGAAGCGCCCAGCCATATTGTATTACCTGCCATCCATTTAAAAAAGCAGGATGTAAGCGATACATTTCATGAACATCTGCATACTGAAAAAGGCAACAACGATCCGCAATACTTAACGGAAGCCGCACGTCAGCATTTGCGTGAAAAATTTATTGAATCGGAACTCGCCATCACCGGTGTAAACTTTGCGGTTGCAGAAACAGGCGGCTTTGTAGTTTGCACCAACGAAGGCAATGCCGATATGGGTGCACATGCAGCAAACATTCATATTGCCTGTATGGGTTTTGAAAAGATGATTCCGAAAGCAGAACATCTTTCTGTGTTTTTGCGTTTGCTGGCACGGAGTGCAACCGGTCAACCCATCACCACATACTCCAGTCATTTCCACAAACCAAGAAAAGGGCAGGAGATGCATCTTGTGATTGTTGACAACGGACGTAGCAGACAATTGGGTCGTGCTGATTTCAGAAACTCGTTGAAGTGTATTCGATGTGCTGCTTGCTTTAATACTTGTCCTGTGTACAGAAGAAGCGGCGGACATAGTTATCATACAGCAGTTGCAGGACCGATTGGTTCTATTCTCAACCCGAATATTGATATGCGTGCAAATGCTGATTTGCCGTTTGCATCCACACTCTGCGGTAGTTGCAGCAATGTTTGTCCGGTGAAGATTGATATACACGATCAGTTGTGGAAATGGCGACAGGTGTTGGTTGCAGAAGGTTATGTTAATACAACCAAAAAAGTTGGCTTAAAAGGAATGGCTTTTCTGTTGGCACGGCCGGGACTGTATCGCTTCGCTGGAAAAATGGGCAGAGGCATGATGCGTTTCTTTCCATGGATCGTGAACAATAAACTCAACCCTTGGTACAAACAACGGGAAATGCCTGCGCCGCCCAAACAAAGTTTCCGTGACTGGTATCTTCAAAACAAGAAACAATGAGTGCAAGAGAAACAATACTGAAAAATATTACAGCCAATAAACCAGAGTTGGTAGAGCTTCCCTCCATTGATCTCAATGCAGTAATTCAATACAACGATCTTGTACAACAATACAAAACAGTGTTGCAGAGTATTGGTGGCGGCACAGTAGAGTTGCAGGATCTTTCTTCGCTTAAACAGGAGTTGGAAAGCAGAAAAGCCAACGGTGATTTTGTTGTGAACAGAATTGCTGCATTAGGCGAAGTGAGTGATTCGCTTGCATCGCTTACCGCTGATAAGCTGGCTGCTGTTGATACGGCTTACCTGCAGGGAACAGTTGCTGTGGCAGAGAATGGTGCTATCTGGTTATACGAAAGCCAGATGGGTAATCGTTTGTTGCCATTCATTTGCCAGCATTTAATCATCGTCATTGAAAGAAAAAATATTGTTCCAACCATGCACCATGCTTATCAACAAATTAAAACGGCGAAAGAAGGTTTTGGTGTTTTCCTTGCAGGCCCTTCTAAAACCGCAGACATTGAACAAAGCCTGGTGATTGGCGCACACGGCGCAAGAAGTTTGATCGTATACATTATTGGATAGAATCACGGATGACACGGATTTGAGCTGGTACACATTGATTAATCCGTTTTCATCCGCATTCATCAGCGTTATCAGCGTTTCTATTACACACACACTCGTTAGGGTATTAATTTTTTTCTGCTTCTATTCTTTCTGTTAATTTGTGTCTTCGTGCTATTGCACAACATTGCTTTAACCTTTTAATCCTTTCTTCATGCATATTTTGTTTGCTTTACTTTCTTTCATTCTCTTCCGTACAGCTGTAATTGCACAAGTGGGTATTACAAGTCCCGATAAAAAAATAACCGTACAGGTTTCTGTAAACAGTGAAGGTGCCATTAAATACAGTGTTCGTTATCTCGATGCAGAAGTATTGCGTACATCGTCACTGGGTATACAAACAGCAACCGTTGATTTTTCAAAAGGTAATAATCTGTTAGGTGCAACACCTGTACAAGTAGTGAATGATTCGTACAGCATCAGCTACGGTAAGAAAAAGCAAAGCACTTACAAAGCCAATAAGCGCACTGTTCAATTCAAAAACAACAATGGGAAAGCACTCGATATTATTTTCCAGGTGTCGGACGATGCAGTGGCGTTTCGCTATCAATACAAAGAAGGAAACAACTTTATCGATAACATCACAAATGAATTAACAACCTTTCATTTTCCAGCAACAGCAAAAGCATGGTTACAACCGATGCAGGTTTCAAAAACAGGATGGGAGCAAACCAATCCTGCGTATGAAGAGCATTATGTGCAGGATGTACCCGTAGGTACAAAATCACCATCGGCAGCAGGTTGGGTTTATCCGGCATTGTTCCGTGCAAATGATGTATGGGCATTGATTACCGAATCATCATTAGAAGCAACTGATTGTGCCACCCGTTTGAAAGCTGAATCACCCGATGGAGAATACAGCATTGGTTATCCTGATCCACGTGAGATCATCACCGGCAAAGGATTGTTGCCAACATTTCAATCAACCTATGTTTCGCCGTGGCGCATTATCACTATTGGAAGTTTAGCAACCATCATCGAATCAACGGCAGGAACTGATCTGGCAAAACCATCCACCATCAAAAACACAGCCTTTGTTTTACCCGGTAAAGCATCGTGGAGCTGGATTAATTCAAAAGATGATTTTATTGTGTACGATGAACAGATCAAGTACATCGATTTTGCAGCGAAGATGAACTGGCAATACTGTCTTGTTGATGCTGCGTGGGATACAAAAATCGGCTACGAAAAAATGAAAGAGCTGGCCGACTATGCAAAAACAAAAAATGTTGGTCTGCTGTTGTGGTATAATTCTGCCGGCGATTGGAATACGGTAAAATACACACCGAAGAATTTATTACTCACAATAGAAAGCCGTGCAAAAGAATTCCAACGGTTGAAAGATATGGGCATCAAAGGGGTGAAGATCGATTTCTTTGCAGGTGATGGTCAATCGGTGATTGCTTACTATCTCGATATTTTAAAAGATGCAGCGAAGTATGAACTGCTGGTGAATTTTCATGGTGCCACATTACCCAGAGGCTGGGCAAGAACTTATCCGCATTTAATGACAACCGAAGCTGTACGTGGTTTTGAAATGATTACGTTTGGCCAGGGTGATGCCGATAAAGAAGCTACACATTGTGCCATGTTGCCTTTTACACGCAACGCATTCGACCCAATGGATTTTACACCGATGAATCTTTATAAGATCCAAACAAACGTACAACGCAAAACAAGCTCAGCTTTTGAATTGGCAACATCGGTTTTATTTCTGTCAGGCATACAACATTTCGCTGAATCTCCTGAAGGCATGCAGCATGTGCCTGAAAATGTACAGGCATTCTTACGCAACCTGCCCAACAGCTGGGAAGAAGTAAAATTCATTGATGGCTTCCCCGGTAAATATGTGGTGATTGCACGTAAGTATAAAAGCAAATGGTATATCGCAGGCATCAATGGTGAGCAAACGACAAAACAACTTACACTCAATCTTGCAGCATTCGGTAAAAAAGGAACGCTGATCACAGATGCTGAAACGCCTTTGTCCTTCAGCGAAAAACCAATCAGCACAAAGAAAAAGCTCGATATTACCATGCAGGCTGCCGGCGGTTTTGTACTTGTGCTAGAGTAAACTCAGGCAGCTTCATTCGTCATATACAGCTTCTGGTATTCCAATGGTGTTTGACCCGTAAAGCGTTTAAACGTTTTGTAGAAGTTGGTAATATTATTGAAACCACTTTCGAAACAGATCTGCGAAATACTCAGCTTGTTTTCGATCAGCAGTTTACTCGCATGTCCTACACGGAGTTCGTGCAGAAAGTTGCTGTATGTTTTGCGTGTGTGTACTTTAAAGTATCGGCAGAATGAGTTTGAGCTGATGTTTGATACCTCCGCAATTTTCTGCAGGCTGATCTTTTCTTTAAAGTGTGCCAGAGTATAGGCGTAAACTGCATTAATACGCTCTGTCGATTTTTCTTCAACCTGTGTAGTAAACCCGGCAGATGATATCTGTTTTAACTGTTTACTCTGTGAAATCTTTGTGAGAATCTGCAACAGTAATACAATCCGTTCGGTATCTTTTACATGCAGCATTTTTTCCAGGTGCGTTATTACAAACTGTTTGGTGGCACCGGTTATACTGATGCCTCGCTTCGCTTTTTCCAGCAACTGTTTCAGCTTTTTGTTCTCCGGTAATTCAAGAAATGTTTCACCCCAAAAATCTTCCCGGAAGTGGGCAACAGTTGATTGCGCTTTCAGGGTTTTGCTTTTCTGAAAATAGGCATCATCACATCGCCAGAGATGGGGAAGATTAGCACCCACCAAGATCACATCATCTTTTTTAAACCGTTGAATTGAATCACCAATAAACTGAATGCCTGTTCCTTTCTGAATATGCAGCAATTCCACTTCGGGATGAAAATGCCAGCGGTTATAGAAATACGGAACCACATCATGCCGTATGTTGAAGCTTTGGTGCGGCGCAGTACTTACTTTGAGCAGATGCGGATTCATTACAGTATTTTAACACAAAATAGCAAAATATGCCATCAAGTTGCCAAAATAGTACAATACAAAGCCAATAAAAGTAAAAGTTAACGGCATGTATTTACCTATTTTTACTTCGCTTATAAGAATCCATAAGCGGTTGTTATCATTTTTGATATCAGGCAATTGCCCGATATCAAAAGAGCCAAAAAGTAATTATCGTTAATATATGAAACAGAATGTATTAAAAGTCCATCCTTTGGACAATGTACTGGTAGCGCTGAAAGATTTGAAACAAGGAGAGACCGTTATTTATCAAGACGAATCCATCCAACTTACAGAAGATATTGCAGGCAAGCATAAAATTTTTATGCAGGATATGCAGCCCGGTGAAAAGATCATTATGTATGGTGTAACCGTTGGTACCATTGCACAAGCTGTTGCAAAAGGTGCACGCATGAGTACCGAGAATACAAAGCATGCAACTGATCAATTTGATTACCGTGGCTCCAACTTTACGTGGACAGCTCCTGATGTTTCAAAGTTCTCCAACAGAACTTTCATGGGTTATCACCGCAAAGATGGCCGTGTGGGTACAGCCAATTACTGGATCTTTATCCCGATGGTGTTTTGCGAAAACAGAAATCTTGATGTAATCCGTGAAGCCATGCATAACGAACTCGGTTATGCGGTTACCGACAAATACAAAACCTATACACGCAAACTGGTTGATGCTTATCAGCAAGGACAGGATATTACGCAAGTAGATATTTCATCTGTGCTTAATACACCCGGCAGCAGCCGTGTATTTAAAAATGTAGATGGTATTAAATTTTTAACACATCCCGGCGGTTGCGGTGGTACACGCCAGGATGCGGAATTGCTTGGCAAACTGTTGGCTTCTTACGCAGATCATCCAAACGTTGCAGGTGTAACAGTATTGAGTTTAGGTTGCCAGAATTTGCAGGTGCGTGATTTTGAACGTTACCTTGCTGAACGCAATCCCAACTTCGACAAACCTATTCTAATTTATGAACAACAGCAAAGCAGAAGCGAACCGCAAATGATTGCTGAAGCCATACAGCAAACATTTGTGAACCTCATAGAAGTAAACAAGATCGAACGCAAACCAGCTCCGTTATCTGAATTGGTAGTGGGTGTGAAGTGTGGCGGCAGCGATGGCTTCAGTGGTATTTCTGCCAACCCTGCTGTTGGTTACTGTGCTGATCTTGTTGTTGGTTTAGGCGGTAAAGTATTGCTGGCTGAGTTTCCTGAATTGTGTGGTGCTGAACAGGATTTGATTGATCGTTCAGTAAACGAACCCACTGCACGCAAGTTTATAAAGCTCATGACTGATTACAACAACCAGGCACTTGCTGTAGGTTCAGGATTTCATATGAATCCATCGCCTGGTAATATCAAAGATGGTTTGATCACCGATGCAATTAAGAGTAATGGTGCGTGTAAGAAAGGTGGCACTTCACCGGTAACCGATGTACTCGATTATACAGAACCTGCTGTGAAACCCGGTTTAAATTTAGTGTGTACACCCGGTAACGATGTGGAAGCAACAACAGGTAAAGCGGCAAGTGGTGCAACGTTGATTTTGTTTACAACCGGTTTGGGTACACCAACAGGTAATCCCGTTTGTCCGGTGATAAAAGTTTCAACCAATTCAAATCTTACTAAACGCATGGGCGATATTATTGATATCGACACAGGCAGCATTATTGAAGGTGAAAAAACAATTCCTGAAGTCGGCGAAGAAATACTGGAGTATGTGATCCGTGCGGCAAGTGGCGAAGTAATTCCGAAAGCAGTATTACTGAACCAGGACGATTTCATTCCATGGAAACGTGGTGTATCACTCTAACGATTTATTTGTTTCAAGTATATGTTTCAATTAACAGGAAAGACAGCGATTATTACAGGTGGAGGCAGCGGTATTGGCCGGGCAATCTCCACCATGTTTGCTAAACAGGGCGCATTTGTTTTTGTATTTGATATTGATGAAAATGGCTCTGCTGCAACCGTTGCAGAAATTAAACAGGCAGGAGGTAAGGCAGAAGCGGTGATATTGAACATTACCGATCAACAGGCCATCAAAACTGCAGCACAGAAAATTGTTGATCAACATCAACGAATTGATATATTGGTGAACAATGCTGGTGTAGCACATGTGGGCACTGCAGACTCAACATCGGAAGAAGATTTTACACGTCTCTTCAACATTAATGTAAAAGGTGTATACAATTGTCTGCACGAAATCATTCCGTTTATGAAAGTACAACAGAAAGGAGTGGTGCTGAACATGTGTTCTATTGCAGCAACGGTTGGCATTACCGATCGTTTTGCGTACAGCATGAGTAAGGGCGCCGTGTTGGGTATGACGCTTTCTGCAGCACGTGATTATCTGTCGTACAATATCCGTGTCAATTGTATTTCTCCTGCACGTGTGTTTACACCGTTTGTAGAAGGATTCATTGCGAAGAATTATCCGGGCAAAGAAGAAGAGATATTTGATAAGCTATCGAAGAGTCAGCCAATTGGCCGTATGGGAACTACAGATGAAGTGGCGCATTTAGCGTTATATCTCTGTAGTGATGAAGCAGGATTTGTAACCGGTTGCGATTATCCGCTTGATGGTGGATTTATAAAACTGAATAATTAAAACGATTTACACTTTGTTCACTTCGTGCAACCCTCTGTGTCCTCTTTGCTATTGCATTACACAAAGTTCACGAAGGAGTCACGAAGAACACAACAACATAAAACATATAAACTGAAGAAATGAAACTGATACGTTTTGGAGAAGCCGGCAAAGAAAAACCGGGTGTCATGTTAAGCACTATTTGCTATGATGTGTCTGCGCATGTGAGCGATTACGATGAAGACTTTTTTGCCAATGATGGTTTGAAAAAATTAGAACAGCTTGTTGCTACAGCAAAGCTGCCGGTGGTGAATGTAGAGCGTTACGGTTGCCCCGTAAAGCGTCCGTCGAAGATTGTTTGTATTGGTTTAAACTACAGCGATCATGCAAAAGAAACAGGTGCAACACCTCCAAGTGAGCCTGTGATCTTTTTCAAATCAACATCGGCACTCATTGGCCCGAATGATGAAGTAATGATTCCCCGTGATTCGGTGAAAACAGATTGGGAAGTGGAACTGGCTGTGGTGATCGGCAAAAAAGCTTCGTATGTTGAAGAAGCTGAAGCGATGGACTATGTGGCAGGTTATTGTCTGCACAACGATATCAGCGAACGTGAATTTCAACTGGAACGTGGCGGCACATGGGATAAAGGAAAAGGTTGCGACACGTTTGCACCAATCGGCCCATGGTTAGTAACCAAAGATGAAGTAAGCGATGTACACAACCTGCGTTTGTGGTTAACACTCAACGGACAAAAAGTACAGGATGGCTCAACTTCGAATCTCATCTTCAACGTACCGTTTCTTATTTCGTACGTCAGCAAATTCATGACCTTGTTGCCCGGCGATATTATTTCTACCGGTACACCGGCAGGTGTGGGTTTGGGCATGAAACCACCAGTGTATCTGAAACCCGGCGATGTAATGGAGCTTGGTATTGATGGCTTAGGTACATCGAAGCAGACCGTAGTTGCATTTAAAAAATAAACAATTGAAGCGTCTGATAAAATAATCAGACGCTTCAATTTTCAATAAAACAGAACGACCACTTGCATATGAAATCAAAACAATCATTTTTGGTTGCCTTCATTATGGTAACCAGTCTTTTCTTTCTCTGGGCTTTTTTACACAACATCAACCCGATCCTGATTCCGCACCTGAAGAAAGCCTGTACATTAACCGATACAGAAAGTGCATTAATCGATTCCTCCGTTTATCTCGGCTATTTCTTAGTTGCCATTCCTGCCGGTTGGTTCATGCATAAATATGGATATAAGAAAGGAATTCTTGTAGGCTTGATCCTGTATTGTATTGGAGCCTATTTGTTTATTCCTGCAGCGTCAGCAAGAAGTTACAGTTTCTTTCTTGCTGCATTATTTGTAATGGCTGCAGGCGCTACTTTTCTTGAAACCATTGCCAATCCGTACATCACCAAATTAGGTGATGAAGAAGGTGCAGCACGTCGTTTAAATCTTGCACAATCATTCAATGGTGTTGGCGCCTTTATTGCACCGCTCATTGGTGGCAAATTTATTTTATCAGGTATTGAACATACTGAAGCGGAGCTTAATCAAATGTCTGCCGATCAGTTGCAGTCTTATCTAAGCTTTGAAGCAGGCACCATTAAAATGCCCTACATCGTCATTGGTACAGTTGTATTAGCAATTCTTATTTTGTTTGCATTAATCAAACTTCCTGAAATTGACGAGAAGCATACAGCAGATGGTAAATCAGAATTTTCGTTCCGTGTATTCCGCTTCAAACATTTCCGCTGGGCAGTAATTGCGCAATTCTTTTATGTAGGTGCACAGGTGGGTGTGGGCAGTTTCTTTATCCGCTTTTCAAAGTACACCATGAACATTGGCGAAAAAGAAGCTGCATACATGTGGGGGTCGATCGCCATGGTTGGTTTTATGGCCGGCCGTTTCGTTGGTACTTTCCTGATGCGCTATTTTAAACCGGCTGCATTGTTAAGCGTATATGCGTTAATCAATATTGCCTTGCTTGCTGTTGCCATTATGAGTAAAGGAAATGTTGCTGTCTATGCAATGATGGCTGTGCCGTTCTTTATGAGCATTATGTTCCCAACCATTTTTGCACTGGGCATTGATGGACTCGGTGAAGAAAGCAAGATCGCTTCATCGTTTATTGTAATGTCGATTGTAGGTGGTGCGTTTTTCCCTGTATTGATGGGACAGTTGAGTGATGCCAACGGTGGCAATATTCAGCTTGCATACATTGTTCCGCTCATCTGTTTTGCTGTAATTGCATACTATGGTGCAACACAATTGAAAAAAGCTGCCGTAAAAGTTACCGCTGCTCACTAATAAAAATGATTGTATGAAACGTTATTGTCTTGCATGTGATTTAAAAAATGATTCCAAGCTCATAGTAGAGTATGAGCAATACCACGAACGTGTGTGGCCGGAGATCGAAGCATCAATCAAAGACTCAGGTATTGTAAGCATGGAGATCTATCGCATCGAAAACCGCTTGTTCATGATCATGGAAACAACGGCTTCGTTTTCGTTTGAAGCAAAAGCAGCTGCCGATGCCTCCAATCAAAAAGTGCAGGAATGGGAAACGCTGATGTGGAATTACCAGCAGGCATTGCCCACAGCACAGAAAGGAGAGAAGTGGATGCTGATGAAAAAAATATTTGATTTAAAACATTCGTGATGACGATCATTGATACACACCAGCACTTTTGGAAATACGATCCAGTGAATTACAGCTGGATCAACGATGAAATGCAGGTGATCCGCAAAGATTTTTTACCCGGCGATCTGGCTGTTATTGTAAATGAAGAAAAACTGCATGGTACAATTGCAGTACAAGCCGACCAAACAGAAACTGAAACTGATTGGCTGTTGCAACTTGCTGCAAAAAATGATTTCATTAAAGGTGTTGTTGGCTGGGTTGATCTGCGCAGCAGCAATATTGAACAACGTTTGCATCATTATCAGCAGTTCAGCAAACTGAAAGGCTTCCGTCATGTGTTGCAGGGTGAAGAGCCTTCGTTTATGCTGCAGGAAAGTTTTCTCAACGGCATCAGCAAACTCAATGAGTTTGGTTTTGCCTATGACATTCTCATCTTCCCACATCATCTTTCAGCTGCATTGCAGTTAGTGAAACAATTTCCGCAGCAGCGGTTTGTTGTAGATCATGTAGCGAAGCCTCATATCAAAGACGGTCAAATCGATGACTGGAAAGCCGGTATGCAGCAGCTTGCAAAACACAATAATGTCTATTGCAAAATCAGCGGCATGGTTACCGAAGCAGACTGGAAGGACTGGACTGCAGAACAATTGAAACAATACATTGATGTGGTGGTAGAAAGTTTTGGCATCGACCGCATCATGTACGGCAGCGATTGGCCTGTTTGCTTAGTCGCATCATCTTACAACAAATGGATCGCAACAGTAAAAGAGTATTTCAGTGCATATTCAGCAGAAGAACAGGAAAAAGTTTTCAGCGGTAATGCAATTAAATTTTATCAACTGTAAATCAGGCATCATAAATCCTACATCATAAATTATTTTTCATATGAATCTTCAATTAGCAGATAAAGTAATCATTGTAACAGGCGGTGCAAAAGGCATCGGTAAAGGCATTGTAGAAGTATTGGCAAAAGAAGGTGCTATTCCTGTTATTGTTGGCCGTAGTGAAGCCGACAATCTTGCAACGGTAAAAGAAATTGAAACGGCCGGTGGTAAAATATGGCAGGTAGTTGCTGAATTATCGCAACCGGAAGAATGTGAGAAAGCAGTAAAAGTTGTTATTGAAAAATTCAACCGCATCGATGGACTCATCAACAATGCCGGTGTAAACGATGGTGTGGGTTTGGAAAACGGCGATTACAAACGTTTTATGGAAAGTCTGCATAAGAACGTGGTGCATTATTACCTGATGGCGCATTTCGCCTTACCTGAATTAAAAAAATCAAAAGGCAGTATCGTTAATATCACATCTAAAACTGCTGAGACAGGACAAGGAAATACATCAGCTTATGCTGCGGCAAATGGCGGACGTAATGCATTAACAAGAGAGTGGGCGGTGGAGTTAGCGAAATATTCAATCCGTGTAAATGCGTTGGTGGTGGCCGAATGTTATACACCGTTGTATGATAAATGGATCAAAACATTGCCCAACCCTGAAGAGAAATTAAAAGAGATCACATCAAAAATTCCGTTTGAACAACGCTTTACCACCGCTGAGGAAATAGCGAATATGACGGTGTTTTTGTTATCGCCTGTATCGAGCCATACAACCGGTCAGTTGATTTATGTAGATGGTGGTTATGTGCATCTCGACAGGGCAATGGCGAATGCGTAAGAAGAAGTTTGCCACAAATACACGAAGGCGCAAAGCAACTCAAAGTAGAATAAAGACTGTCGAATGCAAAACTGGTCAAAGAAGCTATTTAAAAACTGCTTGGTTTCTTCGTGCTGCTTTCTGTCTTAGAGCCTTCGTGGCAAAATATTGCTGTTTGTAATCAATTTTTAAACCATAAAACATGAAACTGTTTCGATTGCTGTTTACCTGCTGTGCAATGCTGAGCATAGCAAGTAGTGCTATTGCACAAACCTACACGCCTTCTGCAACTAACCTTGCAGCAAGGGAAGAATTTCAAAACGATAAGTTCGGGATGTTTATTCACTGGGGCGCATCAAGTGTACTAGGCAGCGGTGAATGGGTAATGAACCAGCGTAACATTCGTGTACAGGAATACCAACGCCTCATCAACATTTTTAATCCACAGAATTTTGATGCAGCTAAATGGGTCGCCACGGCGAAAGCAGCGGGCATGAAGTATATCACCTTCATCACTCGTCATCACGATGGTTTCAGTAACTGGGATACGAAGCAAAGCGATTGGAAGATTACCAAAACGCCTTATGCAAAAGATGCGTTGAAACAACTGGCGGATGAAAGTCATAAACAAGGCATTAAACTCTATTGCTATTATTCGTTGCTCGATTGGTACCGCAGCGACTATCAATACGAAACAGGTAAAACTGGAAAAGGTACAGGCCGCAAACAAAAAAGTGATTGGGAAAGTTATATCCGCTTTATGAAAGCACAGCTCACCGAGCTGCTTACCAACTATGGCGAAATTTCCGGTATCTGGTTCGATGGTCATTGGGATCAGTTGGATAATGATGTGGACAAAACACTCAAATCGAAAGTAAACTGGCATTACGATGAAATTTATGAACTCATTCATCGTTTGCAACCGAAATGCCTCATCAGCAACAACCATCACCTGTTACCAATTCCCGGCGAAGATTTCCAGGCATTTGAAAAAGATTTGCCCGGTCATAATACTTCAGGCTTTGGCGGACAATCTGTTTCTCAACTTCCTTTGGAAACCTGCGAAACCATGAACGACAGCTGGGGGTTTCAACATCACCGATCGTAATTATAAATCTTCTAAGAATTTGATTCAATACATGGTGAAAGCGGCATGTTACAACGCCAACTTTTTATTGAATGTTGGCCCCATGCCCGACGGCACCATTCAACCGGAGTTTACAGATACACTTGCGTTGATGGGTAAATGGCTGCAGCAATATGGTGCAACTCTATACGGCACAAGAGGGGCGATTACAACACCAAAAAACTGGGGTGGCTTCACACAAAAAGACAAAACCGTGTACATGCACATTTTGCAAAAACAGGAAGGCGATTATATTTTTATTCCGGAGTTAAAGCAAAAGATCAAAAAAGCTACTTCGTTTGATGGCAAGACAGTCATCAAATTCAAACAACAACCCGAAGGAACATTCATCTACCTGAATGGAATTAATTGGGATGATGTTGATACAATTTTAGAATTGCAGATGCAATAATATTTTGAATCTGTCTTCAATGGAACAGCATTTGTAAAGCTTTTGTGAAAAAGAGTTTTGCAAATGCTGTTCTGTTTTTTCTATCGTTTGATGATATGGATTTATAACTGTTTCGCATCTTTCCATCAAACCACAACATGAAGAAGACGATCATTTTTCTATTCGTGCTGCTACTGCTGGCAGCAATTACTTACTATTTATACACGACGGTTTATACAAAACCTTCCCCTGTTCAAATCAACAAAGCATTAAAGAAAGAAAATCCGGAGAACAGTGCCGTTAAAGCATTGCGTAATAGAGCGCTGAAAGCAAAACAATTTACAAAGCAGAAAAAGTACAACGAACAGGTTTGCTTTTTGATCGACATGAAAATACGCTCAGGCGCAGAACGCTTTTTTGTGTACGATCTGAAAGCCGATACAGTCATTACTTCCGGCGTAGTAACACATGGGCGTTGTAATGAACGCTGGCTGGTTGGTCGCAAATATGGAAATGAACCGGGTTGTGGTTGCACCTCGTTAGGGAAATATAAAATTGGCAATGCATACAACGGTCGTTTTGGATTGGCGTACAAACTGCATGGCCTTGAATCATCCAACAATAAAGCCTTTGAACGTTTTGTGGTACTGCATGCACACGAATGTGTACCCGAAGAAGAAGTGTGGTCGGAGATCTGTCAGAGCGATGGTTGTCCCACCGTTTCACCGGGCTTTCTGCAACAGTTAAAAACCATCATCAATAAATCGAAACAGCCTGTTTTATTATGGATTTATGAGTCGTAATTAATTAAAATTAACCTTCCCTTACTTTTGTACTCTATGTACAAAATAGCGCTGTACTCTTTTATAGCTTTCTTCATTTTGCTTTTTACAAACAGCTGTGCTGTTAACAAAAGTGCAGAAGCAAATCGTTTTCGTGCTTTACAAAAAGGGAAAGTAAAAGATGACAGTAGCTATGTGTATAGTTTACCTTTTGCCGTTGGCACAAAGCATCGTTTGGTGCAGGGCTATTTCAGCAGGTTTACACATCGTAACCGGGCGGCACTCGATTTCAAAATGAAAAAAGGAACTGCTATTTATGCGGCACGTGGCGGTGTAGTAGCACGGGTAAAAGAAGATGGCGATAAAGGCGGTTTAGATGCCGCTTACAGACAATACGGAAACAATATTATTATTAACCACAACGACAGCACAAGAGCTGGCTATTGGCATTTACAGTTTAACGGAGTTGTTGTAAATGTTGGCGATACTGTGCAGCAAGGTCAGCTCATCGGTTACAGTGGCAATACGGGCTATACAGCTTTTCCGCATTTACATTTTATTGTTTGGAAATCGGAAAAAGGAAACTGGCGGCAAATTGGTACACGCTTTTATACAAAGAAAGGAGCGAAGTACCTGCGGCCATTTAAAAAGTATAAACGCCGCGGCTTAAACATTAATACCAGCCACAAAATCACAAATAACACGAAGAAAAAAATAAACGATCATCTTTTCGTTTGTCTTTGTGCTTCTTTGCGCCCTTGAGCCTTCGTGGCAAATGTCTTATTTTCGTGGCATGACTCCAGAACGTAGAGAACGCTTACTATCGGTACTAAACAAACGCCAACCCGATTTAACCGTTGTGTTGGAAAATGTATTTGATCCACACAATATTTCCGCAGTCATGCGCACCTGCGATGCTGTGGGCATCCAGGAGATTTATGTGCTCACCAATAAAATTCCACGACATAAAAAATGGGGTGCCAGAAGCTCATCCAGTGCAGCCAAATGGTTAACGGTTCACCAGTTTGAAAGTGCAGAAGAATGTTTTGCTGCATTGCGAAAGAAGTATAATAAAATCTACACCACGCATCTCAGCAGCGATGCGATGAGTTTGTACGATATCAATTTTACCGATAGCGTGGCGTTGGTTTTTGGTAACGAACATGCAGGAGTAAGTGAAGAAATTATTGCAATGGCGGATGGTAATTTTATTATTCCGCAAATGGGCATTATTCAATCGCTCAATATTTCTGTAGCCTGTGCAGTGAGTATTTACGAAGCCATGCGGCAGAAAAAAAATGCGGGGCATTACGACAAGCAACGTTTGGACGATGGCACATTCAACACTTTATTAAACGAATGGGGATTTCGTTCCGATGACCTGGATGCGATCAAAGAGGGAGAAGCGTAAATTGGATTGCTGATTTACTGAATATCTTTTACCACATTGCTTATTTCATCTTTCAGCCGTTTATCGCTTTGGCGTTTGAGCAGTTTTATACTCAGGTTCAATTCAAAACCAATAAGCAATACCAGCGAAATAAAATTGATAAAGATCATAAGGATGAGGATGGTTCCGATAGAACCATAAATAGAATAGGCTGCAAAATTGTTAATCCAGTACGAGAAGAGAAAGGTAAACAGGATAATCAGCAAACAGGCAACAATCGAACCCGGCGAAATCAATTTCCATTTCTTTTCTACCGATGGGGCATGCTTATAAATAAACGCAATAGAGTAGAAGAACAATCCAACAATGACAACCCAGCGTAAAATTATAATTAACCATTTCACAAATTCATTGTCAATATTTAATTGCGCCAGTAACCAGTTAAACAAGGCTCCCTGGGTAATCAGCAAAATCATACTTGCAATAAAAATGAGAATAATTACAAAAGTTAACCTGATTGCTTTCCATCTGTAAGCAAAAAAGTTTTTGCTTTCCACTTCGTGTATCGACTGATTAAAACTATGTATGATTCCTAAAACGGCATTGGAAGCAAAATACAACGAAGTAAAAAAACCAATGGACAATAAACTGTTCTTCGGACGTTTAAAAAAATCATCCAGAAACTTCTCTACAATATCTCTTGTTGCTGCATTGGGTGTTAAATCCCGCACAAACGAATTCACTTCTATATAAAACTGATCGGCAATAGGAAACAACGGTACCAGCGAAAACAAAAAAATGCAGGCCGGGGGTAAAGCCATAATAAAGTTGAATGAAATAGCTGCAGCCCGTTGGTTCAACCGTCCCTGTTCAATTTGACGGATAAAGAAACTGGCGACTTCATACAAGGTTACGCCCTCGAAACCGGGCGGACGAAACCGTTTGCTGAAACGAATAACCGAACGCACAATGGGTAACTGATATATGAATTCACCAAACGTCATGTAGCCCGAAAGTACTTGTTTTAGCGGTTATTTTATGTTTAAACTATCGAGCCATTGCTGGTAAGCTTTGGCATTTTTTGCATGATCAATATCGTTTGATGCAAATGCATGATAGCCGTTACCGTTAGGCTTTGCACAAAAGTAGAGGTAATCGGTTTTAGCTGCATTCAAAACCGCATCAATGGTTGTTTCGCTTGGCGTGCAAATGGGGCCGGGAGGTAATCCTTTGTTTTTGTAAGTATTGTACGGCGATGATGCAGTAGAATTGATATGCCCGAACAGAATACGTTTTAAACTGAAATCGCCCACAGCAAATTTAACTGTCGGATCTGCACCAAGGTTCATGCCTTTGTTTAAACGATTAAGGTAAACACTGGCAACAGTTGGCTTCTCATCGTTACGCAGCGTTTCTTCTTCAACAATCGAAGCCAGCACATGCACCTGCTCAGCTGTTAAGCCCAGTTGTTTTGCTTTTTGTTTTCGTTCATCCGTCCAGAACTTAGTCCGCTGTTCGTTGAGCTTACGGAAGATCTTTTGTGGCTCGGAGTTCCAGAGCAGGGAATAAGTGTTTGGAAAAACAGCCGTCATAACGGTGTTGGTATCTAAATCAAATTTCTTCAGCGAATCATTGCTTTGCATGAAACGTAACATCGCTGTTGAATCCGATTCGAACTTGCGCCCGATCAGTCCAGCAAAATCATTGCGTGTACGCAATTTGGTTATTACAAGATTAACAGGCGATTGTGAACTATTGCGCAGCTTGCGTGCAAGTGTGAGGAGAGATGATCCTTTTTCAATTTCATATTTTCCAGGACGTAACCGTTCCCAAACGTTCAGTTTACCCGCCAGCCAGTTAAACATACCGGGATGTTTTAAATATCCTGAATCCTGCAGTGTTTGCATCACTGCTTTTTCACTGGCAGCACCTGTATGGATATAAAGGAATTTCCGGGGCTCTGAAAAGCTGGTTGCACTGCCAACTACACGCCATGCCAAGAATAAAGCAATAACAAAAAGAACAAGTAAACTATAGCCAAGTATTTTTTTCATGTGCAGAAATCAATTGTTTTCAAAATAACCGGTAATAATGAAATGATCGTGCCATACCAATTAAAGGAAGCAATCATTTCACCGGTTTCAAAATAAAACAAAAAACCCCGACGCAAGGCCGGGGTTTGTAAAAATAATTTAGACAATTACTTCGCAGGCGTCTGTGCAGGAGCTGCAGGAGTAGTTGTATTTGATGCAGGACGTTGTTGATTGGTTGGCACTTTATCCAAGCTACCGGAACCACCTGAACCTTCTACCTCAGAAATGAATAAAGAAGAAACCAGGCAAAGAACACCAATGATGGCAGCAAATAACCAGGTCCCTTTTTCAAGTACATCGGTTGTTTGTTTAACACCCATAAACTGGTTGCTGAAACCGGCAACAGAACCACTGAGGCCACCGCCTTTTGGGTTTTGCACCAACACCACAAATCCTAATAATGCACTGGCCAAAACTACCAGTATAATGAATAACCAAGTCATTGTTTATTGTTTTAATTCTTCAATACGGGAGGCAAAATAAACGCTTTTTTCGGGATGCAGCAAACTTAATTTGCGGTACAAATCAATGGCTTGTGCATTTTTACCCTGTTTAGCCAGTACTTCGGCCATGGTTTCAGTCACCACATCGGTCTGCTGATTGCTTTCCGTAGCTTTATCCAGCACTTTTTTTTCTTCGGTTACATCCAGCTCTTTTTTCTCTTCCACATAAATCTTCTTCATGCTGCGGAGCCACTGGGTAAAGCTTTTTACCTGCTTACCTAACTGGTCGTTCCCCAATTTATCTTCCTGCAGCTTGATGCCTTGTGAAGCGAAATAATCAACTGCATAAAACGGTTCAAACGTAAATAAAGGTTCGTCTTTGGTTACTGGGGGTGTAATGCTTACCGGCTTCGCTGCCAGCAATGCTTCTTTTGCTGCATCGGCTTCAATAGCTGCATCTGCTGCGAGTTCAACATCTGTTTTTTCAATAAAATCGGCTACTTCACGCTCTGCATCCGCTTCAATCATTGCTTCGGCTGCCGCCTCCAGTTCTGCTGCTTCCAGCTGTTTCGCTGCGTCCAGTTCTGCTGCAACATCAGCTACAATTGATGCATCAAATGCAGTTTCATCGGCTACGAAATCTATTTTTTCACGAGTATCTTCTGCTTCAATTACAGCAAGTGCATCCAGAGCTGCATCGGTTTCATCCGGTATAACTGCAGTCGTTGTTTTTGCTGTTGACGATGCAAGCGCATCGGTAAAAAGTTGATAGCGGTTACGAAACCACAATGGCTTGGCTGCATATGCAGCAGCTTTCTGAATCAGTTCATCTGTATTATCGGAGCCGTTTAATTGTTGTTTCGCAGCCACCAATAAATGGGCTGTGCCGAACCATGGATATTGATAGGCCAGCTGTTCGAGTTCTGCAAGGGATGTTTCCTGTAATAAAGAAGGTTGTTGCAGCAATCGGTTAAAAGCATCTGCATTCATCATTGCGGCAAAGTAAACGAAAAAGTTACCAGTTCGAGAAAATACGGTTAAAAATTTCGTCGGTTAAGTTTTGAACAACAAGATCTGTTAATGAAGATTCAGCCTGGTTTAACGAGAGGCTTGCCGAGAAATCGAAGTTGCGTGTAAAATCTGTTTCAAAACTTTTTTTATCATCAATACGATTCTTGAAAACAATATGCACCGTTACATTCAAGCGGTTGGTTGCTGCTTGCTGATTGGATATACCGGATGTTGTTACATAGTAATCGGTAATTTGTCCGCTGATATCGTAATGTGCTTCGTCGCTGTTTGTTTGCGACAAGCGTGTTTGATTGATTACTTTCTGACGCAGCTTATCGGTTAACCGTTGACTGAGGTTTGGATTGATGATACGTGCACGGTTATCGATATAACTAATGCGTACTGTTTTTGCTTCGGGTTCTATTGAAACATCTTTGAAGGAATAGCAGGAGGGCAAAGCTACAAGCAACAAGCTACAAGTTACAAGCCAAACCCCTACGGGCTGTTTAGCGAACAGCGTGAAGCTGGCAGCTGACTGCTTGTATTTATTAAAGTTCTTCAATATCATACTCCTTCAGTTTTCTGTAAAGTGTGCGTTCGCTGATGCCGAGATCGAGTGCTGCATCACGACGTTTACTTTTATGTTTCTTCAATGCTTTTATGATGAGTTCCTTTTCTTTATCCATAATGTTCAGGCTTTCTTCAACCTCCACATGATCATGAATATCGCCATTGCCACCAATGATCATCGGTTGATTCTGTTGCGGCGAACTGAGTACCGGTTGCTGCGACACTTCCATCGGCTTATGTTCGGGCATTAACGCATCATTAAAAAAGTTGCCCGGCATTTGTACCGATGAACCTCCGTGCTGTAACACTTCCAGAAACATTTTTTTCAGCTCCGTAACATCACGCTTCATATCAAAAAAGAGCTTGTACAAAATCTCCCGTTCATTTGCAAATTCTGTACCGCCACCCGCTGTTGCTGGTTGATGGGCCAAAACCGGTAAACGGTTAAAACTACGTTCCGGTAAAAAGGGCGAAAGATCTTTTGCCGACACCAGTTTATTGGTAGAAAGAACAGATATCTGCTCTGCAATATTCTTTAATTCCCGCACATTACCGGGAAACGGATAACTGATTAACAGATTTTTCGCATCATCTTCCAGTTGTACCGGTGTTGTTTTATATCGCTCTGCAAAATCAACCGAGAATTTGCGGAACAACAATGGAATATCTTCTTTTCTGTCTCTTAATGATGGAACACGAATGGGAACTGTATTTAAACGATAGTACAAATCTTCCCGGAACTTATTTGTTTGTGTAAACTCAAACAACTCTTTGTTGGTAGCTGCAATTACACGCACATCGGTCTTCTGTACTTTCGATGAACCTACACGGATAAACTCACCTGTTTCCAACACACGCAGCAAACGAGCCTGTGTGCCCAGTGGCATTTCACCAATTTCATCCAGGAAAATTGTACCGCCGCTTACCGTTTCAAAATAACCTTTACGTGCATCTACCGCACCAGTAAACGATCCTTTTTCATGACCGAATAATTCTGAATCAATTGTTCCTTCCGGAATGGCGCCACAGTTAACTGCAATGAACGGATTATGTTTACGAGCCGATAATGAATGAATGATTTGTGAAAACACTTCTTTACCAACACCGCTTTCTCCATTAATCAACACCGTTAAATCCGTAGCACTCACCTGCACCGCCACATTCAACGCATGGTTGAGGGCGGGGGAGTTACCGATAATGCCAAACCTGTTCTTTATTGTTTGAAGATCCATTGTACTTATTTTTCAATTACACCAAGTAATGTTCCTTTAGTGCAGTCGGTTACCGTTACATTTACATAATCGCCTTTCTTCAAATCGTAATGCTCTTTTGCAAACACAATTACTTTGTTTTGCGAATTACGACCCATCCACGAACTTTCATCTTTCTTACTGTTGCCTTCAATCAATACTTTATACGTTCTGCCAACATCACGCTTATTACTTTCCAGTGAAAGCCAGTATTGCTTATCCACAATTTCCTGCAAACGGCGTTTCTTTACGTCTTCAGGCACATCATCAGTATAGCGACGTGCAGCCAAAGTACCCGGACGTTCGCTGTAAAAGAACATATAACTATAATCGTACTGACTGTAATCCATAATACTCAATGTATCCTGGTGCTCTTCTTCCGTTTCCGTACAAAAGCCGGCAATGATATCGGAGCTGATGCCGCAATCGGGAAGAATTTCCTTAATGCGATCAACTTTTTTCATATACCATTCACGGGTGTATGTTCGGTTCATCAACTGTAAAATGCGGGTGTTACCACTTTGTACCGGCAGATGAATGTATTTACAGATGTTCTCGTATTTCGCCATAGTGTGCAATACTTCATCGGTAATATCTTTCGGGTGAGAAGTAGAAAAACGCACACGCAGGTCGGGAGAAATCAACGCCACTCGTTCCATAAGCATGGCGAATGAGACGGTCTCATTACTTTTTTCATCCACAAAATAATAGCTGTCTACATTCTGCCCGAGGAGTGTAACCTCACGGAATCCACGATCGAATAAATCCTGTGCTTCTGCAACAATTGATTGTGCATCACGACTACGTTCACGGCCACGGGTAAAGGGCACCACGCAGAAACTGCACATGTTATTGCAGCCACGCATAATAGAAATAAAGGCGCTTACACCATTACTTTCCAAACGCACCGGCGAAATATCAGCATAGGTTTCATCACGGCTCAACAATACGTTTACCGATTTTTGTCCACCTTCTGCTTCTTCAATTAAACCGGGCAGTGTGCGGTAGGCATCGGGGCCAACCACCATATCTACCAGCTTTTCTTCTTCCAGCAAATTGGCTTTTAAGCGCTCGGCCATACAACCCAATACACCAACCAGCATGCCGGGCTTGCGCATTTTGGCTTTGCGGAATTCGGTTAACCGTTTTCGGATGGTTTGCTCGGCTTTTTCCCTAATGGAACAGGTGTTGAGCAGAACCAGATCGGCTTCTTCCGTATCACGTGTAGCCCCATAGCCGGCACTGTTGAGAATGCTGGCTACGATTTCGCTATCGCTGAAATTCATCTGGCAGCCATAGCTTTCGATATAAAACTTCTTTTTGTATTGATTGGGATCGTTGGCGAAAGGCGCATAGGCTTCTCCCTGGCGGCTTTCGTCGTGTACTTTAATTTCGGTCATCAAATCCATCATATCTTTCGCAAATTGAGCAGGCAAAGTTAGCGAAAGAATCCCGAAGTAATGACAGATTGACAGCAAAAGATACCGCTGATGGAATTAACCATCTGCTGTGTACGAATGGAAATTATCTTCGGCCAAAAAATAACCCATTGCACGTTAAACAGCTTTTGTTTCTTTTCCTATTTCTGTTGGTTGGCAACAGCTTATCTGCTCAACAGGTAAAAAAAGATGGGTTCATCATTGGCACCGTACTCGATACCAGCAACCAAAAGGCCATTATGGGTGCTACAGTGGCGGTCATTCCCTTTTCCGATTCCACCAAACTATCTGTTTTCTTAACGGACAAAAACGGCGGTTTCAGCTTCAGCAATCTGCAGCTGGGCTATTACCGGGTGCGGATCAGCGCTGTTGGCTACCGTACATTGACCATCGACAGTATTCATTTGCGTGCCGACAGGGCCGACTTTAACCTTAACGATATTCCGCTCAGCAACCAATCGGTGGAACTTTCGGAAGTAGTGATTTTTGTAGAGAAACCACTGATTGAGTCAAAAGATGGAAACATCACTTTTAATGTGGGTGAAAGTGCATTGAGCAACGGCAGCACTGCCACCGAATTGCTGAAACAAACTCCGTTGGTTACAACCGATGCGGATGGTAAGATTGCTGTACGTGGGAAAGAACCAAAAATTTTAATTGACGATAAACCGGTTGAACTAAATGCCCAGCAGCTGCAGGATTTATTAGAAAGTATGCCCGGCAGTATGATTGAAAAGATAGAAGTATTAACAAATCCGCCGCCGCAATATGCTAACGAACAGGGTGGCGTTATTAACATCGTAACCAAAAAAGGAAGAGTAGGTTTTGGTGCAAGGGTAAATGTATATGCCGGTTCACGTGGACAAACAGGCATCAGCACCAACTTCAACTACCGCAAACAAGGTTTTGCAATAAATCTCAATGCAGGAGTGGGGTACAACGAATTTCAATCGGAAGGATACAGTAACCGCACCAATATTTATAAAGATTCAAGTAACCAGTTAAATATCATCAATAACTCGTTTAACAAAAGTATCCGTCCGAATCTTCGGTTGAATATTGATTACGAATTCAATAAGTGGAACAGCATCAACTTAGTTGCCCAATATAACCAGGGCAACAGCAACAATAGTGGCTTTAACCGTTACACAAACATAAACCGCTTCGATGCCATTTCAAGACTGAGTGAACGTACTGTTGCTTCAGAAGGAGCGAATCAAAATCCTTCCATCAACTTTACGTACATCCATAAAAGCAAGCGACCCGGCGAATCGATACGTATCATTTCTGCGGTAAACTTTGGCTGGAGCAAAAGCACCCGTAATTATTTTCAGGAGTTTTTAAATGCAGATGATACACCCACCGGTGTTGACAGCACGCAACGGCAAACCAACCATAACAACAGCAACGGATACAGTGTGAATATTGTTTATGATCGTCAGCTGAAGAACAAAAAAACTAGCCTTTCAACCGGGCTGGCATACTACCGTACCAACAGCGATGTATTGCTGATTACTGAGTTTATGAAGAAACCGGAATACAGCTTTCTGAAATCGGATTTGCTGAGTAACGATTTTATGTTTCATCAGGATATCATCAGTGCACGCTTTTCGATGAAGCATATTATTAAACCCGGCTTTTCGGTTACAGCAGGATCGGCAGTTGAGCAAACCAATTTTTTGTTTGAATTATTCAGAGATCAAAAAACAGAATACAACCGTTACATTAATTTTCTGCCCTTTGCCAATGTAAACCGCAGTTGGAAAAACGGTACGAATCTTACATTTTCCTATCGACGCACCATACGCAGACCGGGAATTGGTGAATTAAATCCGGCTATTGATTATGGTGATCCGTACAATCTCCGTTACGGCAATCCCGATCTGTTGCCATCGCAATCGCATACGTTTGATTTGGTAGCTGGAAAAACAAAGAGTAAATACTTTGCCAACGTAAGTGTAGGTTATAATTTGGTTGAAGACGTATTCAGCCAGATTCGCACTTTACAAACCGATGGTAAAACAACAGTAACATGGGATAATGTAAGCAACCGCCAGGAATTTGAAGCAAGTACATGGGCCGGACTAACCATCAGCCGTAAATTGAGAACAAACCTCAGTGCAAGTTATTCGTACAACAAATATGGAACCTTCGATAAGGAAGTGCGTAAGTTTCGTGATGGTGGCACGTTCACTTCCAACTTCAGTACCAACTATAACCCAACTGATTTATGGACATTTACCGGTGCATTTTCGTTTAACCGATTTGCTAACCCACAGGGAACAGTACGCAGCAATATTTCCATGAACATTGGTGCACAATACAAACTGTTTAAAAAGAAAGTGATTGTCAGCATCAACACAACCGATCCGTTTATACAGCAGCAAAACAGGGTGTTTACGTATGGGCCTAATTTTAACTTAGAAAGTTACAGCCGTACACAAACAAGGAACTACCGTATTACACTCAGCTATAATTTTAATAAAACATCCACTGTTAAACGTAAAACAGTGGATGTGCTCAAGAGTATCAAAAAATAATTACTTTAATTTTTCGGCGAGGTACAGGTATTGCGGATGCAGATGATGCGGAAATAAATTATCCGGCGTTTGACTTTCGGGATACAGTTTAAAATATTCTTCATCGGGTAATAACACAATCATATTTCCGGTACGAACATAGTGATTGCTGTTATAATAAACCGGTGGTACAAAGCCGGGTAAAATTTTCTGAACACTTTTTGATGTTAAGTTGCCCAGGTATTTCTGATAACGCTTTTGTGCTTTGTTCGGCGGTTTACTTAATTGGTTGTACATATACTTGAGAGCAATATTAGCCGGGAACTTTTGCTTTTTAATAATATCCTTTGCATATACAAACGGATTCGACGGACTGAAATCGCTCAACGTTTGAATAGAGATGGCAACTTCCGGCACCCAGTCTGCAGCATTCACTACATTAAAAGCCCAACCGTTCTGCGTCATGGCCTCATACTCGTAAGCAAAATAAAGATTGCCGGGTTTTGGCGCCGCACTGCAATAGGTTTTAAAACGAATATCAGCAGGCAATTTTCCGTTCTTTTGCAGACCGTAGAAATAAGCTGTAAGCAAATAAGAAATAGCGCCGCCCTGGCTGTGCCCAACGATAATGATATTCTTTGTTCCTTGTTTATACGCCGAGTCAATTTTCGGCAACATGTCCCGGGATAAAAATGCAGTACTTACCAACCAGCCCACATGCACGGCAGCCTGTGGGTGAGAAGCCAGCTCATATTCAAACACATCATCTTTTCCTAATTGCAAGCGTCCTTTTGCAGACACCATGGCTGCATAAAAATTGGCCAGCCAGCTGGTGCTGTTGGTGGTTGTACCACGAATGCTTAATACAGCCGTACCGTTACCATCGCTCCACAGATCCCACAAATTATCCAAACCAATCACTGCCGATTGATACTTCATTTTAAACCGTTCGGGCTCTGCAATTTTGTTATAATAATTTTCGGCAGCAGTGGTGCGTGCTGAAAGTTTCATCAATTCAATATACTCGGCTTTGTCAAAACCGGGTTTTAATTGTGCAGATAATGCTACAGGAAAACATAGTACTAAAAATTGCAGTAGCTTTTTCATAAAAGTCAGTATGATTTGGTTGAAGTTTATTTACGGATAAAGCGCATCACCGCTACATCATCCATTAAAAAGGTAAGTGTGTTATCATCGCTCAAAGCGTAGCGGTTTACTTTCAAGAGCAATTCATTAAATGCTTTTTCGCCATTACCGGGGCAAGCTATCATGTTTGAAATACCCGGTGCAAACTTTATATTGTTTTCGTTGATTGTATACTTACTGCTAAAACCATTGCAACTGGTATTACCGTTGATTTGACTGTTGGCTAAGTCGAAACGGATAAACGGTTTTTTCTCCGGGTACAAGCCATCAAATGCAATTCGGCTGCCCGAAATATAATTCAACTCCCAGTTACCTTCCAGCTTGGCAACAGCTGCATCAACGGATGCAAACTTTACCAACAGTTTATCTTCTTCATAAAAATAAAGTTCCCGGTTGCGGATGATCCACTTACTGGTTTTATTAAGTGCAGACAAAAAATTTGATTCTGCATCGCCACTATTCATACAAGCCATTTTTGTAACGGCAAGTGGTGAAAATTTAATCATATTATCGGTGAGTAATTCAAAGCTGCCCGTTAACCGGTTACAACCGGTAAAACCGGCAACGGTGTTAACCTGCCCAGGCGAAAAAACAAGGTGAGCTGCTCTTGTTTGATCGCCCAACGTAACCGGCTTACCGTTTAATTCAGCTACATACCAACGATACATGTATAAATACTCGCTTCCTTCGCTTACAACAGGTACAGCAATGGTGGGTGGTTGAACCACTTTACCTGAAGCGGCAGTAGTATTTGTTTTGTTTGCTTTAGCTGTTTTACTTGTTTTACAGGAACTGGCCTGCAGTAAACATAAACAGGCCGACAGAATTATTACCATATGTTTCATACCGAATAGTTTGTTGATTGATGTGGGAGCCGTTTGTATTACACAAACAGCATATTGCAACAGATTAGTTTTTGCAATTCATTAGCATTAAGCGAAGTCCTTTGCTGAAGTCGATTGCGGATCCTGATTTAAACTGCATTTTACCGTTTACTTCTTCCATTGATCCGTAACCTTCGGTTAACACACTGTCTTGCTTTAAAAATATAAGTTCACGTACCGATTCTTTTCCTTCGGCCATAAATGTATAATCGACTTTTAGAGTATCGCCCAGCATTGTTCCAGCAATTGTTCCGCTATTGCGGTCTTTGCCGGCAAGCTTGTACAACAGATTGCCGCTAACAAGTTTTTCAGGTGATATAGTAAGACTCAATTCAACGGTATCGCCATTTTGGGCAAGCATATAACAAAGCTTCGATGGAGGAACAGGAATAGTTTCAGTAACAGCCACCGTTGAATCTTCTGTGGTGCTTTTATCGCTGTCCACATTGCAGGCAGATAAAAATAGGAGGAAGGAAAGCAGCAGAACAAAGGATAGCTTTGGCATATAGATGTTGTTTTAATAAACCTACAGGTTAGGTAAAATAAATGCAAGCTTTGTTGAACATTGAAACAAAAGCCCAGGTAATAATAAAACAAAATTGATACATGAAAAAACAGGTTGCTTTCGCAACCTGTGTGTAAAGTAATAAAGAGTGATAAAATACATTCGGGCAAATACCTGTTTGCCTTTTATTCCTCATCATCTTCCTCGTAAAACGCATCCTGACTATAGTATAATTTTTCCCAGGCAGTTACAGCTTTATCATCGAGGCATTCCACAATATCATGAATGAAATCAAGCTTCTTCATCCATACAATTTCCTCGCCCTCTTTATAGGTTGAAATGCACACAGCAAAATCGCTTTTAAAGTGCACTTTAATCAATTTTAATGGCTCATTCTCTTTTTCCTGAATAAGGTAATAGCACCCGGCCTCCAGTAATTCGTACGTAAACATAGATCTCCGTTTAAAAATTCAACAATAGGTTTCTTCAGAATTGTAATGGGTATAGCTGAAGTTGGGTTTGGCGGGGTTCTGTAAGTACGGGTTTTGTTGCAACAAATGTAGCAACCTTTCGGCGCTTTTGTTAACGGGAAATTTTTCCACAGCGTGGCTTTTACAAAAATTTAATACGGCGTATTGAAAACCACAGCTTTATAAATCAGTCAAGTTCCGTTATGGTTATTTTCTTACCCTCGAAGCTTACCTGCAGTATTTTAAAGGAGCGAACCGGCTGACCGTTATTGAGGGCAGGTTGCCACTCGTACATATCCATCCAGGCTTTGAGTTTAGCCATGTCTGGACGAACGTTGCTGTTGGGGCGCACTTCATAGGTGCAGGGCTTACCGTCGCTATTAATGAGGAGACTGATGGTTATTTTTCCGCCGGCCCGTTTTTGGGTGTACTCATCAAAGAATTTTTCAATATGCGATTCGAGACCGGGCTTTTTGGTTTTCCATTTGGCCGGTTGCTGCACCCGTACATACACATCATCAAATGCATTGGCGCCAAATTGTACACAACTGTCGAGTTTGTAAACTTCCTGCTGCTGTTGGCCTGCAGCCTGTAAAACGATGAAAACAAGGATAAAGGATAAGAGTGATTTCATTGTATAAATATAATAAAGTAGCCTTAAGCTCGGGGCTTAAGGCTACAAATAAATTATCAGTATAGGACGAAGTATTATCCTTCGTGCTTACGGTTCAGCATCCAGATAAAGAAGGCAATGAGGAAAATCACAATACCTGCTCCACCGAAAATAAGTGCCGTTAATACTTTTTGCGCACCCGTAGATAATACCATTGATAAAGCAATTACCAGGTAAACAATGTAAATGGTGAGCAGGGTATAAATCTTTTTGTCCATGGTAGTGATTTTTAATGATGCGAAATTGAGAAATAATCAGTTACAGGCCAAAAATTATTCACAGGGTTGTGAACAAATAAGAGAATGGGATGGGAGATCGGTTTTGTTATATTTGCCCGTTCCGGTGAGGAAGGAGCAAAGAAGTACGAGGCAAGAAGTACGATTGCAGACTTCTGCTCACCATTGAACTGCAGTACAAGCGTGCGACGCCAATGCAGCTGACAGGCTTTCTGCGGCCGGTAACAAAAACTGAGAACAACAAACTATAAACTGAGCAATGGCTGAAGAAAAAAAGAATTTGTTTGATTACGACGAAAGCTCCATTAAAACCCTCGACTGGCAGGAACATATTCGTTTACGCCCCGGTATGTACATTGGTAAGCTGGGCGATGGCAGCAGTGCCGACGATGGTATTTATGTGTTGCTGAAGGAGGTGCTGGATAACTGTATTGATGAACACACCATGGGGTATGGTAAAGCCGTGGATGTGACTATTGAAAAAGGAACGGTAACTATTCGTGACTATGGCCGTGGTATTCCACTGGGTAAAGTGGTGGATGTAGTGAGCAAGATCAACACCGGTGCCAAGTACGACAGTAAAGTGTTTCAGAAATCGGTTGGGTTAAACGGTGTGGGTACAAAAGCCGTAAACGCCTTAAGCAGTTATTTTAAAGTAACCGCTTTTCGTGATGGTAAACAAAAAACTGCCGAGTTTGAAAAAGGAATTTTAAAGAAAGAGCATAAAGAAGAAAAAACCACAGAAAGTAACGGAACAGAGGTAACCTTTATTCCCGACGATTCTGTGTTTAAAAACTACCATTACATCCATGAGTACATGGATAACCAGTTCTGGAACTATTGTTACCTCAACGCAGGATTGGTGATCAACTTTAATGGTAAAAAATATGTATCAAAGAATGGGTTGCTCGACTTGTTGCAACGCAAAACCAACGAAGATGAACTGCGTTACCCCATCATTCATTTGAAAGGTGAGGATATTGAAGTTGCCATTACACACGAAAATCAATACGGTGAAGAATATTACTCTTTTGTAAACGGACAGTTTACAACTCAAGGTGGTACGCACCTGGCTGCTTTCCGTGAAGGGTATGTAAAAACCATTCGTGATTTTTATAAGAAAGATTATGATGCAGCTGATATACGTGGCAGTATTTGTGCAGCCATAAGTGTACGTGTACAGGAACCTGTATTTGAAAGCCAGACAAAAACCAAACTCGGTTCAAGTGTAGTGTATGAAGGTGGCCCTACCATGAAAAATTTTGTAGGCGATTTTCTTGCACGTGATCTTGATCTCTTCCTGCATAAAAATCCTTCGGTTGCGGAAGCGTTGAAAAAACGAATTGAGCAAAACGAAAAAGAACGAAAGGAATTAGCAGGTATTAAAAAGCTGGCGAACGAACGTGCCAAGAAGGCGAATCTGCACAATAAGAAATTAAGAGACTGCCGCTTTCACTACAACGATGAAGTAACAGGCAAAGACAAGGATAAAATTATAGAGAAGCAAAAGGAAACAACCATTTTCATTACCGAAGGTGATAGTGCGAGTGGAAGTATAACCAAAAGCCGCAACGTGGAAACACAGGCGGTGTTCAGCTTACGTGGTAAGCCGTTGAACTGTTATGGCCTTACAAAGAAAGTGGTGTATGAGAATGAAGAGTTCAACCTGTTGCAGCACGCCTTAAACATTGAAGACAGTTATGAAGATTTGCGTTACAACAATATTGTAATTGCAACCGATGCTGATGTGGATGGTATGCACATTCGTTTATTGTTGATGACCTTCTTCCTGCAGTTCTTCCCGGATCTCGTAAAGAACGGGCATGTGTTTATTCTGGAAACGCCCTTGTTCAGGGTACGTAATAAACAGGAAACCATTTACTGTTACGATGAAGCAGAGAAACAGGCTGCTGTAAAAAAACTCGGCAACAAACCGGAGATCACACGCTTTAAAGGTTTGGGTGAAATTAGTCCGGAAGAGTTTGGCCGTTTCATTGGTGCAGAAATGCGCAAGCAACCAGTGATGCTGTTACCTGAAACGCATATACAGCAGGTGCTGGAATATTACATGGGTAAAAACACACCGGACAGGCAGGAGTTTATTATCGATAATTTGAAAGTGGAGCTTGATAAAGTGGAAGAAGAAGTGTAACCACGAATTACACCAATTAGCACGAATGAATACATGGAGAATTAAAAGAACAACCGTTAAAATAATTACAGCGAATCAATTCGTGTGATTCGTGTAATTCGTGTTTTATGTTTGAATTTCACGCCGACAGAAAACGTTATTTCGACATACAAGTACTCAATACTGAAAAGTATGTGCTGCCTTTTATTGAGAAAGTATTCTCTTTAAAACCGGGCATGCGTGTATTGGAAATCGGTTGTGGCGAAGGCGGTGTGTTAAAAGCATTTATTGATAAAGGCTGCACAGGTGTTGGTATTGAACTGGATGAAACCCGTTTGGTGAATGCAAGAGAATGGATGAAGGATGAAATAGCACAAGGCAAAGTCACCTTTCATTCTAAAGATATTTACAAAGCAACCGATGCCGATTTCGGTGGCGCATTTGATGTAATTGTGCTGAAGGATGTTATTGAGCACATCCACGATCAGCCAAAACTGATTGAATGGATGAAAAGTTTTTTGACAACGAACGGTGTGATCTTCTTTGGATTTCCCCCATGGTATATGCCGTTTGGCGGTCACCAGCAAATTTGCAAGGGAAAATGGCTCAGCAAAATTCCTTACTATCATTTGCTGCCAACGCCGATTTATAAATGGATGTTGAAATCGAATGGCGAGAACTGGGAAGAAATGCTGGAGATAAAAGAAACAGGTATTTCCATTGAGCGTTTTGAGCGCATTTGTAAAGCAAAAGGGTACAACCTTATTAACCAGACGCATTTTTTAATTAACCCGATTTACGAATACAAGTTTGGCTGGAAACCGAAAGAGCAGTTTGGCTTGGTAAAAGCAATTCCGTTTGTTCGCAATTTCTTTACTACTTGTGTTTACTATTTGATACAGACAAAACAGAATTAGATTTTATGATACACGTTGTTTTTAATGAAGCGGATATTGATGTATTGCAAAAGGCAATTGAACTGGATGAAACATTGCAGGGCGAAGTATTGCAGGTAGAAGATGATTATGCTGTTGGTCCGTTAAAAGATATTTATACCGAAGAAGGTATTGCTGCACGCCGTGCCTGGTGGAAAGAAGTATTGGCCGGTACGGATATGGAAAAAAAGCTGGATGAAGGTGCAGTGGATGATAACAAACTCGTTGCCTTTATCATTGAACGTTTGCAAAACAACGAAGAAGAAAAAGTATGGATTTGGGCAGCACAAAATAAACATGATGTAAGTGGTTACTACTGGCTCATCAGTCAGTTGAAAGATTTCCAGGGCCGCATCTATATTTTGTACCTCAACAATCTGCCGTTTATTAATGAGAAAGGACAGCTGTTTTATCCGGAATGGGTCAGCACCATTCAGCCAAAAGAAATGACCAAGGCAAAGAAACTTGCACGTTTGATTACAGCAAGTGAGTTTGAAGTTGACCCGGATGAATGGACAAAACTCTGCAACGAAGAAAAAGGTGTGCGCTTACTTGAAGGCGGAAAGAAGCTTGGACAAAAGGATTATGATTTCTACGATGCTGATCTCAAGAATTTTATTACCGGCGATTGGCAGAAAGCAAATAAAATCATTCACCAGTTTTTAAGTAAGAGCAAACATACAACCGGCGATATGTATTTGTTGTGGCGTTTGAAACAACTCATTGCTACAGATCTATACGATGTGCAGGGCGAGTTGAAGAATCTGAAAGACTTTGAGCTGAAGAAAAAATCGGGACAGTTGTTTGAAGCCGAAGCCCCCTCCGCCCCCTAAAGGGGGAACTGCTTATCACAGCCTTTGCTTATTTAAAAATTTGAAACATGAAGACAATACTAAAACTGGAAGAGCTTGCAATGCTGGTGGGATGTGTCATCCTGCTTGCATCGTTTCATGTAAGCTGGTGGATGTATCTTGTTTTGTTTTTAGGTCCGGATATAAGTATGCTTGGTTATGTTGCCGGTAATAAAATTGGTGCATATTGTTATAACCTTTTCCATCACAAAGGAATCGCTGTGGTATTAATAGCTGCTGGTTACACAATGGACAACTGGTTACTCATTGCAGGGATCGTCTTATTCGGGCATGCATCAATGGATCGGGTAGCAGGTTATGGTTTGAAATATGAAAATGGTTTTAAGTTTACGCATTTAGGTGAAATAGGAAAGAAATAAATTATGAGTGCATCTAAAAAGAAAGAAAATGTTTTCGAAAACGATGGTGGCGTACAGGGACAGTATAAAAACTGGTTCCTCGATTATGCATCGTATGTAATTCTGGAGCGTGCTGTACCTGCAATGGAGGATGGCTTAAAGCCGGTGCAACGTCGCATCCTGCATGCCATGAAAGAAATGGATGATGGACGTTTCAACAAAGTGGCGAACATCATTGGCCAGGCGATGCAATACCATCCGCATGGCGATGCAAGTATTGGTGATGCATTGGTGAATCTTGGTCAGAAAGATTTACTCATAGATACACAAGGTAACTGGGGCGATGTACGCACCGGTGATGATGCAGCTGCTGCACGTTATATTGAAGCACGTTTATCCAAGTTTGCGTTAGATGTTGCCTTCAACAACAAAACAACCGAATGGCAATTAAGCTACGATGGGCGTAAGAACGAACCGGTAGTGCTGCCTATGAAGTTTCCGTTATTATTGGCACAAGGTGCAGATGGTATTGCGGTTGGTCTTTCAACAAAAATTTTACCGCACAACTTCTGCGAACTCATTGAAGCATCCATCAAAGCATTACGAGGCAAACGTTTTGAATTGTTACCCGATTTTCAAACGGGTGGTATGATTGATGCCAGCAATTACAATGATGGAAAGCGTGGTGGTAAAGTAAGAGTGCGTGCACATATTGAAGAGCTGGATAAGAAAACGCTTTTAATTAAAGATGTTCCGTACGGCGTTACCACAACGGCTTTAATGGAAAGCATTGTAAAAGCGAATGACCAGGGTAAAATCAAAATCAAGAAAGTAACCGATAATACAGCTGCTGAAGTTGAGATACAGGTTGATCTTGCACCCGGTATTTCACCCGATATTACCATTGATGCCCTTTATGCATTTACCGATTGCGAAGTATCGATTTCGCCAAACGCCTGCGTAATTGTAGATAACAAACCACAGTTTCTTACCGTAACCGACCTGTTGAAGTTTTCTGCTGAGCAAACAAAGGAGTTGCTCAAGCGTGAGCTGGAAATAAAGCTGGGCGAGTTACAGGAAAAATGGCACTATACTTCACTCGAAAAAATATTCTTCGAAGAGCAGATATATAAAGAACTGGAGAAGAAACACGAAACATGGGATAAAGTAATTGAAGCGATTGATAAAGCCTTTGTTCCGTTTAAGAAGCAGCTGAAGCGTGACATAACACGGGAAGATATTCTGAAGCTTACAGAGAAACCGGTTCGTCGTATTTATCGATTGGATATTGCGGAGTTGAACGAACAGATCAGAGGTTTGGAAGCAGATATTAAACAGGTGAAACATGACCTCGATAATCTGGTTGATTATGCAGTTGCTTATTACGAAAATCTGCTGAAAAAATATGGTAAAGGCCGTGAACGTAAAACGGAGATTAAACCGTTTGAAGTGATACAGGTAAAACAGGTTGCCATTGCCAACACCAAATTGTACATGAACCGTGAAGATGGTTTTGTTGGTACATCGCTGAAGAAAGATGAATTCATTTGCGATTGCTCAGACTTTGACGATATCATTGTGTTTACCAAACGTGGCTTAATGAAGGTGGTAAAGGTGAGCGATAAAGCCTACATCGGCAAAGACATCATTCATGCAGCGGTGTTTCAGAAAAACGATGAACGCACCACGTATAATATGATTTATGCCGATGGTAAAACCGGCATCAGTTATGCGAAACGTTTTAATGTAACGGGCATCACAAGAGATAAAGAATACGATCTTACGAAAGGCGATCCGAAAAGCAAAGTGCATTACTTTACTGTAAACCCGAACGGTGAAGCAGAAGTAGTAAAAGTTGTTTTAAGCCCAAGCAGCAGCGCCCGCAATAAAGAATTCGATTTCTATTTTGAGGAGCTGGATATTAAAGGCCGCAGCAGTATGGGTAACCAGGTTACGAAGTATGCAGTGAAGAGTGTGAAGTTTAAAGAGAAAGGTCGTGCTACATTGAGCGGAAAGAAAATGTGGTTCGATGACAAGTTCGGTCGTTTGAATACCGAAGAGAAAGGACAATACCTCGGCAAGTTTGAACCCGACGATCGCATACTAGTTGTGTACAAAGATGGCAACTATGAAATTACCGATCAGGAAATGACGCAGAAATTTGATCCGGAGAATATCCTCTTGATCGAATTGTTTAAACCCGATCGTATCATCACTGCTGTTTATTTAGATAACGATAAGCTACAGTACAATGTGAAGCGTTTCAAAATTGAAACAACTACACTCCGCAATAAATTCTTCTTTATTAAGGAAGGGGCAAAGAATTATGTGGAAGCAGTAACAACAGATGAAGAACCTGTATTGTCTGTACAAAGTGGCAAAGGTGCACAGGTACGCAGTGCAAAAATTAAGCTGGCGAAAGTTGCAGAGGTGATGGGATGGAAAGCAGTAGGTGCCAAACTTACCGATTACAACAAGAGTATTGAAATGGAGTGGATCAAAGAAGATCCCAATGCACAGCCGGAGTTGTTTGGATAATGAGTGATGAATAATGAGTTGAACGGCGGTTGCTTTGCAACCGCCGTTTTATTTTACAACAGTTTGTTAAGAGCATCTTCCGTTAACAAAAGATTAGAAACTGGGATACATCTGTTGAAAATATTCCTTCATCTGAATGTGCAAGCAGTTACTTAAAACCCTGCAACCATTTATATGAGGACTACATATCTAAGCTTACTCGTAGCATTTACTACAGTAACCATTACCAGCAACGCACAAGTAAAACCTGTTATCAAAGCCGGTGTTATTCAATCTACATGGAAAGGAGAGGCCCGTCAGTCGTTCGATCAGTTAATAGACAAAGCCGATGGCTACATTACCACAAGAAACCGCAATGCTTTTTATGTAGGTGCAGGTGTTGAATTACCACTGGGTAATGTTGTTTCAATAGAGCCTTCGCTGATGTATACACAAAGAGGTTATGGTATTAAAGGAAACCTCACCATTAACGATATGAAGATTGATGCGCTGGACGCAAGGGCAACTGCACAAATGCATTACATTGATTTACCCGTGCTGCTGAAAGTAAAGGCTGTAGCAGGTTTGCAGCTGTTTGCAGGTCCGCAGGTTTCGTACCTGGTGAAGAATAATTTACGAGCTGATGTATCGGTATTGGGCTTTTCGCTCATTAACAGCGATATGGATATTACCGATCAGTTCAACCGTTGGGATGTAGGTGTAACCGGTGGTGTTGGGTACGAATTTACAAACGGCATTGGTATTACTGCAGCTTATGAAAGAGGATTTCAGCGACTGGATAAAAATCAAAACTTCAAAGCATTCAATGAAGGATATAAAGCAGGGTTAACCTATCGATTCTAAATAAAAGATGTTAGTCGTTGCCCTTGGGCCGATGAGCAGACATCAATTTACCAACTGTGAAAACTTCGGCTGATGTTGCAGTACCCGGCAACATCAGTTTTTTATACTTCTAACTACGTACCTCTTACTTAAATGTCTCAGACGCTCTTTGAAACGTCAGACGTTATTCATCACTCTCCACAATCTCACCGTAATCAATGAATAATTCTTCGCCGGCTTTAATGTCACGGAGTGTTTCAAAATCTTCACCATCATTGATTGAAATAATATTCGGCTCTTCGCTATGGTTCAGGAAGATGACAATATCCATTACCTTGAAACCATAATCAGGTACATAATAAAATTCCTCATCAAACAAACAATAGGTCTCCACCAGTTCTTTACTGTGAGCAGGCAATACATCAATTTCACTACGTTCGATCTTGATCCATTCGCCAATGTTTTTCGAAAACAAACCACGCTGTCCCTTCGGAATATCCCGTAATGCAAATACACCATTACCATGAATGGGAGAGGGCTTCATCATGACCCATGTATCATGTTTCAGTTCGTTGAGCAGTTGTTCTTTGGTCATACTAAACAGTTATAAAAAATGGCCGGCTGTAACAGCGGCCATCTATTAAAATTACATTATTTCACATATCGTTTCATTTCACGTTCTGCATCCCGGTTCTTAATCGTTTCCCGTTTATCGTGCAGTTTCTTACCCTTGCCCAAACCTATTTCCAGTTTGGCTAAATTATTTTCGGTGAAGAAAATACGCAGCGGCACCACCGTGTAACCTTTTTCTTTCAGTTTGTTTTCCCATTTTTTAATCTCACGTTTATTGAGCAATAATTTACGATCGTGTACAGCCAGATGGTTATTGGTAGTGCCGAATTTGTATTCGGCAATATGCAACCCCTTAATCCATAATTCGTGCTTATCGAAAAAGCAGTATGAATCAGAAAAACTTACTTTGCCTTCCCGGATCGATTTCACTTCTGTACCCACCAATACCATACCCGCCACGAGTTTATCCTCGATGTAATATTCATGAAAGGCGCTCCTGTTCTTCAATTCCATATTTTTCATTATTCAGCCTCCTGTAAAAGGTTCATCTGTGCCATGATGCGGTCATCTGTAACAACCCAGACAGCAGGCACAAACTGCCGGGCAAAAAAAAGCAATCAGCAAAAGCAGGGCTTCTACTGATTGCAAATATAGAAGGTTCAATTAGTTCTTAAACAACGTAAAAATAACGCCGAACTTTTGTTTCATTTCTTTCCGGTCGATGATCATATCAAGGAAACCATGTTCCAGTAAGAATTCGCTGCGTTGGAAACCTTCGGGCAAATCTTTCTTAATGGTTTCTTTAATTACACGTGGTCCTGCAAAACCAATCAAAGCACCCGGCTCACCAATGTTTAAATCGCCCAGCATACCAAACGAAGCCGTTACACCACCAAAGGTAGGATCGGTCAACAAGGAAATGTAGGGGAGTTTTGCATCGCTGAGTTGCGACAGCTTACCCGAAATTTTGGCCAGCTGCATTAATGAAAATGCACTTTCCATCATACGGGCACCACCGCTTTTACAGATCATGATCATGGGCATATTGTGCTTAATGCAATAATCGGCACCACGGGCTACTTTTTCGCCCATTACACTACCCAGCGATCCGCCGATGAAATCAAAATCCATACAGCAGATGAGCACATCATGTCCTTCAATTTTACCAACTGCCACACGAATAGAATCGTGCAGATCAGACTTTTTCCAGATATCTTCCAAACGCTTATGGTATGGTTTCAGATCGGTAAAGCCAAGGTGATCTTTTGAACGGATGTTATCGAATAACTCTGTGTATTCATCGCCATCAAACAGTATATCGAAATACTCACCACTTCCGATGCGGTGATGGTAATTACATTTCGGACATACATATTTATTTTCCGACAGTTCTGTTGTTGTGCAGGTGTACTTACACTCCGGACACTTGGTCCAAAGGCCTTCCTGGATTTCTTTCTTTTCGGATGTAGAAGTAAGAATTCCTTTTTGTACCCGCTTAAACCATGAGGAGCGACTGGAATCTGCTTGTGGCAAATCATCACCCGTCAGGTTTTTCTCAATATCCTCTTCTTTTTTAGCCATCGTTCTTTGATTTGAAAAGTGGGTAAAAGTAAGCAATTAAGCGTTTCTGTTCACACAGTTCAGATCTTCGAAAGCAACCTCCAGGCGTTTGCTAAAGCTTTCTTCGCCTTTACGCAACCAAACACGTGGATCGTAGTATTTCTTGTTCGGGCTATCAGGACCCTCGGGGTTGCCGAGCTGGCCTTGCAGATATGCTTCGTTCTTTTTGTAATTGTTGAGAATACCTTCCCAGAATGCCCATTGCAGATCGGTATCAATATTCATTTTAATGGCACCATAGCTGATTGCTTCACGGATCTGGTCTTGAGGCGAACCGCTGCCACCGTGGAATACAAAGTAAACCGGCTTAGGTCCTGTACCTAATTTTTTCTCAATATGTACCTGGCTGTTATGGAGAATAATTGGCGTTAACTGCACATTACCCGATTTATAAACACCGTGTACATTACCAAAAGCAGCGGCAACAGTAAAGAGCTTACCAACTTTGCTTAATTCGGTATACGCATATTCAACGTGCTCAGGTTGTGTATAAAGCTTATCGTTTTCAATATCGCTGTTGTCAACACCATCTTCTTCACCACCGGTTACACCCAACTCAATTTCAATACCCATGCCCAAAGGAGCCATACGTTTGAAAAATTCTACCGATGTTTTGATATTCTCTTCAATTGGTTCTTCGCTTAAATCCAACATATGCGAGCTGAAAAGAGGCTGGCCTTTTTCTTTTTTGAATTCAACACCTGCATCAATCAATCCGCTGATCCAGGGTAACCATTTTTTTGCAGCATGATCGGTATGCAACACCACAGGAACACCGTAATATTTGGCAACATTGTGAATATGTAAAGCGCCGGAAATAGCACCACGGATATTACCTTGCAACTGATCGTTCGGCATGCCTTTACCTGCAATAAATTGCGCACCACCATTTGAAAACTGAACAATAACAGGCGAGTTTACTTTCGCAGCTGTTTCCAGTGTAGCGTTAATTGTGTTGGTACCAATAGTGTTTACTGCTGGCAATGCAAACTGGTTATCTTTTGCATCTTGTAATAAAGCTTCCAGTTCTTCGCCAAAGAGGACGCCGGCTTTGTACTTGCTCATAATTAAGTATTAATAGTTGAAAAAGACAGATCGAAATCTGTATTAAAGCGCCGCTAAGATAGTTAAATTGAGTCTTTCAATCTGCAGGAAATTTCAATTTACAAACACACATTAGTAAAGCTGCAGTACAAGTAAGCCAGGCAACAATTCGCTTTGTTTAACTGCTAAAGCAGCAATGGTACCTTTGCTAAACTCTTCCTTGTCCTGCTGCGTTGTGTAATAAAAGAAATAATATTTCACTTTGCTTTGTTGGAGTTCGTTAACAAGATCTGATATAGCATAAGTAGGTTTATAGATAGTATAGTATGGATTGTTGGTAAGATATGCATAAACCATACATTCATCCACACGTTGGTTCGATGTAAAGCTGCCTTCGATATGGTGTTGTTTTATTTTATCAGCCGTTTCAAAAATCGTTTTATGATGATGGATCTGATCCTTCAACAAATTAACCGGTTCAAGTAAAAAACTTCCAAAGAAAACTAACCATACCAGAAATTGCTGCCATTTTTTTAAAGGAACAGCTGCTGCTAACTGTTGTAAGAGGAGTGCACCCGCTATGAAGAATACAAATGAAGTAACCCATATAAAACGTGTTTCTAAATGAAGCAGCAAATAACCCGATGGCAAGACCAACATACCCACAAGCAAATACAACCATTGCTTCGAACGTTGTTTGAAATACATGTACCCCGATATAAATAAAATTGCTGAAGCAAGAAACGACAGCTCGTGTATACACTTCAGCCACTGTTGAAAATTGAACAGCACAACATGTATTTGATGCAACGCAAGTGTTACAAACGAAACGGAAGCAAGATTATCGGTGCGCATATGCCAGGGATCTTCCCAAACAGAAGATGAACCCACGTGTGGGGGTGGATGCAGAATAGGGCCGGGAAGTGGCGCATCACCAAATTGCCAATGCGCATTAAATTTCCCGAATGCAATCATCCACTCGCCGTACTTCCAGTGCAAAGCATACAGCCATGGAAATACAGAAAGAAAGAAGACCAGCAAACCGATTGCTAACTGTTTAACGGTAGTAAGCCGGTTAAACAACAGATGTATAACAACAAAATGAAAAATAAAGAACGGGAAGCCGTATGATTTTGCGAGATAAAAAAGAGCGCCAATAAAACCGGCTGCAATATTTTTACGGATGCTGCTGTAAAAATCTTCCTGCTTGATCAGGTTGAAATAGATCAGCAATAAAAAAACAAGCAATGCATCAGCAGCAAGTTCAAAATAACAATAGTGTAAAAGTATAATGATGCTGCTGTACTGTATCGCTGCTTTTAACCAAAGCGAAAGTTCAAACTTATTAAGTAACAAATACAGCATCCACAACGAACCCAACGAAAAAAACAGATTACTGATTTTGAATGCAGCCCAATCGTTTAACCCCAATTTAAGTAATGGAAGTACCAGCCAGGAATGCAAAGGATTCCAGAAACCATTTACAGCCAGCTTCCATTCGCCTTTGAGATAATGATGAGCAACTTCCATATAGCCAATGGCATCCAGGTCGGAAACATATTGATACAACGGCCATGTTACTGCAAAAAGAATACAGAACGTTGCAAGTGAAAATGGAAGACGTTGCTTATACAGTAAGTTCATCGCTTAAAAATAAGCTTTCCCGTAGTTTTTTAAAATATTCCGTTGCATAGAGCAAACGGCTGCCGTACCAACTGAACATTTCTCCATCTACAATACGCAAGAACGGTATTTTCTTCTGTGGGAATTGCTGTTGCCATACAGTTGTAAAATCATCGAGATGTTGTTGCTTAAACGGAAAAGGTTCAGACGAAAAAAATACAACATCTACATCATACGCTGCAATCTGCTGCAGATCAGTTTCGGGGTAACGCAACTGAGTTTGTAATACATTTTCAAAACCGGCTGTACGAAGCATTGCATGAATAAAGGTATCGCCGCCTGCACTCATGTAGGGCTTATTCCAGATAAGATATACACAGCGTAACTTGTTTGTTGCCGTATGCAGTTGACTAAAATCTTGCCTAAGCTCACGAATCAATTCTTCTGCTTTTGCAAAACGATCGGTTAATGCCCCGATTTGTGCAATAGCTTCATACGCATCTTCCAGATTGCTAATATCTGAACAATAAACCGGACAAAATGCTGAAATGGCTTCTACCTGTTCCTTTACATTTTCTTCCTTACTGGCAATCACCAGATCGGGTTGTAATGATTGTATGAGGGCGATATTGGCATTCTTGGTACCACCAATGCACTGTTTAGATTTGTACCATTGCTCCGGGTGTACACAAAACTTGGTGATACCAACAACTTCTTTGTCTAATTGCAAATCATAAAGTAACTCGGTGATTGAAGGCACAAGCGATACGATCCGCCGGGGTGGGGATGGCATAAAAACAAGTTTGCCTGTTTGATCGTGAAATTGTTTCATTTCATTTTTCAAACAGGCAAATTAATTAATTGAACGGTTCCTTTGGTGTTTAGTTGTTTTCTTGGTACGAAATCAGGTAGCTCATTCAAAGGATTTTGGAACCTCGTTCCTTCTTTCTTTCAAAATATCTTCGGATTAGGACAGATAAAAGGAAAAAAAGATCTGGATTTCAGAGGATATACGTTTGGATTTTACGTTGGTTTTCTTAGGATCCAGATCTTTTAGATAAAGCCTTTTTTGGTCTCTTGGTTTCCGCAACAGAGGGATTAATTCTGATCCGGTTGGCTTTTTTTGGTTTTTCAGGACTTAGGATTGGTCTTTCTTCCTAGGACGCTTGGATTTTTCGTTTGGTCTTTCTTTAGGATTTGGTGTGGTTCTTTCAGTTAGGATTTCATTTGGATTTTTCAACGGTTCTTTGGTTTCTTACAGGTTTCTTGGATTCAAGTTAGTTCTTCAAAGTGGAAGTCAATTGATATTGGATTATTAATTCTGGTTTTTTAATGGATTTGGATATTTTCTTTAAGTGTTTCTTTTAGTTTAACACTGTTTGTGTTTCGATCAACTTCCGATACAAAAGTATAAGGAATGTTAAAGCTGTACAAGAGCAGTATTTCTCTTTTTTAAACCATCGGTATTTACCCCGGTTCACGTAGAACTACGTATGTCTGTAGCGTGTACTTACGTAAATACGCCTGTTTTTGGTATAAACAGGCTTTGTTGTAATAGAAAAGCCGCTTTGCAGCGGCTTTTACGTTTTCATATTTGCAGTATTACCTACTTGGTAAGGGACTGAATGATGTCGTATTTGGTTACAATATGATAGTTGCCGGCTTCGTCTTTACTTAAAACGGCACCGTTTTCTTTTGTAATGAGCGAACTGAGGCGTTCAATAGGTGTATCAAATGCAACAATCGGCAACGGGCTCTCCATTACTTCGGCTACTGTTGCCAGTTTTATCTCCGGATTGGAAAATACTTTATCAAACAAACCATTTTCGGAAATTGAACCAACCTGTTCGCCTTCTTTAATCACGGGTATTTGTTCAATATCATACTTTTTCATTAACGCTACTGTTTCTGCAACTGTGTTTGTTGGTTCAATACTGATTAAACGGTTATGCGAACGGGAAGATACAATGTCTTTAAATGTTTTCACATCCAGGAAACCACGTTCCATCATCCATTGATCGTTATAGATCTTTCCTACATAACGGCTTCCATGATCGTGCAGAATACAAACTACCAGATCATCTTTCTTTAAACGGTCTTTCAGCTGCATTAATCCTTGTAAACAACTACCTGCACTGTAACCGCAGAACAGGCCTTCTTCTTTTGCTAAACGACGGGCCATTACAGCTCCATCTTTATCCGTTACTTGTTCGAAGTGGTCGATCACGCTCATATCATAATTCTTCGGAACAAAGTCTTCACCAAAACCTTCGCTGATGTAAGGATGCACTTCACCCATATCAATTTCGCCTGTACGGAAATACTTTGTAAGCAGAGAACCATATACATCAATAGCCCAAATCTGAATGTTCGGGTTTTTCTCTTTCAGATATTTTGCAGTACCTGTAATTGTACCTCCTGTACCGGCTGTACAAACCAAATGGGTAATTTTTCCATCTGTTTGATTCCATATTTCCGGGCCGGTAGTTTCGTAATGCGCCAACCTGTTTGCAAGATTGTCGTATTGATTCATGTGATAGGAGTTGGGTACTTCTTTCGCCAGCCTTGCAGCCACACTGTAATAACTGCGTGGATCATCGGGTGCCACGTTGGTGGGGCAAACAATTACTTCTGCACCAACGGCCTTTAATATATCAGCTTTTTCTTTCGATTGTTTATCGGTTGTAACGAAAATGCATTTGTATCCTTTTACAACAGCAGCCAATGCCAAACCCATACCGGTGTTGCCACTGGTTCCTTCAATGATGGTGCCGCCCGGTTTGAGCTTTCCTTCCTGCTCGGCTATTTCAACCATCTTTAACGCCATGCGGTCTTTAATCGAGTTGCCGGGGTTGAAATAATCAACCTTTGCTACGACTGTGCAGGGCAGGCTGCGTGTTATTTTATTTAATCGGATTAGCGGTGTATTTCCAATCGTTTCAAGAATATTATTCTTTATATCCATAGTATGTTTTTACTGTTAAGGGCACAAATGTACAAGGAATAACCGTACACTAACAGTTAGTAGTGCAGTTCTTAACAAAGCTTCAATAAGGGAGCGGAACTTATTTTTTTATTTCCTGCAGTGCTTTTTGCACAATGGGATCGTAACTGTTTTTAATACGGGCATACCCTTCATTATACCAAATATACCAGCTGATCATACTGATGAAATTTTCCGTAAGATTTTTCTGCTGGGCAGGCGTAAAAGCCGACAGGTTGATGCTGTCTTTCGCCAGGTTTGTTGTTAGAAATGAAAGGGCTTCGGTATTAGAAGCAAGATATTGCTGCAATTGTACAGCTGATTTAAATGAGCCGATCTGTTTCTTGTTTTTGAGGAAGTATAAGTAAGCTGCATCGCTTACAAAACCCCGTACTCTTGGACGTTTGTTGCGTGGTAACGAAGCTGTTGTATCAACGGCCACATATACATCGGGCGAAATACCGCCACCGCCATATACAACACGGCCACCTTTTGTTTTGTACGGTTTACTGTTATGAACTGCGGAATCGCTGTGGAATAACTCTCCGTTTGTAAAACGGTTCTGCAATTCTTCATCGTACTTATCTCTGTCGGCACGGCTGTACGGCTTTTGAATACTGCGGCCGATCGGCGTAAAGTATCTTGAAACAGTTAAACGTACAGCACTGCCATCGCTTAAACTGAATTGTTCCTGCACCAAACCTTTACCAAAAGATCTTCTGCCGATAATCGTGGCACGATCCCAATCCTGTAACGCACCCGCCAGTACTTCACTTGCAGATGCAGAATTTTCATCAATCAGTAAAATCAATTTTCCTTTTTCAAATAAACCCGGTCTGCGTGCCGCATAAATCTGTTTCGGGTACGATTTGCCTTCGGTATAAACAATTTCTTTGTTACCATCTAAGAACTCATCGGCAATCTGCACAGCATCATCCAACATACCGCCGCCGTTACCACGCAAATCAAGGATCAACTTTTGCATCCCTTCTTTCTGCAAACGCTCCAGGTTTTCCATAAACTCTTCGTAAGTAGTGCTGGAAAATTTATTGAGTCGGATATAAGCAACAGCAGGCTCAATCATATAAGCTGCATCAACACTTTTAATGGGAATCACATTGCGTACAATTGTATACTGTACTTTCTTTCCATCACGAATCAGATATCCTTTTACTTCGGTTCCCTTTGGGCCTCGAAAGATGCGGCGTATTTCATCGCCTTTTCGCTTTTTGCCTGAAATAATTGAATCGTTGGCTGTAATAATCTGATCGCCTGTTTTTAAACCTGCTGTTTCGGAAGGACCGCCGGGCATAACATATAACACATTCAAGGTATCGTTCAGCATTCCAAACTCAATTCCTACGCCTTGGAAATTACCCTGCATTTTTTCGTTCACCATATCGAGCTCCACAGGTGGTATATATACCGAATGCGGATCGAGCTGACTCAACACATCCTGGATAGCAAACTCGCCAAGCGAATCAATGTTTACGGTATCCACATATTTCTGCTGTACCAACGTAAGAATTTCCTGTACAGGATTCTTTTGGGAGCGATGGAAAAAGGAAGGGGCATAGCTACCCATATTATCCCGGAGTTTATAACCGAAGAACATCCCCAAAATGAGGGTAACGGATAATACGACAGGCAACCAAACTTGAACTTTCTTTTGACTCATGAATATAGTATCTGATAAAAGACCCGCAAATTTCATGAAAATAAAGCATATTGTCTTCCTACATTTATCCCGATTTTAATAAATTACAGTAAAGGCCCGAAAAATGTAATAACGGTATGAGTACAATTAAATTGATAGCAGACAGTGGCGCAACAAAGACAGAGTGGAGGGTTTTAACCGGTAAAAAGAAAAAAACGCTTTTTACACAGGGCATCAGTCCGTACCTGATGACGACGGAAGACATTCATCAGCTGCTGCTGAAAGAGCTGAAGCCAAAACTAAAAAAGGAAAAAATTACCGAGATTTTTTACTACGGAACCGGCTGCAACAACCCCGAAAATGTAAAAAACGTTCGTACGGCCTTAAAAGAAACCTTTCATACCGCTAAAAAAATAAACGTAGACAACGATATTATGTCGGCGGCAAAAGGACTCTGCGGCGATAAAAAAGGGATGGTGGTAAACCTCGGCACCGGCTCGTTTTGCTGTTATTATAACGGTAAAAAAATTGCAAAAAACAGCCCCGGCATCGGATATATTCTCGGCGATGAAGGCAGTGGTGCTTACCTCGGCCGAAAAGTAATTCAGCATTTTTTGTACAATACGTTTGATGAAGAGCTGATGGCAAAATTCAATGCCAAATACGCAACCGACCGTACAGATATTCTTAACCATGTTTATCGTATGCCGCTGGCAAACCGTTACATTGCCTCATACGCACTTTTTTTAAGTGAGAACCGTGGTCATTACATGATTGAAAATATCATTGAAGATTCACTCAACGAATTCTTCTATACCCATCTATATAAATACCGTGAAAGCTGGTTATACCCGATACATTTTACAGGCGGCGTAGCATTTGCATTTAAAGATGTAATTAAAACACTCTGCAACTCGTATGAATTACAGCTTGGTCGCATACTTAAAAATCCAATGCAGGGTTTAATCGAATATCATAGTTAATTTTGCAGCATGGCAGATCAATTTGTACGGATTACAGAACAGGAATCGCATTACCATCACCTCGAAAACATGAGTGTAGCCGAACTGCTGCACAACATTAATAAAGAAGACAGCACAGTACCTGCTGCTGTTGAAAAAGCCATTCCGCAAATTGAGCCCTTGGTTTCTGCCATTACCGATAAAATGCTCATGGGTGGCCGTTTGTTTTATATTGGTGCCGGCACCAGTGGCCGTTTAGGCATTGTAGATGCCAGCGAATGTCCGCCAACTTATGGTGTGCCTTATGGTTTGGTGATTGGCATTATTGCCGGTGGCGAAAAAGCCATTACCAATGCCGTAGAATTTGCCGAAGACAGTAAAGAGCAAGGCTGGGCAGATCTTGAAGCACATAATATTTCAGATAAAGATGTTGTCATCGGCATTGCCGCCAGCGGCACTACACCTTACGTAATCGGCGCACTTGAAGAATGCCGCAAGCGCAATATCATTACAGGCAGCATCAGTTGCAACCCCAACTCACCCGTATCACATGCCGCTGATTTTCCGATTGAAGTAATTGTTGGGCCCGAATTTGTAACTGGCAGCACACGCATGAAAAGCGGCACAGCACAAAAACTGGTGCTGAATATGATCTCCACTTCCATTATGATCCAACTGGGCAGGGTAGAAGACAACCGCATGGTCAATATGCAGCTGAGCAACGAAAAACTAGTCGATCGTGGAGTAAAAATGCTGATGCTCCGCAGCGGCATCAATAATTACGAAGCAGCCAAAGACCTGCTGCTCACACATGGCACTGTGAAAAAAGCACTTACCGCTATCGGCGGATAAACCACTCTGCTTACACATTATCTCGTTCATAAAAATGTGCCACAAAATGGTTGCAATTGGTAATGAATGGTTGTAACTTACTCATTCTATTTAGGCAAACACCAATAAAACTGCACATTATGAAAGAGAAATTTTTACTCTTCGCTCTTGTATTCACGGCCTGTTCATTAGCCGCACAAAAATCATCATTTGTTTACATGATCAGCGCCGCTGAAAACCAAGGCAGCTGGATGAACATACAAATGATGAACAGCAAAAAAGGACAGTTGGTACAAACCATTTACGATTTCAACAAACAACACCCTGCAGTAATCGACATTGAAACCAATCAACAACGTACAACATCCGGCGGAACATTCCCCACTTATACCAGTGTTGCAGCTGCTGCCTACGATGGTAAAACACATCGTATGTTTTTTATACCGATGCGTATTGCAGAATTACGTTGGGCCGATGTACGCACACCTGCTGAAGCAAAATATTACACAATATCATCTCCGATATTAAATGAACTTAATCTAAACGATCCTGCTAATCATATTACCAGGATGGTGATTGCAGCAGATGGCTATGGTTATGCTATTACCAACGATGGGAATCATCTCTATCGTTTCAGTACAGGCAAGAAACCACAGTTGACCGATTTAGGCAATTTGGTTGATGCAGCTGATAACGGCGCCATGTCGGTACATAGCCAGTGCAGCAGTTGGGGTGGCGATGTGGTGGCTGGTACCGATGGTTTGCTTTACCTCATCAGTCAGCGGCACCAGGTATTTTCAATTGATCCGGCAACGAGGATAACAAAGAACCTCGGCACAATCAAAGGACTTCCGGAAAACTTTACCGTTAACGGTGCGGCGGTAAACGACGATGGAACGATCTTACTGTCCTGCAGCCTTGGCAACCAACCGTTCTATCAACTTGAACTAGATCAGTTGCAGGCAAAGCTTGCGTTTTCAAAAGAACAACGCATTAACGCTTCCGATCTGGCGAGCAGCAATCTTGCACTTCGTCCTGCAATCAATAAAGGACAATATGTTGAGGGTCGTTCTCCATTTGCAACAGCCAATCAAAAGATCAGTATGTATCCCAACCCTGTAACCGAATATCGATTTCAATTAAACTTCGAAGAAACCACAACAGGTATTCATACAATTCAGGTTATGGATCTTTCAGGTAAACTATTAATGAATAAGATTGTGAACATCAGCGGAGCGGGACAGTTTGAAGGCGTTGAACTCAATAAAAAAATGAGCAAAGGCATGTACTTTGTAAAAGTGCTCAACAACGAAATGAAAGCCGTGTATTCGTCGAAATTTATTTTACAATAGACGTAAAAGCATTATAGTAAAGGGCTGCAGCAATGCAGCCTTTTATTTTTATTTGAAATTTCTTTAAGACTAACGCTTGTTGCATGGAAACAGCTGGTTAACTTCACACTCATAATGAAACAGACAGTTGTACATACATATTCCACTTCCATAGCTGCTTCAGCTACTGGTACAACTACGTTTACAACTACGATCCGCTAAGCGGATTGTATATTACCATATTACCCCAAGGGCACTTATTGCTGCAAGAACAGAAACTCTACTGATCATTTAACGTTAATCTTATATGCTGGTTTTAAAATTTGGCGGCACTTCAATGGGAAGTGCAGAAGCAATGAAGCAGGTTGCTGACATTGTAAAGGAAAAACTCCAACACAACTCTTTGTTTTTAGTGGTAAGTGCCATGAGTGGCACAACCGATTTGCTGTTAAACTGCGGTGCAAAAGCAGCTGCAGACGATGAATCGTATAAAGACTTACTGAAGCAAATTGAAACAAGACATCTCGAAGCAGTGAAAGCACTCATACCTGTACAGCATCAAAGCAGTGTATTGAGTATGGTGAAGAAATACTGCAACGAAATTGAAGATATCTGCAATGGTATTTATCTCCTCAGCGAATCATCTTTACGTACAAAAGATAAACTGGTAAGTTATGGTGAGCTGCTTTCATCTACCATCATCAACGCTGCATTAAATCATGCAGGTGTTGCATCTGTTTGGAAAGATGCACGTGAACTCATCCGCACCAATGCCAATTACGGTAATGCTGCTGTTGACTTTGCAGTAACCAACCAGCAGATCAAAGAATATGTACAGCAATCGAACGCCAGACTGATTGTTGTACCCGGCTTTATTGCAGCCAATGCAGAACAGATTACAACTACATTAGGTCGTGGCGGTTCTGATTATACAGCTGCGATTCTTGCAGCAGCAGTGGATGCAGGTGCTTTGGAAATATGGACTGATGTAAGTGGTATGATGACTGCCGACCCACGATGGGTTGCCAATGCAAAGATCATCCCATCTATTTCTTACCAGGAAGCAATGGAGCTTTCGCATTTTGGTGCAAAAGTCATCTATCCACCGACCATTCAACCGGTGTTGTCGAAAAATATTCCAACATGGATCAAGAACACATTTGCGCCGAACGATCATGGAACGGTGATTGAATTCAAATCAGGATCAAGCAATATCATTACCGGTATATCAAGCATCAACTCACTTGCACTGTTAAGTTTGGAAGGAAGTGGTATGATCGGTATTCCCGGTTTCAGCAGCCGTTTGTTTGCAGCATTAGCTAATGCACAAATCAATGTTATTCTTATTACACAAGGTTCTTCTGAACATAGTATTTGTGTGGGCGTAGATGCAGCTTCTGCTGGTCGTGCAAAAGAAGTGGTGGACAAAGCATTTGAATACGAGATCAACAGCGATAAAGTTGAACCGTTGCAGATCGAAGAACAATTATCGATCGTTGCATTGGTAGGCGATCAAATGCGTCATCACACAGGCATCAGCGGACGTATGTTTTCTGCACTGGGACGGAATGGTATTAACATCCGTGCAATTGCACAAGGTTCAACCGAACGAAATATTTCTGCCGTGGTTGCAGCAGCCGATGTACGCAAAGCAGTCAACGTTTTACACGAAGAGTTTTTTGAAACAACCAAGAAACAGGTAAACCTTTTTATAGTAGGCACCGGTAATGTTGGCAAGAAATTACTCGATCAGTTAAAACAACAGCAAAGTTTTCTTGAACAGCAGTTACGTTTACAGGTAAACATTGTTGGCTTAAGCAACAGTCGTAAAATGTTGATTGATGAAAACGGCATTAATGTAGCGAATTGGGAAGACAGTTTAGCCAATGCAGAACAAGCCGATCTGCAGGCATTTGTACAATCAATCATCAAACGCAATCTGCGTAATTCTGTTTTTGTTGATGTTACTGCCAATGCAGCTATTGCCAATGTATATGCATCGCTGCTGGAAAAAAGTATTGCAGTGGTGGCATGTAACAAAGTAGCTGCCTCATCGCAACTGAGAAATTATAAAAAACTCAAACATCTTTCAGCCGAGTTTAATGCGCCGTTTTTGTTTGAAACAAATGTTGGTGCAGGCTTGCCCATTATTGGTACATTAAACGATCTGATGCGCAGCGGCGATCGTGTACATCGCATGGAAGCAGTATTAAGCGGTACACTCAACTTTGTGTTCAACAATTACGATGGCAGCAGGCCTTTTGCTGATGTAGTGAAACAAGCGCAGGACGAAGGGTATACCGAACCCGATCCACGTTTGGATTTGAGTGGTACTGATGTAATGCGCAAGATTCTTATCCTTTCTCGTGAAGCAGGTGTGCAGATGGAAATGGAAGAGATCAGTTGCAATGGTTTCCTGCCCGATACTTGTATGCAGGGCAGCGTTGCCGATTTTTATGAGGCCATGAAAAAAGAAGAAGCACACTTTAAAGCCATTTACGAAAAAGCACATGCCGAAAACTGCAAGTTGAAATTTGTAGCAAGTTTTGCCGATGGTAAAGCAGGTGTGGGCTTACAGCATATTCCGCCGCAACACGATCTCTATCATTTATATGGTAAAGACAATGTGGTATTATTCTATACCGATCGTTATAAAGAACAACCGATGGTGGTGAAAGGTGCCGGAGCCGGTGCTGAAGTTACAGCCAGTGGTGTATTTGCAGATATATTAAGAGCAATGCAGCCCCAACCCTAAAGGGAGTGAAGCAAAGCATTTATTTAAACATAATTAAAGCAGACAAAATGAGTCTCGATAAAAAATTAAATCAAGATATTCAAAGCTCCCCTTCAGAGGCGGGGGGGCAAGTAGTAGTGAAATGTCCGGCCACTGTTGCCAACCTCGTTTGCGGTTTCGATATTTTAGGTATGGCCCTGAAAGAACCCTACGATATCATGAAACTGAAGTTGATCGATGAACCGAAAGTTGTGATCACCAACAAAGACGATTATAACTTACCAACCGAAGCCGAAAAAAATGTGGCGGGTGTAGTGTTATTGTCGATCATGGAAAAGCTGGGCTGTAACATTGGTTTTGAAGTTGAAATTGAAAAACAGATTAAACCGGGAAGCGGTCTTGGCTCCAGTGCAGCCAGCGCCGCAGGTGCAGCTGTTGCAGCAAATCTGTTATTAGACAATCGTTTTACAAATGATGAGCTGGTGCAGTTTGCCATGAATGGTGAAAAGCTGGCGAGTGGTGTAAAACATGCCGATAATATTACGCCTTGCATCACCGGTGGTGTAACGCTTATCCGTTCGATTCATCCGCTGGATATTGTGCCGCTTAACTCACCATCCTTGTTTGTAACAGTAGTACATCCGCAGATAGAAGTAAAGACGAGTGATGCAAGACAGATTCTTCGCAAAGAAGTATTGCTGAAAGATGCCATTAAACAATGGGGCAATATTGCAGGTTTGGTTGCCGGTTTTGAAAAAGGTGATACTGAACTTATCGGCCGTAGCATGGAGGATGTAATCATTGAACCGGTACGCAGCATTCTTATTCCCGGCTTTGATGAAATTAAAACAAGAAGTAAAGAAGCAGGTGCATTAGGTGGAGGTATTTCCGGAAGTGGACCATCAATCTTTATGCTGAGCACAACTGAAGCAACTGCAAAAAATGTGGAGACCATTATGCAGGAAGTATTTCAGCGTCTCGGCATCGATTATAAAACGTATGTAACATCGATTGCACAGGAAGGAGTGAGTGAAGTGAATGGTGAATAAACCAGCAAAGCCTGAACCCTGATTTTCAAATTTTCAAATTTTCAAATTGAATTACTACAGCTTATATAAACAATCGCCCATTGCTTCGTTTAAAGAAGCAACCATACTCGGACAGGCACCCGATAAAGGATTGTATTTCCCGGAAACCATTCCACAGGTTGATAAAGATTTAATCAGCAATATCGAACACATCAGCAACGAAGAAATTGCTTTTCGTGTCATCAAACAGTATGTGGGTAACGAGATAAAGGAAGAGGAACTGTTGCGCATAGTATCAGAAACAGTCAACTTTCCCATTCCGTTGGTACCGGTAACAGACAATATCTCCTCACTTGAATTATTTCACGGACCAACATTGGCGTTTAAAGATGTAGGCGCACGTTTTATGAGCAGATGCCTGGGGCAGTTTGTGAAAGGTGCAGATAAAAAAGTGACCGTTTTAGTAGCTACCAGCGGCGATACAGGCGGTGCTGTTGCCAATGGTTTTTATGATGTGGAAGGAGTGGATGTGGTGATACTTTATCCGAGTGGTAAAGTAAGCAGTGTACAGGAAAAACAACTCACTACACTTGGTAAGAACATCCGTGCACTGGAAGTAAACGGCACGTTCGATGATTGTCAGCAAATGGTGAAACAGGCGTTTACCGATGCAGAGCTCAACAAACAATTATTTCTTACATCAGCTAATTCCATTAATGTAGCAAGATGGTTACCGCAACAGTTCTATTATTTCTTTGCCTACAAACAATGGAAACAGAAAGATCAGCCTCCTGTTATTTGTGTACCAAGCGGCAACTTTGGTAATATCTGTGCCGGCATTTTAGCACACATGAGTGGTTTACCGGTGCAGCATTTCATTGCAGCCTGCAATGCCAACGATGTAGTACCGAATTACATGCAAAGCCAGCAATACCAACCAAAGTCAGCTGTAGCCACCATCAGCAATGCCATGGATGTGGGCAACCCAAGCAACTTTGTACGCATCCTCGAATTATTTCAACAGCAGTTTCCACAGCTGAACGAAAAATTCAGCAGTGTGAGTATTACCGATGAAGCAACAAAACAAACCATGAAGCGTGTGTTTGATGCAACTGGTTATACCCTCGATCCGCATGGGGCTGTTGGTTACCTGGCATTGGAACAATACCTGCAACAACATCAAGCATTGAAAGGAATGTTCCTTGAAACAGCACACCCGGTGAAGTTTTATGATGTGGTAGAACCGGTGTTACATCAAACAATCCCATTACCCGAATCAGTAAAAGCGATTATTGATCTGCCGAAGCAATCCACATGCATCGATCCTTCGTTTGAACAACTGAAAGATTTTTTATTGACGAATCGATAATTTTTTCATCAGCGTCTCTGCTTTTTCCCTAAATTGGGCGAAGAGTTGCCTGCCGTACAAATTCATGTGCGAACGCAACTCTTTTTTATTAACACTAAAATCAAGAATGAACAGCGAAACCCTAATACAAAACTATCACACAAACCCTGCTTTGTTTGATGAGATGCAGCAAAACGGAGAGATCCGTATACCGTATCAAAAGTTGATGGAGGCGTTGCGTACACACAGTATTGACGAACTGAAACTGAAAGATAAACTGGCGGCTGAATTATTCATGAACCAGGGTATTACTTTCACTGTGTACAGTGATAATGCCGGCATTGAGCGCATTTTTCCTTTTGATATTTTGCCCCGCATTATTACTGCCGCCGAATGGGATCATGTAGAAAAAGGGATTACGCAACGGTTAAAAGCGTTGAATCTTTTTCTGAAAGATATTTACAACGGGCAGCTGATCATTCAAGACAAAATCATTCCTGCTGAACTGATTGCATCCTGTCAGCATTACCTGCGTGAAGTAGCTGGTATTAAAGTACCACATGATATTTATGTACACATCTCCGGTATTGATTTGATTCGTGGCGAAGATGGAACCTTCTCCATTCTGGAAGATAACTTACGTACACCATCGGGTGTATCGTATATGTTAGAGAACAGAGAGGTTACCAAACGGTTGTTCCCCGAATTATTATCGAAAGCCAATGTGCGGATGGTGCACAATTATCCACTGATGCTGCATAATAATCTCATGGCTTTATCGCCACGTGCTATCAGCAAACCAACGGTGGTATTATTAACGCCGGGCATTTATAATTCGGCGTATTACGAGCATACATTTCTTGCACGGCAAATGGGTATACAGTTGGTTGAAGGCAGAGACCTCGTGATCGACAACCATAAAGTGTACATGAAAACAACAGGTGGTTTACAACAGGTAGATGTGATCTATCGCCGAATTGACGATGAGTTTATGGATCCGTTATTGTTCCGTCCGGATAGTATGTTGGGCGTGCCCGGTATTATGGGGGCGTATCGCAAAGGAACTGTAGCACTTGCAAATGCAGTTGGAAATGGTGTGGCAGATGATAAAGCAGTGTATGCGTATGTTCCCGCTATGATCAAATACTATCTCAACGAAGATCCCATTTTGCAGAATGTACCTACCTACCAGATGAGTAATGAAGATGAACGCAAACATGTGTTTGAGAATATGCACAAAATGGTGGTGAAGCGTACCAACCAAAGTGGCGGCTATGGTATGTTGATGGGCAACAAAGCCACCGAAGAAGAAATGCGTTTGTTTAAAAACGAAATTGAAAAGAACCCGAGAGAGTTTATTGCACAACCCATCATTCAATTGTCAACTGTGCCTTGTTTCCTCGATGGACAATTAAAAGCACGCCATGTAGATCTGCGGCCTTATGCGTTATGCGGACCAGATGGTGTAAAAATTGTTCCGGGTGGTTTAACACGTGTTGCTTTAAAAGAAGGTTCACTTGTTGTAAACTCATCACAGGGTGGTGGAAGTAAAGACACGTGGGTGATCGATTAAGTACAAAGTAAAAACAGTTACAGGTTGCCGGTTGCAAGTTACAGGTACGAAAATCCTCAAAATTGCCCACTAACCAGTAGCCGGAAACTTGAAACCAGAAACAAAATCATAAATCAAAAATCATACATCATAAATGCTTAGTCGTGTTGCCGATTCAATGTTCTGGATGAACCGTTATATGGAACGGGCAGAAGGTTTGTTGCGTGTATTGCTGACCAATTACATTATTTCTCTCGATAAAGGACCACATGGAGTATACTCATGGAAGCCCGTGCTTGAAATGTTCAGTCCGCTTTCTGCAGAAGAAATTAAAGTCATGGAATATTCATCGGCCGATACATTGCAGTATATGATTCTTCGGCCTTCCAATCATAACTCATTGCGTAATATCATTAACAAAGCCAGAGAGAACGCAAGAGGTATGCAGGATCATATTACCAAAGAAGTATGGGAAGATGTGAACCATATTTATCATACCGTTAACCAGGCTGGTCTCGATAAAAAACTATCCGGTTCGGAAGCATTGCCCACACTCGATCATTTGCTCAAACTCTGTTTAACTTATGTAGGTGTTACCGATACAACGATGCCACGTGGTATGGGTTGGAACTTTATGAGTTTGGGCCGTTTTATTGAAAGGGCTGTGTTAACAACCGATGTTACCAGTAAACATTTTGAACAGATTGAGTATAAACTGGAAGACAACAAAGACATCATCTTTTGGCGTAATCTGTTGTTTTCATTATCCGGTTACGAACTGCATTTAAAAAGTTACCAGGGTGCAAACATCAACTCCAATGTATTGCATCAGGCCATGCTCAATCATTTATACCCACGATCGGTTGTTTATTCCTTATCACGTATTGAAAAATATCTGAAAGATGTGCTGGAAGAAAATGAACCACCGCAAAAACAAGCCATGTACCGTGAGTTTGGCCGTATTTACAGCCGTGTAAAATTTGCTGATGAAAGCTCCATTAAACAGTTTACATTGCAGCGATTTTTACAGGATACCAAAACCGATCTGCTGAATTTTTCACACATGCTCGGTCAACAATTTTTCTCGTATACATAGTACCAACTGAATGCCCGTTTTTAAAATACAACACGTTACAAAATATAATTACAGTCGCCCTGTAAAAGAAAGTGTAAACCAGATCCGTATTTACCCGGTTGCTTCTGCCCAGCAGGAAATTCTGCAGCACGATGTAACGATCTCTTCCGATCCGGAACCTTTTTTCTTTATTGATTATTGGGGAAACCGTTGTGCCGATTTCAGTTTGCTGGAAGCGCACTCTTCCTTGGTAATCGATAGCAGGGTAGTAGTGCGTACCATCGGGCAGGAAACAATTCCTGTAGTAAACAGCAGCCGGGAAGAGTTGCTTACGTTTATTGAAAATGATTTTCATTTACTCGAACTTTCACGGCCCGAAGAAATAAAAGCAACTCTTGCATTACAACAAATTCTCGATGAGTTAGACTGTAATCATAAAACCGTGATGCAGATTGTAGAAGCCTGTTCGGGTTATATTTTTTCGCAGTTCAAATACATCAAAGGAATTACCAATATTGAAACAACGGTTGATGAAATTCTGCAGCACCGCAGCGGTGTTTGCCAGGATTTTGCACACGTACTGTTACAACTATTACGCACCATGGGTATACCAACCCGTTATGTAAGCGGCTACATCTGCCCCAACAAAAACGGAATGCGGGGTGAAGGGGCCACACATGCCTGGGTTGAAGCATATATACCACAGCTGGGCTGGACGGGTATTGACCCCACCAACAATGTATGGGCTACATCGCACCATGTAAAACTGGCTGTTGGCCGCAATTTTAATGATTGTTCACCGGTAAAAGGAACCTTTAAAGGCATTTCACGCCAAACATTATCTGTTTATGTTTCTGTTGGTTATGAAGATGGACACGTGTTTGAAGAAGTGAATGATGTACAGATGATTATAACCGAAACAGCTAAAGAAGCCGAACGCCAGCTGGCCGAAGAAGCCGCCCAACAGCAGCAATAGGCCATTACTTCTTTTACAAAAGAGTTGAAGTTATACTACAGTTTTGGGCAATTTCGGGTGCTACTTTTACGTTGTAATTGTATCCACTATCTGATAAACCCAAATCTAAGTCCAAATGAAACGCCCTTACTACGACGACCATTCGCACATTGCCGAATCGTTTGCAATTGTTGAAGACCACACAAACCGTTTAGCCAATCTTGCATTTCACAAAATTCATGCGTACAAATTATCGCTCAGCAGCGAAGCATTTTGTATGAACCGGAACGAACTGGCAGAGTTAATTCATACAACTTTGTTCAACTACGTTCATCCATGCACCATCTTGCAAATGGCCAATTACTATAACGAGTCGAACGAGAATTAATATTTTTTCTTTTTACGTGCAAGTTTGAAATTTGCAGTAACAGGTACTAATAGCCTGTTGCCGATTTGAGGATATGCACGATATAGAACCATTTTACAACTGGCGCCACATTTACACAAGCGAAGAAGACGAGCGCTCACCCTTTTACGGTCGCCAGTATTCTGAATTTGAGTTTTCTCAAACTGTATATAACTATTACATCCATCCGCAATGGGATGAATTCGGTAGCCGTACGCTCTACCTGAAAATTTTAATTGCCGATTATACCGAACAATATGCCATTATTGAATTACTGGGCGAGTGGAACGATGCAATTGAAAACGATGTAATGGAGTTGAAGCGGGAGGTAATTGAAAAACTGATGAATGAAGGTATTTACAAGTTTATCCTTATTGCTGAAAATGTACTCAACTTCCACAGCAGCGAAAAAGACTACTACGAAGAATGGTACGAGAACTGTGCCGATGAAAACGGCTGGACCATTATCTTGAACATGCCCGAACAAACACAATACGATTTTAAAAAACTGAAGCTGAACCGCTACCTCGAATTAATGCAACTGGATAACTGGAGAGTTTATAAACCCTATCATCTTTTTAAAAAGATCGATGGCGAACTGAATCTCCGTTTACCGGCTTAAAGGCAAAATACCCTGTTGTTGGTATTGCTGTTTTCAGTTGTTTAATGCACTTTGAGCTTACATTTACTAAAACAACCATTATGCGAATACTAAAATCATTGCTGCTGATTGCATGCACCTGCGGCTTTGTTGCCGGTGCTCATGCACAATCGTTGGATAAACAGAGTGGTAGTTCTGCCGGCAAACCGGAAAAAACAGGCGAGAAAAAGAACATTATAAAGTTGAACCTGATGGCCTTGCCGCTCAAAAACTTTTCGTTTCAATACGAAAGGGTTTTGAGTAAACATGTTTCGCTGGCGTTGGGTGTACGCACCATGCCATCTTCTTCATTGCCGTTACAATCTACATTCATCAGTATTGCAGATGTAACCGATCAGCAAACCATCGATAACCTCACAAAATTTAAAACAGGCAATTTTGCCCTTACGCCTGAAGTACGTTTTTACCTGAGCAAAAAAGGGTATGGGCGTGGATTTTATATTGCACCATACTACCGTTATGCAAAATTCAGCTCCGAAGAATTACCGGTAGAATACACAAGCGGCAATACTACTGCTACCATTCGTTTAAAAGGCGATGTAGCTACACACAATGCAGGATTGTTGTTTGGTGCGCAATGGAAGTTGGGCAAAGCTGTTTCACTCGACTGGTGGATACTTGGCGCACATTATGGCCAAAGCAGCGGTACCTTAACCGGTACACCATCACAGGCATTAACGCAACAGGAACAAACCGATCTGCGTTCAGAAATAGAATCGCTGGAAATTCCGCTTACAAAAATTAAAGCAGAAGTTACAGCCAATAGTGCCAAAGCAATTTTTGACGGACCATGGGCCGGCATCAGAAGCGGTTTAACACTTGGCATCAGGTTTTAATTTTACATGTTTCAACTATATGAATGAATGCTCCTTTAAAAGGAGCATTTTTTATTACATTAATCAGATTTATCTGCATTTTGCGTTCGTTCATACCCTAAATTTGCAGCGGCTCCCCAAAAACTAATTCGTTATGACATTCAAGCAGATGTTTACTTCTTCGATTGGTAAGAAACTTGTAATGGGACTTACCGGCTTGTTTCTGATTTCATTTTTAATTGTTCACGTAAGCATCAATGCCTGCATTTTTGCTGATTTATTTAACCCGGAAGATAACGGGCAAATGTTTAACAAAGCAGCTCACTTTATGGGTTCTACGGTACTCATTCGTATACTGGAAGTGGGTTTAATGGCAGGTATTGTGTTGCACATTGTGCAGGGTTATATGCTTGAAATGCTGAACCGCAAAGCACGTGCTGTAGGTTATGCCAAACCAATGGGCAATAACGGCAGCAAGTGGTACAGCCGCAGCATGGGGTTGTTAGGTACCTTGCTTTTACTGTTCTTCGTTTTACACTTCAGCCATTTTTGGGTACCGGCCCGTTTTACACATGCAGGTCTCGATATCCCGGTTACTTATAATGGTGTTGACATGCACGACATGTTTGGTTTAATGAAAGTTACTTTCAGCGAACTGTGGGTTGTAATTGCTTACCTCATTGGATGTATTTCACTTTTCTGGCATTTAATGCACGGTTTCCAGAGTGCATTCCGTACAGTAGGGGTTAGTAACAACCGTTACCTTTCTATTTTAAACAGTGTGGGTATTGGGTTTTCATTATTGGTTTCGGTATTGTTTGCTTTGATGCCGATTGCTGTTCACCTCAAATGGATTGAATAAGCTAATTGCTGAAAAATGCACTTGTGTTCAAGTGTGCGACGCAACAATTGCCGAACAACTAACACAAAAGCTAACTACACAAAAAATACCTTATAACTTGTACGCTAAACGAATTTGATACGATATGCTCAATTCAAAAATTCCTGCCGGTCCGTTAGATAGTAAATGGAAAAATTATAAGAATACTTGTAAACTGGTAAACCCTGCCAATAAACGCAGTCTTGAAGTGATTGTAATTGGTACTGGTTTGGCCGGTGCTTCTGCCGCAGCTTCGTTAGGCGAACTGGGGTACAAAGTAAAAACGTTTTGTTTCCAGGACAGTCCACGCCGTGCACACTCGATTGCTGCGCAAGGTGGTATTAATGCTGCCAAAAACTATCAGAACGATGGTGATTCTGTGTACCGTTTATTTTACGATACCATTAAAGGTGGCGACTACCGTGCACGTGAAGGAAACGTACATCGTTTAGCAGAAGTAAGTACCAGCATTATTGACCAGTGTGTTGCACAAGGTGTACCTTTTGCACGTGAATACGGTGGTTTATTGAGCAACCGTTCGTTTGGTGGTACACAGGTACAACGTACATTCTATGCTGCCGGCCAAACAGGTCAGCAGTTATTAATTGGTGCATACCAGGCCCTGGAGCGCCAGGTTGCTTTGGGTAATGTAACGCAATACTCCCGCCATGAAATGCTGGATATTGTAATGATTGATGGAAAGGCTCGTGGTGTAATTGCCCGTAACCTGGTAACAGGCGAACTGGAACGTCACTTCGGTCATGCGGTACTGTTATGCAGTGGCGGATACGGTAACGTGTTCTATCTTTCTACAAACGCCATGGGCAGCAACGTTACAGCTGCGTGGAAAGCGCATAAGAAGGGCGCCATGTTTGCCAACCCTTGCTTTACACAAATTCACCCAACCTGTATTCCTGTAAGTGGCGATCATCAGAGTAAGTTAACACTGATGAGTGAGTCGCTCCGTAACGACGGACGAATTTGGGTTCCAAAGAAACAAGGCGATAACCGCAAACCCAATGAAATTCCGGAAGAAGAAAGAGATTATTACTTAGAAAGAAGATACCCTGCGTTTGGTAACCTCGTTCCACGTGACGTGGCAAGCCGTGCTGCAAAAGAACGTTGCGATGCGGGCTATGGCGTAGGTTCAAGTAAGCAGGCTGTTTATCTTGATTATGCAGCCGCCATTCAGCGTTATGGTAAAATTGAAGCCGGTAAGCGTGGTGTTAATGCCGATGCAGAAACAATTACCAAGCTGGGTAAAGAAGTAGTGAAAGAAAAGTATGGTAACCTCTTCGATATGTACGAAAAGATTACCGGCGAAAACCCATACGAAGTTCCGATGCGTATTTACCCTGCGGTACACTATACCATGGGTGGCTTGTGGGTTGATTATGAATTAATGACAAATATTCCCGGCTTATATGCTTTAGGTGAAGCAAACTTCAGCGATCATGGTGCAAACCGTTTAGGTGCAAGTGCGTTGATGCAAGGTTTGGCCGATGGTTATTTTGTAATTCCTTACACCATTGGTAACTATCTTGCCGATGAAATCAGAACCAAATCTATTCCAACCGATCATCCTGCGTTTGCAGAAGCAGAAAGCAAAGTGCGTGACCGTATTCATATGCTCATGAACATCAAGGGTACCAAAACCGTTGAAAGTTTCCATAAGCGTTTGGGTAAAATTATGTGGGATAAGTGCGGTATGGCCCGTAATGCCGAAGGTTTGAAACAGGCGATTAAAGAAATTCAGCAGTTGAAAAATGAGTTCTGGAGCGATGTACGTATACCGGGCGAAATCAACGAAATGAATCCTGAGTTAGATAAAGCAAACCGTGTGGCCGACTTTATTGAACTTGGCGAATTGATGTGTATTGATGCCCTGAACCGTGAAGAAAGTTGTGGTGGCCACTTCCGTGAAGAACACCAGACAGAAGAAGGTGAAGCATTGCGTCACGATGATAAATATATGTATGTTGCCGCCTGGGAAATGAAAGGTGAGCATGATTGGCAACTGCACAAAGAAGAATTGAATTACGAAGTGGTGAAACCGAGTCAACGTTCTTATAAATAATTTTAAAATCGCTTTTGATTTTATGGAACATAAAAATATCAATGTAAAGCTGAAAGTTTGGCGCCAGAAGAACAGCAACGATAAAGGTTCATTTGAAACTTATGATGCGAAGAATATTTCGCAGGAAATGAGTTTTCTTGAAATGTTTGATGTGCTGAACGAAGAGTTAATTGGCGAAGGAAAAGACCCGATTGCTTTCGACCACGATTGCCGTGAAGGTATTTGTGGTATGTGCAGCATGTACATCAATGGTCGTCCGCACGGCCCTTGGGAAGCAAACACAACCTGCCAGTTACACATGCGTGCCTTTAACGATGGCGATACTATTGTGGTGGAACCATGGAGAGCTAATTCATTTCCGGTAATTAAGGATTTGATGGTAGATCGTTCGGCCTTCGACCGTATTATTCAGGCTGGTGGTTACATCAGCGTTAATACAGGTAATGCTGTGGATGCGAATGCGCTGCCCGTTGATAAAGCAAAAGCAGATGCTGCCTTTGCTGCTGCAGCCTGTATTGGTTGCGGTGCATGTGTGGCCGCTTGTAAAAACTCTTCGGCGATGTTGTTTGTAAGTGCGAAAGTGGCGCATTTGAATCAACTGCCACAGGGCGAACCTGAAAAGCATACACGTGTACTCAACATGATTGCACAAATGGATAAAGAAGGTTTTGGCGCCTGTACCAATACCGGTGCCTGCGAAGCTGTTTGTCCGAAAGAAATTTCGCTTACAAATATTGCACGCCTCAATGCTGATTATGCTGTTGCCAGCTTAACCGCATCAAAATAATAAAAAGCCAATTGCATAGAAGAGCCTCCCTTTTGGGAGGCTTTTTATTTGCACTAACTTACAGCTATAAACCATCTTATTCACCAACGAACGATTTATGACAAAAGGCAGAATGGAAGCTTTCAGCGATGGTGTGTTGGCCATCATTATCACCATTATGGTACTGGAGTTAAAAGAACCCGAAGGTTATACCTTCGAAGCATTAAAACCAATCGTACCCAGTCTTATCAGCTATGTGTTAAGCTTTATTTACATAGGTATTTACTGGAATAATCACCACCACCTCTTGCATGCCGTAAAACAAATTAAAGGCAATGTACTTTGGTACAATATGCTGTTGTTGTTTTGGCTGTCGCTGGTTCCGTTTGCAACAGGTTGGGTAGGGGCGCACCTCGAGCCGATCCCCATTGCTGTGTACGGATTTGTATTACTGATGGCAGCCATCTCATATACCTTACTGTTAAAAGCATTGGTAAAAGTTGAAGGCAACGATTCTTTATTATCGAAAGCAGTTGGCAGAGATTGGAAAGGAAGAATTTCGATTACGCTATACCTGATTGGCATACTATCCGGTTTGTTTCTTCATCCGCTGCCGGGCTATATCTGTTATGTAATTGTAGCGTTTATCTGGTTTATACCCGATACCCGGCTTGAACGGAATTTAAAATAAACAGTACATGCAGGCAGCAGTTTTTACGGCAATCCATGTCTTCACACAATAAATTCTATTTTTACACATTCTTATCCTGAAAACCACTGACTTATCAGAAAACTATCTTTTTTCATAGCGTTGTTGCTTTCCGCACTTCTGGCAAACAGCCAGCAGCTGTCGTCGCTATCGAATCTTCGTACAAAAAAGATCAGTACAAAAAACACTACAGTTAAACTGGATACGCTCAGTATTGTTCCCAAATCAATTGTTATTCCAGGTATTGCTAACGATCAGTTTTTGGTAGATGAAGTAAATGCACAACTCAGCTGGTTGCAACCGCAGGCAATCGATTCTTTAACCATTACCTATCGTGTGTTTCCCTACAAACTCAACGCACAGGTACAGCGGTTAAAGTTTGATGATGTGAAGAACAACTTCATGACCACACCTATTACACTCGATAATAATCCGGGCTTTGGTAAAAGCATGTTTGATTTTGGAAACGTAAATTATAACGGAAGCTTTGGTCGTGGTATATCGTTCGGTAATAACCAGGATGCAGTTGTAAATGGTGTATTGAATCTGCAGATCAATGGCATGATCGGTGACAGTATGATGCTTTCGGCTGCGTTAACCGATAACAATATTCCGGTACAGGCCGAAGGCAACACGCAACAGCTGAATGAATTTGACCGTGTATGGATTCAACTGAAAAGGAAAGGCTGGCAATTGAATCTTGGAGATATCGACATCAGAAAGAACGATGCGTACTTCCTTAGTTTCTTTAAACGCTTACAAGGTATTTCGTTCCAGAACGAAACAAATGTGTTTGCGAAAGGAAAAAATTCCACACTTGTATCGGGCGCTATTGCCAAAGGAAAATTCAATCGTTATGTGTTTCAGGGGCAGGAAGGTAACCAGGGACCGTATCGTTTACAGGGGCCAAACGGCGAATTGTTTTTTATTGTGCTTGCAGGAACAGAACGGGTGTTTATTGATGGCGAATTGATGCAGCGTGGCGAAGACCAGGATTATGTGATCAACTACAACACCGCTGAAATTACGTTTACGCCACGCCGTATGATTACCAAAGACCGGCGTATACAGGTGGAGTTTGAATATGCCGACCGCAATTTTGTTAACTCGCAGTTTATTGTGGGTAACGAATTAAAGCTAAATGAAAAACTGACTGTGCGGGTTAATGCATTTTCAAATGCCGATGCAAAGAATACATCGGTAAATCAGTTTTTAAATACAGAGCAACGACAATTTCTGTTTGATATTGGTGATAAGGTTGAAACAGCATTATATCCATCCATTGTTAAAGACACCTTTGCTGCAAATAAAATTGTGTACCGGTTAGTTGACAGTACGGTTAATAATATTCTGTACGATTCGGTGCTGGTGTATACCACCATTGATCAACCCGATGTATACGGTGCTTCGTTTACTGATGTGGGCATTGGCAATGCCGATTATATTCTGGAAGAAGCAGGCACTAACGGACGAACCTATAAATGGGTGGCGCCGGTTAACGGTGTGCGGCAGGGACGTTATGCTCCGGCTTTGCGGTTAGTAGCTCCACGTACGCAACAGATGATGACGGTTGGTGCCGATTATCAAGTAACGAAACAGCTGCTGGTAAAATCAGAAGTAGCCATCAGCCGGTTCGATATCAATACACTTTCAAGAAAAGATAAGTTGAATGATGATGGTGCTGCCGGTCGTGTTGCACTGCAGTACAACAACAACTTTAAACATCCAACAAAGAAACCACTCAACTATAAACTTACTGGCAGTTATGAATTTGTACAACAAAGCTTTCGTGCATTGGAACGTTTACGCCCTGTAGAATTTACAAGGGAGTGGGGCTTACCTATTTTTCTGCAGCAGGAAAAAGAACAGCTGTCTGTTGCAGGCATTGAATTAATGCGCAGCAGCGAACATAAATTCAGCTACACCATACAAAACTATCAACGGGGCGAATTATTTAAAGGCTTCCGTCATATTGTGCAACATAACTTTCAGCAAAAAGGATGGACGTGGACCGGCAACCTCAACTACTCATCAACCGACAGTGGTTTCAACAAAGGTTTCTTTTTGCGCCCAACAGTTGATTTGAAGAGAAGATTTGCAAAGCTTGATAATATTGAAATCGGCGGGCAGTATTACCTTGAACACAGCGAATCACGCAACCGCAGAACCGATTCTCTTTCGGCATTAACATTCAGCTGGGATACATGGACCTTATATCTGCGTTCAAAAGAAGCCGCCAACAAATGGGGAGTTAATTTCTTTACAAGAAGAGATAAACTGCCTTTAGGAAAATTGCTGGAACAAACCGACCGCAGCTTCAACTACAATGCATATGTTGAACTGATGAGCAGTGAAAAACATCAGTTCCGTTTAAACGCTACCGTGCGTGAATTAAAAGTGTACAACAGCCAGCTTACAGGCCAGCGGCCCGAACAAACTTTGCTCGGCCGTGCAGAATATTTTGTAAACGAATGGAAGGGGATGCTTACCGGCAACCTGTTGTACGAAGCCGGCAGCGGACAGGAGCAACGCAGAGATTATTCGTTCCTTGAGGTACCGGCAGGACAAGGCGAATACACCTGGAACGATTATAATGCTGATGGTATTCCGCAGATCAATGAGTTTGAAGTAGCCCTGTACCAGGACCAGGCACGTTATATTCGTGTGTTTACACCCACACTCGATTTTATCCGTGCTAACTATAACCAGTTTAACTACAGCATCAATCTTAATCCGAGAGCACTAATTGATTTAAACAATGCAAAAGGGTTGAAAAAATTTCTTACACGCATTACGGTACAATCGGGGCTGCAAATCTTTAAAAAAGAAATTTCAGATAAAAACATCAGCCTCGATCCGTTTTCAAAACCAAAAGAAGATACCAGCTTAATATCGTTGAGCTCGGTACTAACGAATACATTGTTTTTTAACCGCTCCAGTACCGTATGGGGTGTTGATTTTACACATATTGAAAATGTTGGCCGCTCCATTCTTACATACGGTTTAGAAACAAGAACGGTACGGGATCTGTCGGCACGCATCCGCTGGAACCTTAGCAAAACCTTTTCAACAAACGTTCTGGTTAAGTCCATAAACAATCAATTGGAAACGCCCAAATTCGGTAACCGCAATTACAACCTGAAGCAATTTGTAACAGAACCATCGGTTAGTTATCAAAGCGGAACAAAGTACCGGTTCTCGTTAAACTATAAACTGGAAGATAAAACCAATACAGAAGGACAGAAAGAAAAAGCTACTGTGCATTCCATTATTACCGAAATGCGTTACAGTGTACTTTCAAGCAGCACCATTAACGGAAAATTTCAATTCAGCAACATCAACTTTACCGGCGCCACCAATACAACGGTTGCATTTATTATGCTCGATGCATTATTACCCGGTAAAAACTTTTTGTGGAATATCGATTTTACACGCCGCCTCTCCAACAACATGGAAATTAATTTTACTTACGAAGGAAGAAAACCGGGTGAAGCAAAAGCAATCCATACAGGAAGGGCAGGCGTAAGAGCATTGTTTTAAAAAAAGAGCGGCAGGATCAACCTGCCGCTACACCAATAAACCATCAACGTGTAAGTATGTTTAGCTAAATAAACCGCCTTTACGTAATGTTTTTGATCCTTCACCAATTTTGAAACCGTTGTTATAGATTTCAACTTTGTAAGCACCTTCTACAAACTTTGCACCTGGTTTCCATTCAATAGATACAGGAACTGTTTTGTTTGCAGCAAATGTTAAGCTGGTCATTTTTGTAAATACTCTTTCACCTTCTTCTCTTGTTGTAAAACGACCACTACCCAACGCTTCGTTACTTACTACCTGACCTGTAGGATCTGTAATTACAACATATACATCTTTTGTACCCTCTTCACCAACACGGTTAAATACGTTGAATGATAAACGGATTTTATCTACACGCTTTGCAACATCTTTTTCTTTCTCTTTACCATTACGGCGCTCATCAATTGTTACAATATTGATGCTTGAAGCATTCAGGGTAGAAGCAACATCTAATTTTTCTTCAACCACTTTCTTTTCAGCACTTGTTTGATCGTACTGCACCTGTAACGCTTCTTTTTGCGTGGTTAATTCCTGCTTTTCTGTTTTCAATTGCAGATTTTCGCCACGGAGTGTTTCAACTTCAACTACATAACTGCTGATTTTTTCATTCAAATCGTTAATTAAACGCTTTGCCTCTGCCAGGTCTGCTGCTGTTTTATTTTGCTTGTTCAACAGTGTTTGAATACGACTCTTCATATTGGCAATTTCGCCGTTCTTTGTTTTAACAAGACTATCCATGCTTGCATTCATACTTGTTAATTCATCCAAACGTTGTAGTGCTGCGTTATATTCGGTTTGAATGGCACCTTTGCTGCTATCACTTGTACTTAACTGCGCCTGCAGCTGCGTAGTCATTTCTTTTGTTTTCGATTTGTCCCAGATGATGTAACCCCATGTACCAAGCAATGCTGCAATTAATAAACCATAGATAATACTACGATTGTTTTTCTGCGGTGCTGAAGGAGTAGGCTCCTGCGGATTTGCTGAAGGATAATTTGAATAAGACATACTATTTGATTTTAAATTTTAAAAAATTACATTTATCCATGCCTAACCAACCTCACATTCTACCTGATCGCTTGTTAGTACTCGATATCGAAACAGTACCTCAATTTGCATCGTTCGAACAGTTGCCGGAAGTATGGAAAGATCTCTGGGCAGACAAAATTTCCAAAACCATGCCAGAAAATTTTTCTGCGGCTGACAGTTATCAGCAAAGGGCTGGAATTCAAGCCGAATTTGGCAAAATAATTTGTATTTCTACCGGCTTTTTTTACACAGATAAGGGAGGCCGGATGTGCTTCCGGTTAAAGTCGTATGCCGGTGATAATGAAACCACCTTACTGCAGGAATTTACAAAGGCCGTTGAAAAATTTCATACCTCAACACCCGATATGCATTTTGCAGGGCACAACATTAAAGAGTTCGATATTCCTTACATCAGCCGCCGCATGCTCATTAATCAGTTGCCTTTGCCATCGTTTCTGCAATTCAGCGGAAAGAAGCCGTGGGAGACAAACCTTATTGATACGATGCAACTCTGGAAGTTCGGCGATTATAAAAATTACACGTCGCTTCATCTTTTAGCCAACTGCCTGGGTATTGAAACACCGAAAGATGGCATTGACGGAAGTATGGTGAAAGACCTTTACTACAAAGAGCAAAATCTTAAACGCATTGTGGAATACTGCCAGAAAGATGTGGTGGCCGTTGCCCAGATTTTTCTACGCTTTCAACAATTACCTTTGCTGCCGAAGGAAAATATTTTTATTGCTGAATAGGCATACCTAAAAATGAGTGTAGATAAAATTCTGAACGACTGGAAAAAGAAAAACTTTAAACCCGTGTATTGGTTTGAAGGAGAAGAAGATTTTTATATCGATCAGTTGATTGATGCGGCCGAGCATACAATCCTCAATGAAGCAGAAGCTGGCTTTAACCTATCGGTGTTTTATGGTAAAGATGCCAGCTGGAGCGATGTGGTGAATGCCTGTATGCGTTACCCCATGTTTGCCGAAAAGCAAGTGGTGATTTTGAAAGAGGCGCAACAAATGAAGGATATTGACAAGCTGGAAGGCTATGTAAACAATCCATTGGCCTCAACCATTTTTGTAGTAGGCCACAAAGAAAAGAAAGTGGACGGCCGCAGTAAGCTGGCCAAACTGCTGAAAGATAAAGGCGAAGTGCTGAGTACAAAAAAAATGTACGATAACGAACTGCCGGCCTGGACCCAAAGCTTTATAGAAAAGAAAGGCTATCAACCCACTCAAAAAGCTGTTCATTTACTGGTCGATCATATTGGTAACGATCTCAGCCGAATTGCCAACGAGGTAGATAAAGTCATCCTCAACCTCGGCAACCGCAAAACCATTAATGAAGATGATATTGAAAACTTTGTCGGCATCAGCAAAGAATACAATGTATTTGAACTGCAGAATGCAGTTGGTAAAAAGAATTTAGCCAAGGCATTGCAGATTGTACAGTACTTTGAAGGCAATCCGAAAGCGGCTCCTATACAGCTGGTACTACCATCGCTGTACAGTTATTTTTCCAAAGTGTTTATGTTATTTGGTGCGCAGGGCGATGATAAAGCTGTTGCTGCGCAAACAGGTATCAATGCATGGTTCCTTAAAGATTACAAAGCAACAGCAGCCCAATATGGCTACGATGGCGTACAATCGGCTTTGTTGCTGATGCATCATTATAATTTGAGGAGTATTGGTGTAGGCGATGTGGGTACCGAAGATGCATCCCTGTTGAAAGAAATGATTTATAAGATGATGATGTAGGGAAAAGGTGAGTGGTGAGAGAAGTCGAAATATACGGTAAGTAAATTCCAACTACGCATACGGTTGCATCAAATCACTTCAAACAAACAACATCCTTTACCTTCGCAGGAAATCTGCAATCGCAAATCTAAAATCAAAAATAAGCCATGGCTTTAATGAAATCAATCTCCGGTATACGTGGTACAATCGGAGGTGCTCCCGGCGATAACCTTACACCAGTTGACATTGTAAAATTTACAGCAGCATACGCAACCATACTCGGCAAAGGCAAAAAAGTAATTGTAGGGCGTGATGGGCGTATGAGTGGCGAAATGGTACGCAGCCTTGTTGTAAACACCTTACTCGGCATGGGACTGCATGTAATCGATCTTGGTCTCAGTACAACACCCACCGTAGAAATGGCGGTGAAGTTTGAGGGTGCCGATGGTGGCATTATCCTAACGGCCTCGCATAACCCAAAACAATGGAATGCATTAAAGCTGCTGAACGAAAAAGGTGAATTCATTAGTGCTGAACTTGGTTTGCAAATGCTGGCGATTGCAGAAAAAGAGGCATTTGATTTTGCAGGGGTAGATGAACTGGGTACATATTCAGCCGACGATACGTTGCTGCAAACACATATTGATGCCATTCTTGCCCATCCGCTGGTAGATAAAACATTAATTGCTGAAAAGAATTTCAGTGTGGTAATTGATGCAATCAACAGTTCGGGTGCTATTGCAGTTCCTGCCTTACTGGAAGCATTGGGTGTAACAAACTACACGGTGCTGCATGCAGACATGCACGGCAACTTTGCCCATAACCCTGAACCGCTTGCTGAAAATCTGGTTGATTTGTGTACAGAAGTTGTTACGAAAAAAGCAGACCTGGGTATTGCTGTTGATCCCGATGTAGATCGTTTATGTTTTGTAAGTGATGACGGCAGTTTGTTTGGTGAAGAATATACACTGGTGGCAGTTGCCGATTATATTTTGTCGAAACAAAAAGGCAATACTGTTTCCAATCTCTCCTCTACAAGAGCATTAAAAGACATTACCGAAAAACATGGCGGCGAGTATTTTGCCAGTGCAGTAGGAGAGGTGAATGTGGTGAAGATGATGAAAGAAGTAAATGCAGTAATTGGAGGTGAAGGTAACGGCGGTATTATTGATCCGCAATTGCATTACGGTCGTGATGCATTGATCGGGATTGCATTGTTCTTAACGCATCTTGCACAAACAGGGTTGAGTACATCTGCACTTCGCAAAACCTATCCGGACTATTTCATGAGTAAGCAAAAAATCGATCTGCCGAAAGGCACCGATGTAAAAACGCTTCTCGAAAAAGTAAAAACACAATATACAGCACAACCTGTAAATACGGTAGACGGTGTAAAGATTGAATTTGATAAAAGCTGGGTGCATTTACGCAGCAGCAATACCGAACCAATTATTCGTGTGTATGCCGAAGCATCAACAACCGAAAAAGCAGATGCATTGGCCAATGAAGTAATGGAAGTAATAAAAGGTTTACTATAAGACCTTTCCTTTAAGAAAACGATTTTAATTGGCGCAGCGAAAGGAGCTAAAGCGATTAACGCAGAGTGTTCTGCGCTAATCGCTGGTTCTTGTTTCGTTGCGCCAAAATCTTTAAACCTCCGTCTCCGCTTCAGCTAATAATCGGTCGTAATCACCTTATCTTTGCAGCCTCATTTCCCTTAAACATGACCCGTATTTATTTCGACAACGCCGCCACCACAGCCATCGATCCGCAGGTAGTAGATGCCATGTTGCCTTATCTGCAAAATGGTTTTGGTAATCCTTCTTCTATTTATTCGTATGGTCGTGAAACACGACTGGCAATTGAAAATGCACGCAAAAGTGTAGCGAAAATCCTCAACGCACATCCTGCCGAAATTTTCTTTACCAGCGGTGGCACCGAAAGTTCAAATACAGCCATTACAGCATCGGTTCGGGATCTGGGTTGTAAACACATTATCACTTCTAAAATTGAACACCACGCAACTTTGCATACTGTAGAATATCTCGATAACCGGGATGAAGCAAAAGTGAGTTATGTGAATGTGTTACCCAACGGCCATATCGATCTGGAACATCTGGAACAATTACTGGCTTCAACCGAAGAAAAAACATTGGTAACACTCATGCATGCCAACAACGAAATCGGCAACCTTACCGATTTACATGCCGTGGGTAATCTCTGTAAATTATACAATGCCATTTTCCATTCCGATACAGTGCAAACCATCGGGCATTTCAATTTCGATCTGCGTAATACACCGGTACATTTCATCAGCGGCTCAGCTCATAAATTCCATGGACCCAAAGGAGCGGGTTTACTTTACATCAATGAAAATGTACAGATCAAACCCTACATCCATGGCGGCGGACAGGAACGCAATATGCGTGCAGGTACCGAAAATGTATACGGCATTGTAGGTTTTGCCAAAGCTTTGCAGATTGCAACTGAAAAACTGGAAGAAGAAAGTGCTTACATCCAAAGCATCAAATACTATATGATCGAACAGTTGAAGAAACATATCAAAGGCGTTAGCTTCAATGGCGATCCAATGGGCAGAAGTAATTACACTGTGCTGAATGCAAGCTTCCCCAAATCAGAAAAATCGGAGATGTTGCTGATGAATCTTGATATGGAAGGTATTTGTGCATCGGGTGGCAGTGCCTGCACCAGTGGTGCACAACAAGGCTCGCATGTAATACGTGCTATCAACAGTAATCCCAATCAAATACCGGTTCGTTTCTCGTTCAGCAAATACAATACAAAAGAAGAAGTTGACCTTGTAATTGAAAAGCTGAAAACATTGATTTAAGCTTACTGCAATACAATCTGTTTTTTAATTTTTTCTTTCCCGCTGTGCATTTGTACAATGTAGTTACCACGGGTTAATCCGTTTAACGGAAAGTTCATGGTGCTTTCTCCGGCAGTCAGTTGCTTATCAAGTAATCGGCGTACAATACGTCCCTGCATATCGTATAAGGTTACAGCAACACGTTCGGTTTTACGGAGACTGATGTTGAGCCATGCAGCACTGGAAACAGGGTTGGGGTAAACAGTAAAATTAAAATCGCTGTTGGTATTTTCTTCAATACCCGACACTACATTTACAACAATCTGCCCCTTCATACCGCCTGAGCCATGCGAACTGCACATGTAATAAATGGTGCTGCCGGCCATTGCCGATGTAATCGTTAAATTAAAATTAGTAACCGAAGAAAATCCCCCCGAAAGCAAGGTTGGATCATTTGTATTAAAACTCTGCTGGCTTACCTGTATCAACGGATGAAAGCCCGATGCCTCAATAGTAACAATATCGCCAACATTAACGGTAACGGTAGATGGCGTGTAAGTAAACCCTGAAATACTGATGGATACATTGGCAGCTGCAGCATGCAAGCTGATGAAAAGCAGAACGGTGAAAACAAAGTAACGTTTTCTCATTGCAGTAGTCGTTTCAAGTAAAATAGAAAAATAATCTACCTGCAAAATTGTTTTCTACTTGAGTAAGGATTTTTGGCTGCTGAACGGGAAAAGTTCAATAATTTACCAGCTCAAAACTATTGATCATGACCTCATCAAAATTGTTTGTGCCGCTTGCCGCACTTGTACTCCTTTTTACTGCCTGTAAAGAACAAGGTGCTTCGGTAAATACAGCCAACAACGCCACTTTTCCCGAGTACATTAAGCAATCGAATATTTATGAAGTTAACGTACGGCAATACACGCCCGAAGGAACGTTTAAAGCATTTGAAGCAAACCTGCCCCGCTTAAAAGAAATGGGCGTTGATGTACTCTGGTTTATGCCGATTACACCCATCAGTAAAGCAGATCGCAAAGGTGAGTTGGGAAGTTATTATGCAGTAGCAGATTATACAGCTGTTAATCCGGAATTCGGCACTCTCGACGATTGGAAAAACCTGGTGAACAAGGCACACGAACTCGGTTTTAAAGTAATTACCGATTGGGTGGCCAACCATACCGGCGCCGATAACCGCTGGATGCAAAGCAATCCTGATTTCTTTGTAAAAAAAGCAGATGGCACCTACGCTTTTGCATTCGACTGGAGCGATACTCGCGATCTTAACTACCAGAATCCTGTGTTACACGACAGCATGATTAATGCCATGAAATTTTGGTTAACCGAAACAAAAATTGATGGCTTTCGTTGCGATGTTGCAGCAGAAGTACCACGTAACTTTTGGCAAAAGTGTATTAAAGAATTGAAATCCGTTAAACCGGATATTTTTATGTTGGCTGAAGCCGATGTTGCCTGGATACATGATGCAGGTTTTAATGCCAGCTATGGCTGGGATGGTTTTTCGAAGATGAAGAAAGTTGCAAATGGTGAAGCAAGTGCAAAAGTGCTCGATACCGTTTTGCATAAACTCGATGAAACATTTCCTCCCGATTATATTAAAATGTATTTCACCAGCAACCACGATGAGAACAGCTGGAATAAAGCCGACTATGCAACCATGCCTGGTGAAGTACATGCACCGTTTGCCGTATTAACACAAACATGGAAGAACACATTGCCGTTAATTTATAGCGGACAGGAAGAACCTTTCCTTGATTCAATTTCGTTTTTTTATAAAGACACGATCACATTTGGTAAGTACCAGCGTGCTGCTTTCTATAAAACATTATTGGCTTTGCGGAAAAGTACTCCGGCACTTGCAACTGATGCAGCGTTCAATAAACTTGCTTCATCTAACGACGATGCCGTGTATGCTTACACAAGAGAAAAAGACGGCAAAAAAGTATTGGTTGTTTTAAATCTTTCAAACAAACCGCAAACGGCCAAATTAAATGGCGCTATTGCCGGTGAAGCACAAAATGTATTTGCCAATAAGAAAGAACATTTAACCGATGGCCAGGAATTTGCATTGGCGCCCTGGGGTTATTTAGTGTATAGTTATTAAGCCATATAATAAATGGGAGTACTGGAATTGCGTTGATATTATTTTCTTCGTTTCGTATGCACTTCCAGTACTCTCTTATTTTCAATATTAACAGCAGTCGTCTTTTTTGCATCCCACAAATGCTTTCGTGCAAATGCAGCAGCTTTCTGTACATCAATAATTGGCAGGGGATAATCAATACCCAATTGAATAGTGTGAAGTTGCTGTTCCATTTCACTCATCTGCCACGGTTCATGAATAAACTCCACCGGAACGTTTGCTAATTCCGGTATCCATTTTTTGATAAATAAACCGTAAGGATCGTGCTCTTTTCCTTGCTTAACCGGATTATAAATACGGATGGTGTGCACGCCCATGGTACCGGCCTGCATTTGAAATTGCGGATAATGAATACCCGGCTCATAATCTAAAAACTGTTTGGCTAAATGCGCTGCACCGGCTTGCCAGGGTTGCCATAAATGATGTGTAAGAAACGAAGCCAGCATACTGCGCATACGAAAATTTAAATAGCCCGTTTGTGTTACACATCGCATACAAGCATCAATTAAAGGCACACCGGTTACTCCGTTTTTCCAGGCTGCAACATACTGTTCATTGATGTCGGTCCGTATTGCATCAAAACCCCGATTCAGATTTTCAAATTCCATGCGGCATTCACTTTCAAATTTTTGAATGAAGTGACAATGCCAATGCAGCCGGGCTATAAAAAATTGCAGCGGACGTTTGTATGAAGTTTCAGCTATAGCCTGTAACGTTGCCTGGTACACCTGCTTCATACTGATGTTACCATACGTTAAGTACGGTGAAATACGGCTGCAGCTTTTTCTGCTTTCTTCCGGTTTTGAAATATGCTTACTGTAGGTAGTACAACGTTCATTTAAAAAAGAAGAAAGGTATCGCCATGCAGTTGTTTCACCACCGGGTTGAAACAGCGGATTTTTTGTACGGATCGTTTGCGGCAACGTTGCTGTTGCAAAAAGGTTGTTGAAAGATGCTGTTAATTGAACAGACTGAATAGCTGAAAGCGGAACAGCAATTACTTCAGCCGTCATTGTTTCCGTCCATTGTTCGCTCCACGTACTGCGGTTCTTCAATCCACGGATGATGCCATTGGTTGCATACTCCTTCCAACGAATCCTGTTTTGTTTACAAAAAGCGTTCACTGCTTTATCCCGCCCGTAACTGATAGCATTACCGGTTTCTTCGTGTGAGTAAATTGTATGAATGTCGAATTGTGTAAGTAACATTTGAAGCACCGGTACTACTTCTGCATGCAGTGAAAAGAAATGTATTTGCTGTTGAAACAGTTTTGCTTTTATCTCTTCAACCGATTCATAAATAAAACGCCAGTGTCGTTCATCACTGTCTGCAGCAGCCATGAGGCTTGGTTCAAAAAAATGCAGTAACAAAACGGGCAACCCACTTTTTACAGCATCCGACAACGGAGCATGATCTGTTAACCGCAAATCTTTTTTAAACCAGACTATGTTCACTGTTTCCTGCATGCATCACAAACAAAGCAACCTGTTTTTTGTTGACCTATTTTTTGCAAAGGAAGAACTGTTATCATTCAGCGTAATCAACTGAGAAAGCCCAATACTTTAATCAAGTCATCAGGCAGCTTTGGTAATTTGCGGCGTTCAATCAGGTACGTAGAGAGTGCTGCAAGGTCTTTGAAAATATAATGTTGCTGCACGGCTCCTTCTAAATAACCGGCACCGCTTGTGTTACCGGTGCCCACACGCATACCAATCATACGACGCACCATAACATAATGTTTATGTCGCCAACCCGCCAGCCAATGGTCAATTTCAATTAAGGTATCAAGTATCTGAAACGAAGTTTGAAATACCGGGAAATCTCTGTACAGCATAATAAACAAAGCACTCCGCATGGCCGCATCACTAAACGATCCATCGGCTTGTTTTTCCTGTATAAACTGTAAATCAAAATCTGCAAGTTTCTGTTGTTCACGTTCGGTTAAACTTTGTTGGTAAATGGTACGGTAATCGTTCCAGAATGGATGCAGCTGTGTAGTTGGATATAACGCCGCATACCCTCGCCAGAATTTTTCATCAAAGAATGGCATCCGCTCCAGCCATTGATTAATCAGTTGCAACACTGTAGCCGATGCTTCAATTGAATTAATCGCATCAAAATCGGGTTGGGTAAAACCACCTTCATTGGTTCGCTTGTAGTAATCGTGTTGATGACGCTTTTCCATTTTTAAACCAAGGGTTGCTTCAATTAAACGAAACTGTTTACTTTGGAAACCCGAAGCAGGGGTGAGGAGGTTACGGAACTCGAGGAAGTCCATCGGCGTCATCGTATCAAGCACCGTTACCTGTTGATTGAGTAATTCAAGAATGCGTGTTACACGTTTTAAACGGTGGCGGCACAAATTCAAATCTTCACTGTTATCGTCTACCTTTTCTTTGCTGAACACCTTTTTTACAAACTCCAGCTCAAACAAAATTTGCTTGAACCATAATTCATAAGCTTGATGAATGATGATGAATAACATTTCATCATGCGCCGGTGTTTGTCCTTCTGCAAAACTCAACGGATGCTGACTGTCGAGAATCTTTTCAAGCTGGAGGTAAGAGGGGTAGTATTGTCCGTTATCAACTTTCATATGCAATCATTATTGCGGCAAGATTAAACAAAATCCTGCATTCAATTGATAGAACTGCTTCCACACAATTAACCGTTTTCCGGATCATCATAAAAAAGAAAAATCTTTCCTGAAACTGGCTTTATTTTTGCGTAATTCAAGATCATGCAAAAGAAACTGCTAACACTTATTTTTACGGCCTCTTGTTTTCTTTTTTCAACAGCACAGGATCTGCGTGTTAACTTGTTTGGCGGCATGGCCAACTATAATGGCGATCTGCAGGCAAAACCATTTACGTTTCAACAAGCCCGTTATGCAGTAGGCTTATGGGCCAGTTACGATATCAATCCCTATATCATGCTGCGGGGCGGATTGCATTTTGCAAACGTTCGGGCAGAGGATCGTTTTCAAACCAATCCCTTCAACCAATTACGTAACCTCAGTTTCAGTTCAAATATTTATGAGTTGCATGCGGGAGCAGAGTATCATTTCCTTGGCATGGGTAACAGTGTATTTTCGCCGTATGTGTTTGCTGCGGCTGCCGGTTTTTACCACAACCCGTTTGCATACGACCTGGCAGGGAACAAAATATTTTTAAAACCATTATCAACAGAAGGTCAAGGCTTGCCCGGCTATCCCGACCGAAGGCCATACAGCTTAACGCAGTTTGCAGTACCGGTTGGTGTAGGTGTACGCATGGTACTTACAGACCGGTTAGATGTGGGTGTTGAATTCGGCTATCGTAAAACCTTTACCGATTACATGGATGATGTGAGTAAAACCTATGTAGATCCCACGGTGTTGCTGGCAAACCGTGGACCCAAAGCTGTGGAAATGTCGTTCCGCACACCAGAGCTGCCAACACATACAGGAGATCCTTATCCACCCAACCTGCAGGTACGGGGCGGAAGCAAATACAACGATAATTATTACTTTCTTGGTGTAACCTTCAGCTATCGCATAACCGGTGGCGATCGAGGTAATTCGGGTGGCGGAAGAAGTGGCCGAAAGAGGTCCTCGCTGGGCTGTCCCACCAATGTTTTTTAGTAATTTTTTGAGGCCGGAAATCATCTGGCTTTTCTTTTCCACATAAGACGGTAATTTGTTGAAAAACAGTGTAAATAAAGGCTCGCCCAAGTGCGTATTGCCCTCTCTTTTCGGTATCTTTGACCGCTTTATTTTTTACTATGGATCAAACAGAAAATACAATGGAAAACGGCCAGGATCGCAACGGCCGCATTATTCCCGTTAATATTGAAGAGCAAATGAAAACTGCCTACATCGATTATTCGATGTCGGTTATTGTTGGCCGTGCTCTTCCCGATGTGCGAGATGGTTTAAAACCTGTACACCGACGCATTTTATATGCTATGAAGGAGTTGGGATTAAACTATAACAAAGCCTACAAGAAAAGTGCGAGAGTAGTGGGTGAAGTGTTGGGTAAGTATCACCCGCATGGCGATGGATCGGTGTACGATGCCATGGTACGTATGGCCCAGGAATGGAGTATGCGTTACATGATGGTGGATGGGCAGGGTAACTTTGGTAACCAGGATGGCGATGGCCCGGCGGCTATGCGTTATACCGAGGTGCGGATGGCCCGACTCACCGAAAGTATGCTCGATGATATTGACAAAGAAACGGTCGACTTCCAGAACAACTTTGATGATTCGGAAACTGAACCATCTGTATTACCCGCACGTATACCACAATTGCTGGTAAACGGCTCAAGCGGTATTGCGGTAGGCATGGCAACGAATATGATGCCGCATAACCTCAGTGAAGCCATTGATGGTTGTGTTGCATTCATCGACAACCGGGATATTACCATCGACGAGCTGATGCAGTATGTAAAAGCTCCCGATTTCCCTACAGCAGGAACCATTTTTGGTATGGAAGGCATTAAAGCCGGATACCATTTTGGTCGTGGACGGGTAGTGTTGCGTGGTAAACTAACCGTTGAAACGAAAACCAGCGGTCGTGAACAAATTATCATTACCGAAGTTCCATATCAGGTAAACCGTGATGCATTGACCGATAAAATCGGTCAACTGGTGAACGATAAAATCATTGAAGGCATCGTTCATGTTAACAACGAGAGTAACCAGAAGGAAGGAACACGTATCGTAATTGATCTGAAACGTGAAGCAGTAGCAAACGTTATCATCAATCAGTTATTCAAATACACCGAACTCCAAACTTCATACGGCATCAACAATGTTGCGCTCGTTAAGGGCCGTCCGAAAACCCTGAACCTGAAAGAAATGATTTCAGAGTTCGTGGAATTCCGTCATGAAGTAGTTGTGCGTCGTGCCAAATACGAATTACGTAAGGCGCAGGAGCGTGCCCACATCTTATTAGGCTATCTTATTGCGTTAGATCATCTCGATGAAGTGATTGCTCTCATCCGTAGTTCGGCAACCCCCGATGTAGCAAAAGAAAACCTGATCAACGCCGGCTGGGGTATCGATGAAATTCAGGCAAAAGCAATCCTGGAATTACGTCTCCAGCGTTTGACAGGAATGGAGCGTGATAAGATTAAGATGGAATACGATGAGTTGATGAAAATCATTGCACACCTTACCGAATTACTTTCGAACGAAACCATGCGTTTTGAGCTGATCAAGACCGAGCTGCTCGAAATGAAAGAGAAGTTTGGCGATGAGCGTAAAACAGAAATTACTTACCTCGATAACGAAGTACGTATTGAAGACCTGATTAAGGAAGAAGATGTGGTGATCACCATTTCGCACCATGGTTATATCAAGCGTACATCTGCATCGGAATACCGCCAGCAGAAGCGTGGAGGCAGGGGAGCAATTGGCAGCAAAACAAGGGAAGAAGATTATGTAGAACATCTCTTTGTTGCATCTACTCACCATACACTCCTGTTCTTTACCGAAAAAGGAAGATGTTATTGGCTCAAGAGTTATGAAATTCCGGAGGGCGATAAAACAAGCAAGGGGCGTGCTATTCAAAACCTGATGCAATTACCACCCGATGATAAGGTAAGAGCCATTATTGATGTAGCAAACCTCGACGATGAGGAATTTGTAAAGAATCATTACATTGTACTTTGTACAAGAAAGGGTATTATTAAGAAGACGCTTTTGGAAGACTTTAGCAGACGCCGTGCAACCGGTGTGAATGCAATTACCATCGTAGAAGGCGATGAGTTGCTAGAAGCAAAGATGACCGATGGAAGCAGCGAAATAATGATGGCTGTAAAGAGTGGTCGTGCTATCCGTTTCCCTGAAGATAAAGTAAGACCAACCGGACGTGGAGCAATTGGTGTAGCAGGTATTGAAGTGGATGATGAAAACGACGAAGTGGTTGGTATGATTTGTGTAAACAGGGAAGACACAACACGAACCGTATTGGTTGTAAGTGAAAAAGGTTACGGAAAACGTACCGCAATTGATGAATACCGGATGACCAACAGAGGTGGTAAAGGTGTAAAAACCATCAGTGTAACCGATAAGACCGGTCCGTTGGTTGGTATGCTGGAAGTAACCGAGAAAGAAGATCTGATGATCAGTTGTAAAAGTGGTATTACCATCCGCATGAAAGTAAACCAGATCAGTGAACAGGGCCGTGCAACGCAGGGCGTAAAGTTGATACGGGTTGATGATGGCGATGAAATTGCTGCGATTACACGTTTAGATGACAGTACCATTGAAGAGGAAGAAGTTACCGAAGTAATAACCGATGCAACGGATACCATCATCGAATCATCCGACGAAAACATCTCACCGTCAGCTGATAATGACGAAACAGAATCAACTGACAATCAGGAAACAAAACAATAATTATCAAATAAAAAGGAAAATGAAAAAATTTCTTTTCGCAGCGATTGCTGTACTGTTTGCCTTGAGTCTTTCGGCTCAGGATATTAAGAAGATCCGTAGTGCCTACGACAAAAAAGACTGGGCTAAAGCCAAAGAAGCTGTAGACCTGGCCCTTGCTACTGAAAAAGAACAAAAAAACTGGGAGGCGTGGTATTATAAAGGAATGATTTATGGCCAGATTGCAAAAGATGCAACACTGAAAACAACCGTTCCTGATGCCTGGATACAGTCTTTTGAGGCTTACCAGAAAGCAATGGAGCTGGACAGCAAGCAAGCAGAGATTTCAATGATGACCAAAAGCTACCCGGTTTTTGAAAACTATCTTGAATTGCAAAAAGAGGCAAACGCATTATACAACAGCGGTAATTACCAGGGAGCATTAACAAATTATAAGAACGCAGATAAGGTTGGCCGCTTCATTTTCAAAAATAAGTGGGCACTCAGCGAAGTTGACACGATCCTGTATTATTATGCAGGCGCTGCAGCTATGCAATTAGAGAACAAAGAAGAAGTGGTTTACTTCTTCCAAAAAATTGCTGATGCAAAAATCGGTGGTGATGGTTTTGATGTAGTTTATCGCTACCTCGCTTATTATTACGAGCAAAAGAAGGATGCTGAGAATGCTAAAAAATACGCAGATATCGGTCGCCAGCTTTATCCAAAAGATTCTTATTACGATAAAGTTGAGCTTGATAAGATGCGTAAGAATGGAGCCGATCAAATGGAGGTTTTCAAGAAATATGAGACCATCGTAGACCTGGATCCCAAAGATTATGAAGTGCGTTACGACTATGCGGCCGAAATATTCAACTGGATATACATGGACCTGAAGGCAACCGCTGAACAACGTCCTGTATATTTCGACAAAATGATTGGCCTGCTTAAAAATTGTGTTGAATTGGATGCAAAAACAGCAGATGCACACCTGTTGATGGGTAAAATCTACTACAACGAGGCTGCCTTTATTCAGGACGAAGTGAAGAAAATTAAAGGAACAACTCCGGCAGATACACAAAAGAAGAATGACATGAAGAAGAAGATGGATGAACGTATGAAGGAATCGTTACCTCACTTGGATAACGCCTATAACATCTTCAGCACCATGACTGCTGAGCAATTAAAAGACAGACGTACAAAGAACGAATACAAATCAACTGTATATCTTTTAACCGAAGCTCACCGTTTCCTTGGCAACAAAGAAAAGGAAAAAGAATATGATACAAAATATCAGGCATTAAATCAATAAGAATTGATTATCAACTAAAAAGGCTGCTCACTGAGCAGCCTTTTTAGTTCTGTTAATAAAAATCAATCCATAAATATGTCATTAAAATTGAACCGTACAACTTTTGGCGACCCTGCAAATGCAGGCAATGTGTTGAGCAGAACAGAGGCTTACAGTTTATTAAACGAATGGGTAAAAAACGAACGACTGCAGCTTCACATGAAACAGGTTGCTCAATTAATGAAATGCTGGGCAGCAGAAAAAGAAGGATTAAGTGAAACTGATCAATGGCGTTGGGAATTAGCCGGATTATTACATGATGCGGATTGGGACCAATGGCCGGAACAGCATTGCAGAAAGATTATAGAAGAACTTGAAGCCAGGCAAATTGACCCGGAAATTATACGGGCAATTGCCAGCCACGGACCAAACCATTTTGGCGTAGAACCTGAAACCAAGATGGATAAGATGCTGTATGCCTTTGATGAACTCAGTGGCTTAATTCATGCATACAGTTTAATGCGCCCCGAAGGTTATACCGGCATGGAGTTAAAAGGCGTAAAGAAAAGACTTAAGGAGAAAAGCTTTGCTGCCAACGTTAACCGGGATGAGATAGCGGATGCACTCAAAAGGGCAGGTATTGAAATGGACACCTTAATTCCGTTCATCATTTCGAAGCAGCAAAAGTCAATCTAAAATTGTCTTTTTGCTGTTTAACATAATATTAATTATACGAAAATAGATAAGTTTCGAGTTTGATAATCAAGACTTAAAACACGCAAGCTCGTCCTGTAAGTCCAGGTATGGATGTTCTTCGAGCAAACGGATCGCCTTTTCTAAATGCTGTTTCAGGAATTGTTGATGCTGTTGCGATTGCGGATGAAATGCCTTGTGATTTTTGGCAGCAACAATTTGCCGAACCTCTTTGATCAATGTTTTCGTGGCATCATTAAACGCATACTCACTAAATTTTTCCATTACAAACTGTGTAGCGGCATAATTCGGGTGCGCCAGATCTATATCGTAAAACCGATAATCCCGCAATACATCAATTACAAGTTCATATGCCGGAAAGTAAAATAACCGGTCGAATTTGTTTACCAGGTGATGAACCGTTTCCAGCAAACGGGCTTTACTGCGGTTGTTTTCAACAACGCCATCTCTTAAATGCCGCACCGGACTAATGGTAAAAATGATCTTTAGCCTGGGATTAAAATGAAATAACTGATGAATTGTATTGTCCAGTAAAGCTATCTGTTCATCTATTGGCAAAAGATGCTTTGTAAACCAGTGGCCGGGTGCTTTATGGCAATTGGCAACAAAGCGCCCGGTCTCGTTTAATTTATAAACAAAAGATGATCCGAGTGTTATAATCAACCAATCGGCTTCGCTCAAAAAAGAATGCGCCGTTATTTGAGATTCATTGATTGCCGCCAAAGCAGCATCGCATGATGGGTTTGAAAACCGGCTATGATGATCCCAGCTTTGCCACAGTTCATTATAAAGGAACAAATCTTCAGCTTTGTATTGCTTTCGCTGTATGTAAGATACAAGACTACGGGCCACACTTTCTGTTTCGAACAAAATTCCATTAGGATTCTGTAAAACATTAAATTTCAAATCTTTGAGTGTATTTCCGATATGCTCGGTAAAGCAACTGCCCACCAGCAAAATCTTATGCTGATGCACGATGGGCATTGGCAGTGGTTTTATATCAATATGTGCTAAAAAGTTCATCCCTTAAATATTTCTGTTGCCAAATACAGGCTTTGCTGTAAAGCCTCAGCATTCAGCTGAAGCGCTTCTTTTCCCTCAAAATAACCCAATATTTTCAGCGTATCCATATTACCCACCAATTCATCATCGGCCATCGGGCAACCACCGATTCCCAATAAAGCGGAATCGAAACGGCGACAACCAACTGAATAAGCAGCCTCCAGTTTTTCCTTCCAGTTCCGATTGGTTGAATGCAGATGAACTCCGATTTCAATGTTGTTTAATTCTTTCAAAAGATAACTGGTTACCCGGTTTACCTGCTCGGCACTGGCTACGCCAACTGTATCAGCTAATGAAATAATACCGACTCCCAGTTGTGCAAGCTTTTCTGCTTGTTCAAACACAATCTCTTCCGACCATGGATCGCCGTAAGGATTCCCAAAACCCATCGACAAGTAAACTACAAGCTGCTTACTGTGTTTGATGCAGAGCTCCCGGATCGCTTCTACCCTTTTCACCGATTCTGCAATTGAACTGTTGGTGTTTCGCTGTTGAAATGTTTCTGAAACTGAAAGAGGGAAACCGAGATAAGTTATTTCATCGTACAAAACAGCCTCTTCAGCTCCCCGTTCATTGGCTACAATGCTTAATAGCTTTGAAGCTGAACCTGAAAGGTTAAGGCCAGCAATCACCTCTTTGGTATCTGCCATTTGCGGTATGGCTTTGGCAGAAACAAAGCTGCCGAAATCGATCGTATCAAACCCAACTTTTAATAAGGCATTGATATAGGCGATTTTCTTTTCTGTGGGTATAAACTGTTTCCATCCCTGCATAGCATCACGGGGACATTCGACAAGCCTGATGGGTTGTTGTACCATAGTTGGTACAAAATTAAGCGAAGAGATTGGTATTAGTTTTTCAGCGTATTGACCTTTTCACGCATGGCATTAAAAAAACGATTGCGTTCTTTTTCACCCGTTCCGCTGATTTGCGACGAACGACTGACAAGTGTGAAAAAGTTGGCAAATGATTTTTCATTAAAGCGGGGATCTTTTGTAATCAGATAACTGAGTACGTTATAAGTAACAAAGGAAAGCTTCTCCTCATCCAGCTCTACCAGTATGTTGTTGCTGCCAATTATTACTTCGTTAATATAAAACTGTAACGGAGCCCTGTAAACGATTTCGGTATCGCCAGGCATAAACTTAATTCCTTTTTCAACTTCCAATTCAATATGGTCCAGGCATTGTTGGAAGGAGTCTAGAATGCGGTTCAAATCATCGGGGTTTTTAAAATAACCGCCCTCTTTATAATACCGTATTTGACTGAGGGTGCTGTTGATACTTTCCGCATTCCACAATTCAAGAGAAGGTATTTTGTTGTATTCACGGATGATCTGCTGACCTAAGTCATAACAATCGGTATAAGGATACTCTTCCAGCGAAAAAAGCTTGCCTTTGTACTCTGGAAGATCTTTAATGGTTTTACTCCAGAAAAATGTTTTGAAGGATGCGATTTCGGGATACAAATAAAAATGAAAGAACGTAATGTCTTTACAGAAATAGAGCATGCGTTTGTGGCTAAACGTGTTGAAGTACTTCATATTCTGGAGCATTCCCTCCAAGTAATCGGCGAGTGTTACCCGTTCTGCATTTATTTCCGGCGCACGAAAAACAACCAATTCGTTTTTCAGCTGCAATACCTGGTCTAACGAAATTTTAAAATGCTCACTCAATGTTTTTAACTCCGAAAGGGAAATTTCTTTTTCTCCCCTGATGCGCCGATAGGCACTATCGTTACTGATGTTCAATAAATCGGCTATCTGATCAACCAATGAAACGTGCCCCGGCAACGAGCTTTTAATGTAACGGAACAACAATACCTGAGGGTGATTTGCATCCATATTGACTGATTTTGGGATTTTCTGCAAACACCTGAGCCTATCTTTTGCAGAAATTAATAATTACAAGTAAAATAAGGACATTTTTTGCAAGTATCAACAGCAGCAGATGATGCACACTACCGCTTTGTGGTACAGCCCAATAACCAAGAGAATCACCTCACAGATCAATTATGAATGGCTTCTGTGCCGTTGTAGGTTTGACTCCAGATCATCATTCTTTATTACCCAAAAATCAAAAAACATGAAAAAGCTCTTAACAAGTATTGCACTTTCAGTTATTTCATTGAGTAAACTGTCTGCCCAGGCACCACAGTTTTATGCAGAGCTCGGCGGACCAAGTGTTGCCGGAATTAATTTTGATACAAGATTTTCAAAAAAAGACAACGGGTTGGGCGGTCGTGTTGGGTTTGGAGGTATTGCAATTGAAGGCGATGGTGTATTATTTTTTCCCGTTGGCATTAACTATTTATTAGGCAAGCCTCAATCAAATAATTTTTTTGAGGTTGGCATTAACCTAACCTATGTAAGTGCTTTGGAAAACGGACAGGAAGCAGACCCCAATAATAACCTTGCCGACACATGGGGCTCTCTCACTTTAGGATATCGTTACCAACCAACTACAAGCGGAGTGACATTCCGTGCATCTGTAAATCCATTTTTTGCTTTTAAGAACGATGTTATCTGGCCACTTTATGGAGGTATTTCCGTTGGCTACAGGTTTAAATAAACTGTTCGGCTTTTTATCTCAATAAACATATTCATTCGTAAAACACTTACAAATGGAACACAACTTTAACCCCAACAAAGGCGATTATAAATATATTCTGAATGAAGAACAACGTAAAAGAAGTGGTGACACAACCACAACCCGGTTATCGCCAGTACAAAAACGAGGCAATCGTTTCTGGAGGTGGGTGATTGCAACGTTTCAAATACGTTCGAAGAAAACAAATAAGCTCAGTATTTCCTTCCCCCTTTTGTTTGAACTTTTTTATAGGTAAAGGGGCTTGTTCTATCACCAATTAAATTAAACAAGCATGCGAGTTCTACATTTCTTCCTGCTTACTTTATTTTATTCTAAGGCAGAAGTAAACGCACAACAAACTCCTACACAATCAATACATGGCCGTGTAATTGATGCCGAATCTCAATCGCCGGTTAAAGGAGCCTCGGTAAGTGTTGCCGAAGGTAAATACTCAACCATCACAGATTCTGCAGGTAATTTCCGGCTTGTAAATATTCCGGTTGGCCGGCAGCGTGTGCAGGTAACCTTTGTTGGATATCAAACTTACATTACCGACGACTTTATACTGAATGCTGCAAAAGAAAGCGAACTGCAAATAAGCTTAGTGGAAGAAAAGAAAACCTTGGGACAAATAACCATAACAGGCATTCGTAATCCTAAACTCCCGGTAAATAAGTATGCACTTGCCAGCGGACGATCATTTAATCCGGAAGAAGCACAACGTTTTCCTGCAAGTGCAAATGATCCGGGCCGCATGGCTATGGGTTTTCCCGGCGTACAACCGAGCAGAGACAGCAGAAACGATATTGTGATTCGAGGAAATAATCCGGTTGGCATGAACTGGCGTGTTGAAGGACTCGATATTCCCAATCCAAATCATTTTGCAAGACGAGGCAGCAGCGGTGGTGGTATTACTATTTTCAGTTTAAGCGTATTGGATCAATCCGACTTTTATACCGGTGCTTTAGCTGCTGAATATGGTGATGTATTAAGCGGTGCGTTTGATGTGCACTTCCGAAAAGGAAATCAGCAAAAAGCAGAGCATACATTTAAAGCCGGAATGATCGGGCTTGAATTTGCTACAGAAGGTCCTATTCAAAAAGGAAGAAGTTCATATTTAGTCAACTACCGTTACTCCTTTCTTGATATTTTGAATGCATTTGGATTACACCTGGTAGATGAGCGGGAACGAAATAAATTTCAGGATGTATCATTTAACCTTGCCTTCTCAAACAAGAAAAACACTGTACAAACAAATATCTGGGGTATGGGCGGCTACAGTAAAGAAACATTTCTGGCAGTGGAAGATACAGCCCAATGGAAGCAGTACGATGACTATGCCATTTACGACAGTCGCACATGGATGGGTGCAATTGGTATTGGCCAAACAATTACACTGAACAAAAAATCATTTCTTAAATCGTCGCTGGCATTTATGGGGCAAAAAGTAACATGGGTAGATGATACATTAACCCGACAAAAGGTTGCCACAAAAGTGAATGATGAATTATATAACAACAACCGCATTTCCTTTACAACATCGTATAACCTGAAGCTGAATGCTACCGTAAATTTTAAAGCAGGTGTATATGTCAATCTTCTTGATTATAAATTCAATAAAGGAGAATGGAATTATCTTAACAATAGCTATAAAGCAAATGTAATTGCAGGCGAAGGTAACAGCTGGTTGCTACAACCCTATGTTCAGTTTAGTATTAAGCCAACAAGTAAACTGCTCATTAACCCCGGTGTGCACAGCATGTACTTTGCTTTGAACAAACAATTTGTTGCCGATCCAAGGCTTTCAATACAGTATCGATTTTCAGCTAAAAGTAATCTTACAGTTGCCTATGGCCTGCATAGTAAATTATTACCGTTGGGATCTTATTTCTATCAATCGGGCACCACATTTCCGAACCTGAATTTAAAGATGATGCGTTCGCATCACTACATTGTAGCTTACGATCAGTTATTGGGTAACAGATGGCGTTTTCATGCAGAAGCTTATCACCAGCAATTATTTCAAATACCTGTTGTAAACGATATTAACCGCACCTTCTGGATATTAAACGAAATGGAAGGCTATGCTAACGAAGCTTTGGTAAGCAAAGGAAAGGGAACAAATACAGGCATTGATCTTTCGTTGGAAAAATTCTTCTCGAAAGGTTTGTTCATGATAGCCTCCTTCTCCGTATTCGACTCGAAGTATATGCCGTTAAATGGCAAGCAGTACAATACAAGATTTAATTCACGAACAGGAGGTTCGTTTGTTGGTGCCAAAGAATGGAAATTAAAAAAGAACAAGGTGCTGCAAACAGGCTGGAAAATGCTGTACAATGGCGGTGTGCCCCTCTCTCCTCTTGCTGCTGTGCAAACCGGTGGTTCACGTGAGCCTTTGTTAGATGAAACCAGACCATACAGCAATTATACACGAACCTATTTTCGAACAGATGGCCGTATTTCACTTCGGAAAGATAAAAAACAGATCAGCTGGCAATTGGCACTCGATATTCAAAACCTGTTTGCACAGGAAAATATTGATGGCTTAAGCAGAAGATACGATCCTACTACCAATCAATGGACGTTTAAAACCCAGTCGGGCATTGTGCCGGTTTTAAGCTATCAGATCGATTTTTAATAATATCAGCCCCGCTGCTTCATGGCTTCGTACAGAATCATTGCCGTTGCTACACCTACATTTAAACTTTCAAAATCACCCTTCATGGGAATTTTAAACGTTTCATCGCAGATCTTCATCAAACCTGGAAAAACACCTTTTTCTTCTCCCCCCATTACAATGGCGATAGGTTCTTTAAAGTCGCAATCGTAAATGCTTTTCTTCGCCGTCATTTCACTGGCCAATACTTTGATGCCATTGAGATGCAGATCGTCCACTGCTTTCATTAAACTGTTTACACGGCAAACGGCAATCAGTTCTAAAGCTCCGGCGCTGGTCAATATCGCATCTTCATTCAATGCCCCCACCCCTTTATCCGGAATGATGATTGCCTGCGCACCACAACACAAAGCCGTGCGTGCAATACCGCCAATGTTACGTACATCAGTTACCCCATCAAGAATAACAAATAGAGGAACCTCTCCTTTCTCTACAACCCAATCAATCACCTGCTGCAAATCCTGGTAACGGATTTTCGACAGCTGCGCAATAACCCCTTCATGATCATTTACATTAAAACTGTTCAGCTTTTCAACTGGCACTTTATTGATGGGTACCTGTAGTTTATAAGCCAGTTTTTGAATTTCATCGGCCACATCACCACGTAAATTGCTTTGCATGTAAATACGATCGAGCTGCTTGCCTTCCTGCAATGCATTAAGCACCGCTATACGACCTATTACTAAAGAAGATTTCTTGGGGCGTTGTTGTTTTTGACGGAACTGTTTCACGTTGCAAAGAAACATAAAAAAGAAACCCACAAACCTTTCGGTTTATGGGTTTGAACCACATTGATGGTTTTGTTTGGGTTATTTTAAACCGAAAGCTTTTTTCACTTTCGATACATAATCTAACTTTTCCCAGGTAAACAGTTCCACTTTTACTTTTTTCACTTTACCATCGGGGCTCTTGAAGCTTTTTTCAACTACTTCAGGAACACGGCCCATATGACCATAAGCTGCAGTTTCGCTGTAGATTGGGTTACGCAATTTCAAACGTTGCTCAATGAAGTAAGGACGCATATCAAAGATACCTTCAACGATCTTTGCAATTTCGCCATCGCTCAAATCAACCTTTGCAGTACCGTATGTATTTACGTTAATAGAAGTTGGTTTTGCAACACCAATAGCATAAGAAACCTGTACTAATACTTCATCGCACAAACCTGCAGCAACTAAGTTTTTTGCAATATGACGGGTTGCATAAGCAGCAGAACGATCTACTTTTGAAGGATCTTTACCGCTGAACGCACCACCACCGTGTGCACCTTTACCACCGTAGGTATCAACAATAATTTTACGGCCGGTTAAACCAGTATCGCCATGAGGTCCGCCAATAACAAACTTACCGGTTGGGTTGATGTGATATTTAATATCGCTGTTGAACAGCTTAGCGTATTTCTTGTATTTTGATTTGATGCGTGGGATCAGGATATTGATCACATCTGCTTTGATCTTCGCCAGCATTTTTGCTTCAGCATCAAAATCGTCGTGTTGTGTAGAGATAACGATTGCATCAATGCGAACAGGACGATTGTTATCATCGTATTCCAATGTTACCTGGCTCTTTGCATCGGGACGCAGGTAAGGCATTTTTGAATTCTTCTCACGACGGATAGCTGCTAACTCAATCAACAGGTTGTGTGCAAGATCCAATGCCAATGGCATGTAGTGTTCGGTTTCGTTGGTTGCATAACCAAACATCATACCCTGGTCACCGGCACCTTGTTCTTCTTTCTTCTTACGGTCAACACCTTGGTTAATGTCGGCACTTTGCTCATGAATAGCGCTTAACACACCACATGAGTTTGCTTCGAACATATATTCACTCTTTGTATAGCCAATTTTCTTAATTACACCACGTGCAATTTCCTGTACATCCAGGTAAGCTTTCGATTTTACTTCACCGGCTAACACAACCTGTCCGGTTGTAACCAATGTTTCGCAAGCCACTTTCGATTGTGGATCGAAAGCAAGAAAGTTATCAATTAACGCATCACTGATCTGGTCTGCAACTTTATCAGGATGTCCTTCAGAAACTGATTCAGATGTAAATAAATAAGGCATAAAATAATGAGTTTAGATGCTCCGTTGTTTTAACTCGGAAAGGCGCAAAGATAAGACGTGAAACAATTCAAAAATTACTGCTTGGAGTAATAGATACGCACATGCATTTTTTGCGTTGGATGCGCACCACCACCAACCTGTACCCGACCATAACCCAGCGGATTCAGATAAGTAGATCCAATACGTTTGTTTGTGAAGCGTGGATAATACGGCGCAGACAATTTAAAATCTCTGCGGCTTGCTTTTCCACTAACAATGTTCTGCAAATAACTGGTCATGTTTAAACGATATTCAGCAATACGGTTATTAGCCGCATCTCTTACAAAGTTGGGATTTCCTCCTATGTAGCTGTTTTCGATATTAAACACGGTATCGAACTGACGTGGATTAAGGAAAAATGTATTGGTGAAATAATACGGTTCATCAAACGGAATGGGCTCAACACTGTTCGCAGCCGAATAGCTGAACAAGTGCAGGAAAGGAGGAACAAATATGTTTTCCTGACTTAATGGGCCCTGATATACCTGTTGAGCAACAAGCTCTGCACGATGAATGATGTATGATTTGTTTTTAAGTGTATCTAAACCCGGTACGGAAATCCGAACAGCTGTACCCGGACCACTTTGCAAATACACAAGACTTGAAGGTTGTGTGCTGTTTAAGAATGGAGCCACTGTACTTCCGGTATAGCTGCGGTATACCTTGTTTGCACTAGCACTGCGTACCGTGTCTGCAACAAAGTTGAAACGAACGACAGTTGTATCGAATTTACCTTCTCTGTTTAATTGACGGTAGTAAAGATTAATTCTTGTTCTGTCGCCGCTCAGCTGGAAATAATTGATCACATTTCCACTGGTAGCAGTATCAGGTATAATCGCTACTCCGTTAAAGAAGTTTTTAAAGATTGTATCGTTTTGAAATGCACCTGTTGTATTATTCTGATCGAGTAATAAACGACCGAAAGCATTATCTAAACGAACACGCAATTGGTTATATACACTATCGTTTGTATAACGGGTGTTGTATTGTTTGCGTAAATCGGCAACTGTATATGACGCTGTACCTAAAAAGTCGCCCGTTGAAAAATTGGGCATATAAGACAGCGGATAAAACTTATTCGACTTGAAGTTAGGATCGGTGAGCTTATACACATTTACTTTTGAAACAGCTGCTGTATCGCCATAAGCTCCGTTGAACGAAAGCGATAAAACACAGGAATCAAGAAACAAACTGTCTTTCGCTACTGCAAATGTAAAAGGGTAACTGGATGGTAACAGCTGCATAAATATTGATGCGCTGGTAGTACCAAACATCGGATCGTTTACCCAACCCAATAGATATTGCTCGCTTTTATCTAAAAGAATAGAATCCTGATCGAGAAACGTATACGTTTGAACAGGGAGAACAAGTGTATCGGTAACAAGTCTGTCACCACCAGGCAATAAATCGCCACCTAATCTTGTACTTTCCAGCTTTGTACAACCGTTCAGAATAAAAAGAAACAAAAAAGAAACAGTCAAAAACGTACTACTTCTGCGCATCTCCGGTGTGAGAAAATTCATAGAATGATGACAATATTATTTCGCCGAAAGGTCGGTATATAGTTGTAAATAGTCTGTTAAATCACCATCTGGATTAAATGGCAACACTTTCTTACCACGCACTTTGCCAAACTCCTCAAGCAGTTTTTTATCAACCTTTTCTGCTCCAAAAGTTATCGCATCGGCGTAAGTAGCTCCGCCACGGAACATGGCTGTGTTGTTTGTATCCTTGTAAGGTTCCAGGTCTTTGTCTTTAATGCTTGCGTGGATATTTGCAAGTTTTAAAAACTTAGTACCCAGTTTTTCTTTGAAGGTATTTTGACCGACAGTAAAAATAAGTTTGCTGTTACCAAACACTGGTTCCTTCTTATATGCTGTTTGCAAATACATTGGAATCAAGCCGGTCATCCAGCCACTGCAATGGATAATATCCGGAGGCCATCCGAATTTCTTAACTGTTTCCAATGCTCCTTTACAGAAGAAGATTGTACGCAGATCGTTATCATCAAACCATTTTTCGTTCTCATCATGGTAGATGAACTTACGCTTAAAGAAATCTTCGTTTTCGAGGAAGTACACCTGTAAACGGGCGTTGGGCAACGAAGCAACTTTTATCTGTAATGGATAATCGTCGTTATCAACCGATACATTAATACCACTTAAACGAACCACCTCGTGTAAACGATGACGACGTTCGTTAATTACGCCGAAGCGGGGCATGATGCAACGGATCTCAAAACCACTATCGTTTGCTTTAATTGCCAATTGATTCACGATGGATGAGAAATCTGTTTCCTCCAGATACGGAGACATTTCACTGGCAATGAATAAAATTCTTTTCTTTGCTGCTACCATTACTGATTGTTAAAGAAACGTTACCTGTTAAATAAGGTGTGCAAAGGTAGTGGATTTTATGCAAAAGGCCTTTATAATAGCCATTTTGCGCACAAAAACAATCTTTTATGCTCATTTTTCATACAATTCCCGAACTGCAAACCTATCTGAAAGCGGTAAAACAAAAAGGCCGGAAAACGGGTTTTGTACCAACTATGGGTGCTTTGCACAAAGGCCACCTGTCGCTGCTGCAGCAAAGTAAATCGCATACCGATATCAGCATCTGCAGCATTTTCGTAAACCCTACCCAGTTTAACGATCCGGCTGATTTTGAGAAATATCCCAGTACAATTAATGCAGATATAGAACAACTGCTGGGCTGCGGTACCGACGTTTTATTTTTACCATCGGTAGTAGAAATATACCCCAACGGCACAACGACACCGAAACACTATGAGCTGGGATTTCTTGAAACTGTGCTGGAAGGAAAATACCGGCCGGGGCACTTCCAGGGTGTATGTCAGGTTATGCACAGGCTTTTGGATATTGTACAACCCCATGATTTGTTTATGGGCCAAAAAGATTATCAGCAATGTATGGTTGTGCAGCAGCTCATACTAAACGAACATATCAACACCCGCTTACACATTGCCCCTACTCTGCGTGAAAATGACGGATTAGCCATGAGCAGCCGTAACATGCGTTTAAGCAGCGAACAACGCAGTACAGCAACAACCATTTATAAAGTTTTGCTTCAAATGCGGGCACAACTGCAGGAAGGACCATTGGAACAAATCAAGCAGGTAGCCACACAATTATTAACACAAATGGGATTCCGGGTGGATTATACTGAGCTGGCCCATGCAGATACACTTACTCTTCTGAACGAATGGAACGGCACCGATCCTGTTGTTGTATTAATTGCAGCTTACATTGGCGATGTACGTTTAATTGACAACCTGGTATTAACGCACTAAGCCGCTTCATTAAAAAGATTCCTTATAAATTTGCCGTATGGAAATTGAAGTTTTAAAGTCGAAAATTCATCGGCTTGCAATTACAGAAGCTAATCTTCACTACGTTGGAAGCCTTACATTAGATGAAGACCTGATGGACGCAGCGAATATGATTGAATACGAAAAAATTCAAGTAGTAAATGTAAACAACGGTAATCGCTTAGAAACATATCTTATAAAAGGTAAACGTGGCAGTGGTGTTTGCTGCCTTAACGGACCTGCAGCACGACAAGGTGCAGTTGGAGATGTGGTAATTATCATATCTTACGCAACCATGAAGTTTGAAGAAGCGAAGAACTTTAAGCCATGGGTGGTATTTCCCAAAGAATCAAACAAACTCTAACGAGTATCCACTTTTATGCTGAAGAAACGAATCATCCTGGCAGCGCAATTCCTCTTTTTTCTCGGGCTTGGTTTGTTTCTTGTTTGGTGGATGGCAAGAGGCATTGACGAAAAAGGCTGGCAACAGATCCGCACTTCGTTAAAGCAGGCAAATTATTGGCTGTTTGTACCGGTGTTTGCCATGCTTTTACTCAGCCATTATATTCGGGCATTACGCTGGAAAATTTTAATGGAGCCGTTGGGTTATAAACCCGGTACGTTTAACGTGTTTAATGCAGTTATGATTGGCTATCTGGCGAATCTTGCCTTCCCACGTTTAGGCGAAGTGTTGAAATGTACACTACTGGCCCGTTACGAAAAAGTAGCCCCCGATAAACTGGTCGGTACCATTGTAGCCGAACGGGCTATTGACCTTGTATGCTTAATTACAGCCTTTGTTGTAACTATACTTTTACAGATTGATACGGTTGGCGCATATGCTCTATCGTTATTACAAAACACGTTCAACGGAGGCGGTAAAGAATTTTCCTGGCTGCGTACCGGAATGATTGTAGGTATTATTGCCTCCTTCATCTTCATCAGTTATTGGTTGCTCAAACGCTTCAGCCATATCCGTATTATTGAGCGCATCAAAAATGTAATCAAAGGTATCTGGCACGGGCTAAACAGTGTACGTTATATTAAACAACGTCGTTTGTTTATTATTCATACCATTCTTATCTGGAGTTTATATTTCTTCAGCAGCCGTGTTGGTTTTTATGCCATGGAAGAAGTAGCGCATCTTGGCACACGAGAAGCATTTTCCATTTTATCGTTCGGCAGTATAGGTATGATTGCCACACAAGGCGGTATTGGTGCGTACCAGTTTATTGTTCAGGAAATTCTGATGCTGTACGGTCTTTCGCAAATAGCCGGTTTTACCTTTGGCTGGATTTTGTGGATAGCACAAACATTGGTAATACTATTAGGCGGATTGATCTGTTTTATTCTTCTCCCAATCATTAATCGCAAGAGCAATGAAATCAGTAAAACACATTCAACAGAAAATACATAACACTCACCAACTGCAACAGGAGTTAATGCGCTGGCGCAAGTTTGGCAAAACAGTAGCATTTACCAATGGCTGTTTTGATATTTTGCATGCCGGACATATTCATTCGCTCATGCAGGCTGCTTCCTTTGCCGATGTGCTTGTGGTGGGGCTTAACAGCGATGCTTCTACCAAACGTTTAAAAGGCAATGATCGCCCTGTTAACAATGAACAGAACAGAGCACTGGTACTTGCATCGTTGGTAATGGTTGATGCGGTTGTTTTGTTTGAAGAAGACACTCCCTTGAACCTGATTACTACTGTGATGCCCGATGTATTGGTAAAAGGCGGCGATTATACCGTTGATACGATTGTTGGTGCTAAGGAAGTAATGGCCAATGGCGGTAAAGTTGAAATTATTCCGTTGGTGGAGGGCTTATCTACAACTTCTCTTTTACAAAAAATAGAACGGCTTTAAAATTTCGTAAAAACTTAATCTTGAAACAATCTGTTGCGCTGTACATTTAGGGTAAGGATTACCGATAGTTTATGGCTTCAGAAAAACGTAAGACGATTGTAAGAGATATCAGCTGGCTTTCTTTTAATGCAAGAGTATTGCAGGAAGCCAACGATTCTTCTGTTCCGCTTCGTGAGCGGGTTCGCTTTCTTGGTATTTTTTCCAACAATATGGATGAGTTTTTTCGTGTGCGTGTAGCCACGTTGAAGCGTATGACAGAGTTTGGCGAAAAGGCCAAGGGCAAAATGCATCTTGAAAAAAATCCGCAACAGATACTGGAGCAGATTCAGGAAATTGTATTGCAACAACAGAATGAGTTTAACCGTATCTGGAACCATGTTCAGCAAGAGCTTAAAAAAGAAAAAATATTTCTGATAACCGAAAAGCAATTAAGCCGGGAACAGAAAAAATTTGTAGAAACTTTTTTTGATGAAGATGTACGGCAGGAAGTAATTCCACTGATGATTGAAAGTAATCCGCAAACGCCTTATCTGCGGGAGCGGTCGTTGTATCTGGCCGTTGCCATGAGTACCAAAAGCACAGCTTATAAAAAGAAGTATGCATTAATTGAAATACCGGCCAAGTATAAACGCCGCTTTGTAAAACTCCCCTCGCCTGCCGGTCAGCACCATATTATTTTGATGGAAGATGTGATCCGTCATTGTTTGCCGAAGATCTTTTCGTTTATGGGTTTTAATGAGTACAGTGCGCATATCATTAAAGTAACGAAAGATGCCGAGCTGGATATGGATGCCGATGTAAGTACATCGCTCATCCAGAAAATAGAAAAAGGATTAAAGAACCGGCGCAAAGGAAAACCGGTTCGGTTTATTTATGATAAGGAAATTGATGCCGGTTTACTGGAGTACCTCATCCGTCGTTTAAATTTAACCCGGAGAGATGCCATTATTCCCGGAGGCAGAATTCATAACTTTCGTCATTTCATGGATTTTCCGGGCGATGTGTTTAACAGCAAACCGGAACGAAAAAAACCTTTCCTACATCCGCAATTACAAAAAACAATCCGTGTTACAGATGAAATTATCAAACAGGATATGTTACTGCATTTCCCTTATCACTCTTTTGATGCGGTCATTGAATTACTGCGTGAAGCAGCGATGGATCCGGATGTAAAAGAAATTAAAATAACCGCCTATCGGCTTGCGGAAAATTCGAAAGTGATCAATGCATTAATCAATGCTTCACGCAACGGCAAGTTGGTTACAGTTATGCTTGAGCTGCGTGCAAGGTTTGATGAAGAAGCGAACCTTGAATGGAAGGAAAAACTGGAGGAAGAAGGCGTGCGTGTATTGATTGGTGTACCCAATATGAAAGTACATGCCAAACTATGCTTAATTAAGAAGCGTTTAAAAACAAAAACCATCCAGTACGGTTTTGTAAGTACCGGCAACCTCAACGAAAACACATCGAGAGTGTATGGCGATCATTGCCTGTTAACATCAAACAGGAAAATAATGGCCGACATTAACCGTATTTTCAGCTACCTCGAACACCCGGTTATGAGCCGGTTAAAATACCTGCGGCAATGTAAAACACTTGTGGTTTGTCCTACCGGTATGCGCAGGCGTTTTATGCACCATATTGATACAGAAATTGTACATGCCAAAAAAGGATTGCCTGCTTCTGTAACATTAAAAATGAACAGCCTCAGCGACGAACTGCTCATTGAAAAACTTTACGAAGCAGCGAGAGCAGGTGTAGAAATTAAGTTGATTGTACGTGGTATTTTTTGTATGCTTACCGAAAGCAGTAAGTATAAAATAAAGCCCTATGCCATCAGCATCGTTGATCAATATCTTGAACATAGCAGGGTGTTGATATTTCACAATAATGGCAAAGAGAAAGTTTATCTATCTTCGGCAGACTGGATGGTACGCAACCTCGACCATCGTATTGAAGCGGCAGTTGAAATTACCAGCAAAGCACTTCAGGATGAGTTGAAACAATGCATCAACATCCAGTTAAAAGATAATGTAAAAGCGAGGATACTGGATAACGACCTGGAGAATGCATATGTTAAACGAAAAGGAAAAACAATACGTTCGCAGGTGGAAATCTATAATTTCCTGCATCAAAAAATTCTGAAGCAAGTTGAAACTGGCAGCCATTGATATAGGAAGTAACGCAGCAAGATTACTGATTACCGAAGTTGAAGAAAACGGGAAAGGAAATCCCTCTTTTAATAAGTTAAACCTGGTGCGTGTACCGCTTCGTTTGGGTTTTGATGTGTTTGAAACAGGCGATATTCCGAAAACAAAAATTAATAAGGTTGTTGAAACCATTAAAGCCTATAAACATCTCCTCAACATTTACGAGGTACAATATCTGAAAGCCTGTGCAACATCGGCCATGCGTGATGCACGTAATGCAGAAGATATCATCCGTAAAGTAAAAATGGAAACCGGCATTGAAATCCGTGTTATCAGCGGCGACGAAGAAGCTTCGTTTATTTACGAAAATCATATTGCAGAAAACCTGGCCAAGGATCACTCCTATTTATACATCGATGTTGGTGGCGGCAGTACAGAACTAACCTTTTTTAATGAAGGGAAACTTGTATTCAAAGAGTCGTTTAATATTGGTACTATCCGTTTACTGAAAGGATTGGTAAACGACAGCCATTGGGATGAAATGAAAGATTACATCAAGCTAGGTACAAAAGGAAAAAGCGACATCATTGCCATTGGCTCCGGTGGTAACATTAATAAAGTTTTTTCCCTGTCAAAAAAGAAAGAAGGCAAACCCCTGGCATTGGAACTGTTACGGGATTATCATAAAGAGCTCAGCAGTTTTACATTAGCCGAACGGATGAAGCAATACAAATTACGGGAAGACCGTGCCGACGTAATACTTCCCGCACTTCAGATTTATATAAACGTGATGCGTTGGGCAGGTATTGAAGAAATTTATGTACCAAAAATTGGTTTAGCAGATGGCCTGGTGCATATGTTGTACGATGAAGTGAAGAATAAAAAGCTACACGCTACTACTGTTGTGTTGTAATTTCATTTCCCAATTCAAAATTGTAAAATTAAAAATGTCTGTAAATAAAGAAGTAAAACGCATTACCACCAATACGCTGCAGAAAATGAAATCGAACGGCGAAAAGATCTCGATGATTACTGCCTACGATTTTTCATTTGCACGCATTTTTGATGCTGCAGGAATTGATGTGATACTTGTGGGCGACAGTGCCAGCAATGTAATGGCGGGTCACGAAACTACACTGCCGATTACGCTTGATCAGATGATTTATCATGCACAATCTGTACTGAGAGGTATTCATCGTTGTTTAGTGGTAGTTGATTTACCCTTTGGTACTTATCAATCAAACTCCGATATAGCCTTGGCTTCTGCTATCCGCATTATGAAAGAAACCGGTGCTCATGCCATTAAACTCGAAGGTGGCGAAGAAGCAATTGAATCGATTAAACGAATTGTAAATGCCGGTATTCCGGTTATGGGACATTTGGGTTTAACGCCGCAATCCATTTATAAATTCGGCACCTACACCGTTCGTGCAAAAGAAGAAGAAGAAGCAAACAAGTTGCGCAACGATGCAAAATTGCTGGAGGAAGCAGGCTGCTTTGCAACTGTATTGGAAAAAATTCCGGCTACGCTTGCAAAAGAAGTAAGTGAAAGCTTACACATACCAACCATCGGCATTGGTGCAGGTAATGCATGCGACGGGCAGGTACTGGTGATGCATGATATGCTGGGCATTAACACTGAATTCAAACCTCGTTTTCTCCGTCAATATCTAAACCTGCATGAACAGATTACCGGTGCAGTACAGCAATATATTACCGATGTAAAGAGCAGCGATTTCCCGAACGAACAGGAATCGTACTAAATAAAAAAGGGAGCTGTTGCTCCCTTTTTCTTTATCGATGTTCATCAGCTTAATTCAACTTAGCCAATGCTGCTTTAATACGCTTGTAGGCTTCTTCAATTTTTTCTAAACTGTTGGCAAACGATAAACGGATACAATCCGGTGTACCAAATGCACGGCCGGTAACGGTAGATACGTGTGCCACATTCAACAGATACATACAAAGATCATCTGCATCATTAATCACATTTGTACCATCGCTTTTACCAAAGTAAGCACTTACCTGTGGGAATACATAAAACGCACCGTCCGGTTCAGCTAACTTCCAACCGGGGATTTCGCTTACCAGTTCCAACACACGCTTTTTGCGGCGTTCGAATTCTTTTGTCATTGCAATCGTTGGAGCCTGATCGCCCACCAATGCATCAATCGCTGCACGCTGGGTAACAGCATTGGTACCGCTGGTAAACTGCCCTTGGAGTTTTTCGCAACCTTTGGCTACATCAACATTTGCAGCAATGTAACCAAGACGGTAACCCGTCATTGCATATCCTTTACTTAATCCGTTTACAATGATTACCTGATTTTTAATAGCATCAAACTGGGCAATACTTTCATGCTTACCAACAAAGTTGATGTATTCATAAATCTCATCAGAAATGATGAAAATTTCAGGATACTTAGCAAACACATCTGCCAGGCTCTTCAACTCATCGTAGCTGTAAACAGAACCCGACGGATTACAAGGTGATGAAAACAGGAACACCTTTGTTTTGGGTGTAATAGCTGCTTCCAGTTCAGCACCGGTAATCTTGTATTTATTTTCCATTTTGGTTGTAAGAATTACCGGAACACCGCCGGCAATTTTAACCAGTTCGGAATAAGTAACCCAGAAAGGAGCAGGAATAATTACTTCATCACCTTGGTCAACCGTTGCAAGAATCACATTCGCCAGACTTTGCTTGGCACCTGTTGATAAAACAATGTTCTCCGGTTTATAGTCAAGATTATTATCACGCTTCAATTTTACACAAACAGCTTCACGGGCATCGAGATAACCAGGCACGGGTGTGTAATGGCTGTAGTTATCATCTACGGCCTTCTTTGCAGAAGTTTTAATGTGATCAGGCGTATCGAAATCGGGTTCGCCCAAGCTCAGGTCAATTACATCTACACCTTGTGCTCTTAACTCACGGCCGAGCTTTGCCATCTTTAACGTTTCAGGTTCGCTGAACCTGCTCAAAAGGGAAGAAAGTTTCATTTTATTTATTGATTAGTAGGAATGTTTGGCGCAAGTTACCGCATCTGCAGCTATTACTTGTTAGTTATGTTTGATCACTGAAAGAGATAAAGAATCTGCATTTGTTTTAGCTACATATCCTTTCAACAATAACGAGTATACCCCACCCTTTGCAAACTGCAATTGATATTGTTTTACAATTGTACCGGCTGTTTTTCTTCTAACTTTAATCAGCACACTTGTATCGGCATAAAAATTCTGGAAAGTTGCTGCTGTTGTAAGTTGAGCTGAAGTAAGTGTACTGGCATACGGCCTGCCTGCTACCAAAACAGAATCTTGTAATGGATTACTTGGTTTGACAGTAAGCAGCTCCAATGTATCTGCATCAACACTTACATGAATCAAACGTATTTTCGATTGCTTACCTGAGCCAACTGTATCCAACGCATCGGGCAAAAAGAAATACTTCAACTTGCCGGGTGCAGCAGTATCGTACAAAATAAAACTGTATTGCTGTTCTTCGTTGGTCCATAGCCACGATGCAAGTTCCGTGCTGCCCGAACGTATTTTGTAGTTATGAAATCCACTATCCAGCGATCGGTAACCGGCAGTTGCAGTGAGACCAGTTAAGTAGCTGAACGAACCAACGGATTTTAAATTCTGCAATAACTCTAAACTGCCCGACCCTGCGGCAGCATTTACAATTTGCAACTGCATTTGAGTACCGGGTACAATATCTTTCTTTTTACAGGAGAGCGCCCAAAACAGTACACATACACTCAAGGCCAGTAAACGGAATATTTTTTTTCGTACAACTGAATCACGCATCATCATTATTATTTTTCGTAGGTTAATTGAAACTTCGACAGATCGGGTTGATAGGTTCTCTTCCGTTTTGTTTCGTAATCGTACAGCAATTGTCCCAGCTTTTCCAGGAAAGGCAATCCAACTGTTTCGTAATCGTATTGATCATCATTTAATATTCCATCAGCATTTGCATACACGGTTGCACTAAGCATAAACTCAATATTCTTTTCAAAGTCTGCAATGTATGCTACGTCGGTTAAAAATCCGTACGACCAGCCTACCTTATTAAAACTGCGGATGTGCTTGGGCAATGGTTTATTTTTCTGTGTACCAAAAAGCAGGAACTTACAATAGGCATCATAAAAATGTGCGGTATCATATTCGGGGTATCGTGTTTCCGAAGGCAGCTGACTCATGTATTGATACAGAAAACGGTAATCTTCAGGCTTGAGTTTAAAGCGTTCTTTTTCAGGAACCGCTTCCGGAAACAATACACTCCGTAACTGTTTATGTAAATCGTACAGGTAGATTCTGTTTTTGCGGCTGAAGTCCATCGGCTCACTCACCAGTTTTCCTGCATCGCTGATGTATCCCTTTCCTAAAAAATCGTTGCGCTGCAGGTAAGTGTATTGGCTTTTTTGCAATGGTTGATCGTAAATTGTTTTACCCGAGGTATCCATAAACCTCACAGGATTGGTTATCCGGTGCAATTCTTCGGACAACGAGATTGCCAGGCGCCGAACAATTTGCACATCGGGATATCCTTTCGTTTTTAATTGATCGTGCAGGTACTGCTGACCAAGAAATTCGTACAGCCGGTTGTTGGCGTCGTTATCGCTCACCAGAAATATTTTCTTTACATAGTGCGCCAAAGTAGGTCGTCCATCGGGCGTGGTGGGATCGTTATACACAGCCGTTAATCCTTCTCCTCCCTTTTCAGTAATCATGGCAGAGGTAAAAGGAATACCCAGCTCATTTGCCTTTTCCATGGCCAGCAATGCAACCGGCATTTTAACCGTTGATGCCGGATAGAAATAGACTTCAGGCTTTACATTAAAAAAATAATCGGTGAAATGCGGGCGGTTGTGCTTATCCCGGTCTATACGGGTATACACAATCTGAATGCGCATCGAATCTCGGTTTTGCAGAACCGAACCAAAGTCCTGCAGGCGCTGCTGCATCAGGCTCTCCAGCAAATTATCGTTGGCTACCACAGCTTTAGATGGTTTACAGGCGTAAAAAACGGCAAGGGCCGCAAACAGTACACAACCGGAAATCACAGTTTTGAACATGCCCAAAAATAAGACTTAAACCCCAACCCCAAACCAGCCTAACAGCGGTGGATAACAGTCATTTGGGGCCTGTTCTCTTTCGCATTGAAACCCCTATCTTTGCCCTCCTTAAAAAAAAGAACCCAAATTATTAATCTACTATGGCACTGAAAGGTTTGGTAAGGTTTTTTGCGATTGTTTTGATCATTATCTCTGTTTGGCAGTTAAGCTATACTTTGATTGTGAACAATTTTGAGAAAGCACAAAAAGCCAGAGCTGAGAAATTTGTAAAGAACAATTTCGCTACTGCTTCTAAAGAAACAAGAGACTCTGCTGTAAACGCTGTTTACCGTAGAAATGTTGACAGTTTAAAGGAAAAGGTAATTCTGAATGTTCCTTTTATCTTCCCCAATTTAACGTATCAAAAAGCAGTTGAGCAGGAATTGAATCTTGGTCTCGATCTTCAAGGTGGTATGAACGTAACACTGGAGGTTGGTCTGGATGGTTTAATCCGTTCAATGAGTAACAATCCGAAAGACGTTACGCTGAATAACGCACTTGTAAGTGCTACAAAACGTAAAGCCAACAGCGATGCAGACTATGTAACATTGTTTGGTGAAGAATACAGCAAGGCAACAGGCAACGGACGTTTAGCTCCTTTGTTTGCCGGCGGTAAAAATAAAACACTCAAGATTGATGCAAGCAATGGCAGTGTGCTCGATGCAATTCGTGTTGAAGCCCGTGATGCCATTAAGCGTACATACGATCGCCTCATGGCTCGTATCGATCAGTTTGGTGTTGCGCAGCCAAACGTAAGTTATGATGAAAATAAAGGCATCATTAATGTAGAACTGGCAGGTATCGATGATCCTGTTCGTGTACGTAAATTCTTACAGGCAACCGCCAACCTCGAATTCTGGGAAACATACAGCAACCAGGATCCTGTTGTAGCACAAAGCCTGCAACAAATGGATCAAAAAGTAAAAGCTTATTTAAGCGGCACAACTGATTCAACTAAAGTTGACAGTAATGGTGTTGCTGTTAAGGATACAACCAAACCTGCTGTAGCAGGCGATCAACCGGTATCTGCGCTCATCAGCCAGCAGGTTACAGGTACACCGCAAGGTTACAGTTCAGCAACAATCGGTTTAATTCGTTTGGCCGATACTGCTACCTTTTCTAAATACACAAACCTCGATGTGGTGAAGGCTTCTATTCCTTCTACCATGCGTTTTATGTATGGTGCAAAACCAACCGGTAAAAATGCACGTGGCGAAAGCTTGTTAGAGGTATATGTAATTAAAACAGTACCTGGTACAGACCAGCCAAAACTTTCAGGTGAATTTATTACGGATGCACGCCAGGACTTTGACCAACGTAACAACGAAGTACAGGTGCAAATGGAAATGAACAGCAAGGGTGCTGCCATTTGGGAAAAAATGACCGGCGATGCGTTCAGCAACAAATATGCAATTGCGATTGCACTTGATAACTATGTATACTCTGCTCCAGGTGTAAACAACGGCGCCATCAGCGGTGGTGTTTCACAAATCAGCGGTAACTTCTCTATTCAGGAAGCGCAGGATTTAGCCAGCGTATTACGCACCGGTAAATTACCTGCTCCTGCACGTATTGTTGCAGAACAGGTTGTTGGTCCAACACTTGGTGCAGAAGCGGTGAAAGGCGGTTCTATGTCGTTCATCATTTCATTTGCTGTTATCTTCATCTTAATGCTGGTGTACTATAACACCGGTGGCTGGGTTGCCAACATTGCGTTGATCTTAAACTTGCTGTTTACCATTGGTGTGTTAAGTGCATTTGGTGCAACATTAACAGCTGCAGGTATTGCCGGCTTAGTATTAACCATTGGTATGGCGGTAGATACGAACGTAATTATCTTCGAACGTATTAAGGAGGAACTAACCAAAGGCAAGAGCTATCAAATGGCTGTTGAAGATGGTTATAAACGTTCACTTGCACCGGTATTGGATGCACACGTTACTACTCTCTTAACTGCATTAATTCTTTTATACTTCGGTTTAGGTCCTGTAAAAGGTTTCGCAACCACACAAATCATCGGTATCCTGTTGAGTTTGTTCTGCGGTATCCTTGTTTCAAGATTGATTACCGATTTCTGGACAAACAAGAAGCGTCACTTCGAATATTTCACCGGTATTTCACGCCGCATCTTTAAACATGCAGCCTACAAATTCATCGAGTACCGTCGTGTAGCTTATGGTATTTCATTAGTGGTGCTGTTACTGGGTATTGCTGCAATCTTCAACGGTTTCGACTATGGTGTTGAATTCCGTGGTGGTCGTAGCTATACAGTTAAGTTTGACCGTGAAATGAATAACGAAGAAGTTGCCAATGCATTGAACAAAGAGTTTGGCAAGTTTCCGATTATTAAAACAGTAGGCAGCGCTAAACAACTGAATATTACAACCGACTACCTGATTGAAAAACCAGGCCAGGAAGTAGATGCGCAGGTTGAAGCAAAATTATTTGCAGGTTTAAAACCATTCCTGCCTACCGGTTTAACGTATGATCAGTTTGATACACAGTTTAAACAAAGTTCACAAACGGTACAACCTACCATTTCTGACGATTTGAAAAAAGGTGCATTGTGGGCAACCATTATTGGTTTGTTAGCAATTACACTGTACATCTTTATCCGTTTCCGTGACTACCGTTATTCTGTAGGAACCATCATTGCCTTGATGCATGACGTATTGGTTACATTGATCGTATTCTCGTTCCTGCGTAACATTGTACCATTCCCGCTCGAAATTGACCAGCACTTTATTGCGGCCATTCTTACGGTAATCGGTTTCTCAATGAACGATACAGTAATTGTATTCGACCGTGTACGTGAATACAGTGCGAAAATGTTTGGTCAGGATAAAGCAACGATCCTTAACAAAGCCATTAACGATACATTGGCACGTACCATCATGACCTCATTAACTGTATTTCTTACCCTTCTCATCCTCTTCATCTTTGGTGGTGAAGTAACCAGAGGTTTTGCCTTTGCGATGTTGATTGGTGTAATTACAGGTACGTATTCTTCTATTTTCGTAGCGGCACCAATCCTGATGGATTTTGCAAAAGACAAGCCATTGGGTGAGCCTGAAAAAGATAAAACACTTGCAAAAGCAAGACACACGATCAGCTAATACAAAATGGCTGTTTCAACTAAAAGCCCCGATCAGTGAACTGATCGGGGCTTTTTTATATTTCAACTACAGTTTGTTTACCGGTAACCATACCAGTAGCGTTCTTCCTTATCAAACAACCAATATGTATCGTTGGAGTAAGAGAAATTAAAATAGGTTTCAATTTTAAAGCCGGCAGGCAATTGTACAATCTGTTTTATGTAACCAGTTTTAATATCGTACAGCTCCACTTGCTTTTTTCCCACATTCAGCAAACCAATTTCTGCACCTTTTGTACCGGTATAAATTAAAGAACGGATATTGTAACTGTTTTCAAAATCGGTTGCAGAAAGCTGCGTATCATCGGCAGCACTGGTGGCGCCAAAATGCAGTTGGATGGTTTTGCGTTTATCCGTTCCATCGGTATTGTAGCAAACAATGTTGAGCCCTACCAAAAACATCACCTCATTATCGTTGGTATTTAACACTCCTGCACTATTTGCATCAGGCTGATTCATCCCTTGTTTGCGTACAGTTACTTTTTCCGGCAATCCGTTTTTATCCAGCTCATAGCTAAACCAGCCGTTATCATCATAACCGTTTCCTTCGATGTTTTTTGTTTTGGGGTTAAACCAAAGCCCACGCACATCAATCATGGTTGTTTGTTCAGCATCAGAAACAACGCTTCCACTTTCATCAAAAATCACCAATGGAAAATTCATATTACCGGCCTGTGCGGCATAATATCTTTTTGTTTTCGGATTGTATACAACCGATGCGGCATTGGCACCTCCGCTGGGAATTTTTATTTTAAACACCTGCGAAGCAGAAATGATTTTATTGTCTTTGTTGTTACCCTTGTTCGGTTTCTTTTCATCTGCAGGTGCATCTGTATTCATAATGGCAGACACAGCAGCCGGTTTCTTTTTTTGAGCAATACCTGCTGTGCAGAATAGCAGCAATACAGCTGCAGATAATAGTTTAAGCTTCATACATCAAATTTTAAAGCTAGTTACAAACAGTATCATCGCTGTACAATACCCACAGTAAGGTATTTATACAGCCATTTCGCTGAAAACAAAAACAGCGGCCATTAGCCGCTGTTCTCAAATTCTTTTGGTTAATGTGTTATACCGCAAAGCTGGTACCGCAACCACAGGTTTTGCTGGCATTGGGGTTTGTAAATGTAAACCCACGGTTATTTAAGCCATTATCCCAGTTAATTTCCATACCAAACAAATACATGCCATGGCTTTTTTCCATTACACAGGGAATACCTTCAATTACATATAATTCATCATTCTCCTTTTTATCATCAAACTCCAGCACATAACTTAAACCGGAACAGCCCCCACCTTTTACACCCACACGCAGAAATTTATCTGCAGCCTGTTGTGCATGCAAACGCTGCAGCTCTTCAATAGCCGACACTGTAAATGTAACCGGAGCCTGGTTAATTGTTTCCATACATTGTGTTTTTGCAAATTTACAACCGAAACAATCAACAATCATCAACTGTTTACGCAACTTGTTTTCTGCTGCAAACACCTATTTTTGTTGCAACTCTATTATTATGGATCCTATTTATTATTATGTTTTTGGTGCGGGTGCCGTTGTATTCATTGCATTGGCTGTTTATTTACGCATTAAAGGGAAAAAAGAATTACTGGAAGACCGTAAGCGTGAAGCGCTGCAACAACAGGTGCTGGAACAACAACAGGCTGTACAGGCCAAACAAACAAAAGCTCCTGCTGCCAACCCCGAAATGGTTCGCCTCCAGTTACAGGCTTACGAACGCATGACGATTCTTTGCGAACGCATCGGGCTCAACAACCTGCTGGGCCGCTTACCCATTAATCAGCTTTCGGCAACTGAATTACAAAACCTGATGATACAATCCATCAAAACAGAATTTGAATACAACGTAAGCCAGCAGTTATACGTATCCCAGGCGGCATGGGATGGTATTAAAAACCTGAAAGAACAAAACATATTTATTGTAAACGAACTGGCTTCTACCTTGCCACAGGGAGCTACAGGAGCTGACCTGAGTAAAAAAATTATTGAATTGTTATCGCATGAAGATCATGTATCGCTGCAGAATATTGTAAGTACTTTGATTAATCATGAAGCGAAACAATTAATGTCCTGATTACACACTTAACGATTCTTGCTATGGATGAAAAGAAAATATACACCGACTCCGGTATTGAAGTAAAACCACTTTACTCCGGAAACGGTGATCAGGAATTACCGGGACAGTTTCCGTTTACACGTGGTGTACAGCCAGATATGTACAGAGGCAAACTTTGGACTATGCGCCAATACGCCGGTTTTTCTACAGCCGAAGAAAGTAACAAACGCTACCACTATTTACTATCGCAGGGAGTAAACGGGTTAAGTGTTGCATTTGATTTGCCAACACAAATCGGCTACGACAGCGATCATGCTTTGGCTGAAGGTGAAGTAGGTAAAGTAGGCGTTGCCATTGACAGTATTGAAGACATGAAAACGCTGTTCAACGGCATTAAACTGGAAGATGTATCAACTTCCATGACCATTAATGCAACAGGTTTTATACTTCTCTCCTTTTATGTGGCACTGGCCAAACAACAAGGTGCCGATCTGAAAAAAATTGCGGGTACAATTCAAAATGATATTTTAAAAGAATACGCTGCAAGAGGCACATACATTTATCCGCCCAAACCAAGCATGCGCATCATCACCGATATTTTCGAATGGTGCAGTTATGAATTACCAAAGTGGAATACGATTTCCATCAGCGGTTATCATATACGAGAAGCAGGTAGCACAGCCGTACAGGAAATAGCTTTTACGCTTGCTAACGGTAAGGCGTATGTGAAAGCAGCTTTAGAAAAAGGATTAGACATTAATGTGTTTGGCAAACGTCTCTCCTTCTTCTTCAATTCGCATAACAACCTGTTTGAAGAAGCAGCGAAGTTTCGTGCAGCACGCCGTATGTGGGCACAAATGATGAAAGAGCTGGGTGCAACCGATGCCAAAGCAATGATGCTCCGCTTTCATACACAAACAGGCGGCAGCACCTTAACCGCACAGCAACCGCTCAACAATATTTCAAGAGTCACCATTCAAACTTTAGCAGCTGTTTTAGGCGGCACACAATCGCTCCACACAAACGGTTATGATGAAGCATTGAGTTTACCTACTGAAGAAGCTGCACGTATCGCATTACGTACACAACAGATCGTTGCATTTGAAAGCGGTGCGCCTGATACAGTTGATCCATTGGCGGGCAGTTATTATGTAGAGGCCCTCACCAGTGAAATTGAACAGAAAGCTTGGGATTTGATTGCGAAGATTGATGTGATGGGCGGCAGTGTGAGCGCTATTGAAGAAGGTTTTATACAAGATGAAATTGCACGGAGTGCGTACGAATACCAACGCAATATTGAAAACGGTTCGAAGATTATTGTGGGTGTAAACAAATTTCAGGTAGAAGAAACCAATAACACACCTGTGTTTAAAATTGATGACAGTATACGGGCCATTCAAACCGAAAAACTTCGTCAGTTAAAAAACGATCGGGATCCGGGGAAAGTAGATCAATGTCTGCAGGAAATCAACGACCGTGCAGCCAGTGGCGAAAACCTGATGCCGGCTGTTATTACTGCTGTTGAAAACAAATGTACACTTGGTGAAATTTCGGATGAACTAAGAGCCGTATTCGGCGAGTACAAGTAACAGCTTATTACAATCAGTTGCACACCTAATAAAGGTTAGCCGGCTTGTTTGTATATTCATGCAACTTTAGCCCAAATTAATTTCAATATGAGCACATCAACCAACTCACCTGCCATGCCCGAACAGATCGCTTCTTTCCTTGAAGAGCAATCTGTGGTTACTATTGCAACATCCATCGATAATCAACCATATTGTGCATCGTGTTACTTTGCGTTTGTGCCCGGCGATAATCTGCTGGCATTTAAAAGCGACAGCGATACAAGGCATATTGAAGAAGCATTGAAAAACAATCTGGTCGGCGGTACAGTTTTGCCCGATAAAATTACCCAGGCAAAACCCAAAGGTGTACAGTTTATGGGGGTGTTCAGCAAAGCCGAAGGCACCGTTGGCGAAAAAGCAAAGAAAGCCTACCTGCGTAAATATCCGGTTGCCGGCATTTTCCGTGGCGACATATGGATTATTGAATTAAGTAAAATCAAGTTTACCGATAATACATTGGTATTTGGAAAGAAAACCTTGTGGGAACGATAAACACAACTATTTCTTAGTAAAGCGGCTGCAAAATTGCAGCCGCTTTTTTCTTTACACGCTTCAGTGAAACGTAACAATAGCGAATATTTTTGTCAGCCATTTTTCTGTATCTTCCTCGAAACAAAGCCTTCGATGAAATACTTATTTGCAGCATTTCTTTTACTTGCTACTTCTGCTTACGCACAACAACCTCCTGCTTTTATTACCGACAGTCTCGAAAAATATATCGAGCGTGGAATGAAAGACTGGAATATTCCCGGACTTGCTATTACCATTGTTAAAGATGGAAAGATCGTTTTTATAAAAGGGTACGGCGTACGTGAAGTAGGAAAGCAGGAGAAAGTAGATGCGAATACCTTGTTCATTATTGCATCGAACTCCAAATTGTTTACAGGTACAAGTCTTGCATTGGCAGAAAAAGAAAAGAAATTATCGCTCGATGATAAGGTAACAAAATACATTCCCTGGTTTCGTTTGTACGATTCAACATCCACACAACTGGCAACGGTGAAAGACATGTTGTGCCATCGTTTAGGCACCAAAACTTTCCAGGGCGATTTTACTTTCTGGAACAGTAACCTGCCGAAAGATTCCATTATCTGGAAAATGCGTTTACTGAAACCCGAAGGTGAGTTCCGCCAGAACTATGGCTATTGCAACTCAGGCTTTTTAGTAGCCGGTGAAATTTTGCAAAAAACCACGGGTAAAACGTGGGAACAATATGTACAGGAACGCATCTTAAATCCTGTTGGCATGAACAACACGTTGATGAATACAGCAGGCATGGGCAACAAACCAAACGTGGCAGTCCCCTACTCCAATTCATTCGGTCCGTTAAGCCGTTTGCCTTATGATGAAATTGATAATCTTGGTCCGGCAACAAGTATGGTGAGCTGTGTAAACGATCTCAGCAAATGGTTACTGTTTCAATTAGACAGCGGTAAAATAAACGGGCAATCTGTTATACCATGGGATGTGCTGCAAAAAACAAGAGATGGAAATATTTTAACAGGCACACGCAAATCGCCTTACTATCCTTCCCATTTCCGTGCATATGGTTTAGGTGAGTTTATGACCGATTACAATGGACGTCAAGTGTACTGGCATACCGGTGGTGCATTCGGCTTTGTAACCAATGTGTGTTTCATTCCGGAAGAGAAACTCGGCATCAGTATTTTAACCAACAACGATAACCAGAACTTTTTTGAAGCATTGCGTTACCAGATTATGGATGCATACCTCGGTGTTCCTTACACCGACAGAAGTAAATTTCAAATGCAGTTCCATGCACAGGATAAAGCCATGACTGATTCGAAGATTGAGGGATGGGAAATAAGAGCTAAGAAAAAACCGGCCTTACCGGTTAGTGCCGACGCATTTGTTGGCACCTACTACAATCATGTATATGGTGATATGCAGATTGTTAACGAGAACGGAGAATTAACGGTACTACTCAGTCATCATCCGAAATTAAAAGGTAAACTGGAGTACATTGATAATAAAAATTTCCTGCTTACATGGAACCATGCATCGTACGGAAAGTTTGCGGTGCCGTTTGAATTACGCAATGGAAAAGTAAATGCCATTGAAATAAAAGCATCGGATTTTGTGGAGTATGATGGCTATGTGTTTTTAAAGAAAAACTAAACTGAAATTCTAATACGTAAAAAAGCATGAGAAAATTAATTCCCTTATTTGGATTGTTGCTGTTCAGCATTGGCTCCAATGCACAAAATGTGCAGCAGCTGATTGATCAGAAGGCAAAAGCCATCTTGCCGAAAGTAATTGAATGGCGCAGGCATATTCACCAAAACCCCGAGCTGGGCAACCGTGAATTTAAAACGATGGAATACATTGCTGCGCATTTAAAAAGTCTTGGACTGGAGGTAACAACCGGTGTTGCCAAAACAGGCATCGTTGCTTTACTCAAAGGAGGCAAGCCAGGCCCTGTTGTTGCATTGCGTGCAGATATTGATGCATTGCCGATTAAAGAACGTGTTGAACTGCCGTTCAAATCAACCGTAATGGCCGATTATCTCGGTACTCAGGTTCCTGTAATGCATGCTTGCGGACATGATACGCATATTGCCATGCTGATGGGCACTGCAGAAGTATTGGCAAGTATGAAAAAAGATGTACCCGGCACCGTGAAATTTATTTTTCAACCTGCTGAAGAAGGACCGCCCGGCACAGAAGAAGGCGGTGCTCCGTTGATGGTGAAAGAAGGTGTAATGGATAATCCGAAAGTAGATGCCATCTTCGGTATTCATATTGATGCCGATGTTGAAATTGGAAAAATCCAATACAAAAGCGGTTCGTTTATGGCCAGCAGCGATTGGTTTACTGTTACGGTAAAAGGTAAAGGTGCGCATGGTTCTACACCATGGCTGGGTGTTGATCCCATCGCCATCTCGGCGCAAATCATCAACGGATATCAAACCATTGTAAGCCGCAGTGCCGATTTAACGAAAGCACCTGTTGTAATTACTGTTGGTAAATTCAACGGCGGTGTACGTGAAAATATTATTCCTGAAACGGTAAGCTTCAGCGGTACGATTCGTACACTGGATAGTAAAATGCAAAAAGATGTTTGGGAAAGAATGAAAACGATGGCCGCTAAAATTGCTGAGGCAAATGGCGCAGTTGCCGAAGTAGAAATCACCAACAAAACATTGGTGACGTTTAATACACCTGCACTTGTTTCCATGATGCTGCCTTCGTTGCAAAATGCAGCAGGCAAAGAAAATGTAATTGAAGGTGTATGGAGTACAGGTGCGGAAGATTTTTCGTTCTTTGGCGAAAAGGCACCTGCGTTTTTCTTTAATGTAGGTGGTATGCGCAAAGGCGGTCCTGCAACCAATCATCACACACCCGATTTTTATATCGACGACAGCATGCTCGATGTGGGTGTAAAAGCCTTTTGCAACATCGTGTTTGATTATGGGAAAGTGAAGAAATAAGAAATAGAAACACGGATTGAACTGATTGAAGCTGATGAGCACAGATTTTTTCTGAGTTCATCAGCTTTTTGGTTGATACGTGAATCTGCTATCTTTTCAGAAACTTATTCTTCAGCAATAACTCCATCACTTCTTCTTTTTCGCTGCGGCTGATGGGGATACGATGTTGAGCAATGCGTATTTCGTTGCCTTCAATCGCATCAATCTTTGCTGCATTTACAATAAACGATTTGTGTGTTTTGATGAATTGAACTGCAGGCAAATATTCCTCCACCGATTTCATAGTTAGATAACTGATGTATTTTTTTTCAGCCGTATAAATGCACACATAGTTCTGCAGTGCTTCTACAAACTGTACATCGTTAAACGCAATGCGTACAAACTGGTTATCGGCTTTAATATAAAAATCACTTTGCTGAGTTGTATGATCTGCCGTTTTGTTTTGTTGCCGCAGTTCATAGTATTCTTTTGCTTTCAAAACGGCTTTTAAAAAACGATCAAAAGAAACGGGTTTCACCAGGTAATCCAATGCATTCAGTTCAAATCCATCCAATGCATATTGCGGATAAGCAGTGGTAAAAATTACCGGCGGCGCATGCTGCAGCGATTTAAAGAAATCAATACCGGTGATTTTGGGCATTTGTATGTCGAGCAACAGCAACTGCACTTCGCCTTTGCTGATAAGATCAGCCGCCTTTAACGGATGATCGAACTCACCTACCAGCTGCAGAAAATCTACATCAGCCACATATTCCTTCATGCCTTTACGGGCAAGTGGCTCATCATCGATAATAACAACATTGATCATCATGATACGTGCAGTTGAAGATGAACGGTATAAAGTTCTGCTCCATTTTGGATTTGCAGCTTGTATTTGCCGGGATACAATAATTCCAGCCGTCGCTGTACATTCTGTAAACCGATGCCGCCATTTTTATCGGCCATAATTATTTCTTCCTTTGAATTCTCCACAACAAAATCCAATATGTCTTTTTCTTTCGACAGCTTGATTTTTACAGAATTGATTTCATGGCTGTGATGCGAAATATGTTTGAATGCATTTTCTACAAACGACACTAACAGCAACGGCTCAATCGTAAATCCTTTTACATCCGTAGCAACAGAAAAGTTTACAAGATATTTTTCATCTTTCCGGAGCTTTTGCAACGATACATAATCGTTCAGAAAAGCAATTTCTTTTTCAATCGGTATTTTATCATCTGCGGCTTCGTACAACTGGTACCGCAGCATATCCGAAAATTTGTGCAGCGCTTCCCTTGCTTCCTTATTTTCTTTATCAATTAAAAAATAAACAGTATTGATTGAATTAAATAGAAAATGTGGATTGATCTGCGATTTCAGAAAACTCAATTCTGCTTCTGCTTTTTCTTTTGCCATATCGGCCATTTTTGTTTGCATGGCCGTGTAATCAAACATCAGCTTAAATGCAGCACCACCCAGCACAAGAAAAAAATGCGGAATCACATTATCGTATACACGTCCTTTCCAGTTGCCGGTAATATCGAGCAGGGCCGGATTATTCGTTATTCGACCGATGATGCTCATCTTTATATAACTGCTCAACAGAATCATACCAATCAATATCACCGCAAATAATACATACTGCTTTTTGTACAGCAGTTTCGGAATAAGCAGGTAGTTGGTGAGGTACACCAATGCAGCCAGATCTATTACCTTAATGAGTGTTACTTTAAAAGCAGTAACAGGCAATGCATAATCTTCATAACGAAACATGAACCATATACCAAATACCAGCATCCAGATGATGACATGATGCAGATTGTACTTTAAAAAGAATTTAGCGTTGTGCATACCTCAAAATAAATGTACAAAATTGGCCGGTTAAAAAGGATTACAGCTGTTGTTGCTTTTTATTGACGAAATGCAGAACTGCAATTGGTCAAGCAGGAAATGCAGGTGATGTAAATTAATTGCACGGCCTCTTTCGTTGTGTAATATTTGTACCGTAAACGAATGCAACATGAACCATTTTATTGCCGCTGTTTTTTCGTTGGTATTACTTGCGCCGCTTCTCTCCTGTGCACAGGTGCAAAAGAAAAATCCGGAAGAGATAAAGACCGGTGGCCCATGCGAGGGATGCGAAGCCATCTACGAAAGTTCGGTGCCGTTTGAAAAACTGGAGCCAATGGTTTGGTTACCCGATTGGAATTTACCCGGACGAAAACTGGCCGTAAGTGGCACCGTATACAAAGCTGATGGAAAAACACCGGCCGAGGGTGTGATCATTTATGTTTATCACACCGACCAAACAGGTGTTTACCCAACCAAAGGTGATGAAACCGGCTGGGCCAAACGACACGGTTATTTGCGTGGCTGGATGAAGACCGATGAAAATGGCTTTTACAAATTCTTTACGTTGCGTCCGGGATCATATCCCAACAGTAAGAATCCGGCACACATTCATATCATCATTAAAGAACCGGGTAAACAGGAATACTGGATCGATGATTTTGTATTCGACGATGATCCTTTTCTTACAACAGAAGAGCGAAGCCGTTTGCAGAACCGTGGCGGCAGCGGTATTCTTAAACATAAGCCTGCCGGAAGCATGGTAAAAGCGGAGCGAAATATTTACCTGGGAAAAAATATTCCGGGTTATCCGTTGTAGTTATTGTTGATCGTTAAACCTTATCCATTGGCCGGTGCGGTTGAAAACCGTCAGACCGCCGTTATTACTTCGCATAATTTCTTGCACCAAACAACAAACTGCCGATACGCACCATGGTACTTCCCTCTTCAACAGCAATTGCATAATCACCACTCATGCCCATGGAAAGAACAGAGAGTGGCAAGTGGTGAGTGGCAAGTTTCGCTGCACTTGCATAGAACAATGTTTTCAAATTGCGGAACTCTCCCCTCACCTTTTCCATGTCATCGCTGAACGAAGCCATTCCCATCAAGCCGCAGATGCGCACATTGGCCATTTTCAAATTTTCAAATTCAGTAATCGCTGTATTGAGCTCTTCAGCGTTCATGCCAAACTTCGTTTCTTCCTGTGCAATATGCACCTGCAGCAACACATCTATTACACGGTTGTTCTTTGCTGCTTCTTTGTTGATCTCTTTCAGCAGTTTCAAACTGTCAACTCCATGAATCAACTGCACAAACGGTGCAATGTATTTTACTTTGTTGCTTTGCAGGTGACCGATAAAATGCCAACGGATATCGTTCGGCAACTGAGCCTGTTTATCAACCAGCTCCTGTACATAGTTCTCACCAAAATCACGCTGTCCCAACTCATACAATGCAATAATATCTTCAACGGGTTTTGTTTTACTTACTGCTATAAGCGTAACCTGTTTTGCATCCAATTCTGCTTTAATCGATTGATATGCTTCTGTATTAACTGCCATTATGCAAAGTTGCTGAAAATAAAAATGTGCTGATCATTTTCAGATCAGCACATGCACAAATATTCAAATTAGGTTTTTATTTCAAAATACTTCTGCTGATCACAATCCGCTGCACTTCACTTGTTCCTTCGTAGATCTGGGTAATTTTTGCATCCCGCATCAAACGCTCAACATGAAACTCTTTTACAAAGCCATAACCGCCGTGCACCTGTACCGCTTCAGTTGCCGTCCACATGGCTGCTTCGCTGGCAAATACTTTTGCCATTGAAGAACTGAGTGTATAATCCAATCCGTTATCTTTTTCCCATGCCGCCTTCATACATAACAAACGGGCTGCTTCAATTTTCGTTGCCATATCGGCCAGCTTAAACTGAATAGCCTGGTGATGCATAATTTCTTTACCGAACGCTTTGCGTTGTTTCGAATAAGCCAAAGCCAACTCATATGCACCGCTGGCAATACCGAGCGCCTGTGCTGCAATACCAATCCGTCCGCCGGCTAATGTTTTCATGGCGAACTTAAAACCAAAGCCATCTTCACCAATGCGGTTTTCTTTGGGCACTTTTACATCCTGGAAAGAAATGCTGTGTGTATCACTTCCACGAATGCCGAGTTTGTTTTCTTTGGCACCCACCGTTACACCGGGCCAGCTTTTTTCTACTATAAACGCATTAATTCCTTTGCTGCCTTTTGCTTTATCTGTTTGTGCAATTACAAGGTATACTGAAGCTGAATTACCGTTGGTGATCCAGTTTTTAATGCCGTTAATCACATAATGATCGCCTTTATCTTCGGCTGTAGTTTGCTGCGAAGTAGCATCACTGCCCGCTTCGGGTTCGCTCAGCAAAAATGCACCAATGTACAATTCGCCGTCTTTCTTACCCTGTGCCAGCGGTGTTAAATACTTCTGCTTTTGTTCTTCGGTACCATACTCCTGCAGGCCATAGCATACGAGGCTGTTATTTACGCTCATACACACGCTCACACTCGCATCAATTTTACTGATTTCTTCCATGGCAAGCACATAACTCACGGTATCCATGCCGGAACCGCCATATTCGGGCTTCACCATCATACCCATAAAACCCAGATCGGCCAGTTTGCTGATCTGTTCTTTGGGGAACTTTTGCTGTTCATCACGCTCAATAACGCCGGGTAAACATTCATTCTGGGCAAAATCACGGGCAGCTTTTTGAATCATTAACTGCTCCTCTGTTAATTCGAAGTGCATATCGTTATAAAAATTTGCTCCAAAGATAAGGGGATACTAACAGTTGAAAGTTTTTTGCCAAAATTTGCAACTAATTAAATACCAACTAATGGGTATTTGTAACTTTAGCCAAGCATTTAACTTCAACCCAAAAATTATCCAACATGAAGGCCTTTGTTTTCATCATTCTTTCTTCCTTGTTTTTTTCGGTTCAATCAATGGCCCAAACCTGCCTCAGCGGTAACTGCAGCTCGGGCTTTGGCAAGTTTAAGTACGAAAACGGCGATGTGTATGAAGGTGAGTTTTACGACGATAAGCGTGAAGGATTTGGCGTATACATATGGAAATCGGGCGAAAAATTCATTGGCGAAAGTCTGGGCAATGTGTTTAGTGGCTTTGGGGTGATGGAGTTTACAGATGGTACCAAATACATCGGCGATTTTAAAAACGGCGAGTTTGATGGTGAGGGTGAAAAAACGTATAAAAACGGCACCAAACAAACAGGCATTTTTGAAAAAGGAAAGTACCTCGGAAAGATTTCTTACTACGGAAAACCGGTTGGCACCACCGGCTGCCTTAATGGCGATTGCGACAATGGCTATGGCATGAAGTATTACAAATTTGACGAAGGTGACGATCGCTACTTTGGATATTTTAAAAACAGTAAACGTGATGGGTATGGCGCTTACTATTGGCACGATGGTACAAGGTGGGTGGGACAGTTTGAACAAAATCTCTTAACCGGCTACGGCACTTACTTCTTTATTACCGGCGAGAAATATGTGGGATACTTTGTTGACAGTAAACGCAACGGTTGGGGTATTAATTATGATCCAAATACCGGTGTAAAGAAAATCGGTTTCTGGAAAGATAACAATCTGGTTACACCCAAAGCATCGCTGGTAACAAACGGCAATGCTACAGGTTGCATCAGCGGCGATTGCAAAAATGGTTATGGCAAATACGTTTATAACAACGGCTATTACGAAGGGTATTTTAAAAACGGTTACCGTAACGGACAAGGCAGGTATTATTTTGATATCGGCGATTTTTATTCGGGCAATTTTGATGATAACAAGTTTAACGGAAAAGGAACTTACTATTATACCAATGGGGAACGTTATACCGGCGAATGGAAAGACCAACGCACACATGGCAAAGGCGAATTGGTACAGTTTGATGGCACCTTGAAAGTTGGTTACTGGAAAGAAGGTACTTACCAGGATAAAACAACGCCGCCTCCCGGTTACGATGCATGGGTACGCAACAACTATCAATCAACTGCAAGTGGCAATACCGGAACAATTGCTTCAAACAATAACAACAGCAATACCAACAACAAGCCTACGGTTAATCAAACAAACACAAAACCCAATACCACAACCGGTACAAACAATACGACTGCCAACAATAACAAGCCGAACGTAAACAACAATACAAACAGCAGCAACAACAATAAACCAAACAATAATACCAACAGTAATACAAGTTTCGGTACCAGCAATACCAGTGGCCTTGTAACAACCAACTTTAAACGTAAACTGGCCTTGATTATCGGCAACCAATCCTACCAGTATGCTACCGCATTAAGAAATCCTAAAAACGATGCCCGTGCCATGGCACAGGTGTTACGCTCCTGCGGATTCGAAGTAATTGAAGTTATTGATGGCAATGCCGCACAAATGAAATCGGCTATTCGTGATTTTGGTGCAAAAATCATTGGTGCCGATGTGGCCCTGTTCTATTACTCGGGCCATGGTATGCAGGTTGATAACTCCAACTTCATGATCCCGATTGATTTTAAACTGCAAACAAAATCTGATGTAAAAGACGATTGCCCGAACATCAACTGGGTATTGGATCGTATGCAAAGAGCATCAACCAAACTCAACATTGTTATACTGGATGCATGCCGCAATAATCCGTTCGACCGTGGTTCGTTTGGCGATGATGATCCCAGTGAAGGTTTGGCATCCATTACACCACCCGACAATACAGTTATTTCATTTGCAACCGATCCCGGTTCGGTTGCAAGCGATGGTGTGGCAGGTACCAATGGTTTGTACACCGGTTCATTGATCAAATACATTGCTTCGCCCAACATGCAGCTCGAAAATGTATTTAAGTTAACGGGCCGTGAAGTGCGTGAAAAATCGAGCGGCAAACAAAAACCATGGCTCAATTCTAACTTCTACGACATCTTTTATTTTAAAGCCCAATAAAGAATTGTAATTGTACGAAAGCCGAAAGAGTACAACATGCTCTTTCGGCTTTTTCATTTCATCTTTGCTAACTTTAATACATGTCGTCAACAACTTTAAATGCCGATTACTGGAGCAACCGTTATCTAAAGAACGATACCGGCTGGGATATAGGTTATGGCTCTACTCCTCTTGTTGAATATCTCCAAACAATAACAGATAAACAGCTTGCTGTTCTCATTCCCGGTTGTGGCAATGCCTATGAAGCGGAATGGCTGCTGCAAAATACTTTTACAAACGTAACTGTACTGGATATTTCACCTGTACTCACTGCTGCATTGAAAGAACGGTTTAAAAATCAACCCATCAACATTATTACGGGTAATTTTTTTGAGCATAAAGGCCAATACGATCTTATTTTGGAGCAAACCTTCTTTTGTGCAATTGATCCGGCACTGCGCAGCAGTTATGTAACAAAGATGCATGAACTGTTAAAGCCCGGCGGTAAACTGGTAGGCGTATTATTTAACCGTTCGTTCGAAGGAGGCCCGCCCTTTGGTGGCAGCAAAGAAGAATATGAATTATTATTCAGCAAACATTTACACATAAAAAAAATGGAGCTGTGCTACAACTCCATTCCTCCACGCCAGGGCGCTGAATTATTTTTTAGTGCTGAAAATGCTTAACCACTTCGCCCCTGCCCATTTCACGCAGGTAAGCTACATGCGATGCAATGGCCATACGCATCTTCGGGTATTCGATATACTCGATGTTAAACTCCTGGCAGGTTTGCTTAATGATGCGGCTGATAGCCGGATAATGCACGTGTGAAATTTTCGGGAACAAATGATGCTCAACCTGAAAATTTAAACCACCAACCAACATCGAAATCAGTTTATTTCTTGTGGCAAAGTTAGCGGTTGTTTTTAACTGGTGAATAGCCCACTCATCCTGCAAACGGCCATCTTCTTCACTCGGCATTGGAAAGTGTGTGTGCTCAACTGTATGTGCCAACTGAAACACGATGCTGATAACGATACCGGCAAACAAAGTAGATACGCTGAAGCCCACTAACCAGGGCACAAAGCCTGCAACATAAATTGGTAAGCCCACGAAAATAAATAAGTGAAGCAATTTGAACGACCAGAACACCACATGATCTTTTACATCCATCTTCTTCAACGGCATTGCACCAATTTTTTTGCTGAAGTATTTCTGATAGTCCATAACAAAAATCCAGAGGATGTACAGCATAGCGTACAGGAACCAGAAATAATAATGCTGATATTTATGCAGTTTATATTTTTTCTGCGTGCTGCTCATACGCATCCATGGCTGAATATCAATATCATCATCAATACCATCAATATTGGTATAAGCGTGATGGATGATGTTGTGTTTTACATTCCACATAAAACTGCTGCCGCCCAGCATGTTGAGCGAGAAAGCAGCTATTACATTTACCCATTTGTATTTGCTGAAACTGCCGTGTGCACCATCGTGCATAACATTAAACCCAATAGCAGCTACAAAACCACCTAATACAATCGATTCTGCAATACCTAACCATAAGCCGGGTGTAAAGAATACGAGGTGAATGTAAACAGCAATTAAACCTACTGCAAAAAAGATAGCTTTAAAAAACAGGTTGAAATTACCGGTGGGGTTCTTGCCCTTTTCTTCGAAATAAGAATTAACCCTTCGCTTTAATTCTGTGTGGAAGGATTGGCCTGTTGAGGCAAATTTAGGAGTGCTCATTATACAAATAAATTGCCGCAAAGGTAACTTATCTCAGCTTTGGTTGAGCAGCTTGTTGAAGGAATGACCCATAAATGATACGTTGCACTACCCTGATCTTCGTCAGGTGCTTATTTTAATTAATGCATCGAACGTGTTGATTCCTATACGTTTTTCGCTGATAAACCCTTCGCCATATTCAACTCCTATGCGTTTTCCCAGCATTTTATGGCGGGAGATAATGGTATCGAAATAGGCAGGTGTTGAAATGTATGTCTGCGGCTCATCATCGTTCGGGTTGACGCCGGTATTGCTGAACTGTGTGCCGTAAGCCTTAATACTTTCCACCTTGCGGTCAAACACGGAAGTGATATCGAATATAAAATCGGGCTCGGCATAACGATCCTGGATGTAATGAAACACGTATTTCGGCCGCCACGCTTCCTGCGCCACTCCATTGAGCGATGTTTCAATTTTGCGTAAGCCCGACAGAAAGCTTGCATCTGAAACCAACTTTGAAGAACGGCCATGATCTGGATGGCGATCGACCAATGCATTGCAGATAACAATCTCCGGTTGGTATTGACGGATCTTTTGAATAATCTGCAGCTGATGTTCTTCATCATTTTTAAAAAAGCCATCACGCATGCCCATGTTTTCACGTAAATGAATGCCCATAATTTCCGCAGCAGCGGCCGCTTCCTGTTTACGGGTTTCGGCCGTACCTCTTGTTCCCAGTTCGCCACGTGTTAAATCAATAACACCCACTTTTTTCCCGTTGTTAATTTCAACCATTAATGTACCTGCACAACTTAATTCCACATCATCGGGGTGTACACCAAATGCGAGTATATCTAATTTCATCTATAGTCTTTTTTGATTTGTAAAAGTACAGGATAAGCAAGTAAGTGCAAGCAATTGACGTGAGCGAAAGGCACTCCTATTTTTTTGTAGTAGATTGGGACACCGGATAATTGTAATACATCCGATCAATTTCCTGCACAATTTCTTCAATCTGTTTATCGAAATGATCGTCTTTGGGGTTCCAGCCCTGTTTTAAACTGGTGCCTGCAAAAAACATGAGTGTTTGATAAAAACCTGCAGTAAAGCCGCCCTTCATTTCATGTACAATTTCGTAACAGTTATTTCCTGTCTGGCGATTGATGAGTTTCATCAGCACCTTCCCTTGATAAATCGACAGATCGGTTACTTTATCGGTAAAGCCGGCACGTAATTCTTTCTCTCTTGATTTGATGTATTTTTTGCGTTCGGCTTTGCCACTGATATTTTCCAGGTGCTTGTTAACATCATTCATGACCACACCGGCCGAACGTGCATACGGATAGGTTACATAAACTGCATTGCGGAGTCTTGTCCAGTTGGCCCAGTACTTCGCCGCTTCTTTGGGATTACCGCCCCATATCAGCACTTCGCCTATTTCCCTTCCGCCAAGCAGTTCGCCATTAATGACCATTGCTTTAACAAACACGGTATCATTTGGACCGTATTCTACTTTTACCACCTGCTTTACGGTATTATCGGCCGTTTGTGCAACAGCCGGCTGCACAGCAACAAGTGTGGAGATGAGTACAGATAAAAGAAATATGTTCTTCCGGCCAATCATGAATCCTGTAAATTAGTGAATCTTGCTCTTTTATACAACAGACAAGACCGATGTAACCTTTGTTGCCTTGTGAAGATTTTCTTAATTATTTCATCTTCATAAAAAAAGCGTTGTATCTGTTACTTGCGCAATACAACAGTTCCTTCAGAAAAATTCTTTCCTGTGAGTGGTTATCGTCGCCTGCCACAATTCATACAATAGAAAATGGTTGGCGCATCAACACCAACCATTCAATCTTTTAAACAAACTGTTTTCCGTTATACTTTCTTCAACTCCGATTTTCTGTTCTTTTGTATGTGATTCCAACTGGCAAGTAAGAACCCAAAGGTCATTACCAATATACCCAACCATAACACATTAATAGCCGGGAACTGGTACGCTTTTAACGTAACATATTCCAGTATAGCATTGCTTTCTTTCACACCTAAATTAATTCCATCTGCATCGGCACCTTTAAACGCCAATACCAGGCTTTGTGAAATAACGGTATCGGCCACCGGCATAATATTGTTACCACGCAAAATAAGCAACGGCTCTGCGCTGTACTTGCTGCTGTCTTTTGCGTATACGGTTACAGATGCTGCAAATACAGAATCGGTAGACTCGTACGGAATATTTTTACGTGTAATGGTACGTCCAACTTTATCCAGCACCATAAATCCTTGCGAATAAAATACCGTATCGCCGGGTTGCAACTTATGATCTTTGAAGGTGGCAGTATCCTTATTCTTTTCTTTGTTCGGCAACGAAGTAATGTACGTAAACACATCCTTGTGCAGGTAATGTTTACTGTCGGGGTTCGCCATAATGCCTTCGTTTCCTTTAAAGTTTACAAACGCATCGGGGTACAAGGTGAAGCCTTCGTTTTTATCTTTGTACTGAAAATGAATTTTAAAATACTGCTTGGGATCAGAAGGATGTGTTGAATCGCCCTGAAACGTAACCATGTACTTGCCCATGTCGGTTGCAATACCTTTTACCAACGTCAGATTCTCTGCAGGATTTTCCTTGCTCTGCTCTCCAAAATTCACCATAATACCGCTGGTGTTCCAGCTCAACACTTCTTTCTTGGATGCAGAAATAAGAATACCCAGCAATGTTAAACCAAAGCCAACGTGCGCAATCGATGCACCGGCTTTGATCATTTTTCCTTTAATACCTGTAACAATGTACATGGCATTGGCCACCACTGCGTATACCGATGCAAAAATGCTGAGGTGAATAGCTGCTAAAAATCCAATACCGTATTTGTTGTAATTGATATCGCCCCAGATACTGATGCTGAGAGATGCTGCCAACGCAATGACCGTTGGCAACCAGATTGATTTCACAAATGCATTACCTGCAGTTTGTTTATACTTGAGGTATTGGCTGATGGATGTAAGTACGGCAATAACAAACGAAAACAGGATAAGTACTTTGTTATATGAATACTCAATATCCTGCGCCGGTGCATACTTGGTACCAAAAATTTTATTTACTACCGGCAAGGAAGTTTTGCCGATGATGAACAAGGCCGAAATAAAGAACAGCAATGAACCAACAAACAACCAAAACTCTCTTGAGCTGATAACTTCTTCTTTTACCACTGTTGGAATTTGTTTGAAACGCATGCCAAACAACAACAGCGAAGGAATGACAAAAATTAAAAGGAAGGTAAGCAACTGTGCATTCATTCCTAAATCGGTAAATGCATGCACACTTGTATCGCCTAAAATACCACTGCGGGTTAAGAAGGTAGAATAAATGATGAACAGATGCTGTAAAATAAAAAACAGGAAAGTTGCCCTTAAGGAATGGCCTGTATGTTTATATGCAATGAGCGTGTGTATACCGCAAATAGAAATCAACCACGGTACAAGTGAGGCATTCTCTACCGGATCCCATGCCCAGTAACCGCCAAAGGTTAAACTTTCGTAAGCCCATGCTGCACCCATCATAATACCCAGTCCTAAAATACCGGCGCTGAAAATGGCCCACGGACGTGCAGGTAAGACCCAGCCGTTGTAGTCTTTCTTCCAAAGCCCTGCAATGGCAAATGCAAACGGAATGAGTGTGCTGGCAAAGCCGAGGAACAAAACCGGCGGATGAATCACCATCCAGTAGTTCTGTAATAAAGGATTGAGGCCGTTGCCATCCCGGATAAAACTCAGATAATCGTTCCGTAAATGCCCTTCCGCATCAAACCCGATCGGGAACTGATCAGGACTCAGCATCCCATCATTCCGCATCAAAATAAATGGATTACTTCCTACTTTTAAATCGAAGAAATAAATACCTATTACCATCGTAGCCAATGCAAACTGCATAAAACTTACAGTGGTCATTACCGGTGCTTCCCATTTCTTTTCCCTCAAAATGATGATGCCGCCAAGGATACAATGCCAGAAACTCCAGAGGAGGAAGCTGCCCTCCTGTCCTTCCCAGAAACAGGCAAGAATGTATTGCATGGGCAACTGGTAATTGCTGTGTTGCCATGCATATTTATACTCGAACCGGTGATTAGAGATAATAAAATAAAGTGCAATGAAAATGCCGACAACCGAAATAATTTCAGCCAGGAAAGCTCCTCTGGCAATTCGTTTCCAGCTCTGCTGTTCCGAAGGAATTTGCGACTGCGTTGCTTTAAAATATGCGATGGTGGCTAATAAAGAAGCTACAAAAGATACAATAGCCAGAAAAGTTCCAATTTGTCCGGGTAATAGCTGCTCGCCTGAATATGGCATGTTTGGTTGATTAGTTCAGTTTCTTGAAATACGTACTCAATTGCTCCACGGTTGTTGGTTATTTTGCCGCCGTGCTGATTTTTGCCTTTTCTTCTTTGTACTTACTGGGGCATTTAATCAAAATATCATCGCAGAGAAAAGCACTGTCGGTCATCTTTCCCTTCAGCACCATCCGTTCGCTACGCTCCATGTCTGTCGGTGGTTTTCCTTTCATATATACCACTTTGGTAGTGCCGCCCAACGAATCAACTACATGAAAGCTCAAATAGTTGGGATTTTTCAGTGCATCGTATTCGATGTGTTTCCCATTTGCCGTATCAAGCTTGGCAATTAAATGTAAAAACTTGCCGGGTTTTGCTTTAGCTGAATCGATGGTATCGTAGGTTGAAAGATCGCCCATCATGCTGATCAGAATACCAATTCCAACAGCGATAACCACTAAAATCAAAATATGTGAGGTCTTCATATTTCTCTGCTGCTTTATTTGCAGCGCAAAGTTAGCCCAAAACAAGTTTCGGAACTGTGCTAAAAACATAATTAGCAGGAAGAAAGAATGAAACAGGAAATTTTAACAATTGAACGGCAAACCGGTCTTTTGTTGTCCGCATTTACCAACAAAGCATGTTTAGCTTGTACTGCTTGGGGCTAAACTTAGGTTTTAATACCTAGAAACGCTGTAAGTACACCCTATTTTTTGAAAATGACAGGAAGACAAAACGGTAATCGATCGCCCATCGGTATACTTTTATAATGTAAAAAAAAATGACGATCCAATAGTCCTTGAAAACCAAATCCATAATCCGATACACAGACCATTTAGTTTTACTGAAAAACCTAAGGCTTCAATCGAAATAGGAAAACGGACAAAAGAACTGAAAAATTTAGAGGCCAACAGGAACCCCCGACCTCGTGTTGGGGGTTTTTAAATTATCTGTTTTCATTTACTGCAAAATTTACCGAACCGCTTAACGAATTATGAGCCTTTTAAAAAATAAACCAAACTGCAGGATCACCAGGCTTTCATTTGCATTAACTGTGCTTACCGGTATTATTGCCTGCGTGGTGATTTTAAGCTGGATATTTGATGTGCTGCCTCTTATATCTCTTGACGATGACAAGACAATCATTAAATTAAATACAGGTATTTGTTTTTTGGCAGCCGTTGTGTCGCTTGGTTTAACGGCCTATGATAAATATAAAAAGGCTGGTATTATTCTTTCCATTGTTATCATCTTATTCAACCTGCTTAGCCTCAGTCAATTTTTTTTTAATTACCAGCTCGGCATCGATGAGTTTTTTATAAAGGATCATTTTACTCCTATCGAAAACTACCCGGGCAGGATGACCATTAACACCTCGGTCTTTTTTATTAGCACCTCTTTCTTTACAATATGCTTAGCCCTGAAATTTAAGCCTGACCTTGTGGGGCTGTTAATGCCTCCTTTTTGGGCCTCAACGGTTTTATCGTTTATTGCTTACAGCTATGCTGTTGCTAACTCAGGAATTTTTCCCAGTCATCACAACCTGTCACCGGTTATGGTAACAGGTTCTTTAATCTTTGCTACAGCTATCCTTTTTTACCAAACGGATGAAGGCTTTCTGGCACCTTTTACCAAAAAGACAGAGGTTGCAAAAATCACCAGCCGTATGCTTATTAACGGCATACTCCTGACCGGTATTTTTTCGTGGTTGCGTTTAAGAGGAGAGTTAAGCGGATTGTTGCAGCATGATATGGGTATTGTTCTCATGGCGGGAGCATACATCCTCATCATTATGTATTTTACAAAAACCACAACTGTTAAACTCAATGATCTTGAACAGAGTTTAAAAAAAGAAAAGGCCCTTTCTGAGCAAATCATTAACAGTTTACCGGCGATCTTTTTTGTTGCCGATAAAAATAACAAGTTCATACGCTTTAACAACAACCTGATTAATGCCTCCAGATGCAGCAAAGAAGAATTAGAACAAATGACGCCGCATGATTTTTACCCTGAAAACGAGAGAGCTACAATTGATGAGTATATTCAAGAAATCAAAGAGAAAGGTTTAATGACGATTGAGGCTCCTTTAACAGACAAGGACGGCGAAACAGAACCATTCCTTTTTACAACAACTTCCATTGAATACAACGGCGAGCCTTGTTTAATCGGTACAGGTATCAATATTTCTGAGCGAAAAAAAGCAGAGCAGGAAATTAAACTTTTAAATGATCAGTTAAGAAGTTTGAGTAATCACCTCGATAATATACGGGAGGATGAACGTACCTCTATTGCCCGTGAAATACATGATGAGTTGGGGCAGCAACTGACAGTCTTTAAAATTAACCTCGCCTGGCTTAAATCGTTACCAGCAGAAGAAGAAGCAGAACGTGATAATTTAACTACCGAAATGCTGGCGTTAACCGAAAGCATGATCCATTCTATCAGACGCATAGCTCACGACCTGCGTCCGCCTGCCTTGGAAGATCTTGGATTGGCAGAAGCACTTCGCATTTACTCCGAAGAGTTTGAGTTACGTACCGGAATACCTATTCACTTTTTTACAGAACTGGATATGCTTGAACTTTCTGCAGATACAAGTAAGGCGTTGTACCGTATCTATCAGGAAAGTCTTACCAATGTTGCACGTTATGCTGATGCTACACAGGTAGAAGCATCTCTTGACCTGGAAGATGACCATATTATCCTTTCAATTTCCGATAACGGAGTTGGTTTCAATACAGACGAACTGATTCATAAAAAAACACTCGGTATTATCGGTATGCGTGAACGGGCGGTAATGATTGGCGGTAAGTTTGTCATCCACAGTCAACCAAACCGGGGAACGACAGTTTCAGTTAAACTGCCACTTTACAGCGATATTGAACCACAAGAAAAGGAATACAACTCACAAACGGCCTGATGCATTCGATCTGTTGCAGAAGAACGCCGGGTATTTGAACGTTTTTATAACCATACTTAAACAAAACCGGTCTTTCGAAGCATTTGTGCAAAACTTTCCATGCAACTAACCACAGTTAATCTGCAGTCTATTACCTTTGCATCCGTTTTCTAAAAAACAACGATCATGATTGATCTTTCCGGGTTCGACCCTAACGGGGCCGGTAACCCCAACAACAACGTATTTGGTCTTCCTTTTACTGAAGAAGACGCAGCACTGGTAATACTCCCCGTTCCTTGGGAGGTAACTGTGAGTTATAAAGCAGGAACAGCCCGGGCTCCCGAACACATTTTCCGGGCCAGTTTACAGGTTGATTTGCATGATAATGATACTTCCGATGCATGGCGACAAGGCATTTACATGCGTGATGTAGACCGCAGCATACTCCTCAAAAGCGATTATTTGCGAAAGGAAGCCGAGCTCTACATTAATTATATTGCCCAGGGCGAAAATGTAAACGACAACAAGTTCATGTGCAAAACGCTTAAAGAAGTAAATGCCGGTGGCTTGTTTCTGAACGATTGGGTATATCATCAAACCAAAGAATTACTGGCGAAAGGCAAACTGGTAGCATTACTCGGTGGCGATCACAGCACACCTTTAGGTTACTATAAAGCCATTGCAGAAAAGCATGGCAGTTTTGGCATTTTGCAAATTGATGCACACCTCGATTTACGTAAATCGTACGAAGGGTTCATTTATTCGCATGCCTCTGTTATGTACAATGCCTTGAACGAGTTGCCGGAGCTGGAAAAGCTGGTACAGGTTGCGGTAAGAGATTATGGTGATGATGAACTACAATTAGTAGAAAACAGCAATAACCGCATTGTTGTGTTCTTCGACAGGACGATGAAAGAGCGATTGTATGAAGGTGAAATCTGGAAAAAAATTGCCGACGAAATTGTGGAGCAGTTGCCGGAAAAAGTTTACATCAGTTTCGATATTGACGGACTTGATCCGAAACTATGCCCGCACACCGGCACACCGGTAATGGGTGGCCTGGAAACAGAACAACTGTTTTATCTCTTCAGAAAAATTCTGACCAGCGGCCGCAAGTTTATTGGCTTCGATTTAAATGAAGTTGGTGTAAGTACTACCGAGTGGGATGAAAATGTTGGAGCCCGGGTCTTATATAAACTCTGTAACCTCCTGCTCGCCTCGAACAAAAACTGAGCAGATTAATTTATTCTTTATTGAAAGGATCATACAACAAGTATGGTCCTTTTTTGCACATATACATTAAAAAAAAGCCAACCCTGAAAAGAGTCGGCCGTTGCTAACCTATGAAAAACACCTAATGCAAGTGTACACAAAAAATATCCGTAAATGCAACATTTGCGAAAATAAATTTTAGAGCCTCATTGCGCAATCGTTTGCGCTATAAAGAAGTGTGCATTATTTCTTTCGTTAAACGGCGGCCGTAAATAGTTTCATGTGCCTTTTCAGAGGTAAAAAAGCCAATCAGGTAAAAGTAGCTTCCAACATCAGCTCTCCTGCTTTACAACTTCTTTTGCTGAGTGTAAACCTCTATTTTGTCTAAAAAAGAGATTTAAACTGACGAAGATCAGTACATTTCATAATCTTCAATAATCTGGCACTTTCATTGTTTTTTTAATTTAGTAAGTAACAGGTAATATAACTACCGCAACCAAACCGACCGAAAACGGTATAACCAAATATGACGAACCCCATCAACAGAGCGATGACGATTGCTTTATTACTGCTAACCCTGGCAGTTTCGGCGGTTACCATTATTTCTATCTGGCAATCGCAACGCATCAAATCTTTTAATGCAGAAATCACCCGGTTTGAAGAAAACAGGTACCTGATGCAACAGCTTACCATGGCTGTACTGGATAACGAAACAGGTGCTCGTGGCTTTGTCATTACAGGTAAAAGAAATTTCCTGGATCCCATGATTTCTTCGGAACGTAAACTGGATGAATTGCGCATACTACTTGCCAAGCGTACCAACACACCCGAATTAATCACTCTCCTCAACGATTCGTTAGGCCCGTTTATCGATTTACGGAAAGAATTTTCGTGGCGGATGGTGGCATTGGTAAACAGCGGAAAGTATGAAGAAGCAAGAAAACTTGTACTGAGTGGAGTTGGTAAACATTACACCGATGAAGCCCGGAGACTTGCAAATAAAATTGATGCTATTCGAAACGAAATATTAGACCAAAAACGAAAAGAAAACGAAACATTTATCAGGGATCTGAGCCGCTTCCTCATCCTTATCCTCGTCATCATTTTTGTAATTTCTGCTTTTAACTTCCGGCAGCTTGCAAAAATTTATAAGAAGCAAAAACAAACCGAGCTGCGACTAAGGCAAAACGAACAGCTCTACGCTGCTCTTTTCTATAAAAGCCCGATTGCAAAATGGATTGTATCGCCACAGGACAGTGTGATGATTGATGTAAACGACAGTTTTTGTAACATGTTTGCTGTTAAGCGTGAAGATATTGTTGGCAAAACAACAAATGAAACAGGCCTCAGCAATTCGCCCGAAATAAAAGAAAGTGTTATAAAGCAAATTAAAGAGAAAGGATTTGCCCGCAACCTTGAATACAAAGCAACCCTCCCGAACGGCGAAATAAAATGGGTATCAATGAGCATTGACCCGATTAAGCTCGATGGTAAAGATTGCTTTGTAGGAGCTTCTGCAGATATTACTGCAATTAAACAAAATGAAGCAGTAATTGCAAACATGAATGCCGAACTGGAGCGAAAAGTACAGGAAAAAACAGCTGAAATAAGGGAAAACGAACAGAAGCTGCAGGCTTTAAACGAAACACTGGAACACCTTGTAGAAATACGGACCGAACAATTATCCAAAGCAAACAAAGAAATGGAAGCGTTCAGCTATTCTGTTTCACACGATTTACGGGCACCCTTGCGGGGCATTATTGGCTTTACCAATATTATACAGGAAGATTATGGTGCTGCCATGCAGGAAGAAGAGAAAAGACTTTTTGCGATAATTAAGAAGAATACAGAAAAGATGGGTAACTTGATTGACGACCTACTCGATTTTTCCCGACTCGGACGCAAAGAAATAACCAAAACACCCATTAATACAGCACAAATGGTGAACGAACTGATTGAAGACATCAGCCGTATTAATCCAAATGCAGATGCCATTGAGTGGGTGGTAGCACCTTTACCTGCAGCACATGCCGATCTGTCAACCATTCGACAAGTTTGGGCGAACCTCCTCTCAAATGCAGTGAAATACAGTAAAGTAAATGCAAAACCCCGCATCGAAATCGGCAGTTACGCCGCAGATAATCAAACCGTATTTTTTGTAAAAGATAATGGCGTGGGCTTTGATGAGAAATATAAAGACAAACTCTTTCATGTATTTCAACGACTGCACAGCGAAACCGAGTTTGAAGGTACAGGTATCGGGCTGGCGTTGGTTGATAAAATTATTTCACGGCACGATGGAAAAGTGTGGGCCACCGGAGAAATAAATAAAGGCGCTACATTTTATTTTTCATTACCATAACCAGGCATATGCTAACAACATCAGTAGAAATCTTATTAGTAGAAGACAGCATCAACGATGCAGAATTAACGATCCGGGAAATGAAAAAACACAACCTGGCGAATGATCTTCTTCATGTAAAAGACGGCGAAGAGGCTCTCGATTACATATTCGGTAAAGGAAGTTTTGCCAACCGGCTGATTGAACACCGGCCCAAACTTGTGCTGCTCGATATTCAGATGCCCAAAATAAACGGCATTGAAGTACTACAGCAAATTAAATCGGACGATCGTACAAGAACCATTCCGGTGGTGATGCTTACCTCTTCAAAAGAAGATCCTGATATTAAACGCTGCTATGAACTGGGTGCCAACAGTTACATTGTAAAACCTGTAAACTTCGAAGCATTTACAGCTGCAATAAGAAGTATTCATTATTACTGGCTGCTGCTAAACGAACCGCCGGTAAAATAAACCTGCCGCAATGATTGAACCTATACACATATTAATACTGGAAGATAATCCGATGGATGCGGAGCTGATGATTCGTGCCCTTAAAAAAGAAGGATTGCAGTTCACCAATACAATTGTAGATAACAGGAACGATTTTATTGAAGCGCTGAATAATGAAACGTTCGATTTGATTTTATCAGACAATTCGTTACCTCAATTCGATGCCACCGAAGCGGTGCAAATTGTACGAAAAAGTTTTCCGTACCTGCCCTTTATCCTCGTAACCGGAACTGTAAACGAAGATTTTGTCATCAGCATCATGAAACTTGGTATTGATGATTATATTTTAAAAGACCGCTTAACCCGTTTACCTTCTGCCATTGCAAATGCAATAGACAGCAGAAAGAACCTGCAAAAAAAATTACAGGCTGAAAAAGAATTAATAAAAAGCGAAGCAAAATATCGTTTTCTGATTGAGCGTATCCGTAAAGGTATTTATGCGCTTGATACAGAATGGCGTGTCTTGTACATGAACAACCAGGCAGCCCAGTTATTTAACTGCGACCCCGAAAAAATTATTGGCAAAATCATGTGGGAAGAGTTCCCGCACCTGAAAGGCAATAAGTTTTATCTGGCCTACCAGGATGCCATGAGATTGCAAAAAGAAGTACATCTTGAAGGTTATTCTGAAGATTATAAAAAAATTTTCAGCGTAAATGCATATCCATCCAACGAGGGAATTGTTATTACATATGATGACATCACTGAACAAAAAAAGATCGAAAAGGCATACGATAAAAGCCAGGAAGAATACCGGGATATGGTAGCACGCATCAGCGACGCTTTTATTTCATTGGATAAAAATTTCAACTACGTTTTCCTGAATAAACAAGCCGGAGAATTGATTCGCAAAAACCCGGAAGATCTAATTGGCAAAAACGTATGGGAGGTATTTCCAGACGCTATCGGCAGTAACACCTATCATGCGTTTCACCAGGCATTAAAAACTCAAAAAAATATCCGGAATATCGATTACTACCCTCCTCTGGACCTTTGGCAGGAAAATCATATCTATCCTTCAGAAAACGGCTTGTCAATTTTCATTCGGGATATTTCGGAAGAAAAAAGAAAAGACCTGGCTATACAGAAAAGCCAGGAACAATACAAAGAAATGGTTGAACGTATTACCGACGGCTTTTATTCCTTAGATCGTGAATGCAGATATTTATTTCTGAACGATAAAGCCTGCGATATTATACAACATACCCGTGAAGAGGTGTTGGGAAAAACCGTTTGGGAAATTTTTCCAGACCTCGTAGGATCGGCTGTATACAATGCATTTATGAAAGCACTGGATGAACAGGTGTATGTGCAACTTACCGAACATTATGAAGGAACCGGTATCTGGAAAGACATTCACATATACCCTTCGAAAGAAGGTTTATCCGTTTTTGTTAGCGACATCAGCGAAAAAATGAAGAGCGAAATCGCCGCAAAAGAAAGCGAGGCAGTGCGAAACCTGATTATGAGCTCTGCACTGGATGCCATTGTTTGCGTAAACCATTCGAACCAGTTTATTTTCTGGAACAGGCGGGCCGAAGAACTGTTTGGGTGGACATTTGAAGAAGTACAAACAAAAACACTTGAAACAACAATTATCCCTAAAAATTTCAGGCATGAACATACGCATGCCATGCACCGATATATAGAAACAGGCGAATCACATGTTGCGGGTAAAATGCTTGAACTCACCGCTTTAAATAAAGACGGAAAAGAGTTTCCGATTGAGTTATTTATGATCCCAGTAAAAACTGGATCCACCGAATTTTTTTGTGCCTTTATTCGTGACATTTCAACAAGAAAAAAACTGGAGAGAAAACTGAACGAACAGCGCAGGAAAAGCGAAATTGAAAAAATGGCCGTTGCATTGGAAGCACAAGAAAAAGAACGGAACTTTATTGGCCAGGAACTGCACGATAACATTAACCAGATTTTAGTTGGTACAAAGATGATGTTACAGATGACCATATCGGATGTTGATAAAAACAAACATTTTCTTTCGAATTGTATCGAAAGCCTGAACGAGGTGATCGTTGAAAACAGGAAACTGGCGCATGAAATGGTTACACCAAACGTTGATCAGGAATCGGTACTTACCATGTTACAGACACTCGTTGAAAACATGTTTATCTCATCGACCCCGAAAGTAACAGTAAGCGTTGAAGAAAATGTAGAAGAAAAACTGAATAACAAGCAAAAACTTACGCTTTATCGTATTGCCCAGGAACAATGCGCCAACATTATTAAATATGCAAACGCAAGCCATGTTGAAATAAACGTAACTATAAAAGACGACAAGGTTAATCTGATTATAAAAGATAATGGACAAGGTATGGATGCCAGCAAAAAAGTAAATGGCATCGGCTTACGTAACATCAACAGCCGGTTAAGTATTTACAATGGCAGTTCCGAAATTACAACAGCACCCGGTGAGGGTTTTACACTGGTTGTTCATTTGCCTGTTCAACAGCAATCATAATTATTCAATTCATTGTACAGATAAACCGTTTGTTTTAACTGTATCTTTATATTGTTATGACAGCGTATAAGATTCCGATTTTTTTTGAGCCCTTCGAAAAACAAAAAAAAGCAGCCCGGCTGTTGCACTTGCTTGCCGGCTTTCTGATGATTGCCAACGCCTGGGGCGATTTTAAGAACCCAACTCCTAACCTCGTTTTTATTGTGGTGCAAATTGCCACTGCATTAGTCATCATCAGCTATGCGTTTTCAGGAAAAAAATGGTCTGCTAATCAAAATACTTCAAACGGACTTATCCGCTTGCTTGCAGCTGCCGTTTTATTCTATGCTTCTTCTTATTTTCTCAACATAAACGATAGCCTCCGTGCGGTGCTGCAGGTATTTGGTGCACTGGGTTTACTCTTACTCTTCTTTACCGAACGCAAAATCTTTAAACCCTGCGAGGTCATCATTGATGAAAAAGGGGTGCATACCCCGGCTAATTTAAAAGATCGCCTCATTGAATGGAAAGATGTTGACAACATGCTCATAAAAAACGATTTTGTTTCCATTAATACGGTTCAAAACCACTTCATTCAATACGAAACGGGTGCCGTACTCAGCGAACTGCAAATGGACGAAGTAAACGCTTACTGCAGGGAGAAGTTTACGAAAAGCTGATTTTGGTCTATATTTGCCCGGTTGAAAAAACTCATCTGCATATTATTCCTGGGAGCTTATCTTATTTCATCGACTGAATTACGTCAGCTGTTGAAGTTTCCCCTGTTAATGCAGCATTATGCAGAGCATCGCCAGCAGGATCATTCGCTGAGCCTCATTGGTTTTCTTGCCATGCATTACAACGATGAAGATATTATCGATCTCGATTACAGCAAGGATCAGCAATTACCTTTCAAATCAAAAACAGGTTATACAGGTGCTGTGTTAAGCATTGGCGTTCCTGCAACCTTTTTTGTTGCCGCACCCAAACCCGTACACGCCTTAACAGTAGAACGGTTTATACCCAACGAAGATTTTATTTCAGCAGTTTACCTCTCCTCTATCTGGCAGCCTCCCCGCTCATGCTGATGCATATTCCAGTTTATTTTCTGTAACACACTACCGTTTTGCACAGGCAAAACAGCAGTGCTATTGTTGATTTATTTAAACAGCTAATTAAATGCTGAATGCAATCATCCGTTTTTCTGTCAATAACAAACTTGTTATTGGTCTTTTTATAGCAGTACTCATCGGTTATGGCAGTTACGAGTTTACTAAACTCCCCATCGATGCAGTGCCCGATATCACCAATAACCAGGTGCAGGTAATAACTGTTGCTCCATCACTCGGTGCAACAGATATCGAACGCCTCGTCACCTTCCCGATTGAACTGGCGAACAATAATATTTCAGGCCTGCATGAGATCCGCAGTTTCTCCCGCTTCGGCCTTTCGTTGGTTACTATTGTGTTTAACGACGATGTTGATATCTACTGGGCAAGGCAACAGGTAGCCGAGCGCTTACAACAGGTAAAAGATGAAATACCTGCGGGTATCGGTTCCATTTCATTAGGACCAGTTACAACAGGTCTGGGCGAAATCTATCAGTACACCGTTCGCCCGAAGAAAGGGTACGAAAACAAATACGACGCCATGGAATTACGAACCATCCAGGACTGGATTGTTCGCCGTCAATTGCTGGGCGTAAAAGGCGTAGCCGATGTAAGCAGCTTCGGTGGCCGTTTAAAGCAATATGAAATTGCAGTTGATCCCAACAAGCTGCAATCGCTGGGCATTACCATGAGCGATGTATTTACGGCATTGGAAAAAAGCAACCAGAACACAGGCGGTGCGTATATTGAAAAAGGCCCAACGGTCTTGTATATCCGAAGCGAAGGTTTGGTAGGAAGTATAGATGATATCCAATCAACGTTTATTAAAAACACTTCGGCTGGTACGCCCTTGTTTGTGCGTGATGTGGCTGATGTACGCTTTGGACAGGCTACACGTTTTGGTGCACTTACTTATAACGATGAAGGTGAAGTTGCCGGCGCTGTTGTAATGATGTTGAAAGGTGCCAACAGCAGCGAAGTAATTAAGAATGTAAAAGAGCGTGTTGCACAAATTCAAAAATCGTTGCCCGAAGGCGTCATCATTGAACCCTTCCTCGACCGTACTAAAATGGTGAACAACGCCATTAGCACTGTAAAAACAAATTTGATTGAAGGTGCATTGATTGTACTGTTTGTACTTATTATTTTTCTTGGCAACTTACGTGCAGGCTTTTTGGTTGCCTCCGTTATTCCGCTGGCCATGTTGTTTGCCGTAATTATGATGAACATGTTTGGTGTAATTGGTAACCTGATGAGTTTAGGTGCACTCGATTTTGGTTTGATCGTTGATGGTGCGGTATTTATTGTGGAAGCCGTATTGCATCAGCTTACACACAGCAAACACTTTGCGCATGTAAACAAACTTTCGCAGCACCAGATGAACGAAGAAGTAAGTGCAGCTTCGGGTAAAATGGCACGTAGCGTAGTGTTTGGTCAAATCATTATCCTTATTGTGTATCTGCCAACCTTTACGTTGCAGGGTATTGAAGGAAAGATGTTCATACCCATGGCGCAGACCATTGCGTTTGCATTGCTGGGAGCATTCATTCTTTCGCTCACCTATGTACCCATGATGAGTTCGCTGATCATGAGCCGGAAACTCACCCACAAGAAAACATTTGCAGATAAGATGATGGAGTTCTTCGAATTTCATTATCAGAAAGCACTCAACAAAGTGTTGAATATTTCGAAATGGGTGATTGCTGCATCAGTAATTCTATTTACCGTTTCTGTTTTTGTATTAACCACACTGGGTGGCGAATTTATTCCTGCTTTGGAAGAAGGCGATTTTGCAGTTGAAACAAGAGTATTGACCGGCAGCAATCTCACCACTACTATTGAAAGCACACAGAAAGCAGCGCACATACTCAAATCACAATTCCCGGAAGTTGAACAGGTGGTCACCAAAATCGGCAGTGGCGAAATACCAACTGACCCGATGCCGATGGAAGCAGCCGATATGATGGTGATTTTAAAAGACAAAAAAGAATGGACCTCCGCAGAAAACTTTGATGAGCTGGCCGATAAAATGAGCAAGGCTGTTTCAGTTGTACCGGGCATTACAGTTAGTTTTCAGTTTCCGGTACAAATGCGTTTTAATGAATTGATGACGGGCGCCAAACAGGATGTGGTATGTAAAATATTTGGTGAGAACATTGATACGCTGGCGCACTATGCACAACAGCTAGGCAATTTGGTTTCATCGGTACAAGGCTCTAAAAATTTATATGTAGAACCTGTTTCGGGCATGCCACAGATCATTATTGAATACAACCGTGCTGCTATTTCGCAATATGGTTTAAACATCAGCGATGTCAATCACATCATCAATACAGGCCTGGCTGGAGAAGCCACCGGCTTTGTGTACGAAGGTGAAAAGCGTTTTGATATGGTGGTGCGTTTGAGCGGTGAGAAAAGAAAGAATATCGAAGACATACAAAACCTGTTGATACCGGTGAAAGGTGGCACACAGGTTCCGTTATACCAACTGGCAAATGTAGAAATTAAGGAAGGTCCCAACCAGATACAACGTGAAGATGCCAAGCGCAGGATCATCGTTGGTTTTAATGTAGGCGACAGAGATGTGCAATCGATCGTAAATGAACTGCAGCAAAAAGTAGAAGCGAAAATGAAACTGCCTGCCGGTTATTATGTAACCTATGGTGGTGCATTCGAAAATCTCAATGCTGCAAAAGCAAGATTAGGTATAGCGGTACCGGTAGCTTTGTTGCTCATCTTCTTATTACTCTTCTTCTCCTTCAATTCCATTAAACAAGGTTTATTGATTTATTCGGCCATTCCATTATCGGCAACCGGTGGCATTTTCGCATTGGCGTTGCGTGATATGCCCTTCAGCATTTCTGCAGGTGTTGGCTTTATTGCGCTGTTTGGTGTAGCAGTATTAAATGGCATTGTATTGATCTCCGAATTCAATCGCCTGCGTGATGAAGGCTGGACCGATCCACGAAAGATTGCTGTAATGGGAACCAAGATCCGTTTACGTCCGGTGTTAATGACAGCCTTTGTTGCATCGTTTGGTATTTTACCCATGGCACTCAGTACAGGTGCAGGTGCAGAAGTACAACGTCCTTTAGCAACCGTATTGATCGGTGGTTTACTCGTAGCCACTTTCTTAACCCTGTTTGTATTGCCAAGCTTATATGTTCTTTTTGAAAAAGGAACTGAAAAACGGAAAAAGAAAAAAGCCATGAAAAAAGCAGCATCAATGATTGTGTTGTTATTATCTGTTGCCGGAGCAACAGCACAAACACCCATTACATTGCAGGCATCCATTGACACTGCCTTAAAAAACAATCTGCACGTTAAGCAGGAGAAGTTAGTTACGGAGTACAAAAAAATGCTGATTGGTTCTGCCGCAGTTGTGCCGCAAACAACCGTTTCGGCAGAGGTTGGACAGTTCAACAGTATTTACAACGATACACGATTCGGGCTTTCACAATCGTTCAACTTTCCGAAAGTGTACAGCACACAAAAAACATTCTTAACCGAAGAATGGAAGAACAATGTGTTGTTTGTTGCAGTAAAAGAAGCCGAGTTGAAACGGGATGTAACAACTGCTTTCTATCATCTCTTGTACCTGCAGCAGAAAACGCAACTGTTGCAGGAGGCCGATAGTTTATACAGTGCATTTTATCGTTTAACCGAATTGCGTTTACAAAAAGGCGAAAGTAATGTGCTGGAAAAAGCAACAGCCGAAACACAGTTGGGACAAATTCGTTTGCAGCGTCAGCAGTTGCAAAAAGACCAGGCACTTGTACAATTGCAGTTCCAGTTATTACTCAACTCAACAACAGCGTTTACTGTATCAACAAAAGAATTTAAGCATACAGTTCTGCTTGCACCGGCCGAATTGAGCAATCATCCGAACATTGCGTTCATTAAACAACAGCAACAGATTGCAGATGCAGCCATTGCTGTGGAAAAGGCAAAGCTCCTACCCGATCTGTCGCTGGGTTTGTTCAGCACCAGTATACGTGGCACCGGCGCCGATAACAATTTCTATCCTTCATCCTATCGTTTTCAATCGATGCAGGTTGGGATTGGTATTCCTGTTTTTGCCAAAGCACAAAAAGCAAAGATCAACAGTGCAAAATTCAGCAAACAGCTTGCAGCTAACCAGTATGCATTAAGTATAAACGAACTGAATACGCATTATCAATCGGCACAACAGCAATACCTCAAGTACAAAGAGAGTGTTGATTATTTTGAAAAAACCGGTTTGCAGAATGCCACGTTGATCTTAACAACCGCCAACAAACAATTCAACAGCGGATTAATCAATTACCTCGAATGGTTTATGTTAATCAACCAGGCAACAGGTATCAAAAACGATTATCTCGAAGCGGTAAAAAATCTCAACGAAAGCAGCATTCAATTAAACTATTACAGCAATCAATAAATTATTCGAAATGAAGTATACACTCATCATAATCAGCTCAGCATTGTTACTAATGGCTTGCGGCGACAAAACAAAAACGGCAGAAGCTATAACCGGACAGGCCGTTGAAAGCCTTGTTACATTAACCGATGCGCAATTAAAAAATGCAGCGCTTGAAATAACCAAACTGCAACAGCAGCAAATTTCATCGGTGCTTAAACTCAATGGTAAAATTGATGTGCCGCCGCAGAATATTGTATCCATCAGTGTGCCCATGGGCGGCTATTTAAAATCTACCAAACTCCTGCCCGGTTTGCATGTAAAGAAAGGTGAAGTAATTGCAGTAATTGAAGACCAGCAATACATTCAGCTGCAACAGGATTATTTAACAGCCAAAGCCAAACTTCCTTTTCTTGAAAATGAATACAACCGCCAGAAAGAGCTGAATGAAAGCAAAGCCAGCAGCGATAAAACCTATCAGCAGGCTGAAGCCGAATTCAGAAGCCAGAAAGTATTGGTGAGCGCTTTGGCAGAAAAATTAAAACTGGCCGGCATAAACTTAAGCCGTTTAGATGAATCAAACATCACCCGCAGCATACAGATCTTCTCGCCCATTGATGGATATGTTTCGGCTGTAAACGTTAACATCGGAAAATATGTAGCACCTACGGATGTGTTGTTCGAACTCATTAATCCAACCGATATACATCTTGCATTGACAGTTTTTGAAAAGGATGTCAACAAACTGTTTATCGGTCAGAAACTGGTTGCTTACACCAACAACGATCCTTCGAACAAACACGAATGCGAAATTCTGTTGATTGGTAAAGACCTCAACGATGAACGCAATACCGAAGTGCATTGCCATTTTGAGGCATACGATAAAACCCTGATCCCCGGCACGTATATGAATGCCGAAGTGGAAGTAAAAAACAAAGCAGCCTGGGTTGTACCTGAAGATGCGGTGGTGCGTTTCGAAAACAAGCATTATGTGTTTGTAAAAAAATCGAAGAAGCAGTTTGAACTGACAGAAGTTCAGACCGGCATCAGCGAAAAAGGCCTCACCGAAATTTTAAATGGCGAAGCCCTTCAGCAAAAAGAAATTGTAGGCAAAGGTGCTTATACCGTTTTAATGAGTTTGAAAAATAAAACGGAAGATTAACTGTTTGTAAAAAACAGACGGCACGATTATTGTCACGTTTTTGTAAGAACATGCGCAGGTATTTTGCAATATTATTACTGGCTGTACAGCTTATGGGCTATACAGAATTTGGTCAACTCTTAAGTTTGCCCAAAATAGTAGAGCATTATAAATGGCATCATCAGCTCGATCCTTCCATTGGCTTTGTTACATTTCTAGTACAGCATTACATTGGCGATGATGGTATGAGTTCTGACAATACGGAAGACAATAATCTGCCTTTTAAACAACTGCATCATCCGGTTACTGCGCAAGTAATCATCACACAACCTCTTGCTTCGTTTAAATCCAATCAAATTTTAATCGATCTGAAAAGGATCGCAGTACCTTATTCTTCACCAACCCTTGCAGGACATCTGCTTACAGTTCATCAACCTCCCGATGTAGCGGTGTAAGTTTTTATACCGTTTACTCTTTTATCTGATTCACAGTGTAAACAGTTACGCTGTGCCTATTACCGTACAATTAAATCAACACGTATGAACAAGCATGTTTCTGCAGTGGTAATTTTCATTACTGTTACTGCCGCAATCCTGTATTCCTGTAAGCATGAAATTCCGATGCCGCCCGACTCAGGATTACCCGGCGGTGTATCGGGCATACCCGGTTCTGTTGGCAGGCCCTGCAGCCCCGACTCTGTTTATTTTGCCAACAGCATTTTTCCATTAATCAGTTCTACCTGTGCAATGAGCGGTTGCCACGATGCTGCATCGCATGCAGAAGGCGTTGTACTTACCAACTACAACAACATTATGAAGTATGTAGCTGCAGGTAATGCCGGTAACAGTAAGTTAAATAAAGTCATTATCCGCACAGATAATGAACGTATGCCGCCACCTCCCGCACCAGTATGGACAGCTGAACAAAAAGCGGCCCTGCAAAAATGGATCAACCAAGGAGCGAAGAATAATGCCTGCGATAAGTGCGATACGGTCGATTTCAAATACAGCACAGCCATCAAAGTAATCATGCAGAATAAATGCCAGGGATGTCATAACCCAGCATCACTTGGTGGCGGTGTGGATCTTTCAACTTACAATGGCGTGAAAGCTTCTGCATTAACAGGAAAATTATATGGTTCTGTTATCTGGTCTGCTGGTGTTTCTGCTATGCCGAAGGGTGGCATTAAATTACCCGATTGCGAGATAACACAAATCAGAAAATGGATCGAAGCAGGATCTCAGAACAACTAAATATCCACGTATGAACCGACTAATTATTCTAATGCTCGTTGTATTTACAACAGTACTCAGCTCCTGTTATTACGATGCCGCCGATTTATTATATCCAACTGCCGGCACTTGCGATACAGCTACAACTGTTTCCTACAATCAAACCATTATTCCGCTTTTTCAACAGCAGTGTTACAGTTGCCATAATAATGCATCAACCGGCGGTGGTATAATTATGGGCACATATGCGGCTGATAAAGCTATTGCTGTAAATGGCAAACTCTATGGCTCCATTACACATGCATCGGGTTACGCTGCAATGCCAAAAGGAGCTGCAAAGCTGAATAACTGCCAGATCGCAAGTATTAAAAAATGGATCGATGCAGGCTCACCAAACAATTAAATCAGTTAAGGAATGAACAAGAAGTCAATATTGAAATACAGTATCCTCTTTGCTTTGGTTTTTGCCGCTGCGGCTGCCTATAATGGTTACAAAGAGTTTAACCGTAAAACGAAAAGTGTAGCTGAACAACAGGTAAAATTCAACGTGCAACAGGAAGAATTATTATCTGCATTTTCTACCGATGAAAAAACTGCTACGCAAAAATTCAGCGGGCAAGTACTTGAAATAACCGGCTCTGTTAAAACTGTTGAAACAGATGAGAAAGGATTTGCCACAGTTGTATTGGGCGACAGCAGTTCTTTATCATCCATCCGATGCAGCATCGACAGTACACAGGCGCAAACGGCTACATCTGTTCAGTTGAATTCCAAAATCATCATCAGAGGTATTTGTACAGGATATAATGCCGATGAGCTGGGTCTTGGCTCGGACATTATACTCAACAGGTGCATCATTATTCAGCCATAATCCTCATTAATAACAACACAATTTTTTAAAATGAAAACGATCCTCCTTTTTTTATCCCTCTTCCTCGCTTTTGCTACCGCATCGGCACAGGATAAATATTATACCAAAACCGGCAAGATCCGGTTTGATGCTACATCAGCAAAATCACCGGAGAATGTAGACGGCATTAACAAAAGTGTCATCTGCGTACTGGATACAAAAACAGGCAACCTGCAATTTTCTGTTTTAATGAAAGGCTTCGAATTTGAGCGTGCATTAATGCAGGAACACTTTAATGAAAATTATGTTGAGAGTAATAAGTTTCCCAAGGCAGAATTTAAAGGAGCTATTACAAACAACAGCGCTGTGAACTATACAAAAGACGGCGTGTATCCTGTTAAAGTAAGTGGACAGTTAACCATGCATGGCGAAACAAAAACAATTGAAACAAATGGCACTGTAACCATTAAAAACGGCAAGATCAATACGCTTGCAGAATTTGCAGTTCTACTGGCCGATTACAAAATATCCATTCCACAACTCGTTGCAGACAAAGTAGCAAAAACCGCAACTATTAAAGTGGATTGTATGCTGGATGTGCTGAAGCAATAACCTCTAAACAACAAGTACAATGAAAAATCATTTTTTCAAACTAATGCTTTTGTTTATGTGTACCTCGGCTGCAAAAGCGCAAGAAACAGAAGACCTCCTGAGCCTTGTTGATAAAGAAAAACCAAAGAAGGAGTATGTAAAATATGCGTTCAAATCGTCACGGGTTATAAACGGTCACTCCATGGAGTTTCTGGCACCGGGCACCATGGACTTCCGCATTCTTCATCGCTTTGGCGAAATGAATCAGGGCTATAAAAACTTTTTTGGTTTAGACCAGGCCAGCATGCGCATGGGTTTCGATTTTGGCTTGTACCGCAACCTCATGATTGGTGTGGGAAGAAGTACATACAAAAAAGAACTCGATGGCTTTGTGAAGTATGCACCAATTATGCAATCAACAGGCATTAAGAGTTCTCCTGTAACCATTGCATTGGCAGCGGGCATTACCATGAACACACAGCCATGGGCCGATCCTACGATCAATAATTATTTTTCATCCCGCCTCGCCTATTATTACCAGGTTATCGTTGGGCGTAAGTTTACAGAAGGATTTACTTTACAGCTTACCCCAACAATGGTGCACCACAATCTGGTGCCTGTTCATACCCAGCCAAACGATGTATTTGCATTAGGTATGGGTGGCAGGTTAAAGGTTACCAAACGCATGGCGCTTACCTGGGATTATTTCTATTTGTTCAACGGTATCGAAAAAGATGTGAACTATCATCCGCTGTCGGTGGGTATTGATATTGAAACAGGCGGACATGTTTTTCAACTCCATATATCAAATGCAACCGGCATGAACGAGCGTGCCTTTATTTCTGAAACAACGAACAGATGGAGCAAAGCCGAGCTGCGGTTTGGTTTTAATCTGTCGAGGGTTTTTCAACTTAAGAAAACCAAAACAACCATGTAATTCATATTATCTTTAAGGAGGTGCTGTTTTTGTACCTCCTTTTTTATGGAATAAATACAGTACTGCATCTTTTCCTAAAACCTACTGCTATGGCTTCACCACTTTCAGTTTCTATTGTACACCCCTCGTACAATAATTTAAAGAAGATAAGCCCTGTATTGCATTTCCTGGCGGGTGCTGTCTTTCTTGCCGCCGGCTCATACGAGTTCCGCATGGATAACCGTATTACCGCCTTTTGTGAAATTGTAATAGCTATTGATGTTATGACTGTTGCGTTTCTGCGTGGCTTTGCCGAAGAATCGAGCCGCCTGAATGCGACTTTCCGTTTTATTGAAGTATTGGTGTTTGGTGGTTTGAGCATTCTTGCCCTGCTCGATCAGTCGTGGACTACGGCCGCATTCCTGTTCCTGGCAACGGGCATGTATTACTATGTATTTCATTGTGAAAAGAAAATCATACAAACCGAACGTGTTTCGGTGCATCATTTAGGCGTCACCATCTCCCATTTCCCTAAGGATAAGGAGATTGAGTGGGAACAGATCCAGTCGATGGAAGCCCTGCCCCACAGCATTACCATCAACACCACAAAAAATAAAATTCACCGATTTGAATTCCAAAAAGCAATTGCTTTCGACGAACTGGAACAAATTCACGAATTTTGCAGTCATTATCTGAAAAGTGAATAGTGAATGGTCAATGGTGAATAAGCCAAACCGCACGTTCACCATTCACAACTTGACAATTCACTATGGCTTTAGATCATTCTCCTTATTTACTTTATTCCGACGGAAACGGAAATATTTTTGAAGACACAACGCTGTATGCTGTTGGGCGTGAAGGCTGGGATGCTTTTCCTGTACCCGAAGAAGACTGGATTGTATTGCCCGATGGCGGCAACCTCTACGAATTACCCGGCCGGAAAGGCATTGGTATTGATGTGGAAACAGGTGAAATGCGTTTGTGCGAAAAAGGCTGGGCAGTAGCTGCCTTTGTTCCGCCGGCACATACCAGTTTGTACTTTGCCGCTTTTGAAAGCGAGCCTGATGCCGAAACACTTCCCCTCTTTTGTTATACTGCTGCCGGTTGGCACAACGATCAGTTTTATGTAACGGCTGTGCGTATTGAAGAAGATATTCGCCAGGAATGTAAAGGCTATGATGATGAAAAAATTGAAACCGGCGCCGAAGCATTGGTAAAAGCCTATCCGCATAACCGTTTGGTGAAGCATTTAATGGAAAACTGTTGCCAAACATATAACTGTCCTGCTGCCAGGAATTTTGCCATGGGTCGTTGGGAATGCCCCATTCCTATTTCGCCTGCATGCAATGCAAATTGCATCGGTTGTATTTCGTTTCAGCCGCAGGAAGAAACCATTCAAAGTCCGCAGGATCGTTTAACCTTTAAGCCAACCGCTGAAGAAGTGGTTGAGTTCACCGTACCGCATTTGGAAACAGCCCCCTTCCCGATCGTTTCATTCGGACAAGGTTGCGAAGGCGAACCGTTGTTGATGTGGGAAACCATGCGTGAAGCCATTATCGAAATCCGTAAGCATACCCAAAAGGGCAGCATCAATATCAACACCAACGGATCGAACCCAGCAGCTGTAAAAGCATTGTGCGAAGTGGGGTTAGACAGTATTCGTGTAAGCACCAACAGTGCACGCAAACATATTTACGAAGCGTACTATCGTCCCAACAACTATACGTTTGAAGATATTGTGGAGAGTTTGAAAGTGGTGAACAGCTTTGGTGGCTGGACCAGCATCAACTATTTTGTGTTCCCGGGAATGACGGATAGTGTGGAGGAGTATGAAGCATTACGCAAGCTCATTAAAGAAACCGGTTTGAAGATGATCCAGTGGCGCAATTTCAATATTGATCCTGATTGGTATCTTGGTAAACTCGGTGTTACCGACACAGGTGAGATCATGGGTGTAAAACAATTGCAGGAACTGATCCGTGAAGAATTCCCCGATCTGAAGTTTGGTTATTTCAATCCGCCGATTGAACGCATTAAAGGAAACTACCAGGAGGATTTTGCGCATTGGTAAATTGAAGAGTTGCACAAAGTTCACCAGTATTCTTTGCGTTCTTTGTGAACTACTTTGTGTACTTGGTGTTCCAAAAAAATAATCTACGTTTTCTACATAAAGGGTTGTTCCGGAAATGAACAACCCTTTATCATTCTCATTACTTTCAGTAAGTTGAGCACTGTTTATGCAACGTCCCAACCATATTCTTCCACTCATTGTGTTATCGCAATTCGCAGGCACTTCCTTGTGGTTTAGTGGCAATGCGATTCTTCCCGAAATAAGCAAAACCTTTCAACTGCAGCAAGGTGCATTGGCATTGGTTACATCATCGGTATTAATTGGTTTTATTACCGGCACATTTGTGTATGCGGTGTTTGCAGTTGCCGACCGCTTTAAACCATCGACGGTATTTTTTCTTTCGTCGGTATTGGCTGCATTTGCCAATCTCATCATTCTTTTACCCGATCTGCAGATCAGCAGTTTAATCTTATCCCGTTTTTTGGTTGGATTTTTTCTTGCTGGTATTTATCCGGTTGGTATGAAGATCGCTGCCGAATGGTACGAAAAAGGATTGGGCAAAGCATTGGGTTATCTGGTAGGCGCATTGGTGTTGGGCACCGCCTTTCCGCATTTATTAAAACAAGCAGGTTGGGAATATAACTGGCGAGTGGTGTTACTGATGACTTCTTCTTTTGCAACCATCGGTGGATTAGTGATTGTACTTTTCATTCCACGTGGACCGTTTGCCAAAACAAGTCTGCATTATTCGTTTACTGCATTTCAACAGAGTTTTCGTTTTGCCAATTTCCGTTCGGCATCATTCGGTTATTTCGGGCATATGTGGGAGTTGTATGCGTTCTGGGCTTTTGTACCGGTGTTGCTTACGTTCTATGTAAACAAACAGCATGCTCTGCTTAATGTTCCCTTTTGGTCGTTCAGCATTATTGCTGCAGGTGCTGTTGGTTGTGTTGTCGGCGGCTATTTAACCAAACGATACGGCAGCGCAAAAGTGGCGTTTGCTGCGTTATGTATTTCCTGTACCTGTTGCATGCTCGCTTATTTCAGTTACAATTTACCTGCACCCTTGTTTTTATTGTTCATGTTTATTTGGGGCATTGCAGTAGTTGCTGATTCACCTCAATTTTCATCCATTGTTGCGCAAACAGCCGTTGCCGAAAATAAAGGTGCAGCCTTAACCATTGTTACCTGCATTGGTTTCTCCATTACAGTTGCTAGTATCTATTTGCTCAATTATTTGTTTGAAGCATGGCTGCAATCGCCCTGGGTATTGTTGCTGCTGGCACCCGGACCATTGTTTGGTTTGTGGAAATTGTATCCGTTGCTGAAAGAGAAAGCGTTTCAATAAAATTTCAACAAAGAGAAAAAGTAAGAAGGAGTTTATTGAACTGATTGAAGTAATTCACTTATTTCATTCTACGTTTTTATTTCTCGTCAACTCTCTTCTCTGTGTTGAAAGAGTATTCGATGAATGTATTCACATACAACCGGAGCCCGGTATCTTTGCGCCATGAAGGAAGGCAATCAACCAAACGTATCGCTGGGTATTTTACTGGCTGTGGCCGCAACTATTATCTGGAGTGGAAATTTTATAGTGGCACGTGCAGTAATGAATACCATTCCGCCGGTAACCTTGGCATTTTATCGTTGGGCAACAGCTGTACTTATCTTAACACCCATTGCCTGGAACCACATCAAACCGGCCTGGCAAATTGTAAAAGAAAACAAAGCTTATTTTTTCTGGACGGGGTTGACCGGTGTAAGTCTCTTCAACACCTTTGTGTACATCGCCGGGCATAGTTCAACAGCCATCAATCTTGCATTAATCGGCACAACCTCCTCGCCCATCATGTCGGTATTACTCGCTTCTGTTTTTTTGAAAGAACCGATTTCGTGGCGTCGTTTGTTAGGCATGCTGCTTTGTATTGCAGGTATTCTTTTTCTATTAAGCAAAGGCGTTTTTCAAAACCTGTTGCATTTACAGTTTAACAAAGGCGATGCGTGGGTATTACTTGGAGCATTAAGCTTTGCGATCTACAATATTTTTACACGTAAACGTCCGGCAGCTATTTCTGCATTGGGCTTTTTGTTTTTTGTATTTCTCATTGGTGCGGTACTGCTTTTTCCTGCTTATATGGTAGAAGCTTCTTCTGCAGCATCTGTACAATGGAGCATGCAAGCCATTTTGGTGATTCTTTACTTAGGTGCAGGTGCATCGGTTCTTTCGTTCCTGTTCTGGAATCGATCCATTAAAGAATTAGGTGCAGGACGCACCTCGTTATTTGGTAACCTCATTCCGATTTTCAGCACCATGGAAGCAGTTGCAATTTTGGGCGAAAAGATCAGCTATATTCATATTGTGAGTTTCCTGCTGATTGTATCCGGACTTGCCATTGATAACAGTGCTATGCTAAAACGAAAATAACAGATGCAGAAAGTCATCATCATTGGCGCAACATCGGGCATCGGCCGTGCTTTGGCCGAACGTTTTCTCCGTAACGGAGCACTGGTTGGTATTACCGGCCGCAGAAAAAATCTGCTCGATGAACTACAGCAACAATATCCGCAGCAGGTAAAAACAGCCGTGTTTGATGTTACCGGCAATGAAAACCGAAAGCACATCCAACAATTAATTGATGAGCTGGGCGGTATGGACATCTTCATCTACAACAGTGGTTTTGGCGAAGCAAGCAAAGAACTTAGCTGGGAGCATGATGAACAAACCACCCGCATCAACGTAAATGGTTTTGTCGAAACAACAAACTACGCTTTCAACTATTTTGTGCAGCAGCAACACGGACAGATCGTTGGTATTTCATCCATTGCATCATACCGTGGCAGCAGCTGGGCACCTGCTTACAATGCAAGTAAAGCCTACATGAGTAATTATCTCGAAGGGCTCAGCATTAAAGCAGAACGGATGAAAAAGAACATCGTTGTAACCGATGTACAACCCGGTTATGTACAAACTGATATGGCAAAAGGCTCACAATTATTTTGGATTGCACCACTTCCAAAAGCAGCCGATCAGATCTTCAACGCTATCCTCCGTAAAAAAAGACGTGTACAGGTAACCAAACGCTGGGCATTGATTGCATGGTTGTTGAAGTGGGTTCCATATCAGCTGTATAAGAAGATCGGTTAATGAGAATGTAAAGGTTTTCTTAAAGCTTGGTTTATGCTGTGCAATCGGGCACGGTTTTCCATCGTTAAAGAGAAAAGAAGTAATTTCGATGAACCAAGCAATAACCATGAACGCAACAGATAATCAAAAGAATGTAAAAGCAGCAGCAATTACAATTGTAGTGCATGCAGCACTGTTGTTTTTATTTTTCATTATCACTATTGCAATGGCTGTGCCTGCACCTCCGCCAAAGCCTGAAGAAGGTATTGAAGTGAACCTCGGCAACAGCGATATTGGTTTTGGCGATATTGAACCTATGGTTCCCGGCGATCCTGCACCTGAAGTTGCACAGGAAGAAGCAGCTCCACAACAACAAATCGAACAACCTGTACAGGAAACCGAAAAAGAAGTAAGCGAACGGGATGATCCGGAAGCACCTGAAATAAATAAACCGGCAACTGTTACCAAGCCAACGAAAGTTATTCCAAAAGAAAATCCGCCCGTAACAACGCCCAAGCCGGCAACAACAACGGTTGCCAATCCCAAACCTGCACCTCCTCAAAAACCGAAAGCTGTTTATGGCGGTGGCACAGGAACAGGTGGTAATAATTCCGATACGTATAACAACAGTCGCAACCAGGGTATTGCAGGAGGTACAGGCAATCAGGGAAAACCCGGTGGTAATCCGAACAGCGATAACTACAATGGTAATGGCGGCACAGGTACAAGCGGCGGACCACGTGTAACAAGTGGTAACCGCAAAATCATAAAATACTATTCGTTCTCCGGCGATCTGGATAAAGCAACCATTTATGCCATCATCAGAGTGTCGCCCGAAGGTCGTGGTACATTTGTACGCATTGGTCCACGCTCCACATCGTACAGCCAGGCTTATGCTACTGCGATTACCGAATACCTGCGGAATATCAAATTCGATACAAGCGATCAGGAATCAACTGTAACGGTGCAGTTCAACTTTAAAGTGAACGACTAAATAATTTCATTCACGCATTTACAAAAGCATCATTCATGTAATTGAATGATGCTTTTCATTTTAGCACGACTGCATACACCAGCTTTTTTGCTACTCATCAGTGTATTTTACCACTTACTCTATAAGACAAAAACATGACATCCGAACTACACATTAAATACGAATGTTGCAACGTGTAAAATATCAGTAGCTGCAACAACGTGCTGTTCCAGCTGCTCGCTACCCTTTGTTTACGCTCCGTAAAACCTATATTATGCAAGTAATTGTACAACCTGACTTGAGCCGACCGAACCGTTTCTCGTTGAACCGTATTAAGACCATTGGTTATACCGATGAAATGGACAGCTACAGCAAACGGAGGCTCGGCATTTTTAATCTTATTAATTTCTTTGGTTTACTTACCGGTATTTTCACCCCGTTATTGGCGTTAAGCAACGATGGTTATCTGCCGCTTCTTGCATGGATTGTTGCTGCTGCACCTGCATTCATCAGTTTTGTAGTGTTATACGCCAACTATCACCATCGCTACAACTTTGCGATGCTATGGTATTTTATTTTATACCCGCTCATTACATCGCTGGTATACATTGGAAGTATTGATGCAGGTATTGAATTATTTTTCCTGCTCTACGCTGTTTTCTCCGTGTTTTTTTTACAGGAGCTGAAGTTGATTGTATTGGCCATCGGTTTTTCGATGATCAGCTATATTGCTGTGTACATTGTACAGCATCAATACAAATTTGTAATGGCTGAAATCAATTATCCATTCTTTGTATTCATTCATGCACTATCCATTGCGTTAATTTTTGCGGGCTTGTTTTTAATTAAGAAAGAAAACAAAGAATTTCAACAGGAAATAATTACCAGCAATGAAGAGTTAAATAAATACAACCTTGAAATAGAACAGCAGAAAGAGGAACTGAGTGAACTGAATAATCTGAAGACAAAACTGTTTTCGGTTATTTCGCACGACATACGTACACCGCTTTACGGTTTACGCAATCTCTTTAAAAGTGTGCATGAATACGATTTACCTGCAGAGGAAATTAAAGTACTCATTCCCGATGTGGTGAAAGATCTGCAGTACACAACCGACTTAATGGAAAATTTATTGCAGTGGGCCAAAAGCCAGATGAAGGGTGAATCCATTTCACCACAATTAATGGACATCAGAAAAACCATAGCCGATGTGCAACAGCTGGTAAGATTACAAGCCGAAAACAAGCAGATTCATATACGATCGAAAGAAGGAAGTCCGGCCTATATTTATGCAGACAAAGAAATGATTGAAGTTGTATTGCGGAACCTCATCAGCAACGCCATAAAATTTACACCCAAGCATGGAGAAGTGTTTGTAGATATAAGAGAAGATAGCGAGAAGGTTGAAGTAACAGTACAGGACACCGGCATGGGTATGAGCGAAGAGAGCAGGAAAAAACTTTTTGGTGATGAATATTTTACAACCAAAGGAACAGCTAACGAAGCAGGCACCGGACTTGGTTTGATGATCTGTAAAGAATTTCTGAAGAAAAACGGAGGCGAAATACAGGTACAAAGCGAATTAGGTAAAGGCAGCACATTTGCGTTTACATTACCACGTGCCTGATTCTTGCTGAAGTAGTTTATGCATTTATCTTTGCCGCATGACTTACCAGGAGACGATCAATTATCTCTTTACCCGGCTTCCCATGTTCAGCCGTATTGGTGCTGCTGCTATAAAAAAAGATCTGCACAATACAATTGCATTGTGCAATGCATTAAATAACCCGCAACAACATTTCAGAAGTATTCATATTGCCGGCACAAACGGCAAGGGTTCGGTTAGTCATATGCTGGCGGCTATATTACAAACCGCCGGATATAAAGTGGGTTTGTACACATCTCCGCACCTGCACGATTTTCGTGAGCGGATCAAGATCAATGGTGAAATGATCAGCGAAGAATCTGTGATAGATTTTACCAAACGTATTCAACCGCAGATCGATTTAATTGAGCCCTCCTTCTTTGAAATAACCGTGGCCATGGCCTTTGAATATTTTGCGAAAGAGCAAGTAGATGTTGCTGTGATTGAAACAGGCTTAGGCGGACGGTTAGACAGCACCAACATTATTACTCCTCAGCTGTCGGTTATTACCAATATCGGTTGGGATCATATGAACCTGCTGGGCGATACACTCGAACTAATTGCAGGCGAAAAAGCAGGCATCATCAAACAAAATATTCCTGTAGTTGTGGGTGAAACGGTTGCAGAAACAAAACCCGTATTTGAAGCTAAAGCAACACAAATGCAGGCGCCTTTGCATTTTGCGTATGATCAATTTACAGTAATTAAAAAGGATACAGTTGATCATAAACTGAATGTTGCTATACAAGAAACAGCAACAAATCAACTACTGCAGTACACACTCGATCTGCCGGGCATCTATCAAACAAAGAATATAGTTACGGTGTTGGCTGCGGTTCGGCAATTGCAACAGCAAAACTTCGGAATAACAGAAGAACATATGCAAGCTGCATTGGCAACTACTAAACAAATTAATGGATTGCACGGCCGTTGGGAAGTGTTGCAGAGTAATCCAACACTGGTGCTGGATGTGGGGCATAATGAAGATGGCATGAAACAAATTGTTGCACAGCTTGCAGAAAGCAGGCATCAGCAACTGCACATCATCATCGGTATGGTGAAGGATAAAGAAATTGAAAACGTATTGGCATTACTGCCGAAGGAAGCGCATTATTATTTCACCAAGGCACATATACCAAGAGCCTTAGCCGAAACCGATCTGCAACAAAAAGCAGCCGCATTTAACCTTAAGGGCCATCGTTTTGAAAACGTAAATGCAGCCATTGCAGATGCATTACAACACGCACACAAAGATGATTTGGTTTTAGTATGTGGCAGTGTGTTTTTGGTGGGTGAAGTTGAGTGGCCAGTAGTGAAAGGTACATAGTGAGTGGGAGCGTACTTCGTAAATCTTACCTCGTACTTTTTAATATTTCAACTCTCCTATTTTCTCCAGTGCATACATCAATGCCGTTACATGCATACTCTGGATGAGTTTATTTTCACGCAGCAATTGTTTTACTTCATCAATGGAACAAAGCAAAACTTCAATATCTTCTGCTTCGTCGAGTTGTTGTTCCTTCACCTTTACACCACCTGTTGCCAGATACACATGCATCAGGTTATTGTTGGTAGAGGGATTAGCAGATGTGTTGCAGAGAAATTCAATCTTCTCAAACTGGTAACCGGTTTCTTCTAATAACTCACGGGCACAGGCTGCTTCGTAATCCACATCTGTTTTATCTACACAACCACCGGGAATTTCCAAAATGGTTTGTCCTAACGCATGACGGTACTGTCGCACCAAAATAATCTGTTGATCGGTAGTAAGCGCAACAGCCGTAACCCAATCGGGAAACTCGTACACATAATACGGCTCCACAATTTTACCATCGGGCCGTTCGCATTTATCTACACGCAGCGTAAGCCAGTTATCAGTAAACAGGTATTTTGAAGCGAGGGTTTTCCAGTTCATTTAGTTTGTCGTTTATGGTTTATTGTTTCTGGTTTGTAATAAAATTCAGCACTGTTGCATTAACTACAAACCTCAAACTATAAACTCTTTACCATCCCATCCGTTCTCTTAATGCAGTGATGTGTGCTGCATGATGTTTGCCATGCCATGCATACATGCCCAGCAAGAACCAGAGATCGAATTGCTTTTTTGATTGCGAGTGAATATAAGTCCGCTTCCATTCTTCTGCAGTTACATTGGAGAAAAGGCAATGCAGTTTGGCATGAATGGTATGGATCATCGTGAGCGAAATATTAATGGGCAGTTGTGTGTATTCAGCCGTTTTTGCCCAGGCTTCTTCATCATACCCCATTACGGTTGGATTCTCTTCTGTAAGCGTAAACTTTAAACGGCTCAATGCATTTAAATGACTGTCGCTTACATGATGCACCACCTGCTTCACCGTCCAGCCACCATCACGGTAAGGCGTGTTCAGTTGTACTTCATCTAAATTCTCAATCGCCTTCTCGAGTAAGCCGGGTAAGAATTGAATATCAGCCAAACGCTCTGCTCTCAAAGCATCGCTGTATGGAGTAGGTTCATATTTACCGATGGGATAACGTAAGTCCATAATAGTTGATCGTTGATGGTTCATAGTTCATAGCCAACCCAATGTTTTACCATGAACTATGAACAAGTAAATTTATTTCTTCACCGGAATCACTTCCAGCAATTCCAATTCAAAGATGAGTGTAGCACCACCGGGAATATCGCCACCAGCACCACGATCGCCATAACCATAATCGCTGGGGATGAACAGTTGCCATTTACTGCCGGCAGGCATCAATACGACTGTTTGCTTCCAGCCTTCAATCAACTGGCTTAACGGATAAGTGACAGGCTCACCACGTTTGTACGATTCATCAAAAACAAAACCATCAAGTCGTGTTCCTTTGTAATGAAATTTGATGGTATCTTCTAACAATGGTTTGGGGCCAGTGCCTTGTGTAATGATCTTGTATTGTACACCGCTTGGTAATTCAACCACACCGGCCTGCTTTTTATTTTCAGCAAGAAATTTTCTGCCTTCTTCTTTTACAGCGCCATTTTTCTTGGCCATGTACTCCTGTAATTTTTGTTGTATCGTCATGTTTGCCATATTATCATCCATTAAGGGGGTTGCATTTTCTTTCATGGCATCGGCCATACCTTTATTCAACGCAATGTAATTGAGCGTTTCAATGCCCTGAGCTTTCATATTACCGCCAATGTTTAACCCAATAGCATAACTTAAACTATCCACACCATTCCGTAACAATGGTTTGGGTGCCGCAGGTTTTACCGGCGTTTTAGTTGTTGTTGTTTTTACGGCAGGCTTCTTAACAGCAGGTTTTGTGTTTTGTGCTGTTGTAACTGTTGCTGCAAGTAAACCGGCAGTAACGAGAGAGAAAATACGCATGTGATTTGAAAATTAAAATTTATTCGCCACGCAATGCATGGCCGGTTAATGAAATAAAAACATCTTCCAGATTGGCTGCTTTCATTTGCTTGGGCCGTTCGAAACCGGTGGCCAGCAACTGATCGATGAGCTTGCCCGGTGTATCCAGCGCCACAATGTTTCCACTGTCGATGATGGCTACACGGTCGCAAAGATATTCGGCTTCATCCATGTAATGTGTGGTAATTATAACAGTGGTACCACGAGCCTGTATATTCTTTACCAGCTCCCATAAGTTACGCCGTGCCTGCGGATCGAGGCCCGTAGTCGGCTCATCGAGAAAAACAATCTTCGGCTCGTTAATAAGGGTTGTAGCCACGGAGAAACGTTGTTTCTGTCCGCCGCTCAACTCCTTAAATTTTGCTTTTGCTTTTTCTTCAAGGTTCACCGTTTTCAGTAACTCCATGGCATCTACCTTGCGGTTATACAAACCACTGAAGAGGTGAATGAGTTCTGTAAGATTAAGCCCGGGGTAATAACCCGAAGTCTGCAATTGTACGCCGATGATCTGTTTAATATCGTTGGCCTGTGTATCAAGATTAAAGCCGTTTACCAGCACTTCGCCGCTTGTTTTTTCCCGCAGTGTTTCAATAATCTCCAGCGAAGTTGATTTACCGGCACCGTTAGGCCCCAGCAAACCAAATATCTCCCCTTCGTATACATCGAAACTGATGCCTTTTACCGCCTGGAAGTTGCCGTAGTTTTTTACGAGGTTTTTTACTTCAATTATTTTTTTCATGCTGAGTGCGAAGGTAAATTGAACGGAACAGATTATGATGCATGTTTTGCCAAATAAGTATCCAGTTCATCCATCATATTTTTACTGCCGATAAACATGGGCATCCGTTGGTGCAGTTCGGTTGGCTGCACATCAATGATTGGAATAATACCATTGGTGGCCCTGCCGCCTGCCACTTCCATGATAAATGCAAACGGGTTACACTCGTAGTTTAAACGGAGCTTTCCGTTCGGACGGTCAACTGTACCGGGATACATGAAGATGCCGCCTTTGATGAGGCTGCGGTGCACATCGGCCACCATGCTGCCGATATAGCGTTGCGTATAAGGACCGCCGTTTGTTTTATCTTTTTTCTGACAGGCATTGATGTATTCCTGCACGCCTTTATCGTAACGGAAAAAATTTCCATGATTCACCGAATAGATATTGCCATCGGGCGGACATTGAATATCGGGATGGCTTAAACAGAATTCACCAATGGAAGGATCGAGTGTAAAACCGTTCACACCTCTGCGGGTTGCGTACACCATCATGGTACTACTGCCATACACCATATAACCCGCAGCTACCTGGTTACGACCGGTTTGCAGAAAATCTTCTTTGGTACAAGGCTTTCCTCTTTCGCTTACACGACGGTACACACTAAAGATGGTGCCGATGGAAATGTTTACATCAATATTACCACTGCCATCCAACGGATCGAACATTACCACATACTTGGCATTGTTGCTGATTTCATCATCAAACACCACAATATCATCCAGCTCTTCGCTGGCAATACCTGCACAGCTTATGCCGTGCTGCAATACTTTCATGAATTGATTGTTGGCAAAAATGTCGAGCTTCTTTACATCTTCACCCTGCACATTAATACTGCCGGCATCGCCTAAAATATCAACCAATCCGGCTTTGTTTACTTCCACATTCACCCGTTTGGCTGCAAGGCCCAGATCCCGGAGCAGACTACTCAGTTCACCTGTAGCCTGTGGAAAATTGCGTAACTGCTGGATGGTGAACTCATCCAGCGTAAGTACTTTTCGGTTTACACTCATATAGCTATCGTTTAGAAATCGTTTGCGACAAATGTAAGGTAATAAGAACGATGAGAAAACCGATACTACACTGTCCTGCTTTTAAAAGAGGAATAATCAGGCGCAGACTTAAAAGTAAACGAAGCTTTAGCTTGCTTTAAACGTAAAATATTTTTGCGAAAAATAACTGAAAGCCACCACAAAGAAAGTGGTACAGATTTTCGCCAGCGTAGCGTACATGTGAAAGGTTTCAACAAATACTTTCAAGAAGAAATAGTTGAGCAGAATGGCACCCAGCACCACCACCATGTATTTCGGCAGTTGCTCCCGTTTGCGTACAGCACTCCCTTCAAAAACTACGTAACGACTTAGAAAGAAACCAACGGGAAATGTAACGATGAATGACATTAAAAAAGCGGCGATGTGCGGGCTCAATGTCATTACCGGTGTATGTACCATTTCCTTGTGCAGAATAAAATTATAGCTAATGTAAAACAGTAAAATATCCAGCAAGGTATTACCGCCACCGCAAGCGGCATAACGAAAGGTTTGCAAAGGCATCAGCTTTTTGAAAGGCGGATAAAACCAATCAATAACTGCATGTATAAAGGAGACGAAACTGTTAATCATGGAAGCGGCAAAAGTAAAGAAAAATGCCGGTTACCGGTAAGCACCCGGCAACCGGCATCTTGAAACTTTGTTAAAAGAACAAAGCGTTTAAAAACAACTTGCTGGTGCCAAACCAGAAAGCACGGAAGTTCATATTATCGCTGTAGGTGATTACTTTACCACGGCCGATGTTCTCGATATTCACCACTGCCGTTCCTTTTACTTTATCTACATAACTCTTGTGCAGGTAACCGCTTTGCAATGGATTATCAGATAACAATACCGGCGAATCGTACGGGTTGTTGTTCTGATCCATGAACAAGGTATTTGCTTTGAAGATGCTCATTGTTTTTGTACGGTAACCATAACACAACGGATGCGTATTATCGATACGTGCTTCAAAAATAGAACCGGGCATTTCACGTGCACGCATTTCATCGCTGCGCATGTTGTACGGCAACATCAGTGTTGTATCGGTTTTGCCATCGGCACTGCGGTAAATGGTTCGTGTAATTCCTGCTGATGCAAGAAAACGTCCTGCTCCTTCAAAAGCCAATACTGTACCACCATTGCTGATCCATGCACGGAGTTTATCCTGCTCTGCTTTTTCCATATTGCTGTACGAACCTTCTGGCATTACAATAATGTTGTAGTTATTGATGTTAGCCGAACCAAAGCGATCGAGTTCAATTAAAGAAGAAGGAATGTTCATGCGTTGATCCAGCATGTGCCAGATCTCACCAGCATCATTACTGCTGGTACCTGCTCCCCCCAACATGAGGATGCGTGGTGTGCGGGTGTTCACCAAACTGTTACTGCCCAGATCAATTCCACTTACCGATAAACCATTGTTCAAAGCATATACCTGAACACCTGTTGCTGCAACAGCTGCTTCAATAATCTTTTGTACATCTGCTACAGCTTTTGATTGAATGGCAACCGGAATAACAATGGTACCGAAGGTGAATTTTTTATTGCCTGTTGAAGTAATCGATTCAAATTGCTGCGATGCCACTTTTGTGATAATGCCTCTTGACTGCAATGCATACAACAGCTTCGGTGCATAAAAATCATCCCATTCAAATGCATAGGCATATTTACTGTTGCCGCCTATAATTGAACCGGTTGGTTTCTTTACTTCCTCCACACTGTTACCAAAAGCGGGCAACGTTTTTAATTCTGCCGAAGGTAAACCCATGGCCAAAGGAAAGGTCCAGCTGGTAATATCGTAGAACAGACTGTCTTCGTAATTCAATGTTTTTTCGAAAATCGTTTTCACCAACTTGAACTGACTTTGATTGGTGGGTACAATCCATGAACTGCCGGGCTTAAAACTTTTTCCATCGGCTTCAAGTGCTTGTTTGTTTTCGTAGATCTCAATCTTATGTCGTTTCATCATTTCTAAAAACATTGCATTGCGGCTTTGATCGTAAGCATCGCCAAACACATAACCTTTTACTGCAAAAGCAGCCGCTTCTGTTTTTACATCCTGGTAAAACTGGCGTTGATAGTCGAGCAATTCTTTGCGCATGTTGCGTGCTGCTTCCAATGTAGAAAGTGCTGTTACAAACTGGTTGCGGATAGTAAAGCCAAAGGTGAGCAAACCATTTTCTGTCTGCTGCACATGGCCACGGCTGCTCGCCTGTTCAAATAAAATACCAATGCTGCCATGTATATCGGGGAAGGTTGATCCTTTACCATAATAAAAATCATCATAACCTTCTTTGGTAAAATACAAGGAGCCGATGCTGTCTAAATATTTCGCATGGTAGTTACCGATAGCACCCGTTAACTGTTGATTTTTCTTGGGTGTATTCGGGTTAACACGGCTGGGCACACCGGGCTGAAAAAAGAAGGTGGAGTTACTCCCCATTTCGTGATGATCGGTTAAGATATTCGGGCGCCAGTCGTGAAAAATTTTCAAACGGTTCTGGCTTTCGGGTTGTTGTGCCGGTAACCAGTCACGGTTTAAATCAAACCAGTAATGATTGGTTCTTCCGCCCGGCCATACTTCATTGTATTCTCTTGTGTTGGGATCGCTTACCAACGTAGCACTCTTGTGCATGTTAACCCAGTTGGCAAAACGGTTTAAACCATCAGGATTAAAAGAAGGATCAAGAATGATCACGGTATTTTCCAACAGCTCATCAATGGCTTTGCCCTGTGCTGCTGCTAAATGATAAATGAGCAACAGACTCATGTTTGCTCCGCTTGGTTCGTTGCCATGTATGCTGCAGCCGATCCAAACAACGACAGGCATATCAGCCGTATTTAAGGAAGTGCTTTTTGAGGGATCGCTCAACTGCAAATGCTGCTGACGAATGGTTTGTAGCTTTGCATGGTTGGCAGGCGATGTAATAAACAATGCCAATTGTTGCCGTCCTTCATGCGTGGTACCGGTAACGGTTAATGTTACCCTGTCGCTGGCTGCATCAACGGTTTTCATGTATTGCACTAAACGGTCGTGGGTAATATGCCACTCGCCTACCTCATGCCCCACAACTGCTTTTGGGGTTGGCACCGAACTGTTGTATGTAACATTTGCCGGTAAATAATACGAAAGTTGTTGTGCACTTACCTGTACGGAGCAGGCAAGTAAAAACAGAGTAATAATTTTTCTCATGCGCTTGGTTTGTAATTCGAATATAAGCAAGATACAAGTTGGAGATTTTTCTACAACCCATCTTTTGATGATTGGCAAACAAGGTTTTGGTGGTAGCTTTGCAAAAAAAGTATATGCGTTTTTTGATGATGAGCCTGTTTGTGTTGCTGGTAGCTTGCAACAGCGGTGCACAGGGTGCGAAAGAAGTATCGGCCGATGAGTTTGAAAAAGGATTGACCCAGGCAAATGTTCAATTGCTGGATGTACGTACGGCAGGTGAATTCCGTTCGGGTCATTTAAAAGGTTCGTTGCAGGCGAACTGGAACGACCAGAAAGAATTTAATGAACGCACAGCTTCCTTAGATAAAGAAAAAACCGTTTATATCTACTGTCTCAGCGGGGGCCGAAGCCATGCTGCTGCAGAAAAATTGCGTGGCGAAGGTTACAAGGTCGTTGAATTAAAAGGTGGCATCAATGCCTGGAAACGCAGCGACAAACCGGTTGAAGGTGCATCGAACGAAAAACAAATGACGATGGCCGATTACCAGCAACAGATTGCAGGCAAAGAATATGTACTGGTTGATTTTGGTGCAGAATGGTGCCCGCCCTGCCGTAAAATGGAGCCCATCGTCAATAATTTCTTAGCAGCCAACAAAGCCATTTCATTTTTTAAAATTGATGGCGGTGTACATACCGACTTAATGAAGACTTTGAATGTAGACGGTCTGCCTACCTTTATTCTGCTGAAGAACGGTGCAGAAGTGTGGCGTTATAAAGGTGTGCTTACTGCAGAGGAATTAAATGCAGTATGGACCTCAAAAAAATAAGCATAGAAATTCTGATTGTATAATTTGTATTTTAACTAAAAACAAAGTCCGGCTTTTTTACAAAGAATAATAAAATGGAAGCAGTCTCAACCAATAACAAAGCATGGTACCGCAGCTGGTTTAATTCGCCGTATTATCATCAATTGTATTTTCAGCGTGATGAACAGGAAGCTGCTGCTTTTATTGATCGTTTGGTAGAGAAATTAAATCCAGTTGCTTCGAGCCGTATGCTCGATGTTGGATGCGGACGAGGCAGACACAGTATTCAGCTGGCGGCAAAAGGATTTGAAGTTACAGGTATCGACATCAGCGAAGACAGTATTGCAGAGGCCAAACAAAGCGAAACAGATAAGCTGGAGTTTTTTGTACATGATATGCGTTTGCCTTTTCGTATGAATTATTACGATTATGCTTTTAACTTCTTTACCAGCTTTGGATTTTTCCGTACCCGTCGTGAGCATGATAATGCTATCCGCACCATTGCGCAATCGTTAAAAACAGGTGGGCTTTTTGTGATTGATTACCTGAATGCCCATTACATTGAAAATCATTTACAATACAAAAGCGAAGTAGTAAAAGACGGTGTTACGTTTAACATCACCCGCTGGCTCGACGAAACACATTTTTATAAAAAGATTGAAGTAGAAGACGAAGCAAATCTTGAAGAGCCGTTAGAGTTTACCGAAAAGGTTGCCAAGTTTTCACTCGGCGATTTTAATGATATGTTCGCTTTTCATAACCTGCAGATACAGGATGTATACGGCAGCTACAACTTTGAGCCTTACCATGTAAGCAAGTCGCAACGGTTAATCATTGTTGCGAAGAAAGTGAAGTAATGAATAGCGAGAGAAATCTCCTGCCATTTTCTATTTCTTATTATTCAGCAACATCCAGCGTGAGCTTTCGAATAAAGCAATGGTTTCTGTTGCCAGTTGCTTCTTGATGCTTTCATATTTGGCAGCAGGCAGTACAGGTGTATTAAACCGCACAGGTACCAAGGTATCCTTTTGCAGGTTCATGTTTAAGATGTAGTAAAAATCATTGTTCACCAAGCCGATCTTTCCTTCATCGTGATGAATGATAAACGCAAAATCTTTAGCGCCTTGCTTCCGTAACAAATCACGCCCGATGGTGGTATTAGTGTAGGGTTGATTGAGCAAGCCTGCAATAGTTGGCAATACATCAATCTGGCTTACAGCTTCTTTTCTTTTCTCCGGCTTAATAAAACCCGGTGCATAAAAGAGCAACGGAATATGTTCATCAGTTAAACGCTCACTGGTCCATGCATCAGGATACAACGCTTTTGCATTCCCTTTTACACCATGATCGCCTACAAACACAAACAATGTATTTTGAAACCAGGGTTGTTGCTTCGCCGCTTCCATAAACTGCTGAATGCTGTAATCGGTATAACGCAATACCTGTAACTCACCCTGCGAATCAAATCCGTATTTTTTTAGTTCTTCTTCCGAAACAGCCATTGTTCCAACCGCTGCACTGTCTTCTACTGGCAATACAAAGGGCCGGTGATTATCCGCTGTTTGTATAATAGAGAAGAACGGTTTTTCCTGCTGCGATAAAACAGCATTCGCCTCTTTAAATAAATTATTATCGCTGATGCCCCACACATTAAACTTGGGGCTTTTGTACATGCCTTCTTCAAACAAATGCAGACCATCTACATTCTTTACCAACAACCCTTTAAAATTGTTGAACTCACTGTTACCACCAATGAAATAGAATTTTTCATGATCAGTAAATGCATTGATGATTGTATGCTGATCGATGGCTGCTTCGTTTCGGGTAGAAAACTTACTCAGTTGTACATCTGGTATGCCGGTTAACAACGCAAACACACCACGGGCTGTACCAAAGTGTGGCGAAAAGCAACGTTCAAACAACAGTCCTTCGTTTGATAATTGTTGGAGATAAGGTGTTGCATTTAACGGGTTACCGCTTAAGCTTGTTTTATACATGCTCAGCGATTCGCAGATCACCAATACCACGTTCATTTTACGTGGTTGCTGTAAAAACGATTCGTTGCGTTTAAAATTGAGCAGCTGATTTTCTGGAGGTAGCTGCAACAATTGTTTCATCGTTTCAAACTGCATCTTGGCATGTCCTACATCAGCAAACGGTTTGCGGAAACGCAGTGTGGTGAAAAAATTCTCCAGCGGATTCAGCGCCAGGTATGCTTTAAAATTATCGCCCAACCGAAATGCATCTTTCCACATTAACGGCTTAGCCGGATTAAAACCGGCAACACCTACAATCAACAACAAGATCATCCAAACAGTACGAAATGGTTTAAACGGATGTTTCAGCGAATGCACTTTTGCATGACTGTTGTGAAAGAAGCGATATAAAAAATAAATAATAACGGAGAGTAAAAGAAAGATCCACAACAGCGGATACGATTGCCACAGCATGCGCATGGAAATGGCAAAATCTTCAATAAAATTCAGCGCACTGGCGTTTAGTCTTGTTTCCACATAATCGAAATGCCCGAAATCGGCACCAAAAAAGAAGAGGAGAAAACTGCTGACCACAACAAGGTAATAAATCCAGAATTTGCGATGAGCCGAAGATTGAAAAGGCGAAAAACGTTTTAAGCTGCCCGCAATTAAGATGGGAGAAAGTATGATTGATACCCACCGCAGATCAAAACGGAGCCCCATTAAAAAAGAAGGTAATGCATCGGCAAACGTAACATCATCGGGGCTAAACGAAAAAAACGTAAGCACCCGCATAATGCTGAAGCCCAGCATAAAGAACACAAATAACTGCAAAACCCAGCGTGAAGTGGGTGGTAATTGAAAGCGATGACCCATAGTTTCCTAAAGCAATGGGCAAAAGTAGAAAGAATTCTGCGGAAACAGCTTTTATTCCATAAGTGGTTTGTTATATTTGACGGTATCATGGTAAAAGCCCTGCTTAACTTTGACCGTTCCCTTTTCAGCACCATCAATCAAACATGGAGCAATCCTGTATTTGATGTGCTGATGCCATTTATCCGCAACCAGTTTTTTTGGGTGCCGGTCTATCTTTTCCTGCTGGCATTTATGGTACTCAACTTTCGTAAAAAAGCCGGTTGGTGGGTATTATTTTTCCTGGCCACGTTTGCACTTACAGACATGATCAGCACACAGGTGATTAAAGCGTTTATTGAACGCCCCCGCCCCTGCGCCGACGTGTTTACTTCCGATACAGCCCGAATGCTGATACCCTGCAGTTACAGTTTCAGCTTCGTCTCATCACATGCAGCCAATCATTTTGGTATTGCCATGTTTGTATTTATGACCTTGAAACAAATCAGTAACCGTTCAATCTGGCTTTTATTTGTGTGGGCATTCATCGTTTGCTATGCCCAGGTTTATGTGGGTGCACATTTTCCGTTTGATGTGTTGGGCGGTGCTTTGCTGGGCTTGTTTATCGGTCACCGCACTGCCATTATTTTTAACCGGCAATTCAAACCACTTACCATTCATTAATTCTTTACTATTTTCAATAAAACAGGCACTTAGATAAAGGATTGTATCTTTGGCCTTTCACTACAATGGAGATATTTATATTACTCGTTCTGATTTTTTTAAACAGTTTGTTCGTTATAGCTGAAATTTCACTGGTTTCGGCACGCCGTGCCCGCCTCGAAATTTTTGCTTCCAAAGGAAAAAGCAGTGCCCGCACAGCACTTGAATTATCCGAAAACCCGGAAGTATTTCTTTCGGCCGCCCAAATTGGCATTACCCTCATTGCTATTTTAACGGGTGTGTACTCCGGCGAAAAATTCGGGAAAGATCTTGAGCCGCTTATTGCCGGCATTTCCATTTTAAAAGAATACGCACAGGAAATTGCAACAGGTATCATCGTTGTAATTGTAACCATCCTTTCGATTATACTGGGCGAACTGATACCAAAACGTATTGGGCTGATTAATGCAGAAAAAATTGCCATGGCTGTTGCAAAGCCCATGAAGATTTTTGCGAAAGCGGTTGGTCCGTTGGTTTGGTTTTTAAACAGCACCACCAACCTCATCTTCCGCTTACTGAATGTAAAAACAGTATCGGATACACAGGTTACAGAAGAAGAAATTAAAGCCATCATCAGCGAAGGAACCGAGCAAGGCACTATTGAAGAAGCCGAGCAGGAAATTATTGAGCGGGTGTTTCATTTGGGCGACAGAAACATTACTTCGCTTATGACGCACCGGAACGATATCATCTGGTTCGATTTGAATGATAATGAATCGTCAATTAAAGAAAAGATCGTTAATCAACCGCATTCCATCTATCCCATCTGCGATAACGACCTAGATAATATTAAAGGTTTTGTGTCGATTAAAGACCTGTATGTGTCAGACGATTTTACCTTGTTTAAAGATCTGATGAAACCGGCCTTGTTTGTACCGGAAAACAATTCAGCATACCAGGTACTGGAAAAATTCAAACAAGGTAAAATACACAGTGCGTTTATTGTGGATGAATATGGCAGTGTGCAGGGGATGATTACGCTCAACGATATTTTGGAAGCAATTGTGGGTGATTTACCCGAGCCACACCAGGATGATTATGAAATCACCAAACGGGAAGATGGCAGTTACCTCATTGATGCGCAAATACCGTTTTACAACTTCCTGGCCCGCTTTGAAAAAACAGAATGGATGAACGAAGGCGAACAGGAGTTTGATACACTCGCAGGTTTTATTTTACACGAACTGGAACGCATACCGCAGGCAGGCGATAAGTTTGACTGGAAAGGCTTCACCTTCGAGATCATCGATATGGATGGTCACCGCATTGATAAAATTTTGCTGGAAGTACCCGAAGGAACAGAAGATGCAGATGATGAATAAACGGCTTACGCTTTCTCAATAATATACACCAGCGAACTGCATTGTTCTTTACGAAAGAATGCATTGAGATTTGAGCGGAAACCATTCCACACAGCTTTGATAATATTGCCGCCAATGTATTTCTCACTCAGCATGGCAATGTAAAAACTATCGAGCCACATGCGTTTGGTGCCGATCACTTTTAACCCATGACGTTGCATGAGTGTACGCATTGATTGTGGAGAAAAATGATAGAGATGGCGTGGCACATCATAACTGGCCCAGGCAGCACCATAAATCTCGGCATCTTTACTGGTAAAATTGGGCACAGCAACAATCAATTTACCCTGTGGTGCAAGTATTGCTTTAATCTGGGTGATGTATTCATCTAACTGATGTACATGCTCCAGCACATGCCACATGGTAACAACACTGTAAGTCGATTCCGGCAAACGAAACAATTCATCCGACGGATAGATATCGCAATTGTATTTTTTAACAGCTATTTCCCGAGCTTCGGTATCGGGTTCTAACCCTACCACACTCCAACCTGCTTTTTCCATGGTATGCAGAAAAGTTCCTGTACCGCTGCCAATATCAAGCAACATTCCCACCTGTCTTTTCGATGCTCTTTTTACCAGTTTTTCTTTCGACATCATGGTAAAAAAGCGGGCGGCATGATATAACAGGTTCACCAAACCTTTCTTTGTATCGCTGTGCGAAACATAGGCAGATGACTTGTAATATTTATGAATGACTTCTTCCGAAGGGGCATCGGATGTAAAACGGAATCCGCATTGGTTGCAGGCAGAAATAGTAAAAGATTCCTGTGTTACAGTATGATCTTTTGCCGTTAAAACCGGTTCGAAAGATTCACTTTTACATACCGGACAGGAAGAATAACTCACATGAAGGCTCATAAATGGTGCAGTTCTAGTCTGGGTCATGGATTATTGAATTTTATGCAATACAGGCATTTCCTCAATCTTTGGCTTTTCGCTGTTTCCCTGCCTGTTCCATTGCTGTGTTTTATAATTAGCGATGAACAAAATAGCAAGAAAAGCGGTCAAGAACAATGCCAAAGCAAATAGCCACCATAAATTGAGGGTTTTCCTTGATTGACTCTGCAGTAATTCCTCCATCTCCACGTTGGTCTTTTCCTGTTCGCCCACACGTAAAGAATGCTGCGCATTTTTACGTATTACTTTTTCGGCAGTTACAGGCGGTCGTTTAACCGATTCAAACGCAGATGTAAAAAGAATAGACTGCTGATCGTTTCTGGAAAACACTCCAATACCATTCCAGGTTAATTCGTTTTTATCTGATAATGTACGTTGAAAATCTGCAGAGAGGTTTTGCAATTGCTCCTCTAATTCTTTTTGCGACAGGCCCAGCTGCTTTTGTGCCCATTGTTTAAACGGCTCATCATCGCTCCACTTTGTATTAAAATGAAGAATATACTCGGGGGCATGCAGTAACCTGTTTGGGAAATCAAGACGTGCCGGTAACTCTTCTACCGAAAAAGTGCCGACATCTTTTATTGAAACCTGCTTTTGAAAAGAGAGATAACGTGCAATCAACTCCACCATCTGCTTATTGTTGCTTTTGGTCAAAAGTAAGCCTTATTCCCGCAAGTAAGTTAAATCCAACCACCTGGTAATTATTCCAGCGTTGGTAGGTATTGTTGAAGATGTTGTTGAACTGTCCCCAAACACTGATGAGCGGGTGCACTTTAAACTCAAATCCGGCATTTAAATCGAAAGCAGCGGGTAAACGGTCGCTGTTACCGGCAAGATCTTTACGGTAAGCCGCTCCCTGCCATGCAAACAAGTCGGTTTTCACCATAATTTTCTTCGATGGCTGCCAGCGTAAAGCTGTTGTAAACTCGATTGGCTGAATATGCCAGGGCCTTGCTTCATCCTGTATGCGGAGGAAATTATAAATATCAATTTTAGCGCTGGCATTAAACTGATCCTGCAATACAAATCCCATTTCGGCCTGAGTATGCCATGCCTGCAGCTTGCCTTCCCGCACCACTTCAAATACAGCAGGTTTTATGTGATTGCTGAACAAAGGCAGGTTCAGGTATTCCGTAAAGCCTGTAGTTACACGATAGTTAAACGAGTTAGCCAATGTTCCTTTGAAACCGCCATATAATTCGGTAATACGTGTGTTGTATTGTGATGTTGGCTGGTTGATCCATGGATTTTTCGATGCAAGGAACATGTAACTGTTTTTGCGTGCATAACCCGTCCAGCCTGCAGTAAGAATGATTTTCTTTTCCTGCAAATGCGCATCAACCATTACATCAGGCAACACATTCAACTTACCCTGGTCCCATGTGGGGCGAATGCCTCCTTTAATATATAAACGGGAGGTCTTCAACATTGCAGCTACATTTAAAAAGAACAGGTTATTACTGTAAGCCGCACTGTCTGTTGGTGCATACGTTGTAAGATCGGCATTACCACGAACCAATAAACCAAAACTGTTACCGAAACGCACTTCTACCGGAACATCCAGCACACCGTTTGTTTCGGTACTGCGTGTATCGCTAAACACGTTGATGTTGAGATCGGGATTATAGCTAACGCCAAACCTGTTTACAAATGCATTGCGTACACCCGCACGAACATTGATGGTTTGATAGGGCTTCTTCAACGAATCATCTTTACTGTTCACAAAGGACGCATCAGGTCCGTACAGATAATAAGTTTGATTTTGATAGCCTGCCTTACCATATACTTCTACTTTATTTAAAATGGTATTGAGGTTTGCAGAAAATGAGGTGTTGCTGAAACGCTGTACACGCAGCTTACCCCGTTGCGACAGATGATTGGCAAAAATGGTGAAATTGGTTTTCTTACCATCGCCGATTGAAAAACCTGCATCAATCAATGGTGTATTGTAATTACCATAGCCTGCTTTGATGTAGTTGCTGTTATGAGCCTGACCTGCTGAATCAATTTGTAGGTTCATGGGTTTTAAACCAACGGGCTGTAAATTAAAAAACAGGTTCTGTACCGGTATTTGGTAGGTTAAAGCCGGGGCTTTTGTATCGGGTGCCGGTGGTGTTGCATTAAAATTCAGCTTTACTGCATTTTTTAATACAGGTTTGAATGCCGAAATAATTTCAACCGAATTTTTCTTTGATGTATCCTGCGCCAATGCAGTCATTGACATCAAACAAAATACAAAAAGAAATATGTTGAGTCTGTACATGTGTATAATTGCTTTAAACTGATCTTCTTTTATGCTTTTATTCCTTTTTATTCGTCAGATCTGGGCGTCAGACGAAGTCATTGTTTCTGCTTATCCATCTACCTTCGAATTCTTTTTCTCTTCTTCAACTACCTGCTGCAACTTGTTTTCTGCTTCCTGTTTTAACTGTGGATTGGTAGCATTTTCCACCACACTTTTGAAGGTAGCTTTCGCATTGAAATAATCCTTCTGTTTAAAATAAATATCGCCCAGCATGATGTACGATTTGGTGACCCAGTAATCGTACGATCCGCTTTTATTAATTACTTCGAACGCTGCTTTTTCTGCATTGGTTAAACTGTTGAGATCGAAATAGCATTTTGCAATTTCATAGCGTGCTTCTGCTGCCCACTCGCCTTTGTTCAGGTTTACTACCGCACGGTACGATTGTATAGCTAAGTCGTATGCATTATTCAACTGATGATTACGACCTGTTACTAAATTCGATAATGCTTTATCATCGTTACCGGCACCTTTTGCAATCAGCAGATCTTTCGCTACATCTGCAGCTTCCTTGTATTCTTTTAACTGGTAATGGCATCGTAACGAACCTCGTAATGCCTCCAATCTGCTGTCATCTGTTGTTGCTACATTGCGGAGTATATCGTAATACGGTTGTGCCTTTGCATAATCCTTCAATTCGAAGTAATACGAACGTGCAGCAATCAATGCGCTTTTTTCAGCATATTGACTTGCGCCCTGTTTAGCGACATATTCATAGCCGGGTAAGGCACTCTTCCAATCTTTGCGTGCAGTATAACACTCGCTGCGGTTATAATATGCATCAATCGCATGTGCGCCATTGGGGAAACGGTTGAGGTAATTCGTGATTTGCTCAATAGCGCCCGCACAATCATTGTTATTGATCTTTACTTCTACTGCAGCATACGCCAATGAATCGGCTTCGCTTGCAGAAATATTTTTACCGGTAGACCGTATAAATGTTTCATACTCCTGCGGCTTACCCATCTCCACATAAATATCACGGATGTTTTCTAATGCAAATGCTGCTTCTTCACTATTGGGATATTGCTGCAGTAATTTTTTGTATTGATCCAGCGCCTCCTGCCGTTTGTTTAAGTTGAAGTAACAAACACCCAGCTGCAACAACGCACTTTGTTTGAAGCCTGTGTTTTGCGGAGCACTGATGACATTGTTGAGGAACGGAATGGCTGCCTGGAATTTTTCATCGGCCATATAGGTCTTTGCAATCTCCATGTTTGCATCAGGAATCAGATTACTCCGTGGATACAAACGCTGAAGTGTTGACAACTGATCAATTTTTGAGCGACTGTTGTTTACACCCGCCAGCATCGCTTTTTGATACAGTGCATAATCAGCATTGGGCCAGGAATAATCCAGCGCCTGCTGGTACATACTCAACGCCTGCTTGTAATTCTTCTGCATAAAATAGCAATCGGCCAAGCGGATGTACGCATCCTGATCAATGGGTGCAGAGTTCAACGCAACACGTCCAACTGCTTTTTGAAAGAAGCCCTGCGCTACAATAAAGTTTTCTTTAAGCAGGTAACAATAGCCCATGTTATAGTTGGCTTCCTTTGTTGTTGATTCGCCCATACCTGCACTGCCACTTTGCAAAAACTTATCGTAAAAACGAATGGCATCATCAAGCCGATCATTTTTATAAGCAATCTCTCCTTTCCAGAAATTGGTTAATGGCAGTACCGGTGCATTGTATGGATCTTTCAGAATTTTATCGAGCAATTGTTCAGCCTGGTTCATCTGTCCGTCGTTGATTAACTCTGCAGCTCTTCCGTACAACATACGGGGATATAAACGCTTCGTTGCTTCCGATGGATCGGTTAACGATTCCATCAACGTAATAGCATCTTTGTAGTTACTCGTACCCGTTAGCAGGCCTACCAACAATTCTTTTGCTTCGTTGGTGTACATACTGCGGGAATATTCATTAAGGAAACGTTTGAACTCGCTGATGGCTACACCCTGGTAACCTAACTCGTACGAAAGTTTGGCATAATTAAACAGCGATACTTCACGTTGCTGCTGATTGCTGCTGTTGGTTGCACAAAAAGCAAAGGCATTCCGTGCATTTTCTTTCTGGTTGGTTTTTAAATACGCATCGCCCAATAAATACATCGCACTTTGGCTAAGCGAATCCTGGTTACCGCTTAACTGTTTAAACCCATCAATTGCTTTGGTGAGTTGGTTGTTTTGATAATAACAGAAACTCAGCTCGTAAAAATCCTGGCGTGTAACTTTCTCCGATCTGTTTACATAATCTTCAAGCAACGGTAATGCTCGCTTGTAATCTTTCTTTTCGAAGTATGCATGTCCGAGCAGTTGCTTCATCTCCAGATCGTACAGGATGTTGGGGCGCTTTACTGCATCTTCTGCAATCTTGATGGCCTTATCTTTTTCGCCACGGAAATAATAAATAGACGCAATGTAAAAAGGAACAATCTTTCCGTACTCCGGATGTTCTTTTACTTTTTCAAAGCATCCTAATGCTTCGTTGTACTGTTTATCATTATACGCAATAAATCCATAATAGTAATTAGCATCGAGATAATACTTGTCGGTTGGTAATTGACGAATGGTATTAAACAGCGGTTTCGCCTGTTGGTATTGCTTTAAATGAAAATAGCAGTAACCCATTCTGAATTTCTGTTCCGATATCTGCTCATTATTTAAACTGGCGATATCTGCTTTTTCATAAAACTCAAGTGCATCCGTAAACTGTTGTTTACGGAAATAATAGTTGCCCAAATGAAAACTGAGCTGCTGTGTACGGGGCATATTGTGCACCACCGTTATAAACTCACGGCTCGGTGCCACTACCCTTTCATCATTTTGCTGCAAGCCGCAAGCCAGCAGATAATAATCAATTTCCTGTACTTGTATACCATTGTTAAGAACGGTCGATGTTTGCACTTCCAGCTTCAGCTCACGCAAAAGCGGCAACGCCAGGCTGTATTGATCATTTAAAAAATATTCCTGCGCCTGTTTAAAGCGAGCATGCGGATCGTTATTGATGGCGGTTGTTTGTGCAGGTAACTGCAACGTAAAACTGCAACATACAAGTAACAGAATGTAAGTTATGCGGCTGTTCATTAGCGGGTAAACGTTCATCGTTGGCAAATATTTTATCCGTTCTCTTAAAGTCTGTTGTACCGGGTAAAGGTAAACTGTCCGTTAGCGTTCAAACACCATTCCAAATTTTTGTGGATAAAAGTTCGTGTTCCGTTAATTTCGCAATCGAAATCTATTATACATGAACAAAACCGGCAATGATGCTTGCTGTCATTGTAACTAAACTACAACGTTCGTATGAAGAAACTTTTATCCATCAACTATTCGGCAACAGCTTTTAACATTTCCTTCTTATTATTACGTCTTGTTTTCGGCATCAGCCTATGTGTAAACTACGGGTACGATAAGCTGGTAAACTTTGCAGACAGGAAAGATCATTTTGTAAATCTCTTTGGTATTGGCAGTACAGCAACCCTTGCATTGGTTGTATTTGCGGAGTTTTTCTGTTCCATTTTTGTAGCCATTGGCTTATTTACACGCTTTACAGTTGTGCCCATCGTTATTTCAATGGGATATGCATTTTTTGTATCGCACAACAGCGCTTTGTTTGCAAAAGGAGAAGTAGCTGCATTGTATTTAACCGGCTTCTTCGCTATTTTATTATGCGGACCGGGCAAGGCCAGTGTAGATGGATTGATTAAATAAATAGCGCAACCTATCTGTTGCAACTGAGCTATGTTTAACAGCGAAACAACCCTACGTGTACGTTATGCCGAAACCGACCAGATGAATGTAGTGTACCATGGCAACTACGCACAATATTTTGAAGTTGCCCGTGCAGAAGCTATACGTGAACTGGGATTTACTTATAAAGAAATGGAAGAAATGGGTGTTGTAATGCCAATTGTGGAATTGCATACCAAATTTCTTCGTCCGGCTGTGTACGATGATCTGCTGACTATCAAAACACAGCTGCGGGAAATGCCCACCGATCACCGCATCGAATTTCATCACGAAGTGTACAACGAAGAAGGTAAATTATTAACCATTGGCCGCATTGTTTTGTACTTTCTTGATGCAAAAACCATGGCACGCAGTAAAATGCCCGAGGCTTTGGAACAGCACATTCAACCTTATTTTACCTAAAACGCTTTCATGCAACAACAAAAAATATTTGCGTCTATTATCACCATCGGCGATGAACTCCTGATTGGGCAGACCATTGATACCAACAGCGCCTGGATGGCCCAGGAGCTGAACAAGATCGGCGTATGGGTAAAACGAAGAGTAGCTGTTGGCGATAACCGGGAAGAAATCTGGCAGGCGCTGGATGAAGAGAGCGAACATGCCCAGATTATTTTAATTACAGGTGGCCTTGGCCCTACGGCCGATGATATTACCAAACCTTTGCTATGCGATTACTTCGGCGGTAAAATGATTATGGACGAACAGGTGCTGGAACATGTAACGGCTATCTTTCGCAAGCTCAACCGGCCCATGATAGATCGTAATATGAAGCAGGCCGAGGTGCCCGATGTGTGTACCGTGTTAATGAACAAACGGGGCACTGCTCCGGGTATGTTGTTCCGTAAAGGAAACTGCATTTATGTATCAATGCCAGGTGTGCCGCATGAAATGAAAGGTTTAATGCAACACGAAGTATTGCCGCTGATACAGAAAGAATATGAACTGCCGTTCATCCTGCACCAAACCTTGTTAACAGCGGGCGTAGGCGAATCGTTCCTGGCCGATCTGATCAACGAATGGGAAACAGCTTTGCCCGCACATATTAAACTGGCCTATTTACCCAACTATGGCATGGTGCGTTTACGCCTTACCGCAACAGGAACACATAAAAAAGAATTAAGCCACGAACTCGATACACTTTTTGCAGAACTTCAGCAACAGGTTGCCGAGCACATGGTGATTCATGAAGATATTGCACTGGAAGAAGCGTTGGGTAAACTGTTGCTGAGTAAAAATAAAACCATGGCTACTGCCGAGAGTTGCAGCGGTGGTTACATTGCCCATTTGCTTACATCCATTCCCGGTTCATCGGTTTATTTTAAAGGAACCGTGGTGGCGTATGCCTACGATGTGAAGGAAGATGTGCTCGGTGTTAAACACGAAACACTCGAAACCAAAGGCGCTGTGAGTGAAGAAACGGTTCGTGAAATGCTGGCGGGCTTGTTAGCGAAAACAACCGCCGATTATGGCATTGCAACAAGTGGTGTTATGGGGCCGGGCGGTGGTACCGACGACAAACCGGTTGGCACCGTTTGGGTGGCCGTTGGTACAAAAGAACATGCAGTGGCAAAGAAATTACATTTCCGTTTCGACCGGTTAAAAAATATTGAGCTTACAGCAGCACATGCGATGTTACTGCTCTTCCGCTTTATTCAGGGCGAGGCCTTGAAATAAGTCGTCAATCCTTACCTTTGACGCCTATTAACGATTGTTTGTCCAGCTGATTGGTGCAGTTGTCGGTTTGCTGATGCCTGCAGTGTTGTACAAGAGTGCGACGCAACCAATGAAGAACAGAAATTCTGTTGCCGGTCAACAAAAAATAAAACATCAAAATTATTATGGCTTTAGTTGATTTAGTAATGCCCAAACTCGGTGAAAGTATTATGGAAGCAACCATTTTACGTTGGCACAAAAAACCGGGCGACAGTATTAAAATGGATGAAACAGTACTTGATATTGCTACCGATAAAGTGGATAGCGAGGTACCCAGTACTGCCGAAGGTGTTTTAATCGAGGTTTTATTTAATGAAAATGATGTAGTGCCGATTGGTGCTGTTATTGCCCGTATTAAAACCGGTGCTGCAGAAACTACTGTTACGCCGGCTCCGGTACAACAGGCTCCTGTTGTTGATTCGGTTGCCGAACTGGTGGAAGATGAAGTAGCCATCCCTTATCAACCGGCCGGTGCAAGAGTGAGTGCACCTGCAAACGGTATTCGTTTTTATTCGCCACTTGTGCTGAACATTGCCGCACAGGAAGGTATTGGCATGGCTGAATTAGAAAAAATTCCCGGTACTGGCAACGATGGACGTGTTACCAAACGGGATATTCTGCAATATGTGTCTACCCGTAAAAATGGAACTACGCCACCGCCTTCTGTAAAAGAAGAAGTGTTGGTAGTACCGATGAACAGGGTTGAAACACCGGCAAATAACAACAGCGCTACTCCTGCCCCTGCGCCTTCAACTGCGCCAACTGTTTACAGCGGTAATGTAGAAATTATTGAAATGGACCGCATGCGCAAACTCATTGCCGACCATATGGTCAAGAGCAAGCATACCAGTCCGCATGTAACCAGCTTCAGTGAAGCTGATGTTACAAATCTTGTGCAGTGGAGAGATAAGATGAAGAAAGAGTTCGAAAAACGTGAAGGCACAAAAATTACGTTTACACCGCTCTTTATTGAAGCCATTGCAAAGTGCATCAAAAAATATCCGCTGATTAACAGCTCGGTTGATGGCGATAGAATTATTGTAAAGAAAGACATCAACATTGGTATGGCAACGGCTTTACCAAGTGGCAACCTCATTGTACCGGTTATTAAAAATGCAGACCAGTTGAATTTGGTTGGTTTAACCAAGCAGGTGAATAATCTGGCTGACAGTGCACGCAACGGTAAACTGAAAGCCGATGATACAACCGGTGGCACCTTTACCTTAACCAATGTGGGTACGTTCGGCAGTTTAATGGGTACACCCATCATCAATCAGCCACAGGTAGCTGTACTGGCTGTGGGTGCTATTAAGAAAAGACCGGTGGTGATTGAAACACCGCACGGCGACAGTATTGCCATCCGCCACATGATGTATTTGAGCATGAGCTACGATCATCGTATTATCGATGGCAGCCTCGGTGCAACATTCTTAACTGCTGTTGCAAACGAACTGCAGAATTTTAATCCCGACAGAGATTTATAAATTCATCTTTGCATACAAAATAAAAACCCCGGCATGCCGGGGTTTTTATTTTTATATGCTGATTAGTATTTCTTCCCTTCAAAACTGTATTTCTTTCCTTTCCGTTTTACGATAAACAGATTGTTGTATTCCGTTTCGGCCAAATCGGTTAAGAGTTGTTGCCCCATCAGTTTGTTCACCAGATCGTCTACCGAATTGGAATGGCCTACAATTAATACATTGCCTTTCTGAATATTTTTTACACGTGTAATAAACTGATCAACGGTATCTTTTGGTGAATACAATTGTACCGCTACCTGCGTTGCATCGCTCAATGGTTTGGCTGTTGATTTGGTGCGGATATAAGGTGTAGAAAAAATCGTCTGCACGTTTTTATCGATCAGTAATCCTTTCAGGTTTTGTGCCCGTTGTTCGCCTTCGGTTGAAAGCGGCACATCGCTGCTCATGTTGGCATTAGCGGTAGCTTTTTCTGCATGGCGCACAATGTAAATGGTAGTACGGCTGCAGGATGCAAGCAATAAAGCAATTGTTAAGACTGATGACAGGTTGATGATTTTTTGTTGAAACATAAAACAAGGTTTTAAAAAAAGATTGCGTTTTTGTAAATTTAAGAAACAATCACCCGGTAAAACATCATCACATGAAAACATTATCCGAAACCTGGTTTGCTGATGGCTTCATCGATTTTGAATTAAAAAAGTATACCCTGCTCGCCTATCTGCAGGAAGTAAACAAATACTTTAACCAGGCAAAGCTTTATCCCCAACTGGCCGATGTAATTTTTCATTACAACAACCTCGTGGCTTTTCGTGAAAACAAAAAGTATTTGCAGGAACAGTTCCCGAAAAAACTCACCGGCATACAAATTGAAAAGCTGCAGTTGCTGTACGAACAGATGATTGAAGACGATGAACTGATGCAGGAACTGGAAACCATCATGCACTATTCTATCGACCGCATGAAAACAACCATCAGTAATGGTACAGAAATTTATGAGTTTGTTGAGCAGAGTATTTCAATTAATCCCATTGGCATTATTCCGCTCGATACAACAGAAGGTTATCTTTTTTTGCGGAATACAAACGTAAAACATACCAACGTATATCAATACAGGCTCAGCTTCTTTGAACGGCACGATGAACAATACCGCACATTGAAAACAAATTATGTTGATACCTGGATGAGCACATTGGCCAATACCTATCAGAATATCAAAAGCGAACTCATTCGCAACAAAACAGAATTACCCAACCCTGCGGTTTACAGTATTGAAACCGATTTAAGTTATCCAATTGAAGAAACGTTTTTACCGGTGGCCAAGCGCAGGTTTGTAAAATTTCTTACTGCGGCATAATCATAAACTAAAATAAGAAAGGCGCAATCGAACGATTGCGCCTTTCGTATTTGTAGCATGAAGGATTTATTTTACAATATCCAATCCCCAGTCAATTCCTTTATCTGTTGCAGGAACCCCTTCTTTCATCCATTTCGGCATGGGCGCTCCTTTGAGATAATGATCAAAGAACTGAGCTAAACGCACCGATAAATCTTTCCGGTTTCTGCGTTCAACAAGATTATGATCTTCTTCGTTGTACTGCAGCAACCAAACTTTCTTATCCAGTCTGCGCAAGGCTGTAAAGTATTCAATACCCTGGTACCAAGGAACGGCACCATCTTTATCATTGTGCGTCATCAGCAAAGGCGTTTTTACTTTATCGGCTTTGAACAAAGGTGAGTTTTTAATGTACAGATCAGGTCGCTGCCAAGGCGTTGCACCTAAGCGTGTTTGCGAACGCTCATACTGGAACTGCCTGCTGATACCTGTTCCCCAACGGATACCACCATACGCACTGAACATATTGGCAACAGGTGCACCGGCACCGGCAGCTGCAAACATATTTGTCCGTGTAATTAAATAGGCAACTTGGTAACCGCCCCAGCTTTGTCCCTGTATCGCCATTTTGGTGCTGTCAACAAATTTCATTTTGCTGAGGTACTTGGCTGCACTAACAACAGAGTTATAAGCACTCTCACCCGGCTCTCCATCCTTGTAATAAATATTCGGATCGAATACCAAATAACCATTGCTGGTGAAGTAGGCAATGTTCACGGTTGATGCGCTGGGTGCAGGCGTACGGTAATTGTATCGTGTATCGGTATCACGTTCGTAGAAATAGAAGATGACAGGATACTTTTTGTTGGGATCGAAATTCTCCGGCTTAAATAACAAACCTTCACTTTCCTTACCATCAAACATTTTCCATTTATGCAGTTCAACCGTGTACCAGTTGTAGTCTTTCTGTTGTTCGTTGATGAAGCTTAACTGTTTTGCTGCTGCATGATTTTGAGCGTTAGTTAACGTTGAAGCAAAAACAGAACCACTTACCTGCGGTGTTGCAGCAGTGTAAATGATGGCATCTGCATCTCTTGCTTTCTGCACGCCAAAACCACTGATAGAAGCTGGGTACGTAACTGGAATGCGTTCGTTTAAACTGAAACTGCTGCCCAGTTTGTATGTAACAAAACCACTGCCTTTTTCTTTATTATCAAAAGTACTCAACAATAATGTTTCGCCTTCTTTTACAAACAATGCATCACGATCGAGATCGATGTTACGGAACGTGAGTTGCTTTTTCCGACCAATACCATTGGTGATATTTACAGGTTTGTTTTTGCCAGTCATATCAAGCTTCCAGATATCGAACTTATCGTATACATACAATGCTGCATCGCCTTCTTGCCAGCCCATGGTACCATGTGGCGGCGGATCATCGGGATGATCATCATCTTCATCAAACAACGGCACTTTAATATCTGCAGTCAATACTGATGTTTTGCCACTTGCAACGTCATACGCCATGTACTGGCTTTTCTTCCAATCGAACCAGGCCATGTATTTACCTGTAGGAGAAATATTACCGCTGCGGATTTTCTTTCCAATCAGCGTACGGTTACCTGTATTTACGTTAACCAGATAAGCATCGCTGTAATTGTGTTGCTCCCACTGGTTTTGTTTACGATATGTACGGTTGTCGAAACCAATTGCAACATCTGCATCTGCTTCCGGCGTTAAACTGATGCGATCCATTGTTGCATCGCTTAACATTGTTACTGCAGTTGCATCGCCATTAAGTACTGCTACATAACTGCGACGCAGTTCGCTGTTCAACTGTACCAATTGTTGCGGCTGCAAATCCAGATCGTCGTAATGCCAGATGTCTAAACGGGCGGTTTCAAATTCAACCAGGCTGGTATCTTTTGGCTGACGAATAGTTGCCAAACCAAAGAATAACCTGTTACCGTTTTTACTGAAACGGTTCATATAATCAGGACTGATCGTTAGTCCATTCTTTACACCTGCAGTGTTTCGATCTGCACGTAAACGGGCACTGTCCATTCCCGGTTTATAATGCCAGAGTTTATAAAACTTCTTCAGCGATTTGGTTGAACTATCTCTTTCTGCAACAAAAGCCACCTGCGTACCGGCTTCGTCCATGGCATAATTCTTTGCATCGTTAAAACCTTTCAACACCGTATCAATCTTGCCGGTTGCAGTATTCATCCAGTAAACCGTTGCCTTGCTTAATGTATCAGCATTCTTTTTTGTTGTTTCGATCAACAATACATTTCCCTGTTCGCTGAAATAATATTCACTCACCAACGCAAACTTTTTCTCTTCGCCTGTTTTCATATTGCGTACCACCAATTCTGTTCCTTCTTCAACAGGATCTGCAGCAGGACGATTATTTGGTCTTGCATCACGCTTGGGCGGTTGCAATGCAGCTAAGCCTTTTGTTTTTGCTTCGTTTGCTTTGTTCTTTAAACTATCGGCAACACGCAACAACGAATCAGCCATCAACATCATCTTGTTAATTTGCGTAAGCGAATCAGGCTTTGGTGCAGGCTTAGGCGCTTCAGGCAATGCTTTATCCAAATGATACGCTAACCAGCCATTTCCCTTCTCGGGAGCTTTGAATGTTTTTACACGGGCTGTTTTCCATATTTCTTCCTTGCCTAATTCTATAATCGCCATACTGTCTTTCGGCATTTCATCGGGACGCTTCTTTTTAATGCGGGCCTCTCGGGTTTCTTTGAAGAACGGACGGATTTTAAAGATCACATAACGGCTGTCGTTGGTAATAACAGAGCCATAACCACGGGCAATTACTTTTTTATAAGTGCCGTCATGCGACTGGATGATGAGATCACCATCGCCTTCCTGCGGGCTTACCTGGTAAACCACCCACTTTCCATCGTTACTGATCTGTGAACTTTGTACACTCTGCCATCGGTCGTACACCGAATGATCGAGCGGCTTTTTTTGGGCGAGCAATGCCAGCGGAAAAGCCGAAAGCATTACCAATAGAATTTTTCTCATTGAACAGTTTAATTAAATATTTATTTATCCAAGATAAATTAAACAATTTGCGCTGTGTAATGTTTTACACAAGTGGAATTAATAATTTATGAATAAGATCATCCTATCGCTCGTTTTCATTTTTGCCTCTTTTTCGTTGTTCGCACAAAACAAAGCTGTAATTACCGGTACGGTTATTAACAAAGTAACCCAATTACCGGTTGATGGCGTTTCGGTAACCGTGGAAAAAACAGAAGCCGGTACAGTTACCGATTCAGCAGGGCGTTTCCGCATCAGCAATATCGACCCTAAATCGTACAACATCGTTTTTTCAAAAGTGGGTTATAAAAGCTTTACACTTTACAATGTTGTATTGACTACGGGTAACGAAATAAGTGTGCAGGTAGAACTGGAAGAAGAATTTAAGTCGATTGGCGAAATAACGGTTACAGGCAGGCGCACCGCCAAAGTTGCTACGCTGGAAACTCCTTTGAGTGTACAACGTTTAACAACTGAAGAAATTAAAGCCAACCCTGGCGGCAACTTCGATATCAGTCGTGTAATTAATACACTGCCCGGTGTGGGTGGTACGGCCGGAAGTGTAGGCGGTTTCCGTAACGACATTATCATCCGTGGTGGTGGTCCCGGCGAAAATGTGTTTTATTTAGATGGTATTGAAATTCCGGTGATCAATCACTTTGCTACGCAAGGTGCAGGTGGAGGACCAACCGGTATTCTCAACGTAAGTTTTATTGAAGATGTAAAGCTGAGTTCGTCGGCTTTTGATGCCCGTTATGATAATGCGTTGAGCAGTGTGTTTGAGTTTAAACAGAAACGTGGTAACACAAACCGTGTACAGGGTAATGTGCGTTTAAGTGCAACCGAACTGGCTGCTACACTTGAAGGACCGCTGAGCAACAACAAGAAGACGACTTTTCTTGCAAGTGCCAGAAGAAGTTACCTGCAGTTTTTATTTCAGGCTTTAGACTTGCCTATTCGCCCTAACTATTGGGATTTCCAATACAAGGTTACACACCAGTTCAATAAAAAAACAACGTTAACCTTGCTGGGTGTTGGTGCGATCGATGAGTTTAGTTTTGCTGCACCATCGGAAGCAACTGCAGAGAAACTATATATCCTCAACAGCAACCCTAATATTAACCAATGGAACTATACCGTTGGTGCTACGTTACGCCGAAATATTAAGAATGGTTACTGGAACCTGGCAATCAGCCGTAATGCTTTCAATAACAATATTACACGTTTTGAAAACAATCTGAATCCTGTTGCAGCAGAACAATCGCTCGATGTAACATCCAACGAAACAGAAAACAAATTGCGTTTTGATGTAAACCAGACAAAGAATGGATGGAAGATCAGTTATGGTGCAGTGGTACAAAATCCACAGTTCAGCAACGAAGGTTTTGCTCGTGTGCGTGCAGCTGTAAGAGATACATTGGGCAATCTGGTGCAGCCGGAGATCAAAGCCAACTTCAATACCTCCAACAACTTTGTAAAGCTGGGTGCATTTGCACAGGTGGGCAAACGTTTCTTTGCCGATCGCCTGGGTGTAAACTTCGGTGTGCGTATGGATGGTAATACGTTTACCGATGAAGGAATGAACCTGTTCCAAACTTTCAGTCCACGTGTGGGCTTAAGTTATGTACTCGGCGATAAATGGAATTTAAATGCAAGTGTTGGGCGTTATTACAAACTGTCGCCCTACACAATTCTTGGTTTCAAAGACAATAACAACAACTATGTAAACCGTGATGCAGGTTACCAACGCAGCGATCATTATGTAATTGGACTTGAGTTTTTACCAAAGAATACTACCCGTTTTACTGTAGAAGCATTTTACAAAGCATATGGCAATATGCCTGTGAGTGTGCGTGATGGAATTAACCTTGCCAACAAAGGTGGCGACTTCAACATACTCGGTAATGAAGATGTTGTAACTACAGGTAAAGGACGTACATATGGTGTTGAATTTTTTGCGCAACAAAAACTCACCAATCGTTTTTACGGAGTGTTTAGTTATACCTTATTTGTAAGCCAGTTTACCGGCAGCGATAATAAGTATGTGGCGAGTGCTTGGGATAACCGGCAACTCCTGAGCGTAACATGGGGTTACAAATTTCCACGCAACTGGGAACTTGGGTTGAAATTCCGATACCAGGGCGGTGCACCTTTTACACCGTTTAACGAAGGAGCCAGTCGTTTAAATTATTTGAGTATTGGCGAAGGTGTGCTTGATTATAACCGGTTAAATCAAAACCGTCTTACTGCGTTTCATGCAAGCGATGTGCGGATTGATAAGAAATGGAATTTTAAACGCTTAACACTCGATGTGTTTTTGGATGTAAGCAACTGGTATGTGGCGAAGAGTCCGGCGTTTCCACAATACACGTTTCAACGCACACCCGATAACAGCGGTTTTGCAACAACAAACGGCCGACCCATTGCAGCTGATGGCAGTAATGCAATACCGGTTATTCTGCAAAACAACGATCCGAGCGTAACACCAACAATTGGATTTATATTAGAATTCTAATTTGAAAGCACGAGGTACGAGGTGCGAAGTTGGAAGTATAAAATCCGGCTTCGCACTTTTTTTGGTCGCAGAGAAAGAAGATGCAGAGTAAACCGCAGAGACATTTTATACAACATCTTGTAATCTCTTCTTCCTCTTATTCTCTGAGGTAAAAGTTTAATAACGGAAAAGTGAAGTGTAAAAGCGGAGAACTACCCGTAACACATAACCCTTAACTCAAAACTCTATTTTAAAACTCTCCTCTCCCTCCAAACCCGCAAAGTTTGAATAACCACACTCGCCACAATGAGCAAAATGCCCCATACAAAACCATCGCCCAACTCTTTTTCTTCGTGGTAAATAAGGAACGCAAGCGCAATACCATACACCGGTTCGAGATTGTAGGTGAGATTAGCGGTGAAAGGCGATATTTTCTTTAATGCATTCACCGAAAGCTGCACAGCCAGCACGGTGCAAAACAAAGCCAGCATCAGCAGCCAGAACCAATCGCTCAACGAAGGCAAATGTTTTGTTGCAGGTGAAAATTGCAAATAGAATGGCAATACCAAACTCAACAGTAACCAACCTCCGCTCAACTCATACAAGGTTAAAGCAGCAACAGGTACATGCTGAATTAATTTCTTATTGTAAATTGGAAACAGTGCTGATAGAAAGGCTGCAGCAATACCAAACAGAATCCCGGTTTTGTACTGCACATCAAAATGAAAAATGAGAAAAATTCCGAGCAGCACCAATAAGCCCAGCAATACTTCTACCAGATCAATCTTACGTTTTAAAATCAACGGTTCAAGAAATGCAGTGAACGAACCCGTAGCAGCAAAACAAACCAGTGCAATCGAAACGTTGGCATATTTTACGCTGCCGTAAAAGAATACCCAATGCAGTGCAATCAATGCACCAATGCCAATACATCGCAGCAGATATTTTTTTTCAATACGGATGGTCTGTTTACGCAACAACATCAACAGCAAAAGCAAAACAGCCGAGAGCAGCATCCGATACCATACCAGCCAGCCTTCGTTCAATTCAATTAAACGGCCCAGTACACCGGTAAACCCGGCCAGGAAAACAGCAGCATGTAATTGCAGAAAAGCCTTACGCATCGTTGCTCAAAGAAAGCCAAAAAAGAAATGTAAACCGTATGCAATTCGCAAATAGATTTGTAGAGCTAAACATAATTGCATGGAACCCATCATTACGCTGAAAAACGTCTTTAAAAATTACGGCAGCAAACAGGTTTTAAAAGGCATCGACCTTTCGGTGAAACCCGGAGAAGTCATTGGTTATATTGGACCGAATGGAGCAGGTAAAAGCACTACAGTAAAAATATTGTGCGGTTTAATTTCCGATTTTGAAGGACAGGTTTTCATCAAGGGTATTAACATCAAAGAAGATCCGTTAACCATTAAAGGAATGATCGGTTATGTACCTGAGCTGGCCGAACTGTACGAAGTGTTAACGCCCATGGAGTTTCTTTCGTTGATGGGTGAACTCTATAATATACCCGAAGCAATTGCGCAGGAACGTGCCGCAAAAATGCTTACTGCTTTTGGACTTGCTGCCAATCTGCATCAACGCATGGACAGCTTCAGTAAAGGAATGAGGCAAAAAGTATTGATCACTTCCGGCTTGCTGCACAATCCCGATATTATTATTCTTGATGAACCACTGAGCGGTCTTGATGCAAACAGCGTCATTATTGTAAAAGAACTTATCAGTAAACTGGCCCGTGAAGGCAAAACTATTTTCTACAGCAGTCATATGATGGATGTGGTGGAGAAAGTGAGCAGCCGTATTATTCTTATTAACGAAGGTGTGGTTGTGGCCGATGGTACGTTTGAAGAACTGAAGCAGCAACAAGGCAACCAAAGCCTGGAAAAAATCTTTGCAACACTCACCAGCAACGATGAAATAAACAGTGCTTCCGAACAATTACTGAACGCATTAGACTAACCCATGAATAAAATTTCACAATTCCTGCTCAAAGCTGTACTGCTGCCTGCACCTATCTACAGCAAACTGGGCGTACACATGCCGCACCTGAAAGCAATCCTTACAAGTAAACTCATTATGGACGATCGACGTCCGAACAGTATTCGCCAGATACAACAAAACCGCAGTGAAAAAGCAGTTTCGAATGCAACACTTGCAACCATGTTTATTTCATTGATTACAGGTTTGTTTTTTCTTTTAGCTTTTATGTTTGGCAATACCTATGCAACCAAACTGAGTTTCTATTTTTCGTTTTACATTTTTATGCTGGCCGGTATTTTAATTTCAGATTTCACTACTGTGCTCATTGATGTTCGTGATAATTACATTCTGTTGCCCAAACCTGTAAACGATAAAACCATTGTTGTTGGCCGCTTGCTGCACATTCTTATTCACCTGTGTAAAGTGGTAATACCAATGAGTATACCCGGCTTTATTACACTCTTTCTACAAAAAGGAATTGGTGGCGCATTGCTGATGATACCGTTTTTTATACTGGCAACGCTTTTTACCATCTTTCTCATCAATGCTGTGTATTTGGTTATATTGAAAATAACAACGTCTGCAAAATTTCAAAGCATCATTACTTATTTTCAAATAGTTTTTGCTGTACTCATTTTCGCCGGTTACCAGGTGGTACCACGCATGATCGAACGTTCGGCCATGGAGCGTATTGAAATATCTTCTTACAAATTCATTTGGCTACTGCCCTCGTATTGGTTTGGTTCTGCTTGGGAAGCTATATACAGTTTACAATTTAACAGCAACAACCTTTTATTAATCGCTGCTGCAGTATTGATTCCTGTACTCAGTATCTGGTTAGTGGTAAAATTATTTGCACCATCTTTTACACGAAAACTGGCCATGATCAATGCAGTAAGTACCGAAAGTAAAACTGCAGCTTTACCTGCACAACAGCAACTTCAAACCAAAAGCATCGCAGAGCGTTTGGCAAGCTACTTTACACAGAAAGGTGCAGAGCGTGCAGGGTTTCTTTTTACATGGAATATGATGAGCCGTAACCGTGATTTTAAAATGAAAGTGTATCCATCGGTTGGTTACATGTTTGTATACTTTTTTATTTTCTTTTTCAGAAGAAGCGACCGCAGCCTATCGTCATTTACCGATACCGAAGAAATGCGTCCGTTGTTTTTAGGTGTCATTTATTTCTCCTGCCTGTTGCTTACAACGGCACTGCAAAACATTGTAACATCCGACAAATGGAAAGCTGCATGGATCTGGCACCTGGCACCTTTACAATCGCCGGGTAAAATATTAAACGGCAGTATTACTGCAGCAATGGCCATGTTCTTTTTACCATTGGCTACACTTACAGGGTTCATTGCTTTATCGGTTTGGGGTATTACCATTTTGCCGAATGTATTAATGGGCTTTAGTGCACAGATATTCATTTGTCTTTTGCTGAGCCGTTTGCTGGTACAGAAGCTTCCGTTTTCATCGCCGCCTGCAGGATCAGACGCCGGTGGTGGCTTCCTGCGTGGGATGATGTTTTTATTAATTGCAGGTGGAGCCGGATTTATTCATTATCTGCTTTTTAAACACAACAGTCTGTTATTGCTTGCTGCTGCTGTTTTATTGGTGTGCAGTTTTTTCCTCCATCAACAAACTAGAAAAACAAGCTGGGCTAAACTGAATATGAAATACAATGAATGAGGGAGAGCAGAAAATCAGGAATTGCTTTCTGCAATAACTTTTTCTGAAGAGAAGTTGGCTACATTATCGCCTTTGCTCTTTATGCGTGCATGATAATCTTTAAATAAACTTTGCCAACGGAGTTTCAATACACCAAGGATGCCTTCTTTTACAATACCCTTGTTCATTTTACTTACACCGAACTTACGGTCTATGAATGTAATGGGTACTTCGGCAATTTTGAATTTCAGTTTCCAGGCAGCAAACTTCATTTCAATCTGGAATGCATAACCAACGAACGTAATACCATCAAGATTCATGGCTTCCAGTGTTTGGCGGCGGTAACAAACAAAACCAGCTGTCGGGTCCATTACCGGCATCCAGGTAATGATGCGTGTATAAAGTGAAGCACCTTTTGATAAAAAGATGCGGTTACGTGGCCAGTTAGCAACTGCACCGCCTTTGGTGTAGCGGCTACCTACTGCCAAATCAGCCCCTTTATCTCTGCAGGCTTCAACCAAACGTGAAAGATCGGCCGGGTTATGACTGAAATCGGCGTCCATTTCGCAAATGAAATTGTAGCCTTTTGCAATCGCCCATTTAAAACCGTGAATGTAAGCGGTACCCAAGCCCAATTTACCTGTACGCTCTTCAATAAATAATTTACCTGGGAAAACAGTTTGCAGTTGCTTTACAATCTGTGCTGTACCATCGGGAGAACCATCATCAATTACCAACACATGAAAGTTGTTGTGCAGGGTAAACACAGCACGGATAATATTTTCAATATTATCTTTTTCGTTGTATGTTGGTATAATAACTAAGTTTTCCACTTGTATATGCTGTGCAAGTTAGGTTTTTTCAAAAACAGTCACGGTTACTTCTTTGTCCTTTCTTGCGTTTAGGTCTTTTTTAACAGCGTGCGGTTTAAAATTTCGGTGAGCTTTTGTTTGGTGTGCAGCGGAAAATCGCCTTTCATCATCCAATCGTAATACTGTGGTTCCTGCTTTAATACCAATGTTACCGGCTTTCCTTTATGTTTTCCGAAATTGAATACTTCGACGCCGTTTTCCATTACAAACCTGCGGGCAAAATCTACAATCTGGTCTTCACCCGTAAACTTTACAATGGCCTCCACATCGGCCCCCATCTGCGGATAACGTTTTACCTGTGCCTCCAGTACTTCGTAGGTAGCCAACGCATCTACTTCTGCGCTGTGTGCACCATCAAGATTTTTATCGCAATAGAATTTATAAGCTGCACTGAGTGTTCGTTGTTCCATCATATGAAACACACGCTGCACATCCAGTAAATGACGGTCGTTCAATTCAATGTCCAGTCCTGCACGTAAAAATTCTTCAACCAGTAACGGAATATCAAAACGATTGGAGTTGTAGCCTGCCAGATCGCAGTTACTCATGAACATTTTTATTTCGTTAGCTGCCTGTTTAAATGTAGGCGCATCTTTTACCATTTCGTTGCTGATGCCATGCACTTCGGTAGAACCCGGAGGAATCGGCATTTCGGGATTGATGAGCTTTCTTTTGATCTGTCGGCTGCCATCGGGCGAAATTTTTACAATCGCAATTTCTACAATACGATCGCTGCTGATGTTGATGCCGGTTGTTTCTAAATCAATGATGGCAAGGGGGCGCTTTAGTTGCAAATTCATTTCGTTGGTTGCTGGTTGTTGATTGTTACTGTCGAATCCGAGTGAGATCTGTTGGCTCATACGCAAAAATAGCTAAAACAACGCCACGCTTTTATACTGAAAATGACAATAGAACGTTATACATCTGAAAAACGTAATGTTTTACCAAAAACAAGTACCTTTACGGTACCAAAATCCGTTTTATTTATGAAAAAAGTAATGTTCTCCCTGCTCGTAATTGCCCTTGCGGCCATTGTATGTACCTCTTGTGCCAGCAGCAAGCGTGGTTACGGTTGCCCTACAAGCCAAAGCAATAAACCTTTCAGAGCTTAAACTGTTAGTACAAACAAACTCTTTGCATGAACTGGACTCCGTTACGTTCCACTGAAGAACTGGAACAGCTTATTCATTTAAGTACATCTCAGCCACAGGTTATTTTTAAACACAGTACACGCTGCAGCATCAGCTCTGTGGCAAAAAACAGGCTTGAAAAAGCCGAGGTGCCGCAGAATGCCACCTTTCACTATGTTGATTTACTCAGCTTCCGCCCGGTTTCAAACGCCATTGCCGAGAAATTTGCAGTGGAGCACGAATCGCCGCAGATACTGGTTATTAAAGATGGAAAATGCATTTATTACGAAAGCCATATGGGCATTGATATGGATGAGATAAAAGATCAGCTCAACTAAAAGAAATTTATACAAAAAGCAAAGGCCACCAAAAGGTGGCCTTTTACTTTCAATCACAATCAAACACTATTTTTTCCGAGGAAACTCCAATGCTGCATGCGCTGCTGCCAAACGGGCAATCGGCACACGGAAAGGTGAACAGCTTACATAGTTCATGCCTATTCTGTGACAGAACACTACGCTATCAGGATCGCCGCCATGCTCACCGCAGATACCGATCTTGAGATTGGGCTTGGTTAAACGACCTCGCTCAACACCAATCTTAATCAACTCTCCCACACCACTCTGATCGATGGTTTGGAACGGATCGTATGGCAACAATTTCAGATCGAGATACTTGGGTAAGAAACCTCCAATATCATCACGGCTGAAACCAAAACTCATTTGTGTAAGATCATTTGTACCAAAACTGAAGAAATCAGCTTCTTCGGCCAGGCTGTTGGCTTTTAATGCAGCTCTTGGAATCTCAATCATCGTTCCATACAGGTAAGGAATTTTCTTCACCTTCATTTTTTCGCAGGTTTCTTTGTACACCTGTTCAACAATGGCTTTCTGGTGACGTAACTCGTGCTTACCACACACTACCGGAATCATAATTTCAGGCATCGCTTTTTTGCCTTTGCGAATCAGTTCTACTGTTGCTTCAAAAATGGCTCTGATCTGCATTTCTGTAATCTCCGGATAACTGATACCCAAGCGCACACCACGGTGACCAAGCATCGGGTTATTTTCATGCAATGCCAGTACACGGCGCTTCAACACACTCATGCGAATGCCAAGTTCTTTACTCAATTCCTGCAGCTTTTCTGTATCGTGTGGTACAAACTCATGCAATGGCGGATCGAGCAGGCGAATGGTTACCGGATGTCCGTTCATAACAGCCAACGTATCCTTCACATCTTTCTTCACGTATACAAAGAGTGCATTCAAAGCTTCTCTTCTTTCTTTTTCTGTTTTGCTCACAATCATTTTACGCAGCAGGAACAAAGGTTCTTCGCTTCCTTCGCCATAGAACATATGCTCGGTACGGAACAAACCAATACCTTCTGCACCAAACTTCGCTGCTACAGATGCATCTTCCGGTGTTTCGGCATTTGCACGTACACCGATCTGTTTGGTTTTATCCACCAGTTTCATCAGATCTTTATACGATTGATTTTTTTCAATATCAATATCCACCAACGGCATACTTCCTTCGTACACCAAACCTTTGGTACCATTTAAGCTGATCCAATCACCTTCTTTAATGATTACGCCATTCTTCGCATGGAATGTTTTTGTGTTGGTATGAATTTCAATATCGCCACAACCTACTATACAGCATTTACCCCAGCCACGTGCAACAAGTGCAGCATGTGATGTCATACCACCCTTGGTGGTAAGAATTGCTTGCGCTTTGTGCATACCATCCACATCTTCGGGAGAAGTTTCTTCACGCACAAGGATTACTTTTTCGCCTCTTGCTGCCCATTCAACGGCATCTTCTGATGTAAATACGGCACGGCCTTTTGCACCACCGGGTCCGGCAGGTAAACCTTTTGCAATAACGGGTTGCGTTAACTCAGCTTTCGGATCGAGCATAGGCAACAATAATTCCACCAACTGATTGGGGCTTACACGCAGAATAGCGGTGTTGGCATCAATCAATTTCGATTTATACATTTCAGTTGCCATACGTACTGCAGCAACACCATTCCGTTTGCCTACACGGCATTGTAACATAAAGAGTTTTCCTTTTTCGATGGTGAACTCAATATCCTGCATGTCTTTATAATGCTTTTCCAAACGCTCCTGGTAACTGTACAGTTCTTTATACTGTGCAGGCATTAATTTCTCCAGTGTACTGTAATGTTCGCTTTGTGCATTCTTTGAATATTCATTTACCGGTGCGGGTGTACGTATACCGGCAACTACATCTTCGCCCTGTGCATTCACGAGGTACTCACCATAAAATCTGTTTTCGCCATTGCCGGGGTTACGTGTAAAGGCAACACCGGTACAACTGTCGTCGCCTATATTACCAAACACCATGGCCTGTACGTTTACAGCAGTTCCCCATTCGTCCGGAATTTTTTCAATGCGGCGATATTCAATGGCACGTTTGCCCATCCAGCTGCTGAATACAGCACCTACACTACCCCACAGTTGTTCATACGGATCTTCAGGAAATGCTTTACCCAATACTTTCAACACGGTTGCTTTAAATTCTTTCACCAGTTTTTTTAATTCATCAACCGTTAAATCGGTATCGAACTTATAACCTTGTGCATGTTTTACTTTTTCCAGTTTTTCATCCAGCACTTTACGGATGCCTTTGCCTCCTTTTGGTTCAATACCACCTGCTTTTTCCATCACCACATCGGCATACATCATAATTAAACGACGGTATGCATCATATGCAAAACGGGCATCACCGCTTTGTGTAATAATCCCTTTAATGGTTTCTTCATTCAAGCCTACATTCAACACGGTTTCCATCATGCCGGGCATACTGCGCCGTGCACCCGAACGTACAGAAACTAGCAATGGATTTTTTATATCGCCAAACTTCTTGCCCATCAGCTTTTCCATTTTCTGCATGGCATCCTGCACCTGTTGCTTTAATACTTTCGGATACGTTTTTTTATTATTGTAGTAGTAAGTACATACTTCTGTTGTAACGGTAAAGCCGGGAGGAACGGGTAAACGCAGTTTCGGATGACCCGCCATTTCGGCCAGGTTTGCACCTTTACCACCTAATAAATTTTTCATCGACTCATTACCATCAGCCTTGCCTCCACCAAAGGAGTACACATACTTGGTTGGTTTTTTAACTGTTGCCATGATTGAAATGTTTTGAATGGAAGAACAAGGGCGGTAGTTATTGCAATCGCTTTGTTCTTATGAATGTGTTTGTTATTCGTTCGTAAAAGTAGAAGGGCTGCGCAGGGCAAAGAATGATTGTTCGCAAGAAAAAAACTTACCACGGTCAGTAATCTTGTGGTTGTTTGTTGCTACAATTGATGGAAATCAGTTTAAATCGGCTGTCCTCAACCGGCATTTCAAGCGTTGCATTTATCATCCATAAACGCATAATGATAAAATGTGAAACGTACTTACCTCTTGACATTGCGGGTTTAATTGCATAGCTTTCTTACATCTTCCGCACAATGTGAATGCTTCGGCAACCTCCACCTTCATTTTTCACATTTAAATCATTAACACATGAAACAGATCTTTCTTGTAATCATGAGCATTATGCTGTTTGCAGCCTGTAACAATCCAAAGCCCGAAGAAAAAACAGAATCAACAACGTCTGACACATCTTTATCCAAGCCACAAGCTGCAGAATTTGCTGATGCGAAGTATATGCAAATCGGTAAAAGCGGGCTCGACAATTTAAGCGCCGGCAATGTAGATGCATGGATGGAAAACTTTGCAGACGATGCGGTGTACCAATGGAACACCGGTGATAGTTTGGCCGGTAAAAAAGCCATTATGGATTACTGGAAAGACAGAAGGGCCAATGTGATTGATATGCTCAGCTTCAGTAATGTTATTTGGCTGCCTGTAAAAGTAAATCAACCACAAAGCACCGAAGCACCGGGCATTTGGTTATTGGGATGGTACCGGGTTGATGCAAAATATAAAACCGGCAAATCGATGACGCAATGGATGCACATGGCGCAACACTTTAATGCCAATGATAAAATTGACCGTATCATTCATTACATGGATAAAGCTTCGGTAATGGAAGCAACAAAAAAATAAGGCACGCACTTATCAGTTACAAAATCCGGGAATGCTGTTCCCGGATTTTTGTTTTACAGCCGTTAAAAAATGACAAACGGAAACAATTATACTTTATTCCTGCTTTTCTTTGAAGCATAAAACAATCAACCGCCATGCACAAGCGCTTACTTGCTTATTCGTTGCTGCTTACTGTTACCGCAACCGCTCAACAAAAAATTGATTTTGAAAGTTACAATCCACCATCAACACTGGTAGTACCGCAACATCCTATAACGAAAGCAAAATTTCCGTTTATTGATGTACACAATCATCAGTTTCAAATGCCTTCGATGGATTTGAATACCCTGACTGTTGAAATGGATAAACTCAACATGCGTGTAATGGTCAATTTAAGCGGTGGTAGTGGAGAGCAACTGAAAAAAGCAATTGACAATGCAAAGCAAAATAAACCCGGACGTTTTATTGTTTTTGCCAATGTAGATTTTAAAGGTGTGGGCGAACCGGGCTGGGGCGAAAAAGCAGCAAAGCAGCTGGAAGAAGATGTAAAGAATGGAGCAAATGGTTTGAAGATTTATAAGAGTCTTGGTTTTAGTGTAAAAGATATTAACGGCAACCGTGTAACTGTTGATGATGCAAGACTGGATCCGGTTTGGAAAAAAGCTGGGGAGTTAAAAATTCCTGTGATCATTCATACAGCTGATCCGAAATCGTTTTGGGATCCGTTAGATAACAGCAACGAACGCTGGCTCGAACTGATCATTAATCCCAACCGTAAGCGAGGTAACGATAACCCTGTGCCTTGGGAAACACTCATCAACGAACAACACAATCTTTTTAAGAAACATAAAAACACCACCTTTATTGCTGCACATTTTGGCTGGTACCCCAACGATCTGCAAAAGCTCAGCAGCATCCTCGATGCAATGCCGAATGTGGTGGTGGAGTTTGGTGCAGTAATCGCTGAACTTGGACGCCAGCCGAAAGCTGCAAAAGCGTTCTTCAACAAATACCAGGATCGTATCCTGTTTGGAAAAGACAGTTGGGTGCCTTCGGAATATGCTACGTACTTCCGAGTACTGGAAACAGAAGATGAATACTTTCCCTATCACAAAAAATACCACGCCTTCTGGGCCATGTATGGCATGGGCCTCCCCGACTCTATTTTAAAGAAAGTGTATTACAAAAATGCCTTGCGTATTATTCCCAACATCGATAAAAGCGGATGGCCCGAATAAAGATTTGAGTTCGCTATTTTTGCTGCATGCAACAGCAACCCGGATTTATTGAAGACATTCAAATGGAATGGCAAACAGCAGGCGAAGGAATACGCCGAAAAATTATGGCTTACGATCCATCGCTGATGCTGGTGAAGGTAGATTTTGAGCAAGGCGCTGTTGGCATTGTGCACAAACATGCGCATGTACAGATAACGCATATTGAAAGTGGTGTGTTTGAAGTGGAGATTGCCGGTGAAAAGAATGTACTGAAAGCCGGTGATGGTTTTCACATTGCCTCAAATGTGGAGCACGGTGTTGTTTGTTTGGAAAAAGGTGTACTGATTGATGTCTTTAGTCCCATGCGGGAAGATTTTTTATAACAACCTTTTTGTCTGCTGTTTTTGTACAAATCATTCTATTCTTAAAACGTTACCATATGCAGGTAAACTTCAGCGTTCGTTTGTTTTGTATTGCACTATGTACGCTTGCTGCCTATACAGGTAATACGCAAACTAAGCAAAACAACAAAGCCGCACAAAAAGCCGAACAGGCCTTGGTAAATTATCTCAATAAACTTTGCAGCGATTATACAGTTAACGACATGTATGTAGAGTTGGGTACCGTGCAGAAACCTTTTTACATCAGGCAACAAACGCTTTACATTACCCGTAGAATTCCGGAATCGGAAACAACCTCGTTAACCATACAGTACAAAATGCCTGTAGCCGAAATTGCTGATGTATTTTTCGATTACTATATTGGTTTGCAGGGAATAAACGAAGCATCTGTTATAACAGAAACTTCGAATATCACAGACGATCCTTTTCCAAAACAAGGAAATCAGATATTACTGCATATTGCACCGGTTGGTGATGGAACTGCAGGTTATGATATCCAGTCAAAATTACGTTCGCTTGTAAAAACGTTACAAGCGACTTACACAAAATAATTACTGAAAATGGAAGGAACCATCCGTGCAAATATTAAACCCGGTATGCCCGTGTTGATTGTTTTAAAAAAAGATCAACGCAGCGGCATACTTACCGAAGGAATTGTAAAAGATTTACTTACCAGCGCACCCAAGCACCACCGGGGAATTAAAGTACGTTTACAGGACGGAAAGATTGGAAGAGTACAAAAAATTATTACGGAAGAAGATTAAACCGTTGACACATAACACGGCAAAAAAAAGCCCGTCTGCAAAAACAGACAGGCTTGATAGAACAATTAAAAAACAACATTAGTTATTCGCAATAATCGTAGCACCTAATGGGGTTGTTGTGTTACCAACAATACCACGTGCAAACACGGTATAAATTTTTCCTGCTTGTAAATTGATACCGGTGAGCGTTAACACCGAAGTTGTAGTACCTGCTACACGCACATCAAATGTATAGGTGCCTGCATCAACCGGAGCAAATGCCTGATTAGCTGCAGCAGTTGCTTGAGTTTCGAATGAACGGTTGTTGAAAACCGGTGTAAATGTACTTCCTGCTAATACTCCAACAGTTACAGCCGGAGCACCAGGACTAAGATGAAAGAAACGGATATGCGCTTTACCTGATGCTGGTGTAGTGAGATCATCTTCTACAAGAATAGCACCAATTGAAGCTAATCTGTTAAATGCAAATACTGAATAGTTCTTATCCTTTACAAACGGAATATCAGCATTAATTACTGTTGTGGTAGTACCGGCAGCATTAACTTTAATATTACGGGTTCCTGCATTAACAGTAAGGTATCCTGTGTTATTCGGAAAGGTTAATGCAGCAGCATTTACTTTCTGATTATCCACTAATAAATCTACTCCAGGTGCATCAGGCGATGCATGTGTAACAAGCACTCGGGCTTCTTCTTTCTTTTCTTTTTTGCACGATACAAGTGTAGTTGAAAGTAACAGCATAGCTGCTGCGGTAACAAAGAATGTAGTCCTTTTCATATTTGTTTTGTTTGAGATTCAATAACCGCCAACTAAACAAAAAGGTTGAAAGAAATACTTGAGTTAACAAAGCAGTAACATGCGTTTAATTTTTAATGTATACGCAAGCAGTAGCACCTTAAACAAGAAATAATGTGAGCAGAGAAATTCTTATTTGTATAAAAATCGGCATTAAGACCGAACAGATATTTTACATCCGCAGCAAGGTATTTTTAGATACTAGTACTGCCTTACGGCATTGATAACGAACAGGTGTAAACTGCCATTTTCCTGTTCAACTCTGTGCGTTAAATCCATGATTCCTGAAGTAATTGTTCCATTCCAACGATAATATGTTCCTATAGCCCCCCTTGTTGGTATAAGTTTCTTTGACAACTCCATTCTTGATCCAAATGTTCTCGCTGTAAGGCACAGATATTGATGCATCACTATATGCCAAAGCGAGCCGAATTTCACTACTTGTGCTTTCCGATCCTTTACGTACAATTATCGTAACATTTTTAAACAGCGTATCGATTGTAGGAATTGTATTTCGAGGCTCATAATATTGATGAATAACTGTTCCAAAGTAGTTACCTACAAAAATGTTAACTGGATCTTTCTTGCAGGAAATGAACAATGTGAAAGTGAAAAAGGTAATCGTATAAACAAGAAGCTTTGTCTTGCAGGTATTTTTCATTATTCGGTTATTTTCCCTGTAAATATACAATATCTAAAATTTTACTTTTGATTACGGACATACTAAATAGTAAACCTGTGAAAAGTACTGTAAAAAACGGGATGCCAACTTTTTGAAGATTGGCATCCCTGACTAAATATTTTTTATTTTTTCTTCTTCAACGCTTTAATCATTTCAGGAGTTGCTTCTTCAAAGCTGATGGCATAACCGCCACCTGCAGCAACAAATTGTTGCAACTTTGTTTTATTGGTTACAACCATTTTCTTAATCGTATAAGCCTGTGGTTTTGTTTTGTAATGTGCATCGGCAGCATCCGCATACACCGTAGCAATGTATTGCTTACCGTTTTCTAAAAAGTCAAATACAATAGTCGATGTACGGGCTTCCTCTCCTCCTACACTACCTACAAACCATTTGCCTGTTTTCTTTGCTTTGCGTGCAACAGTTAAGTAGGCACCGGGTTCTGCTTCAATATATTTGCTGTCCTGCCAATCAATTGCCACATCTTTAATAAACTGAAAGGCATCTGCAAAACGCATATAGTTTTCAGGAAGGTCAGCAGCCATTTGCAGCGGACTGTACATTGTTACATACAACGCCAGTTGATTTGCCAGTGTACTGTTTACATGCGAATTATTACCGGGATTGAGTTTGCTGATGTCCATTTCAAACACACCAGGTGTATAATCCATGGGGCCGCCAATTAAACGTGTAAACGGCAACACCGCCACATGATTTGGTTTGCTGCCACCAAATGCCTGGAACTCGGTACCACGTGCTGCTTCGTTACCAATTAAGTTGGGCCATGTGCGTGCAATACCTGTTGGACGAACCGCTTCATGTGCGTTGACCATGATCTGGTATTGAGCTGCTTTTTCAATGGCATATTGATAATGATTAACGATCCACTGACTGTAATGATGCTCACCTCTTGGTAAAATGTTTCCAACATAACCACTCTTCACTGCATCGTAGCCATTTGCTTTCATGAATTTATAAGCCGTATCCATATGCCGCTCATAGTTGCGAACGGATGATGATGTTTCATGATGCATGATCATCTTCACGCCTTTTGCTTTTGCATATTCACGAATAGCCACCACATCAAAATCGGGATAAGGTGTTACAAAATCAAACACATAATCTTTTGATTGGCCAAACCAATCTTCCCAGCCAACATTCCATCCTTCTACCAACACACCGTCAAAACCATGTTCTGCTGCAAAATCGATATACCGTTTTACATTCGCTGTTGTAGCACCATGCTTGCCATGTGGCGTTGCTTTACTGAAATCGCTTACGCCTAACTGTACAGCCGGAAAATCGTTGGTGTACGACCAATTACTTTTACCTGTTATCATTTCCCACCAAACACCTACATACTTCACGGGTTTGATCCACGATGTTTCTTTGATCTTACTTGGTTCGTTTAAGTTGTAGGTGATCTTCGATGCAAGAATATCACGGGCATCATCACTTACAATTACGGTGCGCCAAGGTGAGGTGGAAGGTGTTTGCATATAACCTTTATCTCCTACTGCATCGGGTGTAAGCCAGCTTTCGAATACAAAGTTTTTATCATCCAGATTCAGATGCATGCAGGAATAGTTAATGAGTGCTGCTTCGTGCAGGTTGATGTATAAGCCATCATCACTCTTCATCATCAACGCTGTTTGTACACCTGTTGGCGAGAAAGGCGTTTGTGATGCATTGCTCGATATAGAACCTTTCATCAACCCACGTATTTCCGATAAACGGGAACGGGTGTAATCGTATTCCTGTGTATCATAATCACCGGCAATCCACCATGCGGTGTGATTTCCGGCCATTGCAAACTGGCTGTGCTCTTCTTTAATAACGAAATAATTGAAATTTTTCTGCGAAGGAAATTCGTAACGGAAACCCAATCCATCGTTGAACAAACGGAAACGGATGACCATTTGTCGATTGGTTTCTTTTTGCTGCAGCGTAACTGCAAGCTCATTATAGTTGTTGCGGATATTGCTCACTTCGCCCCACACCGGTTGCCATGTTTCATCGAACGTAGCTGTTTGTGTAGATACGATAGCAAAATCGTTGAGTAGCGATTTTTTGTCGTTCTTTAATTCCAGGCCCAATGTGCTGGGCTTAATAACTGCTTTGTTTTTGTACGCCAGCTGATACTGCGGTGCACCTGTTGTTGTTACATTAAACTGTAAGACTAAATTTCCGTTGGGAGAACGCAGCTCCTGTGCAAACGTATATACACACAGGAACAGCAATGCTGCAAGGCAGCCGATTGTTTGTTTCATAATCAATAGTTGTTAAGAGTCGGGCGTAAAGGTAATTGTTTGCAGCTTTAAACAACAACAGCAACAACTGACAGCGGTGAAGTTTTTTGGGTTGTTCAACTGATTTTCATCATTGAAAACGTTTGCGGAAGTTAGAGAAGAAGATAAGATGTTTATTCTTGGAATACGCTTGACTTGCGCAAGAACTAGATTTTTTTGAAAAAACCTATTCGGAAATGTATTTAATATTTACTTTACTCTTGAAGCACTGCGAAAAATTTCGCCTCATCTTGTCTGTACTGTTTTTACATTCTACAATTATGGTATCATTACCTTTCCAACGCACTTTAATCCCCAAATTCCAACCAATTGGATTATAAACAGAGCCACCACATCCATCAAAGTCTACTAACAATTGTGTTGTCGGGTGCATACTGTCGTTTAATTCACCAAGTGTATATTTATATTTTCCATTTGGTGAATATTCTTCGCTTATAATTTTAGAAAAATATTTGGACTGTACATGTTGGCCTGATTCTTCATTGCACGAAGAGAAATAAAACAAGAAAAGTATCGCAATGAGTATTTTATTTTTTGTAAATTTCATTATCGTTTAAATCAATTCATGGTATAACATAAATCCTAAATTTACCATCTCTACTACTTCTTCGTAGCAATGTCTCTCCTTGCACATTTTTGCTGTTTTACACAAATGATTACGAAGGACTTTGCTGGAAACAATATGTTTTCTGACTGCACTTACCTTTTAGCCAGTTTGAATTTCCAAATTAAAATACCGATTGAAAGCAAATACATAGTTACAAATAATATTGTTGGTATAATAAAAGCCCAATAATTAAATTGCTTAATCGGCACTTCTGTCATAAGCCGAACTATTGGTGATGCCAACAGCAAAAAGCATAAAATATCCAATAGCAAAACTTTCAGAGTCTGAACAGAGTTAAGAATTGTAAAGACACTTATTATCAATCCAAGAACTGCAGCAATAGCAAAAATTTGATCGCTGTTTCCAAAATCAAAGGAAGTAAATAGTAGCCAAAGAAATAAAGGCATGCCTATCATACTACCCATTAGGATAATAAAGAGATAAGCAACAATTGAAATTATTTTAAGCAATTTCATACAATGCTGTAAGGATTTTTAATATAAGCCAAATCGCTTGTAAAAAGCTTATCAAGTATGAAGTTAATAGTTTTATTTACTGGGAGACGTTGTTGAGAAGAAAGTAAGCTAGTCTGCATCTACTCCATAAAACCCATATAAAGTAGGTTCAGATCTTAGTGAAAACGATGTCTCTTCCTAACCAATCACCTAGATGAGGTAAATAGCCCCAGTTCCATGATTTGTCTGTAATACCTAATTCTTGAGTTATTTGCTGAACTAATTCTCTATGCTCCGGCAACGAACCGCTAAAAGTAATCTTGTCGTTATTATCAAAAAGTATATCAACATATTCATGCTCTTCAAGCCCCCAATCAGTCTGTGCGTAAGCTTTTATTTGATTGATTTGGTTTAAAGAAAAAGTTTTTTTACTCCAAAGAAACTTCACTTGTATAAAACCTTCACTTACCTTGGTGTCACCAACGGAATTATTTTCCGTTTGGTTTATCCTTTTCACAAATACCATCTTATTTCTCAATATTCGTACATAAAAAGACCATATGATCCAGCATAGCCCAGCTAGAAGAATGATCAGTATTAGTGTAAATGATTGCATTTAGAATTGCTTCGTATATATTGGAATATAAATTTACGCACCTTCTTGTTTAAACAACTATCAACATATTCTCGAATTATCATGCACAATGACATTTGAAAAATAACACAAAAAAAATCGGGCACAAACTTTCGTTCATGCCCGATTTTTTATTTACCTATCTACTGTTCTATCACTTCTTCCCCTTCACGTATTTCTCCAGCCACATATGCTCTTCCCACAACAGGTGTAAAATGTTTTCTTTACCACGGTAACCATGTGCTTCGTAGGGTAAGCTTACATAACGCACATTACCACCATTCCCTTTCAATGCCTGGAACATCCGTTCACTCTGGATGGGATACGTTCCTGTATTATCATCTGTATCGCCATGCACCAACAGGATCGGTGTTTTAATCTTGTGTGCATAGCTGAACGGACTCATATCAAAATACAATTGCGGCGCCTGCCAGTACGTACGGTCTTCATTCTGGAAACTGAACGGAGTTAATGTTCTGTTGTACGCACCACTGCGGGCAATACCGGCTTTAAACCAATTGGTGTGGGAAAGTAAATGCGCCGTCATAAACGCACCATAGCTATGGCCGCCAACTGCAACACGTGTACTGTCGCCCACGCCCATTGCTGCTAATTTATCAATAGCAGCACGTGCATTTAATTTCAGCTGATCAATAAAATCATCGTTCGGTTTTTTATCTGCACTTGTGGCAACAATCGGCATTTCTGCATTATCCAACACAGCATAACCTTGTGTTACCCAAAAAATCGGGCTGCCCCAGCTGATGCGTGTAAACATATTTTTTGATCCACGTACCTGCGCCGCATCACGTGCATTGGTAAACTCACGTGGATAAGCCCACATCAGCACCGGTAATGGACCATCTTTCTTTACATCATATCCTTTCGGTAAATAAAGATTTCCTGTTAAGTCAACGCCATCAGCACGCTTGTAAGAAATTTTCTGAACAGAAATTCCTTCCAGTTGCGGATAAGGGTTTTTAAAATCGGTTACTTGTTTGCCGCCGCCTGGCGCAAAACCTTTCAACGTTTTCATGTAAAAATTGGGCACTTCAGTTTGTGTTTCTCTTCTTGTAATTACCGTTAACGTGTTACGGTCAATTACATCGGTTACCAGTTCGTATTCATCTTCCTTACAACGCCAGATAATTTCGTTTTGCTTTGTTGACAGGTCGAAATAAGAGATGTAAGGCAAATCGCCTTTAGGCGATGCACCGGTTGTATTATTCATCAACAGTTTTCCATCGTGCGGTATCACCACATCACGATTGAAACTGTTTTTTTCTGATACCGGACTACCGTAGTTACTGTACGCATCGTTGGCACTACGTTCCTGCAGCACTTCCATTTCACCGGTTGATGGATTTAAGCGGCTGAGTTTTGTTTGTGCTTTGCTGCGCAACACTTCCTGTACCAACGCAAAACTGCTGTTGCCCCAGGTAGTGCCACCGTAACGCATTCTTGTTTTGAATAATTCTTTCGGCTGTGCAGTAAACGGAGCAGCCAATGCATACACTGCATCACGGTATTCTGCCGTGTTTTTCATCAAGCCACCATCCAACGGTTTGCACCAAACAATGGTTGCTGCTTCATCATCACGCCATTCAATAGAACGAGGCACATCCGCCACATTATCGTTACCTGCCGGTGCAGTTTCTGCAGAAGGCAGTTTCGCCATTTCTTTTACAAACTTTCCGTTTGCATCGTGTATAGCAACTGTTGCATTAAATCCGTTGGCAGGCACCACGTACGAAAATGGTTTGTTGATGCTACGCACCAACCAATATTTTTTATCGGGCGATGGACTGACAGATGAATAGATCGCCGGCTGATTGATTTTTGTTTCAACACCGTTTACATTCTTTACCAACTGAGCAGTTGTAAAAAACTCAAACAATGCTTCATCGTAAGGCGATTTGATCATATCCTGAAAGGTAGGACGTGGCGCTGCACTGCCATAGCTCTCCTGCACGGTTGGACCTTTCGGAGTAATGGGGCGTTTGGGCATAGCCGATGCAGGTTTGATAATTGTTTTATACAAGATCGAATTATCATCTAACCAACTGAAAGCAGCGCCCAACACTACATTCAAAGCCGTTTTGTTTACTTTATATGCTTTTTGTGTAGCAATATCTACAACATACAAATCAACCTGCGAGCCGGTGCTGTTGGTGAAAGCAAACTTCTTTTCGTTGGGGCTCCAAGCTACTGCATTGGCCAGCATGTTAACCGGCAGTCCACTAATCTTATATTCTTTACCGGAAGCAATATTCTTAAGTGTAAAATTGTTGATGTAATTCTGGCGACTCAGGGAAAAATTAGCAGGGTTGATACGCAAACCGGCTACACGTACTTCGGGCTGACCCAGTTCATCTACCAACGGATAGGTATTCCGTTCAATCAACAGCATCCACTGGCCTTTACTGTCTACACTTACCGTTGGTGTAGGCTTTGCCAATGCAAGATCCATTATGTCTTTTGGCGGTAATTGATAGTTGACCGCATCCTGTGCAAAAACATGAATTGCCAGAAAGAACATCAAGAAAAGAGATACACTTCTCATACAAATGATTGTTTGTTTTGGATTTCGAAAGTAGCGAAAGACAAGTTTTTTACTCTACCATTCAACAAATTATTTGCTGATTCAATTTCTGCCCTTATTTTTGCGCCATGATTTCAAACATTCATACACATCATCACCATACTTGCCCTACCAGGTAAGCCAGATGTGTATTGTGTTCTACAATATTGTAAAAAAGGCTTACGGATCGTAGGCCTTTTTTTATTGTCTGAATCAACCTTGAATAATAAAGAAATAAATACTGTTGCGCAACCCGCAACAACAAAACAACCGATGATGCAAGAAAAAAAATACACACCACTGAGCGAATTAAGTGGTGGCAGCAGCGACAAACCGGCAAAACTCCGTATCGCTATCCAGAAAAGCGGACGACTCTACGACGATTCAGTAAAACTCCTCAACGAGTGTGGCATTGAATTACGCAACGTAAAAGACCGTTTGAAAACAGAAAGCGACACCTTTCCGATGGAAGTATTCTTTTTGCGTGACGATGATATTCCGCAATACGTGGAAGATGGTGTAGCGGATATTGGTATTGTGGGCGAGAATGTATTGTTTGAAAAAAACAAGCAGGCCGAAATTGTTGAAAAGCTCGGCTTTGGCAAATGCCGTTTGAGTTTAGCCATTCCTCGTAGTGAAACGTATCAAGGTGTACAAAGCTTAGATGGTAAACGCATTGCCACCAGCTATCCGTTTTTGGTGAATGAGTTTTTGAAGAAGAACAACATCAGCGGCGAAGTACACGAGATCAGCGGCAGTGTGGAAATTGCTCCCGGTATTGGTTTGGCCGATGTGGTGGTTGACCTGGTGAGCAGTGGTTCTACCCTGTTCATGAATGGACTGAAAGAAGTGGAAACCATTTTGCAATCGCAATCGGTGCTCATCAAAAACAATAAACTCAACAAAGACCAGGAAATACTGTTAGATAAATTGCTCTTCCGGATTAAAGCGGTGAAGAAAGCAAAGCGTAACAAGTATGTGTTGATGAATGCGCCGAACGATAAACTCAGCAACATCATTGCATTATTGCCCGGCATGAAAAGTCCCACCGTTTTACCATTGGCAGAAACAGGTTGGAGCAGCGTACACAGTGTGTTAAGCGAAGACGAATTCTGGGAGAAAATTGAGCAGTTGAAAGCAGCAGGTGCAGAAGGAATTTTGGTGGTACCAATTGAGAAGATGGTGATGTAAAACCCTCTCCGCCCCCTAAAGGGGGAACTGGTAGCATCATAAGTAATTGTTAGAGTCTTGAAATGTAATGTGCAAATTTGAGAATTGGGAAATTTGAAAATGAAAAAAAGCAAATGCAGATCATAAAACATCCGAAGAAAAGTGAGTGGAGCCGATTACTCAAGCGTCCGGCAATGGATTCAACATCGCTGGAAGCAAGTGTAGCAAATATTTTACACGAAGTAAAAGCAAGTGGCGACGAAGCCCTGAAACGTTTTGCCACCATCTTCGATAAAGTTTCTGTAACTGAATTACAGGTAACCAAAGAAGAAATTGCTGCTGCAGAAGCATCGTTGAGTAAAGAACTGAAAGAAGCGATTGCACTTGCCAAACAAAACATCGAAACCTTTCACCGCAAACAGGTAACTGCAGTAGAGAAAATTGAAACAATGCCCGGCGTGCTTTGCTGGCGCAAAACAGTAGCGATTGAAAAAGTGGGATTGTATATTCCAGGTGGTACCGCTCCCCTGTTCTCTACGATTTTAATGTTGAGTGTTCCGGCGAAGATTGCGGGTTGCAAAGAAATTGTTCTTTGTACGCCACCATCAAAAGATGGCAAGATCAACGCCGCTATTTTATACACGGCACAACTGGCCGGCATTACCAAAATTTTTAAAGTGGGTGGTGCGCAGGCAATCGGTGCGATGGCTTACGGCACACAAACTGTTCCGCAGGTATATAAAATTTTCGGACCGGGTAATCAATACGTTACTGCAGCTAAGCAATTGGTACAAAAAGATGGTGTGGCGATTGATATGCCTGCAGGGCCAAGTGAGGTTTGTGTAATGGCCGATGATACAGCGAATCCTGCTTTTGTTGCATCGGATCTGTTGTCGCAGGCAGAACATGGTGTTGATTCGCAGGTGTTGCTGGTGAGCACATCGGAACAAATGATCGATGCGGTGCTGAAAGAAACTGCTGCACAACTGGAAGCTTTGCCCCGCAAAGAATTTGCTGCAAAAGCATTGGAAAACAGCAAAGCCATTCTGTTACCAACGGTAGCAGAAATGATTGAGTTGGTGAATGAATATGCTGCCGAACATTTGATCATCAGTTGCAACGATGAAGAAGCCATTGCAGAACAGATCATCAATGCAGGCTCCATCTTCTTAGGCAACTATTCACCCGAAAGTGTGGGCGATTATGCAAGTGGTACCAATCACACATTGCCGACCAACGGTTATGCAAAAGCTTATAGCGGTGTAAGTGTAGATAGTTTTGTGAAGAAGATCACTTTTCAAAAATTAAGTAAAGAAGGATTGCAGCAAATAGGTAAAGCAGTTGAACTGATGGCAGAAGCAGAAGGATTAAAGGCGCATGCGGAAGCGGTTAGGAAGAGAAGCAGTTTATAGTTTGTGGTTTTTAGTTTATTGTTAATCACTGCCCAATGAAGCGCTATTGTTGAAATAATTAAATACGATTGTTCATTTATAAAATAAAGTCCGGCCTCCCCTCCCGGGAGGGGACAAAGGGGTGGGTTAAAACGTTGAAACGAAGAATCTACATATTACTTGGTATTTCATCAGTGCTTTCAATATTGATTGCTTTCCTTTTAGCAGGAGGTGGCCATGGATGGGTATCTGTATTCTTCTTTTCGTTTTTACCGTTATTAGTTACCCCATTGACAGTTTACACCTATATAAATACTAAAAAACTATTCTCAATTATTATCATTGGATTGTATTTAGTAGCTATGTAGATTCTTTATTTTATGACTTTAGAAGAAGGCGAGGGATATTTTGAGAGGATATTTGAAGGTATCAAAGGGATGGTAGTTTTATTCTTTATTGTTTGGCTATGTCCCTTGGCATTAAACATCTATAATCTTTTTCGAAGCAGTCGAAAATTGCAATCTTAAACATTCACCATTGACAACGTTATTATGAGTTTCGATTTGAACAGTTTACTCCGGGAAAATATTAAAGCATTGGTTCCCTACTCTTCTGCACGTGATGAGTTTCACGGTGAAGCGAAGGTGTATCTTGATGCAAACGAAAACAGCATCGGTTCACCCTTGGCGAAATGGTACAACCGTTATCCCGATCCGTATCAACACAAAATCAAAGAAAAACTTTCGGCCATTAAAGGTGTTTCACCAAAACAGATTTTCATTGGTAATGGCAGTGATGAATGTATCGATCTGTTATATCGTGCATTTTGTAACCCGGGTGTTGATAATGTGATTATTTGTCCGCCTACCTATGGCATGTACGAAGTAAGTGCCAATATCAACGATATTGAATTGCGTAAAGCGCCGCTGCTGGATGATTTTCAGCTGAACCTTGCACATATGGAAACATTGGTGGATGAACACACGAAAATCATCTGGATCTGTTCACCAAACAATCCAACAGGTAACAGCATCAATATTGCAGACATTGAAATGGTGTTAAACAATTTCGATGGCATTGTGGTGGTGGATGAAGCGTATATCAACTTCTCCCGTCAACGTTCTTTGGTAACGCTGTTGGCCGATTATCCCAACCTCGTAGTCATGCAAACGCTGAGTAAAGCATGGGGACTGGCTGGTTTGCGTTTGGGGATGTCGTTCGCAAGCGAAGAAATTATCAGCATCTATAACAAAATCAAACCACCGTACAATATCAGTGAAGCGGTGCAGGAATTAGTGATCAAAGCACTCGACAATATCGAAGATGTGAATGCCATGATCAAAGAACTGGTGAATGAACGCAAGCGGCTGGAAGTGGAATTACCCAATCTTCCGTTGGTTGAAAAAGTGTACCCAAGTGATGCGAATTTTTTACTGGTGAAAGTAATTGATGCACGAGGCATTTATGAATACCTGCTGGCAAAACAGATTGTGGTGCGTGACAGAAGCAAGGTGATTCTTTGCGAAGGTTGTTTGCGTATTACCGTTGGTACCGCCAAAGAAAACGATGAACTGCTGGAAGCACTCCGTTCATTTATTGCATAAGAAAAGTTAACAGGCATTTGCTGCGGGTGCAGTAAATTCATTGCTTCAATCAACCATAAATAAGAAATGAAACAACTTTCAATTGCTATTATTCTTACAGCCAGCATTGGTCTGTTTTCATTCAGCCTGCAACAGCCCAACTTAAAAGCTTCAATGGAGCGTGGGAAGAAAGTGTACAACGACAACTGTGCTGTTTGTCATTTGCAGGATGGCAAAGGTTTGCAGGGTTTAAATCCGCCGTTGATCAAAACAAAACAGGTGGCCGGTGCAAAACCGCAGCTCATCAACATTGTTTTAAAAGGACTGGAAGAAGAGCTCACCATCAATGGTGAAACTTATTATAATCCCATGCCTGCACAACCCAACTTAACCGATCAGCAGATTGCCGATGTGCTCACTTATGTACGCAACAGCTTTGGTAATAAATATAGTTTGGTAACTGCAGCAGAAGTAAAAGCGGCAAGAGCAAAAATCAAATAACCCTTCGTCAACTTTGAGCAACCTTCGTGTACTTAGTGCATCTGAGTTACACAAAGAGCACAAAGAATACACTAAGGACACAAATCAAAACAATGTCAACAACACAAATAACAGGCAAACGGGTTTTATTTATTGATCGGGATGGTACGCTCATTAACGAAGCACCACCTACCTATCAACTGGATTCGTTTGATAAACTCAGCTTTTATCCCGATGTATTCTTCTACCTGCGCAAGATTGCTGCTGAGCTCGATTACGAACTGGTAATGCCCACTAACCAGGATGGATTGGGTACAACTAGTTTTCCAGAAGATACTTTTTGGCCTGTACACAATTTCGTGGTAAACAGTTTAAAGAACGAAGGCATTATGTTCAGCGATGTACTCATCGACCGCACGTTCCCACACGAACAGGCACCTACACGTAAACCCGGCGTTGGCATGTTTGGCAAATACATCAACAATCCGGAATACGATCTGGCTAATTCATTTGTTATTGGCGATCGAATTACCGATGTGCAGCTGGCAAAAAATCTTGGCAGTAAAGCGATCTGGATGAGCAACGATGCAAACCTTGGTGCTGCAGAAATACAGGACCAGGTAGCCGAACTCCGTGCATCAACCATTGCATTGGAAACAGTGCATTGGAAAGAAATTTACGAGTTTCTGAAACTGGGCTTGCGTACCGTGGTGCACGAACGCAACACCAACGAAACGAAAATAAAAGTGGAACTGAATGTAGATGGCAGCGGTAAAGCAGTCATCAATACCGGCATAGGTTTCTTCGACCATATGCTCGACCAGATTGCACGCCACGGCAAAATGGATCTCAACATTACCACGCATGGCGATTTGCATATCGACGAACATCATACCATTGAAGATACCGGCATTGCGTTGGGAGAAGCTTTTGGTAAAGCATTGGCCGATAAACGTGGTATGGAACGTTACGGTTTTGCGTTGCCGATGGATGAAGCCGATGCAAAAGTGCTCATCGATTTTGGCGGACGTAACTGGATTGTGTGGAATGCTACTTTCACCCGTGAAAAGATTGGTGAAATGCCAACGGAAATGTTTTTCCATTTCTTTAAATCGTTCAGCGATGCAGCAAAGTGCAATCTCAACATCGAATGTCATGGCGATAATGAGCATCATAAAATTGAAGCCATCTTTAAAGCGTTTGCCAAAGCCATCCGCATGGCGGTAAAGCGTGATCCGTTGAGTAATTACCTGCCTTCAACCAAAGGCGTTTTATAAAACCGTAGGTTAATTTATATTGTTGAAAAGCGTTCATGCAGCCTGCTGAACGCTTTTCGCTTTTTTGGGCTGTTCCCCAAACCCGCTGATTGAAGATTGCGGAAGTTCTGACAGTTGTCATAGTCCTGGCCGGTTTGGTCGGTTAGCTTTATGTGAGATTAGTTGAATGTATTATTTAAAACTTATCACATGAAAGCGATTCTTGTTCCCGTTGATTTTTCGTCAACTTCACTCAACGCTGCCTCCTATGCGCTGCATTATGCTAAACAGGTAGGCGGTAAACTGATGCTGGTACATGCGTATGAACAGCCGCTTATTTTTCCGTTGTATCAAGGCATTGAGGTGTCGCCAGAAAGTATGCGTGAAATAAAAAAGAAAGAATTGCAGTTACTCGCCAACCAGCTTTCTGAACTGGAGCCGCTGGTTAAAATTGAGCAGCTGTTATTCGATGGCAAACTGGTTGATGTGATTGAAGACTTAACGGAAGTACTGCAGATTTCCTTTATTGTAATGGGCATTACCGGCGCAGGCAAAGCAAGAGAAACGTTAATCGGAAGTAATACACTCAGCATTTCGAAACACTGCAAAGTACCGGTGCTGATTGTACCGGAGAATGCTGTGTTTACCCGCATCAACGATATAGGCTTAACCACCGACTTTCGTGATGTGGTGCGTACCATACCCGACAACATGGTGAAAGAACTGGTTGAAGCTACCGGTGCCCGTTTGCATGTATTGAATGTTGATTTTAAAAGCAGGCAATGGACCAGTGACACACCATTCCAGAGCGGATTAGTAGAAACCATGTTCGAACATTACCATCCGCAATATCATTTTATTGATAAAGAAGATATGGTGGAAGGGCTGAATGAATATGCCAATAAATACAGTATTGAAATGCTATTGGTAATTCCACAGAAACATAATTTACTGGAGAAGATATTTGCAGGCAGCCACACCAAAGAACTGGTATTCCACAGCGATGTACCGGTAATGGTGATGCATGAATAAACAGTTAATCGTTGAATGATACAAAACAGGTCCGAGATTTTTGCCGGACCTGTTTGTTTATTAATCCATTTACTTATTTCTGAGAAATACGCTGCTGCAAAAAATTAATTCTGTTTCCAGAACTGTAATTCCTGTTTGGTTTCGCCCAGCTTTTGTTTGGTTTGTACATATCCTTTTGCAATCAGTTGCTGCCAGTTGTTCCAATCCAGGAACTTAAACTCTTTCAAATCCAGTTCAAGAAATACAGATACGTTTGGCTTACTGCTTTCCTGGCGGTGGCGGCTGTTAATGGTGATGCTGTTGACCAGTATGGATGAAATACCCGGCAAATGATAGCCAGTTGCATTTGTGAGTTTGTTCCAGAATAATTCCCATGAAGAAGGTACTTCGTGCAAATCAACCATTGCTGTTTCCTCTGCCGATAATGATACGGCAATGATATGCCGTACCGGTTTTTTATACATCGCTTCAACAGGAAGGTTATCAATTACTCCGCCATCGATATGTAAATGTTTGTTGATGATGACCGGCGGAAAAACACCGGGGATAGCCATGCTTGCAGCCACCTGTAATCTGGTTAATCCTTTATCATGCACTTTTAAAGATGCATTGGAAAAGTTAGCCGATACACAATAGGTATTCACCCAAAGATCTTCGAGGTGCGCATCGCCAAACATGGTATCTAAAAACTTGCGGATCTTTTTACCACTCATGAGCGATACAATGGGAAGCGTTAGATCATTGGAGGTTAGTTTACTATCGGCTGCCAACCGGCACATGGCATCAATTTTTTCAAAATCAAAATCAAAGAACGATAAACCTGCACCATATACGGCCCCCGCACTGGTACCACCAATAAAATCGAACTCAACCCCCTGCTCCATCATTGCTTTTGCAGCGCCTACATGAGCAAAGCCTCTTGCACCACCACCGCCCAACACCAACCCGATTGCCTGGTGTGTTACAATACGGCAGAACCTGCGTGTATCGGCTGCATGCTGTTTGCGCATGTGTAAATGCAAATCGGCTTTTCGTCCATGAAACCATCTGTTGGTGTGCACCGGTAATGCTGCATGTTCGTTGTGCAACAACAACAGGTAAATCTTTTTATTCATCACATTATCGGTGTACAGGTGCAGCACTTTTTCAATATCGTACAAGTGACTGTCGGCATAAAAATCTGTTGCAACAATGACCAGGTCGCAATAAGCAATACACTGCCGGGCCCATTCCTGGTTATCGATATCGCAGACAAGGAAATTAAGCCCTGCCTGCTTTTCCATTTCATCAAACGTAAGTTGGTAATCTTTATCGCCATGCGATGCATAGTTGTAAATGCTGATGCCAAAACCCATTCGTTGCAGTTCCGCTTCAATTGCTTCGGTATAGGCGCTTACATCATGATTGGGTTGCAGATTAACCACTGCAATATTTTTAGGCGCTGCATCCATTTTTGTCTGATGCACATTGCGCCGCATACGGTCAATCACAAATCTGGTAATGGTATTGGCAAAGGAAGGAAACTGTTGCACTAGTTTTAAATAATCGGCATCAGCCAATTTGAGAATAAGCGATTTGCGTAAGGCAACAACCGAAGCACTGTGTGGTTCATTGGTAAACAATGAAAATTCACCAATCGGTTCTCCAGTAGAGATATCGCCGAGAATAAAAATACCATCTTCATTATGCTGCATGGCACGAAAGCGACCCGACAGAACAATATAAAATGAATCGCCTTTTTCTCCCTGCTGAAACAGGTATTCGCCTGCTTCAAACGAAAGGATCGTTGTAAGTTGTAAAATGTTGTCTAACTGCTCATCACTCATTTCACCAAGCAGGAGCAGCAACGACTGCCGGCAAAGCAGTTTGTTTTCTACAGATTGCATCATGGAAGAACATCGATAATCGTTAACAATATGGCTGGGCTTTCTACAGAGATGGGATTGTTTCTTTCCTGAAGATACAGTTTCCTGTCAATTAGATGAGACATAATCAACAGGCAAAAAAAGAAGCGTGATAAATAAACGATTCACCACGCTTCAATCAGTTTCATTTTTTACTTCGCTACGTTTCGTAACAGTTCTGCAAATGCTTCGGGTGCCGACCACTGCGGATTATGATCTGCTTCGAGTATTAGCACCGGCCAGTTCTTTTTCTTTGCCCGTTCAGATTGTAAAGCAAAATCATCGGCTTTCGCATCTGTTCCTTTTGCCACGGTAAGAATATAGGTTGTAGGAATTTTCAAACGCAGCGGATTCGTTAACTGAATGGTATCAGTAAATGTTTTCACCGGATGCGGTACATCTTTGGGTGGTGCCTGGTCTTTCTTTACCCACACCGGAACAAGAAAACCATTACTGGCCATCTTCATCAATCCATCAGCTCTTGCACCTTGAATACTCAATACACTTTCGCCATGTTCCGGTACAAAGGCATCGAGATAGATGAGTTTGCTGATGCGGCCGGGTAAACGATCGGCCACACCTGTTACAACCATGCCGCCATAACTATGGCCGATTAAAATAACATTGGTCAGATCTTCGTACAAAATCATATTCACCACATCGTTAATGTGCGTTTCCAATCCCACCTCCGGCGAAGCTAAATGTACCCGTTCGCCCTGCCCTGTTAACGAAGGACGATACACCACTGCACCACCAGCCGTAAGCAAGGAATCTACTTTTTTAAAGGCCCAGCTGCCGCCCCATGCACCATGCACAATTACATAAGTTGGTTTTTGTTGCGCTGCTGCTGTTGCCAGGAAGAATAAGCTGAAAAGGAATACTGAGAAAATATGTTTCATAAAAAGGGATTGCAGTTTGATACAGATAAAAATACAACAGTTGGGGGAAGAGATGTACCCATCCAAAAAATGATCAATTTGCAGGCATTTACCTTGCAAACGCTTGAGGCGTATGACAAACACCAAGCATTCCTCTTTTAAATACCAGAACAACAGTATCGCCTCGTTGGTATAATTTCGGATCGATAAGTTTGGGATATTCAAATGAGGTTAATGACTCGTTTGAATCATTTTCTAATACCCAAGCTCCTCTCTCTACAGTTGAAGCAGCAAAAATATATTTTCGCTGAACGGAATCATTTGCCGGGATAGAGTTCAACAGCATAGTTGCATACAAAATGAAAGGTCGCAATCCCAAACAAAAGATCATAAATACCCCAATACCTGCCCCAAATATGGAAAGTGCATTCTTCAAACCATCTTCATTCTTCGCTGCAAAATAAATTGCTGCTGCGGAAAGTACAGCGGCAATTATTAATACAATTAATCTTGTCTTTTTTTCTATCAAATAGAGGTCTTTCTTCAAATAGTGGCTTTCTGCTGAAGGAATTAAATAAACCAATAAAAGAGTCAGAATTGCCAAATAGATAAGAAATGGCCAGTATTTTAAAAATTGTTTTTTCAACAGGTTCATGTATCTAATTTAGGGAAATGCCAATACTTCAATCTTAGTTCTCTTTTGCCTAATCTTTCCAAAAATGTAAACCACTGAAAAATAAACGATCACTCAAACCGCAGCGCTTTCACCGGGCTCATTTTTCGTACGAGCAATGATGGTATAAACAGGATAATAAAACTTACAAAGAAAGTAACGCCAATAATCAGCAATACCTGCCACCAGATCACTTTAATAGGTGCTGTTGCAACATAGTAAGCCGATTCATCGAGCTTGATGAAACCGGTTGACTGCTGCAAAAAACAAATGCCCAGCCCCAGCAATACGCCCAATGAAATACCCACGAGTGTAATAATTAATCCCTGGTTCCAGAAAATAACCTGTACCTGTCCGTTAGTAGCGCCGGTTGCTTTTAACAAACCAATCATACGTGCTCGTTCCAACACAAGAATAATTAAACAGGAAATTAAATTGATAACGGCAACGATGCACATGATAATTAAGATCACCTGCTTGTTGGTGCTTTGCAAAGCGAGCCAATCAAAAATATTCGGATAAATTTCACGCAGCGGTGTACAGAACCATACAACCGGTAATTGATCGAGCAGCTGGTTGCTGGTTTTATAATCTTTCTTGTAATTTTTCAATGTTACTTCATAGCCGCCGATTTGTGTAGCCGTCCACCCGTTCAGGCGACGGATCAGATTCATATCAACAATAGCAAATGTTTTATCGTACTCTTCAATCCCTGTTTTATAAATACCGCTAACGGTAACCGGCCGCACACGTGGCACCGTACTGTTGTTATCAATAAAATAGATCAACACCTTATCGCCCACTTTTGCATTGATCTGCCGGGAAGTGTATTGCGAAATCAGTATCTGGTTATTTTGTAAACTGTCATCAAACGCAATCCATTTGCCTTCCACCATAAAAGGCTGTAAACGCTCCTGCGAAAAATCTTTCTCAACACCCTTCAGCAAAACGCCTTCAATGGTTTCATTTGTTTTAAGCATGGCCGATTTGGTCGCAAACGCATCAACCAATGCCACATTCGGATGTGCTTTAATGGTACGGTACACTGTATCATTTTTTTCAACCGGTAATTCTTCAGCCAATCCCGAGGTTGAAGATTGCTGCTGCTGTACCCGTAAATGACCCCAGAAACTGAACACTTTACTGCTCACCGTATATTGAAAACCTTCTACAAATGCAAACGCCAGAATCATAACCGCAACACTAATAGCCGTAGCGGCCGTAGATAAACGGATGATGAACCGGGAGAACGACTGATTTTTTTGAAACACCAGTCTGCGTGCTATGAAGGAAGCAATATTCAAATAGTTATCTTTGGATGGCTGTAAAACTAATGGTTTATTAGAAAAGCCCGATAACCTGGTGGAAGAAAGCAACTGTTTCTGTGTATTTTAAATCTTAAACCAAACAGTTTCAGCAATACCGGTATGAATCGACTCCTCCAACATTTGCTTGTATGTAATTTGCTGCTCTGGGCAGCGGTTAGCAGTTCTGCACAGGAAACAGACAAAATTTTTAAACCGAATATTCATTCTGTAAAGCTGCATGTAAAAGGCGATCAGCTGAGTTACCCGATTATGCGGCTCAACAGCGGCGACCAGCTGGAACTTCATTTCGATGATCTGGATGCAGATGTAAAATATTACTCCTACACGTTTGTGTTGTGCAATACCGACTGGACTCCTGCCATGCTGAGCCAGTTTGATTACATGAAAGGTTTTTCCAACGTACGCATCAACACCTACCGTAACTCTTCGCTGGTGCTTACCCGTTATACGCATTACACCTGTAACCTGCCCGACCGTAATACCACACCAACCCGCAGCGGTAATTATATTTTGAAAGTATTTACCAACGGCGATACCTCGCAGGTTGCATTTACCAAACGTTTTTTGGTGCTCGATCCCAAAGTAAGTGCAGGCGCTACCATTGTGCAACCCTTCAACACATCGCTTGCAAAAACACAACAGAAACTGCAGTTTAATGTTAACGTGCAGAACATTAAGCCTACGAATATTTTTCAGCAGATCAAAGTGGTGATCTTACAGAACTATCGTTGGGATAACAGCATCAGTAATCTGCAGCCCACTTTCATCAAACAAAATATACTGGAGTACAATACCGAAAACCAGGCATTATTTCCGGCGCAGAAAGAATGGCGCTGGGTAGATTTAACCAGCTTTCGCTTGCAAACCGATCGTGTAGAAAAAGGCGATTATACGAGTACCGGGCAAACTTTGTTTATAAAACCCGAAGGCGAACGGAAAGATCTGCGTTACATGTACTACCGTGATTACAACGGCATGTATCAACTGATGAATATTGAACAGAACAACCCGTATTGGCAGGGCGATTATGCAACAGTTTGGTTCCGTTACAGCACACCCGACCGTAAAGAAATACCGGGTAAAGAGATTTACTTGTTTGGCGAACTTACCAATTACGAATTAAGTGAAACCAACCGCCTGAAGTTTAACGCTGAAACGGGTATGTACGAAAACAAACAGTTGTTGAAACAGGCCTTGTATGATTATATCTATATTACCAAAGACAAAGCCAGCAAACAACTGAGCACCGATGTAACAGAAGGTAACTGGTGGGAAGCAGAAAATAATTACACGATACTTATTTATTACAGACCATTAGGCGGACGTGCAGATGAATTAATTGGTATGACGCAGGTGAACTCACTTGCCAACCGCCCGAACTTTAATAATAATCGCCTTTTATAGTAGAGTTTTCGGCTGAAACATTTATTTTTGGACATTCACTAACCGCACAAAATGCATATTTAAATACAAACGCTACTATAAAAACAGCTATCGTCTTTTCCGATACATTCCTGCGGCTAACTCTAAAAATAATCAAATGAAAATCAGCAAAATTTCCTTCCGTCTCGCAGCCATACTTTTTGTAAGTACCGTATTGTTTGCATGTAAAAAGAAAGGCACCGATGTTCCTGCCAATGAAATTACCGATGCCACAGAATTAGAAACATCACTTACATGGTCAGTAACAGACGGCACTTCTGCCACCACCTTTGTTGATCTTGACCTTTATCTTGTAAAAGGGAATATTACACAGGAAAGCCAGCTTGCTACTGCCGAACTGGTTGACTTAAGCGATAACTCTTCCAACTTTGAAACAGCTTCGTTTTTAAGCACATTGGCCGATGGAGATTACACCGTTGTTATTGATTACTTTGATTTACAAAAGCCCGGAAAATACACATTGAGCTTTAAAGGAACTGCTTCAGGAAAAATTTATTCAGTATCGGATATTGCCTTTACTGTTGCAGAAGATGGAGCGGTAAAGTTTCCTGTAAAAATTACCAAAGCCGGACAAAAGTTTACTGTTACAAAACGATAAATTATTCAGCTCTCTTTTTTAAAACCTGCATACAGCAGGTTTTTTTGTTTTATTGCTGTTGCTTGTGATGAATAACAAAACATTCATTGCACATTTCAGGTAAAACTTTCCACTTTTCCCTTTCCACTTAACCGTCATTCCCCTATCTTTGCGCCGGCAGGTCTTGCACGACCAGCTCCTGCTGAACTCCCCCAGGGTGGGAACACAGCAAGGGTAGGCGGTTGTAGCGGTGCGATGTAAGTAACCTGCCATTTTTTTATTTTCTGTTGAAGATGCCCCTTACAAGCCAATTTTATTTTTCATCTTCAAAACAACCAAACGTTTATCATGAAATTTTTCATTGACACAGCAGACCTTTCTCAAATTAAGGAAGCGAACGAATTAGGCATTCTCGATGGCGTTACAACAAACCCTTCGTTAATGGCTAAAGTAGGTATTAAAGGAACTGATGCTATTATGCAGCACTACAAAACCATTTGTGAAATGGTTGATGGCGACATCAGTGCAGAAGTAATCAGCACCGATTTTGATGGTATCGTGGAAGAAGGTAAAAAGCTGGCGGCTATTCATCCGAACATTGTGGTGAAAGTGCCAATGATTAAAGATGGTATCAAGGCTTTAAAATGGTTTAGCGATAACGGTATTAAAACAAACTGTACACTGGTGTTCAGTGCAGGTCAGGCAATTCTTGCTGCAAAAGCAGGTGCTACTTATGTATCTCCTTTTATTGGCCGTATTGATGACAGCGGTTGGGATGGAATGGCGCTGATTGGCCAGATCGCTAATATCTATTCATTGCAGGGTTTTGAAACAGAAATCCTCGCTGCATCTATCCGCACACCATTGCACATTATTCAGGCTGCTGAATTAGGTGCAGATGTTTGTACCTGTCCGTTGAGCTCAATCCTTGGTTTGTTAAAACATCCGTTAACTGATCTTGGTCTGGCGCAATTTTTAGAAGATGCAAAGAAGTTTCAATAAGTAAACTCGTTATAATTGAAAAGCTCCCGTAAACGGGAGCTTTTTTTGTATCTGTCAGTTGCGGATGAACATTAAGCAGAAAATCGTTCAATATCCAGCCATTCATTATCCTTGTTTTCAATAAACAACTTTCTGTAACGGGCAACCTGCGTCCAGTAAATGATCCAGCAAATAAATGCTGCAACGCCAAAAAAGAAGCCGATGACCGGCATTAGGCTTGTAACAGCAAGAGCTGCATATACATTACCAATATCTTTTGTTGGTGTAGGCTGAGTGTATGAAATGTTTAACCTGTCGCACTCCTGCTTAATTGAATTCGCCAGTTTGTTTATTACAACAAACATCCAGAACAAATTAAAAAGAGGAATGAGCAGTAACCAAACCTGAGCAGGTATTAAACGCCGGTTTTGTATTGAAATCTGTTCTGCTGTTCGGTAAAGCGTCAGCAGAAATAAAACATACGGCACAATAAAGGCCAGTAAAAAAAGTAATTGAATAACACCTACCGCCATTGTTTTTTTTCCAGACAAGTTACCAATCGTTCCTGTAACTGTATTGTTTTGGCTGCAATATTATTCTTGCAACAGCATACTTATTTCAATCGCAGTAATAGTTCTCTCAAGTCCTTCACTCCTTCCGTTGCCGGTTTTTCAATGGCTGTTACATTGTACACCGAGGATGTATATGGAATCTTTTTATCAACAATAAACTTGGGTATAGAATCGTCAGCAACTGTAATTAATCCGGCGGCAGGATACACCACCAACGAAGTACCAACCACTGCAAAAAAATCGGCCTGCTGCACAATGGGTACTGCTACTTCAATCATCGGTACTGCTTCTTCAAACCAAACAATATACGGACGAAGCTGTGCGCCATCTTCCGCTTTATCGCCCAGCATAATATCTTCTCGAATATCATAGATCAACTGCTCATTACGTTCGCTCCGCATTTTTAAAATTTCACCATGCAAGTGAAGCACATTGGTAGAACCACCACGTTCGTGCAGATCATCGATGTTTTGGGTGATGATGGTTACATCAAAATCATTTTCAAGTTCAGCTAACCCAATATGTGCTGCATTCGGTTGCGCCTGTAATACATCTCTCCTTCTGTAATTATAAAAATCCAATACCAGTTGCGGATTCTTGCGCCATGCACGAGGGGTTGCCACCTCTTCTATTTGATATCCTTCCCACAAACCATCACTGTCACGAAAGGTGCGCAACCCACTTTCGGCACTGATGCCCGCACCTGTTAATACAACCAGTTTCTTTTTCTGCATACCTCAAAAATAAAGAAAGCTTTAAACGATGCGGCTGAGTTCTTTACCTGGCTTTGCATAACTGAAACGGGCCAGCTTCTCCGTTGCATAATACCCATCAATACCCAACGAAGTAATAATGTTGGCTTTTTCTAAGTCGAGAAATCCATCGGCAGATAAGATCTGTTCATCTGCAAACACACCCGTTACAGCACCGATTACAAAAAATGTATTGTTGAATTTGATGGGAATAATTTCTTTCAGCTCCATCGCATACTTTACCGGACTTTCAAACACAAACGGAGCTTTGCTGTATTCGGTGGACTCTTCCGTTAAACCAACCGCCTTGAATTCGCTCTCATCTTCTGCATATTTCGCACTGGTTTGATGTGCCTGTTCAATGAGATTTGCAGGAATTAGGTTGATGGTATATTGCCCTGTTGCTTCAATATTGCTGAGTGTGTGCGGTGCCGCTTCTCGTGGACGATTGACAAAACCGATCAATGCAGGATCGGCACCAATATGTACAATATTGCTGAAAATGGTGAGATTACTGATGCCATCTGTGTTAACCGAAGCAATTAAACTGGCGCTTTTAAACCCACTGAGACTATTGATGAAATTACCCCTGTAAAACCGTTCCCAACTCTTTATTTCTGACAAACTGAAGAAAGCCATTGTTCTTTTTAAATGCTAAACATTCTGCATAGAAAATTGTTGTGTTTTTCTATGAGTTCTGTTACGTTGATTTTTCCGCATCAATTGTTCAAGGCACATCCGGCACTGGAGAAAAACCGTGCTGTTTACCTGGTTGAGGAATGGTTGTTTTTTCGTCAATATAAATTCCATAAGCAGAAGCTGGTGCTGCACCGTGCATCCATGCAGTTTTATGCACAATGGCTGAAGGAGAATAACTATAAAACAACCTACATAGAAAGTACAAAAGCAGAGCATGATGTACGGCAATTAATCACTTTATTTGCCAAACAACAGATCAACGAAATTCATATTGCCGATGTGGCCGATAACTGGTTGTTGAAACGCATCAACGAAACCTGTCTGCAGCACAAGATCAAACTCATTGTTCATGCAACACCCGGCTTTATTAATACCATGGAAGAAGTAGCCGATTACTTCAGCAAAAAGAAAACCTATTTCCAAACCGATTTTTATACGCATCAACGCAAGCTGCGAAAGATACTGTTAGAGAAAGATGGTAAACCACTCGGCGGCAAATGGACCTTTGATGCCGAGAACCGGGAAAAATATCCGAAAAAGCAAACGCCGCCGGTTGTAAATTTTCCAAAACCAAACAAGTATATCAAAGAAGCAATTGAATACGTTGACAAGAATTTTCCAAGTAACTACGGTTCCATTGATGCGCCACATTTTTTTGTTTGCAGTTTTGATGAAGCGGAGCAATGGCTTGATGAATTTATTGAAAAACGTTTCCAGCAGTTCGGTATTTATGAAGATGCCATTGTAACGAAAGAATATATCCTGCATCACTCAGTACTTACGCCGATGCTGAATACAGGTTTGCTTACACCGAAGCAGGTATTGGATAAAGTGTTGAATGAAGCAGCCAAGCACAACATACCGCTCAACTCACTTGAAGGTTTTGTACGACAGATCATGGGCTGGCGTGAGTTCATCCGTATTGTGTACGAACGTGAAGGAACAAAACAACGAACGACCAACTACTGGCAGTTCAAGCGAAAAATACCAGAGAGTTTCTGGAACGGCACTACAGGTATATTACCCATAGATGAAACAATTAAGAAAGTATTGAAGACGGGCTATTGTCACCACATTGAACGTTTGATGGTGCTGGGCAACTTTATGCTGCTCTGCGAATTTGACCCCGATGAAGTGTACCGTTGGTTTATGGAACTGTTTATTGATGCCTACGATTGGGTAATGGTGCCGAATGTGTATGGCATGACGCAGTTTGCAGATGGCGGACTGATGACTACCAAACCCTACATCAGCGGCAGTAATTATTTAATGAAGATGAGTGATTATGAGAAGGGAAACTGGCAGGCTGTGTGGGATGGTTTGTTCTGGCGCTTTATGCATGTGCACCGGAATTTCTTTTTACAGAATCCACGGCTTGGCATGTTGATCAAAACATTTGATAAGATGGCGATTGAAAAACAGCAAACACATTTGAAGAACGCTGAAACATTTTTACAACAACTCGACCAATGAATTTTACAGCAGAAGATAAAGACCGCATTATAGAAATGGCCTGGGAAGACCGCACTCCTTTTGAAGCCATTGAACTGCAGTTTGGCTTAAAGGAAAAAGATGTGATTGCGTTTATGCGGGCTAACAGCAAGCCATCGAGCTTTCGTATGTGGCGCAAACGCATGGCCGGTCGTACAACAAAGCATACTGCTTTACGCAGCGATGATGTGAACCGATTTAAATGCAACCGTCAACGCAGCATCAGCATGAACAAAATCAGTAAACGGTAAACGATGAATATCCTCCTTACAGGTGCCAATGGTTATATCGGTCAGCGACTCATCCAGTTGCTGTTTCAGGAGGATAATCTCATCTATTGCTGTGTACGAAACAAAGAACGTTTTGATACAGAGTATCGTCACCCGAAAATCCGCATTATTGAAATTGATTTTCTAAATCCGGGTGCAGTACAGCTACCGGTTGAACTGGATGTAGCGTTTTATCTCATTCATTCCTTAACATCTGCTGCCGGAACGTTTGAAGCCGAAGAACAAACCTGTGCAGAAAACTTCAACCAACTTATTAAACAAACCAATACACAACAGATCATTTATCTCGGCGGAATTGTAAATGCAGAACATTTATCGAAACACCTCTCCTCCCGTTTGCATGTAGAACATATTCTCAAAGCAACCGGTATTCCGTTAACCATTTTACGTGCCGGTATTATTGTGGGTTCGGGCAGTGCATCGTTCGAGATCATCCGTGATCTTACAGAGAAACTACCGATCATGATCACCCCACAATGGCTAAATACCAAATGTCAGCCCATTGCTGTACGGAATGTATTGCAGTATTTAATGGGTGTGATGTTGAAAGCTTCAACTTACAATCATGATTTTGATATCGGCGGACGTGAAGTGCTCTCCTACAAACAAATGATTCTTCATTTTGCTGAAGTACGTGGATTGAAACGTAGCATCTACACCTTACCCGTCATGACGCCACGTATTTCATCGTATTGGTTATACTTTCTTACGTCTACTTCTTATCCGCTTGCTGTAAACCTTGTAAACAGCATGAAAGTAGATGTGATCTGCAGACCGAACGATCTTGAAAAAGAACTCAACATAAAACCATTCACTTATAAAGAAGCAGTAACACTTGCGTTTGAAAAGATTGAGCAAAACATGGTGTTGAGCAGCTGGAAAGATGCATTCAGCAGCAGCAAAACATCCTTGCAGTTAATGCAATACATGCGTGTACCGGAGTTTGGTTGTTACCGGGATGTAAAGCATCGGGAAATAAAGCCAGAGCAGGTGGATGCTATACTGCACAAGGTTTGGAGCATTGGTGGTGAAACAGGTTGGTATTATGGTAATAAACTCTGGCTCTTGCGTGGCTTTCTCGACAAACTGGTTGGTGGTGTTGGTTTGCGTCGTGGACGAACGAATACCAATAAAATTGAAGCAGGCGATGCGTTGGATTTCTGGCGTGTACTGGTAGCCGATAAAACACAAAAGCGTTTGCTGCTGTATGCTGAAATGAAACTGCCCGGTGAAGCGTGGCTGGAATTCCGCATTATGAAGTTGAAAAATAAATTACAGATCAGACAGGTTGCAACCTTTCGTCCGAAAGGGATCTGGGGCCGTTTATACTGGTATAGTGTGCTGCCCTTTCACTACTTTATTTTCAATGGTATGATCAATCAAATTGTAAAAGAAGAAAAACGAAAGGCATGAAAAACTTTGTACCCAAAATAGCCGTTGTTGTACTGGGTTTATTCTACATACTTGCAGGCAGTAATCATTTCATCAATCCGGATTTTTATTGGCCGTTGATACCCGATTATCTTCCATCTCATTCACTGCTCAACTATGCAAGTGGAGTTGCTGAAGTTTTAGCAGGCATTGCCGTATTGATCCCTTCAACAAGAAAACATGGCTGCAATGCCATCCTGTTTCTGTTGATTGCTTTTTTACCTGCACATATTTATTTTATTCAAAAAGGTGGTTGCTTGAGCGATTCCCTGTGCGTACCTGCATGGGTAGCATGGGTTCGTTTGCTGGTTATACATCCCGTACTAATCTATTGGGCGTACAAATGCCGTACAATTAAATAAAAAGAAGATGAATTTATTTTCTACAGATTATGCTGCTATTCTTAAAAAAATTGAACATGTCGATCCAATCCGGTACGGAAAGACGAGAAATTTTATTGATGGTGATGTTACCTATCTGTCGCCCTATATTTCACGTGGCGTGATCAGTGTAAAGCAAGTAAAGGAAATAGTAATGCAGAAAGGTTACAAACCTTACCAGGTAGAAAAATTTCTGCAGGAGCTTGCATGGCGTGAATACTATCAACGTGTGTGGCAGGCAAAAGGAACAGCTGCACTCAATACTTCATTAAAACAGGAACAGGAAGATGCAAAGCATACGCAAATGATCAATGCTGTTGTAAATGCAGCGACGGGTATTGAAGCGATTGATGAGCAAATAACCAAACTCTACGAAACAGGTTACATGCACAACCATGCACGGATGTACACTGCGTCCATTGTTTGTAATATTGGGAAAGCACATTGGCTACAACCAAGTAAATGGATGTATTACCATTTGCTCGATGGTGATCTGGCCAGTAACAACTGCAGCTGGCAATGGGTAGCTGCAGCTTTCTCTTCCAAGAAATATTACTGCAACCAGGAAAATATCAACAAGTACTGCAACAGCAATCAACGAAATACATTTTTGGATAAGAGTTATGATGAATTACCGGAGATGAATATCCCCGATTCATTGCAGCAAACCGTTGAATTAGCATTACACACCGAATTACCAGAAGTATCTGCAATCAACATCGATCCATACAAACCGGTGTTGATCTACAACTCCTATAACCTCGATCCCAACTGGCGCAAAGAAGAAGATGCTAACCGAATACTGTTACTGGAGCCATCGCATTTTGCAAATTACCCGGTAAGTGAAAAAGTGCTGCAGTTCATTCTCGATCTGTCAAAGAATATTGGAGGCCTACAGCTTTTTGTGGGCGAGTTTAATGAGTTGTTGCAAGCAACAGGCAATGAAGTCATCATCTCCAAAGAACATCCGGCCTTTGAATATTATACAGGAACGAAGGACAGTCGTGACTGGATGTTTCCGCAGGTTACGGGTTACTTCAATTCGTTTTTCAGCTATTGGAAAAAATGTGAACGTTATTTATAGCCATCGCTCAACCAAAGCATTTCTTTTTTGTTGAAGCATAAACTCATTTCATGGAATCAGTAAAAAATAAAAACGTTTTGATCGTTGGTGCAACAGGTGGCATTGGCAGCAGAGTGGCGAAATTGCTGGCAGGCAGCGGCGCCAATTTATTTCTGGCGGGTCGTAACAGCGAAAAACTGGCGGCATTGGCGCAGGATTTAAATCTTCCTTCATCCAAAACACTGGCGCTCGACATCAGCAAACCGGCTGAAGTTGCGGTATTGAAAGAACAGTTCTTTGCAAACTACCCAACCATTGATGTATTGGTCAATGCAGCAGGGCTGGGCATCATTAAATCATCCGACACGTTAACAGAAGATGAGTTCATGCAAACAATTCATACCAATCTTTATGCACCGTTCCTGTTGGTGAAAGCATTTTTGCCGAACATGAAAGAAACAAAGAAAGGTTTGATCATTAATATCCCCGGTATTCTTGGTAAAGTACCCATGCTGGGTGCAGCTGCTTACAGTGCATCGAAGTATGGACTGAACGGTATGATGCAAAGCATTCGTGAAGAAGTGAAGCGTACTGAAATACGTATTACCAATTTATTTCTCGGCGGTGTTGATACGCCTTTCTGGGATACGATTGATTTGCGTGTACAACGTGATAAAATGGTGATGGCCGAAGAAGCAGCAAAAGCCATTTGGTTCTTATGTCAGCAACCAACCAGTGCAGTGGTAAGCGAAATGGTGGTGCAGCCATTCAATCACCAGGCAATCTAAAAAAGAACGGCATCCACTTAAAGCGGATGCCGTTCTTTTATATGCAAGCGGTTTTTCGTTATGCAGCTTTATGAAACTCCACTTTATTTACAACAGCGCTTGGCCATTTGCCAAACAAATCTTCCACTACTTTAAATCTAAATTCGAAGATTTGCTTCAGCTGTGCTTTTACAAATAAAGTATTGGCAATATTGCCTAAAAAACCAAGCGGGTTACGGTAATGCACAATATCCGTCATTTCAACCCCACCTTCCACTACTTTAAAATGATGTTGATGATGCCATAACTGGTAGGGGCCGAAACGCTGTTCATCCACAAAAAACTCTTTATCCTTTACATGTGTAATCTCCGTCATCCAATACATCGGAATGCCTAAAACAGGACTTACTTTGTATTCAATAATCTGACCGGGGTACATTTTATCGCCGTGATGCTTCGATAAAATTTTAAATCCAAGATTCTTCGGCGTGATGGCCTGTAAATTGGCAGGGTTCGAGAAAAACTCCCAGGCTGTGTCAATATCTACGGGTATCAATTGCACAGTCTTTAACGAAAATGTAGCCATAGTTAATTATAAAGATTATTAGCGATGACGATTTCCGGATATTCATTTTCTTCACTCGCCCACTGGTACAACAGTTCGCTGCCAATCGGCTCATAAATATCTCGCTTTAACGGATCGGTCGGCAGTTCTTTCATGGGTACCAGTACGAGGTAATGCGGCTCAACATAATCGTAATGTTTGTCAACTGTTAAACCTTTTACCTGTACAAATTTGTAACCTTTACTCTGCAACTGATCTAACGCTTTTCTATTGAATTCAATAGTAGCACTCCGGGCTTCTGCAATTCCTTTTCGCATGGTGATTGATTTACGTTAATTAATAATAAACGAACGGAGAAATTGTTCGCTCAGCAAGAGATTTTTAACAGATGTTGACCGAACGATTGGCTTACAAAGGTACTGCTTCAACAATCGGGTATTTCTTTAAAACTTGTTACAGTTTGTGCAAAAGTTACAGATGCCGGGAATTTAGAAACAGGATTCGCTCTAAAACGAAATCTGTTTTGAAGAACTGGCTTTCAAACAACATTACCGACTGATAATAAAAAACCCGCCTTCAAAAGAGAAGACGGGAAAAAAAAGTGCCCGGGAAAGGACTCCCCGCCTGACCGAAGTCATTCGGGCAGGGAACCTTCACATCCTTGCGAACGGAAATATTCTTTCAACCAACGTTTGCCGGCTGCGATCTTTAAATATTTTTCTCTAACCCTTGCTGTTGCCCTATCGGGATGCATTTCTGTATAAATAATTTTCCAGGGGAGATGGCCTTTTGTAAATCTGTTCTTGCCGCTGTTATGATCATGCAATCTTTTTACAGCATCTTTTGCCATGCCCGTGTACCATGTTTTATCGGTTAAACTTACTATGACATACACAGTGATCACAGACTAAAAATAAAAAACCCGCCTTCAAAAGAGAAGACGGGAAAAAAAGTGCCCGGGAAAGGACTCGAACCTTCACATCCTTGCGAACGGCAGATTTTGAGTCTGCTGCGTCTACCAATTCCGCCACCCGGGCGTTTTTGGACCGATAGCTATCGGAAGGGGGTGCAATATTACAGAAACTTTGTTTCCCTGTAAAATTTTTTATGCATCTGTTTTTTTAGTTGAACCCTTAACTTGCAAACAAACGCTTGCTATGTTAACATTAGGACTCATCAGAGAGGGAAAAACACCTGCCGATAACCGTGTGGCACTTACCCCCACACAATGCAAATGGATTACAAAAAACATGAGTGATGTACAGGTAGTGGTACAAGCATCGCCCAACCGCTGTTTTGCCGATAAAGAATACCGCAGTGCCGGAACTGTTGTAACAGACGATATGAGTAGTTGCGATGTTTTGTTTGGCATTAAAGAAGTACCTGTTGAGCAACTGATACCCGGTAAAACTTATTTTTTCTTTTCACACACAAAAAAAGCACAGGCACACAACCAAAAGCTGATGCGGGCAATGGTTGAAAAACAAATTACGCTTATCGATTATGAGTGTTTAACGCACGACGATGGCCAGCGTATAATTGGCTTTGGTTTTTTTGCCGGTGTGGTTGGTGCACACAATGGCATGATGGCATTCGGCAATCGTACCGGAGCATTCAAGCTGGGCCGTGTAGGTGATGTGCGTGATTACCGGCAGCTGATTCATACCTATTTTGGATTGAAATTGCCGAAGATAAAAATTGCCATTACCGGCAGCGGACGTGTGGCTCATGGTTTACTGGAGATAATGAACCTGCTTGGCGTGAATGAAGTTGAACCATTCGATTACCTGCATCGTCAATATGAATACCCGGTGTATGTGCATTTGAAAGGAAGAGATTTATATGAACGTAAAGATGACGGCACCTACAACCGGGATAATTTTCACGAGCATCCGGAAGAATACAAATGCAGCTTCTCCCCGTTCGTAAAGCAAACCGATATACTGCTCAATGGTGTGTATTGGGATAAAACAATTCCTTCTTTGTTTACATTGGATGAGTTCAGGAATCCATCGTTCAAAATTCAAACCATTGCTGATATTACCAACGATACAGGTGGCTCTATTCCCATCAATATCGGCGACTCTACCATTGCTGATCCTGTTTACGGTGTTGATAAGATCACGTTACAAAAAACAGCACCGTACTTATCCACTTCGGTTGATGTGATGGCTGTTGGTAATCTGCCCAACGAACTGCCACGTGATGCATCCCGTTACTTTGGTGAACAGCTGATTAAATATGTATTGGATGACCTGGTGAAAGGCGGCTCTCCTATTCTTGAACGGGCCACCATGCTAAAGGCAGGTGCATTAACAGACGAGTACAGTTACCTTAAAGAGTATGCGGGTGTCTGACACGTATTAAGTACGAAGTTGGAAGTACGTTTGACGGATCACTCATAAATACAAATAATAATCTTTCAACAGGCTTACAAACGCAGCGGTGTATTCGTTGTTAGCATCTTTTATTGCGAGCTCTTCCACAACAGAGTCCGCTTTTACAGTTGTAAATAACAGCATCGAACGGAAATAACCATGCTTTACGGTTTGTTTTACCTGTACATGCTTTTGCAGATGCAGGTTTGCAGCAGCAGCTAATTCAATCATGTACAATGCACGTGCATAAGGAAGTAATACAGCAAAGCTTCCATCATGAGTTAAGTTCGCTGCAACAATGGCCACAAGTTCATCCAGTTTTAAACCGGCGTCGTGCATGGCTACATTTCGGTTAGCAGCACCCGATTTTAAATCGCCTTCATAAAACGGAGGATTGGACAGAATGAGATTGTATTTTTTACCGAAGTTGAATTGCTTTACATCAGCATGAAATATTTGCAAACGTTCTTTCCAAACAGAAGCTTCACAATTTTCTTCTGCCTGATCGTACGATGGTTCGTCAATTTCAATACCATGGATCATTGCATTGCTTTTCTGCGCCAGCATCAGCATCAGTAAACCGGTGCCTGCGCCGATATCGAGGATGGAAAGTAAGTTTCCCGCAGTTGGTATATCGTACTTCTTACTTTGTACTTCATCTGCAACCCATGCTCCAAACAAACAACTGTCGGTGCTTACTTTCAACGCAGCTTTTTCCTGCTGAACAGTAAATTGTTTGAATTGAAAATAATGATTGGGCATGAACAATGAGTGATGAGAATTACTTATGGCTAATTACTATCGGCTAAAGGCTTCTTCTTTACCATTCTGCTCTTGCACTCGGCTGTACATTTAATGGCACAAAATCGTTTGCAAGGTATTTGTAATAACCTGTAATGGCAATCATCCCTGCATTATCGGTGCAATATTCAAATGAAGGAATAAAGGTTTTCCAATGATGCTTTTCACCCATTTCTGTAAATGCTTTGCGTAAGCCACTGTTGGCGCTAACACCACCAGCCAAACAAATTTGTTGCACACCCGTTTCTTTTACTGCCTTCTTCAACTTGTTAAGCAAAATAGAAATGATGCGTTGCTGTACAGATGCACAGATATCGTTCAGATTTTCTGCAATGAATTTCTTTTGTTCTTCTTCACTTGCAAGAAACTCTTCTTTGTACACTAAACTTGTTCCTGCATTGCGTAAAAAATAGAGGATCGATGTTTTCAATCCACTAAAACTAAAGTTGAGATCGGGAATCTGCGGCTCAGGAAATTTAAACCGATCGGGATGGCCCAGCTGTGCATATTTGTCAATCAACGGACCACCAGGGTAAGGAAGTCCTAACAGTTTAGCTGTTTTGTCAAATGCTTCACCGGCAGCATCATCAATCGTTTCGCCCAGCACTTTCATATGAGTTGCACTTTCGCACAATACAATTTGTGTATGTCCGCCACTTACGGTTAAACACAAAAATGGAAACGAAGGCTTTTGTTCAGGTATCAAATTGGCTAATACATGCGCCTGCATATGATGCACCGCTATCAATGGAATATCCAAAGCCAACGAAATTGATTTGGCAAACTGCACTCCCACCAGCAACGAACCAATTAAACCGGGTGCCTGTGTAAAAGCAACAGCATTCAGCTGGGTCATTTCCACTCCTGCCTGCTTTAATGCTTCGTCCACAACAGGTACAATATTTTCCATATGCGCACGGCTGGCCAGTTCGGGCACAACGCCACCGTACTGCTCGTGCACGGCCTGTGTTGCAATAACGTTGGAAAGAATTACACCATCCCGGCAAACAGAAGCCGATGTTTCATCGCAGGAAGATTCGATGGCGAGAATAGTGATCAAAACAGGAATGAAAAATTAAAAATGAAAAATGAGAAATGTAAAATTACAGCAACCTGGTGATTCATCATTCGTTACTCATCACTCATTTTATTTACTACGGATGGCTACCACAGGATCCATCTTCGCCGCAATAAATGCAGGAATAATGCCCGCCATAATACCGGTAAGAATACAAACCGTTACAGCACCCAGAAATAAACCAAGCGATATAAATACTTTAAACTTGAAGGCGGTTGATAAAATAAACGTAAGTCCAAACACCATAATAAGACCAATGATACCGCCCAATATACAGAGGAATGCACTTTCCATTAAAAACTCAGCAAGGATGGTTCTGCGTTTAGCTCCAATAGCTTTCTTTAAACCAATAATGCTGGTACGTTCACGTACCGTTACAAACATAATATTGGCAACGCCAAATATTCCCACAATAAACGAAAGGATGGTGATGGCAATACCGCCAATCGTCATACCATTGAAAATGGAAGTAATCTGCGTTGTACCGGAGCTTACATCATTCAATGCAAAATTATCTTCCTGCTTGGGGTTGAGTTTACGTACACTACGCATTACACCACGTAATTCATTTTTTAAATCTTCAACCGGAATATTTTCTCTTCCTTTCACCAGCATAAAACCATCGCTTCTGGCCTCATTACCGATCTGGCTGGCAAAGCGGTACGGTATAATGATTACGTTATCAAAATCCCAACCACCCAGTAAATTCTGTCCCTGCTTTTTAATAATGCCCACTACGTTTACCTTACGTCCTTTAATATCTACCGCCTTACCTAAAGCGTACTCTGCTTTATTAAATAGTTTTTCGGCTACATTATATCCCATCACCACACTGGCTGTACCATATGCAAATTCATTATTGGATAAATAACGGCCTGTACCAATTTCAACCGGCTGTATTTCGTTAAACTCTTCGGTAACGCCGTACCAGTTTACGGTTGACAGCGACACATCTTTATAATCGATCGGGGATGCGTTAAAATAGGTGTAGGCTACATTACCGGCAAGCGACATACGTTGCTTAACAGGCGCCACTTCTTTAAATTTTGTGTTCGGGCGGCTCATGTATTTCCACCAGGGGTACTCGCCACCGCCACCCCATGGCCACTTTTGCACGTAGATGGTATTATTGCCAAAAGATTTAAATTCATTTTTAATACTGCTCTCCAGGCTGCCCACCGTAGCCATTACACTGATGATACAGAAGATGCCAAACGTAATACCCAACAGACTTAAAAACGTACGTAGTTTGTTTTTACGCAATTCCTGTGTAGCAAACAACAGGCTGTTCCAGAAGATTTCGAAGGTTTTACGCATAGTCAAATTTATACTGATTTGTGGAAGCACAAAGAAAATTGTTACAAATGGAAGCCTTTGGCGGCTTACCTTTACGGGCTTAAAAAGGCTGATAGTTCATAGTTAATAGTTCATTGTTCTAACCGACAGCTATTAACCATGAAATATAAACCCAGAACTTCGACATGAAATTTACAAACGAAATCAATCGCCGACGCACATTCGCCATCATTTCTCACCCCGATGCCGGTAAAACTACCCTTACCGAAAAATTGCTGTTATTTGGTGGTGCCATACAGGTGGCGGGTGCGGTAAAAAGCAATAAAATCAAGAAGCATGCAACCAGCGATTTCATGGAAATTGAACGCCAGCGTGGTATCTCGGTTGCTACTTCGGTAATGACGTTTGAATACAACGGCACTTTAATTAACCTGCTGGATACACCCGGCCACAAAGACTTTGCGGAAGATACCTACCGCACCTTAACGGCTGTTGACAGTGTAATCCTGGTAATTGACAGTGTGAATGGTGTGGAAGATCAGACCCGCCGTTTAATGGAAGTGTGCCGTATGCGTGATACACCGGTGATTGTATTCATTAATAAAATGGACCGTGACGGTAAAAACCGTTTCGATTTGCTGGAAGAAGTGGAAAAAGAACTCAGCCTCCACCTACACCCGATGACCTGGCCCATTAACAGTGGTAAAGAATTTAAAGGCGTGTACGATCTCGATAAAAAATCGCTGGTATTGTTTACGCCCAATACAAAAGCAAGTGATGAAGATGTGGTGGAGATCAAAGATCTTTCCAACCCTGTACTGGATGAAAAAGTAGGAACAGCCGATGCCAACACCCTGCGTGAAGATGTGGAACTGGTAGATGGTGTATATGGCGATCTGGATGTAAATGAATACCTCAAAGGAAAAATTGCGCCGGTTTTCTTTGGCAGTGCAGTGAACAATTTTGGTGTTAAGGAAATGCTCGATACATTCATCCGTATTGCACCGTTGCCGCAAAGCAGAGAAACATCAACCCGCCATTTGGATGTACAGGAAGAAAAACTGAGCGGTTTTATTTTTAAAATTCATGCCAACCTCGACCCCAAACACCGTGACCGTATTGCGTTTTTACGTGTTTGCAGCGGAAAGTTTGAGCGCAACAAATATTACCACCATGTGCGTTTGGATAAAGATGTGCGTTTCAGCAACCCCTATTCGTTTATGGCCCGCCAGAAAGATGTGATTGAAGAAGCTTATCCCGGTGATGTGGTTGGTTTGTTTGATACAGGAAACTTTAAAATTGGTGATACATTAACCGAAGGTGAAAATTTTTACTTCACCGGCATTCCTTCGTTTTCTCCGGAATTGTTTAAGGAAGTGATCAATAAAGATCCAATGAAGACCAAGCAACTGGAAAAAGGTTTGCTACAGTTAACCGATGAAGGTGTGGCGCAGCTGTTTACTCAGTTTGGCGGTAATAAAAAGATTATTGGTTGTGTGGGCGAACTGCAGTTTGAAGTAATTCAATACCGTTTGTTGCAGGAATATGGAGCCAGTGCGGAGTTCCGCTCACTGCCCTACTATAAAGCTTGTTGGATTACGAGTAAAGATCAAAAAAAGCTGGACGAGTTTACCCGTTTTAAAACCAATAATATTGCGGCTGATAAAGACGGGCATTTAGTGTACCTGGCACAAAGCGAATGGTTCCTTAATACCGAGCGTCAAAACAATCCGGATATTGAATTCCACTTTACCAGTGAAATTCATAAGTAAAAGTAGATCGATACAGCCATAAGCAATGATGAACATACTCTTCGAATCTGAACGTTTATTGGTAAAACCTTATACCGCTGCCGATGGCGATGCGTTCTTTCGTTTTCATGGCGATGCAGAAGTGATGCGCTATATCCGTGCGCCAAAAACAAGAGTACAGACGGATGCATTTCTGTTGGAGAATCTGCAATTCTATCTCGATCATCCCGGCATTGGCCGTTTTGCAGTCATTGAAAAAGCAACCGGCGAATACATCGGCTCCTTTTCATTACTTCCGTTAGAAGATACAGTGAACTATCACCTTGGCTATGGTTTTCTCCAGCATGCGTGGGGCAAAGGTTATGCAACTGAATTGGTTGAAGCATCTATTGAATATGCATTCCGTGCAACAAACCGAGACATCATCATGGCCATTACACTGCCCGAACATATTGCTTCACAAAATGTATTACTGAAAGCAGGATTTGTTGAAAGCGGCACCATCATACAGGAAGGTGAAAGCCTGAAAATGTTTTGCCTGCAGCAGAAAAAAGAATCGTCACTACCGTAACAAGAGTTAACAGTAATGACGATTCAGGTATAGTTGAAAAAAGGTTTTTAAATCTTCCCTACTTTCTCCATCATCTTCTCCACCAGCTTATAAGTGGCCGGACAATATTCTACATTCTGTTTGTACACATGCACCCACTCTGTAAAATTCTTTTTGGTGTGGTGCGGAAAAGTAGCACAATCAACCGGACGTATTTCGTAGATCGAACACTTATTGTCTTTTAAATTCAGAAACTGGCAAGGCTGTTTCTTGTTCATCATATCGCCGGTACTGCGTTCTTTGTACAACCACTTTTCAGTAAACTCTTCAGGCGTTTGGCTAAAGTGTGCTGATATGCGTTTAATATCCTGCTTGGTAAAAGTAGGCGTCATGGTTTTGCAGCAATTGGCACAAGCCAGGCAATCTGTTTCGGCCCACACTTCTTTATCCATTTCTTTCGCCAGCTTATCCATGCCCTTGGGCTTTACTGTTTCCAAACGGGTAAGAAAATAGCGAAAGCGACGACGGTTCTGTTGCATTAAACGTTTAAAGAAAGGAAGATGCATGGGTTTTGATGATTGCATACCGGTTTTGATTATTAAGCAACGAATATAATGATGAGTAATGAATAATGAGTCTGGTTCTTTCTGACTTTCCATCTTTCAGACTTGCGGTCTTACTGTCTTCCAACTTTAAAAACTTCTTATCTTCCAAACCTCAATTACAGCTGCTTCATGTGGGACCCGTATAAAAAAGGATTTAAAGCTTATCTGCAACTGGAACGTTCGCTGAGTGATAACTCGGTGGATGCTTACCTGCACGATGTTGAAATGCTGACACAGTATCTGCAAAGCATTAATCATCTTAAAAACCCATCGGAGCTAGTATTGAAAGATCTTCAGCAGTTTGTAAAATGGGTGGCAGAGTTAGGTATGAGTGCAGGCAGCCAGGCAAGAATCATATCCGGGTTACGGCAGTTTTACAAATACTGTTTGTTAGAGCAGATCAGCACAACAGACCCGACTGCGTTGTTGGAAGCACCCAAGCTGAAACGATCTTTACCCGATACATTGAGCTACGAAGAAATTGAAAGTATTATTGCACATATAGACTTGAGCAAACCCGAAGGCGGACGTAACAAAGCCATAATTGAAACCATGTACAGTTGTGGCTTACGTGTTAGTGAAGTGGTGAACCTAAAACTATCGAACCTATACCTGGATGTAGGTTTTATTCGTGTAATCGGTAAAGGTGATAAAGAACGTTTGGTACCAATTGGCAGCAGCGCTGTTAAATATATCAGCATATATGTAAAAGACATCCGGGTACACATACAACCGAAAAAAGGAAAAGAAGATTTTGTATTCCTTAACCGGCGTGGCGATGAATTAACACGAGTAATGATTTTCCTGATTATTAAAGAACTGGCAAAAAAAGCAGGCATCGAAAAAAATATTTCGCCACACACGTTCCGTCATTCGTTTGCCACCCACTTAGTAGAAGGCGGCGCCGATTTACGGGCCGTGCAGGAAATGCTGGGGCACGAAAGTATTACCACTACTGAAATTTATACGCACCTTAACCGGGAGTTCCTGCGTAAAACACTGGAACAGTATCATCCCGGCTTTGGAAAAAAAGACTGATCAATTTAACTGAAATCGCATCATGATACAACGTTTCTACAGCTTGTTCCTTTTTGTTTTTACTGTTGCTGTTTGCTCTGCACAAAAGCAATCAACAAAAAACATGGAAGTGATTGCCTACTATGCAGGCGGCAGCGAAGCCATTGACAAATTCAACGTAGAGCAGCTGACTCAGATTATTTTTTCGTTCGGTCATTTAAAAGGTAACCGCTTACACATTGGCAGTGCAAGAGATACGGCCACTATTCATAAACTGGTATCGCTGAAAAAAAGAAATGCGAAGTTGAAAGTATTACTGTCGCTGGGTGGCTGGAGTGGTTGTGCCTCCTGTTCCGATGTATTTTCAACCGCAGCTGGCCGCACAGCATTTGCAGCTTCAGTTAAAGAACTGCTGAAGTATTTTAAAGCCGATGGAATTGATCTCGATTGGGAATACCCGGCAATTGAAGGCTACCCCGGCCATACCTACAGAAAAGAAGACAAAGAAAATTTTACATCGCTTGTAAAGACTTTACGTGCAACCTTGGGCAAAGAAAAGATCATCAGTTTTGCAGCAGGTGGTTTTGATGAATTTTTAATAGAATCGATTGATTGGAAAGCGGTAATGCCCATCATTAATTATGTAAATATGATGACATATGATTTTGTTGGCGGCTACAGTAAAGTAACAGGTCATCATACATCGCTCTACTCTACCCCAGCACAAAAAAGATCGGCCGATAACGTCATCCGTTATTTTGAATCGATGAATGTACCACTTCAAAAAATTATTATCGGCGCTGCCTTTTATGCAAGAACCTGGGAGCAAGTGAGTAATAATAACAACGGCTTGTATCAAGCCGGAACATTCAAATCGTTTATCGCTTTCAGTCAGTTTAACCAACGTCTGAATACCGACAGTGGTTTTGTTTATTACAGAGATCCTGTTGCGCAGGCACCCTATGCATATAACGAACGCACAAAAACCTTTGCCACTTTCGATGATGCAATTTCTGTTGCAGCAAAAGTAAATTACGTGCAACAAAAAAAGCTGGGCGGTATTATGTTTTGGGAACTGTCGCTCTACAAATCTGCTAACGGCTTACTGCAGGTAATAACTGATGCAAAAAACAAATAGTCGTTAATCAGATTGGCAACAACATCAGCAAACTTTTTACCTTTTCGCTGATGCGCTTTACAGGTGTTGACCGCTGTAAAAATTCGATGCCATGTATATCACTCATCCATTTTTCAAATTTGGCAGCATTCATGTACAAATGTTTTACAGAATACAATTCGCTGTTCTGTAATATAAATGGAATGCATATATCCAGACGATTACTGTAATAACGGCTGCCCAACTGAAACTGCATCCAGTATTTATTGGCAAACTCACCCGGTTCAAAAATCAACATCATGTTATGCAGTTGATCAAAACGAAGTGAAGTTTCGTAAAACAAAAAATTAAAGACTCTTAACTGTTCGGAAGGTTGTATAAAAACAGCCTCCCTGCTTACTGCGGGCAGGGAAGCTGTGTAAATGCCTGTTGAACTTAACTTCTGTTGCAGTAATAATGAAATTTCAGCGGTATTGAACTGTAACATGTATAATGGAATAGTTGTGTACGTTTATTGATATTGCATGTGGCCGTTGCCGTTGATAACAGGCTGTGCTTCGGTTACTGTTTGAAAGTGTGAAAAACGGGTTTCGATATCTTTCATAACCAGGAACATTTCTTTACTCAGCCGTTCCCGTTCTTCCAGTTTGTGTTGCAGTTCATCAATCAGCAATTCCTGCTGTTGTTTTGTTTGCTGCAGTTGTTCAATGGCCAGTTCTTTTTGTTGTACCTGCTCCTGCAATGCTGCTAATCCCGATTGCAAAGAACCGGTCTGTTCCATCCATGCATCTTCTTTCATGCGTATGCTCTCCTACAGTGTTTTAATTTGTTCTTCCAGCTGTTCCCGTTCTGCAAGCATGGGTTGTAATTGCAATAACTCTTCCTCTGTACTTCTTTTCTCCTGTTGAAGCCGGGCAATACTTTCGTTGAGCCGTTCGTTGCTGGCAAGTAATTGCTCGTACGAATAGGTATCACGCAGGATGGCGGTGAGATGATCTCTGAACTGCTCAACTTTTTCAGCTACCTGCGAGGCCTGTATTCTGGTGGCCGTAATGCCTGTTTTTTGCAACAACATTTCCTCGCTGAGGCTTTGTTGTTGTACAGCCTCCTGCAGTTGCTCTTTCAATTGCACAATCTGTTGTTGCAAATGCTGTTCATTGTCGCTGGCAGAAGAATGCATCAACTGTTGTTGTAATTGCTGTATTTCTTCCTGTGCTTCTTCAAGTTGAGCAGTCAGACGATCATTTGTCGTTTTCGCTTCAGCTAAAAGCTGATGGAATTGATGTATATCTGGTTTTTCAGTTTCACTGGCATTGTTGTCAACTTCATTTTTTTGTACCAACTCCCGGTATAAATGATCAATGGCACTTCGTTGCTGTTCGGCATGATGGAGTTTTTGTTCGGCTTCTAACAGGTTACGCTCCTGCTGAATAATTTTATCCTGCAGATTATGTAAAACCAATTCCTGTTCAGTTTCCGTTTCGGCAACCTGTACCTGTTTTAATTCTTCAATATGCGTCAAGGCTTTTGCATATTGTACCTGCAGATCCATGTGTCGTTTTTCAGCGGCTTTTATTTCATCCTGTAGCAAAGCCTCAGCTTCTTCACGCCGTTGAATTTCTGCACTGAATTTATTTTGTAAAACTTCAACAGCTGTTTCCTGTACTGCCGCTTCATTGCCTACAGTATCACTACGCCATTGGCCCCAGAATAACTTCAACAGATACCCGGCTGCCAACGCTGCAATAATAATTACCAGTAACTCCATCGTGTGCAGCGAAAGAACAGCTGCAACTGTAACACTTAAATACATCATAGCTTCCCGTTTTAAATACGTTCATGGAGACAGTCGTATGGCACTCGTTGCTACAAACGGGATTGTTGGGGAATGCTTTTCTGAAATCAAATATCAAACCAAACTGAAAATTTGTGGAAAACAAAAGGGCCGCCAAAAGGCAGCCCGGCACAGGTGTTTACCAAAACATGTTTATTGAATGATGAGTTTATTACTGTGTAACAGGGTTTTGTTTTCATCCATTACCTGTACAATGTAAATACCAGCAGGCATGGAATTAGTAACTGGCAGTTGCTGTGTTTCGTTTTTCCCGGCGATTTGCTTTTGAAAACTGTACAGCAGCTGCCCCGATGCATTCATTAACCGGATTTGATAAGCTCCCGGTTTCAGATCAGAAAAAGAAAGTTGCAGCTTTCCGTTTGCAGTTGCCGGATTAGGATAAACTTTGATCTTTGGTTGATATAAAAAGACAGATTTGTTACTTATACTTTTTTCTTCCGATACCGAAACGCCAAAAGCCAAACATCGAAAAACGCCATTCACCTCTTCCATTTTTGCTGCCGGCAATTTTAAACGGCCCCATCCGCATTGGGTACGATTGTAAGCAACAATCATTACTTCATCCAGTTCAATAAATTTAGGTCGCAGCTGCAATCTGTATTTCAACTGCCTTGCTTCCTTTCCTGAAATGGTTAACGATTCGTACCCGGTTGCAGAAACCGTTATGCGGTATTCATCTGTAAGCAAACTATCCGTTTGCAGGCGACCAAAATCGTCTGTAATAAAATCAACCGCTTTTTGGGTTTTGGCATTTGTAACATGAATACTTGCCCCTGGTATTCCTGTATTTGTTTTGGCATCACCCACAACAAACAATTTTCTGTTTGCTTTTTTGGTTGTGATGATCATTACCGACGATCGCATCCGACAGAAGAATATTTTCTGTTCCGAATCTTTCAACAAGTCCATCGATAAAATATCAGCAGGATTCAACTGTATTACTTCGTTAAAATTAACCGGAACGCCATCAACGATGTATAACATATCGTTTGAAGTAACCGATGTACTGCAACGCAAGCGAATTGTACCGGTATCTTTTGAAGCAGGCTCCTTTTGCTGTTGAACCTGTGCCGAAACAGCAAACACAGAAATTGAAAAGAGAATGATGAAGCAGTTTGTTCGCATAGCTGTTTATTGAATGATGAGTTTGCTATTTTGAATCAGTGTATTCTTTTCGTCTGTAACCTGTACCATATACATTCCTGCAGCCATCAGATTACTCAAGTGAATCTGCTCTGTTTCGTTTTTACCAGCGATTTGCTTTTGAAAACTGTAAAACAGTTGACCATTGTTATTCAGCACACGAATCTGGTAGGTGCCAGGTTTAACATTAGGAAATGTGAGCTGAACAGTTCCTGACGCTGCTACAGGATTAGGGTAAACCTTTACGGATGTAGTAGCCTGAAGCAATGTATCCTTGATCTTGTTCCAAAAAGTATGCGTTGTTTTCTTTACAGAAGTAGTGCAAGCTATTTTACCCATTCTTCTTGTTTCATATCCCGTAACAATCACCTCTCCCATTAACATCGGCGACTGTTTCATTGTAAGCACAACCGTATTTTTGGTTGATGACTTCGACAGTTTTATTTCTGCAGTTTCGTAACCGATGTAGCTGTATTGCAAAACATCTTTGCGTGATGTTACCGCTACTGTAAAACTTCCGTCATCTGCCGTAACAACACCTCTTCCTGTTCCTTTAACTGTAACCGATACGCCTGCAAGCGGTTCTTTTGTTACGGCATCAATTACTTTACCTTCTACCAACTGCTCTTTTACAGCCGGTGCTTTCATAAACGTTCCAACAGTTACAACGGTTGAAGGATCGAACTGCACTGCTTCAATCGTATCGATGCTTGCAGGCGATTTGGTTTGTGCATTTGCTTTAACGGAAAATAAAGCCGCAGGCATCAGCAAGGATGCGGCATACTTGATAAAGCGTGAAGCCGGTTTTAATTCAATGGCCTGTATCGGTCTGTTCAGTTGTTCGTTTGTAAAGCGGCCGCAGCTGCTGCCGTTATAATTATTAAAAAAAGCAATCATCTCTTCATCGCTCTTTGTTGTAAAGTCCAATACATTTTTTTTACAGGAGCCGCAGAAACGCCCCTGCTCAACAGGCGACATCTTATTCCAGTTTTCATGACAGGGCTCGGCAATATTGATTTGAAAAGTTGGCTGCATAGCAAATTGTTTTTAAGGTGATGGTTTACTGTAAAAGCAGTTTACACACATGAGATGTAACCATGTTAACGATTACATACAAAGCCTGAAAATATTTTTTACCTATCTTCCCGCTTCAACTTTTTGGATTGGCGTTCATCAGAGAAAAAGACAATACAGACCGAAGCGATGCAGAACTGGTTTCACAATACCGGTTAGGCGGCGATTTAACGGTACTGAGCCAACTTTACCAACGTTATATGGATCTGGTGTATGGTCTTTGTATCAAATACCTCAAAGACGCTGAAACAGCCAAGGATGCAGTAATTACTATTTACGAAGAACTGATAGTAAAGCTGAAACAGCACGAAGTGAGTAATTTTAAAAGCTGGTTGTTTACCCTCAGCCGCAACCATTGCTTGATGCAGCTGCGGAAAGTAAAAGGAAAACATACGGTTGAAATTGCCGAAGAGTTTATGCAAAACGGCGAATTGCTGCATCTGGATGAAGTAAAGAAGAAAGAAGAACAGCTGAACAGTATGGAAGATTGCCTGGAAAAGCTGGCAGAAGAACAAAAAACCTGTGTTACCTTGTTTTATCTGCAGGGCAAATGTTATAACGAAATAACTGAGCTTACCGGCATCGACTGGAATAAAGTACGGAGCTATATACAAAACGGACGAAGAAATTTGAAACTTTGTATGGAAAATAAGCTGGAAGCAGATAGCTGACAGCTACAAGCAATGATCAACTACAGTGCACACGATATTGAACGTTACCTCAACCGGCAAATGAATGCGGCGGAAATGCATGCATTTGAAAAGGCCATGATGGATGATCCCTTCCTTGCCGATGCAGTGGATGGCTACCGTTCAATGCCGGCTGCTCAATCAATCCAGTCAGATCTGGCCGAACTGCAGCAACGCATCAATCCTAAAAATGAAAACGGCAAAGTGGTTAGTGGCTTTTTCCGTCCGTGGATGCAAATGGCAGCCGTTGCTGTTATCTTACTATCAGCAGGCGTTGTGTTGTACCGTTTTTTAAACAAACCGGTTGCCAACGAAATAATTGCTGTTACAGAAACACCCAAAGCAGTGCCACCTGTTACAACTCAACCTGCAATTGTTGATTCCAACACCCTTGCCCTGACAGAAGTACAACCGCAAAAATGTAATACGCTGTTACCGGTTGCCGGCAAAAAAATAAAACTGCCTGCTGCTCCTTCTGCACAGGTTCCAAGCATTGCATCGAATGAACCTGTTGTTGCAGATACGGGTACAATTGCATCGGCAGATGTTGCGGCAGCCCTTCCGCCACCATCTGCTACAGCTGCCACTATTGAAGCAAAACAAAATGCAGAAACACTGGCAAAAAAAGAAGCTAAATCACGAGTAGCCCCTGTAAAACTCAACCGCTTTACCGGTGTGGTGGTCGATGAAAACAATCAACCGCTGCCCTTTGTCAATATTACCGAAGTAAAATCGGGTGTGGGTACTTATGCCGATGTAAAAGGAAATTTCATAATGATCGCAGCTGATTCGGTTTTATCGATTGAAACAAAATCGGTGGGATATAACACAGCCACTGTGTTAATACGTAACAATCAGCAGCAAAAAATTGTATTGCGTGATGAAGCAGTTAGCTATGGCAATGTAACCAAAGAGGAGTTATTTGAACGCAATAAGAAGCGTACAGGCATTATGAAAGAAGAGCTGACTGAAATGGAAAGCGAACCGATCGATGGATGGGATAATTATTCGATGTACGTTTTAAACAACACAAGAAACAGCCGCTTTACCGATGAGAGAATACGATTGAAAGACAAAGAATCGGTGAAAGAAGTAGAAGTTTCGTTCGATGTGTTGCCCGATGGTAATATTGCCAACTTTAAAGTAGAACGTTCCAACTGCGCCACCTGCAACAACGAGGCCATCCGTGTGCTGAAAGAAGGCCCTAAATGGAAATCGAAAACGGGCAAAACCGAACGTACCCGTTTTACTGTGCGGTTTTAATAATAAGCCGTTGAAATGAATTCCGCTTTTGCTTTGCTGCACTTCCCTACCTTTGCCTCCTAAAATTATTTGTGTTATGAAAAAATTATTGCTTGTTGCTTCCTGCATCGGCGTTTTTGCAATGGCCAGTGCACAGCAATTAAAAACACCCCAACCATCAACCACGCAAACGGTGAAACAGGATTTTGGTTTAGGCAGCATCGAACTTTCGTACAGCCGCCCGAACATGAAAGGCCGTAAAATTTTTGGCGACCTGGTTCCTTTTGGTAAAGTATGGCGTACCGGTGCAAACAGCGCAACAACCTTAACCTTTACAGACGAAGTAACGATTGGCGGCAAAACAATTCCTGCCGGCAAATATGGTTTATTGTCAATCCCCGATGCAAAAGAATGGACGCTCATCATCAGCAAGCAAACCGATGTAACATCGCCTGCTGCTTACAAGCAAGACATGGATGTGGTGCGTGTAAAAGTAAAACCTATGGCGCTTCCATGGAGTTTTGAAACGTTCGGCATGTCGTTCGAAAACATTAAAGACAACAGTTGCGAATTGATGATCGCCTGGGATAAAACACTGGTAGCACTTCCTATTTCAACCAATGTTGATGGAAAAGTAATGGCGCAGATTGAAGCTGCAATGAAAACGGACAAGCCTCCTTATTTTGCTGCTGCTGCTTACTACCTCGATAACGGTAAAGATCTGAACCAGGCTGTTGCTTGGTTTGATAAAGCCATCGAACAAAATCCAAAAGCATTTTGGGTATACTATCAAAAAGCAAAAGCATTGGCAAAGCTGGGCAAGAAAGCAGACGCCATTGCTGTGTCGAACAAATCAATCGAATTAGCAAAAGAAGCGAAGAACGATGATTATGTGGCGTTGAACGAAAAACTGCAGAAAGATTTGAAATAAGCAACAATGCTATATAGAAAAAGCCTCACCAAATGGTGAGGCTTTTTTATGTTGTTTACTTTACAATCGGATAGTTATTATATGGCAAACTCAACGGCGGCGATACGGCTGAGGTATTTACTTTGTTGAGTGAAAAATAACTCAGGTCGCAGCATTCTGCTTCACGTCTGTTATAACTGAAAACCAGCGAATCGGTAATGGTATTATTGATAGAAATATAGTACACGGCATATGTTGTTGAAACACCAAAAGATGTTAAGTAATTGGTATCGGCAACAACTGTTACGTTACGGCGTACGTTTTCAATTACACCGTTATCAACCCGTTTGGCTTTTACTGCAAGGTTTATTGTATCGTACTGTTTTGCCGGACCGGATAATAATTCTTTGCCGGAACTGTTGAGCAAACGAAACGAAAAAATGGGTAGCACTGCATTGCCGCAATCGGTTCTTGCACAATCGGAACCACAGCCGCCAATTGTAAATGCTGCAGCAAGAACGCCGGTGAGTAGAAAAAACTTTTTAAGCATGTTGCAAATGTAATTCATCAGGCTTGTTTGCGGCCTGTTAAAGTTTGAATGAGTAAAGACAGCAGTACCACCGCAACCGCACCAATCACATTCAGCCATAAGAACGAAATGATCTTTAAAAAATAAACCGAAATAACAATGACTTCTGAAATAAGTGCGGCTGTAAACACGGCGTTCCCCTGTACCTTTTTCAAATAAAAGGCAACAAGGAAAATACCAAGAATTGTTCCATAAAACCAGCTGCCTAAAATATTGACTGCTTCAATTAAACTGTTACCGAGGTTGTAGGCAAAAAACGCAATCACCACACAAAAAATACCCCAGGCCAATGTATATAATTTGCTCCAGCGGTATTCGTCCGCTTCGGTTAATTGCTTACCCGAAAACTTCTGGTGAAAGTCGATCATGGTACAGGAAGCCAGCGAATTAATTGCGGCTGCAATACTACCCCAGGCTGCAAGAAATATGATGGCGATAATCAGCCCTACCAAACCGGTAGGTAATACATCACCAACAAAACGCAGAAAAATATAGTTGGTATCGTTTGTATCGGCATTGGGATCAGCTTTTTTAATCAGCGTCTTCATTTCCTCTCGTACCTGCTTTCCTTTCGTTTCTATATCCTGCAGTTCTGTACGTATACGGGTAATTGTAGCTTCCTCGTTTGTATTTAAGGCATTTGATAAGGCAACCGCAGTAATTGATTTCTGCTTTTGCAACTGACTGTACGCAGCATCTGCTTCTTTATAGGCTTCTGCATAATTACTTTTTAACACCACAGCTTCCTGTGTTTTATTAAAAAAAGCAGGTGCCTGAAAATAGGCATAATATGCAAACAGCAAACAACCAATAAGCAGAATTAAAAACTGCAGCGGCACTTTCACCAAACCATTCATGAGTAAACCCAAACGGCTTTCACGTGTATCTTTTGCAGTTAAGTAACGGCCCACCTGACTTTGATCTGTTCCGAAATAACTCAGTGCTAAAAAGAAACCACCAGTCAATCCGCTCCAGATATTGTACTTATCATTCCAATCAAATCCTTTTTCGGTAACACCGGTAGTAATAACATTCAGCTTGCCCGATTTACCGGCAATGTGCAAAGCATCAGTAAAATGCAATCCATCCGGCAATGAGGTTACCGCATAATACCCGGCAATAAACATGGCAGCATAAATAATAATGAACTGCAGTTGCTGTGTATACGCAACAGCTTTTGCACCGCCTGTTACAGTGTAAATAATGAGTAAACCACCGGTTACAATATTAGTTACATAAATATCCCAGCCGAGCATACTGCTTAACACCAGCGATGGTGCAAAAATGCTGATGCCTGTACTTAAGCCCCGTGATAATAAAAACAAAAAAGATGTAAGCGAACGTGTTTTAAGATCGAAACGCTTTTCTAAAAACTCGTAAGCTGTAAATAATTTCAGTTTATGAAAGATGGGCACAAACGTAATGCACACCACAATCATGGCCAATGGCAAACCGAAGTAGTATTGCACAAAACGCATTCCATCGGTATAGGCTTGTCCGGGTGCTGTTAAAAATGTAACTGCACTGGCCTGCGTACCCATGATGCTCAGCAGAATAACCCACCACGGCATTTGACGGTTACTTAAAAAATAGCCTTCCAGGTTTTTTGATGTACGGCTTTTGTACATACCGTACAGGATTACGCCAAGCAGTGTAACAATCAGAACAATCCAATCGGTGAGTTGAAAATTCATGCAAACTGTTGGGTAAAGAAGTAAAAGAAGATGATTAACAACACAAGTGTTGCGGCTACGGCAATGTACCAGCCATTCCACTTCGACTCGTTGTTATCGGGCAAGTTCGTGTTCATACATTTTGTTCATTTCGTTAACTACTCAAACGCTGTTATTCCTCATCTCTCGGGCGCAGGTAATACATCATAAACAATGCAATACCGATACCCAGCAATAACCCATACGCCACACGTTTGCTGATAAAACCAATCAGCAAACCAATACCCAAGCCTACCAATAATGTTCGTTCTATACCCGCCTGTTTCTGTTTACTCATTCTGTTCAGATAAATTTAAATCGCATCAACTACGCATCACTTATTTTCCTGTTGGTGATGGTTTCGCCAGCAAGTTAGCAATTAAACGATAAGCGCCCGGTACACCTGCAGGCAGCTGACGGAAAAATGCCAATGCTGAATATACAAAACGTCCTTTACCATAATTGGCAACAATTAAACTGCCGTTGCGTTGCGGTTCGCCTGCATCGTTCATGCCAAACACCGATACATAGTTGGGATCGGCATTTTCTGCTTCGTACACGCTTCGCTCCTGCACCCAACCATTAAAATCGCTCTCGGTAATTTTATTGGGATAGTTTAATACCGGATGATCGGGCACCAGGAAATTTACTTTCGCATCTTCTTCGGTTACACGGTTGCGTGAGATGGTAAAGGGATACGGTGACATCTTTGCTTTTACCGGACCAATCTGGTTGCTGGTATTGTACTGCACCAACAACACACCACCTTCGTTTACATACTTCATTAAATGATCGTATGCATTGCTGAGCCATGCATGCACATTGTATGCACGAATGCCGGTAACAACCGCATCGTATTGTTTCAGCTTATCAAATGTTACATCTTCTTCTTTCAAAAACTCAACGGTGTAGCCTAACTGCTGCAAACAATAGGGCATAAAATCGCCGGCACCATTGATGTAACCAATCTTCTTTCCAACCGTTTTTACATCAACAGCCACAAGCTTGGTTAATGCATCGGGGAAATAAGTAATGGTGGGAATATGATCGTATTCAATTTTGCGTAAACGCTGACGGTTATATCCTATTGAGACATTACTTGTATAACTTGGCTGCAGATACGTAACCTGTCCGCTGATGAATTTTTCTGGTTTTACATCCACACTTAATTCATAATCCTGTCCTTTAACTAAATTGAATGAACCAAAGTCCGGATTTACTTTCCATCCGTTGGATGTATTGAGCGATACCGAAGTTTTTGTTTTTTGATTGGCTTGTGGCGAAAAAACGAAGTTGGCTTTCTTGCTGTTGTTATCCTTAAACAACAATAACGAATTGGTTGCCTTAATTAACGCAGATGGATACACAACCAGCTTTTGATACAACTCTCCCTTCACCGGATCGGTAAATTTATAATGCACCGGTTTTGTAAACACAAACTCCTCTCCTTCGATTGTAAGCGAAAACTTAACCGCATAAACAGGATTATTTTCTGCCATACCAATCAACAATTGATTATCGACTGTAAATGTTCCCGTGCTCATAGGTTTGGAAATCCAGTATGGTTCTGTTTCTTTTCTCCGTACCAATATTTTTCGCAGAAAGTTAATCGGCTGATTGGCAGCAAGTGTTTTGTTCAATACCGTATCAATAAAATAAGGCTGTTCAGCCATTTCTTTTTTAAAAGCCTGATCGTAATAAGGCATTTGTGCTTTTACGCTGTCTTGTATGGCTGTCATAAAACTGCTGTCGAGTTGTACACGTTTTACCACAACAGCAGTATTGGTTCTGTTGATAGCATTGATGTTCAAACGCAAGCTATCGCCTGTTACAGCAAACTCCTGACTTGTTGATGCTTCTAACCACAAACCGGCGCAGGCTTCAATCAGTTGCTGTATTTCTTCCAGTTTCTTTTTCTTCCAGTCACCATCGTTAATTTTTTCAATGGCTTTGTACAATTGCACCAATCCTTTTACCGAAGCTGATGGATTAGTTGCTGAAAATGTTGCTGCCAGCTCATCGATCATTTGATTGATGATTGCTCCACCTTCGTATCGGCTCCAGTCTGTCACAATCCCTTCTGCAACATCATTCTTCACGCCATCGCCACCTGTTTGAGTAAAGAATTCAATTGCTGCACCACGTTGTGCCGGTACACCAAAGCCCTGGCTCTTGTGCATGCTTCTGCTTTCGGCTGCAATTTCGCCATAGCTTTTTCCGAGCAGCGGATTGAATGCACCTACATCCATTTTCAGCTGATCGTTGGAAGTTGTATTGTTGCCGCCAAAGTTGAAGGTGTTCCAGAAAATACGTTTGGCCTGCCATGGTTTTACGCCATAAAAAAACTGTTCGGTAAAACGGTTCGGATCGGCTGCTGCATCAAAAGCCTCACGGGCAAGCACAGCCGAAGCGGAGTGATGACCATGACCGGCACGTGCATCGGGTGGAAAACGGGTGATGATCACATCGGGTTGAAACTTACGGATGACCCACACCACATCGCTCAATATTTTTTCTTTATCCCAAACCTTTAATGCTTCTTCCGTTGTTTTGGAAAAACCAAAATCGTAAGCACGTGTAAAAAATTGCTCTGCGCCATCAATACGTCTTGCAGCCAACAACTCTTGTGTGCGGATAAGTCCGAGTTCAATTCCCTGTTCATCGCCAATAAGATTTTGTCCGCCATCGCCACGGGTCATACTTAAATAACCGGTGCGGTACATCCGTTCTTTGCTGAAATATGCAAGAAGCCGTGTATTCTCATCATCCGGGTGTGCAGCGATGTACAATACACTGCCGATGACTTTCAGTTTTTTGATGCCCAGTAATATTTCTGCACTGTTAAGTGCTTTGGGTGTTTGTGCTTTTGCAAATGATAACGATACTAAAACAAGCAATACAACCAGATAGTTCTTCATGCAATTCAGTTAATGTGTGCGAAGATAGATATTGACGATAGCGGCTTTTTACCGATGATGGAATTTTAGACAATTTTAGTGCAAGGCCGTTGAAGATATTAAACCATTTAATTATAAAACAGTACCTGTTCTTACTGCTACAACGAACTGCCGAAAAATAAATACGCCAGTAGTATAGAAGTAACAATACCCACCAGATCGGCCAGTAACATAGCGCCCACAGCGTAGCGGGTATTTTTGATCCCTACCGAACCAAAATAAACAGCAATTACATAAAACGTAGTATCGCTGGAGCCTTGCAGTACCGACGATAAACGGCCTGCAAATGAATCGGGACCAAAGGTTTTCATGGTATCAATCATCATGCCTCTGGCGCCGCTTCCGCTCAAAGGTTTAATGAGTGCAGTTGGTAACCCATCCACAAAACGAGTATCGGCCCCCATCCACATAAATAATTGTTTCATGCCGTTAATCACCACATCAAACGTACCGCTGGTGCGTAATAAACTAATGGCAACAAGCATGCCCACTAAATATGGAATAATACGGACTGCTGTTTCAAAACCTCCTTTTGCACCTTCAATAAACGCATCAAACACATTGATCTTTTTATACAAAGCGCCAAGTACGATGGCTAAAAAAATAAACAGGATCAAGCCGTTACTTAAAATACTTGAGAACGATTGTACACCATCGGCATCTAATCGAACCAGATAAACCACCAGTGTAGCAATAATGGCTGAAATGCCCAGTACCCAACCAAGTATAACCGGTTGAAAGATGTTGATCTTTTGCTTGAACGATACAATGAACATCGCCGCCATGGTTGCAGCAAATGTGGCCACCATGCAGGGTACAAAAATATCGGTAGGGTTTGTTGCTTTCAACGAAGCCCGTGCGGCAATAATGGTTACCGGAATTAAGGTTAAGCCCGAGGCATGCAAACATAAAAACATGAGTTGTGCATTGCTTGCTGTTGCTTTATTGGGGTTCAGTTCCTGCAAACTTTCCATGGCCTTTAAGCCAAAAGGTGTGGCTGCATTATCAAGGTTGAGCAGGTTAGCACTAAAGTTCATCATCATGTGCCCGAAAGCCGGATGCCCTTTGGGTATATCAGGAAAAATGCGGGAGAAAAACGGACCGATAATCCGTGATAAGACGTTTACACCACCGGCCTTTTCGGCAATGCTCATAAAGCCCATAAACAACGCCATGATGCCGATCAATCCAATACAGATCATCACCGCATCTTTACAGGTTTCAATAACGCCGTTTGCATTCTGCACTTTTACAGCTGTAACAATGCCTGCTTCTTTTTTGTAGGTGAGTTTATCTACAGTAACCCGCTGGGCTGTATCAAGGCCTTTCAGTACAGCAGCATCTGCAGCACCCTGCTGCATGCTTTTAACAGCCACCGAATCGCCGCTTTTGCCAATAATCATCGAAGAAAAAATCTGCTTTTCGCCTCCTGTCGGCAAAAATTTAAACAAAGCAACCATAATCGCTATGATGATGAATGCACTCCAGATTCTGCTTAAAGCCATAAGGATCGATCGATTTTATAATTGAAGATTGCAGATTTTTGCTAAACAGCCAAAACCATCTTTTCACAGGTTTCGCTGCTAAGCTGTGAAGGCTTATCTTTGCGGCCGTTTTTGAAGAGTCGTCAGTCGTCAGTCGTCAGTCGTCAGTCGTCAGTCGTCAGTCGTCAGTCGTCAGTCGTCAGTCGTCAAATCAAAAATCATACATCACAAATCAGAAATCAAACAATGGGTTTAAAAGCAGGTATCGTGGGTTTACCAAATGTTGGAAAGTCAACCTTATTCAACGCCGTAAGTAACAGCGCTAAAGCGCAGGCCAGTAACTATCGTTTCTGTACAATTGAACCGAATGTAGGTTTGGTTGACGTACCGGACAGCCGTATGGATAAACTGGCAGAGCTGGTAGTGCCCGATCGTATTGTACCTACGCAGATTGAAATTGTGGATATTGCGGGTTTGGTAAAAGGCGCCAGTAAAGGCGAAGGTTTAGGTAACAAGTTTTTGGCAAACATTCGTGAAGTGGATGCCATTATTCATGTAATCCGTTGTTTTGAAGATGAAAATGTGTTGCGTGAAGAAGGTGCAATTAACCCGGTGAGCGATAAAGAAATTATTGATACCGAATTACAGCTGAAAGATCTGGATACGGTTGAAAAGAAAATTCAGCGTATTGAAAAGCAGGCACGTGTAGGCGATGCAAAAGCCAAAGCAGAGCTGGAAGTGTTGTTGAAATGTAAAGCACACCTTGAACAAGGCAAAAGCATTCGTGGTCTTGACCTCAATAGTGCAGAACTGGACCTTATCCAGGATTCGTTTTTCCTTACACAGAAAAAAGTATTGTATGTAGCCAATGTGGATGAAGCGAGCATGCATACCGGCAATAAATATTCTGAAGCTTTAATTGCTGCTGTAAAAGATGAAGGTGCAGAAGTAATTGTTATGAACAATACGATTGAAGCACAGATCAGCGAAATGGAAGATCCGGACGATAAGCAATTATTCATGGACGAATACAAAATGACGGAACCTGCGCTGAACCGTTTGATCCGCACAACCTATCACTTGCTCGATTTGCAAACTTATTTCACTGCCGGTGTACAGGAAGTTCGTGCCTGGACATTCCACAAAGGCTGGAAAGCACCTCAATGTGCCGGTGTCATTCATACCGATTTTGAAAAAGGCTTTATTAAAGCTGAAGTTATCGGGTACGATGATTATGTAACCTACAAAACCGAAGCAGCCTGTCGTGAAGCCGGTAAATTACGGATTGAAGGAAAAGAATACCTGGTGAAAGATGGCGACGTTATGCATTTCCGTTTTAACGTATAAAAGCGACCTTTATAAATTTAAAAAGCCAATTGCCTTTCGAGCAGTTGGCTTTTTTATTTTACTGGTGCTTGTGGAAGTGGTGGCTTAGCAGATATACCTCCATGGCAAAAAAAATCCCCCGAACGTCGGGGGATATAAATTATATCGTAAAAACGAAGCATAGAGCTTACGCTTTTTTGGCGTATTTCTTCTTGAATTTATCGATACGACCTGCAGTATCCACAAGAATGTTCTGACCCGTAAAGAACGGATGACTTGTGCTGGAAATCTCCAGTTTAATGAGGGGGTATTCATTACCATCTTCCCACTGAACTGTTTCCTTAGAAGGAGCAGTTGAACGGGTTAAAAATGAATAACCGTTACTCATGTCTTTAAACACTACGAAGCGGTAATTTGCGGGATGAAGCTCTTTTTTCATATATCTGGGAGTTTTCAGCACGGTATGGCCGTGCATTTTTTTAAACGAAAGCGCAAAAGTAAAGCTTCTGCGGGTTTGCGCCAAATGAAATTTCAGATTTCCCTAAACCAGGGCATTCTAACTTTCTTTCCATCCAATTAAACTCTTACCCGCTTTAAAAGTCTGACTTTTCAGGTGGGTAAAAAGACCTATTTTTGCTCGTCTTCATTGCCCGGCCAATAAAAAAACTGAATCAATTTGGGTATCCGTTTGAAAAACGGATTATTAGTGATTATTTTTAAGAACCCATTTGATTCGATCCGTCCAATGTCCGTATTGTTAACATTAAAACTTACAGCATGTTTACACACCTATTGGTAATCGGGTCAATCACTTTATTGTTCGTATCAGTACAATGGCTGTCGCAAAAGGCCAAAACTAAAAAACAAACCAAAGCAGCTACTGCTAACTTCAATCAAAAGCAGGAAGCTGCAGCCTGATCAATCTCCCTTCCACATTCTTTTATTCAGCTAAGACTCAAGAACGCATGTTCTCGTATTGCAGCGGTATACCCAGTCCCCAACCTTTCGATGCCTGAATCACATCCTGCAAATCGTCGATTTTTTTCCCCGTTACCCGTACAATATCATCATTAATAGAAGCCTGTACTTTCAAACCGCTTTCTTTTATCAGCTTTACAATTTTCTTGGCATCCTCTTGCTTCAGTCCGTTACGTACCTGTACTTCTTGTTTCACCAGTTTACCGCTCTGGTAAGGCTCCTTGCTTTGGTCAAACGCCTCCGGCGCAATGCCCTGTTTATGTGCACGACTGATAAGCACATCAATCAACTGCCCCATTTTCATTTCATCTTCCACCTCAATTTTAATTTTAAACTCTTTTTTATCCAGCTCAATCTGTACATGGCTGCCTTTAAAATCAAACCGGTTGGTAATTTCTTTGGTGGTTACGTTAACAGCATTGTCCAATGCCTGGGCATCTACTTTACTTACAATATCAAATGATGGCATAACAAATAATTTGAAATGAGAAATACAAAGTACGAACTGTACTGTTACCAACAAAAATAAGCAGGTGGGCCCATAGTGAAAAGAAGAAACCCCGGTAGAAACCGGGGTCGTCAATCAACATGAGAAAATATATAGAGAGAATAAGAGCTTACTCGCCTGTTTTAACACGGCTTTGTTCGTCGGCAGAACCACTTGTTTTACGTCGTGCATTTGCATTGAGCTTTCCTTTTGCGAAACGGTAGGTAAAGGTGATGCTTGCAACTCGTGAATCACGGTAGTTCTGAAACTGTGCATCAATATTGCCAAACTTACTTTCACCTTTAATCCGCTGGCTCCATAACACATCACGCACATTTAAACGGATGGTGCCTTTGGTTTTAAATAAGGGCATACTTGCACCAAGGTTCATCATTCCAAATCCACCAATACGAAACACCCCATCTACCCCTGCTGTTCTGTAAAAGCCACTTACTTCTGTTGTTAATCCTTTCTTGAATTTATAAGCAACCGAACCATTGAACATAGCTGTTGTAGCGCCAATTGTTACCATGGTGTTGTTAACAATGCCGTTGAATTCGTTATTGAAAACATTGGCATAAATGTTACCGCTGAATCCTTTGAATTGTTTGAACGCACTTACAGCAATACCATACTGGCGCTGGTTGGCAATATTTGCCTGCTTAATGTACGATTCATTGCTGTTTTCATTTTGCTCCAACACCTGTTGAATGATGTTGTTTGTTTTTGTATAGTTGAGTGTTGTAGTTAAAAATCCTTTGAATGTGTGAGATAATTCAATGTTATGACTAAACTGCGGACGCAACTTTGGATTTCCCTGTTCGAACGTATAACGATCTAAAAACTCAACAAAAGGATTCAGGTTTTCATAATCCGGACGACGGATACGACGACCATAGTTTACTGTAAAACTGTTCTTTTCATCGGCTGTGTACTGCACATATGCAGTAGGAAACAATTGTGTGTAGTTTAATGTAAACGCAGAATCAAACGGCATGAATTTGTTGTACACATTGCTATAAGCCAATCCTTTTGAATTACCTCTTGCTGTTGTATTTTCTAAACGCAAACCGAGTTGTGCACTCCATTTTTTATTCAGCTGTTTGCTGTAGTTTACATAAGCAGCATTAATATTTTCGGTATACACAAAATGATTACTGCGGGCAGAGTCAAGAATCATCATACCATTTCTTAAGGTATCATAAACCGCATTATTATCTGTTTCAACATAACTTGTTTTAATTCCGGCTTCAAATTTTGCTCCGTTCTTTAACGGGTGCATATAATCTGCTTTACCGCTGTAAATACTTATCAGCTGCGGAAGGCTGCCCAATAAATTATCCGGAACAATGGTTGGTGCTCCCGATGGATCAAAATATTTGTTCATCAGATTTTGCGAACTTGAAACATTGTAGTTGAGGTAGTCAACATCGGCAGTTAATTCTTTACCGGTTGTATCAAATACATGGCGGAAGTTGATGTTTGACCCGAAATGTCTCCATTGGCTTTTGCTTTTTGAAAAACCATTTGCTTTGCTCATCAATGTACCATCAGGACCGGCTATATCAATATCACTGTTATTGGTAAAGTTTCCGGGATTATAAAAACCAGTTACAGTTGCACCCAGTGTTGTTTTTTTCGATACATAAAAATCAGCCCCCAGTTTTGCATTGTTTGAACTATTCAGTTGGCGCATGTGCGACACCTGTTCAAACAATGACTTTACCTCTTTCGTACTTTGTTCGATGAACTTACGTTGGATCGAAAGTTCCTGGAACGAATTACGTTCGTTACGGCTTAATGTACCAAACAGGTTCACTTTATTTTTACGATAGTTAAATGTAAGGTTCTGGTTATTTGATGCGTAAACGCCTTGCGAATAACCCAATGTAGCCATTACATTATAACCCATCTGTTTGCTCTTCTTTGTTTTGATGTTGATGATGCCGCTGTTACCTGCCGCATCATACTTTGCGGGCGGATTGGTCATAATTTCAATTTGATCCAATTGGGTACCCTGCAGGTTACGCAGATAGTTCGCCAGATCGGCACCCGATAAGTAAGCCGGCTTACCATCAATAAACACCTGTACGCCCGCTTTACCTTTAAGGCTGATGTTTCCGTCTTTATCTACAGAAACACCCGGCGATTTTTCCAATACTTCCAATGCGTTTGCACCGGCATTTGTAGGACTTGCTTCTACATTAACCACCATTTTATCAGGCTTCTGTTCAAACAATGGTTTACGGGCTGTAACCGTAACTTCCTTTAATCCCTTTGCTTCGGGTGCAAGGCTGAAAGCTGGAATTGAAAGATCTGTTCCCTCCTTTACATCAAGCGTTTGGCTATACGATTTTTGGTAACCAACCGCTGTAATGCCCAGCAAATAGCTGCCATCTTTTACAGCTTCAAAAAGGTAGCCACCACTTTTATCGGTAATGGCTGCCTTAACGAGCGAACTGTCTTTTGAACGTAAGAGGGAAACAGTAATGCCCTGAAGGGGCTTTTGGCTTTCGTCCTTTACCTCCCCTTTTACACGGGAGTTTGTTTGTGCAAAGCCGGCATAGGTAAAGGTTAGAACGGCCGCAGCTAGTGCGAATAACTTTTTCATGATGATGATAGGTTTGATGATTCGGTTTTGATAATAAGGCTCAACAGTTAACAGTACCTGTTGTTTTCAATTACATGTCAAAAGTAGGTTCTATGTTTTGCATAGTACATTGTTTTATGTTCAATGGCATTTTAACCTGATGTTCGGCAAATAATTACATGGATGTGACGGATAAGCATTTCAGATGTTACACCTGATCCCATTTTATGTACGAACGGAGTTAAAAGCAGATGGCTGGAAATAAAAAAGGCTTCCACTTTGGGAAGCCCTCTTTAAAATTTTGTTTAGTTTATTTTACTGCTAAAGCTTTTTTCTTAGACACAAAGTAAAGTGCCACACCCAGTATTATCAAGCTAAGCGAAATCAATTCAGCTTGAGTGGGTTGGAAAGGCAAATCTTCGTATTTGGTGTTAACCCTGATTTTTTCAATAAAAAAGCGCTCAGCGCCATTTAAAACCAGGTAAAGACAGAATAAACCGCCAGGCAGTTTTATACGGCTGCGGTAGAATAACAATACGCCAAACAACAGTAAGCAAGCTACTGTTTCATAAAAGGGGGTTGGAAATACCGGCAATGGTAAGTAGTTACAATGATCGGCTTCGGTGCAATCGGCCAAGCGGTTTCCCATGCTGTTTACATTGTGCGGATAGGTATAAGCAACCATCCAGACAGGCAGAAAAGATGGAGCTTTAAAAGTTGCAAAAGGTACATTTTCAGGCTTCATTCCACGGCCAAACTCCTGTTGCAGATAAACTGTGTTACTGTTGAGCGCCTGCTGGAATTCGCCAGTATTCGCCAAACGAACTGCGCCGGTAGAGTCCGATACATAAGCAGCATTGGGTACACCCCAATCGCCATCGCCGGCAACCTGGCAACCTATTCGGCCAAGTGCATACGCCAACATGAGGGTTGGTCCCATTGCATCAGCCAAATGGCGGATGGACATCCCTTTTCGTTTAGCATATATAATGATGGCGATAGCTGCACAAATTAATCCACCATAAAAAGTTAATCCGCTAAACGAAAGCAGCGATCCGACCGGATCGGCTACAAACTCATTCCAGTTTTCGAGGTTATGGAACACTTTAGCGCCGGCAAAACCGAAAATGGCGGCCATCACGGTAATATCGCCTACCCGTTCGTGTGGCCAGATGCGAACCATACGTACTTCCGGGCGGGCTGCTTTTTGCTTATTCTTTTCGTACCATTTTAACCCGGCGAACAATAACGCCAGAAAAATGCCGGCACCCCAACTTCCCTGAGAAGAGAATATGTAGGCCTGTGGATCAACACCCGAACCGGCACTCATAAAGGCCCCAATAATTTTGTACCCCATTACAAAACCAAGCAAGGCGTTGGTTAATAATTCGCTGACAGAAGCAGGTTTACCAAACTCACGCTTTTCTTCGTGTGGTTGTAAAAAGCCCTGCTTTTCCTTGCGTTGCAAACCCTTGGTTAATACAATTGCAGAAATAATAAATGCAAGCGCAACAAAAAAACCAAACGAGTTTAAAAATCTCGACCACTCCCACTCTACTCCCAACACATCTTTAAAGAAATAATACAGATTAGGATACATGCTGTTTATTTGAGTTGCAATGATACTTGAAAATTTCGGATTGAACTTGTTAAGGCCTTTCCGTTGCTGTAGCCGGACGGTTTAATACTGAAAGTAAATTTCAGTAGCTCCGTAACCATACAGTGGGTGGTACTGATTTACAAATGACTTCACCTCCCGTTTCATACGAAGGATGTCATGTATTTCATCACGTAGTTTACCTTCACCAACACCGTGTATTACAATTAATGTTGGTTGCATATGCAATACAGAAAGCTCGTAATATTTTTCAAACTCCCGCAGCTGCGCTGTAAGTATTTCAAAATTGCTGAGGTGTTTCCAATCGTTCACAATTTTTTCAATATGCAGATCCACTACTGAGCGTGCCGGTGGAATATGCTGTCGTGCTTTTCCTGCATCATAAACTTTAAAGCCGGCAGAGCTGAGTTTGCTTAGATCAACTTTATCTTTTTCTACTGCGTTGGGATAAGCTTCCATCAACAGATAACTGAAGCTAGCTTCCTGCTTCTGCAACATTTCTTCAATTCGCTGAAACAATTGTTTGGCTTTAATTTTTAACGAGGCTTCAAAATATTCGGCTTTGCCTTTTACAGGTTCGGCAAGGCTGAATTCGAAATCGAAACGGGGTGCATCGTTGAGTTGTTCAAACGGCACATCATGAATATAAAAATCGTTGAAGGGCAACAATTCATTCTTCAAATCAAATTCGCTTTCGCCGGTTAATCGCAAATGATAGTGAAAACGGTAAGCAACCGCTGTATTATTCACCAGGTAAATACGGAAGTATTCCACCACATCATCATCAAAAATATCTTTATCAAATACCGGCAGAAAGGAAATCCACACACCTTCGGCTACATTATAGCCTTTAATGGCATTTACTTTTTCCTTCTTTACATCATCAACATATTTCTTTTGCTTTGGCGGCGGGGCCTTCTTCTCTGTAAAGCGTTTGAAGTAAGGATATTCAATCTGATCGGTGTAAACAGGGAATGTTACACCACCCACATCAACCGTTACCATTTGCTTATTAATGATATCTACCACTTCGCCTTCTTCGTTAGAATGAAGCAACAGCACCTTATCGCCTATCTGAAATTTCATACGTTTCTTTAATAAAGTGCAAAAATAACCCCGGTCAACACATCCTGTTCAAACTTGTTGAAAGAATAAGTTGCCGGGGAAAACATACCACACTGGAACCATCAACCCCACTTATGTTTATGAGGACGCTCATCAGGATGCTTCCTCATCCATTCGTCGATACTGATCTTACCACTGCCCTCTACAACAAAAAAGACTAGCAGGATCAGCATGAGAATAGAAAACCACAGGTCGGAGTGCGGCTGAAATATTCCGCCAGATATATTTACAAAAATGATTGCACCAAGCAGAATCGGTATTTGAATAAGACAGGCAAACCGTGTAAGCAATCCAAAGGCAACCAATAAGCCACCCACCAGGTGCGCAAACACTACATAGTGTGCCAGTAAGCCCGCCGATAAAGAACCAAGAAACTGGCTGTTACTGATCAAATCACTCAGCGGCTTCATGTTGTTAATGAACTGCACCCCTTTTAAGGTTAGTATTACACCCAATATAATACGGATGAAATCGATCCATGTTGGATGGTGGGCATCACCCCACTTTTCCATGCGTTGTACAAAATTCATAACGGCAAGTTTTAATGTGAAAGAAGCTATGTAAAAGTTACAACGCTTTTCCCGCTTTTGCAAGTGAAGTTGTACACGCCCGCAGCGCTGTAGATTGCCTGTAAAAAAGCAAACTTTAAAAAAGAGCGGCTTTTATTTGATAGTGCGTTTAAGGTAGAGGCTATAATCCTCGAGTTGAATCGTGTAATCGTCTTGTATTAAAGGCGATGTAAAAATAAAATCGGCTGTAGCACGGTCGCAGGCTGTAGGAATATTCCAGGTGACAGCTAACCGTAGCAATGCTTTTACATCTGGATCGTGTGGCTGCGCTTCCATGGGATCCCAAAAGAAGATAAGAATATCAATTTTCCCCTCGGCTATTAATGCACCAATCTGCTGATCGCCACCCAACGGACCGCTGAGCAATTTGGTTACAGGGCGATCCAGTTTATCTTCCAGCAATTTGCCGGTTGTGCCTGTTGCAAATAATTCATGTTTCGATAATGCAGTGCGGTTAAAATAGGCCCAATCAATCAAATCGGTTTTCTTATGATCATGCGCCACCAACGCTATGCGTTTTCGGGCTTTCATTTTTCGTGTTGGCATAAACTACGCTTGTTCTTTTGCTAATTTACTTTTACGGTATCCATAAAAGAAATAAATCACCAATCCGATGCCCATCCATACAAAAAACCATAACCAGCTGTTTACCGGTATTTCAATCATCAGGTATAAACAGCTTAATGCTCCCAATACCGGTATAAGTGAATATTTACGGATGAACGTAAGCACGGCTATAACTAAAGCAATTAAAATGAAAATGAGGAATAAAACTTCCTGGTGATTTTCATTAAACAGGTTGGTAACAGATGCTGTTACACGATCACGAAACAAAAACACAAATGCCGCAACAAGTATTGGTAAAATCAGTTGACCGTTAATGTAAGGAAGTTTGAATTTACCTGTGCTTGCACCAGTGCTTTGCAGCTTTGGTAACAGTAATACGCCTAAGCACACCAATACAAAAGCGAACAATGTACCGATGCTGGTTAAATCTGTCATAATGGAAGAAGGCAAAAACATAGCCGGAATACCAACAAGGAAACCGGTAACAATTGTTGCAAAAGCCGGTGTTTTGTATTTGGGATGCACTTTAGAAAAACGCTTCGGCAATAAACCGTCACGGCTCATCGTCATCCATATACGAGGTTGGCCCAATTGAAACACGAGCAATACACTGGTGGTGGCCACTACTGCACTGATGCTGATAACATAACCGATCCACTTCAAACCTAATTTATCAAACACATATGCTAAAGGATCATCTACTTTCAATTCGCTGTAATTAACCATTCCGGTTAATACCAAGGCAATAAGAATGTATAATACCGTACAGATAAGTAAAGCATTCATCATACCTTTTGGTAAATCACGTTGCGGATCTTTACACTCCTCAGCTGTGGTGCTGATAGCATCGAAACCGATATAGGCATAAAACACTGCACTTACACCTTGCAGTACGCCTGTAAATCCATTCGGCATAAACGGATTCCAGTTATCGGTATTTACATAAAAGAAACCGACTACAATTACAAAAATGATGACAGCTATTTTAAACACCACCATGGCATTGGCACTGCGTTTACTCTCCTTCATACCAATGTAGGCAAGACAGGTAATGAGCGCCACAATAATAAATGCAGGCAGATTAATGAACAGCTTTGTACCAAATAAATCGGGAGCACTGTTATAGCCATTAATAATAGTCTGCATTTCTGCACTTGAAGCAACACCTTTTGCCAATTCTGCATTAACAGCTGCAAGCGCTTCCTTAGCTGTGGTAAGATTAGTAGTTAACCAATACGGCAGGTGAATATTTAAACCCTGTAACAGATTATTAAAGTAACTGCTCCAGCTGATAGCTACAACAATATTACCAATTGCATATTCAAGAATCAATGCCCAGCCAATGATCCACGCTACCAATTCACCAAAGCTCACATAAGCATATGTATACGCACTACCGCTGACCGGTACACGACTGGCAAACTCGGCATAACACAAAGCCGAGAAACCACAAGTAACCGCTGTAATAACAAATAACAACGATACACCGGGACCGCCATGAAAAGCTGCTGAACCAATGGTTGAAAAGATACCTGCACCAATTACCGCTGCAATACCAAGAAATGTAAGATCCCGGACGTTTAATACACGATGCAATCCGGTTCCGCCATGTACTTCATCTCCCCCTTCTGCTACAATTGTATTGATCTTCTTTTTGCGGAATAAACGACTCATAAGAATTTAGTTTGAGGTGTTCAAAATAGGGAAAAATGGTGAAACTGAAATTTGATTAATGATAAACTGCAGATTTATACGGTTGCCTACCTGATGATGCTAACAGACCCATTACGTGTAAACTGCTCACCGGTTGCATCGCAAATGAGCTGTACAGCGTATGTAAAACTTCCAACCGGTGCCGGGTAACCATTATACATTCCATCCCATTTTGCCTTCGGATCATCAAGAGTCAGGTTCTTCCTTTCAAACACTTTATTTCCCCAACGGTCGTAAATAACAAATAATTTGATGAAAGAAGCTCCATTACCCAAAACAGAAAAATAATCGTTTTTACCATCGCCATTAGGTGTAAATGAATTTGGGATGAAAATCTGGTTACCTCCGCAAAGAATGAAAATTGTAACGGAATCCTTAGCCATACAGTTCTTATCTGTTTTTGCCTCAACAACATAGGTTATTGTTTTATTGGGTGAACTTACCGGCGAAGGACATTGAATACAACTCAAAAAATCTGCAGGCCACCACATCCAGTTCGTTATTGTATTACTTCCAGTTGCATTTAATTGCACGGAATTACCTGGTTGAGATTGTACATCGGCACCAGCATTTACAAACGGCCTCGGATGCACCGTAATATTTACATTAAGTGTATCTGAAAAACAGCCTTCTGCATCGTACCCAATTACAGTATATGTTGTAGTAGCAACTGGAGTTGCGGTTACGTTTGCAGCTGAAACCGAACTAAGTCCCTGTACGTTATTGATCCACCTGTACGATGTGGCACCTGTAACAACCATCTGCACCGATTCACCTTCGCAGACGCTATAATTGTTAATTCCGGTAATATTGATTGGAGGAATTACCCGGACCATTACCGAATCTGTTTTTTTACATCCATACTGGTTGCTTACAAGTACACGATATGTTGTGTTTACAACCGGTGTTACAAGCGGCGAAGCGCTTTGCGGATCTGAAACTGTTGCAGCAGGCGACCATTGATAATTTGTCCCGCCTGTTGCTGTTAATTGAATGCTGTTACCTAAACACACTTTCGGTTGCGCAGGTGAAAGTTGAACTAAAGGCAATGCTTGTACGGTTAATGTGTGAACTGCAGTATCTAAACAACCCTGATTATTTACAACGAGTGTAACAGGATAAGTACCTGCTGTTGTATACGTTTGTACAGCTGGATTTTGTACTGCTGCAGTTTGTCCGTTTTTAAAATCCCAGCTCCATTGAACAACATTGGAGACGGTAGCTGTTGATGCAAACGTTGCAGTTTCTCCTACACATATTTCTGACGGACCACTGATAATTGCTTTGGATGATTGTTTTACAACAACTGTTTCTGTTACATCTTTTACACAACCGGAACGTGCTGTTACCCTCAACGAAACAGTATAAGTTCCCGGAGCATTGTATTGAAATACCGGGTTAGCTGTGTTGGCTGTATCTGCCGCATTGCCTGTACCAAAGTTCCATTTGTATGAAAGGAAATTGCTGTTACCGCTGGCCCCAATACTATACACATCGGCATTGAAATTAATTTTTACCTGATTACATGCCTGCAAGGGAATACCTGTAATTTTTGCCGACAAACTGTCGATAATTACTTTTCCGTTTGATGGCGCAGCAACAGTGCAGCCATCGGCATTGGTAATAAGCAACGATGGTTGGTAAATGCCCGGCCTGCGGTACAAATGAACGGCTATGCTGTCTGCTGCAGCATTTAATTCACCGTCTCCAAAATCCCACAAATAATTTGTTATACCGTTTGCCGATACATTGAAGCTTACCGGTTGCGATGAACAGGTTTCAGCAGGATTAAATTTAAAAGCAGCATCGAGACTTTTTACTGTAATTGAGTCGATATGTGTACCGGTTAAACCATTGTTACCATATACATACAAAGTAATAATGTATGTTCCCGGTTTTGTGTAGATGTGCGATGGATAGTTTACATTATCCGCAGTGCTGCCATCACCAAAATCCCATTTCACACGCACGGCATCGGTTGAAGTATTGTTAAATCTTGCAAGTACAGGGGGGCAAGTTGCATTACCAACAAATGATGAAGTAAAACTAAATGCTGAATTAAAATTACGGACAACAATTACCTGTGTTACCTGCGATGTACAACCAGTTGAAGGATCTGTTGCTGTAAGCTTAACAGTAAATATACCCGCTGTTGTAAATGTATAAGAGGGCGAATGTTGTGTGCTTGTTATACCGTTGCCAAAATCCCAGCTGTATTGTGTATTGTATGCATTAAAGGTATTGCTGTTGTTATAAAAATCAATAGTTGTATTTAATGGAACATTATTACCCGATACGGTAAAGGCAGCTTTAGGGCCACTTACCTGTACAAATCCGGTAGAATATTCGGTGGTTGTTGTACAACCAGAAGCATCTGTAACTTTAAGTGTAGGATAATAATAGCCTGGATTCGCATACGTATGACTTACCACGCCTCCACTAGTAAATGTCTGGTATTGTCCATCGCCAAAATTCCATTCACGGGAAATGATGGGTGTAATACTTCCTCTATCAGAAGTATCATTAAAAACAACCGGCAAATTAAAACAACGGTTATCGATTTGTATTTCAAACTTTGCACGTACGCCTCTTACTTTATAGTTTATGTAATTTGTGGTATCCTGACAACCTGTAAGTTTATTTATCAAGATAAACCGTAGTTTACTTTTTGAGGGATCAAGGTATTCCGCTAAAAGGTATCCGGATATTGGTAAAACATTTAAACTGTAAACATAATTGTACCACGAATACTCAGAACCATCTTCGTATTCGGCTTTAATAATTCCGTAATTAATTGCGCCTCCAGGCGAAGTCGCAAGCCCTGATATCGCATAACTGAGTTTTTCTTCCAGACACAGATCGGTCTTATTAACGGATAGCTGCGGCTTTTTTCTCATAATGACTGTAACCTTCGCAGAATCGGTTACTGTACAACTTCCGTTTGTAACACTCAACTTAACGTAATAAGTTCCTGTTGATGTATAGCTGTGTTTTATTTGCGGTTGAAAGGTTGAATAATTTTCGGGGGCGCTACCATCACCAAAATCCCAGCGCCAACCTGTTGCATTCTCCGACTTTTCGGTAAAAGTCATGTCGCCACCTGTACCGCTGCAATCAGCATAAATACTATCGAAATATACAAACGGAGATTTTACGTGAATGTATTCAACCTTCGTCATTGTATCGCTGCAATGGCTGTTTGTTGCCACTAAACTGATCGTATACTTTCCTTCATTTTTAAACTTGTAATAAAGATCTTTTCCAACATAAGGATCAATACTGGTCGTACTTTGTAAATTTATAAACCATTCACCATAACCCGACATATTCGTTGACAAATTTCTAAACTGTGTCAAAGAATTTCCGCAAATCTCAGACCCTTGTACTGAAATAAAATCTGCAACAGGCTTTGGCAATACCTGAATATTGTTATACTGCACTGTTCCGGTACAACCGCTAACAGTTGTGTAGTTTAAAAAAACCGTGTGCGTACCTACTGCTGAAAATAAAAACTCCGGTGTTGGATCGGTTGAAGTACTGCCATCGGGAAAACTCCATTTATAACTGGCAATTGGTTCACTTGATGAAGTTGTGAATTTTATTGTATACGGCTTGCAGGTATAAAACGGATACATGCTGGATGAAAGTACCCTTATTTCTACCAATGCACTTGCAACAGATACATATTTTGATATGGTACTGCTGCAACCTTCTGTATTGCTTACTTTTAATAAAACGTTGTAGGTAAGATTGCGGGGGTACGAGTACACAGGATTTCGAATAGTCGAGTTAACAACCGGATTGTAATAATCGTATTCAAACGACCAATCCCATTTTACTGCACCCGGAGTAGTATCTCTGAACTGCATCTTTGCAGGAGCACCACATTTATCAACTAGCGAATCAACAAAACCACGCAGCAATAACCCTTCTTTTACAGTAACAGATTTGGTAATCGAATCCTTACAGGTTCCAAAAGTATTTACCAGCTTAATATCAAAACTGCCCTTCTGCGTGTAATGATACGAAAACCCGTACACCTGATTATAAACAACACCATCGCCCATGTACCACACCGATTGTGATGGCGCCGGTGTACTCGATGCTGCTATCTGCAAAGCATTACCTGTACAGATGTCCGTACCACTCAGCGTAAAATCTGATTTGAAAGAAGCAACATTTACCAGGTTTTGTTTTGTTTTTACTGCAGTACATCCATCGGATGTAGTTACCGTTAATTTGATGGTATAAATTCCTTTCTGTGCAAAAACATGTTTAGGATCTTTTGCTGTTGAGGTAGTACCATCACCAAAGTCCCACAGGTAAGTTAATACGCCTGGACCGTCACTTTTATTGGTAAACTGTACCTCATCTGAAATGCGGCAAAGAATGGCTTGGTCAACCTCAAAGTCTGCTGTTACAGGATCGAGCACATCTATAATATCATTCTTTACAATTGTATTGTAACAACCGTATTGATTGGTAACAGTAAGACTGACAGATACTTTTTGTTTTATGAGGTAGGCATGTGTTACAGAAGGCGAAGATGTTTGCATTGTAACCCCATCACCAAAGTCCCAGAAATAAGAAGTAATGGCACCATCGCCCGCAGTTGATGTACTGTTGAAGGTAACCGTTAGCGGAGAACAATCTTTTGAGGTACTGTATGTAAAACTTGCCTCCGGCTTTTTAAACACTTTTACTTCTTTCGATTTGCTTGAAATAGTGTTGCCGTCTTTAACAGTTAACGTAACCGTATAGATTCCATCAGTTAAATAAACAGCGGCCGGATCTTTCAAAGATGAAAAATTTCCATTGCCAAAATCCCAACTGTAAACAGCGTTGGAAGAAGCCCCGGTTGTTTGATTGGTAAAGGTTGATTTTAAAGGAATACAGCCTTGCCCGTTTGCAATGGAGAAATCGGCAGTTAGCTGTGCATTAAGGGTTATTGAAATGAACAGGCTGAAAAAAGTGATATAAGTTTTGGCTATTATCCTCTTCATGGTTAACGGGCAAAACAATGATAATGCAAAAAGACCTGCCATTAAAGTTTTAGCAGGTCTTTTTTCTGTTTATAAGCGTATTTGTATTTTACTAATACTCCCGCTGTACCAAAAACTGCGCAAGTTGTTGCAAGGGTTCTTTTCGTTTGCTCAATACAGCTATATCTTCTAAATGCTGCATGGCTTTTTCGAAGTATTGATTTTTGAGTTGCATGGCCCATTCATCTACACCGGCCGATTTAAAAATGGCCAACACCTGTTCTACTTTATCTGCCGGGTTTGTTTGCATCAGCTCTTTCAACTGTTGCTGTTGTGCCGCCGATGCAGTTTCCAGCGCATGAATCATCAAAAAGGTTTTCTTATTGGCTTTAATATCGCCACCCACCTGTTTGCCAAACTTAGCCGGATCGCCAAAACAATCGAGGTAATCGTCCTGCACCTGGAACGCAATACCGAGGTTACGGCCAAATTCATAAATATGACCGGTATTGCCAATACCGGCACCGCCAATCATAGCACCCAATTTTAAACTCGCTGCCAGCAGTACCGATGTTTTTAATTCAATCATCCGTACATATTCATCAAGATGAACGGTTTCCCGTTTTTCAAAATCCATATCCATCTGCTGCCCTTCCGATACTTCGAGTGCCGTTTTATTGAACAAAGCCAGAATTGATTTCAAATCGCCTTCCACTTTTCCGAGATAATCGTACGACATGGTCAATGTTACATCGCCGGCAAGAATGGCTGTATTTACGCCATGTATGGCATGTACAGTTTGTTTACCACGACGCAGCGGTGCCTCATCCATAATATCATCGTGAATCAACGAAAAATTATGAAACAGTTCAATGGCTGTTGCTACCTGCCAGGCATCGGGTTTGATGTCATCAAACAATTCATTGCCCATTAACACCGCAACGGGACGAACACGTTTGCCGCCAATGCTGAGGATATGCTGAGCTGCATCATACAAAGATGCCGGCTCATTAGGAAAATGACGCTTGCTGAAATACTCTTCAAATTGCTTTAATAATTGCTCGAACGACTGCATAACTTTTTGATATATGTTTCTGATGTCTGATTGATAATTTACAAAACAGCGCACAAGATAGCCAAGTATAATCAGGATGCAGGCTTCGGTATAAATCCGAAATCATACATCCTATATCCTATATCACTTCTTCCCTCTCTTCTTTTTCGGATGTTGAAACTTCGTTGGTTGCAACACTTTCTTTTCTGTTGAATCGATATGCCCCAGCACTAATTCATAATCGAGCTGACGTTTTTCCAAATTTGCCGATACTACTTTAATCGTCACCTTATCACCCATCCGGAATGTTCTACCACTGCGTTTACCCACCAGACAATAATCCTCTTCATTATGTCTGAAATCATCAAAATCGCTTAACGAAAACAAACTAACAAGTCCCTCGCATTTATGTTCAACCGTTTCTACCCAAAAACCGAACGAGGCTACACCACTTACCACACCGTCAAACTCTTCGCCAAGGAACTGGCTCATGTATTCCACCTGTTTGTATTTGTTGGCAGCACGCTCGCTTTCCATCGCCGAACGTTCACGTTCACTGCAATGCTTGCATTTCGCTTCCATCTTTTTATCGATCTGCGGTGCCTTATCCAAACACTGCTGCAATACACGATGCACCAATACATCGGGGTAACGACGGATGGGTGAAGTGAAATGACAATAATGTTCAAAGCCTAAACCATAGTGACCGATATTTTCTGCCGTATAAACCGCCTTTGCCATGGTGCGTATGCCCAATGCTTCCAACACATGCTGTTCGGGTTTACCATTGGCATCTTTCAACATCTGGTTAAACGATTCGGCAATGCGTTGTGGACTTGATACATCGAATGTATGTCCGTACTTTTTTGCAAACACCATAAACGGACCCAGCTTTGCTTCATCGGGTGTATCGTGTACACGATACGGGAAGGGCACCGGCTTGTCTTTCACCGTAATCTTACCAATAAACTCCGCTACATGTTTATTCGCCAGCAACATAAACTCTTCAATCAGCTGATGCGCTTCTTTACTTTCTTTAATCGTAATACCAATTGGCTTACGGTTTTCATCCAGCACAAAACGCACTTCCTGCGAAGAGAAGTTGATGGCGCCTTTTTTGAAACGTTCCTTGCGCATTTTTTGTGCAAGTGTGTTGAGCAAAATAATTTCATCGCCATACAAACCCTTACCACCTGCTTCAATGATTTCCTGCACCTGCTCGTACGTAAAACGATGATTGGAATGGATAACTGTTCTACCCAGCCACACATTTTTAATTTCGCATTTCTCCGTCATTTGAAAAACGGCTGAGAAGGTATACTTATCTTCTTTCGGACGAAGCGAACACAATTCATTCGAAATACGTTCGGGCAACATCGGCAATACACGATCGGGTAAGTAAACCGATGTGGCTCTGCTGTATGCTTCATCATCGAGTTTAGTTCCCGGCTCAACATAAAAACTTACATCGGCAATGTGTACACCAATTTCGTACATACCATTTTCCAGCTTCTGAATGGAAAGGGCATCATCAAAATCTTTTGCATCCACCGGGTCAATTGTAAATGTGAGGATATCACGGAAATCTCTGCGCTTCTTTGCTTCTGCAGCACTCACACCGTCCGGAAAACGTTCGGCCTGTTCCATTACTTCATCATCAAAACTTAAATTAAAACCGGCCGAGAGTAAAATCTGCTTCATAGCAATATCGTTCTCTGCTTCTTGTTTTACAAGTTCCAGCACTTCGCCTTCGGGTATTCGTTTTGCCTTATCCCATGCCGTTAGTTTAACAACCGCTTTATCGTTGTTAACTGCACCGTTGAGTTTATCGGATGGAATAAACAAATCGGGCATGGGCCTGTCTGTTTCCGGAATAAAAAAGCTGTAATTCTTCTGAATGCTGATGCGGCCAATGAACTGTGTTTGCTTGCGCTCAATAATGCGGATAATTTCGCCTTCGGTTCTGCCGCCGCCACCTGCACTTTTGGTAATCTGTACTTCCACGGTATCGCCATGCAAAGCCGTATTAAAATGTTGCGGACGAACAATGATGTCCCGTTCCATATCTGCAACGGTAACATAACCCATGCCGCTGCGGGTAATTTCAATAACACCACGGTGGCTTGTACCGGGATGTTTATGTTTTCCGCCAGCCGATTTTGCAGTTGACGATTTTGCTCCGTCTGCTTTTGCCGGTTTATTTTTTGCAGATGAACCTTTCGATTCTTTCTGCTTTGCGTCTTTGTTAATTTTCTTTTTCTTCATAGTGTTTATTTCTTGGAGAATTGCTGAATAAAAACAATCACGGCTTTTTTCAACTCTTCTTCCCGGTTAAACAAGATACGATGACGGATGGGTAAAACGAACAACGGAAGATCTTCCAGTTCTTCTTTAAACTTTACCAGCCGCACTGCATCTTTTTCTGTTGTAATAATAATTTTTGATGGATGATCCATTTTGCTGAAACGCTTACGGATCTCCTTCAGATCATCGATACTGAATATATGATGATCACTGAACGTTACTTTTTCATAGGTGTAGGAATTAGAAAGAATATGTTCTTTTAACGGTTCAATATTGGCAATACCTGTTACCAGCAACACCTCCAGCTGTTTGTGCAGCTGGTACTCTTGCTGCGGATGGAGTATATGATACGGAATGCCATACTCTATCGTTGAAAAGAATAACTGCTGATGCGGCAGCGGTTTTATTTCCTGTTCAATTTCGCTTCGTTCTTCTTCGGTTAAACCAGCCGGGCATTTGGTTACAACAATTATTTCTGCTCGTTTGTAACTACTGCGTTCATCACGCAAATCGCCGGTGGGCAAAAAGAAATCTCGGGTAAATAAATTATTGTAGTCCGTTAATAAAATATTCAACCCTGCTTTAATGGCTCTGTGCTGGAAACCATCATCCAATACAATTGCCTGTGTTTCCGGCCTGTCGTGTAACAGTTGCGGAATAGCTTCAATTCTTTCCTCACCAACTGCTACTGTTACATCGGGAAATTTTAAATGAAACTGCATGGGTTCATCTCCAATCTCCAGTGCATCGGTACGTTCGTTGGCCAATACATAGCCTTTTGTTTTGCGTTTGTATCCACGGCTGAGAGTTGCAATCTTCACTTCATCCTTCAGTAAACGCAGCAAATATTCAACCATGGGTGACTTACCGGTGCCGCCCACACTTAAATTACCCACACAAATAATGGGCATGTTGACCGTTGTTGATTTGAATACATTTTGATCGTACAGCTTATTGCGCAACCACACAACAGCACCGTACAGCAACGCAAACGGTAACAGTAAAAAACGAATCGATTGAAATGTGAGATTAGCCAAATTCATAAATGCGCTGCGGCGTAATACAATAGTTTAAAGGTATATCAAATTGTGCACGGTCGCTGATGGTATCAATGGCATCAAAATAGCTTAACCCAACCTTCAGTACGTCGGGCCGGCATTTTGCCAGAAACTTATCGTAAAAACCTTTGCCATAACCAACACGGTAACCATCATTATCAAATGCAAGTAAGGGAACAAACACCAGGTCAATTTCTTCCTCTGCAATAAGGTTTCCGTTCACCGGTTCATGAATACCCCATTCGTTTTTAATTACATCCACCAGCTCATCGTACTCAATATGGAGCAGTTCATTTTTTTCATGATCCATGCGTGGTATTACAATCTTCAACTCCGGGTTGCGGAACTCGAGGTAGTGCAGTAAATGATCGGTTTCTATTTCCCGTTGTTCTTTAATGGCGAGGTAAGTATGAACGTAAAAAAGATCGGGCAAGGGCAGTTGCTGAAACTGAATAAGAATAAGATCATCAAACCTGTTGCGTTCTCCCACGGTGAGGCTTAACCGCTTTTCTTTGAAAACTTTTCTTGCCTCTTTTTTCGTCATTCGTCTTTGGGTTTGTTTACGAAGATAGAAAAGATGGTGGTGCCGTAGTTACGCTCGGCCCTGAAAAAAGGAAACTGTGTATAACTGTTGCGGGGCGTATGTTCCAATACAAACCAACCACCTTCATTCAGCAATCCATGTTTAAAAATGAGTTTGGGCAACTCATCGATGGTTCCCAAAGCATAAGGCGGGCCGGCGAAAATAAAATCGAATGTTTCGTTGCACTGCTCGATGTATTTAAACACATCCATCTTTACCACTTTAAGGTTGGTGCCAAGCTTATTGTTGGTTTGCTGGATGAAGGCAGCCATATTGGTATCCTTTTCCACAATGGTTTGATCGGTTGCACCACGGCTCGCCAGTTCGTAACTGATGCTGCCGGTGCCGCCAAACAAGTCTAATGTTTTAAGGCTTTCAATATCGAGATTGTTTTCAATTACATTAAACAAACCACCTTTTGCAAGATCGGTTGTTGGTCTTGTGTATGGCATTTTAGCCGGTGGCTGAAATGTGCGTCCGCCGAATTTTCCACTTATGATACGCATGCTAAAACCTGGTCGAGTGAAGCTGATAAATGAACAGGATGTTCGTCTGTTGCAGTTGGGAAACTGTAGTACAGTTCATCCTTCAGCTGTAAATTTAAAATATAACTGTAGAGTACATCGTATAAAGCTGAATGCTGATCAATCATTCCCTGCAGATACACGGTTGTTTCTTCCTGCGACAGATCGAGCTGCTGCATAACATTCAGTAAATAATACAATACATCTTCGGGCGTTTGGTAACTATACGATTGCAACAATAACCAATTACCATTCCGCTCAACTGTAACCTGTACTTCGTTGAAATAAACAGTAGCGGTAACACATACTGCACCTGCCGCCTGTTTGGTTAACAAGAGCGATTGTATATGCCACCATTCGCCTTTCGGAAAGCGTTTATTCAATACAGCTGCCACTGTTGCATCAACCGTATAATTATTCACCAGGCTTTGCTGCAACACAATATCACGCACAAGCACTGTGTTTTGCTGCGGACCAATTACCTGCTCCAGCAACAACTCCTTACCTGCATCGCTGTTTAACACAGCAGGCACCAGCGCATTGGTAGCAGCATACTGCACCAGCAATACTTTTTGATAATTGGTATGTACCCACATATGCTTAGCAGCGATGGCGCCGAGTTGCTCCTCCAGGCTAATGCCCGCTTCGGTTTTGTAAACCACCCACCCCATCAGTTTTTTTTCTGTGGGGCGAAACACCGCAAAGCCCGTAAAACCATCGCCAGCCTGCACAAGCAGGTAAGCACCGGTGGTATCAATCATCTCAAGTCCTTCCTGTTCCAGTTGTATTGATGGATGTAACACGTTTGTAATAATTCAATTGCTGCAATAATACGATAATCGGACGAATAGAGTCACGGATGACACAGATTGAATGGATGACCACTGATTTCTTAATCTGTGAAGATCCGGCCTGATCAGTGTCATCCGTGACTCTATCTTATCTTCGTCCAAAATTACGCTGCTTGGAAACTGCTTTACCGAAGAACGATTTACGACTGGAGATAAACAACCGGCAAATTCTGTCGATGTCGCTGCCCATCAGCTTGTCGCTGCTGGTACCTTTTCTCAATTTTACTGCCAATAATTTTTTCCTGAGTGGATTGGGCGAAACTGCATTAGGTACTGCCGGCATTACCGGCGTGTATTTCCTGGTGGTAGCAGTTGTGGGAAACGGTTTAAACAATGCCATTCAATCGTTGATTGCACGGCGTGCCGGCGAAAACCGGTTAGAAGAAATCGGGAAAATATTTTCACAAGGCATACGTATTGCGTTCATTTTCGCTGCCATTGGTATTGCACTTACCTACCTGCTCGCTCCGTTAATTTTCGATTACGCCTTACGTTCGCAAAATGTAGATGCAAGCGCCGTTAACTTTTTACGCATTCGTGTTTGGGGTTTGCCCTTTCTCTATCTGTTTCAAATGGGCAATGCGTTTTTGGTAGGCACCAACAATAGCCGCTATTTAATGATCGGCACTTTATTTGAAGCTGGTGCCAATATTTTTTTCGATTACGGATTTATCTATGGCCATTTTGGTTTGCCTGAATTAGGTTTCAACGGTGCAGCTTATGCATCGGTTGCGGCAGAGTGTATTGGTGTGATTGTTGTGTTTTCGTTTATTGCGTTGAAACGCCTGCATGTGCGTTTTCATTTGTTCAGCTATCTGCGTTACAGTAAAGAGTTAACAAAGCTCATTCTGCGTGTATCGGCTCCACTCATCGGACAGTTTTCCATCAGCCTCATCAGCTGGCTCATCTTTTATATTTTAATTGAACATCACGGCGAACGTGCATTGGCTGTATCGAATGTAATGCGGAATATTTTTTCGTTGTCGGGTGTGTTTATCTGGGCTTTTGCTTCCACTACCAATGCCATGGTAAGCAATATCATCGGGCAAGGAAGAAGCCACGATGTACACAAGCTCATCAACCGTATTATGAAACTGAGCTTTACCTCAGCCTTGTTTATGTTTATCCTGTTTAATGTATTTGCACATGAGCTGCTGTCGGTATTTCGTTTATCGAATGAGTTTGTAGAAGCAGCAGTGCCCGTTTTACGAATGGTTACAACCGGTATGCTGTTTATGTCTATCTCCGTTGTATGGCTCAATGCAGTTACCGGCACGGGCAACACCCGTATGAACCTGATTATTGAAGCAGTGACGATTGTTGCCTACCTCGTGTATGTGTACCTGGTACTGGAAGTGTACCAACTCAGTCTTATTTGGGCATGGGCTTCCGAACTCATTTATTGGAGCGTCATTTTTTTAATGGCTTTTAATTATCTGAAGAGCGATAAGTGGAAGGGAAAGGTGATATAGGGCGAAGAGGTTTAATCCAGACAGCTAAAGAAAGGGAAAGCGTGATAAAGTTTTTTCTTATTAATTAGTAAAGCAGATTGATTATATCTATATATTTTGCTAACAAACTAATATGAGAAGGACTATAACAATACTAAGCACCTATTTTATTCTTACTACTAGTTGTATTTTACAAACGAATACTATAACGCCTACATCAATATTTAAACAAATAACTATACCGACTGGTTGGGACAATGTCAAACCCAATCGCCCTTCAGTATACGCTTATAAAATTCAAAAAAAAGATAATAAAGCTAGCATTGCCATTTCTGTTGCGCAGAAGTCGCTATTTTGATTTTTCGATTGCTCTAAATTCAGAAATGCTGGTGAAATATTAGGTTCGTATAGTCAAGAAGAAATACTAAAACTATTTGAAAATACAGAAGCGAATGACAAAAGAGCAACAGTTAAAACAAATTATATTAAAAATAGTTTATTCGGCGGCACTGAAGCATTACAGATTCAAGCAACCTATGAAATTACGGAAAACAATCTCTTTATCAAATTGACATACTTTATAGTTAAAGGTAAAGATGGCTGGATATTGATAGGGCTTTCAGATTTAAGCAATGAAAATAATATAAATGAAATGAAATCAATAATTGGGAAAATTAAACTTTGATTTACGCCGTTGTTGGTCTCTGACCAATCAACAAGTGAACGAAATAATTTATGCTCCTAATTTTACAGCATGAAAGAATCCTTCAATAAAAGCTTCCAGAAATTATCGCATGAAAAAAATAGATAAAATCGATTTTGCAGACGAAGCTAATTTAGAAATTAAAAGCAGCAACGCTACGCTACACCTCAGGCATAAACTCAATCTTAAAGCCAACGCTGTTACAGGACTCATTGTATTGTTCTCAGGAGGCTTATTTTTGGCAATCATCCCATTTATTAAATCAACAGATACCGGTTCAAAGTTTTTGGGCTTGCTAATCGGTCTGTCAATTTCAATATTTTCTATATTGTCTTTTATTCGTGATCAAGTTGGTTTTGTTGAGATTAAAAGTAGAGAAGTAACTTTCCGTTACAACCTTAGATTGACAAAAATTCCGATCACGGGCACGACGAAAATAAAGACAGATACAGAAATAATCTCAATTAGAAGGGTTGGAACTTTGGGCTCAGATTTTATTAAAACAACTTTCTATTTGCTTGACAACGACAACGAGCATCCGATTTTCGCCTTTCAAACTAAGAAAGCAGATGAAGAGAAAACAAAAAAGCTGAGTGTTGCTATTTCAAATTTGCTGAATGAAAAAATTCATCTCAGAACAATAATTTAAAAATCTATTCAAAAAACGAAGCCATGCAGCCAACCCGTAAACTTCAACCACAAAGGATTTTTCTTATCGATGGTATGGGCGCATTGGTGTCCGCTATTCTGTTGGGGTTGGTACTAACCAAATTTGAATCCTTTTTCGGCTTGCCCAAAAATGTATTGTATGTATTATCGGGTATTGCTGTGCTGCTTGCTGTTTATTCCTTCACCAATTCTGCTTTAAAACCAAGCAATCCGTCTGCACGTTTAAGGCTGATTGCAGTTGCCAATCTGTTCTATTGTGTGCTAACCGTTGTATTGCTGATTGCTTTTTATCAGCAACTGACGGTATACGATTTACTCTATTTCGTTGGTGAGTTACTCATCATTCTGTCGCTTGCTTACTATGAACTGAGAGCAGCTGCAGTCAGCCGTACTAAGAAATAAATTAACTTACAACACAATCGCCAAACGAAAGATGAAATTAAACCTTAGCATCTGGTCGAAACTATTTATTGCTGTTTTCTGTTTCGGCATTGCCATAGTTGGCTTTATGCTGAAGCTCCCTGCTATGTTCCGTGGAATGGATAAAGAAATGCATGCGGCCTTTTATTTTCTTGCAGCTGCTTTTTTAAACATCCTGTTCGCCAAACGAAATCTGCTTATTCATGCCTTCATCTTTGGCTTCCTGTACACGTTTGGATACTGCATTGAGCTGGCGCAGGAATACTCTAACAAATTCTTTCACAAACGTATTCATGGCCGGTTCGATCCCGAAGATGTTGCTTCAAACATGCAGGGGCTTATTTATTTTTCTGCAGTGTGGATTGTTTATGCAGCCATCAGTTTCCTGCTAAAGAAACCGACTGTTGTAAAAGAAGCCAATGCAGAATAAGAACAAATTGTTACGGCTGTTATTTTTCAAGGCGAATTCTTAATTTCATTGCATGCGACGTCGACTCTTTTTACAAAAGATGAGCTTAGTGAGTTCATCACTTTTAGCAGTTCCTTTTCTCAGCTTTAACAAAGCCGGGCAAACACAAACACCGGGGCTTAAATTTATTACTGCTTCCGATGGACATTGGGGACAGCCAAACACTGATTTCGAAACATCACATCGTAATCTTATTGAAGCTATAGGCAAAGAAGAGCATGTAGACTTTGTTGTGTTCAACGGCGATCTCATTCACGATAAACCTGGGCTTATGCCTGAAGTAAAAAAGGTGTACGATACATTAAAGGTACCTTACTACGTTACAAGAGGTAATCACGACCGAGTATCGCAGGAAAGCTGGTTGCAAACCTGGAACCAACCTGAAAATTTCGCATTCATTTCAAAAGAACAATACGGCATTATACTGCTTAGTTGTTCGAACGAAGCAGGTACTTATCTATGTGCCGATGTTGCATTTGCAAAATCAAAACTGGAAGAGTTCCGTAAACTGCCGCAGGTTTTTCTTTTTGTTCATATTTCTCAAAACACCTGGACACAGCATGGCGTTTCCTGTGCAGAATTGCTGGATACCATTGCGGCCTACCCGAATGTAAAAGCAACTTTTCACGGGCACGACCATGATGTAGATGGAATTATGCTCTATAAGAAGAAGCCCTTTTTATGGTCGGGACATTTTGGAGGTAACTGGGGAAATCCATTCCCTTCGTACCGTGTTTGCGAAGTGGCAGCAGATGGCAAAACGGTTGTTACCTGTTTGAAAATGGTTAAAGACGGAACGATCTTAAACAAACACAACTTATAGTTTGTAAAGCTTTATTGCTTTGTAAATGGATTGTTCTTTTGCAATACTGTAAATTTTTGTAAGGTATTGGCTACTCTGTTTTTATTAAAACACAACTGTGCTTTTCCTTTTGCAGAAACGCCGTTAACACCTGCCAATCCCTGTATCATCCACTTGCTGTTTTGTTTATCACGTACATGCCAATTGTCTTTCCCGATTTTGCCCGATGGAAAAATATAATACTCCGATGGTTTGATGAAATGATAACTATGCGGATAAGCAGTTACTTCTGCTGCCCAGTTATACATTGTTTGCAAACCGCCTCTAACAGAAGGATCTATTACATAGTAAGCAATACCCGATTCTTCTTTAACAGGTAATGCAGCTGCCACATGATAATTCCACAGCTGCTTCAATCCACCAATATGCTTCCGTAAAAAATAACCGCTGAACACCCATGCTTTACAGGTGGGAATATGCCAGGCTTCGAGCAGGCGGCAAACAGCATCGGCTCTTGCTTCGCAGTTATTATGTACATCGTGCCACTTAAACAACGTACAATTGGCAAAAAAAGTAAACAGTTTTTCTGCTTCTTCTTTTGTTATTGTTTCGGTTGTTGCTGTACCATCGGTGAGGGAATAATCGAACAGTGTTGGCACTAATTGTACATCCATTACGGTAAAGATACTGGTTTACCAAACGTATACAGATGCACATCTATTTGGCTAAAGTGAATGATGAATTGCTACAACTTCAACAACCCGGCTTTGTACAGGTTACTCACCGGCTTATTATCCCAAAACAATTCAAAATCATCAAAACCCTGCTGTTCATAACTGTCTTTTATCTCCTGGAGGGTGAGCATTTTTTCGTTTTGCAAACCAAGCTTCGGTAGTAAGGCAACCAGCCACGCTCCTTTTTCTTTATCGGTATTGATGCTGATGGTTTCTTTTTTGGTTGAAAGCGTTATCTGCAGTACTTCCCAGCTTGCACCTTTCTTCGATTTTGTAATTACTTCCGACTTGAGCACTTTACCCAGGAAAATAACTTTTGCAGCGGGTTTAAATACAGGCGGTTCATCGTTGTTTAAAATATTGAGTATATAATCCGGGGCGATGCTTGTCTTGGGCACTTTTACATCAAACCATTTATGCAACGGATCGTCGAGACAAAGTCCTTGCATATAATTAAACAACGACTTTTTCAATCCAAATGAAAAGCTTTCATGATCTGCACCTGTTTCATCAACATGCTCCACATCATTATCTGCAAATGTTATAGCCACTTCTTTTGCACGCTTTACTTTAAAATGCTCGGGATTCATACCAACCGGACTATGAGCGGTCATAGCAAACTGATGCCAGAAAGCCGATTGTAACACACCTGTTTTAAACAGCTGTCGTACCATCTCCAACGAATCGATGGTTTCCTGCGCCGTTTGTGTAGGAAAGCCATACATCAGGTACGCATGTACCATAATGCCGGCTTCGGTAAAATGTTTGTTAACACGGGCCACCTGTGCCACTGTAACGCCTTTGTTAATGAGCGCCAGCAAACGATCACTGGCTACTTCTAATCCACCGCTCACAGCAATACAGCCACTGGCTTTTAACAGCAAACAAAGATCACGGGTAAAACTTTTTTCAAAGCGCACATTCGTCCACCAGCTTACCACTAATTTTCGTTTGATGATTTCCAACGCCAATGCCCGCATCAACGCAGGCGGTGCGGCTTCATCTACAAAATGAAAACCATTATTCCCTGTTTGTACAATAATCTCTTCCATCCGGTCGCACAAGAGTTTGGCGGCAATCGGTTCGTAGAGCTTAATATAGTCTAATGAAATATCGCAAAAGGTGCACTTGCCCCAATAGCAACCATGCGCCATTGTAAGTTTGTTCCAGCGTCCATCGCTCCACAAACTATGCATGGGGTTTACCACTTCAATTACCGAAATATAATCGTGTAACAACAGATCGCTGTAATCGGGCGTACCCACTTCTGTTTGCTTATAATCTTTACAGGAACTGTTGTTGATGTAAGTAACAACGTCCTCCTGCAAAAGGAATGTGCGTTTCAATTGGGTTGCATCAATTTCATTGTGGATGTATTTCCACAATTGTTCAATGGGTGCTTCGCCATCATCGAGTGTAATAAAATCAAAAAATGCAAACACACGTGCATCTTTCAACGAACGCAATTCAGTGTTGGGGAAACCACCTCCCATTGTAATAACAATCTCCGGGTGATGCGCTTTGATCCATTGTGCATTACGGAATGCTGCATATAAATTACCTGGGAATGGAACAGAAACGGCTACAAATTTGGGTTGAACATTTTCAATATAGTATTGCAAACGCTTTATGAGTAAAGTATCAACCAGTGTAAGCGGCTTCTGCAGCTCATTGTACAATTCATCAAAGCTGTTGGCACTGCGTCCTAAGCGTTCGGCATAACGGCTGAAGCCGAAATGTTCATCAATACATTCTTTGATTAAATCAGCCAGATCTTCGAGATACAATGTGGCAATGTGTTTGGCTTTATCCTGCAACCCCATTACGCCAAAGGCCCAATGAAAATCGGTAAGCTCTGCAAAACGCCCGGCTTCGGGTAAAAAGTTGCGGGATGCAATATGGTGTGCCAGTGTTGGATTTTTTCCCTGCAGGAAACCAATGACCTGATCAATAGTAAATATGTATTCATCCTGCAACAGCAATATCCGTTCGGCATTATCAGAATAGGTTGTGCTGCGATCGATTGTTGCAAAAAGCTGCTGCAAACCTTTTTTCGAAAATAACTGCAGGGTTACTTCTATACCAAGATCGGCCTGAAAGGAAGAAATACCTTTTGTATTTAAAAAGCCTTTTAAATAAGCCGTTGCTGGGTACGGCGTATTTAACTGCGTAAAGGGTGGCGTAAATAAAAAAACACGGGCGTTCAAATGTTGTATTTAAGCTGCAAAACTATTCATTCCTGAGCAAGATTATGCTTTCCAGTTTTTAAGCAACTGCCGGGCTTCTGCTTTCACTGTAGGGTCATCGGCAGCAGTGTTCGGCAACTTCAACATGTACTTGAGGAGCTCAACAGCTTTTTCCCGCTTGTTGTTACGGTTGTACGCTTTTGCAAGTTCCAGGTAATTAAGAATAAAGTTGGGGCTGAGTGCTTTTACCTTTTCGTAATAATGAATGGCCGAATCGAGTGAGTTTTTTTGCAGGCCTCCGTAAAATACTTTTACAGCAGCTTTTTCCATGGCACTGAGATTACTTACTTCAAAATGCCAGCGTGCAATTACAAACAATGCTTTAAAATTATTCGGATTGCTGATGAGCGCTTTATCTGCATAATTTTTTATTTCCCGTACATACTCCACTTTCTCTTTCCCGCTTTTCAATAAACTCATACGTGCATAAGCCAACGACATTACCACATTTGCTTCACTGTCTTTCGGATTTACACGCAAAGCACGTTCAGCATAAATTTTGGCTGCCTGGTAAAAATCCATTTGCTTTTCTTTGGTTGCCTGCCTGCGCCCAATACGGCTTGCCAGCTCACTGCAACGTACCAATGCATGTACATGCACCGGGTTTAACTTAATGGCTTCTTTAAACTTCTGGTAAGCTTCTTCTTCTTTCAGCTGTTTTTCCAGTAAATCACCTTGCTTTACCAGGTCATCTGCTGTTTGCGTATAAGAAGCGGTTGTAAGTCCGGTAATAAAAAAAAGGATCAGGATAAGTTTACTCATGCTTTACGCTTAAAATGTTTTGTACATGGTGATACCGGTTTTACCCGAAAAATTTTCAATGGGTGGCGAACACTTATCAATACTCAACTCTATTTTACTGATATCGGCAAAACGTTGTTTCAGTTGTGCACAAATATCTTCTGCTACCGTTTCTATAAGACTTGTTTGCTGCATCATCCGTTGCTTAACAATATTGAATAACTCAACATAGTTAATGGTTTGTTCCAATTGTTCAATACGACCAACCGGCTGATACCAGACAGACAGATTTACTTCAAACGGACCGCCCGTTTTTTCTTCGCCTGCATACAACCCGTGGTATGCATGAAACTTCAAGTCTTTTAAATGGACAGCTATCATATACCGAAAATAAAAAAGTCCTGCTTATACAGCAGGACGATCTGTATTATTTTAAAACAAGTTATACAATTCCTTTTGCAGAAAGATAACGTTCTGCATCTAACGCTGCCATACAACCGCTGCCGGCTGCTGTAACTGCCTGGCGATAGATCTTATCCTGCACATCGCCTCCTGCAAATACACCTTCTACATTTGTTTTAGATGTACCGGGTATTGTTTTAATGTAACCGGCCTCATCCATATCAATATACTCTTTAAAAATATCGGAATTGGGCTGATGACCGATTGCAACAAAGAAACCCTGTACAGGAATAACAGACTCTTCACCTGTTTTGTTGTTGCGGACTTTCATGCCATCTACTTTATTTTCACCAAGTATTTCCAGTGTATCGGTATTCCAGTAAATTTTAATGTTCGGCGTATTCATTACACGATCCTGCATTACTTTACTTGCACGCATTGCATCTTTTCGAATAAGCATATGTACGGTTGAGCAAAGTTTGCTCAGATACAATGCTTCTTCAGCTGCAGTATCGCCTGCACCTACAATCGCTACTTCTTTGCCACGGAAAAAGAATCCGTCGCAAACAGCACAGGCGCTTACACCATAACCGTTGAGGCGTTGTTCGCTTTCCAAGCCGAGCCATTTTGCACTGGCGCCGGTACAAATAATAACGCTGTCTGCTTCGATGAGTTTTTCATCATCAATCCAAACCTTATGTGGAGTTGAACTGAAATCTACTTTTGTTGCCAACCCGTAACGGATATCTGCACCCATACGTGCGGCCTGTTTTTCAAAATCCACCATCATTTCAGGACCCTGAACTCCTTCGGCATAGCCGGGATAGTTTTCAACTTCTGTTGTAATGGTTAACTGTCCACCGGGTTGAATACCCTGATACAATACAGGTTTCAGGTTTGCTCTCGATGCATAAATTGCGGCTGTATAACCTGCAGGACCAGAACCAATAATCAAACAATGTACTTTTTCTGCTGCTTCCATATTCTTCTTCAAAAAATTTTAGTCGACAAATGTAGCCCTATCTTACGAATCAACATGTAACCTTGGTTACATTCAACAGGCCTGTGGATAATTAACGGGGAATAATAACCGTAGTAAACTGGTTGGCATACCCGCCAAAATAACCGAGTCCGCCATTGCTGATGTTGCCGAGTATTTTTGTGGGTGATGAAAACGGGTTGCCAATACTTTGGTAACTGAATTCAACCGTGCGCCAAAAATCGAATGTGGCTTTATTGATGTTGCTGAATTTAATGGTTACTGTATCACCTTTGCGGAAGAAGCCATAATTTTCAAAATCCAGTTCTACATTACGATCAACCCCACGATCTACATCAACCGTATAGCTGGTTCCGTTTACGAACGCATCGTCGAATACTGAATTAAAGCCGGGCAAAAAGTTACCACTGTTTACCTTGGTAAAGTAGCGGGCATAATCGCCAAAGGGTTGAGGATCGGTTACTTTGGCACGCACCACCACTTTGGTACTTGTATCGGGTGTATTGGGCACTTTTGCCCACCATAAGGAATCAATTGTTTTACGAATGGCCGGAATTGTTGTACTGGACGTATATTCCTTACCCTGCCATACGATTCGCAATCCGTATGATTTACCGGTTTCGCCACGAATGATGGTGGAAGGGCTTGCCGGATCGCTGCTGTAAAAGCTGAACGGAATGTTTGTGCCGGGTACTACCACATCGTAGCGCTTAAGTTTATGGGTTGTAGAACCGGTAGAAATAAATACTTCCGCATCCTTAATAATAGTATTTGCCAACACCTCTGCCGATATTTTGGAAAAATAGTTGAGGCTTTTCGTCAGCACTACAACCGGATCCTGGTTGGTTTCAATAGAAGCATCAACAGTTAATAGTTCTTTCGCTTCATTTAAATCAAACTCTACTTTCTTCTCGCATCCAATCAAACCAAAAAATAAGATAACAGCAAAGATGTATTTCATGCGTACTCTTCAGATTTTAAATCAATAAGAATGATTTTTCAAAATTACGGGCAGTATCACATACATAACATGAAGAAACTGCTAATTGTTGCATCGCTTTGCAGCATACAGGACAACAAAAAACCCCGACGCTATGGCCGGGGCTTGATACTTAATACCCATTATTCTATATCTTAATTACCCAGATAGCTCTTCAGCGCATTGCTGTAACGAGCTTTCTGCAGGCGTTTAATTGCTCTTTCTTTGATCTGGCGGATACGTTCTTTTGTTAAATCGTATTTCTGACCAATTTGTTCAATGGTTACTCCATTTTCGCCATCTAAACCAAAATAGGCGTTTACAATTTCTGCTTCACGTGGGCTGAGTGATTTCAATACACGACGTATTTCGTTACGTAATGAATCTTTCATTACATCTTCGTCTGTATCATCACTACCTTCCAGTAAATCGCCCATTGCTACGTCTTCCGCTTCGTGCACAGGTGCATCGAGTGAAGTATGGCGGGTATTGCTTTGGAAAATGTTGTTGATCTCTGTTTCACTCATTTCCAGGATATCAGCCAGCTCTTCTGTTGAAGGCTCACGCTCATGTTCCTGTTCAAAAGCCATATAGGCTTTGTTGGCTTTGTTGTATGTACCGATTTTGTTTTGTGGCAAACGTACCAAACGACCTTGCTCGGCCAAAGCCTGCAAAATTGATTGACGGATCCACCATACGGCGTAAGAAATGAATTTAAAACCTTTGGTTTCATCAAAACGTTGAGCAGCCTTGATCAAGCCGAGGTTACCCTCATTGATCAGATCACTCAAGGATAAACCCTGGTGTTGATATTGTTTTGCTACAGAAACCACGAAACGTAAATTCGATTGAACCAGTTTGTCCAGAGCCCGTTGATCGCCCATTTTAATCCGCTGTGCAAGGGTTGTTTCCTCTTCCGGCGTGATCATGGGGATCTTCGAAATTTCCTGTAAATACTTTTCAACCGCTTGAGAATCACGATTGGTAATCTGTGTTGCAATTTTGAGCTGCCGCATATTGAATTCCTCTTAATTATTTGAAACGTTACTAAGACAGGGAAATTTGACCGGGAGTTGCAAAAATCTGGTTAAGAATCCACTGTAAACCGATTGCAAAGGTAATCATCAATCGCCGTTTTTCATAGCCCATGTGAATAATTGAAGCTATTCGGGGCATCATTCGAACGTTTGCGGTTAAAACTTCCTTCGTATATAGAACGCTTTCAGCCTTTGGTTTGTTTATTTTTACCGAAATTAATGGCCGGACTGATTACCTTACAAAAGCTTTAAATCATTGATATGGAATGGATTGACTTAAGAAGTGATACCGTAACTAAACCCACAAAAGACATGCAGGAAGCCATGTGGCAGGCGCCTGTTGGCGATGATGTTTTTGGAGAAGACCCTACTGTGAATAAGTTAGAAGAAACAGCTGCTAATATGTTTGGTATGGAAGCCGGTTTGTTCTGCCCGTCGGGCACCATGACCAACCAGATTGCCATTAAAATTCATACACAGCCGGGCGATGAGGTTATTTGCGATGAGTTGAGCCATGTTTACCAATATGAAGGCGGCGGCATTGCTTTTAACTCTGGTGCATCAGTTCGGTTGTTACAAGGCAACCGAGGCCGGGTTACGGCAGCACAAGTGGCCGATGGCATCAACAACAAAGAAGATATTCATAAAGCAGTATCGAGTTTAGTGGTACTTGAAAACAGCAGTAACCGTGGCGGCGGAAGTTGTTACGAACTGGCAGACATTAAGGCCATTAAAGAGGTTTGCGTTGCCAATCAGCTCATCCTCCACCTGGATGGCGCCCGTTTGTTTAATGCTTTAGTTGAGAAGCAGCAGCAAGCCAAAGACTATGGTCAGCTCTTCGATTCAATTTCTATTTGTCTCAGCAAAGGCCTCGGGTCGCCGGTAGGTAGTATTTTGTTGGGCACAAAAGACAAAATTAAAAAAGCACGTCGTGTGCGGAAAGCTTTTGGCGGCGGTATGCGACAAGCCGGGGTTATTGCAGCGGCCGGTTTATATGCTTTAGAACATCATATCGAACGACTGGCTATTGATCATCAACATGCCAAATTAATAGAAGCCGCTCTCCTTTCAAATCCAAGCGTAGAAACAGTTTTACCGGTTGAAACAAACATTGTCATTTTTAAAGTAAGAGATCATATAAATGCCGAGCAATTGGTCCATCAGCTGAAAGAAAAAGGTATTCTCTGCTTTACCATGGGCAAACAACAAATTCGTTTCGTGTTGCATTTGGATGTGAGCGAAGCTATGGTGCAACGATGCCTTGAAATACTCAAGAAACGATAAAGTCCCGTAAACGGGACTTTATCGTTGAATTGTTTTATGCGATTTTTTATTTAGTCTCTGTTTTTGCAGATTGCTTATTCTGTGCAATAAAATGTTGTTGAATCATATCGCTCATGATGTTCACCGTTTCGCCTAAATGAAGATCGTTCTTTAAACGGGTAATGAACAGTTTGTTCCGCTCCTCTTTATTGGTATTACCTTTAATCGTTGCCATATCCACTTCAAGGTTGGTTACTTCTAATGGTGTGGCGAGTTTCGTTACAGAATCAATTGCCTGGAGTGTATTACCGAGCACTTTCTTTTCCTGACGATACTTATCAATCTTCAGCGAAAAATGTTTATCGTCGTAGTTAGAAAGCCAGTTTGTTTTTTCAACAATTTGTGTAAATGCCGGGTTTTGTGCAACTCGCTTCTTGCTCTGCTGAATGATGTAGTTCAGATCAAAATCAGACTTCCATGTTTTAAATTGCGCACCGCCAATTTCATCCCAAGGCAATGCTGTAGGCTCATCTTTTTCACGCATCTTCAGGTACTCGTATTGATCAGGCAAAACAATATCTGGCACAACACCTTTTAACTGTGTACTTGCACCGGTTACACGGTAAAATTTTTGTAACGTGAGTTTGATATTACCAAGATCTGAAGGGTTATTACTTACCCAGCTTGCACGATCCAATTCAATATTACGTTGTACCGTTCCTTTACCGTAAGTAGACGTACTGCCCACAACCAAACCACGCTTATAATCCTGGATGGCGCCTGCAAAAATTTCTGATGCTGAGGCACTGAACTCATTCACCATAACGGTTAATGGACCTTCCCATAACACATTCTTGTTACGGTCACGAAGAATTGTTGGAGCCTCATCTCTGCTTTTCACTTGTACAACCGGACCTTCTTCAATAAACAAACCAACCATTTCCACTGTTTCCATTAACGAGCCACCACCATTTAAACGCAGATCGATGATTAACCCTTGTACACCTTCGGCCTTCAGTTTAATAATTTCTTTTGCTACATCCTGTGCACAACGGTTGCCGTTCGCATCCTGGAAATCGGCATAGAAGGCAGGTAAAAAGATGTAACCGATTTTATGATTATCCGGTCCTTTTATAATGGTACTCTTTGCACGGTTTTCTTCCAAATCAATTTTCTCACGAATCATTGAAACCACCTTTATTGCACCGCTTGGCTTTTTGATGGTAACACGAACTTCTGTATCCTTTTTACCACGAATTAAACGCACAGCATCAGGCACCTCGAAACCGGTTAAATCCTGTGGCTCACCATTACCCTGGGCTACTTTCAGAATAAAATCGCCCACCTGAATTTCGCCCGATTTTGCTGCAGCGCCACCGGCAACGATGGAAGCAATTTTTATATTTCCATCTTCTTCCTGTAACGAGGCACCGATACCAAAAAACTCACCGGCGCTCATTTGCTCATCAAACGCAATTTTTTCCAATGGCGGCAAATAATTGGTATGCGGATCCATTGTTTCTGTAATGCTGTTTACGAGATAGTTGAAACGGTCTTCGTCTTTAAAACGGTTACGTAAACGATCAAACATCCGGTCGAATGTTTTCAGCACTTTTTCACGTGCTTCTTTCTCGAGCTGTGCATTTGTTTTTGCAACATAGCCTTCTTTGCCTTTGCTCTTTTCCTGTTGCTCTAACAGATCCACATAACGGTCGAGTGTATAATATTTCAATTTTAAACGCCACGCTTCTTTTCGCTCTGATTCATTTTTTGCATACGTACGCTTATCATCGTCATCGAGATATTTTTCTTCTACATTAAAATCAAACGGCTTCTGAAGTATTTCCTTGTAAATGGCCGCTACTTCTTCCATGCGCTTTTTGTACACGGCATTGATGCTGTAAAACGACTCTAACTGAGCTCCATGAATTTCATCATCAATACGGTTTTCGTATTTTTTAAACTCTTTTATATCCGACTGCAGGAAATAGGATTTTTCCGAATCGAGGTACTTTAAGAACTTATCAAAGACCACTTTCGAAAAACCATCATCAATTTTTTTAGGATTGTAATGGCCTTCCTCCAAAAACTCACCTATCAGCTTCAGAATACGTTCGAAGCGATTGGTTGGTTCTCTGCGGGTACTGGATGACTGTACGGCGAAAAAGATACTGCCCCCCAGGAGGAGAACCAGTATGATCAGCAAACTCTTTTTACTAAACATATGTGAGATAAAATTTGACATAATTGATTGAGTAAAAATAACGAGAAAAGACGAGTTCTACTAAGCCGTTCGTACAAATACAAGCTTTTAACAACCTGTTGGGTCAAAAGTTGTGCCCTAAAAAAGAAATAAATGCCCTGCAGATCGGGCTACTTTTTCATCCCGTCTCATTTTTTTGACGAAAGTCAATTTTTTTCTAAGCCGGGCTTTCTACTTTAGTTCCATGACAGACAAAAACCAAAACCAGCAACTCCAGGATTTGATTCAACAAATCAGAGCCTTTGAACAGGAACAGGAACAAAGCCGGCAGGAACTGATGCGTCTTAAAAACGAACTCCGTGCTTTTCTTTCTAACAATGCAGGAAACGCTGCAGCGTTTCAACGACCTGCCCCGGCACCCAAGCAACCGTTTAGCCTGGAACAGTTTATTGGTTTAAAACTGCTCAACCTTGTTGGTATTATTGTACTGCTCATTGGTATTGCCATTGGTGTGAAATTCGCTATTGATAAGAACCTTATTTCACCATTAGTACGTATTATTCTGGCCTATATTGCCGGCGGCTCATTACTCCTGCTAAGTATGATGCTGCGAAAAAAATACGAAGCCTTCAGTGCCATTTTATTCAGTGGTGCTGCAGCTACTTTTTATTTTACAACCTATGGCGCATTTGAATTTTATGGATTCATTTCAAGACCGATTGCCTTTTCATTCATGGTTCTTTTAACTTTTATAACAACCTGGGTTGCCTTACGGTTTAACCGGCAGGAAATTGCCATCCTTGCATTTGTAGGCGCTTACGGCATTCCGTTTTTGGTTGGCGGAGAATCCGGAAATGTAATGGCTTTATTTTCTTACCTGTTTATTATTAACTCCGGCATCCTATTCGTTTCGTTCCGCAAAAACTGGGAACTGCTGAAATATTTATCCTTTGCCTTTACGTGGATCATTTTCTTATCGTGGCTTGTAATGGAGTACAATTCGAAGCTTTGGTTTGGAACAGGATTTACTTTTACAGCTGCTTTTTTTGCATTATTCACCGTCACGGGCTTGGGATTCCGGATATTGCGGCAACAGAAAATGCAGGACATTGATTTCCTTTTAACAGGAGCAATTAGTCTTCTTACATATGTTTCTGTGCTTCAACTGTACAAAAACGCAATCTCCGAACATGTATTTGCCAACATCACTTTATTTTTTGGCTTCTTCCATTTTCTTTTGAGCATACTTGTTTATAAACTGTTGACTGCATACTCGAAGCTGAGCAACTGGTATATGTTCAGTGGTATTCTTTTATTGATCATGTTTGTACCTATCCGGTACGAAGGAATTACTGTTTCAGGTATCTGGATTGCCGCAGCCATTGCCTTATTTACAGCTGGTTTTATGCTGAAGAAAAGAATGCTTCGCTTTTTCTCGATCGGGTTATTTGGAAGTACACTGTTTAAACTGGTGCTGATAGACAGTTTGCGCTTTTCTACCATTGAAAAAATCATCACGTATATCTCAATCGGAGTTGTACTGCTGGTTATCTCATTTCTTTACCAGAAGTATAAAGACTTATTATTTGCAAAAGATAACCAGTAGAAACTAATGCTGGATTAACTCATATTCAGCTTCGCTTCATCCAATCGTCTTGTGCGGTATTTTTTGGGTGACATGCCGATAATAGTACGGAAGCGCTTGGAAAAGTAGTAAGGATCATCAAAACCCATACTGAAGGCTATGTCTTTAATCGAACGATCGCTGAAATCTAACTGCTGACAGGCTTTCTGCATTTTCAACTGCAGAAAATAATCAATCGGCGCATAACCAGTTTTCTGCTTGAACAGATTTGAAAAACGTGATACAGAATAATTATACTGCTTACTTAAATCGTTCAATGAGATATTATCGTTGATATGTTCCTGCATAAACAGAATGGCACTGTCTACACAATCGAGTTTATCGTTTGCTGTTGCCGTGTAATGGCGTGAATTGTAAATAAACAATGTGAGGAAATGCGACAGACACATGTTTGCAAACAACAGGTTATCGATACTGTAACCCAGCTCCAGTGTTTTGTAGATCTTCATGAAAATGGGAATAATCTCCCCATTATTCTTTACATATTCCGGTTTAAAATGCTTTTGTACTTCCTGTACTTCGTTAAACTGCGGTAACGAGTCGCCGCCGAAATGGATCCAGTAAATCGTCCATGGATGATCGGGACTGCTGCCATAGGTATGCTCCACATTTTGCGGAAGAATAAAAAATTCATTCGGACCAACTTCATACCGCTGTTTGCCAATCTGAAAAAAGCCATGGCCATCTACACAATAAAACAAAAAGTTTTCAGGCAAACCTTTCTTACGGTACGTGAAATGATCTTTTGCTTTTGGGTAATAGCCGATGGAATGGATGTGTAAATGCTGCAGCATCGGATTGCTGTTAACCCTCGACTTTAAAATAGTTTTAGGTATTTCAATACGCTGGCGACCTACACCGTACCAGATATTTTTATGCGAACCTTCTTTGTTATCCTTTTCCTTCATACTGCAAGCAAATGAATGCGGCATGGAAATTACTAAAAAAGAAATTCATGGAACAAATCCTGTTCGCCACTCATAGAAATAAAGCCGGTTGACGGGAGAACTGAAAGAAACCAGTAATTTCGGCAACACTTAAACAACCGATCATGTCTTTATTTGTTTTTCGTCTGCATGCAAAACGTGCAGCTGCTCTTCTCCTTGTTCTAACGTTTGTCTTCAGCGCTCATGCAACAATTAAATTACCTTATTTCTTCAGCGATAATATGGTATTACAGCAACAAACCGATGCTGCCATTTGGGGATGGGCAAAAGCGGGCAGCACGGTAACCATTACTACTTCCTGGAACAAAGCAAAGTATTCAGTTAAAGCCGATGCTGCCGGTAAATGGAAAACAAAAATCAGCACAGCTGCTGCCGGCGGACCGTACAGCATGACAGTGAGCGATGGCACACCTGTTACCATCAAAAATATTTTGTTGGGTGAAGTATGGTTGTGCAGCGGACAAAGCAATATGGAAATGCCGATGAAGGGCTACAGAGATCAACCGATATTTGGCGGCAACGATGCGATCTTCCACTCTACCAACGATCAGATACGTTTGTACACCGTGCCACGTTCGGTACAACGCACTTCTCAGGATACGACCAAAGCCTCCACATGGAAAACAGCAGAACCGGAAGTGGTAAGCAACTTTAGTGCAACAGCTTATTACTTTGCAAAAATTTTACAGGAACGGTTGAAGGTTCCGGTTGCAGTCATTAACATCAGCTATGGTGGTTCGCCTGTTGAAGCATTTATGGATGCAGAAACACTAAAAGCATTTCCTGAAATAAAAGTTCCTTCCTCAACAGATACTGCACGATTGAACAACCGAGTGCCAACTGTTTTATACAATGGAATGCTGGGTGCATTTCTTGGTTACAGTATTAAAGGTTGTTTGTGGTACCAGGGCGAAAGTAATAATGATCGTCCTGCACAATATGAAACCTTGTTTCCTGCTTTTGTACAACAGATTCGTGAACAAACAGGCCAGGGAGATTTTCCTTTTTACTATTGCCAGATAGCCCCTTACAACTATTACAACTTTGCAGCTGTAAATGCAGTGAACAACAACTCAGCTTATTTGCGTGATGCGCAACGCAAGGCATTAGCAAAAATTCCGAACAGCGGTATGGCGGTGTTGATGGATATTGGTGAAGAATTCAATATACATCCCGGCGATAAAGCAACAGGCAGCAAACGTTTAGCGTATATGGCTTTGGCAAAAACTTACAGACTGAAAGGTTTTGGATCTGAAAGCCCGGCCTTCGAATCAATGACAGTAAGCGGTAATACAATTACCATTAAATTCAGTGGCGCTCCGAATGGTTTAACCAGTTATGGCAAAGCCTTACAATATTTTGAGGTAGCCGGTGCCAATAAAATTTTCCGTCCGGCAAAAGCATTGATCAGTGGCGGAACCATTGTTGTTTCTGCTCCCGATGTGAAAGACCCGGTTGCAGTACGTTATGCATTTAAAGATTTTGTTGTGGGTGATTTGTTTAGTACAGAAGGTTTTCCAGTGAGTAGTTTCAGGAGTGATGATTGGTGATTTTCAACACAGAGAAAAAGAGGCGAAGAGTACACAGTTATGTTATTCGCAACAGTCTGATGTTTCAGAGATGTCTCGTCCCTTGAAATGACGGGTGTAAGAGTATAATAAAATATTGAAACCCGTCACCTCGACGAAGGAGATGTCTTTCAAACTACAAACGAGTTGAAGAATGTGAAGGTTTTCTACTTCAACATCATCTCAACATCTTTCTTTCTCTCTTCCGGCAACACAATCAACTTCACAAGTTTGCCATCTTTCAACTCTGCTTCAACAGTTGTTTTTGAAGGTGCATGTAACTTAAAGTGTACGTCTTTTTGTTTGGGCCATGCGGGGAACAACAGAATGCGTTGTCCATCCGTCTGCAATAACATTTCCTGCAAACCGATCATCCCACTACCACCCCAGTTATGATCGGGCACCCAATCGAACCCCGGTCCCCAGAAAGCAGGAAAACGGCGTTCGCTGTTTTGTAATTTAAGAGAAGTTAATCTCCATGCTTCTTCGGTCAGGCCTAACCGTGCAGCCCATATATTATCCTGCTTCCAGCCAACATGACTGCGGAACTTAATGACCGATGTATCGTAATGCCATGTATTTAATGCAGTGTCTAATCCCGGTTTTCCGATACCAAAAATTCCCCAAGGAAATACAGGATATAATTGAGGTGATTCAACATTGTTGATACGCTCCCAAGTTTTTGCAGGAGCAATGGTTGTATGACCGTTGAATTGCTGATAACTTAATGATGGTACACGTTTCAATAATGATTCAACATATTGCTTTTGTTCAATTGACAAATTGGTTGAAAGTAATTGTTTGATGATGGTTTGCATTGCAGCAACCGTTGTCACCGAATTGTTCGTCATTTTAAATGTTTCCGCAGCACTGCCGGGATATAACACCAAGTGTCCATTGCCATCCAACGCCTTTGCTCCTCTTTGTTTGGCTAGGTATTGATAATGCTCATCAAAGAACTGCAGACAACTGATGATAAACGGAATTTTATCGCTGATGTCTTTGCCGGTATATTCGGCTTCCTGCAATAGCATCAAACAAAATTCAAATACCGTATCCCATTCGTATTCGAGCCACGCATTGTACTCAACGCCTTTATCAAAATAATCAGGACGTTTGGTACCATACTCAGCATAATTGGGCAAGCCAAAGTTTTCCATCTGCTCGGTAAAACAGGCACCGTTATGATTCCAATAGACTTTTGTTCTCAACTCTGCATACTTCTGCAGGCGTAAATAAAAATTGAGCTGCGGTTGCAACAGATCCCAATCGCCACTCTTGATCATGGGGAAATAAACCAATCGTTGGTTTTGTGCCGTATGCAAACCGCCGCCCCAATTGCGGTAATCAGGTGTAAGACCTTTGTTGATGGTATCGGTATAAATTGGATCAACCGTTAACAATCCACCGTTAAATTTCGTTGGCCAATCGCCTTTTGCATTACAGACAAGCATGTAACGGAAGAGTTGATAATTACGGCCAACTTCCCAAGAACGCAAGTCTTTTTTTGCCGGATCAACTGCAATAAAACTTCTGCTCCAGAACTCTTTCCACCATTGCTGCGTTTGTTGTAAAGAAGTTTTATCTGCTTTCATTTTTCGCTGCAATGAATCAAGCGATTGTTTCCATACTTTAATATCATTTACCTGTGCATTATGCAACGTTAATTGCAGCGCATGTTGCTTTGCTGCTGTTTTACTTTTTAGTTTCCATGCTTTGAAATCGGTTTGAGCATACCTGCCTGTATCTGTTCCGGCTGCAATAAAATTCTTTCCTCTGAAGGAGCCACCGAATGCCAATTGTTTAAGTGGGTTGTACAATTGCTCTTTCACCGATTCCATTCCCTGCTGCTTCACCACTGCATCAAAAATGGTTTCACTGCTGTTGTGGTGATAGAACAATACTTTATTGTTGGAGAAATCAATCACATCTTTTTTGGACACGTTGTTCTTTGGCGCTCCCCATTTCCAGGAGTTGCCCCAATTTTCCCTGGTTGTGATGATGCGGTCACGATAACGCCAGCTTTCATAAGCTGCTTCAACATTTATTTTTTTGTTGCTGTTGATCTCAATATGAGCGACAGGTTTAAATACATCAGCCCATATTTTTATCGTTGCTTTGGTTTCGTTATGCTCGCCTTCAACTGTTATATATCCCTGTTGTAAATGCAATTGTTGTTTAAAGCTTGTCCCTGCAAATGGATTGGGGAGTAGTTTCACTCTTAATCTTCCCGTCTTCATCAATGCATTGTTCTCATCAAAGTTTCCGCTGCGTGCAACATAGATAAACAACTCTCCATTCTCTACCCATACATTCATACCGATATCTCCACCACCGCAGGGCATGGATTCGGATGCGTTCTTGCTTTGTGTAGTCCACACAACATCATAATTCGGTTGTGCGGAAACAGAAAAAGTAATTACAGTAAAGAAGAAAAGAAAGAAATGCTTCATTAATTTATTTTAAATAACCGCCGACAGTATTTGCAACCGCTGCCGAGAGTGAATTCTACCGAACAATCAATTTTATTTCACCCACAATACCTGCCGGCAACAAGGGTTTATCTTTTAACCGGAATGGCGCTGTTGTCCAAGTAATACGTTTTGCTTCCGGCAACAGCTGATCTCCGATTAAACGGTTGTGCCAGGTATTGGTAACAAAAATTTCTACTTTGTTTTCACCTTGCTTAATTGCCTTACTGATATTGACAGAATAAGGTTGCGTCCAGATCGTACCACAATCAATACCATTTACTTTTACTGTTGCGATATTGTACAATGAATCGAGCTGAAGTAAGACATTAGCTCCGCCTTCTATTTCCCATGTAAATGAATTTTGATAAACTGCGGTCCCTGAAAAGAAACGAATTGTGGAATCAGAATTTCTCGTCCAGCTTTCTAATATTGAATTAGAATAAGTAAAAGATAATGTGTCGATGTTTACCTTCCACACACTTGAAAAAGAGTGATACTTAACTTTTTTCTGAGACGGAACAAAAACTTCTCCTTTCTTACCTAGAACAATAAAAACTGATTGCTTAGCCGCTAATGAAAACGCTACAAAAATCGTTGAGCCATCTTTTTCAAAATAATCTACTCGGATTTTATCCCCTGTTATTGGATCCCATATTTCAGGCAACTTATCCTTTACATTAAACGTACAAGAAGCTACTTGTATGCTATCGGTTTGATTTGAGAAAAAATAAATATCAGTATTTGTTGTTTGTCGATGTGTCCATGCAATTGCATGTTTATTATTAATAAAATCCACATCTCTCTTCACACCCAACTTTTCAAACGTACTGTCCGTATACGGCGCAGCAACAACATTCTTGTTATTACCAAACAGCTTTATCCATTGCTGATCAATCACAATCTTTGCACCCGCTTTTGCCAGCTGCTGTAATTTCTTTTGCACAGCAGCACTCATTGTTGGATTTGGATTCATCAGCATCTTTCCCGGTATCACCAACACGCCATAGCTTGCACCGCCGGGTAATACTACTCTGCCGTTCTTCACCTGCATCAGCATCAATGCATCGGGATTAAACGAATCGTAGGTATAACCATTCAACGGATCGATCCAGTCTTCAGGATCGGCCATGTTTGCTGAATGCGTTACACCATCCGGTTTTTGTCGTAATGGCTGACCTTTATTTTCTAATCGTTTCTTTTCTGCTTCAACTCTTTCTCTTCCAAAAATGCCGGGCAATACACTTACCAAACGATCGGGCAACACAGAACGTCTTGGTACTTCTTCTCCTGTAAATACGGCCACATCCACAACCGGATCGCCCATTTGCAACAAGGCCTGGCAACGTGTTAAATACTCGATCCATGCTTTGCTTTGCTTGAACCAAGTTTGATCACGTTGAAAATACAAACCCACTCCATCCAGTGTTACACCGGGCTTACGATTAAGAAACGGATTGTGTGCAAACACATGCATCACCATCTTATTAATGCCTAATGCAAAATTCCGGTCGCCCACAACTTTTAAACTACCGGGATGTTCGCTCCAATCCATACGCACTGTTGTAAACGATTCGGCCTGTATAATTTTCTTGCCGTAGATATGCGCACCACTGATAGCATCACGCATATCATTCGGTTTATCATGTGTTGGACTGTTGAACCAAAACTCACCCATCGGCAAGTCCGCATGCTTGTAATGCATCAACCCATCACTCACCATTGTTGGTGCAATGGCTTCAGCACTCATCTGACAACCCAACGCATGTGCTTCTTTTTTCAACGTGGTGTAAAACACATCATTCACCAACTCTGCAATGGTTGTGCGCACATCATGCAAAACTTTCTCTGATTGATCTGCACTTTCCACCGGCACACCCGTCATCGTTAGCAGGTAAGGCATCAGATCGTAACCTCTTCTTTTCTTAAATTCATTTGTAAAATTTGTACTCCAGTTTTGGCTGCCACATTCCCAACTATCCACATGAAATACTTTCAGCACTTCTTTTGCCAACGCAGCATTTTGTCTGAATGCTTTTCCAAACCAGTTATCGAATTGCAGTTTTACAGCTGCTGCATTAAACTTATCGCACTCCAAACCCAAGCCTGCACCACCGGTATAATTGGTATGCCCTGTTGAGGTATGACCTATACGAACAATCACCCAGTTAGTACCTTCCGGCGCTTTCCAGTTGAGATTGCCTTCTGCATCCATCTTACCGGTAAGGTTGATGATATTCTTCAACGGAACTGCAGCATCTTTCGGCACCTGCACTTCAGTTGTTGCATTGCTGATGCGCCACACCGAACCGTTCTTCGATTCGTATTGATGAATGGATGGTTCATCGCTTAAAAAAATACCCACCACTTTCAACGATGGTTTCCACTTGGCAGCATCCAGATCTTCAGCTCCCGGCTCTGTTCCTTCTTTCTCATACACAAAGCGGAAATATTTTGCAGTCGTAGCGGGAATGGAGAACGTAACATCTTCATCTGCATCCTGCCAGCCATGCCGTGGTGCATCGAAGCGTGTAACAGTTGTAAAGTTTTCACCATCATCGCTGCTTTGTACAATTAACCGCAAGGCCTGGTAAGTATTACCACCTGTGCGTACCATAACCGAACGACAAGTAAACGGCTTGGGATATTTATATTGAATCCAGCAAGCAGAATCACTTTTAAACGAAGACGAGTTGCTACCTGTTTGTCGAAACGCTAAAAAACTTGCACGAACGAAATTACTTGTTGAAACCGTTGGCACCGATACCACTTCGCTGAACGCATTGCCGCTGTTGGCGGGATAAGCATACACCGCCACATCTTTATAATAATTTTGAAATCCTTCGGGCTGTGACAACTGTATTTTATTAGTATCGCCTGCTGCAACATAGGTTTTCGTCCACACCAATTTTTGCATACTCAACTCCGGCGTAATCCACGGACCACCGGCCAATGCAAACCCATCACTCACGTGCATGCCTAACTGTAAACCTAAACGCTTGGCTTCCTGCATGGCGAACGTTACAAGCTTCCACCATTCGGGAGATAATTGCCGTGCAGTTGGCTGAAACGGAATTTTTGAAACAGTATCCTTGATGGGCATCAGATACGCACCACCAATGCCAACTTCTTTCATGGCTTCCAGGTCGGCAGTGATGCCTTCTTTTGAAACGGCAGCATGCATCCAGTACCAGAATACCCAGGGTTTGGCAGATTGGGGTGGGTTGAGAAAGTTCTGTTCAATTTGAGTCAGCTGATTTTTTGTTTGCGCAATCGAATCAACTGCAACGCAAACAATCAAACCCAATATCAATACATATTTATTTATAGAGCTCATTCGAATATCAAGACAGAATATTTTATTCCATCAGTTTTAATTTATACAATTTTCTTATTTCCTCTTTCTCATGTGAAACATATTGCCGTAAAGTATACTCAAACAATTTCAAGTTTATCTGGCCGATTTCCTTTGCTATATACTTTTTATGCTTCTTGTAATAAGTAGGCTTTAAGAAGTACCCTCCCAATATCTGCGGATCTATTGTCAGATCAATCTTAAATATTTCAATTAATTTACTTGTCGGGATATGAGAGACATTGATGAACGCATAAACACTTGAATCACTCTCGTCTTTTAATGCCATTTCCAGATAGAAAAAGTAATACATCTTGCTATTTAAACTGCAATTTACTCTTTCCTTTGTCAACAGAAGTAGCCACGGCTATTCCCCGGTTATCTTTCTTATCAACGGCACAATAGAAATGATAAACGACACCCTTCCATTTCACTACAAAACTTTTGTGTGCGTACTTGGTATCGTACGGTTCGGATGATTTGATGAGATCTTCTCCTTTCCAATCCGTCCAGTTCACCAGGTCGTAACTGCAGGCAAACCTGTTGAAGGTTTCATTCTTTCTTGTTTCCCAGAAAGCACCAAAGTAAAACATCACCCATACACCGTTTACTTTCTGTATCACAGCATCGCCGGTAATACCCACACCATGTTCCATCACCGGATCGGCATAGTAACGTTTCCAGTTAACCATATCATCACTCACCGCCATGCCGATCCGTTCGAACCAGCGCCACTTGGGTTTATTGCCGCTGCTGTCGCCATTGGCATTGTAATACATGATAAACTCGCTACCGAGTGTTTTGTCTTTATCACGAATAACAGTGCTCTTGTATAATTTCCTGTTTTCCCACCAACGCACATCTGTATCGGTAGAACTTAAAACGGGTTTTGACAACCGGTTCCATTCATGTGGCTTAGTTGGATTATTGGTTGTATTGGCAATACCAATTGCTAACGGGCCGGATTCATAACCACGATCCTTTCCGCCGATATAACTCATCCAGTATTTATTCTGATATTTTTCCAGCTTGTAATTACCGCCCCATTTTGTATTCTGCAAAGCAATGTATCCTGCTTTCTGGTTATTGTCCCAATCGGTTGTATCAGAAAAACTCATGAGCTTGCCGAGGGGTGTCCATTGCAGCAAGTCTTTGCTTTTTGCGATCCATGTTTCATAACCACGACCGTCGAACTGGATGTAGGTCATGTACCAATACTTTCCTTTGCGGAAGACAGACGGACAATCAATTTTCTTTGTCTCATTTTCAGGTGTAACAACCAACCCGTATTTGAAAGGCGTTTTTACTTCTTCATATACTTTCTGCATTATTTCCTGCGGCACCTGCGCATTTGTTTTTGCCACGAAGACACAAAGAGCGCAAAGTAGCACAAAGAAGAAATTGGTATCCCTTCGTGCCTTCGTGTCTTTGCGGCCATGCATTTTAAAACTTAATTTCCTTTGCTCTATCACCGGCTGATTTCTTTTTTGCGTTGAACGGAATTAAATAAAAGCTGTATTGATAATTCTTTGGTTTGATCTGGTATTGCTCCAATGGTGCTGCCACTTCGCTCCAGCTATCGTTACCACCTACACCCATCTGTATGAGATCAATATTGAGCGTGATGTAGCCTGCACCTTTCAGTTTATTCGTATGCTTTGCATTCTGGATATTTTCTTCCGTATAAGGCCATGCACTCATGCTGAGCAAACTATCGGCCACCACCAGCAATCCATCTTTTGATGTTTTGTTGTGGAGATACATCCAACGTACATCAGTACGGTTACCGTTTTCCTGTGGCACCACATAAGGCTCCATGAAATCGAAAATGTTTTGATTGTAGATGCCCACATCGGCGCCATAATTTCGATCAATGTAATTTTCGAATGGTCCACGACCAAAGTATTCGATTTGTTTGAAGCTGCTGTCAATGCCCATTTGCATTCCGATTTTAGGGATGTTGGGTAAGCCGGGTTTAGCAATTAAAGAATATTCAACTTTGATAAGACCATTTTCATGGATAAAATAGTTAACGGTAACTTTCGCACTATCGTTAATCAAAGAGTATACTGAACTAATAAATTCACCATACCCACGATGATTACCAAATACTCCTTTCTTTATTTCAACTAATTTCGGCTTAGACTCATACCATTGTTTTAATACCCGATGCGTTTTAAATCCACGTTTATCATTATCGGTTTGAGGTCTTATAAAATGTGGCAATAAGGGTGCAACAATCTGTTCTTTTCCTTTCAGTTTATATGATTCCAATGCACCCGTCTTCTTGCTTATGAAAATAAAATAGTCGGCTTTTTTTATACTGAATCCTTCTTCTGTTTCAGTATAGAAAACTTTGGTGATTACCTTGTTTGCATTTGTTGCTGTTTTTAACACCAATTGATTACTTGCAATCTCAAATCCCGCCTCTGCCCATGCTTCTGCTTTTTGCAATACAAACTTCAACTCCACATGATACTCCGATGCTGCTTTTGTTTTCGGTAACCATTTTGAAACAGGAAAATCCACTGTTGTTGCAGGCGCTACATCAATACCACCGATCTGTTGGTTGGAAATAATTCTTCCATCTTCTTTCGTAACAATAAAAGCCGTGTAAGCATTCACATTCATTACTTCACTCCGGTTAATGATGCGGATGATGCCTTTTACTGAATCAGCCCATTCAACCTGTACCGGTTGAAAAATACGTTTGCATTCATACATCGCCTGCCTGGGCCGGCCATCAGCTGCTACAATTCCTTTGATGGTAAAGTTGTCGAAATATCGTTCGCCGTAATCACCACCATAAGCATAAAACTTTACACCTGCTGAATCGGTTTTCTCCAACCCTTGGTCTTTAAACTCCCAGATGCAACCGCCGATCACTCTCGGCAAACTCCGCCACTGATCCCAGAATTCTTTTAAGTTACCTGCACTGTTGCCCATGGCATGTGCGTACTCACAAAAGAAAATGGGACGATGATCGCCGTTGTTTTGATTCACTAATAATGGTGCGGTGTAATCAGATGGATACATTCTGCTGACTAAATCTACATAATATTGATCCACCGGATTCTGAATACGATGCGAATGATCATTGCTTTTTAAATAACGTGGATCACTTGGATCGATATAGCCTTCTTGTTTCGGACTGCCCATGGCTGGTTCATAGTGCAACGGCCTTGTCATATCAAAATCCTTGATCCATGCGGCCATTGCTGCATGATTGGGTCCACTGCCCGCTTCATTCCCCAAACTCCACATGATGATGCTTGGATGATTTTTATCACGCAGGGCCATGCGACTGATACGCTCCACATAAGCACCTGCCCATGCCGCATCATGACTCAGCTTTCCCCCCAAACCATGCGTTTCCAGATTTGCTTCATCAATGACCATTATGCCGAACTCATCACAGAGGTCTAACAAATACGGATCGCTGGGATAATGACTGAGACGAACACAATTAAAATTGAATTGTTTAATTGTTTTGATGTCCTGCAGAATATCTTCTCTTGTCAACGCCTTCCCTCTTGTTGGGTGATGATCGGGGCGATTGACACCATACAAATAAGTCAACTTTCCATTTATAAGCAACTTGCTATCGCTCTTGCGAAATTCAATGGAACGAAAACCAAGCTTGCATGTTTTTACTTCCAATATTTTACCGGTACTGTCTTCCAATGTCAATACCAGCTTGTACAAATTCGGTTCTTCCGGGCTCCATTTTTTGGGATTGCTGATGGTCGTTTCCATCAGTCCAAACTTAACCCGATCTAACCGTGGATGAATTTCATTGATGATCTCATCCGTTTTTTTCGAAAGAGGTTGTTGTAATACGGGTTGGTTGTTGGCATCGTATACCTGCACCTTCAACACATAACCGGGCATATCTGCACCGGATAAATTTTCGATACGTGGACGGATACTCAGCAATGCATCTTTATAATCTTTATCCAATTTTGTTTGGTAAAAGAAATCTGCAATACGCAGTTTGGGTTCTGCATGCAAATACACTTCACGATGAATACCACTCATGCGCCACTGATCCTGATCTTCTAAAAAACTGCCATCACTCCAGCGGATCACCCAAACAGAAATCACGTTTTCACCATCCTGTAAATAAGGAGTGATGTTGAATTCACTTGGCAGAAAACTATCTTCGGCATAACCGGCAAACTTTCCATTGATCCATAATTTATAAGCCGAACTTACACCACCAAAATGCAGCGTGATGTTCATGTTCTTCCAGTTTGCAGGAACGGTAAATGTTTTTTGATAACAACCAACACCGTTATAATCCTGCGGCACATGCGGTGGATTTACCGGTCGAAAAGGATATACCGCACTTTTGTAAATCGGTTTATCATAACCCTGCATTTCCCAACTCGATGGAACAATGATCTTCTTCCAGCCACTCACTTTGCTTTTGTAAAAATCCTTCGGTGCATCAGCTGGCTTTAATGCAAAGGAGAAATCCCAATCACCATTTAGAGAAATATAGCGACCGCTTTTTGTCCGGTCGTTCATCAAAGCATCTGCAACTGTTGCAAACGAATAAGCTGTTACTCTTGATTGATCCCTGTTGATGCCGCTCACATACGGATCTTCGTACGGCTCACGATTAAAAATTGTTGGCGCAACAGGAACAGCAGCCGGTGTTTTATCAACTAACTGTGCAAATGCGGTTTGTACCACAGAGACACTGAGCACACTGATGAATACACAAAAACTTATTATATCTCTGTGTCTTTGTGTCTCCGTAGTTCTATTCTTCTTCTCTTCTTTCATTTTACTTTTTCTTTTTCATCAACTCCATTTCAATACATGCCTGTATAAATGGCCCGATCGCTTTCAGATCATCATCCCTTCTCGGTTCGTTCACATAATATTCATAGGTACCATCACGGTAAGGAATGCCGCCCAAACCGGCGCCTGCAACAGCCTGTATAAAATGATACTGACCGTTGGCATCTGTTGTTACAAATTGGTTGATCATGCCCTTGTAGGCTTTTTGCAAAGGTGCATTGAATGTTGCAGGCAGATAATGCATGCGGATGCCCTTTGCCAGCGCAAACACAAACATAGCCGTACCCGATGATTCGAGATAATTCTTTTCCTTATTCGCCTTATCAGTTACCTGCCACCACACACCACTCTTTGCATCCTGAAATTTTACAATGGCAGTTGAGAGACGATTCAATATTGCAATCAATTCTTTTCTTCTTGGATGAGTTGCAGGAATAAAATCCAGCACATCCACCAATGCCATCATATACCAACCCATGCTGCGACTCCAGAACTCCGGTGAAGTACCTGTTTGTTTATTTGCCCAACCCTGCAGCTTGCTTTCATCCCAACCATGGTACAACAAACCTGTTTTTGTATCACGGGCATATTTTTCCATCCACACAAACTGGTTGATAATATCGTTGAAATCCTGTTGTTGCTTATTCACCACTGCATACTCTGCATAAAACGGCTCGATCATGTACAAACCATCGAGCCACATTTGCGAAGGGTATTTCAGCTTATGCCAAAAGCCGCCCACCTTATTCCGTGGCTGAATACTGATCTGATCACGCAATGTTTGTGCTGCAGTTTTATATTTCTCTTCTTTATACAATGCATGTAAACGCAACAGTTGACGGCCCGGAGGAATATTATCGCTATTGTATTCATCCATCACATAGGTTCTGATCTTTCCTTCTGCCGTAATAAAGTGATCAACGATGTGTTTGGTATAATCGATATAGGTTTGATCGTTCGTCATTTTCCACAAACGTTCAAAGCCCATCAGCACAACACCAATTTCATAATTCCAGTTGGCAGGACGATCTCCTGTTGGCAATTTATCCTGTTCCAGATGACTTGCATATTTTTTCACTACCATTGAATCTTTGTACTGCTTCATAATGGTGGCAGCCATTTGTTTGGCGTATTCGATCTGTGCATTCGCATTGAATGCAACAACAAGCATCAGTAAAACAAGAATCTGTTTCATGTATGTTGATTTAATCTTTGTGTTCCTTTGTGTCTTCGTGACTTTGTGGTTCTTCAACCGGTCTTCTTCTCCAGTAATTCGCCAGCAAACTTCCGCTGATGTTCATCCACGGACTAAACACCGCCGCTGCCAAACCAACCGTTCCCAACTTACCAATGCTGCCCGCAATACCGCTTGCCATACCGCCATTCTGCAAACCCACTTCAAAGGCGATTGTTCGACTTGAATTTTTATCCATCCCAAACAAACGGCTCAGCCAGTAACCAAAAAAGTAACCGGCTGCATTATGAATCACCGATGCAATAAATAACAACACACCCACCTTCATCAAATTTTCTCTGCCTGCTGCAGTTGTTACGGTGGTAAAATAAATAATACCAAACATCGAGATCAAGGGCATGATACGATCAAGCTTTGGAAACCTGATATACAACCAATGATACAACACACCGGCAATAACAGCACCTGCAAAAAATCCTGAGAGAGTTATGCTTTGCAACAACCCCGCATCACTGATATTCTTTTGCAAGAAGAAAATAATCACAGCGATCCACACAGCAGAAAAAATTGTAAAGATGTTTACTTTCTTCTTCTGTGCTGTTGTAGCCCGTTTCAGAAAATCATGCAACAACGCTGCGCCAATAGGCACCAATACAATTTTGATGATCTCCATCATCATATCCACAAACTCTATTTCAATGAGTGTGCCGGCCAGCGTTTTCATCAGCAATGGTGTTAACAGCGGTGCTACCAATGTTGCCATGGCTGTTACAATAACACTCAACACTAAATTCGCTTTTGCCAGGTATACCATTACATTACTTGCCAAACCGCTGCTGCAACTGCCAATAAGAATGATACCTGCAGCGATCTCCGGTTCAAAATGAAAAACTTTCGTGAGCAATAAACCCATCAACGGCATTATGGAAAAATGACAGAACAAACCCACCAACACGCCTTTGCCTGTTGATGCCAATCCGCTGAAATCTTTTAAGCTCATATGTGTACCCATGCCAAACATCACCAGTTGAATAATGACAAGGATCAATGTTTTATCACGCAGGTTGACGCCACCCCAGTTTTTAAATGCTTCCGGGAACAGCATTCCCGCAACAACAGCACTGATGATCCATGCGGTGTATTGATATCCTTTCAGCGATGGCACCGAACCAAGACCGATTGCCAAACTGATGGCAGCGATCAATGCCGAAGGTTTGTATAACGATGCATTCTCAATTGCCGCACCAACGACAACAAACAAAAGGCAAACAAGCGATATGTATAAAAAAGATTTCTTCATTTTATTTCTCACTGATTACACGGATTTCACTGACAAATACATCTGTGTTAATCTGCATTATCTGTGAGCAATGTTTTTAAATATTCCATTGCAATTGGCGGACTTGCCAGTATCGGCACTTTCTTTTCTGCTTCCGTTAATGTGTCCACCACTCTTGCCATGCTCGCCTGCGCCAATACAATTACATCTACCTCGTTGGCGAGTTGCTTTAATGCATCGCCTACTTTTTGATCGTGTGTGGCTGCATCGCCGCTCATCAATGCTTCAAATGCGCCTTCGCACAACACAGCTTTCAATTCAATTTCTTTTCCTGCAACCAACGCTCTTCTTCTTACCAAATCGCTTGTTGGATTTAATGTGGTTGACAGTGTTGCTACCACGCCGATCTTTTTCCCGGTTGCAACCGCTTTGTCGGCCATTGGCTGATCTACCCGTAACACAGGTACACCTGTTAATGTTGCTGCAGTTTCAACAGCAGGACCGATGGATGAACAGGTGAACAAAATATAATCTGCTCCTGCTTCTTCTGCCGATGCGGCATAGTTCGCCACACGTTTACTTGTTGAGGCTGTTAACTCACCGCATGCAATGGTGTTCTTAATCAAACTGTCATCCACAATGTTGAAGACTTTTACATTCGGCAAATATTTACTCACCAACTCTGCAAACACAGGCACCAACGTTGCCGATGTATGAACCAATCCTAATGTTTTTTGTGCCATCTTGTTTTTGCTCGTTTTATTTTATGATACCAACTTTTGTATTTCTGTTTAGCTGTTGTTGTGTCACTCACTTGTACGCTTGTATTTCTATTCATCTTGCACCAAGCGTCCCTACGGGACGCAAACACATACATCTTTATATTTCTACCGATCAACTGTTCCTACGGAACAAATTCACCATTGACCATTCACAATTCACCATTAAAACAATCCGAAATAATCCTCCCCACCCACCTGTCCGCCTTTAAAATTCACCTCCAGTCCGTTGATCTTTTCATTCTTCGAATAAGCTATACACAACGGTGCCCCAGTTACAATTGGTGCGATCATTTCCACTGCATCAATTCCCATGGCTCTTGCGGCATAGCTGCTGGTATCGCCACCGGCCACCACCACACGTTTTACATTTGAATGCAACACCGCATGATTGGCAATCGTACCTAGTGCCGTTCCCAATTTCTCCGATGAAAGATTTGCTGTTTGCTTACTGCCGGTGTGTACAATTACATGTTTTTGTTTTTGCAGCAACACTGCCACGTGATTGAATACAGCTGCATCAATCGTTCCTTCGTCCACTGTTTTTTGTGCATCAACAATCACTTCTTCAAAACCATTGGCCTTTGCCCACTCAATTTGTGAAGCCGTAACAGGTGAACAACTGCCCGATACAACAAGCAACGGTGCTGCTTTCTCTGCTAGCTTCCATTGGGTTACAGGCTGAAGCAATTCCGTTTTATTCCAGTAATTGCCCAATGCAGCTTCCACACCTGAACCGCCTACACTGAACAATGGTTGATCATCCAATTCCTGCATCCACTCTCCAATTTTTTCTAACTGCATTTCATCCATCACATCCACCAATACCACTTCTTCATCTGTAAGTGATGCCGTCCATTGTTCAATTGGTTGTTCAATCTGTGTTATATCGATCAATCCTATTTTCTTTTCTGTTTGTTTACCGATGTGCAGACGAAGATCACTTTCATCAGCAGGCGTAACAGGGTGTGTGCTCATCGATGGATGCCGATCCAGCCGATAAATTTTTCCATTGCTGCCAATACCCATCCTTGCAAACAAATTACCGAACACACAATACCTCCCCAACGATGGGGCACCGCCCAACACCGGTATCAATTTATTCTGAAACACTTCAGCACCAAAATCGATCGCTTGACCAATGCTTCCAACAGCAGGCGATGAATCAAATGTGGAACATACTTTGTAATGCACCTGTTTTGCGCCGCTTGCTTTCAACTGTTCAAATGCAGGGATCAAGATTTCTTCCATTTGTACAGGTGACAATGCTCTTGTTTTACCTGCCACACCAATTACATCCAGGTGTGGAAACTGTTGCAACTGTTCTGCCGTTGGCGGTTCAATGAACAGCACGGCTTTTGCACCGGCCCGTGTAATAAACTCCAATGCATCGGTGCTGCCGGTGAAATCATCACCATAAAAAGCAAGTAATATGTTTTGATTGTTGCTCACTACTTCTTCCCGAATTTTTCAACTGCTGCTGCAAATTCTTTGTATTGCTTCGCTGCTTCTTCCAATGTCAATCCGTCAACTGCTGCTTTCCATGCCTGTTGCAATGCTACCACACCTGCTGCTGCTCCCATCGGGTGCGCCATAATACCGCCACCGGCCATGTACAACAGATCAACTGTTTTTGCTCTTCTGTATGTTTCAAACGCCTGTCCTCCCCACTGGCCCGATGATACAACCGGCACCACCGTTTTATGATCAAACATTTTTGTACGACAAGCTTCTATCGATGCCACGACACTATCGTCACTCTCCCAGAATTTATTTTGGATACCGTTCACATGCATCTGATCTGCACCTGCCAATCGCCATATTTTCTGATACGCTTTATAATCGATTCCTAACAACGGATGTCTTGTCAGCATACCCCAACCGTTACGGTGTGCATGTATCGCCAGTTGACGTTGATCCATAATTTTTTTCGCAGCTGCCAGGCCAACACTGTTAATGCTGATCATGGCACAGGTACCGCCGCTGCTGACGATCTTCTCATAACGCTGCAGCATTTCATCCACTTCTCCACTGAGGTTGAACGCATACATTACTTTCTTACCTGTCTTATCTGCATGTGCATTGATGACGTTCATCACTGCATCTACCCGATCATTAAAACTGGAGTTCGCAGACGAAGAAAGCAGTTCATCATCTTTTACAAAATCAATTCCTGCTTCGGCCAAGGTTTTTACCATCGCTGCTGTTTGCTCAGATGTTAATCCAATCGATGGTTTGATGATGGTGCCGATCATGGGGCGACCCTGCACGCCTGTTAATGTTCTGCAACCTTCAATCCCAAATGCAGGGCCTTGGAATTGTTGGCCGAACGATGCAGGCAGTTCAATATCCATCAGCTTCAATCCGGTGAACTGTGTAATCTCGTACAGGTTTCCTTGCAAAGTTGAAACCATCACCGGCAGATTGGTACCGAAGTTTTCAATACTCCACGATACTTTCACAATGGCACGATGATACTTCCCGTCTTTACTTGTTGCACCGGGAATAGCAGGCTCATTCACTGTTTCCAATACTTCAACCGATTCAACCCTTGCAGCAAAACGTTGTTTGAGTTCTTCTGTTTCGCCGGGCACAGCTACAAATGTGCCGGATGATTGCTCACCTGCCAATACCGCCGCAGCCTTTTCCAGTGCATACGGCGTTTCGATATAATATGTTGCTGTTATCCTTTCCATGTTATCGCATTAAAGGCAACCAAACCGTCATATCCGATTTACCACGGTTGGCCCATGCGTAATACGGAATAAGTTTAATGGTTACTGGCTTTAGTTTTGTGTTTACTTCTTTATACAATGTATTGTTCCATTGATTCTGTTCAAGCAATCTTGCTTCGCCTGTCAATGCCATCACATTACCATCAGCTAGTTTCATAGCCACAGGTTGCAGTTTGATTGTTGCCGGAATCACTACATCAAATACGTTTTGTTGTGGCAGATCATTCGACTCAAGACAATAAACAATTGGTCCACGCTTCACTGTTACCTGGTTTCTTGTTTCTTCCACCAAGGGATTGCTTTCGATAAGCGTTACGGGCATATTCAGATTCAATTCGATCTTATCGCCTTTTTGCCATTTTCTTCCGACTATTACATATCCACCCTCCGTATCTCTTACTTTCGGATAAGAACCGTTAATGCTGAGCGAATATCCCTTGCACCATCCCGGTATTCTTAAAAAAATATTTACAGGATTAGCTGTTGCCTCTTTTAATGTTATTATAATCTTTCCATCCCATGGATAATTGGTTGTCTGCTCCAGTTTAATCTTTGTTCCATCGTGCAACGCTGTTGCCAATGTATTGCCGCTATACAAATTAATGTACAAACCTTTTTCACCAATACTGTACATGTAATTGTTTACCTCGGCAATGGTACGCACCACATTCGGCGGACAGCAATTTGATTTGCTGATGTATGGAATACGCCCACCTTCCCAACGCAGATGATAAGGATAGTTTGTTGTTGATGCCAATGGATTGGTATAGAAATATTTTGAACCATCCATACTTACACCACTCAACACACTGTTGTATAAAGTGAGTTCAACAATATCTGCATACTTGCTTTCACCGGTTAATAAAAACATGCGCCAGTTCCATAATACATTCCCGATGTTGGCACAGGTTTCATTGTGTGCACTAAAGTTGGGCAGTTGATAATCCCGTCCATAACTCTGGTGTACTTTCTGCACCGTATCCGGTTTGTACGAAGTACCATCCACACTCACACCATCATACAATGCACCGCAGCCACCCGTTACATACATTTTGGTATTGATAACGTTGTTCCACATTTTGTTCAATGTGTTCATCAATGTTGCATCCCCTGTTTCGGCATACACATCGGCCACACCTGCAAACAAATAATTGGCACGTACTGCATGACCTACTACCTTATTCATTGCACGGAAAGGTGCACGGTCGCTGTTGTCATCTGTTCCTTCAACCGTACCACGGATGTTGATGAGATGAATCACCAGATCAAGATATTTTTTCTCGTTTGTTGTGCGATAGAGTTCTGTCAATCCCATGTAATGCGATGGACAGATCGCATTGCGTGCCAGCTCCGGTGTAGCGGTTGCATAAAATCCAATTAAGAAATCTGCAGCTTTCTTTGCAATGTTGAGCAAGTTTGTTTTACTTGTAGCACGGTAATGCACACAAGCCGCCGTCATTAAGTGACCGAAATTATATGCTTCAAAACTCAACTGATCGTCGAACATTTTATCCTTTCCGGTTTTCCTTTGCTCAATGATGTTCTTGGTGTAGATATAACCGTCAGTTTTTTGTGCTTTGCCAATCACTGCAATGGCATCGTCCATCCATGCTTCCAGCTTCTTATCTTTTGTGTTTGCATACATCGCTGCCACCGCTTCCAGTGTTTTGTAAAAATCGCCATCATGAAAAGATGGGCCACGAAAACGACCCGTATCTAAACCGGCTGCCACACGAAAGTTCTGGAACGAATAACAAATTTCTTTGCTGGTATATGTTTGCCAAAGCTGCGGCAACATCGCATCCCGACAAACAGCAAAACGCTCAGCCCAGAAACCTTTTGTCCACTGCACATCGCTGATGCCTACACCGGTAAGCTTTGCATAACTGCTACTTTGCGTGTTGACCAAACTTGTTTGTGCTGAAAGATTATTCAGCAACAAAATAAACAGCACGAATGCGGCACTGATTCTTTTCATCTTACTGTGCTTTATAGTTAATAACATATTCAACGCCGGGTTGAACTGTAATCTCGTACAACTCATTTCCTTTTGCAACTGCTGTTACATTATTTCCCGAAGGTTGTGTTTTACTTTTCAATTTTATTGTCCCCTCTCCCGTTGCTCCCTTGATCTTTACCTGCTCTTTACTTACATACAATTCAATTTCACCTTGTGGTGTGGGCACTTTACCCTGCATCCATTCCAATCCGCCAAGATTCGGTTCCACTACATATTTTTCATAACCCGGTGCTATTGGTTTTACCCCGAGATAATATTTACCCAGCAAATACAATGGACTTGCACCCCATGCATGGCATAAACTTTTTCCAAACTCTCGTCCATACATCGCATAGTGCTCTGCTCCGGATTTAGCTGGATTATATTCTTCCCAGAAACTAGTTGCACCCAATTTCAACATGCCTCCCCAGTAATCTTTCATTTCTTTCAATACATAATTCTGCTCACCCATGGCACATAAGGCTTCCAGTTCGTAGAAGCGCATATAAGGCGTTGTGATCTTTTGAATATTATTATTCAGCAACACAGATGTCTTTACCTGCTGCTTCTGTTGCTGATTAAAATAATCAAAGAAGATGGAGAACATGTTGGCATAACGGGTTACATTTTCTGTTTGCTTTCCATCGATACGGCTGTGCACCAATGCCTGCTTTGTATCGTTCCAGTAAATGCTGAATAATTTGGCACGCATGTCAGCTGCCAATGTATTGTATTGCGTTGCTGCATCTTTATCATTCGCAATGTTGGCACAAAGAGCCATTGTTTCGAGACTACGGGCCAATAACAACTGTTCAAAACTTACTTCACCTTTCTTGCTGAGACCAGCAGCCCAGTCGATAAAGATCCAATCGCCGGGCATCCACTCCATCAATCCATCTTTGTTACGGCGGGCCAGCACATAATCCATCAACGTTTTCATGCGGTCGTAGTTCTGCGCAATAAAACTTTTATCACCGGTGTAGAGATAATAATCATAAATACCAAGGAACCAATAGAAGGTATAATCCATAATGGTATTGATATGACCTGTCACCGGATCTTTACCACGTAATGCATAAGTTGTACGTTTCACCGTTTCATTATCGAAATAGAGATAATAATTCATTAAATAACTCTGGTACGCATCACCACTCCATACCCAACGATCACGCTTAATCCCATCGATGAAAAAATCTCTTGTGTTTAATTCAAAAGTGTATTTCGCTACGTCGTAAATGCGGTTTATCTCTGCATCACTACAGGTAAAGCTGCCACGTTGTTTTACATCGGCATATTCGTAGAGCATCGAAACTGAATCGAGAGTTACACTCGCATCGTACTGCACATTTACAAAACGATAGGCTTTCGACAGTTTCATGGTTTGATCTTTCTTTGCTGCATTGTTTACGTCTACCCTGTCCAATGCTTCGCAATGTTCGGTTGATAAGGCTTCCTCTTTTGATTCACCATAGTAAACCGACAACTTACCTTTTCCTTTTAAGCCATGCAGTTTGATGAAGCCGAGTGTTTCCTTCCCGAAATCAACCAGCATGGAGTTCTTTCCTTTTACTGTTGATACGGCCGATTGTCTTTTTGTTGGCAATCTAAACTGTGAAGGCAATTGTGTGGGTGAATTAAAATTCCAGCTTCCCGCATTGAGCCACTTGGTGGCAGAGATGTCGGATGTTTTTCCTGTTTCATCGATCCATTCTTTGTCTTCGAATGTTACGAGCCATGAAGCATCCGATACGATTGTTTTCCCTTTTACATAGATAGCAGGCACGTTGGCCTGGTTAAATACTTTGATGTTGATCTTGTGTTTACCTGCAGGAACGGTAATCCGTTTCGGGCTTCCTTCAAATGCCTTCCCATCGAGTTTTACATTGTATTCGCCTTCTACATAAATATCTACTGTTTCAGGTGCAGGCACATCAAACACCTTATGAAAATCCATGAGCACATAATGGTTGTCCATTTTCCAGAACACGGGAAAGAAGGTACCACGTTCTGTACGGCGGTTCTGTACTTTGTTTGAAAGATTTATTTCAAAATCGCCGGGATACCAGATCCAGGTTTGTGCTGAAGAAGTTTGCCACAAAGACACTAAGGCACAAAGTAGCACAAAGAATTTCACGCTGCGAACACTGTGGTTTCGCTGCGAACGCTGCGAGAAACTTGCTGAATACTTTACTGAACGTACAAGAGTGCGACGCAACGAAAGCGTCATAGTAGCAATAGAACTGGTGAACAAAATATTCTTCTTCATGTTTAGTGGCCGTTGAAAATGATGTAAAGAGATAGGATGACAAGTCCTAAAAAGACAAATAAAATTTTTACCTGCTTATCTGTTTTTGGCAATGGCGCTGTTTCGATGGCAGCCGTTACTTTGTTTTTATCGAGTAAGGATATAAGAATGGCTGCAACAAATAATATTGCAAAGATGTAAAACGAGATGAGGAAATAATGCGGCCACCAGGTGTTGGTACCAGTTGCAGCATCGGGAGGTAAAATCCATAAGTTGAGCATGCCCACGAATAAGCTAAATGCAGAACCTGCGGATAAAATTACATTCACCGCCAGTTTGGTGGTGCGTTTCCAGAATACACTCAATAAAAATGTAACGGCTAACGGCGGCGCCAGATAACCAAGTATGGATTGAAAAATATCGAACAATGTTTTGCCTTGGATATTATCAAAAGCAATGGCCATTAACACGGCAAGGACACAACCAGCAATCACCGTGTAACGACCAACATTGATCTGTTGTTTCACAGTTGCCTTTGGATTGATATTGTTGACATATATATCTTTTGTAAATACCGTGCTTAATGCATTCAAGGAGGACCCAATGGTTGCCACCAACACAGCGATCAATACACAGATCACCAAACCATTCAATCCTGAAGGAAAGAGGTTGGTCACCATCGTCATGTAGGCTAACTTATCATCAGTTAAATCGGGGAACAATGCAAAACACAAAATTCCCGGCAAAATAAACATGGGCAATGCCAATACTTTTAACCAGCCGATGAAGTTTACACCCAACTGTCCCTGTTTTAAATTTTTTGCACCCAAAACACTTTGCACCATACTCTGATCGGTACAGAAAAATGCAACGGCCGATACAGGATAACCCAACAACAATGCATGCCATGGATAACCGGGATCGGATGCAGGATGAATTAAATTCCAGAAATGACTGGGTGTTTTATCGATCAATGCTGTTATGCCGCCAAGCTTTTGCAAACCGATAAACGTTAATGCCAATGATACAATAATCAGTAAGATCATCTGGAATACATTCACTTTTGCAATGGCTTTTAAACCGCCCATGTAGGTAAACAAACCCGAGAATGCAACGAGTACGATAGTTGATTGCCACATGGGTATGCCTAATATCTGTCGCACTAAAATTCCTCCGCTGAATAAACCTAGACTCAACCAGCTGATCAAAATTTTCACCAACGCATAACCTGCTAAAATATCCTGTGTGCTTTTGCCGTACCGTTTGCCCATGAATTCGGGCATGGTGCTGACTTTACTGGCGATGTAACGTGGTGCGAACACCATTGCCAGTAATGTTAAAAACACAAACGCATACCATTCGAAATTTCCACCCACAATACCTGCTGAAAAACCAATGCTTGCAAATGCAAGTAATGATGAGGGGCCCACATTTGTTCCCCACATGTTGAAACCAATGTTGTACCAGTTCAATGAATTGCTTGCCAAAAAAAGTGTTTCATCTTTTTTCTTGTTTCGGAAACTGGCGATATAACCAATCGCCAGCAATGCAATGAGATAAATTGCTACAATGGCAAAATCAAGCGTTGTGAGTTTATTATAAATTTCGTTCATGACGTATTTGAACCACGAAGACACGGAGAACACAAAGGAGCACGAAGCTTAATATGTTTTCGAGTCTTAGTGACTTAGTGATTCGAGATTATATTGCTTTAAAATGTCTGCGATTTTCACAGGCACACCTGCTTTCAAACTCTTATCCATTGCCTGCAGCAACGCCACGGTTCCAATTCCTTCCTGCATGTTGGGATAAGCGGTGAAATTTTGTTCAATTGAATCAACAAAGTATTCCAGGTAATTCTGGTACTCACCCGCATGATGACTCTGCCCTTCGAAACGGAAATAATATTTCAAGGTGCTGTCGCCCCAATGAACAATTTTTTCTTCGCCTGTTTTATCAGTAATAGCATACCGCAGTTCATGGTAATCGGCTTGCGATGCGCCTTGCGTGCCACGCAACACACAGCTCATACCACTGTCACGCTTTGTTGGTTGCGTTGGACTTGTGTAGGTTCCACTCAACCTTGCAATACGTCCATCGGTTGCTTTGAAGATAAAGTGCATCGTGTCTTCATTCTTTAAACCGGCTGCTTTACCATTGGCGCTGATCATGCCATAACCCATCACTTCTTCAATGTTGGGCAGATACCAACGAATGAAATCTACAGGATGACTTAATCCACCGTACAACCATTTGAATGAATCTTCCAATGCCCATTTCTTTTCGAGGAACCAACGGTGATCGGCATTGTAATGGCTTTCGATGGTGATGAGTTCACCGATCTCTCCTGATTCAAAATCTTTGCGTTGACGTTTGTATGGTTCGAAGAAGCGTGAGCTTTGTCCAACAAAAACTTTTTTACCTGTTTGTTCTTGCAGCTCGAGTAATTCTTTTGCACGACTCAGATCATCAATGAATGGTTTGGTACACACCACATGTTTACCATGCAGCAATGCCTGTTTAATATGGTCGGCATGCAAGTGATCGGGAGTATAAATGGCGATGATGTCGATCTCTGCATCGTTGAGCAGATCTTCGTAGTTGGTAGTGTAACTATTAAAATCAAATTCCTTGCAACGTTGTTTGCACAACTCTTCGTTGCGGTCGCAAATAACTTTGAGATGCAGTTTTTTACTTTGCAATGCTGCACTCATGGTACTGCGTCCTTCACCAACGCCTAAAATTCCGATTGTAAGCCCCCCCGCCCCTGAAGGGGTGCTATTAGCGTCATTATTTTTATCGTACTTCATTATTATTAATAATTATCGTTCTATTGATTTGGGTTTTCAATTCCCCCTTCAGGGGGTTAGGGGGTTTAGAAGCACCCACGCCTCACCCGGCTTTGTTCCTTTAATGCCTTCCTGGTATTTTTTCATGATCTTATTCCATTCATCCACCCGTGGATTGTTAGCTGTTGTTCTTGGGTTCAACTTATCCAAACTCTCGCCTTTTGGAATACTGATCACCAATATCAACTGCCTTCCATTCCTGAACAATAACAACTGCTGAAAATCGGCATTGCAGAAACCTTTTGAAACTTCCGGCCATTTTTCAAACTGTGCAGCATGATAGTTGAGATATTCTTTTTGCAACTTTTTATTTTCCACAAGGTTTGCTGTAAGGATGATATGCTGCCATTCTTTCGCCACTGTTTTATCACTGCAATGTTTCTTCTTGCTGAATTCGTAAAACATGTCGTGGTATACGCTTACTTCTGCTTCAGGAAAATTATTGGCGATACGTCCTTGTATTACGCCAATGTCTTGCACTTTATCGAAGATGACATAATGATTCTGCCAATGATAAATAGCATTGCTGTCCATATTATTCTTCGCCAGCAATTCTTTCAGCTTGGGTAAATTCAACTGCATACCGTCTTTCAGCACCAGTTCAATTACTTCGTTGTGTTCTTCGTTGATAGGCAGATTAGCTTTTGTTGTTTTATTTGCGAGGAGGTGTTGATATTGCTTTTGAAGTCCGGCATTTTTTTGAATTCGTTCATTAACCTGTGGGCCGTTGTTACTCCATACATTGCCCGGACCATTTGCGTTTTGTAAATATTTTGTTGATGGAGTCCAGTTATCTTTTACTGTTAGGTTAGAAGATCCTTCATCTGTATAAATATAAAACCAGTGCGATGGAAGATGTACGTAAGCAGCTTTATAAATGCTATCAATTACATTTTCATAAATCCACGAGTCTTTTTGCGCACTTAATGTATAAATGCCTGCACAGTCATAATTATGTTTACCGAAATGATATACTTTATTTCTGTAAATCATATTTCCCGACATCACATTGTCCACCAACGTCCATCCCCAACCTAAACTTATACCTGTATAAGAAACATTTTCTATTTCGTTATGTGCTATATGTGTAGTTTTTACATAGCCAGCTCCAATTCCAACGCAACTCCAGTCTTCATTTGCGGCATCTGTAATAAAATTGTTGTTTACATATACATTCGCAGTTATCTCAGTCCGGTCATCTATTACCGGGAAATAGGGTCTGTGAATTTCCCAGCTTTCATCGCTGAAATGACCAATCAGCATTCCTGATCCTCCAATATCCTTAAACAAATTTCCGTTGATGTGCATATCAATATTCCCTTTACCTGCATCAAGAGCTGTTGATGCAGTTTGAAAAAAACTACATTGTAAAATTTTTGTATTGCGGGTATAACTGACTGCAAAGGCAGCAGCAGGCCTGCCTACCCAAGCCTGATTATCTAAAGAAGGTTTCCCTCTTGTTCCGGCAGGTTTTAATTTGTAAGCATCCAACATATACATACCAGCCTGATGTGGTACATGTCCTTGTTGCGATGGCCGTAGCCAACCTGCATGTTTAAATGTTATACCGGAAACAGTAATGTTCTTAACAGGATCAAGTGAAGTGCCTTCAATTTTTACTAATGTTTCCAAATGTGGAGCTACAATTTCTGCAGTTGCCGGATTTTCATTGCTTCGTGGCCAGTAATACAATTTTTGTTTTTGAACATCCAGATACCATTCACCTGCTTCATCCAGAAACTGTAATGCATTGGTTAAATAAAAAGCCGAGTTGCCGGTTTCCTTACTTATCCATGGAGCAGGCCAGGGATGCTCGCTTTGTATTCTGCTTTCGGGTTGATGAAAAAACAACTTCGTACTATCGCCATGTACTTCCATTTTCTTTACCCGAAGAATGGCGATAGCCCACCACTGATGAATAAAAAATTCTACTCCTTTTGTTTGCGAAAGCGAAGGAAATTTTGGTGTGGGAATCCAGCAGGTTTCTTCGGCTTTGTTCCAGCTAATGATTCGGTTCATCAAATCGCCATTGGTGTTTTTTGCACGAACTGCTTTTACATCATTGACCCAAAGCTGACGGAAGTTGAACAACTGATCGCCAACCAAAGGAACATCTGCTACCCATACTTTTCCCATTGCTTTGGCAGATAAACCTGTAACAGATGAGGTTAACTTCTTCCAGTTTTTAATTGCAATACCGCCGCTCAATACCGGTTGCTCATTATCAGCCGCTTCAATTATAGTTGGACTCGTTGCCGTTCCACCATCTTCGGGTCGGATAAAAACGGGCTCAGTTAATAGGTATGTTCCTCCGTTAAGTATAATATGAATACCGTCTTTGATCGTTGCATCATTTAACCTGCGCAAGTCTCTTGCTTTGCGCAAGGCCCTGTTCAATGATGCAAAAGGATTTTCCTTTGAACCATCGTTGTGGTCGGAACCGTTGGAGGAAACATAAATATCTGCTGCCGCCACAAACCGGGCAACCAGTAAAAAACAGATAAACAGGCTGGAGTGCAATCGTTTCATTCCAAATACAGTTGACGCTTTCTAACCTGCCTCAAAAGCAGGCTTTTACGCTGATAAATGTACCCTTGTTTGCGCCCCTTAAAAATGTATGTATTTGCTATAATGATGGACGATTTTCCTGTTTTGAGGGTAGCAGGAAGGCGGAAAGTCGGGAAGAATACAATTCAGGCCAACTCCATGCATAAAATCCACTACTCGCCTTGAAACACCTTTTTCAAATAAGCCGTATTCGCACCATAATTAAACCTGGTATCGGAAGGTTTCTTTGCATCACGACTGCGCTCGATCACCAGCCAACCGCTCCAGCCAATTTCATCCAACGCTTTTTTCACTTGGTACAGATCGATCTGCGGATCGTTCTCTAACCACACACTGTCTTTGTTGGTTGCATGGATCATGCTGATGCGATCCTTGCCGAGTATTTTTATTTCGCTGATAAGATCTCTTCCTTCTTTTAACGGATTGGAGAAATTGAAGTAAATTTTGATAGCAGGTGAACCGACTTGTTTCAACAACTCTACTTCTTCTTTGGCGGTGAGTGATGTTTCAATACCAATCACCACACCTGCTTCTTCGGCCAATTTACCCGCAACTTTCAAGCGTGCAATCACCGAATCACGAACAGCAGGATTCTTCCTGATATCGCATTGCACACCCAATGGCAGGAACGCATGTTTTACGTTCATGAGCTGCATTGTTTTGATACAATCTTCAATGCTGCGGATGTAAGCTGCCCGGCCGCAAAACGATTGTGCATAATAACCCGTCATCGCCAAACAGAAAATCTCAACTTTTTTTTCTTTTGCGGTTTTGATGAATTGGTTGCGAACAGTATCATTAAACAATTGATTGTCGAATGTGGGACGATTGCCCAATCCGCCCATATCCACTTCCACACCATCGGCTTTCAGTTCTGCAGTAAGCGTGATAGCACCAAGCTTCTGGCGTTTGAGCAACATCAGATCGATCAAACCGATTTTATAGCGTTGATTGGTTCTCGCCTTTTCTATTTCTTCTGCAAATACTCTTTCTAAATTTTCAAACCCTTTTACTGCATGTGCAGGTAGTTTCTCTCCATTATCGCCAAACACATACAAACTCTTCTCCGGTTCAATGGTAATTTTTGATTCATCGATATTGCCGTTTGCATTCTGTATGGCTTTGATGTTTAAACCCAGCTGTTTTGCCATGAATTCATACACCGGCGTGCGTTTGGTAATACCGAAATCATGCTTGTCGTTTGGCAAATGCACATTGCTTACATTTTCTTTTTTATTGTACCAGCTGTACATGGTTTGCAGGTAAGGAAAATCATGTTCCGGCATTTTATCTGTCCAGTCGCCACCGTCACTTACAACCAATTGCGGACGAGGCGCTGCCATTGCAGCAATCTCTACATTGTTTGTCCGGCCACCACATGCATGAATATCCATACCGCTTTCGCAGGGACAACCACCATAGAAATAAGAAGACAAGGAAACAACCGGTGCTGATACTTTGATGCGATCATCCAATGCCGTCATCAACACGGTATGACTGCCACCACCTGAACCACCGGTGATGCCTACACGGTTTGTATCTGCATCCTTCTGTGCCAGTAAATAATCAAGAATGCGGATGGCGCCTAATGCCTGAATGGTCATCGCTAAACTTCTGCGGTGATCTTCAATTTTGAATTGCAGTAACGATTCGCCCCATGCAAAAAGATCATAGCTGAACGCCATTGCACCCATCTTTGCCATGGCAGCACAACGAATCTGGCAATCGGCACGGTAACGCTGTTTTTCCCAATGACCATCGGGGTTTAAGATAACCGGAATTTTGCCCTTAATCTTTAAGGGCTTGTACAACGACCCGTTGATCCATACACCGGGTAAAATTTCGATGGCAATATTTTCTACACTGTAACCATCGAAGATGCGTTTAGAAGTAATGATTGGCTTACTGTTTGGTGCAGCAGGTAAATGATCTAACTGCAGTGCTTCTTTTAAACAAGGTTTTAATTCTGCTTTTCGTTTCTCCCACTCTTCCACTGTTTTGTATTGTGCAGCAATACGATCCATCTCTGCCCAGCCTTCTTCTACCGGCCAGCGATAATATTCATAAGCACTTAACTTATATTGCTTGTCTTTTTCCTTCTTCAATTTTAATTCCAGCGGCTTCAGAATATTGTCAAGCGTTACTTCTACATCTGGACGATACTTCCATTCTGCATAGGTAACCATTTTGTTCTTTACCATGCTGTCAACAAACTTGATAGTAACACCGTATTTCTTTTGTACATCGTTCAATACTTCCTTGAGAGGTTTGCTGTATTGATTGTCAGTATTCAATTGTGCAAATGTTGTTTGCCACGAAGACAGCAAGACGCAAAAGAAAACTGCTGCTACAAGAACAGAACGACGAAAGGATTGCGACGCAACCTGGATGCTATGAAAAACTGAAGCTCGTATCATAAATCATTTTTTAAAGATGCCTGTTTGCTTTCCAACTGCTGTATAACAAATTTGGTTCGAGGACAGGTTTCGGGAAAAACAAACTGGCGATATAACCCACCATAATCACCACGAGATGACTGTAAACACCCAGCATGAGTTTGTGATGTGTGAAATTAAAATTACCTAAATCGAGCAAGAGTTTGGGATTCTTTATACCAACGGGAGTGCTGGTGAGAAAAGCCCATGCGGTAAATAGAATACAAGTGATGATACCAATGTTCACACCCTGACGATTGGCTCTTGCACTAAACAAACCCAGGAGAAAAATACCCACAATACCACCGGAGAAAATAGCATAGATGGTGAAGATAACACCCAGCACACCTTCGTTACCTGCTAACAAATAAAATGCACCGATCGCAATAGACAACAAACCCGAGAACACAACAAAGGCTTTACTGGTATAGAGGTATTGCTGATCGGTTTTACCGGGGCGAAGTTTTTTATAATAATCTTCCATGCCAACAGCAGCAAGCGAATTCAAATCAGCACTGAGACTACAGATAGCGGCTGATATTAATGCAGCCACAATAAAACCAATGACACCTGTTGGCAACTGCGTCATAATAAAATGCGGAAACACAGCTTCTGCTTTCATACCATCGGGCAACGGATTCTGTTTATAAAACACAAACAATGCTGTTCCGATAAACATAAAGATGGTCCAGATAGGAACAGTGAGTGAAATGCCAAGCAAGGATGCTTTCTCTGCAGCCTTATCTGTTTTTGCAGTGAGATAACGTTGCACAACTGTTTGATCGGTTCCGTATTTCTGAATGGCATAGAACGATCCGTTAATGATCATCACAACCAATGTAAGCTCGGTAAACTTAAAATCGTAAGGACCGAACCCTGTGCGGTTATTTTCTGTTGCCACTTTGATTGCTTCAGGCACTCCTCCTTTAATAGAACATAAAATCACCAGCAAACAAATGATGCCACTGGCGAATAACATGAAGCCCTGGAACACATCGAGCCAGATAACAGCCTGCATTCCTCCTTTTAAATTCACCATAACCAATACAAAACCAACTACTGCAAGAATAATAAACGGACTGATGGTTGTCATTTCATGAATGGCCACAGCAATTAAAAACAACACCGTGCCCATGCCTGCAAACTGTCGGATAATGAATGAGGAGGAACTGTAATAACGGGCAAAACCGCCAAACCGTTTTTCAAAATATTCGTAAGTACTTAACCCAATTACTTTGCGGAAGAGCGGCACAATGAACCAGATAGTTCCCAACAAAACGATGGGCACCATTAAGCCCTGCACCAATAATATCCAGTTGCTGGCATAACCCTGTGCCGGATAACCGAGAAACGTAACACTGCTGATAAGTGTAGAGAGTAATGAAAGACCCAATGCCCATGAAGGAAAGTTTCCTTTTGAAAGAAAAAATTTCTCGGTTGTGTTTTGCCTGTTTGCAAAACGGAAGCCGAGATAGAGCGTAACTCCCAGCACAACGAGGATGATGCAATAATCAATAAAATGTAAATGGTCCATTGGCAAGTTCGTTGGGTTGCTCACAGATTGCACTGATGAGCACAGATTTTATTATTTTTTTGCCGCTGAGAAAAGAGTTCGCAAAGGCAAGCGCAGAGAAGTCACTCAGCGTTTAACTCATTTTCTTACTTCTTTGCGGCGGACATTCTATACAGTTATTAGAAAACGATTCAATTGAACAGTTCCTTAATTTCTATTGACAACTCATAACTGCCGGGCTTAGCCGTTATGTATAATTCGTCTGCCTTCATTCGCACTACACCCCTTGCCAATTCATTTACCGGTGAAAGCTTATTGATGCACAGCTCCTGTAAAATGGCTGTTGCAGTTGAGCCGCCTTCAATAAACAGTTCGGCGATCTTATTTTGCTCAACAACTGTTTTTACTGCTTTTGCCATGATGCTTCGCAGATCAGCAGCTGATGTATTTGCAGGTATTGTTTCACTGTTCAATGCAATGATGGCTCTCTGTTTTTGTTTCAGCACATCTTTGCATTGCCGCACCCATCCAATGTCTGCCGTTCCGCTTTCAATCATCTGTTTTGTGATATATAAAACAGTCTTGTTCTTTTCATCAACCTGTTTGATGTAATTCACCGATTGATCGTAAGCTGTACCGCACACAAACAAAAACGGAAGCTGCAATTCAGGTTGCTGTTGCTTTGTTTGTTTGAATTGCTTGTTGAGCAATGCTGCATAGAAATCACCCGCACCAGCTACAACAAACTCATCATTCATTTTTGAAGCCCAAGCCTGTACATCAGCCTCTGTTGTTGCTTCACCCACAATGAACCCTGTTGAGGGAAGTGCATTGCTGTGTGGAAGTACGCTTACCGATTCATCCTTCAGCATTAGTTTTACCAAAGAATTACTTACAGGAAACTCAGGATCATGTGCAAAGCCTGTTTCAATGATCGGTTTTCCCTGCACATAATAATTGCCGTTGTTGATAGTTCTTCCAAGTGATGGATTAGCGGAAAGAATAAAGGCTTTGCTTTTGTACATCAACTGCATCTGCAGTTTCAGTTCATCCAACACATATCCACGCAACACTGAATCGATCTTTTTGTAAACAAGTGAAGGATTAAGTTCAAGCACTTGCTTAATGGCTGCTGTTGTTTTTTCTAATGCAGCAGTTTTATTCAAAGAGCGGCTATCTGTTGATACAATCAGCACATCTGCATCAGTTGGAGCAATATCAGCCGTAAATAAATCTACTTTCAGTCCGTAACGCAGACTGATACCGGCTAATTCAGCCGCACCTGTAAAATCATCAGCTATAACTGCAATCATATGATGAGTGATGAGTGATGAATGATGAGTAGGCCACTCATTATTCATCACTTATTATTTGTGTTTACTTAGTTGCACCGCACTTTCAATGGCCAATATCATTGCATCAGCACTGGCAATGCCTTTGCCTGCAATTTCAAATGCAGTTCCATGATCAACTGATGTACGGATGATGGGCAAGCCCAAGGTGATGTTCACCCCTTTCACACTATCCATCTGTTGCTTTTCTGCATTCCATTTGAAACCTGCAAGTTTGAACGGAATATGTCCCTGGTCGTGGTACATAGCCACTACACCACCATACGCTCCCATTGCTGCTTTTGCAAACAGGGTATCAGGTGGCACAGGTCCTTCTACATCATAACCTAAGTTTCTTGCTTCAAGTACGGCCGGTAGAATTTCTTCATCATCTTCCGTACCAAACAAACCACTATCACCCGCATGTGGATTTAATCCTGCCACACCTATTTTCAAATTTGTTTTGCCCAAACGCTTTAAACCATCAACAATCAATTCAATTACCTGCACAATGCGTTCTTTCTTTACAAGATCGCAGGCTTGCCTGAGCGATACATGCGTACTTACATGGATCACATTGATATGATCTTCCACCAACAGCATAGCATATTTCTTCGTGCCGGTATAATGCGCATAAATTTCTGTATGACCGGCATAATGATGACCGGCTTCGTTGATTGATTTTTTGTTGATGGGACCTGTTACTGTTCCATCCACTTCTTTTGCCAATGCTAATTCAATTGCTTTCTTCACCGCCTGGAATGATGCTTCACCACACATAGCGTTGATCTTTCCAAACTCAAGCTTTGTGATATCGGTGATACCAAGATCAAATACATCAATTGTTCCCAATTCAAATTTTGCATCGGCCACTTTTGAAACAGCATTCACTTTTGCATTGAGTTCTAACAGGTCAATGATCTGCTGAAACACAACTGCATCACCCACCAATAATGGTTTGCAGATATGATACGTTTCTTCTTGCAACAATGCCTTTACTGCAATCTCGGGACCGATGCTTGCAGGGTCGCCCATGGTAATCGCTAAAATTGGTAATGAACCCATAACTACTTATCCTTTTATTTCTATGTACGATTGAATTAATTTTTGTTTCTCTACTTCACCTAATGACTGCAACGGTGGCATCACCACATCTTCGCACAATCCTTTGCTCTGCATCAATACTTTCAATGCCCACAAACTTTCGCCTAAAGTTTTTCCACTTTGGTATAAGTTGCCATACACATCACTGAGCTTTTGCATCTCAAATGCTTTTGCATGATCACCTGCATCAACAGCCTTTACCATTTCATCATAGATCTCCGGCATTAAATTGCCAGTGCTGGGAATCAAACCATCACTGCCGCCAATCAATGCTTCTGCAGATTTTGCTGCCCAGCCAAGAAAATGTCCGAAGTCTTCCCGGTCTTTCCACAAAGCTAATGACTGCGCCAGTCGTTCATCACTACGTTCAGAATCTTTTGTTGCAATGATATTTGGGTGATGACTGAGCTCATCAATCAACTGCAAAGGAATACTCATGTGCGTGGTTGCAGGAATATTATAAATGATCAATGGCAACGGAACCGCATCTGCCAATGTTTCAAAATATTGCTTCATCTGCGTTTCTGTCATCGTATAATAAGAAGGCAAGGTTGCTGCAACAGCATCGACCGCATGATCGGCACAGAACTTTGTAAACGCAATTGATTCGATCAGCACGTTCGATGAAATACCGGCGTATAAAACCGTTCCGTCTTTCTTATGTTTTGCCGCTGATTTTACATACTGCTCCTTTACATCAACAGATAAAGAAGCCGACTCTCCTGTTGTACCAAGTATAAATGGAGAAATATTGTGTGCATAAAACTGTCCGAATATTTTTTCAACTGCTGCATCATCGATCTGCAACGCTTTGGTAAGCGGCGTTACAGCCGGCACAATTACTCCGCTAAATTTTTTATTCTTCTTCATCAAAATGCCGATTTAAAAATGGCGACTGCATCCTGTTCGGTAATTTCTCTTGGATTATTTTTCAGCAAACGCTGGATCTTCATAGCTTCCATCGCCATTTGCGGAATCGTCTCTTCTTTCACTCCCACTTCCCGTAACGTTGTTGGAATGCCACAGGATTTGTTCAGATCTTTTATCTTTTCCACACCTGCTTTAGCAGTTGCCCAAGTATCTGCTTCACGATTACATCCTAATGCAACAGCCACATCAGCATAACGATCAACAGCTGCTACGATATTATACTCCATAACATATGGCAACAACACAGCGTTCGATAATCCGTGTGCCAGATGATACATGCTTCCCAACGGATACGATAATGCATGTACACCTGCTGTGTTTACCGGACCTAAACAAAAACCGCCATACAAACTACCCATCGCTACTTTTTCTCTTGCGTCAATATTACTGCCATCTTTTACAGCAGTAATAATATTTGCAGCAATAAGTTTCATGCCTTCGTAAGCAAACAGATCAATGAATGGTTGTGAAAATTTGCTAGTATATGCTTCCAGACAATGTGTTAATGCATCCATCCCAGTTGCTGCGGTTATTGCAGGCGGAACAGATACCGTCAATAAAGGATCAACATAAACAATATCAGGAACAAGAAACGGACTGATGATTCCCTTCTTCTGGTTATCTGCATCATCAACCATTATTGCATTGGGCGATACTTCGCTACCAGTGCCCGATGTTGCAGGCACACAAATGAGTTTTTTCTTTCTTCCTTTCAACAAACCAATGCCTACATAATCTCTCAACTGCTGCTCATTCTCTAACTGTGCGGCTACTAATTTGGCTATATCTAATACACTGCCGCCACCGATACCAATCACCACATCGGGATTGAACGGCATAACATTTTTCATCAGCTTTTCAAAATCGCTGAAGCTGGGTTCGGCAATAATGGATGTATCGGTTACAACCTTTATGTTTTGTGCAGTGAGTTTGGCTGTAAATGCATCAATAATCTGTTGCAAGGGAGTAATGGTTGCAATAAACACCTTGGTTGGTTGCAAAGCCAATACATCATCAATCAACTGATCAAATGTTCCGTTACCTGTAACCAGTTTACCGGGAAAAAATATACGTAAAGGAAGCTGTGACATGTTCTTTGTTTAATAAACGGTTTCCTGCAAACTGTTCGATCCAACAATGGAATGTATATCCACCTGCTGAATACCCAGTTTTTCGCACCAGTGCAGGAAACGATCGTAGATATCATCTAATGTTTGTCGTTGTTCGGGTGTTAACTTGGTTGCAACTGCACGGCTGATGGTACGCACGGGTAATCCTCTCTTCTGCAAAAAGTATTTCGAACACATCGGGTATGCAATATGAATCAAAGGATCCACTTTTGTCAACTCTTCCTGCAGCCATTTCACTTCTTCCTGTTTATCGGGGTTGGTTGCATTGTTCACCATCCAAACCATTACTTCCGGATAAAAATTACCGGAGATAGATGACATGCCTTTTGCACCGGCCTGCAGACTAAACGCTGCATTGGGTGTATGTGCATCGTAAAACTCCATGTTGTTTGGCGTTGAAGCCAGTATATCGAGTTTGCCCTTTACATTTTCGTGTGTAATGGATGTGTCTTTGTGATAGACTAACCGGTTTGCAGAAAGCAGTTGACGGAACACTTCGTTCGTGATGATGCGTTTGTATGGTGCCGGACATTCGTACATACCCAACGGTATGTTACCGGTTGCTAAAAACATCTGTTCGAAATTGCGGAGCAACACTTCATCACTATCTTCTTCTTTTGCAAAATGACCGGTGATCATGATCGCCGCATCAATGCCTGTATCGTAAATCTTTTTGGTAAACTGTGCTTTATCAGCGATGGTCAACCCAAACGAACCGGTTGCCACAACGGGTACTCTTCCACGCACCTGTTTTACAATATGCTCGGTAAGCTGGAGACGCTCATTTTCGGTGATGCTGAACATTTCGCTGCTGAGACAGTTGGCGAAAAAACCTTTTACACCAGCAGCCAAATAAAATTCAACCAATATGCTTACAACATCCAGGTCAACCTCTGCTTTGAGATTGTAAGGAGTGATCATTACCGGAACAAATTTTTTATCGGGCATAACAACCTTTATTTAGTGCATAAATTTGAACTTATCGGCACGTGTTTACAATGTAGCATTTCACTTTTCTACTGTACAATTTTACTGTTTCGAAGGACGGAGTTTAGTAATGAGTAAGCCTGTGAGAAAAATGCTCAAGGTTCCAACAACAATGATCATATTCTTGTGCAATGGATTTTTCAGGAACGCATAATTTTCATTGAGTTTACCCGAGAAGGTCATCCACAAAATCACAATGATGCCAATTATAACGGCTGTTATGGCAGCTGCATTTTTTGTTTGCCGGCTAATAAGTCCCAATAAGAATAACCCCAGCATCCCACCTGCAAAAATACCGCTCAACTCCCACCAGATATCCAACAGACTTTTTGCTCCGATCATCGCCAATCCTGTACACAAACCAATTACACCAAACACAATGGTTGATACATGCAGTAAATAAAGTTTGCGTTTATCGGTGATATCGGGTTTAAAATATTTCTGGTAAATGTCAACAGTGAATACCGTTGCTGATGCATTCATATTACTGCTGATGGTGCTCATGGCAGCCGATAACAAGGCAGATACAATCAATCCAACCAAACCGGTGGGAATATTGTTCACCATAAAAAACGGCAATACTTTGTCGCCATAATCTGCAGGGCTCAACGTTGCAGCCAATTGTTGTGCTTCAGCTGATGTTGCGGCTACGCCTAACCGTTCAGCAGCTACCTGCAACTTCACCGGGTCGATCATGCCGGGTTGTGTTTGATAAAATGCATACAAGGCCGTGCCGATTACAAAAAATAAGAACGAGGCCGGTACATAGATCCATACACAAAGCCAAACGGATTTTGCAGCCTGCTTTTCTGTTTGTGCAGTATGGTAACGTTGAATATAATTCTGATCCATCCCGAAATTATTCAGGTTGATGAAGAAGCCATAGAACAGCACTACCCAAAAAGTTGATTCGGTAAAGTTGGGTGAGAAACTGCCGAGACCTGTTTTATGATCAGCTGTCGCAACATCGATAATGGTAGAAAAACCGCCGGGCAATTCTTTCACCACTAAAAATAAAATCAGTAATGCGCCGAGTGTTTTGATGATACCCTGCACCACTTCTGTCCAGATGACGGCTTCCATACCCCCAAGCACCGTGTAAATAATAATGCAGATACCCATTACAATCATGATGGATTGCATACTGAAGCCGGTGAGTGCCTGCAGACTCAATGCAATACCAAAGAAGATGGAACCCATGCGTGCAAACTGTGTGAGCAGAAAACAAACAACTGCATAAGTTCTTGCCCACGGACCGAATCGTTTTTCCAAATGTGTGTACGCCGATATTTCACCGGTACTTCTGTAAAACGGAACAAAATATTTGGATGCCACCCATGCAGCCAGCGGCATGGAAATACTGAATACAAATGCATTCCAGTTGCTGCCGAATGCTTTACCCGGCACACCTAAAAAGGTATTGCTGCTTAAAAATGTGGCGTAGATAGAAAGACCGATGGCCCAGCCGGGAATACGTCCCGATGCTTTGGTAAACTGGTCGCTGTTTTTATTCCTGCGTGAAAAATAAAAACCAATGCCTACCATAGCAAGCATGTAAAGTGCAATGACTGCAAGATCGATAAATGGCAAATTGTGCATCGTTAAAACCTCTCCCACCTTCTCCCTCTCCTTCAGAGAGGAAGCGGTGCAGTATATTTTGATTAAACTATTTCAGCTACCACATCATCACAAATTTCTACTCAGCATTTTCGAATTTCAATTAGTACACAACATCTTTAATAAGCTGGGGCTGTGCAATGTAGTTCCCCCTTTAGGGGGCGGAGGGGGCTCAATCATCCGTTGTCTTCCCGCTTCCTTCTTTCGCTCCAGGCCATTGCTTATTCACAATTTCCTTCAACTCCAGTTTATTCGGATCAACCACCACATGTTTGATCTTTTCTCTTCTCCATGTGTAAACAATATGCACCAGTCCATCTTTTGTTTGTATCACCGATGGATAGGAATACTGGCTGATGGGCGAATCTTCCAGTATCAATGCAGCCATCCACACTTTGCCATCTTTACTCACTGCAACATTCAACGGCGTACGTGGACCCTTCCCATTTACCCATGATGCATTTGGAAGATTATGATTGTATACCAATAACTGTCTTCCATCTCTCAGTGTTACTGCATCCGTTCCTGAATTATTATTCGGCAATGCTGATGCCTGCATGGTGCTCCATGTTTTACCACCGTCTGTACTCCAGCTTTCGTTGAGTGTAGTATTTCGGCTGCGACAAAGAATCTGCAAACGGCCATCTGCATATTTTAAAATACTTGGTTGAATGGCTTGTAAAATTTTCGGATCGTTGATGGCTTCCGTCTTCGTCCATGTTTTACCAAAATCTGTTGTAAATTCGATATGTGCTTTCCATCCTGTTTTTTCGGTACTGCTCGGACAAAGCAAAACTCCGTTGATGAGTTCGGGTTTGTTTTTAATCGGACCTAAAAATCCTTCAGGCAATGCTTCCCGTTCGCTCCATGTATACCCATTGTCTTTGCTGCGTTTCATCCAGCCTGTCCAGCCTGCTACATTAGGTCCTATTTTATAAAACAACAACAACTCTCCATTCGGTGCATAAAACAAAACAGGATTGTATGTTGGGTAACGCAATGTATCATTCATTACTCCATCCGCTACTTTTACTGGTGCTGTCCATGTTCCGTTTTTGAAATGACTTGTCCAGATGCACACATCCTTGTAACCTTCTTTTGTACCGCCAAACCATGCAGCAATCAATCCTTCCGGCGTTTCTGCAATGGTTGCTGCATGACTTTCAGGAAAGCTTGCACGGTCGAAAATGAATTCATCTTTTACTATTCCTTTTCTGAATTTCTTATTGCGGATGAACGTGTAATTGCCTGATGCAATTTCGAGCACCACCGCTCCATCATCTTCTTTCATGAATTTGATGTCTTTGCTGTTGACAATCGTCATTCCGCTTTCTGTAATTTCTTCTACACCATTTGCAGGAATATAAACCGTTGCCGATGTGTTGGCAGGGATGCTGATCTTCCATTCAAACTTATCGACAGAATTTTTCCATTCGCTTTTGATTAAACCATGAAAACTGTTGTACGATGCTTTTACAAAATCCAAACCTGCAGGAATGGTTGGTTTCATGATGATTTTCTTAAACGCCACATCTGTTTTGTTGGTGCGGATACCAGCCAGATTTTCATAGAACCATGTGAGCAGATCGCCCAACAACATCACATGGTTCTGGCTGTTCATACCGGGATCAGCCGTGTTTCCATTCCACAATTCCCAGATCGTTGTTGCACCATTCTCCGCCATATAACCCCAGCTGGGATAAGTTTTGTTGGAGGCCATAATGTAAGCAAGATCAGGATAACCATACTCGGTTAATCCACGCATGATCCATTGCGAACCGATCAAACCGGTGCTGATATGCCCATGATTTTCTACATGCACTTTATGTCGTATTTTTTCAAACACAGGTACTCGCAACGAATCGGGACAAATACCAAAATACAACGGCAACAAATTAGCAGTAACCGTATTGTTGCTGTATTGCTTCAGCTTTGGATTGTAAAATTCCTGTTGAAAGGCAGTGCGGATACTATCGCTCAACAAGCCATAATACTTCGCATCATCTTTATTGTCCGTGATGTTGGCAAAGCGTTGCATATACGACAGCAACTTGTAATAGTACGCTGTTGCAATGAGTTTACCATCCGTTAAACGGTTGCTGTCTTTTGCATGAATAAGATTTAAGCTTTCAGGCGGCACACACCAATCACCATATTTATCACGGGTGATGATGTAATTCTTCATGTACTTGCTCTTCATGTACAGCATCCATTTTTTCATCGATGGATAATGTTTCTGAATTGGTGTAACATCACCAAACTGATTGTATAAATTATTTGTGACAAAGAAATAAGCAGCAGGCCATGTAACATCATCGCTGTAATAATTCCAGAAAGCAGGTGCCACATCAGGAATACTTCCTTCTTCTGTTTGACTGTCTTCAATATCCTGCATCCACTTTGCATACAATGTTGCGTTGTTGAACACATAACTTTCTCCCTGCGAACCAACGGTACGATCGCCTAACCAAGGCTGGCGTTCGTTGCGTTGCGGACAATCGACCGGCATGCCTTTGTAATTCGATGCAATACCCCACCAGGCGTTTTGATAAATTTTATTGAGTGTTGTATTTGCTGTTTCAAATGAACCTGTTGTTTCCAGCGCATCATACACCAGCTTTCCTTCAAACTGATTGATTGTAGGTGTGCCGGGGAATGTTGATACTTCCACATAACGGAAACCATTGTAAACAAATGACGGCTGCCATCCCCCATCCCCTAAAGGGGAGTTACCAAACGTGTAAACATTTGTAACCTTCGCATCTCTTAAATTCGCAACGAAAATTTCGCCGTTCGATTGCAAACTCTCAGCAAAACGAAGTGTCACCTTCTCTCCTTTCCTACCATTGATATTTTGCAGTTTGATCCATCCTGCAAAATTCTGTCCCATATCAAGGATATACTTTCCGCTGGCTGTTTTCTTGATGGAAATTGGTTTGATGGCTTGCATCACTTTCATTGGTTCGCTCATTTGTGCAACCATCTTTCCTGTTGGTGCTTCCACCAATTCAGGTTGCATCCATTTACTGTCGTTGAAACCTGCATTCGTCCAGCCAATAAATTCTTTGCGTGCATCATATTCTTCACCATCATATTCGTTATTGCTGCGGATAGGGCCATCTACATTCAGCTTCCAGCTTTCATCACTCACAATGGTTTTCTTTGTTCCGTCGACATACTCTATTTCCAGCTGCAACAAGAGTTTCGGAAAACCGAATGTGTTATGCTTATGTGTTTTGTAATTCTGACGCATGGTAAAGAAACGTCCGTTGCCCAGCACCGTTGCAATAGCGTTGTTACCTGCATTGATCTGTTTGGTTACATCATGTGTATTGTAGTAATAAGTTTTGCGGTAATCAGTCGGGTTCGGTGCCAGCACCTGGTCGCCGATCTTTTTACCATTGATGTAGAGTTCATACATACCTAAACCGGAGAGATAAACGGTTGCACGTTTTACTGCAGGCTTGCTTATAAATTCTTTGCGCAGGTATCTTGCACTTAAGCGGCTCCATTGTGTAACACTGTCCCATGCAGATGCTTTATCATAACCGATCCATTTTGCTTTCCACAATTCTGTTGTAAGTCCGGTGGAGAAGAAAGCAGTTTGTGCAGCAACCGCTTTGCCTTTATTCGTCTGCACCAGCACTTTCCAGTAATAGGTTTTACCCGGCTTTAACTCTGCACCCTTGTATTGTACATGCAAGGATTGATTGCTGATGATGTTACCCGAGTTCCACACATCGCCTTTGTTCTGTTGCAGATTTTGCGGAGTGCTGCTTACAAGAATCTGATAGTTTGTCTGCACCACATTGCGGAGATTACTTTGTAACTGCCAGCTGAGCCTTGGTTGTTTTACATCAATGCCCTGCGGGTTCACCAACATTTCGCAGCGGAGATTACTCACTGTTACCTGTGCAGTTAACTGCTGAACAGAAATAAACAGAACAAGTAAGGTTATAATTCGTTTCATTGTTATTGTGCAGAGAAGTTAAAGTATAAGTTGATGTGCAAAGCCCTTGACGGATCTTTTTCGTAGTCGTAAAAAATATTCTTGCTGCCCATCGGGCCTGTTGTTTCGTTGCGTTGTGTTTTGCTGCCGATGCTGCTGATGCCATTCATAAACGAAATATCACCGGCTGGAAACAACGGTTCATAATTGTGCCACTGATCGGTTTTCCATGCAGGCGTAAAGAGGCGCAGGAACAAACCTTCCGTTTCGGTTACAACGGTGAAACGATTTGTTTTGGTGAAGAAATAACCACCATAGAAATTGGAATGATACCCTTTGAACTCGGGATAGATCCACGGCGCTTCACCTGTTTCGGTGTTATTGTACGTTTTACTCCAAACGCCAAATTGATTTCCTTTCAACCGATTTTTCCATACACGGTAGGGACCTTCACCCATATAAGTGACCGATTGAATTTCTTTTTCAGGAAAAGAAAAATTGATACCGGCGAAATTGGTAAAGTAAGCAGCAGGAAAATAATGTACCTGCAACTGTATCCAGCCCGAAGGATAGATTGTCCACTTGAGTGTATTGTAACTTTCTTTTTGATTGAAAGAAGATTCGAGCACAAGATTGTTTCCTTCCTTATACTGTTTGAATGATTTGAAATTATTTACGCCTTCCTGCAACACCGGGCCATTATTGAATGGCAACTCTCCTTTCGCATTCTTCACTGAAACAAGTAAGCCGTTGTTCTTATTCAGCACCACCGTAACATCCTTTACCGAAACAGTGAGCAATGAATCTGCTTCTGAAGTAGTAATGATATTGTTGCCTTCTTTTACAATCATTCTTGCGCCTGTTGTTGCAGGACTGCTGATCGGGAAACTCCAGGTAAACAATTCTTTTTGGTAACGGTCTTTTACTGTTACATACAGCACATCATAATTTTTCCAATCGGCTGGTAAGGGAATTTGTACCACTCCTTTTGCGCCGGGGTGAATATCGGGTGCTGTTGCTTTACCTGCTGTTTCCTTTGAAGTGGCAATATCAAAACGTTTCAGCTTCCAGCTGAAACTACATTCTTTTGTATTGGTAAAATGATAGCGATTTTCAATGTTCAGCTTTCCATCAAAACCTTCTGCAATTTCTCTCCGTTCAAAAAACACCGGGCTCCACACTTCCTTAATGGTGTAAAAGCTTGCTTCTTTTTCATGATGCGGACCAACAATACCATCTGCAGCACGATGCTTGTCTGTATCAAGCGAATCATTCTTGTCTTTTCGAACAACAGCGTTATCGGCAAAGTCCCAGAGAAAACCACCTGCACTTAACGGGTTGTGCCACATTTTTTCCCAATAGTCTTCAATGCCTGCACCATGCCCACCATCAAACTGTCCGTGTAAAAATTCCGTTGGCATGACGATGTCCTTACCGTTTTCATAATTGCCGATGCCGTAATTGTATTCACGGTAATGCTGTGTATCAAAACCACCAAACAATTGCCAGGGATGCACCACAGGCCGTTGCTGAAGATCAAACTCTGTAAAATATTTATCAAGTGCAAGATTATGACCGCCTTCGTTACCGTTTGCCCAGATAATAACAGAAGGATGATTTGCATCATGATCGATCATTTCTTTCAGCAATTTCTTCCCCGTAGGTTCATCATAATAACCATGCCATCCTGCCAATTCATCCATCACAAACAAACCAAGCGAATCACATACATCCAGGAAATGATCATCAGGTGGGTAATGACTCATCCGCACCCCATTCATGTTCATTTCTTTCATCAGCAATACATCTTCAATGCTGATCTGTTTACTGGTGGTTCTTCCAGTTTCCGGACGAAATGCATGACGGTTCACGCCTTTCATTTTTACTTTCACACCGTTTACATAAATACCATCACGTTGTTTTACCTCTACCGTGCGGAAGCCGAATTTTTGAGAGACTGTATGAAGTGGTTTTTCATCTTGATAGAGAGTAAATACTGCCGTATATAAATTTGGAAATTCAGGACTCCATTGCAAGATATCCTTACAAAAAATTTCAACACCATATATGTCAGTATAATCACCTATAGCCAAATTTTGTTTTACTACAGTTTTAGCGTTCTTGTCAAGCAATTCAACTGTAAAAGAATTTGCTCTTCCATATGTTTTAGTCTTTAGATTAGCATAAAATCTCCCATCAGCTTTTGCATCAATTAAAACTTGACTGATATGGAAAGTCGGCATTACTTCCAACCATACCGGCCTGAAGATGCCACCAAAGATCCAGAAGTCTGCTTTGCGTTCTGCTTCATTCACCGATTGATTGGCTGAATGTTTGGCAACAGTTACTTCAAGCGTATTCTCTTTTCCGTAGTTGAGCAATTTGCTGATGTCGTATTTGAAAGCATAAAATGCGCCTTGATGTACCTGACCTGCAGATTTGCCGTTTACTTTCACTTCTGCGTCCGTCATCACGCCTTCAAATACGATATTGATGACTTTTCCTTTCCAGTTGGCCGGCACATTGAAACGATGTTTGTACAAACCCTTTTCTTTTCCACGCACACTGTCTTTTGCAAAACCATAATCGTATTTACCAAAGCCTTGTAATTCCCAGCAGCTCGGCACAGCGATCTTTGTCCATTTGTTGGCATTCATACCACCTGTGCAAAAGAAATCCCATTGCACGGTTTGATCGCTGCCGGTGCCGGAGAGATAAACTTTTTCTGTTAGTTGCGACTTACTGCCTATCGGAGAAAGTAGCACAAAGAACACGAAGAAGCGCAAAGAACACAACTTTGTGAACTTAGTGAAAACCTTTGCGTCCTTTGTGTAACTTCTTAGATTCATAATTTACCAATTACTTTTTCCAGCTTCAACGACGAAGCCACTTTCTTTCCATTCACCCACACGCTCAATCCTGTTCCTTTTTTATACTTTTTTCCATCCTTATCCCAAATAATCGTAACGATCTTGCCGTGATACAATACATTGTCGAGACAAAACCAATTCCATTTATTATCGGGCAATAATGGATTTACTTCAATGGCATTATCCGCTCTTGGGCGCAGACCAACCAATCCACTGATGATGAGATCATTGAATGTGGAATGATTGTAATAGCGACTGCGTTCCTCATCACCCTTTAACCAATAGCCCGTTTTCTCATCCAGGTATTCACCGATGTACGGACGGCCACGGTAATACTGCGATTCAACATACGTATTCAACAAGCTGAAATAATTACTGTCGGCCACATAATCCTGTTGATAATTATTCAACAAGTTGGCCATGCCTGTTAATGTTTGTGCTGTTGCAAACGGCCATACCGCACCATCCCACTCGCATTTACAGCAACCATGTGTCCGAAATTCAGGATGACTGCGATCGGCTGTTGTAATACCAAATGGCGCACAAAATATTTTTGTGTCAATCAGGCTTTGCCATGCTTTGCTGTATTGCGCATCAGGCAGATTGAAATACCAGGGAATAAACCCGATCTCTTCTTTTACATTCGCTGCCGTATCTCCTTTCTCCTTCAACACTTCAAAGAAGGTGTGCTTGCTGTTCCAGAGTTTGGCTTGGGTAAGTTGTTTTAACGAATCGGCTTTACGGTTGTACAAAGCAACAACGTCTGCATCGCCTTTCATTGCTGCCATTGCTGCAATAGCTTTGGCATTACCGAACATATAGCCGTTGATGGAAGGACGTGGATTTTTTTCCGTCCGGCCACCGCTGATGGTTTCTTCCATTGCATCACGCACATCATACTGCCAGAATAAACCATCTGCTCTTTTCCGTTCGGCTTCCCATGCTGCATAATTGATTAACAGATCAGGTAACAGATCAAGCATAAAATTTTTATCGCCATTCACCAGGAAACGATTGTAAATAGCATCTTCATTCCAGCCGCTATAAAAACGCAGTTTTTTTAAGGGCTTACCATCGTTGCCACGATACCACACATGCAGATTGTTATCCATGTAGGCTTTATCGTGCAACCAACGGCTTTCGTAAATATGATGACCGAGACCGCTTGAGATGAGATTGTATTTATCAGCATAGCTGCGCTGAATCAAAAACTCAGTGAACACAAATCCCTTTTCTGTTTTCTTGATGTGCTTCCGCAACGTCCACCAGCGATAATAAAAGATCTCTTCAAAATTCTGCTGCGGACATTCAAACAAAGGAATATTCTTTTTCATCCACTCCCATGATTGCGAATTGGGAATAGCCTGCTCAATATTCGGCTCCTCCATTGTGTTGAAATAATCAACATAATGTTTGAACTGATCCTGCTTTAATACAAAAGGTTTTTGCTGTGCAGAGGAGTTGAACCACATAGAAACGGAGACACAGAGAATCACAAAGAACCTTCTTTTCAAATTCTTATCTCTGTTTGTATGTTTACTATTTAATGACATGTACTTCATTTTCTTAATCCTTACATCCTATTTATCGTGGTTCAGACTTTTAACTGAATGAATAAAATAAACCGCTTCCTTCGCTTTTCCATTTGCATTCGGCAGATCATAATCCTGGTCGGTTGGTGTATCAGCATTGGGGAAACGACGCACTTCTCCTGTTCTGAACGACAACCGTTCTACAGATTCAACCGGCTGGAAGAATACATTCAGATTCGGTTTACCATTGTTAATGGTCACCGTATAAAAACGTGTTGTGGTATTCAATTCAACTTTGAAATGGAGTTGTTCACCTGCGTTGTATTTACCCAGACTTTTGTTACGATAACCCTGCTTGGTTAAAATACTTCCTGTTGAATCAAGCATGATGCGGAGTGTCGCCATCCCTTTTTTATCCAGCAATTCAATTTCCAGGCTACCGGTATTTGTTTGATTGGCTGTTACAGTAAATTCAATTATCACATTTTTCGATTCAGGAAAAATGCGTTCTGCTTTTGCATAATCGAACGGATCACTGTCGTGCAGTGCCAATACTTTTTGATTGTTGTGCCGTTCAATAACGGTTCTGCACCAAAGCGGACTATAGAGATTCCATTCGTTGAGTTCTTTTCCTGCAGGCAGATTATTGAAAACATCGTTGACAGGTGCTGCTACTTTTTGTTTTACCGGAACTGCAATCCTGCTCACCCACATATCTTCTTTGTTCATGCTGTAGGTTACCCACATGTTTCCATCGGCAGGTTTGCCATCCATTTCCTGGATACCACGCACATATTGCGGACCATAACTTTTGTAGGCACCACCATAACGCATGGAAGTGATCTCTCCATTTATCAACAAGAGATTTTTATAATTCAACCCATCATCACTTACACTAACAGCCAAAGGCCAGCGAAATTCTGATGGGTTATACACCGTTGCATAGTTGCCATCGCTGGTACGTTGTCCCCAGATCTTTGCATTGGCATTCACGAACCCTGGTGCTCTTGTTGGATTATACTGCCAAGTCTTCCCTTCATCTTTACTGATGCTGGTTAATGCGTATTTCCAGAGTGCTACCACATTGCCATTCGGCAGATGATAATAGTTGAATGCTTTAAAATCTTTCCGCAGCGGAATCAACGGATCGTTACGGTCAGCTTCTTCCACTGTCTGCATCATTAGCAAAGGCGTACTTAATATTTCATCGCAAGCTGCAACAAAGCCTTTGTCCTTTGATGATTTGTAAAACGGATACAAAGAATTCTTTTCGGAAAAGGAATGATTGTACCGCAGGAAATAGATCGGGCCGAAACTGCCGTCTGCTTTTATTTCACGGATCACACGGCCAATGCCATTTCCATCGTTCGGATCATCTTTTTGCCCCAGCACAATTCCATAAAACGCCAATGCAAACAAACGCTTCGACTTGGATGTATAGAAACCCATCCGTTGATGCATAACAGCATACGCATTCTTTGCAGTATCTGTTTTGCCGGGCTTTACAAAACCATCGGGCACTTTGTAAGGAGGAAAGATTACAACCGGATTGCTCCAGCTGTAACCATCTTTTGATGTTTGCAACAATGTTTGACCGGGAGGAATATGTTCACCAACAGGATCACTTAAATATTCAAGGTAAAATGTATTATTCCAGTACGCCAGCATGGGTGCATGATTATAAGTCCATGATGTTGCACCGGTATCTGCACGATTGGCCCGCATGGTTTGAATGTTGTGCACACCAACAGCCGGCGATAATTGCCCGTGATGATAATCCACGTTCGACAAGGTTGTACCTGTGTACCGAACAGTGTCTTGAGCAATTAATAATGAATAATTGATAATGAATAATATCGAAAACGCTATCCTCATATTTATTTCTTTATCAGTTTCCTGATGACTTTTTTCTTAACAGGAACAATTGTTCCATGCTTATGCCCTTCGGGCACTTTCACATTTGTGGTTACATTTTCAAACGTCACAAAGTCTTTCGTTGCAACTGCTTCGTAAATTTTCTTTTGGTACGAATCGAAATAGATCAGCCATTCATCTTTCAGCTTTACTACCGAAGGTCCTTCGGTGAAATTGCCGGAGAATGGTTTTGAAATATTTGTCCACAGACCAAGCGGCGATGTGCCAAATGCCACTTTAATGTTCCGCTCAGGTCTTGTATTATCTTTCAGCACCAATACATAGTCATCCTTTTTTCGTTTTACAATCACAGCATCAATTACACTGAACTTCGGATCGAGAAATAATTTTGTATCGCTGAATGTTTTAAAATCAGTTGTTGTTGTCACGTACATACGGTGATTGTTGCTGTCTTCTTCAATAACCCGTTCAAAACGCCCCGGAATACAACTGGCCCAAATGATGATGTATTGCTTTGCTTCATCATCATAAAATAATTCAGGCGCCCATACATTCACTGTTGTTGGTTCGTTCTTCATCACCGGAATAAACTGCTGCTCACTCCAATGCAACAGATCTTTCGATGAAGCATAACCAAAGCCCAGATCGCCACGCCAACTGCTGGTCCACACCAAATGAAAAGTACCATCAGGCCCCTGCACCATACTTGGATCACGCATTACTTTTTGATTACCCACTTTTGGTTGTAAAAGAACTGTGTCTAAATCTGTCCAGTTTTTTCCATCATAACTGTACAGCATCCGTAAACCAGCATCAGCCGGTTCGTGAAAGGAAGTGAACAGGTAGGCTTTGCTACTGCAAGAAGCCAGCAGAATTAATAATGAACAATTAATAATTAATAATTTCCTATGCATGGCCTATTTCTCTAAAATCAATACCCAATCATTCCCCTCTTTCTGTTCGCCTGGAGGATCAAAACTGGTTGTACCTTTTTTGTATGCTTCAACCGGTTGCTGTTTTCCTTTAGCCGGATTAAACCAGTTTGCTTTTGTCGGCACAAACTTCAAGTTCGATACATCTACTTTAAAATCTCTTCCATTATAAACATAGAACATCGCATAGTTAGTTGCTCTTGTTGCAGCAACACGATTGTAACGTTCACCACTGTCAACAACCAATTCCTGTGCAGGCACTCGATCAAAATACGATTTGCTCAACATGAGTTTTTTCAAATGAATCATTTGTGTTGCGCCGGGTGATTGAAGCGCCTGCTTCCAGTTCATGGTTACACCATAGTTCGCTGTCCAGTCGCCCATTTTGTTAAACTGCATGGTTGCATTTTCACCATACGTAAACCCGGCACCACCTGCAAACACACTCCAGTAGGCGTAGCGACGCAGATCAGCAGCTGTCCAGCGAGGCTGCAAACTATCGTGCAGGCCATGTGGAATATTCTCATACGATGGTTCACCATCCAATGTTGGTTTCACCGGTTTTAATTTGTAATCGACATTAACAAACTTCCAGTTGTCTTCGCCGTAATGATTGGTTTCGTTGCTGCTGGTATCCTGCGCATAATCTTTATGACCGCTTTGAAATAGATTGAAGTCGAGCCAGGCTTCGCTATGAAACCAATCGCTTGATGAAGTACGTCCTCGTGGATGATAAGTAACCAAATGTTTCGGATCAATTTTTTTTAAAGTAGGACCAATCACTTTCCACACATCCATACCTTCTGTTCCCCGTACATCACCACCATTCAACCAAATAATATTTGTTCTGTTTTTATAACGATTGGCTAAAAACGTTGCATACACTTCGGCCTGTTGTGCATTTACTTTACCGGCTTTTACATTGCTGCCCCACACCGGAACCATCGCCATATAAATACCACGCTTCGCTGCTTCATCTACAATAAAATCAACATGATCCCAATAATCGTAGGCAGCGGTATCGGCGAAATTATTTCCGGGAGTAACATTCGGCTTCGATGCATCCTCATTAATCAATGCAAAATCACCATACACGTTTTTCGTATTGTTCATGTCATGCAGTACCATTACCTGCACCACATTAAAGCCTTGTTGCTTTCTTGTTTCGAGATAACGGATGGCATCTTCCCTGCTGCATTTTACAAACAACAACCAGCCGGTATCTCCAATCCAGAAGAAAGGTTTACCATCAATTGTTTGAAAGAAACGTTTATTGGCCGAAACTTTGAGTTGCTTCACCTGTGCGTTTGCAAACAAGGCAAACACCAAAAACAAAACTGTCAATCTGTTCTTCATCACTTATCGTCTTTCAAATTTTCTCGTTTCTGAATTATAAATAATGCTGCTCTTCCCATCACTCAGTACATACTCGTTGGCATTTGTTGATGTAACGGGCTCCATACTAACAGCAGCGTTTAAAATTGCTGCATCAATTGTTTCAGATAACACGGGCATGCTACCTCCTGCCATCAACACAGCTATTCCAAACTCCGGATAATTATCGCCACTGTACATCACTGCTTTGGTTGGATATTTTGTGCGGTATTCTTTTACGGCACGATACACCTGCTCAAAACTTGTTTTCTTTGGTTTGAGTAAACGTGCATGCTGACGTGGTGCTAAATTTTCTCCACCCATTGGTGCATAGGATGTACCATCGGCCTGGTAATGCCAGTAACGGATATCGATGATATCAACAACTGCTGCATAAGCAGGTAATGCCAATATTGCATCCTGTACATCTTTGGTTACACTCAATGCAATCAACTGATGCTTGCCTGTTTCTTTTTCCCATTCACGAATTACATCGAGCCAGAATTTTACAAAATGCAAAGGCCCTGTATATTCCTCACCGATGAGTTGAATGACGCCGTTGTTGTCTTTGAAGTTGGCCAAACACTGGCGGATGTATTTTTTATGTAACTCTTTACGAACCGGATTCGACAGATCGTAAAACTGTTCGGCATAGAAAATGCGTTTATCACCCGCATAATTCACCGGCTCATTAAACCCGGTATTGTTGATGTTGTTCGCCGTGCGCCAGGGGAAATCGGCATAATGTGCACCTGCTTCAATGATGTTGTGCTGAAAATAATTCTGGTGCATTAACACTAATCCGCTCTGATCGGCAAGATCAGCAAACTGTTTCAACCGGCTCCAGTAAAACAGGTTATACTTCGTTAAATCATATTTACTCAAACCATCCCAGGCTGTTTCTTTTCCGCTCCTTGCAAAAGGCAACTCGTAAAACGGTGGCCATACTTCGCCATCCATTCTGCGGACACGTTGATGATCATCTCTTCTCCTGTCGTACCACAATCCGTAATTATGTTCGATTGCAACATGATTTGTTGCTTTCATTTCTGTTACCACTTCATCAAGGTTATCTGTTAATCCTTTTCCCGAACGACCGGGAACAAAACGTGTGATATGCCATTTCGCTTGCTGAATATCTTTTGACTGTAAACCACCACTCCACCACTGTACACCTGAACGTTTACCTGTTACCAATTCATCTCCTCTTACCAATACACCATTTTTAATTTGTAAAGCAGGCGCAAGCGTTGGTTTTATTTTCTGCGGTATACCAATTTCATCAATCGACTTTACATTACTGTATGCAATCGAAATTTTGTTTCGTGCAGATGCCTGTGCAATAAAATCTTTTAATTGCTGCTTTGGCTTCGATGCTTCTTTTGTTAATGCCTGGGCCACTTCAACACTTGGGCTGCTGCTTGCTTCTGTTGGCACATCCATGATCTGCGCCTGTGCATCTACATTTTTATTGATGCGTTCACGCAACTGTGCGTAGTATAAACTTCTTGGAGTAATGGTGTTGTTACTTTCATTCCAGTAACCATCGCCTGCAAACTGGCTCCAGCTGCCGAATGCCCAGTTTTGTGCAATGGGTGGTTTGTAACAATCGATACGTGCTGCACTGCAATTCCAGAATACACTGTTGGCTGCCGACCAGCCTGCGCCATTTGCATCCTGTCCTCGATTACCAAAACGCAATGCATTCCCATCCACATTCACCACATCAAATAAAACGCCGCTTGCCCAGCTGTCGATCGCTCCGCTGAAACTGAATGGCAAGATAGATTCGCATTGCACAAATGCATTCGGGCCGGGAGCACAAAATCCTACAGCAAAATCATGGTAGCCATACTCGGCATAGCAACGCTGAAACAAGGTTTGCTGGCCGGTAGTTAAAAATGTGTACCGACGTTGTCCGCCAATTTCAGACACAGGTGCCAATGAAATACAATCTTCAACTGTAATTCTTTTTGAAGTCTCCAATACACTTACTGCACTTCCGGCAAAATGCTGAAAGGTGATTTGCCTTACCCAGCAATCTTCTGCATTTTCAAGATTGATGGCATTCCAGCGATGGTCTTCATCTTTTGGATTGGCTTTGTCGTAAGTAGAAATGAGTTTGATGTTTTCAACTGCACAATTCGTAACACGGCTATCGTTGTTGTAAAAAGAAATGGTTGCTCCACCATAGGTTGTATCAAGTGCTGTGGTGATTGGTGCATCAATGTAAACCGTGTTGCCTTCCACTTTTGTAATGGTACGATCGAAATACAAATCCCGTTCGCCCGGTTTCCAACCCAATGCAGTAATACCACCACCAAAATGATCGGTACCGAGTAAATTGATCCAGTTGGCAGTTGAAGGCCGACGGATTATAATTTTATTGGAGTGATCTTTCAGATTGATCTGATCAACATGAAAGCTCGTAGCGTTTACCGGCACGTACGCATCGGTAATTTTCAAACCAGTTAATTCTTTTGAAACTGTATTCTTTCCAACGATCTTGATCAATGCTAAACGTCCTGTTCCTGCACCAACAATGGTTGTACTGTTAATACCGCTGCCACGCAACACCACACCAGATGCTGTAATACGCAGCTGCCCCAACACTTCATGCCTGCCGGGTAATAATAAAACCGCACCCCGAAAACCATTTGCATCAACAGGTAATTTGCTTACATAGTCAATGGCAGCCTGTATACGTGATGTTGCATCACCTTGTTTTGCAGGCACTGTAATTTTCACCTCAACCATCGGTATCGGTTGTTCCGATGCTTTGTAACCGCAATATGAAAAATCAGGAATCCGACTGCCCTGCACATCTGCAGTGTACATCAACTTCCCCTTCTCACTGTATAAAGGAGGAACAGGCTTTACCTGCTTTTGCGCAAGTAAAGCCTGTTGACCTGTTATAAGACTGATTAAAATTAAAAAACGATATACTGTTCTTTTATTCATTCCTTTCAAACTGATTATAAGATACAAAAACAGTATGTACTGCCGAATCTTTATTTCTTCACTACCGAAGGGATGGGTTTTACATTCTTTACATTCACCACACTGTTCAGGTAGTTTTCAATATTACTATATCCGTTCTTTGCAATTTTAGCTGCATCCGCAGCATCTTTTGGATTCAATCCAACTTTCAATTCGTAAGCATCCGGCATACCGTCATTATCACTGTCAACATAAGGCGTGCCTTTGTATTCGGGATAACCACCTACCTGAGCAGGATCGGTAATGATACCGATCTTGTACGAATCAATCGGCATACGACGATGTTTGAACTGTGTTTCGGGCAACTTTACATTCGGATTGTATTCTACCTTACCTGTTGTTGCTTCTTTTACAATACGGGCATCCACTGCATCACGTTTTGGCAACGTTGCACCGGCATTTGCCAACACATACTTTCTTGCTTCTTCTGCCGAAAGAATAGTGATGGGTGCCATTGGCAATGGTTTTGGCCATTTAATGTTTGCTGTATATGCACCTGCATTACTTTCTTCTTCAACCTGTACACCACCGTTCCAGTTATCTTTTGTAATCTCCGGATAACCTTCCATGATGTTGCCGTTTACATAAGCACGGCCATAATATTTTTCTTTGAGCTTACTTCTTCCGCTTTCGGGTTTTAAAATACGGTGACCAACATTGTTCTTTGGTGTTGCTGGGCCCGGTTTAAAATAGTTATTGATGATATTGTACTGTGCTCTGTAATCGCCGCCATCAATACTGCGGTGTACCCAGTTATATACTACATTGTTTGCAAAGTTGAATACACCATTCCAGCCAACAGATGGATTACGGCCTGCATTGTTTGCCCAAAGATTCCGCATGAAGGTGCAATTCTCTCCACCCAATGTACTGCCGAATGCATGGTTCCAGGTATCAAGCGCTTCACCAAAGATGGAATTCTGAATGGTGATGTTTACCGTACCGAATTTATCTTCAATTTTTCCTGTACTGTCGTTATACATGTGGCGATACATACTCATATTCTCATCCAGTCCCCAAGTTGCACTTACATGATCGATGATGATATTGCCGATGGGATTACCACCGATGGCATCATCTCTTCTGCCAACCCATGTTTCACCACGGCGGAAACGCATGTACCGGATGATCACATCATGTGTATTGATCCACACACTTTCTCCTGCTATACATACACCATCACCTGGAGCAGTTTGTCCGGCAATGGTGATATAAGGAGCACGAATGATCAACGGAGTTTGTAAACGAATAATACCAGCTACGTTAAATACAATGATTCTTGCACCACCCTGTTCGCAGGCCCAACGTAAACTTCCGGGGCCATCATCATTTAAATTCGTAACAACATATACCTTCCCACCACGGCCACCAAAACTATAGCGCCCACCACCTTCTGCACCGGGAAATGCGAGCATATCCGATTGAGGTAATTCATCTACACGTGAAGCCCATGGAATATACGGTTTGCCTTCTTTTGCTTGCTGCTGAATAATGGGCCATGCCACCTGCCATGCAGAGTCCGAATGTTTATTGGCTGCACGCATTAATGAATCTGATTTCTGCTGCACATCTTTAGGAATATCAGGATACTGTGCAACTACACTTCCTGCTGCCACTAAGCAAACTGCCGCTGTGTAAATTCTCTTACGAAGGAAATTCATTTTATTAATTTATACTTATTATTGACGATTTCTTACACTGAAACCTGCTCTAACGAAAAGAGAAAGTGATAACACTTTCTCTTTTCCATGATTGTGTTATACAAAAACTATTTCTGCACTTTTACGTCCACTTCAATCTGCGTTGTTTTGTTGGGCGAATCACCATTCACATAACGAATGAGGATTGCACCAAATTTACCGGAAGCTGTTCTGAATCCGATTACATTATTACCACCCGATGTACTAACGGTAGAAACTTTTGAAGATGTTCCCGATGTCATATTACCACCAATTAAGGTCTGGATTGCACCTGCAGAAGTTAAACCTGTAACAAAGTTTACAGAGCTTGGCATTTTCTTTAACAAAGTAGCATTTTTTGTCCACGACGTTTGTGATACATCGTTAAATGCGATCTGTGGTTGTAACGCATTTAATGCATAAATGGTATGTTTCAGATCATCGGAAGTGGAAGCCGTTCCTCTTCCTGTGGTATCCCAATAAAAACCAAAATCAATTGAAGCAGAATTACCGGGACCATCTGCATAGCTGTATGTTTTACCATCTTTTGAAGAATAGTAGCATTTATTGGTTTGTGCTACAGAATCGGGCACTTGCAGTATACGGTACGACCAAAAATTAAAATCGGGTACAATGGTTACATTCAGCTGTTTGCCGCCATCGCCCATAAAAATGGCTCTGCTGTTTCTGGCTAATACTCTGTATTGATATTTACCCGCAGCACTATCTAAACGATAGCCTTTGATAGCTGAAAAACTTTTTTTACTGGCAGGAGTATTTAACTGAAACGTATCAATACGCACACCGTTTTTCTGAATCTCCACGTACGACATATCGGTAGGTGAAGAAATGGTGAAGTTGAGATAAATGCTATCCTTTGGATTTGCCTGGATATCGCCGGTTAAATCTTTTGCAGAGTTTTTATTGTACTCTACCGTTACAAGATATGTATCAATGGGATCTACTTTTTTCTCACATGCCGCCATAAACGACCAGATTGCAAGCGCCCCGATTATATATTTTTTCATTCTGATGATGATTTAAAGTTGAGAACTATTGTAAAGGATCAAATGTTCCGTTAATCCAGCCTTGCGTTTGTTCAATGAAAAAGTTCTGGCTGAAAAAGTTCGGTAACGCATAGAAATAATACTTGCTTGGAATACTTACAACGTTAGAACCTTCAATGGAAGCCACCGTTGCAGGTGTTGTAAACACAGTTGTATAAGAAGCAAGGTTATTAATATTCACGGTATCTCTCGGGCGTTGACCTAATGCATCCGCAACATCCAGATAAATTCTGCCAGATACAGGACCTCCTGAAGGAAGCGCACCAGCTACATACGGTAATTTCGGAGCCAGTTTATATGATTGTCTTGCTGTTAACAGTCCGAGATTTCTTGTTCTTCTTAAATCATGATAACGCTTTCCTTCTAATGCAAACTCAATCTGGCGCTCATTAAGAATAAGCGTGCGCATCGATGCGGCATCAGTTGCAACTGCTAAACCAAAATCGAACGAACCGGCAACAATACCTGCCCTTTGTCTGATCATGCGAACATAGTTTTTCGCATCGGTTAAGCGGCCTGTTTCATTCGCACATTCTGCCAGGTTCATAATCACTTCAGCAAAACGCATTTCAATCCAGTCCATACCACTTCCGCCACCTGTACTTGAAACATAAGCAGCTTGTGTTGGCGTAAGCGATGTATTACAAAAACGTCTGCAATAAAAACCGGTAACAATTGAAGAAGCAGCTTCTTCTGGTACACCATTGTATTGCCATTGACGACGATCTGTTTTGCCACTCAGCGGCCATAACACGCCATTGTAAGCAATCGACGCATCAAAACGAGGATCTCTGTTTTGCCAGAACTGAACAGCATTGTAACCGGATGAAGCATGTGTAATTGGCAAACCTTCTTTTGTGGTATATGCCTGTACAAGATTCCATGTTGGCTGGAAAGAACCACTGGCACCGGGTGCTTCAGAAATCGGACGAACAATTGATTCGATATTTGTACCCCAATCTCTGGTAGTTGTATACTTTCTTACAATCATTGCTTCTTTATGATCTTCGGTGAGGAAGATGTCAGAATACTTTGGTACAAGTGCATATCCATCGGCAATACACTGATCGTATGCAGCTTTGTTTGCCAGGTAAGCATCTTCCCAACGGCTTGCAATATTGGTTGGGTTAAACTGCGGACTGGCCCAATACATCAACGCTTTTCCTTTCAGTGCCATAGCTGTACCTCTTGTTACACGTCCTGCTTCAGTTGTAGGCCATGTAGCAGGCAAATTTGCTGCTGCTGAATCCAGATCTCTGGCAATAGCAGCAAAACATTCACTGCTTTTTGAACGTGGTACAGATGGAATGCCTTCGTTGCTTACTTCCTGTACTTTTAATACAAGCGGTACACCACCATAAAGGCTTACCATACGGAAGTAAACAAATGCACGGAGAAAATAAAACTGACCTTTTAATACTTTTTTAGTGCTTTCTGGTATTGTACGGCTGGTATCAATTCCTTCCAGTGCCAGGTTACATCTTCTGATGTCGAAATAACGGTTGGTACCAATACCATTACCGGTACCGATATCTGTTACAGAGTTTTCAACCAAAGTACCGTATAAGAAAGCGGTATTACCACCGTTCATTTCATCGGATGTAATGTGAATATTACCCGGTGCTGTACCCGGTGCCGGCCATTGCGGAATAATTAAACCATAGGTACGGTTCAGAAACAAACCAATGGCACCTTCATCGTTCCATATTTTAGAATCGATACCCTGCGGATCTTCGATATTAAAAAACTCCGAATCTTTTTTACAGGAAGATAATGTGGCCGACAGCAAAAGAATGGCTGCCACAATGTAAGAACCTGTATATTTTATCTGCTTCATTTTAAATCGTTTTGTTATGATAAGATCAATATTATAAGCTTGCATTAACACCCAGTGAAATAGTACGGAGTGTAGGATAGTTTGCAAAGTTTGATGTGTATGGATCTTTGTATTTAAATGGATTGATGATATTGAACAGGTTGGTGCCTGTAACCATAATTCTCAAATCCGGAATTTTGAGTTTTGCTGCAATGCGCTTAGGCATTTGATACGATAATACAGCGTTGTTGATACGGCTTTGTGTTCCGTTTAACACCCAAAATGTTGAATACTCTCTCGCCAATGGAGCATCCGCTCTCGGAAACTTACCATTCGGATTGGTTGGTGTCCAGTGGTCGGCCCAGAAGGCAGGCGCATTTTGTGTGGTAGTTGGTACTTTTCTTGCTTCACTGTCGTACGCCACTTTACCACCAATACGCAGGTTCATATTCATTTGCAGTTTAAACTCTTTGTAGGTTGCACCCAACGTAATACCAAAAGAAGCTACTGGCGTTGTTTTGTCGAACATGGTAGTAATATCCAGATCGTTGATCTGACCGTCGCCATTGATATCTTCAAAATCCATGAAACCTACCTGTGGTTTTTGTCCTCCAATTAAATAGTTAGGATTTTTTGCAAGAATGGCATCTACTTCTCCTTGTGTACGCAAAATACCTTTTGCGATGTAGCCAATATTTGTACCGTTGTATTTACGTGGATCTCTACCGATTGCGATACCTAACTGATCAGGTCCGTATGTACCCAGCTGTGCTTCGTTATAAAACACCTGCAACATCTGGCTGTTGCTCCAGCCAAAGTTTACATCAGCATTCATACCCCAGTTTTTACCAAAACGTGTGCGGTAACCAACTGCAAACTCAGACCCCCATGCTAACTGACGGCCATAGTTTACAACCGGTGGAGGAATACCCGCTGTTGGAGGAAACACACTTGCAGAATACGTATCGAAACCATCGTATGTATAACGGTTATAGAAATCCGCAGAAATAGTGATCTTATTGTTCCATACAGTTGCGTCTAAACCGGCATTAAATGATCTTGCCTTTTCCCATGTAATATCAGGGTTTGGATAAATGTTTGGATCTAAACCACCGGTAACGGCATTACCAATTACAACACCTGTTGTTTGGGTAAATCTTGATTCCCATAAACGGTTACCTACCCTGTCTTCACCCACAATACCATAGTTGGCACGCAGTTTCAATGTATTTATAAATGCTACATTTCTAAAGAAGCTTTCATCACTTATTTTCCAGCCCAGACCTACAGTTGGGAAGAAGCCCCATCTTTTTGATGGTAAGAAGTTTACTGACGCATCTGCACGGCCAATAAATTCGAAGAAGTACTTCCCTTTAAACGAATAGTTTGCCCGGCTGATGTATGAACGTTTTGCACTTCTGAAGAATTGCGGGTTACGCAACGCATCCTGTACACTACCTAATGTAGAAGGATCGTTACTGAATGCCCAAAACTCATCTACACCTGCAACAATTTGTCCCGTTTTAGACAATAAATAGTTTTTACTGTCGGCTTCACCCTGGTCGAAACCAACCATTGCATCCACATCATGATCGCCAAACTTGCGGCCATAAGAAAGCGTAGTAATAAACTGATAGTTTTTAGAAGTAGTAATACCTTCTTCAATCTGATCGGACTGACTGGTTACTCTTCTTGACGGTGTTGCTGCATTCAATTTATCAGACAACAACAAACCGTTTTGGCCTCTTGCCTGGAAATTGTATACCAGGTAAGCAGGATAATAGCCCAACGCATTGTTGGTACGGCTGTTATTACCATATTGTACTCTTGCTGCAAGACCTTTAATAAATTTCGGTCTCCACTCTAACAATGCGTTTACAGAAAGACCTTGTGATTTTGCATCTCTGTAAGCACCCGAGCGGTGAACGCCCAACATACTCCAGGGGTTACCCGTACTGTTGTTCGGAGCGGCGTTACCACCAAATCCTACCGGCAATCCGTTAATCTCAACCGGAATCCATTTGGGTGTAAGATATAATGCACGGATAGTTGCATCATCTGTTTCAGCACTGGCATTTTTCCAGTTATTGCTTTGTTCCCTGTTAAAGTCTGAAGCAAAGTTTACCTGTGCAGATAAACCTTCCACAATGTTTGCATTCATACCTGTACGGAAACTGTATTTATTATTTTGCGTAATACCAAAGTTGCCCGTTTCGTTATAATAACTACCGCCGGCAAATAAAGTAACCTTATCTGTACCACCGGAAATGTTCACCGTATGACGTTGTACTTTACCGCTTTTCCAGAAGTAATCGTACCAGCTTCTATCGGGCATCGATTTTAATGAATCCAGATCGGCTTGCGAAAAACGCTGGTTCAACGGAGCACCGGTCATTTCAAAACCGTCATTTAAAAACTGTGCATGCTCGTATGCTGTAAGCGATTTGTTTTTTACTGCTTCCGTTGAAACACCAAAGTAGCCTGAGTAAGAAATTTTCGGCTTACCGGCTTTACCTTTTTTCGTTGTAATCAACACAACACCTTTTGCACCGGCCGCACCATAAATAGCAGCAGATGCATCTTTCAGGAATGTAATGTCTTCGATCTGGCTGGCATCAATGTTCTCCATCCAATCAGCATTCGGAGCCTGCGACCATTGTGTAGGGTTGGCAATAATTCCATCAATAACAATTAATGGCTGGTTGGTTACACCTGTTGGTGCACCCGGAAATGTAATGGAGTTACGGATATTGATGGTTGTAGTAGAACCCGGCTTACCCGAGCTGAAGTTTACACCCACACCCGGTATACGGTTAATTAAAGCCGATTGAAGATTGGCAACAGGCAAATCTTCAATATCGGTTGCTTTAATTGTAGCAACAGAACCCTGTACGTTTACCCGCTTCTTTGTACCGTAACCAATTACAACCACCTCTTCAAGACGATCGTTTCCACGTTCCAGCTGAATTGAAACAACACCAGAAGCGCCCGCCTTACGTTCAAAGCTTCCAAAGCCTACGTAGGAGAATACAAGAATTGATTCTGATGACGGTACCTTAATAGTAAAGCTTCCGTCTTTTTTTGTTGTTGTACCTGTGGCGGAGTTTTTAACTTTTACACTCACACCTTCCAAAGGGTCGTTGTTTTCTTTGTTTGTTACTGTTCCGCTAATAGTTACCTCCTGTGCAAACAGGGCAACTGTAACGAACGAAAAAATTGTCAGTAACAGCAGTTTTGGTTGTCGCAAATACTTCATGTTATATGGCATTTTGCTTTTGGGTTTTGAAAGATCAGTAGTTGTTTATTTAGAAGACTCTTTTTTTGCGTTAATGCGTTTCTGCCACTCTGCACGCTCTTTGGTTAAATCGTAACCGGCAGCAGACAGGTAGTTGTTGATGCGGCCTTTGTACTTACCGAAGATAGCATGCTTTTTATCGGATGATTCGCCATCCATTGCCAGCTCTCTCGCCTCTATCAGCCAATCGTATATTTTCTTTTTCTGTTCGGCAGTTAGTGTAGGAATCATGTCCTGGTAAGCAGTGTAGGTTACCTTTAATACACCAAAGGTCATCCCGTCTTTCACCTGCTCAATCTGCCCTTCAGTAAGATTCTTTTGTAACCCGGCAAGAAAAGCACTGTGCAGTTGCTGAAGCTGCGCAAGCTTTTTTTCTTCCTGCTTTTGTACCTGAAGAGCAGATTCCTGAGCGGTGATTGATTGCTGTTTGATTGCTGCTAAAGCGAGTTTAGTTTCTTCATGTATGCGGTTGATGTTGCTGTACTGTTCAACCAGTAATGCAAGTACCTGTTTGTACGTTGCGGAATCTTTAATAGAAAGTGTGTTAACAATTTTTGCAGAACGATCGGTGATTGTTTTAATGTAAGCTGCCTTTTCTTCGGGAGTTTGAGTGCCTTGTGCCTGCGCAGTAAAAAAGCTGAAAGCTGAAAAGACTAATACAATAAGCATTTTTGTAACAGCAGTGTAACCTGTAGCTGACCTACGGGATAATACCGATGAAGCATCCTGCGAATTGTGTAGAAATGGCAAACTTAAAATCATACCCTGAAGCCTTTTAATCGTTAACCGATTTAAACAAAAAAGCTGTTTAAATGATGGTCTAAAATTACATTGACCTCAACCCTTAAAAATGTAAGGTTTTGCTAAGTTGATGTATTATTTTACTATTCAACAAATAGTTACGGAAACGTTCCCGAAAGCTGTTTTCCTCTGTATTATTCGATTTTGAGTGTAATAAAGGCTTCTTTTAAACCTGCACTCTTTACCAGAACTGTAATATTTCCCTTTTTTACCGTTGATTGAACGATGGCCAGCGCCATTCCTTTCCAGGTTTTCCGTTGATTGCTTTGAAGCGATGTACTATCGGCCTGAAAGCCATTATCTGTACCTGCAAGAATGCCGGCACCTGTTACAGTAAAATCGAGCAAACGATCAGCATCGGGAACCGGATTACCATCTTTATCCAACAGTTTTACTGTAATGAATGACAGGTCTGTTCCATTGGCTTTGATCTTTGTTCTGTCGGCAATGAGTTGAATTTTTGCAGGTGCGCCTGCTGTTTTACTTTCTTTCGTTAAAATAACTTTTCCGTTCTTCGTTGATACCGCTTTTAACAGACCCGGTTGGTAAGGCACACGCCACTGAACATGTAAGACATCGTTGGTTTTCGATTTGCTGCCTAACGATTTTCCGTTGAGGAATAATTCCACTTCATCGGCATTGTTGTAATAAGCCCACACATCAACCGTATCGCCTTTGTTCCAGTTCCAGTGCGGAAATAAATGCAGTACCGGTTTTGTTGTCCATTCACTTTGATACAGGTAATACACATCTTTCGGGAAACCGGCAAGATCAACAATGCCATAATACGAACTGCGAGCCGGCCATGCATACGGCACAGGCTCTCCAATAAAATCGAAACCACTCCAAACAAACATGCCCGACATGAATTTGTATTTGTTTACTGCCTTTAATGCAGCTTCATGCGAAGAACCCCAATAGGCATATACATGATCATACGCCGAAACGCTCTTATCTGCATTACCTTTTACTGTTGGGGTTTTACCATCGGGTGGCCAGAGACGGTTACTGTCACTAGGCATATCGTACGAACCTCTTGATGACAATGCCGAAGCTGTTTCTGTTGCTACAAATGACTGACCCGGAAAACGATTGGGCAGGTCTGCATAATCGTACAACTTGTAGTTGAAACCGAGTACATCCAATGCACCCGATTTCCAGATGAAATTTTTCTCGGGGAAATTTTCCGTTAATGCACAGGTAACGGGTCTTGTTGTATCAATAGCTTTCACTAAGTCAACCAAACGTTTGGCGATGGTTGTACCGGTACTGTCGAACTGTTCCCGTATTTCGTTACCGATGCTCCACATAAAAACAGAGGGATGGTTACGGTCACGCAACACCATTGCCTCTATATCACGTGCATGCCATTCATCGAAATAGAGATTGTAATCGAATTTGTTTTTCTTTTTCTTCCACATATCGAATGCTTCCACCTGCACCAAAAAACCCATTTCATCGCATAGATCAAGTATGGCTGCTGCAGGTGGATTGTGGGAGAAGCGGATGGCATTCACGCCCATCTCTTTTAATATCCTTAATTGACGTTTTGCTGCTGCATGATTATACGCTGCACCCAATGCACCCAGATCGTGATGCATACAAACGCCTTGAATTTTCAACGATTGATTGTTGAGAAAGAAACCATTGGCTGCATCGAAACGGAATGAATGGATGCCGAATGTTGTTTTTACTTCATCGATGAGTTGACCATTGTGTTCAATGCGTGTAACGGCTTTGTACAAATAGGGTTTGGCAGTTGACCAAAGAATGGGTGTGTTGATTTGTAATTGACTGGCATACGAATAACCGCCAACAGGTATGGTGCGCTTCACGATATTTTTTGTTGTAGCAACCTTCTTCCCTGCTGCATCATACACATCGGTATACAGGTTGACGATTTCATTTTGTATACCTGTGTTTGCAACAGTGTATTGAATTGAAACAGTTGCTTTGCTGCTGTTGATGATGGGTGTTGTGATGAATACACCTGCCTCTGCAATCGCTACTTTGTTTGTTGTAACTAATTTCACATCCCTGTATATACCACTGCCACTGTACCATCTGGAGTCGGGTTGCAGACTATTATCAACTTTTACTGCAAGCACATTTGGTTTGCCATAATTCAAATGTGGGGTGAGATCATAAGAGAAGTTGATATACCCATAAGGACGTTTCCCTAAGTAACGCCCATTAATCCATACTTCACTGTTCTTATACACGCCATCAAATTCTATTCTTATGTTTTTAGCTGCCGAAGAAGCCGGAACAGTAAACGTTTTGCGATACCAGCCAATACCCCCGGGCAATGCACCACCCTGGTTGGTTGCAGGAAAAGAAGAAGAGAAATTACTTTCAATGCTCCAGTCGTGCGGCAGGTTTAAACTTCGCCATTGCGCATCGTTGTAGTTTGCATTGCTTGCAAGACTGTCATTACCCAAAAGGAACTTCCAGCCTTTGTTGAAATTTACAACCGAACGAACCTGTGCTGATGAAATCAAACTCAACAACAGGAATGCAACAATGAGTAAAGTATTTCTATTCAACTTCATTTTATTTTTTGCCGGAAGACGGAAAGTTTCTTTGTGCTTCTTCCTGTCTTTGCGTCTTCGTGGTTCAACCCTCACCACAAATGATGCACCGATTGTTTGATATACTTTTCATATACAGCCTGCACCTGTTGCAACTGTTCAGCGCTCAGCGATTGTTCATTCAATGCTTCGAGGTTGCGTGTTACCTGCTCAGGTTTGGATGCACCCGGAATAACCGTACTCACTGCATCAAAATCCAGTATCCATTTTAAAGCTAGTGCCGACAAGGTTTTTCCTACAGGAAAAATCTGTTTCAATTCTTCCACAGCCTGCAAACCTGTTGCATAATCAATACCGGAAAATGTTTCGCCCTTATCAAACGCTTCACCATTGCGGTTAAACTGGCGATGATCACCGCTTTCAAAAACAGTTTGTGCGGAATAGTTGCCGGTTAACAATCCACTTGCCAATGGTACACGAACGATCACACCAACATTTTTCTTCTTCGCCTGTTCAAAAAATAATTCGGCAGGTCGCTGACGAAACATGTTGAAGATGATCTGCACCGTTGTTACATTATCAAACTCGATCGCCTTCAATGCTTCTTCCACTTTCTCCACACTCACACCCAGATGCTGAATCTTGCCTTCTTTTTTCAAGTCATCAAACAAGCCAAAGATTTCCGGACGATAATATACAGGCGTAGGCGGACAATGCAACTGAATCAGATCGAGTGTTTCAATTTGCAAACGTTTCAAACTGTCTTCCACATATTTCCGCAACACCGCAGGCGTGTAGCCTTCGTTTACATGCGGCTGAATTTGTCGTCCGCACTTCGTAGCGACAATTAATTTTTCTTTTCTTGTTTTGAGAAAACGGCCAATGGCTTTTTCACTTTCACCATCGCTGTATACATCGGCTGTATCAATAAAGTTGACGCCGTTATCAACGGCAGTATTTAGAATGGTATCTGCATTTTTTTCATCAAACGTACTGCCCCATTTACCGCCTACCTGCCAGGTACCGAGACTGATGGATGAAATAGAAAATCCTGTTTTGTCTAATGTTCTGTATTGCATAATCGTTGTTGTGCTGAATAAATAATGGCTGCAAAGTTACAGTTCAATCATGGCTTTGATGACTCCATTCTTCGGATCGAGCCAGCTTTTAAAATTGTCTTTCACTTCATCAAACTGCACACGATGCGTAATGTAAGTTGCAGGATCAACCAACTTGTTGCGCATACACATCATTACATGATCAAAATCTTCCTGCGTAGCATTGCGGCTGCTCATCAATGTTGCTTCACGTTTGTGAAACTCAGGATGACTAACGATCAACTCTCCTTTCTGTAAACCAACCAGTACATACCTTGCACCATGTGCCATGTAAAGAAATGCGCTGTTGATGGCCTTTTGATTTCCTGTTGCATCAATTACCACTGTTGGCATATCACCGTTGGTGATTTCTTTTAATCGTTGCAGCACATCTTCATTCAAGGGATTGATGGTGTGTTGCACTTTCAATTTGTCTTTACAGAAATTCAACCGTGTATCATTCACATCCACGGCAATCACCTGTCCACCTGCAATGCGGCCAAATTCCATAATACCCAAACCGATCGGTCCTGCGCCGATCACCAGTACAAACTCTCCTGCACGAACACCTGCCCTGCGAATGCCATGTGCACCGATCGCCAATGGTTCAACGAGTGCGAGTTCATCAAAACTCATATCGCCGCCATGCAGCAATGCCGTAGTGGGCACCGAAATATATTCCATCATACCACCATCTACATGCACACCAAATACATTGATGGCCGCACAACAGTTGGGTAACCCGTTGCGGCATGCAATACATTCGCCGCAATGAAAATACGGGATGAGAGTTACACGCTCACCTACTTCAAATCCTGCATCAGCATCCACCTGTACAATTTCGCAACCCAGCTCATGACCGAGTATGCGTGGATAGGCAAAGTATGGTTGTGTTCCTTCGAAGGCATGCAGATCGGTTCCGCAGATGCCGATGCGTTTTACTTTTAATATTGCACGGCCGGGTTGAATTGCGGGCCGATCTTTTTCGACGTATTCAAATGAACCCGGCTGCTGACACACTAATGCTTTCATAAAATCTTTTATTAGTTAGTTGCTACACTAAATTGATAACTACCCGAACCGATCTTAACCACTGCTTTTCCTTCTGCATACATAACAGCTACTTTCTTTCCATTCATTAAAACCTTCTGCCCCGGCTTTGCAGGAAGATAAACAACGGCGGTGCTATTGGCAGGTATTTGCAGCTGCAAGTTAAATGATGAAGTTGTTTTTACCCATTCACTTTTAATTAACCCATATGGTGAATCAAATGATGCTTTTGCATTTGTTACATCACCCACCACTTCAGGCTTGATCATAATTTCTTTATAAGCGATGGAACTTTCTGTCTGTTGAATACCTGCAAGACCCGCATAAAACCATTCCATCAAATGCCCCAGCATAAAATGATTGTTTGATACTGATTCATACGCCTGCCAGCTTTCTGTAAGTGCTGTCGCACCATGTTTGAGCTGATAGCCATAGCCCGGCACATCATCCCGGTAATTCATATCAAAGATCACATCGCTGCGACCAGCCTGCTGCAACGCTTGTAATACGTAACGGTAACCGATATCGCCGGCGGTTAATGCATTGTTCCTGTTTCTTATTTCACGGATCAACGCATCCATAACAGCCTGCCTGTTTTTTTCTTCCACCAAACCCATGTACAAGGCCATTGCATTAGCAGTTTGACTGGAAGAATCGTATTGTAATTTGACTGGATCAAAAAATGTTTGATTGAAAGCTGCTTTTACATCTGCTGCCAATTGCTCATATAATTTCACATCTTCATTCTTCTTCAGCATCGTTGCAATTTTGATCATGATGTTGAGATCATAATAAAACGTAGCCGTTGCTGTTATACCCATCTTCGTCATTTGTGCAAAGCCAGATTTGTTCGGACCAATATCAAACCAATCGCCCAAACCATGCGAAAGAATATTGTTATTCGCTTTGCTTTTCAGATACAGCACATAAGCCTTCATCATGTCATACGATTGCAGCAAGGTTTCTTTATCGCCATACCACTGATAGTTATACCAGGAATAAATAATGGCTGCACTGCCCCACTCCGGCGATTCATCAAAAGGTGGCGTAAACACAGTAAACTCTGGAGCGATCTCCGGAATTTTTCCATTGGCATACTGTGCATTCTTCATGTCGTTGATTACTTTCTTATTCAACGCTGCCACATCATACTTGTAATGAACAGAAGTGCCCACCAGATGTGTTTCTTCGAGCCATCCAAGTTTTTCTCTATGCGGACAATCGGTGAACACACTTACCATATTGCTTTTAATAGCCCAATCGATCAATGTATGTGTGCGGTTAAACAGATCGTTCGAACAACTGAATGAACCAACCCTGTTCGCTGCATTACGGATATGCAATCCTTGTAGTTTGACTACTTGCGGAAGCGATTGATTATTCTCTTTCGCTTTGCAATGCACTTCTACATAGCGGAAGCCGGTATATGTAAACAACGGATGCCAGCTTTCCTCTCCATCTCCCTTTAAAATGTATGTAAAGAAAGACGGACTGCCGGTTGCTTTCTGGTTAGCAGTTCCATCTTCATTAATCAATTCGCCACAGATCAATTTCACAGTATCGCCTTTGTTTCCTTTTACTGTAATCGAAGGAACACCGGAAAAATTTTGTCCAAGATCATACAACGTAACACCCGATTTTAATTCCCTTTTTGTTTGTGCAGGTATTTGTTGCATCACTTTCACGGGCTCATTCATTTGCGATTCAAGCAAAGCCGGACCATTGGTAACGATTGCCTGTTTCCACTTCGCATCATTAAAACCCGGTTCGTTCCATACTTGCTGAAAAAGATTGGCGTCATAATCTTCGCCACCGAAGATGCTTGAATAAATAATGGGCGACTGATCGGTCTTCCAGCTACCATCACTGATGATCTGCTGTGTAGTTCCATCCGTAAACTCAATCAATGTTTTTGCAATGAGCTTGGGATAACCATAAGCACCGGTCATCTTGCGGTAACGTTCCGAAGGAATATAATAAAAACCATTGCCGAGCATTACGCCGATTGCATTCTTCCCTTGTTGTATATTCTTCGTTACATCAAAGGTCACATATTGTGCATGTTTACTGTAGTTGGTCCAGCCCGGTGCAAGAAAATGATCGCCGATCTTTTCTCCGTTGATACTTATTTCAAAATGACCGAGACCGCAAATGAACATTGTCGCCTGTTTGATTTTCTTTGCAACAGCAAATTCTTTACGCAGCAGAGGCAGAATATCTTTGCGTGGCCCCCATGCCTTTTTTCCACTCAGATGCACATGCGGCGCAATGATCGCTGTATCGTTGATCTCTTCATAACCGATCCATTTTGCATTGCTCCAGTCTTTTGTTTGCAATAAACCCATTTGCCAATATGCTATTTCGCCCCATGCTGATACATTTCCTTTGTTATCCCATACCTGCACTTTCCAGTAATATTTTTTTGCTGATATTAATGCTTTACCTGCATAAGCAACCTGTATGGATGCTGAAGATTTGATTTGTTTCGAATCCCACACGTTACCGATATTCTTTTTCAATAATGCTTCATCATCGGCAACAAGAATACGGTAAGCAGTTTGCAATACATTTTGCTGAGTTGATTGCAACTGCCAGCTGAGTCTGGGTTGCGTTACATCAACCCCTAATGGATTGTTGCGGCTTTCGCAGCGAAGATTGGCAACGGATAATTGTTGAGCATTCAATTGAACACCCACTAAAAAAAACAGTATTATCAAAAAGTATCCTTTCATTATAATCTTAACTTAAATATTGACCATTCACAATTCACCATTGACCATTATTGTATCTCAATTCCTGATATAGCCAGTTCTTTTCCGTTTTCCGCAACCAGCTTCACCACATAATTGCCGGCATTGATCTGCGAACCTGTATTGACGGTGAACTGGTTCCATTTACCCACCCGTGTAAATGTAAACTGAACCGCCTCATCCATCATCCTGTTGCCACCTGCGTCAAACAACTGCAATTTTGCTTTTACGATTTGTTCTTTCGGATAGTAATATTTTATGGTGATGGAATAAATATCGCCCACACCCGTTTGTACCGGCCATTGAATGGTTGCAGCAGCATTTGCTTGAATGACGGCACACCATCTTCCGTTGACAGAATCTTTTGTTACTCCTTCGCCAACGACTGCAACATTAGTACGATAAGGCGTAATGGGTTTTAAGTCATAAGCAGGTTGCATTTTGTTCACCGGCAGAAAAAACACCAATGTGTATGGATCAACCATTAAGTTCACCATTTGGTTCGCCGCATATCTTCTACGATATAACTTATACTCTGTACCTCCAACACCATCAGTTATTAGTTTGGTATTCAATACTTCAGCGTCAGCAAAAAAACGATTCTCTTTTACTGCAAAAAAAAGATCCAGTTCGGCATTTGTTGTAAATGTTACCGGGCTGGTTTCTTTATTCTGATCCAACCTTATCCAGTCAGCCCCAAATAAATTTGAAGGCAAGCTATTTATAGTGGTACTTGAATAAGTATAATTTTTATCCCCGATATCCAGCCAGCTTTGCTCTTTGCAATTGCTGCAGGAAAGATTGCTGATAAGCGAAGACGCTGCTGCCGGTTTAATACCCGTCTTTGCTGAAGCAATGGCAATTGCTGAAATAATTGCCTGTCCGGATTTGCTCTCCGGAAATGAGATGATCATTTTGCCGCCGCTGATCTTTGCTTTCACTGTTTTCTTCAGCGCTGTGTTCGTACCGGCTTCACTCCAGATGTCTAAATCGTTAATAACAGTTTTTCCATTGATCGCAACATCAAACAAGCGCATCCCTTTGGCATTAGTGCCTCCACCAATACCCAACCAAGGTTCAGTAAAATACAGTTCTACTAAATACTCGCCATCAGGTAAAGGAAATTCGTATGTGAGTTTATCTTTCCCGTAACGGAAGGTTTGAAACAGCTTCCAGTCTTTTGTATGCTTTATCGGCAAAAATGTTCTGCGTTGGCTTGCAAAGTTGACCGGCACTTCCGGAAAATCTTTCGTCCATGATGTAGCGAAAACTTTATCAGCAAGCCATGTGTTTCCATTTTCATCTTTATACTCTGCTCCACCACAATTGATCCGGTAGATATAATTATAACCGGCTTTTGCTTTGGTTAATGCTTTCGTATTTGCATACAGCTGTTGAAAGTTGGGCGACTGTTGCAAATGATGCAACACAATCGTATCTCTAGCAACTGCTTTACCCTTTACATAACCAACAGCGTACAACACATTGTATTGAATGTTGACATTGTCCCATTGAAAATGTGTACCAATGCCATTCTTCTTTCGTTTGCCTAATGATGAACCATTGATATCATTGAACAATTCCACTTCATCGCAATTGCTGTATACATAAATGCTATCCTTGATGCCGGACTTCATCCATCTGTTCGGCCAGGTATGCGAAACAATGTAAACCATCGGTTCTTTGTTCTTATCCGCATAATTGCTGCGAAACATATAATAGGCATCTGTTGGTTCTTCCCAAGGTGTGAGCAATCCTTTATAATTCACCGGGCCAATGCGATCTAATTCACGCAAACCTTCACCACCCTGTACACGACCGGGATTATCATGTGATGTCAACAACCAGAAGAATTGTCCTGCACTGCTGTCTTTAACCGATTCTGCCAAACGAACTTTCTGTTCCATTAGCTGCACCATGCGGTCTTCACTTAATACTCCGTTTTGTACAAATCCTCCTTCAGTGTGCAAGTCAATTGTACGCCATGCACCGTATTCACCGATCAATACCTGCTTCTTTACATCCTCTCCATACGTTGCTGGATTACCTCCATACGTGCCCGTCCAGTTTTGCGGCACATCCCAATCGGTTCCTGTTCCGCCATTGCATGTTGTCACCAAACGCTGTGTTGATGCAGTGGGATCTAAAGAGCGGATCAGCTCTGTACATTCTTTAGCAAAATCTTCCGGCAGTTTGCTTTCATTCTGCAAGCCCCACAAAATAATGGATGGACTGTTGCGTCGTTCGATCACCCAATCTCTCAATAACTGTTTGAAATATTCTCTGAACTCTTTGGTATCGTACCATACGTGTGCACTCAATTGTGTCCACCATAAAATTCCTTTCTCATCGCACAACTGTCCGTACAGTAAATGATGCGGCTGATGCCCATCACGAAAGGCATTAAAGCCGGCTGACTGAATCCATTTAAATCGGGAAACAATTTGCTCCTTACTGAATGCATGACTTTGTCCCAGCAAATGTTCATACTCCGCAATACCGTTGATGAAAACAGGTTTGCCGTTTAAGAAAAACTGGTTGGTGGGGTTTTTCCAGTTGATGGTACGGAAACCAAATTCCGTTTCAACTTTATCAAGAACAACATTGTTCTCTTTAACAACTGAAACGATTTTATACAAGTAAGGATTTTCAACAGACCAGAGATTGATTTTAGATTTCGGATTTGTGATGCTGGATTTTTGTTCAGCAACAATTCCCTTTTCTAGGCTTACATTTTGTTCTGCTATCTTACTTATTTCCTTTCCGCTTGCATCAACCAATCTGTGCTCAATAATAATATTTCTTTTTTGCTGGGAATAGTTTTTAAGAGTAGCAGCAATATTCAACTGAATCTTATCTGCTGCAATATCGGCCCATGCATGAACACCAAACGGCTCAATCCGTACGTCATTCGTCACCATCAAATGAACAGGTCGAAAAATGCCCATCGGCTGTGAACCTTCACTAAAACCACGTTCATCACTGCAACCACCACAAACCCATGGCAGGTTTTGAATATTGGATGGATGCCAAGCTCTGACTGCCAATTGATTGACTGTTCCATCTGTCTTGATAACATCTGTTATGTCCAGTGTAAACGTTGTTCGTCCGCCAATATGCTCACCAACTTTTTTATTGTTGAGATAAACTGTGGCATACGATCCTACTCCTTCAAAAAACAAAAAGAAACGTTTGCCTGTTTTGCTTTGCTTGCTGGTAAATGTTTTGCGATACCATGAATCGCCATGACGATTTCCATGCAATAATCTTCTGTAACCTTCGTACTGATCCCAGTTGTGCGGTACATTTACTTTCTTCCAGCTATTCGTAATTGTTGTTTGATAAGTATTTGCAGGAAGCACCTGATCATTTGATGTAGCAATGGTCAGCCAGTTATTGTTGAGCGAAATATCCTGTCGCTGAGAAAAAGAACTCAACGACATGACCATCAACAAAACCGCACAGGTTAAACTTCTATAATTGTTTAAGCGCTCCATCAAAATTATAAACTGTATTTGCTTTTGTTTTTATTGTAACGATCTTTCCATTATATCGAAGTACAAGATCATTTCCTGTTTTTGATTTAACTGCGAGTTTCACCAACTTACCTGCATTCCATTTCATATCCATTACAAAACCACCTCTCACACAAATACCTTTTACTTCACCATCAGCAAACGCAGTTGGTAAAGCAGGCAACAGATCAACATACTTTGTATGACTTTGCACCAGCATTTCACCAATACCTGCAGCACCACCAAAATTTCCATCGATCTGGAACGGCGGATGGGCATCAAACAAATTCGGATAACTGCCTGCGCCGCCTTTCACCGGGCTTAACAGCATCTTCACCATGGTGAATGCATGTTCGCCATCTTTGAAACGTGCCCAGCAGTTGATCTTCCAACCCAAACTCCATCCAGTTGCTTCATCACCACGGAAGATGAGTGATTGCTTTGCTGCATTCATCATCGCCGATGATTCATCATAATTAATTTCACTACCGGGATACATACCCCACAAATGCGAAATATGACGATGCTTGTTGTTTGGATTATCAACATCCTGCATCCACTCCTGCAACTGACCATGTTTACCGATCATGTTTGGTGCAATCTGCTTGTATTTTTCTTTTAATGTTGCACGCAACGCTGCATCTACATTCAAAATTTTACTTGCTTCTATTACATTCTTAAAAAGAGTCCGGATAATTTGATGATCCATTGTTGGACCAGCCACCAACCCACCCTGTTCCGGTGAGTTGGATGGTGTGCTGATGAGATACCCGGTCCTTGGATCTTTAATTAGAAAGCTGTTGAAGAATAAAGCGGCATCTTTCATAATGGGATATGCTTTTTTCTTCAAAAAATTTTTATCCTGTGTAAACAAATAACGCTCCCACAAATGCTGACACAACCATGCGCCACCTGTTACCCATATACCATGATTGGCTGCGTTGATCGGTGCCGTACCTCTCCACAGATCAGTGTTGTGATGCAGCACCCAACCAGGTGCATTGTAATGATCTTTTGCTGTTTGCTTTCCTGTGACTGCTAGTTCACTGATCATATCAAACAACGGCTCATGCATGGGCGACAAGTTCAGCAACTCAGCAGGCCAGTAATTCATTTCTGCATTAATGTTCGTTGTGTACTTACTTCCCCACGGAGGGTTCGTCAGATCATTCCAGATACCTTGCAGATTCGCTGGTCTTGTACCCGGGCGTGAAGATGAGATCAATAAATACCGTCCATATTGTGTGTACAATGCAGCAAACGATGGATCATCTCCATTTGCAAAATTGCTTAAACGTTCATCGGTTGGTAACGAAGCCTTTTTACGATCGCCCATCACAATCGAGAATGTATTGAACCATTTTTTATATTCCGCTATATGTGCTGCTTTGATCTGCTGATAGGTTTTCCCTTGAAGCGATTTCAATGCAGCCACACATGGTTGCGAAGGATCGGCAGTAATGTCTTTGTAGCTTTTATAGTTTGTACCGGCCGTTAAATAAATAATTGCTTCATCTGCATTGCTGATTGTCAATTGCCCATTGTTGATTGAAACAGTTCCGCCAACTGTTTTTACCTGCACATAACTTTTCCCTTTCAACTCACCTACTCTCACTTTTACTGAAAGCACAACTGTATTGGCATTCAATTTTTCAACTGTATAACTTCTGTGCGGACTTGTAAGCACTGCACTAAAACTGATGCTGGCTTTTCTATTCGCAGTAATCCTTGTTACCAATGCCTGGTTCGGTGCCGATACAAAATATTCACGCTTATAATCAACACCTGCAAGTGAATAAGAGGTTGATGCAACTGCATCAGCAATATTCAACTCCCGTTTATAATTGGTGAAGCCTGTTGTATTCGCAAACTGCAAATTCAAATCGCCGAATGGTTGATAATCGGCCTGGTATGTACCAACCGGTGGCGGATTATCATTCAGCACATAGTATTTCCATTGACCATTCAAGGATATTTTTTCTGTTTCCCTTCCCACAGGATAAACACCGGTATGAATCACTGTGTCCTTATAACCATACACGCCACCTTTGTTCGAAAAATTCAACACCAAAATGGCAATTGTATTTTTGCCTTTATGCAACAGATTTTTTGCAACGGTATATTTTCTTCCTTCGGTGTTTTGCTGCGTGCCTACCAGTTGTCCGTTCACATACGTATAATCCCAATCACGGATGCGGTTAAGATCAACTACCATATCCTCTTCTTTCCAATTTTCCGGCAACACAAAACTTGTGCGTAACCACACGGCACCATCCAATGCTTCAAAGCCAACCGTTTCCCAACCATCCCAATGCGGAAGCGTCATTGTTTTCCAATGGCTATCGTCAAAATTTGCAGCTGTATATTTTTTATCGGCAGTAACAGTTGTTATCCATCCGCTGCGTTCTGCTTCAAAACTTTTCAACCCCATGAATTCTTTTTCGGCCAGAGCTTCCGCTTCTTTTTGCTTACCTGCAAACAATAACTGCCTGATAGTATCTAAATATTTGTAAGCCCCTGGTCTGCTGTAATTCCTTGGCGCACCACTCCACAATGTTTCTTCGTTGAATTGTATGCGATCATTCTCCACGCCGCCAAAAATCATGGCGCCAATGCGGCCGTTACCAACCGGCAACGCTTCTGTCCATTTTACAGCCGGTTGTTTATACCAAAGCTTTAAATCCTGTGCATTCACAAATTCATTACAGATTATGAGAAATGCTATAACGAAAAATATTTTTTTGTGTGCCATCATTGGAATTTCTATTAAGCTTTCGTTGTGTCACTCATTTGTACTGTAACAATTTTATTCATCTTTTTATCTCTCACAGATTTCATGGATTATCACATAACGAATTTGTGCATATCGTGTAATTTGTGAACACCTATTCAAACAACCAATCAATATTTTTATTCTTCGCATCACTCATCAGCATGGCATCATATACCGGAATGATCTGTGCACCATCAATAAAGCCTAACACTAAGCATACTCCTTTCGGCAATTTTAATGTGTGAGATCCTGCTTTAAAAGAATAGCTGTGAACATTCACCGGCGGCAATCCTTCAATGGCAATGGCGTTCGAAATTTTTATTTCTGCCTGTCCGTAATCATCGGCACTGGCATTGGTTTCCAGTTCAGGGGCTTTTGCAAACACTGTATCGGTGGTGAAGGCAGCACGTTGGGTTTTGAAATAACCCACTAATACTTTCACTGGCTTATCTGTATAAAAATTGATCTCCGTTCCTTGACGCAATTGTTGCTGAAACGAAAACTGCACTGCTTTCAAGCCGGTTAATTCCGGCGCCAGTTGTTTGATGCGTATACTTGTGTCACTGAATATCGCAGCACCATCATTGAGAAGGACAGGCACATGATTCAACTTAATATCCAACTGAACAAATGACTTTCGTTCCTGAGCTTTGGCATTAGAATTATTCTTGAGCGAATCAATTTTGTATTTGAAGGTCTTCAACTCTGTTTCAAACACCGGCACCATTTCCGTCCAGTGTTTATAGGTTGCATTCACACCACGCATCGGTATTTTGCGTTGCTGTGTTTGCATACTGTTGGCATAGAGATAAGAACCTGCTGTTAAGGCAGCCAGTTCTTTATAATCGTTTACACTTTTCTCCAGCATCGGTACGGCCAATTCAAGATCAGATACATTGCCGCTGTACTTGTATTTCAACAATTGTACCGCAGCATTTACCTTGTTGCTGAAATGATCGGCCATTGCTTTATAGCAATACATATCGTTGACAAGACGATTGAACTCTTCTTTATTCTTCGTCACTCTTCTTGCCACTTCCATAATAGCAGTTACAGCATTGTTACCATGTACAATTACTTCTTTTGCAACCTGCGGTGGCGTTTCACCGATATGCTTAATGCCTTTCTGTTGTTTATCGGCATAATCAAGGATCATTTCACCTTCGGGTGCTTCTGCATCGTACAACAACGTAAACAAACCATAACGGAAAGGATTAATGAGCTGTGTCATCAGCATTCCCAATGTCAACGTCTGACGGTTACCATCTGTAATACCAAAACGACGTAAGAGTTTCGGAGCAATCTCACCGCTTTCTTCATACGCTGTTAAGATTCTTCTTCCATCTGCTTCACTGCAACCGAATTTTGCTGCGAATTGTTTACTCCAGTAAACGATTTCTTCTTCCCGGTTACGCTTCGCTTTCCATGCATAACGGCTCCATGCGCTGTACCAGATCCAGTCACGTTCAATTTGTAATAAGCGTTTGCCTTTCACGCTATCTGCACTGTAAGGCCAGTCCCAATAAGATGCCTGCGGATACAAATGCAAACCGTTACCACCCATTACTTCATGCATACCAATTACACTCTGCTGTATAAAATCGGGAGAGCCGTAACGGAATGGTTCAAGGTTGGCAAGGATGTGTACATTCTCAATCTGTACACTGCCGAGTTTACTTAATGTCTGATGCAGTTCAGCCCAGCTTCCTCTTGGTCGTGCATAGGTCAACGCTTCTCCGTTAAATTTTGCTTCGGTATATAAATTTTTATAGAGCGGTAATGAAGCACGCATCACCGCCGGTGCATCAGTATCATGTGCACGCAAAACGATCGGCGGCTCTTCCGTTTTGTTCAATGCTTTCAAACCATCTTTCACACCCGGAATAATCGTTTGTGTGAACCATTCAATATCATCCTTACCTACCCCTTCCATTGCTTCGCCCAAACAAACCATTAAACCAACGTTGGGATATTTTTCTACGAAAGCCGAAATAGACTTGCGTGTATAATCAGCGATCAACGGAATGATCGGTCGTTCACGTTCCTGTGTTTTGATCTTGTGATGTTCAGCAAATGGTTTTGAAACGATGATGTTGTAAAACATTTGTATCACCCAGATGCCACGCTTGTCGGCTTCTGTTGTTAAGAAGCGATAGATATCCTCATTCTTCTTAAATGTTGCTTCATCTACTTCCACGGCATAAGGATAATCATTCAACTTCACCAATGATGCAAACGGGTGACCGTTCCAGAGATACAAAGAGTTCATTCGGTTTGCCAGCAACGAATCGAGATACTGAATCCATAATTTTTTATCGTAAAACCATGGGAATGTTTCCGGTGTGTAAGGATACTCATACACATTCCTGCCGGGCAGATAGTATGGTTTCTGCACACCGATACATGCACCACGCAAGACCATTTCAGGCGCATCGGTCAATGAAAACGTAATAGGGAATTTCTTTATTGCTTTTAAATGATCTGCAAACGCCAGACAACCATACAAAATGCCTGTTGCATCATTTCCAGTAATATAGGTATTGCTATTTTTTGTTTCAATTGTAAAACTTTCCTTTTTCCCATTAGGCTCTAACGTGAGCAGAATGGAATGTTTATTTTTATCCAGCTTAAGTTCTCTAATTACATTTCGTAATTTTTCAATTGCAAAAATTGTCCTTGCTGAAGGAGCCTTACTTTCAATTTTAACCTGTGCTGATACAACTGAACAAATCACGAATGATATGATAAAGAAAATCTGCTTCATGTTATTTCACTTCCACTAATTCGTTTAAATAAATTTCCAGCATAGTATAACCGCTTGCATCCACTTTGTTACGGTCGTTTGCATCATTCGGATTCAAACCTTTCTTTATTTCCCATGCATCAGGCATGCCATCGCTATCCGTATCAACAGGTGCCGGTGCAGATTTATATTCAGCCCAGCCACCTACTGCCAACGGACTATCAATAATGCCGGGCTTACCAAAAACTCCTTTGCCGCTTGCTGTACCAGTGCTTGTTTCATTCACCACACGTACATCGGTTGCATCACGTTTCGGAAAAATGGCGCCTGCATATTTCAACACCTTCTCGTATGCTTCTTTTGCTGATTCAACAGGTAATGCAACTGAAACAGGAAAAGCCGTTTTGGAAATTGCATTTTTCGGATAAAGAGCCTCCTGCAAATCAATTCCGATTTTATTTTTTTTCGTTAACAGCTTATCGCCTTCCATAATATTACCCTCAACAAACCACTGTCCCGATCCCTTGCTGTTTTCTTTTTGATACGATGCATGTACAAATTTCAATTCAGCTGGTGCTGCGGGCCCTGGCTTATAATAATTGTTGACAATGTTCACTTGTGAAACGCCGCCAGCAATATTCACTTCGCCACCATACGCAGCATTGGTATTACCCCAGTTGTAAATAATATTGTTGCGATAATCGATTAAAGCAACTGTATCATGTGCTCTTGCGCCATTGAAACGGATTGCCCTGTTATTAAGATGTGCAATTAAGTTATGATGATAGCTTGCAAATTGTCCACCCCAAACACCGCCAAACGAACGTCGCCCTTTCATGTGACCTGCTTCAAACAATCCTTCACTTACAATACACCATTGCACAGTTGTGTTTTTTGTATCGTACATGGCAGCACATTCTTCATTGGCCCAACTGAAACTGCAATGATCAACAATTACATCATGACAGTTCTCCATATCAAAACCATACAACCCTGTTTTCAAAGTACCACCGGGGCGTGAACGGATATAACGGATAATGATATTACCATGATTGCCTTTTGAAGAAGCACCATTTAAAATGAGTGATTGATTTTTTAAACAGATACCATCGCCGGGAGCTGTTTGTCCGGCAATGGTTAAGTTGGAACGTTTGATCTGAATCTTCGACTGCAGTTCAATCATACCTGATACACGAAAGATCACTGTTAATGCTTCGCCGGGAAATTGTTCCAAGGCCCAGCGGAAACTTCCTTCTCCACTATCGTTGAGATTGGTTACTGCAACTACCTGTCCACCTCTTCCACCTGTTGCATACTTGCCGAAACCTTCGGCACCGGGAAATGCAACCTGTTGTGCAAACAACTTTCCACAAAAAATAAAAACGATAAATAAAATGAATAAGTGCTTGTTCATTGTAATTGATTCAAAAAAATCAAATGAGTTGGTTGAGTTGAATACCGCCCTGCTGGCAACTCATGTATGCCGCTTCTGTGCATGCCATGGTGTACAAACAATCTTCCACCGCATTATCAGGCTTTTCAATTTTTCCTGCAGCTGCCAGCATTACCTGCTCCATGGTTCCGATAAACGCATGCGGAAACCAGCTGCCTTCAATTTTCTTTTCCTGCCATTGCGGTTCTTTGCCTTCTTCCAAAAACACATACTCAAAACTATCGGCTTCGCCACGGGGGTAATTGATGAGTGCACCAAAGTTGATGAGGACAGCACCCTTTGTTCCTTCGAATTTGATATAGGATTGTTGCTTCGGAGTACCGTAGTTATGACAATGATTGGTAAGGATGTTTGCACGTATCATATCACCATAATCCATAATGATATTACTGCGTACCGATGCCAATGCAGGCATGCTCGGATGCTTGGTTGATTTGGCGTACACCGATTTCGGATTGCCGAGTATATGACGCACCAGATCGATGTAATGAATACTGTGGTACAAAATTTCTACACGAGGTGAGGCCATTAAGAAATCCCACAGATGCCAAGGCGTGTACACATTCACGTTGACTTCAATATCGTTGATCTCACCGAGCAATCCTTCGCTCATCATACGCTTTACTTCGAGAATGAAGGGTGCGTAACGTAATTGAAAATTAACTGCAGCCTTTAAGTTCTTCCGTTGGCAGATAGCCAATATCTTCCTTGCTGCATCCATATCCTCACCCATCGGCTTTTGCAGCAACACTGCAGCGCCATCAGGTAATTGTTCTAATAACGGAATTAATGCCGGACCAGGCACTGCAATATCAATGATCGCATTGGCAGGCAACTGCTGCAACAACTCATCAGAACTTGCAAACACTTCTTTAATACCAAAACGTTCGGCTGTTGCTTTTGCTTTCTCCGGATCGAGATCGCAAATACCCTGCACATGAAAACCCGCCAACATATAGGCAGGCAAATGTGCTGCATTTACAATGCCGCCTGCCCCAATAATGTAGATGGGCAGTTTTGCAGAGGCGATATCACGTTCGTGTATTGACATATTTTCTTAATCGTTTGTGTTCTTTGTGAAGTCCTTTGTGCTCTCTGTGCTCCTTATAGCACAAAGCACACAAAGCAAAAACACACAAAGTTCACTAAGACTTTGTTTTAAACTTCCGCTCCTAATTTATTCCCGTAGGTTAACAGCAATACAGCTGTAATCAATAGTACAATGGCAACAGTAAGCAAACGGATTGTTTTACTGCTGCTGCTTTTCCATTCTTTCAACAACAATCCTGTTACCGCACTTAACAACACCAGCATGATCATGTGAATAGCCCAGCTGCTGAATTCGAACTTACCCATGCGTACATGGCCAAGACCGTAAAAGAAAAACTGTCCGTACCACAACAGACCGGTTAAAATAGCCATCACATAATTCAACCCTAAACCACTCTCGCCTGTTGAAGCATACTCACCAAATGTTTTTTCTTTTCGATGCAAGTAAATACAATAGATCATGGTGGTGATGAATGCTCCTGTATTGGAAAAAATATAGATCACATTTCCCTGGTAATTACCTGCACCATATTTGGCTGCAACATCGGCAATGGGCTGTCCCTGGTTTAACGAATAACCATACAATGCGGATAAAACACCTGCCAGCAAACAAAGCGGCAATCCTTTTGCCAATGAAAAAACAGTTTTACTGTTACGCTGCTGTTCAATATCTTTTTCTTTACTGCGACCTGCAAATCCGCACACTGCAATACCAAATGCACCCATTGTTACACCGCTGATGAGATATCCTGCACCTGTACCCGATAACACATCGCCCAAGGTACCACTAACCAATGGCGGCAACAAAGTACCTAACACACAACTGATACCAACAGAGATGGCATAGGTCAATGAAAACCCAACATAACGAATGGCAATACCAAATGCAGTGCCTCCAATACCATACGCCATCCCTAAAAAGAAACTGCGCTGCATAGCACTTGCAGGTGCTTCTTTCAATACTGTTGCCAGTTGCGGTATTGTTAACCAGGCCACAATTACCGGTAACAACAGCCAGCATACAGCTGCCTGCGCCAGCCAATACGTTTGCCAGCTCCAGCCTTTTACTTTTTTCTGTGGAGTGTAACAGAGTGAAGCGCTGGAAGCACCTACTGCATGAAACAAAACGCCGTTAATTACTTCCATACTCTTTGGCAGATGATTTAAAACGAATAAAAGTTTGCTGCGTTATGATAATAAATTTTTGAACGTTCCGCAACAGGCAACAATTCATCAATAACAGTGCGGTAATTTTTCCAGGCGTTGGTATAACTTCCTGCCAGCAATGAAACAGGCCAATCGCCGCCAAGAAAACAACGATCTGTTCCGAAATGCTGCAATGCAAATGCTACATACGGTTTAATATCGTCGGCCGTCCAACGATCGCCTTTTTGCGAAGTAGTTCCAAGTCCTGAAATTTTTGCATAAAAATTTTTAAGCTGTGCAGCTTCTTTCATTAGCTCACCCCATTTCCCAAACTGTTCGTTTGTTGCAATGGGTGGTTGATTGAGATGATCGAACACCATTTTTAAATGCGGCACTTTATTGGCTACGTCCAATGCTGTTTCAATATGTTCGGGTAAAATGCCCACCACATCGTAAGGAATGTTATGATCAGCCAAGATGTGCAGACTTTCGATTACTTGCGGTTGTAATAACCATTTTGAATCGGGCTCATCATGTATCAAATGCCGCACGCCTTTGAAGTAATTTTCTTTCCCGTATTTCTTTTGTAATGCTTTTAATGTTGCATCCGGATCTGTTAATGGCAGCCAGCCCACAATACCGGCGATCCAGTCTGTGTTTACTGCTACATGCAACATCCAGTCTGTATCTTCAAAATTATTAGCTGCCTGTACAAGAATACCTTTTGTAATTCCGCTGGCATTTCGATCATGTTCCAGCTCTTCAATACTATACGTTCGGTTGAGTATAGAGGTGTTGCCTTTTAACCACGCATATTCTGCACGGTTAAAATCCCAGATATGAACATGTGTATCAGCAAGCATCATTGGTTGTAAATGATCATTTAATAACTGTCTGCAATTGTTCTACTATTCCAAACCGGCGTTCAATTTCTTCGTTATGCTCCCCTAACAATGGAGCACCTTTGCCTGCTGCCAGTACTTCGCCATCTACTTTAATGGGACAGCGTGTAGTGGTGACCGATAGTCCGTTACTCGTTTTTACTGTTACTTCCATTTCGAGTGAACGGTAACCTTCCTGCTTCACCAACCCATCGTAATCCATTACCGGCGCACACCAGACATCCGCTTTCTCCAGAATACTGAGCCATTCTGCAGATGGTCTTGTTTTCAAATGACCAGCCAGTATCAATTTAATTTCATCACGCTTTGCAAACCAATCGTTGCTGTTCATGAAATCTTTCAACGGCTCACATTCCAGCAATGTTGCAAGGGTTGGAATATTGGTCATTGCCAATGCAATGTAATCATCATTTGTTTTATAAATACCATAGGGTGCGGCAATGTAAGCATGCGCACTATTGACAGCTCCACGAACGGGTAATTGTCGCCCGTCGTTGTAATAACAGGTCAACACTTCAAACTGAAAATCCAGAATACTTTCCAGCATACTCACCTGTACCAACGCTCCTTCGCCTGTAGTTACTTTTTGATACAAAGCAGCCAGAATTCCCTGCGCAATATGTGTACCCGCCATAATATCTACCACAGCCACACCCATTGGCGTAGGACTTTCATCGTTGTTATTGCTGAGCCAAGTTAATCCGGAAACAGATTGCAGCAGTAAATCCTGTCCCGGCAAATCTTTCCACGGACCTTCTACTCCATAACCGCTGATCTCTGCATACACCACATCGGGTTTAATCTGCTTTACTGTTTCATAATCCAATCCAATGCGTTCCATTACACCGGGGCGGAAATTATGCATCACCACATCGGCTTTGGCAATGAGTTGTTTTACTTTTTCCAGATCGTTGGGGTTCTTTAAATCAGCGGCATAGCTTTGTTTATTGCGGTTGATGGCATGAAAAATAGTTGATTCGCCTTCGATCATCACATCACTCACATACAACTCACGACAAATATCGCCGCTACCCGGCCGTTCGATCTTGATCACCTGTGCACCCATATCGGCCAATCGCAGCGCCGCAGAAGGGCCTGACAAAAACTGGCTGAAATCGATCACTAATATGTCTTCTAAAAGTTTCATTTGGTCAATTGTGAATGGTGAATGGTGAATCGATACGTCACTCATAACACTGAATGCATAACTATATACTAACTACTATCAACTATCGGCTAACAATTCTTCCCTTATCTTCTCATTCTGCTCTCCCAACTGCGGTGCCGGTTTATCAACTGCCAACCGTTGTCCGTTGATGCGGATGGGGCATCTCGTAGTAACAATTGTTGTATCTGCTACATGAATCGTTTGTTCCATCTGCAAGGCATTGTACGCAGGATGTTCAGTCATCTCATCCCAGTTCAATACTTCCATGGCCCATAGCCCCGCTTCCTGCAAGGCAGCCAACCAATTGGCCGTTGTTTGCGTTTGCAGATGCTGCAGCAGCACCGTTTTAATTTCATCACGTAAAGCGAACGCATCTTCTTTTGAGAATTGTTTCAATGCTTCACAATGAATGGTATCGGCCAATACATGAATATCGATCATCGCTAAGGCGATGTAACTGTTTTTTGTTTGATAAATTCCATACGGCGCACTCAACAACGGCTGACCGTTTGCAACTTTACTCCGCTTCGGTTGCTGATGATTGGTATAATACGTGGTGAGTAATTCAAACTGAAAATCGAGTAACGATTCCATTAAGCTTACTTCAATCAACGCTCCTGCTCCTGTTTTTGAACGACGGATCAACCCACCTAAAATTCCCTGCACCAATTGAGAACCTGCAAGAATATCAGCAATCGAAATACCAAACGGCACCGGACCGTTTGTACCATTCCCTGTAGTATATGCTAAGCCTGTTATGGATTGCAACAACAGATCTTGACCGGGTTTATTTTTCCACGGCCCTTTCTTACCATAACCTGAAATTTCTGCATAGATCAATCGTGGATTGATCTGCTGCACAGTATTGTAATCAAGTCCGTTTTTGCCCATTACATCGGGACGAAAATTATGGATCAACACATCGCTCTTTGCAATGAGTTTTTTAATGATCGAAATATCTTCGGGATTCTTGAGATCAGCTGTAAAGCTTTCTTTATTGCGATTGATAGTATGAAACAACAAGGAGTTGTCATCCACCCACAAATCTTTGATAGCAAGTTTACGTCCTGCATCGCCTGTAACCGGTCGCTCAATTTTTATAACACGTGCACCAAGATCGGCCAAACGCAATGCCGCCGACGGGCCGGATAAATACTGGCTGAATTCCAGTACCACAACTCCATTTAATGGCAATGCACTCATGCTGTAACCACAATTTGTTTTGAAAGACTCTGCTGATATAGTTTGTTAATTTCACGTAATGCTTTTGATGGATCACCATCTTTTTTAAGACAGTCCTGCAACGGATCGCCTGCATGATCCTGAAAATGCAGATAACCATTGTAACGTGGACGCATATATCCATTCTCCATTACCGGTAAAACCTGCGTAAAAAAGTAATTGGTTAAATGATTGGCTGTTGGATCTGTCCATGCACTACGATGACCAGGTTGCCCACCGTGTTGAACATACATGGTACTCTGACATTCACCAGATGTCACCATCGCTGCAAAATCAACTGCCACTTCTTTATGTTTACTGAAAGCAGAAACAGAAATTCCTGTTCCGCCAATGGTTGTCCTTAATTTTTTCCCATCGAACGAAACAACATCGGCATAGTGTAATAAATGTTGTGCATAGCCTTTGCGTGCATAATTGGAATATGCGTATGCAAACGGGCAATAGAAATAACCGTTTGTTGTACTCATTAACTCTGCCACAGCAATCGGATTGCGACTGAACATTTCTTTATCAACCAAACTATACAACTGCTTCATGGTTTCAATCGCCTTGATGCCTGTTGCTTCATCAATTACTTCTTCTTCGTTTTGAAAGGGCTCTGCACCATTGGCAATACAAAACGTATAGAAGTTCATGAGCAGATCAATAGGAATAGCAGGAACAGCCACTTTTCCTTCTCTCGCCAGATACAACACATCGTTCCATGTTTGCGGTACATTGCTGAGTAAATCTTTACGATAGCTGGCAGCAGGTGTTGCCGCATCAATCGCTAATGCCCATTGCTTATTATTGTAATTATAACTGCTGTGCGAAAGCCCGACAGAGTTCGTTTGTTGATCTCTTAAATAGTCAGCTGATAAATATTCATTCAACGGCAACACACAATTGGTTGCATCGGCGCAACCCACCCACGGATGATCGATGATGAGCAGATCATATTCTTTCGTGAGTTCTTCAATGGGAAAATCAGCAAACTCCTGGAGTGTGCGTTTTTTCCAACGTATCTCCACATTGGGGTGTAATTCAGCATACCGCTGGGAAACAGCAAGCAGAGGCGTTATACCCCTGCTGTGTCCCCATGTAATACCATTCAGAATCATGCGTTCCATCCTTAACTGTTTCCTTTTTTAACCATGAGAATATGTTCGCACAGCATCACCAATTCGTTGTGCTGGTTAAAACATTCCACTAACTCCGTTACTAAACCGTACTCCGGCTTTTTGTGGTCTTTCAAATCTTTTATGGTTACCGTTACCCTAATGGTATCGTTAATAAATACGGGTTTAATAAAACGGAGACGTTCATAACCATAAGTCATGCTTACTTCGTTTACAAAATCGGCGGTTAAACCAATGGCTACAGTAAAAATGAGTGTACCATGTGCAATGCGTTTTTTAAACGGCTGGCTTTTGCACCACTCTTCATCCATGTGATGGGGAAAGAAATCGCCTGACTGACCGGCGTGGATCACAATATCGGTTTCGGTGATGGTTCGGCCTTTCGTCTGGCGAACATCATTCAATTGAAATTCCTCGAAATACTTCTGTATAAACATAGCTGGCTGCAATCAGTTTTTATACAAAACAGGGGTGTTTCTGAAGATCAAAAACAGCTGTTTCAACCGAAGTTCAAGGTATAACAGGCCGTTGGGGCGTTCAATGGAAGGTTTTACTGATTTGATGGATTATTTTCCAACAGACAGAAATTGAGAGAAATAGAAAAGCTCCTCATCAAAGGAGCTCAAAAGTCGGGATGACTTTACAATCTTCGAACGAATTCTTAGAAAATCTTATCGTTTTCACCGACATCGATAAACCCAATTGATAATTAAAAAGTATCTCTTGGGCGATAATTGAGGGTCAACGTATTAATTTTAAAAGGAGATTCGTTAAAATAATATTTGAAGTTTAATAAGTCCTGCTACAACTAAAATCACCTCGGTGAGCTACACCTGCTGGATGTGTATAAGATGTCCAATAACCGCTAAATCGATCAAAACTACTTCCTTCAAACTTACCCTTTCCTGCAAAATACACATAGGGAACTGGCGGAACATTCTCACCAGTAAAATAATGTGTATTTCTGGCTGTATCAGAGGTCATATCATAGAGACCCCGACCCATTAAAATTAGATTATCAGATGTTTTTGCCAGATACCTCATCAAATATTGACCGGTAGTATTGTCATATGGTTTTCCTGTTTGCATAAAGCAGATATTTCCTGACCTTCCTCCTGTAAAAGTTCCTTCATAACAGAAAACCTGTTGATTTGAATTTTCATGAATAACTATAGCTGTAGCTCCGGGATGTCCTGAAATAGTCAAATTTGTTATTTCCGCACTATCGCCATTTGATTTTGCTATGAGGTTGAAAGAAGATATACGGCCGGTAAATTTTAAATTCGTGATTGCTTGGCCAAGAACAACTTGTTGAGATGTTGACAAGGTATCTTTTGAATTTGTAATACTCAAATAGGCTTTAACAATGTTATCACCATTATTTATTTTAATAATTATCGTACCGGTAGAACCAACTACCACTCCTTTATACACGCCTAAACTGGTATTATCGTATTGAGGTTTGGTTTCGGCTGATTGTGGAAAGCCATTCGAGGTCGAATCTTTACCGGATTTTTTACAAGAAATGAGCAGAATAAGGCCTGCAACAAACAAGTAGGATAGTTTTTTCATGATGATTAAATTTTAAAAAGAAAATGATTATACTGGCAATTGATAGAATAAAAGGTGCTTGTATCCTTTAGCTATTTGATTAATTTTTCACATTAACGTGTTTTTCTTCTTTTCCATTCATTGTATTTTTTAAGTATATCTTCTACCCCATCCTTATTTGTCTTGTCATCAATCGTATTTAAAAATTCTGCTTCCAGGCCAAGTTCTGTTTTTAAGTATTCCTTTAATTTTTTTGTCTTCATTTCAGGAATTTCAATAAAGATTCCTTTTTTATTTTTTGCATAAATCTCAACATTTTGCTTGTAACCTGTTACAGTCTCTCTAGTGGGAGCTGTACCCAAACTTCTTTCGCTGGTTACTTTTTCTTCATTCCAGTATTCTTTATAAACAGGAACAGGCGCATCCTCAACTCTATGAACAAAAAAACGGAAATCATTTACAAATTTTCCTAAGAGTTTAGGTGTCTTCATGCCAGAGTTAGCAGGTAAATCCAACACTTCAAAATGATACCAGGTCCCTTCAAACAAAAAACCATAACCGGCTATTTCACCAGCTTTCTTTTTATCTTCTTTACCAGCCTTGGCAGTAAACTTAATCTGGCTCCACATTTTACCAAAGTCAATTTCTTTTTTACCACCTATAATTTTTTTTACAGGTACATCCACGATTCCTTTTACCGAATCGCCTTGCAATAATATATATCCCTCACTATCCAGTGAAAAAGATGGATAAGAAAAAAGCAGACAAATAAGGATGGATAAGACTCGGGTAGCAATCATACATAAATGTTTTTAACGTAAAGGGTTTAGATTGGTATTTCAATAAAATTACATACTTACCGGAATATAAAGAACTTCAATAACCAAAATTGCCATTAATTAGCACTCAAATTTAAAAAACCATCAACCTAAGCCGCCTCCAGTCTTTCATGCACTTTGTCTATTTCCTGATCCAGATATGGTTGCACTAAATTAACATACCGATAAAATGCCCGGCTATTGGCTGAATGCCCTGAGATTTTTCTCACAATATACTCCGGCATACCATACATGAGCATCGTTGTTATAGCTGTGCGACGCATTACATGAGAACTCACCAAATCACAAAACCTGTACGGCTTCTTGGTATCGGCTAGGAATTGCTCCACCTCTTTCCCGTCCTGTTTGCGTGACTTACCTACAAGTTCCACCCATCCAGCTAACTCCGTCAACTGACGCAGATTTTTATTAAACTGACTTACACAAAGTCCTTTAAATATCTTTTGACTTGCATTAGCGCTTTTTTTGTTTTTGTTTACAATGTCCAATGCATATGCTGGCAATTTCACCCTCGTTACATTTCCTACTTTTATGGATTTGCACACCAGATAAGCTTGTCCATTAACACTAATAATATCCCTGAATCTTAAATTCATTAAATCTGAATAACGCAATGCTACTGTACATCCAAATACAAACACATCTTTTGTCTTGCGAAGTACTGGTTTTAAAGAGCATTCAAATTCCTTATTGTGTATTAGATATTGCAGCTGATCGGGCATGAGTGTAATTACAGGAATATCTTCTTTTCGCACATAAAATTGCTTATGATGCTCCCCAATCGGCATAAGTTTATCGGTTTTAAGATAGTTAAAAAACACCCGGATTATTTTAAATACCATACCAATATAGTTGTCAAAACATTCCTTTTCACGAGACAGATAATCTGTGAACTGCCGATAAAATTTTTTCCAGTAACTAAGTTCTGCCTTCAATTTTCTTTGGTTGCTGGTATTAACCGTACAAATACGAAGCGCAAACTGTTTATCGTTTACAAATTGCTGAAGTAAGGCTAACACGTAACGATAATTATCAACTGTTTGTGGCTTAATTTTTTGCCCATCAGGTTTTACTCTTTTCCCGTTCGCAGAATCTTTAATAAACTGCTCAAATAACGAAATAAAGGAAAATTCTTTGCTCATTTATTGCTTTTTTTAGGATGAAAAATGGCATGAAAATGGCAAATTTTGACTTATTTTTAAAGCATAAAAGTTCTTTGAAGTTCATAACTAATAAGGATTGTAGCTAAAAGCTCTACTATCCGGGCGGAATGCTACAGCCGGGAAGGAAGTATACCGCTGGAACCGGCTACAGGTATGGGTTTAATGGGAAGGAGAATGATAATGAGGTGAAGGGTGATGGGAA